>Ga0208754_100004_pt1 | contig 785110 bp, 698 predicted proteins | sample LakWasMet55_HOW8_2_FD_183889 | JGI IMG/M metagenome (GOLD analysis project Ga0208754, IMG submission 183889) | Freshwater sediment methanotrophic microbial communities from Lake Washington under simulated oxygen tension - Sediment Metagenome... | ecosystem: Environmental > Aquatic > Freshwater... | reverse complement strand
CAGGACAGTGAAATGACTCAGCGCCGATGATAGTGCGGATTCCCGTGTGAAAGTAGGTCATCGTCAGGCTAATATCCAAAGCAAACCCTCCGCCTCCTATGAGTCGGAGGGTTTTTGCTTTGAAGGGACGCAATTACTTGAATTCAAGTTGATCATCCGGCCAAGCCGGGTTGATCAGGGCATAGAGGTCGTGATCGCGCCAGGCGCCGCTGATGAAGAGATAGCGCTTGCTATGGCCCTCATGCGCAAAACCAAGGCGCAGCAATACTTGACGGCTGCGCGTGTTTTCCGGGCGCACGGCGGCCTGCAGACGGTGCAGGCCTACGCGCGGGCTGAACATCTCGTCGCGCACCGCTGCCAAGGCCTCGCTCATGATGCCTTGCCCTTGCTGTTGAGCATCCAGCGAGTAGCCCAGCATGGCACTCAGGAACACGGCGCGCGATACCTGCGAGACCTGGCATTGGCCGATCACCTTGGTTGGTGCATCCTGGCTGCAGATCCACCAGCGGTAAGCCTGCCCCTCCTCAAAGGCCAGGGCGGCAAGTTGTAGGCGCGCCGCCACCTGATCTGGCGCGAAAAAGCCGGGCGGCGAAGGCGGATCCCAGGGCGCGAAGTGCGCCTGATTGCGCAGATAGAACTCGCTCACCGACTGGCTGAGTGCCACATGGGGCGCGTGCAGCAGCAGCCGTGGTGTCCGCAGCTCGGTGCTGGCGCTCATTGGAGCTGCGCTTTCAGAAAGGCCAGCATCTGCGCATGCGGGGCCTCCCTCGCAGCAGCGTTGCCGCCCACGTGGACGCCCTGGCCCGGATGCACGCCATTCGGCACGTCCTTGCGCAACTTGACGGGCGCACTCGAGTCAAAGCCGTGATAGGCGCCGGCATAGCTGTGCAGCTGCAACTGCGGCTCAGGCTTGGCAGCCCCAGCCAGTGCCGCGCAGGGCTCGGCCGGGGGGCTGGCCTGCGCCACCTCGGCATGGGTCAGATTGGTGGCCGCCAGCACGGTGCTGCCGCCGTTGGACCAGCCCAGCAGCGCCAGGCGCGCGGCGTCCACATCGCAGCGCTGCGCCAGCCAACTCAGGGCCTCGAGCACATCCAGACGACGATTTGCCATCGTCACCGCGCGCGCCGATGCGCTGCGCGCAGAGCTCCGTTTCTCCACGCACGCCGAGCGAGTCGAGGACCAGCACATGCCAGCCCTGCTGGTTCAGCAGGGCGCTGTAGTCGCGCATGCGCACCGAAAGCTTGCCGCGGCCGTCATAGGGGCCACCGCAGCCATGCAGCAGCACGACGGCGGGGCGAGCGCCCGGCGCCTCGGCGGCGTACCAGTAGGCCTGCAGAGGCAAGGCCTGACCCCCGCGCTGCTCCAGCCTGGGCACCGATAGCGGCACGGCAGGCGTGGCAGCGTTGGCCGCCATTCCCATCAGCAGTGCGCCGACAAGCAGGCAATGGCGCTGCCGCTTCATGCTGCTGGGCGCGGCAGTGGCGGCGTGAAGCGCAGCGCTGCCGCGATGCGGTTCCAGGCATTGATGTTGGCCACCGCCGCGGTGAGGTAGCCCAGCTGTGCCGGCCCGAACTCGGCCAGGGCCTCCGCATAGAGTGCGTCGCCGATACCGTCGGCCGGCTTGCAGAGCGCCTCGGTCCAGGCCAGGGCGATGCGCTCGCGCGGGCTGTAGACCGGCGCCTCGCGCCAGGCCGCCAGCAGGTCGAGCTTGGCGGCCGGCATGTCGAGCCCGCGCGCCATATTGAGGTGGAACTGCAGGCAGAAGGCGCAGGCATTGATTTGCGACGCACGCAGCTTGATCAGCTCCAGCAGGTCCTTGGGCAGGCCCGATTCGTTGATGGCTTTGCCCAGGGCGAGCAGGGCTTCGGACACACCGGGTGTCAGCCGGGCGAATTCGGGGCGGTCTATGCGTGCTGCTGTGCTCATGGCGTTCTCCTTGGCTCGCCATTATTCAGGAGCCGTGTTGCTGCTTGTCGGTGTGTGCATGCCGGAGGGCGCCCCTCGCGCAAGGCCTTGCCTCGGGGTCAGGCATTTCAAATTTCTTTGTGAAAGTTCAGTAAATGCTGAAAATACAGCAATATCTTGAGATGGATTAAACGAAGAGTGCCGGCGCTTTGCCCTGGCGCAAGGAGTGAAATGCAATGTCGTCAACGACCATGAGTCCCCTGGTGCGCAGCTTTGTGGCGCACTTCGGCGAGATGGGTAGCCGCTGGGGTATCAACCGCACGGTCGGGCAGATCTACGCGCTGATCTACGTCTCGCTGCGGCCGCTGAATGCCGATGAGATGGCCGAGGCTTTGGAGTTCAGCCGGTCCAATGTGAGCATGGGTTTGAAGGAGTTGCAGGCCTGGCGCTTGGTCAAGCTCAGGCACCTCCCGGGGGATCGGCGCGAGTACTTCGAGGCCCCCAGCGACGCCTGGGAGATCTTCCGCACCCTGGCAGAGGAGCGGCGCCGGCGCGAGATCGAGCCGACGCTGTCGATGCTGCGCAATGCCCTGCTGGAAGCGCCGGCGAGCGAGGAGGACCGGGTGGCGCAGGAACGCATGCGCAGCATGCACGACCTGATCGAGCTGATGACGACTTGGTTCGACGATGTGCAGCGCATGGACTCTCAGACCCTGTCCCAGCTGATGAAGATGGGTTCCAAGGTGCAGAAGCTGCTGGAGTTCACCGGCAAGGTCAAGGTGCTCAGCGGCGGCAAGGAGGCACGTTGATGGATGCCGTCCTGCTCGCGCGCCTGCAGTTCGCGCTTAACATCAGCTTCCACATCCTGTTCCCCACCATCACCATCGCACTCGCCTGGGTGCTGCTGTTCTTCCGCTGGCGCTGGCTGGCCACGGGCGCGGCCAGCTGGCTTTCGGCCTACCGCTTCTGGACCAAGGTGTTCGCGCTCAGCTTCGCGCTGGGCGTGGTCAGCGGCATCACCATGAGCTTCCAGTTCGGCAGCAACTGGCCGGGCTTCATGGAGCGGGCCGGCAATATCGCCGGGCCGCTGCTGGGCTACGAGGTGCTGACGGCCTTCTTTCTCGAGGCCAGCTTCCTGGGCGTGATGCTGTTCGGCCATGGCCGCGTCAGCGAGCGCGTGCACCTGATCGCCACCGCCCTGGTGGCCGGTGGCACCACGCTCAGCGCCTTCTGGATCCTGAGCCTGAACTCCTGGATGCAGACACCGCAGGGCTTCGAGATCATCCAGGGTGAATTTCATGCCAAGGACTGGCTGGAGGTGATCTTCAACCCGTCCTTCCCCTACCGCCTGGCGCACAAGCTGCTGGCCTCGGGCCTGACCGTCGCCTTCCTGCTGGCGGGCGTGAGCGCCTGGCAGTTGCTCAAGCAGCGCGTGCAGCCGCATACCGGTGCGGTGCTGCGCGTGGGCCTGACCCTGGCGGCCGTGCTGATCCCGTTGCAGATCTTCATGGGCGACCAGCATGGCCTCAACACGCTCAAGCATCAACCACAAAAGGTCGCGGCGATGGAGGGCTTGTGGGAGACCGAGCGTGGCGCGCCGCTGCTGCTGTTCGCATGGCCGAATGAGCAGACGCGCCGCAACGACTTCGCGATCGAAATCCCGCGCCTGGCGAGCCTGATCCTGACCCATGAGGCCGATGGCGAGCTGCGCGGGCTGAACGAGTTCCAGGGCGCGCATCCACCGGTGGCACCGGTGTTCTTCGCCTTTCGCGTGATGGTGGGCATGGGGCTGGCGATGCTCGCTGCGAGCTGGTTGGCCTGGTGGCTGTACCGCCGCCGGGGCTGGCGACCCGAGGAGTTGCCGAGGCCGCTGCTGCGGCTGCTCGCCTGGATGAGCTTCTCCGGCTGGGTGGCCACGCTGGCGGGCTGGTATGTCACCGAGATCGGCCGGCAACCCTTTCTGGTCTATGGCTGGCTGCGCACCGCCGAGCTGGCCTCCGCCACGCCGGCGCCCACCATCGCCCTGAGCCTGGCCGGCTATGCCGCGCTCTATCTGGGCCTGCTGCTGGCCTATGTGATGGTGGTCAAGACCATGGCCGAGAAGACGGCCGCGGCGGAGCCCGTTGCACCGGTCAATTTCAATCGGAGGGTGGCCGCATGAGCGCCGAACAATGGATGCCGCTGGTTTTCATGGCGCTGATGGGTTTTGCCCTGCTGCTCTACGTGGTGCTGGATGGCTATGACCTGGGCGTCGGCCTGCTGATGCTGGGCGCCAGCGATGCCGACAAGGATCGCATGATCGCCTCCATCGGCCCCTTCTGGGATGCCAACGAGACCTGGCTGGTGCTGGGCGTGGGGGTGCTGCTGATCGCCTTCCCCAAGGCCCAGGGCGTGGTGATGCAGGCGCTTTACCTGCCCATCGTGCTGATGCTGATGGGCCTGATGCTGCGCGGCGTGGCCTTCGACTTCCGCGTCAAGGTGCAGGCCGAGTGGAAGCCGCTGTGGAACCGCGCCTTCATGGGCGGCTCTCTGCTGGCCGCACTGGCGCAAGGCTGGATGCTGGGGCGCTATGTGACGGCGTTCCAGCCCGGCGGCTGGTTCGACGCCTTTGCCCTGCTGATCGCGCTGGCGCTGACGGCGGCTTATCTGCTGCTGGGCGCGACCTGGCTGATCATGAAGACCGAGGCCCAGCTGCAGCAGCGCGCCATCCGGCTGGCCAAGCGCGCCTGGCCCTTGTTGCTGCTGGGGCTGGCGGCCATCTCGGTGGCCACACCCTGGCTAAGTCCGACGGTGCGCGAGCGCTGGTTCACCATGCCGGGCTTCATCGCCTTGCTGCCGATTCCGCTGACCAGCGCGCTGGCATTGCTGGCGCTGCGCGGGCTGCTCAACTCCAGCCGCATCGTCGGCAAGCTGTGCTGGGCGCCGTTTGCGCTCATGGTGCTGGTGATGCTGCTGGGCTTCTTCGGCCTGGCCTACAGCCTCTATCCCTATGTGGTGATGGACCGCATCACCGTCTGGCAGGCGGCCGCGGCTCCCAAATCGCTGCAGTTCATCCTGGTGGGCTGTGCCATCACCGTGCCAGCCATACTCGCTTACACCGCCTTTGCCTATCGGGTGTTCTGGGGCAAGGCCGGCGAGCTGAGCTATGCCTGAAGTCATTGCAACTCGTCGCGCTGCACCGCAAGTCGCGCCGGAAAGCCGGCAGTTCGTCACCTCCCCCTGGCAAGCCGGCGCGTGACTTCAGATACTTCTTCCAACGCTTCGAAGAGGGGGAGTCATGTTGCAAAAAGAAACCAGCAGGTCACGCAGCGCAATACGGGCACTGGGCATCGCCGCATTGAGCGCAGCCTGCCTGGCACCGAGCCTGGCGCAGGCCAGCGAGGTCGTCAAGCTGGCACGCCTGGTCATCACCGGCAAGCGCGCCAGCACCGAAGCCACGCTGCCGCGCGGCACCGAGGCGCAAACCGTGCAGCAATTGCCGCGCGTGCTGGTCGAAGGGCAGCGCCTGCAGCCCGAGGCCTCATTCAGCCCCATGGCGGTGCTGTTCGGCTCACGCCCGGTGGTCAAGCCGATCTGAGCTTGACCCGCGCTCAGGCCCAGGTCGGTGGCCTGGGATGCAGCCTCGCCATCGCCAGGCTGTCCACATACTGGCCGTCGCGCAGCGCATAGGCGCGCATGCGGCCCTCATGCTGAAAGCCGCAGCGCTCGTAGAGGCGGATGGCACGCGTGTTGTCCGCATAGACCCCCAGCTCGATACGCAAGACCTGACCCCAGTTGTCGGCATAGTCGATTAGTGCATCCATCAGAGCCCGGCCAATGCCCTGGCCCTGGGCGGCCGATGCCACCGAGATGCCCAGCGACATCACATGGCGGCGCCGCAGCGCCAGCCCCGCGGGATGCAGCCCGGCCATGCCCAGCACCTTGCCATCGAGTTCGGCCACCAGATTGATGTCGCTCTTGCCCGGCGCCGAGGTTTCGAGCAGGCGCTGGCGCCACAGCTCCTCGGTGGGGTAGGGCAGTTGCAGCAGTCCGGCGTAGACCTCGGGCTCGCGCATGAACTGCATGACCGCGCTGGCATCGCTGGGCAGGGCGCGGCGTAAGGTCAATGGCATCTCGGTAGTCCTCGTCGTGAGCAGGGGGCTCCATAATGCCGTACGCCAGCGTCCCTGACCAAATGCCACGCCTCACCGAACTTCCCAGCCCAGCCGCGCTCACTGCGGCGCCATCGCCCTTGCCCAAGGGGCAGCCGCAGCCAGCGGAGAAATTCGCCTTGCACGCCGGCCCGTCGCGCATCGACGGCCAGGGCGTGTTTGCCGACGAGGCCATTCCGGCGCGCCGCAAGATCGGCGAAATGCGTGGCGAGCTGATCTCGGTGGCCGAGGCACGCCGACGCATCAAGGGCCGCGAGCGCATCCATGTGGTCGAGCTGAGCGAGAAGCGCGCGGTCGACGCCACGCATGATGCGGGCGTGATGCGCTTCATCAACCATTCCTGCAGCCCCAACGCGGTGCTGCGCATCCGCCAGGGCCGGGCCGAGTTCTATGCGCTGCGCGATATCGAGCCGGGCGAGGAACTCACCGCCCACTATGGCGAGAGCCACCACGAGGGGCGGCTGCGCTGCCGCTGCGGCGCGCCGAATTGCAGCGGCAAGCTGTGAGCCTGTTGGGCCCGCGGCTCAGGAGTTGAGCTGGGCGCCGGCGGGCGGTTGCAGCCAGAACAGGCGCAGATCCTGCGCCGCATAGAGCGCATCGTCCACCAGCACGTCCTGGTCAACCTCGTCCTCGGGTTCGTAGGCCTCGTTGATATAGGCCTCGCGCTGCTCGCCGGCCGGCATCGCCACGGCGGCGATGGCCATCAGCAGCGAGTCCAGCATCTGGCCGGCTTCGCCCTCGGCATCGTGGGCGTACCAGCTTTCCTCGAAATCATCCACGGCCTGCATAAAGCCTTCGGCCCACATCACGCCGGGGGCGGGCAGCTCGTCGAGCTGGTCGGCGGTGAGCACGCCTTGCGAGAGCAGGGAGGCGCGCGTGGCCTCGTCGAACTCGGTGATGAGCGGCGAGAGGCGCAGCGCGTCGGCGTTCTCCATCAGGGCCTCGGGATCGAGCGCCTCGGCGATCTCGTTCCAGCGCTCGTGCAGCACTTCCATGAATTCGTCCACCGCCTCGCGCTCCTCCAGCACGGCCGGCCAGTCTTCGCCGAACAGGGCGTCCATGGCCTGCAGCGGCGATGCATCGGCGGGGCCGCAGATCAGCGCGGTCATATAGCCGTCCAGCGTGTCGATGGGCACGGCGTCCTCATCGTCCTCCACGGCGGCAGCCAGGATGTTCAGCAGGGCGGCCAGGCGCTCTGCGTTGTCGTGGTCGATCTCTTGGCTCATGCGCATTTCCTTGGCTACAGAAAGAACAAGGGCCCCCGCTTGAACCGGGGGCCCTTGCTGAAGTGATTGTCTATCGGATCAGAGCTTGCCCGCTACCCAGGCCTGCACGCCGGCCAGGGCCTGGGGCAGGGCCTTGGCATCGGTGCCGCCGGCCATCGCCAGATCGGGCTTGCCGCCGCCCTTGCCGCCGACTTGCTGCGCGACGAAGTTCACCAGCTCGCCAGCCTTGAGCTTGCCCACGCTGTCAGCCGTGACACCCGCAGCCAGCTGGACCTTGTCGCCATCGACGGCGGCCAACACGATGGCGGCGGTCTTGAGCTTGTCCTTGAGCTTGTCCATGGTCTCGCGCAGGGTCTTGGCGTCGGCGCCCACCAGGGTGGCGGCCAGCACCTTGATGCCCTTGACGTCCACCGCCTGGGTCAGCAGCTCATCGCCCTGGGCCGAGGCCAGCTTGCTCTTGGCAGCGCCGAGTTCCTTCTCCAGCGCGCGCAGCTGATCCAGCACCGCATGCACGCGGCTCTCCAGCTCGGCGGGGGCGGCCTTGAGCGTGCCGGCCACCGCCTGCACGGTGGACTCCAGCGACTGCAGATAGGCCAGGGCGTTGTCGCCGGTGACCGCCTCGATGCGGCGCACGCCGGCGGCCACGCCGCCTTCGGCCACCACCTTGAACAGGCCGATGTCACCGGTGGCCTTCACATGCGTGCCGCCGCAGAGTTCCTTGGAGCTGCCGATGGAGAGCACGCGCACGGTCTCGCCATACTTCTCGCCGAACAGCATCATCGCGCCGCTCTTCTGTGCATCGTCCAGCGCCATCACCTCGGCCTTGGCTCCGGCGTTGGCGAGGATCTCGGCATTCACGATGGCTTCCACGCGCTTGACTTCAGCCGCGCTCAGCGGCGCGTTGTGGGCAAAGTCGAAGCGGGTGCGCTCGGCATTCACCAGCGAGCCCTTTTGCTGCACATGGGCGCCCAGCACCTCGCGCAAGGCCTTGTGCATCAGGTGGGTGGCGCTGTGGTTGCGCACGGTCTTGGCGCGCGCCTCGGCATTCACGCGGGCCACGAACACATCGCCGGCCTTGATCGCGCCTTCCAGCACGCGGCCATGGTGGCCGAACACATCGGCCTGGATCTTCAGCGTGTCTTCCACGGCGAAGCGGCTGCTGTTGTTGCGCAGTTCGCCGCTGTCGCCCACCTGGCCGCCGCTCTCGGCATAGAAGGGGGTGTGGTCCAGCACGATGACGGCATCGTCACCGGCCTTGGCCTCGGCCACCGCCACACCGTCTACATAGACGGCCGTCACCACCGAGGTCTCGCAGACCAAGTGGTCGTAGCCGTGGAAGGCGGTGGGCTGGCCCTGGTACTCCAGACCCTGGGCCATCTTGAACTTGCCGGCCGCGCGGGCCTGCTCGCGCTGGCGGTTCATCGCGGCCTCAAAGCCGGCCTGGTCCACCGTCACGCCGCGCTCGCGGCAGACGTCGCCGGTCAGGTCGACCGGGAAGCCATAGGTGTCGTGCAGCTTGAAGGCGGTCTCGCCGTCAACCTGCTTGGCGCCACCGGCCAACGCAGCTTCCAGGATCTCCATGCCGTTGGCAATGGTCTGGAAGAAGCGCTCCTCCTCCTGCTTCAGCACCTCGGTGACGCGCGCCTGAGCCTGACGCAGCTCGGGATAGGCGTCGCCCATCTGCTGCACCAGCTCAGCCACGATCTTGTGGAAGAAGGGGGTGCGGGCGCCCAGCTTGTAGCCATGGCGGATGGCGCGGCGGGCGATGCGGCGCAGCACATAGCCGCGGCCTTCGTTGCCGGGGATCACACCGTCGACGATGGTGAAGGAGCAGGCGCGAATGTGGTCGGCGATGACCTTGAGCGAGGCGCTGTCCTTGTCGCAGTCTTGTGCGCCGGCACCGTCGACGGCCGCCTTGGCCGCGGCCAGCAGGCCGACGAAGGTGTCGATCTCGTAGTTCGAGTGCACATGCTGCAGCACCGCAGCCAGCCGCTCCAGGCCCATGCCGGTGTCCACGCTGGGCTTGGGCAGCTTGTGCATCACACCGTCTTCGGTGCGGTTGAACTGCATGAAGACGTTGTTCCAGATCTCGATGTAGCGGTCGCCGTCTTCATCGGGGCTGCCCGGGGGGCCGCCGGCGATCTCGGGGCCGTGGTCGTAGAAGATCTCGGTGCAGGGGCCGCAAGGTCCGGTGTCGCCCATCATCCAGAAGTTGTCGGACATGTAGCGGCCGCCCTTGTTGTCGCCGATACGCACGATGCGCTCGGCGGGCACACCCACCACCTTGTTCCAGATGTCAAACGCCTCGTCGTCCTCGGCGTAGACGGTCACCCACAGCTTCTCGGCCGGCAGCATGAAGTGCTTGGTCAGCAACTCCCAGGCATAGCTGATGGCGTCATGCTTGAAGTAGTCCCCGAAGCTGAAATTGCCCAGCATTTCGAAGAAGGTGTGGTGGCGCGCGGTGTAGCCGACGTTGTCCAGGTCGTTGTGCTTGCCGCCGGCGCGGATGCACTTCTGGCTGGTGGTGGCGCGGGTATAGGCGCGCTTGTCGAAGCCCAGGAACACGTCCTTGAACTGGTTCATGCCCGCATTGGTGAACAGCAGCGTCGGGTCGTCGCCGGGCACCACCGGGCTGGACGCCACGATCTGGTGACCCTTGGATTCGAAGAACTTCAGAAATGTCTGGCGAATCTCAGCTGCTTTCATTCCGGGCGCTTTCTCGTCAACCCTCAGCGTGGCTGGGGTAAATGCTTGATTTTTGGGGGCCGTTGATTATAGGGGCGGGTGTTGCCCGGGCCACCCTCGGCGGCGGGGTAGAGTGCTGTCTCCAATCCCTGACGATCGACGGAGTTTTCGATGGACAGCAAGCCCACCCCCCTGGCCGCCCTGGATGACGCCAGCCTGCTCAAGACCCAGAGCCTGATCAACGGCGAGTGGGTGGCCGGCGGCGCGCGTTTCGCGGTGCACGACCCCGCCACCGGGGCCTTGCTGGCGGAGGTGGCGAACCTGGGTGCGGCCGATACCGAGGCAGCGATCGCCGCCGCCAACGCGGCTTGGCCGGCCTGGCGCAGCAAGCCGGCCAAGGAGCGCGCGGCCATCCTGATGCGCTGGCATTCCCTGCTCATCAAGCACACCGAGGACCTGGCCCGCATCATGACGGCCGAGCAGGGCAAGCCCCTGGCCGAGGCGCGCGGCGAGGTGGCCTATGGCGCCAGCTTCATCGACTGGTTTGCCGAGGAGGGCAAGCGCGTCTATGGCGAGACCATCCCCACCACCGACAACAACAAGCGCTACATCGCCATCAAGCAGGCGATGGGCGTGTGCGCGGCGATCACGCCCTGGAACTTCCCGATCGCGATGATCACCCGCAAGGTCGCGCCGGCGCTGGCGGCCGGCTGCACCGTCATCATCAAGCCGGCCGAGCAGACCCCGCTGTCGGCGCTGGCGGCGGCCGAGCTGGCGCAGCGCGCCGGCATGCCGGCCGGGGTGCTGAACGTGCTGACGGGCGATGGCGAGCAATCCATCGCCATCGGCAAGGCGCTGTGCGAAAGCGATGTGGTGCGCCACCTCTCCTTCACCGGCTCCACCGAGGTCGGGCGCATCCTGATGCGTCAATGCGCGCCCACCATCAAGAAGCTCTCGCTGGAGCTGGGCGGTAACGCGCCCTTCATCGTGTTCGACGATGCCGACCTGGACTCGGCCGTCGAAGGCGCGATGGCCAGCAAGTACCGCAATGCCGGCCAGACCTGCGTGTGTGCCAACCGGCTCTATGTGCAGGAGGGCGTCTACGACGCCTTCGTCACCAAGCTGGCCGCCAAGGTGGCGGGGCTCAAGCTGGGCAACGGCTTCGAGCCCGGCGTCAACCTGGGCCCGCTGATCGACGCCCAGGCGCTGGCCAAGGTCGAAAGCCATGTGGCCGATGCGCTGGCCAAGGGCGCGCGTCTGGTGGCCGGCGGCAAGCCTGCCGAGGGGCAGGGCGGCGGCCAGTTCTACGAGCCCACCCTGCTGGCCGACGTCACCAGCGAGATGCTGTGCGCGCGCGAGGAAACCTTCGGCCCGGTGGCGCCGGTGTTCCGCTTCCAGACCGAGACCGAGGTCATCGCCCTGGCCAACGACACCGAGTTCGGCCTCGCCAGCTATTTCTACAGCCGCGACATCGGCCGCATCTTCCGCGTCGGCGAGGCGCTGGAGTACGGCATGGTGGGTGTCAACACCGGCCTGATCTCTACCGCCGAGGTGCCCTTCGGCGGCGTCAAGCAGTCGGGCCTGGGCCGCGAGGGGTCGCGCCATGGCATCGAGGACTACGTGGAGCTGAAGTACCTCTGCCTGGGTGACATCCAGAAATAACATCAGAGCCACGCGCTGAAAGGTCGATGATGGCGGATGGCAAACGGGGCGTCCATGTGGCTTTCAGCGCCTGGCTGCGCAGCCTGCGCTTTGTCGACGCCTCGCACGCCTCCGCCATGGCGGTGCTGGTGCTGGTCACCGGCATGGTGCTGAGCTGGTGGGTGGCGCTGTGGGTGGGCGAACAGAACCAGCGCGAGGCGCAGCAGCGCTTCGACGCCCATGCCCAGCGTGTCGAGCTCGAGCTGGAGCGGCGCCTGGCCGTGCCCGTCTACGGGTTGCACGGGGCGCGCGGCGTCTATGCGGCCAGCAGCGAGGTCAATCGCGATGAATTCAGGGCCTATGTGGCCTCGCGCGATCTTCCCGCCGAATTCCCCGGCATCCGCGGCTTCGGCTTTGTGCAGCGCGTGGTGCGCCAGGACCTTGCCGCCTTCGAGGCCGAGGTGCAGCGCGAAGCGGGCATGCCCTTCAAGGTGCGCAGCAGCGGCCAGGCCGCCGACCTGTACGTCATCAAATACATCGAGCCCCTGGCCGACAACATGCCCGCCTGGGGCTTTGACCTGGGCAGCGAGCCGGTGCGCCGCGAGGCGATCGAGCGCGCCATGCGCAGCGGGCAGAACGCGCTCACCGGCAGCATCGTGCTGGTGCAGGACGCGCAGAACCACCGCCCCGGTTTCCTGCTGCTGGTGCCGATCTATCGGCGCGGCGCCGACCCCATCACGCCCGCGCAGCGTGAACAGGCCCTGATCGGCCTGGTCTACGCCCCCATCGTCGCGGCCGAGCTGTTCAAGGGCCTGTCGGCGGTGGCCGAGCAGATGCTGACGGTGCAGGTCTACGAGGGCGCGCAGGTCGCGCCCGAGCATCTGTTGTTCGATTCGGCGCCCGAACGGCAAGACGATATGTCCGCGCTGACGGTGACGCGCGTGCTGCAGTTCGGTGGCCGCGAGTTGCTGCTGCGCCTGCGGCCCTCGGCGCAGTTCGAGCGCGCGCAGTTCGGTTCGACGCCCTCCTGGGTGGCGGCCATGGGCAGCCTGCTGGGCGCCTTGCTGGCGCTGACGGTGTGGCTGTTGGCGGTGGGCCGGCAGCGGGCCGAGCTGCTGGCGCGGCAACTCACGCAGGACTTGCAGCGTCTGGCCATGGTGGCCGAACGCACCACCAATGCGGTGATCTGCACCGACACGCAGCTGCGCGTCACCTGGGTCAACGAGGGCTTCACGCGCATGACCGGCTATGGCGCCGAGGAGGCGCTGGGCCGCATGCCCAACGACATCTTCGGTCATCCCGGTTCCGACCCGGCGGTGCAGCGCGCCTTCGCCGAGGCCGGCCAGGCCGGCCGGGGTTGCCGGCAGGAGGTCTGCAACCGGCGCAAGGACGGCAGCCTCTACTGGGTCGACACCGACATTCAGCCGGTGCACGACGACAACGGCGAGCTGACCGGCTTCATCGAGATTGCGCTGGACATCACCGAGCGCAAGCAGCAGGAGCTGCGCCTGGCCGCTGCCATGCGCGAGAACGAGTCGCTGCTGGACACCATACGCAAGCACGCCATCGTCTCGATCACCGACCGAGCCGGCACCATCATCAGCGCCAACGAGGCCTTCTGCCGCATCAGCCAGTACAGCGAGGCCGAGCTGCTGGGGCAGAACCACCGCATCGTCAAATCGGATGTGCAACCGCCGGTTTTCTGGGAGACGGTGTGGGGCGTCATCAGCCGTGGCAACTCATGGCGCGGGCAGATCTGCAACCGCGCCAAGGATGGTTCGCTCTACTGGGTGGATAGCATCATCGCGCCCATCCTCGGCGCGGACGGTCAGATCGAGCGCTATGTCTCGATCCGCCACGACATCACCGCCAGCCGCATGGCCGCGCGCGAGCTGCAGCGCGAGCGCGAGCGCCTCAGCAACATCATCGAGGGCACCAACGCCGCCACCTGGGAGTGGAATCTGCAGACCGGCGAGGTGGTGCTGAACGAACGCTGGGCCGAGATGATCGGCTACCGCCTGGAGGAGTTGCAGCCGCTCAGCGTGGCCACCTGGCGCAGCCATGTGCATCCGGGCGATCTGCGCGAGTCCAGCCAGCTGGCCAAGCGCCATGTGGCCGGCGAGCTGCCCAGCTACGAGGCCGAGCTGCGCCTCAAGCACCGCGACGGGCACTGGATCTGGGTGCTGTCGCGCGGCAAGCTGACCTCGCGCACCGACGATGGCAAGCCGCTGTGGATCTCGGGCACGCATCTGGACATCACCGCGCGCAAGCTGGCCGAGGAGAGCCTGCGCAAGAGCAAGTCGCTGCTCAGCCGCGCCGAGCGCCTGGCCGGCGTGGGCGGCTGGGAGCTGGACCTGGACAGCCATGAGCTCAGCTGGTCGGCCGGCTGCTGGCGCCTGTTCGATCTCGAACCCGGCGACATCACGCTGGAGCGGTCACTGAGCTATTTCTCCGAGCGCGACCGCCAGCAGCTCAAGGACGCAATGTACCTCGCCATCCACGAGGGGCAGAACTGGGACATCGAGCTGGACCTGACCACCGCGCTGGGCCGCTTTGTCTGGCTGCGCGCCGTCGGCGAGGTCGAGCGCAATGCCGAGGGCAAGCCGGTGCGCCTGGTCGGCGCCTTTGCCGACGTCACCGCGCGCCGCGAGCTGGAGGCGCGCACCCGGCGCAACAACAGCGTGCTGCGCTCGGTGCTGGAAAACCTGCCCTGCGCGCTCAGTGTGTTCGACGGCGACCTGGTGCTGGTGGCGCACAACCAGCAGTTCCGCGATCTGCTGGGCTTCCCGGACCAGCTCTTCGACGGCGCGAGCACCAAGTTCGAGGACATCATCCGCTTCAATGCCGCGCGCGGCGAGTATGGCGAGCATGAGGACCTGGAGCCCACCATCAGCGCCATCATCGAGCGCGCGCGCCACCCCGAGCAGCACCAGCTCGAGCGCACCCGGCCGAACGGCGTGACGCTGGAAGTGCGCGGCTCGCCGATGCCGGATGGCGGCTTCGTCACCACCTATGTGGACATCACCGAGCGCAAGCGCCTGGAGTCCGAGCGCCAGCGCAGCAACGAGCTGCTGCGCGTGGTGCTGGACAACCTGCCCTGCGGGCTCACCGTGATCGATCCGCAGTTCCAGGTGGTGCTGCACAACAGCATGTACACGCGGCTTTACGAGCTTGAGCAGGAGCCGGCGTTACACGGGCTGGAGCGCTTTGGCGTGGATGAATTGACGCGCTCGCGCTGGCGTGCGGGCGACTATGGCCCGATCGGCGAGGCCGAGGCGATCGATTTGGCGCGCGCGCGGGTGCGCGAGGCCTTGCAGCAGCCGCATTTCTGGGAGCGCATGCGCCCCGATGGCAGGTGCCTGGAGATCCGCAGCTCGCCGGTGGCCGGCTTGGGCTTTGTGTCCACCTACACCGATGTGTCCGAACAGCGCCGCGCCGCCCAGGAGCTGGCGCGCACCGTGTCGCTCTTGAACGCGGTGCTGGACTCCACCACCAAGGTGGCCATCGTGGCCAGCGGCCTGGACCGCCTGGTCACGGTGTTCAACCGCGGTGCCGAGCAGATGCTGGGCTACAAGGCCGAGGAGGTGGTGGGCAAGCTCAGCTCCGAGGTCTTCATGTCCGAGGGCGACATGCGTGCCCTGGGCGAGCGAGTCTCGGCCGAGACCGGTGAGTCGCTCAGCGGCTTTGCCGCCCTGGTGCACCCCAGCCAGCTCAACCGCGAACTGGAGGGCAGCTATCAGCGCAAGGACGGGCAGCGGTTCCAGGTCTTGCGCGTGGTCACCGAGCTGCGCGGGCGTGACGGCGTGCGCTATGGTTATCTGGGCGTGTTCATCGACATCACGCGCCAGAAGGAGTACGAGGCCAGCCTGCAGGCGGCGCGCATCGAGGCCGAACAGGCCAGCGTGGCCAAGAGCCAGTTCCTGGCCAATATGAGCCACGAGATCCGCACGCCCATGAACGCCATCCTGGGCATGCTCAGGCTCTTGCAGAAGACCGGACTGGATGCGCGCCAGCGCGACTACGCGGGCAAGACCGAAGGGGCGGCGCGCTCGCTGCTGAACCTGCTGAACGACATCCTGGACTTCTCCAAGGCCGAGGCCGGCAAGATGACGCTGGACCCGCACCCCTTCCGCCCCGACCACCTGCTGCGCGACCTGGCGGTGATCCTGGCGGCCAATGTCGGCAGCAAGCCGGTGGCGCTGCTGTTCGAGCTGGACCCGCAGCTGCCCGAGCTGGTGCTGGGCGACGCGCTGCGGCTGCAGCAGGTGCTCAACAACCTGGGCGGCAATGCCATCAAGTTCACCGCCCAGGGTGAGGTGCGCGTGTCGGTGCGCTGCCTGCGGCGCGAGGGCCATCAGCAGGAGCTGGAGTTCGCGGTGCGCGACAGTGGCATCGGCATCGCGCCCGAGCACCAGGCGCGCATCTTCACCGGCTTCACCCAGGCCGAGGCCTCCACGACGCGGCGCTTCGGTGGCACCGGGCTGGGCCTGGCGATCAGCCGCAGCCTGGTGGAACTGATGGGCGGCGAGCTCAAGCTCGAGAGCGCGCCCGGCCAGGGCAGCCGCTTCTATTTCAGCCTCAAGCTGCCGGTGCTGGCCGAGGCCAACCAGCAGCGCCCGGCCGGCGCCGATGGTCAGCCCATCAGCGCCGACATGCTGAACCAGCTGGTGGATGAATTGAGCGGCCGCCAGCTGGACGCGGCCGCCGCGGCGGCCGCTCACACGCAAGCCGGCCCGCGTCTGAGCGGGCTGCGCCTCTTGGTGGTGGAAGACAACGCCAACAACCAGCAGGTGGCGCGCGAACTGCTGGAAGACGAGGGCGCCCGCGTCACGCTGGCCGAGCATGGGCAGCGCGCCGTGGACCTGCTGCAGGCCGGCCCGCGCGCCTATGATGCGGTGCTGATGGACGTGCAAATGCCCGTGATGGATGGCTACACCGCGACTCGCCTGATACGTCAGCAGCTGGGCCTGACCGAGCTGCCGATTCTGGCGATGACGGCCAACGCCATGGCCTCCGACCGCGAGGCCTGCCTGGCCGCCGGCATGAACGCCCATGTGGGCAAGCCCTTCGATCTGCAGGAGCTGGTGGACTGGCTGTGCAAGCTGACGGGGCACGATGCGGGCGCCGGTGATGGCGCGCCGCGCGCCGCCGAGCCGGGCCGGGGCGGCACCCTGATCGACGACGCGCTGCAGGCGCAGGGCGAGGCCCAGGGCCTGGACCTGCGCGATGCGCTGGGCCGGCTGATGGGCAAGACCGAGCTACTGCAGCGCATGTGCAAATCCTTCCTGCCGCAGGCCCTGGCCCTGCCCGCCAGCCTGCGCGGCCAGGCGGATCTGGGCGCTGCGGCGCAGGCGCTGCACAGCTTCAAGGGGCTGGCCGCCACGCTGGGGGCGAAGCGGCTCGCCGCGCTGGGCGCCGAGGGTGAGCGCCAGGTCTTGCAGGGTCAGGCGCTGGATGCCGGCTGGCTGGACGCGCTGCAGGCCCGCATCGAGGCCGATGCGCGCGCCCTGCTGGCACATGCCGAGGCCTTGCAGGCGCGGGCCGCGCCGGCCGAAATCGTTGTAGCGGCTGAGGCTGACGCCGCCGCGCTCGACACTGGCCAGCTCGGCGCCGGGCTCGATGGCCTGATCCGGCTGTTGCGCGCCTCCGATCTGGCGGCCCTGGACGCCTGCAGCCACTGGCGTGCCGAACTGCCCGCCGCCTGGCGTCAGGCGCAGCGCGAGGCCCTCGATCAGCTCGATGAAGCGATGGCGAACCTGGACTTCGCCGCCGCGCTGGCGGTGTGCGAGGGCTGGCGCGCGGCGGCCGGGGAGGGCAAGGCATGAGCGCAGCGCAGGGCCGCCCCAAGCAAGCTCGCTCCCGCTTGGCGGGACAGGCCGCAGGCCGAAGGGTGCACCAATGAGCCAGGCCAATTTGCCCAAGCGCCGCCTGCTGCTGGTGGACGACCAGCCCATCAATATCCAGGCCCTGCACCAGCTGTTCGCGGCCGACCACCAGGTCTTCATGGCCACCTCGGGCGCCCAGGCCCTCAAGGTCTGCGCCGAGATGCAGCCCGACCTGGTGCTGCTGGACGTGCAGATGCCGGGCATGGACGGCCATGAGGTGTGCCGGCGCATGCAGGCCGATCCGGCGCTGCGCGACATCCCGGTGATCTTCGTCACTGCCCACAGCGAGGCCGAGGCCGAGACCCAGGGCCTGGCGCTGGGCGCGGTGGACTTCATTTCCAAGCCCTTCAACCCGGCGGTGGTGCGCGCGCGCGTCAAGACCCATCTGACCCTCAAGGCGCAGAGCGATCTGCTGCGCCAGCTCGCCTACCTGGACGGGCTCACCGGGGTCTACAACCGCCGCCACTTCGACACCCAGCTGCCGATCGAGTACCAGCGCTGCATACGCAGCGGCGGCAGCCTGGCGGTGCTGCTGGTCGATGTGGACCATTTCAAGCGCTACAACGACTGCTACGGCCATCTGGCCGGCGACGACTGCCTGCGCCGCGTGGCCCAGACCCTGGCCCAGACCCTGCGCCGGCCCGGCGACCTGATGTGCCGCTACGGTGGCGAGGAGTTCGTCTGCCTGCTGCCCGACACCGACCTGGCCGGCGCCGTCACGGTGGCCGAGAGCCTGGTGAGCCGGGTCAGCGCGCTGGCGCTGCCGCATGCGCAGTCCGAGCTGGGCCAGATCGTCAGCGTCAGCGTGGGCGGTGCGGCCAGCCATCCCGTGCCGGGCGGTGAGCCGGCCCTGCTGCTGAGCAGCGCCGACCAGCAGCTCTATGCGGCCAAGCAGGCGGGCCGCGCGCGCGCCCTGTGCTGCGAGTGCTGAGCGGCGGCGCTTCGACCCGCCGCCCCTAGCGCCGGGGCGGCCCATGCCGCAAGGCGATGGCTGTTGGCGATTTCCTGCCTTGGCATGATGGCAAGGCCTGTCCACAATCGCCCCCAGGCTGGCAGCCAGGAGACCGCCCCGTGCGACAAACCGCGATTCCCTGCCTCTTGATGCGAGGCGGCACCTCCAAGGGGCCGTTCTTTCGCGCGGCCGATCTGCCGGCCGACACCGCCACCCGCGACCGCGTGCTGCTGGCCGCGCTGGGCTCGCCCGACAAGCGCCAGATCGACGGCCTGGGCGGCGCCCATCCGCTCACCAGCAAGGTCGGCATCGTTTCACCCAGCCAGCGCCCCGGGGTGGATCTGGAATTCCTGTTCGCCCAGCTGCAGCCGGAGCTGGCCACGGTGGACACCACGCCCAACTGCGGCAATATGCTGGCTGCCGTCGTGCCCTTCGCGCTCGAGACCGGCATGGTCAAGGCGCAGGGCCCTGTCAGCACATTCCGCGTGCTGACGCTGAACACCGAGATGGCCTGCGACATCACGGTCCGAACCCCTGACGACATGGTCGACTACGAGGGCGAGGCCCGCAACGACGGCGTGCCGGGCACGGCCGCGCCCATTGCCATCAATTTCCTGGACACCGCCGGTTCGGTCTGCGCGGGCCTGCTGCCCACCGGCCGCGTGCGCGACGTGATCGACGGCATTGCCGTGACCTGCATCGACAACGGCATGCCGCTGGTGATCCTGCGCGCCGATGCGCTGGGCCGCAGCGGCTACGAGACGGTGGACGAGCTGAATGCCGACGGCGTGCTGAAGGCGCGCATCGAGCGGCTGCGCCTGGCGGCCGGCCTGGCCATGGGCCTGGGCGACGTGAGCGCCAAGAACTACCCCAAGATGACGCTGATCGCGCCGCCGCGCGCGGGCGGCTCGATCTGCACGCGCAGCTTCATCCCGCATGTCTGCCACGATGCCATCGGCGTGCTGGCCGCCGTCACCGTGGCCACGGCCTGCGTGCTCAGGGGCTCGGTCTGCGAGGGCCTGGCGCGGCTGGACGATGCGGCCCGGCCCACCGTGGCGGTGGAGCATCCCAGCGGTGAATTCAGCGTGGCGCTGGCCACCGACCCGCAGGATGGCCAGAAGGTGACCCAGGCGGCCCTGCTGCGCACCGCCCGGCTGCTGATGCGCGGCGAGGTGATGGTGCCCGCCACGCTGTGGCGCGGCGATTGAAAACGGATCGCAAACCGGAAGGCCCGCCATGATCATCGACGTCCACGGCCACTACACCACCGCCCCCGCCGCCCTGGGGGCCTGGCGCGAGCGGCAGATCGCCGCGCTGCATCATCCCGCCCAGGCGCCCAAGGCCGCCGAGCTGAACATCAGCGACGACGAGCTGCGCGAATCGATCGAGAGCAACCAGCTCAGGCTGATGCGCCAGCGCGGCAGCGATCTCACCATCTTCAGCCCGCGCGCCAGCTTCATGGCCCACCACATCGGCGACTTCAACACCTCGTCGAGCTGGGCCGCGATCTGCAACGAGCTCTGCTACCGCGTCTCGCAGCTCTTCCCCGATCACTTCATCCCCGCAGCGATGCTGCCGCAGTCGCCCGGCGTGGACCCGGCCAGCTGCATCCCCGAGCTGGTGAAGTGCGTGGAGCAGTACGGCAATGTCGGCATCAACCTGAACCCCGATCCATCGGGCGGCCACTGGACCAGCCCGCCGCTGTCGGACCGCCACTGGTACCCGCTCTACGAGAAGATGGTGGAGTACGACATCCCCGCGATGATCCATGTCTCGACCAGCTGCAACGCCTGCTTCCACACCACCGGCGCGCATTACCTGAACGCCGACACCACCGCCTTCATGCAATGCCTGACCAGCGATCTGTTCAAGGACTTCCCGAGCCTGAAGTTCCTGATCCCGCATGGCGGCGGCGCCGTGCCCTACCACTGGGGGCGCTTCCGCGGTCTGGCGCAGGAGCTCAAGAAGCCGCTGCTGCAAGAGCATCTGCTGAACAACATCTTCTTCGACACCTGCGTCTATCACCAGCCCGGCATCGACCTGCTGACCAAGGTGATCCCGGTGCGCAACATCCTGTTTGCCAGCGAGATGATTGGCGCGGTGCGCGGCATCGACCCCGAGACCGGCCATCACTACGATGACACCAGGCGTTATGTCGAGGCCAGCGCCAACCTCAGCGACGCGCAGCGCCAGCTGGTGTTCGAGGCCAATGCGCGCCGCGTGTTTCCGCGCCTGGATGCGGCACTCAAGCAGAAGGGGAAGTGAGATGTACGAGCTTGGCGTTGTCTATCGCAACATCCGGCGCGCCGAGCGTGCCGCCGCCGACGGCCTGGCCGCCCTGGGCTCGGCCACGGTGCACGAGGCGCTGGGCCGGGTGGGCCTGCTCCAGCCCCATCTGCGCCCCATCTATGCCGGTGCCCAGGTCTCGGGCACGGCGGTGACGGTGCTGCTGCAGCCCGGCGACAACTGGATGATGCATGTGGCGGCCGAGCAGATACGGCCCGGCGACGTGGTGGTGGCGACGGTCACGTCCGCCTGCTCGGACGGCTATTTCGGCGACCTGCTGGCCACCAGCTTCCAGGCCCGCGGCGCCCGCGCCCTCATCATCGATGCCGGCGTGCGCGACGTGAAGACGCTGCAGGCCATGGGCTTCCCGGTCTGGGCCAAGGCCATCAGCGCCAAGGGCACGATCAAGGCCACGCTGGGCTCGGTCAACATCCCCATCGTCTGCGCCGGCATGCTGGTGACGCCGGGCGATGTGATGGTGGCCGACGACGACGGCGTGGTGTGCGTGCCGGCCGCGCGCGCCGAGGCGACCCTGGCGGCCGCCCTCAAGCGCGCGAGCTTCGAGGGCGAGAAGCGCGCCAGGCTGGCCTCCGGTGTGCTGGGCCTGGACATGTACCAGATGCGCGAGCCGCTGGCCCAGGCCGGCCTGCGCTACGTCGACTGAGATGAGCGCCTTTGCCAAGACACCGGGTTGGCTGGACTGGTGCGCCAAGCCCAGCCAGCCCCGCTTCCGGCTGCCGCCCGGCGCGGTGGACGCGCATTGCCATGTGTTCGGCCCCGGCGCCGAATTCCCCTATGCGCCGGAGCGCAAGTACACGCCCTGCGACGCCGGCAAGCAGCAGCTGTTCGCCTTGCGCGATGACCTCGGCTTTGCACGCAATGTGATCGTGCAGGCCACCTGCCATGGCTCCGACAACGCGGCGCTGCTGGATGCGCTGCGCGCCGCACGGGGCCGGGCGCGCGGCGTGGTGACGCTGAAACGTGGCGTCAGCGACGCCGAGCTGCAGGCCATGCACGCGGCCGGCGTGCGCGGCGTGCGCTTCAACTTCGTCAAGCGCCTGGTGGACTTCACGCCCAGGGACGAGCTTCAGGAGATGGCCGCGCGCATCGCCGGCCTGGGCTGGCATGTGGTGGTCTATTTCGAGGCGGCGGACCTGCCCGAGCTGTGGGACTTCTTCACCAGCCTGCCCACCACCGTGGTGGTGGACCACATGGGCCGGCCCGACGTCAGCAAGCCGGTGGACGGCCCAGAGTTCGCGCTGTTCCTGCGGCTGATGCGCGAGCATGAGAATGTCTGGAGCAAGCTCAGCTGCCCGGAGCGGCTTTCGCTCAGCGGCCCGCCGGCGCTGCATGGCGAACAGCGTGCCTACCGCGACGTCGTGCCCTTTGCGCGCCGCGTGCTGCAGGCCTTCCCCGAGCGCGTGCTCTGGGGCACGGACTGGCCGCATCCCAATCTGAAGGACCATATGCCCGACGACGGCCTGCTGGTGGATTTCATCCCACAGATCGCGCCCAGCGCCGAGCTGCAGCAGCGCCTGCTGGTCGACAACCCGATGCGGCTCTACTGGCCCGAGGAGGAATGAAATGAAACCCCCACGCTCTCGTTGTTCGCTGCCCCCCACGGGGGCCTCTCAGTACCTTCGGGCGGCCGGGCGGTACTGAGAATGGCGCTCGACAAACCCTACCAGGACATCCCCGGCACCATCATCTTCGATGCCGAGCAGGCGCGCCGCGGCTACTGGCTCAATCAGTTCTGCAGCTCGCTGATGCAGGCCGAGAACCGCGCCCGCTTCAAGGCCGACGAGCGCGCCTATCTGGACGCCTGGCCGATGAGCGAGGAGCAGAAGCAGGCGGTGCTGGCGCGCGATCTCAACTGGTGCATGCGCACCGGCGGCAACATCTATTTCCTGGCCCGGCTGGGCGCCACCGACGGCCTGAGCTTCCAGCAGATGGCCGGTTCGATGACTGGCATGAGCGAGCAGGCCTACCGCGACATGATGATCAGCGGCGGCCGCAGCCCCGCCGGCGTGGTGGGCACGCCGCCCGCGCCAGGCCCGTGCAGGCCGGGCCCCGGGCTGGCCCGCATCAGCGCCAGCGTCTACACCTCGCACGTGCCCGCCATCGGCGTGGCGATCGATCAGGGCAGGACCGAGGAGCCCTATTGGCAGCCGCTGTTCGCCGGCTACGCGGCGAGCCGGCAGTGGATGCTCGAGAACCGGCCCGACGTCATCCTGCTGGTCTACAACGACCATGCCACGGCCTTCAGCCTGGACATGATCCCGACCTTCGCGATCGGCTGCGCGCCCGAGTTCAAGCCGGCCGACGAGGGCTGGGGGGCGCGCCCGGTGCCGGTGGTGCAGGGCCATCCGGAGCTGGCGGCGCATATCGCGCAGTCGCTCATCCAGCAGGACTTCGACCTCACCATCGTCAACCGCATGGAGGTGGACCATGGCCTCACCGTGCCGCTGTCGCTGATGTGCGGCCAGCCCGAGGCTTGGCCATTCCGGGTGATCCCGATCGCCGTCAACGTGGTGCAGTACCCGGCGCCCTCGGGCCGGCGCTGCTTCCAGCTGGGCCAGGCGATACGGCGCGCGGTCGAGAGCTTCGACGCGGCGCTGACGGTGCAGATCTGGGGCACGGGCGGCATGAGCCACCAGTTGCAGGGCGCGCGCGCCGGCCTCATCAACCGTGGCTGGGACAACGCCTTCCTGGACCAGCTGATCGCCGACCCGGCCGCGCTGGCGCAGCGGCCGCATATCGACTACCTGCGCGAGGCCGGCTCCGAGGGCATCGAGCTGGTGATGTGGCTGGTCGCGCGCGGCGCCATGGCCGATGTGGCCGGCGGGCCGCCGCCGCGCCTGCGCCAGCGCTTCTACCACGTGCCGGCGTCCAACACGGCGGTGGGCCATCTGATTCTGGAGAACACATGAACAGCGGCGAAACAAAGCCCATCAAGGTCGCGCTGGCCGGTGCCGGCGCCTTCGGCATCAAGCATCTGGACGCGCTGCGGCAGATCGAAGGCGTCGAGGTGCTCGCGCTGATCGGCCGCGAGCTGGACAAGACCGGCGAGGTCGCGCGCCGCTACGGCATTGACCATGCCGGCACTGAGCTGGGCGAGGTGCTGGCGATGCCCGCGGTGGACGCGGTGATCCTGTGCACGCCCACCCAGCTGCATGCCAGCCAGACCCTGGCCTGCCTGCGGGCCGGCAAGCATGTGCAGGTGGAGATACCGCTGTGCGACATGCTGGCCGAGGGCGAGGCGGTGGTGCGTCAGGCCCAGGCCAGCGGCCTGGTGGCAATGTGCGGCCATACGCGGCGCTTCAATCCCAGCCACCAATGGGTTCACCAGCAGGTGCGGGCCGGCAGGTTCAACATCCAGCAGATGGATGTGCAGACCTATTTCTTCCGCCGCAGCAATATCAACGCGCTGGGCCAGCCGCGCAGCTGGACCGACCACCTGCTGTGGCACCACGCCGCGCACACGGTGGACCTGTTCGCCTACCAGTGCGGCAGCCCGATCGTCAAGGCCAATGCCGTCCAGGGCCCCATCCACCCGACCCTGGGCATTGCGATGGACATGTCGATCCAGCTCAAGGCGGCCAATGGCGCGATCTGCACCCTGAGCCTGTCCTTCAACAATGATGGGCCGCTGGGCACCTGCTTCCGCTACATCGGCGACAGCGGCACCTATATCGCCCGCTACGACGACCTGTTCAATGGCCGCGACGAGAAGATCGACGTCTCGCAGGTGGACGTGGCTATGAACGGCATCGAGCTGCAGGACCGCGAGTTCTTCGCCGCCATCCGCGCGGGCCGCAAGCCCAACGCCAGCGTGGCGCAGGTGCTGGACTGCTACCGCGTGCTGGACCAGCTGGAGCGGCAGCTGGGCTGCTCGCCATGACGCCTGTCCGCATGATGCTTGCCGTCGGTCTGCTGAGCTGGCTGTGCCTGCAGCCGGCCGGCGCGGCGGAGCCCGGCTGGACCGTGCTGACGCACAGCACGGCCGATGCGGTGCAGCAGGTGGACGGGCAACTGGTGGGCCGCGCGCATGGTGGCAAGCGCGCCTTCTACGTGGAGCTGGTGCGGGCCCTGCTCGCCGAGCTGGGGCTGGCGGCGCAGATCGAAACCGTGCCCCTGGCGCGCGGCTTGAAGTGGCTGGCCGCGGACGCGCATGTGGCCCTGTTCAACCTCAGCCGCACGCCGGCGCGCGAGGCGCTGTTCCGCTGGGTCGGCCCGATTTCGCATGAGCGGGATTACCTCTACCAACGTGCCGACGACGCGCTTGAATTGCGACAGCTGGACGACGCCAGACAGGGCGGCATCTGCGTGGTCAACCAGAACGTGCACGACCAGCTGCTGAGCGACAAGAAGTTCACCGATCTGACACGCGTGCGCAGCGTTGAGCAATGCCTGCGCATGCTGATGGCCGGCCGCGTGCGCTACCTCGCGGCCGCCGAAGCCGGCATGGAGCGCCGCCTGCAGCTGCTGGCCATCGCACCGACGGCGGTGCGCAAGACGGCCGTGATGCTGTTGGAGTCACCGGGCTATATCGCCCTGTCGGCGCAGACGCCCGAGAGCGAGGTCGAGCGCTGGAATGCGGCGCTGCGCAAGCTGCAGCGGGACGGGGTGGTGGAGAGGCTGCAGGGGCTGTATGGGAGGTGAGGGGGCTGCCTGGGGAGGGTTGGCGAGGCACGCGTTCCCGCGGCTTGCTCGTGCAGGAGAGGTGGCATGCGGCGGGTACAGGCTGGAAGCAGAAGTTCATCAACGTCTGCTCTGTGCGCGGTGCCCGACAGCAACCGGCTCCAAATCGTGAATCGCCATCCTCCGTTGGCGGCTCGGCTGGCCACGTATCGCCTGGGCCGACGGTGGCTGTGGGGCCAGCGGCTTCAGGACGGCACTTAGGCCCCCGGCGCCGCCTCGAAGTACGCCCCACAGGGCGCCGTCCACCGACGACAAAGCCCATTGCAGAGCAAATCCTCCAAGCCTGTCCCGGTAGACTCACGTCAAGGGAAGAGGAACAGAAGATGAAAGACGTCGAATCGGACCGAGCCCGCGGCTCGCTCTGGCAACGCTGGGATCCGCATATCCATGCTCCCGGTACCGCGATGAACGATCAGTTCTCGGGGGATGATCCCTGGGACGAGTTCTGTGATCGGGTCAACCAGCAAATCCCGACCCTCAAGGTGCTGGGCATCACCGACTATTTCCTGATCGACACCTACGAAACAGCCCTAGCCGTGAAGGCTGCAGGCCGTCTGCCTGGCGTTGACCTGCTGTTGCCCAACGTCGAGATCCGACTGTCGATTGGTACGTCCAGCAACTCGGCCGTCAATGCCCATCTTCTGTTCTCGCCGGAGGCAGCCGACCATCTGGAGCGCATCCGGCGCTTGATGGCTGGGTTCAAATTTCGCTACCTGCGCGATGAGTTCCGTTGCGAGCGGTCGGAACTGATTCGTCTCGGGCGCGCGCACGACCCAACCATCGTCGACGATAACGCAGCGCTGACGGCAGGAGTCAACCAGTTCAAGATCGACTTCGAGGATCTACGTCAGACCTGGGAGACGAACGACTGGCTCCGCAGCAATTGCCTGGTCGCGGTCGCCGCCGGAGAACGCGATGGCACGTCCGGGCTGCGCGATGAGTCATCGTCATTCGCAGCGACGCGCACCAATATCGAAGGCTTCGCCCACATCATCTTCAGCGGCAACCCCAAGCAGGCGGCCTTCTACCAAGGAAAGGGCGCGGTGTCGCTGGCCGAGCTGAATGCAAAATGGGGCGGGGTCAAGCCTTGCCTGCACGGCTCGGATGCTCATGAACACGCAAAGGTCGGCAAGCCCGCGCTGAACAGGTACTGCTGGCTCAAAGGCGCTTCGAGCTTCGAGACCCTGCGCCAGGCCTGCCTGAATCCGGAAGGCCGCGCCTTTATCGGTGCGGAGCCGCCGCGTGGCGCACTACCCAGCAATGTCATCCGCTCGGTCACAGTGAGCCAAGCGGCTTGGATGTCGCCGTCGTCTATCCAGCTGAATCCTGGCCTCATTGCCATCATTGGCGCGCGTGGATCGGGCAAAACGGCGCTCGCGGACTTCATTGCCATGGGTGGCTGCGCGGTCTACGCCCACCTCAGCGATAAGTCCTTCCTGCGCCGCGCCGCCGACCACTTGAAGGGGTCCGATGCCCAGCTACTTTGGGAATCGGGTGACACGACCTCGAACTCCTTCTCCGGCTTGGAGATGGAGGATCTGGTTGATGCGCCGCAGGTGCAATACCTGTCCCAGCAGTTCGTGGACCAGTTGTGCTCGGCAGAGGGCTTGGAAGACCCCCTGCTCCAGGAAATTGAGCGCGTAGTTTTCAACGCGCACTCGGAAGCGGATCGGCTGGATGCCACTTCGTTCGAAGAGTTGCTGGCAATCCGGCTGGAAGGCGCGAGGACCAGCCGTAGCCGTCAGGTCGATGCTATCTCGCGGGCGTCTCAGGCCATGGCGGCAGAGCAAGCCAAGAAGGACGGGCTGGCCTCGTTGACGAAGGAGCGCGCCGACAAGTTGAAGGCCATCCAGAAGGATGAGGCCGACATGAAGGCGCTGATGCCCAAGGGGGATGCGGCCCGCGCCAAGCGCCATGATGTCGTGTCGGAGGCACTCGACACCAAACGCTCGCAAGTGCTCAAGGCCAAGGTCCGGCTTGAGGCACTGCAGCATTTGACGGCTGACGTCAAGAATCTGCGGGAGCAGGTGCTGCCCGGCATGCTTGAGAGCTTGCAATTGGAGCGCGAGGATGCTGCATTGCCACGCGGAGACTGGGAAAGGTTCCAGTTGGTGTTCGCTGGCGACGTGGATGCCATCCTTACCCTGCACATCCAGGAGACCCGTCGGTTGCTGCGCACCCTCGAAGGAGACGCCGCGTCGCCCTCTCCGGATGCACAAGCCGATCCGAACGTGCCACTAATCGCCGAAGCTGATGAACTTTCCAAACATCCGCTGACCTTGCTGGAGCGAGAACTCGGCCGGTTGCGCCAGTTGGTGGGCCTTGATGCCCAGAATGCACGGCGATTCAAGCTGATCGGTGATCGGGTAGCCACAGCGAAGATCGCGCTTGCCAAGCTGGACGCCGAGATTGCCAAGACTAACGGGGCGGACGACAGGATCAGTGCCTTGCGCCAGCAGCGCCGTCAGGGGTACGTCGGGGTGTTTCAGGCCGTGGTGGACGAAGAGGCCGCACTGGAGTCGCTCTACCAGCCGCTGAAAGCCCAGATTTCGCAGGCCCAAGGTTCATTGTCAAAGTTGGCATTCACCGTTCGGCGGCATGTGGACCTGGAAGCCTGGTGCGAGGCCGGCGAAGCACTGCTAGACCTGCGTGCTGCAGGCCCCTTCAAGGGTAAGGGAAGCCTACGGGCGATGGCCGGGCTTTCGCTGCTTGAAGCGTGGCAGTCCGGCGACGCTGCAGCCGCCGGCGAAGCGCTGCTGCAGTTCGTGGCAGCCTATGGCAAGGACCTCCGCATCCATCGACCCGAGCATGCCGAGCCCAAGGAGTGGACCCGCTCGGTGTCGGCATGGCTGTTCGGCACGGAGCACATCTCTGTCGGCTACGGCTTGGAGTTTGACGGCGTGCCGATCGAACGCCTGTCACCGGGCACGCGCGGAATTGTGTTGCTGCTCGTGTACTTGGCGCTGGACGCCCAGGACGACCGGCCGCTGATCGTGGACCAGCCCGAAGAAAACCTCGACCCCCAGTCGATCTACGACGAACTTGTCGTGGAGTTCCAGCGCGCCAAGCTTCGCCGCCAGGTCATCATCGTTACGCATAACGCCAATCTCGTTGTCAACACCGATGCGGACCAGGTGATCGTGGCTCGTTGCGGCAGCCACGAACCCGGTCGCCTGCCGCGCATGAGTTACCAGTCTGGAGGCCTAGAAGAGCCGGCGATCCGCGAAGCGGTCTGCGCGATTCTGGAAGGCGGCAAGCGTGCCTTCCAAGAACGCGCCAAGCGGCTGCGGGTCACGGTCTGAATCTCAGTCACCTGACGCGCTCCCGGCGACCGGATCGGGGCTGGGAGAGTTGCGGGGCGTGGCGAGCACATCGATAAGTGCTGTTCTGAATGGCTGCTTTCGGCCGTTGTTCCCCAAGATACGACTGACGGCACCCGCTGCGCAGCAGACGCTCGCGTGTCGTTGCGAACCTTCGCATGCTGGGCCGGATGCAGCTGCGCGGCGGAGGAATGGGAATGCTCGCAACCGGCTTGGGCCGGTTGCTCGGCCTCGGCACCTAGCCTCGGCCCGGTGCTTCGCACCGTCCAAGCCATGCCACCGGCATGGCTTGAGCGAACCGATGGGTTCTCAAACCCAAACGCCCACCCCGCAAACGCGCAAGGCCATGTCTCTGGACATGGCCTTGCGCGTTTGTGGAGCGGGTGATGGGAATCGAACCCACGTATCGAGCTTGGGAAGCTAGCGTTCTACCATTGAACTACACCCGCGTGTTGGCAGCGATTATAGGCAGCTCCTCGGCCAGTGCCGCTGCTTCCGGCCCAAAGGCGTAGGCGTCCATGCCCAGGCAGCCGTAGGTGAGGCTGTCGTGCAGGCGCTGCGGTGCGTTTTGCCGGCCGCCCGCGCCGGCGGCGATGAACCAGGGCAGCAGGTGCTCGTCGGTCGGGTGCATGTCCACCGCATGCGGCGCCTGTTGGCGGTAGTCGAGCAGGGCGTCCCAGTCGCGCGCGGCGCTGCGCGCCAGCATCCAGGCGCGGAACTCGGCCGACTCACGGATCTCGGGCGCGTCGATCGGCGGCATGCCCTGTGCGAACACGCGCCGGAGGTTGTGCGTGATCGAGCCGCTGCCGATGATGAGCACGCCTTCGTCGGCCAGCGGGGCCAGGTCTTGCCCGAGCTGGAACAGCTCGGCCGGGCTGGCGCGCGGCGACCAGGCCATCGGCAGCACCGGCACGTCGGCGTCGGGGAACAAGAAGCGCAGCACCGTCCAGATGCCGTGGTCCAGGCCGGCCTCGGGCAGGGCGCGCACGCGCGCATAGCCCAGGCGCTGCAGCAGCTCGGCGGCCAGGCCGGGCGCGCCGGGTGCGTCGTAGCGCAAGGTGTAGAGCTCGGGGTCGAAGCCACCGAAATCGTAGACCGCATGCTGGCGCTCGCCGGCCAGCAGCAGGGGCTCGCGCGCCAGGGTGTGGGCCGAGAGCGCCAGGACGGCGCGCGGGCGGCGGCGCTGCAGGGCGGCACCCAGCTGGCGCCAGAAGGCGCCCGCGGCGCCGGGCTGCAGGGCCGTCATGGGCGAACCGTGCGAGACGAAGAGGGGGGCGAAGGTGCTGGTGCTCATGGCTCAATTGAAGCAGGGCGCGCGCTAACGGGGGCAGCACGGGCTTGCATGCAGGGTTCAAGCCATTTGCATGGCATGCAATTCCACACTGCCCGCCGGGCCGCCCCTGTGGGTACAGTGCGCCCCATGGATGACAGCCCCGCACTCGTCGCTCCGGCCGCCGCGCCGGCCCGCCCCGCCGCCAGGCGCCCCTCGGTGTTGATGCTGGCCTGGCGCCAGCTCTGGCGCGATTGGCGTGCCGGCGAACTGCGCCTGCTGATGCTGGCGGTGGCGCTGGCGGTGGCCGCCGTCTGTGCGGTGAGCTTTCTGGCCGACCGGCTCGACCAGGGCCTGCGGCGCGATGCGGCGCAGATGCTGGGCGGCGATGTGGTGGTGGCGAGCGACCAGCCCACGCCGCCCAAGCTGCGCGAGCTGGCGCAGGCGCAGGGCCTGACGGCGGTGGACAGCACCGCCTTTCCCAGCATGGCGCGCGCCACCGATGCGCAGGGCGGCGCCAGCCGCCTGGTGGCGGTGAAGGCGGTGGGTGCGGGCTATCCGCTGCGCGGGCGCGTCGAGCTGAGCGACGGGCGGCGCGTCGGTGCGCCGGCGGCGGGCGAGGTCTGGGTCGATGCCCAGGTGCTCGATGCCCTGGGCCTGCGGCCGGGCGATACCCTGCTGCTGGGCGAGGCCAGCCTGCGCGTGGCCGGCGTGATTGCCAACGAGCCCGACCGTGGCGCCGGCTTCATGAGCTTTGCGCCGCGCGTGATGCTGGCTCAGGCCGATCTGGCGGCCACCGCGCTGATACAGCCCGCCAGCCGCGTGACCTACCGCTATGCGGTGATCGCACCTGACGGCCGCGCCAGCCAGGACTGGCAGCGCTATTCCCGCGAGGCCGCGGCGCTGATCGCCTCCGAGGGCTGGCGCGGCGTGCGCCTGGAGTCGCTGGAAAGCGGCCGGCCCGAGATGCGCCAGACCCTGGACCGCGCCGGCAAGTTCCTCAACCTGGTGGCGATGCTGGCGGCCCTGCTGGCGGCGGTGGCGGTGGTCTTGAGCGCGCGCGACTTCGCCGCCCGGCACCTGGACGATTGCGCCATGCTGCGCGTGCTGGGCCAGCCGCAGCGCCGCCTGGCCTGGGCTTATGGCCTGGAGTTCGGTGGCGCGGGCCTGGTGGCCAGCGTGGCGGGCGTGCTGCTTGGCTTTGCGCTGCACTATGCCTTTGTGGCCCTGCTGGCCGGGCTGATCGCGGTGAAGCTGCCGGCCGCCAGCGGCTGGCCGGTGGCGCTGGGTCTGGGCATGGGCATGACCCTGCTGCTGGGCTTTGGCCTGCCGCCGGTGCTGCAGCTGGCGGCGGTGCCGCCGCTGCGCGTGATACGGCGCGAGCTGGGCAGCGCCAAGCTCGGCTCGCTGGCGGTGCTGGGCGCGGGCGTGCTGGGCTTTGGCGCCATGCTGGTGACGCTCTCGGCCGACCCCAAGCTGGGCCTGATCGCCGCGCTGGGCTTTGCCGCCGCGCTGGCGCTGTTTGCGCTGCTGGCCTGGGGCGCGGTGCTGCTGTTGCGGCGCCTGGTGCCACAAGCAGGTGCGCCGCGCTGGCTGCTGCTGGCCACGCGCCAGCTGGCGGCACGCCCGCTGCTGGCGGTGGTGCAGGTGGCGGCGCTGGCGGTGGGCCTGCTGGCGCTGGCGCTGCTGGTGCTGCTGCGCACCGACCTGATCGCCAGCTGGCGCCAGGCCACGCCGGCGAACGCGCCGAACCGCTTCATCATCAACATCCAGCCCGAGCAGGGCGAGGCGATGCGCGCGGTGCTCGAGGGCGCGGGCGTGCATGGCTACGACTGGTACCCGATGATCCGCGGCCGCCTGGTGGGTATCAACGGCCAGGCGGTGCGGCCCGAGCAGTTCGCCCAGGAGCGCGCCCAGCGCCTGGCCGAGCGCGAGTTCAATCTGAGCCACGCGGCCGAGCTGCCGCAGCACAACCAGGTGGTGGGCGGGCGCTGGCAGAACGACGAGGCCGATGGCCTCAGCGTCGAGCAGGGCCTGGCCGAGCAGCTCGGGCTCAAGCTCGGCGACAGGCTGCGCTTCGACGTCGCCGGCATCCAGGTGGAGGCGCGCATCACCAGCCTGCGCAAGGTGGACTGGAGCTCGATGCGGGCCAACTTCTTCGTGATCTTCCCGCGCAAGGAGATGGGCGAGCTGCCCGGTAGCTACATCACCGCCTACCGCGCGCCCGCGGCGGAGGCCGGTCTGGCGCTGGACAAACGGCTCAGCCACGAGTTCCCCAACATCACCGCGGTGGATGTGTCGGCCCAGTTGAACCAGATGCAGGCGGTGTTGGGCCAGGTCATCAATGCGGTGCAGTTCCTCTTCATGTTCACGCTGGCCACCGGCCTGGTGGTGCTGCTGGCGGCGGTGAGCAGCACGCGCGAGCTGCGCACGCGCGAGTTCGCGCTGATGCGCGCGCTGGGCGCGAGCTCGGCGCTGCTGCGCCAAGTGCAGCGCGCCGAGCTGCTGGGCCTGGGCGCGTTGGCGGGCCTGCTGGCCGGCGCCGTGGCGCTGCTGCTAGGCCAGCTTTTGGCGCGTTATGTGTTCGAGTTCGATTGGCGCGCCAGCCCCTGGGTGCCGCTGGCCAGCATGGTCTGCGGCGCGCTGCTGGCGCAGCTGGCCGGCTGGTGGAGCCTGCGCAATGTGCTGCTGCAGCCGGTGGTGACGACGCTGCGCCAGGCCGATACGCAGTGAGCTGAGCGGCGAGAATGAAAAAGGGCCGCAGATGCGGCCCTTTTTGCTGGCGGAGGCAGGCCTCAGAAGGACTGCCAGTCGCCATGCGCGTCGTCCTGTGCCGCGGCGGCGGCAGGGGCGGGCGGTGCTGCTGCGGGCTTGGCGGGCTTGGCGCTCCAGCCATCGGCGGCCGCGGTGGTGGCAGGTTTGGCGGCCGGCTTGGCGGCGGGGTGTGGGCTGGCGGGCCTGAACGCCGCTGGCTTGGCCCCTGCGGCCTTCGGGGCCGGCTTGGGCGAGCTGGCGGCCATGGCATAACCGCCATGCTTGGCGTCGTCGTTGCCCAGGCGGAACACCGACACCACCTCGGTGAGCCGATGCGCCTGGTCCTTCAGGCTTTCGGCCGCGGCGGCGGACTCTTCCACCAGCGCCGCGTTCTGCTGCGTCATCTGGTCCAGCTGCACCACCGCGCCATTCACCTGGCCGATGCCATCGCTCTGCTCGCTGGCGGCGGCGGTGATCTCGCCGATGATGTCGGTCACGCGCTGCACGCTGGACACGATGTCGGTCATCGACTGGCCGGCCGCTTCCACCAGGCGCGAGCCCACTTCCACGCGATCAACGCTGGCGCCGATCAGGGCCTTGATCTCCTTGGCGGCCTCGGCGCTGCGCTGCGCCAGGCTGCGCACCTCGCTGGCCACTACGGCGAAGCCACGGCCCTGCTCGCCGGCACGCGCGGCTTCCACCGCGGCATTCAGCGCCAGGATATTGGTCTGGAAGGCGATGCCGTCGATCACGCCGATGATGTCGTTGATCTTCTTGGAGCTGGTGTTGATCTCGTCCATCGTCGAGACCACCTGGCTCACCACCTCGCCGCCCTTGGCCGCGGCGCTGGAGGCCGAGGAGGCCAGCTGGTTGGCGGTCTGGGCGGCATCGGCGGTCTGGCGCACCGTGCCGGTGAGCTGCTCCATCGAGGAGGCTGCCTGCTGCAGGTTGGACGCGGTCTGCTCGGTGCGCTGCGACAGGTCCTGCGCGCCGGTGGCGATCTCGCTGGAGGCGGTGGTGATGGAGCTGCTGGCGGCGCGCACGTCCAGCAGGATGTGCTGGATCTTCTCGGCAAAGGTGTTGAAGGAGCTGGCAATGCGGCCGATCTCGTCCTTGCTGTCGGCGGGCAGGCGTTGGGTGAGGTCGCCGCCGCCGGCGCTGATTTCGTCCAGCGCCTTGCGCACGCGGTCCAGCCCGCGCAGCAGGCCGGTGATGCTGCCGGTCACCACCAGGCCGGCCAGCGCCATCATCACCAGGGCGGTGATGGCCGCGGCGCGCAGCAGCGAGCTCAGCGAGGCGAGGGCCTCGCTGCGGTCGGCCGCCACATACAGCGTCCAGTCGGTGTCGGGGATGGCCACGCCGCGCACCAGATAGCTGGCATCGCCGACCTTGGCCTCGATCCATTCGCCCTTGGCTTCCTGCGCGGCCTTCAGGGCCTTGGCATCGAGCTGGGCCGAGAGATCGCTGGACGGCTTGAGCGCCAGATTGGCATCCGGGTGGGCGACGATGCGGCCGTCCGACATGGTCAGGAAGGCAAAGCCGTTGGGCGTGGGCTTGATGGCCTTGACGGTGGCCACCACGTCATCCAGGAACACGTCCGAGGCGGTCACCGCCTTGGTCGAGCCGCCTTCCTTGATGGCCTGGGCAAAGGTCACCACCAGCAGCTTCTTGGCCGCATCCACATAGGGCGGCGTGATGATGCTGCCGCTGGCGCCGGCGGCCTGGGTGTACCAGGGGCGGCCGGTGGGGTCGTAGTCGGGTGGCAGGTTCTGCGGCGAGTTGAAGACGATCTTCTTGTCGGCAAAACCGATATAGGCCGCGTCCAGCCGGCCCGACTTGGCGGCCTGCACCAGCAACGGCACCGGGTCCGCGGCGGCCACGGCCGGCGCGAGCGCGCCGATGATGTCTTTTTGCGAGCGCACCCATTGGGCGATGGTGGCGCCGCGCGCGGCCGCCAACTCGTCCATGGAGGCGAGCACCTGATGTTGCGTATGGCTGCGCACGGTGGCGTAGTTGGCCACCGTGGCGGCGAGCAAGCTCAGCACCACGACGCCGATGCTCAGCGCAATCAGGCGGGTCTTGATCGATTCAAACATGCGTGCTCCTTGGTGGTGCTCGGGCCTTGTCGGCCTCTTCTCAGAAACTCTCCCACTCACCTTCGTTCACGGTCACCGCCTTGGCCTCGGCGCGCGCCGGCGCGGCTGCTGGCACGGCCGCGGCTGCGGGCGCGGCCTTGGCCGGGGCGGCCTTCATCGGCGCGGCTTGCGGCGCCCTGGCGGGCTGCTGCGCGGGCCTGGCGCCGAGCGGCGCTGACTTGGCCGGGCCGGGCCGCGGCGCGGCCGGCTTGGCAATGGCATGGGGCTCGCTGGCGGAGACCTTGAAGACCGAGACGGCCTCCACCAGTCGCTGCGCCTGCTCCTTGAGGCTTTCGGCCGCGGCGGCGGACTCTTCCACCAGGGCCGCGTTCTGCTGCGTCATCTGGTCGAGTTGCACCACCGACTGGTTGACCTGGCCGATGCCGTCGCTCTGCTCGCTGGCGGCGGCGGTGATCTCGCCGATGATGTCGGAGACGCGCTGCACGCTGGCGACGATCTCGGTCATCGACTGGCCGGCCGCTTCCACCAGGCGCGAGCCCACTTCCACGCGATCGACGCTGGCGCCGATCAGGGTCTTGATCTCCTTGGCGGCTTCGGCGCTGCGCTGCGCCAGGCTGCGCACCTCGCTGGCCACCACGGCGAAGCCGCGGCCCTGCTCGCCGGCACGCGCGGCTTCCACCGCGGCATTCAAGGCGAGGATGTTGGTCTGGAAGGCGATGCCGTCGATCACACCGATGATGTCGTTGATCTTCTTGGAGCTGGTGTTGATCTCTTCCATGGTGGCGACCACCTGGCTCACCACCTCGCCACCCTTGGCCGCGGCGCTGAAGGCCGAGGAGGCCAGCTGGTTGGCGGTGCGCGCCGAGTCGGCGGTCTGCTTCACCGTGCCGGTGAGCTCTTCCATCGAGGAGGCCGCGATCTGCAGATTGGAGGCGGTCTGCTCGGTGCGCTGGCTCAGGTCCTGGTTGCCGGTGGCGATCTCGGTGCTGGCGGTGCCGATCGAGTCGACCGAATGCCGCACCGTGCCGATGGTGTCGGCCAGGCGCTGCCGCATCGCCTCGGTCTCGCGTATCAGCGCGCCGATCTCGTCGTTGCGGTCGTTGCTGACGCTCTGGGAGAGATCGCCGCGCGCGATCGCCTGCACCGCCTGGCTCAGTGAGGCCAGCGGCGCCGCCACCCAGTTGCGCATCATCCAGAACAGGCCGTAACCCAGCGCCAGCGTGGCGCCGCCCAGCAGGATCCAGAACGGCACCATGGTGGCCCAGTGCGAGGCCATGGCCTCGCTGCCGGCCACCTGGGCAATCACCCAGAAACCGCCCTGGCCGTTGCGCTTGCCCACCGCGAAATAGCTGCTGGCCTTGCCGCCCAGCACGTTCGGGGCGTCGGAGACATAGCCGTCCTTGGCGCCTTCCAGTGCGGCGATGAATTTGTCCACATCGGGCACCAGCTCGCTCACCAGCTTGCCCTTGGCGCTGGGATGCGAGACGAAGCGTGCCTGCTTGGGGTCGCCGTTGGACGCCAGCACATAGGTGCCGCCGGACTCGAAGAACTTGGCGTCGGCGGCCATCTGGTCCATGGCCTTCTGGAAGCCCTCCATGTCCAGCGCGATCGCCAGCAGGCCGATCACCTTGCCGGCCTCGCTCTTGAGCGGCTCGTAATAGGCCATGTAGACCTTGCCATACATGACCTCGCGGGCGGCATAGGCCGTGCCCTGCGAGAGCGTGGCAAAGGCCGGATGGGTCTTGCCCAGCGGCGCGGCGTCGCGCTCGCCATTGGCCAGCTTGATGGAGGAGGTGATGCGCACGAAGGCGCCATCCTTGAGGACGAAGATGGCGGCGGCGCCGCCGGTGGTGCCGGCGAACTTGTCCACCTGGGTGGTGTTGCCGTTGAGCTTGGGGCCCCAGTCGCGCAGATCGCCGCTGGCCTCATCCAGCGTGAACACCGGCCCGAAATCCTGCCGGAAGGTGCCGAAGCTCTGCTTGACCATGGTCTTGGCCACGTCGTCCATGGCCTGCATGGAGTCGACCAGGGACTGGGTCTTGTCGCCTACCCAAGTGGTGACGCGGTCTTTGGCCGCGCTGGTGAGCAGCACGCTCAACACGCCGCTGGTGCCCAGCAGCACCAGGGCCAGGGTGACCACGCCAACCAGCGATACGCGGCGTGCGATCGAGGTTACTCCAGAACTCATGCGAGTCTCCCAAATGAGATGCCCGGCGTGCAGTCAGATTGCTGACGCCTTTGGTTTTCGGCCGATCGCCGGTCAGAGACTTTCCATCAAGCCCATGTCGGCGCTGCTCATCAGGCCCTCGATGTCCATCAGGATCAGCATGCGGTCGTTCACCGAGCCGATGCCGGTAATGAAGCTGGTGTCCACCGCGCTGGCATTCAGCTCGGGGGCGGGGCGGATCGAATCGCGGCTGAGTTCCAGCACGTCGGAGACCGAATCGACCACCGCGCCAACCACGCGGCTGCGCACGTTCAGCACGATCACCACGGTGAAGCTGTTGTACTCGGCGTTCGGGCAACCCAGCTTGAGGCGCAGATCGACGATGGGCACGATCACGCCGCGCAGGTTCACCACACCCTTGATGAACTCGGGCGCGTTGGCGATGCGCGTGGGCGGCTCGTAGGAACGGATCTCCTGCACCTTCAGGATGTCGATGCCGTACTCCTCGGAGCCCAGGCGGAAGGTCAGGTACTCGCCACTGGCGGGCCCCTGGGCCTTCAAGGCCGTGCTGCCCGCGGCGTGAGGTACGACCTGATTGGATGCTTGTTGGACGATTTCCATGCTTGACCTCTGGTGGTGCGGGATGGTGGATGGAGAAGAGGGCTCAGAAGGTTTCCCAGCTGCCGTCGTCATGCGTGGCCGCCGCCACGGGCTTGGGCGCTGCCGGCTTGACGGGAGGCTTGAGGGCCGCCTTGGCTGCCGGCCTGGTCGCGGGCTTGGCGGCGGCGGGCGCGATGGCGCGCGGCGCCGGGCTCGGCTTGAGCGTCGCAGGGGTCGGGGCGGGCCTCGGCGCTGCCGCGACATGGGCCGTCTTGGCATCGATGCGGAAACGGTCCACCGCCATCGACAGGCGCTCCGCCTGGTCCTTCAGGCTCTCGGCCGCGGCGGCGGATTCTTCCACCAGCGCGGCGTTCTGCTGCGTCATCTGGTCGAGCTGCACCACCGACTGGTTGACCTGGCCGATGCCGTCGCTCTGCTCGCTGGCGGCAGCGGTGATCTCACCGATGATGTCGGTGACGCGCTGCACGCTGCTGACGATCTCGTTCATCGAGTTGCCGGCGTCCTGCACCAGGCGCGAGCCGGTCTCGACGCGCTCCACGCTGGCGCTGATCAGGCTCTTGATCTCGCGTGCCGCCTCGGCGCTGCGTTGCGCCAGGCTGCGCACCTCGCCGGCCACCACCGCGAAGCCGCGGCCCTGTTCACCCGCGCGTGCGGCTTCCACCGCGGCATTCAGGGCCAGGATATTGGTCTGGAAGGCGATGCCATCGATCACGCCGATGATGTCGCCGATGCGCTTGGAGCTGGTGTTGATCTCGTCCATGGTGCTGACCACATGGCCCACCACCTCGCCGCCCTTGGCCGCGGCCGTGGAGGCCGAGGTCGCCAGCTGGTTGGCGGTGCGCGCGGAGTCGGCGGTCTGCTTGACCGTGCCGGTCAGCTGCACCATCGAGGAGGCGGCCTGCTGCAGATTGCTGGCGGTCTGCTCGGTGCGGCCGGAGAGATCCTGGTTGCCCGAGGCAATCTCCACCGAGGCGGTGCGGATCGAATCGGCCGAGGTGCGCAGCTGCCCGACCAGGCTCTGCAGGCCCTGCTGCATGTGCAGCAGCGATTCCAGCAGATGCGAGGCCTCGTCCTTGCCTTCGACCTTGATGTCGTCGGTGGTGAGGTCGCCCTTGGCAATCGCACCGGCCAGCGCCTCGGCCTCGGCCAGCGGCTTGCAGATGCTGTGCATGTTCAGCAGGGTCAAGGGCACGACGATCAGGGCGCTCACCGCCAGCACGGCGACGAAGACCGACAGCACCAGGCGCTGCGTGCCCTCGGCCTCCTGCATGGCGGCTTGCGATTCGTCGCGCAGCGCCTTGCGCAGCTCGTCGATGAGCTGCTCGGCCGCATGGATGCTGACCTTGGCCTGCGACATCAGCTTGTTGGCGGCGGCGGCGTTGTCGTAGCTACCGGCTTCCAGCTGCTTGACAACCGGCTGCGCCTTGTCGGCGTAGTCCTGCAGCAGGGGCTGGAGCTTGCGCAGCACGGCGTTGTCGGCATCCTCCGGGCCCGCCAGCATCTCCTTGATGACCTTGTCGATGCGGGCGCGGGTCTCGTCCCATTTCTGGTGGTAGGACTTGACGCCGTCGGCCTGCTCGTAATTGAGCAGCATGTCCTTCTCGTAGCGGCGCAGGTCGCCCATGCCGCGCACCAGCGCCGTCAGCTCGTTGGCTTCGTTGACCGACATGTCGGCAAAGTTCTTGGTCTGGCTTTTCAGCGAGCCCATGCCGTACAGACCAACGCCGCCCACCAGGGTCAGCAGGGCCAGCACCATCGCGATCGCACCGATCATGCGAACGCGGATGCTGAAGTGGCGCAACAAGGCGCTGAAGTTCATTCCAAATCCTCTAACAAACGAAGGGCGCGGCCTCAGTGCCGCGAACGGCGGATCAGGCTGCCCACATCCAGAATCAGGGCCACGCGGCCGTCGCCCATGATGGTGGCGCCGGAGACATCGGTGACCTTGCGGTAGTTGGCCTCCAGGTTCTTCACCACCACCTGCTGCTGGCCGAGCAACTCGTCCACCATCAGGGCGACGCGGCCACCCTCGGCCTCCACCACCACCATGATGGAGCTGACATGCTCGAAGTCGAAGCGCGGCACGTTGAAGATCTGCTCCAGCTCAAGCACCGGCATGAATTCGTCGCGCACCTCGACCACGCGGCCCGAGCCGCCCACCGTCTTGATGGTGTCGGCCTGCACCTGGAAGGACTCGACCACCGAGGACAGCGGCAGGATGTAGACCTCTTCGCCCACGCCCACGCTCATGCCGTCCATGATGGCCAGGGTGAGCGGCAGGCGCACCGAGACCTTCATGCCATAGCCTTCGGCCGAGTCGATCTCGACCGTGCCGCCCAGCGAGGTGATGTTGCGCTTCACCACATCCATGCCCACGCCACGACCGGAGACGTCGGTGACCTGGTCGGCGGTGGAGAAGCCGGGCGCGAAGATCAGGCCCCAGACCTCGGCATCGGTCATCGAGTCGGGCGCATCGATGCCCTTCTCGCGTGCCTTGCGGATCAGTTTCTCGCGGTTCAGGCCGCGGCCATCGTCGCGCACCTCGATGACGATGGAGCCGCCCTGGTGGGATGCCACCAGGGTGATGGTGCCATGCTCGGGCTTGCCCTTGGCGGCGCGCTCGGCCGGGGTCTCGATGCCATGGTCGCAGCTATTGCGCACCAGGTGGGTGAGGGGGTCGGTGATCTTTTCCACCAGGCCCTTGTCCAGCTCGGTGGCTTCGCCCTGGGTCACCAGCTCGACCTTCTTGCCCAGCTTGGCGGCCAGGTCGCGCAGCATGCGCGGGAAGCGGTTGAACACCACCGACATCGGAATCATGCGGATCGACATCACCGATTCCTGCAGATCCCGGGTATTGCGTTCCAGATCGGCCAGGCCCGAGGTCAGCTGCTGGTACAGGCCCGGGTCCACATTGCGGCTGTTCTGCGCCAGCATGGCCTGGGTGATCACCAACTCGCCCACCAGGTTGATCAGCTGATCGACCTTCTCGACCGAGACGCGCAGGGTCGATTGGTCCATGCCGCCGGCGGCCGCGCGCGGCTCGACCTTGGCGGCGGGCTTGACGGCCACAGCGGCCGGCTTGGCCTCGCTGGCGGCCACCGCCTGCACCTCGGTGCCGGCGGTGGTGCCGGCCGGCAGGCCGGGGGCATCGTCGAAGAAGCCGTAGCCCAGGTCCTCGGGCTTGGCCTCTTCCACCGGCGGCGCGCCCGGCGCACCCTCGTGGAAACCGAAGCCGGGGCCCAGCGGCATGAGCTTGACCTGCTCGCGCGCCACATGGAAGGTGAACAGGTCCAGCAGATCGCTGTCGGTGCTGCCGGTGAGAATCTTGAAGCGGCGAATGCCGTCGGCGGCCACGCCGGCGTCGAGCGGTTCGATGGTGCCGAGGTCGGTGATTTCCTTGAACAGCTCGACCAGGTTGTCGGCCAGGCTCAGATCGGTCAGCGGGCCCACCTGCAGCTCGAGCTGGCGCGTGGTGGCCTTGGGGATGGGCGCAGGCTTGGCCGGCGGAGGGGCCGCGGCGGCCGCCTTGGGCGCGGGCGCCGGGGCGGCTTGGCCCTCCACGTGCGCGCGGATGCGGGCCAGCAGATCGCTGGTGTCCACCGCGTCGGCGCCCGAACCCTGGTGGCGACCCAGCTGCGCGCGCAGGGCATCGCCCGACTGCAGCAGCACGTCCACCATCTCGGAATTGGGTTGCAGCTCGTGGCGGCGCAGCTTGTCCAGCAGCGTCTCCATCTGGTGCGTCAGCTCGGCCACATCGCTGAAGCCAAAGGTCGCAGCGCCCCCCTTGATGGAGTGGGCGCAGCGGAAGATCGCGTTCAGTTCCTCGTCGTCGGCGGTCTCGATGTTCAGGTTCAGCAGCAGCTGTTCCATGTTGTCGAGGTTCTCGCTCGCCTCCTCGAAGAAGACCTGATAGAACTGGCTCAGGTCAATGCCGGCACTCAGGCTGGCGCCTTCATTGGTCATTTCGCCCATGTCTTGCTCCTGGTTGCGGGGCCGTTCAGCGAATGACCTTGCCGATCACCTCGATCAATTTGGCCGGGTCGAAGGGCTTCACCAGCCAGCCCGTCGCACCTGCCGCTCGGCCGGCCTGCTTCATCTGGTCGCTCGACTCGGTGGTCAGGATCAGGATCGGCGTGGTCTTGAATTTGGGGTTGTCGCGCAGCTTCTTGGTGAGGCTGATGCCGTCCATGCGTGGCATGTTCTGGTCGGTGAGCACCAGATCGAAGTCGCGCGTGCCGGACTTTTCCCAGGCGTCCTGCCCGTCCACCGCTTCGACCACGTTGAAACCCGCGTTCTTCAGGGTGAAGGAGACCATCTGGCGCATCGAGGCCGAATCGTCCACAGCAAGAATTGAATGCATCGCTTTCTCTCCGGATAACAGGCTGTTTTCGGTTGTACTTGAAAATTCTTTAGAACAATTCGATGGAACCCGCGTCCATCTCGTCCTGCGTGACGGGGTTGGGCCGCAGCGGCGCAATTTCCACCACCGCCTCGCCGTCCTCGTCGTCGCCAAAGGTATCGCGCGCCAGCTGGTCGGCGCAGTTGCGCAGGCGCTGGCTGGTATGGGCGATCAGCTGCGTGGCCATGTCCTGGAACTGCAGCGCGGTGATGGCGCCGGCAATGTGTTCCATCACCTTATGCAGGCTGCCGTTGCTCGCGTCGGGGTGCTCGGCCGCCAGGCGCAGCAACTCGTTCACATGGTTGGAGGCGCTGTAGAAATGGGTGGAGAGCGACTCTCCGGCATCGTCCAAGAGGCGCTGCAAGCGCTCCAGATCATGGGTCACCGTCATCAGGTGATCCTGCAGCTCAGCCGCGGCCAGCAAGGGAATGAGCCCTGATTCTGGTGGGACTGGCGATTCATTCATCTGCATCTTGGCTCCGCGGTTGATCTTCCAGGTGCAAGCCCGTGATGAGCGCGCAATTGCTTGCGGCCAGGGCCGCCGCAGCAATTGCTTACATGGCTGGAATCTTCGGCATTTCTTGTTCTCGTGTCGACAGGACAATGAAGTCAAAGCCGGGCTATTTCTGTGAATCGGCTATTTTGTTGTTGCCCCAATACGGGTTAACCCGTGACGGCGTGTTATTCCGTGCAATCGGTTGGATTTCTCCTGGGAATGTCCGGGCCGGGGCGCCTCGCAAACTTGGCATACTCGCGGCCATGACGATCCCCACCGCCGATCGCCGATTGCGCGTTTTGCATGTAGAAGATTCAGAGCTGGACCACCAGCTGATATTGGCCCAGTTGCGACGGGCCGGGCTGGAGCTTGACGTTGAACGTGTCGATTCGCTGGCCGAAGTTGCCCAAGCGCTGCAGCAGCCTTGGGATGCCATCGTGTCCGACTACAACCTGCCCGGTTTCTCGGGCCTGGTGGTGCTGGACCTGCTGAAGGAAAGCCGCAAGCTGATCCCCTTCATCCTGGTCTCGGGCGAGATCGGCGAGGACACCGCGGTGGCCGCGATGCGCACCGGCGCCTCCGACTACCTGCTGAAGAACAATCTCGCGCGGCTGGCGCCGGCGCTGCTGCATGCGATCGAGGCCAACGAGGCGCAGCTCGCGCGTGTCGAAGCCGACCGCGAACTGCACAAGTCCAAGCAGCGCCTGCACGAGCTGGCCGGCCATCTGCAGACCAGCGTGGAGATGGAGCGTGCCGCGATCGCGCGCGAGATCCACGACGACGTCGGCGGCTCGCTCACCGCGCTCAAGTTCGACCTCGCCTGGATCGCCCGCCATGCGCAAGACGAGGGCGTGCGCCAGCGCGTGCAATCGGCGCTGGAAACGGTCAGCAATGCCATCGAGGCGAGCCAGCGCATCATGCACAACCTGCGCCCGGCCATCCTCGAGCAGGGCCTGGTGGCGGCGGTGCAGTGGATGGCGGGGCGCTTCGAGCGCCGCACCGGCATCCTCACCTCTGTGCGCACCAGCCAGGAGCCGATCCAGCTGCCCGCCGGTGTGCCGCTGGTGGCCTACCGCACCGCGCAGGAGGCGCTCACCAATGTCTCCAAGCACGCCAATGCCAGCAAGGTCAGCATCGAGCTGAGCATGGACTCCGGCGTGTTGACCCTGGAGGTCAGCGACAACGGCAGCGGCATCGCGCCGGGCGACCTCGCCAAGGCGCGCAGCTTCGGCATCCGCGGCCTGCACGAGCGCGCGGCCACGGTGGGCGGCTGGGTGGACCTGAGCAGCAGTGCGCGCGGCACCAGCCTGATCCTGTCGGTGCCGCTGGAAGCGCCGCGCGCCCAGCAGCTGGACGATGAAGCAAACTCCGAAGCGGAGCATGACCCATCTGCTTGGGGCGGAACATGATCAAGGTAATTCTGTGTGACGACCATGCGCTGATACGGCGCGGCATCCGCGACACGCTCTCGGACGTGGCCGATATCGAGGTCGTCGGCGAGGCCGGCGATTACGGCGAGCTGCGCAGCCTGCTGCGCGATCTCGGCCCCGACCAGCCCTGCGACGTGCTGGTGCTGGACATCAATATGCCGGGCCGCAGCGGCCTCGACGTGCTGCATGTGCTGAAGGACGAGGGCAATCCGCTGCGCGTGCTGATCGTCTCCATGTACCCGGAAGACCAGTACGCGATCCGCGCGCTGCGCGCGGGCGCCTTCGGCTATGTCAACAAGGGCGGCGATCCGCAGCTGCTGGTGCAGGCGGTACGCACGGTGGCCCAGGGGCGCAAGTACGTGACGCCCGAAATCGCCCAGATGCTGGTGGAGAGCCTCACCGCGCCGGTGACCGAGCAGGCGCACCAGAAGCTTTCCGACCGCGAGCTGCAGACCCTGGTGATGATCGCCTCGGGCAAGCGCCTGTCGGACATCGCCGAAGAGCTGATGCTGAGCCCCAAGACCGTGAGCGTCTACCGCGCCCGCGTGCTGGAGAAACTGGGGCTGGCGAACAACTCCGAGCTCACCGTCTACGCGATCCGCAACGGCCTGGTGCAGAGCTGACGCGCCCGCCTGGCTCAAGTCCGGCGCCGGGGCGCCGATAAAGCGCTTACTCCCTCCACAGGCTGTTGCAGCCCATGCCTCTATCCGCGCCTCACAAGCTGAGCGAGCCCAGCCCTGCCGCGTCGCGCGCGGCCGGGCCGAGCTCGCTGGTGCGGCGGCTCACGCTGCTGAACCTGCTGGTGCTGAGCCTGACCATGCTGCTGACCTTTGCCTTCATTGCCGAGGCCTTCTGGCTGGCCGCGCGCGAGCGCCAGCAGCATGCGGCCGAGCTCAGCGCCATGCTGCTGGCCAGCAACCTGGCGCCCATGATGGCCTTCGAGGACGGCGCGGCGGCGCAGGCCGAACTGCAGGCCTTTGCCAGGCGCGGCGATCTGCGGCTGGTGCAGGTGCTGCGCACGGACGGCAGCCCTTTCGCCAGCTGGGCGCCGGGGCCGGCGCCGGCGGCCGCGCCGGGCGCGCTGGGCGATGCCGAGCTGGAAGTCTGGGCCGCGGTGCAGCTCAAGGGCGAGAACATCGGCTCGATCCGCCTGCGCGAAAGCCTGCAGCAGCTGCGCCAGTTCGCCTGGCAGATGAGCCTGATGGGCCTGGTGCTGATCCTGCTGGCCATCCTGGCGGCGGCCTGGGTGCTGGGGCGGGTGCAGCGGCGCGCGCTGGCGCCCATCGTCGAGCTCTCGCAGCTGGCCGACCGCGTGGCCCGGCAGCGCGACTACGGCCTGCGCGCCGCGGTGCGCAGGCCCGACGAGGTGGGCCGGCTGGCCGAGCGCTTCAACGCCATGCTCAAGCGCATCGAGGTCTGGCAGGGCGAGCTGAACGAGCAGCTGCACCAGGAGCAGGTGGCGGGCCAGCAGCTGCAGCAGCTGGCGCACCGCGACGCCCTGACCCAGCTGCCGAACCGGCTGTTCTTCCAGTCCGAGCTGCAGCGCCAGGTCGGCCATGCGGTGCAGGCCGGGGAATTGATGGCGCTCATGTTCATCGATCTCGACAACTTCAAGACCGTCAACGACAGCCATGGGCACGAGGCGGGCGATGCGGTGCTGCGCGAGATGGCGCATCGCATGGCCTCGGTGCTGCGCAGCACCGACCTGCTGTGCCGGCTGGGCGGCGACGAATTCGCGCTGCTCCTGCCGGGGCTGGCCGATACCGCCGCGGCCGAGCATCTGGCCGAACGCCTGATCGCCGCGGTGCGCGCGCCGCTGCTTGTGCAGCAGCAGCTGATGCCGGTGGGCGCGACCGTGGGGCTGGCCTTCTGCCCCCAGGACAGCGGCGACCCGGCCGAGCTGCTCAAGCTCGCCGACCAGGCCATGTACGAGGCCAAGCGCGCCGGCAAGAACACCTATCGCAGGGCAGGACATGTGGATGAATGATCGCGTATCGGTGCCTGGATTGGCCTTGGGCCTGGCGCTGGCGTTGGGCCTCAGCGGACCGGTGGCCTGGGGCCAGAACGTTGCGGCCGAGGAGCCGCCCAGCCTCGAGGAGCTGCTGCGCCAGGGGCTCTCGGAAGTGCCGCGCGACATCGAGGTGTCGACCGCGACGCGTTTTGCCCAGGGCGCGACGCGCGCACCGGCGCTCACCCATGTGCTGACGGCGGCCGACATCCAGAGCTATGGCCTGCGCCACATGGCGGACATCCTGCGCCTGCTGCCCGGCCTGCAGGTCAGCAGCAACACCGTCTTCACCTATGTGGGCGCGCGCGGCTTAGGCCGCCCGGGCGACTACAACACCCGCTTGCTGTTTCTGCTGGACGGCCGCCGCATCAACGAGAACGTGCACGACGCCGGCTTCGTCGGCGGCGAGTTCCCGGTCGAGGCCGATCAGATCGAGCGCGTCGAGTTCACGCCCGGGCCGGGTTCGGCGCTGTATGGCAACAACGCCTTCTTCGGCGTCATCAACATCGTCACCAAGCGGGCCGACAAGCTGTCCGGCCTGGAGCTGCGCGCCAGCGCCGCCTCGCACCGCTATGGCGAGCTGCGCGCCAGCACGGGCGGGCGCCTGCACGAGGGTGGGCTGGAGTGGGGCGCCTGGGTGAGCGGCTACGAGCGCCCCGAGCTGGAACTACCGCCCTACGTGGGCCCGCGCACGGCGCTGCAGTACCGGCCCAGGGACTGGGATCGCGGCGGCAAGTTCGGCGCCTATCTCAGCTGGCAAGGCCTGACCCTCAGGCTGGGCCACGTGGAACGCCTGCGCGGCACGCCCACCGTGCTGGATCGCCTGCCGCAGCTGCAGCTGGACCAGCGCCGCGCGGCGCTGCGCGACAGCTTTGCCTCGGTCGCGCTGGAGCGCACGCTGGGCGAGGACTGGGACCTGTGGCTGAGCCTCTCGACCCAGCGCTTCCTGTTCCGCGACGACGATCCCTACCGCGACGAGCAGGGCCTGCGCCAACAGTTCCGCACCGACAACCTGGGGCGCTGGAGCATCGCCGAGGCGCGCCTGGGCACGCAGCGTTGGGCGGGCCATTACCTCAGCCTGGGCGTCGAGTACCAGCACGACGCGCAGCAGCGCATCAGCTATGGCAATGTCGGCGAGCCCGAGTGGGGCGCCTTCTGGGGCAATGACCGGCGCTGGGGCCTGTTCATCCAGGACGAATGGCGCGTTGCCAGCCAGCACACGCTGGTGCTGGGCCTGCGGCGCGACGATGCGGTTGAGGCCGGCAAGAGCCTCAACCCGCGCGCGGCCTGGGTCTGGGCGCTGCGCGAGGATGCCACGCTGCGCCTGGCCTATGGCAGCGCCTTCCGCGGCGCCAATCTGTACGAGTTCCAGGTGAATGCGCTGTACGAGCGCGAGCAGCCGCGGCGCGAGCGCATCCGCACCCTGGAGCTGTCGCTGGACCATGCGCTCACGCGCCAGTGGCGCTACCAGGTCTCGGTCTACCAGTCGCGTCTGCACGACCTCATCACCGCCAGCGGCGCGCAGGGCATCTTCGAGAACGCCACGCCGGTGCGCAGCCGCGGGCTGGACCTGGCGCTGCAGGGGCAATGGGCCGGCGGGCAGCGCGGCGAGCTGAGCTGGAGCCTGCAGCAGTCCCGCGATGCCGAGGGCCAGCGCCTGAGCAATTCACCGCGCCAGCTGCTGAAGGCGCGCTGGAGCATGCCGGTGTTGCCTCAGGTTTTGCGCCAGGATCTGCGCCTGGGCCTGCAGGCCCAGGCCCTGAGCCGGCACGACACGCCGGCCCTGCCGCAGCCCGGCTATGCGCTGCTGCACGCCAACCTTTTGTGGCAGCCCGATCACGCCACCGATGTGGCGCTGGGCATCTACAACCTGGCGGACAAGCGCGTGATCGAGCGTGCCGATCCCGGCAGCGGCCCGGGCGAGAAACAGGAAGGGCGCATGCTGCAGCTGAGCCTGACGCGGCGCTTCGGATCATGAGCCGCCTGCGCATTTTGCTGTGGCTGTGCCTGGCCCCGTACCTGGCCCTGTGCCAGCCGGCGGCGCGCGCGGCGGGCGGCCTGGACGAGGCACAGATGCGCGCCGCCTTCGTGCACCGCTTTGCCCAGTACACGCAATGGCCGCCGCCGCCGCTGCGCGAGTTCACCTATTGCACGGCCGGCTTCGCGGGCGATGGCGAGGCCTGGCGCAACCTGCCCAGCCGGCCCATGGGCGGGCTGCCGATCCAGATCCTCAACCTGGATTCACCGCAGCAGGTCGGGCAATGCCAGCTGCTGGTGCTGGGCCACAGCGACCGCGCCGAGCTGCGGCGCTGGATGCATGCGCTGGGCGACCTGCCGGTGCTGGTGGTGGGGGCCTCGCCCGAGGCCTACCGCGCCGGTGCCAGCATCGTGCTGATGCTGGAGCCGCAGGGCCTGGCCTTTCGCGTCAACAACACCGAGGCCAAGCGGCGTGGCCTGCTGCTGAGCTCGCAGATGCTGAAGCTGGCGCGCGAGGTGCGATAGCGCTGTCGGCGGGACTCAGGTGAAGGCCGCCAGCAGCCGCTCCATCGCCACCATGAAGGGCGTCTGCATCAGCGGCAGGGTGGCCACCATGCCGATCAGGCCGATGCTCACGGTGAGCGGAAAGCCCACCGAGAACACGCTGATCTGCGGCGCCACGCGCGCGATCACGCCCAGCACCAGGTTCACGAACATCAACATGGTGATGAGGGGCAGGGCGATCCACAGGCCGATGCGGAAGATCTCGGCGCCCCAGACCTGGGGCTGGGCCACGCGCAGAAAGTGGAAGGGCTCGTCGCCCACCGGGAAGGCCTGGAAGCTCTGCACCATCGCGTTGATGAGCAGCAGGTGGCCGTTGATGGCGATGAAGAGAAAGGCCACCATGCTGCCGAAGAAGCGCGCGCTGGCGGTGCCCTGGCTGCCGGTGGCGGGGTCGAAGAAGCCGGCGTAATTCAGCCCCATCTGCAGGCCGATGAGCTCGCCGGCGAACTCCAGCGCGGCGAACACCAGGCGCACCGCGAAGCCCATCGACAGCCCGATCAGCAGCTGTTGCGCCACCAGCAGGAGCAGCATGGGCAGGGAATCCAGCGGCGTCAGCGGCATCGGCGGCAGCGAGGGCTGGGCCGCCATCGCCACGAAGATCGAAAGCCCGACGCGCACGCGCATGGGCATATTGCGCTGGCTGAACACCGGCAGCCCGGCGAACAGCGCCAGCGTGCGCACGAAGGGCCACAGCAGCGGATTCAACCAGGCCAGCAGCTGGGCCTCGGTGAGGCTGAACATATGGGCCTTCCTCAGCCCACGACTTGCGGGATCGTCTGCAGCGTGCGCTGGATGTACTCGACCAGGGTGGTCACCATCCAGGGCCCGGTGACGGCCAGCACCAGCACCGCCGCGAGCACCTTGGGCACGAAGGACAGGGTGGCTTCGTTGATCTGGGTGGCGGCCTGGAAGATGCTTACCACCACGCCCACCGCCAGCACGGTCAGCAGCACCGGCGCGGCCACCAGCATCAGCATGTAGAGGCCTTGCTGGCCGAAAGTGAAGACTTGTTGTGCATCCATGGTGGTCGGAACTTCAGGTGACGAAGGAGGCGGCGAGCGAGCCCAGCAGCAGATTCCAGCCGTCCGCGAGCACGAACAGCATCAGCTTGAAGGGCAGGGCCACCAGCACCGGTGACAGCATCATCATGCCCAGGCTCATCAGCACGCTGCTGACGATCATGTCGATGACGAGGAAGGGGATGAAGATCAGGAAGGCGATCTGGAAGGCGCTCTTGAGCTCGCTGGTGACGAAGGCCGGCACCAGCACCTTGAAGGGCACGGCCTCGGGCTTGACGCCGGCATCCAGCTTGGCCAGGCGGCTGAACAGCGCCATGTCGGCCTGGCGCGTCTGCTTGAGCATGAAGCCGCGCATCGGCACCTCGGCGCGCTTGAGCGCCTCGTCGAAGGCGATGCTGCCGGCCGAGTAGGGCTGCCAGGCCTCGGCATAGACCTTGTCCAGGGTCGGGCTCATCACGAAGAAGGTGAGGAACAGCGACAGCCCCACGATCACCTGGTTGGGCGGCGCGGCCTGGGTGCCGAGCGCCTGGCGCAGCAGCGAGAGCACGATGACGATGCGGGTGAAGCCCGTCATCATCAGCAGCACCGCGGGCAGGAAGCCCAGGGCGGTGAAGAACAACAGGGTCTGGATCGGCACCGAGTAGCTGCCGCCCCCAGCCCCACCTGCTTGGCCCACCAGCAGGGGCAGGCTCGCGGCGGGTGCCGCGGATTGCGCTAAAGCCGCTCCAGCCAGCGCCGATAAGACCGAGAGGGTCAGGCCTTGCCTGAGCCAGCGTGGGCAGCGAACAAAAAAGTCAGCTCGCATCGCTGGCCCCGTCCTGCTTGCCGCCCGCCAGGCGTTGGCGCAGCTGCTCGGCAAACGAGCCGCCGGGCGGCGTAGCGCTCTCGGGCTGCGGCGGCATCACATGCAGGGTGCTGATCTGCTGGCCGGTCACGCCCAGCACCAGCCAGCGGCGGTCTTCGCCCTGGCCCACCTCCACGGTGACGAGCTTCTGATTGGGTGCCAGCGGCAGCACAGCGACGGTGCGCATCTGGCCCTGGGCGAGCGAGGCGCCCATGGGCGTGCGCTTGAGCAGCCAGAGCGCCACCGGGATCATGGCCAGGATGGCCAGAAACCAGAGGAAGGGCAGGAATTGATTGTTCATGGCCCCCCGATTCTGCGAGCGCAGCGGCGGGCTGGGTCAAATGAAAAAGAGGCCTTGCGGGCCTCTTCAAGGGGGACTCAGGCCTTCGACAGCCGTCGCATGCGCTCCGAGGGCGTGACGATGTCGGTCAGGCGGATACCGAATTTGTCGTTCACCACCACCACCTCGCCCTGGGCGATCAGGTAGCCGTTCACCAGCACGTCCATGGGCTCGCCGGCCAGTGCGTCGAGCTCCACCACCGAGCCCTGGGCCAGTTGCAAGATGTTCTTGATCGGGATGCGCGTGCGCCCCAGTTCCACCGTCAGCTGGACCGGGATGTCCAGGATCATGTTGATGTCGCTGCCCGGCATATTGCCCGGGGTGGGCGAGAAATTGGTGAAGCTGGCCGGCGCCACCTGCTCGGGCGCGGCCTGCACCTCGTCGGCGATCTCGGGCTGCTTGGCCTCGGCAAGTGCGGCGGCCCATTCGGCCGCCATCGCGTCTTGTTCGTCCTGGCTCGGGCTATCAGGTGGCATTGCGCGCTCCCAGCCAACCGGTCTCGGGACCGGTCAGCATTTGTTCAATCTTGATGGCGTACTTGTTGTTGGAGGTGCCGTAATGGCAGTCGAACACCGGCACGCCATCGACCTTGGCCTTGATCATCTGCTCCAGGTCGAGCTCGATGAAGTCGCCCGGCTTGAAGGACAGCAGCTGCTCCACCGTGGCCGGCGCGGTGCCAAGCTCGGCCACCAGTTCGACCTGGGCCGACTGGATCTGGTGCTTGAGCAGATTCACCCAGCGGCGGTCCGGCTCGGTGGAGTCGCCCTGCGTGGTCGAGTACAGCACGTCGCGGATCGGCTCCAGCGTGGAGTAGGGGATGCAGAAGTAGACCGTGCCGCTGGTCTCGCCGATCTCCAGCGTGAACGAGGTCGAGACCACGATCTCGCTGGGCGTGGCGATATTGGCGAACTGCGGCTGCATCTCCGAGCGCTGGTATTCCAGCTCCAGCGGGTAGATGCCCTTCCAGGCCTTCTGGTATTCGGTGGTGATCACCTCCACCAGGCGCGTGATGACGCGCTGCTCGGTGGGCGAGAAATCGCGGCCCTCGATGCGCGCATGGAACTTGCCAATGCCGCCGAACAGCGAATCGATCACCGCGAACACGAGCGTCGGGTCGCAGACGATCAGCCCCGAGCCGCGCAGCGGCTTGACGGAGACGATGTTGAAGTTGGTCGGCACGACGATCTCGCGCAGGAAGGCGCTGTACTTCTGCACCTTGATGCCGCCGATCGCGACTTCCGGGCTCTTGCGGATGAAGTTGAACAGGCCGATGCGGATGTTGCGGGCAAAACGCTCGTTGATGATCTCCATCGTGGGCATGCGCCCACGCACGATGCGTTCCTGGCTGGCCAGGTTGTAGTCGCGGATGCCCCCTTGCTGGACTTCCTCGGCTTCGAGCTTCTGGCTCTCACCGGTGATGCCCTGCAGCAGTGCATCAACTTCGTCTTGCGAGAGTATTTGCTGGTTCATGGCGCGTCAGCAGATGGGTGCCGCCTCATTGCACGATGAAGGTCGAGAACAGGACCTGGCTCACCGGACTCTCGACCTTGGCCTTCTTCTTTTTCTTGGTCTTCTTGCCGCCCTCGGCCGCATCTTCCGCTTCGTCGGGCTCCAGCTCAATCCCCATCGGGCGCACCGCCTCGCGCATGATGTCCTTGGCCAGCTGCTCCTTGCCTTCGCGCGTGAGCAGCTCGGCCGAGGTCTTGTGCGCCAGCACCATCAGGATGTTGCTGCGGATGGCGGGCAGGTAGGCCTTGATGGTGTCGGCCGTCTTCGGGTCCGGCACCTCCAGGCTGATGCCGATCTGGGCGAAGCGGTCCACCTCCTTGTCGGCCAGGTTCACCGTGAAGGGGTCCAGCGGGACATAGGTGGGCGGCGTGCCGGGCTTGGGCTTGGCATGGCTGGTGGTCTCGGCCGCGGTTTCGGCGTCGGCACCTTCCTCGTCGCTGGCCTGCTGCTGCTTCTTCTTCATCAGCAACAGTGCGGCGCCCCCGCCCAGCACCACCACCAGCAGGACGGCGGCGATGATGATGACGAGCTTTTTCTTGCCGCCACCCGTGGGGGCGGCATCGGCTGCGGCGGGCGCTGTGGCCATGAGGACTCCTTAGACGGACAGACCCGGCGGCGCGCGGTACGCACCCGGACGGGCCCGGTTCGCCCCATTATCAAAAAATGCGCTCCCGGCCATGCTGCGATAAGGCAGGCAAAGCGCTGGGACTTTCGGCCCGCTGCGCATGGCGCGCTCAGGCGTAGGTGTCGAGCACACCGCGCGCGACGGCAGCGCGGCGCGGTGCTGCCGGCAGGGGCTCGGGCTCGCCCGTGCCGCTGTTCAGATGGCCGCGCGCCTGGCCACGCGCCTGCGCGGCGGCGTCGGCCTGCTGTTGCTGGCGCGTGCCGGCGTCCTGCTGGAACACGCCACCACCGCTCAGCGTGAGGCCATTCTCGCGCAGCGCCGCCGCCAGGTCGGGCAGGCTGCGTTCGAGCACGGCGCGCGTCTCCGCCTGGTCGCTGTGGAAGGAGATCTGGGCCTGCTGGCCATCGAGCACGATCTGCACCGCCACCGGGCCCATCTCGGCCGGGTTCAGCAGCAGCTGGGCGCTCTGCACGCCCTCGCTGGCCAGCAGGCTCAGCTGCGCACCCATCGCGGGTGCGAAGCCGGGGCTGTGCAGTTCCTGCCGGATCGGCAGCGTGCGCGTGTCGGCGGCCGCGCCGCTGGGGCTGGCCGCGGCGTTGGCCTGGGTCTGGCTGGCCTGGCCGAGCATCTGCTGGAAGCTGAGCGCGCCATGGCCCTCGGTGTCCGCGGGCTTGAGCGGCGCGGCCGATGCCTCGGCGCCGGCGGCCTGCAGGCCCGCAAGTTCGGGTCGCGCGAGCGGGTTGGCCGGGCTCGCCGTGCGCTGGTCCACGCTTGCGGTGGCAGCAGGCAATTCGGCTGCAACCGGGGCTGGTGCGCCCGGGCGGGCGGGAGCGCGTTCGATGCCGTGTTCTCCAGCCGCGACGTCGCAAGCCTCGGCCTCTGCTTGCGGTGCCTGGCCGGGCTCGGCCCGGCGCGTGGTGGCCGGCAACTGAGCAGCGAGTTGCTCAGCGCTGAGTTGGGGCAGGGCCGTGGCAGCAGCCTGCGGCGGCTGCGCGCCGGCCGCGATGACGGCGCCTGACCGGTCTTCGCCGTCGGCCTTGTCGGTGCCCGCCTCATCGCCCAGCTCGGCGGGGTCGGTGCTGCGGGCATCCATGGCCACGTCGGCGGCGTCCGCCAGGGCGCGCTGGTCCGCCTCGGCATTGTTCGCGTCGGGCGCCTGCCTGGCGGCTGCATGCTTGGTGCTCGGCCGCGCCTTGGCCTCGGCGGCCGGTGCGGTGGTGTCGGCATCGGCACCACGGTCCTGCGTGTCCTCGGCGTCCGGGCCCTGCTGGCGCGTGGCGCCGGGCTTGGGGCCTGCCGGCTTGGCAGCGGTGGCACTTGGCGTGGGCGCGGTGCTCGACGCGGATGCCGGCGCGGGTGCGGATGCCGGGGCGGGTGCAGGGCTGGCCGCCTTGGGCGGCGCGGCGGGCGTTTGCTCGCGGCTGCTCTTGAACAGGGTGGCGAAGCTGGCGCCCGGCTCCGTGCCCGCGCTGCGCTGCTTGCCCGCGGCGCTGCCCGGCAAGAGGTTGGTGAGCGTGTTGCTCAGCGCGGCGGACTTGTTCGTGTGCATGGGAATCTCTCGCTGGCTCGTGCTGGCCGGTTCAGGCGCTCACGCGGGCGTAGGCGCCAAAGCCGGCGAGGGCGGCACGTGCCGCCTGTTCGTCGGTGGCTTTCTGTTCCTGGCGCAGGGCGACGCGCAGGCCGTCCTGGCGCCGGCGTTCGATCAGCTTGCGGATCGAGGCCACGCGCAGCTCGCAATCGGCGAGGCGGTTGCGCGCCAGTTCCTGGCGCTGTTCGGCGTAGCTGCTGACCTGGTCCTGCTGGTTGATCGCCTGGTCCAGGCGCAGGCCGAAGGTCTGGTAGCAGCCCAGGATGTCGACCGTGGTGCGCTGGGCAAAGGTCTGGGTCCAGCGCTGCTGGTAATCGTTGCGGTACTGCGCCAGCTGGCCATGCTGGTTGCGCGCCTGCTCGGCCTGGTTCTGGGCATCGCGCAGGGCACGCAAGGCCTCGTCGCGCTCGGAAACGGCGCGGTCCAGCAGCAGGGTCAGGGCTTGAAAGTTGCTCGTGCTCATAAGGTTCCCCCAGTTTCTGGTTTATCGGCAGCCGGGGGTCCGGGGATAAGGGCTGGAAAAGCCCGCGCTTTTCCAGACCCTAGGCTTCGTGAACCACCGCACGCAGATGGGTGATGCTCTGGTTCAGGGCGGCCGGGGTGTGCATGTCCTGCTGCAGCAGCTGCAGCATCTCGGGGTGCAGGCGCACCGCCAGGTCGAGCTCGTGGTCGTGGCCGGGCACATAGGCGCCCAGCTGGATCAGGTCGCGCGCCTTGTTGTATTTGGCGAGCAGCTGGCGGAAGCGCCGCGCCGCTTCCACATGGGATTTGTCGGCCACATTGGTCATCACGCGCGAGATCGAGCGCTCGATGTCGATGGCGGGGTAATGGCCGGCCTCGGCGAGTTCGCGCGAGAGCACGATGTGGCCGTCCAGGATGCCGCGCGCCGCGTCGGCGATCGGGTCCTGCTGGTCGTCGCCCTCCGACAGCACGGTGTAGAAGGCGGTGATCGAGCCCTCGCCATGCAGGCCGTTGCCGCTGCGCTCCACCAGCTGCGGCAGCTTGGCGAAACAGGAGGGCGGATAGCCCTTGGTGGCGGGCGGCTCGCCGATCGCCAGCGCGATCTCGCGCTGCGCCATCGCATAGCGGGTCAGCGAGTCCATCAGCAGCAGCACATGCAGGCCCTGATCGCGGAAATGCTCGGCGATCGCGGTGGCATAGGTGGCGCCCTGCATGCGCACCAGCGGCGGCGCATCGGCGGGCGCGGCCACCACCACCGAGCGGGCCAGGCCCTCCTCGCCGATGATGTCCTCGATGAATTCCTTGACCTCGCGGCCGCGTTCGCCGATCAGGCCCACCACGATCACGTCGGCCTGGGTGTAGCGCGCCATCATGCCCAGCAGCACCGACTTGCCCACGCCGGTGCCGGCGAACAGGCCCAGGCGCTGGCCGCGGCCCACCGTGAGCATGGCGTTGATGGAGCGCACGCCGGTGTCCAGCGGCGTGCGCACCGGGTCGCGGTCCATCGCGTTGATGGGGCGGCGCACCATCGGTTCGGGACGCACGTTTTCCAGCGGCCCGCGCCGATCGAGCGGATGACCATGCGAATCGACCACCCGGCCCAGCAGGCCCTCGCCCATCGGCAGGTGCAGGCCGCGGTCCTCGTCGCGCCGCCAGGGGTGGCGTTCCTCGCCCAGCACCGGCCCGTGCAGGGCGGCGGGGCGCGGCACCACCATGGCGCCGCTGGAGAGGCCCTGCACCTCGTCGGTGGGCATCAGGTAGGCGCGGTCGCCCGAGAAGCCCACCACCTCGGCATTCACCGGCCGCTCGCCGCGGCGCGGGTTGCTGCTCGAGCTGGGCATGTGGATCTGGCACACCGAGCCCACCGGCACCTTCACGCCGGTGGCTTCCAGCACCAGGCCGGCCACGCGCACCAGCTTGCCCTGCGATTCCAGCGGCACGGGGGTGGCGGCAAAGGCCTGCAGGTCTTCCAGGTACTGGCCCCAGCGCTGGCCACGCTCCGGGTTCATGGCGCCTCGCCCGTGTCGCTGAGCGGCTCGCCGTCGCTGCCGCGGCGGTCTTCCCACAGCGAGGCCTGGCCCAGTGCGGCCATCACCTGCTGCCAGCGCAGCGCCAACGTGGCGTCGACGCTGCTGATGTCGGAATCGACCCTGACGCCGCCGCGCGGCAGGCTGGGGTCGGGCAGCACCTGGGCCTCGCGGGCGCGCAGCTCCTCGCCGGCGCCCTCCAGCACCAGGGGCAGGTCGGCCGGGTTGACGCGCACGCGCACATGGCGGGCCGAGACCAGCAAGGCCTCCACCGCGTCGTGCGCCACCTTGGCGATATGTTCAGGGCGCTGCGTGATCTCGCTGCGCACCACCTGGCGCGCCAGCTCCATCGCGCAGCGCGTCATGGCCTGGGCCATCTCATGCTCGAGGGCCTGGAAATCCTCGTCGAAGCTCCTCACCAGGGCGCCGATCTGGGCGCTCATCTGCTGGGCAAAGCTGTGCTTGAAGGCATCCAGCGCGGCCATGCCGTCGCGGTAGCCGTCCTGGTAGCCGGATTGGCGCGCCGCATGCACCAGCTCGTCGGTGGTGGGTTCGGGCGGCGGGGGCGGTGGCGGCGGTTCGACCGGGGCCGGCGCGGCGGCAGCGGCCGGGCGCGGCGTGGCGCGGCGATCGACGCCCTCGAACTGGCCCGGCTTCCAGGCCGCGAAATCCTGCAACTCCTCGCGCGGGATGAAGCGGGCGTAGGCGCTGGTGCGCGGCGCGGCCGTGCCGTCGGGGCGGGTTGGCGGTGGCACTTGGCGCGGGGGTTTGGTGACCATGGCTTAGAGGTACTGGTCGTCGCCGCCGCCGGCCAGCACGATCTGGCCCTCGTCCACCAGGCGGCGCACGATCTTGAGGATTTCCTTCTGCTCGCCCTCCACCTCGGACAGGCGCACCGGGCCGCGCGACTCGAGGTCCTCGCGCAGGGTCTCGGCGGCGCGCGTGGACATATTGCGGAAGATCTTCTCGCGCAGTTCGGGTGCGGCACCCTTGAGCGCCACCACCAGCGATTCGGACTGCACCTCCTTGAGCACCGACTGAATGCCCTTGTCGTCGATCTTGTCGAGATCGTCGAAGGTGAACATGTTGTCCATGATCTTCTGCGCCAGGTCGGAGTCGGCCTCGCGGATGTAGTCCAGCACCGAGGCCTCGACGCTGGAGCCCATCATGTTGATGATCTCGGCCGCGGTCTTCACGCCGCCCAGGCTGGACTTGCGCATGCGGTCGCCGCCCGAGAGGATCTGGCTCATCACCTCGTTGAGGTCCTTCAGCGCCATCGGCTGGATGCCATCCAGCGTGGCGATGCGGATCAGCACCTCGTTGCGCTGGCGCTCGGTGAAGGTCTTCAGCACATTGCTGGTCTGGTCATAGTCCAGGTGCGCGAGGATGGCGGCGACGATCTGCGGGTGCTCGTTGCGCAGCAGCTCGGCCACCGAGCCGGCGTCCATCCACTTCAGGCTCTCGATGCTGGAGACGTCGCTGCCCTGCAGGATGCGGTCCAGCAGCAGATTGGCCTTGTCCTCGCCCAGGGCCTTGCGCAGCACGGTACGCACGTATTCGTCGGTGTCGTTCACCAGCATGCTCTGGGTCTCGGCCACGGCGTCGAACTTGGTCAGCACCTCCTCGACGCGGTGGCGCGGTATCACCTTGAGCTTGGCGATGGTCTCGCCGAGCTTCTGCACTTCCTTGGGCGAGAGCTGCTTGAAGACCTCGGAGGCCTCTTCCTCGCCGAGCGACATCAGCAGGATCGCCGCGTCTTCCACACCTTTGTCGTCCATGATGGTTCTCTACAGGGTGTTGATGAGGAGGCTCAGGCGACTTCGCCATTGACCCAGTTGCGCACGATGCTGGCCACCGCGGTGGGGTTCTCGCGCGCCAGCAGGCGGGCGCGCTCCAGCTTCTCGTTGGACAGCGGCGCCTCCAGGGCCGGCAGGCCGCCGGGGCCCAGCAGCAGCTGGTCGTCGGACACCTCGCTGAGCTGGCCGCCGGCCTCGCCCTTCTCGGACTCGGGTGCGGGCGGCGGCGGGTAGACGGCGCGCAGGGCCGGGCGCACCATGCCGAACACGGCGATCAGCGCCACCGCCACCAGGGCGCTCGGCACCAGGGCGCTACGCAGCAGGTCCAGCAGCCAGGGCTGCTTCCAGACCGGTACGTCGGCGACCTCGTGCTTCTCGAGCATGAAGGGCGCGCTGATGAGCTTGAGCGAGTCGCCGCGCTCCTGGTTGAAACCCATGGTCTCCTTCACCAGGGCGGTGAGCTTGTCCAGCTCATCCTGCGAGACGGGCACGGTCGTGACCTTGCCCTTGGGGTCGGTGGTGCTGCGGTGGTTCACCACCACGGCGGCATTGAGGCGACGCACCGTGCCGGTGGCGTTGCGCGTCACGCGCACGGTCTTGTCGACCTCGTAGTTGGTGACGGCCTCGCGGCGCGAACTCTGGTTGCTGCTGCCGCCGCCCTGGGCGGTCTGCAGCGGCGCGGCCTGGCCATTCACCGGCGCGGTGGCGGGCACCGGCGGCTGGTTGGTGGCGGCGCCCGGCACGCCGGTGGCGGTGGGCGGGGTGCTGTTGATGGCCTCGTTGGTCTGCAGGCTGCGCACCGAGGCGCTGGCGTTCGCGCCCTGGTTGGGCTTGAACTCCTCGGAGGTCGATTCGACCTGCGAGAAGTCCACATCCGCGGTGACGGTGGCGCGCAGATTGTCGCGGCCCAGCACCGGCTCGAGCAGCTCGTAGATGCGCTTGTTGAGATTGGCCTCGATCTGCTGCTTGTATTGCAGCTGCTGGCTGTCCAGGCCGCCGGCGCTTTCGCCCGGGTTGGAGATCAGCGCGCCGGTGTGGTCCAGCACGCTCACCGCCTTGGGGTTGAGCTCGGGCACCGAGGCCGACACCAGGTGCACGATGCCGGCCACCTGGGCGCGGTCCAGGGTGCGGCCGCCGCGCAGCGTCAGCATCACCGAGGCGCTGGGCTTCTGCTGCTCGCGGAAGAAGCCGTTCTGCTGCGGCATCGCCAGGTGCACGCGTGCATCGGCCACATCGGCCAGCGCGGTGATGGTGCGGGTCAGCTCGCCCTCCAGCGCACGCTGGAAGTTCAGGCGTTCATTGAACTGGGTCTGGCCGATCGACTGCTTGTCCATCAGCTCGAAGCCCACCGTGCTGCCCTTGGGCAGGCCGGCCGAGGCCAGCTTCATACGCACGTCGTAGACCTGGTTTGCCGGCACCAGGATGATGCCGCCGGGCTCGTTGCGGTAGGGCACGTTCATGGTGGCGAGCTGCGCGATCACGGCGCCGCCATCCTTGTCGGACAGGCCGGTGAAGACCGGGCGGAAATCGCCCTGCGAGCCCCACAAGCTCATCGCCAGCACCACGCCGGCCAGCGCCGCCACGCCCAGGCCCAAGCCCAGCTTGCTGCGCGTGGGCAGGGCCGCCAGCCTGGTGCCCAGGCCGGCGGCGCCGCTGTTGGCGTCCGTCAGCGGGGTCAGGGGGGTGCTGATTGCGTTGTCCATGGGTGGCCGATGTGCAGAAATTCGCGGGTGGGCTGGAATCCCAGCCGATGCGTCGAATTATTCGGAAACTCACCCTCAAGAAAGGCGCGAACAGGCCGACTTACCGAGCGCAGTTCCTCCCATCGTGGCCGCGCCTGGTGCGTAGCATTCAGCCTGTCCCTGCCGGTATGGCCTCTGCCGTAGGCACCACAGGAGTGAACGATGGACCTGAAGCTGATGCCCTTTGATTTCTCGCAAGCCGTCGCACGCGCCGGCCTGTCGACCAATGGGCAGCCGCTGGCCAAGGCCAAGGCCGCCGGCGGCGCGAGCTTCGGCGACGCCATGGCCCAGGCCATGAAGGGCGTGAGCCAGCAGCAGAACGAGGCCGCACGCCTGCAGCGCGAGGTGCAGCTGGACAACCCCAACGTCAGCCTGGAAGAGACCATGGTCTCGATGCAGAAGGCCCAGATCGGTTTCCAGGCCACGCTGGCGGTGCGCAACCGCCTGGTCTCGGCCTATTCCGAGATCATGAACATGCAGGTCTAAAACCGGGCGGGCTCAACACGCGTCGCCGCGACACATGCTGGCGCGGCCCAGGCTGTTGACCTCGACGCGCAGCTTCTGCTCCGGTCCACCGCTGAACAGCACCTGGCTGGGCGCCATCGCGCGGCCCATGGTGTGCTCGAACTCGACGCCATCGGCGCGGTCCATGCGCACGCGCGGGAACTCGGCGCTGTCAGCGCGCGCCACATTGCAGCGCTGCCCGGCGCTGCTGGCAAAGGCGCAGTCGCAAGGCTGGCCGCGGCTGATGCCCCAGCACCAATGCTCGCCGCTGCGGTAGCTGACGAAGGTGTTCTGCCCATGCCGCACGCTCTCCTCGCGCGCCAGGCGCAGATCCAGCACCAGGCTTTCGCCCGCCAGCTCCATCTGCTTGCGCACCAGGAAGCGGCTGTAGCTCGGCACGGCGGCGGCCAGCAGGATCGCCATCACCGCCATCACCACGGCCATTTCGACCAGCGTGAAGCCGCGTGGCGAATGTGACAAAAGGGGCAGGCAGCGCGGCATGGGGGCGGGGCGCTCAGCGCTTGGCGAGCAGACGGCGGCGCTTTTGCGTCTGGTCGATGTAGACATGCAGGGCGCGCGCGGCCATCGGGCTGAGCTCGACGAACTGGCAGCCGATCTGGCTGCCCTGCGGGCCGGGCGCGCCGATGTGCTGCAGGCGCAGCTGCACCTCGAAGCGGCTGTCGCGGTCCAGCTCCACCACCACGCCGGCCAGCACCAGGCCGGGTTCGATCGGCGGCACGTCGCGCGGCAGCAGCAGCGCCAACCCGCCAGCGCTGACGTCCAGCACGCGCAGGCGCAGATGCATGTCGGCAATCGCCGGATGGCGCAGGCTGACGACCGGATAGAGGCTGGTGGTGGGTTGTACCCGGTAGGCCTGGCGGCGCTGGAAGCGGTAGATCAGGCGCGGCAGCTCGGCGCGCAGGCAGGCGTCGCTGTCGTCGCTCACCAGCACCAGGCCGTCGAGGTCGAACTGCAGGCGGATATTGTCGAGATAGGCCAGGGCGGTGAGTTCCGCGCTGGCCAGCAGCGGCGCGAGCGCGTCGCGGTCGCTGCCGGCATCCAGGCTGAGCACGCCGCCGGCGCTGTCCACGCTCCAGAGCCTGGTCTGCAGGCCGGCGCCCTCGGGCGTGCTGAGCTGCAGGCGCGCCTGGGTGCGCACCAGCTCCTCCAGCAGGGCGTGGATCTCGGGCGGGCTGTCCACGCGGAATTCGCCCGCGTTGACGGCGCGCGACTTCAGCGTTCTAGGTGGACGTGGCTCGGACAATGCTGTGCCTTGTTGACCCTGGATGTTTCAGTGTACGGTCTTGGACTGGCCCTTCAGCACATGGTCCAGGTCGTCGAGCCAGGGTTCGGCCAGGTGGCGGATCTCCGCGTCGTTGAGCAGGATGCGCTGCATGATGCGGGTCTTGAGCTTGGCTTCCTCGGGCTGCAGGGCGCTGTGCGAGGCGGCATGCTTGAGCTGGGAGATCAGCAGCACGCAAGCGCCTTCGAGCTTGACGACTTCATCCCAGTTGCCGGTGCGGGCGGCCGAGAGCATGTCGGCGCTGGCTTGCTCGATGGCTTCGTAATAGCTGAGAAGTTGGGTATTCATCGCGACATCCGCTTCAATGCGAGGTTTCATGGGGTGCTGTTTGGCTGTGTTGCGCTTCATGCGGCGGCCTTGTCGCCGATCGCGTTCCAGGCTTCGCGCACCGGTTGCAGCAGGTTCTGTGCTTCTTCGATCGCGGCCATGTCGCCATGCAGATTGGCATGGGTGAGGCGCATGCAGATATAGGCGTAGAGGTCGCGCAGGTCGATGGCCAGGTTGCCGGCCTCAAGGTTGAGCGCGGCCTTCAGGCCCTCATCGAGGATGCGCACCGCGCGGCTGAGCGAACGGTTCTTCAATTCGGTGTTGCCGGTCTGGATCGCGCCGCGGGCCTGGGCCATGGCGTCGAAGGCGCCGTCGAACAGCATGCTGACGAGGCGGTGCGGGCTGGCGCTGAAGACATCGGTCTCCACGCCGACCCGGCTGTACATCGTGCTGGCCCGTTGCGTGCGCGATGCGAAGGGAGATGCGTTTCCGTACATGATTCAGACATCCAAGTGGGCCGTGTTGAATCAGTTTTCGGCGTCCCGTGGGGGAACTTGAGCCACCCTTGCGGGGGGAGAGTCGGGCTTTTCGCGGCAAGCTGTATCCGGATGCAAGCGCCGAAATGACAAGAGCCGCCCTGGGGGCGGCTCTGGCGCGGCGACGCTATGGATTCAGAGCTTGGCGAGCTGCTGGGTGACGTAGTTGCCCAGGCTGTTGAGCTTGCTCATGCTCTGGTCCAGCGCGGTGTACTGGGCGCGCAGGCGCTTCTCGGTCAGGCTGACGCGGTCTTCCAGCGCGCTCTGGCGCTTGCTGTTGTCGTTGATGCTGGCCTGGATGCCGGCCTGGCGGGCGGTGATGCGGCCATCCACCCCCAGCACATCATCGGCAAAGCGCCGCAGCCGTTGCGCCAGGCCGTCGTTGCTGGGGTCGCCGGCGTCGAGGCCCTTGAACAGCTGCTTCAGGCCATCGAGGTTGTTGGCGGCCTTGTCGAGCTTGCTGCCGTCCACCTTGAGGCTGCCGTCGGTGCTCAGGGTTACGCCGATGTCGGTGAGCCGGGTGAGGCTGCCGCCCAGGGTGGTCGAGCCCGAGATGATGCCGCGCAGCTGCGACTGCAGGCCCAGCAAGGTGTTGTCACCCTGCAGGGTGCCGGCGGTCTTGTTGGTGGCGTCGTACTTGGTCTGCTCGCGGATGTACTGGGCCACGCCGTTGTAGGCGGTGACGAAGTCGTTGATGACCTTCTTGACGCTGTCCTTGTCCTGCGTCACGGTGATGTTGACGTCGGCGCTGGTGGTCTTCAGCAGCGTGATGCTGATGCCGTCGATGGCTTCCTTGAGCGTGTTGCTCTGCGACTCCACCTCGATGCCGTTGAGGGTGGCCTTGGCATTCTGCGCCTTCAGCTTCTCGGTCATCGAGCTGATGCCCGCCGAGGGGTCGTAGGCGAGGGCGGCCAGGCCGGCGTCGCCGTTGACGCTGACGCGGAAGGAGTTCTCGGCGCCGCTGTCGGTGGCGCGCATCACCAGGCGCGAGCCATTCGTGTCGGTCACCACCGAGGCCACCACGCCGGCCTTGGCGGCGTTGATCTTGTCGCGGATCTGGTTGAGCTGGTCCTCGCCCGCGCCGATCGGGATGTCGATGGCGGTCTTGTCGGGCTTGGCGGTGAAGGCGGTCTCGTCGGCGTTCCAGCTGCCGATCTCGATGGTGATGGTGCCGGTGCCCACCGAGGTGCTGCCCGAGGCATAGGCGGTGCTGCTGACCAGGGTTTGCGAGGTGGCCAGCTGCGACACCGCCACCGCAAAGCTGCCGGGCAGGGTGCCGCCACCGGCGCTGGCGGTGACCGAGGCCGCGTCGCTGGAACTGGTCAGATTGGCCGCCCAGGTGTCGACGTTGTTGAGCTTGGAGGCGGCGTCGCGCAGCGTCGCCATATTGCTCTGCAGCTTGCCGTAGGCGGAAAGCTGGGTCTTCAGCCCGTCCGCCGACTTTTGCAGCTGCGTGATGGGCGTGCGTTCGTTGGCGACCAGCTTGGTGATGAGTGATTCAACATCGAGGCCGCTGCCGATGCCGGCTGAGGTGATGGCAGTCATGTCGGGCTCCTCGTCCGAGAGGGTCTATCAGGTGCTTTTCGGCAGCGGACCCAAAAACTGAAGGCGACCAAGGTGTAAAACCCGGGTCGCCCGCTCATTCGGTCTTGTATCGCTGCCGCGTCAACCGCCGCGCAGCAACTGCAAGACCTGCTGCGGCAGCTGGTTGGCCTGGGCCACCATGGCATTGCCGGCCTGCTGCAGGATCTGCGAACGGCTCATATTGGAGGTTTCCTGCGCGAAGTCGGCATCCATGATGCGGCTGCGTGCGGCCATCTGGTTCTCGTGCGCGACCTGCAGATTGGCGATCACGGCGTCGAAGCGGTTCTGCGAGGCACCCAGCGTGGCGCGCTCCTCGTTGATCTTGTTGAGCGCCGCGTCGATGTTCGCCACCACGGTGGCGATGGTGGTCGGATCGGAGGTGTTGTCGATCACCCCGCGACCGGTGGCGCTGCTATCACCCGCGACCGCGGTGACCAGGGGCTCCACCGTCAGGTCCGGGGTGGTGACGACAATCTCGTCATTGGCCGTGGTGTTGGCGCCGACCTGGAAGGTCTGTGCGCCGGCACCCGAGCCCAGCACGAATTTGCCGTTGAAGGTGGTGCCGCCCAGCACGCGCTGGATTTCCTTGGCCAGTTCGCCGAACTCCTTGTCCAGCGAATCCTTGTCGCCGTTGGAGTTGGTGGCGTTGCGGGCCTGGATCGCCAGTTCACGCATGCGCTGCAGCGCGTCGGTCACCTTGCCCAGCGCACCTTCCGAGGTCTGCGCCAGCGAGATGCCGTCGTTTGCATTGCGTATCGCCACCGTCATGCCGCGCGCCTGGGAATTCATGCGCTCGGCAATCGCCAGGCCGGCAGCGTCGTCCTTGGCGGAATTGACACGCAAACCCGACGACAGTCGTTGCATCGACGTGCCCAGCGCTGACTGAGACATGTTCAGATTGCGCTGCGCGTTGAGCGATGCAATGTTGGTATTGATGGTCTGGGGCATTTGAGCACTCCTACAGATATCCGGTCTCCGGAAGTTGCCTTCCGAAAGGTCTCCGGTGGTTCCGGATCTCGGGCCAGAAATGCAAGCCCGATGGATTGGATTCTGCGAGTGCGCGCGCGCCGCGAAAGCTCAATTAGGAGGTGAAACCACGGCCAATAGAAAAGCTCCGCCACCGCGGATGCGGTGGGCGGAGCCAGGGACGAGGGGGTTTGGTTGCTTCAACCGCCTCGCAGCAGCGTCAGCACCTGTTGGGGCAGCTGGTTGGATTGCGCCACCATCGCGTTGCCGGCCTGCTGCAGGATCTGCGCGCGGCTCAGGTTGGCGGTTTCGGAGGCGAAGTCGGCATCCATGATGCGGCTGCGTGCGGCGCTCTGGTTTTCCACCGCCACCATCAGGTTGGAGATCACGGCGTCGAAGCGGTTCTGCGAGGCACCCAGGGTGGCGCGCTCGGTGCTGACGTTCTTGATCGCGGTGTCGATGTTGTCGATGATGGTGGCCAGGGCCGCGGCGTCGGAGGTGTTGTCAAGCGTCGCCCCGGTCACGGCGGTGATGTCGGCCTCGGCCGTCATGTCCTTGGTGATCACGTCGACCACGTCATTGGCGGTGGTGTTGGCACCGATCTGGAAGGTCTGGGTGCCGAAGTCGGCGGCCAGGATGGCCTTGCCGTTGAAGGTGGTACCGGCGATCACGCGGGTGATCTCGGTGGCCAGCTGGGCGAACTCCTTGCCCAGCGAATCCTTGTCGTCGCCGGTGTTGGTGGCGTTGCGGGCCTGCACCGAGAGTTCGCGCATCCGCTGCAGCGCGTCGCCCACCTTGGAGAGTGCGCCTTCAGCGGTCTGCGCCAGCGAGATGCCGTCGTTGGCATTGCGGATCGCCACATTCATGCCGCGCACTTGCGTGTTCATGCGTTCGGCGATGGCCAGGCCGGCGGCGTCGTCCTTGGCCGAGTTGACACGCAGACCCGAGGACAGGCGCTGCATCGATACACCCAGCGACGATTGCGACGCAGACAGATTGCGTTGTGCGTTCAGCGACTGAATGTTGGTATTGATGATCGAGGGCATGATTCAATCCTTTCGGTGTCAAAGACTTCCGGTCTTTACGGTTCGATAACCAGGCCGCTTGGCAGCTGGCCTTGCCAGCAACACCACCGCACCATTGCCGTGTGTTGCACCGTCCGCGTCCTGTCCCGATGCCCGCCTGGATTGGCGTTGGCGCTCGGGGCCGGCTGACCGGACCACGGTCCTCTCACTTGCTTGGACTCGTTGAAGCAGTTATCGACGACACCTGGATTGACTTGAATCCTTTTTGACTAGAAGACGCCACCCGGGTGGGCTCTTGCGAGCCGCCGGGCGGCGTTTCAAGGGGCTTGTGCTGGGGGTTTTAAGCTATCCGCTTGTTGGTTGATAGCCGCGGGGGTACTCAAGGCCAGCGGGGCTGGCCAGCTTTCATCGAAGAAGCGTGAGGACTTGCTGCGGCAACTGGTTGGCCTGGGCAATCATCGCGTTGCCTGCCTGTTGCAGGATCTGCGAGCGGCTCAGGTTGGCCGTTTCCACCGCGAAGTCGGCGTCCAGGATGCGGCTGCGCGCGGCGCTCTGGTTCTCCACCGAGATCTGCAGATTGGAGATCACGGCGTCGAAACGGTTCTGCGAAGCACCCAGCGAGGAGCGTTCCACGCTGACGTTCTTGATCGCGGTGTCGATGTTGTCGATGATGGTCGCGATCGCAGCGGCGTCGGAGCCATTGTTCAGCGTGGCACCGGTCACCGCGGTGATGTCGGCCTCGGCCGTCATGTCCTTGGTGACCACGTCCACCACGTCGTTGGCGGTGGTGTTGGCACCGATCTGGAAGGTCTGCGTGCCCGAGGAACCTGCCAGGATGGCGCGGCCGTTGAAGGTGGTGCCGCCCAGCACGCGGGTGATTTCCGCCGCCAGCTGCGAGAACTCCTTGCCCAGCGAGTCCTTGTCGTCACCGGTGTTGGTGGCGTTGCGGGCCTGCACCGACAGCTCACGCATGCGCTGCAGGCTGTCGCTCACCTTGGAGAGCGCGCCTTCAGCGGTCTGCGCCAGCGAGATGCCGTCGTTGGCATTGCGCTGTGCCACGTTCATGCCGCGCACCTGGGCGGTCATGCGTTCGGCAATGGCCATGCCGGCGGCGTCGTCCTTGGCGGAATTGACGCGCAGGCCCGAAGACAGGCGCTGCATGGCCGTGGCCAGCGAGTTCTGGGTGGCGGAGGTGTTGCGCTGCGCAGTGATGGACAGCAGGTTGGTATTGATAACAGCGGGCATGATGCGCTCCTATTCAGCTTTAAAAGACTCCCGGCATAGCGCCGACGTGACTCGGATGCCCGGGTTTGGCACCCGTGCTTGCGACCCTTGCGGCCTTGTGGCCATGGGGGACGTACCGCCCGGCGCTAGTCAACCGTTGTGCCCTGCACCCCCCAGGGGGAGCTCAACTTGCGGCCTTCTAACCGGACCACGAATCTGTTTTTGCAGACCCGTTGGAATGGCTATCGGACAGCGCAAGTAGGAACTTAAGCGCTGTTTGTCAATAGGCTCGATCGGTTGATAAGCGCGGCACTTGGGGGCTTGTTGTCTGGATCGGTTTTTGCGCGTGGCGCGAATCCGTTCAACAGGCGCCGGTGGCGCTGGGCATGGGGCTGGCTGAGTCTTGCTGGGTTCCTGTCGGTCTTTCCTGTTGCTGAATAGGAGCCGGTGCCGGGCCTGGGGCCTGCCACCGCGCTCTGTACAGGATTTCGACGCGCCGGCCGGCTTGCATGTTTGGAGATGCGGCGCGCGGACCGTGCTTTTCCAACGAATGGTCGTGCTACCCGACCCTAAAGTCTGCGCAACTGGAGTCGATACGCGAGCGCGTCTCGATTGATCCAGCGATTGATTGGTTCAGGCGGAGCGCCCCATGCGTCCCGCATTGGCGATGTCTGGAGTGATCACCATGAAGATGCACACGCAAACAAGCAGCCCGCGATTCCAAGCCATGCCCGCCCAGATGGCGGAGGCCTTGACCGAGGCCGCCACCGGCGACGAGGCCCAGCGCTCGAGCGAGGCGCTGATGCTGCTGACGCAGGCGCGCAATGCCGCGTTTGCCGAGGCTGCCGAGGGGCGCGTCGGGCGCGGGCTGAGCCTGCTGAGCCAGGCCCTGGCGCATGAACCCCTCAGCCACGAGCTGCTGAGCGATATGGCGGCGCTGCTGCTGAGCGCGGGCGAGCTGGCGCATGCCGCCACCCATGCCTATCGGGCACTGGAGCTCACGCCCGACCATGGCGCCAGCCTCTACACCCTGGGCTTTGCGATGTCCGGTCTGGGCGAATACGCGGCCGCCATCGAAGCCCTGCAGACCCTGGTCCAGGGCCCCGCGCTGGCCAACCTGATGCAGGAGGCGCCCGATCTGCTGCCGCTGGTGCAGATCGAGTTGCAGCGCCTGCAGGCGCTTGGCGACAGCAGCGTGCGTTCGGCCGCCTGAGCGCGTCGCCCATGGGGCGCGCCGCCCGCGGCGGCCGCGCGACCCGCTGACCGGCCATGGGGCCGGTGTAGGTGTTTGCCTGACAAGCACCCTGGAAAAACCGGGACTTCAGTCACCGAATTGGGCTGATGTCGTGAACTTGTTTGCGTCCACACAATCCGTTTCACGTTGAAACGAGAGCCGAACAGCGCAACAGGAGTCCGACATGAATGCAGACCAAATCCTCACCGAGATCCGCGAAGCCAATCTGTCCTATCTGATGCTGGCGCAGAGCCTCATCCGTGCCGACCGTGAGCAAGCGCTGTTTCGCCTCGGCATCTCGGAGGACACCGCCGCACTGCTGAACACGCTCAGCCCGGCTCAAATCATGAAGATCGCCAGCGGCAACACCTTGCTGTGCCGCTTCCGCATGGACGACGACCTGGTCTGGGGCCTGCTCACCAGCCATGGCAAGCCCGCCGCGAACGACAGCGTCTCGCGCCTGCATGCATCCATCCTGATGGCCGGCCGCCATCAAGAAGCAGCCTGAGCCCCAGAACAAGAACACCCCGGAGCAGCCACCATGCGAGTCAAGAGCATCCTCACCGAAGCCCGTCAGATCGAACGTGCCGTGACCCTGATCAACCTGGGCGCGCGCCTGCAGGTGCTGGAGTCGGAGACGGATCTCTCGTATGAGCGCCTGCTGCGTCTGTACAAGGAAGTCTCGGGCAAGAGCCCCAGCAAGGGCCAGCTGCCGTTCTCGACCGACTGGTTCATGACCTGGCAGCCCAATATCCATGCCTCGCTGTTCCTGAACATGCACGAGTACCTGAACAAGGTGGCGGAGATGGACGAGATCGACACCGTCATCAAGGCCTACCAGCTCTATCTGGAGCAGACCCAGGCGCAGGGCCTGGAGGCGCTGCTGTCGGTGACGCGTGCCTGGCGCCTGGTGAAGTTCGTGGACAACGGCATGCTGACCATGACCAAGTGCGGCAAGTGCGGCGGCCACTTCGTCACGCATCCGCACGAGATCGCACGCCACTATGTGTGCGGCCTGTGCAACCCGCCTGCACGTGCCGGCAAGGGCCGCGCCCAGGGCGCCATCCAGATGCACTGAATCCGGACCGAGCTCAGGCCCCGCGGCCTGAGCGACGCCGGATGAAGGCCCGAGCGCCTGCATGCGCATGGGCTGAAAAGCAAACGCTCTCGATTCAGAAAAGCCCGGCTTGTCCGGGCTTTTTTGCGTCGCTTGCGGGGCTTGTAGGAATTTGCCTGACAAGCGAATGGGAAGAAGCGGGACTCAATGCACCGAACTGGCCTGATGTTGTGAACTTGTTCGGCTCTTCACAATCCGTATCACGTTGATACCCCAACCGCTGATGCGAACGGAGACAGACATGCAAGCCGACCAAATCCTCACCGAGATCCGTGAAGCCAATCTGTCCTACCTGATGTTGGCACAGACCCTGATCCGCCAAGATCGCGAACAAGCCCTGTTCCGCCTGGGTATCTCGGAAGACACCGCCGCGCTGCTCAACACCCTGAGCCCGGCCCAGATGATGAAGATCGCCGCCGGCAACACCTTGCTGTGCCGCTTCCGCATGGACGACGACCTGGTCTGGGGCCTGCTCACCAGCCACGGCAAGCCGGCCGCGAACGACAGCGTCTCGCGTCTGCACGCCAGCATCCTGATGGCCGGCCGCCACCAAGAAGCCGCCTGAGCCCCACCACAAGAACAAGCCGGAGCAGCCACCATGCGAGTCAAGAGCATCCTCACCGAAGCCCGTCAGATCGAACGTGCCGTGACCTTGATCAACCTGGGCGCGCGCCTGCAGGTGCTGGAGTCGGAGACGGATCTCTCGTATGAGCGCCTGCTGCGTCTGTACAAGGAAGTCTCGGGCAAGAGCCCCAGCAAGGGCCAGCTGCCGTTCTCGACCGACTGGTTCATGACCTGGCAGCCCAATATCCATGCCTCGCTGTTCCTGAACATGCACGAGTACCTGAACAAGGTGGCGGAGATGGACGAGATCGACACCGTCATCAAGGCCTACCAGCTCTATCTGGAGCAGACCCAGGCGCAGGGCCTGGAGGCGCTGCTGTCGGTGACGCGTGCCTGGCGCCTGGTGAAGTTCGTGGACAACGGCATGCTGACCATGACCAAGTGCGGCAAGTGCGGCGGCCACTTCGTGACGCATCCGCACGAGATCGCACGCCACTATGTGTGCGGCCTGTGCAACCCGCCCGCACGTGCCGGCAAGGGCCGCGCCCAAGGCGCCATCCAGATGCATTGAACGGCAAGCGTGCCCGCCTTGCCCGTCTCCGCTGCCACCGGCTTGGCCCCGCGCCTGGCCTGGCTGCTGCGCTGGCCGCTGCCGGCGCTGCTGAGCTGGGCCGGCTGCTGGGCCATCTATCTGCTGCTGCGCCCCTGGCAGGCCACGCTGGCCATGGTGGGGGCGGTGCTGCTGGGCCTGGCACTGGCCTTGCCCCATGGCCCGCGCTGGCGCCGCCTGATGGTGGCCGGCGGTTTTCCGCTTTCCCTGCTGCTCAGCAGCCCCGGCCTGAGCCTGCCCGGCTGGGGCTGGCTGGCGGCCCTGGCGCTGCTGGTGCTGGCCTATCCGCGCCGTGCCTGGCAGGACGCGCCGTTGTTCCCGACCCCGCATGCCGCCCTGCAAGATCTGCCGGCGCGGATTGCGCTGCGCCCCGACGCCCTGGTGCTGGATGCCGGCTGCGGCGTCGGCGATGGCCTGCGCGCCCTGCGCCGCGCCTATCCCGCTGCGCGCATCCATGGCGTGGAGTGGAGCCGGCCCTGGGCCTGGGTGGCGGCGCTGCGATGCCCCTGGGCCACGGTGCGGCGCGGCGATATGTGGGCCGAGGACTGGAGCGGCTTTGCGCTCGTCTATCTGTTCCAGCGCCCGGAGTCGATGCCGCGCGCCTGGGCCAAGGCCTGCCAAGAAATGCACGCCGGCAGCATCCTGGTGAGTCTGGACTTTGCAATCCCCGGCGTCGCACCATATGCTCAACTGCAAGCCGGCAGCGCGCGCCGCCTCTGGGTCTACCAGCTGCCCGCGCGGCCTTGAACACTTTCTTGCTTGTCTCCTCCTAGCACAGCCTCTGTGCTTTGCGGCGGTTCCCCGAGTTGGGACCCGCCGTTTTCTTTTATGGGGCGAATGCCCCGGTGTTGATCGCATTGGCCCCGGTGCGGCGCGGCACACTCAAGCGCAGGGATTTCGGGCCGATAAGGCAGGGAATCGACCATCCGCGCGGCTCAAGCTGTTGCCGCAGCGGCCGGGTAACCCCATAGGCCACAACTCATGTTCGTAATCATCGGCTGGGCCATCGCCATGGCCTGCATCTTCGGTGTGTTCATCGCGCACGGTGGCAATATCAGCGTGGTACTGCACGCCTTGCCCTTCGAGATGACCACCATCTTCGGCGCCGCCATCGGCGCGATGCTGGCCACCAACCCGATGAAGACCATGAAGGCCACGGCCAAGGGTCTGGGCGACTGCTTCAAGGGCAGCAAGTACACCAAGGCACGCTATATGGAGCTGCTGGCCTTGCTCTACGACATCCTGCAGAAGGCCCGCAAGGAGGGCCTGATGTCGATCGAGAAGGATGTCGAGGACCCGCACAGCTCGCCGCTGTTCCAGAAATATCCGGCGGTGGGCAATGACCATCATGTGGCCGAGTTCATCACCGACTACCTGCGCATGATGGTGTCGGGCAATCTGAACGCGCATGAGATCGAATCGCTGATGGACAGCGAGATCGAGACCCATCATCACGAGGCCCATGCCGCGGTGCAGGCCCTGCAACGCCTCGCCGGCGGCCTGCCGGCCTTCGGCATCGTGGCCGCGGTGCTGGGCGTGGTGAACACCATGGGTTCGGTGGGCCAACCGCCCGCGGTGCTGGGCGGCATGATCGGTTCCGCCCTCGTGGGCACCTTCCTGGGCATTCTGCTGGCCTACGCCTTTGCCGAGCCGCTCGCCGGCCTGCTGGAGTCCAAGGTGGACGAGGGCGGCAAGGAGCTGCAATGCATCAAGACCACCTTGCTGGCCTCCATGCAGGGCTACGCACCCCAGGTGGCGATCGAGTTCGGCCGCAAGGTGCTGTACTCCACCGAGCGCCCGACCTTCATCGAGCTCGAAACGCACGTGAAGAAGAAGTGAGAGCCGCCGTGATGACTAGTGCCATGGTCCGCCGCCGGGCCGCTCCCAAGGCGGACCGCGCCCCCTCGGGGGGCAGGAGCCGTACCCGGCGACGTGGGGGCTTGTGATGGCCGGCGACGCAAAAAAGCTCCAACCCATCATCATCAAGCGCGTCAAGAAGGGCGGCCATGCCGCCCATGGCGGCGCCTGGAAGATCGCCTATGCGGACTTCGTGACGGCCATGATGGCCTTCTTCCTGCTGATGTGGCTGCTGGGCTCCACCACCGAGGGCGACAAGAAGGGCATTGCCGACTATTTCTCCTCGCCGCTGAAGGTGTCAATGGCGGGCGGCTCGGGCTCCGGCGACGCCTCGCACGTGGTGAAGGGCGGGGGCCTGGATCTGACCCGCCAGGGCGGCCAGGTCAAGTCCGGCGATGTCGAGGCGCGCCGCCACACCGTCAATCTGCGCGCACTCAAGGAAGAGCAACGCCGCGCCGAGCGCACGCGGCTCGAGCAGCTCAAGGACAAGGTCAAGGAAGTGCTGGCCAACAACCCGAAGCTGGCGGCGCTGGGCGGCCAGATCCGCCTGGACATGACCAAGGAGGGCTTGCGCATCCAGATCGTGGACGAGAACAACCGTCCCATGTTCGACAGCGGCAGCGCGGTGGTGAAGCCGTATATGCGCGAGCTGCTGCGCGAGCTCGGCAATGTGCTCACCGAGGTGCCGAACCGCCTCACCATCGAAGGCCACACCGACGCCGTGCCCTTCCCAGAGGGGCATCGCGGCTACAGCAACTGGGAGCTCTCGGCCGACCGCGCCAATGCCTCGCGGCGCGAACTGGTGGCCGGCGGCCTGGCGGATGCGCGCATGCTGCGCGTGCAAGGGCTGGCGTCGAGCAAGCTGCTCGAGCCCAAGAACCCCGAGGGCGCGCTGAATCGGCGCATTTCCATCATCGTGATGAACCGGGACGCCGAGGATGCCGTGCTGAAAAACGTGACGGATGAGGAGGAAGAGGGCGCCGATGCACCACAAGCCGCCGCCTCCGCTAATAATGGCTCAAGTTCTCCAGCCACGACCCGATAAGACCCTCTAGCCCCTGCGAGGAATGCCATGAGCACTGACATGAAATTTCTGATCGTCGATGACTTCTCGACCATGCGCCGTATCGTGCGCGGTCTGCTGAAGGAGATCGGCTACAACAACGCCGAAGAGGCTGAGGATGGCGTGGAAGCGCTGAACATGCTGAAGCAGTCGAAGTACGACTTCGTCGTCAGCGACATCAACATGCCCAATATGACGGGCTTCGAACTGCTCAAGGCCATCAAGGAAGATCCCAATCTGAAGCATCTGCCGGTGCTGATGGTGACGGCCGAGGCCCGCAAGGAAGACATCGTGCTGGCGGCCCAGAGCGGCGCGGCCGGCTATATCGTCAAGCCCTTCACCAAGGCCACCCTGGAAGAAAAAGTCCAGAAGATCATGCAAAAGCTGGCCGCCGCGGCCTGAACCCTTTCTTCCAGGAGCCTCTTATGAAAATGGAAGAACTGGCCAAGCTGCATACCGGCACCGACCCGCTGACGGTCTCGCCCGAGGTATTCCAGCAGATCGGCACCATCACGCGCGTGCTGCACGACACCATGCAGCAGCTGGGCGTGATGCCCAAGCTGCAGGTGGCCACCGACGGCCTGCCCGATGCGCGCAGCCGCCTGAGCTATATCGCCACCAAGACGGCCGAGGCCGCCAACAAGGTGCTGAACTCGGTCGACCAGGCCAAGGCCGAGCATGCCCGCATCACCTCGGCCACCGCCGAGATGGCCAAGGCCATCACCGCCGACCCGGTCAAGGCGGTGGCGAGCGGCGCGGTGTTCAATTTCGTCAAGCAGGTGGAGTCGTCCACCTCGCATATCGACCAGCATCTGACCGACATCATGATGGCGCAGGACTTCCATGACCTCACCGGTCAGGTGGTCGCCAAGGTCGTGACCCTGGCCAATGATCTGGAAGACAGCCTGGTGAAGCTGCTGGTCTCGGTGGTGCCGCCCGAGCAGCGCGAGAAGGTGGACCCCAACATCCTGCAGGGCCCCGTGGTCAACCCCGAGGGGCGCACCGATGTGGTGAGCAACCAGGGCGAAGTGGACGATCTGCTCGCCAGCCTGGGTTTCTGATTTTCGACGGTTCCCGGAGCCCGCCGTGCGCAACGCCCGGCGGGCTCTGCTATTTGCCGTCCTGTCAGCACGAATGACAGGGCAAAAGCCCCCGCTTTTCTCGCTCAAGTTCCGGCCCTGAACGGCCAAGATGGCGGCACGCGCTTCTCGCGTGCATCCCGCCATGGCCGACCAAGACGCACAAGACAGAAACTTACCGGCCTCAGCCAAGAAGATCAAACGATCTCGGGCCGAGGGCCAGCTGCCGCGCTCGCGTGATCTGGTGCATTTCGCCATGATGGTCACAGCCGGCGTGATGCTCACCGCCGGCGCCCCGGAGGCGCTGGACTGGATGCAGCAACTGGTGCGCGAGGGCCTGCGCTTCGACGCGCAGCTGCTGGCGCGGCCGGGCTTCATGGGCGAGCGTCTTGCCGACTTGGGGCTGCGCGCCCTGCTGGTGATCTTGCCGGTGGGCGGCGTGCTGAGTCTGGCCGCGGTGGCCAGCAATCTGGCCCTGGGCGGCTGGAACATGACCTTCAAGCCGCTCACGCCGAAGTTCTCGCATCTCAACCCGATCGCCGGCCTGGGCCGGCTGTTCCAGTGGCAGGGCCTGGGCCAGGCGCTCAAGGCCTGCCTGCTGGCCCTGGTGCTGGGCGTGGTCGGCGCGCTGGTGCTGAAGGACCGCATCGCCGCCTACGTGGGCATCATGTCGGTGCCGCTGCCGGCGGCGCTGGCCTATGCGGGGCAGCAGCTGATGTCGGGCCTGGGCATGCTGGGCATCGCGCTGGCGCTGTTCGCCCTCATCGACGTGCCGCTGCAGTACCAGTCCTACATGAAGCGCCTGCGCATGTCCCGCGAGGAAGTGAAGCAGGAAATGAAGGAGGTCGAGGGCAATCTGGAGATGAAGGCCAAGATGCGCGCCAAGATGCGCGAGATGGCCAAGCGCCGCATGATGGCCGCCGTCCCGACCGCCGACCTGGTGGTGATGAACCCGACCCACTTCGCCGTCGCGCTGAAGTACGACGAGGCCAGCATGGCCGCGCCCAAGGTCGTGGCCAAGGGGGCCGACACCCTGGCCTTCAAGATCCGCGATCTGGCCAAGGAATCCAAGGTGCCGGTGTTGCAGTCGCCGATGCTGGCGCGCGCGCTCTACGCCCATGCCGAGCTGGACCGCGAGATCCCGGCCGCGCTGTTTGCCGCGGTGGCCCAGGTGCTGGCCTATGTGTTCCAGCTGCGCGCCGCCATGGCCGGCCGCGGCACCGCGCCGCAGCAGCAGCCGAACCCGCATGTGCCGCCCGAGCTGGACCCCTTGAACAAGCCCGTTCCCATGAGCGACGACGACCTGGAGTTTGAACAAGCATGAACGCGCTGATCGCTCAACTGCAGGCCCTCCTGGGCCCCCGCGCCGCGGTCATCGGTGCCCTAGGTGCGCCGCTGGCGGTGATCCTGATCCTGTCGATGATGGTGCTGCCGCTGCCGCCCTTCGCGCTGGATCTGCTGTTCACCTTCAATATCGCGATGGCGGTGATGGTGATGATGGTGGCAGCGCATATGCTGCGCCCGCTGGACTTCGCCGCCTTCCCGACCGTGCTGCTGCTCACCACCCTGATGCGGCTCTCGCTCAACGTGGCCTCCACCCGCGTGGTGCTGTTGGAGGGCCATACCGGCACCGGCGCGGCCGGCAAGGTGATCGAGTCCTTCGGCCATTTCCTGATCGGCGGCAATTTCGCGGTCGGCCTGATCGTGTTCGCCATCCTGGTGGTGATCAACTTCATCGTCGTCACCAAGGGTGCCGAGCGCATCGCCGAGGTGGGCGCGCGCTTCACCCTGGACGCGATGCCCGGCAAGCAGATGGCGGTGGACGCCGACCTGAACGCGGGCCTGATCGACGAGAAGGAGGCCAAGCGCCGCCGCGCCGAGCTCAGCGACGAAGCCGACTTCTTCGGCTCCATGGACGGTGCCAGCAAGTTCGTGCGCGGCGACGCCGTGGCCGGCATCCTGATCCTCTTCATCAACATCGTCGGCGGCTTCATCATCGGCGTGGCCCAGCACGGCCTCACGGCCGGCCAGGCGGCCAATTCCTACATCCTGCTGGCCGTCGGTGACGCGCTGGTGGCCCAGGTGCCGGCGCTCTTGATCTCGGTGGCCGCCGCCATGGTGGTGTCGCGCGTCGGCAAGGACAAGGACATCGGCACCATGATCGGCCGCCAGGTGTTCGGGTCGGCCAAGAGCCTGGCCATCACCGCCGGCGTGATCGGCATGCTGGGCCTGATCCCGGGCATGCCACATCTGGTGTTCCTGCTGATCGCATCCAGCATGGGCTATCTGGCCTGGTGGCTGCGCACCAAGCAGCAGGCCGCCGCCGCCCAGGCCAAGGCGCCGGCGCCGGTGGCCGCACCGATCGAGAACGCCGAGGCCAGCTGGGACGATCTGGTGCCGGTGGACACCCTGGGCCTGGAGGTCGGTTACCGCCTCATCACCCTGGTGGACAAGAACAAGGAGGGCGATCTGCTCTCGCGTATCAAGGGCGTTCGCCGCAAGTTCGCGCAGGAAGTCGGCTTTTTGCCGCCGGCCGTGCATATCCGCGACAACCTGGAGCTGCGCCCCAGCCAGTACCGCCTGACCCTGCGCGGCGCCGTCATCGGCGAGGCCGAGGCCTATCCCGGCATGTGGCTGGCGATCAACCCCGGCCACGCCACCCAGCGCCTGATCGGCACCCAGACCACCGATCCCGCCTTCGGCCTGCCGGCGGTGTGGATCGAAGACCGCCAGCGGGATATGGCCCAAATGGCGGGATTTACCGTGGTTGATTGTTCGACCGTCATTGCCACCCATCTCTCACACTTGATGCAAGTCCACGCGGCCCGTTTGCTGGGCCGGGTGGAGACGCAGCAACTGGTGGACCACCTCACCAAGCTGCAACCGCAACTGATCGAAGACGTGATACCCAAAATGGTCGGCATCGCTACCCTGCAACGAGTTCTCCAGCTGCTGCTGGAGGAGGGCGTGCACATCCGCGATATGCGCTCCATCGTCGAATCGATCGCCGAGAACGCGGCCGGCCCCGGCGCCATCAGCGACCCGGCCGAGCTGGCCCGCCGCATCCGCACCCATATCGCCCCGGCCATCGTGCAGCAGATCTATGGCCCGGTGAAGGAGCTGGACGTGATCGCGCTGGAACCCGAGCTGGAGCGCCTGGTGACCCAGGCCCTGAACTCGCCCCATGGCGCCGCGCTGGACCCCGGCGTGGCCGACACCCTGGCGCGCAGCGCCGCCGAGAACACCCAGGCCCAGGAAGAGCGCGGCGTGCCCGCCTGCTTGCTGGTGCCCGACCTGATCCGGGCGCCGATGGCGCGCCTGCTGCGCCGTGCCGCCCCGCGCCTGAAGGTGCTGGGCCATAGCGAAATTCCTGAAACCCACACGATACGCATCGGTTCGATCATCGGAGGCACGGCATGAATGTGAAGCGCTTTACCGCCCGCACCTCCCGCGAGGCCATGGCCCTGGTGCGCCAGGCTTTCGGTGACGACGCCGTGGTGCTCTCCAACAAGCCCTGCGCCGAAGGTGTGGAGGTGCTGGCGATGGCCCCCGAGGGCATGTCGCAGATCGAGCGCGTGGCCGCCACGGCACCGCGCGTCAGCAGCCCCAGCCGCGTCGCCGCGCGCCCGGCCCAGGCCCAGATCCAGCCCCAGGCCCCCGCCGAAGCCCCGCGCGGCCGGCTCGCCGCCCGCCTGGCCGAGCGCCACGAGCCCGGCTTCGGCAACGAGGTCAACGAGGACGTGAACACGCTGGCGATGAGCACCTTGTCCTTCCAGGACTATGTGCGCGAGCGCATGCTCAAGCGCCGGCAGGCCGAGCTGCAGGGCCAGCAGGATCCGATGCTGGCCGACCCGATGCTGGACGATCGCGCCGCCGACCCGGTGGAGGCCGAGGGCGTCAGCTCGCTGGCCGCGCTCCGCCAGCAGCGCGCCCAGGCCGCCATGCAGGCCATGAATGCCCGCCGCGTCGACAGCGGCAGCGCGCCGCAGGCCGCCGCACCGCGCGTGCCGCCGGTGCTGCGCGACGAGATCCGCGTGCCCGATGTGCGCCAGGCCCTCACCGAGATGCCTAGCCTGTCGGACATCCCGAGCGCCTCGCGCCGCGACCAGCAGGACATGATGAACGAGCTGCGCTCGATGAAGGGCATGATCGAGGAGCGCTTCGGCGCCCTGGCCTTCATGGAGAAGCTGCAGCGCCAGCCGGCCCAGGCGCGCCTGACCCAGCGCCTGCTGGAAGTGGGCTTCTCGCCCGCCCTGGTGCGCAAGCTGGTGGAAGGCTGCCCGGCTCATCTGGCCGAGGACAAGACCGGCTCGCCCGACGAGAACCAATGGGCCGCCAATGTGCTGGCGCGCAATCTGCTCACCGACGAGGCGATGCCGGCGCTGGAAGAGCAGGGCGGGGTGTTCGCCATGATCGGTTCCACCGGCGTGGGCAAGACCACCACCACCGCCAAGATCGCCGCCGCCTTTGCCACCCGCCATGGTGCCGGCCAGCTGGGCCTGATCACGCTGGACGCCTACCGGGTCGGCGCGCACGAACAGCTGCGCGCCTACGGCCGCATCCTCGGCGTGCCGGTGCATACCGCACATGACCGCGCCTCGCTGGAAGACCTGCTGGAGCTGCTCAGCGCCAAGAAGATGGTGCTGATCGACACCGCGGGCATGGCCCAGCGCGACACCCGCACCCGCGAGCTGCTGGACATGCTGGCCCATGCCAGCGTGAAGAAGATCCTGGTGGTGAATGCGGCGCAGCAGGGCGAGACCATCGACGACGTGGTGGCCGCCTGGCGCGCCAGCGAATGCCAGGGCGTGGTGCTCTCCAAGATCGACGAGGCCGTCAAGCTTGGGCCCGCGCTGGACACCATGATCCGCCACAAGCTGCGCATCATCGGCGTGGCCAATGGCCAGCGCGTGCCGGAAGACTGGCACCGCCTGTCGGCCCAGGCGCTGGTGCAGCGCGCCATGCGCAGCCAGCCCACCGCCGCCTGGCGCATGGACAACGCCGACGTGAATCTGATTTTTGCAGGGGGCCCCGCGCTGGCCGCCGGCATCCCGGCCGCCATGGGCGTCCACTGAACCCTAGACCAAGAAGTAACCCCAAGCAGGTGACTCTCATGCGCGACCACAGCACCCCCCCGCAAGACCAGGCCGACGGCCTGCGCAAGCTCTTCGCCAGCTCCCGCGTGCGCTTCGTGCCGGTGGTCAGCAACCCCCATGTGGTGGGCGGCGGCGCCTTGCTGGAGGGCCTGTGCGCGGCCTTCGCCGAGCTGGGCCTGCACACGCTGGTGATCGACGCCGGCGAGCAGGCGCCGCAGGCGGGCGAGCTGGCCGCGGTGGACCTGGCCTCCTGCGTGGAGCGCCTGTCCAAGCATGTCTCCTACCTGCCGGCGCGCGGCCTGCCGATGCGCTATATCAACGCCAACGGCTCGGCCGCCCAGTTCCTGGAGGTGGTGACCGACGCCGCGCCCTACGCCGATGTGGTGCTTTTGCACGCAAGTGCCGCCGAACTGGCCCGCGTGGTGGCTTCGCGTGAGGTGCGCCCGGTGCTCTTGGCGGATACTGACACCATGAGTGTCACCCACGCCTATGCCGGCATGAAATGGCTGGCGCAACGCGCCGGCCTGATGGTCTACAGCTTGCTGCTGGCCTGCTCGCCCCAGCTGCGCCTGGCCGACCGCATCGCTGCGCAGATCAGCAGCTGCGGCGACGGCTTCCTGGGTGCCGTGCTGCGCGACTGGGCCTGCCTGGACCCGCGCATGCCCGCCAGCAGCCCGATGAGCGCCGAGCTGCGCCATCTGGCACGTGAACTCCTGATGGCCGCACCGCCCGGCATGGTGGCCGAACCCGCCGCCGATGCCATGCCCCTGCGTCCGCGCGCCATGTGGCAGCGCCGTCCAGCCACCGTCCCGGCCCAAGGCCTGGTGATGGCCGCCAACTGATAAGCTGGAGCCGATGATGTATACCGCCAAAGGTCGCCTCGACAACTCCTCCCTGATCAAGCAGTACAGCCCGCTGGTGCGACGCCTGGCACATCAGATGATTGCCAAGCTGCCGGCCAATGTCGAGCTGGACGATCTGATCCAGGTCGGCCTGATCGGCCTCACCGACGCGCTCTCGCGCTTCGACGTGGGCCAGGGCGTGCAGTTCGAGACCTTTGCCACCCAGCGCATCCGCGGCGCCATGCTCGACGAGCTGCGCGGCGGCGACTGGATGAGCCGCGGCACGCGCCGCCAGCAGCGCACCATCGAGCAGGCGGTGCACAAGCTGGAGCAGAAGCTGGGCCGCGCGCCGCAGGAATCGGAAATCGCCGTCGAGATGGGCGTGAGCCTGACCGAGTACCAGGAATTGCTGGGCAAGGTGCGCGGCACCCAGCTTGTCTATCTGGAAGACATGAGCGGCGACGACGGCGACGAGGACTACCTCGACCGCCATGTGGCCGACGACAGCAACAACCCGATGGCCCTGCTGCAGGACCATCGCATGCGGCAGGCCCTGGTGGCCGCCATCAAGAACCTGCCGGAGCGCGAACAGTACGTGATGAGCATGTACTACGAGCACGACATGAACCTGAAGGAAATCGCCGCGGTGCTCAAGGTCACCGAGTCGCGCGTCTGCCAGCTGCACAGCCAGGCCATCGCGCGTTTGCGTGTCAAATTGCGCGAGTGGTGAGCGCCCGGCTGGCCGGGTAAGCTGCCCGTCAGCTCTGCGGCACGACCGGCCCCACAATGCCGGCGATCAGAACCATGGGGGACAGCAATGTTGCAGTGGAGTCGCCGCAAGGAATCGGCGCTAACGCCTGAGCCTGCCTCTGCGCAGCCCGGGGCTGCGTCCTCTTCGCAATCACTGGTGCAGCACCTCGCCCGCAGCATGTCCTCGCTCGGCAAGGACGCCGCCGAGGTGCGCGGCGCGCTCGAAGACACCCAGAAGGTCGTCACCGCCCAGGCCCAGGCCATGGCCGCCGTTTCCACCGAGCTGGGCCAGGTGCAGCAGTCGCAGCTGGCGATCGCCTCCGCCACCGACCTGACCCGCGCCGCCGTCACGCGTGCCCGCCAGGCCCTCGAGCAGGTGGGCAACGAGGTGGGCGGCATCGTGCAGACCCTGCACCAGGTGTCCGACGCCGCCTCCGAGATCACCAAGATTGCACTGCAGACCCGGCTGGTGGCCTTCAATGCCTCGGTCGAGGCCAAGCGTGCCGGCGAGGCCGGGCGCGGCTTCGGCGTGGTGGCCGATGCGGTGAAGGCGCTGGCGGCCCAGGTCGAGAGTTCCTCCAAGTCCATCATGGGCACGGTGGCGCAGCTGGATGCGCGCGTCGACAAGTTCAGCCAGGAATTGCGCAGCGATGCGGCCGCTGGTGGTGGCAGCAGCATCCACCAGGCCTTTGCCGAGGTCGAGCAGGATGTGGGCCGCATCGCCGGCTCGGCGCAGCAGAGCCAGCAGACCACCTTGCAGCTGGCGCAGCGCTCGGGCGAGCTGGAGCGCGAGGTGCAGCAGGCGATGCGCTATCTGGATGCCGCCTTTGCCTGCAGCGACCGCTTCCTGCGCCTGTCGGAGGAGCTGATCGAGCGCATCGCCGATTCGGGCGTGGAAGTGGAAGACGCGCTCTATATCCGCGGCGCCCAGGCCGCGGCGCGCGAGATCGCCGACCAGCTGGAGCAGGCCCTGGCCGCGCGCCAGATCAGCGAGGCCCAGCTGTTCGACGAGCGCTACAAGCCCATCGCGGGCACCAACCCGCCGCAGCATCTGACCGATTTCGTCGGCCTGGCCGACCGCCTCTTTCCGGCCGTGCAGGAGCGCCTGCTCAAGCTCAGCGACAAGGTGGTGTACTGCATCGCGGTGGACCGCAACGGCTACGTGGCCACGCACAACAAGAGCTATTGCCAGCCCCAGCGTGCCGGCGACGTGGTGTGGAACACCGCGCACAGCCGCTACCGCCGCATCTTCAACGACCGCACCGGCCTGGCCTCGGCGCGCAACCAGCGGCCCTTCCTGCTGCAGACCTACCGCCGCGACATGGGCGGCGGCAAGTTCGTGCTGCTCAAGGAGGCCTCGGCGCCCATCATGGTGAAAGGCCGGCATTGGGGCGGGCTGAGGCTGGCGTTCGGCTTCTAGGCATAGCGCATATGCAGATGACAGCACTTTCGGTGCTCACCGGGAATTGCGCGCGCACGGAACCTGCCGGTGGTGGCGGCGGCTGGGGTCCGCGATGCCGATGGGCATTGCTAGGGCTGCTGGCATTGATGGCTCCCCATGCTGACGCTTTCGACGCATCCAAGGTGCCAGCAGGCATGTACTACAACGGCACCACCGTGCCGGATCAGCTGTGGACACCGCTGCTGCTGGCCGAGGAAGGGAAACTGATTGACCCCATGCTACGCGCCAGAACGCAAGGCTTGGTCGGCTTGCAGGGCAAGGGCAAAACCAACTACCTAACCGTCAATACGGCGTTCTTGCTTCGGGTATGTGACACAAAGGTCAAGCTTGGACAAGTTGAGCCATTGCTTGCCAACATGCCGACGGTCTTTGTTGCTGAATTTGACAGCGGCGACTGCGCTTCAGAGCAAAGAACGCTGCTGGCAAATTTCACGGCGCCCTCGGAGCAACGTGCAAATAACCCGATGCCAACCCTTGTTCAGACGCGCAGTTCTCCAGAATCCACGGGAGGCTGGTTCTACGGTGTGCCAGGACAACTGGCTGGGCGTCACAGCGCCATCGTGGCGCGCAGTGAACAGGAGCTAGGCGGGCGACCGCAGCCGATCGCTGGCGCGGTGAGCCGCTTGGCGTTTGTCCCGCTGCCGATCGTCGAAGTCGACTTCAAGGAAATTGCGTTCAGGGAGAAGTGGGTGCCGCAGCCCAAGTATCCGGTTTCTCTGCTTGAGGCCGTGCATCGTGGAAACCACTTGGCGCTGGACGAAAAGCGGTGGCGCGATGCTCATGCCTTTGTAAAAGCGCAACTATGGCCACGCCATTACCCAGCATTGCTTGCCGCACTTGGATCGCGCTTCGGGGGCGTTGAGGAAAGCTACTTTGAGCTGGGTTTGATTCAAGGCATCGATATCGATAACAGCGGTGCATTTGACTTTGTGGGGGTGGCACGCGTTGGCGTGGTTACGAAGGCAGGGCCCTGGCGCTGGGTTGACGTGGTGTGGTCCTGGCGCACCGCCTTGGGAAGCTCCGAGGCGGCGCTGACGGTGCTGCGTACCAGCGAAGCGGAGCTCTACGCCCCTCAGAACCACTACTTCAGCGAAGTCAATCCATCACTCTGGGCACCTGACCTGGTCGTGTCGGCCTTTGCCGACTTCGACAAGGACAAGCGCATGGAGGTCGTGACCAGCCTGATCAGGCCGGTCGCGCTTGCCTACCAGAAGCATGCGGGCTCGGGCAGCACCACGGAGCTTTCATTGCGCGACAGCGCCATTCATGCCTGGGAGCCAGGCGAAGAAAAGGGCGCCACCGGGCGCTGGATCGAAGTATTCAAGACCGTAGCGCATGAGGCGCGCCGACTGCGCCTAGATCCACGAGAAATCGCAGTGCACAGGTTCGGCGAGTTCAAAGCCAGGACTGAGTAGCTAGTAGCTCGCCACGCCTCAATGCCTGCAGAAGAGCACCGTGCACAACCAGCACGGCGGCGTGGCGTCGGCGCATGCGCGCCCCAGCCCTCCCATCGACCCATCACCGCGTCGGTATCGCGAAGCGGTAGTCCAGGCCCAGGGCCAGGTTGTCGGCGCTGAAACGCCCGCCGGCGGCGCTGCGCGCCTCGGTATGCCCGAAGCCCAGATTCAAGGCCAGGCGCTCGTTCAGGGTGTAGCGCAGGCCGACGCTGGCCTTGGCGGCCTTGCCATGCACGTTGGCGCCGGCCATCAGCTGGCCATAGGCCTGCAGGCGTTCGCCCGGCAGGACGCGGGTCTGCAGGCCCAGGCCGGCCAAGATCTCGGCGTAGCCCGGGTAGCCGAGGTAGGTGTTGTGGGCGGCCGATGCCTGCAGGGGCAGGTAGCAGCGCTGCCCGAACGGTAGGTCGAACTGCAGGCCCAGCAGTTGCAGCGCTGGGCGATCAAGCTCCCGGTAACGCAGGTGGTACTCCGTCTGGTGCAGCAGCGAGACCCGCAAACCCTGGTAGCTGGCCGGGCCGCCAGCATCAGCGCCGGCACCCAGGCCGGAGCGCAGGTGCTGAATCAAGGCCAACCCATAGCTCTGGTTGCGCGAGCTGCCTTTGGGCGCGCTCATATGGCCGAGCGAAATGGCCAAACCCAAATCCCTGCTCAGCGCGACCTCGGCCGCCAGCTTCGGGTAGACCAGCAGCCCGGCATTGGTGTCCATCGCCTCTGCCGAGTAACCGCCCGAGCCCAGGCCCAGCTGGCCGTACAGCGTGATGTCGGGTGTGAGGCGCAGGCGGCGACCCAGCCCGCCCAGCAACTGGTTGTACAGCGGCATGCCGTGGTAGCCCATGCCCAGGGCTGCAAACCAATAGCTGTCGCTGGCAAAGAAATGCGCGTATTGCAGGTCGGCCAATCTCACCGTGTTCTTGTTGGCGCCCTTGGGGGCGAGCTGCCGGAAGTTATCGAGCGCCAGCGTCAGCATGTTCTCGCCCATCTCCCGCCCGGCGCGGCGCTCGTCCGCTGGCGGCAGCGGCTGCCCATGGCCGGCATAGGGCCCGGTCAGGTAGCCGAAGGGAATCTCCACGAGCAGATTGGCCTGGCTGCCGTCGATGAGGGCCCTGCGGAATTTCAGCCTTGAAACGGTGGCGCCCAGGGTGAATTCGCCGAAGTCGTAGCCCAGCCCGAGATAGCCCTTGGCAAAGCCGCCGCTGCCCGACAAGACCTTGGCATGCTCGACATTGCGCCCGCCGCCGCCGCCGCCGGCCGACAGGCCCGCGCTGGCGAATACCCGCCCGGCCAGGCGGCGCCTGACATGGGCGCCAATGTCCGCGGCCACGAAGCCGCCGTAGTCGCCCTGGAAGAGGGGCGCGTAAAAGCCCGCGCCCAGGTAGAGCCCCGCGAGCACCTGGTGGTAGACGTGAAAACCCAGCAGGTCGATGGGCCGGTCGCCGGGCAGCTTGATGCGCTGGTATTCGAGCGTGAGCAGGGCCTCGCTGCTGCGCAGGCTGCCTGCTTCGGCGGACGGCGCGGGCTGGGCAAGTGCGGTGCCAGCTGCACAAATCACGGCGATGTGGGCGCCAGCGATGACGGCGTGGTTTGACAAGCTGCAAGGCCTGCGGGCGCTACTCCACCACGCAAGCCCGGTTCTTGCCGGTGCGCTTGGCCTCGTAAAGCCCCTCGTCGGCGCGGTCCAGCGCCTCTTCGAGTTTCTCGCCCAGGCGGTAGAGCGTGATGCCGGCCGAGAAGGTCACGAACACGTCCTTGCCCTCGTGCATGAAGAGCGCCGCGGAGAGCGAGCGCTGCAGGCGCGTCAGCACCTGCTGGGCCTCGTCCAGCGGGGTGCGCGGCAGCATCAGCACGAATTCCTCGCCGCCGTAGCGCGCCACCAGGTCGCCCGGGCGCAGCATCTGCGTCACGCGCGCGGCCAGTGAGCTCAGCGCCACGTCGCCGGCCGCATGGCCCAGTGTGTCGTTGAGCTTCTTGAAGTTGTCCACGTCCAGCAGCGCCAGCGCGAGCACCGAGCCCTCGCGTTCCAGCTTGGCCTGCTCGGTGTTGAATGCGGCCTCCAGGCCGCGGCGGTTGGCGATCTTGGTGAGCTGGTCGGTCTGCACCTCGCTGGAGAGCTTGCGCAGCTCGCCCTCCAGCTCGTCCACGCGCTTGGAGAGGCTGGAGGCGCGCTCATGCTCGCCGGTCAGGCGCGCCTGGGTGGCCTGCACCAGGCTTTGCACGCTGCGGCTTTCCTCCACCATCTCGCGCACCACGCCGGCCAGGCTTTCGATCGTGTCGGCGCGCTCGATCACCTCGGCATAGCGGCCCACGTTGTCGCTGAAGCGGTCGGTGTGCTGGCCCAGTTCGGCCAGCTCGGCCAGCATCTGGTGGATCAGGGTCTTGAGCGAATCGCGCGCCTTGCGACGCTCCTCGCGCAGCGCGCGCTGGCGCCGGCGCGTGCCGCCCAGCATCTCGTCCACCATGCGCACCACGCGCGAGCTCACGCCCTGCTCGAGCGCCTCGTTCATCACCTCGCATTGGCCGCGCGCCCAGGAGTCGTCCTCGGCCAGCTCCACCAGGCTGGCGCTGAGCTCCTTGCACAGCGCGCCCAGCTGGCCGAACAGATGGTGGCGGTGGTCCAGCATGCGGCGCGCGCGCAGGCACAGCGCCTCCATGGTCTCGGCGCGCTGCGGCGTGGCGCCATGGGCACGCACCTCGGCCAGGCAGGCCTCCAGCTCCAGCTTGAGCGCGTCGGCGCGCTCGTCCAGCGCCGGCAGGGCATGCTGGATGGTCTGGTGCAGGCTCTGGCCCAGCTGCGGCCAGGCCTGCAGCCCCTCGGCGGGCGGCGCGCTGGTGTCCAGCGCCTGCTCTTCCTCGCTGAAGAACTGGCTGGGCGTGCCACCGGGCTGTTCTTCATCCTGCACGGTATCGATGCTGGCGTCGCTGACGTCGCTGTCCCAGCTCGCCACCAGCTGGCGCAGCCGGTTCACGAGGCGCTGCGGATCGTTGCGGTTGCTTTCCAGCACGCGCGCCAGGCCGTCCTTCTTGCGCGCCAGCGTCCATTGCCGGCCGCCGCGCTCCAGGCCGCGCACCAGGCGTTCGGTGACGCTGGCCATGGCGTCGGCAATCACCGCCGGGCCGCTGCTCTGCTGGATGCGTTCCAGCACCTTGAGCGCCTCGTCCCAGCGGCCCGCGCGCAGCATCGCGTTGAGATCCTGGCGCGCCTGCAGCTCGCTCACGCCGATCGCCAGCAGCTTGGCCAGCACCGGCTGGCCGCGCTCGGGCCAGTTGTCGCTGGCGCCGGCCGGTGCCGTGTCGCCTGCCTCGGCGGCATAGGCGCGCGCGTAGTTTTCCGGCGTGGGCTCGAGCTTCTCCAGCATCAGCCGGCGCAGCGCGCCCTTGGCCAGTTGCGCCGGCGGCTGCGGATTGCGTTTGGTGTCGTCCATCAGCGTTGGCCGCTGATGGGCCGCATCAGTTCGGTCGCGGCATCCTCCGCGCTGGCCTGGGCGATCCAGGGCGCTTTGCGCGGAAGCACGGTCTGGGCCAGCCAGCGTTCCAGGTCATCGGGCGCGAGCGGCTTGCTGAAGAGGAAGCCCTGCATCACGCTGCAACCCAGGCGGTGCAGCACCTCCATCTGGCGCAGCGTCTCCACGCCCTCGGCGATCACGCGCAGGCCCAGCGAGCGCGCCAGCGCGATGATGGCTGTGACCACCGCCGAGCTCTGCGGCGTGATGCCCAGGTCGCGCACGAAGCTGCGGTCGATCTTCACCTCGGAGATCGGCAGGGTGGTGAGGTAGGCCAGCGAGGAATAGCCGGTGCCGAAGTCGTCGATCGAGATCTCCACGCCCACCTCGTTGAGGCGGTGCAGGGCCGGGATGACGTTCTGCAAATCCTTCATCAGGCCGGTCTCGGTGATCTCCAGCTGGATCGCACGGTGCGGCACGCCATAGGCGCTCACGCATTGGTGGATATGCTCGACCAGGTCGGAGCGCTCGAACAGGCGGTTCGGCAGGTTCACCGCGATCGAATCGCTGAAGCCGAAGTTGAGCTGCCAGACCTTGGCCTGGCGCGCCGCCTCGCGCAGCGCCCACTCCGAGAGCGGCACGATCAGGCCGGTTTCCTCGGCCAGCGGGATGAAGTCGCCCGGCGGCACCAGCTTGTCGCCGCGCTGCCAGCGCATCAGCGCCTCGGCGCCCACCATGCGGGCGCCGCGCACATCGATCTTGGGCTGGTAGTGCAGCACGATCTCGTCGCGCTCGATGGCCTTGTGCAGGGCCGATTCCAGCTCCAGCTTCTCGCGCCCGCGGCCCGCCAGCATGGGGGTGTAGAGCGCCGAGGCATTGCGGCCCTGGCTCTTCACCGCATACATGGCGACGTCGGAATTGCGCAGCAGGTCGGCCATGGTGAGGCCGTCGCGCGGGTAGATGGCGATGCCGACGCTGGCGGTGACGAAGCATTCCTGGCCGGCGATGAAGATGGGCTCGCGCATCGCGTCCAGCACGCGCTGGGCCACGCGCTCGGCATCGCGCTCGTCGGCCACCTCGGGCAGCAGGGCCACGAACTCGTCGCCACCCAGCCGGCCCACCGCCTCGAGCGTGCGGTGCGAACGCCCGCCCACCGATTCGAGCATGCCTTCCATCACCTGGTCGGAATGGCGCACACAGGCGCGCAGGCGCCGGCCCACTTCCATCAGCAACTCGTCGCCGGCGGCATGGCCCAGGGTGTCGTTGATGACCTTGAAGCGGTCCAGATCGATCAGCAGCAGGCCCACCTCGTGGCCCATGCGGCGCGCCTGCTCGATGGCGCGCTCGGCGCGCCAGATCAGCTGGCGGCGGTTCGGCAGGCCGGTGAGGGCGTCGAAATTGGCGAGCTGGCGGATCTTGTCCTCGGCCATGCGGCGGTCCGTCACATCCTGCAGGATGCCGGTATAGCCGCTGGCGTTGCCATGCTCGTTGAACTCGGGCTCGGCCTCGATGTGGATGACGCGCGAGCGCCCGTCCAGCAGCGTCACCGGCAGGTCCGTCACCAGCACCGAGTTGTGCGCGATCACGTCGCGCAGCAGGCGCATGAAGAGCATGCGCTCCTCGCGCGGCACCATGCGCATCACGCTGATGAAGTCCAGGTGCTCATGCGGCCCATGGCCGAACACGCGCAGCGCCTCGTTGGCGAGGGTGAAGTGGCCCACGCCGCGGTGCCACTCGAAGCTGCCCATGCGTGCCAGGTCTTGCGCGCGTGCCAGCCGCGCCTTGCTGCGCTCCAGCTCGATGCGGGTGCGCGAGCTGCGTAGCAGGTAGCGCAGGCGCCCGGCCAGCAGGCTCCACTGGGTGGACTTGACGAAGAAGTCGGTCGCGCCCACCTGGTAGGCGCGCGTGATGGAGGCATCGTCGTCCAGGCCGGTGAGCATAAGCACCGGGGTGGATTCGAAGCCGGGCATCTCGCGCAGGCGCTGGCAGGTCTCGAAGCCGTCCAGCTCGGGCATCATGGCGTCGAGCACGATCACGTCGGGCGACCATTCGCCAATCACCTTCAGGGCCTCGGCGCCGCCGGTGGCCTCGGTGATGTCGAAGCCGCGCTCGCGCAGGGCAATCGCCGTGAGCAGGAGGTTGACCTCGTCGTCATCGACCAGCAGCACCCGTGCCTGCTCGGGCAGGTCGGCGTCCAGGCTTTGATCTACTGCATTCATTGCGGACCCGTCAAAAGCTCGCTGAGAGCATGGCGCACACGTTCCACCTCGTCCTGCATGCCGTCGAGTAGGGAGTCTAGGCCCTCGGACTGGTTGTTGCGCACCATCGCCTCGATATCGGCGCAACGCCTTGACAGCTCCAGGGCACCCAGGCTGGCCGAGGAGGATTTTAGGGTGTGGGCCACATGCCGCACCGCGCCCAGCTCCAGCGTTGCGCCGGCGCGGGCCTGGGCCAGTTCGGGCAGCAGGCGTTCCAGCGACTTCAGGAAGGCCTGCACGACGCGCTGCAGCAGCTGGTTCTTGCCGCCGGGGTCGAGCTCGCGCAGACGCGCCAGCGCCTGGCTGTCCAGCAGGGCGGGCGCACCGGGCGTGGATTCTGGTGTGGAAGTCATGGTGCGTCCCTCAAGCGGGCTGCGGTCGGCATTGGCATCGGTGGGCGAGGCGGCATCGGGAATGCTGAGCGTGAGCATGTCGAGCAACTGGCTTTGTCGGACGGGTTTGGGCAGGTAGCCATCAAAGCCATGCTGTCGCAAGCGCTGTTCATCGCCGTCCAGGGCGTTGGCCGTGACCGCCACCACCTTGGTGCTGGGCGGGCACAGAAACTTGAGCTGCTGCGTCGGCCCCTTGCGGAACCAGCTCAAGGCCTCCATCCCATCCATACCCGGCATGTGGATGTCCATCATCACCAGGTCGAACCGCTCCTCGCACAATGCCTGCAAGCCGCTCAGCGCGTCCGCACAAAGGCGGACACGGCAACCCAGCTGCAGCAGCATTTCTCGGATAACTTCTTGATTGGTCTCATTGTCTTCGACCACAAGAATGGAGCGTCCGGAAAAGGGCGTCAATCCGGATGTTCGCTGAGCCGATCCCGCCGCTGCCGGTATTTCCGCCGCCGGCGCCGCCAGCGACAGGCTCACGGTGATGCAGGAGCCCAGCCCCGGCGTGCTGAGCGCCTCGATCTGCCCCCCCATCAGCTTGACCAGGCCCTGCGCGATGCTCAGGCCCAGGCCGCTGCCCTCATGCGGGCGCGCCAGGCTGGCATTGCCCTGGGTAAAGGCCGAGAACAGACGCGGCAGATCCTCGGCCGCCATGCCGACGCCGCTGTCCTGCACGCGGAAATGCAGCTGCTGGGCGCCGGCCTCAAGCCTGAGCCTGACCTCGCCGCGCGCGGTGAACTTGATGGCGTTGTCGAGCAGCTTGTCGAGCACCTGCGACAGGCGCAGCGCATCGGCCTGGATCTCCAGCGGCAGGCCCTCGCCGCACTCGAGCAGCAGTTGCAGGCCCTTGGCATGCGCGGCCGGCTGATGTTGTGCGAGCAGCGTTTCGGCCAGCAGGCGCGGCGAGCAGGCGTCCAGCGCCAGCGCCAGCTGGCCCGACTCGGCCTGGGCGAAGTCCAGCACGTTGTTGATCTGGCGCAGCAGGGTCTCGGCGCTGCGGTAGGCGGCCTGGGCGTAGCCGCGCTGCTCGTCCTGCAGCGGCGTGCCGAGCAGCAGCTGGGTCATGCCCATGATGCCGTTCATGGGGGTGCGCATCTCGTGGCTCATATTGGCCATGAAGGCGCTTTTGGCCTGGCTGGCGGCCTCGGCCAGATCGCGTGCGCGCTGCAGCTCGGCCTGGCGGGCCTGCTCGTCGCTGACATCGGCGAGGATGCCGTAGACCAGCGACTGGCCATGGGCATGGGGCTGCAGCCGGGTGCGCAGCCGCACCCAGCGCAGGCCCTTGGCGGGGTGCAGGATGCGCAGCACCAGGTCGCTCGGCTGGCCCTCGGCCTGGGCCTGCAGGCGGCGGGCGTACAGCGCACGATCGTCGGGATGCACGCGCTGCTCGAACAGCTGCGGCCCCATACGCAGCTCGCTGGGCGTCAGGCCCAGGGTGTCGAGCAGCAGCGGCGAGCTGAAATGCAGGCGGTCCCAGTTGGGGGTGGTGACGAACAGGCATTCCCGCACCGAGTCCGTGACCTCGCGGAAACGCGTGTCGCTTTCCTGCAGCGCCCGCTCGAGCTGGCGCTTGGCGCTGGCGTCCTGCAGGCTGATCAGGCCGACCGGGCGGCGCGCGCCGGCCCAGCTGACCAGGCTGCGCTGCACCTGCAGCCAGCGCAGCCCGAAGGCGGTCTGCAGGCGCAGGTCTTCGCGCCCGGCCTGGCGTGCGCCCTCCAGCTGGCGCCAGCGCGCCGGCTGGCACAGCTCGGCCAGCGCCGGGTCCAGGTGCTGGCTGGCCGCATGGCCCAGCACCTGGGCGCGGCGCAGCACCAGCAGACGCTCGGCCTCGCGGTTCAGATGCAGGATGCGCGCCACGCTGGTCTCGATCACCAGCACGCCCAGCGGCAGTTGATCCGCGATCGCCTGGATTTCGGGCGAGGCACGCAGCAGCGCCGGCGCATGGCCGGCGGGCTCCTCGTCGGGGCTCCATTCGATGGGCTCGGGTCTTGTCATTGCGTGTTCTATGCCTGTCCCTGTACGTGGACCCACGGGGTCAGGTCATGCGGGTCCACACGACGTGATCGGCAGGTTCGGGAGGAACTTGAGTCGTCCTTACAATGCCTTGCATGAATCGTCCCAGCGAAGCCGCCTCCGACCGCCGCCCCAGCAGGGGCAGCCCGCGGTTGCTGGCGATGTGGCTGGCGGGCCTGCTGCTGCTGAGCCTGGGCATCTACCTGGGCCATGAAGAGAACGGCTCGGGACTGCTGGTGATCGGCCTGGTCTGCGGCGTGGCGCTGCTGCTGGGCGCGGTGGCCACCACCTGGCATGTGGCGGTGCGTCTGACGCGCGCGCGCCTCACCGAGGCCTTGCGCGAGGCGCGCCAGCATGCACAGCTGCTGGCGCAGCTGCAGCCGCACTGGCAATGGCAGACCGATGCCGAGCACCATCTGGTGCGCTGGCAGGCGCCGCAGGTGGCGCCCAGTTCCAGCTGGGTGGGCATGGCCGCCACGCAGTCGCTGTGGGAGCGCTTTGCCCTGGTGGACAGCGGCCCCGGCGCCTCGCTGCAGGAACGCCTGGACCAGCACCTGCCCCTGCACGATGTGCTGGTGCAGGCCTGCGCCAGCGAGGCGGGCGGCACGCCGGCGCGCTGGCTGCTGCGCGCCCAGGTCTGCCTGGATGCCAGCGGCCGCTTTGCGGGTTATCTCGGCACCGCGGCGCCGCTATCCGACAAGCCCGCCGCCGAGCCCAGCGCCGCGCCCGTATCCGCGCCGGCGGCCACCCAGCCCTGGCTGCAAGCCATGCCCGGGCCTGCCTGGCTGCTCAGCACGCCCACCGACGGCCATGGCCATGGCGTCAAGCTGCTCGATCTGAACGACGTGGCGGCGCAGCTGATGGCGCGCCCGGCCGCGCAGCTGCTGGGCCTGAACTGGGGTGCCTGCCAGGATGCGCTGCCGGCCGAAATCCGCGAGGCGCTGGCGCAGCCGGGTGCGCACAGCGGCGTGGCCTGCGGCCATTGGTGGCTGTGCACCAGCGCGCTGCGCCTGGACGGCACGGGCCCGGCGCAGCTGCTGAGCCTGTGGCCGCAGGGTGCGCCCGATTCGGTGCCGGCGGCGCTGGCGCTGGACGCGGCCGAGGTGGCGCGCGCCGACCAGGAATCCTTCAGCTACACCGTCTCGCACGATCTGCGCGCGCCGCTGCGCGTGGTGGAGGGCTTTGCGCGCATCCTGAAGGAGGACTATGGCCGCCTGCTGGACCGCATCGGCAACGACCATATCGACCGCGTGATGGGTGCGGCGACGCGCATGAACAGCATGATCGATGCGCTGCTCTCGCTCAGCCAGCTGTCCTCGCGGCCGCTGCAGCGCGAGGGCGTCAACCTCAGCCAGATGGCCAACCTGGTGCTGGACGAGTTGAAGCGCGCCAATCCCGAGCGCGCCATCGAGTGCTATGTGCAGCCCGGCATGCAGGTGCAGGGCGACCCGACGCTCTTGCGCATGGTGCTGGAGAACCTGCTGGGCAATGCCTGGAAGTACAGCGGCAAGCGCGAGCTGGCGCAGATCCGCTTCGAGACCCGGCTGGAGCAGGGCGAGCGCATCTTCATGGTGGCCGACAACGGCGCCGGCTTCGACATGCGCTTTGCCGACCGCCTCTTCGAGGTATTCCAGCGCCTGCACAGCGCCAGCGATTTCCAGGGCACCGGCGTGGGCCTGGCCTCGGTGCGCCGCATCGTGCGCCGCCATGGTGGCGACATCTGGGCCGAGTCCGAGGTGGGCGGCGGCGCGCGCTTCTTCTTTACGCTGAGCTGATCAGCTGTGGCCCGGCAGGGCCAGCAATTCCACCGCTTCGATCAGCCGCAGTGCCTGCTCGGGCAAGGGGCGCGTTTCGTGCGCGGCCAGCTTCTGCAGCCGTGCCAGCGCCTCGTCGCGCGAGAGCGAGTAGCGGTGCATCAGGATGCCCACCGCCAGCGGCACCACCTGGGCGAGGATCTCGCCGCTACCGGCAGGACGCTCGGCCGCGGCACTGCGCTCGCCACGCTTGGCAAACGCGGCCTCCACCGCCGGTACGATCTGGTGGATGTCCAGCGGCTTGACCAGGTAAGCCACCGCGCCCAGCGCCTTCACCTTGGCGACGGTGTCCTCGTCGGCAAAGGCGGAGAGAAACATAAAGGGCAGCTGCAGGTACTCGCGCAGGTAGGCGGCCACGTCGAAGCCGCTCATGCCTTCCATGCGGATGTCCAGCAGGGCCAGGTCGGGGCGATGCTCGCGCGCCAGCAGGATGGCGTCGTCGCCGTTGTCGGCGTCGATCACCTCGTAGCCGGCCTGCGAGAGGCCATGCGTCAGCGTGGCCAACACCAGCCGGTCGTCATCGACCACGAGTATCTTGCCCTTCGTGCTCACAATCTCAGCCCCCTCGAATTGGCTTCATTGTCGCTGAATTAAAGAATTCGCTCAGAGCGGCGCCAGCAGGTTCACGCTGGGCGGGTAGAGCTCCACCGTGCAGACCACCCGATCGCCCTGGTTCTCCATGCTGAGAATGGCCGAGCGGCGCGGCAGCAGGGCACGCACCAGGCCCAGGCCCGAGACCCCGCCCGGCACGTTGGCGAGCTTGAAGCCCTCGGGCAACTGGCCGGGGTTGCTGATCTCCACCGCCACATGGCCCTGCTCGCAGATCAGGCGGCAGCTCACCTGGCCCTGCTCGCCGCTGTGCTTGATGGCGTTGGTGAGCAGCTCGTTGAGCGTCAGCGCGATCGGGATCGATTCGGCTTCGGGCAGGCCCCAGAGGTGGCTCTGCCCGGCCAGTTCGCCGCCGATCTCGGTGCGGATCTCGCGCCCGAACATGCGCTGCACCGAGCCGGTGATGGCCTCCACCACCTTGCGCACGCGCAGCGGCCCGGAGGCGCCGACCTGCAGGCCGTAGACCTGGGCGATCGCCTGCACCTGGCCGACCGCCTCGCTGATCACCGCCTTGACCTCGGGCCGGCGCGCCGCGATCTGCTGCAGCAGCCCGGCCACGCCCTGCAGATTGTTCTTGATGCGGTGGTGCACCTCGCGTACCAGCAGCTCGCGCTGCGAGATCGCCGCCTCCAGGCGCGCCTCTTCGGCGGCGCGGTGCTCGGTGACGTCGCTGGCCACCAGCAGCAATTGCTCGGGCTCGCTGCTGTCGCCCAGCTCGTTCATCTCGCTGAGGTGCAGCAGGCGCGCATCCCAGACGCTGGTCTGGCCCTCGCGGCCGAGCCGGTACTCGCGGTGCGTCACCGCGTCCACCCGCAGCGCGTCCTCCATGTCGCGGCGGATCTGCTCGCCCTGCTCGACGCCGAACAGTTCCTCGGGGCTGGCGCCCAGCAGCTCGGCCTCGCTGCGGCCGGCCAGACGCGCCGCCACCTGGTTGATCTTCTCGACCTTGAGGGTCTTGGCATCGTGCAGGCTGATGGCCAGCGGCGCGGCCTCGATGATGCGGCGCAGCGAGGCCTGGGCGGCCAGGGTCTGGGCCTCGGCCTGGCGGCGCCGCTCGATGTCCAGCAGCGCGTAGGTGAGCTGGCGGCCGGTCTCCTCCAGGCCGGTGACCACCGCATTGCCCACCACCCAGAACTCGCGCCCGTCGCGCGCCTTCAGCCGGCATTCGAAGGTCTCGGCCTGGCCCTCGGTGAGCTCGTCCAGGTAATGCGACTGACGGAACGGGTGGTCGGGGTCAGGTGTTGCCACGATGCTCATGGGCTGGCCCGCGAAGGCGCTCAGATCGCCGCCGAACATGCGGCGCGCCGAGCGGTTCATCCACTCGATGCCGCCGCGGCCCACCGTGACGATGCCCACCAGCACCGAATCCAGCACCGCGCGCTCGCGCTCGGTCTGCAGCATCAGCGACTGCTGGGCGCGCCAGCGGTCGTCCACATTCACATAGGTGGCGATCAGGCCGGCCTCGGGCTGGCCGCGGCGCATCGCGCGCTTGCTGACCTGCATCCACAGCGAGCTGCCGTCGCGCCGGCGCACGCGGCGCTCGCCACGCCACAGGCCCGAGCGCGTCAGCGCGGCCTGCATGGCCACCTGCTGGTGCTCGTACTCGGTGGCCGATTCGAACAGCTCCTGCAGCGGCAGGCCGGAGAGCTCGTGGATGCGGTAGCCGGTGAGGCTGGCGAGCGCGTCGTTGGCGCGCTCGATCTTGCCCTGGCGCAGGATCGCGATGCCCACGTCCGAAAGGCTGAACATCAGCTCGCGGTCCTGCACCAGGCTTTCCAGCTGCGCCTGCTGGGCCTTCAGCCGGCTGATGTCGCTGATCACGGCGATGGTCTCGGTCTCCGCCTGTGGCACCGCGGCGAGCACGCGGCGCAGGCTCAGCGAGAGCCAGCGCGCCGTGCCGGGCGCCTCGGTGCCCACCTGCACGAACTCGGCCTCGAAATGCTGTTGCGGCTCCAGCCCCGGCAGCGCCAGCTGGATCTGCTGGCACAGATCGGGCAGGGCGGCGAACAGCTGGGCGATGCTGGCGCCGGCATGCAGGGCCTGCTCGAAGCCCAGCATGCGGCCGAAGCCGGGGTTGCAGCGCACCAGGTGCTCGCCGCGCAGATAGGCCAGGCCCAGGCTGGCGCCGTCCATGATGGTGGCGAGCTCGTGCAGCAGCTGCTCGCTGCGCGCCTGCGCCTGCTGCTGCGCTGTCATGTCCAGCGTCACCACCGAGGTGGTGCGCTGGCCGGAGGCGAGCTGGCCGGGCTCCACGCGCGTCAGCAGCCAGCGCCGCCCCAGCTCGGGATGGCGCACCGCGTAGCGCACCTCGACGCGCTCGCCGCGCTTGAGGGCGCGCTGCAGGCGCTCGAATTCGGCCATCGAATCGGGTTCGACGATGTCGCGCCCCACGCCCTGCAGGCCCTGCAAGGGATGGGCGGCGGCCGGCGCGCCGGGCGCACCCGCAGCGGCGGGCTTGGGCGTGCGCGGGCGCAGCCAGCCGGCGTCCTGGGCGAAGGTGGCCAGGCCGACGCCGGCGGTGTCCATCAGCGCATCGAGCTGCTGGTGCGCCAGGTCGCGCTCCTGTTCCAGGCTGCGGTCCTCCAGCACCGCCATATAGCGGCGCGCGCTTCCCGGCGCCTGCTGCATCGCGCGCAGCCGGCCCTGCAGCCAGCGCGTCTTGCCGGCCGGGTCCACCAGGGTGGCCTGGGTGAGATAGATCTGCGTGCTGTGCTTCAGCGCGTCGAGCAGGCTGCCCTCGCGCCAGGCCAGCAGCTGCTGCAGCGCGGGCGGGGCGTCGAACAGGCTGGTGGGCGCGTCGATGCTGAGGGCGGCAAAGGCGCTGTTGCACTTGAGCAGCAGACCGCCCTCGTCGAATACCACCATGGGCAGCGGGTTGATGTCCAGCCACTGCTCCATCTCGCGCTGCGAGCGCTCGGCCTGCTCGCGCGCGGCCAGCTCGGCGGTGCAGTCCTGCAGCAGGCAGATGTAGAGCGGCGGCTGGGTCTCGTCGCTGATGCGGTGCTGGCTGGCGCGCATCCAGCGCTCGCGGCCGCTGGTGTCGAGCAGGCGAAACTCCGTCGCCGCCTGCACGTGCCGGGTGAGCGAGCGCGCCAGCGCGCGCTGCGGCCGCTGCGGGCGGTTCATGCGCTGGGCCGCGCGATCGGCGGGCGCCAGCCAGTCGACCAGATCGCGCCCCACCAGCTGCTCCAGCGGGCGGCCGAACAGCTCCAGAAAGGCATGGTTGGCCACCACCAGCTTGTACTGGGCATCCTGCACATAGGCCGGGAAGGGCGAAGACCAGAAGATCTTGATCAGCTCGCGCGCCCAGCCGGGCGAGGACAGCACCACCTGGTCCAGCAGATGGCCGGCGTTCGGCTCGGTGGTGGCGGCGGCGGGCGGCGCTTCGGCCAGCGCCTCCAGGCGCGCATGCAGGATCCAGCGCGCCGGGTCGGGCGTGTCGGCATCGACCGACAGCAGCTGCAGCTGGGCGCGCGTGCCGTCGGCCAGCGCCAGGGTGGGGGCGGCGGGCACGCGCCGGCTCTCGCGCAGCGCATGCATGGCCAGGGTCAGCCAGTCCTGCAGCTTGGAGCCCTTGCTGGAGCGCAGCACCGGCAGCTGCGCGCCGGGCTTGACGCCCAGCCGCTGCTGCGCCGCCGGGTTGGCCTCCAGCACCTCCAGGCGCTCGTCCATCAGCACCACGGCGTCGCCCAGCCCGCTCATCAGAGCGCGCAGGGCGGCGAGGTCTTGGGAGAGCAGCGAGAGCTGGGAGGGCATGGACCCGCAGTTTAGGGTCTGTTCACGCGCTCACTCGAGCTGCGCCGCCTTGCTCAGCGCGCGCAGCAGCGCATGGTTGATCTCCTCGGCACCCAGCATCAGCTTCTCGGCCGCGCTGCGGTAGTCGAACACCGATTCGCTCTCGATCGCGTGGATCAGCTCCAGATAGGGCTGGTAGGGGCCGGTCTTGTCCACCAGGGCCTGGCGCACGCGCTCGGGCATGGGGATGGACTGCAGCAGCTTGTCGAAGGGCTGCTTGAGCATGTGGTCCAAGAGCGAGAACAGGCCGCAGATGAACATCTCGTCGCGCAGCTCGGCGTCGCTCATGCCCTTGGCCAGGTCTTCCAGCAGCAGGCCGCGGCGCAGCGCGGCATGCATCACCGGGCGCATATTGTGGTCCTTGCTGGCGGTCGTCAGCAGCAGGGCCAGCCAGCGCTTCAGGCGCGGATAGCCCAAGAGCATGATGGCGTGGCGGAAGGAAGTGACCTCCACCGGCAGGCCGAAGGCGGCCGAGTTCAGATAGCGCAGCAGCTTGAAGGCCAGGCTGGGGTCGCGCTTGAGGGTCTGCTCCAGGCGCACGATGTCCTCGCCCTGGTCGACGCGCGACATCAGCTCGACGATCACCTGCAGATCGGCCTGGATCTCGGTCTTGGCGGACGGCGTGGCCGGGGCCTCGAACTCGCCATGGATGGGCCAGCCCAGCACCGACTGGGCGCCGCGCCGGAAGCATTCGTCAAAGTCCGCGGCGCTGTGCACGCCGGTGAACAGCAGCCGGCCGCCGGCCGGCAGCTGGTGCGTGCCGGCGGCGTTGGCGCGCTCCTCGTCCAGGTCCAGCACCACCTGCTTGAAGCCGGGCGGCATGGCGCCATGCGGGCGCCCCTTGAGGATCAGCCCCAGGCCTTCGGCGGCGCGCGCCGCCAGGCAATCGGCCAGGCTGGCATCGCCGGCCATGAAGCTGGGCAGCTCAAGGCTGATGTTCTTGGGCAGCGGGCTGGCCAGCAGGTCCTTCAGCAGGCCCTCGTTGAGGATGTTGAGTACCACTGGCGCGCCACCGGCGGGCCAGACATCCTGTACCGCCGCGAGCAGTTCGGCGGCATCCAGCTTGGCGTCGGGGCGCAGCGGGAAGACGGTCAGGCGGCTGGCTTCGATGAGGCGTTGCTTGTCGACCATGGGCGTGTAGCCCAGGGCCAGGGATCCCAGGATGCTGTGGTGATTGCTCATTAGCTATTGATGTATTGGAACAGGGACATGCGTTGCACCATGGCATAGGTCTTGAGCGCCGCGTCGTAGCCGGTCTGCTGGTTCTGGAAATCGGAGATGCCTTGCACCATGTCCAGATCCTCGGCAGCCGAGCGTTCCTGCTGACTGTACTGCTTCAGCGCGGCCATGCGATTTTCGGAGCCGTCCAGATTGTTCATGCGTTCGCCCACCTGACTGCGAACATTTTGTAAGTTGCTCATCGCCGCATCCAGATCGCGGATCGCGACCAGATTGGCCTGGGTGATCTCGGCGCCGCCGCGGTTGGTCTTGCGCAGATCGGCAACGGCCTGGTCCAGCACGCCGAACAACTTCAGGTCGCTGCTGGCCGGCTTGATCAGGAACTGGTCGCCATCGGCAGGCGCGCCGCCGATCTGCACCGCCATGCCCTCGAACTTGAGGGTCTGACCGGTTGAGAACGCGCCGCTGTCGACCGCGCCGGTATCGACGTTGGTGATGGTGTAGGTGGCAGCGGCGCCGACGCCGCTGATCAGGATCTGGTAGTTGTTGCCGCTCAGCAGCTGGGGATCGGTGACCCGGCCCGAGTCGATCCAGCCCTTGGCGGGCGAGATGCCGTCGATGCTGTTGAGCCCGGCGCTGGTCACGAAGCTGCCGTTGCCGCTGCGGCCCTGCTCCCAGGCCAGGCGGCCGTCCACGGTGAGGGCGAAGCTGTCCAGGTTGCCGGTTTCCACCGAGCCCGGCAGGCCGGCGAACTCCACGCCGCCGGGCGTGTCCAGGAAGGGCGGGTTGCTGGAACCCTGACCGGAGAACAGGAAGCCGCCCACGCCGTCGGGGCGGTTGGCGATCGAGAGCAACTGGGCGCGCAGGCCGGAGATCTTGTTGGCCAGGCCGGCGCGCTCGGGGTCGCTGTAGCTGGCATTGCCGGCCGCCACCAGGGTCTCGCGGATCTGTTGCAGGATCTCGCCGGCATCGCCCAGCGCCGATTCGCTCAGCGTCATCGAATTGCGGCTGGCGTCCAGCGCGCGCTGATTCGCCTCCACCTGGCCGATCGCGGCGAGTGCACGTTCCGCGCGGGCGGCGCCCGTGGGGTCGTCGCTGGCGCGTTCGATGCGCTTGCCCGAGGTGAGGCGCTGCTGCGAGTCCTGCATCTGCTGCTGGCGCTTTTGCAGGGTGGCGATGCTGGCATCGAAGATATTGGCGGTAGACAAACGCATGATTCAGCCCTCGGCTTGCTCTCTCTCTTCTCTGCATCAGCGCTGTGTCAATGACAGCAGCTCTTGGAAGATGGTCTGGGCGGTCTGCAGCACCTTGGCCGCGGCCTGGTAGCCCTGCTGGAACTGCATCAGCCGGGCCGCCTCCTCGTCCAGATTGACGCCGGCAAAGCCGGCGCGCGTGGCCTCGGCATCGGCCGCCACGCTGGCCGAGACGTCCGACAGATAGCTGGCGCCCTGCACGCGCGCACCGATCTCCGACATCGAGGCCGCATAGGCATCGGTGATGGTGGCGCCGGCCGAGAGGCTGCCGTCGGGCAGCACGCTCTGGCCGATATAGGCTTCCTTCTGCAGGGCCAGGAAGGCCTTGGCATTGCCGTTGTTGTTGGCCGGGAACTTGGTCAGCGTGATGTCGATGGTGTCGCCAGGGTAGGCCACGCCGTTGACCGTCTCGGGCACCTTGGGCACGCCGTTGATGCTGAGCTTGAAGCCCAGGTCCAGCGGCGGTGCCGCGTTCGGGTCCACGCCGATGCTCTGGCCGGCATACCAGGTGCCGGTGTAGACCGTGCCATCGGCCAGGGCCAGCTGGTAGTCCAGCCCCTTGGGATCGAGGGCGTTGGTGTTGGTGAAGCTCAGCGTGGCCGGCACCTTGTCCAGCGCGGGGTTGCTCAGGTCGTAGAGCCCATGCACGTTCGGGTTCACCGCGAACAGCGAGTCCACCGTGGCGGTGCCGCGGTTGCTGACCTTGGCGTTGGCGCTCAGCGGCGAGGCCGCGGCGATGCCCGAGGTGGAGTCGAGCACGCGCTTCATGTCGATGGCGCTGCTGGCGACCGGCTCGAGCACGAAACTGTCTGTTGCGATCGGCGGGCCGGCCGGGAAGGTGATGGTGAAGCCGTCCACCTGGTCGCCCGCGGAGACGCTGCGCGTCAGGCCGTCGGAGATCCGCACCAACTGGTACTTGCTCGGGTCGCTGGGGTCGGCCGTGAGCTTGTAGGAGCTGGCCTGCAGCAGATTCGATTGCCCCGGCACCAGATCGAGCTTGACCGGCGTGGCGTAGCTGCCATCGGGGTTCTTGGCATTGGTGGTGGCCGGCAGGGCACGCGGCTTGCCGATCGTGAAGATGGGCGCGCCGACGCCGGGCGGCTCGGACATGTTCCAGCCCAGCGCCTGCTGTTCGTTGACGCGCGTCGCCACCGCGGTGGCGAGCTGGCCGATCATGTTGCGCGCGTCCTGCAGGTCCTTGTTCTGGTAGTTCAGCAGCGCGGCGACCGAGCCGCCGGTGAGCACGCTCTCGTCCAGCGTGCGGGTGCGCTGACCCTCGGTGATGCTGACGGTGGCGCGGGTGTTGTCGTAGGGGTCGCGGCTGACCGAGAGCTGCAGCGCATCGGCGCCCAGCACCAGGCGCTGGCCGCCGCCGATGAAGACGCCCAGCGTGCCGTCGTCGGCCGGCAGGGTGGAGATCTGCATGTACTCGGCGAGCTGCGAGACCAGCTGGTCGCGCTGGTCGAGCAGGTCGTTGGGCGTGTGACCGGTGCCATTGGCGCGCGCGATCTGGTCGTTGGCGGTGGCGATCTGCTTGGCCAGCTGATTGACGATGGACACATTGGCCGACAGATCGCTCACCACGCCGGCCTGCAGATCGGTGAGCTGCTGGCCGGCACCGGCGAAGCGCGAGGCCAGCTCGCGTGCGCGGCCCAGCACCACCTGGCGTGCCGAGGGGTCGGCCGGGTGGCTGGCTACGTCCATGAGCGAGTTCAGCAGCTGGTTGGCGGCAAAACCCAGGCCCTCTTCGCCGGGCGGGAACAGCTTCTCGAGCTGCGCCAGCTGGTTGTTGGCGGTGTTGTCCATGGCCGCGATGGACCTGGAGTTGAAGGCTTCCTTGGTGAGGAACTCGTTGTGGCTGCGCGTCACGGTCTGCACCACCACGCCCTTGCCGAAGAAGCCGGCGCCGGTGACCTGGCCGGCCGGCGTGGTCAGCACCACCTGCTGGCGCGAGTAGCCCGGCGTGTTGGCGTTGGCGATGTTCTGGCCGATGGTCTGCAAGGCCGCCTGGTTGGCGAACATTGCGCGCATGCCCAGCGAGAGCAGTGCTCCGGTGCCCATGATCTGTCCTTAGGCCAGGGCGCGCTGCACGCGCACCGTGGTGTTGATGACGCGCGCCAGCTTGTCGGCGTACTCGGGGTCGGTGGCATAGCCGGCCTTCTGCAGGCCGCGTGCAAAGCCCTCGGCCGTGCCGGCCTTGGCCACCACGTCGCGGTAGCGCTCGTTGCTGCCGATCAGCCTGGCGTAGTCCTTGAAGGCCTCGTCGTAGCTGCCGTAGGCGCGGAACTTGGCGGTGACCTTCTGGGCCTTGCCGTTGATGTATTCGGTGGTCTGTACCTCGGCCACCTTGCCGGTCCAGCCGGGCGTGGCCTTGATGCCGAAGACGTTGAAGGAGGGGCTGCCGTCCTTGTTGCTGATCTCGCGCTTGCCCCAGCCCGACTCATGCGCCGCCTGCGCCAGCATGAAGCTGGCGGGGATGCCGGTCTGCTCCTGGGCCGACTTGGCGGCCGCGTCGTGCTTCTGGATGAAGCTCTGCACATGCGGGGCGATGCCCTTCTTGGCCAGCGCGGGCAGGGGCTGCAGGGTCTTGGTGGCGTCCTTGGCACCGCCGTCGGCGATGCCCATCTGGCGCTGCAGCTGGCGCTCGATCGCGGCGGAGAGGCCGCCCGGCAGGCCGGTCATCTTGCCGGCGAACTGCTGGTCCAGCATCTCGGTGCCCATCTGCGTGGCGGAGTTGTCGAGCAGGCCCGAGGACAGGGTGGAGGCGCGCATGCTCTTCATCACCTCCTGCATGAAGAGCGATTCGAACTGCTTGGCGGCCTCCTTGATGGAGGCCTTGGGATCGCGCGCGGCCGAGGCCTTGAGGGCATCGATCGAGCGCGTGTCGGCGTTCAGCGCGTTGCCGCCGCTGTAGCTGCCGGTATTCAGGGGCAGGGGATTGAAGGCCATGTCAGATCACCTCAAGTTCCGCGGTGATGGCGCCGGCGCTCTTCATCGCTTGCAGGATGGCCAGCAGGTCCTGCGGGGTGGCGCCCAGCGCATTCAGCGCCTTCACCACATCGGCCAGCTTGGCGGTGGTGGGCAGCTGGATCAGCGAGCCGGGTTCCTGCTTGATCGAGATATCGGTCTTCTCGGTGACGGTGGTCTGGCCGCCCGAGAAGGGGCCGGGCTGGCTGACCTGGGGCGTGGAGCTGATCGTCACCGACAGATTGCCATGCGCGATCGCGCAGGCGCTCAAGCCCACCGCCTGGTTCATCACCACCGAGCCGGTGCGCGCATTGATGACCACGCGGGCGGCCGGGCTGCTGAGGTCCAGCGGCAGGTCCTCCAGATCGGCCAGGAAGCTGACGCGCTGGTCCGGGTCGGCGGGCACGCGCACGCGCACGGTGCGGCCGTCCAGCGCCTGGGCCACGCCCTCGCCCTTGGCCTTGTTGATGGTCTTGGCGAGATTGCGGGCGGTGTTGAAATCGGCCGCGTTGAGATCGAACTGGATGCTGTCGCCGCTTTGCAGCGCGGTGGGCACGGTGCGTTCCACCAGCGCGCCGGCGGGCACGCGGCCGGCGCTCAGGTGGTTGATCTGCACCTTGGAGCCGCCCGCCGAGGCGCCCGCGCCGCCGACGATCAGATTGCCCTGGGCCATCGCGTAGATCTGGCCGTCGGTGCCGCGCAGCGGCGTGGCGATCAGGGTGCCGCCGCGCAGGCTCTTGGCATTGCCGATCGAGGACACCACCACATCGAGCTGCTGGCCGGTCTGGGCGAAGGGCGGCAGCGAGGTGGTCACCATCACCGCGGCGATATTGCGCGGCTGCATGGTCACGCCCTGGGGCAGGATGACGCCGAACTGCTGCAGCATCGCCGTCAGGCTCTGGCCGGTGAAGGGGGTCTGGGTGGTCTGGTCGCCGGTGCCGTCGAGGCCGACGACGAGGCCATAGCCCACCAGCGGGTTGCTGCGCACGCCCTGCACGCTGGCCACCTCCTTGACGCGGGCGGCCTGGGCCGTGGCGCTGACGAGGGCCATGCTCAGGAAAAACCACCCGAGAAGGCGCTGGAACTGCTGCGAGATTGGGGTGGTAGACATGGCGGCCGCACTTGAGACTAGTGCGACCGATTCTGGAGAAACTTAAACGGGCGAAAGGTTCAAAAAGAAGCGCGACAACCAGCCTATTCCATGGGCGTCGTTGACGACGCCACGGCCGCGCTGCTCGATGCGCACATTCGCCACCGAAGCCGAGGGCACGGTATTGCCCTGCAGGATGCTGCGCGGGTCCACCTGGCCCGAGAAACGCAGCACGTCGACGTTGTGGTTCACGCCAATCTGCTTCTCGGCGCTGATCATCAGGTGGCCGTTGGGCAGCACCGCGGTGACCACCGCGGTGATGGTGCCACTGAACTCGTTGGTGTTCTGGTTGCTGCCCTTGCCGGTGGCCTTGTTGCTCGACGAGCCCGCCGCCGAGGCGCGCCCGAAGGAGTTGCTGGAGATGCCGGGCAGGGCGGTGACGCCGGCGCTCAGCGCACCGCTCTTGTCGATCTCGCTGGTGGAGCTCTGGCTGGCGCTGACCTTCTCGACGATCTGTATCGTCAGGGTGTCGCCTACCAGGCGCGCGCGATGGTCCTCGAACAGCGGCCGGTAGCTGGCCGCCTGGTAGATGGAACCGTTGGCGGCCACCACCGTGGGCGCGGCCGGCAACTGCACCACCGGCGCGTTCTGCATCTCGATATGCGGTTCGCGGTACATGGTGCTGCAAGCGCTCAGGCTGGCCAGGGCCAGCATCACGAAAGGCATGGTCTGCTTCATGATGGCGCGCCTCAGAGTTGAGCGAGCTTTTGCAGCATCTGGTCCGAGGTTTGCACCGCCTTGGAGTTGAGCTCGTAGGCGCGCTGGGTCTGGATCATCTGCACCAGCTCTTCCACCACATTGACGTTGGAGGTCTCGACGAAACCCTGCTGCAGCGCGCCCAGGCCGTTGGCATTGGGGGCGCCGGCATTGGGCGTGCCGGAGGAGGCCGTCTCGGTGAAGAGGCCCTGGCCGCGCGGTTCCAGGCCCGAGGGATTGACGAAATTGGCCAGCTGTATCTGCCCCACCGACTGCGGCGTGCTGCTGCCCGGCACGGTCACGCTGACGGTGCCGTCCTGCCCCACCGTGACGCTCTGCGCATTGGCGGGTATGGTGATGCCGGGCAACAGGGTGTAGCCGTTGTTGGTGACGAGCTGGCCGGTGGAATCGATCTGGAAGGCACCGTCGCGCGTGTAGCCGGTGGTGCCATCGGGCAGCTGGATCTGGAAGAAGCCGTTGCCCTTGATCGCCAGATCGGCGTTGTTGCCGGTCTGCTGCAGATTGCCCTGGCTGAAATTGCGCGAGGTGGCGACGGTGCGCACGCCCAGGCCAAGTTGCAGGCCGGTGGGCAACTGGGTCTGGTCGGTGGTGTTGGCACCGCTCTGGCGCAGGTTCTGGTAGATCAGGTCCTCGAACACCGCATGGCTGCGCTTGAAGCCGTTGGTGCCGACGTTGGCGAGGTTGTGCGAGATGGCGTCCAGCTGGGTTTGCTGGGCTTCCATGCCGGTCTTGGCGATGAACAGCGAGCGAATCATGGTGAGCCTCTTCAGTTGTTGCCGAGCAGCTTGGCGGATGCCTGGCCCTGGGTCTGGGCGATTTGCAGCAGCTTCATCTGCTGCTCGAATTGGCGTGCCGCGGCGATCATGCCGACCATGGTCTCGACCGGGCTGACGTTGGAGCCCTCCAGCGCGCCGTCCTGCAGGCGCGCGGTCTGGTCGGCCGGCAGGTCGCCGTCGGCGGCGCGGAACAAGCCATCGGGCCCGCGCGTCAGCGGCCCCTCTGGCGTCACCAGCTTGAGCCGGCCGATGGTGGTGGGCTTCTGGTTATTGGCCTTGGCGCTGACGGTGCCATCGCTGCCGATCTGCACCTCGGTATCGGGCGGCACGTTGATGGGGCCGCCGTCGCCCAGCACCTGCAGGCCGTTGCGCAGCACCAGCAGGCCTTCGTTGTTGACGTCCAGCGAGCCGGCGCGCGTGTAGGCCTCGGTGCCATCCAGCCCCTGCACGGCCAGCCAGCTGTTGCCCTTCATGGCCACGTCGAGGTTGCGGCCGGTGGCCGAGATCACGCCGGGCTCGGCGTTGTAGCCGATGGTGGTCTCGAGCGCATAGGCGCGCGTGCTGGCGCCATCGCCGCGCACCGGCACGGCGCGGAAGGCGGCCATCTCGGCGCGGAAGCCGTTGGTCGAGACATTGGCCAGGTTGTTGGCGAGCACATCCTGGCGCTGCATCGAGGCCTTGGCGCCCGCCATGGAGAGGTAAATCATGCGGTCCATGGCGGTACTCCTTGGCGCTCAGAAACGGCGATCAGCGCAGGTTCACCAGGGTCTGCAGCACCTGGTCCAGCGTCTTGATCGACTGTGCATTGGCCTGGTAGACGCGCTGCGCCGTCACCATGTTCACCAGCTCGGCGGTCATGTCGACGTTGGACTCTTCCAGCGCACCGGACTGCAGCACCCCCATATTGCCGTCGCCCGGCGTGCCCACCACCGCCTCGCCGGAGGCGAAGGTGCGCGACCAGGCGTTGCCGCCCACCGGCTGCAGGCCCTGCGGGTTGCGGAAGGTGGCGAACTCGACCTGGCCGGCCGGCTTGGACTGGCCGTTCGAGTAACGCGCCATGATCACGCCGCTGTCGTCGATCTGGATGCCCGAGAGCTGGCCGGGCGCGTAGCCGTCCTGCTTGACGTCGGTGACGGCAAAGCTGGTGCCGCCCTCGGTCGCCTTGGTCATGTCCAGCTTGATGCCGCTGATGGGCAGGGTCAGGGTGCCGCGCGAATTGGCGGCCGCCGGGATGGCCATGTCCAGCGTGGTGGTGGGTGGCACCAACTGGCCGATCTTGATCGGTGGGCTGACGCTGTTGTCCTCGTAGTTGGCGAACTTCAGCTGCGTGTAGGGCGCCGTGGGGTTGCCGTCGGCGTCCGCCGGCGTCGGATTGCCGGCCGAGTCGACCTCGACCGGCACGCCGTTGGCGGTGGCGTAGACGTTCCAGGTCACGGTGGAGGTCGGGTCGGGCGGCGGCGGGCTCGGGTCCTGCTTCTGGAAGTAGAAGGTCAGGGCCACGTCCTGACCCTTGGCGTCATAGACCGTCAGCGAGGTGGCGTTGTTGTAGGTCTTGGCATCGTCCAGCTTCATAGTCTGGGGGCCGAGCGGATCCGGCGCCGTGGTCTTGGCGCGCGAGTCCAGGTTGAATTCCATATTGATCTTCTGCGTCACCGCGGGCGCGATGCCGGCGGTGGGCAGCTGCAGCGGCTGGGCCAGGCCGGGCTGGATCTGGCCCGTGCCATCGGCCGGGTAGCCCAGCAGCTTCAGGCCGGCGTTGTTGACGACAAAGCCCTGGCGGTCGATCTTGAACTGGCCGTTGCGCGAGTACAGCGTGGGGTTGAGCCCGTCGCTGACCTGAAAGAAGCCGGCGCCGTTGATGGCCAGGTCCATCGGGTTTTCGGTGGTGGAGATATTGCCCTGCGTGAACTGCTGCGAGACCGCGGACAGCGACGTGCCGATGCCGATCGGGCTCTGGCCCGCGCCGTTCAGCGCACTGGCGTAGACGTCGGCGAACTCGGCGCGCGAAGACTTCGAGCCAAAGGTGTTGGCATTGGCGATGTTGTTGCCGATCACCTCGAGGTTCTTGCTCGCTGCGTTCAGTCCGGATAAGCCTTGTTGGAAGCCCATGATGTGTCGTCCTGTCTGGTCTGGTGTCGGTTAAGCGGGGTCAGTCGATCGTCTTCAGGCTGGTGTAGTCCACCGCGCCCAGGTTCTGCAGCTGCAGCTGCAGCTTGCCGCTGTTGTTGTTGACCGCCACCACGCGGTCCGAGGCATAGGTGGTGCTGGACAGCGCCGCGCTGCCGCTGCTGGCGCTGATGCGGAAGGAGAGCTTGCCGCTGGTGTCGAGCTGCTTGGGGTCCCAGCTGAAGCCGTGCAGGCCGCTGGTCTGGGCGCCCAGTTCCACCGTGTCCACCACCGCGCCGGAGGCATTCAGCACCTCCAGCTTGACGCGGTCGGCGGGGCTGGCGATCTCGAAGCTGCCCTCGCCCTTGCCGGTCTCGGCATTCATGGCGATGCGGTTGCCCGCCACCGAGACATCGCGGCCCACCAGGCCCGCGCCCTGCAGCACCTGCATCTGGCTGAACTGGCTGCCCAGGCTGCTGGACATGGCCTGCAGATTGCTGTTGAGAGTGCTGATGCCGCTGACGGTCTGGATCTGCGCCATCTGCGTCGTCACCTGGCCGTTGTCCATCGGATTCATCGGATCCTGGTTCTTCATCTGCGCCACCAGCAGCTTGAGAAAGCGGTCCTGCGTGTCGGCCGCGGTCTGCGCCGCATCCTTGGTGGTACCGGTCTTGGTGGTGGTGGTGGTCGTGCCACTCGTGGTCGTGGGGGTGACAGTGCTGACAGCCATGGCGAGCTCCGGGCGGCGGGTCAGGATTGACCCATTTGCAAGGTCTTGAGCAACAGGCTCTTGGCTGTCGTCATGACCTCGATGTTGTTCTGGTAGGAGCGCGAGGCCGAGATCATGTTGACCATCTCCTCCACGCTGTTGACATTGCTGTAGGTCACATAGCCCTCGGCGTCGGCCTTGGGATGCTTGGGATCGTGCACGCGGCGGCCGGGGGTCTGGTCCTCGGAGATCTCGCTCACGCGCACGCCGGCATTGCCCTGGTCCTGGCCCGCGCCCATCAGCTGGGTCTGGAACACCACCTGGCGCGCCTTGTAGGCCTGGCCGTCGGGGCCGGCCACGGTGTCGGCGTTGGCCAGGTTGCTGGCCACCACATTGAGGCGCTGGCTCTGCGCGCTGACCGCGCTGCCGGCGACATGGAAGATCTGGAACATCGACATGGCGATTCTCCTGGCGCGGCCGCTTAGCCGGCGTTGTGCGACTTCATCGCATCCAGCGTGGTACGCACGCTGCTGTTGATGAAGCGCAGCGTGGCCTCGTACTTGACCGCGTTGTCGGCGAAGTTGGCGCGCTCGCGGTCCATGTCCACGGTGTTGCTGTCCAGATTCGTCTGGGCCGCCAGGCTGTGGAGCTTTTGCGTGTCGCTGCGCGCGCCGGCGGCCGGGCCGATGTGGCCGGCCTGGGTGACCTGCATGGCACCGGCGGTGGCGATCTGGCCGGTGGCTTCCTTGAGCGCGCGGGCAAAGTCGATGTCGCGGGCCTGGTAGCCCGGGGTATCGGCATTGGCGATATTGCTGGCCAACAGACGCTGACGCTCGGAGCGCAAGGCCAAGGCCTCGGTCTGGAAGTTCAGCGCGTCAGTGAGTCGGTTGATCATGGGCTTCCCCTGGAAGTCTGCGCGGCCCTCATGCAAGACGCATGGCGGCCATGGGACAGGTGAAGCGATTGTGGACAGCGGCTCGGAAAACATGAGCGGGAATAGCAAGGGCTTCAGGCCGCATTTCGACGCTCAAAGCGGCCGCGCCTCGGCCTAAAGTCCGCCCATGCTTCAAATCGCCCTCAATCCCGCTGCCGCCCAGCTCTTGCGCCTCGCCGGTGCGGGTCTGGCCTTGGCAATGGCGTGGGGAGCGACGGCCGCGGCGGCGCCGCTCGATCCGGCCCTGATTGCCCATGTGCAGCAACTGGCCCAGACCGCCGCCCGGGCCGCTGCGCCCGAGCGGGCGCGCGTGGAGGTCGAGGTGGGGCAGCTGGATGCACGCCTGCGGCTGGCGCCCTGCGCCCAGGTGGAACCCTATTTGCCGGCCGGCCAGAAGATCTGGGGCCGCAGCCGCATCGGCCTGCGCTGCGTGGATGGCCGGGCGCGCTGGAATGTGACCCTGCCTGTGCAGGTGCAGGTGCATGCCCGCGCCCTGGTGGCCGCGACCCCCCTGGCTGCGGGGACGATACTGGCTCAAGAGCATCTGCGCGAGGCCGAAATAGACATAGCGGCAGTTGCCGGGACGGTCACCACCGACCCGGGCCTCCTGTTGGGCCGCCCCTTGAGCCGACCCGTGTCGGCCGGCGAGGCGCTTGGCACGGGGGCGATCAAGCTGCGGCAGTGGTTTGCAGCCGGTGATACGGTGCGGGTCTGGGCGCAAGCGCCCGGTTTCGCGGTGGCCAGCGAGGGTCAGGCGCTCAGCGTCGGGCTTGACGGCCAGACCGTGCGGGTGCGTTTTGAGAATGGCCGGACCGTCACGGGTCGGGCCGTCGGTGATCGACGCGTGGAGGTGCTGCTATGAGCAGGCCCTTGATCGTGGGTCCGGCCTGCGGGTCGGAGCTTGGCTATTTTTTTTGCGCCGCGGGGCTAAAGTTCGCGGCTGGATGGTCGATACACCGAAAAACCTGGACAGGTTGGGGGCCAACCCCTTCCTTTGGAGAACACCATGAAGATCGGTAACAGCCCTGAGATGCACGCGCCGGCTCAGGTCGGCACAGAGCGCAGCGGCGCGGCCGACGCGGGGCGCGCCCAAGGCCATGCGGCCGGCGGCGCGAAGAAGGCGGGTGGCACCGAGGCCAGCGCGCATGTCGCGCTGTCCAGCAATGCCAGCAGCCTGATTTCCGGCGTTTCGGACGAAGGCAGCTTCGACGCGGCCAAGGTGCAGCGTATTTCGCAGGCCATCGCCGAGGGCAAGTTCAGCGTCAATGCCGAGGCGATTGCCGACAAGCTGATCGCGAATGCCCAGGAAATGGTCAGCCGAATGTCGCCGCACTGAGGCCTTCGGCTCCCGCAGGGGGGCCGGCTTGAGTTCTTTGTGAGCCCTTGTTGAACGCCAACCCGGCGGGTCCGACCATGCACGCCTTGCCATCTTCAGAAACCAACGAATCGCTCTCCCAGGAGCTCGAACTGCCCCTGGTCGAGGTTGAAAGCTGCCTGAATCTGCTGGGCGAGGCGCTGCTGCGTCGCGACACCCAGGCGATCGAGTTGCACGCCGCCAGCCTGCATGTGGCGCTGGCCAGGGCGATCGAGCGCTTCTCGGCCGCGGCGCGCGCCGGCAATGTGCCGGCCGGCCTGCGCAACCGCCTGGTGCTGGCCGGTGGCCGTGTGGCCGCGCAGCGCGAGTCACTGGCGCGCGCCACCGCGGCACTGGACCGCGCCATCGACGTGCTGATGCCGGCCGAAGCGACCGGCGTCTATTCCGCCTCCGGCAAGGCCGAGCGCAAATCCCTGGGTGGCTCGATCCAGGCCTGAGCCCGCACGCTCACCGCCCCGAAAGGCCACGCTATTGCGTGGCTTTTTTGCGTACGCAGTCCAGATAGGCGTGGCCATCCGGCGGCAGGCCGCTGCGTTGCGAGGCCCACACCATCTCGCCCAGGCAGTCCATCGCCACGTGATGGGCCTCGTGCAGCGAGTTGCGTCGGGCCGCCAGCAGCTCCACCGCCTGGCGGATGCCATGCGGCTGGTCGATCGACTGCTGCTCGGTGATGGTGAGGTGCATGGACAAATGCAGGAAGGGGTTGGTACGCCCCTCCTCGACGCTGTAGACGGCGGCCAGCGCCGCTTCCTCGTCCGCGAGTTCGGCGTGGTACTCCGGGTGCTGGGCTATCCAGTCGGCGGCGATCGCCTCCATCGGTGAGAGCGGCTGGCGGTCGCGCAGCTTGCGGTAGGTGGCGCAGAAGAAGCGCCGCACCTCGAGTTGGGAAGGAGCGTACATGGGGCGATTGTCTCAAACGCCCTGGTCGCGCTCGGCGGCGGGCGGCCCCCAGGCCTGGGGCGGATGCCGGGCGGCAGCGGCGCGCTCCTGTGCCAGCATCTCCTCGAGTTGCTGGCGGCCCTGCTTGGCCATCGCCACCAGCGTGGCTTCATCCTTGTGGTGCGGCGCCATCAGCGCGAGTTGCTCGAGGTTGTGACGGCGGAAGCGCCAGGCCAGCTTGCGCGCCGCATGCGGCTGCAGGCCCAGCAGCTCCAGCACACTGCGCGCGCTCATCAGCGCGGCATCAAAGGTCTCGCGCTCGATCAGGGTGACGCCCAGATCGCGCAGCTTGTAGTAATGCCGCACATTGCGCGCCCGCGCCACCACCTGCAGCTGCGGGAAATGGGTGCGCGCCAGCTCGGCGATCGCCAGGCTTTGCGCCACGTCGTCAACCGCCAGCACCAGCACGCGGGCGCTGGCGGCACCGGCGGTGCGCAGCAGATCCAGGCGCGAGGCATCGCCGTAGAAGACGCGCCAGCCGAACTTGCGCAGGCCCTCCACGGCCTCGGCATCATGCTCCAGCACGGTGGCGGTGTAGCCGTTGGCGTAAAGCATGCGGCCGACGATCTGGCCGTAGCGGCCGAAGCCGGCAATGATGATGGGCGCCTGCTGCTGTTCCTTGAGCGTTTCCAGCGGCGGCCGGCCCTTGGCGGCCAGGCGCGGCAGCAGCCAGCGGTCCGAGATCAGCAGCAGCGCGGGCGTGCAGGCCAGCGAGAGCGCCACCGCGGCCACCAGGGCCGAGCCCTGGCTGGCGCTGAGTAGGCCGGATTGCTGGCCCAGCTGGAACACCACGAAGCCGAATTCGCCGCCCTGGGCCAGCAGGATCACGAACACCGGCCGCTCCACCATGGGCAGGCGCATCAGCCTGGCCATGGCGCTCAGCAGCAGGCCCTTGCCGAGCAGCAGGGCGGCCAGCAGGCCGGCCACCAGGGCGGGCTGCTCGCGCAGCACGCGCAGGTCCAGCCCCATGCCCACGGCGATGAAGAACAGGCCCAGCAGCAGGCCCTTGAACGGCTCGATGTCGGTTTCCAGCTCGCGCCGGTACTCGCTCTCGGCCAGCAGCACGCCGGCCAGAAAGGCGCCCAGCGCCATCGACAGGCCCACCGCCTGCATCAGGGCCGCGGTGGCCAGCACCAGCAGCAGGGCGGCGGCGGTGAAGATCTCCGGCGTGTCGCTGGCGGCGATCCAGCGCAGCAGCGGGCGCAACAGCAGGCGGCCGCCCAGCACGATGGTGAGCACCGCGCCGAGGGCCTTCAGCGCATGCCAGCCGCCCGTGCTTTCGGCGGGGCCGGCCAGCGCCAGGATGGGCACCAGGGCCAGCACGGGAATAGCTGCAATGTCCTGCAACAGCGCCACGCTGAGCACGCTCTGGCCGGCGCTGGTCTGGCCCAGATTGCGCTCGGCCAGCACCGCCAGCGCGACCGCGGTGGACGACATCGCCAGCCCCAGGCTGGCCGCCAGCGCCGGCCGCCAGGGCAGGCCGAAGAACAGCGCCAGCCCCAGCAGCACGGCGGTGCAGCCCAGCAACTGCAGCGAACCCCAGCCGAAGATCGGGTGCCGCATGGCCCAGAGCCGGCGTGGCTCCAGCTCCAGACCGACCAGGAACATCATCAGCACCACGCCGAACTCGGCCACCTCCAGGATGGTGGCGGGCGCGCTCACCAGGCCCAGGGCGCCGGGGCCGATCAGCACCCCCGCCGCCAGATAGCCAAGAATGGAGCCCAGCCTCAGCCAGCGCGCCAAGGGCACCGCCAGCACCGCGGCGGCCATGAACACCAGCGGGGTGTGCAACCAGTTGCCATGCTCCATCAAAGCGTCTCCTGGGCGTCGGGGGCGGGGCGCTCGTCGCCCGGGACGCGGTCGGCCGGCGCCACCGGGCCGCCGGGCGCCCGGCCACACCAGTTCGGGTAGTTAAGCAATTGCTGGACGAAGCCGCTGGCATGCTGCTGCAGCTCGGCCTCGCTGGCGCGGTGCGCGCCATGCAGGAACAGCGGCGGCAAGAAGCGCAGGCCGCACAGCCGCGCGGTCTGCGTGTAGGGCAGCAGGAAGGCCTCGATCGGATGGCGGTTGTAGCCGTCTTCGCGATAGGCGCTGGCGGCGCCGCCGGTGGAGCTGACCAGCCACAGGTCCTTGCCGCACAAGGCATCGCCGCCCGGCCCATAGGCCCAGCCGAAGCCGAACACCTCGTCCACCCAGAGCTTCAGCAGCGCCGGCATGCCGTACCAGTGCAGCGGGTGCAGCCACACCAGCAGGTCGGCCTCGCGCAGGGCCTGCTGTTCGACGGCCACGTCGATCACATAGTCGGGATAGAGCGCATAGAGGTCGCGGCAGGCGATCTGCGTCGGCCCGGGCGGCAGTGCCGCGAGCTGCGTCAGCATCCGGCGGGTGACGCGCGAATGCGCCAGGTCCGGATGGGCGCAGAGGATCAGGATGCGGTTCATCGCCGCAGTATCGCTAACATGCTGCAGCACAGCGACAAGGAGCGAGCATGCCGGTGATCCTCGTGGCCAACCCCAAGGGTGGCGTTGGCAAAAGCACCCTGGCCAGCAATATCGCCGGCTACTACGCCCGTCAGGGGCATGCGGTGATGCTGGGGGATGTGGATGTGCAGCAGTCGGCGCGCCGCTGGCTGGGCCTGCGGCCGCCGCAGCTGCCCGCGATCGCCAGCTGGGAGCTCGATGCCAAGAACATCGCCAGGCCGCCCAAGGGCGTCAGCCATGTGGTGCTGGACAGCCCGGCCGGCCTGCATGGCAAGAAGCTTGAAAACCTGCTGCGCCTGGCCGACAAGCTGCTGATCCCGCTGCAACCCAGCCTGTTTGACATCCAGGCGACATACGACTTCATCCAAAGCCTGCAAGATGTAGGTTCAGCCCTGCCTCCTCAGCAACGGAAGCCGGCGCTGGCCTTGGTGGGCATGCGTGCCAAGGACGGCACGCTCTCGGTCCAGCAGTTGCAGGAGTTTCTGCAGGGGCTGCCGGTGCCCGTGCTGGGCCTGTTGCGCGATACCCAGAACTATGTGCAATTGGCGGCCCGGGGCCTGACGCTCTGGGATGTCGCGAGCAGCCGGGTGGAACGCGATCTGGCGCAGTGGCAGCCGCTCACGAAATGGTTGGATGCCTGATGCGTGTGTTCGAGAGTTTTGCCGAGTTGCAGCCCCTGGTCGGCCAGGAACTGGCGACGAGCGACTGGATCCTGATCGACCAGGCGCGCATCCAGCGCTTTGCCGATGCCACCGACGATCAGCAATGGATCCATACCGACCCGCCGCGCGCCGCCGCCGGGCCGTTCGGTACGCCCATCGCCCATGGCTTTCTGACCCTGAGCCTGCTGCCGATCTTCTTCGAGACCGGTTTCCGCATCGCGCAGACCCGCATGGGCCTGAACTATGGGCTCAACAAGGTGCGCTTTCCGGCGCCGGTGCCGGTGGGCAGCCGGCTGCGCGGCCGCTTCAAGCTGCTCGCCTTCGAGGCACTGGAAGCCGGCGTGCAACTCACCGTGGAGGTGACGGTGGAGCGCGAGGGTCAGGCCAAGCCGGTCTGCGTGGCCGAATCGTTGACGCGCCAGTACGCCTAGCAATACGCCGAGCAATACGCCGAGCAATACGCCTGGCAATACGCATGGCGAACAAGCATCCCAGCCAGTCCACCCAATAGGGGTGTGCCCAAAGCGCATGCGCCCGCCTATCATTCGGGCCCAAATGCAAAGCACATCGCCAGTAGAGGAGGGCCGCCCATGAGAGTGCTGCTCATCGATGACCACCCGCTGATCCTGTCGGCCCTGCAGACCGTGATCGAGGGCCTGGGCGATGCTGTCGAGGTGGTGGGGGCCGACAGTGCCGCGGCGGCACGCCAGACCCTGCAGTCGCGCCAGGACTTTGACCTGGTGCTGCTGGATCTGCATCTGGGCGATGCCAGCGGCTTCGACGTGCTGGACGAATTCCGCGCCGCCTACCCGGCCCTGCCGGTGGTGGTGATCTCGGCCTCCGACCGCGCCAGCGATGTGATCCGTGCCATCGACCAGGGCGCGATGGGTTTCATCCCCAAGCGCACCAGCACCGAGATGCTGGCCCAGGCGCTCAAGCTGGTGATGTCGGGCGGCATCTATGTGCCACCCATGAGCCTGGGCAACGAGGGGTCGCGCAATCTGGTGCCCGAGGATGCGCCCAACAAGCTGCGCCAGATCCAGGAACTGGCCAGCGCGGCCAGCTTCCAGGGCAGCACCGGCCTGGAGGGCCTGTCGCTGACGCCCCGCCAGACCGATGTGCTGGCCCTGCTGCTGCAGGGCAAGCCCAACAAAATCATTGCGCGCGAGCTGGGCGTGTCGGTCGAGACCATCAAGGACCATGTGGCCGCGGTGCTCAAGGCCCTGGGCGTGAGTTCACGCACCCAGGCCGTGCTGGCGGTGAGTCAGATGGTGCAGCGCCAGCCCGACAGCCAGTTCACGACCTTCCGGCACGCCGCGGTCTAGTTGATTTCCGTGGGCGAATAGGCCAGGCGCACATAGATGGGCGCAAAGGCCTCGGCCTGGGTGATCTCCAGCAGGCGTTCGCGCGCCAGCTCCAGCATCGCGATGAAGGTCACCACCAGCACCTGCTGGCCGCGACTGACATCGAACAATTCCTCGAACTCGACGAAGCGCCGCCCTTGCAGGCGGCGCAGCACGATGCTCATGTGCTCGCGCACCGAGAGCTGCTCGCGGCTGATCTTGTGGTGCTGGACCAGCTTGGCGCGCTTGATCAGCTCGGCCCAGGCGGCACGCAGATCATCGGCCGCCACATCCGGAAAGCGCGGCGTGAGCGACTGCTCGACGAACACCTGCGCGCGCAGGAAGTCGCGCCCCAGCACCGGCACCTGGTCCAGCTTGGCGGCGGCGAGCTTGATGCGCTCGTACTCCAGCAGGCGCCGCACCAGCTCGGCACGCGGGTCCTCGGGCTCGGCGCCGTCCTCGCTCTTCTTGGGTGGCAGCAGCATGCGAGATTTGATCTCGATCAGCATGGCCGCCATCAAGAGGTATTCGCTCGCCAGCTCCAGGTTGTGCTTGCGGATCTGGTCCACATAGCTGAGGTACTGGCGCGTCACATCCGCCAGCGGGATGTCGAGGATGTTGAAGTTCTGGCGCCTGATCAGGTACAGCAGCAGGTCCAGCGGGCCCTCGAAGGCCTCCAGAAAGACCTCCAGCGCATCCGGCGGGATGTAGAGGTCCTGCGGCATGGCGAACAGCGGCTCGCCGTACAGGCGCGCCACAGCCACGCCGTCGATCGTCTCCACCAGCACCGGCTCCGTCACGGTATCGGCCAGCGCCGGCAGTTCGGCCAATTCCGTCAACGGCGGCGACGGCGGCGTACCGGCCACAGGATCGCTCAAGACCTGACCCCGCTGCGTCAGTGCTCTTTGGTCTGGTAGACGTAGGGTTGCTGCGCCACGCGCGCGGTGCGGAAATCGGCCTGGGCCTGACGGTCCACCTGCTTGTCCCACAGCAGGGCGCGGCCATCGCGCTGCTCCTGCTCGAGGCTGGGCTTCTTGGCCCGCAACTCGTCGATGAAGTTGGTCACATCGGACTTGTAGGGCTTCCAGAAGAACGGCATATCGGCTTGCTCGCGGTTGTCTATGGGTTGAATTTTACGGGGCGGCCCGGGCGCTCAGCGCACCCGCATGCCGGGCTGGGCGCCCGGGAAGGGCTCCAGCACGAAGATGCCGGGATGCGCCTTCTCGTCGGCGTGGCTGGCGGCCAGCACCATGCCCTCGCTGATGCCGAACTTCATCTTGCGCGGCGCCAGATTAGCCACCATCACGGTGAGCTTGCCTTCCAGCTGCTCGGGCTGGTAGGCGCTCTTGATGCCGCTGAAGACATTGCGGGTCCGGCCTTCGCCCACATCCAGCGTGAGGCGCAAGAGCTTGTCGGAGCCCTCGACATGCTCGGCCTTGAGGATCTTGGCGATGCGCAGATCCACCTTGCCGAAATCATCGATCTTGATCTCGGGGGCCAGGTCTTCACCGCCGGGCACCACCTTGGGCGCGGGCGGGGCTTCGAACAGGGCCTCGACCATCTTCAGGTCGACGCGCTGCATCAGGTGCTCGTAGTTGCCGATCTGATGCGCGCCAAGCGCGCGCGCGGCATCGGCGAACTGCATGGGCTCGACGCGCAGGAAGGCCTCGACCTTGGCCACGAGCGCCGGCAGCACCGGCTTGAGGTAGATGCTGAGCAGGCGGAAGGCCTCGATGCAGACGCTGCAGACGTCGTGCAGCACCGCGTCCTTGCCTTCCAGCTTGGCCAGCTCCCAGGGCTTGTTCTGGTCCACGTACTCGTTCACGCGGTCGGCCAGCAGCATGATCTCGCGCAGCGCCTTGCCGAATTCGCGCTCCTCGTAGAGCTCGGCAATCGCGCCGGCCTGGGCGCGCAGGCCGTCCAGCAGGGCACGCCCCTCCACGCCCAGATCGCCGGAGAGATGGCCGCCAAAGCGCTTGCTCAGGAAGCCCGCGGCGCGCGAGGCGATGTTGATGTACTTGCCGACCAGGTCGCTGTTGACGCGCGCGACGAAGTCCTCGGGGTTGAAGTCAATGTCCTCGACCTTGGAGTTGAGCTTGGCGGCCAGGTAGTAGCGCAGCCACTCGGCGTTCAGGCCCAGCTTCAGGTATTTGAGCGGGTCCAGGCCGGTGCCGCGGCTCTTGCTCATCTTCTCGCCGTTGTTGACGGTCAGGAAGCCATGCACATAGACATGGTTGGGCGTCTTGCGGCCGCTGAAGTGCAGCATGGCCGGCCAGAACAGGGTGTGGAAATAGGTGATGTCCTTGCCGATGAAGTGCACCTGCTCCACGCCCGGATCGGCCACATAGGCGTCGAAGTCCTGACCCAGCTTGCCCAGGTAGTTCTTCAGCGAGGCCAGGTAGCCGATCGGCGCGTCCAGCCACACATAGAAGTACTTGCCGGGTGCATCCGGAATCTCGATGCCGAAATAGGGTGCGTCGCGGCTGATGTCCCAGTCGCCCAGGCCGCCCTTGCCCTCGTCATCCTTGGTGAACCATTCCTTGATCTTGTTCAGCACCTCGGTCTGCAGGCGCCCGGGGGTCTGGGTCCACTGCTCGAGAAAGCTCACGCAACGCGGGTCGCTGAGCTTGAAGAAATAGTGCTCGGAGCTCTTCATCACCGGTGTCGCGCCGGTCAGCACCGAGAAGGGGTTCTTCAGCTCGGTCGGGGTGTAGACGGCGCCGCAGACCTCGCAGGAGTCGCCGTACTGGTCCTTGGCGCCGCATTTGGGGCATTCGCCCTTGATGAAGCGGTCGGGCAGGAACATCGCCTTTTCGGGGTCGAAGAACTGCTCGATGGTCTTCACCTCGATCAGCTCGTTGCGACGCAGGGCCAGATAGACCTGCTTGGACAACTCGTGGTTCTCGGCGCCATCGGTCGAGTGCCAGTTGTCGAAGCTGATGTGGAAGCCGTCCAGATAGGTCTTGCGGCCCGCGGCAATGTCGGCCACGAACTGCTGCGGCGTCTTGCCGGCCTTCTCGGCCGCAATCATGATGGGCGCGCCATGCGCATCGTCGGCGCAGACAAAGTGCACCTGCTGGCCCTGCATGCGCTGATAGCGCACCCAGATGTCAGCCTGCGTGTACTCCATGATGTGGCCAATATGAAAATTGGCGTTGGCATAGGGCAGGGCAGTGGTGACGAAGAGCTTGCGGGTCATGACTTTGCGGATGGAGCGAAGCATGGCAGAACACCATGCGGAGGCGGGATTTTAGTCGCACGCGGTCGGCCGCGCGGCTGCCCTGCGTGCGGGTGCCGGTCCTCAGCTCTCGCTGGGGTTGGCGGGGGCCGGGTCGGCGGGCGCGTCGGGCTCGCCGTCTTGTGCCGGTGCATCCACACCGCCCTCGTCCTTGCCCTGCAATTTGCGCTGGCGCTTCTCTTCGGCCTTGCGCTTCTTGGCCAACTCGCGTTGGCGTTTTTCATAGCTGTAATTCGGTGTTGCCAAGGCGCTCGCTCCTGCGTCTGCCGGCCCAAGCGCCGGGGGTTACCAATGTACCTGCTTGCCACCGCGGGGCCGCAGGATTGTGAAGTTTCTTCGCTAAGTGATTGTGGTGGCTCAGTTTGCCCATTCATGCAATCTGTGGATAAGTTTGTGAGCAAAATGTTGTCCGGCGCGCTAAGTACTTGATTCTGCGTGCCACAAGCCGCGCGGGCCGGCTCGATGGAAGCGAAATTTAGCTTTCAAAATCAAAGGCTTGGGTCAGCTGTCTTGAAGCGGCGCGCGGCTTGCACCGGCATGCCGAGGCCTGTCATCGCAGCCTCAGATATGGGGATAAGTCAAGCCCAAGAAGCGGCATCGGTGGGCGTCGGCTGTTTCATTTCGACCCAGGCCGAAACATGCGCACGCAACATGACCCGGCCGCATCGACGCAACGCTGTCCAGCGCGCAGGCGGCCCGCCCGGATGACGGTTCAGTTACGCTCACAAGCTCATATTGGACTGAAGGAAGCTTGCTAAGCCATTGATTCTTATGCGTTCCAAAATCTATCCACCAGGTCTGTGGATAACTTTGTGGAGAAGCTGCGCAGGCCCACGCTAAACCCTTGATTCACCGCCGCTGGGCTTGGCTTGCCACAAAAACATGCAGCGAGCCGATTTCTATACGAATCAATGACTTAGCGGCGGGGTCGAGTTCCTCAGTGGAAACCTGTAGCTGCGCCGCAGCAAGGCGAAGTGCATCAAACTGCCTAGCATCGATTGGGGATAAGTCAAGGGCCCGCCACCCTGAGGCCGGCCCACGCGGTGCGCCGAAACGGGGCAACTGTCCACCGTGGATGTGGACAAGTCTGTGCGTGACATGCAGACAGCCGGGCTAAGTGCTTGATCGGCAAGGGCGGGGCTTGTATTGCCCGCAAAAGTGGCAAGCGCCGGCGCGGCTTGGGGCCAACGCCTAGGGAGGCGCGTGCGGCGCCCGCTAAAATCCGCCACTTTGCAAAGAGCGACAACGCATTCATGGGCCAAGCAGCCAGGCAAGAACCACGCAACCGCAGCACCGAGATCTTCGAGCTCAAGAGCGCCACGCTGACCGCCTTGTCGCTGGTCTTGCGCAGCAGCGATCTGCAGGCCCTGGCCGAGGCCTTGCAGGCCCGGCTCGGCGACACGCCCGAGGTGTTCAACCAGGACCCGCTGCTGATCGACCTGTCGCAGCTGCCGGCGGCCGCGCCGGCCGCACAGGTGGGCGACGACGGTCAGCTGAGCCTGGTGGGCGAGGCGGGCGCGGCTGCGCTCGACTTCGCTGCCTTGGTCGCGCTGCTCGAGCGCTATCGCCTGCAGCCGGTGGCGGTGAGCGGTGCCAGCCCCGAGCAACTGGCGGCGGCGCAGGCCTGCGGCCTGGCGGAAGCGGATGCCACGCCGGCGCTGCGCAACGAAGCGGCGGCAGCGGAACCGGTGCGCGAGGTCATCAAGGAAGTCATCAAGGAGGTGGTGGTCGAGCAGGTGCGTGAAGTGCATGTGCCGGGCGAGGCCGCCAAGACCGTCATCATCGACAAGCCCCTGCGTTCGGGCCAGCAGGTCTATGCCAAGGGCGCCGATCTGATCGTGATGGCGCTGGTGAACCATGGCGCCGAGGTGATCGCCGACGGCAATATCCATGTCTACGCGCCCTTGCGCGGCAAGGCCATCGCCGGCGCGCGCGGCAATACCGAGGCGCGCATCTTTGCCGCCAGCCTGGAGGCCGAGCTGATTGCGATCGCCGGCATTTACCGGACGACCGAAAACCCCTTGCCCGAGCATGTGCTGGGCAAGCCCGCCCAGGTGCGCCTGGACGGCGAGAAGCTGGTGATGGAAGCACTCAAACTCTGAGTTGGTCGCCCCCGACCAAGCTCTATTGGAAAAAAGGAAAGTATTCGATGACCAAGATCGTCGTGGTGACCTCGGGCAAGGGCGGGGTCGGCAAGACCACCACCAGCGCGAGCTTTGCAACCGGCCTGGCCCTGCGCGGCTACAAGACTGTGGTGATCGACTTCGACGTCGGCCTGCGCAACCTCGACCTCATCATGGGCTGCGAGCGCCGTGTGGTCTATGACCTGATCAACGTCATCAACGACGAGATCAAGCTGACCCAGGCCCTCATCAAGGACAAGCAGGTCGAGAAGCTCTACATCCTGGCCGCCTCGCAGACGCGCGACAAGGACGCCCTCAACCAGGCCGGCGTAGAACGCGTGCTGGACGAGCTGAAGGCGATGGAGTTCGACTACATCGTGTGCGACTCGCCGGCCGGCATCGAGACCGGTGCGCTGATGGCCATGCACTATGCCGACGAGGCCCTGGTGGTGACCAATCCTGAGGTCTCCTCGGTGCGCGACTCCGACCGCATCCTGGGCATGCTCAACAGCAAGACCAAGCGCGCCATCGAGGGCAAGGAGCCCGTCAAGGAGCATCTGCTGATCACGCGCTACAACCCCAACCGGGTCGAGGGCGGGCAGATGCTGTCGCTGGAAGACATCCATGAGATCCTGCGCACCCAGCTGATCGGCGTGATCCCCGAGTCCGAGAGCGTGCTGCAGGCCTCCAACCAGGGCCTGCCAGCCATCCACATGAAGGGCACCGACGTGGCCGAGGCCTATGCCGACGTGGTGGCGCGCTTCCTCGGCGAGGACAAGCCGATGCGCTTCATCGAGGCGGTCAAGCCCGGCTTCTTCAAGCGCCTGTTCGGCGGCAAGTGAGGAAGGGACACAGCATGGGATTCCTGTCCTTTTTCCTCGGCGAGAAGAAAAGCACGGCCAGCGTGGCCAAGGAGCGCCTGCAGCTGATCCTCGCGCACGAGCGCGGCGGTCGCGGCGCCAGCCCCGACTATCTGCCCCAGCTGCAGCGCGAGCTGGTGGCGGTGATCTCCAAGTACGTCTCCATCAACCCGGACGACATCAAGGTGCACATGGAGCGCCAGGATGACCTCGAGGTGCTGGAGGTGAAGATCGAGCTGCCGGAGCCGGCACGGCGCTGAGGCTTGGCGATCCAGGAGCGGCAAAGGGCCAGGCAAGACCTGGCCCTTTGCACGTCTGGCCCGCCTCAATGCTTGGCGTCGAACTGCTGCTCGTTCTTGCCCTTGAAGGGGGTGTAGAACTGCTTGATCTTGGCCATGTCGGCCTCCACGTCGCCGCTGGGCGTGAACACCGGTCCCAGGCCGCTGAGCTTGCGCGGGTAGTCCATATAGGCCATCACGATGGGCACCTCGGCGGTCACGGCAATCCAGTAGAAGCCGGTCTTCCAGTAGCGCGTCTTGCTGCGCGTGCCCTCGGGCGGCACCACCAGCTGCAGCGGACCGTCGGCCGCGCGCAGCGCCTGCGCCGAGGCCGCCACCAGATTGCTGGACTGCTCGCGGTTCACCGCGATGCCGCCCAGCCAGCGCATCAGGCCGCCAAAGGGGAAGCGGAAGATCTGCTGCTTGCCCATCCAGTAGATGTTCAGGCGCAGCGCAAAGGCCACCATCAGCGTGTAGGGCAGGTCCCAGTTGCTGGTGTGCGGGGCGGCGATGAGCACACACCGCGCATGCGCCGCGGGCAGGCTGCCCTCGAGCTTCCAGCCGGCGAGCTTCAGAAAGGCGATGGAGGCTGCGCGCAGCAGGGTGTTGACCACGGGCGTGGTGAAGATGGTGCGATGCATGGGGATCTCATGGGCAATCCCGGATTATCCGCGCGCCGGCCCTGCATGCCCCTGCCACATTCTGAGGCAGGGCAAGAAAGTGGCTTTCAAATCAAGCACTTGGCTGGCGCGCACCCAGGCTGTGCACGGACTTGTCCACAGTCGCTGTGGACGGCGGGGTCATGTCTTGCGCGCGGGCGCCAGCTCCAGGTCGCTGCGCGGCAGGGCCACGCAGGGCAGTATCCAGCCCTCGAGCTTCTCCTCGCGGCTCAGGCCCGGCCATTCGATGCGGTAGGCAATCTCGCCACTGAGCAGCCGGCACATGCAGGCGCGGCAGGTGCCGTTGCGGCAGGAGCTGGCGAGCCGGAAGCCGGCGCGCAGGGCCGCCTCCAACACCGAGTGCTGGGCCTGCCCCTCGAACTCGATGGCGGGCTCGGCCTGCAGGCGGATGCGGAATGCGCGGTTTTCTGGCATGGCGCCATCATGCCCGCGGGGATTGGGGGGCGGAAAGCCACGCTTGTTCGCGCATCGCCCCGCCGGCCCGCGGGCAGACTACCGGCCAGCAGGGCAGGCGCCCGACCGATTCCAATTCACGCAGGGCCCATGGCACTTGAACTCTCACTCGACGGCTTGGCGGCGGTATCGCTGTTCGTGGCGAACGTCGTGGTGGGCGTGGTTTCGATCGGCACCTACTGGCGCATGACGCGCTATGAGCAGAGCAACCATCTGCACATCGTCAATGCCCTGCGCGAAACCCGCGATGCCGGCCGCGAGGCCAAGATTGCTACGCGCGAGTTGCTGCGCATGGTCGAGCGCCAGGAGCAGGGGCGTGGCGTGGCCCTGCAGGCGTCCGACCTGGAGGCCCTGCGCGAACTGCCCCAACTGTTGCGCCTGCTGCTAGAGGGGAGCGGGCGCGAGGGTGACGATGCTGAGCAGGAGCCGGCGCAGCGCCTGCGCTGGCCGGACACGGTGCAGGAGCTCAACCAGGAGAGCCTGGACCAGCTCAAGCGCAGCCATCGCAACGAGGTCGATCGCATGCTGGCGCAGCGCCGCCATCTGCAGATGGAACTGGCCGGGGCGCGCGAGCGGCTGGAGGAAAACGCGCGCGTGCTGAACTCCTTCCGTTCGCGCACCAGCCAATCGCTGCAGAGCCAGGTCGAGCTCAGCGGCGCGCGCCAGCAACTGGAGCAGACGCGCGCCAATATGCTGCAGCTGCAGGACAAGCTGGCCCAGATGGAGACCCGCGCCGACAAGGCCGAGCGCAATGTGGCGCGCCTGCAGCGCGATCTGGAAGAGGCCGCGCTGCGGCCGGGCGAGGCCACGCCGGCGGCCCAGGCGCAGACCGAGCAGGCCTCGCGCGAAACCCTGCTGGGTCTGGAGCGCGAGGCGCAGGCCCAGCGCGACCAGCTGGCCGACGCCGAGCGCACCATCCAGAAGCTGCGCCGCGATCTGGAGATCCTGGCCGCCGACCCGCCCGAGCATGGCGGCGAATCGGCTGCGGAGCCGGGCCATGACCAGGCGCGCGCGCGCCTGGAGGCCGAGGTCGAGCAGCTCAAGGCGCGCGTGGACGATCTGCAGGACGCGCTGCGCCGCAATGTGGTGGAGAAGGAATTCATCGAGGCGCATTACCTCGCCGAGACGCGCAAGCGTCAGCCGCCGGCTGAGCCCTGAAGCCGCCCGGCGGGCCGGGGATTTGGCGCAGGCGCTATGCTTGCGCCCCCGTCGACCCATCCCATCGAGCCCCGCATGGACGCCATCCGCGCCTATTTCGACCAGCTGAACCAGGACTATCTCGCCGTCCACAAGACCAAGGAAGACCTGTTCTGGGCCACCTATATGGCCACCAGCGATGACCACGCCGGCTTTGCCCGCGCCGAGCAGCAGTACAAGGATTTCATCTCCGATGCCGGCCGGCTGAGCGAGACGCGCGCCCAGCTGGCGCGCCTGCAGGCGCAGCCCGCCAGCGCCGAGCGCCAGGCCCTGGCGCATGGCTTGCAAGGCTGGTTGGCGGTGTTCGAGGCCAACATCATCGACAACGCCGAGGGCCGCGCCCTGATGGCCGAGCTGATCGCCGCCGAGGCGGCGCTGTTCGCCAAGAAGCGCGAGCTGCAGCCCACGCAGCTGGCGGCGCCCGGGCGCAGCGAGGTGGCGACGCTGAGCATGCTGGCCACCAACCTGGCCACCAATCCCGATGAGGACTGCCGGCGCAGCTCGCTGGAGGCCTTCCGCGGCATCGAGCAATGGGTGCTGGAGAACGGTTTCCTGGAGCTGGTGAAGCTGCGCAACCGCTTTGCGCGCGCGCTCGGCTTTCCCAACTACTTCGAGCTCAAGCTGCGCAAGAACGAGCGCATGACGCCGGCCCAGCTCGACGCCATCCTGGACGACTTCCTGGCTCGCACCGCCGCGGCCAATGCGCGCAGCCTGGCGCAGCTGGCGGCCGCGCAGGGCGAGCCGGCGCTGCGGCCCTGGAACCTGCGCTTTGCCAGCGCCGGCGATGTGGTGCGCCGCATGGACGCCTACATGCCCTTCGGGCCGGCCCTGCGCCGCTGGGTCGAGAGCTTCCGCCGCCTGGGCATCCAGTACCGCGGAGCGACCCTGCAGCTGGACCTGCTGGAGCGCAAGGGCAAGTACCAGAACGGTTTCTGCCACGGCCCGGTGCCGAGCTTTGTCGATGCGCGGGGCCAATGGGTGCCGGGCCAGATCAACTTCACCGCCGAGGCCAAGCCCGACCAGGTGGGCAGCGGCCTGCGCGCCATCAACACGCTCTTCCACGAGGGCGGCCATGCCGCGCACTTTGCCAATGTGGTGCAGAACTCGCCCTGCTTCTCGCAGGAATTCGCACCCACCTCGATGGCCTATGCCGAGACCCAGTCGATGTTCTGCGACAGCCTGCTGAACGACGCCGACTGGCTCAAGCGCTATGCGCGCAATGCCGCTGACGAGGCCATTCCCGATGAGCTGATCCACGCCCGCATCGCCAGCAGCCAGCCCATGCGCGCCTTCGACGAGCGTTTCATCGCGGTGGTGCCCAAGTTCGAGGCGGCGCTCTACCAGATGAGCGATGAGGCACTCACGCCGGCGGCGGTGCTGGCGCTGGCGCGTGCCACCGAGATCCAGGTGCTGGGGGTGGAGAGCCCGCGCCCGATGCTGGCGATCCCGCATCTGCTCAACCAGGAATCGGCCGCGTCGTACCAGGGTTATCTGCTGGCCCATATGGCGGTGTTCCAGACGCGCGCCTTCTTCCTGCGCCAGCATGGCTATCTGACCGACAACCCGGCCATCGGCCCGGCCCTGGCCGAGCATTTCTGGCGCCCTGGCAACAGCATCGACCATGACGCCACCCTGCGCAGCCTGACGGGCGAGGGCTTCTCGGCCCAGTACCTGGCGGACGAGTGCAACAAGTCGGTGGGCGAAGCCTGGGCAGAGGCCCAGCACGCGATGGCGGCAGCCGCGGCCCGGCCGCAGGGGGAGGGCGTGGCGGCGCTGGAGGCCCATATCCGCGTGGTCCATGGCGCCGAGCTGCTGGCCGATTCCAGCGCCGGCGAGGCGGCCATGTGCGAGCGCTTCGAGGCCTGGGTGGGCGCGCACTATCCTTGATGGCATGGGCCCACTGAAGTACCTGGCCGGCTATCCGGCCCATCTCGTCACCCAGGTGCAGACGCTGATAGCCAGCGGCCGCCTGGGCGAATACCTGGGCAGCCGCTATGCCCAGGGCCATGAGGTGCAGAGCGACCGCGCGCTGTTCGACTACACCCAGGCGCTCAAGAGCCGCTTCCTGCGCAACGCCGAGCCCGTCAGCAAGGTCGCCTACGACGCCAAGCTCAAGGTGCTGCAACATGCGCTGGGCACGCACACCCGGGCCTCGCGCGTGCAGGGCAGCAAGCTCAAGAGCAAGCGCGAGATCCGCATCGCCAGCCTGTTCCGCGAAGCGCCGGCCGAGTTCCTCAAGATGATCGTGGTGCACGAGCTCGCGCATCTGAAGGAGCTGGACCACAACAAGGCCTTCTACCAGCTGTGCTCGCACATGGAGCCCGCGTACGGGCAGCTGGAGTTCGATCTGCGCCTGTACCTGACGCATCGGGAGCTGCCGGCATGATCTTGTTGGCACCGATGGAAGGGCTGCTCGACCACATGCTGCGCGACGTGCTGACGCGCGTGGGTGGCATCGACCGCTGCGTCTCCGAGTTCATCCGCATCACCGACATGCTGCTGCCGAACCGCGTCTTCACCCGCATCGTGCCCGAGCTGCTCGCCGGTGGCCGCACGCCCGCGGGGGTGCCGGTGCGCGCGCAGCTGCTGGGCTCCGACCCCGTCTGCATGGCCGAGAATGCCGCGCGCCTGGCCGAGCTGGGCCCCGAGGGCATCGACCTGAACTTCGGCTGCCCGGCCAAATGCGTGAACCTGCACCGCGGCGGCGCGATCTTGCTTGACGAGCCCGAGCTGATCGCGCGCATCGTCGCGGCGGTGCGGCGCGCCGTGCCGGCCCATGTGCCAGTCTCGGCCAAGATGCGGCTGGGCTATCTGGATGATTCGCGCACGCTGGAATGCGCCCATGCGATGGTGGGCGCCGGCGCGGCCGAGCTGGTGATCCATGCCCGCACCAAGGCCGATGGCTACAAGCCACCCGCCTACTGGGACCGCATCGCCGCGGTGCGCGAGGCGGTGGATGTGCCGGTGGTGGCGAATGGCGAGGTCTGGACCGCCGCCGATGCCCAGGCCTGCAAGGCCCAATCCGGCTGCGAGGCCCTGATGCTGGGGCGCGGCATGGTGGCCGACCCGGGCCTGGCCCTGGCGATCCGCTCGCCCGACGCGGCACCGCTGGCCTGGGCCCAGCTGCTGCCCCTGATGCAGGATTTCTTCGCCATCGTGCGCGCCCATATCGCCACCCGCCACCAGGCCGGCCGGCTCAAGCAATGGCTGCACTATCTGCGCCGCCGTTATCCCGAGGCCGAGGAGGCCTATCTGCGCGTGCGCACCATCAATGCGCCCGATGAACTGCAAGTGGCGCTGTTCGGTGCGCCCGCCCTGCCATGAAATCCAAGTCTTCCAGCGGAGGCCTGGTCTATTCCACCGAGGCCGGCCGCATGTGCCCGGCCTGCCGTCAGCCCATCGCCGCCTGTGTGTGCGGCAAGAAGCTGGCGCCGCTGGGCGACGGCAAGGTGCGCGTCTCGCGCGAGACCAAGGGCCGCGCCGGCAAGGGCGTGACCCTGGTGAAGGGCCTGCCGCTGGACGAGGTGGCGCTCACCGCCCTGGGCAAGCAGCTCAAGGCCGCCTGCGGCAGCGGCGGCACGGTCAAGGACGGGGTCATCGAGATCCAGGGCGACCATTGCGACAAGGTGCTGCAGCAGCTGATCGCGGCGGGCTGGCCCGCCAAGCGATCCGGCGGCTAGGCGCACATGCCCAATCGCCGTCGCCGTCGGCGGGGATAATCCGTCGATGAACGCCTCTCCCGACAAGCTCGCCGCTCCCCGCGCATTCGCCCAACTGCCACTCTCGGCCGCCATGCTGGCCAATCTGGCCCAGCTGGGTTATGCCGAGATGACGCCGATCCAGGCCGCCAGCCTGCCGCCTGCGCTGCAAGGCCGCGACCTGATCGCCCAGGCCCAGACTGGCAGCGGCAAGACCGCCGCCTTCGCCCTGGCCCTGCTCAGCAAGCTGGACAGCGCCGACAAGGGCCTGCAGGCCCTGGTGCTGTGCCCCACGCGCGAGCTGGCCGACCAGGTGACGCAGGAGATCCGTCGCCTGGCGCGCGCCGAGGAGAACGTCAAGGTGCTGACGCTGTGCGGTGGCTCGCCGATGCGGCCGCAGATCGAGAGCCTGCAGTTCGGCTGCCACATCGCGGTGGGCACGCCCGGCCGCCTCCTGGATCATCTGGAGCGCGACACCCTGGACCTCAGCGGCCTCAAGACCCTGGTGCTCGATGAAGCCGATCGCATGCTGGACATGGGCTTCTTCGACGACATCGCGGCGGTGGCCAAGCGCGCGCCCAAGCAGCGCCAGACCCTGCTGTTCTCGGCCACCTACCCGGAAGGCATTGCCAAGCTGGCGGCCCAGCTGCTGCGCGATCCGCTGGAAGTGAAGCTCAGCGCCGCGGCCACGCAGTCGCCCGCGCAGATACGGCAGATCGCCTTCGAAGTCACGGAAAACCAGCGTCTGCATGCGGTGGCCCAGCTGCTGCAGCATTACCGCCCGGCTAGCACCATTGCCTTCTGCAATACCAAGCAGCAATGCCGCGACCTGGTGGAGGTGCTGCAGGCCCAGGGCTTTGTGGCGATGGCCCTGCATGGCGATCTCGAACAGCGCGATCGCGACCAGGTGCTGATCCAGTTTGCCAACCGCAGCTGCTCGGTGCTGGTGGCCACCGATGTGGCGGCGCGCGGCCTGGACATCGCCCAGCTGGAATGCGTCATCAATGTGGAGGTGACGCCCGACGCCGAGGTGCATGTGCACCGCATCGGCCGCACCGGGCGCGCCGGCGCCGAGGGTCTGGCGCTGAGCCTGGTGAGCATGGACGAGATGGGCCGCATCGGCCGCATCGAGCAACTCCAGGGCCAGGTCTTGCCCTGGCAGGGCCTGGACACGCTCACGGTAGCGCCCGGCGGCCCGCTGCTGCCGCCCATGGACACCTTGCAGATTCTGGGTGGCCGCAAGGACAAGATCCGCCCCGGCGATGTGCTGGGCGCGCTCACCGGCGAGGCCGGCTTCACCGCGGCCGAGATCGGCAAGATCAACGTCACCGACTTCCACACCTATGTGGCGGTGGCGCGCGGCATTGCAAGAGAGGCGGTCAAGCGCCTCAGCCTGGGCAAGCTCAAGGGCCGCAAGGTCAAGGTGCGGCGCCTGGCAGACCTGATCGCCGGCGAGGAGTGATGGGCAAGCGTGAATTAATGCTGTCAGCCCAATTCCTAGTCCACCGCCAGCAAACATCCGACGTTAAGTCGAGACCTATTCACATGGTCACCCCCCCATCCAAGGCCTAGTCTTGAGGCGTGGAGGCGTGAATCATCAAGACGTCGTTGGGAGAATCGAGATGAACAAGTCCGTTCCGAGCACCGCACAGGAGGGCCCCTCACCGGGCCAGTTCGAGTTGCGTTTCCAGTCGCTGTTCCACGCCGGCAAGGCGCTGGCCTTTCCCTGCGATGCACGCGGTGACGTGCTGCTGGATACGCTGAGCGACAAGGCGCTGGAGAACTATCTGTTCGCGCGCGCCGTGGTGGGCCATGAATACGCCAACCCGGTGGTGCAGGCCTGCACCGCCTGAGTCGACGTTTTTAATTCAATTCACTTGCCCCAGCCGTCGCGCAGGCCGGTGATCTTGTTGAACACCGGGCGCTCGGCGCGATGGTCGACGCGGTCGGCCACGAAGTAGCCGTGGCGCTCGAACTGCACCTTGGTGTCGGCTGACACCGCGGCCATCGACGGCTCCAGATAGGCCGTCACCACCTTCAGGCTGGCCGGGTTCAGCACTTCCAGGAAGTCGCGCCCGCCGGCATCCGGCTGGGCCTCGGTGAAGAGGCGGTCGTACAGCCGCACTTCGGCGGCCACGCCCTCGTGCACGCCCACCCAGGTGATCACGCCCTTGACCTTGATGGCGTCCGCGCCCGGCGTGCCGCTCTTGGTATCGGGCACGATGGCCGCCAGCACGGCCGTGATCTGGCCCGCCGCATCCTTCTCGCAACCCGTGCACTCCACCACATAGCCGGCCTTCAGGCGTGCCTTGTTGCCCGGGTAGAGGCGGTGGTAGCCCTTGGCCGGCTGCTCCATGAAGTCCTCGCGCTCGATCCACAGCTCGGGGCCGAGGCTGAACTGGCGCTGGCCCAGCTCGGGCAGATGCGGATGCGCGGGTGCGCCGCTGGGCTCGCGGTGCTCAAGACTGCCGAAGATCTCGGCGTAGTTGCTGAGCTTGAGCTTGACCGGGTCCAGCACCGCCATCGCGCGCGCGGCCTTGCCTTCCAGGTCGGCGCGCAGGCAGCCGTCCAGCACGCCATAGTCCAGCCAGGCGTTCTGCTTGGTGACGCCGGTGCCTTCCACCATGGTGCGGATGCTCTCGGGCGTGTAGCCGCGCCGGCGCATGCCGACCAGGGTGGGCATGCGCGGGTCGTCCCAGCCGCTCACATGGCCCTCGTCCACCAGCTGGCGCAGCTTGCGCTTGGAGGTCACCACATAGCTGAGGTTGAGGCGGCCGAATTCGTACTGGCGGGGCAGGGGCTTGGCGAGCAGGCCGCCCTCGGCCAGATGCTCCAGCAGCCAGTCGTAGAAGGGGCGCTGGTCTTCGAACTCCAGCGTGCAGATCGAATGGCTGATGCGCTCCAGCGCGTCCTCGATCGGGTGGGCGAAGGTGTACATCGGGTAGATGCACCACTGGTCGCCGGTGTTGTGGTGGGTGGCGCGGCGGATGCGGTAGAGCGCCGGGTCGCGCAGATTGATATTGGGGCTGGCCATGTCGATCTTGGCACGCAAGACCATGGCGCCATCGGCATGCTTGCCATCGCGCATCTCGCGGAAGCGCTGCAGGTGGTGCGCCACGCCCAGATCGCGGAAGGGGCTGTTCACGCCCGGGGTGGTGAAGTCGCCGCGATGCGCGCGCATCTGCTCGGGCGTCTGCTCGTCCACATAGGCGTGGCCGGCCGAGATCAGGGTTTCGGCCGCGCGGTACATGAAGTCGAAGTAGTCGCTGGCGAAGAACAGGTGCGAGGTGCCGCCCTGGTTCCAGTCCCAGCCCAGCCAGGACACCATCTCCTTGATGGCGTCCACATACTCCTGCTCTTCCTTCTCGGGGTTGGTGTCGTCGAAGCGCAGGTGGCAGATGCCGCCGTAGTCGCGCGCCAGGCCGAAGTTCAGGCAGATGCTCTTGGCGTGGCCGATGTGCAGATAGCCGTTCGGCTCGGGCGGGAAGCGGGTGCGGATACGGGCCGGGTCCAGCGGGCCGGCCGCATGGTGGGCCGCGTCGCCCGGGGTGCCGGCGAAATGACGCTCAGGCTGCCCGCCCTGCTGCTCCAGGTCGCGCTCGATGATGGCGCGCAGGAAGTTGTGCGGCTTGTGCGCTTCGTCGCTGGGGGCGTTGGGCTTGGCGTCGTGGGGAAGGGACATTGAGGGCGCTTCTGAAGAGAGAGAAAGGATCAGCCGCGATTTTAGAGGCCCTTGAACAGGTGGGCGTACATGCGGCTCACCGCCAGCCGGTCGGTGCTGCCATGCAGGTGCAGGCTGAGCTTGCCGGCCTCGTCGCGCACCGCCTTGGCGATCGCGTCGGCGCGCACCACCACGCTGCGGTGCACCTGCCAGAACAGGCCGGCATCCAGCTGCGGCAGCAGCTCGCGCAGCGAGATGCGCACCAGATGCTCCTTGCCGGCGGTGATGACGCGCACGTATTTGTCGGCCGCCTCGAAATACAGCACCTCGCTCACCGGCACCATCTGGATGGTGTTGCCCACGCTCACCTGCAGCAGGCGCAGCGGTGCCGGGGCTGTGGCGGGTGCACTCAGACCGGTTCCCAGCATGGCACGCAGCTGCGCCACCGCGTTGTGCAGGGCGGGCGCGGTGTCCTGAGCCTGCGCTCGGCCAGCCAGGGCCTGGCGCAGGCGCTGCACCGTCTGGGCTAGGCGCTCGCGCTGCACCGGCTTGAGCACGTAGTCCACCGCCGCATGCTCGAAGGCCTGCAGCGCGTACTGGTCGTAGGCGGTGACGAACACCAGCAGCGGGAAGGGCGCGCCCTCGGGCCAGTCTTCGGCCATGGCGGCGGCCGCCTCCAGCCCGCTCAGGCCCGGCATGCGGATGTCCAGGAAGCAGACCTGCGGCCGTTTCGCCAGCGCGGCGTCCACCGCGGCCTGGCCATGGGCGGCCATCGCCACGATCTCCAGCTCGGGCCAGAGCGCGACCAGCTCGGCGCGCAAATGCTCGGCCAGCAGCGGCTCGTCTTCGGCGATCAGGGCGGTCGTGATGGTGCTCATGCCTATACAGATGTTGATTGGGCTTGCGCCTCTTGAAGTGGGATGCTGATCTCGACCCGGCAGCCGCCGGCCTCCGGGGCGCTGATGCTCAGCCCGGCCTGCTGACCGTAGCGCGCCAGCAGGCGCTCGCGCACCTGCTGCAGGCCGAAGCGGGTGCCCGCGGTGGTGCCCTGGGCGTTCAGGCCGGCCCCGTCGTCGCTGACGCTCAGTAGCAAGACCTGACCCTGCAGCGCCGCGGCGACGCGCAGATGGCCGCCCTCGATATGCGGCTCCAGCCCATGCTTGATGGCGTTCTCCACCAGCGGCTGCAGCAGCAGCGGCGGGATCTGCAGCGCTTGCAGCTCGGCCGGCAGGCTCAGCTCGGGCTGCAGCCGTGCGCCCATGCGCACCTGCATCAGCTGCAGGTAGTCGGCGAGGCGCGCGAACTCGTCCTTGAGGCTGTGGCTGCCGCTGCGCGAGGCGTTGAGGGTGGCGCGCAGGAAGGCGATCAGCTGGTCCAGCATGGCCTGGGCGCGCGCCGGGTCCAGGCCGATCAGCACGCGCAGATTGGCCAGGGTGTTGAACAGCATGTGCGGCTCGAGCTGGGTTTCCAGCAGCTTGAGCTGGGTCTCGGCGGCCACGCGGCGCGCCTGCTCGGCCTGGGCCTGGGCGGCGAGCAGCCGGCCGCGCGTGTAGAAATAGCCGGTGGTGAGGCTGGCCATGGTGAGCGTGAACATGGCGGTGCTGGCGATGCTGCCCCAGCTGGCCTCCCACCAGTAGATCGAGCGCTGGCCCGTCAGCCAGTCGCCCAGCAGCACGCCCAGGGTGTAGCCCAGCGCCGCGCCCAGCAGCACGCAGAAGGCCATCCAGGCCCAGCCCGGCCAGCCGTTGGCGCATTCGGCGTCATCCGGGTAGCGGCGGTGCAGCAGCTGGGCGATCAGGGCGCGGCCGCCGTCGATGTAGAGCCAGCATTGCATGCCGATGGCAAAGGAGTAGCTCAGCTTGGCGCCGGTATGGCGCCAGCCGGACATCGCCGCCAGCAGCAGGCCGATGAGCAGGCAGAGGGCGGCGGCATGGGCGGCATGCCTGAGCAGCCGCTGGCAGACCGGGCCGCTGTGGGCATGACCGGCAAAGCGGGGCGGGGTGGTGTGCATGGGGCGGGATTGTGCGCGTGCGCGAAGGGGCTCAGGCCGCCAGCAGCGCGGCGCTGCCGGCCTTGGCCGGGGCCGGCGCCAGGATGTTGCGGGCGCGGGCCAGGAACACCGAGCTCAGCGCGCCGTAGGCGGCGCTCACGGCGATGGCGAAGTCGGCGCTGTGGGCCAGCTGGGGCTGCATCGCCAGCGTCACGCCCACCGCGTACTTGAGCAGGAAGATGGCCATCATCAGCGCCAGCGGCAGCCAGCTGCCGGGCACCTCGAAGGCTTGCTGCGCTGGCTGGAACTGCACCTTGCCGGGCCAGCCGCTGCGGCGCACCAGGCCGTAGCCCAGGCCGAAGGCCAGCGTCCAGGCCAGCGCCAGCCACAGCTGCCAGCCGAAGGCCGACAAGGCGCCCAAGATGCCCAGGCCGAGGAAGGCCAGCGGCAGCAGGCGCAGGCGTGCCGCCGAGACCCGTTGCGTGCGGCTCTGGCTGAGGCCCAGCGCCAGCAGCGCGGCGAGCAGGCCCCAGACCCAGGCGGGCGTGTGTTGGACGATCATCATCAGCATCTGTGCGTTCATGGCGGGCTCCTGGTTGGCGTGGAGCGAACTGTGCCCACCAGGGCGCGCCCGACCGAGCCCGCTGCGACCAAGCGCAGCCGGCTGGCGCCAGCGGCTGCCTAGCGGCGCCGGTTGCTGCTGCCGCCCAGCAGGCTGCCGAGCACGCCGCGGATGATCTCGCGCCCCACCGCCGAGCCGATCGAGCGCATGGCCGAGCGCGCGGCCGATTCGGCCAGCCCTTCCTTGCGGCCGCCGCGCGGGCCGGTGCTGCCGAACAGCACGTCCTTGAGTGCGCCACCGAGGCCGCCGCCCTCGTCCGCAGGGGCGGGCGCCGGGGGCTGGCCGTGGTTCACCGCGCGCGTGGCCTCGTCGGCCAGGCTGCCGCCGGCCGGCGTCGGTGCCGCGGCGGCACCGGCCACGCGGCCGCTCAGCTTCTCGTAGGCCGACTCGCGGTCCACCGTCTTCTCGTACACCCCGGCCACCAGCGAGGCCTGCAGCAGGGCCTGGCGCTGCGCCGGCGTGATGGGGCCGATCTGGCTGCCGGGCGGCAGCACATAGACGCGCTCGGTGATGCTGGGCCGGCCCTTCTCGTCCAACAGGCTCACCAGGGCCTCGCCCACCGCCAGCTCGCCGATCGCCGTGGCGATGTCCAGCCCCGGCTTGGCGCGCATGGTGTCGGCCGCGGCCTTGACGGCCTTCTGGTCGCGCGGCGTGAAGGCGCGCAACGCATGCTGCACCCGGTTGCCCAGCTGGCCCAGCACCGCGTCGGGGATGTCCAGCGGGTTCTGGGTCACGAAATAGACACCCACGCCCTTGGAGCGCACCAGGCGCACCACCAGCTCGATGCGTTCCACCAGCGCCGCGGGCGCCTCCTTGAAGAGCAGGTGGGCCTCGTCGAAGAAGAACACCAGCTTGGGTTTGTCCAGGTCGCCGACCTCGGGCAGGGTCTCGAACAGCTCGGACAACATCCACAGCAGGAAGCTCGCGTACAGGCGCGGCGCGGCCATCAGCTTGTCGGCGGCGAGGATGTTGACGACGCCCTGGCCGCCATCGGTCTGCATGAAGTCGGCGATGTTCAGCATCGGTTCGCCGAAGAACTGGTCGCCGCCCTGGGCCTCGATCTGCAGGAGGCCGCGCTGGATCGCGCCCACCGAGGCGGCGCTGACATTGCCGTACTGGGTGGTGAAGTCGCTGGCGTGCTCGCCCACATGCTGCAGCATGGCGCGCAGGTCCTTCAGGTCCAGCAGGGCCAGGCCGTTGTCGTCGGCGATCTTGAAGACCATCTGCAGCACGCCCTGCTGGGTCTCGTTGAGCGCCAGCATGCGCGCCAGCAGCAGCGGGCCCATGTCGCAGACGGTGGCACGCACCGGGTGGCCCTGCTCGCCGAACACGTCCCACAAGGTGGTGGGGCAGGCCAGCGGGGCGGAGGGCTCGAGGCCGCGCTCCTTCAGGATGGCCAGCAGCTTGTCGCTGGGCTTGCCGGCCTGCGAGATGCCGGTGAGGTCGCCCTTCACGTCGGCCAGGAATACCGGCACGCCGATGCGGCTGAATTCCTCGGCCAGCTTCTGCAGGCTGATGGTCTTGCCGGTGCCGGTGGCGCCGGTGATGAGTCCGTGGCGATTGGCGAGCGCGGGCAGCAGCTGGCACTCGATCTGGCCGTGGCGTGCCAGCAGGATGGGGTCGGCCATGCGGTGGGTCTCCGGTGCAAAAAGGGCGCGCCCTGGGGCGGCGGCTAAAATCGCAGTCTATCCAACAAGATTGAATGCGGCGGACCGTTCGGCGGGCGCCCGCATTCGCCAGCACGCGCAGGAGCATCAAGGCAATGGCAGGGCATTCCAAATGGGCCAATATCCAGCATCGCAAGGGCCGTCAGGACGAGAAGCGCGGCAAGATCTGGACCCGCATCATCCGTGAGATCACGGTGGCGGCACGGGCCGGTGGCCCCGATCTGAGCGCCAACCCGCGCCTGCGCCTGGCGATCGAAAAGGCCAAGGCCGCCAATATGCCGGCCGACCGCATCAAGTACAACGTCGACAAGGCCTCGGGCAATCTCGACGGCGTGAGCTACGAGGAAATCCGCTACGAAGGCTACGGCATCGGCGGCGCGGCCATCATGATCGACACCATGACGGACAACAAGGTCCGCACCGTGGCCGAGGTGCGCCATGCCTTCAGCAAGTACGGCGGCAATATGGGCACCGACGGCTCGGTGTCCTTCCAGTTCAAGCATTGCGGCCTGTTCCTGTTCGCCCCCGGCACCTCGGAAGACAGGCTGATGGAAGTGGCGCTGGAAGCCGGCGCCGACGATGTGGTGAGCGGCGAAGACGGCTCGATCGAGGTGCTGAGCTCGCCCGCCGCCTACGAAGGCGTGAAGGCGGCGCTGGAAGCCGCCGGCCTGGTGCCCGAGCTGTCCGAGGTGACCATGCGCGCCGACAACACCATCGAGTTGACCGGTGAAGACGCCGTCCGCATGCAGAAGCTGCTGGACGTGCTGGAAGACCTGGATGACACGCAAGAGGTCTATCACAACGCCAGCCTGGGTGAATGAAAGTCAGCGAATGAAAGTATTGGTGCTTGGCAACGGCGGCCGTGAACATGCCCTGGCCTGGAAGCTGGCCCAGGGCGAGCGGGTCAGCCAGGTTTTCGTGGCCCCCGGCAATGGCGGCACGGCGCGCGACGCGCGCCTAAAGAACATCCCCATCACCGACGTGAAGGCGCTGGCGGACTTCGCCCAGGCCGAGAAGATCACGCTCACCGTGGTGGGGCCCGAGGCCTATCTGGCGGCCGGCGTGGTGGACGAGTTCCGCGCGCGCGGCCTGCGCATCTTCGGCCCCACCAAGGCGGCCGCGCAGCTGGAGTCGTCCAAGGCCTATGCCAAGGACTTCATGCAGCGCCACGGCATTCCCACCGCGGCCTACGAGACCTTCAGCGATGCCGCGGCGGCGCATGCCTATGTGGATGCCCAGGGCGCGCCCATCGTCATCAAGGCCGACGGCCTGGCCGCCGGCAAGGGTGTGGTGGTGGCGATGACGCTGGCCGAGGCGCATGAGGCGATCGACTGGATCCTGGCCGACAACAAGCTCGGCGTGGTGCACAACGAAGGCGGCGCGCGCGTCGTCATCGAGCAGTTCCTGCAGGGCGAGGAAGCCAGCTTCATCGTGCTGTGCGACGGCAAGAACGTGGTCTCGCTGGCCACCAGCCAGGACCACAAGCGCCTGCTCGACAAGGACGAGGGCCCCAACACCGGCGGCATGGGCGCCTACTCACCCGCCCCGGTGGTAACGCCCAATGTGCATGCCAAGGCGATGCACGAGATCATCATGCCCACCATCCATGGCATGGCGCGCGATGGACATCCCTTCACCGGCTTCCTCTACGCCGGCCTGATGATCGATGCTAGCGGCCAACCGCGCACGGTGGAGTTCAACACCCGCATGGGCGACCCCGAGACCCAGCCCATCATGATGCGGCTGAAGAGCGATCTGTTCGAGGTGCTGATGCACGCCACCGACGGCACGCTGGACCAGGTCGAGCTGCAGTGGGATCGCCGCGTGGCGCTGGGCGTGGTGATGGCCGCGGGCGGCTATCCGCTCAATCCGCGCAAGGGCGATGCCATCACCGGCCTGCCGGCGGATGCCGAGGACGCGATGGTGTTCCATGCCGGCACCATCGAGCAGGACGGTCAGCTGCTCACCAACGGCGGGCGCGTGCTCTGCGTCACCGCGCTGGGCGAGTCGGTGCGCAACGCCCAGCAGCTGGCCTACGACACCCTGACCAGCATCCAGTTCGAGGGCAAGCAGTACCGCCAGGACATCGGCTACCGGGCGGTGAAGCGTTGAGCCCTCGAGAGCCCATGAAGCTGCCTCCGCGTGTCCTGACCGGTGCCATGCCGGTGCAGGCGCGCGGCAGCGCGCTGGCGCGCGGCCTGCTGAAGCTGGCCGGCTGGGAGTTGGCCTTTGACGGCCTGCCCGGCAAGCAGGGCGTCATCATGGCCTACCCGCACACCTCCAACTGGGACTTTGTGTTGGGCCTGCTGGCCAAATGGGCCTTCGGCTTGAACGTCAAGTTCTGGGGCAAGGACAGCCTGTTCCGCGTGCCCCTGTTCGGCGCCTGGGTGCGCTGGCTGGGCGGTGTGCCGGTGAACCGCAGCAGCGCTTCCGGTCTGGTGGCCGACACGGTGGCGCGCGTCCGCGCGGCCCAGGTGGCCGACGAAGAGTTCTGGCTGGCGCTGGCGCCCGAGGGCACGCGCGCCTATGTGGATGGCTGGCGCTCCGGCGCCTACCATGTGGCGGTGCAGGCCGGCGTGCCGGTGGGGCTGGCCTATTTCGATTTCGGTCGCAAGCGCGTGGGCCTGACCTGCTTCGTGCAACTCAGCGGCGACCCGGCGCAAGACCTGGCCCTGTTCGCCGATTACCTGGCCAGCTGCCGCGGCAAGCGGCCCGAACTGGCCGGCCCGGTGAGGCTCAAGACATGAACACAGAACTCGTGCGCGACTACCTGCTGGGTCTGCAGCAGCGCATCATCAGCGGGCTGGAGCGCCTGGATGGCCAACCCTTCATCACCGACGGCTGGCAGCGCGAGCCGGGCGGCCGCCTGGAGGGCGATGGCCTGACGCGCCTGATCGAGATGGGCGGCCTGTTCGAGCGCGGCGGCTGCAATTTCTCGCACGTCAAGGGTCGGGTCTTGCCCCCCTCGGCCACCCAGCACCGGCCCGAGCTGGCCGGCGCGCCCTTCGAGGCGATGGGCGTCTCGCTGGTGCTGCATCCGCACAACCCCTTCGTGCCGACCGTGCACATGAACGTGCGCATGTTCGCGGCCCTGCCGGCCGATCGCGAGCCGGTGGTGTGGTTTGGCGGCGGCATGGACCTCACGCCCTACTACGGCTTCGAGCGCGACGCCCAGCATTTCCACCGCACCTGCCGTAGCGCGCTGGAGCCGCATGGCCCCGAGCTCTACCCGCGCTTCAAGAGCTGGTGCGACGAGTACTTCTTCCTGAAGCACCGCAACGAGCCGCGCGGCATCGGCGGGGTGTTCTTCGACGACTATGCGGAGGGTGGCTTCGACGCGGCCTTCGGCATGATGCAGTCGGTGGGCGATGCCTTCCTGCCGGCCTATGGCCCCATCGTCGAGCGCCGCCAGGGCCTGGCCTATGGCGAGCGCGAGCGCGACTTCCAGGCCTACCGGCGCGGGCGCTATGTCGAATTTAATCTGGTGTTCGACCGCGGCACCCTGTTCGGCCTGCAGTCGGGCGGGCGCACCGAGTCCATCCTGATGTCGATGCCGCCGCTGGTGAAGTGGCGCTATGACTGGAAGCCCGAGGAGGGCACACCCGAAGCCAGGCTGTACAGCGATTTCCTGCGCCCGCGCGACTGGGCCGACGAGACGGCCACCCATCTATGGCTTTGAGCGCCCGGCGCATCGGGCTGTTCGGCGGCAGCTTCGATCCCGTTCATCTGGCGCATCTGGCCCTGGCGCGCAGCGCGCTGCGGCAGCTGGGCCTGGACGGGTTGCGCTGGGTGCCGGCGGGGCGGCCCTGGCAGAAGGCGCAGCGGCAACTGAGCGCGGCCGAGCATCGCGCCGCCATGGTGGCGCTGCTGCTGGAGGGCGAGCCGCGTTTCGAGCTGGACCGCAGCGAGCTCGATCGCGACGGCCCCAGCTACACGATAGACACGGTGCGGGCCTGGTTGGCGAGCGAGCCGGGCATCACGCCGGTGCTGATCCTCGGCCAGGACCAGTATGCGAAATTGCCCACCTGGCACCAATGGCGCGAGCTGCTGGGCCTGGTGGAGTTGGCGGTGGCGGCGAGGGCGGGTCAAGAAATCCGCGCTGCGGCCGAAGTCGAGTTGGTGGCCCACCGCATGCAGCGGCTGGACATGCCGGCCATGGATATTTCATCCACCCTCGTGCGCGAGCAAGTCTTGCGTGGCGGGGATATCAAGCCCATGGTGGGCGAGAGGGTTGCGGGGTATATTGCCCAGCACCATCTTTACAGCGAGTACTGAATGGACATTCGTAAACTGCAACGTGCCATCGTCGATGGTCTGGAAGACGTCAAGGCCCAGAACATCGTGGTGTTCAACACCGAGCATATGTCGCCGCTGTTCGAGCGCGTCATCATCGCCTCGGGCACCAGCAACCGGCAGACCAAGGCGCTGGCTTCCAGCGTGCGGGAGACGGTCAAGGGCCGTGGCCTGCAGGTGATGCGCACGGAAGGCGAAGACAACGGCGAATGGATCATCGTGGACTGCGGCGCCGCCGTCGTGCATGTGATGCAGCCGGCCATCCGCGAGTACTACCACCTGGAAGAGATCTGGGGCGAGAAGCCCGTCAAGCTCAAGCTGGGCAGCAGCGAGACCAAGCTGGTGAAGGCCTCCGAGGACGAGGCCGCGCCGGCGAAGAAGGCCGCGGCCAAGAAGCCCGCGGCGAAGAAGACGGCTGCGGTCAAGGCGCCCGCCAAGACTGCTACCAAGGCGCCGGCCAAGCCCGCCGCCAAGGCAGCGGCCAAAACGCCTGCCAAAGCGCCGACCAAAGCGCCGACCAAAGCGCCGGCCAAGAAGGTCGTCGCCAAGAAGGCCGTCAGCCGCACCGTGGGCGTGAAGGCCGTCACGGCGCCCGCCACCAAGACCATCAAGGTCGGCGTGAACGGCAAGAAGCCGGCCGCCAAGAAGGCCGCGCCCAAGGTGAGCAGCGCCCGCCCTGCTGCCAAAGCTGCGCCCAAGCGACCCGCCGGCCGCAGCAAGGCCTAAGCAGGCATGCGCCTGTTGCTGGTGGCCGTGGGCCAGCGTCAGCCCGCCTGGGCGGACGCGGCCTACGAGGATTTCGCCAAGCGCTTCCCGCCCGAGATGCGGCTGGAGCTCAAGGCCGTGAAGGCCGAGCCGCGCGGCGGCAAGAGCGCCGAGCAACTGATGGCGGCCGAGGCGCAGCGCCTCGAGGCGGCCCTGCCCAAGAGCGTGCGCCGCATCGTGCTGGACGAGCGCGGCGAGCGCCAGACCACCAAGCAACTGGCCGAACGCCTGGAGCGCTGGAAGGGCGATGGCCGCGATGTGGCCATCTTCATCGGCGGCCCCGATGGCCTGCACCCGGACCTGAAGGACAAGGCCGACGAGATGCTGCGCCTTTCCGACCTCACCCTGCCGCATGCCTTTGTGCGCGTGCTGCTGGCCGAGGCGCTGTACCGCGCCTGGTCGGTGATGGAAGGTCATCCCTACCATCGCGAATAGCGGCCGGAGCGGGCCCGGGCCTGGGTTAGCATCGGCTGCATGGCCTTGATCTATCTCGCTTCCCAGAGCCCGCGCCGGCGTCAGCTGCTTGAGCAGCTGGGCATTGCCCACGAGACCCTGCTGCCGGGGCCCGACGAGGATGCCGAGGCGCTGGAAACGCAGGAGCCCGGCGAGCTGCCCGACGCCTATGTGCGGCGCGTCACCCACAACAAGCTGAAGGCTGCGCAGGCGCGCCTGGCGCGGCGCGGGCTGCGCGCATTGCCGGTGCTGTGCTCCGATACCACCGTGGCCCTGGGCACGGCCATCCTGGGCAAGCCGGCGGATGCCGACGATGCGCTGCAGATCCTGCGCCGGTTGTCGGGGCACACGCACCGCGTGCTCACCGCGGTGAGCCTGAGCTGGGCGGGCCGGGAGGCGCAGCTGGTGAGCGTCTCGCATGTGCGTTTCGCCGCCATCCCCGAGGCCGCGCTGCGTGCCTATGTGGCCAGCGGCGAGCCGATGGGCAAGGCGGGCGCCTATGCGATCCAGAGCCAGATCGCCGGCTGGATCGAGCACATGGAGGGCAGTTACTCGGGCATCATGGGTCTGCCCCTTTACGAGACCGCGCTGCTGTTGCGCCAAGCCGGTATTGATTGCTAGACAAAGAGCCCATGGAAGACATTCTGATCAACTGGTCTCCGCAGGAGACGCGCGTGGCGGTGGTGGAGAACGGCGCGGTGCAGGAGCTGCATTGCGAACGCACGCTGGAGCGCGGCCTGGTGGGCAATATCTACTCGGGCCGGGTGGCGCGTGTGCTGCCGGGCATGCAATCGGCCTTCATCGACATCGGCTTGGAGCGCGCCGCCTTTCTGCATGTGGCCGATCTGCATGTGAACGGCGCCACGCCGCGCTCGCACCATGGCGATGCGGCCGCGCCGCCCACGCCGATCGAGCGCCTGGTGTTCGAGGGTCAGGCCTTGACCGTGCAGGTCATCAAGGACCCGATCGGTACCAAGGGCGCGCGCCTGTCCACGCAGATCTCGATCGCCGGCCGCATGCTGGTGCATCTGCCGCAGGACGAGCACATCGGCATCTCGCAGAAGATCGGTTCGCCCGAGGCGCGCGAGCTGCTGCGCCAGCGCATGCAGCAGCTGGTGGGCAAGCCGGAGGAGGGCGGCGGTGGCGGTTTCATCCTGCGCACGAACGCCGAAGACGCCTCGGACGAGGAGCTGGGCGCCGACATCGCCTATCTCAAGAAGACCTGGGCCACCATCAAGGAGCGCAGCTTCCGCTCGCCGCCCGGTACCCTGCTGCATCAGGATCTGAGCCTGGTGGAGCGCGTGCTGCGCGATCTGGTGAGCGAGCGCACCGGCTCGATCCGCATCGACTCCAAGATGCAGTTCGACGTGCTGCGCGGCTTTGGCGAAACCTATATGCCCGCGGCCACCGCCAAGCTGGAGCATTACCGCGGCGAGCGGCCGATCTTCGATCTGCACAACATCGATGCCGAGATCGACCGCGCGCTGGCGCGCCGGGTGGACCTGAAGTCGGGCGGTTACCTGATCATCGACCAGACCGAAGCCATGACCACGGTGGACGTCAACACCGGCGGCTTCGTCGGGGCGCGCAACTTCGACGACACCATCTTCAAGACCAATCTGGAGGCGGCCGGCGCGATTGCGCGCCAGCTGCGCCTGCGCAATCTGGGCGGCATCATCATCGTCGACTTCATCGACATGACGCGCGACGAGCATCGCAGCGCGGTGCTCTCGGAGTTCCGCAAACAGCTCGCCAAGGACCGCACCAAGGTCACGGTGGGCGGCTTCACCCAGCTCGGCCTGGTGGAGATGACCCGCAAGCGCACGCGCGAATCGCTTGCCCGCATGCTGTGCGAACCCTGCCCCACCTGCGAGGGCCGCGGCCAGATCAAGACCGCGCGCAGTGTCTGCTACGACATCATGCGCGAGATCCTGCGCGAGGCGCGCCAGTTCTCGCCCAAGGAGTTCCGCGTCGTCGCCGCTGCCAATGTGGTGGAGATGCTGCTCGACGAAGAGAGCCAGCATCTGGCCGGGCTCTCGGACTTCATCGGCAAGCCGATCTCGCTGACCGCCGAGCCGGCCAACCAGACCGAGCATTACGACATCGTGCTGCTCTAGGCGCCTTCGCGCAGCCAGACCTTGACGTCCCGCAGCCCCATCAGCTTGAGGATGACGTAGTTGACGGCCGCGGCGCCCGGCTGGTCGCCCAGCAGCACGATCTCCGAGTAGCGCGGCAGGCCGACCTTCTCCAGCAGGCGCCAGATCTCCTTGGCCGGCTTGGGGCTGGCGTCGGCGTTCAGGAACTGGGCGTAGGGCAGGTGCAGCATGGGGCCATCGGGCACCTGCGCCGGTGGCTGCGGGCCCGACGCCACGAACACGCGCGGACCCTGGGCGCCGGCCAGGCGCGTCAGCAGCAGGCCGGGGCGCGGCTTGGCTGCAAAGGCGATGGCCGCGCCGGGCGCCGCGTTGGGGTTCGGCCGGGCCACGTCCTGGCCCTGCTCGGCCCAGCGCTCGATGCTGTCCAGCAGCAGCGACACCTTGGCCTGCCCCAGCCCGTCGAGCATCAGATAGGCCAGGGCCACGCTTTCGTTGAGCCCGCCCTCGGAGACCAGCACCGCCTCATGCCCCGCGTTGATGCCGGCGCGCCCCAGCAGGCCGGCGAGCTGTGCCGGGCTGCGCAGCTGTTCAGCGAGTTGCGCGGCTGGCAGGTTCAGCGCCTGCGGCACATGGCCGAGCTTGAACTGGTCGGCCGCCCGCACATCGACGATGCTGGTCTTTGACAGGCCGAGGGCCTTCAGCATCGGACTGTTCCAGGCCTTCACCCAGGCGGCGTCGCGCAGCAGATGCGGGTCGGCGTAGGTCCAGACCGGCAGTTCGCGCGGGTCCTGCAGCCAGCCCATCTGCGACTCCTGGAACAAGCTGACCTGCGGATAGTTCAGCATGAACTTGAGCGCGAAGAAGGGCACCGCGGCGGCACCGCCACCGCCGCAATAGGCGTGGATCTGCTGCTCCGGCCGCACGCCCAGATGCCTGAGCATGCGTTCCAGCTCCGGGGGCGACTTGAAGGTCTTGTCCGCATTGAAGAAGTCGCCGGCCGGCATCAGCGTGGCGTGCGGCACATGGCCGGCGCGATCGAAGAAGGCCGCGCCGCCGTAGTAGTAGCTGGGGTCCAGCGCCTCCAGCATGACATGGTGGGCGGGGTCGCCGGTGGCGGCGAGGAACTCGGGCAACCGCACGCGCACGTCTTGCCGCGGCGCGCCCAGGCTGATGGTGCCGGCCGGCGGCGCGGGCGTGGCCTCCTGGGTGACGGTTTGGCCGAGCGCGCTCCATTTGGCCATGCCGCCGTCGAGGATGTAGAGCTGCTCGGCAGGCACGCCACGATGCAGCAAATCCCAGAACAAGCGGGTGGCGGCCCAGGTGCCGCCCTGGTCGTAGAGGATCAGCTGCTGGTCGGGCCGGATGCCCCAGGCGCGCAGGCGCTGCTCCAGCTGTGCGGGCGACACCTCGGCCTGCGTGTAGGCGTACAGGTCGGCGTTGACGGCGCCCGGGATATGGCTCTTGCGGTGCAGTTGCGCGGGCGAGGCGTCCAGCACCAGCAGGTCCGGCCGCCCCAGCCGCTGCGCCAGCCAGCCCGCGCTGACCAGCCGGCCCTGCGGCCCCGCGTCGCTCGCCAGGGCCAGCGATGGCAGGCCGGGCAGGGCCAGCATCATCCACAGCAGGCAGATCTTCAGCAGTCTCGGCATCATGCTCTCCCGGTGTCACAGCTCCTTGAGCGGTGCCCGCGAACATACGCCGGCGCGCCGGCGCCGGCCGGCTGCTTGCGACGAACGACGTCCTGGAGGGGTCAGGCTGCACGACAAGGTTTGTCTTTGTAAGCCGGCTTGGCCCGCCTTCATATTGGCGTTGCGGGCTCATGCACAATCACGCCTGCAAGACTCCGGCCTCAGGAGTCATTCGTCGAGAACATGACCGACCCGCATCGCAAGTCCGCATTGCACTTTTCCGCGCGCCGCCGCTTCATGGCGGCCGGCGTTTCCACCCTCAGCCTGCCGGCCTGGGCCCAGTTCCGGGTCGAGATTGCCGGTGTCGGCGGCACCCAGCTGCCGATTGCCGTGCCCGAGTTCCGTGACGAGGCGCGCGCCGGCCAGCCGGTTTCGGCCATCATCCGTGCCGACCTCGAGCGCAGCGGCCAGTTCCGCGTCGTCGAGGGCCCCGCGGGCCTGTCCGAGCTGAGCCAGCCGAGCTTCGTCGACTGGCGTGCGCGCCAGGCCGATGCGCTGGCGGCGGGTTCGGTGACGCGCCTGGCCGACGGCCGCATGGATGTGCGCTACAAGCTATGGGACGTGGTGAAGGGGGCCGACCAGGGCGGCGAAAGCCATGCCGTGGTGCCCGACGATGTGCGCCTGGCCGCGCACCGCATCGCCGATTCGATCTACCAGCGCCTCACCGGCGAGCGCGGCGTGTTCGCCACCCGCATGGCCTATGTCACCAAGGCCGGCGGCCGCTACAGCCTGCGCATCACCGATGCCGATGGCGAGGGCGGCCAGGTGGCGCTGGCCAGCCCCGAACCCATCATCTCGCCGGCCTGGTCGCCGGACGGCAAGGAGCTGGCCTATGTGTCCTTCGAGACGCGCAAGGCGGTGGTATGGGTGCAGGATCTTTCCACCGGACGGCGCCGCGCGCTGGCCGACTTCCGCGGCAGCAACAGCGCCCCGGCCTATTCGCCCGATGGCCAGCAGATCGCGCTGACGCTGTCGCGCGAGGGCGGTTCGCAGCTCTTCATCATGAACCGTGCTGGTGACGGTGTGCGGCGGCTGACGCAGACCCAGGCGATCGACACCGAGCCGGTGTTCGCGCCCGATGGCCGCACGCTGTTCTTCGTGAGCGACCGCGGCGGCGGCCCGCAGATCTACCGCATGCCCGTAGCCGGCGGCGGCGCCGAGCGTGTCACTTTCAGCGGCGCCTACAACATCAGCCCCAGCATCAGCCCCGACGGGCGCAGCCTGGCCTACATCACACGCATCGGCGGCGGGGCCTTCCGCGTCTGCGTGATGGAGCTGGCCAGCGGCAGCGTGCAACAGATCAGCGACACCAGCGATGACGAGAGCCCGAGCTTCTCGCCCAACGGCCGTCTGCTGGTCTACGCCACCCGTTCGGGCGGCCGTGACGTGCTGATGACCAGCACCCTGGATGGCAGGATCAAGGCCAAGCTGGTCTCGACCCTGGCCGATGTGCGCGAGCCGACCTGGGGGCCTTTTGGTCGTTGACCGTCGTTGGCGCCCGCTGAGGTCCGCTGATCGTCGACAATGCTTTCCATGGCCGGCGTCAGTCGGCCTTTTCTCACCCGATATTGCAAGAGAGTAGGAGCTCCACAATGCAAATGCACAAACTGATCCTGTCCGCCCTGGTCGCCGCCTCCCTGGTGGCCTGCAGCTCCACCAAGCTGGACGAGCCGGCGCCGGTGGAAAACCGTGCGCCCGTCGTGACGGCCCCCAGCACCGACGCCGGCGCCGCCCGCAGCAGCGAAACCAAGATCCCCACCGTGGACCTGGGCACGCAACTGACCGCCGCCGTGGCCAACCAGCGCGTTGTCTACTTCGACTTCGACAGCTATGTCGTGAAGGAAGAGTACCGTGGCCTGGTGGAGGCCCATGCCAAGCGCCTCAACAACGACCGCAAGGTCCGTCTGAACCTCGAAGGCCATACCGACGAGCGCGGCGGCCGCGAGTACAACCTTGCGCTGGGCCAGAAGCGCGCCGAGGCGGTGGCCAAGAGCCTGACCCTGATCGGCGTGCAGACCGCCCAGGTCGAGCCGGTGAGCTTTGGCAAGGAGCGTCCGGCCGTGCAGGGCAGCGACGAAGCCGCCTGGGCCAAGAACCGCCGCGTCGAACTGAAGGACAAGTGAGATGACGCTCACGCGAGCCCGTCTGGCAACGCTGCTGCTGACGCTTGGGGCCGCGGCCCTGTCGCCGGCGCGCGCGGCCCTGTTCGAGGACGATGAGGCGCGCAAGGCGATCCTGGATCTGCGCGCCAAGTCGCAGCAGAACGAGGAGGCGCAGCGCGCCCGCTTCGATCAGCTCAGCAAGCAGCTGCAGGAGCAGGTGCAGCCGCTCAGCCGCAGCCTGCTGGACCTGAACAGCCAGATCGATGCCTTGCGTGGCGAGATCGCCAAGCTGCGCGGCCAGAACGAGCAGCTCGCGCGCGAGCTCTCCGAGGTGCAGCGCAAGCTCAGCGACCAGGCCCAGGCACTGGACTCGCGTCTGCGCCCGCTGGAGCCGCAAAAGGTGGCGCTGGACGGCCGAGAGTTCCAGGTCGAGCCCGAGGAAAAGCGCCAGTTCGACGCCGCCATGGGGCTGGTGCGGCGCGGCGATTTTGCCGAGGCCGGCAATGCGCTCGCCGGCTTTCTGAAGCGCTTCCCGGCCAGCGGCTACAGCGATGCGGTGCGTTTCTGGCTGGGCAATGCCCAGTATGGCAAGCGCGACTACAAGGACGCGATCGCGACCTTCAAGGCCTTCATCGCCAGCAACCCCGAGCACCCGCGTGCCGCGGAGGCCCTGCTGGCGCTGGCGAATTGCCAGATCGAGCTGAAGGACCTCAAGTCCGCGCGCCGCAGCCTGGAAGACCTTCTCAAGGCCTATCCGGGCACCGAGGCGGCGCAGGCCGGCAAGGAACGCCTGGCGGCACTGAAGTAGTCAAGCCTCTCGCGCAAGACCTGGCCCCGGCTGCCCCGCGCACCCGGGGCCTTTGTCATTGAACCCTAGAATCCGACGATGCCCGAACTGACCGAACTCGATGTCGCCGCGCTGTACCGCCAGGTGCTGTGGGCGGGTTTTGCGCTGGCCTGCCTGTTCGGCGCCGTCGCGCAGCGCAGCCATTTCTGCACCATGGGCGCGCTCGCCGATATCGTCAACATGGGCGACTGGACGCGCATGCGCATGTGGGTGATGGCCATGGGCGTGGCCGTGCTGGGTTTCAACGGCATGGTCTGGCTGGGCTGGCTGGAGGCCGGCAAGAGCATTTATGCGGCGCCGCAATTGCTGTGGGCCTCGAACCTGCTGGGCGGGCTGCTGTTCGGCGTTGGCATGGTGCTGGCCTCGGGTTGCGGCAGCAAGACCCTGGTGCGCCTGGGCGCCGGCAACCTGAAGTCCCTGGTGGTGTTCCTGGTGATGGGCCTGGCCGCCTTTGCCACCATGAAGGGCATCACCGCGGTGCTGCGCGTGGAGACGGTGGACCGCCTGATGCTGCCGCTCGGCGCGGGGCAGGATCTGCCCAGTCTGCTGGCCGCCCGGCTGGGCCTGGATGCGCGTCGGCTGGCCCTGGGCTGTGGTCTGCTGTTCGGTGCCGTGGCGCTGGTCTGGGCCTTGTGGCGCAGCGAGGCACGTGAAGGCGCGGCCCTGCTTGGAGGGCTTGGCAGCGGTGCGCTGGTGCTGGCGTTCTGGTGGGTGAGCGGGCGCCTCGGTCATGTGGCCGAGGATCCCAGCACGTTGCAGGAGTTGTTCGTCGGCAGCAACGGCCAGCAGCGCATGGAGGGCATGAGCTTTGTCGCGCCGGTGGCCAACACCCTGGACTGGCTGCTGTTCTACAGCGACAAGAGCAAGCTGCTGAATCTCGGCATCGTCAGCACCCTGGGCGTGGCCTGCGGCTCCATGCTGACGGCCCTGGCCACGCGCAAGTTCCGCTGGGAAGGCTTTCGCAATGTCGACGACCTGGCCAACCACCTGGTGGGCGCGCTGCTGATGGGCGTGGGCGGCGTGGTGGCGCTGGGTTGCACCATCGGGCAGGGCCTCTCGGGTATCTCGACGCTGAGCCTGGGCAGCTTCCTGGCCCTGGCCGGCATCATGGCCGGCGCGGTGCTGGCGCTGCGCTGGCAGGCGGCTCGCCTGGAGCGCATGGCATGACGGCGCTGATGGACATGGAGGCTGGCATGGAGGCAGATAGCGAACGCCGTTTCGGCGGCCTGCGTCGCCTCTACGGCGAGCGCGACTACCTGCGTCTGCGCGCCGCGCGTTTCGCGGTGGTGGGCCTGGGCGGCGTGGGTTCCTGGGCGGCCGAAGCGCTGGCGCGCATGGGCGTGGCCGAGCTCACCCTGATCGATCTGGACCAGGTGGCCGAATCCAATATCAACCGCCAGATCCAGGCGCTCAGCTCGACCCTGGGCATGGCCAAGGTGGAGGCCTTGCGGCAACGCTTTGCCGAGATCAATCCGGCCTGCCGCGTGCATCTGGTCGAGGAATTCGTCGACGAGCAAAACTGGCCGGGCCTGCTGGCGGGCCGCGCCATCGACGGCCTGGTCGATGCCTGCGACCAGGTGCGCGCCAAGGCGAAGCTGGCGGGCTGGGCGCGCGAGACCGGCACGGCCTTCGTCACCGTGGGTGCGGCGGGGGGCAAACGCCAGCCTCATCTGGTCGAGCTGCAGGACCTGGCCCTCACCACCCACGACCCGCTGCTGGCCAGTCTGCGCCAGCGCCTGCGCAAGCAGTACGGCGCCGCGCGCGTGGGCAAGATCGGGGTCAGCTGCGTCTACTCGCGCGAGCCGGTGCAACGCCCGGCCGAGTCCTGCGATCTGGACGGCAGCCTCAACTGCCACGGCTATGGATCCAGCGTGGCCGTCACCGCCGGTTTCGGCATGGCCGCGGCGGCCGAGTTGGTGAAAGAATTTTTGAAATAGTACTTGCAGGCCTCGTTTAAAAACTTCTATAATTTGAGGCTCTGCTGAACGGGGGTTGTTAGCTCAGTCGGTAGAGCAGCGGACTTTTAATCCGTTGGTCGCAGGTTCGAATCCTGCACAACCCACCAGTCATGTGGTTTCGTGGGTCCTTAGCTCAGTTGGTAGAGCAGCGGACTCTTAATCCGTTGGTCGAAGGTTCGAATCCTTCAGGGCCCACCACGAAACTTCAGGACGGACCAGAATTCGGGTCCTTAGCTCAGTTGGTAGAGCAGCGGACTCTTAATCCGTTGGTCGAAGGTTCGAATCCTTCAGGGCCCACCAAAATCCCGAATCGAAAAGGACTCACCGCGAGGTGAGTCCTTTTTTCGTTGACGGCTGCGCACCGGGGCCTGCCCGCCCTGAGTACCATCAACCATGTCGCTGAAGCTCTACCTGCTGTTTCTGGCCATGGCCACGGCCACCGTGTTCAGCCCCGGCCCCGGGGTGATGCTGACGCTCGACAACGCCATGCGCCTGGGCTGGCGGGCCAGCCTGCCCGGCATTCTGGGCATCGCCGCTGGCGCCCTGGTGGTGGCCAGCATCTCGGCCACCGGCCTGGGCCTGCTGCTGGCGAGTTCGGCGCTGGCCTTCAGCGTCATCAAGCTGGTGGGCGCCGCCTACCTGGTGTACCTGGGCGTCAAGCTATGGCGCAGCCCGGGCCTGGGCTGGCAGGATGCCGCGGCGGCCACGCCGCAGTCGGCGCGCCGCCGCTTTGCCGAAGGCCTGGCGCTGCAGTTCACCAATCCCAAGGCGATCTTCTTCTTCATCTCGGTGCTGCCGCAATTCGTCGACGCCCGCGCCGCCCATGGACCCCAGTTCGCCCTGCTGGTGTGCAGCTATGCGGCCCTGGTGGTGCTGATCCATACCGGCTATGCGATCACGGCCCAGCGTGCGCGTGGTTGGCTGCGCTCCGAGCGCACCGGCCGCGCGCTCAACCGCGCGGGCGCCATCACCTTCGTGGGCTTCGGCGTGGCCATGGCCGGCGCCAAGGCCTGAGGGCGCCCAGGGCCTTGGGCGCTGGGCTAGACTCCAGCGCCTCTATCCGCACAGCACAAGATGTCCACCCTCACCGAAGCCAGCCTGCTGCAGGCCCTGCAGACCGTCATCGACCCCAACACCCAGCAAGACCTGGTGAGCGGCAAGCAGATCAAGAACCTGCGCATCGCCGGCGCCGATGTGAGCTTCGAAGTGGAGCTGGGCTACCCGGCCGCCAGCCAGCATGCCGCCCTGCGCGAGGCCCTGGTGGTCGCGGCGCGAAGCCTGCCCGGTGTGGGCAAGGTGGAGGTGCAGGTCGGCAGCAAGATCATTGCCCATGCGGTGCAGCGCGGCGTGCAGCTGCTGCCGGGCGTGAAGAACATCGTCGCCGTGGCCTCGGGCAAGGGCGGGGTGGGCAAGAGCACCACCGCCGCCAACCTGGCGCTGGCGCTGGCCGCCGAGGGCGCCCGCGTGGGCCTGCTGGATGCCGACATCTATGGCCCCAGCCAGCCCACCATGATGGGCATCTCGGGCCGGCCCGAGAGCCTGGATGGCCAGAACATGGAACCCATGCTCAGCCATGGCCTGCAGCTGATGTCGATCGGCTTCCTGGTGGCCGAGGACCAGGCCATGATCTGGCGCGGCCCGATGGCCACCCAGGCGCTGGAGCAGCTGCTGCGCCAGACGCGCTGGCAGGAGCTGGACTATCTGATCATCGACATGCCGCCCGGCACCGGTGACATCCAGCTGACGCTGTCGCAGCGCGTGCCCGTCACCGGCGCGGTGATCGTCACCACGCCGCAGGACATCGCCCTGATCGACGCCAAGAAGGGCCTGAAAATGTTCGAGAAGGTCGGCGTGCCCATCCTGGGCATCGTCGAGAACATGGCGGTGCACATCTGCAGCCAGTGCGGCCACGCCGAGCACATCTTCGGCGCCGATGGTGGCAAGAAGATGGCGCAGCAGTACGACATCGACTACCTGGGGGCGTTGCCGCTGGCGCTGAGCATCCGTGAGCAGACCGACGCCGGCCGCCCCTCGGTGGTGGCCGAACCCGACGGCGAGATTGCGCGTCTCTACAAAGACCTCGCGCGCAAGGTGGCGGTCAAGATTGCCGCGCAGGCGAAGGACTACTCGGCCAAGTTCCCGACCATCAACATCTCCAAGGACAGTTAGGCTGACTTTTTATATGAGCGGGCCAAAAGACGCTCAAAACAATCGTTAAGTCTGCGCGCCGGCGTCCGATACTCGGTCCAGGCATGGTGCTGCGCCCATGGAGTCTCCTGGGCGTGCCCGTGACCATAACGGTATCAGGGAGCCTTACAAATGAAGACGATCAAGCAGCTGTTCGCGACAGCACTGCTCGCGACGGGCATTGTCATTGCCCTTTTGTTCATGGCGATCTGGCGCGTCGGGGCGGCCACCGACACGCTCACCCAGGCGCAGAGCGCGCGCTTTCTCTCCGCCAGCCTGGCGGATGAGCTGCGCCAGAGCTCCGACGATCTGACCCGGCTGGCGCGCACCTATGTGATGACGGGCGACGCGATGTGGGAGCAGCAGTACTTCGAGGTGCTGGACATTCGCAACGGCAAGCGCCCGCGGCCCGAGGGCTACGAGAAGATCTACTGGGATTTCCGCGCGGCCGGGGTGGATCCGGCCACGAGCGGTGGCCGCGGGCGCAGCCAGTCGATGCTGGACACCATGAAGCAGGCCGGCTTCACCGAGGCCGAGTTCGGCAAGCTCAAGGAGGCCGCCGCCAACTCCGACGATCTGGTCAAGACCGAGACCGTGGCGATGAATCTGGTCAAGGGCCTGTACGAGGACGGCCAGGGCGGCTTCACCCGCAAGGGCGAGCCCGATCTGCCCAGGGCGCAGGCGATGATGCACGACAAGGCCTACCACGCCTACAAGGCCAAGATCATGAAGCCGGTGGACGAGTTCCTGCGCATGCTGGACCAGCGCACCGAGGGCGCGGTGCAGGCTGCGCAGACCGCCAAGGACCGCTGGTACGCGCTCACCGTGCTGCTCACGCTGCTGTTGCTGGCCACCGCGATGGGCTCGCTCTGGTATGCGCGCGGCTGGATCGCGCAGCGCCTGGGCGGCGAGCCGCATGAGGTGGTGGCGGTGGTGGAGGCCATTGCCGCCGGCAATCTGGCGCATCGCTTCGCCAACACCAGCCGCGACGCCGCCAGCGTGATGGGCGTGCTGGCGCGCATGGTGGAGCGCTTCTCCACCGCGGTGTCGCAGGTGCGCAGCGGCGCCGACGGCGTGGCCACCGCCAGCTCCGAGATCGCGCTGGGCAACAGCGACCTGAGCTCGCGCACCGAGCAGCAAGCGAGCGCCCTGCAGCAGACCGCCGCCTCGATGGAGCAGCTGGGCTCGACGGTGCGCCAGAACGCCGACAACGCGCACCAGGCCAACCAGCTGGCGCTCAACGCCAGCCAGGTGGCGGTGCATGGCGGCGAGGTGGTGAGCCAGGTGGTCGACACCATGAAGGGCATCAACGATAGCTCGCGCCGCATCGCCGACATCATCAGCGTGATCGACGGCATCGCCTTCCAGACCAATATCCTGGCGCTCAATGCCGCGGTGGAGGCGGCGCGCGCCGGCGAGCAGGGCCGCGGCTTCGCGGTGGTGGCCAGCGAGGTGCGTGGCCTGGCGCAGCGCAGCGCCGAGGCCGCCAAGGAGATCAAGAGCCTGATCAACGACAGCGTCGAGCGCGTTGAGCGCGGCAGCTCGCTGGTGGACCAGGCCGGCAGCACCATGCAGGACATCGTCAGCGCGATCCGCCGCGTCACCGACATCATGGGCGAGATCAGCAGCGCCAGCAGCGAGCAGAGCGCCGGCGTGCACCAGGTGGGCGACGCGGTCAGCCAGATGGACAAGACCACGCAGCAGAATGCCGCCCTGGTGGAGCAGAGCGCCGCCGCGGCCGAGAGCCTGCAGCAGCAGGCGGCGCAGCTGGTGCAGGCGGTGGCGGTGTTCCGCCTGAGCTAGCCGGCCCGGGCAGATCGCGTAGCATCTGGCTCTCGCAGCGGCAGTCGGACTGACCGCTGCGCTTTCTTGAGCAGTACGAGGAATGATGAGTCTGGATGTGTGTGCGAAAGGGCGTGGCGGGCGCCGTGAGGTGCTGGCTGGTGGGCTGGCTGGTGGGCTGGTGTATGGGCTGGCGTACGGGCTGGCCTGCGGCCTGGCCGCACTGAGCCCGGCCTTGGCCCGCAGCCAGCCCGCGGGCGCGCTGCTGCGCCCCTGGCCCAAGAGCCAGGCCACCCCCGGGCTGGCCTTGCCCGGCTTCGAGGGCCCCGGCTGGAGCCTGGCCGAGGCCAAGGGCCGGCCGGTGCTGCTGAATTTCTGGGCCAGCTGGTGCGAGCCCTGCCGCGCCGAGATGCCCTCGCTGGAATTGCTGGCGCAACGCCAAGAGCGCGAGGGCCTGCTGGTGCTGGCCGTCAACCAGCGCGAGACCGATGCCGCGATACGCCGCTATCTGCAGCTGATGCCCATCAGCCTGCCGGTGCTGCGCGATCTGGATGGCAGCACCTCGCGTGCCTGGGGTGCGCGCGTGCTGCCCACCACCGTGGCGCTCGGGCGCGATGGCAAGGCCCTGTTCACCGTGATTGGCGAGCTCGACTGGACCGGGCCGCAGGCCCGCCAGTGGATCGCCCCGCTTTTTTCCTGATGAGGATTCCGTCATGACATGCACCCGCCGCCAACTGCTGATCCAATCCGGCGCCGCCCTCGCTGCCCTGCCCATGGCCGCGTCAGCGGCGCTGGCCGCCGAGGCCGCGCGCCGCTTCGAACCCCAGGTGGGCCCCTGGCGCACCTTCGAGCTGACGCTCTCGGTGCAGGTGGCCGACCCGCAGGGGGGCGTCAAGCTCTGGCTGCCCCTGCCCGATCTGGAGACCGACTACCAGCGCACGCTGGACCAGAGCTGGAGCGGCAATGCGGCCGAGGCCAGGCTGGTGGCGGATGCGGCGCGCGGCACGCGCATGCTGTACGCGGCGTTCCCGGCCGGCGTGAAGGAGCCGACGCTGCAGCTCAGCAGCCGCGTGCAGACGCGCAGCCGCGCGGTGGATTGGGCCAAGCCCGGCCGCGCCAGCGCGGATCCGGCCCTGCTGCGCGCCTGCCTGGCGCCCACCGAGCTGCTGCCCACCGACGGCATCGTGCGCCAGACCGCGCAGCGGATCACCTGCGGCGCCGGCAGCGATGTGGACAAGGTGCGCGCCCTCTACAAGTGGGTGCTGGTGAACGCGCACCGCGAACCCAAGGTGCGCGGCTGCGGCAATGGCGATATCAAGACCATGCTGGAGACCGGCAACCTGAGCGGCAAATGCGCCGACCTGAATGCGCTGTTCGTCGGTATGTGCCGCTCGGTGGGCGTGCCGGCGCGCGATGTCTACGGCCTGCGCGTGGCGCCCTCGGCCTTCGGCTACCGCGAGCTGGGCGCCAACCCGGCCAGCCTCAAGGGCGCGCAGCATTGCCGCGCCGAGGTCTTCCTGCGCCAGTACGGCTGGGTGGCGATGGACCCGGCCGATGTGCTCAAGGTGATGCGCCAGGAGACGCCGGAATGGATCAAGGACGTGCAGCATCCGCTGGCCGCGCCGGTGGCCAAGGGCCTGTTCGGCGGCTGGGAGGGCAACTGGGTGGGCTACAACACCGCGCACGATCTGCAGCTGCCCGGCAGCGCCGGCAAGGCCAGCCTGCCCTTCCTGATGTATCCGCAGGGCGAAAACGCCAGTGGCCGCTTCGACGAGCTGGCGCCCGACAGCTTCAAGTACACGATCAGCGCGCGCGAGCTGGCTGCCTGAGGCCGGCATGAACAACGCGCCGCTGGCTCCGCAAGACCTGGCCCTGCAAGCCCTGCTGGGCCGCTATTCCGTCGGCCCCAAGCACCTGGTCGAACCCGGGCCCAGCGATGCCGAGTTGCGGCTGATGGTGCAGGCCGCGCTGCGCGCGCCCGACCATGGCGAGCTGCTGCCCTTCCGCTTCAAGCTGGTGCGGGGGGCGGCGCGCCAGCGCATGGCCGAGCTGTTCGCGGCGGCGGCGCGCGCCGCCGGCAAGGACGAGGCCGGTGCCGCGCTGGACGCCGAGCGCGCGCTCAGGCCGCCGCTCACCGTGGCGGTGCTGGCGCGCATCGACCTGGGCCACCCCCAGGTGCCGGCGCATGAGCAATGGGCCGCCGTGGGCGGCGCGCTGGCGCAGTTCCTCACGGCCGCGCATCTGTTGGGTTATGGCGGCAAGATGCTCAGCGGCGCCAAGGTGCGCAATGCCGACATCGCCGCCGCCTTCTGCGCCCCCGGCGAGACCCTGCTGGGCTGGATCGCCCTGGGCACGCCCGTCAAGCGGGCCAGCGGCCCCTCGCGCAAGGCGGGCGTGGACGTGGCCTTGCAGGACTGGCAGGGCTGAACGCGATGAAACGACTCCTAAACGCCTTGATGGTCCTGGCCCTGTGCTGCTGCGGGCCGGCCTGCACCGCCGAGGCGCCCGTCGCCTCTACCGCCCAGCCCAATGTCAGCGTGCTCGCGCCGCTGGCCATGCCCGGCCTGGGGCGCGAGCGCCTGGTGCGCCTCTACCTGCCGCCCAGCTATGCCAGCGCGCCCGGCCGGCGCTACCCGGTCATCTACATGCACGATGGCCAGAACCTGTTCGATGCCGCCACCGCCTACGCCGGCGAATGGGGGGTGGACGAGACCCTCAACGAGCTGGCGCGCAGCGCGGGCTTCGAGGCCATCGTGGTGGGCATAGACAACGGCGGCGAGCGCCGCATGAACGAGCTCGCCCCCTATGCGCACCCGCGCATCGGCGCGGCCGAGGGAGCGCAGTACCTGAGTTTTGTGGTCGATGTGCTCAAGCCCCTGATAGACAGGCGCTACCGCAGCCTGCCCGGGCGCGAGCACACCGCCATCATGGGCAGCTCGATGGGCGGGCTGATCTCGCATTACGCGATGCAGCGCTACCCGGATGTGTTCTCCAAGGCGGGGCTGTTCTCGCCCTCGTACTGGGTGGCGCCGGCGCTGTTTGAGGACGCAGCCGCCCGTGCGCTGGCGCCGGACGCGCGCCTGTACCTGTATGTGGGCGGGCGCGAGGGCGACATGGTCGCGGACGCGCGCCGCATGCACGAGACCCTGCTGCGACGCAACCCGCCGCAAGCGCTGACCGTGCACGTCGCCCCCGAGGCCGAGCACAACGAGGCGGCCTGGCGCGCCGAGTTCGCGCGCGCGCTGCGCTGGCTGTTCCGCCCCGCCGGCGCCGCGCCAAACCCCTGAGATGCTGGGCTTTGCAGAATCCCCCGGGCATGCTTTACTAGCCATGGGCCGCCGCCACATGGCGCGTTAGACGCTGGCTGCTGCCCGATCAGCCCCTCCCCGGGGGCTTCAGGGTAGGAGAGGTGTGTCATGCCAAATCGCTTGCAAGCCCGGGCCGGAGCCTTGCTGCGGCGCGCGACGCTCAAGTTCAAGCTGGCCCTGTTCGGCATCCTGCTGTCGGCGCTGGGCGTGGGTGCGCTGTCGCTGTATGTGGTGAAGGGCCTGCGCCAGGACTTCCAGACCCTGGCCGCCAAGGGGCAGAGCACCACCGCGCTGTTCGTGGCCCGCACGCTGGACGAGCAGTTGCAGCTCAGGGTCCAGGCGCTCAGGGCGCTGGCACCGCAGGTGCTGACGCTGCTGCAGAGCCAGCCGGCCGCGCTGCCGGCCTTTCTGGCCGACAAGCCCGTGGCCGCCACCATCTTCAGCCGCGACATCTACCTGATCTCGCGCGCGGGCCTGCGCATTGCCGAGGCGCCGGCGCGCGGCTTCATCGGCACCAGCTACGCCGATTCCAGCTACTTCCAGCAGGCGCTGAGCAGCGGCGAGCCGGTGATACAGCCGCGCATGGGGCGCTTTGCCAAGCAGCCGGTGCTGATCGTGGCACTGCCGCTGAAGGACGCCGCGGGCAGGGTGGTGGCGGTGCTGTGCGGCTCCGAGCTGCTGGCGCCGGGCAGCGCCTTCCACTTTGCCGGCGAGGTGCGCAATGGCGAGACGGGCGGCTTCCACGTGGTGTCGCTGCGCGACAAGCTCTACGTCACCAGCACCGATCCCAAGCGCGCCATGAACGCCCTGCCCGCGGCGGGCGAGGGCAGCGTGCTGCAGCGCCGGCTGCAGGGCGAGCTGGGGCCGCTGCTGGGGCCGGACTCGCGCGGCGTCGAAACCCTCGGTGCCGCGGCGCGCCTGAAGCAGGCCGAATGGATCGTGGTGGCCTATCTGCCGACCCAGGAGGTGTTTGCGCCCGTGCATGCGCTGGAGCAGCGCATCTATGGCGGCGCGTTGTTGATCGCGCTGCTGATGGGGGGCTGATCTGGTGGCTGGTGCAGCGCGAGCTGGCGCCGCTGGCCGCGGCCACGCAGCGCATCGGCGCGCTGGCCCAGCAGGGCGAGCTCGATGCCGGCCTGCCGGTGTCGGGCAGCCGCGAGATCCGCCAGCTGCTCGGCAATTTCAACCATATGCAGGCGCGCCTGCGGGCCCAGCACCAGCTGATACGGCGCGAGCGCGACCAGCTCGAACTCACCGTGGCCGAGCGCACCGCCGAGCTGCAGACCAGCAATGCCGAGCTGCGCCGCAAGCAGCGCTTCATCCATGCCGTCACCGACGCCATGCCCGGCATGCTCAGCTACTGGGACGCCGATCAGACCTGCCGCTTTGCCAACCGCGCCTATCTGGCCTGGTACGGGCGCGCCCCCGAGGACATGCTGGGCATGCCGATGGCCGAGCTGCTGGGCCCCGAGCTGTTCGCACGCACCGAGCCCCATGTGCAGGCGGTGCTGCGCGGCGAGCGGCAGCGCTTCGCGCGCAGCATGGTGCGCGCCGATGGCAGCGAGGGCTTTGCCTGGGCCGAGTACATGCCCGATGTGGTGGCGGGCCAGGTGCTGGGCTTCTACGCGATGGTGACCGACGTCACCGCGCTCAAGCAGGCCGAGCGGCGCCTGGAGGAGTTGAACGCCGAACTGGCGCAGCGTGCCAGCCAGGCCGAGACGGCCACCCATGCCAAGTCGGAGTTCCTCGCCAATATGAGCCATGAAATCCGCACCCCGCTCAACGGCATCCTGGGCATGGCCCATCTGATGCGGCGCGCCAGCCTGCCGCCCGCGCAGGCCGAGCGCCTGGACAAGATCCTGCGCTCGGGCCAGCACCTGCTGCGCCTCATCAACGACATCCTCGACCTCTCCAAAATCGAGGCCGGCCAGCTGCAGCTGGAGGGCCTGCCCAATGCCTTGCGCGGCGACGCCACGCGGCTCTCGCAGGCGCTGCTGAACTACCTGGGCAATGCGCTAAAATTCACCGAGACGGGCGGCATCACGCTGCGCGGCCAGCTGCTGGAGCAGGGCGCGCAGGACTGCCTGCTGCGCTTCGAGGTGCAGGACACCGGCATCGGCTTGGCGCCCGAGCAGCAGGCGCGGCTGTTCCGCGCCTTCAGCCAGGCCGAGCAGTCCACCGCGCGGCGCTATGGTGGCACCGGCCTGGGCCTGGCCATCACCCAGCGCATCGCCGCGCTGATGGGCGGCGAGGTGGGCCTGCGCAGCACGCCGGGGCAGGGCAGCTGCTTCTGGATGACGACCAGGCTGGCGCTCGCCGAGCACACCGTGCCGGGGCTCTTGCCCGCCGAGCCTGGCGTGCAAGCCGAGCAGCGCCTGGCCCAGCGCCACGGCGGCCGGCGCGTGCTGGTGGTCGACGACGATCCGGTGAACCAGTTGGTGGCCCAGGGCCTGCTGCAGGAGGTGGGCCTGGTGGTGGATGTGGCGGAGACCGGCCAGGAGGCGCTGACCCTGCTGGCCAGCCAGCCCTATGCCCTGGTGCTGATGGACATGCAGCTGCCCGGCATGGATGGCCTGCAGGCGACGCGCGCGCTGCGCAAGCTGCCGGGCTGCGCGCAACTGCCGGTGCTGGCGATGACGGCCAATGCCTTTGCCGAGGACCGCGAGCAATGCCTGCAGGCCGGCATGGACGATTTCATCAGCAAGCCGGTGGACCCGGAGCGGCTGTTCGCCACCCTGCTGCAATGACTGGATCAGGCGGACGGCACGCAGCGCGCCGGCCGGGCGCTGCACAGCGCCGCCTGAGCCCTCGCGTCGCCGCTCAGGTCTGGATCGCCATCGCGACCAGCTCGCTGTAGAGGCAGACGCTGCCGGGGCCGCGCCGCTTGCCTTCGTAGAGCGCCAGGTCGGCCTGGCCCAGCAGCACCTCGGGCAGGCCGGCATCGTCGGGAAAGATCGCCACGCCGGCGCAGGCCGAGATGCGCACGCTGGGCTGCCCTTGCAGCTCGATGGGCTGGCGCAGCAGGGCGATCACGCGTTGCAGCGCGGCCACCGCCTCGCCCACCTGCTCGAGCTGGTTCATCAGGATGACGAACTCATCGCCACCCAGCCGGGCCACCGTGTCGTTGCCGCGCATGCATTGCGCCAGGCGCTGGGCCACCACGCGCAGCACCTGGTCGCCGGCGGCATGGCCGTGGCGGTCGTTGACCGGCTTGAAGCCGTCCAGGTCCAGATAGCACAGCGCCAGCAGCCGGCCCTGCCGCTCGGCCAGCGCCAGCGCCTGCGGCAGCCGGTCCATCAGCAGCAGGCGGTTGGGCAGGCCGGTGAGGGCATCGTGGTAGGCGTAATGCTCCATCTCGGCATGGGTCTGCTTGAGCGCGGTGATGTCCTGCACCGTGCCGTGCAGGCGCCGCACCCGGCCCCTGGCGTCGCGGGCCGCCTCGCCGCAGATATGCACCCAGCGCCGCGCGCCATCCTCGCGCTGCAGCTCGGCATCGCATTGGTAGGGCGTGCCGTCCTGCAGGCAGCGTTCCACGCAGGCGGCCAGCGCGATCCAGCTGTGCGGCGCGAAGTAGCGCTGCACCTCGGGGTAGACGGCCGGCCCGGCCTGCGGCGCGCGGCCATAGAGCCGGTAGATCTGCGGCGACCAGTAGTGCTCGCCGGACTGGCAGTCCCAGGTCCAGTTGCCCATGCCGGCGAGGTGCTGGACCTTGCGCAGCTCGGCCTCGCGCGCCGCCAAGAGGGCGGTGCGGCGGTACAGCAGGCCGGCCGACAGGGCCGTGACCAGCAGGGCCAGCAAGGCCAGGCCGGCCAGCGTCAGGGCCTCGGTCCGCCAGGCGGCCTGGTCGGCGGAGGTGGCCAGACCCACCAGCACATAGAAGGGGTAATGCGCGAGGCGCTGGTAGGCGTTGCTGCGCTCGATGCCGTCGATGGCGGTGCTGGCCAGGTAGACGCCTGCCGCCGGCGCGCGGCGCACGGCCTCGCGCAGCTGCGCCGACACCTCCTTGCTGCCCACCGCGCCATGGGTGTCGGGATGGCGGTGCACCAGGGCCAGCTCGGCATTGCGCAGGGTGGCGGCACCGGCCGGCCCGAGCTCCGCGCTCGCCAGCACGGGGCCCAGGCTGCTGGTGGCCACATTCGCGTAGAGCACGCCGGCAAAGCTGCCGTCGGCTGCGCTGAGGCGGCGCGCCAGCACGATCACCCAAACCTTGGAAATGCGCGCCAGCAGCGGGCCGTCGACGATCAAGCCGGCGTCCGGCTCGGCGCGTGCGCGCTGGTAGAACGCACGGCCCTCAAGGTTCACCAGGGACGTCGGCAGCGGGCTGTCGCTCCACCGCACCTGGCCGCCGGCGTCGGCGATCCGCAGGCTGAGGAACTCCGGATGCAGGGTCCGGTGCAGCGTGAGCAGCGCTGGCAAGTTCCTGCCCGCCTCAATGCCATGGCCCAACTGCTCCGTATAGGCCTGGGAGAGCAGTTGCAGGCTCAGGTCGAGCTTGTCGAAACGGTCGCCGATGCGCTGCGCGTAAAGCCGCGCCAGGTTCTGCGTCACCAGGCTGGCGCGCTCGCGATAACCCGCGCGCGACTGCCAGATGGCCAGGCCGGCCAGGCCGAGGATCAGCAGGCCGACCAGGCAGACCGTCAGCGCATAGAGCGCCGGGCGCTGCCCATGCTCCGCCCTGGGACTTGCGGCCCGGGCCTTGTTTGCCTTGCTGTCATGCATACGCTGGTCCGCGCCGGGCGGCCAGTCCCTGTACTGTTCTTGGTCTTTGCCGCCACTCTAAGCCCAGGGGGCGGTGCGCGGCTTGCTTTTGGTCAAGGGTGGCACATCGCCTTACTGCAGCCCCAGTTGCAGGTTCAGCTGCACCGCCTGCCTGGACTTGTTGCTCCACATCCAGCAGTAGTCCTGCGCGCTCTCGACCGCCAGGCTGCCTTGCTCCCGGGCGGACTGCTCGACGCGGGCCGGGTAGCGCACCTCCTTGCCGAGGTGGTAGTGGATGTTGAAGTTCAGCGGTACGTCCGACTGGTAGGTCCAGTCGACCTTCTGGCCGGCCTTCAGGGGGCCGCAGACCTCGGCGAACTTGCCTGGCGCCACGCTCAGCTTGCGCTCGAAGCGGCCGGCATCGCTCCAGCCCAGCTCGATCAGCTCGGCCCGCGCTGCGCCCGCCAGCAGCAGCGCCGCGCCCAGCAGCGTACCCAACAGCGCACCCGACAGCACTCGGCCGGCCTTCATGGCGCCACCTGCAGCTCGGTCACCACCATGCCGGCAGCGGAGTTCTCGGCGGCGAAGCGGACCTTGCTGCCGACCTTGAGCTTGTCCAGCCAGGCCGGGTCCTTGAGCTGGAACACCATGGTCATGGGCGGCATGTCGAGGTTCTTGATCTCCGCATGCTTGAGCGTGATCTTCTTGTTTTCCTTGTCGATCTTGCGCACCTCGCCCTCGGTCAGTTGGCTGGCCGCGCTGGCCGCATGGTGGGCAGCGTGCCCCTTGTCGGCCTCGGCCTGCGCCAGGGCCAGGCCCGTGCTCGCCAGGCCCAGGGCCATGGTCAGCAGAATGGATTTCATCGTCGTTCCTCAGGAATAGCTTTGATAGACGCGGCTGCCGCCGTCGCGGCCCAGCAGCAGCACCTGGTAGGGGTCCTTGCGGCCGCCGTATTCGGGGCCGTCCATGCCCGGCGAACCCACCGGCATGCCGGGCACCGCCAGGCCGATCGCCCGCGGGCGCTCGCGCAGCAGGCGCAGGATCTCGCGCGCCGGCACATGGCCCTCGATGGCGTAGCCACCCACCTGGGCGGTGTGGCAGGAGCCATAGTCGAGCGCCACGCCCAGGCGGGCGCGCGCGTCGGTATTGCCGCTGTCGAAGCTGCGCACCGTGAAGCCGTTGGCCTCCATGTGCTTGATCCAGTCCTTGCAGCAGCCGCAGGCCGGGCCCTTCCAGACCTCCACCACCGGCAGGGCGGGTTTGGCGGCGCGGGCCGGGATGGCCGGCAGGGCGGCCGCGGCCAGGCTGGCCAGCAGCAGCCGGCGTCTATTGCGCGATGTCATCGATGCTTCTCCTTGACGATGATCTTGCCCACCATGCCGGCCTGGTAATGGCCGGCGATCAGGCAGGCGAAATCGAATTCGCCGGCGCGGTTGAAGGTCCAGACGATCTGGGCCTGCTGGCCCGCCGGCACATGGGCCATATAGGGCTCGTCATGCTCCATGTTCGGGAATTTGAGCATCAGCGCGGCATGCTCGTCGAGCTCCGCCTTGGTGCCCAGCACGAACTCGTGCAGCATCGCGCCCTCGTTCTTCACCACGATGCGCAGGGTCTCGCCGCGCCGCACCTCCAGGCGGTCGGGCGTGAAGCGCATGTCGTCGCTCATCACGAAGCGCACCGTGCGCCCGGCGGCCTTGGGCTCGGCGGCGATGCCCCAGGCCTTCTGCTCCTTGCGCAGCGGGCCGGCATGTTTTTCGCCGCCATGGGCTTGCGCGCCCCCTGTACACAATGCGCCCAGGCTCAGCAGCGCGGCCAGTATCCAGCGTTTTCTCATTTCAATGCCCATGGTGTCCGCCCGTCGGCTTGCGTATGTTCACCTCGACCGCCGGCGTGCCGGCACTGGCGGCCGGCCGTGCCGGCTCGGCCAGCGGCCCCTGCCATTCATGCGCCAGGGTGCCGGGCGGATGCTTGAACCAGCCGGGGTCGCTGTAGTCGCCCGCCTTCTGATCCTTGCGCACCTTCAGCATGCTGAACATGCCGCCCATGCCCACCGGGCCGAAGGGGCCGTGGCCGGTCATCATCGCCGCGGTATTGTCGGGCAGGGGCATTTCCATCTCGGTCATGTCGTGCATGCCGCGCTCGCCCATCACCATGTAGTCGGGCACCAGCTGCGTGATCTTGCGCGCCAGCTGGCGGTGGTCCACGCCTATCATGGTGGGCACGTTGTGGCCCATCGCGTTCATGGTGTGGTGGCTCTTGTGGCAGTGGAAGGCCCAGTCGCCTTCCTCGTCGGCAATGAAGTCCAGCTGCCGCATCTGGCCCACCGCCACATCGGTGGTGACCTCGGGCCAGCGCGCGCTCCTGGGTACCGGGCCGCCATCGGTGCCGGTGACCATGAACTCATGGCCGTGCAGATGGATGGGATGGTTGGTCATGGTGAGGTTGCCGACGCGGATGCGCACCTTCTCGCCCTGGCGCGCCACCAGGGGCGCGATGCCCGGGAACACGCGGCTGTTCCAGGTCCAGAGGTTGAAGTCCAGCATCGTCATGATCTTGGGCGTGGCGCTGCCGGGCTCGATGTCGTAGGCGTTCAGCAGGAACACATAGTCGCGGTCCACCGGGTCGATGAGCGGATGTTTCCCCTTGGGATGGGTGATCCACAAGCCCATCATGCCCATCGCCATCTGCACCATCTCGTCGGCATGCGGGTGGTACATGAAGGTGCCCGGGCGGCGCGCCACGAACTCGTAGACATAGGTCTTGCCGGGCGCGATCGGCGGCTGGGTCAGGCCGGTGACGCCGTCCATGCCGCAGGGCAGGCGCTGGCCATGCCAGTGCATGCTGGTGACCTCGGGCAGCTTGTTGGTGACGAAGATGCGCACGCGGTCGCCCTCCACCACCTCGATGGTAGGGCCGGGACTCTGGCCGTTATAGCCCCATAGATGGGCCTTGAAGCCGGGCGTCATCTCGCGCACCACCGGCTCGGCCACCAGATGGAATTCCTTCACCCCGCCGTTCATGCGCCAGGGCAGGGTCCAGCCGTTCAGCGTCACCACCGGGTTGTAGGGGCGGCCGCTGGCGGGTTGCAGCGGCGGCTGGGTGTCGGGCGAGGTCTGGATGACGGGTTCGGGCAGGGCGGCCATCGCCACCTTGCTGACTGTGCCGGCCGCAAGCGCCGCGCCGCCGAGAAAGTTTCTGCGGGAAACCATGGGCTTCTTTCAGTGGCCACCGCTGTCGGCGGCGGCGGGTGTGGCGGTGATTGCGCCGGCCTGGGCGAGGCCGGGCTTGCCCAACAGGGCCTGGTCCAGATCGGCCTTGGCGAGCCAGAAATCGCGCTGCGCGTCGATCGCTGAAGCCACGCTGGCGATCTGCGCGCGCGTGTCGGCCAGCAGCTCGAACACGCCGATCAGCATGCCGTTGTAGCGCAGCAGGTTCTCGTCGGCGATGCGCTGGCGCAGCGGCACGATCTCCTGCAGATGGTGTTGGGCGATGGCATGGGCGGAGCGGTAATTGCCATAGGCCTCGCGCAGCTCCGAGCGGGCGTTGATGGCGGTCTCGGCGACGCGCTCCAGCGCCTGCAGATACTGGCTCTCGGCGCGCTGCACGCGCGCCTGGCCCCAGTCGAACAGCGGCAGCTCCAGGCTGAGCTCCCAGCCGCGCTGGGTGGGCGCCTCGTTCGAGCTGTTGCGCACCAGGCCCAGCTCCAGCACGTTCACCAGGCGCGTCACGCGGCTCAGGCCCAGCTGCCGCGCGAGCGCCTCGCTGGCCAGCCTGGCACCCTGCACATCCAGGCGCCGGGCCATGCCGATGCGCTCGATCTCGGGCAGCTCGTCGGCCTGGGCGGGCAGCTCGGGCAGGCGCTCGGGCAGGGCCAAGCGCGTCGCCTGCTCGCCCCACAGGCCCAGCAGGCGGGTGAGGCGCTCGCGCCGGGCGCGCTGCTGCTGCTCGGCGCGCGCCAGCCCGAGCGCGGCATCGGCATAAAAGCCCTGCTCGCGAGCGCGCTGCAGCTTGTTGAAATTGCCCACCGTTTCCATGCGGCGCGCCAGCTCGGCGCCGGCCTCGGCGGCCTCCATCACCTGGGCGGCGTAGCGCCTGGCTTGCTCCGCGGCGACCGCCTCGATCCAGGCCTTGCGGGTCTCGGCCGCGAGGCTCAGCACCTCCAGGGCGACGCGCTGCTTGCTTTGCTCGAAGCGCCGCGCCTCGAGCTGGCCGGCCCAGGGCAGAGCCAGCAGCCTGGCCAGATTGAGGTGCAGGCCGCGCTCGAGCTCATGCTCGTCGCCGCGCTGCAGGCTGGCCAGGCTGAGGCCCGGATTGGGCAGGCGGCCGGCCTGCACGAAGTCCGCTTCGCTGATGCCCAGCTCGTGGAAGCTGGCCTGCAGGCCGCGGTTGTTGAGCAGGGCCAGCTGCACCGCGGCCTCGGCGTCCAGCGGCTGCGTCAGCAGTTCGGCCACGCGCTGCTGGATCGCCGCGCGCTCGGCGTCGCTGCGCGCCCAGCGCAGCTCCTTGTCCAGATGGGTGCGGGCGCTCTGCTGCACCGGGCCGAAGCCGCCATCGGCGCTGAAGCCGGCGCAGCCGCCCAGCAGGGCCAGGCTCAGAAACGCGAGCAGGCGCCTCATGGCGAATCGGCTCCGCGCGGCGCCGAGACCGCTGACGCCGCTGAGGCTGCGCTGGCCGGTGCAATGGGCTGGGCCGCCTCGCGCGCATAGGCACGCCAGCCGCCGCTGCGCAGCACCTGCTCATTGGCCTCGCGCCAGGGCGTGGCGGGGGCCTCGTCGAGGCGGCGGTAGGCGCTCAGCGCCTTGGGCGCCTCGGCCCTGGGCACGCGGGCCTGCGCGTCCGCCGGGTCGCCGGGCTGCGCCAGCGCCTGCAGGGTGCAGCCCAGCAGCGCCATCCATCCGAGTCGTTTCAACAACATGACCTCACTCTAAGTGAAGCCGTGCATGTTCGGGCTTGCCATGGGGGCAAGGTCAAGCCCGGCGGCGGGGCCCTGCGTCGGGCCCGGCCTCAGTGCTTGCGGCGCAGCAGCAGGCCCACGGTGGCCAGGCCCGCCAGCAGCAGGGCCCCGCTGGCGGGCTCGGGCACGGCGGGCGTCACCAGCAGCGGCTCCCAGGTGTAGGAGATGGTGTTGTTGAGGTTGTCGCTGACGCGGCCGGGCAGGTTGTAGCCGGGCCAGCCGAAGGCGTCGTACTCGGTGTAGGGCGCCTCCTCATGGTTGGAACTGGCCATGTGCTCGACGGTGTCGGAGCCGCCGTCGAAACGGTATTCGCCCAGCGCGTAGACGATGCCGTTGAGGTTGGCCATGCCGTGGTGAAAGGCGCCCACCGCCCGGTTGCCCGAGAAGGACAGCTCGAAGTCGCTCAGCTCGTAACCGTACAGATAGCCGTCGCCGTCCAGGTCTTCGCCGCTGAAGTGGCCGGTGATGCGGGCGCCATCGGCGAAGCCGCCCTGGCTGAAGTCGTAGCTGGCGGCCTGGACGCTGCTGCCGATGCACAGGCCGGCGGCGGCCAGGGCCAGGGTGGTGACGAGCGGGTAGAGGTGACGGAGTTTCATGATTGTTTCCCTGAGCGATGAAGTGACGCCAGTGTCGGGATTGCGCCCTCTGCGCGCATCGCCTGAACGGGCCACGGCGCATGGCCGGGGCCACCCATGCCGAAAGCGATGCCAAGGGTCTGTGCCGTGGCCCGTTCGGGCCACAGTTCGCCACAATCGAGCGCTGCGAATCACGCGACCCTGGCCGCACATGCAAACATTCAGCTCCCCTGGCTGGCTGCAGGCCTGCAGCGCCGCACTGCTGCGCGGCACCCTGCAGGCCCTGCTCAAGCCGGTGTTCTCGCCGCGCTTTTCCATCCCCTTCCAGCGCCGCTGGCTGCGCGGGCTGGCGCACAGCACGCTGCCGGCGCGCGGCGTGCGGCGCGAGGCCGCGCAACTGGGCGGCCGGCCCGGCGAGTGGCTGCGGGCGCGCAGCGCGGCGCCCGATGCGCCCATCGCGCCCGGCGCCGTGCTCTATCTGCATGGCGGTGCCTATTGCGTGGGCGCGCCGGCCACGCACCGCGCGCTGACCGGCCGGCTGGCGCTGGCCACCGGCCTGCCGGTGTTCGCGCTGGACTACCGGCTGGCGCCCGAGCATCCCTTTCCGGCCGGCCTGGACGACGCGCTGGCGGCCTACCGGGCGCTGCGCGCCCAGGGCCCGGTGGTGCTGGCGGGCGATTCGGCCGGCGGCGGCCTGGCGCTGGCCTGCGCGCTGGCGCTGCGGGAGGCCGGCGATGCCGCGCCCGCCGCGCTCTACCTGATCTCGCCCTGGGCCGATATGCGCGCCGAGGCCGCGCCCGCGCGGCCGGTGCCGGGCGAGGCCATGCTCAGCTCGGCCTGGGTGCTGGATTGCGCGGCCAAGTACCTGGGCAAGACCGCGCCCGAGCACCCCTGGTGCTCGCCGCTGCTGGCCGATCTGCGCGGCCTGCCGCCCACGCTGATACAGGCCGGCACCGACGAGATGCTGCACGGCCAGGCGCTGGCGCTGGAGGCCGCGCTGCGGGCCGCCGGTGTGGCGGTGCGCTGCGAGGTGGACCAGGCGCGCTGGCATGTGTTCCAGCTGCACGGCGGCGTGCTGGCGAGTGCCGACGCGGCGCTGGCGCGCGCCGCGGCCTTCATCGCCCCGCAGATGGCGGCCGCGCGCGCGCCGGTGCAGGCCATGCACGAGGTCGTCATCATGGGCGCCGGCATGTCGGGCCTGTGCATGGCGATCCAGCTCAAGCGGGCCGGCATGCACGACTTCGTGCTGCTGGAGAAGCAGACCGGCCTGGGCGGCACCTGGTGGGACAACCGCTATCCCGGCGCCCATGTGGACGTGCCAGCGCCCGCCTATGCCTTCAGCTTCGCGGCCAACCCGCGCTGGACGCGCCGCTTTGCCTCCGCGCCCGAGATCCACCGCTATATGCAAGACCTGGCACTGCGCCATGGGCTGCTGCCGCATCTGCGCCTGGGCACGGCGGTGCAGGAGGCCGGCTTCGACGCGGCCAGCGGCCAGTGGGCGCTGCGCACCGACCGCGGCGACCATTACCGCGCGCGCCATTTCGTCTGCAGCACCGGGCCGCTGAACCAGCCGCGCTGGCCCGACATCCCCGGCCTGGCCGAGTTCCAGGGCGAGCGCCTGCATTCGGCGCGCTGGGACGCCACGGTGCCGCTGCAGGGCCGGCGCGTGGCGGTGATAGGCACGGGCTCCACCGCCTCGCAGCTGGTGGCGCCGATCGCCGCGCAGGCGGGGCAGCTGCATGTGTTCCAGCGCACCGCCAACTGGGTGCTGCCGCGGCTGGACCGCCGCTACTTCGGCATCGACCGCCTGCTGGCGCGCCTGCCGCCCTACAGCGCCGCGGTGCGCTGGGCCTGGGTGCAGGCGCTGGAATGGGGGCGGCGCGGCTTCGACGAGGGCACGCTGGCGCGCCGCGGCATGCTGGCCACGGCGGCCGCGCACCGCCAGCGTCAGGTGGCCGACCCGGCGCTGCGCGCCAGGCTCACGCCCAGCTACCCGCTGGGCTGCAAGCGCATCATTTATTCCAACGACTACTACCCGGCGCTCGGCCGCCCCAATACCGAGCTGGTGACCGAGGCGATCGCGCGCGTCACCGCGCGCGGCATCGTCACCGCCGACGGGCGCGAGCGGCCGCTGGATGTGCTGGTCTGCGCCACCGGCTTCGACACCCAGCAATTGCTCGCCTCGCTGCAGATCCGCGGCCAGCAGGGGCAGCTGCTCGGCGAGGTCTGGCGCGCCAGCCCCGAGGCCTATCTGGGCTGCACGGTGGCGGGATTTCCGAATCTCTACCTGATGCTGGGCCCCAATACCGCCACCGGCCACACCTCGACCCTGCTCTATATCGAGCCCCAGGTGCAGCATGCGCTGGCCTGCATGCGCGAGCTGCGCCAGCGCGGCCAGCAATGGATAGCCGTGCGGCCCGAGGCGCAGCGCGCCTACAACGAGGGCCTGCAGGCGCGCCTGCGCGGCTCGGTCTGGACGCAATGCCACAGCTGGTACCAGGGCGCGGACGGTCGCGTCGCGGCGATCTTCCCGGGCTTCACCGCCGAGTACCAGCGGCGCGTGCGGCGGCCCGATTTCGAGGCCTATCAGTTTGGGTGAGCGGGCGGCTCATGATGATTGGGGCGCGTGATGTGGGCGGGCAGGGTGTTCAGACTGGCAACCTGCCCCCGAGTTTTCCCCTACTTAACTTTGAGTATTCCGTCGCGGAGAGGAAGCCCTACATTCAGTTCCAGTGCCCCTCGGATGGCGCCGGTGTCTAGATTGACTAGGAGTGATGGAATGTCATCTCGTATGTTGTTCGCGTTCGCCATCGCCAGTGTCAGCGTCCAGGCATCCGCTGCCACGACCGTATTCGACAACGCTACGGCCTTTGTCGGCAAAGTGGATGTGGGTTACTACCTCAATACGTTTACCGGGTCGTCCACGCCGAGTTCCGCGGACTTTTTTTCGTATGCCAGTCCAGGCTTCAGCTACAAGATATGCGGTGCCGGTGGCCAAGGAAATTGCCCAGGTTCAGCCAGCGGGCGGGGATTCAACACTTGGATAAACGGTGCAGTCGTATCAAACAACTACGAGGGGTATTCGCTGCATATCCACTTTGACACGAACAACGTGACCGCGCTCGGCGGTGACTTTTTCGGGTCACCGCCTGCTGGTGGCACCTTCATCCCGGCCACCATGACGATTACGTTGAGCGACGGGACCTCGGTGAGCTATGCGCAGACTACGATAGGAGACGCGTTTCGCGGCTTTATTTCGACCATGCCGATTGCGTCACTGACCTTGGCTGCGGCGCCGGGCCGCCTGAACACGATCGACAACCTGATCGTCGGCGTCGCGTCACCGGTGCCGGAACCCAGCACTTACTTGATGTGGTTGGCCGGATTGCTCACCGTCTGCGCCACGCGGCGAGCGCTCGGTAGACGGTAAAGGTTTCGACTCTGGCCGCGAAGCGCTTGGTGCGGCCACGAGTACGGGCACTAAGTCGGCACGAGAGCTTGCCGGCGCATCAAGCCCAGGGTCAGGCCTTTGGTCTGAAGTCCAACACCCATGGCTAAATTTGCCAAAGGCATAAACCATCTCTGCGACATTTCAGTCCCGCGGCGTTCTTCTTGGCCATCGGTCCCACGAACGGCATCGAGCGCTTCGCCGGTTATGACCTCGGCCGTCTGGCCAATACCGGCGTGGCGGGCTTTGCCCTAAGGCGCCGCTGCTCCGCGTGGGCCCTAGTGTGGCGTTACCGCAGGAGCCCCAGCGCCTCTTCCAGCTCCCGCGGCCCATAGGGCTGCGGCCTGCTGGGCCAGGCCCGCACCAGCTCGCACATGCGCTGGTTCAGCGGCGCGCGGCGGCCGAGCTGGTGGGCCAGGCGCACGACCTCGCCGCACAGCGCGTCGATCTCGGTGGCGCGGCCCAGCGCCAGATCGTCGGCCATGCTGGAGCGCGCCTTGGCATCGATGCGCAGCATGCGCGTGGCGAGCAGGCGGAACAGCGGCGAGGGCAGGCGCAGCAGCGCCGGCAGGCGTGCCGGCGCCACCGCTGCCACCTTGGCGGGCGCCAGGCCGGCGGCGCGCAGCAGGCCCAGCGCCTCGTCCTGCAGGGCGGCCAGGCAGCGGCGGTAGCCGCGCTCCAGCAGCTGTGCCTTGAGCGGGCGGCCCGAGAGCGCGTTGACCGGGTTGTTCAGGTTCAGCAACAGCTTGCCCCATTGCAGCGGGCGCAGATCGGCATGCAGCTGCAGCGTCAGCCCCTGGCTGGCGAAGGCCTCGACCAGGGGCGGCAGGGCGTCGTCGCGCGCGGCCGCCAGGTCGCCGGCGCTGCCGCGGTGGTAATGGCCGGGCGCCAGCGCCGCCACATTGAAGGGCACCATGCCGGCGCGCAGGCGCAGCGCGGGCGCGGCCTCCTGGGCGCGCTCGGCATTGCCCAGGCCGTTCTGCATCGAGAGCACCGGGCTGCCGGCGGGCAGCGCCGACTGCAGCGCCTGGGCCGCCGCCACGGTGCCGCCGGTCTTCACGCAGAGCAGGGTCAGGCGGGGGCGCAGGCCGGGCGGGATGCTGCTGGCCAGCTGCAGCTCGGCCGCCGGGATGCGCGCGTCGCGGCCGTCCAGGTCGCTGAGGCGCAGGCCATGCGTGGCCAGCTCGTCCAGCACGCGCGGCCGGCCCACATAGAGCACCGGCCAGCCGGCGCGCTGCAGGCTGCCGCCCAGAAAGCAGCCGATCGCCCCGGCGCCCATCACGAGCACCGGGGCTTGCGCGGTGTCGGCCACCTCAGGCGACGGGATGGGTCAGGTCGCGGATGATGGTGGGGCCGACGCGCTGCTCGATCTCGCGCAGCAAGGCCTGACCCCAGCCGAGCGCAAACATCGCCTCGGCCACCACGAACATCGGGCCCACCAGCAGGCCCACCAGGTCGTCCACGAAGGCGGGCTTCTTGCCCTCGTAGTAATGGCCGACGAACTGGATGATCCAGCCCAGCACAAAGCTGCCCACGCCCCATCCCAGCCAGCTGGCGCTGCTGCCCGCGGCCAGCGGCTCGGCCAGCGCCATCAAGAGGGCGTTGACGGCGCTCACCGCCAGGCCCAGCGGCAGATTGCCGCGCGTCAGGTACCAAATGGTGCTGGCGCCCCACAGCAGCCAGGCGGCGCTGAGGGCGTGGCCGGCGATACCGAACTGGGCGCGCGCCAGCAGGATGCCGATCGCGAACACGATCAGCGGGATGCCGACGAAATGGGTGGCGATATTGCGGCGGTCGCGGTGGTAGGCCGCGTACTGGGCCATCAGGTCGGTGGCGGAGCGGAAGGGGCTGGCTGCCATGATGATGTCTCCATTGCTGTCGATGGCCCCATGGTAGGACGATGGTGGCCTTGATGACTGTCAAAATGCCGACAATCGCGGCGCGCGCAAACCCTGAGTCAGCCCATGTCCGCCTTTCTTTTGAATCCCAGCGAACTGGCCCTCCTGCAGGCCAACCCCTGGTTCCGCGCCTGCGCCGCGGCGCTGCAGCAGCAGCTTTGCGTGGCGGGGCGGCGCGTGCACCTGGCCGCCGGCCAGACCCTGTTTGCGCGCGGCGCCCAGCCCGAGGGCCTGTGCTTTGTTCTGGCCGGCGCGCTGCGCGTCGGTTCGCTGGGCCGCGATGGCAGCGAGCGGCCGCTGACCTATCTGGAGCCGGGCCAGTGGTTCGGCGAAATCTCGCTGCTGGACGACCTGCCACGCACCCACGATGCGGTGGCGGACGGCCCGGCGAGCGTCTGGCTGCTGCCGCAGCGCGAGCTGCAGGACTGGCTCAACACCCACCCGGCCTGCTGGCGCGACCTGGCGCGCCTGGCCTGCGCCAAGCTGCGCGCCAGCTTCGAGGTGCTGGAAGACATCGCCCACCTGCCGCTGGAGCAGCGCCTGGCCAAGCGCCTGGCCCTGGTGGCGCGCGGCTTCGATAGCGCCGCCATGCAGTTGCCCAAGTCGCGCCTGCGCCTGCCGCAGGAGCAGCTGGCGCTGATGCTGGGCGTGAGCCGTCAGACCGTCAACAAGGCGCTCAAGAGCCTGGCCGAGCGCGGCCTGCTGGCCCTGCACTATGCCGAGATCGAGCTGCTGGACCTGGCGGGCCTGGACGCGCTGGCCGCCGAGGGCCGGCCGTGAGGGGCGCGCTGGCGCTGCTGCTCGTGTTTGTCCTTGCCGCCTGCGCGCGTGCACCCGGCCCGGTGGTCGAGCTGCCAGCCCAGGCTGTCGTGGCGGCGCCGCCGGGCCTGTGGTCGGTGGACGCCAGCGCCTCGCAGCTGCGCATCCTGGTGCTGCGCGGCGGCCGCCTGGCGGCCCTGGGCCACAACCATGTGCTGGGCCTGCCGCCGCTGCGGGGCGGGGTGCAAATGCCCGCTGCGCTGCTGGAGCTGAGCTTTCGCCTGGACGAGCTGGAATTCGACCGGCCGGCCTGGCGCGCCGCGCTGGGGCCGGACTTTGCCTCGGTGCCGGATGCCGACAGCATCGCCGCCACGCGCCGGAACATGCTGATCGCGCTGGATGCCGAGCGCTTCCCGCTGGTGCGGCTGCAGGCCCGGGGCCTGGACGGCGAAACCCTGCAGCTGGACCTGACGCTGCACGGCCAGACGCGCCGCCTCAGCGTGCCGCTGCAGCTGGACCTGCAGGCGCACAGCTTGCGCGCCCGCACGCGCTTTGCCATCAAGCAAAGCGATTTCGGCATCCAGCCCTTCGCGGTGCTGGGCGGGCTGCTGGCGGTGCAGGACGAGCTGCGCATCGAGGCGGATCTCTGGCTGAGGCCCTAAGTCGCGAAGCGCGCTGACACCAGCCGCAGCGGCGGCGGCTCGGCCGGTTCGGCGGGCCGCTGCAGCACGCGCCCGAGAATTGCCGCCTCATGGCGCGCAAACGCCGGTGCGCCATGCTGGCGTGGCCGGGGCAGCTCGATGCGGCGATCCAGCGCCACGCCGCGGTCCTCGATCAAGAGCACGCGCCCGGCCACCGCCACCGCCTCGGCGACGTCGTGGGTGACCAGCAGGGCGGTGAAGCCGTGGCGCTGCCAGAGCGACTCGAGCAGGCGGTGCATCTCGATGCGGGTGAGCGCATCCAGCGCGCCCAGGGGCTCGTCCAGCAGCAGCAGGCGCGGCGCATGCACGAGGGCGCGCGCCAGCGCCACGCGCTGGCGCTGGCCGCCCGAAAGCCGGGCCGGCCAGTCCTGCGCGCGCTCGGCCAGGCCCACCTGGGCCAGCGCTTCGCGGGCGCGCTCGCGGGCGTCCGGGCCGGCCAGGCCCAGCGCGATGTTGTCCAGCACCGTCTTCCAGGGCAGCAGGCGAGCCTCCTGGAACATGATGCGGATGTCCTCGCGGTGCCGCGCCAGGGGCTGGCCGTCGTCGCTGGCGAGCGCGCCGCCGTCGGCGCTCTCCAACTGGGCCAGCAGGCGCAGCAGCGTGCTCTTGCCGCAACCGCTGCGGCCGACCACGGCGACGAACTCGCCCGGCGCGATCTCCAGGTCCACGCCCTGCAGGACCTGGCGCGCGCCATAGGACTTGGCGATGCCTTGCAGGCGCAGGCCCAGGCCCGCCTGCTGGCGCGGGCCGCGCTGGGCGCAGTCACGCGCCGGCGGCGCCAGCCAGGCGCCGGCTTCGAATTCAAGGCTGAGCGGATGCATGATGGAATTCTCCTAACGCGTCAGATGCCGGCGCCATGGCTGGGGTGCCAGCGCAGCCACCAGCGTTCCAGGCCCTTGGCCAGCAGATCGGCCAGCTTGCCCAGGGCCGCATAGAGCAGGATGCCCAGCAGCACCACATCGGTCTGCAGGAACTCGCGCGCGTTCATGGTCATGTAGCCGATGCCGGCCTGGGCCGAGATGGTCTCGGCCACGATCAGGATCACCCACATCAGGCCGAGGCTGAAGCGCAGGCCCACCAGGATGCCGGGCAGGGCGCCGGGCAGCACCACATGGCGGTAGAGCGGCCAGCCCGCGAGGCCGTAGCTGCGCGCCATCTCCACCAGCCCCGGGTCCACCGAGCGGATGCCGTGGAAGGTGTTGAGGTAGATCGGGAAGAACACCCCCAGCGCGACCAGAAAGAGCTTGGCGCTTTCGTCGATGCCGAACCACAGGATCACCAGCGGGATCAGCGCCAGCGGCGGGATGTTGCGCAGCATCTGCAGGCTGGAGTCCAGCAAGGTCTCGGCGCCGCGGAAGCTGCCGGTCAAGAGGCCCAGCAGCAGGCCCAGGCCGCCGCCGATGGCAAAGCCCAGCGCGGCGCGGCGCGTGCTCACCGCCACATGGGTCCAGAGCTCGCCGCTTTCGGCCAGGTTCACGAGGGCCCGCAACACCGCCAGGGGCTCGGGCAGCACGCGGCTGGAGAGCCAGCCCTGGCTGGCGGCGAGTTCCCAGCCCAGCAGGATCAGCAGCGGCAGCAGCCAGGGCGTGAGGCGGGCGCGCCAGTTGGAGAGCAAGAGCAGTTGCATGGCGGCCTCAGCTGGCGGCGGTCTGCCTGGGCACATAGCTGTTGGCGACGATCTCGCCAAACGGGCCGGTGAGCTGCGGCTGGCTGAGCTTCTCGCGCAGCGCCAGCGGCAGCAGCGGGAACACCAGCTCGGCAAAGCGGTAGGACTCCTCCAGATGCGGATAGCCGGAGAGCACGAAGTACTCGAGGCCCAGCGCCGCATATTCCTGGATGCGATCGGCCACCTGCTGGGGGTTGCCCACCAGGGCGGTGCCGGCACCGCCGCGCACCAGGCCCACGCCGGCCCACAGATTCGGCGCCACCTCGAGGCCCTTGCGCACATCGCTGGGGTCATAGCGGCCGCCGTGCAGCTCGGCCATGCGGCGCTGGCCCACGCTGTCCATCTGCGCGAACTTGCGCTGTGCCGCGGCCACGGTCTCGGGCTCGAGATGCTGGATCAGCTCGGCCGCGGCGGCCCAGGCGGCCTGCTCGGTTTCGCGCACGATCACATGCAGACGGATGCCGAACTTGAGCGTGCGGCCATGGGCGGCGGCACGGCTGCGGATGTCGGCCAGCTTGGCGGCCACCGCGGGCAGCGGCTCGCCCCAGCTGAGGTAGGTGTCGAGCTGCTGCGCGGCCAGCTCATGCGCGGCCGGCGAGGAGCCGCCGAAGAACAGCGGCGGATAGGGCCGCTGCAGCGGCGGGTAGAGCAGCTTGGCGCCCTTCACCCGGAGGTGCTTGCCCACATAGTCGAGGGCCTCGCCGCGGTGGCTGCGTGCCAGCGTCTCGCGCCAGATGTCGAGAAACTCGGCGGAGAGTTCATAGCGCTCGGCATGGGGCAGGAACAGGCCGTCGCCCTCCAGCTCGTCGGCGTCGCCGCCGGTCACCAGGTTCACCAGCAGGCGGCCGCCCGAGAGGCGGTCGAAGGTGGCGGCGATGCGCGCCGATTGCACCGGCGTCACCAGCCCCGGCCGCAGCGCCACCAGGAACTTGAGATGCCGGGTCGCGTCGATCAGGCTGGTGGCTACCGTCCAGGGGTCTTCGCAGCTGCGGCCGGTGGGGATCAGCACGCCCTCATAACCCAGCGAGTCGGCGGCCACGGCCACCTGCTTGAAGTAGTTGAAATCGGCCTGGCGGCCGCCCTTGGCGGTGCCCAGGTAGCGGCTGTCGCCGTGGGTGGGGATGAACCAGAAGATCTTCAGTGACATGGGGCCTCCGGCTTACTTGGCCGCGGTGTGCAGGGGCGCGCCGGGCAGGGCGTCGGCGATGCGGATGGGCTTGGGGATGAGCTTGAGCTCGAGGAAGGCGTCGGCAATCTTCTGCTGCTCGGCGGCCACCGCGGCGGTGAGGGGCTGCACGCCGAACTGGTAGCGCTGCAGGGCGAGTTCCACCACCTCCACCGGCAGGCCCTGCAGCGGCGCGATCAGGCCGGCGGCCTGCTTCAGATGGGCCTTCAGCCACTGGCCCTGCTCGACGCTGTCATCGAACAGCGCCTTGATCACCAGCGGTTTCTTCTGCGCGTAGCCGCGCTCGGCCAGGTAGTAGGCGTAGTTGTGCACCACGCCCCGGCCATCGGCCAGGATGCGCGCGCCGGTCTGCTTCTCCGCCGCGGCGAGGAAGGGGTCCCAGATCACCCAGGCGTCCACCGCGCCGCGCTCGAAGGCGGCGCGCGCATCGGCGGGCGGCAGGAACACCGGCTGGATCTCGCTGTACTTCACGCCGGCCTTTTCCAGCGCGCGCACCAGCAGGTAGTGCACATTGCTGCCCTTGTTGAGGGCGACCTTCCGGCCCTTCAGATCGGCCACGCTCTTGATGGGCGAATCCTTGGGCACCACGATGGCCTCGGCCTCGGGCGCGGCCGGGTCGTTGCCGATGTAGACGAAGTTGGCGCCCGCGGCCTGGGCAAAGATGGGCGGCGCCTCGCCGACGAAGCCCACGTCCACCGCGCCCACGTTCAGGCCCTCCAGCAGTTGCGGGCCGGCCGGGAACTCCACCCATTTCACGCTCACGCCCTGGCCGCCGAGCTTCTTCTCCAGCGTGCCCTGGGCCTTCTGCAGGGCCAGCAGGCTGGCGGACTTCTGGTAGCCGATGCGCAGCTGATCGCCGCCCTGGGCCTGCGCCAGCGGCATGGCGCAGGCCAGGGCCAGGGCGCCCAGCCGTTGAGTGAGAGAGCGGAGCAATGCGTGAGTCTTCATGATGATGGGGGTTCGGGTTGAAGGGACTGCCCGCACGATAGGCAAGCGCGCGGCCGCTGCGAACGAAGCAAAGCGGGTTTGCTTATGCGCTGACCGTTGCCCTGGCCGGGCCGGGCTGCGGCGCCGCCGGCGCGCGTGGGCGCAGCGTGCGCAGCAATGCGACCGCCTGCGCGGCGGCCTCGCCGATGCGGGCCTGCAGGGCGGCGCTGGCCAGGCCGGCCTCGCTCAGATCGGCTGGCGAGGCATAGACCGCCGAGGGCACGCTGAGGGCGCGGAAGAAGGCGAACAGCGGGCGCAGCTGGTGATCCACCACCAGGGCGTGGCGATCGCTGCCGCCGGTGGCGGCCAGCAGCACCGGCCGCCCCACCAGGGCCTCGGGGTCCAGCAGGTCGAAGAGATGCTTGAACAGGCCCGTGTACGAGCCCTTGTAGACCGGTGTGGCGGCAATCACCAGGTCGGCCTGCGCGAGCGCCTGCAGGGCCGCCTGCGCCGGCGGCGCCAGCGCGCGCGCCTCGCCGCCGGCCAGCAGCTGCGGCGCCAGCGTGGCCAGCTCGATGAGTTGCACGCGCACCGGCAGGGCGGCGGCCACGGCGTCGGCCAGGGCCTGGGCCAGCAGCTTGGTACGCGAGGCGGGGCTGGGGCTGCCGACGACGACGGCAAGGCGGTAGGGGCTCATGGGTGGGTCCGGCAATGGGGGTGGCCGGACTCTAGGCGGCCGCTGCCCCGGCCCCAAATGCGCAATGCGCAGACGCTTATGCGCCCGGCGAGGCAGGGCTCAGAGCGTGTTTGCTCAGATCAGGCCCTCGAAGGGCAGCACGTCCACCTCGTCGCCCGCCGCCACCTCGCCCTGCCGGTGGCCCAGCACCACCAGGCCGTTGGCGCGGCTCATGCTGGAGAGGATGCCCGAGCCCTGGTCGCCGGTGATCTCCACCTGCCAGCGCCCGTCGGGCCCGCGGCTGACGATGCCGCGCTGGTATTCGGTGCGGCCTGGGCGCTTGCGCAGCACGCGCGTGCTGGCGGCGCGCAGCAGGGGCAGGGGGGCAGGTCTTGCCCCGCCCATCACCAGCAAGGCCTCGCGCACGAAGGCGTAGAAGGCCACCATCACCGCCACCGGGTTGCCGGGCAGGCCGAACAGCAGGGGGGCGTCGGGGCGCTTGCCGAGCCGGCCGATCGCCATCGGGCGGCCCGGGCGGATCGCCAGGCGCCAGAACAGCACCTCGCCCTGTTCGCTCATGATGCGCTTGGTGTGGTCGGCCTCGCCCACGCCCACGCCGCCCGAGGTGATGACGGCGTCGGCACAGGCGGCGGCCTGGGCGAACACGCTGCGCAGCGCTTGCGGATCGTCGGGCACCACGCCCAGGTCCAGCGCGTCCACGCCCAGGCGCTGCAGCATGGCCCAGAGGGTGTAGCGGTTGCTGTCGTAGACGCAGCCGGGCGGCAGCGGCTCGCCCAGCGAGCGCAGCTCGTTGCCGGTGGAGAAGAAGGCCACGCGCAGGCGGCGGAACACCGGCACCTCGGCCAGGCCCAGCGAGGCCAGCAGGCCCAGATCGGCGGGCTGCAGGATGCGGCCGGCGGGCAGGGCCACGCTGCCCAGGGCCAGGTCCTCGCCGGCGCGACGGCGGTTGGCGCCGGGCTGCAGGCTGCCGGCCGCGATCACGATCTCGTCACCGTCGCGTGCGCTCAGCTCCTGCGGCACCACCGTATCCAGCCCCGCGGGCATCAGGGCCCCGGTCATGATGCGTTGGCAGCAGCCGGGGGGCAGGTCTTGCGCCTGGCCGGCGCCGGCCAGGCTGGTGCCGGCCACGCGCAGGCGGGTCGGGCCGGCGGCATTCAGCTCGCTGCCGCGCAGGGCGTAGCCGTCCATCGCCGAGTTGTCATGCGCGGGCACGGCGATGGGCGAGATCTGGTCGGCCGCCAGCACGCGACCCAGCGCGCTGCGCAGCGATAACTTCTCCACCGCCTGCACGCGCGGCAGCAGGCGGGCGATGAAGGCCTGGGCCAGGCCCACCTCCAGGTCATTCGGTTCGTAGCCGGGCAGGCCGCTGGCGATGTCTTGGAGGCTGAGTGTCATGAGGTGCGTCATGGCTTGCTTCATGGCTTGCGTAACGGGCAGACCATCAAGGCCTTGTCGATGTAGCGGCCGTCGGGCAGGCGGATGGCGCGCGGCAGCAGGCCGTAGCGCGTGAAACCCGCGCCTTCGTAAAGGCGCAGCGCCGCCACATTGCCGGCGCTGACGCTGAGCGTCACCAGCTCCAGCTCGGGCTCGCTGCGCAGCAGGCTCAGGGCCTGGGCCAGCAGACGCCGGCCGAGGCCCTGGCCCTGGCTCGCGTCGGCCACCATCATGCCCACCAGATGCGCCACATGGCGCACCTTCTGGCGCGGCTCGCGTTCGCAGGTGAGCGCTGCCACCATGCGGCCGTCCTGCCAGGCCACCAGGGTGAAGAGGGCGCTGCCGCCCACGCTGGCGTGCAGGCGCGGCTGGTAGCTGGCGGCGGGGCGGGTGGCCTCGGTGGCGGCGTCGGAGGTGAAGGCGTCCTCGTGGCGCAGCAGCATGGCATCGCGCAGCGCCTTGTAGTCCGCCAGGTCGGCGGCTTGCATGAGGCGCAGCTGCGCTTGCTCAGTCTGCGGCAAGGCGCTGGAGTTCATCGAGGCTGTTGGCATTGAAGAAGGCGGCGGCATCGCCGTCGCGGTCGAAGGGAACCAGCACATGCGGCTGGGCACGCAGGCAGGCCTCGACGCGGTGGCCGCCGCCCGCCAGGTAGGCGCTTAAGCCCGGGGCCAGGTCTTGCCTGAGCAGGCAGAACACCGGCTGGACGCGCTCGGTGACGGGCAGGGCGACGGCCGCGCCTTCGCGCTCGGCGGCGCGCAGCAGCCGCGCCGCCAGATCCAGCGGCAGGCGTGGCGCGTCGCAGGGCACGGCCAGCAGCCAGCGTGTGCGGCAGGCCTGCAGGCCGGCCAGCAGCCCGGCCAGCGGGCCGGCATAGTCCGCGGAGGCATCGGCCAGCACCGCATGGCCATAGGCGCCATAGCGCGCCAGGTTGCGGTTGGCATTGATCAGCAGCGTGCCCACTTGGGGGCCCAGGCGTTCCAGCACATGCTCGACCAGCGGCCGCCCTTGCAGGGGCTGCAAGCCCTTGTCGACCCCGCCCATGCGGCTGCCACGGCCGCCACAGAGCAGCAGGCCGGTGATGTCAGCGGCGCTGCTGCTGTTCATCGTCGCGCGGGCTGGGCCGGTGGCTGCCGGGCGGGAAGGCGTCGCCCAGATGGGTGGGCCCCTTCATCACCGCGGTGACCCAGGCCCCCACCAGCCAGGTCAGCACCATGCTGAGGCCGAACAGAGCGGTGCCGATCGCGATGTAGTCGATCAGCAGGGCCGCGCGGGCGGCGTCGTTGTGCAGGCCGGGTTGCACGAACTGCTTGGCAAACTCGCTGCCGGCCCAGGGCAGGGCCAGGCAAGCCGCCAGCGCCCAGGCCAGGCGGCGGCGCAGGCGCGCGGTGAACCAGGCGGTGAAGGGCTCGGAGGGCAGGGGCGGCAGCGCCGGGCTCATGCTCAGCCTCCGATGTAATGCATTTCGATGCGGCGTTCGCCGCGCGCCTCGCCGGCGGCATCACCCGCGTTGGCACCGCGCAGCTGCGAATAGCGGTCGCTGCGGCCGGCCCACACGCCCGCCAGCGCGCCGGCGATCTCGGCATCGCTGCGGCCCTGCTCGCGCAGCAGCGCGCGCAGGTCGTGGCCGCGGTGCGCGAACAAGCAGGTGTAGAGCTTGCCCTCGGTGGACAGGCGGGCGCGGTTGCAGTCGCCGCAGAAGGCCTGGGTGACGCTGGAGATCAGGCCGATCTCGCCCGCCCCGTCGGCATAGGCCCAGCGCTCGGCGGTCTCGCCCGGTGCACTGGCCGAGAGCGGCTGCAGCGCGAACTCGGCCTGCAAGCGCGCCAGCAGCTCGGCCGAGGGCAGCACCTCGTCCATGCGCCAGCCGTTGCTGGCGCCCACGTCCATGTATTCGATGAAGCGCAGCACCACGCCGGTGCCGCGGAAATGCCGCGCCATGGCGAGGATCTGGTCGTCGTTGCTGCCGCGCTTGACCACCATATTGACCTTGATGGGCGTGAGGCCCGCGGCCTGCGCCGCCTCGATGCCGCGCAGCACCTCGGCGACCGGGAAGCCGACATCGTTCATGCGCTGGAACACCGCGTCGTCCAGCGCGTCCAGGCTCACGGTGACGCGTTGCAGCCCGGCATCCTTCAGCGCCCGCGCCTTCTTGGCCAGCAGCGAGCCATTGGTGGTGAGGGTCAGGTCCAGCGGCGCGCCCTCGACGGTGCGCAGGCCGGCCAGCATTTCGATCAGGCGTTCGAGGTGGCGGCGCAACAAGGGCTCGCCGCCGGTGAGGCGCAGCTTCTGCACGCCCTGGGCCACGACGATGCGCGCCAGCCGGGTGATCTCCTCGAAGCTCAGCAGCTCGGCATGCGGCAGGAACTCGTGGTAGTGATCGAACACCTCCTTGGGCATGCAGTAGCTGCAGCGGAAGTTGCAGCGGTCGGTGACCGAGATGCGCAGATCGCGCAGCGGCCGGCCCAGCGCATCGGCCAGCAGGCCGGTGGCGGCGGGCAGCTCGCGCGGCACGGCCGGCACCAGCGCCACCAGGCGCTGGTCGATCAGGGGAATCACGCCGTCTGTCATGCGGCGGATTGTGCCCTCTGCGCTCGTCCCTGGCGGGCCTGGGGTTGGTCAGTTTTGCCCTAGATCAAGTGTGGGGCCACCTTAGAGGGGCTTGCGGTCGAGGTCGGCAGCGGGTCGAATGCGGGCATGACAGTGATTACCTCGGTCCTGCACCCGGACCTTCCCAGCTTCGTCTCCTTCGGCGAAGCACTCACCGACCTGATACGAACCGGCCCCGACACCTGGCGCTCGGTCTGCGGGGGCGCCCCGTGGAACGTGGCCGCGGCGATGTCGCACCTGGGCGAGCTGAGCGCCTTTGCCGGCGGCATCAGCAACGATGTCTTTGGCCAGGAGCTCTGGCAGGCCAGCACCGATGCCAACCTGGACCCGCGCTTCATCCAGCAGTTCGCCAAGTCGCCGCTGCTGGCGGTGGTGCACGAGACGGAACCGCCGCAATATTTCTTCATCGGCGACGACAGCGCCGACCTGCATTTCCAGCCCGACGGCCTGCCCTCGGGCTGGCGCAGGGCCTTGCGCTGGGCGCATTTCGGCGGCATCAGCTTGGTGCGCGAGCCGCTCGCACGGCGCCTGCTGGAACTGGCCGAAAAGCTCAAGAGCCAGGGCAAGCGCATCAGCTTCGACCCGAACTACCGCAGCCTGATGGACTCCAGCTATGACGAGACGCTGGAGCGCATGTGCCGCATTGCCGACGTCATCAAGGTGTCGGACGAGGACTTGTGCGGCCTGTTCCGCAGCCCGGATTACCACACCGGCCTGGCCCAGATCAGCGCCTGGAACCCGCTCGCCACCGTGATGCTGACGCGCGGCGCTGCAGGGGCCAGCCTGTTCCATGCGCGCGGCGACTTCCATGCCCAGCCGCCCGCGGTGGCGGTGGTGGACACGGTGGGCGCGGGCGATGCCTCGATGGCCGGCCTGCTCTACAGCCTGATGCACCATGCCGAGGCCGCGCCCGAGCAGCATCTGCGCTGGGCGGTGGCGGCCGGCGCCGCGGCCTGCACCGCGGCCGGTGCCGCGCCGCCCAGCCTGACTCAGCTGGAACAGCTGGCGCCGCAGGTCAAGGTCTGGGCCGCCTGAGCCAGCTGCCAGAGCGCAAAACCGCCCAGCACGGCGGCGCTGAGCCGGTTCACGCGCCGCTGCCAGCGCGCGTCGAAGCGGCCGCGCAGCCGGCCCACGCCGCTGCTGAGCAGCAGCCACCAGAGCGCCGAGCCGATGAACACGCCCGCCACCATCGCTGCCGGGCTGGCAGCCGCGCCGCTGCCGGCGAGCGCGCCGAAGATGGCGATGAAGGAGAAGATGGTGGAGGGGTTGGCCAGGGTCAGCAGCAGGGTGCTACCGAAATGGCGCCAGGCCGATGCCGGCTTGCCGGCCTGGGCCGACGCGCTGCCGACCGGCGCGCGCAGCAGCTGCAGCGCCATCCACAGCAGGTAGGCGCCGCCGCCCAGGGCCAGCGGCAGGCGCGCGGCGGTCAGCGCCTGGATCAGCGCGTGCACGCCATAGGCGCCCACCGCGCCATAGAGGGCATCGGCCACCGCCGCCCCCAGTCCGGTGGCCAGGCCGGCGCGCGGGCCCAGTTGCAGGCTGCGCTGGATCGTCAGCAGGCCGATCGGCCCCACCGGCGCGGCGATCGAGACGCCGATCAGCATGGCCTTGAGAAAGCTGATGAGTACAGGCGCGCCATCCATGGCCGCACTGTAAGGCTTGCGGCCCGGCTCAGGCGCTCTCGCCGCGCTTGCTGGCCACCAGGGTCTGCGGCCCGCGCACCTGCAGGCGGGCGCGGCCGGGCTCGGGCGCGGCCAGCGGGCTGACCTCCTGCAGCGTGGCCCGGCAGCGCAGGGTCAGGTCTTGATAGGTCTGCGTGCCTTCCAGCTTCCAGCGCATCTCGTCCTCGCTGAGCGGGCGCATGACCTTGGCCGGCAGGCCGGCGATGAGCGACTTCTCGGGCAGCTTGAGCCCGGCGCGCACAAAGGCGCAGGCGGCCACGATGCTGTAGGCGCCCACCTCGGCCTCGTCCATCACCACCGCGTTCATGCCCACCAGGGCGTCGTGGCGCACCACGCAACCATGCAGCACCGCACCGTGGCCGATATGGCCGTTGCGCTCGACCAGGGTCTCCGAGTCCGGGAAGCCGTGGATCACGCAGCTGTCCTGCACGTTCACGCCCTCGTGCAGCACGATGCGGCCGAAGTCGGCGCGCAGCGACGCCAGCGGGCCGATATAGCAGCCCGACCCCACATGCACGTCGCCAATCAGCACGGCCGTGGGATGGACGAAGGCGTCGGGATGGACGACGGGGATCACGCCGTCGATCGAGTAGCAGGGCATGGCTTCGCTCTCCTGATATGCGTCAAGGGTTTACCCCGACGTGAATAGGTCTTGTGTTGAATCAAGCTGGACCTTACGATCTACCGACCGGTCGGTCAAGAGTGTTTGTGACTGATCAAAGCATCTCCCTGTTCTTCGTGTTTGAGGTTTGTGCCCATGACGCTAGAAAACGCCGAGTCGCCCTTGCTGATCACCCAGGATGACGCGGTGCGCACCCTGACGCTGAACCGGCCGGCCGCCCTGAATGCCTTCACGACGCAGCTGCTCTCGATGCTGCGCACGGCGCTGGACGAGGCGGCGCGCGACGACAGCGTGCGCGCGGTGGTGATCACCGGCGCCGGCCGGGCGTTCAGCGCCGGCCAGGATCTCTCCGACGCGATGATCAAGCCGGAGTTCGAGCCCGGCGGCAAGCCCAAGGACATCGGCACCCTGTTGGACCATTACTACATCCCGCTGGCCCTGCGCGTGCGCTCCATGCCGGTGCCGGTGGTGTGCGCGGTGAACGGCGTGGCGGCCGGGGCGGGCGCCAATTTCGCGCTGGGCTGCGACCTCGTGATCGCGGCCCAGTCGGCCAACTTCATCCAGGCCTTTGCCAAGATCGGCCTGATCCCGGATTGCGGCGGCACCTGGCTGCTGCCGCGCCTGGTGGGCCGCGCCCGCGCCCTGCAGCTGGCCCTCATGGGCGAGAAGCTCAGCGCCACCGAGGCGGTGCAGATGGGCCTGATCGCCCGCTGCGTGCCCGACGCCGACCTGGCCGCCACCGCGCAGGCCGTGGCGCTGAAGCTGGCCGCCCTGCCGACGCGCGCCCTGGTGGAGACGCGCCGCGCCTTCGACGAGGCGATGAGCCTGGATTACGAAGACGCCATGAAGCTCGAGGCGGTGATGCAGAGCCATCTGGGCTTTGCCGCCGACTACCAGGAAGGCGTGCAGGCCTTCATGGAAAAGCGCGCCCCGCAGTTCACCGACCGCTGAATCCCATGACGCCTCAACAAATCGCCGAAGCGGTGCGCGACGGCATGTTCGCCAATGACCGTGCCTCCAAGGGCATGGGCATGGAAATCACCGCGGTGGCGCCGGGCGCCGCCACGCTCACCATGAGGGTGCGCGAAGACATGCTGAATGGCTTCGACATCTGCCATGGCGGCTTCATCACCACCCTGGCCGACTCGGCCTTTGCCTTCGCCTGCAACTCGTACAACGAGCTGACGGTGGCCTCGGGTTTCGCGATCGACATCGTCGCGCCGGCCCGCTTGAACGACACGCTGACCGCGGTGGCGAGCGAGATTTCGCTCGCCGGCCGCACCGGCGTCTATGACATCACCATTCGCAACCAGCAGCAGCAGCTGGTGGCCGTGTTCCGCGGCAAGTCCTATCGCATCAAGGGGAAGCCCGTGGTGCCAGGTCTTGCCACGGGCGCTCAGGAGTAAGCCCCCATGTCCGTCAAGTCCCCCGCCCCCGGCGATCTGGAAGCCATCGAAGCCGCCAGCCGCGACGAGCTGCAGGCCCTGCAGCTGCAGCGCCTGCAATGGTCGCTCAGGCAGGCCTACGACAACGTGCCGCATTACAAGGTGGCCTTCGACGCCAAGGGCGTGCACCCCAGCGATCTGAAGACCCTGGCCGATCTGGCGAAGTTCCCCTTCACCACCAAGAAGGACCTGCGCGACAACTACCCCTTCGGCATGTTCGCCGTGCCGCGCGAGCGCGTGGCGCGCATCCACGCCTCCTCGGGCACCACCGGCAAGCCGACGGTGGTGGGCTACACGCTCAAGGACATCGACACCTGGGCCGGCCTGGTGGCGCGTTCGCTGCGCGCCGCCGGCGTGCGCCCCGGCAACATCGTGCACATCGCCTACGGCTACGGCCTCTTCACCGGCGGCCTGGGCGCGCATTACGGCGCCGAGAAGCTGGGCTGCACGGTGATCCCGATGTCGGGCGGCCAGACCGAGAAGCAGGTGCAGCTGATCCAGGACTTCCGGCCCGACGCCATCATGGTCACGCCCAGCTATATGCAGGTGATCATCGAGGAGTTCGCGCGCCAGGGCCTGGACGCGCGCGACAGCTCGCTCAAGGTGGGCATCTTCGGCGCCGAGCCCTGGACCGAGGCGATGCGCCGCGAGATCGAGGGCAAGGCCGGCATCGACGCGGTGGACATCTACGGCCTCTCCGAGGTGATGGGGCCAGGTGTTGCCAGCGAATGCGTGGAATCCAAGGACGGCCCGGTGATCTGGGAAGACCATTTCTATCCCGAGATCATCAATCCCGAGACCGGCGAGGTGGTGGCCGACGGCGAGGAGGGCGAGCTGGTGTTCACCTCGCTCTCCAAGGAAGCGCTGCCCATCATCCGCTACCGCACCCGCGACCTGACGCGCCTGCTGCCGCCCACCTCGCGCAGCATGCGCCGCATGGGCAAGATCGTCGGCCGCAGCGACGACATGCTGATCATCCGCGGCGTCAACATGTTCCCCACCCAGGTGGAAGAGTTGGTGCTGCAGGAGCCGCAGCTCTCGGGCCAGTACCAGATCGTCATCACGCGCGACGGCCCGCTGGACGCGGTGGAGGTGCGCTGCGAGCTGCAGCCGGCGGCCGTCAACAGCGCCAATGTGGGCGAGATCGCCAAATCGCTGCAGCACCGCATCAAGACCCTGATCGGCGTCTCCACCAAGGTGGTGATCGGGGCGCCGGAATCGATTGAACGCACCCTGGTGGGCAAGGCCCGCCGCGTGGTGGACCACAGACCCAAGTAAGGAGTACGAGCATGTACACCCAAGCCATGAGCGTCGGCCCGCAGGAGACCGCCGCGAAAGTCCAGAGCGCCGAGGACAAGCAGCGCAGCGAGGCCTTCGAGGCGCGCATCGATGCGGGCGACTTCATCGAGGCCAAGGACTGGATGCCCGAGCATTACCGCAAGACCCTGGTGCGCCAGATCAGCCAGCACGCGCATTCCGAGATCGTCGGCATGCTGCCCGAGGGCAACTGGATCACGCGGGCGCCCACGCTCAAGCGCAAGGCCATCCTGCTGGCCAAGGTGCAGGACGAGGGCGGTCATGGCCTGTATCTGTACTCGGCGGCCGAGACCCTGGGCACCTCTAGAGACCAGATGCTGGAGGCCCTGCACAGCGGCAAGGCCAAATACAGCTCGATCTTCAACTACCCGACGCTGAGCTGGGCCGACATCGGCGTGATCGGCTGGCTGGTGGATGGCGCGGCCATCATGAACCAGGTGCCGCTGTGCCGCTGCTCCTATGCGCCCTATGCACGCGCCATGATCCGCATCTGCCGCGAGGAGAGCTTCCACCAGCGCCAGGGCTACGAGAGCCTGCTGGTGATGATGCAGAACGGCACGGCCTCCCAGCGCGCGATGGTGCAGGACGCGGTGAACCGCTGGTGGTGGCCGTCTCTGATGATGTTCGGCCCCGAGGACAAGGACTCGCCGAACTCCGAGCAGTCGATGCGCTGGGGCATCAAGCGCATCTCCAACGACGATCTGCGCCAGAAGTTCGTTGACGCGACGATCCCGCAGGCCGAGGTGCTGGGCGTGACCGTGCCGGACCCCGATCTGAAATGGAACGCCGAGACCGAGCATTACCAGTTCGGCCGCATCGACTGGGCCGAGTTCTGGCGCGTGGTGGGTGGCGACGGCCCCTGCAACCGCGAACGCCTGGCCGCCCGCGTGACGGCCTGGGACGAGGGCGAATGGGTGCGCGAAGCCGCACTCGCCCATGCCAGCAAACAAGCCACCAAGGCGCAAGCCGCCTGAGCCCCGAGGAGCACGACACCATGAGCAACGCACAACAAGCCCCGAAGAACGAATGGCCTCTGTGGGAGGTCTTCGTGCGCAGCAAGGCCGGCCTGGACCACAAGCATTGCGGCAGCCTGCATGCCGCCGACGCCAAGATGGCCGTGCAGCTGGCGCGCGAGGTCTACACCCGCCGCCAGGAAGGCACCAGCATCTGGGTGGTGCTGTCCAGCCAGATCGTGGCCTCGGACCCGGGCGAGAAGGGCATGTACTTCGATCCGATGGAAGACAAGGTGTACCGCCACCCGACCTTCTACGAGCTGCCCGAATCCGTGAACCACATGTAAGGCAGGGCGATGAGCACTCAATCGATCAAGGTCGGCGACAAGGCCGACGTCCGCTACCTGCTGCGCATTGCCGACAGCTGCCTGATCCTCAGCCAGCGCCTGGGCGAGTGGTGCGGCCATGGCCCCATCCTGGAAGAGGATCTGGCACTCACCAATATGGCGCTGGACCTGGTGGGCCAGGCGCGCGGCCTGCTGACCCGCGCCGGCCAGCTCGACGGCCAGGGCCACGACGAGGACCAGCTGGCCTTTTTGCGCGACGAGCGCCAGTACTTCAACCCGGTGCTGATGGAGCTGCCGCGCGGTGACTTCGCCTTCACCACGCTGCGCAACTTCGCGGTGGCCAGCTGGCTGCTGGGGCTGTGGCAGCGCTTGCAGTCGTCCAGCGATGCCGAGGTCGCGGCGATTGCCGGCAAGGCCGTCAAGGAAGCGCAATACCACCAGCAGCATGCGGCCGACTGGGTGCTGCGCCTGGGCGATGGCACGGCCGAGTCCAGGGCGCGCCTGGAAGCGGCGCTGGCCACGCTGTGGCCCTATTTCAACGAGCTGTTCGCCGACGACGCGGTGGACGCCGCCGCCGTGGGCAGCAAGCTGGGCCCGGCCTGGAGCGAGCTGAAGGCCGGCTGGCAGGCGGCGATGGACGAGATCCTCGGCGAGGCCGGCCTGGCCCAGCCCAAGGCCAGCGCCTATGTGCCGGCCGGCCGCGTCGGCATCCACAGCGAGCACATGGGCCATATGCTGGCCGAGATGCAGTATCTGCAGCGCGCCTATCCCGGCGGCGTCTGGTAAGGCCATGAGCGAGTTGCCGATCGCCAACAGCTGCGGGCGCATCGAGGCTGCCTGGGAAGTGCTGCGCCAGATCCCCGACCCCGAGGTGCCGGTGATCTCGCTGGACGAGCTGGGCATCGTGCGCGACCTCAAGGAAACCGCCGGCGGCCTGGAGGTGGTGCTCACGCCCACCTATTCCGGCTGCCCCGCCACCGAGCTGATCCAGGACAACGTGCGCGCGGCGCTGGCCGCCTTCGGCGAGATCCAGATCACCATGCAGCGCGCGCCGGCCTGGACCACCGACTGGATCAGCGAGGCCGGCAAAGCCAAGCTCAAGGCCTATGGCATCGCGCCGCCGGGGCCGGCCGGTCCGGACCGGGCCCAGCCCATCCGCCTGGTGCACCGCGCCTCGCTCACCAAGCTGGCCTGCCCGCGCTGCGGTTCCGAGCGCACCGAAAAGCTCTCGGCCTTCGGCTCCACCGCATGCAAGGCGCTGTACCGCTGCCTGGCCTGCCTGGAACCTTTCGAACACTTCAAGCCCATCTGAATCATGAGCCTCCACTTTCATCCGCTGCGTGTCCGCGAAGTCCGTCCCGACACCGACGAAGCCGTGATCGTCAGCTTCGATGTGCCGGCCGCCGACGCCAACACCTTCAAGTTCACCCAGGGGCAATACCTGACCCTGCGTGCCGACGTGAACGGCGAGGATCTGCGCCGCTCCTACTCCATCTGCGCCGGCATCGACGATGGCGAGCTGCGCGTGGGCGTGCGCAAGGTCAATGGCGGCAAGTTCTCCAACTGGGTCAACGCCAGCCTGAAGGCCGGCGACGTGATCGACGTGTTCCCGCCCCAGGGCCGCTTCTTCGTGCCGCTGGACCCCAAGGCCGAGCGCCACTACCTGGGCATCGCCGGTGGCTCGGGCATCACCCCCATCCTCTCCATCATGAAGACGGTGCTGGCCAGCGAGCCGGCCAGCCGCTTCACGCTGATCTACGGCAACCGCCGCCAGGCCTCCACCATGTTCAAGGAGGAGATCGAGGACCTGAAGAACCAGTACCTGACGCGCGTCTCGCTGCACCATGTGTTCAGCGACGAGCAGGTCGATTCGCCGCTGATGGCCGGCATGCTCAACCGCGAGAAGATCGCCGAATTCCTCGGCGCCCTGGTGGACCCGGCCAGCGTCTCCGAGGCCTTCATCTGCGGGCCCTACCAGGTCAATGACGAGGCCGAGGCCGCGCTGCTGGCGGCCGGTGTGGCGCAGCAGCGCATCCACATCGAGCGCTTCGGCACGGTGGAGATGCAGCGGGGCTTGCCGGCGCCGCACGAGGTGCGTGCCGAGGACGCCGACAGCGCCCGCGTGACGCTGATCCGCGACGGCGTGGCGCGCGAGTTCGAATTCAGCAAGAGCGACCCCAGCCTGCTGGACGCCGCCGCGCGCGCCGGCCTGGAGGTGCCGTTCTCCTGCAAGAGCGGCGTGTGCTCGACCTGCCGCTGCAAGCTCGTCGAGGGCCAGGTGCGCATGGACAAGAACTTCGCGCTCGAGAAACACGAGGTCGCGGCAGGCTTTATCCTCAGCTGCCAAGCCCATGCGCTGACGCCGCGCGTGGTGATCTCCTTCGATGAACGCTAAGAAAAACCGCTAAATGGCCAGAGGCAGAGCTCCCGGATTCGACGCAACGCGTGAGGCCATCCTCGTGCAGGCGGCGCGCTTGTTCGCCAACCAGGGTTACCCCGGCACCTCGATGAACCAGGTGGCCGAGGCCTGTGAGGTCAGCAAGCCCACGCTCTACCACTATGTGCGCGACAAGCACGAACTGCTGGTGCAGATCTGCGAGAGCCATGTGGAGGACCTGGCCGCGCTGGTGGAAGAGGTGCGCGAGCAAGACCTGGCCCCCCAGGCGCATCTGCGCGCGCTCATCGCCCGCTTCATGCAGGCCTATGGCGAGGCGCAGAACCAGCACCGGGTACTTACCGAGGACACCAAGTTCCTCAAGCCCGAAGATCAGGAGCGCCTGCTGGCGATCGAGCGTGGCGTGGTGGCGGCCTTTGCCGACGCGGTGGCCGCGGTGCGCCCCGAGTTGCAGGCGGCCAAGCTGCACAAGCCGCTGACCATGCTGCTGTTCGGCATGATCAACTGGACCTTCACCTGGCTCAAGCCCGATGGCGAGCTGACCTACGAAGCGCTGGCACCGATGGTGGCGGATCTGTTTTTCGGCGGCCTGGGCGCCGTGCAAGCCTCGTGAAGGCTGGCGGCCCGAATATGCGCATGCTTTCCTTCACGCGATATTTCAACGACAACGGAGACAAGACGATGCAACGCAAGCTGATTCTGAAGAAGTCCCTGCTGGCCCTGGTGGCCGGCCTCGCCCTGCTGGGCCAGGCCTGGGCCGACATCAATGTGGGCGTGACGGTGTCGGCCACCGGGCCGGCCGCCTCGCTGGGCATTCCCGAGAAGAACACGCTGAGCCTGCTGCCCGGCACGATCGCCGGCCAGAAGGTCAACTACTTCGTGCTGGACGATGCCTCCGACACCACCACCGCGGTGGCCAACACCCGCAAGCTCATCACCGAGCACAAGGTGGACGTGGTGATCGGCTCCACCGTCACGCCCAACTCGCTGGCGATGATCGACGCCGTCTCCGAGGCCAGCACGCCGATGATCTCGATGGCCGCCTCGGCGCGCATCGTCGAGCCGGTGGACGCGAAGAAGCGCTGGGTCTTCAAGACGCCGCAGAACGACATCATGATGGCGCTGGCGATCGTCCAGCACATGGCCGCCAGCGGCGTGAAGACGGCCGGCTTCATCGGCTTTGCCGACGCCTATGGCGAGGGCTGGTACCAGGAGTTCACCAAGATCGCCGCCATCAAGGGCATCAATGTGGTGGCGGCCGAGCGCTACAACCGCACCGATACCTCGGTGACCGGCCAGGTGCTGAAGCTGGTGGCCGCCAAGCCCGACGCGATCCTGATCGCCGGCTCGGGCACGCCCGCCGTGCTGCCGCAGAAGACCCTCAAGGAACGCGGCTACGCCGGCAAGTACTACCAGACCCATGGCGTGGCCAACAACGACTTCCTGCGCGTTGGCGGCAAGGATGTGGAAGGCACGCTGTTGCCCTCGGGTCCGGTGCTGGTGGTGAGCCAGTTGCCGGCCGATCACCCCGCCAAGAAGAGCGCCTCCGAGTACGTGGCCAAGTACGAGGCGGCCTTCGGCAAGGGCAATGTCTCGACCTTCGGCGGCCACGCCTGGGATGCCGGTCTGCTGCTGCAGGCGGCCATTCCCGCCGCGGTGAAGAAGGCCCAGCCCGGCACGCCGGCCTTCCGCGCGGCGCTGCGCGACGCGCTCGAGGCCGTCAAGGAACTGCCCGGCGCGCATGGCGTGTTCACCATGTCCGACAAGGACCACCTGGGTCTGGACCAGCGCGCCCGCGTGATGGTCAAGATCGAGAACGGCGGCTGGAAATACCAGCCCTGATCCTTCCCGCGCGCTGCGCCTGTCTGAGCGGGCCCGCGAGGGCCCGCCTTTCATCCTGACTCCGAAAACGAACGAGGTTTGCCATGAGCGCCACCCCTCCCATCCTGCAAAGCCTGATTGCCAACCGCTGGATCGGCCAGACCGCCGCGCGTGCCCTGCACAGCGCCGTGAATGGTCGGCCGGTGGCGCTCACCCATGCCGACGCGATCGACTTCGGCGAGTGCCTGGCCTATGCCCGGGGTCAGGCCTTGCCGGCGCTGCTGAAGCTGGACTACCAGCAGCGCGCGGCCCTGCTGAAGGCGCTGGCCACCCATCTGATGGAACGCAAGGAGACGCTCTACGCGATCTCGGCCCACACCGGCGGCACGCGCTCGGACAACTGGATCGATATCGAGGGCGGCATCGGCACCCTGTTCGCCTACGCCAGCATGGGCCGGCGCGAGCTGCCCTCCAGCAATGTGGTGCATGAGGGCCCGGCCATCCAGCTCGGCAAGGAGGGCCAGTTCATCGGCTCGCACATCCTCGTGCCCAAGCGCGGCGTGGCGGTGCACATCAACGCCTTCAACTTCCCGATGTGGGGCATGCTGGAGAAATTCGCGCCCAGCTTCCTGGCGGGCATGCCCTGCATCGTCAAGCCGGCCACCGCCACCTCTTATGTGGCCGAGGCCTGCGTGCGCCTGATCCATGCATCGGGCCTGCTGCCGGCCGGCGCGCTGCAGCTGATCGTGGGCGGCTCGGGCGATCTGCTCGACCGTCTGGAGGAGACCGATGTGGTCACCTTCACCGGCTCGGCCGACACCGCCGCGATGCTGCGCGTGAACGCCAACCTGGTGCGTCGCTCGGTGCCCTTCAACGGCGAGGCCGACAGCCTGAACTGCGCCATCCTGGGCCCCGACGTGACGCCGGACGATCCCGAGTTCGAGCTCTTCATCAAGGAAGTGGCGCGCGAGATGAGCGCCAAGACCGGCCAGAAGTGCACCGCCATCCGCCGCGCCATCGTGCCGGCCAAGCACATCGACGCGGTGGCCGCGGCGCTGCGCGATCGCTTGAAGAAGCTCAAGGTCGGCGACCCGGCGGTGGAGGGCGTGCGCATCGGTGCCTTGGCCTCCAAGGCCCAGCAGAGCGATGTGGCCGAGCGCCTGGCGCTGCTGGCGGCCGGCAACGAGATCGTGCTGGGCGAGCGCGACGGCTTTGCGCCGGTGGGCGAGGGTGTGGCCGAGGGCGCCTTCTTCGCGCCCACCCTGCTGCTGTGCCGCGACGGCTTTGCCAACGAGACGGTGCACAACGTCGAGGCCTTCGGCCCGGTCTCCACCCTCATGCCCTATACCGAGCTGGACGAGGCGCTGCAGCTGGCCGCCAAGGGCCGCGGCAGCCTGGTGGGCTCGGTGGTCACCAAGACGCCGGCGATCGCCGCCCAGGCGGTCTATCACGCCGCCGCCTTCCACGGCCGCCTGCTGGTGCTGGACCGCGAAGCCGCCAAGGAATCGACCGGCCATGGCTCGCCGCTGCCGCAGCTCAAGCATGGCGGCCCGGGCCGCGCCGGCGGGGGCGAGGAGCTGGGCGGCATCCGTGCCGTCAAGCATTACCTGCAGCGCTGTGCGGTGCAGGGCTCTCCCACCATGATCACGGCCATCACCGGCGAGTACCAGCGCGGCGCCAAGGTGCAGGAGGACGCCGTCCACCCCTTCCGCAAGTACTTCGAAGAGATCCAGATCGGCGATTCGCTGCTGACGCATCGCCGCACGGTGAGCGAGGCCGACATCGTCAACTTCGGCGGCATCTCGGGCGACTTCTTCTACATGCACTTCGACGAAATCGCGGCCAAGGACACGCAGTTCGGCCAGCGCATCGCGCATGGCTACTTCGTGCTCAGCGCCGCGGCCGGCCTGTTCGTCTCGCCCGCACCCGGCCCGGTGCTGGCCAATTACGGCCTGGACACGCTTCGTTTCGTCAATCCGGTGGCGATCGGCGACACCATCCAGGCGCGCCTGACCTGCAAGCGCCGCATCGACCGCGGCAACCGCCCCGACCAGCCGCCGCAGGGCGTGGTGGCCTGGGACGTGCAGGTGCTGAACCAGCGCGGCGAGCTGGTGGCTAGCTACGACATCCTGACCCTGGTGGCGAAAAAGGCGGCCTGAGCACCGCCGCGACACCGCGCAAATGCGGCGCGGCTGCGCTGTGCTAGGCTGTCTGCCATAGGCAGCCAGCATGCTCAATCGCAGATCAGCCCTCGCCGCAATGACTCTTGGTTTGCCCCTGGGGCCGGCCTGGGGTCAGGTCTTGATGCAGGTCTCCACGCTGCTGGATCCGGACCCGGCCGCCGTCATTGCCGAGCGCATTCTGCGCGAGGCCTACCGGCGCATCGGCCGCGAGCTGGAGGTGAAGGCGATGCCCGGCGAGCGCTCGTTGCTGAGCGCCAACAGCGGCGATACCGATGGCGAGCTCTACCGCCGTGCCGGCATCGACAAGGCCTATCCCAATCTGCTGATGGTGCCGGTGGCCCTGCAGCAGTACGAGATCGTGGTGTTCAGCAAGGTGCAGCAGTTCAATGTGCGCGGCTGGGAGAGCCTGCGGCCCTACAAGCTGGGTTTCGTGAAGGGCATCAAGGTCATCGAAGAGAACACCGTGGGCATGCAGATCGAGGCGGTGGCCACGCTGCAGCAGGCGTTCACCAAGCTGGAGCTGGGGCGCACCGAGCTCGTGCTGGCCAACCGCATATCCGGTCTGGCCAGCCTGCGCCAGCATCAGTTCAACGGCGTGCGCGTGCTGCAGCCCGCGCTCGCTGCCTTCCCGGTGTTCCATTACCTGCACAAGAAGCATGAAGCGCTGCTGCCGCGCCTCACCGCGGTGATGCGGGAGCTCGAGCAGGAACGCTACATCCAGCGTGTGCAGGACGAAGTGTTGGCCTCTTACTGAGCCCTCCTAGAATCAAGCCCTCTTCTTGTTGTCGCGGCCCGGCTGGCCAGGAACCCCTTCTCATGCATGCTGCTGATACGAATGCGTCCCCGGTGGTGATCGTCGGGGCCGGTCTGGCCGGTCTGACGGTGGCCCTGCATCTGGCCGACCGGGTGCCCGTGGTGGTGCTGGCCAAGCGCGAGCTGACCGAGGCCGCCACCGCCTGGGCGCAGGGCGGCATCGTCGGCGTGCTGGGGCGCGACGACAGCATCGAGAGCCATGTGCGCGACACCCAGGACGCCGGCGCCGGCCTGGTGGACGAGGGCACGGCGCGCTTCATCGCTGAGCGCAGCGCGCAGGCGGTGGAGTGGCTGGTCCAGCAGGGCGTGCCCTTCACCCCCGACGACGATGGCCCGCTGGGCCTGCACCTGACGCGCGAGGGCGGCCATGCGGTGCGCCGCATCGCCCACGCCGCCGACGCCACCGGCAAGGCCATCCACGACCAGTTGCTGGCCGCCGCCAAGGCCCATCCCAACATCAGCCTGCGCGAACGCTGGATGGCGCTGGACCTGATCACCTCGCGGCACGTGCAGCGCGAGGAGGAACCGCGCTGCTACGGCATCTATGCGCTGGACATCGACACCAAGCGCGTCGAGACGCTGGCGGCGCGCGCCGTGGTGCTGGCCACCGGCGGCGCCGGCAAGGTCTATCGCTACACCACCAACCCCGACACCTCCACCGGCGACGGCATCGCGATGGCCTGGCGCGCCGGCTGCCGGGTGGCGAACATGGAGTTCATCCAGTTCCACCCGACCTGCCTCTACCACCCGCAGGAGCGCAGTTTTCTGATCACCGAGGCGCTGCGCGGCGAGGGCGGGCATCTCAAATTGCCGGACGGCACGCGCTTCATGGCCGCGCACGACGAGCGCCTGGAACTGGCGCCGCGCGACATCGTCGCCCGCGCCATCGACTTCGAGATGAAGAAGCATGGCCTGGACCATGTGTGGCTGGACGCCACCCACCTGGGCGAGGCCTTCCTGAAAGAGCATTTCCCCACCATCCATGCACGTTGCCTGGCGCTGGGCATCGACATCGCGCGCGAGCCTATTCCCGTGGTGCCGGCGGTGCACTTCACCTGCGGCGGCGTGGTCACCGACCTGCTGGGCCGCAGCGATCTGCCGGGCGTCTACGCGGTCGGCGAGACCGCCTACACCGGCCTGCACGGCGCGAACCGCCTGGCCAGCAATTCGCTGCTGGAATGCGTGGTGCTGGGCCAGACCTGCGCCGAGGACATCCTCGGCCAGGCAAGACTTGACCCCGCGCCGCTGCCGGCCTGGGACGAGAGCCAGGTGGAGGACGCCGACGAGCAGGTGGTGATCGCCCACAACTGGGACGAGCTGCGCCTCTTGATGTGGAACTACGTGGGCATCGTGCGCACCACCAAGCGCCTGGAGCGCGCGCTGCACCGCATTGCCCTGCTGCGCAGCGAGATCGACGACTATTACGCCAACTTCCGCGTCAACCGCGATCTGCTGGAGCTGCGCAATCTGGTCGATTGCGCCGAGCTGATCGTGCGCTCGGCGCTGCTCAGGCACGAGAGCCGCGGCCTGCATTTCAGCCGCGACTATCCGCGCACCCTGCCGGTCAGCTTCCCGACCGTGCTGATCGCCGAGCGCGGGCTGCGCAAGCTCTGAACCGAGGCATCAGGGCGCGGCGCTGTGCCGCAGCAGGATGGCCTGGAGGCTGCCGTCCTTCTGCATCGCGGCCAGCGCGGCTTCGATGCGCGGCAGCAGCGGCAGCAGGGCCGAGCGCTTGCCCAGCAGCAGGTAGATCGGGGCACTGCCGAAGCCCAGCGCATGCTCGCGGAACTGCACGTCCGGCTGCACGCGCTGCGTCGCATCCAGGAACACCAGCCGGTCCTCGATCACCATGTCGATGCGCGCCAGCATCAGCATGCGCACCAGGCCCTCGGTGCTGCTGGCGGGGCTGTAGTCGCCGCAGCCCAGGTGGGTCTTGACCCAGCTGTTGCCGCGCACCGCGGCGATCCGGTAGGCGCACAGCCAGGTGGGGGTGAGCGAAACCCCCGCGGGCGGAGGCTCCGCATCCTGGCGCATAAAGGCACTGACCTGCGAGGCCAGCAGCGGCTCGCCCACCCGGCGCGCGTATCTCAGCCGCTCCGGCGTGCTGCTGGCGAAGAAGGCGTCGGCCTTGCCGGCGGCCACCTCGGCCTGGGCGCGCGCCCAGGGCTGGATCTGGTGCTGGGTCTCGAGGCCCAGGCGGCGCGCGAACAGCTCCTCGGCAATCTCGACTTCGATGCCGGCCGCCCGGCCGGCCTCCGGCCAGCTGTAGGGGCGGTAGTCGGCGTAGACGATGCGCGCCTGCTGTGCCTGCGCCGCGGCGCAGATGAGCGCCGCCACCAGCCATGACGCGGTGCGCAGCGCTGGCACGCCGCGCGGGCTAGCGCTTCTTGGCGCGCAGCGCGGTGCGGGCCTGCACGAAGTTGAAGGCATAGCTCACCGCTTCGGCGATGGCGGCGTCGGTCTCGAGGCGCTCGGGCTCGGTGAGGTAGAAGGAGAAGTCCACCGCATGGCGGATGTAGCGCGGCGGCAGGCGGTTCAGCGCCACGCAGGCCACGTCGCAGAGCAGATCGTCATCGGCCTCGATGGCCGGGAAGCGGGGTGCCTCTTGCATCACGGCGGCGAAGACCTCGCGTTCGTGGTGGTTGTAGAGCGAGGTGAAGTCGACCGTCTGCATGGTGTTGTCCCCAGGGTTGTGGGCAGGAACGATAGAACGTTTATAGCCGCCCTAGCGGACAAAAAGAAAGCCCCCGACGGGCTTATTCGCTGGGGGCTTGTCCTAGGGCGAGCGAACGCTAGGCGGCGCCGATGCCCGGCACCAGGCCGGCCGCCTGCGCGCGGCGCGCGGCGGTGAAGTCCAGCATGCGGGTGATGCAGGTCAGCGCCTTCACGCGCGTGGCCTCGTCCACCAGGATCTCGCCCGAGCCATGCGCCAGGCAGTCCACCAGGCCTTGCAGGCCGTTCATGGCCATCCAGGGGCAATGCGCGCAGCTCTTGCAGGTGGCACTGTTGCCGGCGGTGGGGGCCTCGATGAGAGTCTTGCCCGGTGCCAGCTGGCGCATGCGGTGCAGGATGCCGTTGTCGGTGGCGACGATGTACTCCTGCGCCTTGCCTTCCACCACCGCCTTGATCAGCGCCGAGGTCGAGCCCACCACGTCGGCCTGGGCCACCACGCTTTGCGGCGACTCGGGGTGCACCAGGATCAGCGCGCCGGGGTGCTTCTCGCGCAGCAGCTCCAGCTCCAGGCCCTTGAACTCGTCGTGCACGATGCAGGCACCGTTCCACATCAGCATGTCGGCGCCGGTCTGCTCCTGGATGTAGCGGCCGAGGTGCCGGTCCGGTGCCCACAGAATCTTTTCGCCACGCGCCTTCAGCTCGCTGACGATGTCCAGCGCGCAGGAGCTGGTGACCATCCAGTCGGCGCGCGCCTTCACCGCCGCGCTGGTGTTGGCATAGACCACCACGGTGCGGTCGGGGTGGGCGTCGCAGAAGGCCGCAAAGTCGTCGGCCGGGCAGCCCAGGTCGAGCGAACAGGTGGCGTCCAGGTCGGGCATCAGCACGCGCTTTTCGGGGCTGAGGATCTTGGCGCTCTCGCCCATGAAGCGCACGCCCGCCACCACCAGGGTGCTGGCCTGATGGTCGCGGCCGAAGCGCGCCATTTCCAGCGAATCGGACACGCAGCCGCCGGTGGCCAGGGCCAGGTCCTGCAAGTCGCCGTCCACATAGAAATGCGCCACCAGCACGGCGTTGTGGGCACGCAGCAGTTCGGCGGCGCGCTGCTTCATGGCCTCGCGCTGCGGCTTGTTGAGCGGGGCGGGCACCTTGGCCCAGGCATGGGCCGTGCAACTCTGGCCTTCGGCGTCCTGGCGGGTGTAGTCGTAGAGAACCTGATCCATCTTCTTTGCGCTTGCGCTTGCACTCTAAGCCCTGCGGGGCCGGGTCGCCATGGTAGCCCAGCAGGGCAAACCCTGGCGTCCGGCTAGACTGTCGCCCATGCGAAGTGAGGGGGAGCCCATACCGTCGAAGCCAGGCATGCGTCCAAGTCGCCCATGGCCCTTGCGCCTGTGCGCCTGCCTGCTGCTGTTCTGCCTGGGCGCGGCAGCCCAGGCGGCCGAGCAGATCCGCTTCGCGCTGGGTCTGGCCTGGGCGCCGCCGTTCTCGCTGGTGCAGGACGGCGAGCTGCGCGGCGGCCTGCTCTACGAGCTGATGGAGCAGATCGCGCGCGAGGCCAAGGCCGAGGCGGTCTACATCCCCTTGCCGCCGCGCCGCGTCGATGCGGCGCTGGCCGAGGGCAAGATCGACATGCATTGCTTCGTCAGCCCGCGCTGGTTCGCCAAGGTGCCGCTGGCGGCGCGCTGGAGCCTGCCGCTGCTGCCGCTGGACGATGTGCTGCTGGCCGGCCCGACCTTTGCCGGCCCGCTCAAGAACGGCCAGGTCGACCTGGAGGCCGCGCGACAGCTCAGCCTGGGCGTGGTGGTGGGCTATCACTATCCCAGCCTGGCGCCCTGGCTGGCCAAGGGCCATCTGCAGGCCGACGAGGCGCCCACGCAGGAAAGCGTGCTGGAAAAGCTGCTGCGCGGCCGAACCGCGCTGGCGGTCGCGAATCGCTACACGGCGGTGGCCTTCAACAAAAGCCTGCCGGCCGACAAGCAACTGCGCGTGCTGCAGACGGTGGACTCGGTGAACACGCATTGCCTGCTGGCCGAGCGCACCCAGCTGAGTGCCGAGCGCCTGTTGGGCGCGGTCAACCGGGTGGCCAAGAGTGCGGCCTGGCGCGACACCCAGGCGCGCTATCGCTGAGCGCCGTGGCGCAGCCGCCGCCGAGCCGCCTCAAGGCGGCTGAAGCCCCCGTGGGGGCAGTGAAACGAAGTGAGCGTGGGGGCTCACGATTGATTCAGGCCTCGGCAAAGAAGCGGCTCGGCGGCATGCCGACGGTGCGCTTGACCATGGCGGTGAAGGCGCTGGCGCTGCCATAGCCCAGCTCGGCTGCGATCAGGCTCATCGGGCGCTTGCGCGCCGCCAACGCGAGGGCATGGGCCAGCAGCGCCTGCGAGCGCCATTGCGCATAGCTGCTACCCAGCTGCTCGCGGAACAGGCGCGAGATGGTGCGCTCGCTGGCCCCCACCTCGGCGGCCCAGTCGGCCAGCGCGGCATGGCGCACCGGGTTGGCCAGCACGGCCTCGCAAAGCTTGCGCAGGCGCGCGTCCTGCGGCAGGTCCACGCCCAGGCGCAGGCAGCTGGCGCGGCCCAGCTCGTCCAGCACCAGGCTGGCAATGCAGCGCTCGCGTGCCTGGTCCTGCGGCGTCGCGGCGGGGCCCTCGGGGTCGATGGCCAGCTGCAGCACCAGCTCGCGCAGCAGCGGCGACACCTCCAGCACGCGACAGTCGGCCCAGACACCCTGGGCCCCGCCGGCCTCGCCCGCGCTGCCATGCAGATAGAGCGTGCGCAGGTCGCAGCGTTCCACCGCGGTCACCGCGTGCACCACGCGCGGCGGTATCCACACGGCGCGCGAGGGCGGCACCAGAAAGGTGGCATGCGCGGTGTTGACGCGCACCACGCCATTGATCGAGAACACCAGCTGGCCCCAATCGTGGTGATGGGCCTGGATGTCCATGTGGTGCGCCATCAGCCGGGCCTTGGCGCGCACTGGCCGCTCCATGCTGGGGGCATAGCGCAGCGGGTCCAGGGGCGGCACGCTGGTGCGGGCGCGCGGTTTGGGATTTGGCATGGCCGAATTTCAACAGAAATTGGCGAACTATCGCAACTCGGCCGGCGCCAGCCTGCCAATATCCCGGGCATGAATACCGCAGCACTCGCTCTTCCGGCCACGGACGCCGCGCGCAAGGACTTCAGCACCATAGTCCTGATCGGCCTGGCGCATGGCACTTCGCATTTCTTCCACATGCTGCTGCCGCCGCTGTTCCCGGCCTTCATCCGCGACTTCGGCCTGAGCTATTCCGAGCTGGGCCTCCTGGTCACCACCTTCTTCGTGATCTCCGGCATCGGCCAGGCCCTGGCCGGTTTTCTGGTGGACCGCACCGGCGCGCGCCCGGTGCTGTTCGCCGCGCTCGGCTGCTTCGTGCTGGCCTCGGTGGCGGCGGGCCTGGCCGACGGCTTCATGGGCCTGATGCTGGCCGCGGCGCTGGCGGGCCTGGGCAACTCGCCCTTCCATCCGGTGGACTTCACCATCCTCAACAAGCGCGTCTCGCCGCCGCGCCTGGGCCATGCCTTCTCGGTGCATGGCATCTCGGGCAATCTGGGCTGGGCCATCGCGCCGGTGTTCGCCATCGGCATTGCCGAGTTGAGCGGCAATTGGCGTGTCGCCTACCTGGGCACGGCCCTGGTGGCGCTGGCGGTGATGGGCCTGCTGGCGCTCAAGCGCGACGCCATCGACGATGCCCAGGGCGAGTGGGCGCATGAGAAGGCCGGCGCCGCGGCGCTCAAGGAGGAGCACCCGATGGCCTTTCTGCGCCTACCCTCGGTGTGGCTGTGCTTCTCCTTCTTCTTCTTCACCACCGCGGCGCTGAGCGCGATCCAGAGCTTTGCCAGCCCGGCCCTGGCCAGCCTCTACGGTCTGCCGATCAGGGCCACCGCCTTTGTGGTGACGGGCTATATGCTCAGCGGCGCGCTGGGCATGTTCATCGGCGGCTTCTGGGTGGCGCGCTCGGCCAGCCTGGAGCGCAATATCTCGATCGCGATGGCGGGCGCAGCCCTGGCCCTGGTGCTGGCCGCCACCGGCCTGCTGCCGCCCCTGCTGGCCGCCGGTATTGCCGCGCTGGCGGGCTTTGGCACCGGCCTGGCCGGCCCCGCGCGCGACATGCTGATCAAGCGCGCGGCGCCGCCCGGCGCCACCGGCCGCGTCTATGGCACGGTGTACTCGGGCCTGGACGTGGGCTTTGCGGTGGGCGCGCCGATCTTCGGCGCGCTGATGGACCGCGGCCTGGCGGGCGGCATCTTCTACGGCGCGGCCGCCGCTTTGTTGATGGGCATCATGGCGGCCAGCATGGTGGGGCTTGTCCGCAGGAAAAGCGCCTGAAGCCGGCGCTACAGTCGCCGGCATGACGACGACTACCCCCAACCCCCCCTCGTCCCGACTGGCCGGTCACGCGCTGGTCGAGGCCCTCATCGCCCAGGGCGTGGACAGCGCCTTCGGCGTGCCCGGCGAAAGCTATCTGGCCGTGCTGGACGGCTTTCACGAGCATCGTGAACAGATTCGCTTCATCGCCTGCCGGCAGGAGGGCGGGGCGGCCTTCATGGCCGAGGCCCAGGGCAAGCTGACGGGCCGGCCCGGCATCTGCTTCGTGACGCGCGGCCCCGGCGCGACGAATGCCAGCATCGGCCTGCACACCGCCTTCCAGGACTCCACGCCCATGGTGCTGTTCATCGGCCAGGTGGCCAGCGACCAGCGCGACCGCGAGGCCTTTCAGGAGGTCGATTACCGCCAGATGTTCGGCCCCGGCACGCTGGGCATGGCCAAGTGGGTGGGCGAGGTGCACGACCCCGATCGCCTGCCCGAGTATGTGGCGCGCGCCTTCCATACCGCCATGCAGGGCCGGCCCGGCCCGGTGGTGCTGGTGCTGCCCGAGGACATGCTGACGCGCAGCACCAGCGCCCCGGTGCTGGCCCGCGCCGAGGCCGCCCAGGCCTGGCCCGCGCCGGCCGCCCTGGCCGATCTGCGCGAGAAGCTGCTGGCCGCCAAGCGCCCCTTCGTGCTGGCCGGCGGCGGCGGCTGGACGCCCGAGAGCTGCGCCGCGCTGCAGCGTTTTGCCGAGGCTTGGGCGTTGCCGGTGGGCTGCGCCTTCCGCTTCCAGGACCTGTTCGATAACCGCCATCCGCAGTATGCCGGCGACGTCGGCATCGGCATCAACCCGAAGTTGGCGCGGCGGGTGCAGGACGCCGACCTGGTGATCGCCATCGGCCCGCGCCTGGGCGAGATGACCACCGGCGGCTACACCTTGCTGCAGGCGCCGCGCCCGGCCCAGACCCTGGTGCACATCCACGCCGGCGCGGAGGAGCTGGGCCGCGTCTATGCGGCCGATCTGCTCATCAACGCCAGCATGTCCTGCGCCGCCCAGGCGCTCGAAACTCTGGCCGCGCCGTCCTCGCTGCCTTGGGACGCATGGACCGCCCAGGCCCATGCCGACTACCAGGCCAATCTCGTGCCGCAGCCGGTGAGCCCGCTGGACATGGCCGAGGTGGTGAAGCTGCTGTCCAGCCGCTGCCCCGAGGGCACGGTGTTCACCAATGGCGCCGGCAACTACAGCGGCTGGCTGCACCGCTTTCATCAATACCCTGCGCTGCAGCAGCATGGCCGCAGCCAGCTCGCGCCCACCAGCGGCGCGATGGGTTATGGCCTGCCGGCCGCGGTGGCGGCCAGCCTGCTGGACCCGCAGCGCTGGGTGGTCAATATCGCCGGCGACGGCGACTTCCTGATGAACGGCCAGGAACTCGCCACCGCCACCGGCTATGGCGCGCGCAAGCTCATCTGCGTGGTGGTGGACAACGGCACCTACGGCACCATCCGCATGCACCAGGAGCGCGAGTACCCCGGGCGGGTCTCGGGCAGCGATCTCTTCAACCCCGACTTCGCCGCCCTGGCGCTGGCCTATGGTTTCGCCGCCGCACGCGTCGATCGCACCGAGGAATTCGCGCTAGCGCTGGACGCGGCGCTGCAGGCCGGCAAGCCGACGCTGATCCATCTGCGCCTGGCCACCGATGTCTCGACCAGCCGGGCCACGCTGAGCAGCATCCGCGCGGCGGCGCGCCAGCGTCTGGGACAATCGGGGCATGGAAAAGATTGATTTCGAATTGCGCGGCGAGTTCATCCCACTGGACAGCCTGCTCAAGGCCACCGGCCTGGCCGAGAGCGGCGGGCGCGCCCGCATGATGGTGGCCGAGGGCATGGTGCAGGTGGATGGAAAACCCGAGGCACGCAAGACCGCCAAGATCCGCGCCGGCCAGGTGGTGAGCCTGCATGGCGCCCAGGTGCGCGTGCTGGCCGATCCGACCCAAGCTTGACCTATCTGGAGCCCTGCCCATGGCGCAGCCATTCTCGACCTGCGACTTCTGCGATGCCCACAAGAACGATGCCAGCGGCGACTTCCGCGTCATCCCCGGCGGCCTGTACCGCAGCTATGGTGCGCTGGACAGCTTTGCGGGCCCCATCAGCACGGTGCGTTGCCTGGACGACAACAGCCTGGTGAAGGCTGCGGTGGAAAGCCCCGGCCAGGGCCGCGTGCTGGTGGTGGACGGTGGCGCCTCGATGCAACGTGCCCTGCTGGGCGGCAATCTGGCGGCGGCCGCCGCGCGCAACGGCTGGGCCGGCCTGCTGATCCACGGCTGCGTGCGCGACCTGGCCGAACTGCGCCAGGCCCAGACCGCCATCCTGGCGCTGGGCCATGTGCCCATGCCCACCGATCGCCAGGGCCAGGGCTCGGCGGACCTACCGCTGCAACTGCACGGCTGCTGGATACGGCCGGGCGAATGGCTGTACGCCGATGCCGACGGGGTGGTGATCAGCGCGCGAGCGCTGCTGCGCTGACCCACCCTCAACGATAGCGCGACAAGATGCGCTCCACCGAGCCATCGGCGAGCAAGTCGTCGATGGCCTGGTTGACCTGGCCGAATGGCAGCCTGGCTTTGCGTGAAAAGGCGCAGCGCGCATCGATGCGCCCGAGCGTCAGCACGGTCCTGAGCCCGGCCTCGGGGTGCTGGCGCAGGAAGTAGGCCAGCGAGGTGCGCTCGGCCAGGGCATAGGGCAGGCGCTGCGCCGCCAGCTTGCGCAGATTGGCCAGCATGGTGGGGGCGTCGTCGCGCACAAAGCCCGCGCCCAGCAGGGCTTCGACCTCAGGGTAGCGGTAGCCCACCACCGTGCCGATCGCCTGGCCCTCCAGCTCCTGCAATTGCGCCAGCTCGGGCGCCTGCTGCGTGCCGGCCAGCAGCGCGGCGTCCGGAATCACGACGCTGCTCCAGTCGTGCTGGCCATCGAGCCAGCCCGGAATCACATAGCAGAGGCCATCGGCCTCACCGTCGCGCAGGGCCGCGCGCACGCGCCGGCTGGGCAGGGGCAGAAAGCGTGCGCGCCGCTGCAGGCGCGCGGCGATGGCCTCGCCCAGATCCTTCAGAATGCCGGCGCGCAGCCGGTTGCCCTCGAATTCCGCCAGCGGCAGGGTGTTGCTGGTGGGCGCGATGAACACCAGCTCGGGCCGCTCGGGTGCCTGCGCCCGGCACGTCGCGCCGCCGATGGCCGCGAACAGCAAGCCTGCCAGCACCCATTGCTCCGGGCGCCAGGGCCGCAAACGAGTAGTTCCGAAGGCTGGCATCGCCATGCCAGCATAGCGGCAAGGTGCTGCGCCGGCGCGAAGCCGGCCGTACTGGGCGCATGCCGGCCTCGACCGGTCGCGCCAGCGCTGCAGCCGTCGCCCGCACAGGGGACGTCGGTCCCACGCCTTAGGGGCCTGTGCGGCTTGCAAAGAGGCCTAGGATGCGCCGGCACCTACCAAACTCAGGGAGTTCAGCATGCAGCACATTTGCGGCGCATTGCGCGCGGTCTCGATGGCGGCTCGTTCGAACTTGCGTGTGACCCTGCCACTGGCCATGCTGCTGAGCGCATCGGCCGTGAGTGCCAATCCCGAGCTGAGCTTCAGCAGCTATGCGCAGGTCTACGGCTATATCTACACCAGCTATTCCAGCCCCTTGCTGGGCGACGTCAGCTTCCAGCTCAACCTGCCCGCGGACTACCGTGGGCTGCAGGCCGGGCAGACCTCCACCGGCGTGGCCAGCATCAACTACAGCGTGCCGGCCGGCAATGGCGGCACCGGCGATCCGATCTACGACATCGTCACCAGCAACGGCCAGTACGGCTTTGCCTACCAGGGCAAGGCCGAGGCCGATGGCCTGAAGCTGCGCACCGCGATACAGGTCAGCACCGTGGACGCGGGCGCGAACCTGGCCAACTCGCCCAACAGCAACCTGAGCGCCTACGCCTATGCCTCGTGGAGCCAGCAGATGTATATCGCGCCCACGGCGGACCGGCCCTTGGGAAGCTATGGCGCCATCCTGGTTGGCCTCACGGTGGATGGCAGCTTCCCGGGTCTCAGCGATCCGAACTGGTCGAGTTCGGCCAGCCTGTCGGCGCGCGCGCACTCGTCCTTCACCGACACCGCCGGCGTCAGCTACCAGAGCGACTTCAACGTCAATGCGGCGGCCGGTGACCCCGACTGGAGCGGCTCCAGGACGGTGTTCAAGAAGCTGCTGTTCCAGTACGGCACGCCGTTCACGATCGACCTCTACCAGCAGAACTGGGCCCGGTCGAACGGCAGCGCGGATTTCTTCAACACCGGCAAGATCAGCTCGATCGAGTTGCCCTATGGCGCCTCGCTGGACTCCGGCGCACAGCAGGACGGCCTGGGCGGGGTGGGCATCTTTGGCACCGTGTTCAATTCCGCCACCGTCGATGCGCAGAACACCAACTGGGACTTCGGCAACAACGGCGGCGGCTTCACACCGCAGGTGCCCGAGCCGTCCAGCTATGCGATGTTGCTGGCCGGTCTGGTGGCGGTGGGCTTTCTGGCGCGGCGCCGGCGTTAAGCCCTGTCAGGCGGCCCGGGGTTGGAACAGGCTCAGCAACCGATCCAGCCCGCCTTCGTTGATCGCCACCATGGCCTGCGCCCGCACCTTGGGCTTGGCGTGGTAGGCCACCGAGAGACCGGCCGCGCCCATCATGGGCAGGTCGTTGGCGCCATCGCCCACCGCGATGCACTCGCCCGGCAGGGCGCCGATCTCGGCCGCGCATTGCAGCAGCATGCGGCGCTTTTCCTCGCCATCGCAGATCTCGCCCCAGGCCTGCATCAACAGGCCGCCGCTGAGGGCGCCGTCGACGATCTCCAGTTCATTGCTGCGCACCCAGTCCATGCCCAGCTCGGCGGCGACGTAACGGGTGAAGAAGGTGAAACCGCCCGACACCAGCACCAGCTTGAGCCCGGCGGCCTTGAGCGCCGCGCAGAGTTCGCGTGCGCCCGGGTTGAAGCGCAGGCGCTCCTTCAGCACCGCCTCCAGCGCCGCGACGGGCACGCCCTTGAGCAGGGCGAGGCGGCGGCGCAGGCTGTCCTTGAAATCGCTGATCTCGCCACGCATCGCGGCCTCGGTGATGGCCGCCACCTCGGCCTTGCGGCCGGCGGCATCGGCGATCTCGTCGATGCACTCGATATTGATCAGCGTCGAGTCCATGTCGAAGGCGGCGAGCTTGTAGTCGCTCAAACGCAGCGGGGGCGTGAAGCCCTGGGTCACGAGGTCGATCATTTGGTCGGTCATGTCGTTCAGTCTTGCTTGATGGGGTTGCCCAAGAGGCGCAGCACCTCGCGGATCGCTTGCGCGCGGTCCTTGGGGTCGCTCAGCGCCTTGTCGATGCGCAGCTTGTCATTGCCCACCAGCTTGATGGTCTTGTTCTTCTGCACCAGCTCGATCACGCGCATCGCGTCGATGGGCGGATTCGGGCGGAAGTTGATGTTCATCACCGTGGGCGCCGCATCGATCTTGGCCACGCCATAGGGCTTGGCCAGCACGCGCAGGCGGTGCGTGTCAAACAGGGTCTGGCCCTGCGCCGGCAGCTTGCCGAAGCGGTCGGTGATCTCTTCCAGCATGGCGTCGATCTGCGCCGGCTTGTCGGCCGTGGCCAGGCGCTTGTAGAGCGAGAGCCGCACATGCACGTCGCCGCAATAGGCGTCGGGCAGCAGGGCCGGGGCGTGCAGATTGATTTCGGTGGTGGCCGAAAGCGGCGAGAGCAGGTCGGGCTCCTTGCCGGCCTTGAGCGAGCGCACCGCTTCCGAGAGCATCTCGTTGTAGAGCTGGAAGCCGACTTCCATCATGTTGCCGCTCTGGTTCTCGCCCAGCACCTCGCCGGCGCCGCGGATCTCCAGATCGTGCATCGCGAGGTAGAAGCCCGAGCCCAGCTCCTCCATCGCCTGGATGGCCTCCAGGCGCTGCGCGGCCTGCTTGGTGAGGCCCTCGATGTCCGGCACCATCAGATAGGCATAGGCTTGGTGGTGCGAGCGGCCGACGCGGCCGCGCAGCTGGTGCAGCTGGGCCAGGCCGAACTTGTCGGCGCGGCTGATCACGATGGTGTTGGCGGTGGGCACGTCGATGCCGGTCTCGATGATGGTGGAGCACAGCAGCACGTTGTGCTTGCCACCCACGAATTCGCGCATCACCCGCTCCAGCTCGCGCTCGGGCATCTGGCCGTGGGCGACGATGATGCGCGCCTCGGGCAAGAGCTCCTCCAGCTTCTGGCGCCGGTTCTCGATCGTCTCGACCTCGTTGTGCAGGAAGTAGACCTGGCCGCCGCGCTTCAACTCGCGCAGCACCGCCTCGCGGATGGTGCCGCTGCTCTCGGCGCGTACAAAGGTCTTGATGGCCAGGCGGCGCTGCGGCGCGGTGGCGATCACGCTGAGGTCGCGCAGGCCTTCCAGCGCCATGCCCAGGGTGCGCGGGATCGGCGTGGCGGTGAGCGTCAGCACGTCGACCTCGGCGCGCATCGCCTTCATCGCCTCCTTGTGGCGCACGCCGAAGCGGTGCTCCTCGTCGATGATGAGCAGGCCCAGGCGGTTGAACTTGACCTCCTGCGAGAGCAGCTTGTGGGTGCCGATGACGATGTCGATGGTGCCGTCGGCCAGGCCCTCCATCGCCGCCTTGATCTCCTTGGCCGAGCGGAAGCGGCTCATCTCCGCCACCTTCACCGGCCATTTGCCGAAGCGGTCGGCGATGTTCTGGTAATGCTGCTCGGCCAAGAGCGTGGTGGGCGCCAGCAGTGCCACCTGCTTGCCGCCCATCACCGCGACGAAGGCGGCGCGCAGCGCCACCTCGGTCTTGCCAAAGCCCACATCGCCGCAGACCAGGCGGTCCATGGGCTTGGGCGAGATCATGTCCTGGATCACCGCATGGATGGCGGCGCGCTGGTCGGGCGTTTCCTCGAAGCCGAAGCTGGCCGCGAAGGCCTCGTAGTCGTGCGGCGAATAGCGGAAGGCATGGCCCTCGCGGGCGGCCCGGCGGGCGTAGAGGTTGAGCAGCTCGGCCGCGGTGTCGCGCACCTGCTCGGCGGCACGGCGCTTGGCCTTCTCCCATTGGCCCGACCCGAGCCGGTGCAGCGGCGCCTCCTCGGCGCTCACGCCGGTGTAGCGGCTGATCAGGTGCAGCTGGGCCACCGGCACATAGAGCGTGGCCTTGTCGGCGTACTCGAGGTGCAGGAACTCGCTGGCACCATCGCCGATGTCGATATTGATCAGGCCCTGGTAGCGCCCGATGCCATGGTTCACATGCACCACCGGGTCGCCCACCTTGAGCTCGGAAAGGTCCTTGATGAGCGCGTTGACGTCGCTCACCTGCTCCTGCTTGCGGCGCCGGCGCGTCGTCGGCGTGGTGGCGAACAGCTCGGTCTCGGTGAAGAGCTGGATGACGTTGCCATCATCCGGCTCGTACCAGAAGAAGCCCGCCGCCAGCGGCGCGGCGGTGATGGCGAACTTCTCGTCCGAGGCCTCGAACTCGGCAAGACCTGACACCGAGGGCGGATCGATCTTGTTGTCGCGCAGCAGCTCCAAGAGGCTCTCGCGCCGGCCCTCGCTCTCGGCCAGCAGCAGCACGCGATGCGGCGTGCTCTTCAGGTGCGCGGCCAGGCGCGCCAGCGGTTCCTGCGCGCCGCGCTCCACGCTCACATCGGGCAGGGGCCGGGCATAGTCCACCGCTTCGCTGCCGCGGATGGTCAGCACCGCATGGGGGTGGGTGAGGCCGAAGAAGTCTTCCACCGGCAGGAAGATCTCCTCGGGCGGCAAGAGCGGCCGCTCGGGGTCGTGCTGCAGGAAGCGATGGCGCTCGCGCGTGTCGGTCCAGAAACGCTTCAGTGCCTCGTCCACCTCGCCATGCAGGGCCAGCGCGCAATCGCTGCCCAGGAAGTCGAAGATGGTGGCGGTCTGCTCGAAGAACACCGGCAGGTAGTACTCGATGCCGGCGGTGGCGATGCCCTGGGCCATGTCCTTGTAGAGGCGCGACTTGGTGGGGTCGCCGTCCATCTTCTCGCGCCAGCGCGCGCGGAAGGCCTGGCGCGCCGCCTCGTCCATCGGGAACTCGCGGCCGGGCAGCAGGCGCACCTCGGGCACGGGATAGAGGCTGCGCTGGCTGTCGGGGTCGAAGGTGCGGATCGAGTCCACCTCGTCGCCGAACAGGTCCACCCGGTAGGGCACCGGCGAGCCCATCGGGAACAGGTCGATCAGGCCGCCGCGCACCGCGTACTCGCCCGGCGAGACCACCTGGCTCACATGGCTGTAGCCGCCCAGGGTCAGCTGGGACTTCAGGCTGGCCTCGTCCAGGCGCTGCTTGAGCTTGAAATTGAAGGTGGTGGCGGCCAGGAAACTCGGCGGCGCCAGGCGCGTGAGCGCCGTGGTGGCGGGCAGCAGCACCACATCGACCTCGCGCTGGTCCATCGGCAAGCCCCGCGACTGCAGCAGCTGCCAGAGCGTGGCCAGGCGCTCGGAGATCAGGTCCTGGTGCGGGCTGAAGGTGTCGTAGGGCAGGGTCTCCCAGTCGGGGAACACCGCCACGCGCAGCTCGGGGGCGAAGAACTTGAGCTCGTCTTCGAGGCGCTGGGTATCGCCCGGCTCGGCGGTGACGATGGCGCTGAGTCGGCCGGCCTCGCGCTGCTGGCGGATGAAACGCGCCAGCAGCAGGGCATCGGCCGAGCCGGTGGGGCGGGGCTGGTTGAATTTCTTGCCGGGGGAGATCAGGGGCAGGAACGGAGAGGCTGGCATGGCGCACAAATGAGTTCAGCCCCGAAGCGGGGCCTGGCACCATTGTAGGGACGCCGCGCTGTGCGACGTCCATGCCGCTCATGCCGCGCAGCGTGCAGCTGGTCGCAAGCCGGCTGCTGCCAGCCGCCATCTTCCCTAGAGTGCGCAGCCATGGGCAGCCGCCTGGTGGCGGGGCCCGTCAAGGAGACTCACCATGCCAAGCGCCAGCCGCCATCTGTTTGCCCCCACCCTCGGCCTGGCTCTGCTCAGCGCCGCCTGCCTGGTGGCCCTGCCGGCCCAGGCCGAGGGTTTCAAGGCCGGGGTCGAATTGCGCGAGCAGGCCTCGCTGAGCGAGATCGGCCTGCCCGCCTACCCGGGCGCGACCGAGCAGCGCGACAAGGCCGACGACAAGGCGGCCGTGACCCTGGGCCTGTGGGGTGGCAGCCTCGGCTTCAAGCTGCAGGTGCGCAAATTCGCCAGCGGCGATGCACTGGAGACGGTGGCGGCGTTCTACCAGGACGCCCTGGCGCAGTACGGCGAGGTGCTGGATTGCAGCAAGCGCCCGTCCAAGCGCGCCTCCAGCGCCGACGAGGGCAAGCTCACGTGCGACGACGATGCGCCCAAGCCCGGCAGTCGCGTCTTCAAGGCCGGCAGCAAGCGGGATTTCCGCGTCGTCTCCCTGCAGCCCAAGGGTCAGGGCGTGCACTTCCAGATGGTGCACATCGTCGCCAAGGGATTCTGATGTTCTAGCCGCGGGGCATCATGCGCAGCCGCACCGGCTGCGCCTCGCCTTGCAGCGCCCTGGCGCGCAGCTGCCCGCAGCCGCCGTCCACGTCCTGACCGGCCGAGTCGCGCAGCTTGGTGAGCACGCCGCGCTGGTGCAGCTCAGCCGCGATGGCGCGCGCCCGCTCCCAGCTGGGGCGCTGGAAGGGCAGTTCGGGCACGCTGTTGTAGGGAATCATGTTGAGGATGCCGTACTTGCCCTTGAGCAGGCGCACGATGCCGTCGAGCTCGTCGGGGCCATCGTTGATGCCCTCCAGCAGGGTCCATTGGTACTGGATCGGGTAGCCGCTGCTGCGCGCATAGTGCTCGCCGGCCGCCACCAGCTCCTCGGGCGTGAGGCGCGGCGCGCGCGGCAGCAGGCGCTCGCGCAGCGCCGCCTTGCTGGTATGCAGCGAGAGCGCCAGCGCGGGTTTGACCACGCCTTGCGGCAAGCGCTCGAAGGCGCGCGGGTCGCCCACGGTGGAGAACACCAGATTCTTGTGGCCGATATTGCCCAGCGTGCCCATCAGCTCGATGGCCTCCAGCACGTTGTCGAGGTTGTGGGAGGGTTCGCCCATGCCCATGAACACGACCTTCTTCACCTGGCGTTGCGCGCGTGCCAGCACCAGCTGGGCCAGCATCTCGCCGCTCGTGAGCTGGCGCAGCAGGCCGTCGCGCCCGGTCATGCAGAACTGGCAGCCCACCGCGCAACCCACCTGGCTGGAGACGCACAGGCCCGCGCGCGGCAGCAGCACGCTTTCCACCGTCTGGCCATCGGCCAGGCCCACCAGCAGGCGCGCCGAGCCGTCCTCGCCCGGGTGGCTGGAGACCAGCCTTGCCAGGCCCTGCAGCTCGGCATCCAGGACGGGCAGGGCCTCGCGCAGGCGCAGCGGCAGAAAATCCTCCAGCTTGCGGCGCCCGGCCTCATGGCTGCGGCCCAGCAGCCAGTCGCGCAGCACGCGCTGCTCGTGTTGGGGGTTGGCGCCCAGCGCGCGCAGGCGCTGGCGGAAGCTGCTGATTTGCATGGGGGGCGAAGTTTAGCCCTGCAGGGTGCGCCGGATCAGGCCGGGCAGCTCTTCCAGCGTGTTCTGCTTCTGCAGCACCGCGCGCGCGCCGACGCGCTGGGCCCCGGCCAGCAGCTCGTCGGTGATGAAGCCCGAGCTGATCAGCACCGGCAGGCCCGGGCGCAGCTCGGCCACCAGCTCGGCCACCTCCAGGCCGGACATCTCGGGCATGTTGAAGTCGGTGATGAAGAGGTCCACGCCCTGCGCCTGGTCGGCCAGCAGGGTGAGCGCCTCGCCCGCCTGCTGGCAGCAGCTGACGCGGTAGCCGGCGCGCTTGAGCAGGCGCTCCACCATCAGCAGCATCACCTCGTCGTCGTCGAGGTAGAGCACATGCTCCTGGCCGCCACCATCCAGCACCGCGGCCTGGGAGCTGGGGGCCTCGTAATCGGCGGCCACCTCGTCCACCAGGGGCAGCAGGATGTGGAAGGTGGTGCCCTGGCCGAGCTGGCTGTCCACCGTGATGGCACCCTGGTGCGCGGCCACGATGCCATGCACCACCGCCAGACCCAGGCCGGTGCCCTGGCCCACTGGCTTGGTGGTGAAGAAGGGCTCGAAGATGCGCGCCTGCAATTCCTCCGACATGCCGACGCCGGTGTCTGCCACCCACAGATGGGCGTAGTCGCCGCGCGGCAGCTGGGACAGTCGCGCATCGGCATCGCCGTCCAGGTGCAGGCGCGCACAGCCCACCGTGAGGCGTCCGGTGCTGCCGACCAGCGCGTGCCAGCCGTTGGTGCAGAGATTCATCAGCACCTGTTGCAGCTGGGTGGCATCGGCCGCGACCAGCAGGGGCTCGTCGCTGAGCTGCGCGTCCAGGGCCACGCGGGCGGGCAGGGTGGCGCGCAGCAGACTGAGGGTCTCCGCCACGATCGGGCGCAAGGGCTGGGCCAGCATCTGGTGCGGCTGGCGCCGGCTGAAGGCGAGGATTTGCTGCACCAGGCCGCGCGCGCGCACCGCCGCCTTGTTGATCTCGTCCAGGAAGCCGCGCACCGGATGGCTCTTGGGCACGTCCTGGCGCGCCATGCCCACATTGCCCAGGATGGCCGCGAGGATGTTGTTGAAGTCGTGCGCGATGCCGCCGGCCAGCGTGCCGATGGCCTCCATCTTCTGCGCCTCGCGCAGCTGCAGCTCGAGCTGGCGCAGCCGGCCCTCGGCGGCGCGCTGCTGGGTCACGTCCACCGGCGAGAAGATCAGGATGCGGCCCTCGTCGGACTCGAACACCTGGGCCGAGACCACGCAGCGCATGAATTCGCCGCGCTGGTTCACCAGCGTCACCTCGTACTCGCTGAGGCGGCCGTCGCGGTCCAGCAGCTCCAGATACGGCTGGCGGTCCGCATAGTCGGCCCAGATGCCCAGTTGCAGCGGCGTGCGGCCGATGAAGTCCTCGGCCCGGTAGGCGAACAGCGTCAGAAAGGCCTCGTTGGCCTCGATGAAGCAATCGTCGGCCAGCCGCACCAAGGCCAGCGGCACGGGCGAATGCTGGAAGATGTTGGCGAACTTGGCCTGGCTCTGCTTGAGCGAGATGCGCGAGCTTTCGAGCCGGCGGATATGGCGCAGCAGGAAGAAGCTCAGCAGGCCCACGAACAGCAGCATGGCGGCGCCGAAGGCGATGCGGTCGCGGCTGCGGATATGCCAGCCCGCCAGCACCTCGTCCATCGCACGCGCATAGATGGCGGTGAGCGGATAGCCCTCCACCTTCTTGTAGAAGTACAGGCGCGGCGTGAGGCCTTCCTCGTCGAGGAAGTTGCTGCCCTCGAACATGCCCTCCTCGGCGATGCCGCGCAGCCGCGCGAAGGTGGGCGAGGCCGAGACATCCAGACCCACATAGCTGTCCTTGTGCGGGCTGCGCACGATCAGAAAGCCCTCGTGCGACAGCAGCGAGACGAGGGCGTGGCTGTCCTCGGCGACGTGGCGGTAGAACTTGCTGAAGTAGGCCACGCTGATGTCGGTGCTCAGCACGCCGTGGTACTCGCCGTCCGCGCTGGCGTAGTTGCGCGCCAGCGGCAGGATCAGCTCGCCGTCGTAGTAACGCGGGAAGGGCCGGCCCAGCACCGGCGCCGATTGCAGCGGGTGCTTGAGCAGGTAGCCGATGTAGCCGCGGTCGTCGGCGTCGGTCTGGTAGGCCGGGTAGTCGGTCGTGCTGACCGCGGCCGCGCCCTGGGTGTTGACGAACTGGAAGGAGGTGAGGATGCGGTTGAAGGGCTGGGCGCGCGTCAGCACCGAACGTATCAGCGCGTCGCTGGCGGGCTGCTCGCGCCGCTCCAGCTCGATGGCGCGCATCAGCGAGTTGATATTGCCGTCGGCGTCGGTGAGGATCTGCTTGGCATGCTCCTCCAGCAGGCGCACCGCGGTGAGGCCATGCTCGCGCTCGGCCTGCAGCGTCATGGCCTGGTCCTGGCGGATCGCCAGCCAGGTCTGCGCCACGATCGCCGCCATCATCAGCGCGACGAACAGCAGCAGCACCAGGCGCGCACCGCGTGAACCCTCGTTCAGCGATTTCAGCAGGGGCGTCAGGGTCGGCATGCTAGCGATAGATGCCGGTGCCCAGGCACAGCTCGGGCAGCTCGGGCACCCGTTCCACATAGCCGCGCTTGGGCTCCACCTGCTTGGTGATGGGATGCGGCCATTTGTATGGCACCCAGCCCTTGCCCTCCTTGGTGTGGAAGCACAGGCGCACGAATTCGCGGATCAGGTAGAAGCCATCGGCGTCGCGCATCTCGATCATCACCTTGCCGCGGATCTTGGGATTCTTGCCATGCACCGCCTGGAAGCCGTCGGGCGCGACGCTGTAGAGGTAGAGATCGCCATGGGGGTTGATGACGCTCTGGCTGTTGAAGGGGCTGTCGAGGCGGTTGAATTCGGCGGTGGCCTTGTCCAGGCCATTGGCCTTCAGATAGGCCTGCGCCTGGCGCAGCAGCGCCAGCGCATCCGCCTCGCTGCTGGCGCCCGGCCGCTGCGCGTTCGCGCCGGCCGCCAGCATGGCCAGGGCGAGGGCGCACATCGGCAGTTTCGGCATGACGTTCACCTGTGGCGTGGCGATTGGGCGAATGGCGGACTCTTTTCCTGGTGTTAACCCTAGTTCCGGCTAAGCTTGCAGGCTTCGCGACTCGCCAGCCTGGCCACCCCATGATGCTATCCGATCACCGTGTGCAAAACAGTCAGTTACGTGGACGCCTGATGTCCGCCGAGGCCGCCGCCGCGCTGATCCCCTCGGGGGCCAATGTGGGCATGAGCGGCTTCACCGGTGCCGGCTATCCCAAGGCCGTGCCGCAGGCGCTGGCGGCCCGCATCGAGCGCGCGGCGGACGCCGGCGAACCCTTCCGCATCGGCCTGTGGACCGGTGCCTCCACCGCGCCCGAGCTCGACGGCGCGCTGGCGCGCGTGCATGGCGTGCAGATGCGCCTGCCCTACCAGTCCGATCCCACCAGCCGCAAGCAGATCAATGCGGGCGAGATGGAGTACACCGACATCCACCTGAGCCATGTGGCCCAGTATGTCTGGTTCGGCTTTCTGGGCAAGCTGGACGTGGCGGTGATTGAGGTGGCGGGCGTGCTGCCCGATGGCCGCCTGATTCCCTCCACCTCGGTGGGCAACAACAAGACCTGGCTGGACCAGGCCGACAAGATCATTCTCGAGGTCAACTCGCTGCAGAGCCTGGGTCTGGCCGGCATGCACGACATCTACTACGGCACCGAGCTGCCACCGCGGCGCGTGCCCATCCCGCTCACGCGCGTGTCCGACCGTATCGGCGAGCCCTATCTGCACTGCGATCTCAGCAAGGTGATCGCGGTGGTGGAAACGCGCCAGCCGGATCGCAACTCGGTCTATGCCGAGCCGGACGCCAACTCGCGCGCGATCGCCGCGCACCTGATCGAGTTCTTCCAGCAGGAGATCAAGCTGGGCCGGCTCACGTCCGATCTGCTGCCGCTGCAGTCGGGCGTGGGCAATGTCGCAAACGCCGTGCTGGCCGGCCTCAACGAGGGGCCGTTCGAGCATCTGACCGCCTATACCGAGGTGCTGCAGGACGGCATGCTGGCGATGCTGCAGTCCGGCAAGCTGGCGCGTGCCTCGGCCACCGCGCTCTCGCTGAGCCCGGCGGTGGCCGAGCTGTTCGAGCGCGAGATCGATTTCTTCAGCGAGCGCATCGTGCTGCGGCCGCAGGAGATCAGCAATCACCCCGAGGTGATACGGCGCCTCGGCCTGATCGCGATGAACTCGATGATTGAGGCCGACATCTACGGCAACGTCAACTCCACCCATGTGATGGGCAGCAGCATCATGAACGGCATCGGTGGCTCGGGCGACTTTGCGCGCAACGCCTATATGTCGATCTTCATGACGCCGTCCACCGCCAAGGGCGGGGCGATCTCGTGCATCGTGCCGATGGTTTCGCATGTGGACCATACCGAGCACGATGTGCAGATCATCGTCACCGAGCAGGGCCTGGCCGATCTGCGCGGGCTCTCGCCCAAGGAGCGCGCGCGCGTCGTCATCGAGCGCTGCGCCCATCCCGACTACCGGCCCGCGCTGCTGGACTATTTCGAACGGGCCCGGCAGGGCGGTGGCGGCCAGCACACCCCGCATCTGCTCGACGAGGCTCTCGCCTGGCACAGCCGCTATCTGCGCGAAGGGCGCATGCTGGCGTGATTGTTCATGATCGTCCGTGAGCGTCCCTCGGGGCTGCGCCTGTTCCTGGTGGTGCGGGGCTCCATCCTCAAGCAGATCCGCTGGGTGCTGTTGGTGAACGTGCTGGTCGCCGTGGCGGTGACCTGGTCGCATGGCGATCTGTTCAGCCACAAGATCACGCTCACCACCATTCCCTTCACCCTCATCGGCCTGCCGCTGGCGATCTTTCTGGGCTTTCGCAACAACGCCGCCTACGACCGTTACTGGGAGGCGCGCAAGCTCTGGGGCGAGCTGCTGCTGCGCAGCCGCAACCTGGCGCGACAGACGCTGAGCCTGATCGACCTGCCCGATGGCCCGGCACCAGATGCGCCGCCGCCGCGCGGCGATCTCGGCGATGTGCGCGTGCGCCTGCTGTACCGCATGATCGCGGTGGCGCAGGCGCTCAAGCACCAGCTGCGCGGCACGCGCGATGCGCAGGGCGAGGTGGCGGCGCTGCTGCGGCCCGAGGAGGCGCACCGCATCGCGGGCCTGGCCAATCCGGCCGCGGCCCTGCTGCTGGAGGCGGGCGAAGACCTGCGGCGCTGCCGCCGGGCCGGCCAGCTGGACTCGGTGCGCGCCGCCGCCCTCGACGCCACGCTCTCGGCCATCAGCGCCGCCGCCGCGTCCTGCGAGCGCATCAAGAGCTCGCCGCTGCCCTTCTCCTACACCCTGCTGCTGCACCGCACCGCCTACCTCTACTGCTTTCTGCTGCCCTTTGGCCTGGTGGACAGCATCGGCTTCATGACGCCTTTCGTGGTGGGCATCGTGGCCTATACCTTCTTCGGCCTGGACGCGCTGGGCGACGAGATCGAGGAGCCCTTCGGCCTGCTGCCCAACGACCTGCCGCTGGACGCGATCTGCCGTGGCATCGAGATCGACCTGCGCCAGGCCCTGGGCGAGCGCGACACGCCGCCGCCGCTGCAGCCGGTGGACTATTGCCTGATGTGAGAATCGCCGTATGAGCAATTACGCAACAGGCCTGCAGCCACGCTGCTATGCCCTGGTGCCGGCGGCGGGCGTCGGTGCCCGTTCCGGCGCCGCCGGCCCCAAGCAGTACGTCAGCTTGGCCGGCCGGCCCATGATGGCCCACACCCTGGCCGCGCTGCGCCGGGTGCCAGGTCTTGCCGCCACCCTGGTGGTGCTGTCGCCCGAGGACGATCAGTTCGAGACCCTGCTGCCCGAGTTCGAGGGCGAGACGGCCTGGCTGGCGCGCTGCGGTGGCGCCACGCGCGCCGACACCGTGGCCGCCGGCATGCGCGAGCTGCAGGCGCGCGGCGCCCAGCCGCATGACTGGGTGCTGGTGCACGACGCCGCGCGCTGCCTGCTGCAGCCGGCCTGGGTCGAGCAGCTGATGGCCGCCTGCGCGGGCGACGAGGTGGGCGGCCTGCTGGCCCTGCCGCTGGCCGATACCCTGAAGGCGGAGCAGGGCGGGCGCGTGGCCGCCACGGTGGACCGGCAGGGCAAATGGGCGGCGCAGACGCCGCAGATGTTCCGCCTGGGCCTGCTGCTGCCGGCGCTGAGCCATGCCGAGTCGGCCGGCGCGGCCGTCACCGACGAGGCCAGCGCCATCGAGGCCCTGGGCCATCGACCTCTGCTGGTGGCCAGCAGCCTGGAGAACTTCAAGGTCACCTGGCCGGCGGACTTCGCGCTCGCCGAGCGCCTGCTGCGCAGCCGCGGCTGAATAGCGGCCGAAAAAAAAGCGGCTGTACCGCCGCTTGAAATTGACCTGGCCCGCTGGCACTTCGCTGTCGATCCCGGGCCCCGGTTTTCTCCTCCTTAGAAGTGCACGCTGAGACCCAGCGAGAACATGTTGACGCGGGTGCGCGGGCCTTCGCTGCCGGTCTTGGCGCGCAGTTGGTCCCAGTCGGCGTTGAGCGACACGGACTTGCTGATCGCATAGGCAAAGCTGGTGCCCAGCACCGGCTGCACGCTGGACTGGCTGCTGCTGCTGCCGTCGCGCTGCGCCGTACCGCGCGCATAGGCGAGACCCAGCTTGCCCTTGAAGCTGAAGTCGCCGCTGTTGAGCGGCAGCACGCCCAGCAGGGCCACACCCGAGCTGCGCAGGGTGCCGGCCTGGCCCTGGGCCGCGCCGACCTGGAAGGCCATGGCCTCGAAGCCGAACTGGCCGAAGGCATAGCCGCCGTAGACCTTGCCGCTGAGCTTGGCGCTGCGGTCGCAGGCCAGCGCCTGGTCGCAGCTCAGCTCGTAACGGCTGTAGAGGCCCGCATTCGCGCCCGCATAAGGGCCCACCAGCACATCGGCCTCGGCGCGGCTCGTCATGAAGCAGGCCGCGACGATCGCCAGCAGCATGGTCAGGTGGGTTTGCAGTCGTCCGCTCATCTGTGCTCCCTGGCCGCCATGGGCCAACAGGGGCGCAGTGTTGCCGCTGCCGGCCGATCCGGCCAGCGGGCGCTGTGACGAACCGCCTTATGCCCCCGGCGGTACTAGGATTCGATACCAACACACCAGGGGTGAGCGGCGATGAGCGGTCCGGAAATGTTGATGCAGGTGCTGAAGGCCGAGATGCGCGCCGCCGGCGTGACCTACAAGGCCCTGGCGCAGCGCCTGGGGATGAGCGAGTCCAGCATCAAGAGGGTGTTCTCGCAGGGCGATATGAGCCTGAGCCGGCTGGCCCAGGTCTGCAAGGCGGTGGGCGTGGCGCTGGAGGATGTGCTGCGCCAGGCCGCCGACGCGGTACCGCAGGCCGATACCCTCACGCTGGCGCAGGAGCGTTCGCTGGTGCAGGACCCGCATCTGCTGCTGGTGGCGATCTGTTGCCTGGGCCATTGGAGCGTGGCGCAGATGCTGGAGACCTACCGGCTCAGCGAGCCGCAGCTGATCGCCTGCCTGGTGAAGCTGGATCGGCTCTCGCTGATCGGGCTCAAGCCGCTCAACCGCTACCGGCTGCGCGTGTCGCTGGCGTTCCGCTGGCAGCCCGACGGGCCGGTGCAGCAGTTCTTCCGCAGCCATGTGGTGGACGACTATTTCGCCGGCCGCTTCGACGGCGCCGGCGAGACCCTGCTGTGCGTGCACGGCCGGCTCTCCGACCCCAGCGCCAAGGGCCTGGTGCAGAAGATCCATCAGCTGGCCGCCGAGCTGGCGCGCCTGCACCAGGACGACCAGCGGCTGCAGCCCGAGGCGCGCGATGGCTTCACCCTGCTGGTGGGGCTGCGCTCCTGGGAGTTCGCCGCCTTCACCGCGATGCGGCGCTGAGTGTCGCGGCACGGCCGCCGCGCCTACCAGATCGGGCCGAGGTAGAGGTAGAGCGAGGCGCCGCCGCCCTTGGTGCCGCCGGCGGCCAGGTAGAAGGGGCCGAAGCGCGTGTCCACCGCCAGGAAGCCGCTGCCGGCGAGCTTCAGCTCGCCCAGGCGCGGCAGCGTGCGCTCCGGGCTCACGCCGCCCAGCTCCATCGAGAAACCGGCGCGCACCGCGCCGCCCAGGCCGATCGGCATATGGCCGATGCGGCGCGCCATCACCACGCGCGCGAGCGCGCTGCTGCGGCCGCTGAGCGATTGATCGGCCGTGCCCGAGAGGCGCAGGAAGCCGCCCAGCGGGCTGGTGCTGCCCAGGTCGGTGTGGCTCCACTCGCCATACAGATGGCCCGCCCACAGCCCCGCGCGGAAGGCCGCCAGGCCCAGGGCACCGAATTGATGGGCCTGCTGCTCGGCGCGCCGGTAGCGCTGCCATTGCGCGTTCAGCAGCACGCCGCGGCTGGGGAAGCCGAGCGAATCCAGCGTGTCCACGCTGATCTGCGCGAATTGCTGCTGGAAGGTGGCGGTGGACTCGGGCAGGGCCGGGTCGGCCGGGATTTCCACATGCACCGAGCTGCGCGTGCGCGCCACGCCCAGCTCGACCTCGCCCCAGTTGCCCAGATTGCGACCCAGCGCCAGGCTGGCGCTGCCCGAGCTGGAGGCCAGGCGCAGGGCGCGGCGGCCGTTGTCGAACAGGTCGCTGCCGCCGGCCTGGTAGGCCAGCGTGCCGCTGAGATGCCAGGGCGAGCCGGGGCCCAGCGGCTGCATCAGCTGCGTGCCCAGGCCGCGCTCGGCGCCGATGCGGCCGGTGCTGCGCAGCTCGGCGCCCCAGGCGTTCAGCCAGGTGGCCACATGCATGGCCACCAGCGAGAAGCGATTCGCGTCGGCGAAATTGCTGTAGAGCTCCAGCCCCAGACGCAGGCGGCTGCGTGCCCAGTCGGCCTCGGCCACATGCAGGGTGACATGGCGCTGGCCGTCGCGGTCCTGCACCTGGCTGTCGACGCGCTCGAAGTCGCCGCTGCCATAGAGCTGGGCGGCGGCCTTGTTGATCTCGGCCTGGCTGATCGGCTGGCCGGCTTTGAGGTCCAGCTCATTGCGCAAGGCCTCGGGGTTGCTGCGCTGCGCGCCCTCGATGCTGAGGCTGGCCAGCGGCAGGGCCTTGGCGAGGTTGCCGGGGGCGCTGCGGCGCAGCCGTTCCAGCGCCGCATAAGCCTCGGGGCTCAGCGACAGCGCGCGCAGGCGTTCGTGCGCGGCCATGGCGGCGCGCTGGCCGGCGTCCAGCGCCTCGGCCTGGCGCGTGAAGTCCATGAAGCTGAGATTGCCCAGGTCGGGGTCGATCAGCACGTCCTGGGGCTGCAGCTGGCGCAGCGAGCGCTCGACGTTCTGGTTGGTGAGGATCTGCAGCATCTGGTTGGCCACGCCCACCGCGCTGGTGATCTCGCGCGCCTCCAGCAGCGGCGAACCCACGTTCACCGCGATGATCAGCTCGGCCCCCATCTTGCGCGCGATGTCGACGCCTAAGTTGCGCACCAGGCCGCCGTCCACCACCGGCCGGCCGTTCACGCGCACCGGCGCGAACACGCCGGGCACCGCCATCGAGGCGCGCATCGCCAGGAACAGCGGCGTGTCCACCATCTCGATCAGCTCGCCATTCAGCAGATCGGTGGCGATGGCGCGAAAGGGCAGGCGCAGCTGGCTGATCGGCTGCTCGGCGATCTCGTCGGGCACCAGGCTTTCGAGCGTGAACTCGAGCGCGCTGTTGCCGGCCGCGGCGGGCGGCAGGCTGGCGCCGCTGGCCCGGCTCAGGCCCAGCTCCAGGCGCGAGGGCAGCAGCTGGTCCTCGATGCGGCGGCGCAGGGTCAGGTCTTGCCGCGGCGGGCGGTCGGCCAGGATGGCGTCCCAGTCGCTGCGCAGCACGAAGTCCTGCAGCTCGGCGGTGCTGCGCCCGGAGGCATAGGCGCCGCCCACCACCGCGCCCATGCTGGTGCCCACCACCAGGTCCACCGGCACGCGCAGCTCCTCCAGCACCTTGAGCACGCCGATATGCGCCAGCCCGCGGGCGCCGCCGCCCGAGAGCACCAGGCCGATCCTGGGGCGCTCCGGCCGCTCAAGCGCCTCGGGCGGTCCGGGCGGTTCGGCGCGCAGCGGCGCGGCCAGCAGCAGGGTCAGGAGCAGCAGGGGAACGTGGCGTGGGCGTAAGGTCATGGAGGGCAGGGCGTCGCGGCCGCCACCATAGCGCAGTCCGGCGGCCTTGTTGAGTGCGATAAGCTCAGTGCCTTTGCAAGCAGGCTGAACGCGCTCCATGACATTGCCTCCGACACTAGCTCCATTGCGCATTGGCGAAGGCTGGGATACCCATGCCCTGGTGACCGATCGCCCCCTGATTCTGGGCGGCGTGACGATCCCGCACAGCCACGGCCTGCTGGGCCACTCGGATGCCGATGCGCTGGCCCATGCCATCACCGATGCCCTGCTGGGTGCGGCCGCGCTGGGCGATATCGGCAAGCTCTTTCCCGACACCGCGGCCGAGTTCAAGGGCGCGGACTCGATGGTCTTGCTGGCCGAGGCCTACCGGCGCGTGCGCGCCGAGGGTTGGCTGATCGTCAATCTGGATGCCACCATCGTGGCCCAGGCGCCCAAGATGGCGCCGCATATCCCGGCCATGCGCGCGCGCCTGGCCGAGGTGCTGGGCATCCAGATGGCGCAGGTCAATGTGAAGGCCAAGACGGCCGAGAAGATGGGGCCGGTGGGCGAGGGCCGAGCGATCGAGGCGCGCGCGGTCTGCCTGCTGAGCGCCGGCTGAGTCCGCTCAGGCGGCGCGACGCAGTCGCAGCACCGTCACCAGGCCGCCATCGCTGGCGTTGGCGATGTGCACGAAGCCGCCCAGGCGCTGCACCGATTTCTCCACGATGGCCAGGCCCAGGCCGGCGCCGGTGGCCGAGGTGCGCGCGCTGTCGCCGCGGTAGAAGGGCGTGGTCAGGCGCGCCAGCTTGTCCTCGGGCACGCCGGGGCCATGGTCGCGCACCTGCAGCAGGATCTCGCCGCCCTGGGGTTGGGCGCTGATCTCCACCAGCGCCGGCTGACCCTCCTCATGGCCATAGCGGCGCGCGTTCTCGAGCAGGTTCAGCAGCACCCGGCCCAGTTCGGTGTCGTCGGCCCAGACCTTGAGTTCGCGCGGCACCTCAACGCGGATGCGGATCTGGCTCGGATCGCGAAAGCCCTGGGCCTCGCGCTCCACCACGTCGATCAGCGGAAAAGCCTCCAGTGCCAGCTCGGTGGGGCGCGCATAGTCCATGAACTTGCTGATGATGGCGTCGAGCTGGTCGATGTCCTGCGCCATGAACTGGCGCGCCTGCTCGTCGGAGACGCTCATTTCCATTTCCAGGCGCAGCCGCGCCAGCGGCGTGCGCAGGTCGTGCGAGATGCCGGCCAGCATCACCGCGCGGTCTTCCTCCAGCTTGGCAAGCTCGCGCGCCATGCGGTTGAAGCCCATATTGACCTCGCGGATCTCGCTGGTGCGGGTGGTCTCGTCCAGGCGTGAGTCGTATTCGCCCTCGCGGATGCGGCCGGCCGCCACGCTCAGCTCGCGCAGCGGCTGGTTGATCAGGCGCGCGATCGCCACCGAGCCCAGCAGCGTGGCCATGAAGGCGATCAGCACCCACCACCAGTTGTTGGTGAAGGAGACCGAGAGCGGCTCGGGGCTGGTGCGCAGCCAGAACTGGTCGTCACCGATGCCGAAGCGCACCCACAGGCCGGCGCGCCCGTTCAGGCTGCGGGCCACCACGGTGTTCTGCCCCAGGCGCGCGCGCAGGGCCTGGGCCAGCTGCTTGGCAAAGGGGCTGAGGTCGAAGGCCTGCCATTGGTCGGTGACCTCGGCCACCTCCACCAGCACGTCCTCGCTGGTAAGCGACTTGATCACCGCAACGCGGTTGATGCTGTCGGTATTGGTCAGCGCGATGCGGCTGAGGTTGACCAGGCCGGCCAGCTGGTGCGCCGCCTCGAGCGCGCGCGGCTCGGCCTCCAGCACCTTGAAGGTCTGCTGCCAGGCCAGCACACCGCCGGTGAGCAGAATGGCCAGCAGGGCAAAGGTGCGCCAGAAAAGATTCAGCGCCAGCCTGGGGTGGGGCATCAACTTGCTTCGTCAGGCACGAACACATAGCCCACGCCCCACACCGTCTGGATGTAGCGGGGCTGGGCGGGGTCGGCCTCCAGCAGCTTGCGCAGGCGCGAGATCTGCACGTCCAGGCTGCGGTCGAAGGGCTCGAACTCGCGGCCGCGCGCCAGCTGCGCCAGCTTGTCGCGCGAGAGCGGCTGGCGCGGGTGGCGCACCAGGGCCTTCAGCATCGAGAACTCGCCGGTGGTGAGCGGCAGCGCCTCGCCGCCCTTGGAGAGGCGGCGCAGCGCGAGGTCGAACTCGAAGGGGCCGAAGGTCACCGTCATCGGCTCCTTGGAGGGCGCGCCGGGCGCTTCCGGCGGCGGGCGGCGGCGCAGCACCGCGTTGATGCGGGCCAGCAGCTCGCGCGGGTTGAAGGGCTTGGCCAGGTAATCGTCGGCGCCCACCTCCAGGCCGACGATGCGGTCCACCTCCTCGACCTTGGCGGTGAGCATGATGATGGGGGTGTTGTCGTTGCCGCCGCGCAGGCGCCGGCAGATCGACAGGCCGTCCTCGCCGGGCAGCATCAGGTCCAGCACGATCAGGTCCACGGTCTCGCGCGTCAGCTGCTTGTTGAGGGCCTTGCTGTCCTCGGCCAGCAGCACGTCAAAGCCTTCCTGGGTGAGGTAGCGGCGCAGCAGGTCGCGGATGCGGGCGTCGTCGTCCACGACCAGGATGCGATTGGGGCGGGCGTTGCTGCTCATGGCGCGACTCCTGAATTTGTAACAGAGGCATTGTGAGCCGTTTTTTGCCGAGGTCTTGCAGCTCGCAGCAGTCGTTACAGCTTGGTAACACTTGCTTCATCTGGGCCATGGCGGTCAACGGCGGTCAACGGTGGAGAGGGGGCGGGCGCTATGCTGGCTCCCACAGGGCATGCTGCCCGCCAAGGAGGAATATGAGCTCGAAGCTTTCCATCGCCACCACCACCATCACGCTGGCCCTGGCCGCCGGCAGCGCGGCCGCGGCCGAGGCGCCGCGCCGCGACGCCCTCAGCCTGAGTGCCAGCGCCACCGTGGAAGTGCCGCGCGACACGCTCACGGTGCGCTTCGGCATCACCAAGGAGGGCAGCGATGCCGGCCTAGTGCAGAGCCAGCTCAAGCAGGCGCTGGACGCGGCCCTGGCCGAGGCGCGCAAGATCGCCAAGCCCGGCGCGGTGGAGGTGCAGACCGGCAACTTCTCGCTCTATCCGCGCTATGCACCCAAGGGCGGCATCAATGGCTGGCAGGGCTCGGCCGAGCTGCTGGTGGAGGGCAAGGACATGGCCGCGATCGCGCAGCTGACCGGCCGCGTGAGCAGCATGAGCATTGCCAGCGTGGGCTACAGCCTCTCGCGCGAGGCACGCGAGAAGCAGGAGAGCGATGTGGTGGCGCAGGCGATCTCGCGCTACAAGGCCAAGGCGGCCGACTATGCGCGCCAGTTCGGCTATGGCGGCTACCAGATCGGCGAGGTGACGGTGAGCGCCGACAGCAATATGCCGCAGCCCATGGCCGCGCCGATGGCGCGCTTCAAGTCCGCCGCCATGGCCGACGAGGCCCTGCCGGTAGAGGCCGGCAAGGCCAGCGTCAGCGCCACCGTGAGTGGCGTGGTGCTGATGGGCAAGTGAGGGCTGGAAGTGGGCCGAGCGCCGGGCCGCTCCCAAGCCGGCCCACGTCCCCTTGGGGGACCGCCCGCCGTACCCGGCGGGCGAGGGGCTCACGTCATTGAGCGGTCCAGCCGCCGTCCAGGCTCCAGGCCTGGCCGCGCACATTGGCGGCCGCGTCCGAGCACAGGAAGACGGCCAGTTCGCCGAGCTGCTCGGGCGTGGTGAACTGCAGCGAGGGCTGCTTCTCGGCCAGCAGGCGGCGCTTGGCCTCCGCGTCGTCCACGCCGTCGGCGGCGGCGCGTGCGTCCACCTGCTTCTGCACCAGCGGGGTCAGCACCCAGCCGGGGCAGATGGCGTTGACGGTCACCGGGCTGGTGGCGGTCTCCAGCGCCACCGCCTTGGTGAAGCCCACCAGCCCATGCTTGGCCGCCACATAGGCCGATTTCTGCGCCGAGGCCACCAGGCCATGCACCGAGGCCAGGTTGATGACACGGCCCCAGCCACGCGCCTTCATGCCGGGCAGGGCCAGGCGGGTGGTGTGGAAGGCCGAGCTGAGGTTGATGGCGATGATGGCGTCCCAGCGCTCGACCGGGAAGTCTTCCACCGGGGCCACATGCTGGATGCCGGCGTTGTTGACGAGGATGTCGCAGCCACCGAACTCGGCATTCACATAGGCCATCATGGCCTCGATCTCGGCCGGCTTGCTCATGTCGGCGCCGTGATAGCCCACCTTGACACCAAGGGCCGCCACCTGGGCCTTCGGCGCCTCGACGTCGCCGAAGCCGTTCAGCACGATATGGGCGCCCTGGCGCGCGAGCGAGAGGGCGATACCCAAGCCGATACCGCTGGTGGAACCGGTGACGAGGGCGGTCTTGCCATTCAACAACATGAGGATCCTCTGGGCGTTGTTACGATGTCCGTGAAGGATACGAAGTATGGCTGAACCGCTGCTGAAACATGTGCAATGCCTGAGCCCCGCCGGCCTGCACCGCATGGGCTATTGGGAATGGGGCGCGCGCGACAACCCGCGCGTGCTGGTCTGCGTGCACGGGCTGTCACGCCAGGGGCGCGATTTCGATGCCCTGGCCCAGGCGCTGGCGGCGCAGTACCGCGTGATCTGCCCGGATGTGGTGGGGCGCGGCAGCTCTGAATGGCTGGCCAATCCGGCGCTCTACCAGGTTCCCACTTATGTGGCCGATATGGTGACCCTGCTGGCGCGCCTGGACGTGGAACAGGTCGACTGGGTGGGCACCTCGATGGGCGGCTTGATCGGCATGGGGCTGGCGGCGCTGCCGGGCAACCCGGTGCGGCGCCTGGTGCTCAACGATGTCGGCCCGGCGATCGAGCCCGATGCGATCAAGCGCATCGGGAGCTACCTGGGTCAGCGCATGGACTTCGCCTCGCTGGAGGAGGGCGCGGCCTATCTGCGCAGCATCTCGGCCGGCTTCGGCCCGCACAGCGAGGCCGCCTGGTTGGCGCTCTCGCGCCCGATGTTCAAACCCGCGGGCGGCGGCGTGCGCCTGCACTACGACCCGCGCATTGCCGAGCCGCTGGCCGCCGTGACGCCGGAACTTGCCGCCGCCGGCGAGGCCATGCTGTGGCGCGCCTATGACGCGTTGCGCTGCCCGACCCTGCTGGTACGCGGCGCCGATTCGGACCTGCTGTCCGCCGCCACCGCGCAAGCCATGCGCGCGCGCGGCCCCAAGGCCCAGCTGCGCGAGCTGGCCGGCGTGGGCCATGCACCGATGCTCAACGACCCCGGGCAGATCGGCCTGCTGAGCGAGTTCCTGTTGGCCGCATGAAGACCGGACTTAGCGCTGTTGCCGAGCATGCGGCACCGATCGTGGCGCTGCTGGATGCCGACGCGCAGGCCGGCCTGCCCCATGCCCTGCCCAGCAGCCATCCCGACGCCAAGGCCGGCGAATCCAGCCTGCCGGTGCCGCGCGCGCGCGCCTTTGCCGAGCCGCTGCTGAGCGGCCAGCCGCTCGATACCGGCGAAGAGGCGCTGGCCCATGCCGACGGCGTGGCCGCCATCCTGGCGGGCGTGGGCGCCGCGCCGGCGATGCAGGCCGCCGCCTACCTGGTCTATGCGGGCGACTTCCTCAACAAGCCCGAGGAGATCGTCGCCAAGGCCTTCGGCGAGAGCTATGCGAGCCTGGTCACGCACACACGCAAGCTGGTGCAGATCCAGCGCGCGGCGCGCGAGGCGGTGGTGGGCGAGGAGCAGCTCTCGCAGCAGACCGAGCGCGTGCGCAAGATGCTGCTGGCCTTCTCGCGCGACCTGCGCGTGGTGCTGTTGCGGCTGGCCTCGCGCCTGCAGACGCTGCGTTACTTTGCCGCCAGCAAGCGGGCCTGCCCGCGCGCGCTGGCGGCCGAGTCGCAGCAGGTGTTCGCGCCGCTCGCCAACCGCCTGGGCATCTGGCAGATCAAGTGGGAGATCGAGGATCTCTCCTTCCGCTTCCTCGAGCCCGAGAAGTATCGCGAGATCGCCAAGGGCCTGGACGAGAAGCGCCTGGAGCGCGAGCAGCATGTGGAGTCCTGCCGGCAGACGCTGCTGGCCGGCCTGCAGGGGCAGGGCATCGCGGCCGAGGTGCAGGGGCGGCCCAAGCATCTCTACAGCATCTGGAAAAAGATGCAGGGCAAAGACCTGACGTTGGCGCGCGTGTTCGACCTGCGGGCGCTGCGCGTGATCGTGCCTTCGGTGCAGGACTGCTATGCCGCGCTGAGCTATCTGCACGAGCATTACACGCCCATGGCGGGCGAGTTCGACGACTACATCGCCAAGCCCAAGCCGAATGGCTACCAGTCGCTGCACACGGTGGTGGCGGGGGCCGACGGGCGCGTGATGGAGGTGCAGATACGCACGCGCGCCATGCACGAGCATGCCGAGCATGGCGTGGCCGCGCATTGGGCCTACAAGGAGGCCGGCACCAAAGGCTATGCGGGCGTGAGCGCCGCGGGCGAGTTCGAGGAACGCGTGGCCGAGGCGCGCAAGGCGGTGCTGCACCAGCTGCTGGCCTGGGAGCGCGACACCCAGGCGGGTGAGAGCGCGGCGGTGTTCGACGACCGCATCTATGTGTTCACGCCGCAGGCCGCCATCGTCGAGCTGAGCGCCGGGGCTACGCCGGTCGATTTCGCCTACGCGCTGCACACCGATCTGGGCCACCGCTGCCGCGGCGCCAAGATCGATGGCGTGATGGTGCCGCTCAACACCGCGCTGAAGAGCGGCCAGACGGTCGAGATCACCGCGCTCAAGGAGGGCGGCCCCTCGCTGGACTGGCTCAACCCCGAGCTCGGCTATCTGCACAGCCAGCGCAGCCGCACCAAGGTGCGCGCCTGGTTCAATGCGCAGGCGCAGGCGCAGACGATTGCCAAGGGCCGCGAGCTGGTGGAGAAGCTGCTGCAGCGCGAGGGCAAGACGGCCATCAAGCTGGAGGATCTGGCGGGGCGCCTGGGCTTCAAGCATGCCGACGCCTTGTTCGAGGTGGTGGGCAAGGACGAGTACTCGCTGCGCAATATCGAGCTGCTGCTGCGCCCGCCGGCGCCCGAGCCGGATACCGACGAGATGCTGGCGCAGCGCCGCACCAAGGCCGGCAGCAGCGCGCCCAGGCAGGGAGGGCAGGGCGGTGTGCTGGTGGTGGGTGTCGATTCGCTGCTCACCAATCTGGCGCGTTGCTGCCGGCCCGCGCCGCCCGATGTCATCGCCGGCTATGTGACGCGCGGCAAGGGCGTGGCCATCCATCGCCGCGATTGCAGCAACTTCCGCCAGATGGCGCAGCGCGCGCCCGAGCGCGTGATCGCGGTGGCCTGGGGGGAGGGCGGCGAGAAGAAGGGCCTGCTCTATCCGGTCGACGTGATCGTCGAGGCTTCGGTGCGCGCGGGCCTGCTGCGCGATGTGCTGGAAGTGTTCGCGAAGGAGAAGATGAACGTCACCGCGGTGAACACCCAGTCCGCCAAGGAGCTGCGCGGCGACACCGCCTGGATGAGCTTCACCGTCGAGGTGGCCGACTCGGCCCGCCTGGCCCAGGTGCTGCGTGCGGTGGCCCAGGTGAACGGGGTACGCGGCGCGCGCCGCAAATGAATGCGATGGATGAGTGCATGTTTCTGGACGACTCGAAAAAGCGTGCTATACTGCGAAGCTCTTCAGGCGCGTAGCTCAGTTGGTTAGAGCACCACCTTGACATGGTGGGGGTCGTTGGTTCGAATCCAATCGCGCCTACCAAATTTGGTAGGTACACCCTAGTACACGGAAAGCCCGGTAACTCACAAAGTTGCCGGGCTTTTTGCTTTGCGCTGAGGTGGCCGACTTCTGCGGGCTTGCGCCGATATTGGGCGCGCCAGGCCTCGTACACAATGCGGGCGTGACTCAGCCGCACCATCCGCCACCGCACATCCCCTACGGCCACGGACTTCTGCCCTGGGTGCTGGGCCTCTTGTTCGCGGTGCTGCCCTGTCTGGCCGCGCCCGCCTGGGCGGCGCCGGCGCGCTGGTCGGCGCTGGTGCAGACCAGCTTCCAGCATCTGCGCCAGGAGCAGGGCCTGCCCAATGAGATCGCGACCTCGGTGGCCCAGGACGGCGATGGCTTTCTGTGGGTGGGCACCCTGGCCGGGCTGGCGCGCTGGGACGGTTACCGCTTCCGCGTCTACAAGGCCGATCCCAAGCAGCCCACGGCGCTGCCCGACAACTTCATCCAGACCTTGCATGCCGATGCGGCCGGCCGGCTCTGGATCGGCACCAGCGGTGCGGGCCTGGTGCGCTACGAGCGTGCCAGCAACAGTTTCACCACCCTCCCGGTGGGCCAGGCCGGGCTCAGCCATGTGAGCGTCAACAGCATCATCGACGATGGCAACGGCGGGCTCTGGGTGGGCACCAATGCGGGCCTGGATCATGTGGACGCCGCCAGCTCGGCGGTGCAGCGCCTGTCTGGCGAAGCGGCGGGACTGTCGGGCTTGCAAGTGCTGAGTCTGCTGCGCAGCCGCGATGGCAGTCTGTGGGTCGGCACCGAGGAGGGCTTGTTCAGGCGCGAGGTGCGTGCGCCTCGCTTTGCCGCCGTGCCCCTGCCCAGCGGCGGGGCGCAGCCGCGCACCCTCAGTCTGTACGAAGACAGCCTGGGCCAGGTCTGGATAGGCACGGCCCAGCATGGCGCCTTCAAGATGGCGCGCGCCGACGCCGCGGCAGTGCCGGTGCGCAGCAGCGCAGTGCAGCTCCAGGCGGCCGCTCTCGGCAGCGAGCCGGTGACGGGCATCATCGAAGCCCGGCCCGGCGAGATCTGGCTGGGCACGCTGACGCGGGGCATTCAGGTGGTGGACCTGGCCACCGCGCAGACGCGCCATATCCGCCACCTGCCCAGCCTGCCGGTGAGCCTGGCCGACAACGCGGTGCGCGGTTTTCACCGCGACCGCTCGGGGCTGGTCTGGGTGGCCAGCAACCGCGGCCTGAGCCGCCACGATCCCGGCCAAGCGGCCGTGCTCACCATGTACGGTGCGCCGCCCTGCGCGCCGCAGCTGCGCTGCGACGCGGGTGAGCAGGCCGCCAGCAACGAGGTCAGCTGGATATTGCCGGTCGGCCCGGACCGCTTCTGGCTGGGCACGCACAAGCGCGGCGTCGAGATCATCGACAGCAGCGGCGCCTTGGTGGCTTCCTTGCGGCCGGATGCGCGGCGGCCGGAACAGGCCCTGCCGGCGGACATCGTGCTGGCCCTGGAACTGGGCGGCGATGGACAGGTCTATATCGCCACCAAGCGCGGGCTTTACCGCGCCGCCGCCGACGGCAGCCGCATCAGCCGGGTGCAATGGCCCGGCCGCGATCCTGCCGCGTCCACCTGGACCCTGTTGGCCGAGGGCGGCAAGCTCTGGATCGGCGGGCAGAGCGACGGCCTGTGGTCGCTGGACCTGCGCAGCGGCCAGGCCCGCCTGGAGCTGCGCGGGCGCGGCCAGCGCCTCAGCGACGAGCGCATCGTCGTGCTGGCGCGCGCGGCCGCCGGCGGCATCTGGATCGGCACGCGCAATGGCCTGAACCACCTCGAGCCCGGAACCGGCGTGGTCCGCCCCGTGCCGCTGGACGTCGGCAACACGGGCGCGCAGCCCAGTGCCGGCTTCATCACCGCGCTCTATACCGATCGCCAGCAACGGCTCTGGGTCGGCACCTATGGCGGTGGCATCAAGTTGCTGGAGCCGGATGGGCAACAGCGCCGCATCGGGCTGGCCGAGGGCCTGCCGGACGAGACCGTCAACGCCCTGCTGGAGGACGGCCAGGGCCAGTTGTGGGTCAGTACCGACAACGGCCTTGCGCGCATCCATCCCAAGACCCTGGAGGTGCGGGCGCTGCGGCGCGCCGAGGGCGTGGAATTCCAGACCTACTGGACCGGCTCGGCGGCGCGCAGCAGCGAGGGTGAGTTGCTGTTCGGCGGCGCCGGCGGCATGACCATCGTGCGGCCCGCGCATGTGCAGCCCTGGAACTACCGGCCACCGCTGGTGATCAGCGAGCTGCATGCGGGCGGGCGGCAACTGGTGGCGGGCAGCCTGCTGCGCGGCATCGGGCCGGCGCAGCAGGCCGAGTTGTCCAGCTTGGAGATACAGCCGGACGCGAACAGCTTTGCGGTGGAGTATGCGGCGCTCGATTACTCGGCGCCGGATCGCAACCGCTATGCCCATCGCCTGCTGGGCTTCGACCGCGACTGGATCGCCAGCGACGCCACCCGCCGCCTGGCCAGCTACACCAACCTGCCACCCGGCCAGTACCAGCTGCAGCTGCGCGGCTCCAACCGCGACGGCGCCTGGAGCGAGGCGGTGCTGAGCCTGCCGATCCGCGTGCTGCCGGCCTGGCATCAGACGCTCTGGTTCAAGCTGCTGCTGCTGCTGCTGCTGCTGCTGACCCTGGTGGTGGTGGTGCAGCTGCGTACGCGCTGGCTGCGCAGGCGCCAGCGCGAGCTCGAGCTCAAGGTGAGCGAGCGCACGGCCGCGCTCGAGCAGGTCTCGCGCGCGCTGGAGGAGAAGTCGCGCGTGCTGGAGCTGGCCAGCATCAGCGACCCGCTCACCGGCCTGCACAACCGGCGCTTCCTGGCCGAGCATATCGAGGCCGAAATCGCCGCCAGCCAGCGGCGCGCGCGCGAGGCGGCGCTGACCGCGGTGCCGCAGCCGGTGGATACCGACAGCCTGTTCTTCCTGATCGACATCGATCACTTCAAGCAGGTCAACGACGAGTACGGCCACGCCGCCGGCGACGCGGTGCTGGTGCAGTTCGGGCGGCGCCTGCGCACGGTGCTGCGCGAGTCCGATCATCTGGTGCGCTGGGGTGGCGAGGAATTCCTGGCGGTGGCGCGCGACACCAACCGCCTGCGCGTGCAGGAGCTGGCCGAGCGCCTGCGCAGCGTGGTGGTGGAAAGCCCCTTTGTGCTGGACGATGGCCGCCGGCTGGGCATCACCTGCTCGATTGGCTTTGCCTGCCTGCCCTTTGTGGATGCCGATCCGCGCGCGCTGGGCTGGCAGGACGTGGTGCGGCTGGCCGATCTGGCCCTGCTGACCGCCAAGCGCTCCGGGCGCAATGCCTGGGTGGGCCTGGCCGCGGGCCGAGGCCCGCAGGAGCGCGCTAGCGCCGACGCCCTGATGGTGCGTGCGCAGACCGATCTGCAGGCCTGCGTGCGCCAGGGTGAGCTGCAGGTCTACAGCTGCCGCGATGAAGCGCTGGTGCTGGCGGCGCTGCGGCGCCCGCCGGCGGAATGGCGCGAGGCGGCGCTGCCCGCCTGATGCGGATGCTTCGGTACTTACCCTAGGGTGTAACCGCCCGGCGCCGGGCAGCGCGGCCCGTATCCAATTCTTTCTCCTATGAGCACGCCCAGAGGTGCTGCCGTGCCCAGGCTTGTGCCGCCTTGGCACGCCCCCGTGAACGCGGGGCTCCCGGCCCTAGCATGTGAAGGAAGTCATGCTCATAGTCGGGCGTCACGGAGGTGTGGTGCTTGATCGGCTGTAGCGACTGCCCAGAGTTCTTGTCCGTTATCGTCGTTGCTGCTGCGTCATTGCATCGCGCCATTCAAACCAAGTTCCCCCGTTGGGAGCGCCACTGGAGTTAGCGCGATGATGACCAAGTATCCGAAACGCCTGGCCTTGATGGCCGCAGTCGCGGCTGCCCTCGCTTGTCCCTTGTCGGCGTCGGCCGGCTATGTCTGGAACGAGAAAGGTCTGACCGGTGCGGGCGACAGCCTGGCGACGGCGCAGGAGACCTTTGACGCCGGCTACACCAGCCTTTCGCAAATCCACGGCATGCTGAGCTCCAGCACCGCAGTGAATGGCGACACGGTCTACCAGGTCGATCTGTACAAGATTCGCATTGACAGCCCGGGCTCGTTCAGCGCCTGGACCACGCTGAGCTCGGCCTTCGATACAGCGCTGTTCCTCTTCGATGCCGCCGGCATGGGCGTCTATGCCAACGACGACGATGGCCTGGGCCTCACCTCCCTGCTGCCCGCCGGCGACCCCAACAACCTGCTGGCGGTGGGGGTGTACTACCTCGCCATCGCCTTCGGCGGTTTCGGCGCACTGGATGGCGCCAGCCAGTCGGTCTTCCTGCCCGGGGCCTTCACCGACCTGCTGACCGCCGACCCCGCCAGTGGCGCCCTGAACGGCTGGATGCCCGGCTTTGCCGCCGGCACCGAATCGGCCTACAGCTACGACATCTTCCTGACCGGCGCGACCAATGCCGCCATCCCCGAGCCCGCCAGCCTGGCCCTGGTGTTGCTGGCAGGCCTGGGCGTGTACGCGACGAGACGGCGCCAGCCGCGCCAGCTGAAGGAGTTGCAGTCATGAACGCGCGTCATCATCATCATTCCTTCCGCCCGCTGCTACAGCTGGCGGCCCTGCTGGCCGTGCAGTTGAGCGCACAGGCGCAGCAGCCCCTGTCCGTCGATGCCTTGGCGCTGCCCAGCCCGGTGCTGGCGGCCGATCAGGGCCCCAAGCTGGCGCAGCAGAGCGGGGCGGTGCAAGTGGCGTTGCGTCTCAGCGATCCGCCGCTGGCCTTGGCGGTGGGCACGAACGCCAAGCGCCTGGGTTCCAGCATGACGCTGGCGCAGCGGCAGGCCTATATGGCCGCGATCAAGAGCAAGCAGGACAGCCTGGCGGCCCAGGTGCGCGGTCTGGGCGGGCGCGAGCTGGCGCGCGTCAGCAAGGCCTACAACGCCCTGGTGATCTCGGTGGATGCATCCAAGCTGCCGCAGGTGGCCAAGCTGGCCGGCGTGACGGCGGTGCGGCCGGTGGTGGATCACCAGATCTCGCTCGCGACCACGGTGCCCTATGTGGGTGCCACGGCGCTGCACAACCTCGGCCTCACCGGCAGTGGCGTGAAGATCGCGGTGCTGGATTCCGGCATCGACTACACGCATCGGAATCTGGGCGGCTCCGGGCAGTTGGCCGACTTCTCGGCGGCGGCGACGGCCGCGGCCGGGGTGGCGCCGGCCGCGCTGTTCCCCTCGGCCAAGGTGATCGGTGGCTATGACTTCGTGGGCGAGGCCTGGCCGAATGGCGCGTTGGCGCCCGACCCCAATCCGATCGACGCCGGTTCGGGCTCGGGCCATGGCACCCATGTGGCCGATATCGCCGCTGGCGCCAGCCAGGACGGCCTGCACAAGGGCGTGGCGCCGGGCGCCAAGCTCTATGCCGTCAAGGTGTGCAGCAGTGTCGCCACCAGCTGCAGCGGTATCGCCATCCTGCAGGGCCTGGACTGGGCCATGGACCCGCGCGGCGACCTCAGCTTCACCGATGCCGCCGACGTGGTGAATCTCTCGCTCGGTGCCAACTACGGTCAGCGCGAAAATCCTTCCACCGAGGCGGTTTCCAATGTGGTGCGTTTCGGCATCGTGGCCGCGGTGGCGGCGGGCAATGCCGGCGACCGCCCCTACATCGTCAGTTCGCCGTCCAATGCGCCCGAGGCCATCAGCGTGGCCCAGACGTCCATGCCCACGGCCAAGGCCATTCCGCTGGTGGTGAGCTCGCCGCCCGCCATTGCCGGCACCTACGGCAATACCGCGACGGTGGACTGGGCGCCGATCGTGAGCGGCTTCTCGGGTGGGGTGCGTCGTGCCGGTGCTTCCGGAACGGCCGCGTCACTGGCTTGCGCGGCGGCGGACACCATCGACTTCACCGGCATGGTGGCACTGATCGACCGCGGCACCTGCGCGGTGAGCATCAAGGTCGCGAACGCGGCCGCCATGGGGGCGATCGGCGTGCTGATCGCCAACAATGCCGCGGGCGATGCGCCCAGCTTCAGCTTCGGCGGCGGCTCGCCCCTGGTAGAGACGCTGGTGGTGACGCAGAGCATCGGCAATACGCTGAAGGCAGCTCTGGCTGGCTCGGCGGTGCTGGTCAGCGTCAGCCCGGCGGTATCGATACCCCTGGTGGGCAGCATGGCCAGTACCTCGGCGCGCGGCCCCACCTACAACTTCTCGCTCATCAAGCCCGAGATCGGCGCGCCGGGCGCCTCGGTGTCCGCGCTCAATGGCACGGGTGCTGACGAGGGTGGTTTCGGCGGCACCTCGGGCGCCACGCCGATGATTGCCGGCTCGGCCGCACTGTTGCTGCAGAAGTTCCCCAGCGCCAGCCCGGCCGAGATCAAGGCGCGCCTGATGAACGCGGCGAACCAGGCGGTCTATACCAATCCGGCCACCGTGCCGGGTGAGTTGGCACCGGTGTCGCGCATCGGCGCGGGCGAGCTGCGCGTGGATGCAGCGGCCGCGCTGAAGACCGGGATCTGGGACGCCAGCAACGCCTACAACGTCGGCCTCTCGTTCGGCGCGGTGAATGCCACCGGCATCAGCACGCTGAACAAGAAGGTGGCGGTGCGTAACTACAGCCCGTCGCCACGCACCTATCAGATCACACGCTCCTTCCGCTATGCCAACGATGCGGCCAGCGGCGCGGTAACCCTGAGCGCGCCGGCCAGCATCACGGTGCCCGCGAACGGCACGGCGGCCTTTGGCCTGAGTCTCAGCATCGACGCGTCCAAGCTGCCGGCCTGGCCCCTGGGAGCGGCCTCCAGCCAGGGCACGGGCGCCTTGCTGCAAACTGCCGAGTTCGACGGTTACATCTCCGTGTCCGACGGCTCGGAGACCGCCGCCGTGCCCTGGCATGTGCTGCCGCGCAAGAGCGCGGGGGTGAGCGCCACCACCAGCGTGAATCTGGGCGGCACCGGCAGCGGTGTCATGACGCTCAGCAACGCGGCCGGCGCCATCGCCGGGCAGACCGACGTGTTCGCGCTCACCGGCACCAGCGCCCAGAGCAGCACCGTGCTGCCGCCCTATGGTGGCGGGCAGGTGCTGGTGGACCTCAAGGCGGTGGGGGTGCGGCCGGCCAGTGCGAGCGGCAGCCTGGCGGTGCAATTTGCCATGGCAGGCTTTGGCTCGCGCGCCCATCCGGCCTATCCGGCCGAGTTCGACATCTATGTGGATGCCAACAACGACGGTGTGTTTGACTACGTGATCTACAACACCGAGAACGGCGGCTTTGGTGTGACGGGACAGACCGTCATCACGGTGGTCAACCTGAGCACCAATGCGTCGATCACGCGCTTCTTTGCGAACGCGGACCTGAACTCGGCGAATCTGGTGGCGACCGTGCTGGCGTCCGACATCGGCATCACCAGCGCGTCGCAGAAGTTCAGGTTCTCGGTGTTTGCCTTCGATAACTACTTCACCGGCGATCAGACCGACGCGGTCACCAATATGGTCCACACCCTGGACACGCCACGCTATGCCGCGGCGTCTTCCGGCGTGGTGACACCGATTGGCGGCAGCGGCAATGTCGGCATCAGCAGCCCGGCCGGTGGTGGCCTGGCCTCGCCGTCGCAGACGGGCTTCCTGCTGCTGCACACGAGTGCCAAGACCGGGCGGGAGTCCGATATCGTGCTGGTCACGCCCTGATCCGCAGCCGTCCCTGACAAGCCACCGCGGCGCTGCCGCGGTGGCTTTTTCTTGCTCGGCACCGAGCGAACTCCGCGCAATGCTGTGGTCGCGCAGGGGTAAACCCGTCAGCCCCGCCTGCCGCCGACTCCTAGAATCTGCGCGCATACAGCAAGATTTTCCCTGGGAGTTTTCATGGTTACTGCCCGTCGCGGCAAGTCTGCCTCTGCAGAAGGCACAGCTGCCGGCTCGCGGGTACTCAAGAAGTACCCGAACCGCCGCCTCTACGACACCCATACCAGCAGCTACATCACGCTCAGCGATGTCAAGAAGATGGTGCTGGAAGGCATCGCCTTCGAGGTGCGCGACGCCAAGACGGCCGAGGACCTGACGCGTTCCATCCTGCTGCAGATCATCCTGGAGGAGGAGACCGGTGGCATGCCCATGTTCACCACCCAGCTGCTGGAGCAGATCATCCGCTTCTATGGCAATGCGATGCAGGGTGTGATGGGCGCCTATTTGGAAAAGAACATGCAGACCTTCGGCGAGCTGCAGAGCAAGTTCACCGAGCAGAGCAAGGGTCTGCCCTTCAGCCCCGAGCTGTGGTCGCAGTTTCTCAGCGGCCAGTCGCCGGTGATGCAGGGCCTGATGGGCAACTATGTCGAGCAGTCCAAGAACCTGATCGAACAGATGACCGAGCAGATGCAGAAGGCCTTCCCCGGCATGCCTGGCATGCCGGGATTTCCGCCCAAGAAATAGCAGCGCCGGTCGGGGCTGAGATAATCGCGGGATGAATGAAGCACCCGTCCAGAACTCCGCCCCCAAGATCGGCTTCGTCAGCCTGGGCTGCCCCAAGGCGCTGACCGACTCCGAGCTCATCCTCACGCAGCTGCGTGCGGAGGGGTATGAAACCTCCAAGACCTTTGCCGGCGCCGATCTGGTGATCGTCAACACCTGCGGCTTCATCGATGACGCGGTGAAGGAGAGCCTGGACACCATCGGCGAGGCGCTGGCCGAGAACGGCAAGGTCATCGTCACCGGCTGCCTGGGCGCCAAGGCCGGCCATGCCAGCTCGGACGCCGGCAGCCTGGTGCGCGAGATGCATCCCAGCGTGCTGGCCGTGACCGGCCCGCATGCCACGCAGGAGGTGATGGACGCGGTGCACACCCATGTGCCCAAGCCCCACGATCCCTTCATCGATCTGGTGCCCGAGGCGCGCGGCGTAGCCGGCATCAAGCTCACGCCCAAGCATTACGCCTATCTGAAGATCAGCGAGGGCTGCAACCATCGCTGCAGCTTCTGCATCATCCCCAGCATGCGCGGTGACCTGGTCTCGCGCCCGATCGGCGACGTGCTGAACGAGGCGCGCGCGCTGTTCGAGTCGGGCGTGAAGGAGCTGCTGGTGGTGAGCCAGGACACCAGCGCCTATGGCGTGGACGTCAAGTACCGCATGGGTTTCTGGGATGGCAAGCCGGTCAAGACCCGCATGCTGGACCTGGTGGCGCAGATGGGCGAGCTGGCCAAGCAATACGGTGCCTGGGTGCGCCTGCACTACGTCTACCCCTATCCCCATGTGGACGAGGTGCTGCCGCTGATGGCCGAGGGCCTGGTGTTGCCCTACCTCGACGTGCCCTTCCAGCATGCCCACCCGGACGTGCTCAAGCGCATGAAGCGGCCCGCCAATGGCGAGAAGAATATGGAGCGCATCCTGCGCTGGCGCGAGAGCTGCCCGGACATCGTGATCCGCTCCACCTTCATCGCCGGTTTCCCCGGTGAAACCGAGGCTGAATTCCAGTACCTGCTGGACTTCATGCAGGAAGCGCAGATCGACCGCGCCGGCTGCTTCGCCTACTCGCCGGTGGAAGGCGCCAGCGCCAACGAGCTGGACGGTGCCTTGCCCGAGGCCGTGCGCGAGGAGCGCCGTGCCCGCTTCATGGAAGTGGCCGAGCGGGTTTCCGCCGCCAAGCTGGCGCGCCGTGTCGGCGCCACCATGCAGGTGCTGGTGGATTCCGCACCGGCCCTGGGCCGCAAGGGTGGGGTGGGACGCTCCTACGCCGATGCGCCGGAGATCGACGGCACCGTGCGCCTGCTGCCGCCCGAGAAGGCCAGCAAGCAACTCAAGGTGGGCGAGTTCACGCGTGCGCGTATCGTCGCCACCGAAGGCCATGACCTGATCGCCATGCCCATATGAGCGAGCAGCAGCAGCGCGACAAGCAGCCGCAGGCCGTCAGCACCCAGCAGATCCACCACCCCTACCGGGCGCCGGCGGGCTGGGAGGCGGTGCCGGTGGGCGTCTACAAGGCCTCGACGGTGCTGTTCAAGAACACCGCCGACCTGCGCACCCCGCGCCCGCGCGATGGCCACAGCTACCGCTACGGCCTGCATGGCACGCCCACCAGCTACACGCTGGCGGCGCGCCTGGCCACGCTGGAGCATGCCGAGCATTGCCTGCTGGTGCCCAGCGGCCTGGCGGCCGTGACCCTGGTGAGCCTGGGCCTGCTGCGCCCCGGCGACGAGGTGCTGATCCCGGACAATGTCTACGGCCAGAACCGCTATCTGAGCGAGTCCTTCCTGCCGCAGTTCGGCATCACGCACCGCTTCTACGATCCGCTCGACGCGGCGGGCTTCAAGGCCCTGCTGGGGCCGCAGACCAAGCTGGTCTGGCTGGAGGCGGCGGGCTCGATCACGCTGGAATTCCCCGATCTGATCGGTCTCCTGCAGGCTTGCAAATCGCACGGCGTGCTGACCGCGATGGACAACACCTGGGGGGCAGGTCTTGCCTTCAATGCCTTCGAGATTGCGCCGCAAAGCCATGCTGGCCTGGGCTGCGACATCGTCATGCAGGCGCTCACCAAATACCCCTCGGGCGGCGCCGATGTGCTGATGGGCTCGGTCTGCACGCGTGACCTGACCCTGCACGAGCGCCTCAACCATGCGCACGAGCACCTGGGCTACGGCCTGGGCCAGAACGATGTGGAGCTGGTGCTGCGCGGCCTGCCCACGCTGGAGCTGCGCTACCGGGCCCAGGATGCCTGCACGCGCGCGCTGGCGGCGTGGATGCAGGCGCGGCCCGAGGTGGCGCGGGTGCTGCATCCCGCCTTGCCCGGCTCGCCGGGGCACGAGCATTGGCTGCAGACCAGTTCGGCCGGCGCGGCCTGCCTGTTTTCCGTGGTGTTCAAGCCGCGCTACGGCCAGCGCGAGGTCGATGCCTTCGTGGATGCGCTGCAACTCTTCGGCATCGGCTATTCATGGGCCGGCCCGATGAGCCTGGCCGTGCCCTACGACATGAGCCGCAGCCGCGCGCTGGGCCTGCCCTATGCCGAGGGGCAGATCGTGCGCTTCGCGATCGGCCTGGAGGCCGAGGCCGATCTGCGCGCCGACCTGGAGCGGGCGCTCTCAGTCCTTGCCTGAGCGCTTGTTGGACGGCACGGCGTGCCGCATCAAGCGGCCCTTTTCGCGCTCCCAGTCGCGCTTCTTCTCGGTCTCGCGCTTGTCGTGCAGGTCCTTGCCCTTGGCCAGGGCGATGTCGCACTTCACGCGCCCGCCCTTGTAATGCAGGTTCAGCGGCACCAGGGTGAAGCCCTTCTGTTCCACCTTGCCGATCAGGCGCCGGATCTCCTCCTTCTTCATCAACAGCTTCTTGGTGCGGTCGGCCAAGGGGTTGACGTGGGTGGAGGCGGTGCGCAGCGGGTTGATGCGGCAGCCGATCAGGAACAGCTCGCCGTCGCGGATCATCACATAGCCGTCGGTCAGCTGGACCTGGCCGGCACGCACCGCCTTGACCTCCCAGCCCTCCAGCACCATGCCGGCCTCGAACTGTTCTTCAATGTGATATTCGAATCGGGCGCGGCGGTTTTCAGCAATCGACATGGGGCTCAATCTGGGGGCAGGAATGGGGCGGTCGGCCCCAATACAATCCAGCCATTGTATGAAGCACGTCAAGAAATCCGTTCTGCTCTGGTACTCGCCGCGCGAGATGTACGAGTTGGTGACGGCCGTCACCCGCTATCCGGAGTTCCTGCCGTGGTGCGAACGCGCCGAGGTCAGCGACGAACATGAGGCCGGCATGACGGCCAGGCTGGGTCTGGCCTATGCCGGGGTGCGCCATGCCTTCACCACCCGCAACACCCATGAGGCGCCGCATCGCGTGCAGATGAGCCTGGTGGATGGGCCGTTCTCCTCGCTGGACGGCGTGTGGAGCTTTCTGCCCCTGGGCAAGCCGGGCGGCGAGGGCGAGCAACTCGCCTGCAAGATCGAGTTCGAGCTCAGCTATGCCTTCTCCAGCATGGCGCTGGAGGCGGTGGTGAGCCCCGTATTCGACCGCATCGCCAACACCTTTGTCGACAGCTTTGTGCAGCGTGCCGAGGCGGTCTATGGGCCACGCTGAGGGCGAGCGCTTCGCGGTTGAACTGGTGTGGAGCCCGGCCCGCGGCGATGTGCGGCATTGCCTGCTGCAGCTGTGCGCCGGCACCACGCTGGAGCAGGCCCTGCGCGGCTGCGGCGAGCTCGATGCCACGCTGCTCGAGCAGCTGCCCACGCTGAAGATCGGCATCTGGGGAAGGCTGCAGGCGCTGGACACGCCGCTGCGCCCGCGCGACCGTATCGAGATCTATCGCCCGCTCACCGTCGATCCCAAGGAGGCGCGGCGCGAACGCTACCGAGCTAAGGGCGAGCGCATCGTCTCGCGGCACCGGCCGCTGGCCGGCAAGACCTCGCGTTGAACTCGCGCTGACCCTGCGCTGACCGTCAGCGCGCGCAATCCACCGCAATGATGGCGCGCGCACGCTTGGTTTCTTCGGCGCGCTGCTGATCGTCCAGGAACACGCGTTCGCCGCGCTCGTCCTTGCGGGTGATGCGCACGCCGTCCTCCAGCAGGCGCAGCTGGCCCTGCGCGGTCTTGCAGTTCTCGGCCTTCTGGGCCTTGATCTTGCGATCCTCTTCGGTGCGCTGTGCGGCCTGGTCCTGCTCCAGCTTCTTGCGCGAGGAGACCTCGGGGTCAGGTCTTGCCACGGCGCTCGCCGCGGCCACGGGGGCGCTGGCGGCATTGGCACCCACCGGTGTCACGACGATGCGCGGGCGCTGATTGGCGGGGCGCTGCAGGATGTCCTTCTCAGCCACGCCGGGCGGCGGGGGCAGGTCGCTGTACTGCACATTGCCACGGGCATCGCGCCACTTCCACTGCGCCTGCGCCGTGCCCGCCAGGGCCAGCAGAGTCAGGCAGACGATGAGGCGGTAGAACCCGGCCGGCGGGTTGGAAATACGCGGTGCGGACATGTGCGCCATCGGGGTGCGAGAGGAGGGGCTCAGTGTAGCGCCGCCGACCCCTTGCAGGGCCGGCCGGAGGTGTTGCCAATTGTCCGCAGCCATGCCCGCCGGACGCCTCGCGCCGAACTCCGTATAATGCCGCTTTGCGGTGCGACACGTTTCGCTGCTCTGTCGGTTTGATACCGGCCTTTCATCAACATGCGACTCCCCGTTGCATGTGCTACAGTTCTTCCGTCGTGTTGATCACGGCCTGTCATGTCACTCTAATAGTGGCCTTTCAAAATCGGCTTGAGCTTCGCCTCAAGTTGGATTCTTACTAAGCGCGTCTGCTAGCGACGCCAAGTATCAGAAAGTGCTTGACGCACCTCCCGGGCACGGGGGGTGCGGCTATGCCATACCGGGAGGTATCCCTTTCTGAAATTTCCTTTCAACGAACAACGTAGCGGAAAGAGCGATCGCTCTTAGATTGCCTTGTCATGCGTCCGCGGGAGCGATGCCATGACCTGCTGTGTGATCAGCAGTAGCTTACGGTGGCATGCAGGGTCGGTAACGACTCTGTGTGAAGCCCACCTTACAACGTCCCCCACCGTCGTGGCGCAACTCGTCCGCGAGGACAGTTGTGGAATCTGCCAGCAGGAGGGCGGAGAAGGGGCCAAGCTAGTTCCGTATCGGGTAACACATGTGAACTGTCGACTGAACTTGCGCAAGCATTGACTGGCCAAACCTGCTGTGAGGCCAGAGCCAAAAGGCACGCTGCTGGCTGCTCCCGTCGCAAAAGGGTGCACATCACCACAAACGCAGCCGCAAGAAAGACAGACCCTAACCGGATAGGTCCGCGCCTAACGCGGATCGGCATCTAAGGGAACGTGGTAAGCCCCATCACTCGCCCGCGCGCTTCGGCGCAAGGGCAGGGAAGCCGCAAGGCAACCTGTCGAGTGAGGGGTATGGGATGACGGAAAAAGCTAACGCCCGACTGTAATGGTCGGGATAGGGACTCTTGTCCCGCTGCGAAAGCAGGCCTACTTCCGTCTGGTGCAACCGTCGCGAGCCGGTTGCTAAGTTCTTCAATGCCCAAGGGGTTGCGCGCCAGCCCTTCGGGGTGTTGGTGCGTTTGCTCGGCGGGTAAAACCAACGAGGAAAGCATGGAAGAGATCATCGGCAACGATGGTTCTGCGTCCTCGCATGGACCCACCGACTGGCATGCCATTGATTGGCAGAAGGTCGCACGGAACGTGAGAACGACGCAGTTCAAGATCGCGAAGGCAACACAGGTTGGCGACTGGCGCAGGGTGAAAGCCTTGCAACGATCGCTGACCCGCTCGTTTGCGGCCAGGGCACTGGCAGTGCGACGAGTGACTGAAAACCAAGGCAAACGGACGGCAGGCGTCGACCGCGAGCTCTGGGATACGCCGCCCTGCAAATGGGAGGCTGTCAGCATGTTGAAGCAATCACGGGGCTATCGGCCGCTGCCGTTGAGGCGGGTCTATATCCCCAAGGCCAATGGCAAGGAACGCCCGCTGGGCATTCCGACGATGAAAGACCGGGCGATGCAGGCACTCCACCTGCTGAGCTTGGAACCCGTCGTTGAGTCGCAGAGCGACCCGAACAGCTACGGCTTTCGGTCCAATCGCTCGACGGCTGATGCCATGAGTCAGCTGTTCATCCTCCTATCCCGGAAGGCTTCGGCCGACTGGGTACTGGAGGCGGACATCGAAGGTTGTTTTGACCATATCAATCACGAGTGGTTGGTGAGCAATGCCCGAATGGACAAAGCGATCCTCAACAAGTGGTTGAAAGCAGGAGTGGTCTACAAGGGTCAGCTGGCAGCGACCGATGCAGGCACCCCGCAAGGGGGAATCATTTCGCCAACGCTGGCGAACGTGGCGCTGAACGGGCTGGAGACTGATCTGGTGGCGCACCTCGGTGCAAAGCTGGGCAAGTCGAAAGTTCCGAAGCTCCGAATCGGTGTGGTCCGGTACGCCGACGACTTCGTGATTACCTGCGCGTCTAAAGACGTGTTGGAAAGCGAGGTCCGGCCGTGGATAGAAGGATTCCTCGCACAACGAGGACTGCGACTGTCGCCGGCGAAGACGCGAGTCACGCACATCGACGAGGGGTTCGATTTCCTCGGGTGGAATTTCCGCAAGTACAGGGGAGTGCTGCTCATCAAGCCGAGCCGGAAAAACGTGAAAGCGTTCTACGGCAAGGTTCGGACAATCGTGGGCGACCACAAGACCGTGACGCAGGCGGATCTCATCAAGCTGCTGAATCCAGTCCTTCGGGGCTGGGCTCAGTACCACCAGCCGGTGGTCGCCAAGGAGACGTTCAACAAACTCGACTCGCTACTTTGGTGGCGGTTGACACGTTGGGCACGCCGCAGGCATCCAAAGAAGTCCCGCGCATGGGTGGTCGCGAAGTATTGGCCAATCATCGAGGGCCGCACTGAGTTCGCTTCGCGGATTCATGTCGCGGATGGTGAACCGCAATGGCGGCGTCTGTATCGGCTTGCCGATATGGAAATTGTCCGGCATCAGAAGGTCAAGGGGGCCTACAACCCCTTTGATCCGACGTGGGAAGCGTATGGGGAAGATCTGCGCGGGCAGCGTCTGCTGAAAAGCATGGCGTATCGCAAGCAATGGGCAACCCTGTATTCGACTCAGCACGGCAAATGCCAACGCTGCGGCGAAGCCATCACCAAAGCGACGGGCTGGCACGACCATCATCTGGTACCCCGGGGGATGGGTGGGTCGGACGCGCTTGGAAATCGGGTGCTTCTGCATCCTGTGTGCCATAACCAACTGCATGCCTTGGGTTTGACAGTTGCAATGCCGGCCTCGGAATGAGGCTTAGGTGCGGGATCGGGGTCCCTGATACAATCACGTGCTCCCCGAACCCGCACAATGTTGTGCTTGAGCCGGATGCGGTGAAAGTCGCAAGTCCGGTTCTTAGGGGGGGATGGGTCAGCAATGACCTGTCCCTACCCTCCTCTGGAGCTTCCCTCATGCGCCTTCTAGGAAAAGCGCTCACCTTCGATGATGTGTTGTTGGTGCCAGCGTTCTCCCAGGTGTTGCCTCGCGACACCAGCCTTGCGACCCGTCTGTCGCGCAATATCCAACTGAACCTGCCGCTCGTGTCCGCCGCCATGGACACGGTCACCGAGGCGCGTCTGGCCATCGCCATCGCGCAAGAGGGTGGCATTGGTATCGTCCACAAGAACCTCTCGGCCGAGCAACAGGCCCGTGAAGTGGCGCGCGTGAAGCGCTACGAATCGGGTGTGGTGCGCGAGCCCTTCACCATCACCCCCAGCGCCACCGTGCGCGAGGTGGTGGAGCTCTCGCGCCTGCATGGCGTGTCGGGCTTCCCGGTGCTGGATGGCAAGAAGGTGGTGGGCATCGTCACCGGCCGCGACCTGCGTTTCGAGACCCGCATGGATGTCGCGGTGCGCGAGATCATGACGCCGGCCGAACGCCTCATCACCGTCAAGGAGGGCGCCTCGCTGGAGCAGGCCAAGGCCTTGATGCACAAGCACAAGCTGGAGCGCGTGGTGGTCGTCAACGACGCCTTCGAGCTGCGCGGCCTGATGACGGTGAAGGACATCACCAAGCAGACCAGCTTCCCCAACGCCGCACGCGATGCCCAGGGCAAGCTGCGCGTGGGTGCCGCGGTGGGCTTCGGTGACGACACCGAAGAGCGCGTCAGCCTGCTGGTGAAGGCCGGCGTGGACGCGCTGATCGTCGACACCGCGCATGGCCACAGCGCCGGCGTGCTGGAGCGCGTGCGCTGGGTGAAGCAGAACTTCCCCGGCGTGGACGTGATCGGCGGCAATATCGCCACCGGCGCGGCGGCGCTGGCCCTGGTGGAAGCCGGTGCCGATGGCGTCAAGGTCGGCATCGGCCCGGGCTCGATCTGCACCACCCGCATCGTCGCCGGTGTGGGCGTGCCCCAGATCACCGCCATCGACAACGTCGCCACCGCGCTGCGCGGCACCGGCGTGCCGGTGATCGCCGACGGCGGCGTGCGCTTCTCGGGCGACCTGGCCAAGGCCATCGCCGCGGGCGCCGATTGCGTGATGATGGGCGGCGCCTTTGCCGGCACCGAGGAAGCCCCCGGCGACCTGATCCTCTACCAGGGCCGCAGCTACAAGAGCTACCGCGGCATGGGCTCGATGGGTGCGATGGCCAAGGGTTCGGCGGACCGCTACTTCCAGGACACCTCGGCCAACAACCCCAACACCTCCAAGCTGGTGCCCGAGGGGATCGAGGGCCAGGTGCCCTACAAGGGCTCGGTGGTGCAGGTCATCTTCCAGATGGCCGGTGGCCTGAAGGCCTCGATGCATTACTGCGGTTGCGCCACCATCGCCGACATGCAGAACAAGGCGGAGTTCGTGGAGATCACCTCGGCGGGCATGCGCGAAAGCCATGTGCACGATGTGCAGATCACCAAGGAAGCGCCGAACTACCGCTCTGAATAAGCGCTAGCCGCTTGACGAACGGGGCCTAGTGCCCCGTTCCTCACTTAAGGAAATCATCGCAGTGAGTGACTCCGCAGCAGCTGGCCTACCCGCGAAGCGCGCCGCCGGCATGGGCTTCATCATGGTCACGGTGCTGATCGACATGATCGCCATCGGCCTCATCATCCCGGTGCTGCCGCCGCTGGTGGGGACCTTCACCGGCTCGCAGGCCGACCACGCCTTCTGGTACGGCGTGGTGGCCTTTGCCTTCGGCTTTGCCAATTTCCTGGGCTCGCCCATCCTGGGCGCGCTGTCCGACCGCTACGGCCGCCGGCCGGTGCTGCTGATCGGCTTCTGCGGCCTGGCGCTGAGCTTCTTCGTCACCGCCATGGCCACCGCGCTGTGGATGCTGATCGCGGTGCGCCTCGTCAGCGGCGCGATGCAGAGCAATGCCGCGGTGGCGAATGCCTATGTGGCCGACATCTCCGCCCCCGAGGAGCGCGCCAAGCGCTTCGGCATGCTGGGCGCGGCCTTCGGCCTGGGCTTCATCCTGGGCCCGGTGATGGGCGGCCTGCTGGGCGCCATCAACCTGCACCTGCCCTTTGTCGTGGCGGGCTGCCTGGCGCTGACGAATTGGTTGTACGGCTTTTTCGTGCTGCCCGAGTCGCTCAAGCCCGAGAGCCGCCGGCCCTTCAGCTGGCGCCAGGCCAATCCCGTGGCCTCGCTCAAGAAGCTGGCCTCGCTCAAGGGCGTGGGCCCGCTGGTCTATGTGATTGGCCTGTCGGCGCTGGCGCAGTTCATCTTGCACAGCAGCTGGGTGCTCTACACCGGCTTCAAGTTCGGCTGGGGCCCCAAGGAGAACGGCTGGTCGCTGTTCGCGGTGGGCGTGATGTCGGTGCTGGTGCAGGGCTTTCTGCTCACCAAGCTGCTGAAAGTGTTCTCCTCCGAGCGCCTCGCCATGCTGGGCCTGATCTCCTCGGTGCTGGCCTTTGCCGGCTGGGGCGCGGCCAGCGAGGGCTGGATGATGTATGCGGTGATCGCCTGCAATCTGCTCGGCTTTGCCGCCAGCGCCGCCATCCAGGGCATGATTTCCAATGCCGCCGATGCCAAGACCCAGGGCCAGACCATGGGCGCGGTGGCGTCGTTGAACAGCCTGATGGCGGTGTTCGCCCCCGTCATCGGCGCGGGCCTGCTGGGCCTGGTGTCCGAGCTGCCCAAGGGCGACTGGCGCATCGGCGCGCCGTTCTACTTCTGCGCGCTGCTGCAAGCCTGCGCGCTCTTCTTTGCATGGCGGCATTTCCACCGCGTGCATGTGTCGGGCCCCGCGGCGGCTGCCAATGCGGCCGCGGCCCCCTCCGTCTCAGTTACCAAGCCTTGAGAGTTGCGTCACCATGCATGACAAGATCCTGATCCTCGATTTCGGTTCCCAGGTCACCCAGCTGATCGCGCGCCGCGTGCGCGAGGCCCATGTGTTCTGCGAGATCCACCCCAACGATGTGTCGGATGAGTTCATCCGCGGTTTCGCACCCAAGGCCATCATCCTCTCCGGCAGCCATGCCTCCACCTACGAAGACCACGAACTGCGCGCGCCGCAGGCGGTGTGGGAGCTGGGCGTGCCGGTGCTGGGCATCTGCTACGGCATGCAGACCATGGCGGTGCAGCTGGGCGGTTCGGTGGCCTGGAGCGACCACCGCGAATTCGGCTATGCCGAGGTGCGCGCCCATGGCCACACCAAGCTGCTGAACGGCATCGAGGACTTCGCCACGCCCGAGGGCCACGGCATGCTCAAGGTCTGGATGAGCCATGGCGACAAGGTCGCCACGCTGCCGCCCGGCTTCAAGCTGATGGCCTCCACGCCCAGCTGCCCGATCGCCGCCATGGCGAACGAGGAGAAGGGCTATTACGCCGTGCAGTTCCACCCCGAGGTCACGCACACGCTGCAGGGCCAGGCGCTGCTGACGCGCTTTGTGCGCGACATCGCCGGCTGCAAGGGCGACTGGATCATGGGCAGCTATATCGACGAGGCCGTGGCCAGGATCCGCGAGCAGGTCGGCGATGAGGAGGTCATCCTGGGCCTCTCCGGCGGCGTGGACTCCTCGGTGGCCGCGGCCCTGATCCACCGCGCCATCGGCGACCAGCTCACCTGCGTGTTCGTCGACCATGGCCTCTTGCGCCTGAACGAGGGCGACATGGTGATGGACATGTTTGCCGGCAAGCTGCATGCCCATGTCATCCGCGTCGATGCCAGCGAGCTCTTCCTGGGCCAGTTGGCCGGCGTCACCGACCCGGAACAGAAGCGCAAGATCATCGGCGGCCTGTTCGTCGACGTGTTCAAGGCCGAGGCCGCCAAGCTCAAGGCCGGTGACAAGGGACACAAGGGCGCGACCTTCCTGGCCCAGGGCACCATCTACCCCGATGTGGTGGAAAGCGGCGGCACCAAGACCAAGAAGGCCACCACCATCAAGAGCCACCACAACGTCGGCGGCCTGCCCGAGCAGCTCGGCCTGAAGCTGCTGGAGCCACTGCGCGAGCTCTTCAAGGACGAGGTGCGCGAGCTGGGTGTGGCCCTTGGGCTGCCGCCCGAGATGGTCTACCGCCATCCCTTCCCGGGCCCGGGCCTGGGCGTGCGCATCCTCGGCGAGGTGAAGAAGGAGTACGCGGATCTGCTGCGCCGCGCCGACGCGATCTTCATCGAAGAGCTGCGCAACACCAAGGACGAAGCCACCGGCAAGACCTGGTACGAGCTCACCAGCCAGGCCTTCACGGTGTTCCTGCCGGTGAAGAGCGTGGGCGTGATGGGCGACGGCCGTACCTACGATTACGTGGTGGCGCTGCGCGCGGTGCAGACCAGCGACTTCATGACCGCCGACTGGGCCGAGCTGCCCTACAGCCTCTTGAAGCGCACCTCGGGCCGCATCATTAACGAGGTGCGCGGCATCAACCGCGTGACCTACGACGTTTCGAGCAAGCCGCCCGCCACGATCGAGTGGGAGTGAGGGCTTAGCGTCGGAACCGGGGTCGGTGATGGACGAGGGCATACCGCGTCCCACCGACCGCCTGTTCTTCGCGCTGCGCCCGGATGCCGCGGCCGTCGCGCGCATCGCCGCGCTGCAGCAGCGCCTGCGCGCCGAGCATGGCCTGCGCGGCCGCGCCAATCGGCCCGAGCATTTCCATCTCACGCTGCGCATGGTGGGCGATTTCTGGGGCCTGCCGCCGGCGCTGGTCGAGGCCCTGTGTGCGCAGGCTGCCCGGCTGCGCATGCCGCCGCTGCAGCTGGTGCTGGACCAGGCCCTGAGCTTTCAAAGCGGTCGGCGGCGGCGCAACTTTCCCTTCGTGCTGCTGGCCGGCGAGCCGCTGGCGCCGCTGCGGCAGTTCCAGGGCGAGCTGGAGTGGGCCTTGGTCGCGATGGGCCTGGCGCCCGCGCCGGGCAGCTTCACGCCCCACCTCACGCTGGGCTATGACGACCGCGCGGTGGCGCCGCAGCCGATCACGCCGCTGCCTTGGCGGGCCGACGAGTTCCTGCTCATCCACAGCCTGATCGGCCGCCGCACCCACCGGGTGCTGGGGCGCTGGCCCGCAACAACAGCCTGTTAGGTGGTCAGCTTGAACACGGCCGCCGCGCCGACGAGCTCCTGGGCCTGAGCCTGCAGGCTCTCCGCCGCCGCCGCGCTTTCCTCCACCAGGGCGGCGTTCTGCTGCGTGGTCCGGTCCATCTGGCTGACCGCCTCACCCACCTGCGAGACGCCGGTGCTCTGCTCGGCGCTGGCGGTGCTGATCGCCGCGACGATCTCGGAGACGCGCTTGATCGAGGCCACCACCTCGGTCATGGTGCTGCCGGCCTGGTCCACCAGCACCGTGCCTTGCTCCACCCGCTCGACGCTGGCCGAGATCAGGCCCTTGATCTCCTTGGCCGCCTGCGCGCTGCGCTGCGCCAGGCTGCGCACCTCGCTGGCCACCACCGCGAAGCCGCGCCCCTGCTCGCCGGCGCGCGCGGCTTCCACCGCGGCATTCAGGGCGAGGATGTTGGTCTGGAAGGCGATGCTGTCGATGGTGCCGATGATGTCGGCGATCTGCTTGCTGCTGTTGTTGATGTCGCGCATGGTGTCCACCACCTGGCTCACCACGCTGCCGCCGGCTACCGCCACGGTCGAGGCGTCGTGGGCCAGCTGGTTGGCCTCCTTGGCGTTGTCGGCGTTCTGCTTGACGGTGGCGCCCAGCTGCTCCATCGCGGCGGCGGTCTGCTCCAGCGCGCTGGCCTCCTGCTCGGTGCGGCTGGAGAGGTCGTTGTTGCCCTGGGCGATCTGGTGCGAGGCCGTGGCCACGCTGTCGGCGCTCTGGCGCACCTTGCCGACGATGTGGCTCAGCTGCGCGTTCATGTCGGCCAGCGCCTGCATCAGCTGGCCGATCTCATTGTTGCCGCGCACCGTCACCACCACGCTGAGGTCGCCCACCGCCGCGGCGCGCGCCACCTGCACCGCCTCCTTGATCGGCAGGGTGATGCTGCGCACGATCGCCACCGACAGCGCCACCGAGGCCGCCATCAGCAGGCTCAGCGCCAGCAGGATGAGCAGGCGGGTGCGCTGCAGGCCGCTGGCGCGCTGCTCCAGCTGCTGGGTGAGCAGGTCGGAGGCCTGGGCATTGAAGGCGTAGACCGCGTCGATGGTGTCGGTGACGTTCTGGAAGTACTCGGGGGCGGCGAGCTTCAGCTCGCTGGCGTCGATCACCTCCTGCCTGGCCAGGCTCAGGGTCTTGCTGACCTGGGCCTTCAGGGCCTCGGCCTTGCTGCCGAGGGCGGCCTTCAACTCGGGGCTGCCCTTGGTGGCCTTGCCCAGCTCGATGAACTGGGTGTTCAGGTATTCCTGGGCGCGCAGCTGCAGCGCATGCAGGGCCAGCTTGCCCTCGGGCGGCACGCTGCCGGCGGTCAGGTACATGCTGCCCTGGGCGCGCAGCAGGCCCAGCCGCTCGGTCAGGCCGGGCGCCTGCACAAAGCTGGCCATCACCAGCGCGTATAGCTCGGGCTTGGCCTCCAGGCTCAGCGCAAATTCATCCAGCATGCCGTCGCCCAGCGCCATCAGCTGTTCGATCAGCTGGGTGTGCTGGACCGAGCTCTCCATCGGCTTGAGCGTGCGCCCGGCCACCGCCTGCTCCAGGCCGGCGAAGCTGCGTTTGCGCTCGGCCGCGGCCGCTTGCAGCGAGCTCGAGGCGCTGGCGGCCTGCAGGCTGGCTTCCAGCTGCGCATAGGCCTTGGCCAGGGCTTCGGCGGTCTGCGGCCGCTTGGCCGCCAGCGTCTCGTTGCCGGCCAGCATGCTGGCCGAGAGGCCGCGGTGCTGCTGCGTCATGCGTATCACCTGCTGCAGCGCCATCACCGGCGCGGCCCCGCGGGCTTCCAGCTGGGCCGTGGCAATCTCGCCCGAGCTCTGCTTCAGGTACAGCAGGGTCGGCAGATTGATCATCACCAGGGCGACGACGCCGAGCAGCAGGAATTTTCGAGCCAGGCTCAGCTGGTGCATGAACGAAGACATGGGTGGCCTCATCAGGTGATCGCGGACATGCCGGCAGGGCGGCAGATTCTTCAGTCAGCGATTGTTCGGGGCGCCGGTGCGAGCGCGCTTGATATAAGCCAAGAACGGGCCGGGTAAACCCGTGAATTTTTGGTTCGTCGCCGATCTGCGGGGAACGCCGCCCGGATCTTGAAGAAGACCTGTTTCCTGACGGACTGATTCTGGAGATGGGCGGGGCCATGCCGCTGTGCATGGCGCGGCGGTACTACGGCTTCCAGAAGCGCTCAGCCTAGCCCGTGTGGCGATAGCGCCATAACGCATCGAGCAAGCGCACAGGCAATACGCTCATCACAAGGGCTGGGTGGTCCGGATGGAGGGCAGGGCGCCATGTCCGGGGCGCTGATGGGACGTCTGTTGCCCCCCCGACCTGCAGGTTCGCCAAGCCAGATTCGGCCCGCTACACTGCAGTCGCGGATGCTCCATACAGGTCGGCTGGGGGCGTCGCCGCGACGGGAGTACGCAATTGCACCAGGCATTCAACGCTGCTGCGCCGATCCAGCGTGGCGCGACGCAACCGGTCGAGGAATATGCAGCTTCAGCTTGCACGCGGGAGTATCCGAGCGCCAGTTCTGGGCCTAGCGATGCTGCTGGCCTGTGCGGGACAGGCGCTGCGGCACGCATGCGGCGCCCGACATGACGCCGACCCTGGTGCTCAATATCGTGGGCCTGACGCCCACACTGCTCCAACATGCCCCGCGGCTGCAGGCGCTGGCACGCGCAGGGGCCATGCGCTCGCTCACCACCGTCCTTCCGGCCGTCACGACCACGGTGCAATCGACCATGCTCACGGGTTTGGCGCCGCGGGACCACGGCATCGTGGCCAATGGCTGGTACTTTCGCGAGCTGTCCGAAGTCTGGTTGTGGCGTCAATCGAACCGTTTGGTGGCGGGCGAGAAGGTCTGGGAGACGGCGAAGCGGCGCGACCCGGCCTTCACGTGCGCCCAGCTGTTCTGGTGGTACAACATGTACGCGAACGTCGACTTCGCGGTCACGCCCAGGCCCATGTACCTGGCGGACGGTCGCAAATTGCCGGACATCCACACCCACCCGAGCGGGCTGCGCGACGAACTTCAGGACTCCCTGGGCCAGTTCCCGCTGTTTCGCTTCTGGGGCCCGGGTGCCGACATCGAGTCGAGCCGATGGATCGCGCGCAGTGCGCTCCACATGCTGGAGCGGCACGGACCGACGCTCACGCTCGTGTATCTGCCGCACCTGGACTACGACCTGCAACGCTTTGGGCCACACCATCCGGGCATTCCCGCGCAGGTCGCGGCCGTCGACGCGCTTTGCGAGCCGCTTCTCGAAAAGGCCCGGACGCTCGGCGCCCATGTGGTGGTCTTGTCCGAGTACGGGGTCACCGAAGTATCTCGCCCCGTGCACATCAATCGCGCCCTGCGCGAGGCGGGCTGGCTCAAGGTGCGGATCGAGCAGGGGCGCGAGCAACTCGATGCTGGGGCCAGCGATGCCTTCGCGGTGGCGGATCACCAACTCGCGCATGTGTATGTGGCACGCCCGGAACTGCTGCCCGCCGTGGCGGAGCGTCTGGCGGCACTGGACGGTGTGGAAACGGTGCTGGATGCAAGCGGCCAGCGAGCGGCGGGTCTGGACCATGCACGCTCAGGCGAGCTGGTCGCCGTTGCCAAGGCAGACAGCTGGTTCACCTACTATCACTTCATCGACGAGGCCCGCGCACCGGACTTCGCTCGCACCGTGGACATCCATCGCAAGCCCGGCTACGACCCCGCCGAGTTGTTCATAGACCCCCGGATCCGCTTCCCGAAACTGGCCGTGGCATCGCGCTTGGCGCGCAAGGCGATCGGCATGCGCTATCTGATGGATGTCATCGGGCTCGACGCGACGGTGGTGCGGGGCTCGCATGGCCGGCCCACCGATCATGCGCAGGACGGTCCGCTGTTCATCACCAGCGCGCCCGAGCTGCTGGCGCCGGGGCCGGTGCCCGCGGCGGCGGTGAAGCAACTGCTGCTCGATCACGTGTTTTCGGCCGCGGCATGAGCAATCGGCGCGTGGACAGCAATCGGGAGGCGACCCATGAGTCCTGAAGCGGTTTTGCAGCATTGGTTGGAGCAGCGCCTGGATGCGGCTGCGGCGCAGTGGTTGCGCGAGTCGGTGGCGAGTCTCGAGGGCGGAGGCACGGAGCGCGATCTGTTTCGTTGCGTGAGCCTGGTCTCGCGCAAGCTCGGCAAGGCTGATCTCGCGCTCGACGCGGCGGCGCTCGCCATGGCCGAGCAGGCGCGCCCGGGCTGGAATCCCGCGTCGTGGACGCTCGATCAGGCCGGCCGTATCCGGCTGCTGCTCGCGGCCGCGGTCGACAGCGACACCTTCGTGCGGCGCCTCGACCAGCTCTGTGCGACCGCAGACGTGGGCGAGTTGGTGGCGTTCTACCGCGGGCTGCCGCTCTATCCAGATCCACCGCGACACCGCCTGCGTGCGGCCGAAGGCGTGCGCTCGAACATGAAGCTGGTGTTCGAGGCGGTCGCACACCACAACCCCTATCCGGCCGAGCAGTTGTCCGAGGACGCATGGAATCAGATGGTGCTCAAGGCGCTCTTCGTGGGCAGCGCGCTGGCACCCATCGTCGGCCTGGACGAGCGGGCCAATGCAGGGCTGGCGCGCATGCTGCATGACTATGCGCACGAGCGCTGGTCGGCCGCTCGGCCGGTGAGCCCGGAGCTCTGGCGCTGCGTCGGCCCGTTCGCGTCCGGAGCACTGCTTGCGGACCTCGAACGCGTGCTCGAGCAGGGCGCGCCGCCAGAGCGCGCCGCTGCGGTGCTGGCCTTGCACAGCGCCGATGACGCCCAAGCCCGCCAACTCCTTGAGCGCCACGGTGCCTTGCGCGACGCCGTGGCGGCGCGCGGCATCGACTGGGCCTCGGTCCACCAGTTCAACTGACGAAGGGAGACGCCATCATGCACTTCATCGACCCCCACATCCACATGTCCTCGCGGACCACCGACGATTACGAGCGCATGAGGGCCGCCGGCATCGTCGCCGTCATTGAACCCGCCTTCTGGCTCGGGCAGCCGCGCACGAATGTCGGCAGCTACATCGACTACTTGTCGAGCATCGTCGGATGGGAGCGTTTCAGGGCGTCGCAGTTCGGCATTCGCCACTACTGCACCATCGGGCTCAACAGCAAGGAGGCCAACAACGAGGCCCTCGCCGAGGCGGTGATGGACATTCTGCCGCGCTACCTTTCCAAGGAAGGCGTGGTGGCGGTGGGCGAGATCGGCTACGACGATCAGACCGCCATCGAAGACAAGTATTACCGGGCACAGCTGCAACTCGCGCATGAGTTCGACATGCTGGTGATGGTGCACACCCCGCATCGGGACAAGAGATCCGGCACGATTCGCAGCATGGAGGTCGCCGTCGAGATGGGCCTGGCACCGGGCCGGGTGATCATCGATCACAACAACGAGGAAACCGTGCGCGATGTGCTCGATCGCGGCTTCTGGGCCGGCTTCACCCTCTATCCCAACACCAAGATGGGCAATGAGAGGATGGTTGAAATCGTGCGCCAGTACGGCAGCGAACGCATCTTCATCGACTCCAGCGCCGATTGGGGTGTCTCCGACCCGCTGGCGGTGCCCAGGACCGCGCAACTCATGCTCGAGCGCGGTATCGCGCCCAAGGATGTGCAGGCGACCTGCTACGGCAATGCGCTCGCCGCCTACGGGCAATCCGGCCAAATGCTGGAATCGCATTGGCTCGCGCCCGACGCCGTCGACCAACGTACGATGTTCGAGGGCAACTCCGTGCTGCGCGGTCAAACCCCGCGCGTGGGCGAACTGCCTGAGAGCGCGCTGAGCCTAGACACCGTGGCGTTCAAATAGACCCGCCACTGCCACACCACGGCACAGGAGCCCTGCGATCATGAGCGCCGAGATCACCAGCCTGCCAAAGCGCAGCGAGGATAGTTCCGCGGTCTATATGCAGACGTTCTCGGTTCGCTACGAGTACCCGGTTTGCTTCACGCAGCATCTGTTCGCGCGCGACAATCCGGTATTCCGTGACACGCTGTTGCGGCGCGAACCGGGGCGGCGGCATCGATTCGTGGTCTTTATCGATGCCAACGTCGCCGCCTCTTTTGCATCGCTCGCCCATGACATCGCCGGCTATGCAGGCCAGCATGCCGAGGCCATGGAAATCCTTGCCCATCCGGAAGTGGTGCCTGGCGGTGAGCACGTCAAGAACGACCCGGCGTTGCTCACGCGCCTGCAGCACCGACTGGTGGAACTCGGGGTCGACCGACATGCCTTCGTGGTGGGCATCGGCGGTGGCGCATTTCTCGACCTGATTGGCTATGCCGCGGCGACCACGCACCGCGGCATTCGCCACATCCGCGTGCCGACGACCGTGCTGGCACAGAACGACTCCGGCGTGGGCGTGAAGAACGGCGTCAATGCCTTCGGGGTGAAGAATCTGCTTGGCTGCTTTGCGCCGCCGTTTGCGGTATTGAACGATGCCGATTTCTTGCGCACGCTGCAGCCACGCGACAAGATCGCTGGTGTGGCCGAGGCCGTGAAAGTGGCCCTGATCCGCGACCGCATGTTCTTCGAATGGTTGGAGGCCAGTGCCGGTGCGCTGCGCGATTGCGAACCCGCCGCCATGAGCCGGATGATCCGGCGCTGCGCGGAACTGCATATGCGCCAGATCGCCCAGGGCGGAGACCCGTTCGAGACCGGCAGCGCCCGGCCACTCGATTACGGGCATTGGTCGGCCCACAAGTTGGAAGCACTCACCGCGCACGAACTGCGCCACGGCGAGGCGGTGGCCATCGGCCTGGCGCTGGACGCCCGCTATTCGGTCCAGGTCGGCATGCTGCCCGCGGGCGGCGAGGACCGGGTACATACCTTGCTGAAGCGGCTCGGCTTCCATCTGTGGCATCCGGCGCTGGAATCCCGCGACACCGATGGCCAGTGGCAGCTGTTGCGTGGTCTCAGGGAGTTTCGCGAGCATCTTGGCGGCGAACTCACCATCACGCTGCTGCGTGAGCTCGGCGTCGGCGAAGAGGTGCACCAAATGGATGTCAATGAGATCTTGCGCGCTTTGGCCTGGCTGCGGCGGCAGGAGTACGGCGCATGAATCTAGGCGCCGGCGTCCATCTCACCTATTGCAGCAACATCCATCCGGCGGAATCCTGGGCCGAGGTCCGCGCAAACTTCGACCGTTATGTGGTGGCTGTGCGCGCCCGCCTGGTGCCCGACGGCGAATTCGGCGTGGGCCTGAGACTGTCGGCGCGGGCCGCCGCCGAGCTGTCCGAACCCGCCGTGCTGGCCGAGTTTCGGGACTTTCTCGAGCGCAGCCGGATGTACGTCTTCACCATCAATGGGTTTCCCCATGGCACTTTCCACGGGGCCCGGGTGAAGGAGGCGGTGTACCAGCCGGACTGGCGGGACCCGGAGCGGCTGCGCTACAGCAATCTCCTGGCCGATCTGCTCGCCGAACTGCTGCCGGCCGACCCCGACCTAGAGGGCACGGTGAGTACCGTGCCCGGGGCGTACAAGGCGGCGCTTGGCGGCCCCCAGGATGTGGCCCTCATGGTTGAGCACCTGCTGCGCCACGTGGCCCATCTGGTGGCATTGCGCGCGCGCACGGGGCGGCGCATCGCCCTCGCGCTTGAACCCGAGCCGGATTGCTTTATTGAGACCATCGACGAAGCCGTCAGCTTTTTCGAGCGAGAGTTGCATGGCCCCGCAGCGGTGCGGCGGACGATGGAACTCACCGGCCTCGAACACGCCGCGGCAGAGCTTGCCCTGCACGAGCATCTGGGCTTGTGCCTCGACCTCTGTCATGCTGCGGTGGAATTCGAGCAGCCGGCGGAGTGCATCCGCCGACTCGGGCGGTCCGGCATACGTGTGCACAAGATGCAGATCAGTGCCGGCCTGTGCCTGCCCGCGCTCGACGCCGATGCGCTCGACGCGCTGAAGCGCTTCGACGATCCGGTCTACCTGCACCAAGTGGTTCAACGGGGGCCCGACGGGCTGACCCGATTCGCCGATCTGCCAGCCGCGTTTGCCGCGCTGCCGCAGGCGTCGGCCGAACGGGAATGGCGCGTGCATTTTCATGTCCCCATCTTCCTTGACAGACTGGCGCCGTTCGCTTCGACGCAATCGTTCGTCCGCGAGATGCTCGCGATCCATCGCGTCAGGCCGGTGTCGGCACATCTTGAGGTGGAGACCTACACTTGGGGCGTGCTGCCCGAACGGTTTCGCTGCGGCACGGTCGACGCGGATGTGGCGCGCGAGCTCGCCTGGGTAAGAACGGAGTTAGGCGTTTGAATCTGACCATCGCACTGCGGCTCGGACGCATCTCGAATCTGCCCACGGTCTGGACCAATGTCCTCGTCGGGGCCATGCTCGCCGGAGGCAGCCTGGGCGAGCCGCAACTTCCGCTGCTGATGCTGGCGCTGTCGCTGTTCTACATCGGTGGGATGTTTCTCAACGATGCCTTTGACCGCGAGTTCGACGCGATCCATCGACCCGAGCGTCCGATTCCGTCGGGCGAGGTGTCGGCGCGGCAGGTTTTCGTTTTCGGCTTTGCGCTGTTGGTGGTGGGCATGGCGGGGGTGGCCGTGGCAAGCCTTGGCCCCGACGGTGTTCCGGCTTGGCGCGCGCTCGCCTCAAGCGCCGCACTCGCCGCGGCCATCGTCATCTACAACACCCATCACAAGGGCAATCCATTGAGCCCGCTGCTGATGGGCCTGTGCCGTGTGCTGGTGTACCTGACCGCTTCGTTCAGCCTGGCGACGCTGCTGCCGACTGCCGTGGTTCTGGCGGCGCTCGCCCTGCTATGCCATTTGATCGGGCTCACCTACATCGCCAAGCAGGAACATTTGGATCACATCGGCAGGCTCTGGCCGCTCGGCTTTCTTGCCGTACCGGTGCTGTACGGAGGGACGCTGGCGCTGGCGGCGCCGCTCGTTTGGCTGCCGCTGTTGCTCTACGTGCTGGTGCTGGCATTCGCCCTGAATCTGCTGCGCCGCCGCGCGCGGGGCGACGTGCCACGCGCCGTCGTCACGCTGATCGCCGGCATGTCGGTGCTTGACGCGGTCGTGCTTGCGGGCAACGGGCAGCTACTGCCGGCCGCGCTGGCCATCGCCGCGTTCGCGCTCACGCTGGCGCTGCAAAAGTGGGTATCAGGGACATGAACAACGAGTTGATGGCCATGCAAACAGACCCGCACGTCAGCTGCAAGGGCGAGCCCGGACGCGTCGCACCGGTCATTGATCGCAACCGCTGCGAAGCGAAAGCCAAGTGCGTTGAGGTGTGCCCGTTCGATGTGTTCGCGATCCGGCCGCTGGAGTCGTCCGACCGTGCGGCGCTCTCCTTCCTTGGCAGCGTGAAGGCTTGGGTGCATGGAAATCGGCAAGCCTACGTGCTTCGCCCGGATGACTGCCACGCCTGCCAGTTGTGCATCAAGGCCTGTCCCGAGGGCGCCATACGGCTCGCGCCCTATCCAACAGCCTGACAGGAGGACTTGGGCATGCCCACACCACAGCCAATCGATCCAAGCCTGCGCCGGCCGGTCCGCTCGCTGGACGTCGATGCGCGCGACCTTGCCGGACTCGCCAATGGCATCGAGGACATGTACGGTGATGCCGTCGATGTAATCGTTGTGCGAGCTGCCTTCGATGCCGTGACCCTGGCCGAGGCGGGCGCGCGGCTCGACGCGGACAAGGATGCGCTCGGCTGGTCCCGTCCCAATGCGAAGATGCCGGTGGAAGACCTGCAACTGCTGGGCACGGATACACCGGCGACGCCGACCTTTCAGGCCCCGCAGGGCGCGTCGCTGGAGGCCTACCTCAGCAGCGCGGCCACGCATGCCCGCGCTGCCGCGACGGTCTTCAAGCCGGGCTTCGATGCCACCGCGGAGATCCGCGCCGTGCTGAGCCGTTTCGCGGGCGGGCGGCCCGTTGATGTCCCGCGTGCCTGCGACGGCCGCTCGTTCGTGCCGTTCACCATCCGCCGCCTCGTCGACGGCAAACAGATCGGCATCCACCACGACTACCACTACCGTCTCGAGCTGTACCGGGAGCTGTCGCAGCGGCTCGACACCCGCACCTTGATCAGCCATGTGGCCACCTTGCGCGCTCCGCAGGAGGGCGGTGAGCTCTTCGTCTACGGCGCCACCTCGCAGGACGGCGACCTGCCGAAGCTGCCCAATGGGTTTGCGTACGATCTCCCGGCCATCGAGGCGCGCTATGACTGCGCGCGCTTCGTGACCAAGGCGGGGGATCTGTTCCTGCTTGCGTCGGGGCGCTGCCTGCACCGGGTCGGCCGCGTCAGCGGGCCGCAGGCCCGCATCACGATGGGCGGGTTTCTTGCGCTGGACAAGGCGCATGAGCGCGTCTTTTTCTGGAGCTGAGGCCCGCGCGGTGTGCCTTAGCGCAGGCGTTTCCGCCACCGCTGCAGCAGGGCCCGGACGCTTGCCCTGACGGCGGCGCCGTCCAGCACGCTGCGGTCGAGCAGAACGCCCGCCACGAAGAGCGCCAGGGCCAGCCCGATCAGCGCGCGATCGAGCGGGCGAGGTAGCCGGTCACGATCCGGCGCCGGCATGCCGGGCTGCCATGGGACGATGAGCCCCGACTTCCGCCAGGTGTCCAGTGCCGGGTTCACGCCCCAGGTCTCGGTTTCGGCCCGCTGGCGGCGCAGGTGCAGCTGGCGCTGCAGACCCTGTGGCGTCGTGCTCAGGAAGGTGTAGACCCCGGGGGCCGTGTCGGGCAGCGTCGCCCGCAAGCGCCCCGTCGCGACCAGGTCCATGCTCAGTTGGCGTTCGCCCGGCGTGGTTGGGCCGGCCACCGCGATGGCCATGCTGGCGGGGCCGGCGTCCGAGCCGGGCGGTACGTCGGCCTCGACCCGCAGCCCGACCGGCAGATCTGTCACCGTCAGCACCGCCGCCCCGCCTGGCGGCGCGCCGCTGATCCAATCGGCCAGCCCCCCGGCCAGGCGCGGCCAGGCCCGCCATGCCAGCCATTGCGGGGTCCACGGCCCCAGTCCGCAGGTCAACGCCACCACGCGTCCGCGACCGACGCGTTGGAAGGCCAGCAACGGATCACCCCGCTGGCTCTGCACCGCCACCACGGCCTCGGCACGGGAGCGGGTGACCAGGTGGGCCGCGATGGCAGGCCATTCCTCGAGCGTTTCGGGCGCGAACGGCAGCGCAGCACGCTGCGTCACGGCGATCGTGCCACGCTCGACCCGGGCCCGGCGGCGCTCGACCCCCGTGCGCATCGCGAGCGGCAGCTCGGCGGCCTGGTCCACGTGCAGCACCTGACCCGCGCTCGGGCCTATCAGCCGCTGCATCGCCTTGAGGTCGGCATCCGGCCCGACGGCCAGGGCGATCGTCTCGATGCGCGCGCGCTCGAGCCGCGCGCGCAGCGCGGCGAGCGGCGCATCATCGAGAAAGCCGTCGGTGACGACGACCAGCATGCGGCGCGCGGCGTCCGAGCGTTCAAGCTCGCCAATCGCCGTCTCAAGCGCCGGTGCGAGCTTGGTGCCGCCGTTCGGGCTGGTCTGCCAGTCCCGCTCGATGGCGACGCTGCCCGCCGCCGCGTTGGCGAGCGGAACCAGCAGGCGCGGCGCGACGTCGAAGACCACCAGGCCCAGCGCATCGCGCACGCTGAGCTCGCGCGCGGTCTCGCGCACCGCGCGTTGGGCGAGTGCAAAGCGATCCACGCCACCGCTGGCCTGGCCCATGCTGCCCGACTTGTCCACGACGAACATGAGTGCCGCGGGCTGGTCCAGCGCCGCGGGCTCCGACAGCACAGGCAACACCGATTCGAGCAGTGACTGCCGGTAGCCGCCGCGCGCAAATGAATGCTCGCCGCCCAGCACCAACAGGCCGAGGCCGCGCTGCTGCACGGCGTTCACCAGCGCACGCCAGAAGCGCGGGCCGGCATCATGGATGGCAACGTTGTCCAGAATGATGGCGCTGTAGCTGTCGAGCCCGTCGGCAAGGGTGTCGAGCCGCGCGGCAGCCACGACCTCGAGCGCCCAGCCGCCCCGCAGCAGGCTGGACGCCAGCGCGCCGCCGTTGGCCCCCTGCACATAGAGCATCGACGCACGTGGGGCCACGTCGATGACGGCGGCGCCCAGCTGGGCATCCAGCGTCCGCAGCGCGGCGCCATCGCCCTCCTGCAGCGTCACATCGACGAGCAGGGCGCCGCTGCGGCTGGCCTCGAGCTCGAGCGTCGCCCGGCCGTCCGCATCAGGCTGGCCGCTGGCGGTCTGGATGTCGCCGTTGCTGCTGCGCGCGCTGGCCTGGATGCGCAGCGTCCGGTCCAACCGTCCCGCCAATTGCACCGCGAGTTGCAGACGTTGGCCAAGCAAGGCGCGGTGCGGCGCCAGGACCTCGGCGATACGTGTTCGGGGCGGCGCTCGGCCCACGGCGAGCCACTGCAGCGGCAGGCGGGCGGCGCGCGCCGCGTGCAGGGCATGGGCCAGGTTGCCCGCGTTCTCCAGGCCGTCCGAGACCACGACGACGCCGGCGAGCGGGGCTCGGGCATGGGCGGCAAGGGCCACTTCCAGCGCTGCCTCGATGTTCGTCGACGAGGGCTCGAGGCCGGCCGCGGCGGCGCTGCCGCTGCTTGCCGCAACCGGCGCGGCGGGTAGGCCGGCGAACTCGAGCAGTCGCAGCTCCTGCGCGCCTTCAGCCGCCTGCACAAGCGCGGCGACGGCCTGGTCGGTGTCTCCGCGCGGCATGCTTTGCGATCGATCGACCAGCACCCACATGCTTGGCCGGTGGCGCACGTCGAGCCAGGTGTAGCCAAGCAGGGCCAGGCAAAGCGCGGCGAGCGCCGCCATCTGCAGGCCCAGCGCGACCAGGGTCCGGGCCGCGCTCATCCGGACAACCCCCGCGTTGGCGGGTCGCGCAAGCGGACCCACTGCCGACCCAGGGCGGCGACTTCCCACAGCAGCACGAGCAGGGCGATGGCGAGCAGGGGCCGCGCCAACTCGTGCTCAAGGCGCGCGGGGCTGGGCAACGGGGCGCTGGCCACGCCAGCCACGTCGGCGCTCGGGCGCGCCGCTGGTACCACCCTGGAGGCGTTCGCGCCGCGGTCGGTGAGGGCAGTTTCGTCGAGCAGACGCTTGCCCAGCAGGCGCTCGAACAGCAGGTTCACCAGCAGTGGGATCGCCGGGTCGCGCGCGGCGGCAGCAAAGTCCAGCGAGGTCTCGATCAGTGGAGATCCGCCCGCCCGGCTGATGATGACCGGCGCCCCGCCGATCGCGAGCAGGACGGCGTCCGCAGGCCGGGCCTGCAGCCGCGCCACCACCTGAGGGCGGGCGATGTCGAAGCCCTTGCGGCGCGCCTCGGCCAGCGCGGGCGACCATTGGAGCGCGCCGGGTAGCCGCTGCGGCAGGCGGTCCGCCAGCACGCGCAGCGTCGCCAGGCCCTCGGTCGCGCGACGCGACCCGCAGTCCAGTTGGGCCTCCACGTCGCGGGCGTGCTCGGCTGCCAGGGCCAGCGCAGGGTGCGTCGCCAGTGCGGCCAGGAGCGCCCTGGGGCAGCCCGAGTCGGTGGCCACCCGATGTCTGCGCAAGGGGGCGAGATCGAGATCGATGGTGTCATCTTCGGGCAGCGCATCGCCGGGCTGCAGCGTCGCACGGACATGGGCCGCGGCCGGCATCAGCGCGTGCACGAGCAGCGCTGCGCCCGGATCGAGCCGTTGGGTCGACCGGGCCACTTCGCCCGCGTCGGTGGCGACCACGAGCACCCGCGTTTCGGCAGCGCTGCCGCCATTGTTGAGCTTGAGCAACAGGTCGAAACTGCCCGAATCCTGCAAGTTGCGCCGCGCCGACAGCCGCTCCAGCCCGACGTTACGGTTGACGCTGCCCACCTGGATGATGCGGTCCGGGCGCCGACCTTCGGGCCAGGCGAGCAGCGCTGCATCGGCGCCATCGGTCAGCACCCAGTGCAGGCGGTCGCGATGCAACAGGGCGAGCGGAGGCGGCGCGGGAGGTTCTGGAGGGGCCTGGCGTGCGGCGCTGGCGGCGAGCCCTGCGGCGCTCGCCGCGGTCAACGTGCCCTGGTTGATCCAGGGCTCCGAGAGCGTGCGGACCTCGACCTCGGTAGCCGGGCCAAGTTCGGCCAGCTGCGCCCGCGCCTGGGTCAAACCCTCGACTAGCCGCTTGCCCTGCGCCTCGCGCGTCAGCATGCTGATGGAGTCATCGACCCACAGCGTGAGCAGCGTGCGCGGCGCCGTCAACTGCGGCTCGGCCAGCGCCACACAGAGCAGCGCTGCCAACAGCGCACGGCGGCGCCATGCCGGGTCGGGTGGGCGGCGCTCGCCGGCCGTGGCGTGGCTCGCGGCCGCGCCGCGCCACAGGCCCAGGTGGCTCACGGCCAGGGTGCGCCGGTGCCGCCCACTCCGATGCAGCCAGCGCAGCAGCGGCAGCAGCGCCAGGCCGAGCAAGAACAGCGGTGCAAGCAGGCTGATCAGCATTGGGAACGTGCCCGCACGAGATGTTGCAGAAGCCCTTGCTGCCAGGGCTGGGCGATATCCCAGTCGGTGAATGCCAGTCCGCTGCTGGCGCAGAAACGACGCAGCCGGGCCGTCATCGCGGCGCGTTCAAGGGTGGCGAGCCGGTTCGCCGCTGCGTCGGCCTGCATGGGCATGCGCGCGCCGGTTTCCACGTCCAGCAGATCGACCTCACCCGCCTCCTGCAGACGGGTCTCGGCGCCGTCGCTGAGCTGCATGACATGCAAGGCCGTGCAGCGCTGGCGCAATGCGCTCAGGTCCCTGCACATCTCCTGGTCCGCCAAGAAGTCGCTGAGCGTGAACACCGATGCGGCGCCGTGCAGGTGCTGCGCGCAAACCCCGAGTTCGGAGCGCTCGCCGGCGCGCGCCGGCTGCAAGCTGGTCAGCATGGCCGCGATCGCCGCGTAATGGTGGGGACCTCGGCCGCGTGGAGATTGCGCCAGCACGCGCGTGCCAAAGGCCAGCAAACCCACCCGATGGCCGAGCTGGAGCAGCGCATAGCTCAAGGCCGCGCCCATGCGGACCGCGGCCTGCCATTTGGCACCGCCATGTGCCGCCATGGACGAGCTGCAGTCCAGCAGCAGGGTCCAGTCGGACACCGATTCGGCTTCGAAGCGGCGCACGATCGGCCGCCGCAGGCGCGCCGTCTGCCGCCAGTCGATGTGCCGTACCTCGTCGCCCGGTGCGTAGTCGCGCTGATCGAAGTACTGGGTGCCGATGCCGGCCCGACGGCGTACCGCACGCGCACCTTGCACGCGCGCCAGCCGCTCAATCAACAACTGCGCGACCGCGGACGCGAACACCTGCAGCTCCGCCTCGCTCGGCAGCGCGGCGCGGATCAGAGTCGGCGTCGCCATCCGTCGATGATCGAGGCCAGCACGCCGTCCGCGTCGAGCCCGTCGAGCTCGCTCTCCAGACGCAGCAGGATGCGGTGGCGCAGCACCGGCAGGGCATTCACCGCCAGATCGTCGACGTCGACATGCGCGCGCCCCGCCATCAGTGCGCGCACGCGCGCGGCCCGGATCAGCGCCTGCAAGGCGCGCGGGCTCGCACCGTAGCGGATATGTTGGCGGGCCGGCGTCTGGCCGGAAGGGCCACCGTCGCCGTTCGCCTGCGTGGCCATGATCAGCTCAACCGCCGCGTCCTTGCAGCGTTCACCGAGCAGCACCGTGCGGCAGAGCTCGGTGATGCGCAGCACATCGGCGGGGCAAGCGACGGGTTCCAGCGTGTCCGAGGGCTCGGCATCGAGTGACACCTCCAGCATCTCGCGCAGCGTGGCGCGGCTTGGGAAGGGCACGGTGAGCTTGCACATGAAGCGGTCCAGCTGCGCTTCGGGGAGCGGGTAAGTGCCTTCGAGTTCGATCGGATTCTGCGTCGCCAGCACGCAGAACGGGCGCGGCAGGCGGTGGGTGGTGCCCGCATGCGTGACCTGATTTTCCTGCATCGCTTCCAGCAGGGCGGCTTGGGTGCGGGGTGTCGCTCGATTGATCTCGTCGACCAACACGAGCTGCGCAAACACCGGGCCGGGCCGAAACACGAAGGACGATGCGCCCCCCGCGGCAGTGGCGTAGACCTCCGCGCCCGTGACGTCCGCAGGCATCAGGTCGGGGGTGCATTGCACGCGCGCCCACTGCAGTCCCAGCGCTGCGGCGAGCGCCTTGGCGAGGTGGGTCTTGCCGAGCCCGGGCAGCCCTTCGATGAGCACATGTCCCCCCGCGAATACCGCGGTGATCAGCTGGGTGACGAGCTCTTCTTGGCCGACGATCACACGGTCGAGCAGGGTGCGCACATCCTGAAGCCGACGATGGGCGTCGGCGTAGGCGCTGTCGGCGACCGCAGCAGCGGTCATCGTGTTCGTTCGCTCGCCTTTTTCATCCATGCTTGTACATAGCTCGTCTCGGTGGGGCTCAGTTCGGTCGCCGCAACGGCCGCGGGCGGGGTGGCTGCCGCTGCGACACCTGCCGTCAACGCCGCAGCGCCTGGCAGGGCAGGACTGGCCGCGTCGTAGCTGGCCAGGCGGTCCATGTCGGCCTGCATCTCGCGCGGTGCAGCCCGGCCGCCCAACGCCGACTGCGTGGTCATCGTACCCTGCCGCGGCCGCGCGCCGCCAGCATCGGCACGCGCCTCTTGCGAGTCAAGCGGACCACGCGTATCCGGACTGGAACCGGCCTCGCGCCCCGAGGCGTCGCCGGCACCGGCCCCGGCTGGCGGCATGACGCCGACCCCCGCCTGGAGGGCCGGGCTCGCCGGTGCCGCGCTGGCGTTTGCCGGGTTCGGCACGGCATCGGCCTGGGCCCGCGCGGATGCTTGCGCGTCAGGGGTCTTGCCGGGCTGCGGTGCCGGGCCGGGCTCGCGGCGCTCGGACAGCGCCTGCGCAGCGGAGGAGCGCAATGCGCCTGCGATATCGTTGAGCTGTCTCGCCGCATCGGAGGCCTCGGCCGCCGTCGAGTCGGCAAGCCCCAGGGCAAGTTCGGCGGGCAGCACCGCGGAGGCCGGACGCGGCCGCGCGGCAGGCGTGCGTCCCGGCAGCATCAGCACCAGGGCGGCCAGGCTCGCGCAGACCCCCAGGGACAGCAGCGCGCGGGACCACCGCGCCGACCCCGGCCGCTGGGCGAGCTGGTGCATGGCCTGCGGCACCCTCGTCGCGGCCCAGTGCTCGAGCCAGCGCAGGGCCGGTGGGTGCACCTGATTGCCCGGGTCCTGCTCGAGCAGCGTGCCGAACGCGGACGCACCGCCGAGTTCGCGGTCGGCCCAGAGTGCGCAGGCCGGCAGGGCGGGGCGTTGGCCGGCCGCCCAGGCCAGCGCGGCGAGCCAGAGCAGGGCCAGGCCCAGCATGAGGGCGGTGACGGGTACGGCTCGGACGGTCAGATGCACCGCCGCCACAAGCAGCATCAGGCCGGCCGAGCCCCACAGGCAGGACCGAAGGGCCGCGAGGCAGCGCTCGCGCCACAAACGCCGGCGCACCGCGTTGAGCAGGGTTTGCACCGGGGAGGGGCTGAGCATGGGCAACTCAGAATCGCAGCAGCGCCCATGGACCCGACGGGCCCAGCGCGAACCACCATGACGCCGCCAGCATGGCCGCGGCCACCGTGGCCATGAGCTCGGCAAGTTCGGCCTTGCGCAGCGCGCCACGCAAGCTCCAGCCGAGCAGCGGCAAAGCCAGGCATCCGGCCAGCAGCAAGCACTCCGCGCCCGCCACTTGCGCCAGCGCTACGGTGCTCGCGGAAAAGGTCAGCGCCACCAGGGGCCAGGCGGGCGCGACCAGCGCAAACGCGGCCGTGACGCCCGCGAGCCAGCCGTGCATGGCGCTTGCGCGCACGCTCAGCAGCACAAGCGCGAGCCCGCGCACGAGCAGCAGCGCCTGCAGCGCGGCCGCCGCACTGCGGCCCGGATCGGCGCCGCTGTCCAGGGCCAGACGGCTGCTGCCCAGCCACCACAGGGCGATGGCAGCGGCGAGTGCCAGGCCTATCATCGCGGCCTGCCGATGGAGGGGCAGCGCTTCGTTCATGGCGGCGGTACGGCCACGAGCAGCCAGCCTTGCGATTCAGCCGGTGCGTCCGCGACAGCGGCGAGCTCGAGCTCCCACAGTGCGGCCGCAGCGCCGGGTGGGGTACGCGCCAGCGCCGTTCGCATCACCCCCTCGCGCAGCGGCCGGCCGGTCGGGGCGCCGACGACCGCGCTGCCACCGGGCCCAAGGGCCGGCAAATCATGGGCGCGGCCAGCGAGCAGCAGCCAGCCCTGCGGCCAGGCCCGCGCGCCCGCGTTGCGGACCCGATGCAAGCCGTCGGGCTGACCCTGGGTCGCGATCGCCCTGGCCATCGGGAAACTGCCCGCATAGCACAGCCAGACCTGGTGAAACAGCCTTGTGTCGAACTCGGCATGGCTCAGCAGCGCGCGGCCAGCGTCGTAGTCGAAACGCATTGCCTGCCTGGTGTCGCAAGGCTGCGCGGCAGCTGCCAACTGGGGCGGGATTGGCACGCGGCTGCGTTCGCGAACGCGGCCCGGGAAACGCTGCCAGGCCTGGTAGCGGGCGAGCGGCACGCCGGGCTCGCCCTCGCTCCAGACGACGAGTTCCGCAGCGGCCGGCATGGTGTGCAGCAGCGCCAGCACCGCCAGGGTGGCCAGCGCAGGCGTCAGCAGCAGCAGCAGCAGCAGCGGCCGGGAGGAGAGGTAAATGAGAGCCAATGCTGCCGCGGCAAAGTAGACGGCGACAAGCAGGGTTACGCGCTGCCAGCTGAGCTGATTCGCTTGCGCCAGCGTGCCGATATTGGCACCCGCCATCGCTGCCGGCACGCGCGCGGCCAGGGAGGCTTCGAGCAGGCGCTTCGCCTCCTGCAGCGACGGCGCCATCATCAGCGCCTGCCCTGCGCAGCCCGCCATACCGTCCAGCACCTGGCGAACCTGGGCTTCGTTGCTCAAGATCACGACGCGGCCGCATTGCGCCACATGCGTGAGCAGCGCCCCGAGTTGGCGTTGATCGAGCGCGCCCAGGGTGGTCGCGTCCAGGATCAGCGCATCGATGCTGGCATAGGCCGAGGCATTGCGCGGCAGGTCGTCGGTCGCCAACGCGACCGTGTGAAATCCTTCCAGTTGGACCCGTGCCTCGCCCGCCAGGCCCAGGCCGAGCAAGGGCGACTCGGACTGCGCCATCTCGATGTCGCGCCGCAGTGGCGGCCCGCTCGCTGCCGTGGCAGCCGTGACGCTCGCGACGACGGCCGCGCCACCGGCGCTGGGACTCAGCGGGAGATGCAATCGCTGCACCCTGCCGGGCTGGAGCTCGAGCTCGGTGCGAAGGGTTTGGTGCCCGACTACCAGCTCAAGCGTCGCCCGCGTCGGCTTGTTCGTGCTCAGCCTGATATCGAGCTCGGTCGCCCGCCCAGGCCGGCTCCAGCCCTGCCAGGCCGGCGTCACCGTCAGGTCGAGATGCGGCTGCTGCTGGCTCGCCTGCACGACGCCGCACAGCGCAAGTCCGAGCGACAGCAGCAGGCGGCGCCGCACCGTGTCACTTGAGCGCGTGTTCGAGGGCGATCACGGACCAGGCGGTGACCAACTGCGGCTTGTCTTCCCACCAGGCTTTCGAATCAGGATTGAACCAGCTGCCATCCGCGCCCTGCAGGCTGACAAGCTTTTCAGCGAGCTCACGCTTCCAGTTATGTTTGATGCCCTTGCCATCGGTGAAATTGTCCTCGCCATAGGCCGTCATCACCTTGGCAAAGGCGTTGTAAAAGTAGAACAGGCCGTGCTTCTTGCTCGTCCCGGGGTTGAGATCGAGCGTGAAGTTCGTCGTCATCCACTTGTAGGCGGCCTGCACACGCGGGTCGCTCTTGTCCACGCCGGCGAACAGCAGGCTCAGCAGGCCGGCGGCCGTCATGCCGCCGTAGGACCCGGTGCCGTTCTCGAACTCGGGCGGGTTCCAGCCGGGCATGTAAACAAAGCCGCCGTCGTTGGCGGCCCATTTCTGGTCGTTGCTCTCACTGCGATTCTGCGACCGGCTCACGAACACCAGCGCCTTTTGCCACACGGGATCCTTCGGGTCCGTCGATGCCGCCTTGAGCCCTTCAACGGCGAGGTAGACGTTGGACATGTCGGGCCGTTCATCGCCGCCGTAACCGATCCCGCCGTAGTAGCGGTGGTCCTGCTTGTAGCCTTCGCCTTCGTCGATCTGGTGCTGGGTCAGGAACTTGCGGGCGGCCGTCATCACCGGCTCGTACTTCGGGTTCTTCGTTGCCGCCAGCGCATTCATCGCGACTGCGGTGTTGTAGCTGGTGTTCTGCAGCGACTCACTGATCGAGCCATCGCTCTTGACCTTGGAGAGCACGAAATCAACCTGCTGCGTGATGAAGGCACCATCGCCTTCGTTGTAGCCGCGATGGCTTTCGAGAAAGGCACGCAGCGACAAGGCCGTGATGCCAACCGACCTGGCCACCGAGCCGTCCGCGGCCTGTTGGGCGCGCAAATAGTTCAGGCCCGCATCGACGGCGCGCCGAGCCTTCTCGCGCAGGGCCGGATCCAAGGCATCCGCGGCATGGGCCGTGGGCATGGCGATGGCGGCGCAAGCCAGCACAGCCAGGAAATGTCGCTTCATCATGGCGCTTTCTCCTTTGGGGTTGAATCGATGCTGGAGTCCTTGGGGGCCAGCGGTCGACGCGACCGCCACTGCCATAGCACGATGAACGCCAGCAGCGCGCTGACCGTGCCGTAGGACCAACTCAATGTCGCCAAGCTGGGATACGAGAATTGCAGATTGGCAAGGTTCGAGTGCTGGTAAAACCACTGATTGCGCAACAGGTCGTTGTTGCTGGCCACGGCCAGGTGGGTGAGCGGACTGACGCCAACAAGCGCATCGATGAGCCAGCCATGACGCGACGAAAGCAACTCGCCAAGCGGGCCCAGCCACAAAGGCAGCGCGCCCAGCAGGGCAAGCGCAACGCTCGCCGTACGGCCGGCCAGCTCGCGGGCGGCGTGCGCATCCCCCAACAGACTGCACCATCGCCGCTCGAGTCGCGCCATCACCGCGTGCGTTATGAGCATGATGGGCAGCAGCATCGCACAGCTCGCGAGAATGCGCGCAAGAGGCTGTGCCGGCGCGCCGGTGCTGCACAGCAGGAGGGCGGCCAGGCCGGCGGCAGCGCCCGACCAGGCGGCAATGCGCAGCGCGTTACGTGCCGGCGTGCCGGCGTTGCCTGGCCAGAATAGCGGGGCGAGCAAGCCGACGACGCCCGTCACCGCCACCCGTTGCGCGGACGGCTGCAGATCTGCCGTCGTTGCGCCAAAGGCGGCGAGCAGCAGCAAGGCGGCCACCAGCAGCATGCCCCAGCGCAAGATGATCACTTGGCGCCACTCGCCGTCTCGACGACCAGTTCGATGGCCGTGCCGACAGGGGGCACCATCGGATGGCCTCGTACCGATCCATAGGCGCCGATGCCGATCGGCGTTGCGGCTTCGACGATGCTGCTGGCGTCGTGCACGAAACCAATCAGCACGCCGGTGTCATCGGCGGCGAAGCGACCGTTGCCTTCCGACGCGGGGGAGCCGGTGTAGACCCATTCGACCGAGTCGGGCTGTACGCCGGCGTCCGCATTGAGCAGCGCCTGCGCGGCCGGGACCTGCCGCCGCTTGCCGCCGTCCGACCAGGCAATGGACAGGGCGATGCGAGCGCCGACCAGGCGTGGCACCTGCCTGTACTGGCGCCAAGGCACCTCATTGGCGTCGCGTTCGAGGCCGAGCAAGATGCAAGCCAGGTTGAATTCGCTGCCGCTGGCGTCGAGTTCCAGCAGGGTCTCGTAGGCCTTCATGCCGCCCGGACTCGTGGCAAGGTATTCGAGCGGCTTGCCCAGCACATGCACACGGCCAGGCACGGTGAAGCGGCCGGCACGCTTGTCCACGACGATGCGCCCGATCTGAAAGCGGTCCTGGCCCAGCGGCCTGATCTCGCCCACACGCGGCGCCGGCGTCTGCGCGCCACACAAGGCCGCGGACCAGCCAAGGGCAACGCAGCCGCCAAGGGTCAGCAAGCCCTGGCGCCGCTTCATCATGGCTTCACGCCCAGCACGACCCGGTGCGGCATCGGCGGCGGCAGCGGCATCATGCGCGTGTCGCCAAATCCGTTCTCCGACATCCAGCGCATCACGTCCGCATCGGCGTGCACACCGCCGTCGGCGGCGGTCAGCATCATGTTGAGGCCAAACATCGCGGCGAAGCTGGGATGGCTGCCATCGGCGTCCGTGAACACATCGCTGATCACCAGCAGGCCACCGGGATTCAGGCAGTTCGCGGCGCGCTCGATCAGGCGGCGGCAGGCGAGCTCGGATTCACGATGGAACATCCCGGACATCAGCACAACATCCTTGCCCGAGCCGAAATCAGCGAGGTGGTAATCGCCGTCGCGCAGGCTCACGCGCTCGCTCGCCCCTGCGGCGGCGACGAGCTCACGCGCGACCGCCGCGACTCCAGGCAACTCCAGCACCTCGGAGTGCAGACCGGGGAAGCGCTCGGTGAGCAGCACCGAGTAGGTTCCCGGTCCGCCACCGACGTCGAGCATCGTCCTGCGGCCCCGCAGATCCAGCATGCCCACCAGGGCCCGCGCGATGCCCTGGGCGCGCTCGTGCATGGCCTGCACGAAACCGCGCGTGCGCACGGGGTCGTCGCCCAGATAGGCCTGCGCGGGCAGCGCCGGCTTGCCGCTGCGCAGCGCCTCCTCGAGCCCACCCCAGGTCGCGTAGAGCTGGTCGCTGTAGCGGATGACATTGCCCATGAAGGCAGCGCTGCGCGAAACCAGGAACATGGCGGCAACTGGCGCATTCTCGAAGCGGCCCGACGTCTCCGTGAGGAAGCCTAGCCCGACACAAGCTCGCAAAAACAGGCCCGTGCTGCGAGGGTCGAGGTGGAGCCCGGCTGACACCTCTTCGGCAGACCGGGCGCCATCGGCCAGGAAGTCGAAGAGCCGCAGGCGGTTCGCCGTGAGTAGCGTCTGGCTTTCCCAATACGCCGTGCTCAGTCGCACGATCAACGATGCATCCGGGGCCGTAGCGGCCGCCTGCGCGGGTGGTGTTGCGCCCATGAGTTCTCCTCTTTTGCCGAAATGCTAGACGCCGGATGTCTCACGCGGCCGCAGTTGCACGTCGCGGTCGAGATCGCACTCGAGTTGCATGTAGGCGCAGCGATGGCACATGAAACCCTCGGAGACCGTGAGCTCGTGCCGCTTGCGGATGGCCTGGTAGCCGGTGCTCAGCGTCTCGAAGTAGTTGCGGATGCGGGCGTGGTAGTCGGCCCGTTGGCGCCCCCCGACCGGCCAGACAAGCGAATAGATCGGGATGATGCCGCGGCTGCAGAGGTCTTGCGCGCCTTCAAGGGCGATGCGCGCGGCCTCCTCCCATTCCATGCCATGCTCGGGCTCGAGCTCGATGCCGGCCACCATGGCCGAGTAGACATTGCCACGGCCCCAGTAGCGCACCGCGGTTTCGAGCGCCTCGATCCAGCGCTGGTAGCCCACGTAGCGGTTCTTGCCGGGGCAGACCTTTGCAAACAGCGGCTCCGACCACATTTCCAGATTGAAGCAGACATGCTGCACCAGTTGCTCGGCGTGGAACTGCGCAATCAGATCATCGGGCAGCGCACCGGAGCCGAGCGCAACCGGAATGCCGCGCGTGTTCACCTGCTTCACGTAGCGAGCGAGCTGCAGGAATCGCTCGCCTTCCTTGCGCGCGTCGGTGAGCGATCCGCCCACCAGGTAGATGTGACGGATCTCGGTCTGATCGATCACGGCGCGCAAGGCCTCGCTCATGCGCTCCAGCGTCGGCAGCGGAATCTCGACCTGACCCGTCTTCTGGCCGAGATGCACGGTGCGTTCATCGGGCGCGCCATAGGCACAGAAGCCGCAGCGCATCGAAACACCGTCGTGCTTGTGGAGGAAATACTCACAGCCCGGCGCGACGTTGATCACCAGCATGTCGCCGTGCGTGGTAACTCCCGCTTGCGCGAACGGCATGCCGTCCGCCGTCTTTTGCGTCAGCCATGGGCGCAGCGGTTCGAACTCGATCGGAACGCTCTGGCCGTCTCGATCGTCGACGAGGAGATAACCTTGCTGTGAGTCGCCTTCCACATGCCACGGCGAGTCGCCATTGCCCAGGATGCGAATCTCGGTGCCATCCGCCGTGTTGATCAGATAGGGGACGGTGGCGATCCCCCGGCCGGTCGGGTCATGCTCACCCTCCTTGAATCGGTAGGGGTAGTAATTGGGCATCGAATGCAGGGCGGCCTGGCCAAGCGCCGCCGTGTAGCGGATCCCCTCGCACATCACCCGAACCTTCAGCGCCGGCGAGCCTGAGAGCATGATCATGTCGGCAGTTCCCCTATTCCAGCGTGGTGCGTCCCCTGAGCAAAATCAGACCGACCTGTTCATGGGGAACTTCTGCTATGGTGCCGTGATCATGCCACGAACAAGCGGCCGAGCCGCGCTAATTCTCGCCGCCGCTGTCTGTGTTCCGCTGCTCCCTTTCGCCGTTATCGGCGAGCTGCCCGGCGAGCGTTGGCTGTCCGCAAACGACGCCAATTCCCTGCACTTCGCCTTGGCTGGTGCCGGCCTGCTGGCGGCCGATGTGCTCTTGCCGATTCCGTCCAGCATCGTCGGCACCATGCTCGGCGCGCGCCTCGGCTTTGGCGCAGGTCTCGCAGCAGCGTTTGCCGGCTTGATGGCCGGGCAGTGCGTCGCGTATTCGGTCAGTCGCTATGTGCTGCGCAGGGGCCATGGTGAACTGCCTGCCACGCCGACACTGGCGGCGGTGTTCCTGAGTCGCCCCGTGCCGGTGCTGGCGGAGGCGCTGACCTTCGCCGCCGGCGCCGCGTGCGTTAGTTGGCCGCAATTCCTGATCAGCTGCGGCGCAGGTAACTTGATTTATGCTGGCGCACTCGCGCTGAATGGCTCCCAACTGCTGCCCGGCGATCCGATCGGCCCCGGACTCTTGCTGCCCATGTTGCTACCGGTCGGCGGATGGCTGATCTGGCGCAAGCTTGGCCGCAGAACCAAACCTGGAAACTAACGCCATGCTGTTCCTGCTGACCAATCGAACCCGCCCCGGTCTGACTGCCTCGCAGTATGGCGAACTCGCCGCGCTTGCGAAGCAGTTCTACGCGTCGATTCCTGCCGATGTGAGCCTGCGCGGCGAGTGGGCCGCCACCGACCAGTCGCATAACTACACGTTGTTGGAGGCACCCGACATTGAAGCCGTGCGCCGCCTCCAAGCGCCGTTCGAGCGCTTTACCGAGACCGTGATCGTGCCGGTGACCGCCATTTCCGGGTGGACGGCCAGCTGACACTGCCGGCCCGGCCCGCAGCCATGTAAAAAGGGCCGGCAGTGCCGGCCCTTCGCGTGACGGACATGGTCCTGTTCAGGCGCTGGCGTCCGCGCGGCGACGCTTGCGGGCAGCCATACCCGCCGCCAGCAGGGCCACGCCAGCCAAGCCATAGCTGGATGGCTCCGGCACCTGGCAGGCGCCGGTGCCCACGCCGATGCAGGCCGAGTTGATCGCGACGTCCAGGCTCTGGGCACGCAGGCCGGCGAAATTGCGCTGGAAGTCCATATCGGGGCCTAGTGAGATCGTCGTCACCCCATCGAAGGCCCCCAGCATCGTGAACGAGCCCAGCAGGAAGCTGTCCGCCTGGCTTGCAGCCAGGGTCCCATCGTCTAGCCAGGAGAAGGCGATGATGCCGAATTCGGCCGCGGTATTGACGTCCTCCTCGTAGTACTCATCACCAGGGACACCCAGATTTAGCGCACTGCGCATTGAACTGAAATCCGTGAGGGATCGTGTGGCCGCGGTGCTTGAAAACATGAAGTTGAGGTCCACCCCGGACAGGATCTCGGCGCCCAGGCCACTGATGGACACGTTGATGACCACCGAGTCGCCAATGCCGATATGCGACGTGGAGGGCGCAAAGCTCACAACGACGCCCGCGCTGGCCGGCAGCGACACGCACAGGGCGGCCGCGGCCAGGCTGATGGAGGAGAGTAGGGCTTTCATGGACGATACCTTTCAAAGTTTGGCTGTGAATGGTGTTGAAGGCATCTGTTGTCAGCTCGTGGCGCACTTGGCGCGCGTGCACTTGAGCGTGCAGGCGCGCACGTCGTTGATGGTGATCTTGCCGTCGCCGTTCTCGTCACGCTTGTCGCCGGCTGCAGGAACCTGGCCGATGCCGGCGCGAACCAGCAAGACATCCACGGAGTCGATATCGCCGTCGCCATCGATGTCGCATTTCGCGATCGGCGGCTCGCAGGCGTCGCCGATGCCGTCCTTGTCGGTGTCCTTCTGGTCTGCGTTGGCAACGGTCGGGCAATTGTCGACAGAGTCGCAGACGCCGTCGCCATCGGTATCCACGCAACCACCGCCGGTGGAACGCTGCAAGACCAGCAACTGATAAGACTGATGCGACCAACTGTCCCAGGGGCCCGGGGAACCGTTGCAACCAAAGTAGCCATTGGCGCATTGCACCGAGAGTATCTGGTGCGCGTAGTCAAAGTACTGGCCCTTGGGCTCGCCGGCGTAGAAACCGGCGCCACCGGCTCCAAAACTGGCCGGTCTCGTCACCAGGGCGGGATCCTTGTTCTCTTGGCGCACCACGCAAACCGGCAGGCTGCCAGACGGCAAGGTGCCGAGATCGTTCGGGCCAAGATTGCCGGCGGCCGGGGCGATGCCTGACTTCCGGATCAACTCCATACCCTTGAACGAACTCCACAGGTAGTACGACCACGACGGGCCCGGCCAGGAGTTGCCGAGATTGTCCAGATCCTGCCAGCGATAGCGGTTGCGCAGCCATTCAAGGTATTGCTGCACCATCGCCGTGTTGACATTCGAGCCGCCGAACAGCTGGATGTACACCCCCGAGGCGGTCTGCTGGAGTGACGGGTTGTAGGACTTCGCGTTATAGCCATGACCACGTTCGGTTGCCGACAAGTTGGCGCAACTGGGATTGTCCGAACTGATCTTCGCGTTGAGTTCATAGGCCTGCCTGGCGAGCGCTAGCGCGGTGTCGATCAAGGCAACCCGGGCCGGGTCAGCGAAGGGGGCATCGGCGCTCTTCGCCGACGAGTAGAAGGCCTTGGCCGAGGCGAGGCCGGCCACCACGAACTGCGTCGTGGACGAATCTTCGCAACCCGAATTGTTGTAGCACCAGTAGCCCTGGTTGATAGCGGCCGGGTAGCCGTTGGTCGACTTGCGTTGGTTCGCCAGTGCGCGATCAACCAGCCTATCCATGGCCTGCTTGATGGTCTCGTAGTCCGGATCTGCCGGCGCAAGCACGCTCTTGTCAGGCCCGTCGGTCAACGCATATTCAGCCAACGCGAACATCCAGTTGCCGTCGCGGTATGAGTAAAAAGAAGTCTCATTGGCCCGGTCCAGGATGTAGGCGGCCGCCGTGCGCAGGCGCCCCTGATCGGTCGCGTTGGCGCCAATATAGCCCTGCGGGGGATCGGTGGCGACGCCGCTGGCCCGTTTCTCGAGCAAGGCCAGCATTGGCAGGCCGGACGCATCACCGGCCGAACTCGGATTGTTGAAGGCGCCACTGGTGGCGAGGTAGTTGATGCCACGGTCAATCGCCGTGGAGACATCAATCTCGAACGGGGTGGCGGCCTGCGCCGCCCCCGCGGTACCAATCGACAGCACCGCAGCGACGGCCGCGCGCAAGACTGGTGTGTTCACGGGGCTGAGAAATTTCAACATGACAGTCCTTTCGGAAACTGAATTGAACTCAACTGCGCGCGACCCGCCCGGACCGCACGCCTGACAATCATCCAGGCGCGGCACAAGCCGCCATGCCTCTCCGTCGCCGACAGAAGACATAGAAGACGTCTCAGTTCAGCAATTTCCGCGCCACTTGAAAAGATGCGCGTAAAAACAGCGGCTTAGAGTTCGCTGTTGCAGGCCATCGGACTTGAATGTAAAAAATTCCGACGTTCCAGCGTGGTCATTGACTTGGCGCTGCCGGGGCTAGACGGCTTGCGCGCGCCATTGCGCCGGCGTGCAGTCGAACCAGGCGCGGAAGGCATGGTTGAAGCTGCTCTGCTGGCGAAAGCCCAGCAGAAAGGCCACCTCGGTGAGCGAGAGCCCGGGCTCGCGCAGATAGCGCTGCACCAGCTCGCGCCGGGTCTGGTCCACCAGCTCGCTGAAGGGTGGGCTGCCGGCCTCGGCCAGCTTGCGCTGCAGCGAGCGGGTGGAGAGATGCAGGGCCGCCGCCACCTCGGCCACCGAGGCGCGCTCATGCATCAGCTGGGCCTGGATGCGCTCGCGCACCTGGCCGATGATGGCCGCGCCTTCCTTGGCCTCGCGTGCGCGCGAACGCAGGCGTTCATGGGCGAGGCGTTCCAGCGCCGGAAAGAGGCTGGTATCGGCATTGGCGATCGGGGCGTCCAGCAGCTGGGTCGGGAAGCGCAGCTCGTTGGCTGCGGCCTCGAAGCGCACCGGCACGCCCAGCAGGGTCTCATAGTCGGCCTGCGTCAGCGTGCCGGGCCGGGCATGGGTGAAGCCGATGTCGACGCCGGGCAGATCGCGCCCGGCCAGCCAGACGGCAAAACTGCGTATGCCCACCAGCACGCTTTCGGCCAGATGGCGGCCGCCCGGCAGCGCCAGCCAGGGCGAATGCCAGCGATAGCTCGCCAGCGGCCCCTGCTCGATGATCTCTGAGCGGCCCAGGTCATGGGCCAGGCCTTCGAAGCGGCAGGTCTGCGCCGCCGCGGTGCGGAAGTCGGCGCAGGTGCACAGCACCAGGCCATAGCCGGCAAAGGTGGCCAGGCGCATGCGCGCGCCCACCTGCAGGCCGAAGGCCGGCTCGCCCAGCTGCGCGGCGGCGCGCTCCAGCAGGGTCAGGTATTGCCTGACGCTGAGCGTGGCCGGTTGTGCCTGTTGTGCCTGTTGTGCCTGGGGCGCCTGCGGCAGTGCGCAGCTGGCATGCAGGGTCGCCATGTCGGCGCCGAGCTCGCGCGCCGTCTCCAGCGCCGTGGCGGCATAGGCGCCGGCGACGCGGGCATGTTCGAGGGAGGGCAGGCCATGGGGGGACATGGCCGAGAGTATGCCTAGGGCCGGAGCACTTTCTGCAGCTGCGCATAGAGCGGCTCCAGCCGCTTGTACATGCGCAGATAGGTGCCGCGGTAGAGCTCGTCATAGAGCCGGCGATGCGCCGGGTTGGGCTCGAACTGGCGGCCGATGCGCGTCATCGCCGCCACCGCGCTGGCGTAGTCGCTGTGCAGGCCCAGGCCCACGGCGCTGGCGATGGCCGCGCCCAGGCCCGAAGTCTCGAAGGTGTGCGGGCGCGCCGCCGGCAGGCCGAAGATGTCGGCGGTGAGCTGCATCGCGGCGTCGGACTGCGCGCCGCCGCCCGAGACGCGCAGCTGGGTGATGGGCACGCCGCTGCGCTTCTCGATGCGCTCCTTGCCCTCGCGCAGCGCATAGGCCAGGCCCTCGAGGATGGCGCGGTAGAGATGGGCGCGGGTGTGCACATCGGAGAAGCCGATGATGGCGCCGCGCGCGTCCGGCCCGGGGTGGCGGATGCCGGGGGTCCAGTAGGGCTGCAGCATCAGGCCCTGCGAGCCCGGCGGCACCGCCGCCACGAGCCGGTCGAACAGCGTCTCCACCGCCACGCCGGCGGCCTCGGCCTGGGCCAGCTCGGGGTGGCCGAACTGCTCCTTGAACCAGCGCACCAGCCAGAAGCCGCGGAAGATCTGCACCTCGCAGTTGTACTGGCCCGGCAGCAGGGCCGGGTAGGGCGGGATGAAGGGCAGCGCCTCGACATAACGCGGCGTGGTGATGTCCACCGTGGCGGTGGTGCCGTAGGAGATGGCGGCGATGTCGGGCGTGATGGCGCCGGCGCCGACGATCTCGCAGGCCTTGTCGGCCGCGCCCGCCAGCACCGGCAGGCCCTGCGGCAGGCCGGTGGCCTCGGCGGCCGCGCGCGACAGCCCGGCGATGGTTTCGCCCACCGGCAGCAGCTCGGGCAATTGCTCGCGCCGCACCGCCAGGGCCTGCCATTTCCAGTCCCAGTCCGGCGCCCAGCGCTGGCCCTTGAAGTCGAAGGGCAGATAGCCCACCTGCGAGGCGATCGAATCCGCATAGCGGCCGGTGAGCTTGTAGTTGAGCCAGCCCGACACCAGCAGCACCTTGTGGGTGCGCGCCAGCAGCTCGGGCTCGTGCTCGGCCATCCAGTTGAGCTCGGCCTCGTGGTTGAAGTAATCGATGGTGTCGCTCACGCCGGCGAGGCGGAAGGCGCTGCGCCACAGCGCATTGATCGGCCGGCTGCGTGTGGCGCGGCGCTGGTCCAGCCAGGTGATGGCGGGGCGCAGCGGCACGCCGCCCGCATCCACCGGCACCAGGGTGCCGCGTTGGGTGGTGACGGCCATGCCCTTGAGGCGGGGCAGGGCCTCGGGGTGCGCGGCCAGCAGCTGCCGGCAGACCAGGGCGCTGGCCTGCCAGAAGCCCTCGGCCTCATGCTCATGCCAGCCCTCGTGATGGCTGATGTAGTCGCTGAAGGCATGCTGGGCCTTGCCCAGGATGTTGCCGCGCAGATCGATCAGCAGGGCGCGCACGCTTTGCGTGCCCAGGTCCAGGGACAGCAGCAGGGGCTCGGTGGTTGTGCTCATGGGGTGCTTATGTCTTGGGCAGGCTGTAGCAGCGTTGGATCAGGGTCTGGTAGCGGGCGCATTCCTCCTGCCAGCGCGCATCATCCCAGTGCAGCTCCGCCTGCACCAGGGCGCGCCATTGCGGCAGCAGCGCCTGGCCGCCCTGCGGCAGTAGCAGGCCCAGGCGGGTGCGGCGCAGCAGTAAATCGTCCAGATGCGCCACGCCCTCGGCGCGGCAGGCCCAGCGCAGCTCGGCCAGGGCGATGCCGGTGTGGGCGATGGTCTGCAGCTCGCCGGCCTGCGCGCAGGCCAGCACCGCGGGCGCGCGCGCGCCAAAGCGCGCCAGCCAGCGCTCGCGCAGCGCCGGGCTCAGGCCCTGCAGGGCCTGGGCCGCGCCGGGCGGCGTGGGGTCGAAGATGGCGGCGGGCGTGGCCAGCCCTTGCAGTGCCGGCACATGGTTCGCGGCCTGGCGCAAGGCCAGCAGGGCGGTGGAGCGAAACGTGGTGAGCTTGCCGCCGGTGACGGTGATCAGCCCCTGCTCGTCGACGATCAGGTGTTCGCGCGGCTCCTTGGACGGCGCCACCTTCTTGCCCGAGGCCACCACCGGCCGCACGCCGGCCCAGGTGGCGCACACATCGGCGGGCGTGAGCGCCAGCGCCGGAAAGGCCAGCTGCATGGCGCCCAGCAGATAGTCGAACTCGGGCTGCGTGATGCCGGGTTCCTGGGCCAGGTCCTCGCGGTGATCCACATCGGTGGTGCCCACCAGGGTGGCGCCCTCCCAGGGCAGGGCATAGACGGGCCGGCCATCCTCGGGGTGGTAGAAGGTGATGGCCTGGGCCACCGGCAGCCGCCAGTCGGGGATCAGCAGATGGCTGCCGCGCAGCGGCCGCAGCACCGGCCTGGCGCCCAGGCTGCCGCCTGGACCGGTGCGTAGGCCATCGGCCCAGGCGCCGGTGGCGTTGATGACGCAGCGGGCCCGGACCGTGAGGCGGCCGCCGTCCAGTGCATCGACCAGGCAGGCCCCGGCCACCTTGTCTGCCTCGCGCAGCAGGCTCTCGACGCGCAGATGGTTGAGCAGCAGCGCGCCATGCTGCTCGGCCTCGGCCAGCACGCGCATCACCAGGCGGGCATCGTCCACCTGGGCGTCCAGATAGCTCCAGCCGCCCAGCAGGCCGGCGCCCTGCAGGCCCGGCGCCGCCGCCAGCAGGGCTTGCGGCTCATGCCATTGCCGGCTGCGCTGGCCGGCCAGGCGGTCGTAAAGCGCCAGGCCCAGGCCCAGCTTGCGCCGACCATTGGCATCGCCGCGCCGCACCGGCAGCACGAAGCGCAGCGGCGTCACCAGGCCGGGGGCGTCGCGCAGCAGCGCCTGGCGCTCGTGCAGGGCCTCGCGGGTGAGGCCGATGCGGCCCTGGGCCAGGTAGCGCAGGCCACCGTGCACCAGCTTGGAGGAGCGCGAGGAGGTGCCGCTGGCAAAGTCTCGGGCCTCCACCAGGGCCACGCGCACGCCGGCGCGCGCCGCCTCCAGCGCGATGCCGGCGCCGGCAATGCCGCCGCCCACCACCAGCAGGTCCAGCGGCGCGCCGCCGCCCAGCAGGGTCAGGTCTTGCGCGCGCTTCATCGGGGCTGAGGCGGCAGCAGGTTGCCGCTGGCCATCACGCCCTGCGGGTCGAAATGCGCCACCAGCGCCTGCAGGCCCTGCATGCCGCGCGCGCCCTTCTCATGGGCCAGGTAGGGCGCGTGGTCCTTGCCCACGCCATGCTGGTGGCTGATGGTGCCGCCGCTGGCGACGATGGCCTGGCTGACCGCGCCCTTGAGCGCTTGCCAGCGCGCCCAGGCGCGCTCGAAATCGGGGCCGATGCGGAACACAAAGGTCGAGTAGACGCTGGAACCCTGGGCATAGACATGCGAGAGATGGGTGTAGGCATGGCAGCGCTCGCCCAGGGCCGCCAGGGCTTCGCGCCCGGCCGCCTCGATGGCCGCCATGGTGGCCGGCACGCGCGGCCAGTCCACCGCGGTTTCCATGGTGTCCACCGCATAGCCCTGGGCCCACAGCGCATTGCGCAGATAGACGCCGCGGAAGCGGTTCGCCTGCCATTTGGCGCCCAGCAGCGTGCCGGTGGAAACGCCGCCATGGCGCTTGAGGATGGCGCGGGCCTGGGCCTGCATCGCCGCCACCTGGGCCTTGCTGCCGGTGAGGCCCATCATCAGCAGCACCTTGTCGCCGGCCGCGCAGCCGCGCAGCGCCAGGTAGCGCTCCAGCCAGGCGATGGCCTTGGCATGGCCGGCCAGGCGTAGGGTGGTGAGGGTTTCGATCGGGTTCGAGAGGCGCAGCATCGAGAGCCCCAGGCGCGCCTGCGCCAGCTCGCGCGCCGCCGCCTCGCCCTCGGCCCAGCCGGGCAGGAACACGCCGACGAAGCGCTCGCAGGCGGGCAGGCGCTGCACGCGTACGCTGGCCTCGGTCAGCACGCCCAGCCGCCCCTCCGAGCCCAGCACCCATTCGCGCAGGTCGGGGCCGGCGGCGCTGGCCGGGAAGGTGGGGATTTCCAGCGTGCCGGTGGGCGTCTCGAGCCGGCCGCCGGCAAACATGGCCTCGATGCGCCCATAACGCGCCGATTGCTGGCCCGAGCTGCGCGTGACGATCCAGCCGCCCAGGGTGGCGTATTCGTAACTCTGCGGGTAATGGCCCAGCATCCAGCCCTGGGCGCGCAGCTGGGCTTCGAGATCCGGGCCGGCCACGCCGGCCTGGAAGCTCGCCAGCTGCGAGACGGTGTCCAGCTGCAGCAGCTTGCGCAGGCGCGACAGCATCAGCGTCAGCACCGGCCTGCTGCCGCCGCCTTCACCCGCCGCCGGCGGGCTCAGATGGCCCACCACGCTGGTGGCGCCGCCGCAGGGAATCACGATGGCGCCCACCGCGGCGGCCCAGTCCAGCAGCTCGCGTACCTGGGCCGAGCTCTCGGGCCAGGCCACGCCGTCGCTGACGCGGCCGATGCGGCCGAAGCGCAGGCGCAGCCAATCGCCCATGCTCTGGCCGAAGCTGGCCTGCAGGCGGTGCTCGGGCGCGCTGCTCACCAGCGGGTGCGGCGGCAGGCGCGAAGGCTGCTGTGCCACCTGGGCCAGCGCGGCTTCCAGCGAGGCGTCCTGCGGCGCCTCGGTGGCGCCGATCTGCTGGCGCAAAAAGGCCAGGGCATCGGGGTTCAATTCGGCGTTGATGGTGTCATCGCCCCAGCCATTCCAGCGTCGCATGCTTGTCCCTTCTCACTCTTGGATCTGCGCAGCCGCCAGCATAGGGACTTGCGCCGCAACTGGCTTGCTTCTTGATGCCATGGCGCTTGCGCGATGGCGCCACGATGCGAAACTTCCCACACACCGGAGCCTTGCCATGCCACAGGAAGCCCTTTCGATGCCGCCCAGGCCCAGCGATTTCCCCGCCGAGGGCGGCTGCGATTGCCGCGCCGTGCGCTACCGGCTCGCGAGCGCGCCGATGTTCGTGCATTGCTGTCATTGCCGCTGGTGCCAGCGCGAGACCGGCTCGGCCTTTGCGCTCAACGCCGTCATCGAGGCCGACCGGGTGCAGACCCTGGGCCTGGACCCCGAGATGGTGAACACGCCCTCGGCGAGCGGCGCCGGCCAGCTGATCGCGCGCTGCCCGCATTGCAGGATCGCGCTGTGGAGCAACTACGGCGGCGCCGGGCCGGCGCTGCGCTTCGTGCGCGTGGGCACGCTCGACCAGCCCGATCTGCTGGCCCCCGATGTGCACATCTTCACCGCCAGCAAGCAGCCCTGGGTGCAGCTTTCGGGCGCGGTGCCGGCCTGCGAGGAATACTACGAGCGCGAGCGGCTGTGGCCGGCCGCGAGCCTGGCCAGGCGTGCCGCCCTGCAGCCGCTGATCGAGGCCTACCAGGCGGCGCTGCGCCGCGGCCGCTAGCTGGCGGCGGCCGCAGCATCACCCGATCTTCAATTCCCGGAGTCTCCAACCATGCGCGCTGCCCTCAGCATCCTCGGCCTCGTGATCGCCTTCGCCGTCCTCATGTTCGTGATGAAGAAGCAGGTGCAGCAACTGCCAAAGCCCGCACCGGCGGCCAGCGCAGCGGCGGCGCAGCCGCAGGCCTTGCCCAATCCGCAAGCCGTGGGCCAACAAGTGCAAAGCGCGCTGGAGCTGGAGGCTCAGCGCGCTTCGGATGCCAACCCCTGAGGGGGCTCGGCAGCTGTGGCTTAGATCGCTTCGGTACGCAGCAGCAGCCAGTCCAGCGCCGCGCCGCTCACCAGCGGCTGCAGGCGGCGGCGCACCTCGGCGTGGTACTGGTTCAGCCAGGCGATCTCTTCCGCGCTGAGCAGCTCGCGCGCGATGCAGCGCGTGTCGATCGGGCACAGGGTGAGCGTTTCGAAGGCCAGCATCTCGCCGAAGGCGCCATGTTCGGGGGTGTCCAGCGCCACGTTCAGCACCAGGTTCTCGATGCGCACGCCCCATTGGCCGGGGCGGTAGAGGCCGGGCTCGATCGAGGTGATCATGCCGGGCTCCATCGCCATGTTCGCGTCGGGCACGGCCTTGGAGATGCTTTGCGGGCCCTCGTGCACATTCATGAAGTAGCCCACGCCATGGCCGGTGCCATGGCCGTAGTCCAGGCCATGGGCCCACATCGGCGCACGCGCGATCGCGTCCAGCATGGGGCTCAGTGTGCCGCGCGGGAAGCAGGTGCGCGAGAGCGCGATGGTGCCCTTGAGCACCAGGGTGTAATCGCGCTGATGGGCGGGCGTGATGCTGCCGATCGTCCAGACGCGCGTGATGTCGGTGGTGCCGCCCAGGTACTGGCCGCCCGAGTCGATCAGCAGCAGGCCGTCGCCTTCGATCACCGCATGCGAGGCCTCGGTGGCGCGGTAATGCGGCAGGGCGCCATTGGCGTTGAAACCGGCGATGGTGGAGAAGCTCAGGCCCTTGAAGCCGGGGCGCTTCGCGCGCGCGGCGCTGAGCTGGTCGTCGATGCTCAGCTCGGTGATGCGTTCCTTGCCTAGCGCGGCCTCGAACCAGGCATAGAACTCGCACATGGCCGCGCCGTCCTGCTCCATGGCCTCGCGCACGAACCGGGCCTCGGCCTCGGTCTTGCGGCTCTTGGCCAGGGTGCTGGGGTTGATCGCCTCGATCACGCGCGCGCCGGCCGCAACCGCCTCGCGCAGGCCCAGGGTGACGCGGCGCGGGTCCATCAGCACGGCGGCGCCGGCGGGCAGGGCGGCCAGGGCGGCGGGCGCCTGGGCATAGTCGGCCAGGCTCACGCCATCCTTGGCCAGCGTGGCCCGCAGGGCAGCATCGATCTTGCCGGGGGCGACGAACAGGGTCAGCCCGGCGGCGTCCAGCAGCGCGTGGGCGATGAACACCGGGTTGTAGGAGACATCGGCGCCGCGCAGGTTCAGCAACCAGGCCACGTCATCGACGCTGGAGATGAAGTGGTGGCTGGCGCCATGGCGGGCCATCGCGGCGCGTACCTGGGCCAGCTTGTCGGCGCGCGTGGCGGTGGCTTGCGGCGGCAGGTGCTCGTAGACCGGCGCGCCGGGCAGGCCGGGCCGGCCCTCCCAGATCCGCTCGATCAGGTCGAGCTCGGTGCACAGCGTGATGCCGGCCTTGAACATGGCGGCACGCAGCTGCTGCGCCAGCGCCAGGCCCAGCACCTGGCCGTCCACGGCCAGGCTCTCGCCGCGCTTGAGCTGCTCGGCGATCCAGTCGATGAAATGGGTGGCGGCGGCGCTGTTGACCTTGAAGAGCTCGATGCCGGTGCCGGCCAGCTCGGCCTCGGCCTGGGTCCAGTAGCGGCTGTCGGCGAACAGCACGGCGCGGTCCAGGCCGATCACCAGGGTGGCCACCGAGCCGGTGAAGCCCGACAGCCATTGGCGCGCCTGCCAGCGCTCGGGCAGGTATTCGGAGAGATGCGGGTCGGCGCTGGGCACCAGGCAGGCATGCACGCCCGCGTTCTTCATGGCATCGCGCAGGGCGGCGACGCGCAGGGTGATGGTGTGGGTGCGGGTGTCCATGGCTTGCTGTCTGCTCCGTGGGCCATGCGTCAGGCCTGATGGGCATGCGCCGGCCCTGTCATTGAAGGGTGGCGCGAATTGTAGGCGGCGAGCCTCATGCCGCGCCGTCCCGAGGGTCATGGGGTGGGCGATAGTCCGCTCAGGTTTGAGCGATTCTGGCAGTGCGAATGCCACAACGGGTGGTGGCATCCTAGGCCTGTGCTACCGGTAGAGGAATCTGGCGGGGCCCAACTGGTGAGTTTTCTGAACGCGCTCTGCCAGCGCTGGAAACGCTTCGGCAAACGGGCGCTCCAACTTGTAGTACATCTGCGCGAGCGATTCGCGGCCGGTACTGCCATGTCCGCGCAGCCAGAGCAATGTCAGAGTCTCGGCACCGATCCAGGGATCCTCGACGCAGGCATTCCAAAAGGCAGGCTCGAAAAGCTCTGTGGCCTCCAGCGTGCTGGCCCTTGCCGTTTCTTCATAGGCAATCTGGACATCAACCAGCAGCAGCTTGAGGAAGATCCTGCTATTGCGCGCTTTGGCGAAACTCAGCCACTCACGGCGGAGCTCATGGGCCATTTCGTAGAGCTGCTGGCAGGAGGTGTTATCGCCGCCCGTTGGCCAAAACCCGTCCACTGAACCCTCCATGGGGCGAAGCAATTGCTGTGTCCATGCTTCGGAGTGCTTGCACAGGGCTTCCCAGTCTTCGGACAACCAACCATCGGCCGCGCCTGTTTCGAGGGCCATCCGCATCCTCTCATTGACCTGCCCGACCGGAAACAGTTCCCGGTACTGTCCGCCCCATTCCCTCAAGGCATCAAACAGCCAACGACGGCTCGCTTCGACAAGTGCGTCGACGTTGCGGGCCAGAAGCACCAAGTTCCGAAGCGATAGAGCTTTCACTTCTGATTTGCTGGCCTCTATCGACTGAAACCAGTGCAGGGCCTCTTGTCGCCAAGGCGACCCCGTACAGCCGCACGACAGCAGGGCATACAAGCAATTTTCCAACCAGCCCTCGCGAGTCATCTTGCTTGAGTAGCGCTGCAACAGCTGCCACAGCCGATCCGCAGCTTGCAAAGACGCCTCGATGGAGGACGATGCTGTTGTGCGCGACGCCGACCACGCCAGTTCCTGAACTTGCCGGCACTGCCCATCGATCAGGGCCCCTGGCTCGCAGGGCTCCAATAGCGTTGCCAGCACAAGGAACCTCTCCAGCGACTCTTCTGCGCCGAAGCGAGTGAAGGCGTAATCCATAGCGCCACGATTTGGGTTGATGTCGCGCCAAACTTCAACGGCTTGCTGGGGGTCCTGCTGTGCAAGCTCAATCAGCAGTTCAACAAAAGTCCCAATCAGCGGTCGGCAGACTTGGTAGTCACTGTCCCGCAGCGCATGCCAACACCGCTTGGTCCATTCGACTCTGACTTTCGCCGACGCAGGTGCATCACGCAATATCTTCTGCACAAGCAGTGCAGCGGCGTTTCGGAGTCCTTCCTGCTTGGCACTGAGATAAGCCGCGAGGGCCAGTCCCATCGCTACTGCCGGATCGGTCGCAACGACCTTGAGAACATCATCTAGCCACAGGCGAGCGGGCTCGCTGACCGGATCATCGTGTTTCGTTTCGTCGCACTGCTCAGGAACCTGTGCAAGCCGAGCGTGCCAACGGTCTAAATTGAACTCGTCAAGACTCACCAGAAAGCTAGAAATCAGCCCCTCTTTCTTGGCGTCTCGTTCGGTGCTATCAACGAATGAGTAAGGTGCCGGTGCTATCCACTTGAGGCCGTCCTGCATGGCATAGCTCCTGGATTACGCGCCTTGCGCGACCGGGAATCCCATCCCGGCGCCTTGAGGGTCCGCGGGGCCCTGGTGGTCAGGCCTCCCGACTCGCATGCCCGCCGGCAGGCAAACCCAAGACTTCACCTGAGCGGCGCCATCAAAGTAACGACTGCGGCATCCCCGCTCCGCGCGCGCCCCGCTCACAGCTCCGTCCGCACCGCCCACAGTTCCGGGAACAGCACCACGTCCAGCATCTTGCGCAGATAGCCCACACCCGAGGTGCCGCCGGTGCCGCGCTTGAAGCCGATCACGCGTTCCACCGTGGTGACATGGCGGAAGCGCCAGAGCCGGAAGGCGTCTTCCAGGTCCACCAGCTCTTCGGCCATCTGGTAGAGATCCCAATGCGCCTGCGGGTCGCGGTAGACCTGCAGCCAGGCCTGCTTGACGCCCTCGCTGGCGGCATAGGGCTCGGTCCAGTCGCGCTGCAGATGGCTGGCGGGCACGGCGATGCCGCGCTTGGCCAGCAGCTGCAGCACCACGTCGTAGAGCGAGGGCGCCTGGTAGGCGGCCTGCACCTGGTTGAGCAGATCCGGCCGGTGCGCATGCGGCTTGAGCATGGCTGAATTCTTGTTGCCGAGCATGAACTCGATCTCGCGGTACTGCCAGCTCTGGAAGCCGCTGCTGTTGGAGAGGTAGGGCCGGATGGCGGTGTACTCGGGCGGCGTCATGGTGGCCAGCACGTCCCAGGCGTGCACCAGCTGCTCCATGATGCGCGAGACGCGCGCCAGCATCTTGAAGGCCTCGGGCAGGCGCTCCTCGGCCACGCAGGCCACGGCGGCGTGCAGCTCGTGCAGCATCAGCTTCATCCACAGCTCCGAGGTCTGGTGCTGCACGATGAAGAGCATCTCGTTGTGCTCGGGCGAGAGCGGATGCTGGGCGGTCAGCACCTGGTCGAGCTTGAGGTAGTCGCCGTAGCTCATGTCCTTGGAGAAGTCGAGCTGGGCGCCCTCGTCCTTGACGATGGCTTCGGTGGAGTGGTGCGGGCAGCTCATGTGACGGCGGCTTTCTGGTTGAATTGTTCCTGCTTCCACTCCTGGGTGGACAGCACTTGCACGAGGTGCTCCACCGCGTCATAGACCTCGGTGTAGCCGATGTAGAGCGGGGTGAAGCCGAAGCGCAGGATGTGGGGCATGGCTTGCAGATCGGCCGGGTCGCCGGCGCGGAAATCGCCGATCACGCCGCGCGCGATCAGGGCCTGCACCACCGCATAGCTGGCATGCTCCAGCGGCGGCAACAGGCTCAGGCAGACCTGGCTGCCGCGCTGGGCGGCCTGGCGCGGCGAGGCCACGCGCACGCCCAGCTTGGCGCAGCGCTCGTCCACCAGCTCGATGAAGAGCTCGGTGAGGGCCAAGGACTTCTGGCGCAGCGCCTGCATGCCACCCATGGGTTCGGCGGCCAGCAGGGTGTCGACGCCGCATTCCAGCGCCGCCATCGAGAGCACCGCCGGCGTGCCGCAGAGATAGCGCTGGATGCCCGGTGCGGGCTGGTAGTTGGGCGTGAACTGGAAGGGCGCGGCGTGGCCCATCCAGCCCGACAGCGGCTGCCAGAAACGCTCGGCATGGCGCGGATGCGCCCACACGAAGGCGGGCGCGCCGGGGCCGCCGTTCAGGTACTTGTAGCCGCAGCCGATGGCGAAGTCGGCGTCCGCGCCCTTGAGGTCCACCGGCACGGCACCGGCCGAGTGGGCCAGGTCCCAGATCACCAGCGCGCCGGCGGCATGGGCCGCGGCGGTGATGGCCTTCATGTCGTGCAGATAGCCGGTGCGGTAGTTCACGCCGGTGAGCATCAGCACCGCCAGTTCGCCGTTCAGCGTGGCGGGGATCTCGTCCACGCTGTCCACCAGCTTCAGCGTCAGGCCATGCTGTTGGGCCAGGCTCTCGGCGATGTAGAGATCGGTGGGGAAGTTGCTGCGCTCGGAGACGATCAGCTTGCGCGCCGGCGCATCGGCGCGGCTGATGCGCAGCGCGGCCGAGAGCACCTTGTAGAGGTTCAGCGAGGTGGAGTCGGCCACCACCAGCTCGCCCGCATCGGCGCCCACCAGGCGCGCGATCTTGTTGCCGATGCGGGCCGGCAGGTCGATCCAGCCGGCGCTGTTCCAGCTCTTGATGAGGTCGTGGCCCCATTCCTGGGTGATGACCTGCTGCACGCGGCCGAGCGCGGTCTTCGGCAGCACGCCGAGCGAATTGCCGTCCAGATAGATCACGCCGGCGGGCAGATCGAACTGGTGGCGCAGCTCGCGCAAGGGGTCTTCGGCGTCGCGGACGTCGCAGTCTTGTCGGGTGGTCACGTGGGGTTCTCCTTCAGAGTTCGCGCAAAACCGCGCGCACGGGTGATGCACAGGCCCCGGCCAGCTTGAGCGGCAGGGCGATGAGTTCGTAGTCGCCCTCGGGCACCTCGTCGAGCACGAGGTTCTCGAGCACGCGCAGGTTCAGGCGCAAGAGCTGCTGATGGCTGGCCAGGCTTTTGCTGCTGGCCGGGTCCACCGAGGGCGTGTCCAGGCCGATCAGCTTGACACCCTGCGCGGCCAGCCACTCAACCGTCTCGGGCGCATAGGCCGTGAAGTCGGGGTTCCAAACGGTGTCGGCGCGCGCGCAGCAGCGCACCAGCACGCGCTCGGGTAAGGGCGCGCCGGCCGCATGCTGCAGATCTTCGATGCGGATCAGCGGGCCGCAGCCGATCGCGTGGATGACGCGGCAGGGGCCCAGATAGGCCTGCAGGTCCACCTCGGCGGCCGAGGCCACGCCATCGGCATAGTGCAGCGGCGCATCGGCATGCGCGCCCACATGGGGCGACATGGTGATGGCGCTGAGGTTCACCGGGCAGTCGGGCGAGAGGCGCGCGGTCCAGCGCAGCGCATAGGGCTCGTCACCGGGGAAGATGGGCGCATCCGCTGCCACCAGCGGCGAGATGTCCCAGAGTCTCTTGTTCATCGGGATTCCTTCGATCGGCGCGCACCTTATCAAGGCTTCCGGTGGCGTGGTGTCGGTTAATTCCAACAGGAAACGCGCTGCCTGGAAAGTCCCGCTCGCAGCGGGGTGCGAGCGCGGGAATGTCCGTAGTCTGGCACATTTTCTATTTAATTGACACCTAAACGATCTAGGCCTAAAGTTCGCCGCAGGCTCAGCAAACATTAGGCAAGGTTCACGATCATGCGCATCACCTGCATAGGCGGAGGGCCGGCCGGCCTCTATTTCGGGCTGCTGATGAAGAAGCTCAATCCGGCGCATGACATCACCGTGGTGGAGCGCAACAAGCCCTACGACACCTTTGGCTGGGGCGTGGTGTTCTCCGATGCCACCATGGAGAACATGCGTGCCTGGGATCCGGAGACCGCCGCCGAGATCCAGGAGGCCTTCAACCACTGGGACGACATCGAGCTGCACTTCAAGGGCCGCGCCATCCGCTCGGGTGGCCATGGCTTCGTCGGCATCGGCCGCAAGAAGCTGCTCAACATCCTGCAGGCGCGCTGCGAGGCGCTGGGCGTGAAGCTGGTGTTCGAGTGCGACGCGCAGTCCGACGAGGACTACGCCGACTCCGACCTCATCATCGCCAGCGACGGCATCAACTCGCGCATCCGCGGCCGCTACGCGGAGGTCTTCAAGCCCGACATCGTGACGCGCCCGAACCGCTATATCTGGCTGGGCACGCACAAGAACTACGACGCCTTCAACTTCCTGTTCGAGAAGACCGAGCATGGCTGGTTCCAGGCCCATGTCTACAAGTTCGACGAGCAGACCACCACCTTCATCGTCGAATGCCCCGAGCATGTCTGGCTGGCCCATGGCCTGGACCAGGCCGACCAGGAGCAGTCGATCGCCTTCTGCGAGCAGCTCTTCGCCAAGAACCTGCAGGGCGCCAAGCTGATGACGAATGCGCGCCATCTGCGCGGCTCGGCCTGGCTGAACTTCCAGCGCGTGGTGTGCGAGCAATGGTCGCTGCAGAACCGGCATGGCAGCCATGTGGTGCTGATGGGCGATGCGGTGCACACGGCGCATTTCGCGATCGGCTCGGGCACCAAGCTGGCGATCGAGGATGCGATCGAGCTGACGCGGCTGTTCAAGGAGCAGGGCGACGAGGCCGGCCACATCCCGCAAGTGCTGGCCGACTACCAGGCGGCGCGCCGCATCGAGACCCTGCGCCTGCAGAACGCGGCCTGGAACGCGATGGAGTGGTTCGAGGTCTGCGGCCTGCGCTACTGCGACCAGCTGGATCCCGAGCAGTTCATGTACTCGATGCTGACGCGCAGCCAGCGCATCAGCCACGAGAACCTGCGCCTGCGCGACAAGACCTGGCTGGAAGGCTATGAGCGCTGGTTCGCCGCCCGTGCCGGCCTCGAGCGCGACCCGGCTCAGCCCGCCGTGCCGCCGATGTTCACGCCCTACACGCTGCGCTCGGTGACGCTGAAGAACCGCGTCGTGGTTTCGCCGATGGCGCAGTACTCGGCGGTGGACGGCATCGCCGGCGACTACCACCTGGTGCATCTGGGCGCACGCGCCATGGGCGGCGCCGGCCTGGTGTTCGCGGAGATGACCTGCGTCAGCCCCGATGCGCGCATTACCCCGGGCTGCCCGGGCCTGTGGACGGACCAGCAGGCTGCGGCCTGGAAGCGCATCGCCGACTGGGTGCATGCCAACTCCGACGCCAAGCTCGCCATCCAGCTGGGCCATGCCGGCGCCAAGGGCTCGACGCGGCGCGCCTGGGATGGCATCGACCGGCCGCTGCTGGAGACCGATACGGAGGCGAACTGGCCGCTGATCAGCGCCTCGCCCCAGCAATACCTGGAGGGCGTGAGCCAGACCTCGCATGCCATGACGCGCGCCGATATGGACCGTGTGAAGGCCGACTTCGTGGCCGCCACGCAGCGCGCCGCCGCGGCCGGCTTCGACTGGCTGGAGCTGCATTGCGCGCACGGCTATCTGCTCTCATCCTTCATCTCGCCGCTCACCAACCAGCGCAGCGACGAGTACGGCGGCAGCCTGGAGAACCGCCTGCGCTATCCGCTCGAGGTGTTTGCCGCGGTGCGCGCCGCCTGGCCGGCACAGCAGCCGATGTCGGTGCGCATCTCGGCGCACGACTGGGTGGAGGGAGGCATCACCCCGGCCGACGCGGTGTTGATTGCCAAGGCCTTCAAGGCGGCGGGCGCGGACCTGATCGACTGTTCCTCGGGCCAGGTCAGCAAGCAGGAAAAGATCAGCTTCGGCCGCATGTTCCAGACCCCGTTCGCCGACCGCGTGCGCCAGGAGGCCGGCATCCCCACCATCGCGGTGGGTGCGATCAGCGAGGCCGACCATGTGAACTCCATCATCGCCGCCGGCCGCGCCGACCTCTGCGCGGTGGCCCGCCCGCACCTGGCCAATCCGGCCTGGACCCTCACCGAGGCCGCCAGGATCGGCTTCACCGAGCTCCTTTGGCCCAAGCAATACCGCTCGGCCAAGCCGCAGATGGAAAGCCTGTTCGCGCGCGCCAAGGCTCAGCCATGAACCAGGACTTGCACGACCTGCATGCGGTGGTCACCGGCGGTGGCTCGGGCATCGGCGCCGCGGTGGCGCGCGAGCTCGCGCAGCGCGGCGCCCGCGTCACGCTGATGGGGCGGGATCTCGCCAAGCTGCAGGCGCAGCGCGACCGGCTCGCGGCACAAGGCAGGCTTGCCGTCGAGCGCTGCGACGTCGCCGACGAAGCCTCGGTCAAGACGGCATTCGAGCGGGCGCAGTCGAACCTGGGTGTGCTGGACATCCTCGTCAACAACGCCGGCCAGGCCCAGACCGCGCCCTTTGTGAAGACCAGACTGGCCGAGTGGCAGCAGATGCTGCAGGTCAACCTCACCGGCACCTTTTTGTGTACCCAGCAGGTGGTGGCGGGCATGGCCGAGCGCGGCTTCGGCCGCATCATTAATGTGGCCAGCACCGCTTCGCTGAAGGGTTATGCCTATGTGGCGGCCTACTGCGCCGCCAAGCATGGGGTGCTGGGCCTGACGCGCGCGCTGGCGCTGGAAATGGCCAAGAAGGGCGTGACGGTGAATGCCGTCTGCCCCGGCTATACCGAGACCGAGATCGTCGAGCAGGCCGTCGCCAATATCGTCGCCAAGACCGGCCGCAGCGCCGAGGCGGCGCGCCAGCAGCTGGCCGCGGGCAATCCGCAGGGCCGCCTGGTGCAGCCCGAGGAGGTGGCGCACACCGTCGCTTGGCTGGCCTCGCGCGGCGCCAGTGCGATCACCGGCCAGGCGATTGCCGTCTGCGGAGGCGAATGGTCATGAATGCACTCGACCCCATCGAGGGCCTGGGGCCGGATCTGGAATCCCGTGTGGTGGCCGATGACCACCAGGCGCTCAAGCTCTGGCTGCGCCTGCTGGCCTGCACCACCCGCATCGAGGGCCAGATCCGCAAGCGCCTGAGCCAGGACTTCGCCACCACGCTGCCGCGCTTCGACCTGCTGGCCCAGTTGGAGCGCCACCCCGACGGCCTGGCAATGCGCGAGCTCTCGCAGCGCCTGATGGTCACGGGCGGCAATATCACCGGCATCACCGACCAGCTGGAGGCCGAAGGCCTGGTGCTGCGCGTGCCGCACCCCAGCGACCGGCGCTCCTTCAGTGTCAGGCTCACGCCCGCCGGCCGGCGCCAGTTCAAGAAGATGGCGGCCACCCACGAGGGCTGGATCATCGAGCTGCTGGGCGGCTGGGCGCCCGAGCAGAAGGCCCAGGTCTACGGCCTGCTGGCCGACCTCAAGCAACACCTGGGCGGCCTGGAAGCCGCGCCCGCGGCGGACATAAAGAAGCCGGCCCGCAAGGAAGCAAGAAAAAGTAGGAAGGCAACATCATGACCCGAGCCATCGATTCGCATCTGGCCAGCGGCAACCGCCGCAGCCTCGCCGGCTACCAGCCCGAGCATTTCCTCTGGCGCCAGCAGGGCGGCGTGGGCGTGATCACGCTGAACCGCCCGGAGCGCAAGAACCCCCTGACCTTCGAGTCCTACGCCGAGCTGCGCGATCTGTTCCGCGTGCTCTGCTATGTGGACGAGGTCAAGACCATCGTGGTGCAGGGCGCGGGCGGCAACTTCTGCTCGGGTGGCGACGTGCACGAGATCATCGGCCCGCTGACCCAGATGACCATGCCGGACCTGCTGGCCTTCACGCGCATGACCGGCGACCTCGTCAAGGCCATGCGGGCCTGCCCGCAGCCCATCGTGGCGGCCATCGACGGCGTGTGTGCCGGTGCCGGCGCCATCATGGCGATGGCCTCGGACCTGCGCGTGGGCACCCTTCGTTCCAAGCTGGCGTTTCTGTTTTCGCGCGTCGGCCTGGCCGGCTGCGATATGGGCGCTTGCGCCATCCTGCCGCGCATCATCGGCCAGGGGCGTGCCTCGGACCTGCTCTACTCCGGCCGCTCGCTGGGTGGCGAGGAAGCGTTTCAATGGGGTTTCCACAACCGGCTGGCCGAGCCCGAGGCGCTGGAGGCCACGGCCCTGCAATGGGCGCAAGAAATTGCCAGCGGCCCCACCTTCGGCCACGCCATGACCAAGAAGATGCTGCACCAGGAATGGTCCATGAGCGTGGACGAGGCCATCGAGGCCGAGGCCCTGGCCCAGGCGGTCTGCATGATGACGCAGGATTTCCAGCGCGCCTATCACGCCTTTGTCGCGAAGCAGAAACCTGTATTCGAGGGAGACTGACCATGCATCTCAAACACCTTGAATGGCCCTTCTTCGACGACAGGCATCGTCAACTCGCCGGTGAGCTCGACGCCTGGTGCGCTGCCCATCTGCATGCCGGCCATGGTCATGACATCGATGCGGAATGCTGTTCCCTGGTCAAGACCCTGGGCGAGGGCGGCTGGCTCAAACATGCGATCGCCGGCGTGGCCCTGGGCGGTGCGGCCGAGGTGATCGACACCCGCGCCATCTGCCTCTTGCGCGAGACCCTGGCGCGTTACAACGGGCTGGCCGATTTCGCTTTCGCGATGCAGGGCCTGGGCTCGGGTGCAATCTCGCTGGCCGGCACCCTGGCACAGCGCGAACGCTATCTGCCGCGTGTGGCGCGCGGCGAGGCGCTGGCCGCGTTTGCGCTCTCCGAGCCCGAGGCAGGCTCGGATGTGGCCGCAATGCAGTGCAGCGCGGTCGAGGACGGCGATGCCTATGTGCTGAACGGCGAGAAGACTTGGATATCCAACGGCGGCATCGCCGACTTCTACGTGCTGTTTGCCCGGACTGGCGAACAGCCCGGAGCGCGCGGCATCTCGGCCTTCATCGTCGATGCCGGGCTGCCGGGCTTCGAGATCGCCGAGCGCATCGAAGTGATCGCCCCGCATCCGCTGGCGCGCCTGAAGTTCACGAATTGCCGCGTGGCCAAGAGCCAGTTGATTGGCGCGCCGGGCGAGGGCTTCAAGGTGGCGATGCGCACGCTGGATGTGTTCCGCACCTCGGTGGCGGCGGCCTCACTGGGCTTTGCGCGCCGCGCCCTGCAGGAGGGGCTGCAGCAGGCCAGGGAAAGAAAGATGTTCGGCGCCACCCTGGCCGACCTGCCGCTCACCCAGGCCAAGCTGGCCGACATGGCCTGCACAGTGGACAGCTCGGCGCTGCTGGTCTACCGCGCCGCCTGGCAGCGCGACCAGGGGCGAAAAAGCGTGACGCGCGAGGCCGCCATGGCCAAGCTGATGGCCACCGAGGGGGCGCAGCGCGTCATCGATGCCGCGGTGCAGCTGTTCGGCGGCCGCGGCGTGAAGAGCGGCGAGATGGTCGAGTCGCTCTACCGCGAGATCCGCGCGCTACGCATCTACGAGGGCGCCAGCGAGGTGCAGCAGCTGATCATCGGACGTGACCTTTTGAAAGACGGCTGAACATCATGAGCTATTCCGCGCATGTCGATACCTTTGCGAGAGATCACCTCCCGCCACCGGATCAGTGGCCCGAGCTGATCTTCGATCTGCCCGAGCTGCAGTTCCCCGCGCGCCTGAATTGCGCCACCGAGCTGCTGGACCGTTGGGTCGAGCGGGAAGGGCAGGGCGAGCGCCTGTGCATGCAGGCGCCGGGCCTGCGCTGGAGCTATGCCGATCTGCAGGCCCAGGCCAACCGCATTGCCCATGTGCTGGTGCAGGACCTGGGTGTGGTGCCCGGCAACCGCGTGCTCTTGCGCGGCGCCAACACGCCGATGCTGGCGGCCTGCTGGTTCGCCATCATGAAGGTGGGCGCGATCGCGGTGGCGACCATGCCGCTGTTGCGCGCCAAGGAGCTGGCCCAGGTGATAGACAAGGCCCAGGTCAGCCATGCGCTGTGCGATGCGCGCCTGGCCGAGGAGCTGGCGCTGGCCCAGGCGCAATGTGCGGACCTCAAGTCGGTGGCGCACTATATGAGCGACGCCGCCGACGGCATCGAGGCGCGCGCCGCCGCCAAGCCGGCCAGCTTCCAGAACGTGGACACCGCGGCGGACGACTGCTGCATCATCGCCTTCACCTCGGGCACGACCGGAGCCCCAAAGGGCACCATGCACTTCCATCGCGACGTGATGGCGATCTGTGCCTGCTGGCCGCCGCATGTGTTGAAACCCGTGGCGGCGGACATCTTCATCGGCAGCCCGCCGCTGGCCTTCACCTTCGGCCTGGGCGGGCTGGTGCTGTTCCCGATGAGCGTGGGCGCTTCCACGGTGCTGCTGGAAAAGGCCGCGCCCGATGCGTTGCTGGCCGCCATTGCGCAGTACCGCGCGACCGTGTGCTTCACCGCGCCCACCGCCTACCGCGCCATGGCGGCCCAGGTGAAACAGCATGATCTCTCCAGCCTGCGCAAATGCGTCAGCGCTGGCGAGGCCCTGCCGGCCGCCACGCGCAAGCTCTGGAAGGACAGCGCCGGCATCGAGATGATCGACGGCATCGGCGCCACCGAGCTGCTGCACATCTTCATCTCGCACACGGAAGAGCAGGCCCGCCCCGGCGCCACCGGCAAGCCCGTGCCGGGCTACCAGGCCTGCGTGATGAGCGACGAGGGTCAGGTCTTGCCGGCCGGCCAGGTGGGCAAGCTGGCGGTCAAGGGCCCCACCGGCTGCCGCTACCTGGCCGACGAGCGCCAGCGCGGCTATGTGATGAAGGGCTGGAACCTCACCGGCGACGCCTATCTGATCGACGCGGATGGCTATTTCGTCTACCAGGCGCGCACCGACGACATGATCATCTCCGGCGGCTACAACATCGCCGGCCCCGAGGTGGAGGCGGCCCTGCTGGCGCACCCGGCGGTGGCCGAGTGCGGCGTGATCGGCGTGGCCGACGAGGAGCGCGGCCAGATCGTCAAGGCCTTCGTGGTGCTGCGCCCCGGCCATGCGGAGGATGCGGCCATGGTCAAGACCCTGCAGGACTTCGTCAAGGCGACGGTGGCGCCCTACAAATACCCCCGTGCGATAGAGTTCCGCGCCAGCCTGCCGCGTACCGAAACGGGCAAGCTGCAGCGTTTCAAGTTGAAGCAATCCATGTGACCCTCAGGAGACAAAGACGATGAAAACGAGGACGATGCTCTGCGCCGTACTGGCGCTGCTTGCGGCTCAGCAAACGACTTATGCCGCCGACAAGGTCAAGGTGGGCATGCTCAGCACGCTCTCGGGCCCCGGCGCCGGTCTGGGCGTGGACATCCGCGACGGCTTCAACCTGGCGCTCAAGCACCAGGGTGGCAAGCTGGGCGGTCTGCCGGCCGAGGTGATCACCGCGGACGACCAGCAGAACCCCGATGTGGCCAAGCAGACCACCGACCGCCTGATCAAGCGCGACAAGGTCGACTTCATGACCGGCATCGTGTTCTCCAACATCATGCTGGCGGTGGGCCAGGGCGTGTTCGACAGCAAGACGCCCTATATCAGCGCCAATGCCGGCCCCTCGCAGTACGCCGGCGAGCAGTGCAACCCCTTCTTCTTCAACGTGGCCTGGCAGAACGACAACCTGCACGAGGCGGTGGGCAAGACGGTGCTGGACAAGGGCTTCAAGAAGGTGGTGGTGCTGGCGCCCAACTATCCCGCGGGCAAGGACGCCATCACCGGCTTCAAGCGCTTCTACAAGGGGCCGAATGCAGTGGTGGCGGAGGAGATCTACACCAAGCTGGGCCAGCTGGACTATGCGGCCGAGCTGGCGCAGGCGCGCGCCGCCAAGCCCGACGCGATGTACATCTTCCTGCCGGGCGGCATGGGCATCAACTTCATCAAGCAGTTCGTCGGCGCCGGCCTGTCCAGGGACATCACCCTGTTCGGCCCCGGCTTCTCGGCCGACGAGGACGTGATCAAGGCGGTGGGCGAGCCCATGCTGGGCATGTTCAACAGCTCGCATTGGGCGCACGACATGGACAACGCCGCGAACAAGAAGTTCGTGGCCGATTTCCAGAAGGACTATGGCCGCCTGCCTTCGCTGTACGCCAGCCAGGGCTATGACGCGGCGCTGCTGATCAATGCCGCGGTGCGCGATGTGAAGGGCAAGATCGAGGACAAGGATGCGGTGCTGAAGGCGCTCAAGGCGGCCAAGTTCGAGTCGGTGCGCGGCCCCTTCAAGTTCAACAACAACCAGTACCCGATCCAGGACTACTACCTGCGCGTGATCGGCAAGGACGCGCAGGGCCGCGTCACCAACAAGACCCTGGGCAAGATCTTCGCGAACCACGCCGATGCCTATGCCTCTGCGTGCAAGATGAAGTGAGCTGAAGAGCAAGCGCGCAGATGGACTGGATCCTCGTTGCCGAGCAGGCCCTCAACGGCCTGCAGTTCGGGCTGATGCTGTTTCTGCTGGCGGCCGGGCTCACGCTCGTGTTCGGCATCATGGACATGATCAACCTGGCCCATGGCTCGCTGTACATGGTGGGGGCCTATCTGGCCGCCGCCACGGCGCTGGCGACGGGGTCTTTTGTGCTGGCCGTGGCGGCCGCGGTGATTGGCACCGCGCTGCTGGGCATGCTGCTGGAGCTGGCGCTGCTGCGCCGCCTCTATCAGCGCGACCACCTCAGCCAGGTGCTGGCCACCTTTGCGCTGATCCTGATCAGCAACGAGGGCGTGCGCATGATCTGGGGCGAGCAGCCGCTGATGCTCAACACGCCGGCCGCGCTCTCGGGGCCGGTGGAGCTGCTGCCCGGCCTGATGTACCCGGCCTACCGCCTGCTCATCATCGGCGTGGGCCTGGCGGTGGCGCTGCTGCTGTTTCTGCTGGTGACGCGCACCCGCATCGGCATGTGGGTGCGCGCCGGCGCCTCGAATCGCGCCATGGCCACCGCCATGGGCGTCAATATCAAGCGCCTCTTCACCCTGGTGTTCGGCTTCGGTGCGGCGCTGTGCGCACTGGCCGGCGCACTGCTGGGGCCGCTGCTGGCGGTGCAGGTGGGCATGGGCGAGAGCATCCTGATCCTGGCCTTCGTGGTGATCGTGATCGGCGGCATCGGCTCGATCCGCGGCGCCCTGGTGGGCGCCTTGCTGGTGGGCCTGGTGGACACGCTCAGCCGCACCCTGCTGCCGGCCGTGATGCGGCAGCTGGCCTCGCCCGAGGTGGCCTCCAATCTGGGCCCGGCGCTGGCGTCCATCCTGATCTATGTGCTGATGGCGGCGGTGCTGTTCTGGAAACCGCAGGGCCTGTTCCCGGCCAGGGGTTGATGCATGAGTTCCTTGAGCAGTTCCGTTTCCTTGCATCACAAGGGCCTCGGCCGCTGGGGCTCGCTGGCCCTGCTGCTGGCGCTGGCCGCCCTGCCCTTTGTGCTCACGGCCCTGGGCTGGGAGTTCTACACCGGCGTGGCCACGCGCGTGCTGATCTTTGCCATCGCCGCCACCAGCCTGAATCTGATCCTGGGCTTTGGCGGCATGGTCAGCTTTGGCCACGCCGCCTTCGTGGGCCTGGGCGCCTACACGGTGGGCATCTTGATGGATGCGGGCGTGAGCAGCGCCTGGATCGCCTGGCCGGCGGCGATGCTGGCGAGCGCCGCCGCCGCGGCGCTGATCGGCGCCATCAGCCTGCGCACGCGCGGCGTCTACTTCATCATGATCACGCTGGCCTTTGCCCAGATGTTCTATTACCTGATGGTTTCGCTGAAGGCCTATGGCGGCGACGACGGCCTGCCGCTGCCGCAGCGCTCGGCCCTGCTGGGCCTGGACCTGAAGGACGACCAGAGCTTTTACTTCACCGTGCTGCTGCTGGCCGCCCTGGTGATGGCGGGCGTGCAGCGCCTCCTGAATTCGCCCTTTGGCTGGCTGCTGCAGGGCATCAAGGAGAACGAGACGCGCATGGCGGCGGTGGGCACGCGCGTGTTCGCGCTGCAATGGCAGGCCTTCGTGCTGGCGGGCGCCATCGCCGGGCTGGCGGGCGCGCTGCTGGCCAATCTGAACGGGCTGGTGACGCCGCACCTGATGCATTGGTCGCAATCGGGCCAGCTGATGATCATGGTCATCATCGGCGGCGCGGGGGCGCTGTGGGGCGGCGCGCTGGGCGCGGCGGCGCTGCTGCTGCTGGAGGAGCTGTTGTCCGGCTACACGCTGCACTGGCAGATGGCGCTGGGCTTGCTGCTGCTGGCGGTGGTGCTGTTTGCGCCGCAAGGCCTCAGCGGCCTGGTGCGCAGAAGCAAGGCGGTGCGCCATGGCTGAATTGCTGGAAGTCCAGGGCCTGGTGAAGCGCTTCGGCGCGCTGGCCGCCACCGACCACGCCAGCTTCGAGGTGCGCCGCGGCGAGGTGCATGCGCTGATCGGCCCGAACGGCGCCGGCAAGACCACGCTGATCCACCAGATCTCCGGCGCGCTGCGCCCGGATGCCGGCCGGGTGATGTTTGCCGGGCAAGACCTGACCCTGGCCAGCGTCGACACCCATGTGCGCGCCGGCCTGGTGCGCTCTTACCAGATCACCAGCATCTTCAAGCGCTTCAGCGTGCTGGACAACCTGGTGCTGGCGGTGATGGCGCGCCAGGGCGGCCAGCGCAGCGCCTGGCGCGTGGCGCGCAAGGACCATGTGGCACATGCGCGCGCCGAGGCCCTGGCCCAACGCGTGGGCCTCACCGCTCAGCTGGACCGTGCCGCCGGCAGCCTGGGCCATGGCGAGCAGCGCCAGCTGGAGCTGGGCCTGGCGCTGGCGGCCGAGCCGCGCCTGCTGCTGCTGGACGAGCCCATGGCCGGCATGGGGCCGGATGAATCCGAGCGCATGGTGGAGTTGCTGCAGCTGCTGCGCGAGAAGCACACGCTGCTGCTGGTGGAGCACGACATGGCGGCGGTGTTCAAGCTCGCCGACCGTATCTCCACCCTGGTGTTTGGCCGCGTCATCGCCACCGGCAGCCCGGACGAGATCCGCGAGCATCCCGAGGTGCGCAAGGCCTACCTCGGTGACGAGATGGAGAACGTATGAGCGCCGTGCTGGAGATCCAAGGCCTGGAGGCCGCCTATGGCAGCAGCCAGGTGCTGTTCGGCATCGACCTGCGCATCCGCCATGGCGAGGTGGTGACGCTGCTGGGCCGCAACGGCATGGGCAAGAGCAGCCTCCTGAAATGCCTGACCGGCTGGCTCGCGCCCAGGGGCGGGCGCATCCGCTTTGCCGGCACGGACGTGACCGGCTGGAGCGCCGATCGCATTGCGCGCCTGGGGCTGGCCATCGTGCCCGAGGGCCGGCAGATCTTCCCCAATCTGAGCGTGCGCGAGAACCTCGAGGCCTTTGCCGGCAACCGCTGCGCGGCCCGCGAGCCCTGGGATCTGGAGCGCGTCTATGCGCTGTTCCCGCGTCTGCAGGAGCGCAGCGCCCATATGGGCAACCAGCTCTCCGGCGGCGAGCAGCAGATGCTCGCGATCGGCCGCGCCCTCATCACCAACCCGCAGCTGCTGGTGCTGGACGAGGCCACCGAGGGCCTGGCGCCGCTGATACGCGAGGAGATCTGGCGCTGCCTGCGCACCCTGCGCGAGGCCGGGCAGACGATTCTTGTGGTGGACAAGTATGTGAAGCGCCTGATCGCGCTGGCCGACCAGCACCACATCGTCGAGCGCGGCCAGCTGGTGTGGAGCGGCGACTCCGCGGCCCTCGATGCCGATCACACGCTCTGGCAGCGCTACCTGGGAGTCTGACGATGAGCATCTGCTACCAACGACAGGAACTGGTGCGCTTCGGCCATTGCGACCCGGCCGGCATCGTCTTCTACCCGCGCTATTTCGAGATGCTCAACGCCTGCGTGGAAGACTGGTTTACGCTGGGCCTGGGCGTCGACTATGCCGAGCTGCTGGGGCCGCGCCGGGTGGGCATGCCGACCGTGCAGCTGAACACCGAGTTCAAGCGCGTCAGCCGCATGGGCGACGTGCTCACGCAGGGCATCGCTATCGTCAAGCTGGGACGCAGCTCGCTCACCCTGGACGTGCGCTTCACGGGCGCCGACGGCGAGCGTGTGGCCTTTCAACAAGTGCTGGTGTGTACCTCGCTGGCGACCCACCGCCCCATCCCCTTTCCCGATGACCTGCGCGCCGCCCTCGAGCGTGCGCAAGGAGTGACCCCATGAGCAGTACTAACAACAGCAACGACAAGACCATCCTGCAACCCGAGGGCTGGGCCGCCCCCAAGGGCTATGCCAACGGCGTGGCCGCCACCGGCCGCCAGGTCTTCGTGGCCGGGCAGATTGGCTGGAATGCGCAATGCCAGTTCGAGAGCGATGACTTCATCGCGCAGGTGCGCCAGACCCTCGTCAACATCAAGGCCGTGCTGGCCGAGGCCGGGGCCGGGCCCGAGCACATCTGCCGCATGACCTGGTATGTCGTCGACAAGCGCGAGTACCTGGCGCGCGGCCGCGAGGTGGGCCAGGCCTACCGCGAGGTGCTGGGCCGCGAGTATGGCGTGGCGATGAGTGCGGTGCAGGTGGCGGCGCTGATGGAGGACCGCGCGAAGGTGGAGATCGAGGTGACGGCGGTGGTGGCCTGAGCCAGCGGGGCTTTGACGGTGGCGTCGAGCAGCGCCGACGCTGTTCCCCCTCAGCCCCCGCCCCGCGCCGCCAAAAACGCCTCCCGCAACGCCGGCGCCGAGTCCTGCCGCCAGGCCGCAAACACGCGGCTGCGCTCCATGGTCTCGGCCAGGGGCTTGAACACCGCGCCCTGGATGCCGGCCTCGCGGAACGCCGCCGGCACGATGGATACGCCCAGGCCGCGCGCCACCAGGGACACCACCGAGAGCCAATGCCGGCCCTCGTGCTGCAGGCGCGGGTAGAAGCCCTGCTGCCGGCACATCTCGACGATGCGCGCGTGATAGTCCGGCGAGCCGCGGCGCGAGAACAGGATGAAGGGCTGGTCGCTGAGGCTGGCCAGCGCCACGCGGCGCTTGGCCGCGGCCGCGTGCGTCTCGGGCAGGCAGGCCAGGAAGGGCTCGTCATAGAGCGCCTCGCAGGCCAGGGCCGGGGGCAGGCGGTCGGTGTGCAGCAGGGCCAGATCCAGTTCCTCCTGCAGCAAGGCCTGGATCTGGTCCTGCGAGTTCAGCTCGATCACCACCACCTCCACGCGCGGGTGCGAGGCCTGGAAGGCCTGCAGCCAGTCCGGCAGGCCGTGGAAGAGCGTGGAGCCGACGAAGCCCAGGCGCAGCCGGCCCACCTCGCCGGCCTGCACCTCGCGGGCCTGGGCGCAGGCATCCTCGAAGCGCCCCAGCAGGGCCTGGGCGCTGGCGCGGAAGCTGGCGCCGGCGGGTGTCAGGCGCACACCCTTGCTGTCGCGGTCCAGCAGGCGCGCACCCACCGCCGCTTCCAGCTGCTGCAGCGCCACCGACAGCGGCGGTTGCGACATCGCCAGGCGCTGCGCCGCACGCCCGAAATGCAGCTCCTCGGCGAGCGCCAGGAAGTAGCGCAGATGGCGCAGTTCCACGCGGGACAGGGCGGCAGCTGCGGCGGAGGTGGCCATATTCGTTGCCTATCGTTGAATGGCTAGAGAGTATTGGACACGAATCGTCGCACAGGGAATACTTGCCGACCAGAAGGGCACGGGGAAATACCCCGGTGCATGGCAGATACGACAGGAGATGAACATCATGGCCACCAAGGCAAGCTTCCATTGGGACGACCCGCTGCTGCTGAACGAGCAGCTCAGCGACGATGAGCGCATGGTGCGCGACGCCGCCGCCGCCTATTGCCAGGAGCGCCTGGCACCGCGCGTGCTCGAGGCCTTCCGTCACGAGCGCACCGATCTGGAGATCTTCCGCGAGATGGGTGCGATCGGCCTGTTGGGCCCGACCATCGCGCCCGAGTACGGCGGCCCCGGGCTCAACTATGTGGCTTACGGCCTGATCGCCCGCGAGGTCGAGCGCGTGGACTCGGGCTACCGCTCGATGATGAGCGTGCAGAGCTCGCTGGTGATGGTGCCCATCAATGAATTCGGCAACGAGGCCACCAAGCAGAAGTACCTGCCCAAGCTGGCCAGCGGCGAGTGGATCGGTTGCTTCGGCCTGACCGAACCCAACCACGGCTCCGACCCCGGCTCCATGATCACGCGCGCCAAGAAGGTGGCGGGCGGCTACAGCCTCACCGGCAGCAAGATGTGGATCACCAACAGCCCGGTGGCCGATGTCTTCGTGGTCTGGGCCAAGGAGGACGAAGGCGCTGGAAATGGGCAAATACGTGGCTTCGTGCTGGAGAAGGGTTGGAAGGGCCTGAGCGCACCGGCCATCCATGGCAAGGTGGGCCTGCGTGCCTCCATCACCGGCGAGATCGTCATGGACGAGGTGTTCTGCCCCGAGGAGAACGCCTTCCCCGAGGTGCGCGGCCTGAAGGGCCCGTTCACCTGCCTGAACAGCGCCCGCTACGGCATCGCATGGGGCGCCTTGGGCGCGGCCGAGGATTGCTGGCACAAGGCGCGCCAGTACGTGCTGGACCGCAAGCAGTTCGGCAAACCCCTGGCCGCGAACCAGCTGGTGCAGAAGAAGCTGGCCGATATGCAGACCGAGATCACCCTGGGCCTGCAGGGCTGCCTGCGCCTGGGCCGCATGAAGGACGAGGGCACGGCGGCGGTGGAGATCACCTCCATCATGAAGCGCAACAGCTGCGGCAAGAGCCTGGACATCGCCCGCACCGCGCGCGACATGCTGGGTGGCAACGGCATCAGCGACGAATTCGGCATCGCCCGTCATTTGGTGAACCTGGAAGTGGTGAACACCTACGAGGGCACGCACGACATCCATGCGCTGATCCTGGGCCGTGCGATGACGGGCATCGCCGCCTTCTGAGCCCGGCCATGCAGCACCGCCCTGGCATCGCCTTCATCGGTGCCGGCCGCCTGGCGCAAAGCCTGGCACCGGCGCTGGCGGCGGCGGGCTGGCCGGTGTTGGCGGTGGGCAGCCGGCGCAGCGAGAGCGCGCTCGCGCTGGCCGCGCGCCTGCCCGATTGTCAGGCCCTGCCGTTGGCGCAGGCGGTGGCCACGGCCGAGCTGGTCTTCATCACCACGCCCGACGACGCGATTGCCGGCACGGTGGCCGCCTTGCCGTGGCGACGCGGCCAGATGGTGGTGCATTGCAGCGGGGCCACGCCGCTGGACGCGCTGGCTGCGGCACGTGCCGCGGGGGCGCTGGTGGGTGGCTTTCATCCCCTGCAGATATTTTCCGACCCCGAGGCCGCGCGTGCGCTGCTGGCCGGCACCAGCGTCGCCATCGAGGCCGAAGCAGGCTTGCAAGCTTTGCTGCAGCAGCTTGCCGATGCCCTGGGCATGAAAGCCTTTGCGCTCCCGCCGGGCAGCCGCGCGGCCTATCACGCGGCGGCAAATCTGGCGGCCAGCTTTCTGCTCTCGATGTTGGACGAGGCCTGCCAGGTCTGGGCCGCCGCCGGCCTGCCGGCCGAGCAGGCGCTGGAGGCCTTGCTGCCGCTTTCGCGCGGCACCTTGGCGGCGGCCCAGCAGCGCGGCTTGGCGGGGGCGCTTTCGGGCCCGATCTCGCGCGGCGATGTCGCTGTGGTGGCCGGCCATCTGCAGGCGCTGCAGGCCATGGGCCCGGCGCATGCGGCCTTCTACCGCGAACTGTCGCGGCGCCAGCTGCTGCTGGCGGCGCAGGCCGGGCGCCTGAGCGCCGCGCAGCAGGCCGCGCTGGCCCGCCTGATCGACGATTGATCCAGGATTCACCCGCGCCCGAGCGGGCACCGCGCCGCAGGAGGGCATAGGCATGAAGAACAGCAACGATTTCGACCGACCCGTCTGGGCCACGCTCAGGCAGGCGCCGCATTGGGCCGAAGGCGGCGATCTGGCGCTGCGCTTCCAGCGCGACGTCAACCTGTTCGCCTCGGCGCGCGATGACAGCGCAGCCAGCCTGGCGGCGCTGCGCGAGCTGGTGGGGGCGGGCGACACCGTCTATGTGCTGCAGGTGCCCGCCATCCGCGTGCCGGACGGCCTGGTGGCCTTGCGCGAGGCCAGCGGCGTGCAGATGCTGGCCGGCCGCGCCGTCGCGCCGCCAGATGGCGCCGGTGACGACACGGCCATCGTCGAACTCGGCGATACCGATGCCGTCGAGATGCTGGCGCTGGCGCGCCTGACCGAGCCTGGGCCGTTTCTGGCGCGCACCCATCGCATGGGCCGCTTCGTGGGCGTGCGCATCGGCGGCCGCCTCGCGGCCATGGCCGGCGAGCGCATGCGCTTTCCCAGCGCCACCGAGCTGAGCGGGGTCTGCACCCATCCGGACTTCCGCGGCCGCGGCCTGGCGCGGCGCCTGTCGGCGGCAGTGACGGCGGCCATCCAGCAGCGCGGCGAGCAGGCCTTTCTGCACGCCTGGGCGAGCAACCGGGCCGCGATCGCCCTCTACGAAGGCCTGGGCTTCGTGCAGCGCGCCGAGGTCAAGGTGGCGGTACTGCAGCGGGCCGACTGAGGCTCAAACGCTGGGCCAGACCCCCGCCTGCACGTCCAGGCGCGTGTACCAGTCGGAGGGCAGGGTGCCGGCCCACACCAGGTTGTGGTGCGGCAGCAGGCGCTTCTTGGCAAAGGTCATGCGTGCATCGGCCAGCGAGAGCAGGCTGCGTGCGCTCCAGTCCTTGCCGGCCGGGCTGGCGGCCACGCCCAGGGTGATGGTGAGGCGGGCCGGGCCCTCGGTGCCGGCGAACGCGGCTTCCACCGCGGCGCGCAATTGCTCGGCCACGGCCGAGGCGGCGAGCACATCATGGCCGGGCAGCAGCACCACGAATTCATCGCCACCCAGATGGCTCAGCTGCGCACCCGCGGGGATGGCGCCGCTCAGCGTGTCGGCCAGCTTCAGCAGCACGGCTTGCGCGGCATCGGCGCCCTGGCTGTCCTGGTAGGCCTTGAAATGGTCCAGGTCCAGGGTCAGCAGGGAGAGCACCTTGCCGCTGCTGCGCGCTTGCGTGGCGGCTTGCTCCAGTTGTTCCAGCATGGCCTTGCGGTCGGGCAGCGTCGTCAGAACTTCATCCGGAAAGGCCAGGGTCGAGGGCATCACAAACTCCAAGGGGATCGATGAGCCATGCTAGTGAGGCGCGCAGGCCTTCCCCATGCTCCAAAACCCTGGGGCTTGCGACAGGTCAATGTTTCAGCGGCTGTGCGAGGTCAGCTTGGCCAGCGGTGACGCCAGGCTGATGCCGGGCGCGGCGCGGCGCGCGCGTTGCGGGCTGGGCGCGGTGGCCGGGTCCTGCTCGTCCAGGTCTTCCTGTGCCGAGCCGGTCAGCAGGCCCACGCCGTCGGGGCTGCGGCGCATCGCCACGCCCACGGTGAGGATGTCGATCACCAGCAGGTGCAGGATGCGGCTGACCATGGGCAGGTGGGTGGAGACGTCCTCCACATGGTCGACGATCAGGGCCGCATCGGCCTTGCGCGCCAGCGGCGACTGGCTGGCGGTGATGGCCAGGATGGCGGCGCCGCGCTCGCGCGCCGCCTCGGCCACCGCCATCAGCTCGGGCAGCTTGCCGCTGCTGCTGATGATGACGGCCACATCGTTGGGCTTGAGCGTCTGCGCCGCCAGCAACTGCAGGCGCGGATCGGTGTAGGCGCCGCTGGAGATGCCGAAGCGCAGGAACTTGAACTGCGCGTCCTGCGCCACCACGCCGTAGTGGCCGACGGCGAAGAACTCCACGCGCGGCGCATGCACCAGCAGCTCGATGGCGCGATCGATCATGTCGCGGTTCAGCTGGCTGCGCACCTGCAGGATCGCCGAGGCGGTATTGCCCAGCACCTTGGCGCCCAGCTCGATCATGCTGTCGTCGTTGGTGACCTGGGTGTGTGTGACCGGCACCGTGCCGGTGAGGCCCGAGGCCAGGCGCAGCTTGAAGTCCGACAGACCCTCGCAGCCCAGCGAGCGGCAGAAGCGGATCACCGTGGGCTGGCTCACCGCCGCGGCCTTGGCGATCTCGGCGATCGGGTCGTTCAGCGCCTTGCGCGGATGCGCCAGCACATGCTCGGCCACGCGCAGCTCCGCGGGCGAGAGCTCGCTGCGGGCGCGCCGGATCTGCTCCAGGATGGCCGAGCCCGGCGAGTGCTCGAGGCTGCGCAGCTGCGCCTCCAGGATCGCCGAGGCGCCCTTGAAGGTGGCATGCTCGGCGGTGATCACGAAGGTCGGGATCGCCGCCACATAGCTGCTGAAGCGGCCCTTCTGCTCGAAGCGGGCGCGGAACTGCGAACGGTCGAAATACTCGCCCAGGCGCGGCACGATGCCGCCGCCGATATAGATGCCGCCCAAGGCGCCCAGCGTCACCGCCAGGTTGGCCGCGGCCGTGCCCAGCAGGGCGCAGAACAGCTCCAGGGTCTGCACGCACACCGGGTCGCTGGCCTCCAGCGCGCGCTGGGTGATGTCGGGCGCATGCAGCTCCAGCGCGGGCGCCTTCAGGTAGTCGGCCATGGCGCGGTACATCAGCTCCAGGCCGGGGCCGGAGAGCAGGCGCTCGAACGAGACATGCTCGAACTCTTTCCAGGCGTGGCGCAGCAGCGCAATCTCGCGCTCGTCGCGCGGCGAGAAGCTGGTGTGACCGCCCTCGGTGCCCAGCGCGATCCAGCCATCGCCGGCCGGGATCAGGCCCGACACGCCCAGGCCCGAGCCCGAGCCCAGAATGCCGATCACGCTGTTGGCGCGCGCCTCGCCGCCGCCCACCTGGCGCAGCTCGCTGCCACGCAGGCGTGGCAGCGCCATCGCCAGCGCGGTGAAGTCGTTCACCACCACCAGGGTGTCCAGGCCAAGGCGCTGGCGCATGTCCTCGATCGAGAACTCCCAGTGGTAGTTGGTCATGCGCACCTGGTCGCCCTCCACCGGGTTGGCGATGGCGATGGCGGCATGCGCGATCTGCACCGCCGGCAGGCTGCCCAGGTAGGCGCTCACCGCGGCGTGGAAGTCGGCGTGGTCGGCGCAGCGCAGCGAAGAGATGTGACCGAACTCGCCCGGCGCCGTCTCCAGCGCGAAGCGGGCATAGGTGCCGCCGATGTCGGCGATCAGCCGGGGGCTGTCGAAATCAAGCATGAATGAATGTGTGATGCGCGGGCTGGGGCGTGCGAGGGCAAATGGCGCTGGGCCATGAGCGCGTGATTATGGCCGCGCCCGTCCGGGCTGCCGAAAGGGTTCGCCCCAGGGCCCGGCCTGAGCACCTTTTGAAGATGAGATGTAGTGTGACTACAGATTGATTTCAATGCAAGCGGGTGGCGCGGGCGGCGAATTTTTGGCCCTTCTTTGGCAGTGGCGGGCAATTTCTTCAGTGAAAACCCGCGAGATGGGGTCGCTGCGGGCCCGACTCGCGGTTCGACTCTTGTATTGCGGATGTAGTTTTGCTACCTTTCGGGCCGTACACAAGACGCCGCTGGAATTGATGACCGTGCCCCATTTGTTGAACAACGCAAGCCCGAGCGCGGAGGCCTATCCCTGGTTGGTGGCCGATGTGGGTGGCACCAATGCCCGCTTTGGCTGGGTGGCCGGCCCGGATTCGGGGGTGCAGCATGTGCAGGCCCTGTCGGTGCCGGCGCATCGCGGCCTGGCGGAGGCGGCGCGCGTCTATCTGGCCGGTCTTGCGGGCCGGGTGCCGGAGGCGCGGCCGCGCCGCGCCGCACTGGCCGTGGCCACCGCCGTCACCGGCGACCAGGTCGATTTCACCAACAGCCATTGGGCGTTCTCGCGCCAGCAACTGCAGGCGGAGCTGGGGCTGGAGGCCTTGCTGGTCTTGAATGATTTTGAGGCGCTGGCGCTGTCGCTGCCGCGCTTGCGCGCGGCGCAATTGCGTGCCCATGGCGAGCTGCCCCTGCCGAGCGGTTGCCTGGCGGTGATCGGCCCGGGCACCGGGCTTGGTGTTGCCGGCGTGGTGCAGACGGCGCATGGCTGGGTGGCGCTGCCGGGGGAGGGCGGGCATGCCACGCTGGCCGCCACCAATAACTTCGAGAGTGAGTTGCTGGCACTGGTGCGCGAGGACCATGTGCATGTGTCGGCCGAGCGCCTGCTGTCGGGCATCGGCCTGCCGCTGCTGCATGGTGCGATGGCGCGCCTGCTCGGGGGCGCGCCGCTGCAGGCGCTGAGCCCGGAGCTGATCGTGGAGCGCGGCGTGGCGGAGCAGGACGAGTTGTGCACGCGCACGCTGGACCAGTTCTGCGCCTTCCTGGGTGGCTTTGCCGGCAATGTGGCGCTCACGCTCGGTGCGCGCGGCGGCGTCTACATCGGCGGCGGCATCGTGCCGCGCCTGGGTGAGCGCTTCTTCCGCTCTGAGTTCCGTCAGCGCTTCGAGGCCAAGGGGCGATTTGAGCCTTATTTGCGCGGCATCCCCAGCGCCTTGATCACCGACACCCTGGCGGCCCTGGGCGGCGCCGCCTTGGCGATCGAGCAATTGGAGGCGTGATCGCCCGCTGCATCGGTGTCGATCAATTTGTGAATGTAGTCAAAGTACAAATGCGACACCGCGCAAGCCTGTTTCTGGATGCCAAAGGTCACGAAAAATACGTATAAACCCTTGGTTATCTGATGGAATTTTCTGGAATTGTGGCAAAAAAGTGAGATTAAGGGTTTGTGTTAGCTAGTCTTGTGATCTAGTTTTAGTACAAAATTTCTGTCATCGTTGGTTCTGGATTCCCTGTAGGCGCATTGCGTCGAATCCCAGCAGGGGCATGTGTTGTTGCAAAAAGCTTCAGGAGACAAGCAATGAAGAGTTCGCAAACGAAGCGCGAGTTGTTCCGGGTCAATCCCGTCACGGCTGGCTGCATGGTCTTGATGATCGCGGCCGGTGGCGCGCAGGCGCAGACCACCGACAAGCTCGACACCGTGGTGGTGACCGGTATCCGCAAGGGCATCGAAGAGGCGATTTCCGTCAAGAAGAATTCGGACGGCATCGTCGAGACGATCTCTGCCGAGGACATTGGCAAGTTGCCCGACATCAGCATCGCCGAATCCATCGCACGCCTGCCCGGCCTGGCCGCCCAGCGCGTGAACGGACAGGCACAGCAGATCAGCATTCGGGGCACGGCACCAGATCTTTCGTCAGCCTTGTTGAATGGCCGGGAGCAGGTCAGCACCAGCGGCGACCGCTATGTGGAATACGACCAGTACCCCTCCGAGTTGATCGGGGCCGTCACGGTGTACAAGACCGGCGACGCTGGCTTGGTGGGTCAGGGCCTGGCGGGCACGGTGAATCTTCAGACGGTCAAGCCGCTGAACTTCGGCAAGCGCACGATGGCGGTCAATGTGCGCGGTGAGCGCAATTCGAACGGCAAGCTGGATGCCGGCGCACCCTCGACCGGCAACCGTTTCAGCTTCTCCTACATCGACCAGTTTGCCGACAAGACGGTGGGCGTGGCACTGGGCTTCGCGCACAGTGATCGGCCGAACTCGCGCTACCAGTTCGAAACCTGGAATTGGGTCGGCAATGGCGGCCTGGCCGGTGCGGGCGCCGCCGACAAGACGGCCCTGTATCCGCAAGGCATCAAGAACCTGTATTACACCGGCAGCCAGAAGCGTGACGGCCTGTTGGGTGTGCTGGAATGGCGTCCGAGCAAGTCGTTTGCGTCCACGCTCGACTTTTATCACTCGAAGTTCCAATACGACGAGACCCGCCGTGGCATGGAGGTGCCCTTCGAGAGTTGGTCGGGTGCTAACTTCACCGCCACCACCATCACCGACGGACTGGCTACCAAGGGCACGCTGACGGCCACACCGGTGTTGCGCAACAACATCCTGACGCGCGACGACACCTTGACCGCATTTGGCTGGAACAACAAGCTGAACGTCGACGACAAGTGGAGCGTGGTTCTGGACCTCAGTCAGTCCAAGGCCGACCACGATGAGACCTTGATCGAGCTGAACTCTAGCCGCGGCCCGACCAACATCAGCTACCAGTACGCCGGCACGGTTCCGACCATGACCTTCGGTCATGACTTTACCGACGGCACCGCGGTGAAGCTGGGCGGGCCGTTTGGCAATGGCTACGTGAACGTGCCGAGCTTCCGCGACAAGCTGAACTCTGCGCGTCTGGGCGTGACGCGCGACATCGACGGCAGCTTCATCAGCAGCGTGGATATCGGCGTGAACTTCGCCAAGCGCGAGAAGTCGCGCCAGCATCTGGAGACGGGTTTCGCCGCGAAGGATGCCGCATTCGCCGCGGGCGATCTGCTGTCGCCCACCGATATGTCGCGTCTGGGCATGCCCAATGTGATCGCCTGGGACATCTCCAGCGTACTGGCCCACAACTTCGGCCCCTACGACGCACAGGTGCTGCAGCCCTGGGGTGCCACCAAGAACTGGAGCATCAAGGAGGATGTCACCACCGCCTATGCCAAGGCAGGTATCGACAGCCAGCTGTTCGGCATGCCCTTGCGCGGCAATGTCGGCCTGCAGGCGGTTCGTACCGAGCAGAGTTCGTCGTCTAACACCCTGCTGGGCTGGCCCCTGGCCAAGCTGGTGCCGATCACCGACGGCAAGAACTACACCGACATCCTGCCGACATTGAATCTGGCACTCTCGCTGCCGGATCAGCAGCAACTGCGATTTGGCGCCGGCAAGGCCATCGCCCGACCCAAGCTGGACGAGTTGAATGCTTCCTTCGAGGTGGGCCTGTCGGCCGGCACCACCGGCGTACCCAGCGGCAAGGGCGGCAACCCGCGCCTGGATCCCTGGAAGTCGGACTATGTCGACCTGTCGTATGAGAAGTATTTTGGCAACAAGGGCTATTTCGCCGCTGCAGCCTTCTACAAGAGCCTGAAGTCCTACATCTACAGCGTGACCTCGCCGTACGACTTCAAGAACTATCCGCTCACCGGCACCGCACCTGACGGGACGCCGATTGCGCCGAGCACCACGATCGGAACGGTGACGCACCCGGAGAATGGTCAGGGTGGCAATCTGAGTGGCCTCGAGTTCTCGGCCTCGCTGCCGCTGGACATGGTAAGCAGCTCGCTCAAGGGCTTTGGTGTGGTGGCCAATCTGAGCCTGACACATAGCGGCATTACCGTGCGAGACCAACGCTTCGGCAATCAAGTACTGCCCTTGCCGGGCCTGTCCAAGAGGGTGTTGAACCTGACGGCCTACTACGAGGCAGATGGCTTCTCCGCCCGTATCAGCCAACGTCAACGTAGCAGCTTCCTTGGTTCGATCGGTGGTCCCGGCGGCACCAGCGAGACGACCTTCATCAAGGCCGATGCGGTGGTGGATCTGCAACTCGGTTATGAGTTCCAGACCGGCTCGTACAAGGGCTTGTCTTTCCTGTTGCAGGTTAACAACCTGAGCGATTCCGCTTTCGAAACCTACTCGGGCTACGAAAACCGCCCGCGTGGGTGGGAAAAGTATGGTCGTCAGTTCCTGTTCGGCTTGAACTACAAGCTCTAAGCTTCCGTCTTACAAGCCCGCCCAGGTTTGGCCTGGGCGGGCTTGCTTACGGTTGGGAGCTGAAATCCAAGCCCGGGTGACGGGGGGGCATTTCAAGCGGACACAGCAAGGACCAGTCATGCCGCATCTGCCCTGGTCGCGCCAGGCCAATATCTACCAGGTGAACCTGCGCCAGTACACGCCCGAGGGCACGCTCAAGGCCTTTGCCGCCGAGCTGCCGCGCCTGAAGAAGATGGGCGTGGACATGCTCTGGCTGATGCCCTGGCAGCCGATCGGCCGCGAGAACCGCAAGGGCGGCCTGGGCAGCTACTACTCGATCAGCGACTACACCGCCATCAACCCCGAGTTCGGCACGCTGGACGATGCGCGCATGCTGGTCAAGCAGGCCCATGCCCTGGGCATGAAGGTGATCCTCGATTGGGTGGCCAACCACACCGCCTGGGACCATCCGTGGACCCGGGCGCACAAGGATTGGTACAAGCTCAATGCCAAGGGCGAGATCTATCCGGTCACCTTCACCGAGGGCCCCGAGCCCGAGTACTGGACCGATGTGGTGGCCCTCAACTACGACAACCCGGCGCTGCGCGAGGCCATGATCGCCTCGATGGCCTTCTGGGTGCGCGAGGTGGACCTGGACGGCTTCCGCTGCGATGTGGCCAGCCTGGTGCCCACGCCCTTCTGGGAGCGTGCGCGCCAGGCACTGGACGCGATCAAGCCCATGTTCATGCTGGCCGAGTCCGACAAGGCCGATCTGCACCGCGCGGCCTTCGACATGACCTACAGCTGGGATCTGGCCGACATCTTCAAGGCCATCGGCAAGGGCCAGGCCGGCGCCGCCGAGCTGCGCGCCTGGGTGGCCCGGCAGGCCGATCCCAAGACCCATGGCTACCCGGCCCATGCCTACCGCATGCGCTTCACCAGCAACCACGATTTCAACTCCTGGCACGGCACCGACGCCGAGCTCTATGGCGACGCCTACCAGGCCCTGGCGGTGCTGACCTTCACCCTGCCGGGCATGCCGCTGATCTATGGCGGCCAGGAAGCGCGCCTGGCCAAGCGGCTCGAGTTCTTCGAGAAGGACCCGATCGCCTGGAAGACGCGCGAGCTCGAGCCCTTCTATGCCGGGTTGCTGGCCCTCAAGCGCCAGCACCCGGCGCTGGGCAACGGCCAGTACGGCGCGCCGGTGGAGCTGCTGGATGTCGGCAATGCGCAGCTGTTCGCCTTCCGCCGCAGCGCCGGCAGCGACGCGGTGACGGTGGTGGTGAACCTGGGCAAGCAGGCGCAGAGCTACACGCTGGCGGGTCAGCGGCTGAGCCTGCCGGCCTGGGGCTGGAGCATCTCGACGCGGCCATGAGCACGCCCGCGGACCGCTACCGTCCGGCCTGGCACTACAGCGCGCGGCGCCACTGGATCAACGACCCGAATGGCCTGATCTACGCCGACGGCGAGTACCACCTGTTCTACCAGACCAACCCCTTTGGCGATCAATGGGGCCATATGAGCTGGGGCCATGCGGTGAGCCGCGACCTGCTGCACTGGCGCGAGCTGCCGCTGGCGATCGCCGAGGACGAGCGGGTCTCGATCTACTCGGGCAGCGTGGTGATCGACCACGCCAACAGCAGCGGCTTCGGCCGCGAGGGCCAGGCGCCCTGGGTGGCCATCTACACCGGCTGCCTGCGCCGCCCCGAGGGCGGGCAGGCGCAGGAGCTGGCCTGGAGCCTGGATCGCGGCCTGAGCTGGACCCAGTACGCCGGCAACCCGGTGCTGGACATCGGCCTCAAGGACTTTCGCGATCCCAAGGTGTTCTGGCACACCCCCACCGCGCGCTGGGTGATGGTGGTGGTGCGGCCGGACGATCACCGGGTCTGCTTCTACGCCTCCATCGATCTCAAGCAGTGGCAGCATCTCAGCGATTTCGGCCCGGCCGGCGAGGTGGGTGGCATCTGGGAATGCCCCGACCTGATCGAGTTCCCGGGCGAGGGCGGGGCGCCGAGCCGCTGGGTCTTGAAGGTGGACACCTTTGCCGGCCATCCGGGCGGCACCGGTGCCCAGGTCTTCATCGGCCGGTTCGATGGCCGGCGCTTCGTGCCGGACCAGGCGCCAGGTGACACCGGCCTGTGGGTGGACCATGGCAGCGACTTCTATGCCGCGCTCTCCTGGGCCGGCCTGCCCGCCGGGCGTGCGCCGCTGTGGATCGCCTGGATGAACAACCATGGCTATGCCAAGCACACGCCCAGCGCGCCCTGGCGCGGCGCGATGAGCCTGCCGCGCGAGCTCGGCCTGCTGGACACACCCGCGGGCACGCGCCTGACGCAGCGCCCCTGGCCCGGGCTGGCGGCACTGCGCGGTGCGCCGCTGAGCGTCGCGCTCCAGGCCGGCGAAGGCGAGCATGAGATCGATCTGCAGGGCCTGGATGGGCGCAGCCTGGAGCTGCGGTGGGAGCTGGAGCCCGGCTTCGCCGGCCCCTGCGGCCTGCTGCTGCGCCGCGGCGGCGGCGAGCACACGGTGGTGGGCGTGGACCCCGGCCTGGGCCAGGTCTTCATCGACCGCGCGGCCTCCGGGCACGAGGTCGATGCGCAGCGCTGGGCCGGGCGCCGGGCGGCACCCTGGGCGCCGGGCGCTGCGCCCTTGTGCCTGCGCATCTTCATCGACCATTGCTCGGTGGAAGTGTTCAGCGCCGACGGCCTGGTGGCGCTCACCGAGCTGATCTTCCCGGCCGATGCAAGCCGTGGCCTGGCCTTGCGAGTGAGCGGGTCGGGCAGCCTGCGCGGCCGGCTGACGGTCTGGCCGCTGGCCCTCGGCGCGGGTACGCCATGAGGGTGCTGGTCACCGGCCTGCAGGGCACGCTGGCGCCACGCCTGGCCGAGGCCTTGCGCGCGGCGGGGCATGGCTTGCAGGGCTGGGACCGCCGCACGCTGGACCCCGAGGATGCCGATGCCGGCCGGCAATGGCTGGCGGCGCAGCGCTTCGATGCCATCGCCCATCTGGGCATGGGCTCGGCCGCCTGGGCGGGGCGCCTGGCCGCCCACGCGGCCCTGCACAGTCTGCCGATGGTGTTCACCAGCACCGCTACGGTGTTCCATCACGAACCCGACGGCCCACATGCCGTCACGGCTGCGCGCACCGCCCAGGATGACTACGGCCGCTACAAGATCGCCTGCGAGGACGCGGTGCTGGCCGCCCATCCGGCCGCCAGCGTGGTGCGCATCGGCTGGCAGATCGACCCGAGCCAGCCCGGCAACAATATGCTGATGGCCTTGGACGAATGGCAGCGCCGCGAGGGTCGGGTGGCGGCCAGCACGGCCTGGATCCCGGCCTGCTCCTTCATGGTCGACACCGCGGCCGCCCTGCTGGCCTTGCTGGCGGCGCCGCAGCCGGGGCTGGTCCATCTGGACAGCAATGCCGAGGAGGGCCACAGCTTCGCCGCACTGGTGTGGGCGCTGCAGCTGCAGTTCGAGCGCAAGGACTGGCGGGTCCAGCCACACCAGGACTATCGCCACGACCAGCGCCTGCAGGGCGGTGCCCAGCGCGTGCCCGGTCTTTTGCAACGATTACCGGCTTTGTCGCGCTTTCGCTGAGGGCAAATTGCCTATCATGGGTCCGACATCCCATCGCAGGAGTTCCCATGAGCCAGCAGAAGTACCGCCTCGTTACCCGCAGCGATTTTGACGGCCTGGTGTGCGCCGTGCTGCTCAACGAGCTCGAGCTGATCGACGACATCCTCTTCGTCCACCCCAAGGACATGCAGGACGGCAAGATCGCCATCACCGGGCGCGACATCACCACCAATCTGCCCTATGTGGCCGCCGCGCATCTGGTGTTCGACCACCATGAGTCCGAGACCCTGCGCAACAGCGGCGAGCGCCCCAACCACATCATCCGCGCCGATGCGCCCTCGGCGGCGCGCGTGGTGTTCCAGCATTACGGCGGCCAGGCCGCGTTCCCGCGCATGACCGAGGCCATGATGGACGCGGTGGACAAGGCCGACTCGGCCCAGTTCACGCGCGACGAGATCCTCGATCCCACCGACTGGCCGCTGCTTAACTACCTGATGGATTCACGCACCGGCCTGGGCCGCTTCCGCGACTTCCGCATCAGCAACTACGCGCTGATGATGGATCTGATCAAGTACTGCGCCAACCACGGCATCGAAGAGATCCTGGCCCTGCCGGACGTGAAGGAGCGCGTGGACCTGTACTTCGAGCATGCCGAGCGTGCCAAGGAGCAGATCAAGCGCTGCACCCGGGTGCACGGCAATCTGGCGGTGCTGGACCTGCGCGGCGAGGAGACCATCTGGGCCGCCAACCGCTTCATGATTTACGCGCTGTTCCCGCAGTGCAATATCTCCATCCACGTGATGTGGGGCGTGCAGAAGCAGAACACCGTGCTGGCCACTGGCAAGTCCATCCTGGACCGCAGCAGCAAGACCAATGTGGGCGAGCTGATGCTGGCCTATGGCGGCGGTGGCCATCAGGCCGCCGGCACCTGCCAGATCGCCAACGACAAGGCCGACGAGGTGCTGCGCGCGCTGATCGCGAAGATCAACCAGGACGGCTGAAGTTAGATCAAGCCCGGCCAGTCGCGGTCCGCGCGCAGAAACGCCTGGCGCAGCAGGCTGGACTGTTCGGGCGGCAAGGCGCCCGCGGCCAGGGCGGCCAGGTTCTGCTGGAAATGCGCCAGCTTGGAGGTGCCGACGATGGTGCTGGAGACACCCGGCAGGTAGGCGGTGTAGCGCAGCGCGAGTTCGTTCCAGTTGGCGCCGGGCAGGGCGGCCTCCAGCCCCATGGCCTGCCAGCGTGCCCAGTACTCGCCCTCGGCAAAGGTGTCAGGTCTTGCCGGCTGGCGCCAGACGGCGCCGGCGATCGGGCGCTTGGCGATCACGCCGATGCCGGCCGCCTGGGCGGCGGGCAGGCGCGTCGCCAGGTTGACCTGGTCGCACAGGCTGACCGAGGTCTGCACCGCGCCGAACTGGCCGCAGGCCAGCGCGAAGTCCAGCTCGGCGTTGTCGCCCGAATAGGCGGCCACGCGGATCTTGCCGGCCGCGCGGCAGTCCTGCAGCGCGCGCAGCACCTCGCCCTGCTCCGGCCCATGCAGGGGGCATGAATGCAGGTGGGCGATGTCCAGCACCTCGCTGCGCAGCAGGCGCAGTGCACGCTCCACGCCATGCACGATGCAGTCGTAGCTCCAGTCGGGCACGCCCTCGACGCCATAGCCCAGCTTGGTGGAGAGCAGAAACTCGCTGCGCCGGATGGCGGCCGATGCGCTGCTCCGAGAGCCCCTAGCCACGCGCGGCGTCGATCAGGTTCACGCCCAGGTCCAGCACCGCGTTGAGCCGGCGGCCGGCTTCGGCCTCGCTCGTGCGCTCGTCGTTCAGATGCATGGCGCCGAAGCCCAGCGCCGAGACGCGCAGGCCGGTGTTATCCCGCCGAAGCTTCTCAGTTCCGTGTCAGGACGCGGCCGAACAGCGCCGGCACGGTGAGTTGCAGCCGGCCCTGGCGGGCCTGGATCGGCTCCTGGCTCAGCGCATCGCTGAAGGTCGCCCCGGCCAATGCGGGCGGCAGCTGGAGCGTGATGGTCTGCGGCATGGCGGCGTTGTTGGTGGCCGTGATGGCCCATTGCCGGCCATCCTGGCGCAGCAGCACGATCACATGCTCGTCCAGGTACAGCGGCGCGCCCAGGCTGCCATGGCGCAGCACCGGCAGCGCATGGCGCATCGCGGTGAGTCGCCGGACCTCGGCCAGCAAGGCCTCGTCGGGCCGGCCGCCCTGGTCGGCCCAGGGGTAGGTGGCGCGGTTGTAGGGGTCGTCACCGCCGGCCACGCCGACCTCGTCGCCGTAGTAGATCGCCGGCGCGCCGGGATACATCATCTGGAAGAACATGGCCAGGCGCAGGCGCCGCTTGGCCTCGGCCAGCTTGGCAGCATCCCCGTCATCCAGGTAGCCGAAGTGGTGCAGGGCGCGTGCCTGGTCGTGCGAGGAGATCAGGTTCATCAGCGCGTAGAAGGCCTGGGGCGGATAGGCCTCGCGCATCAGCTCGAGTTGGGCCGCCAGCTTGCGCGCATCGCCGCCGGCCGCGTAGTCCAGCAGCGCGTTGCGGAAGATGTAGTTCATGGTCGAGTCGAAGCTGTCGCCAAGGAAGAACTTGCTGGCGTCGAACCAGGTCTCGGCGATCGTGAGCGCGTCGGGCTTGTGCGCCTTGATGGCGGTGCGCCATGCGCGCCAGAAGTCGTCCGGCACCCAGGGCGCCACGTCCATGCGCCAGCCGGCCGCGCCGCGGTCCAGCCATTGCTTCATCACCGAGTCGGGGTTGCCGTAGGCGAAGGCGCGGAAGGCCGGCGAGGCCTTGTTGATCTCGGGCAGGTCCAGCACGCCGACCCAGCCCTTGAACTGCCGGTCGGGCTCGGCCTGGCTGGCATCGAAGCTGAACCAGCCGGCATAGGGCGAGGCCGGGTTGATCTTGGCGCCTTCGAAGGCGCCGCCCGACTTGAAGTTGCCGAAGCGGTCGAAGTAGATCGAGTCGCTGCCGACATGGTTCAGCGAGGTGTCCGGGATGACGCGGATTCCGCGCTTGGCCGCTTCCGCACACAGGCGCGCGAAGTCGGCATTGGTGCCGAAGGCCGGGTCCACCTGGGTGTAGTCGGCGGTGTCGTACTTGTGGTTGCTGGCGGCGCGGAAGATCGGCGTCATGTAGATCGCGTTGGCGCCCAGGCTGCGGATGTAGTCCAGCTTCTCGATGATGCCGGCCAGGTCGCCGCCGAAGAAGTCGTTGTTGTAGACCGCGTCCGAACCGTCACCCGTGCCTGGCTTGAACGGCTTGTCCAGCCAATTGGCATGCAGCTCGACGTCCTTGTCCTGGTAGCGGTCGCGGCCGGGCTGCGGATCGTTGCGGCGATCGCCGTTGCGGAAGCGCTCGGGGAAGATGTAGTAGTAGACGGTGTCGCGCGCCCAGTCCGGCACCTTGAAGTCGGCGGCGTAGACGGTCTGGCGGTAGCGGCGCAGCTGCTGGAGCTCCGCAGGCAGGGCCTCGGCCAGGCCCAGCCCCATGCTGCCGGCTTCCTTGGTCCAGTGGACCGGATCGGCGTTGTTCTGGTAGACATAGGGCCGGCCGGCGATGCGCAACTCGAAGTGGTAGCCATAGATGGCCGGCGCGCCGAAGCGGTAGGGCACGCTCCATTGCTCAAGCCCGCGGCGCGTCTTCTTCTGCATCGGCAGCCTGGCGAGCTCCCGGTACTCGATCAGATCCTGGTTGCCCTCGAGCCGGCGCTGCGCGACGACCAGGGTGGCTTGTTCCACACCGGGCAGGGCCTGCAGCGTGAAGCGCACCTCGCTGCCGGCGGTGACGGCGCCAAAGGGCTTCTTGTGCTGCAAAGCGCGCGAGTCGAAGCGCAGGCTTTGCACGATCTCTTGCTCGCTGTTGCCGGCCGCTTGCGCGCCCAGGCCGGGCAGCAGGCAGGCTGCCGCCAGCGCCGCCAGGCGCTTGATGCGAAGAATCATGAGATTGCCCCTCAGCCTTTCACGCCACCCGCCGTCAGGCCGGAGACGATCCAGCGCTGTGCCAGCAGGAACACCAGCGTGATCGGCAGGCCCGAGAGCACCGCCGCGGCGGCGAAATCGCCCCACAGGAAGCGCTGGTCATGCAGGAAGTACTTGGAGCCCACCGCCAGCGTCAGGTTGCCTTCCTCGCGCAGCAGCACCGAGGCTACCGGGTACTCGATGATGGTGCCGATGAAGGCCAGCACGAACACCACCATCAGGATGGGCACGGCCATCGGCAGCAGCACGCGGCTGAAGGCCTGCCAGTGGGTGGCGCCGTCGACCTTGGCGCATTCCTCGATCTCCACCGGGATGGTCTCGAAGTAGCCCTTGATGGTCCAGATATGCGTGGCCACGCCGCCCAGATAGGCCATCACCAGGCCCGCATGCGTCTCCAGGCCGAAGGCCGGCACATAGGAGCCGATGGTCTCGAAGATCGCGTAGATGGCCACCAGGGCCAGCACCGGCGGGAACATCTGCAAGAGCAGCATGCTGTTGAGGATGGGCGTCTGGAAGCGGAACTTCAGGCGCGCGAAGGCATAGGCCGCGGTGGTCGAGATCGCCACGATCAGGAAGGCCGAGAGCGTGGCCACCTTGATCGAGTTCCACAGCCAGGTCAGCACCGGGAAGGGCGGCTGCACCAGGCTGCCGTCGCTGGCCTGGTAGGGCAGGCCCAGGGCCAGCTTCCAATGCTCCAGGCTGATCTCGGTGGGGATGATGTGGCCGGTGGCAAAGTTGCCCGGCCGCAGCGAGATGCTGACGATGGCCAGCAGCGGGAACAGCGTCAGCGCCAGGAAGATCCACAACACGGCATGTGCCGCAAAGACGCGCCAGCGCGCCTGCTTGCCTCGAACGATGGCCATGGCGCGCTCCTTATTGCTGGGTCTTGCGCATCAGGCGCAGGTTGATGAGGGACATGGCGGCGACGAGGAAGAAGATCAGCGTCGAGATCGCGGCGGCGAGACCGAAGTCCGAGCCCGAATCCTTGAAGGCGATGCGGTAGGTGTAGCTCACCAGAATGTCGGTCTGGCCGGCCGGGATCTTGGTGCTGAGGAAGTCGGGGCGGCCGTCGGTGAGCAGCGCGATCAGCACAAAGTTGTTGAAATTGAAGGCGAAGGCGCTCACCAAGAGCGGCGCCAGCGGCTTGATGACCAGGGGCGCGGTGATCTTGAAGAAGTTGGTCAGCGGGCCGGCACCGACGATCGCCGAGGCCTCGTACAGGTCCGAGGGGATGGCCTTCAGCAGGCCGGTGCACAGAATCATGATGTAGGGGTAGCCCAGCCAGACGTTCACGATCAGCAGCATGATCTTGGCCAGCAGCGGGTCGGCAAACCAGGCCGGCTTGACGCCGATGAGCGCGTCCAGGATGGCGTTGATCTCGCCGAAGTTCTGGTTGAACAGGCCCTTGAACACCAGGATGGAGATGAAGCCGGGCACCGCATAGGGCAGGAACAGCAGGGTGCGGTAGGTGGTGCGGTACCTGAGGTCTTCCCAGTTCAGCATCACCGCCAGGAACATGCCGATGGCGGTGGCGCAGGCCACCGTGGCCAGCGAGAACATCACGGTCCAGCCGAAGATCTTCAGGAAGGGGCCGCGGAACTCGGCGTCCAGCACCATGCGGGTGTAGTTCTGCCAGCCCACCAGCACCTTGAAGCCGGGCTGCATGGCCTCGCCCTTGCTGTTCTCGTAGTAGCCGGTGTCCAGGTTCGGCTTGTAGACCTGGCCATCGCTGCTGCGCGTCAGGCTGCCATCGGCATTCGCCTGCCAATGGCGCTTGATGGGGCCGAATTCGCGCAGGCCCAGGTAGTGCAGTTCGCTCAAACCGGCCGCGGCGGGCAGCACCAGCTGCAACTGCTTGAGGGCGTCGCGGTGCCTGATCAGCTCGCGCAGCGGCAGCGCTTCCTGCAGCGGTGCGCGCAGCGGCAGATGCTCATCGGCGGCGGGCAGCATCTCCACCTTTAGCGGAGCCTTGGCCGCGCGCAGCGCCAGCGGCGGTGAGACCCATTTGGCCGCGGTGCCTTCGTCGCCGCCGCGCAGCACCAGACGGAACTCCGGCCCGTCGGCATGCAGGGTGAAGGCCTGCACCTGCGACTCGATCGCCTCGTGCTGGTCCAGCAGGTACTCGCGCACGCGCTCCTGGCTCAGCAGATGGGCCGAGGAATAGTTGGTGAAGCCGATCTGCGCCGTGTACAGCAGCGGGAAGGCGATGAACACCAGCATGCCCGCCAGGCCCGGGAACAGGTAGCGGTAGGCGAAGCCGGCGTTCGAGACATAGACGTAGAAGCCCGCCGAGAACAGCATCAGCGCGCCCACCGCCCAGAGCGTCTGCCCGGCGCTGTGGATCATGAAGACGAGGTAGAGCGCGGCCAGCATGGCGGCGCCGGTGATGGGCCAGCGCAGCAGGCGGGCGGCCTTTTCCAGCGCCGAGGGTGGCACGCGGCCGTAGCCGGAGGAGGGCAGGGTGGCGGTCGCGCTCATGTGAGCCCCTCGTTCGCTGAGTACAGCGCCCGATCCCCCGGGGGGATGCTGGCCGGCTTGGGAGCGGCCCGTCGCTCGGCCAGCCTCAGTCGGGTTGACACTGAATTCTTCATTTGTTCAGCAGCATGCGGCCGGCCGCGCCGTCGAGCGCGTCCTTGGGCGATTGCAGTCCGTTGGTGATGGCCTCCAGGGCCGCGTCCATAGCGGTCCAGAAACGGCCGACTTCGGGCACATTGGGGATGGGCTCGCCCAGGCGGGCGTTCTCCATGCTGGCGCGAATCAGCGGGTTCACCGCCAGCTCGGCATAGAAGGCCTTGTTGGCGGGCACGCCGATCGGCACATCGGCATCCAGGATCTTCAGCGCCTCGGGGCGCATCAGGTGGTTTTCGATGAACTCGCGCGCGATGTCCTTGAGCCTGGAGGGCGCGGCAATCATGCAGCCCAGCACGCCGACAAATGGTTTGGAGGGCTTGCCGGCCACCACGCCCGGAATCGGCGCGACGCCGAAATCGATCTTGGCCTTCTTGGCGTTGTCCCAGGCCCAGGGGCCGGAAATCATCATCGCCACCTCGCCGCGCGCGAAGCCGGTCTCCATCTCCGAGTAGCGCGCGCCCTTGGGCATATGGCCCTCGCGGATGAGGCGGTTGATCATGCTGGCGCCGGCCAGCGCGCCGGCGTTGTTGACGCCCACCTTGGCGGTGTCGTACTCGCCCTGGGCGTCGCGCGGGAAGATCTCGCCACCGGCGCCGGCCAGCAGCGGCCAGCTGAAGAAGCTCTTGTTGTAGTCCCAGAGGATGGCGTGCTTGCGTCCTCCCGATTCGCCTTGCAGCTGCTTGTCCAGCGCGATCAGCTCGTCGAAGCTGGCGGGCGGTTTGGGCACCAGGGCCTTGTTGTAGATCAGCCCGGTGGTCTCGATCGCGATCGGGTAGCCCCACAGCTTGCCCTGGTAGCCCAGCGCCTTCCAGGCCCAGTCCTCCGATTCGGCGTAGAGCTTCTTGCCGGGGCGGATGGCGGTGAGCAGGCCGGACTTGGCCCACTCGCCCACGCGGTCATGCGGCCAGCAGAACACGTCCGGGCCCTTGCCCGCACCGACGGCCTGCTGGAACTTGTCGGTGGCATCCACCGGATGCTCCACCACCACCTTCACGCCCGAGGCCTGTTCGAAGGCGTTGCCCACCTTCTGCAGGCCGTTGTAGGCCTTGTCGCCATTGATCCAGACCAGCAGCTTGGGCGGTGTTTGTGCCAGCGCCGCACCCGACAACAGCGCCACAAGAGCGATGCATGCCCTCATGCCCCCAGCTCCGGCGCGGCCAGGCGGTGGAAGGCGCGGCCCTCGGCGTCGAACAGGTAGATCGCCTCGGGCGGCAGGCGCAGTTGCAGCGCGTCACCGGCGCGCAGCCGGTCGCAACCATTGCGGCCCTCGAACTGGCAGGTCAGGGGCTCCTCGATGCCGGGGTAGGGGCAGTAGGCGAAGGTCGTGCCGCCCAGCGACTCGACAAAGGCCACGGTGCTGTCGAGCCGGTTGCCCTCGCCGCCGATGCGCATGTGCTCGGGGCGGATGCCCAGCGTCAGCGTGGCGCCGGGCGTGGCGCGCCTGGCATCGACGCGGGCGCGCATGGTCTCGCCGCCGGCCAGCTTCAGCACGGCCTCGGTGTCCGTGGCGCTGAGCAGCTCGGCATTGAGAAAATTCATCTTCGGGCTGCCGATGAAGCCGGCCACGAACAGATTGTCCGGGTGCTCGTAGAGCTCCAGCGGCGTGCCCACCTGCTCGATCTTGCCGGCCGAGAGCACGACGATGCGGTCGGCCAGCGTCATCGCCTCGACCTGGTCGTGGGTCACATAGACCATGGTGGTCTTGAGCTCGTCGTGCAGCTTGGCGAACTCGTAGCGCATGCGCACACGCAGCGCGGCATCGAGGTTGGAGAGCGGCTCGTCGAACAGGAACACCTCGGGCTTGCGCACGATGGCACGGCCGATCGCGACGCGCTGGCGCTGGCCGCCGCTCAAGTCCTTGGGCTTGCGGTCCAGCAGATGCTCGATGTGCAGGATCTTGGCGGCGTTGCGCACCAGGGTCTCGGTCTCCGCCTTGGGCACCTTGGCCAGCTTGAGGCCGAAGGCCATGTTGTCGAACAGATTCATATGCGGGTAGAGCGCATAGGACTGGAACACCATGGCAATGCCGCGCTCCGCGGGCGGCACGTCGTTGACCAAGCGGCCGCCGATGCGCAGCTCGCCGCCGGTGATCTCCTCCAGGCCGGCGATGGAGCGCAGCAGGGTGGACTTGCCACAGCCCGAGGGGCCGACAAAGACCATGAATTCGCCATCGCGAATCTCCAGGTCGATGCCATGCAGGATCTTGGTCTCGCCGTAGGCCTTGGCCACGGCTTGCAGTTTCACGTCCGCCACATTCGGTCCTCCGCGCCAACGTCCCAGGGGCTGCAGGCGCTTGTCTCACGCGGTACCACCCGGCTGGGGTGGTGCTGTATTTGTAGAGAATATACAGGTCAAAATGTAGTCATACAACAGCGCTACACCCTAGATCCGCTGATCAATTCATTGAAAATCAATGGGTTAGAATGTTGTTCGGGATTTCCCGATGTAGTGAAACTACACAAAATCCGGGTCGTGGGCGATACTTTGCCCATCGCTGCCGCTGATGCGGCTCTTGTGCTCCGGCCAGCCATCGCGCTCCCTGCCCCTTCGTCGGGCCATCTTCGTGGAGACGCTGTCGTGGCCCCATTGCTGAACACCCTATGACCGCCTCCGCCCTCCACGCCATCAAGGCACGATTCAAGAGCGTCACCACCATGAACGACAAGCCTCAATCCGAGATGCAAGCCCAGCTGCAGGCCCAATTCAAGGCCGCGCTGCAGCGCGAGCTGAGCCAGTCGACCCAGGCGCCCAGCCGCGAGACCCTGATGCGCGCCGCCGCCAGCGCCTGCCGCGAGCTGCTGAGCCAGCGCTGGGCCGCGACCCAGGCCGCCGACGCCCAGCGCGGCGAGCAGGCGCCGGTGCGCCGCGTGCACTATCTCTCGATGGAATTCCTGATGGGGCGGGCGCTGGGCAATGCCATCGCCGCCCTGGGTCTGGACGAGACCCTGCGCGAGGCCTTTGCGGCACAGGGTCAGGCCTTGCCCGATGTGCTGGAGCGCGAGCACGACGCCGCGCTGGGCAATGGCGGCCTGGGCCGCCTGGCCGCCTGCTTCCTCGATTCCTTCGCCGAGCTGGGCCTGCCGTCCTTCGGCTATGGCCTGCGCTACGAGTACGGCATGTTCGCCCAGGCGATCCAGGACGGCCGCCAGGTCGAGGCGCCCGATGATTGGCTGGCTCTCGGCAATGCGTGGGAAGTGCCGCGCCCCGAGGTGCGCTATCCGGTGGGCTTTGGCGGCCGCGTGGTGGCCGAGGCCGATGGCAGCCGCCATTGGCAACCGGCCGAGCAGCTGCTGGCGCAGGCGGTGGACTTCATCGTGCCGGCGCACCACAGCGAGCGCGTCTCGACGCTGCGCCAATGGCAGGCCAGCGCCGCCAAGCCGATCGATTTCAATGCCTTCTGCCGTGGCGACTACGCCGCCGCCGCCCAGCACCGCGTGGCCGCCCAGGCCATCAACTGGGTGCTCTATCCCGACGACTCCACCGACGCCGGCCGCGAGTTGCGCCTCAAGCAGGAGGCGCTGCTGGTGAGCGCCTCGCTGCAGGATCTGATCGCGCGCCATCTGCGCGAGTTCGGCTCGTTGCACAACCTTGGCAAGCGCAACGCCATCCACCTCAACGACACCCATCCAGCCCTGGCCCCCGCCGAGCTGATGCGCCTGCTGCTGGACCAGCATGGCCTGCAGTGGGACGAGGCCTGGGCCATCACCCGCGACGCGGTGTCCTACACCAACCACACGCTGATGCCCGAGGCGCTGGAGAAGTGGCCGCTGCAGATGATTGAGGCGCTGCTGCCGCGCCATCTGGAAATCATCTTCGAGATCAACCAGCGCTTCATGGACGAACTGCGCCAGCGCTTCCCGGGCGACGAGGCGCTGATGAGCCGCGTCTCGCTGATCGAGGAAGACGGCGGCTACGGCAGCGGCGGCGAGCGCCGCGTGCGCATGGCCCATCTGGCCATCGTGGCCTCGCACCGCGTCAACGGCGTGGCGGCGCTGCACTCGGAGCTGATGGTGCAGACCATCTTTGCCGACTACGCCCGCATCTGGCCCGAGCGTTTTCACAACGTCACCAATGGCGTGACGCCGCGCCGCTGGCTGCAGCAGTGCAACCCACAGCTGGGTGTGGTGCTGGATCAGCACATCGGCCAGGGCTGGCGCCAGGATCTCTCCGAACTCGCCCAGCTCAAGGGCCTGGCCAAGGATGCTGCGGTGGTGCAGCAGTTCCTGGGCGTCAAGCGTGCCAACAAGGAACGCCTGGCGGCGCTGATCCGGCGCGAGCTGGGCGTGGCGGTGAACCCCGACAGCCTCTTCGATGTGCAGATCAAGCGCATCCACGAGTACAAGCGCCAGCTGCTCAACATCCTGCATGTGATCGCGCGCTACCAGGCCATCGTCGCCAACCCGCAAGCCAACTGGACCCCGCGCACCGTGGTGATTGCCGGCAAGGCGGCCTCGGCCTACTTCATGGCCAAGCTCATCATCCAGCTGGCGCATGATGTGGGCCGCGTGGTCAACAGCGACCCGCGTGTGGGCGACAAGCTCAAGCTGGTGTTCCTGCCCAATTACGGCGTCTCGCTGGCCGAGACCATCATCCCGGCCGCCGACCTCTCCGAGCAGATCTCCACCGCCGGCACCGAGGCCTCGGGCACCGGCAATATGAAGTTCGCGATGAACGGCGCGCTCACCATCGGTACCTGGGACGGTGCCAATATCGAGATGGCCGAGGCCATGGGCGTGGAAAACATGTTCGTCTTCGGCCTGCGCACCGACGCGGTGGCGCGCATCAAGGCGCTGGGCTACGACCCGCGCCTGCATGTGGAAGAGAACAAGCAGCTGCAGGCCGTCATCGACGCGATCGCCACCGGCCAGTTCTCGGCCGGCGACACGGCACGCTACCGCCCGCTGGTGGACAAGCTGCTGGGCAGCGACCCGTATATGCTGATGGCCGATTTCGCCGACTATGTGGCCACCCAGGCACGCGTCGATGCGCTCTACCAGGACCAGGCGGCTTGGGGCGAGCGTGCCGTGCTGAACGTGGCCGGCATGGGCTGGTTCTCGGCAGACCGCACCATCGCTGAATATGTGGAGCGCGTCTGGTCCGTCAAGAGTCTGGGCTGAACGGAGCTTGAACCGATGCTGGATGCGAGCCAAGTCAGCGCGCTGCTGGAAGCGCGCCACAGCGATCCCTTTGCGGCCCTGGGCCTGCACGAGGACGCGACCGGCCGCCTCTGGCTGAGGGCGCTGCTGCCCGGTGCCGGCGCGGTGAGCGTGCTGGAAGCCGGCAGCGGCAGGCAGTTGGCGGTGCTGACTGAGCGTGCGCCGGGCTTTTTCGAGGCCGCGATCCCGCGCCGCAGGAAGCGCTTCGACTACCGCCTGGCGGTGCAATGGGCCGACGGCGGCGCCACCGAACTGGCCGACGCCTATGCCTACGGCCCCCAGCTTGGCGAGCAAGACCTGACCCTGCTGCGCGAGGGCACGCATCCGCGCCCCTACCTGGCCCTGGGCGCCCAGCCGCTGCAGCATGGCGAGGTGGCCGGCGTGCGCTTTGCCGTGTGGGCGCCGAATGCGCGCCGCGTCAGCGTGGTGGGCAGCTTCAACCACTGGGACGGCCGCCGCCATGCGATGCGCTTGCGCCACGACGCCGGCGTATGGGAGATCTTCGTGCCGCATGCGGCGCCGGGGGACCTCTACAAGTACGAGCTGGTCGGCGCCGACGGCACGCTGCTGCCGCTCAAGGCCGACCCCTATGCGCGCGCCGCCCAGCTGCGCCCGGATACCGCCAGCGTGGTGGCGGCCCTGCCGGCCGCGCGGCCCCTGCCGGCCGAGCGCGCCGGCGCGAATCGGCGCGACGCCGCCATCGCCATCTACGAGGTGCACCTGGCCTCGTGGCGGCGCCGCGATGGCGGCGATGGCGGCGATCGCGAATTTCCGAGCTGGGACGAGCTGGCCGCCGAGCTGCCCGCCTATGCCGCCGACCTGGGCTTCACGCACCTGGAGCTGATGCCCATCAGCGAGCATCCCTTCGACGGCTCCTGGGGCTACCAGACCCTGGGCCTGTACGCCCCCTCGGCCCGCTTCGGCCCGCCGGAGGGCTTTGCGCGCTTCGTGGCCGCCTGCCATGAACGCGGCCTGGGCCTGCTGCTGGACTGGGTGCCGGCGCATTTCCCGGCCGATGCCCATGGCCTGGCGCAGTTCGACGGCAGCCATCTGTTCGAGTATGCGGATCCGCGCGAGGGCTTCCATCGCGACTGGAACACCCTGATCTACAACTTCGGCCGCCGCGAGGTGCGGCAGTTCCTGGTCGGCAACGCGCTCTACTGGGCCGAGCGCTGGGGCGTCGACGGCCTGCGCGTGGACGCGGTGGCCTCGATGCTTTACCGCGACTACTCGCGCCCCTCGGGCGAGTGGCTGCCCAATGTGCACGGCGGGCGCGAGAACCTCGAGGCGATCGCGCTGCTGCGCGGCATGAACGAATTGCTGGGCCGCGAGGCGCCCGGCGCCATCAGCGTGGCCGAGGAGAGCACCAGCTTTCCGGGCGTGTCGGCGCCCACCTACAGCGGCGGCCTGGGTTTCCACTACAAGTGGAATATGGGCTGGATGAACGACACCCTGCGCTATATGCACGAGGAGCCGGTGCACCGCCGCTGGCACCACGACAAGATGAGCTTCGGCCTGGTCTACGCCTTCAGCGAGAACTTTGTGCTGCCGATCTCGCACGACGAGGTGGTGCATGGCAAGTGCTCGATGTTCAACAAGATGCCCGGAGACGACTGGCAGAAGTTCGCCAATCTGCGTGCCTACTACGGTTTCATGTGGGGCCACCCCGGCAAGAAGCTGCTCTTCATGGGACAGGAGTTCGGCCAGCCCGGCGAGTGGAACCACGATGCCGCGCTGCCCTGGGAGCTGCTGGCCGATGCGCGCCACGCCGGCCTGCAGTGCCTGGTGCGCGACCTGAATCGCCTCTACCGCGAGCAGCCGGCCCTGCACCGCCTGGACTGCGAGGCCGCGGGTTTCGAGTGGCTGCAGCAGGAAGACCGCGAGCAGTCGGTGTTCGCCTGGGCGCGTCACGACGGCGCGGGTGGCAGCGTGATCGTGGTGAGCAACTTCACCCCCGTGCCGCGCCATGGCTATCGGCTGCCGGTGCCGGTGGGCAGCACGGCCTGGCGCGAGCTGCTGAATACCGACTCTGCTCACTACGGTGGCAGCAATGCGGGCAACCTCGAGGCCACGCTGGCAGTGGAGCAGGGCGCCATCAGCCTGAGCCTGCCGCCGCTGGCCACCCTGTTCCTGGTGCCGGCATGACGCTCACCCATCTGCCCACACAGATCGAGGAGGGCCGCCACGAGCCGCTGGGCGCGCTGGCGCGCGACGGCGGCGTCAACTTCGCGGTGTTCGCCGAGAACGCGCAGGCGCTCGAGCTGTGCATCTTCGACGGCAGCGGCCAGCGCGAGCTGCGCCGTTATGCGCTCAGCGGCCCGCACGATGGCGTCTTCCACGGCTTTCTGCCCACCGTGGGGCCAGGTCTTGTCTATGGGCTGCGCGCCCACGGCCCCTACCAGCCCGAGGCCGGCCAGCGCTACAACCCGCACAAGCTGCTGCTGGACCCTTATGCGCGTGAAATCGTCGGCCACTTCGGCTGGCATGCCGAGCACCATGGCTACGAGCTGGGCCATCCGGAGGGGCCGCGCTCCTTCGACGCGCGCGACAACGCCGCCCAGGCCCTGAAGGCGCGCGTGCCGGCGGGGCTGGAAGGCCCGAGCCCGCGCGCCGGCGCGCCGCGCCACGCCAGCGCCGATGTGGTGCTGTACGAGGTGCATGTGAAGGGCTTCTCCAGGCTGCACCCCGGCATTCCCGAGGCGCTGCGCGGCAGCTATGCGGCGCTGGCCCATCCGGCCGCGATCGCGCATTTCAAGGCCCTGGGCGTGAGCACGCTGTCGCTGCTGCCGGTGCAGTACTGCGTGGACGAGCCGCATCTGGCCGACAAGGGCCTGCACAACTACTGGGGCTACAACACCCTGGGCTTCTTCGCGCCGGATCCGCGCCTGGCCCAGGTCGCGCACCGCCAGGATCCGGCCGCCGTGGTGGCCGAGTTCCGCGCCATGGTCCAGACCCTGCATGAGCACGGCCTGGAGGTGGTGCTGGACGTGGTCTACAACCATACGCCCGAGGGCAACGAGTTCGGGCCCACGCTGTCCTTCAGGGGCCTGGACAACCGCAGCTACTACCGCCTGGTGCCGGATGACGCCAGCCGCTGCGAGAACCTCACCGGCTGCGGCAACACCCTCAACACCGCCCATCCGCGCGTGGCCCAGTTCGTGCTGGATTCGCTGCGCTACTGGGTGCAGGAGCTGGGCGTGGACGGCTTCCGCTTCGACCTTGCGCCGGTGTTGGGCCGCACCCGCCATGGCTTCGACGGCAATGCCGCCTTCTTCACCGCGCTGCGCCAGGACCCGGTGCTGGCGGGCGTGCACCTGATCGCCGAGCCCTGGGATGCCGGCTACGACGGCTACCAGCTGGGGCGCTTCCCGGGCCGCTTCCTGGAGTGGAACGACAAGTTCCGCGACGCGGTGCGCGGCTACTGGCTGCAGTCCGGCTTGCCGGGCGGCAAGGTCGGCCGCGGCGAGTTCGCGCGCCGCTTCAGCGCCTCCAGCGATCTGTTCCACCATGCCCAGCGCAGCCCCAGCGCCTCGGTGAACTTCGTCGCCGTGCACGATGGCTATACGCTCAACGACGTGGTGAGCTACAGCCACAAGCACAACCACGCGAACGGCGAGGACAACCGCGACGGCCGCGATGGCGAGCTGAGCAGCGGCTTCGGTGCCGAGGGCCCCAGCGATGACGCGGCCATCAGCGCCACTCGCGAACGCGTGCGCCGCGCCATGCTGGCCACCCTGCTGCTGGCCCAGGGCACGCCGATGCTGAACGCCGGCGACGAGATCGCCAACAGCCAGGGCGGCAACAACAACGCCTACTGCCAGGACAACGCGATCGGCTGGCTCAACTGGGACCAGGCCGACCACGGGCTCGCCGCCTATGTGGGCGAGCTGCTGCGCCTGCGCCGCGAACACCGCCTGCTGCGTCACGCGCGCTGGTATGCGGGCCCGGGCTGCGGCGGGGCCGGCGACGCCTGCATCGCCTGGTACAGCCCGGCCGGGCACGAGATGCAGGTGCACGACTGGCACCATGGCGGCGAGCATGGCTTCGCCTGCCTGCTGAGTAATGCGGGCGATACCGAGGCCAGCCTGGCCATCCTCTTCAACCCCGAGGCCGCGCCGCAGGGTTTCACGCTCACGCCCCAGCCCTGGCGGCTGCTGCTGGACAGCAGCGGCGAGCTGAGTCCGCAAGACCTGCCCCCCGGCCAGGGCCTGCAAGTCCCCGCACGCAGCATGTTGCTGCTGCGCTCCTAGAAAGTCGCTATGGATCTGACCCAACGCACCGCCGGTGTGCTGCTGCACATCACCTCGCTGCCCGGCCCGCATGGCATGGGCGATTTCGGCCCCGATGCCTATCGCTATGTGGACTGGCTGGCCAGCGCCGGCCAGGGCCTGTGGCAGCTGCTGCCCACCACGCCGATCGGCCCGGGCGACTCGCCCTACCAGGGCGTCTCGGCCTTTGCCGGCAGCCAGTGGATGGTGGCCTTCGAGCCCCTGGTGGCCAAGGGCTGGCTGGCGCCGCCGCGCCTGCCCGAGGGCGGCTTCGACGCCCACCATGTCGACTATGGCCGCGTGCTGCCCTGGCGCGAACAGCAGCTGCGCCTGGCCGCTGCCGGCTTCTTCGCGCAGGCCGGTGCGGCCGACCGCAGCGCTTTTGCCGACTGGTGCCAGGCCAACGCGAGCTGGCTGGACGATTACGCGCTCTTCATGGCGATCCGCTCGCCGCTGAACGGCCAAGCCTGGTGGACCTGGATGCCGGCGCTGGCGCGCCGCGAGCCGGCCGCGCTGGCCGCCGCTCGCCAGAGCCATGCCGAGGAGCTGCGCTTCTGGCAGTTCGTGCAATGGCAGTTCGACGTGCAGATCGGCGCGCTCAAGAGCTATGCCAACGGCCATGGCGTGCGCATCATGGGCGACCTGCCCATCTTCGTGGCGCATGACAGCGCCGACTGCTGGTCGCGCCCCGATCTGTACCACCTGGACGAGCAGTTCCAGACCACGGTGGTGGCCGGCGTGCCGCCGGACGCCATGTCCACCGAGGGCCAGCGCTGGGGCAATCCGCTCTACCGCTGGGATCGCATGGCGGCCGAGCACTACGCCTGGTGGACGGCGCGCGTGAAACGCGCGCTGAGCCAGGCCGATGTGTTCCGCATCGACCATTTCCGCGGCTTCGCCGGCTATTACGAGATCCCCGGCAGCAGCCCGGATGCCAAGCAGGGGCGCTGGGTCTCCGGCCCGGGCAAGGCGCTGTTTGACGCCATCGAGGCGACGCTGGGCAAGCTGCCCATCGTGGCCGAGGACCTGGGCTTCATCACCGACGATGTGCATGCGCTGCGCGACGGCTGTGGCTTCCCGGGCATGAAGATCCTGCAGTTCGGTTTCGGCGGCGATGCCACGCACGAGTTCCTGCCGCATATGTGGCCGCGTGCCAGCGTGGCCTATACCGGCACGCACGACAACGACACGGTGCGCGGCTGGTGGGACGCCGCCTCGGCGCGCGAGCGCGCCTATGCCGGCAGCTACCTGGCCTGCGGCGCGCACGATGTGCACTGGGCCATGATCCGCGCCTGCTGCAACTCGGTGGCCAATATCGCGGTGTTCCCGATGCAGGACGTGCTGGGCCTGCCCAGCGCCCATCGCATGAACATCCCGGGCATCCTGGGCGGCAACTGGGGCTGGCGTTTCAGCTGGGACATGGTGGGCGCGGAGCCGGGGCGCGTGCTGGGCGTGATCAGCGCCGCCAGCGGCCGCGGCCCGCTGGCCTTGTTGCAACTGCCCTGACACTTAACCGGATCCCGGCATGAACACTACCGAAATCTTCCTGATCGCGATGGCGATCATCTTCACCGTGCCCTACCTGGTCTGGCGCCTCGGCGGCACCGACTATTTCGCGCCCCTGGTGGTGGTGCAGATCATTGCCGGCATCCTCCTGGGCCCGGGCGTGCTGGGCCGCGCCTACCCCGATTACTACCAGTTCGTCTTCAACGCCCAGGTGGTTCAGTCGCTCAACGGCATCGCCTGGTGGGCGGTGATGCTGTTCGTCTGGATCGCCGGCATCGAACTCGACCTCAAGAAGGCCTGGCAGCACCGCGTCGAGAGCGGCATCACCGCCGGCCTGGCGCTGGGCGCGCCGCTGGCGCTGGGCTGCGTGGTGGCGCTGGGCATGCTGGCCAGCGCGGGCTGGATGGGCCCCAAGGCGCTCAGCTGGCAATTCGTGCTGGGCGTGGGCATGTCCTGCGCGGTCACGGCCCTGCCCATCCTGATCCTGCTGATGGAGAAGCTGGAGATCCTGCGGCAGCCGATCGGCCAGCGCATTCTGCGCTATGCCAGCGTGGACGACATCGCGATCTGGGGCGTGCTGGCGCTGATCCTGATGGACTGGGGGCGGGTCGGCAAGCAGGGCCTGTTCCTGCTGGCCTTTGCCGGCCTGACCTGGGCCTTTCGCCACTTGATGCGAGCGATTCCCGAGCGCGACCGCTGGTTCGTGGGCCTGATCTGGCTGGCCCTGTGCGCCTTCGGCGCCGACTGGTCGGGCCTGCACTTCATGGTGGGTGCCTTCCTGGCCGGCGCGGTGATGGACGCCGACTGGTTCGACCAGTCCCAGATGGACCTGCTGCGCCAGCATGTGCTGCTGGTGATGATGCCGGTGTTTTTCCTCAGCACCGGCCTGCGCACCAACTGGGCCATGGGGGGCGCGGCGGTGTTCGTGGCCACCGGCGCGCTGCTGCTGGCCTCGGTGGCGGGCAAGCTGGCGGGCGTGCATCTGGCCGGCCGCATCCTGAAGTGGCAGCCGGGCGAGGCCTCCATCATCGGCTGGCTGCTGCAGACCAAGGCCCTGATCATGATCATCTTCGCCAACATCCTGCTGGACAAGCAGATCATCACCAGCGAGACCTTCACGGCCCTGCTGCTGATGGCGGTGGCCAGCACCATGCTGACCGTGCCGGTGGTGGCGCCCAAGCTGCAGCGGCTGAAGGCGCTGATCTTCCGCGCCGCCTGAGGAGCGCGGGAGCGGCGGCTAGCGGGCGCGCTTGGCGCGGTACATGTCGGCGTCGCTGCGTTCCATCAGCGCCTCCAGGCTCTCGCCGGGGCGCCGTTCGGCCAGGCCCAGGCTGATGCCGACCTGCAGGCCCGGCGCCAGCCGGCCCCAGTCGTAGGCGCGCACGCTGGCCTGCAGCCGCTCGCACACCTGCTGGGCGCGGCCCAGGCCGGCGTCCACCAGCAGCAGCACGAACTCGTCGCCCGCCAGGCGGGCGGGCAGGTCCTGCTCGCGCACATGCTCGCGCAGCAGCTGGGCCAGCGCCTTCAGCACCGCGTCGCCCACGCCATGCGAGTAGTTGTCGTTCACCTGCTTGAAGTGGTCCACATCGATCAGCGCCAGGCAGGGCGGCATGCGCTGCTCGCCCTGCAGCAGCAGGCGCAGATGCTGCTCGAAGTGGCGGCGGTTCGGCAGCGCGGTGAGCATGTCGCGCATCGCCAGCTGCTCCATCTGCTGCGAGCGCTGCGCCAGCTGCTGGACATCGCGCCGGTGCTGGCGCAGCTGCAGCTGCCAATCGATCACATGGGCGCGGTTCTGCAGGCTTTGCTTGCGCGTCTCCTGCTCGTGGCGCGAGAGCTCGCGCAGCGCCTCCAGCGCCTCGCGGTAACGGCCCTGCTGCTCGCACAGATAGCTCACCAGGTTCTGCCCCAGCTGTATGAAGCCCTCGTGGCGCGCCTGCTGGCCGCAGGCGCTCATGCGGCGCGCGGCGGCCTCGGCCTCGGCCAGCTCGCCGCGCGCCAGCGCCAGCTCGGCCACGCACCAATGCACCGAGGCGCTGACCCAGGCCTGGGCGAAGCTGGTCTCGTAGTCGCGCAGGCGGTTCAACTCGGCCTGGCCTTGCGTGATGTCGAGCCGCCAGCAGTGGTGCAGGGCGCGCGCCAGCGTGGCCTTGACCTGCAGCGCATGCAGGCTGCCCGGCGCCATCGCATTGAGCTCGTGCGCCTGGTGCGGGCTGATGGCGGCATCGTCCAGATGGCGGGCCAGGCGCGGCAGCGCCGTCGGCGCCTGGCCGAGGCGGCGCTCGTTGGCATGGTCGGCAATCGCCACCAGGGCCATATTGATGTGCAGCTCGTAGGTGTTGAGCGGCGGCTCGCAGCGGCGCGAGATCGCCACCGCATTCTCGAAGGCGCGCTCGGCCTCGGCATAGTTGCGGCCGCTGTGCGCGGCCACGCCCAGCGCATGGTGGGCCATCACCTGCTCGCGGCCCGGCGGCAGCGCCTCGCCCAGGCGCACCGCCAGCAGCGCGCTTTCCACCGCCTCCTCGTAATGGCCCAGGCGGGTGGAGGCGATGGCATGGGTGCACAGCGCCAGCGCCTCGCCGGCGGCGAGGTCGCAGCGCTCGAACAGCAGCGCGGCGCGCTGCGCCAGCTCATGCGCCTGGCGGTAGCCGCCCAGCAGGCGCAGCTGGCAGCTCGATAGGCACAGCATCGCCTGCGCCTGGATCTCGATGTCGCCGCTCTGCTGCCCCAGCGACAGCGCCTGCTCGGCCAGCTCCACCGCCTGCGCGGCCTGGCCGATATTGGCCAGGGTCTCGGCCCTGGCCAGCAGCTCGGCGGACTTGGCCCGGGACTTCATTCCGTCTGGTGCAGGCGCTTGGCCACCGGGTTGGGGCGCAGGCGGTAGGCGTCGGGCATGCCCGAGCCCAGCAGCGGGCGCAGATAGAGGCGGAAGGCGTCGGTGATGTCGGTGCCGCAGGGGCTGATGAACTCGTCCTCCATCACGCGCGTCTTGCCGGCCACCGCCTCCAGCGGCAGCAGCTCGTAATCGGCCGAGTAATAGCCGTTGCGCTTGATCGCCACCGAGCCGTCGCGGTCGCCCCAGATCGCGTACTGCACCGCCTTCTCGCCGACCTCGCGCGCCTCGCGCTGGTCCACGTCGGAGACGCAGCCGACGAAGCTGCGCTGCAGATAGCCGAAGGTGTCGCCGCGCACGCGCTTGATCTTGAGCTTGCTCTTGATCTCCTCGCACAGCAGGTCGGCCAGGGCGCCGGTGCCGGAGAGCTGCACATTGCCATGCGCATCGCGCTCCAGGTCCTTGGCCAGCTGGGCCGCGATCGCCTCGCCCGAGGCGTCGTGGATGCCCTCGGAAACGGCGATCACGCAGCGGCCATGGCGCTCGTACATGGTCTTCACGTCGACCAGGAACTGTTCCAGCTCGAATACCCGCTCGGGCAGGTAGATCAGGTGCGGGCCGTCGTCGGGGAACTTCTTGCCCAAGGCGGCGGCGGCCGTCAGGAAGCCGGCATGCCGGCCCATTACCACGCCCACATAGACGCCGGGCAGGGCGGCGTTGTCGAGATTGGCGCCGGCAAAGGCCTGAGCCACGAAGCGCGCCGCCGAGGGGAAGCCCGGCGTGTGGTCGTTGCCGACCAGGTCGTTGTCGATGGTCTTGGGGATGTGGATGCAGCGCAGCGGGTAGCCCGCCTTGCGGGCCTCCTCGCTGACGATGCGCACGGTGTCGGAGGAGTCGTTGCCGCCGATGTAGAAGAAATGCTCGATCTCATGCGCCTGCAGCACCTTGAAGATCTGCTGGCAGTAGGCGAGGTCGGGCTTGTCGCGGGTGGAGCCCAGCGCCGAGGCCGGCGTGCCGGCCACCAGCTCCAGGTTGTGGCTGGTCTCCTGCGTCAGATCGACGAAGTCCTCGTTGATGATGCCGCGCACGCCATGGCGGGCGCCATAGACCAGGCTCACGCTCTTGTGGCGGCGCGCCTCCAGCACCACGCCGACCAGCGACTGGTTGATCACCGCGGTGGGGCCACCCCCCTGCGCAACAAGGATTTTTCCACTGGCCATGCTGGGCTCCTGTCGATACCGGAGCCCTCATTGCAACACATCATTGCAGTTCCAGAACCAGGCTTGAGCGTGGCGGCAGGTTCAGCGATGAGCCCAGCTCGTGGCGCTGGCCGCTGATGACGTCGACCGCATGCGTGCGGCCCGCCAGCGACTCGGCAAAGCGCGCCAGCGCCAGCGGGGTCTCGGTCTTGTTCTTGTTCAGCACCACCATCACGCGCTGCCCGGCATCGGCGCGGAAATAGACGTAGACCCCGTCCAGCGGGTTGTAGTGCACCAGGCTGCCGCCGTGCACCGCGCTGGCCGTCTTGCGCCAGTTCAGCAGCCGGCGCAGCCAGGCCTGGAATTCGCGCTGGGCGGGGGCCAGGCCCGCGCCGCTGAAGCCGTTGCTGGCGTCGCCGGCCCAGCCGCCGGCGAAATCGCTGCGCACCACGCCGTCGTCACGCTCCAGCGGGCTCTTCATCAGCAGCTCGGTGCCGTAGAAGAACTGCGGCGTGCGCCGGGTGGTGGCGATCACGGTGGCGGCCATGCGCATCAGGGCCTCGTCCCCGCCCAGCGCCGAGAAGATGCGGTTGGTGTCGTGGTTGCCCTCGAACAGCACCATGCGGGCGGGCTCGGGGTAGAGGGCGTCGTTCATCATGGCCTCGTAGAGCTTGCCCAGCCCCACGCCATAGCCGCGCCCCTCGGGCTCGGTGAGCGCATCGCGCAGGCGGCCATGCAGCGGGAAGTCCATCATGCTGGGCATGGCCGAGACATAGCCGTCGGCATTGCGCCGGCCCTTGAGCCAATGCGCCACCATCAGTGGGTTGTCGCTCATCTCCTCGCCCACCATGGTGAGCCCGGGATACTCGGCCATGATGGCGGCCGACCAGCGCGCCAGGAAGGCCTTGTCCGAGTAGGGATAGGTGTCGACGCGCAGACCGCTGAGCCCCGCGTACTCGATCCACCAGACGGCGTTCTGCACCAGATAGGTGGCCAGCAGGGGCTGGCGCTGGTTCAGGTCGGGCATGCTGGGCACGAACCAGCCGTCCTGGAAGCGCTGGCGGTCGCTGGCGGCGGCGTAGGGGTCCTGCACCGTGCTGTGGCGGTGGTTGGTCTCCAGATAGGGCTGGCCGGGGTTGACCCAGTCGCGGCTGGGCGGGTCCTGCATCCACCAATGACCCGAGCCGATGTGGTTGGGCACGATGTCCTGGATGAAGCCCAGGCCCAGCGCCTTGGCGCGCGCCACCAGCTGGCGGTAGTCCTCGTTGCTGCCGAAGCGGGGGTCGATCCTGTAGAGGTCGGTGGGCGAATAGCCGTGGTAGGAGTACTCGGGCTGCTTGTTCTCCAGCAGCGGCGTGGGCCAGACCTGGGTGAAGCCCATCGCGGCGATGTAGTCGAGGTGCTGGGCCAGGCCGGCCAGATCGCCGCCATGGCGGGCGCTGGGGTTGCCGCGGTCAAGGCGGTCGCCCAGCGTATCGATCTGGTCGTTGCGCGGCTCGCCATTGGCGAAGCGGTCGGGCACCACCAGGTAGATCGCGTCGCGCGGGCCGAAGCCCTGGCGGCGGGCCGAGCCGGGCGCGCGCGCCCACAGCGGGTAGGCCGGGCTCAGCACCGTCTTGCCGGCGCGCTGCAGGTCCAGTTGCAGGCTGCCGGGGCGGGCGCCGGGCAGGATCTCCAGGTCCAGGAACAGGTAGTTGGGGCTGTCGCTGCGCTGGCTGCCCAGCAGGCGCACGCCGGCATAGGGCCGCAGTCGCGCCGTCAGCTCGGCAATGCCCTGGCCGTGCAACATCAGCTGCAGGCGCTGGTTCTTCATGCCCACCCACCAGTTGGCGGGTTCGATGCGCTCGAGTGGCTGGGCCGACTGGGCTGACGCATGGCCCATGGCCAGGCATAGCAGGGCGGCGAGCAGGGTGTTGGTTGTCTTCATTTGGCGTGGCTGCTGGAGTAGACCTGGATGGACTGCGGCGGCAGATCGAAGACCCGTCCGCTGTGTGGACGGGTTGCCGGCTGAGGGTACTGGCGCTTCAGGCCGCCGGGCTGCGGCCCCAGCTCGATCCGCCGCGCCTGCTCGCCATAGTTGATCAGCACCAGGCTCAGCCGGCCGCCGAGGCGGCGCTGGAAGCCCAGCACCTGGCCATCGGCGAAGGCCAGCCGGTAGCGGCCGCGCGCCAGCTCGGGCCGGCCATTGCGCAAGCTGAGCATGGCCTTGTAGAAGTTCAGGATGGAGTTCGGATCGGCTTGCTGTCGCTGGGCATTGTGGCTGGCGGCATTGGGCGAGGCGGGACGGAAGGGGGCGGCGCTGCTGAAGCCGCTGGCATCCGCGCTCCAGCTCATCGGGCTGCGCAGCGGTGCGTCGCCCGCCAGCCCCGGCACGCCCGCCATGCCCACTTCCTCGCCGTAGTAGATGAAGGGCGTGCCCGGCAGCAGCAGGTAGGTGGCGGCCGCCAGCTTGTATTGCGCTTCGTTGCCGGCGAACTGGTCCCAGGCGCGCGCGCCGGCGAAGATGTCGTGGTTGGAGAGCATGGTCGCCATGTCCAGTGGCGCGCTCTCGAAGTATTGCCCGACCGCCTTGATCGCCTCGGCATCGCCCTTGGCGGCCTTGACGATCTTGCCCTCCAGGCCGAAGCCGAAGGCGCTGCCGCAGATCGCCGGGGCGGCGTAGACCTTGGGCTCGGCGGTGGCTTCGCACACCACATGGCGGCGCGGATAGCTGCGTATCAGCCCGCTGAACTCGCCGGTGAGGCGGCGGCTTTCGGGCTGGTCGTTCCAGTCCTTGGCGCTGTTCTCGATCAGATGCGGCACGGCGTCGAGGCGGTAGCCGTCGAGCCCGCGGTTGAGCCAGTAGCGCAGGCTGTCGCGGTGGTAGGCCACCACCGCCGGGTTGCGCAGATTGAAGTCCGGCATGTGCGGGCCGAAGGTGCCGAAGTAGCGGCTCTCGTCGGCGCTCGTGTCGCTGCCCGCGTACCAGGGGTTCTTGCCCCAGATGTCCCAGTCCTTCAGTTCATCGGACGGCTCGCGCCAGACAAACCAGTCGCGGTAGGGGCTCGTCTTGCTGGCGCGCGCCTCGGCGAACAAGGGGTGGGCCTGGGCGCTGTGGTTGAGGATGTAGTCGATGATCACGCCGATGCCGCGCGCATGCGCCTGCTTGATCAGCTCGTCGAAGTCCGCCAGGCTGCCGTAGGCGGGCTCGATGCTGCGGAAGTCGGTGGTGGCGTAGCCGTGGTCGTGGTCGGCGCTGGTGAAGATGGGCATCAGCCAGATGCCCTTGATGCCCAGATCCTTCAGGTAGTCCAGCCGCTGCGTCAGGCCGCGCAGATCGCCGATGCCGTCGCCATCGCTGTCCTGGTAGCCGCGCACAAAGATTTCCATGAAGGCGCCATGGGCCCAGCCGGGCCGCAGCGGGCTGGCGCTGGGGCGCTGCGGCACCGGGCTCAGGTCCACCGGCGCGGCACGGCCTGTTGCGGCTGCCAGCGCCAGGCTCAGGGATAGGGCCAGAAGGCTTGGGCGCGCGCATTGCTTCTTCATCTTGGTGACCTGGTGTTTGTAGCAAAAGTACTCACTGTTTGACACGCCATTCAGACTTAAGCATGCCATCCGATTGCTGAATTCATGTTGGTGAATTCAGCGCTTATGAAATTTATGTAGTTTTGCTACTATGTTTCGGCGCCTCCCTGTCTGGGCGGCAAGAACAGCGCGGGGCGAGGAGATGCGACGAAGCATGAAACAGTGGGCGGCCGTCCACATCGGGTTGTGCCTGGGCATGGCGATCATGGCGGCAGGCGTGCGGGCCGAGACCGGCGTGGCCGCCTGTGATGCGGCGGCCGACCAAGTCTTGCAGGCTGCGCCCGCCATCGAGGCAAGGGCCCATTGGCTGGACGCGCGGCAGGTCGCCTGGCCCGGCATGGCGCCGGCGGGCAGCTACAAGCTCTACCACTCGGCGGCCGGGCGGCTCGCACTGGCACAGGGGCAGGTCAGTGGCGCCGACGGCGAACTGAACCTGCAGGCGCAAGACCTGACCCCGAGCGAACTGGCCGGCACGCCCCGCCAGCATCTGGGTGCCGGCGTGCGCCTGAGCCTGCCCGCTGGCTTGCCGCGCGAGACCCTGCAGGACCTGCTGCGGCAGCAGTTGCTGCTGGTCCATGACGGTGCTGACGGCACCACGCGGGCCACGGGCCTGCAGCTGGCCGGCGTGCTGGACGATCTGTACGCGGCGGCGGCACAGCTGCCGGACCTGGGCGTGAGCCTGCCGGCGCGCGCCGGCACGCGCTTTCGGCTCTGGGCGCCGACCGCGCAGGCGGTGTCGGTCTGCATCTACCCGCGCGCACAGGGCCGGGCCAGCCGGCTGCAGCCGCTGAGCCTGGATGCCGCCACCGGCGCCTGGGGCGGCGGCCCCTCGCAGCGTCTGGACGGGCAGTACTACCGTTATCTGCTGCAGCTGTTCGTGCCCGGCGTGGGCCTGGTGCGCAATCTGGTCACCGACCCCTATTCGGTCAGCTTGAGCGCCGACTCGCAGCGCAGCTATATCGCCGAGCTGGCTGCGGCACGCCTGCAGCCGCCGGGCTGGGCCGCCAGCCGCATTCCGGCCGGTGTCGAGGCGCCCACCGACATGGCGATCTACGAGCTGCATGTGCGCGACTTCTCCATCGGCGACGACAGCGTGCCCGCGGCGCATCGCGGCAAATACCTGGCCTTCACCGACCGCGGCTCGCGCGGCATGCGCCATCTGCGCGCGCTGCGCCGGGCCGGCATCACGGACGTGCACCTGCTGCCGGTGTTCGACATCGCCAGCATCCCGGAGCGTGGCTGCCTGCAGGCCAAGGTGCCCGCGGCCGCGGCCGACAGCGAGCGCCAGCAGGCCGCCGTGATGGCGGTGGCGGGGCGCGATTGCTACAACTGGGGCTACGACCCCTGGCACTACAGCGCGCCCGAGGGCAGCTACGCCAGCGATGCGGAGGATGGCGCGCGCCGCGTGCTGGAGTTCCGCCGCATGGTGATGGGGCTGCACGAGGCCGGGCTGCGGGTGGGCATGGACGTGGTCTACAACCACACCGCCGCATCCGGCCAGGCGGCGCACTCGGTGCTGGATCGCATCGTGCCCGGCTATTACCAGCGCCTGGATGCGGCCGGCCGGGTCGAGCGCTCGACCTGCTGCGCCAACACCGCCACCGAGCACCTGATGATGGGCAAGCTGCTGCTGGATTCGGTGCTGCTGTGGGCGCGCGAGTACAAGATCGCCTCCTTCCGCTTCGACCTGATGGGGCACCAGCCGCGCGCCCTGATGGAGCAGCTGCAGGCACGCCTGAAACGCGAGCTGGGCCGCGAGGTGCAGCTGATCGGCGAGGGCTGGAATTTCGGTGAGATCGCCAACGGCGCGCGCTTTGTGCAGGCCTCGCAGCTGGCCCTCAACGGCAGCGGCATTGGCACCTTCAGCGACCGCGCGCGCGACGCCATCCGCGGCGGCAGCGCGGCCGACAGCGGCGCGGCCCTGCTGGCCCGCCAGGGCTATGTCAACGGGCTCGTCTACGACCCGAACGGCCATGGCCAGCACAGCCGCGAGGAGCTGCTGCGGGCTGCCGATCTGGTGCGCGTGGGCCTGGCCGGCTCGCTGCGCGACGTCGAGCTCGAAACCTGGAATGGCGAGCGCAGAAGGCTGGACCAGATCGACTATGCCGGCCAGCCCGCCGGCTATGCCTCGCAGCCCGCCGAGGTGGTCAACTACGTGGACAACCACGACAACCAGACCCTGTTCGACATCAATGTCTGGCGTCTGCCGCGGGGCACCAGCGCGGCCGACCGCGCGCGCGTCCAGGTGCTGGCCGTGGCGCTCAACAGCTTCAGCCAGGGCGTGGCCTATTTCCATGCGGGGCTGGAATTGCTGCGCTCCAAGTCGCTGGATCGCAACAGCTATGAATCGGGCGACTGGTTCAACCGGCTCGACTGGAACCTCAAGGACAACTTCTTCGGCAGCGGATTGCCACCCCAGGGCGACAACGGTGCCGACCACGCGCTGATGCGGCCCTTGCTGGCCGATCCGGCCATCAAGCCGGGGCCGGCCGAGATCGCCTGGACGAATGCCGCCGTGGCCGACCTGCTGCGCATCCGTGCCAGCAGCACGCTGTTCCGCCTGCGCAGCGCGGCCGAGGTGCGGCAGCGTCTGCAGTTCCTCAACACCGGCCCCGGCCAGAACCCGGTCGTGATCGCGGCCAAGCTGGATGGGCGCGGCCATGCCGGCGCCGGCTGGCGGGCGCTGCTGTACTTCGTCAATGTCGACAAGCAGGCGCATGAATTGCTGCTGCCGAGCGAGGCGGGCCTGGCCTATCGCCTGCATCCGGTGCAGCGCGCCGCTGCTGCTGCCGACCGGCGCGTGGCGGCCGAGGCGGCCTATGCGCCGGCGCAGGGGCGTTTCAGCCTGCCGGCGCGCAGCGCCGTCGTCTTTGTGCTGGACTGATCTCCGCCTAGCAAACGCGTCGTTCATCGCCCCGGCGGGGGCGCTCGTCGCCTCGCCGCACCGATGGGCCCGAATCGCACTAGCATTGGGCCGACTGCTCGCCGGAGGTCCACCATGAAAGCGCTGATCGCTGTCCTGCTCGCCTGTACGCTGGCCGCCTGCGCCACGCCGCCGCAACCGGTCGTCGCGACCGCGACCCTGTTGCGCGACGCGGCCTTTGCGCCCAGCACCGAGGTCATCGATGCCGGCCAGGTGATGGCGCTGAGCGACGAGATGCGCAGCTATCTGCGGCGCGAGCTCGGCGCCCAGCTGCGCAGCAACGGCACCCGGCAGGGCCTGCTGGATGCGCTCTATACCAAGAGCCAGCTCAAGCTCGAGTACGACACCGCGATGACGCGCACGGCGGCGCAGGCCTTCGAGGCGCGCGCCGGCAACTGCCTGTCGCTGACGCTGATGACGGCCGCCTTCGCCAAGGAGCTGGGCCTGCCGGTGCATTACCAGAACGTGCTGGTGGACGAGCTCTGGAGCCGGGTGGGCAATCTGCAGTTCGTGGCCGGCCACGTGAACCTGCGCCTGGGCCGGCGCCATACGGAGTTCAAGGTCTATGGCGACGAGGCCGAGAATCTGATCGTCGACTTCATGCCCGGTGCGCAGATCCGCAGCCAGCGCAGCCTCGACATCGATGAGTCGGTGATCGTCGCCATGTACATGAACAACCGCGCCGCCGAGTCGCTCAGCGAGGGCAAGGTGGACCAGGCTTACTGGTGGGCGCGCGCCGCGGTGCTGCACGAGCCGCGCTATCTGGGCGGCATCAACACCCTGGGCGTGATCTACCGCCGTCATGGCGAGCTGGATGCCGCGGCGCGGGCCTTCCGCGAGGTGCTGCAGCGCGAGCCCGCCAACACGCCGGCGCTGGCCAATCTGGTGGTGGTGCTGCGCGAAACCGGTCAGACCGAAGAGGCTGATCGCCTGAACCTGCGCCTGGCCGAAATCCAGCCCTATCCGCCCTTCATGTTCTACGACCAGGGCCGTGATGCCATGCGTGCCGGCGACTTCAAGCGTGCGCGCGATCTCTTCAACCGCGAGATCGCGCGCAACGCCTATTTCCATGAGCTGCATTTCTGGCTCGCGCTGGCCAACTATGCGCTGGGTGACATGGTGGAGGTGCGCCGCGAGCTGACCCTGGCCAAGGACAACAGCACCACCTTGCGCGATCGCGAGCTTTACAGCGCCAAGCTGGACAGCCTGCGCGTCAAGCGCAGCTATTGATCAGAGCGGCGGCAGGCCGTGGCGCGCGCGGGCGCGCGTGCAGGCCTCGTCGCCCAGGCCCAGCGGCGCGCGCAGCCCGAACTCGCGGCAGGGCGCGGGCCGCCACTCGTAGATGCCGCAGCTGGCTTGCACGCCCACTTTGCCCACCAGGGCGGCGCAGCGCGGTTGCGCATGATCGGTGCCGCGCATGCGGCAGCTGCTGTCGGTGAGCTCGACGGTCAGGCCATCGGGCACCGGGCCGCCCTCGCTGAGCAGTTCGGCACGCGCGAAGTCCACGCGGAAACTCGCGCAGCAGGCGCCGCAGCGGGTGCAGGGGTTGTCGGCCGCGCTCATCGCACAGCCCCGGCGGTGAGCGGGCGGCGCAGCAGCACACCCAGCAGCGGCACGCTGAGTGCGAAGGCCGCCACGCCGGTGGCCCAGAAGGCCTGCATCGCGGCTGAGGGCGCTGTCTGCAGCAGCCAGGCACAGGCCAGCGCGCTGACGATCAGGCGCAGCATCTCGCCCGCGCGCCTGGCCTGCGGGTCCTCCAGCAACTGGGTCAGCAGCACCAGGCCGGCGGCCAGCCCGAGCGCCAGGGGCAGGGCGGTGGAGAGCGCCAGGCCCGGCGCCAGCGCCAGGAACAGCACGCCCAGGCCCAGTTGGATGAACAGGTGTACCAGGCCGTAGATCGGCAGGCCCGCGGGCAGCGGCGGCGCGTAGCGGTGGAACTGCCGCAGGTCCGGTACCGGCTTGGGCGCCAGCCGCTCGAGATCCGCCGGGCGCCAATCCGGATGCCGGAACCAGAGCGCCAGCTTGTCGCGCCAGCGCGCCGTCATGCGCATATCGCGCCAGCGCTCGGCGTAGACATGCAGATTGGCCGAGAGCGGGTTCCAGCGCCGCAGCTGGCCCAGCACGCCATAGACGATGGGCTCGTCCGCGCGCTCCTCGACGAAGCTGCCGAACAGGCGGTCCCAGAGGATCAGGATGCCGCCGTAGTTGCGATCCAGGCAATAGGCGTTCTGACCATGGTGGACGCGGTGGTTGGAGGGCGAGACGAAGACACGGTCGAACCAGCCCAGCCGACCCACCAGCCGCGTATGCACCCAGAACTGGTAAAGCAGATCGATCAGCGCCACCGCGCCGAACACCAGCGGCGGCACGCCCAGCACGGCCAGCGGCAGGTAGAAGATCCAGCTGAAGAGAAAGCCGGTGCCGGTCTGGCGCAGCGCGGTGCTGAGGTTGTATTCCTCCGAGCTGTGATGCACCGCATGCGCGGCCCACAGCAGCGCCACCTCATGGCCAAGGCGGTGATACCAGTAGTAGCAGAGGTCGTACAGCAGCAGCGCCAGCAGCCAGACCCAGAGCGCGTCCGAGCGCAGCGGCAGCAGCGCCAGCTGCTGCCAGGCGAGCGTGTAGATGCCCACCGTGAAGGTCTTGCTGAACACCTCGATGAGCTGGCTGGTGATGCCGGCCGCCAGGCTGGAGACGGTGTCGGCCGCGCGGTAGATCGTCTGGCCGCGCCAGCGCCCCCAGGCGAATTCCAGCCCGATCATCAGGATGAACACGGGAGCGGCATAGACGATGGGGTTGAGCATGGGCAAGCGCCGGCGTGAGGAGTTGCGAGCGCTATTGTCCTGGCCCGTGACGCCCGCCGCACGCAGGAATGCGACACTTGCCAAACCCCCGGATCATGCGCAAAGGAGGTCCCGATGTCGCGTCACATATTCCCGCCGGCCGCTGTCCTTGGGGCGGCATTGCTGGGCGCGTCGATGCGCCTTTGTGCCGCCGACCTGAGCTTGCAGGTGCTGGACCGCAGCGGCAGGCCGCTGCCCGATGCGGTGGTGCTGCTGGACAGCAGCGTGCCGGGCGCGCGCCCGCTGCCCAAGGCCGAATACCTGATCGCGCAGGAAAAGATGAAGTTCGTGCCGGCCCTCTCGGTGGTGCCGGTGGGCGCCAAGGTGGTGTTCAGCAACCTGGATCGCTGGGACCACCATGTGCGCGGCGGCCAGATGGGGCCGGGAGGCGTCTATCTGGACCCCAGCCAGGGCTTTGCGCTGCGCCTGGCCGGCCGGCTGGAAGGCAAGGCCCCCAGCAGTGCCAGCCAGACCTTTGTCCAGCCCGGGCCGCAACTGCTGGGCTGCCATCTGCATGGTTCGATGCGCGGCCATGTCTATGTCAGCGATTCGCCGTGGGCGGCGGTGAGCGATGCCGAGGGGCGGCTGAGCTTCAGCGGGCTGCCCGAGGGGGCTGCCCGGTTGCGCGTCTGGCACCCGGATCAGCTGCTGGATGGTCAGGTGCAGAACATCCAGCTCGGTGCCGCCGCCAACAGCCTGAGCCTGCCGACCCAGATCGTGCCGCGCCGCACTGCGGCCGCGCCCAGTGCCCAGCCCTATTGAGCGCCCCAGACCTGCCGCTTCGCGTCAGGCCCCCCGAGGGGGTCAAGCAAACTCGGGAGCGGCCCGTCGTTTGCTTGTGGGCCGGCGCCGGCTCAGCCCAGTTCGGCCAGTAGCTTGGTGACCTCGGCCTTCTCCGGATAGTTCTTCTTGCCCTGCTTGTCGAGGTTCTTCAGCTCGGCGATCGCCGAGGTCTTGTCGCCCGACAAGGCATGCAGCTTCGCCAAGTTGAGGCGATAGCTGTTGGACGTGGGCGCCATTTCCACCACCTGCTTCTGGATTTCCAGCGCCCTGGCAACCTGCTTGTTGGCGCCCAGCACGGTGGCCAGCGTGTCCATCAGGGCCGGCTGGCCGGGCGCGGCCTTGGTGGCTTTCTCTGCCTCGACCAGGGCAGGCGCCAGCTTGCCTTGCTTGAAATAGGTCCATGCCAGGTTATTGAGGGCGATCGGGTAGTCCGGCCGCAGCGTCAGCAGTTGCTGCAGGCGCTTCTCCGCACCGGCATAGTCCTGTCGCGCCAGTGCCTGGTCGCTCAGATAGAGCAGGAACAAGGCATCCTTGGGATGGTCCTTGATCCAGCTCTCGATGAATTTGGCAGCCTCGGCATCCTTCTTTGCCTTGGTCAGGACGTAGTGATACTGGGCCGGCGCTTGCGCCGGATTGGACTTGCCGAGGGCATTGTGGAAAGCCGCGGCGGCCTGCTCCAGATGGTTCTGGTTCTGCTCGATTTCGCCTTCCAGCATGAAACCAAGTGCCTGGGCGGGGAACTTTTGCTGCACGCGCCGGGCGATCTTCAGCGCGTCATCGAAGCGCTGCTGGCGCAACGCCAGCATGATGGCAGCGCGCTGGGTCTGCAAGGCATCGGGAGCCAATTCAAGGGCCCGTTTCACCGACCTCGCCGCGCCGTCCAGATCCTTGCTGGCAAGCTGGGTGTCGGCCAGACCCAGCAGGGCGCTCACCGAGCGCGGTTGCACCGAGATCAGGCGGTTGAAGGTGGCGAGCGCCTGGTTGGCGTCGCCGGCGTTCAGCTGCGCGCGCCCGAGGCGCTCCTGCAACTCCGGGTTGTCGGGCAGCGCGGCGACGGCGGCCTGCGCGGCCAGCAGTGCCTCCTGGGACTCCTCGTGCGCCAGGTGGTGTTCGATCAGGGCGCGGCGTGCCGCCGGGTCGGACGGATTCGCCTTCACCGCGTTGCGCAGCAGTTCGGCCACCTCCTTGGGTGAGCCGCCGGAGCGCGACCGCAACTCCGCCAATGCAATCATGGCGCGGCTGCTCTTGGGGTCCGCCTTGACGACGGCCTCAAGCCGCGCCTTGGCGGCGTCAGGCTTGCCCTCCACGAAATCGAGCGCGGCCAGGCTGGCAATGGCGGGGAAGAAGTCCGCACGCGCGGCCAGCGCCGCCTCGAAGGCCTTGCGTGCGCCGGCATTGTCCTTGCGCAGCAGCAGCACCTGGCCGCGCAGATTGGCGGCGATCGATTTGTCCGCCTGCTTGCGCTCCATCGCATCGATGGCGGCCAGCGCCTTGTCCAGATCGCGATGACGCACATGCGCGCTGATCAGCGCCATGTCCGCCGATATGCCGGTATCGCTGGCAGCGATGCTGCGCAGATCGCTGAAGCCGGCGTCGGCCTTGCCCTGCGCGATCTGGGCCATCGCCAGCGCGGTACGTGCCTTGGCGCTATCGGGCTTGCTCTGCACCGCCTTGGCGAAATAGGTCTCGGCATTCTTCAGGTCGCCGATGGCCAGATAGGCCTGGCCCGCCAGGGTCAGCGACTCGGCGTCCGCGTGGCCGCTTTCGAGCACTGGGCGCAGCGCATTGATGGCCTTGTCGGGTTGGTTGGACATCATGTTGGCGCGCGCCAGCAGGCGGCGTGCACCCAGGTCGTTGGGCATGGCCTGGACGGCGCGCATCAACAAGGTTTCGGCCGGGGCGCTGGCGCCCAACTGCAGTTCCACGGCGCCGGCCAGCAGCAGCATGCGCGGATGGTCGGGCATGGCACGCAAGCCCTTTTGTAGCAATGCCTGCGCCTCCTTGTACTGGCCCTTGCCCAACATCATCTGAGCTTCGAACACCAGCGTGTCCGGATGGCGCGGCAGGGCCTTGCGCATGGCCTCCAGCTGCTTGCCTGCGGCGTCTGCGTCATTGGCCGCCAGGTGCATGGTCATCAGCGCGCTGTGGGCGCGTGCCAGGTCGCCGCGCAGCGCCAGGGCCTTCTCGAAGGCGGTGCGCGCACCGGCGCGGTCGTCCTTGGCCATCAGCAGGTCGCCGCGCAACATGAAGGCCTGGGCGTTGCCGGGTTCGCGGGCAGTCAAATCTTCCATCAGCTTGAGCGCTTCATCGAGCTCGCCGCTGCCGGCCTTGAGCCGGGCCAGCAAAATCGTGGCCGCCCCATAGCCGGGCGCGAGCTTGAGCGCCTCGTCCACCGCCGCCTGGGCTCGTTCGCGTGCACCCAGCCCCGCATGGGCAGCGGCGATGCTGGTCTTGAAGTCGGCCATGGCCTTGGGCTGGCTGAAGGCAAGCAGGCCAAATTCATCCACCAGTTTGCGGCTCTCGCCCTGGGCCAGCAGGGCACGCGCCAGCTCGGGCATCACCTGTTCGTCGGCCACCTTCAGGCGGCGTGCCTGGCGCAGCTCGATCTCGGCACCCGCTGCATCACCCTGACCCAGCAAGGCCTTGCCCAGCAGCAGACGCGCCTCCGCCGATTCGGCATTCTTTTGCAGGACGTTCTTCAGCTGGATGGTTGCGGCGCTGTAGTTCTCCAGGCTCAAATACTCTTTGGCCGCGGTGATCAGTTCTGCCTCACTCTTGCCGCCACAGGCGGACAACATGATGAGGGCAGCGAGCGACAGGCTCGCCAGACCGAGCTTGGACCGGTGGCTGGATTTCTTCAAGACTTCCCCTTGCGTGTTGGGGCCGCACCGCTGGCGGCCTTGCTGCGCGCGAGTATGGCCGAGGCCATGCGGCCCAACAAGCGAGCAGAAACCAGCAGCGTGAAGAATTGGGGAGGAGGAGGGGGCTCAGGCGCTGGCCATCTCACGCACCACGGTGACTGTGCAGTCCGATTCCGCCACCACCTGGGCCGAGACGCTGCCGAGATAGCGCCGCAGCGCCGAGTTGCCGCGTGCGCCCATCACCACATGATCGACGCGGTTCTTGGCGGCAAATTCGATGATGGCATTGGCCGCGTCCGGCGCTTCCAGCACATGGAAGGTGAGCCGGCCGTCCTCCAGCTTGAGCGCGCGGGTGACAGGTCTTGCCCAGTGCTTGAGGGCGATCAACTGCTTGACGTGCAGGCTCTTGCCGTCCTTGTCGGTGAGCTCGTCCATGCCGATGCGGGCGGTCTTCATCACGCTGACGCAGGCCAGGCGGGCGCCGGGTTCGGTCTGCACGATGCGGCGCACCGTCTCGCGCAGCTGCTCCAGCAGGCCGGGGGTGGCATGGTCGATGTCCACCGCGGCCATGATGATGGGGCTGCGTGCCACCTGCTCGGTGACCGTGGCCTGGACCACCGGCTCGGAGCCGAGCGCGAAGAACCAGCGCTTGAGGGTCTTGATGGTGCCGCTGGTGTGCAGGCGTTCGGCGCGCTTGCTGAGGGTGATGCCCTCGGGGCGCTGCAGGTCCAGCGCCAGCTGGGCGGCGCTCTGGTAGCGCCGCTCCGGCTTGACCTCCAGGCAGCGCAGCACCACCTCCTGGAACCAGGGCGGGATATTGGGGTCGATGGCGCGCGGCGGCACCGGGTCCACGTAGAGGCGGCGGCGCAGGCCGCGCACCGAGGCGGGCTGGCCGAAGGGGCGCTCGCCGGTGGCAAAGTGGTACAGCATCACGCCCAGGGCGAACAGATCGCTGCGCGGATCGTTGCGCACGAACTGCACCTGCTCGGGCGACATATAGGGGCCGGTGCCCATCGGCAGCGAGAACTCCTCCTCGAGCAGATCGGGCAGCTGGTCGTGGCGCGACAGCCCGAAGTCCACCAGCACCGCCTCGCCGCTGGGGCGCAGCATGATGTTGCTGGGCTTGATGTCCAGGTGCACCACATGCTGGCGATGCAGTTCGTGCAGGGCGGTGGCCACGCGCGAGCCGATCTCGATCACCTCGTCCAGCGGCAGCGGCGCCTCGTCCAGGCGCGGGCGCAGCGATTGGCCGGCGATCTGTTCCATCACGATATAGGCCTGGCGGGTCCAGTCGCCGCGCGCCACGAAACGCGGTACATGCGGGCCCTTGAGGGCCGGCATCAGCATCTGCTCGACCTCGAAGCCGACGATGGTGGCGGGGTCCTCGCCGCCCTTGATGCGAGGCACCTTCATGATGAGGGGGAAGTCCTCGCCGGGCACCGGCTCCAGCCGCGTGACGCGCCAGAGATTGGCCATGCCGCCCTGGTGCAGGCGCTCTTCCAGTCGGAAACCATCCAGCACCAGGCCGGGCTCCAGGCTGGCGATGGGCAGGGGGGCGGGGATGCTGGCGGGACCGCTGGACTGGTCTGGCATGGATTCCTCGATAGGCACTATTCGCCGGTCAGCAGGCGCTGCGCCAGGCGCTCCGGCAGGCCGGCGGCGCGGATGCGCGCGGCGGCACCATCATGGTCGTAGGGCACGCGCTGGAAGCAGAGCTCGTGACTCACGGTGTCGAACAGGGCGTAGCAGGCGGCCGGGTTGCCGTCGCGCGGCTGGCCGCAGGAGCCGGGGATGGCCAGCCACTGGCGGTTGGGCAGCAGCGGGATCGACATGCCCGGCACCGGTTTGAAGTCGCCCGCCTTGCCGGTCCCCGAGAGGTGGTAGAGCATGGGCTCGTGCATATGGCCGCAAAAGGTGTAGCGGCACTCGGTGGAATGCAGGCTGCGCATCGCCTCCAGGCGCCCCTGGATGTACTCCCAGGCCCGCGGGTCGTAGGCATTGGCGTGCACATAGAGCCGGTCTTCCTGGGTCTGGCTCATCGGCAGGGCGGCCAGAAAGGCGAGTTGCTCGGCATTCAGCTGGGCACGCGTCCAGAGCACGGCCGCGCGGGCGTCGTCGCGCATGCTGGGCAGCGGGCCTTCCAGCACGGCGCTGTCGTGGTTGCCCATCACCGCGATGGCGCCGTCGGCGACCATTTGGCGCACCCGATCCACCACCCAGGCCGGGTCACCGCCATAGCCTACGAAGTCGCCCAACAGGGCATATTGGCCGGCATGCTGGGACTCGGCATGGTCGAGCACCGCGCTGAAGGCTTCGCGATTGGCGTGCAGGTCGGTGATCAGGGCAATTTTCATGACCCGCATAGCTTGCCATGTTTGACTGACGGCTGGCTGATCCTTGCCGCCTGCGGCTTCGGTTATCCTGCGACGAACAGGACGGCAGTACAGGCATGTGGCGCGTATTTGGACTGACAGCTCTTTTCACGCTCGCGCAAGGCGCCAGCGAGCTCAGCCTGGCGGCGTGCAGCCGCGTGATCGAGGCGCCGCTGGCCGCCGTGGGGCTGAGCGTCACGGTGGATGGGCGGCTGCCCGGCGGGGTCTATCCCGAGCTGTTGCGCGGCATTGCCAAGGAGGGCTGCGACTTCGCGTTCAGCGTGGTGCCGCGGGCGCGCCAGGAGGCCATGTTCGAGGCCGGCAAGGCGGATCTGCTGATACCGGCGAGCCGTTCCTCCCGGCGTGACCAGTTCGGCCTGTTCGTGCCGCTGATCTTCGCGCGCGCCACGCTGATCTCCCTGCGCAGCGAGCGCCCCGCCATCACCAGCCTGGATGAGCTGCTGGAGCGCAAGGAGCTGCGCGTTGCGCTGGTGCGGGGCTTCGACTATGGCGACGCCTACCGTTCCCTGCTGTCAGAGCTGCGCGAGCAGCGACGACTCTCGCTGGAGGTGGATGCGCTGGCGGTGGCACGCTCGCTCAGCAGCGGCATGTCGGATCTGACCATCATGGCGCCCTCCATCCTGGTGGGCGCGATCTCGGCCGAGCCGCGCTACCAGGCGCTGCTGGAGCGGCTGCGCTATGAGCCGGTGGAGGAGCTGCCCTGGGCCGACAGCGGCGCCTATCTGTCGCGGGCCAGCCTGAGCGACGGCGATCGGGAGGCGCTGCGCGAACTGCTGGAGCGCAGCGCCAGGTCGGGGGCGGTGTGGAAGGCGTTCCAGCGCAACTATCCCGCCGGCAGCCTGAACGGCAGCATCCGCCCCCGCTGAGGCCTTTGCTCAGCCGATGCGGCCGAGCAGTAGGTACTCCATGAGCGCCTTTTGCACGTGCATGCGGTTTTCCGCCTCGTCCCAGACCACCGACTGCGGCCCGTCGATCACGTCCGCCGCCACTTCCTCGCCGCGATGGGCCGGCAGGCAATGCATGAAGAGCGCGTCCGGCTTGGCCTGGGCCATCATGTCGGCGTCCACGCACCAGTCCGCGAAGGCGGCCCGGCGCGCCTCGTTCTCGGCCTCGTAACCCATGCTGGTCCAGACGTCGGTGGTCACCAGGTCGGCGCCACGGCAGGCTTCGTTGGGGTCCTTGAAGACCTTGTAGCAGGCGCGGTTCTGGATGCCGGCCACCGCCGGATCCACCTCGTAGCCGCTTGGGGTGCTGACGTGCACGGTGAAGCCGAGGATCTCGGCCGCCTGCAGCCAGGTGTTGGCCATGTTGTTGCCATCGCCCACCCAGGCCACCACGCGACCCTTCAGACAGTCCATGTCGATGGCGCCGCGGCGGTCCATGCCGCGCGCCTCGATGAAGGTGAAGAGGTCGGCCAGGATCTGGCAGGGGTGGTACTCGTTGGTCAGGCCGTTGATCACCGGCACGCGCGAGTGCGCCGCGAAGCGCTCGATCTTGGTCTGCTCGAAGGTGCGGATCATGACGATGTCGACCATGCGGCTGATCACGCGCGCACTGTCTTCGATCGGCTCGGCCCGGCCCAGCTGGCTGTCGCCGGTGGTGAGGTGCACCACCGAACCGCCCATCTGGTACATGCCGGCCTCGAAGCTCACGCGAGTGCGTGTGCTGGCCTTCTCGAAGATCATCGCCAAGGTGCGGTCGGAGAGCGGCTGGTACTGCTCGTAGTTCTTGAAGCGCCGCTTGATGATGGCGGCGCGCTCGAACAGATAGGCGTACTCCTCGGCGCGGAAGTCGCGGAATTGCAGGTAGTGGCGCATCAGGCTGTTCCCCGGCTTCATGCTGGCACCGCCAGAAAATCCTTGATCACCGGCACCAGGATGGCGGCGATCTGGGCGGCCTCGTCGCTGCTCAGGATCAGCGCTGGCACCAGGCGCACCACGCGGTCGGCGGTGACGCTGATCATCAGCCCGGCCTCGGCCGCCTTGGCCAGCAGCGCGCCGGCCGGGCGGTCGAGCTCGATGCCCAGCATCAGGCCCTGGCCGCGGATCTCCACCACGCCGGCCACGCCGGCCAATCCCTGCGCCAGGCTGGCCTTGAGCTCGGCGCCGACCTTGGCGGCGTTGGCCAGCAGGCCTTCCTCTTCCATCAGGCGCAGCGTCTCGACGCCGGCGCGCATGGCCAGCGGATTGCCGCCAAAGGTGGTGCCATGGTTGCCCGGCTGCATCACCTTGGCGGCGCGCGGGCCGCACACCACCGCGCCGACGGGCACGCCGCTGCCCAGGCCCTTGGCCAGGGGCATCACATCCGGCTGGATGTCGGCCCATTGGTGGGCGAACCACTTGCCGGTGCGGCCGATGCCGCATTGCACCTCGTCCAGCATCAGCAGGATGTCGCGCGCGTCGCAGACGCGCCGCAGTGCCTGCAGGAATTCGATGCGCGCCGGGTTCACGCCGCCTTCGCCCTGGATGGTCTCCAGGAAGATACCGGTGATGTTGGGATGGGCGTCGAGTGCGGCCTCGACGGCGGCAATGTCATTCAAGGGCACGCGCACAAAGCCGGGCACCAGCGGGCCGAAGCCGGCATGGATCTTGGGATTGGCGGTGGCTGAGAGCGTGGCGATCGAGCGGCCATGGAAGGCCCCCTCGAACACCAGCAGCTCGGGATTGTGGTTGCCGCGGTCGTGGCCGAACTTGCGCGCGATCTTCAGCGCGGCTTCGTTCGCTTCCAGGCCCGAATTGCAGAAGAACACATTCGTCAGACCGGAGAGCTCGCAGAGCTTGGCGGCGAGTTGCTCCTGCAGCGGCACATGGTAGTAGTTGCTGGTGTGGATCAGCTTGGCAATCTGTTCCTGCAGCGCCGGCACCAGCTTGGGATGGGCATGCCCCAGGGTGTTGACCGCAATGCCGCCCAGCCCGTCCAGGTATCGTCGGCCGTCCACGTCCCAGACCCAGCAACCCTGGCCATGCGACAGCGCGATCGGCAGTCGGCCATAGGTTTGCATCACATGCGGTTCGGACGGGGGCACGGACGATACGGCGGCGTTCATCAAGTCTCCATGAAAGGGGAGGGAACAAGAAGGTGACACCCGGCGCCAGCCGGGAGCGATCGATTCTAAGTGTGCATCGCAGCAAATCCGGGTTTGCGCGCACAAAGCCGCAGCGGCCCGCTGGAAAGTTCGCACTGCGCGATGGCTCGTGCTGCGGCGCAACACATCCAGGGCACAATAGCGGTTTCGCCGCGGCTGGTTGTTGCCGCGGCCGCCGCTTTCACGTCATGAGCCAGCCCCCCAAACCGCGCGAAGTCTTCATCCAGGGTGTGACCCTGGAGGGGCGCACCTTCCGGCCGAGCGACTGGGCCGAGCGACTCGCCGGGGCGATGTCCTGCTTCCGCCCGGGCGGGGCCAAGGGTGGCATCGGGGCCCATATCGGCTACTCGCCCTACTGTGTGCCGCGCGTCATCAACGGCGTGAAATGCGTGATCGTCAACGAAGAGCTGAAGTGCATCGAGCCGATGGCATGGGACTTCGTGATGAACTTCGCACGCGACAACCACCTGCAGGTGGCCGAGGCCTGCCTGCTGCCCGAGCGCGGCAGCGGCGCTTGAGCTAGGCGCGCCAGCGCGCCCGCAGCAGGGCGTACAACTCCAGCAGTCCGCAGCAGAGGGCGAGGGCAAGGGCCAGTTGTCTTGGTGCCTTGCTTGTGGTGGTGGGCGCGTCCATGCGGAACAGGCTAAGCGTCAACGGTGACAAAAGCATGAGTGCCGGGATGAGCCGATCGGCTCATGGTGCCGGCTGAGGCGCTTGGCTATGCTTCAGCGCTTTGCATGGCCATGGGCGGTGACGGCAAGTCCGAGCCGGCGGCATCAGCGCTGGCGTGGGTGGCGGAATTGCGGCAATTGGCGGCGGCGGGCTCACCGCACGTCGAGTTGCGTCATTTGGGCGAGGTGGAGGCGGGTGCACAGCGCTGGCCCTTGTTGGCACTGATGCTGGGAAGTCGGGCTCCGCAAGCTCCTGCAATCGGCTACTTCGGGGGCGTGCACGGGCTGGAGCGCATCGGCACCGAGGTGGTGATGGCCTATCTGCGCAGCTTGGTGATGCGTTTGCGCTGGGACGCGCTGCTGCACCGGCAACTGGCAGGTATGCGCATGGTCTTCATGCCCTTGGTGAATCCGGGCGGCCTGGAGCGCGGCACGCGGGCCAATCCGCACGGTGTGGATCTGATGCGCAATGCGCCGGTGGAGGCGCTCGGGCCGGTGCCCTGGCTGGTGGCTGGGCAGCGCCTCAGTGCCAGCCTGCCCTGGTATCGGGGTGCCGCCGGCGCAGCGATGGCACCGGAGAGCCTGGCCCTGTGCGCGCTGGTGCGCGAGGAGTTGCTGAGTCACCAGATCGCCCTTGCTGTGGACTGCCATTCCGGCTTCGGCATGCGCGACCGCGTCTGGTTTCCGTACGCACACACGGCCAAGCCGATCGAGCATCTGCCGGAAATGCACGCCCTGTGCGAGATCATGGATCAGACCCATGCCGGGCATCGCTACTTGTTCGAGCCTCAGAGTCGTCAATATCTGACGCATGGCGACCTCTGGGACTATCTGTATCTGCAGTCCCGCGCCGAGCCGGGGCGCATGCTGCTACCCTTGACCCTGGAAATGGGCTCATGGGTCTGGGTCAAGAAAAATCCTCGCCAGCTATTCTCGCGGCTGGGCATATTCAATCCGCAGATCCAGCATCGGCGGCAGCGCGTCTTGCGTCGCCATGTAGCCTGGCTGGATTTCATGTCCCGCGCTGCCAGCAGTGCCGGGCACTGGTTACCCCAGGGCGATCAGCGGCGCGCGCACTATGACTTGGCGGTGCAGCGTTGGTATCGTCGCTGAGGCTGGCATGGACGTTGGGCAGAGGTGGGGATGAGCCGGGCAATTACCTGGATTCTGTTGCGAGGTTTGACCCGGGAAAGCGGGCATTGGGGGCGCTTCCCTGCGGTGCTCGCTATCGAATTGCAGCACCAGCAGCCCGGGGCGCAGCTCGAGCTGCTTGATCTGCCGGGCAATGGCAGCCTGCATCGCCAGACCAGCCCCAGCAATGTGACGGACATGGTCGAGGCCTGTCGCGACGAAATGCTCAGGCGCGGCCTGCCTCCGCCTTACCACCTGCTCGCGATGTCCCTGGGTGCCATGGTGGTGAGTGAGTGGATGCGCCGCTATCCGGATGAGGTGTCGGGCTCGGTCCTGATCAATACCAGCTTGCGACCCTTCAGTCCTTTTTTTAGGCGTTTGCGTCCCAGCAGCTATTGGCCACTGCTGTTGTTGAGTCTGTTCAGGCTCAGTTTGCGGCAGCGCGAGGCCAAGGTGCTCTCCCTGACGACACGTCTGCTCGAAAAGCCGGAAGCGGTGCTTGACAACTGGGTTGAGTTGCAGCGCAGCCACCCCGTGGGGCGGCGGAATGCGATACGCCAACTGCTGGCGGCCATGCGTTACCGGGCCAGCTATGCGCGTCCGCGCGCGCCGACCTTGCTGTTGTGCAGCAAGGGCGATGAACTGGTGGACTGGCATTGTTCCCAGGCAATCAGCCGTGCCTGGGGTGTGCCACTGCGCCTGCATGCCAATGCGGGCCACGACCTGCCGCTGGACGATGGCGATTGGGTCGCACGTTCGGTGGCCGATTGGTTGCGTGCCCAGCAAGTGCTGGCACCTGTCGGCGTGATGCACAAGTAAAAAGGTCCGCCGAAGCGGACCTTTTGCTTTGCACCAGGCTGGCTATTAGGCGGCCAGGGCCTTGATCTTGGCCGACAGACGGCTCTTGTGACGAGCAGCCTTGTTCTTGTGGAAGATACCCTTGTCAGCGACCGAGTCGATCACTTGCTGGGCGGTCTTGAACAATTCAGCAGCCTTGGTCTTGTCGCCAGCGACCACGGCCTTTTGCACGTTCTTCACGACCGTGCGGAATTTGGAACGCAGTGCCGTATTGGCAGCGTTGAGCTTGACGTCCTGGCGGGCGCGCTTGCGGCCCGATGCCAAACGGACGGTTTTCTTCTTGGCTTTGGAAGAGCTTGCCATGTTATAGGTCTACCAGTTGGTGCAAAGACCGCGAGTGTAGCACTTTTCTAGCGGTGATCAAAGACTTGAAGCGATTTGTCGATCAGCCCGGGCGCAAATAGATAATGCGCCGGCCGTCGAATGGCCGGCAAACCCCGTTCCCCATGAATCTGCTGCGCGCCGCATCCCTTGTTTCCATCCTGACCCTTGCGTCGCGCGTCACCGGCCTGGTGCGCGAGCAGATGGTGGCGGCGCTGTTTGGCGCCAGTGCCATCACCGACGCCTTTCAGGTGGCCTTCCGCATTCCCAATATGCTGCGCCGCCTGTTCGCGGAGGGCGCGTTCTCCCAGGCCTTTGTGCCGGTGCTGGCCGCGACCCGGGCCAAGGAGGGTGACGCTGCCACCGGCCTGCTCATCAGCGCGGTGGCCACCGTGCTGGCCTGGACGCTGCTGCTGACCTGCCTGCTGGGCGTGCTGGGCGCGCCGCTGCTGGTGTGGCTGCTGGGCGCCGGGCTGGCGGACGATGCGCGCCGCGCCGCCATCGTCATGACGCGCTGGATGTTTCCCTATATCGGCTGCATGTCGCTGGTGGCGCTGGCGGCGGGCATTCTCAACACCTGGAAGCGCTTCATGGTGCCGGCGGTCACGCCGGTGCTGCTGAACCTGTCGGTGATTGCCGCGGGCTGGCTGCTCGCGCCGCGCCTGCAGGCCATGGGCTACCAGCCCATCTATGCCATGGCCATCGGGGTGATGCTCGGCGGCGTGTTGCAGCTGGCGGTGCAGATTCCGGCGCTGCGCCGGCTGGGTCTGTTGCCGCACCTGGGCCTGAGCTGGGGTGGCCTGCGGCGCGCCTGGCAGCACCCTGGCGTGGGTCAGATCCTGCGCCAGATGGGGCCGGCGCTGCTGGGCGTGGGCGTGGCCCAGCTGTCCCTGGTCATCAATACGCAGATCGCGATCTGGGTGGCGCCCGGCGCCGCCTCCTGGCTGACCTATGCCGACCGCCTGATGGAGTTCCCGATCGCCTTGCTGGGCGTGGCCCTGGGCGTGGTGCTGACGCCGCAGCTCTCGGCCGCCCAGGCCAAGGGCGAGACGACCCAGTACTCGGCCATGCTGGACTGGGGCCTGCGCATGGTCTTGCTGCTGGCCCTGCCTTGCGCGGTGGCGCTGCTGTTGTTTGCCGGCCCGATGGTGGCGGTGCTGTATCACCGCGGGGCCTTCAAGGCCGACGATGTGCTGCACACCACCAGCGCGGTGATGGGGTATGGCGTGGGGCTGATCGGCCTGGTCGCGATCAAGGTGCTGGCGCCCGGCTTTTATGCGCGGCAGGACACGCGCACCCCGGTGCGCATTGCCGTCGGCGTGCTGGTGCTGACGCAATTGCTGAACGCCTGTTTCGTGCCCTGGCTGGGGGCGGCCGGCCTGGCGCTCTCGATCGGCCTGGCGGCCCTGGTGAATGCCGGCCTGCTGTTGCGCGGGCTGCGCGCGCGCGGCAGCTACACGCCCGCGCCTGGTTGGTTGCCCTTTGCCCTGCGCGTGTTGCTGGCCAGCCTGGCGATGGGGCTGCTGCAGCATCAACTGGCCGTGCGGCTGGACTGGGTGGCGCTGGGGGCCACCGAGCTGTGGCGCGCCCTGTACATGGCGGGCAGCCTGGCGGCTTCGGCGCTGCTGTACTTCGCGGTGCTGATCTTGAGTGGATTGAAGCTGCGCCAATTCGTGCGGCGCGCATAAACTCGGCCCATGAGTGCCTCCCTGAGCCTGCGCGCGCCAACGCCGCTGGAATACTTTGCGGCCCTGGTGGCCGACGAGCAGAGCCTGAACCTGCTTGAGGCGGCCATCACCATCGCCCAGGACGAATTCCCGCAGCTGGATGTGCAGCAGGTGCTGGCCGAGGTCGATACCCTGGCGCAGCGCCTGAAGCGGCGTTTGCCGGCCGATGCCGCCGCCGCCTACCGGCTGCGCGCGCTCAACCAGTACTTCCATCAGGAGCTGGGCTTCGCCGGTAATGTCAACAACTACTACGAGGCGGGCAACAGCTTTGTGCACCATGTGCTGGCCACCAGGCGCGGCATCCCCATCACCCTGGCGGTGATCTACATGGAGCTGGCGGCGCAGATCGGCCTGCGCGTGCAGGGCGTGGCCTTCCCCGGGCATTTCCTGCTCAAGCTGCGCCTGCCGCAGGGTGAGGTGGTGCTGGATCCCTTCAGTGGCCGCTCGCTGACGCGCAATGCGCTGGAGGAATTCCTGCTGCCCTACCGGCATGGGGCCGGCCTGCCGGACGACCAGGAGTTGCCCATGGAGCTGTTCCTGCAGGCCGCCAGCCCGCGCCAGGTGCTGGCCCGCATGCTGCGCAACCTGAAGGAAATCCACCGCTCGGGCCAGGACTGGCCGCGCCTGCTGCAGGTGCAGCAGCGCCTCGTCACCCTGCTGCCTGGCGAGGCTGCCGAGTGCCGCGACCGTGCCATGACCTGGTTCGCGTTGGGGGACTTGCAGGCGGCGGCGGTGGATCTGGCGCATTACCTCGCCGAGGTGCCGGATGCGCCGGACCGGCAGGCGCTAGAGGCCATGCTGCAGGAGTGGCGTGCCAAATGTGCCAGGGGCGGCCCCACCTTGCACTGAGCGTGAAGGGGCGCCGCGCACTTAGAATCCGCGCCGCAAGCACCCACCATCTCCCGGCCATCCCCTATGACGCTCAGTACCCCGCAACGCCATGCCCTGGCCTGGGCCGCCCTGGCCCTGTTGGCGTTGGCGCTGCTGCGGCTGCTGCAGCCGGTGCTGGCCCCCTTCATCGCCGCGGCGGTGCTGGCCTATGCGCTGACGCCGGCGGTCGAGTTGCTGGTGCGCCGGCGCGTGCCGCGCCTGCTGGCCGTGCTGCTGGTGGAGGTGGTGGCGGTGTTGCTGGTGCTGGCCCTGCTGCTGCTGATCGTGCCCATCCTCAGCAAGGAACTGCCGCTGCTGCGCGAGCAGATCCCGGTGCTGGCGAACGCCCTCAACGCCCATGTGCTGCCCTGGTTGCAGCAGCATGGCATCAACGCGGCGCTGGACACCGCCAGCATCAAGAGCTTTGTGCTCAAGTACCTGGACGCCAATCTGGAAGACTGGCTGGCCACGGCGCTGAGTTCGGCGCGCATCGGCGGCAGCTTCTTGCTGGCTATCGTCGGCAATGCGGTGCTGCTGCCGGTGGTGCTGTTCTACCTCTTGCACGACTGGCCCGAGCTGATGCGGCGCGCCTGGTCCATGGTGCCGCCGCGCATGCGCGAGCGCGTCGGCGGTTTTCTGGGCGAATGCGACCAGATGCTGGGGCAATACCTGCGTGGCCAAGTGCTGGTGATGCTGATTCTGGCCGCCTACTACAGCGTTGCGCTGGCGCTGGCCGGCTTCGAGCTGGCACTGCCGGTGGGCGTGTTCACCGGTCTGGCCGTCTTCATTCCCTATCTGGGCTTCGGCCTGGGGCTCTTGCTGGCCCTGCTGGCGGGCGTGCTGCAGTTCGCGAGCCTGTATGGCCTGCTGGCGGTGGCGCTGATCTTCGGCCTTGGCCAGCTCATCGAGGGCTTTGCGCTCACCCCGCGCCTGGTGGGCGAGCGCATCGGCCTTTCGCCCTTGATGGTGATATTCGCCTTGCTGGCCTTCGGCCATTTGTTCGGCTTCCTGGGTGTCTTGATCGCCCTGCCGGTCAGCGCCCTGGGCGTGGTGGCCGGGCGCCGCGTGCGCGAGCTCTATCTGCGCAGCCCTCTCTACAAGGCTTGAGCGGCAATGAACCTGCAGTGACCACGCTCTTGAAACAAATTCCCCTCTCCCTCGGCCCCGAGCCGGTCTACAGCTTCGACAACTTCATGCCGGGTGCCAATGCCGCGGCGCTGGCGCAGCTGCACGCCTTGCAGCCCGGCTCGCCGCCGGTGTTTCTGTGGGGGCCGCCGGGCTGCGGCAAGACCCATGCCCTGAAGGCGCTGGCGCAGCGTTGGCAGCAGGGCGGCGCCCAGGTGGGCTGGTACGACGCCGACACCCCCTTGCCCTGGGAGCTCCCCGCCAACCCCAGCCTGCTGCTGCTGGATGACTGCGACCGTTTCGACGCCGGCCAGCAGCATGCCGCCTTCACGCTCTTCGTCGAGGCCGCCACCCATGGCCTGGCCGTGGTGGCCACCGGCACCGCACCGCCGGTGGACCTGGCGCTGCGCGAGGACCTGCGCAGCCGCCTCGGCTGGGGGCCCACCTTCGGCCTGCAGGCCCTGTCTGAAGCCGAGATGCGCGCGGTGCTGCGGCGCGAGGCGGATCGCCGCGGCATCTTCCTCGCCGACGAGGTGATGGACTACCTGCTGACCCGTTTTGCCCGCGATCTCAAGCACCTGATGAGCTTGCTGGATCGGCTGGATGAATTTGCCATGGCCAGCAAGCGCGCCGTCACCGTGCCCCTGCTGCGCCAGATGCTGACCGATGGAATGAGCGACGAGCAAGCCCCATGAACCTGACCCTCTTCGACCTGGACGGGACCCTGATCCCGATGGATTCCGACCATGCCTTCGGTGGTTTCATGGTGGAGATCGGCTGGGCCGACGGCGCCACCTGGGCGGCCCGCAACGACGAGTTCTACGCCCAGTACCAGGCCGGCCGCCTGGACCTGGACGCCTACATCGACTTTGCCACCTCGGTATGGCGCTCGCGCCCCCTGGGCGATGCGCTGGCGATGCGCCGGCGTTTCATGGACGAGGTGCTGGCGCCGATGTTGCGCGACAATGCGCGGGCCCTGGTGCGCAAGCATCAGGAGGCGGGCGACCTGGTGGCCATCGTCACGGCCACCAATGAATTCGTCACCGCCCCGATCGCCGAGGCCTTTGGCGTGCCGCACCTGATCGCCGTGCAATTGCAGCGCGACGAGACGGGGCACTACACCGGCGCGGTGCAGGGCGTGCCCTCCTACCAGGCCGGCAAGATCACGCGCGTGCGGCAATGGCTGGCGGCCGAGGGCAGGGCCTGGGATGAGTTTGAACAGGTGCACTTCTACAGTGACTCGATGAATGATTTGCCCTTGTTGGAGTTGGTCAGCCACCCGGTGGCCACCAACCCGACCCCGGCCTTGCAGGCGCTCGCCCTTGAGCGCGGCTGGCCCATACTGAAGCTCTTTGCATGATCAAGAAATTCATAGACAAGCTGCTGGGCAAGCCCGGCGCCGCCAAGTCCGGCAAGACCGTGCTGGGCAAGCGCATCGAGGTGGGGCCGGCCGAACATGGCATCGACCCCGAGTTGCTCGACGAACGCGCGGTGCGCGTGGTCAAGACGCTGACCGAGGGCGGCTTCGAGGCCTATATCGTCGGAGGCGCGGTGCGCGACCTGCTGCTGGGCCGGCGTCCCAAGGATTTCGATGTGGCCACGAACGCCACGCCCGAGCAGGTCAAGGGCCTGTTTCGGCGTGCCTTCATCATCGGCCGGCGCTTTCGCATCGTGCACGTGGTCTATGGCCGCGGGCGCGAGCACGAGGTGATCGAGGTCTCGACCTTCCGCGCCCTGCTGGCCAACGAGTCGGCCGAGCAGGTGGCCGGCAACGAGAAGACCTCCAAGGATGAACTGGCCGGCAAGTCGCATGTGGTGGACGCCAGCGGCCGGGTGCTGCGCGACAACGTCTGGGGCCCGCAGATCGAGGATGCGGCGCGGCGCGACTTCACCGTCAACGCCATGTATTACGAGCCGGTCAAGCAGATGGTGGTGGACTACCACGGTGGCCTGGCCGACGCCAAGAAGCGCGTGCTGCGCATGATCGGCGACCCGGAAACGCGCTACCGCGAAGACCCGGTGCGCATCGTGCGCGCGGTGCGCTTCGCGGCCAAGCTGGGCTTCGAGCTGGAGCCCAAGACGCGCGCGCCGGTCAAGGCCTGCGCCCAGCTGCTGGCGAATGTGCCGATCTCGCGCCTGTTCGACGAGATGATCAAGCTGCTGCAGACCGGCCATTCGCTGGCCAGCCTGGAGGAGTTGCGCAAACAAGGCCTGGCACGCGGCGTCTTCCCCATCCTGGATGCGGTGCTGGACGAGCAGGGCAATCTGCACGCGGGTGCGCGCGGCCAGTTCGTGCGCCGCGCCTTCGAGGACACCGACCGCCGCGTCGCCGAAGGGCGCAGCGTGGCGCCGAGCTTTATGCTCGCCTGCATGCTCTGGCACGAGGTGCAGTCGCGCTGGCAGCGCCTGCGCGAGGCCGGCGAGTCGCCCATCCCGGCGCTGCAGCAGGCCATTGACCTGGTGTTCGATGCCCGCATCGGCGACATTTCGGGCCGTGGCAAGCTGGCCGCCGACATGCGCGAGATCTGGATGATGCAGCCGCGTTTCGAGCGCCGCAGCGGCAACGGCCCCTACAGCCTGGTGGATCAGCCGCGCTACCGCGCCGGCTTCGACTTCCTGCTCCTACGCGCCGAGGTCGGCGAGGTGGAGATGGGCCTGGTGGACTGGTGGGAAGATTTTGCGCTGGGCAGCGACGAGGAGCGCCGCGCCCTCATCGACGAGGCCCGCGAAGCCGACAAGGCGCGCCGCGGCAGCAAGGTGCATCAGCTGCCGCGCGGTGCCCTGAGTGGCCAGCCGCCGGCCGCGGAAGCCGAGGAGGGGGCCGAACCCCAGGCCGAAGGCGCCAGCGCGCCGGCGAAGAAACGCCGCCGTCGCCGCAAGCCGGCCAGCAAGGCGGCGCCGGCACAGGATTGAGCATGGAGCAGGCCTATATCGGCCTGGGCGCCAACCTCGGCGCGCTGCGTGCCACCCTGGAGGCGGCCCTGCGCGATCTGGATGATCTGCCGCAGACGCGCGTGCTGGCGGTTTCCAGCGCTTACCGCAGCGCCGCCCTGGACGCCGACGGACCCGATTACCTCAACGCTGTGGCCCGCATCGAGACCGGGCTCGCGCCGATGGAGCTGCTGGATGCGATGCAGGCCATCGAGCTCAAGCATGGGCGCGAGCGACCCTACCGCTACGCGCCGCGTACCCTGGATCTGGATCTGCTGATCCATGGCGATGCCAGCATGCAGCGGCCGCGCCTGGTATTGCCGCATCCGCGCCTGCACGAGCGTGCCTTCGTGCTGCTGCCCCTGCTGGAGCTCGCACCGACCCTGAGCCTGCCGGCGCTGGGCCCCTTGGCACCGCGCCTGGCCGGGCTGGTCGACCAGCGCGTGGAACGCGAGCCCCTGCCGTTGAACTGGACCTGAAGGAACCTCATGTTCACCACCGCCGCCGGCTGGCAGACCCTCGGTCTGCTGATGCTGTCCAACCTCTTCATGACCTTCGCCTGGTACGGGCACCTGAAGGATCTGGCCGCCAAGCCCTGGTGGATCGCCGCCCTGGTGAGCTGGGGCATCGCCTTGTTCGAATACCTTCTGCAGGTACCGGCCAACCGCATCGGCTATGGTGCCGGCTTCAGCCTGGCCCAGCTCAAGATCACCCAGGAGGTGGTGACGCTGGCGGTGTTCGTGCCCTTCTCGATGCTGTATATGGGGCAGGGTTTCCGCAGCGATTTCCTCTGGGCCGGCCTGTGCCTGATGGGGGCGGTGTACTTTATTTTCCGGGGTGCCTGAACGCGGCGGGGTTCGCTTGTGCGCTGCTCGCAATTACACTCCAGCCCGTGCCGCGTGACGCGGCGATGACATTTCCAAGAAATCTGCGTTGTTGGTGCGAGCTGGACACCTTGGTCCGGCACCTCAGGAGAACCCATGCTGTTTGGCAAGTTGCTGCCCCGAGAGGGCAATTTTTTCGAGCTCTTCAATGAGCACGGCGACAAGATCGCCCTGGGCGCGCGCGCCTTCATGTCCATGATCCAGAACTATGCGGATCCGCAGCTGCGCGAGAAATACGCGATCGAGGTGGACGACTACGAGCACCAAGCCGACCGCATCACCGCCGAGGTGAACCGCCTGCTGCACCGCACCTTCATCACCCCGATCGACCGCGAGCAGATCCACGGCCTGATCAATGCGATGGACGACATCCTTGACCTGCTGCAGGACTCCAGCGAAACCATGCAGCTCTACGATGTGCGCAGCATTCCCGAGGAAGTGCTGCGTCTGGGCGAGCTCTCGGCCAAGTGCTGCGAGCGCGTGCAACACGCGGTCTCCCTGCTGCCCAAGCTGAGCGAGCCCAAGACCGCCGAGGCGGCCATCAAGACCTGCGAAGAGATCGACAAGCTCGAGTCCGACGCCGACCGCGTGATGCGTGCCGCCATGTCCAAGCTGTTCCGCGAGCAGGAGGATGTGCGCGAGCTGATCAAGCTCAAGGCCATCTACGAGCAGCTCGAGTCGATCTCGGATCGCTGCGAGGATGTCGCCAACCTGATCGAGGGCATCGTCCTCGAGAACTCCTGATCGGATTCGTTACATGGAATCGGTACAGGTAGCGTTCTGGGTCGTGGCGGTGCTGGTCGTGCTGGCCGTGCTGTTCGACTTCATGAACGGTTTTCACGATGCCGCCAACTCGATCGCCACCGTGGTGTCCACCGGCGTGCTGAAGCCGCAGCAGGCGGTCTTGTTCGCGGCCTTCTTCAACGTCATCGCGGTGGCCTTCTTCCAGCTCAAGGTGGCGGCCACCATCGGCAAGGGCATCGTCGACCCCGGCGTGGTCGATCACCACGTGATCTTCGGCGCGTTGATTGGCGCGATCTGCTGGAACGTCATTACCTGGTGGTATGGCATCCCCTCCAGCTCCTCGCATGCGCTGATCGGTGGCATCGTGGGCGCGGTGATCGCCAAGTCTGGTGCGGGCGCGCTGGTGGCCGGTGGCGTCGGCAAGACGGTGCTGTTCATCTTCCTATCGCCGTTCCTGGGTTTCCTGCTGGGTTCCATCCTGATGGTGATCGTGGCCTGGGTGTTCAGGCGCAGCTCGCCGCTACGGGTGGACAACTGGTTCCGGCGTCTGCAGCTGGTCTCGGCCGGCCTCTACAGCCTGGGTCATGGCGGCAATGACGCGCAGAAGACCATCGGGCTGATCTGGATGCTGCTGGTGGCTTCGGGCTACGCGGCCGCGGCCGACAAGGCGCCGCCGAGCTGGGTGATCTGGGTCTGCTATACCGCCATCGGTGTCGGCACCATGTTCGGCGGCTGGCGCATCGTGCAGACCATGGGTCAGAAGATTACCAAGCTCAAGCCGGTAGGCGGCTTCTGTGCCGAAACCGGTGGCGCCATCACGCTGTTCCTGGCCACCGCGCTGGGCGTGCCCGTGTCCACCACCCACACCATCACCGGCGCCATCGTCGGCGTGGGCTCGGTGCAGCGCGCCTCGGCGGTGCGCTGGGGCGTGGCCGGCAACATCGTCTGGGCCTGGATCTTCACCATCCCGGCCTCGGCCTTCGTCGCTGGTGTCTGCTACTGGGTGAGCTTCTCGCTGTTCTGAGCGCACCGCGACCCGCCGCTGCAACAAGGCCCGCCGAGACTCGGTCTCGGGCGGGCCTTGGTCCTTATTGGCTGATTTCCTGGGCCGCGTCGACTTGGCTTTCGAAATAGCGCTGTGCACTGAAGGCGATCGTGGTCATCAGGCAGGCGCCACCGACCAGCAGGCAGCCCACCACGCCGATGATGGGTGCCCAGCCGGTGCGCCGTGGCGGCTGGCCCGGGTTGCGCTGGGCATCCCACTTCTCGTCGGGCGTGAGGCCGTAGACGATGCCGGTGAGCATGCTGATGCTCAGCATCAGCCCCAGGATGGGCATCAGCACCCAGGCCAGGCGGTCGTCCTGGCCCAGCAGATCCATGCGCTGCACGCCGTACAGACCCAGCAGGGAGGGCAGGGGATGCAGCCAGGCCAGCTTGTCGCCCAGGCCATGCAGGTAGAAGCGATGCAGGCCCAGGCTGCCGCCCGCGAAGGCCAACCAGGTGGCGATGGTTTTGGATTTGTAGCCGCTGCTCATGCCTGGCCCTGTGCGGGGCCGCTCTGGTCGCCCTGGCCCAGTTGGCGCTGCATCAGCACCACGTCCAGCCAGCGGCCGAATTTCCAGCCTGCGGACTTGAGCAGGCCGGTGTGCTCGAAGCCCAAGGCGGCATGCAGACCGACCGAGCCGAGATTGTTGGCATCGCCGATCACCGCCAGCATCTGGCGCGCGCCCAGCGCCTCGCAGCGGGCAACCAGTTCGGCCAGCAAGAGGCGGCCGATACCCTGGCCCTGGGCGGCGGGGGACAGGTAGATCGAATCCTCCAGGCAGAAACGGTAGGCCAGGCGAGGGCGGAAATAGTTGGCATAGGCGTAACCCAGCACCTGGTCATCACGCTCGGCCACCAGATAGGGCAGGCCACGGCTCAACACCTCGGCGCGGCGACGCGACATCTCCGCCACATCGGGCACCTCGGTCTCGAAGGTGCCGGTGCCTTCCAGCACGGCCACCTGGTAAATCTGCTGGATGGCGGCCAGATCGGCCTCGTTGCTAGGGCGTAAGAGCAGGCTGGAGCCTCGTTTTTCTGGCGTCGTCATGGGATTTTGTGCATTGATGCTGGGGAATATCGCTGGGCCGAGTTTATAATGCCGGGTTTTGGTGCTGGTCGGTGGGGACGCCGGCGTATCTACAGCGCCATGCCATGGCGGTCATTGTGACCGCCGACCCGATCTGCTCGCCCTGAGTGTCTCCTGGTGCGGTGGAACGCTAAAGATCAAAGGAAACATCATGGTCGTGATTCGACTCGCACGCGGCGGCTCCAAGAAGCGCCCCTTCTACAACATCGTTGTGGCCAACAGCCAGCAGCGTCGTGACGGCCGCTTCATCGAGAAGGTCGGCTTCTACAACCCTGTGGCTTCCGGCGCTGCCGAGTCGCTGCGCGTGGCCACCGACCGCGTTGCCTACTGGACCGGCGTTGGCGCCCAGCTGTCGCCCACCGTGGCACGTCTGGTCGACCAGGCCAAGAAGGCTGTCGTCGCAGCCTGAGCTTGACGGTGACGCCCACTGACAACCGCCCCGCCGCGAACGCCTCTGACGAGACGGCGTGGCCGGCTGACGCGGTTGAAGTCGGGCGTGTGCTGGACGCCTGGGGTATCAAGGGCTGGATTCGCGTCCAGGCCTATTCCACCGATCCCCAGGCGCTGTTCGCGTCGCGCCGCTGGTTTCTGAAACCCGGCGACGCCGCACTGGGAGCGAAGGCGCAAGCCGTTCCCTCCCTGCTCAAGATTCTCGCGGTACGAGATCACGGCGACGGCATCGTGGCCAACGTCGAAGGCATCTCGGATCGCAATGCTGCTGAAGCCCTGCGCGGCGCCAGCATCCACATCTCCCGCGCCAAATTCCCGTCCTCGGACCCGGATGAGTATTACTGGGTCGATCTGATCGGCCTCACGGTGCTGAACCGACAGGGCGAAACCCTGGGCGAGGTGATCGGCTTGATGGAAACCGGCCCGCACAGCGTGCTGCGCATCGCGCCGCCCAGTCTCACACCGCCGATCAAGCCCGACCAGGAGCGCCTGGTTCCCTTCGTGGCCGCCTTCGTCGACGCTGTCGACCTGGAGCAGCGCGTCATCACGGTGGACTGGGGCCTGGACTTCTGAGTCCCGGCGCCGCAGCGCAGGCTTCGCGTCGCAATGCGCTTTGATCTGATCACCCTCTTTCCTGAGTTGTTCGGCCCGCTGCTGAGGGCGGGCGTGACACGCCGCGCCTATGAGAGCGGCCAGGTCGATGTGCAGCTCTGGCAGCTGCGCGACTTCGCCGAAGACAACTACCGCCGCGTCGATGACCGGCCGTATGGCGGCGGCCCCGGCATGCTGATGCTGGCCGAGCCGCTGGAGCGCGCGCTCGCGGCGGTCAAGCTGGCGCGCGCCGAAGCGGCCGCCGATGCCGGGCCGCCGGCCATCATCCACTTCAGCCCCACCGGCCGGCGCATCGACCAGGCGCTGGTGCAGGCGCTGGCGCAAGGGCAGGGTGGCGTGCTGCTGTGCGGCCGCTACGAGGGCATCGACCAGCGCTTTCTCGACAAGCATGTGACGTTGGAGCTGAGCCTGGGCGACTTCGTGCTCTCGGGGGGCGAACTGCCCGCCATGGCCCTGCTCGATGCCATCGCGCGCCTGCAGGAGGGCGTGCTGGGCGATGCCGCCTCGCACCAGCAGGACAGTTTTTCCGACGGCCTGCTGGACTGCCCTCACTACAGCCGCCCCGAGGTGCTGGACGGCGTTGCGGTGCCGCCGGTGCTGCTTTCCGGCCACCATGCCCAGATTGCGCGCTGGCGCCGCGAGCGCTCGCTGGAGCTGACCTGGCGTCGCCGGCCCGAGCTGATCGAGGCGGCGCGGGCCGCCGGCCGCCTGAGCAAACAGGACGAAGCCTTCTTGCGCGCCTTGAGCGCGTAGCATTTTCAGCTATAATGGTCGGCTTTTCCGATCCTCTGCCGGGCAACACGGGGCGCCGCCTCGTCAACAGCAATTCATGCGCTGGCACGATCACTTGGAGTGAAAACATGGACTTGATCCAAACCCTTGAGCAAGAAGAAATTGCTCGTCTGAACAAGACCATCCCCGTGTTCGCCCCTGGCGATACGGTGATCGTCAGCGTGAACGTCGTTGAAGGCACCCGCAAGCGCGTGCAGGCTTACGAAGGCGTCGTGATCGCCAAGCGCAACCGCGGCCTGAACAGCAGCTTCATCGTGCGCAAGATCTCCAGCGGCGAAGGCGTGGAGCGTACGTTCCAGCTGTACAGCCCCCTGATCGCCTCGATCGAAGTCAAGCGTCGTGGCGATGTGCGCCGCGCCAAGCTGTACTACCTGCGCGAGCGTTCGGGCAAGTCGGCACGTATCAAGGAAAAACTGGCTTAAGGTCAGCTGCAGTGCGAACCTTGCCGGTTCGCGCTCAACCAGAAGCCGCCCGGGCCCGCGCCTCGGCGGCTTTTGTTTTGCCCGCCTGTTAACCCTGCGACAGCGCTGCCGCGCGCTTCGGCTCTATGCTCGGCCCACCATGTCCCGCCCACCCATTCTGAACGCGCAGGGGGTGCCTGTTGTCGGCACCGATGCGCATCTGCCTGCCGTGCCCGAAGCCGCGCTGCGCGCCGAGGCCCTGCGCCAGCGCTTTGCGGCCGCCCCGGCCTGGCAGCCCGAGTTTCCCGGCGACGGAGGGCTGTTCAGCCAGCGCGAGCCGAGTGCGGCGGCGGTGCTCTTGCCCCTGGTGCAGCGGCCCGAGGGCCTGCAGGTGCTGTTGACCCAGCGCACCGCCCACTTGCGCGACCATGCGGGCCAGATCAGCTTCCCGGGCGGACGCAGCGAGCCCGAAGACGGCAGCGCGGTGGCGACGGCCTTGCGCGAGGCCGAAGAGGAAATCGGTCTTGGCGCCGAGCACATCGAGGTGATCGGCGAACTGCCGGTCTACACCACCGTCACGGCCTTCCAGGTCACCCCGGTGGTGGCGCTGGTGCGGCCGGATTTCGAGCTCAAGCTCGACGCCTTCGAGGTGGCCGAGGCCTTCGAGGTGCCGCTGGCCTGGCTGATGACGCCGGCCCACCATCGCCGCCACCGCTTCAGCTGGGAGGGCGGCGAGCGCCACTTCCTCTCCATGCCCTGGACGGGGTCAGATCTTGCCGGGCAAGGCGGCGAGCCGCGCGAATACTTCATCTGGGGCGCCACGGCGGCCATGCTGCGCAACTTCTATCGCTTTCTCTCTGCCTGAGCCCGCTATCATCCCGGGCCATGAACTTCTTTGCGGTCTTGTTCGCGCTGCTCTGTGAACAGCTCAAGCCCTTGCCCCATGGCAACGCGGTGCACCATGGCGTGATCGGCTGGGTGCGCTGGACCGGGCGCAACTTCGACGCCGGCCGCGAACACCATGCGGCGGTGGTCTGGAGCATCACCGCGCTGGGTCCGGCCCTGCTGGCCGCGCTGCTCTACATCACGCTGCGCCACTTCAGCGTGCTGCTGGCCCTGGCCATGGATGTGGCGGTGCTGTACCTGACCCTGGGCTTCCGCCAGTTCAGCCATTACTTCACCGACATCCGCGATGCGCTGGAGCGCGGCGATGAGCTGGAAGCGCGCCGCCTGCTGGCCGAATGGCGCCACCTGGATGCCAGCGAGCTGCCGCGCACCGAGCTGCTGCGACATGTCATCGAGCATTCGCTGCTGGCCGCGCACCGCCATGTGTTCGGCGTGTTCTTCTGGTTCATCCTGCTCTCCACCCTGGGCCTGGGCCCGGCCGGCGCGGTGCTCTACCGCATGGCCGAATTCGCCAGCCGCTACTGGGCCTTCAAGAGCCGCACCATCGATGCGCCCACCAACGAGCGCCTGATGCAGCTCTCGCGCAAGCTGTTCGGCTGGATCGACTACGTGCCCTCGCGCCTCACCGCCACCGGCTTTGCCATCGTCGGCAATTTCGAGGAGGCGGTGAACGGCTGGCGGCGCGACGCCGCGCTCTGGATGCATGCCAACGAGGGCATCATCCTGGCCTCGGCGGCCGGTGCCCTGGGCGTGCAGCTGGGCGGCTCGGCCGCACCGGGCATCACGCCGGACCGCAGCAAGACCTTCAACGCCGGCGGCGACATGGACGCCACCCTGGCCGATGGCTCCACGCCCGGCCAGCTGCCCTCGCTGGGCGCGCTGCAGAGCGTGGTCGGCCTGGTGTGGCGCTCGGTGGTGCTGTGGATGCTGCTGCTGGCCCTGCTGACGCTGGCCAACCTGGTCGGCTGAACTACCGCAGCACCGTCTGCTGCATGAACAGGATCGTCGCGTAGAACTGGAAGTCCTGGTTCTCCTTGCGGGCGAAGCCATGGCCCTCGTTCTCGGCGCGCAGATACCAGACCGGCGTGCCGTTCTCGCGCACCTTGGCGACGATCTGCTCGGCCTCGGTATAGGGCACGCGCGGGTCGTTCTTGCCCTGCACCACGAACAGGGGCTTCGTGATCTTGGCGGCATTGCTGAGCGGTGAGATCCTGTCCTGGAACGCGCGCATCGCCGGATCGCGCTCGTCGCCGTACTCGACGCGGCGCAGGTCGCGGCGGTAGCTCTCGGTGTTCTGCAGGAAGGTCACGAAGTGCGAGATGCCCACCACGTCGATGGCGCCGGCAATGCGCTCGGCGTAATGGGTGGCCACCGCCAGCGTCATATAGCCGCCGTAGCTGCCGCCCGTCACCAGCACGCGCGAGGCGTCCAGGTTCGGCTGGGTGGCGATCCAGTCCAGCAGGGCGCCGATGTCCTTCACCGAGTCCTCGCGCTGGAAGCCGTTGTCCAGCGCCAGAAAGCGCTTGCCGTAGCCGGCCGAGCCACGCACATTGGGCTGGATCACGGCCATGCCCAGCTCCTGCAGGTAGTAGTTGTTGCGGCCCAGAAAGCCCATCGTGGCCTGCGATTCGGGCCCGCCATGGATGCTGATCAGCACCGGACGCTTGCCCTCGAACTGCGTCGGCGGCAGGCTCAGCAGGCCGGAGATGCTGAGGCCGTCAAAGCTCTTCCAGCGCACCAGCTGCTGCTCGCCGAAGCGGCTGGTGTCGATGCCCGGCGGCACATAGGCCTGGGTCCAGGCCTGGGGCGCGCCCCAACCGGTCTTGGCGCGCGCCATGCTGAACACCTGGCTGGGGCTCCGGGCATGGCTGACGCCCATCACCAGCTCGCCGCGCTGCTGATCGAAATGCAGCGCACCGATGCTGCCGGCGGGCAGCGGCGGTGTGGGCAGGGGCTTGAGGCTCAGCGCGTCAAAGAGGCGCAGCTCGCCGCGCCCGTCGGCGTTCACGCGCGCGGCCAGCAAGCGGCCATCCCGGCTCAGCGTGGCGCCGCTGACGTCCCAGGGAATGTCGGCCGAGACGCGCACCAGCTTGCCGCTGCGCAGATCCAGGCGCGCCAGCTCGCGGAACTCGCTGTGGCGGTCGGTGAGCACCCAGAGCTGCCGGTTGTCGTGGCTGAACTCGCCGGCAAAGTAGACCGCGCGCGCACTGTCACCGGCGGCCGGCAGCAGCTTGCGCCGCGCGCCGCTGGCGAGGTCCAGCAACCAGAGTTCAGACTCGTTGGCCGAGATATAGCGCGTTAGCGCGAGCTGCCTGTCGTCGCGCGAGACCGAGCGCACGCCCCAGCCGCCGCCTTCCAGCTGGGCCAGGCGGCGCTTGCCCTCGGGCTTCTCGGGGTCCATGACCCAGATGTCGGTCGTCACCTGGGCGCGTGTGCCGCCCTGGGCGGTGCGGTCCAGCGGCAGCGAGGTGAAGACCAGTTGCGCGCTGCGATGCAGCCAGGCGCTCATATTGTGGCGTTCGTCCGGGTTGGTCAGCAGCACCGGGGCGGCGCCCTTGCCATCCAGCCGGTACAGCTGCGCCACCTCGGAGCCGCCGCTGCTGCGCTCGAACACGATGTAGCGCCCCTGCCTGGGTTCGTAGCTCGCCTCACCCACCGGGTCGGCGCCATCGGTGAGCTGCTCCAGCTCGCCCTGCGGGTTCGTCAGGCGGTAAAGCTGGGCCGTGTTGGCGCCGGCCTTGCGGTGGCTCACCAGCATCTCGCGCTGCCTGGGATGCCAGTCCACGAAGGCATGGCCGCGGAAGTCGTTGTAGGCCGTGACCTTGTCGGCCAGGCTTTGCGGGATCTCCGGGATGCCCTGGGCCAGCAGCTTGGGGTTGGGTGTCAGGAACTGGGGCGCCTGCGCCTGGCTGGCCTGGCTCAGGCCGGCCAGCAGCAGGCTCAGCGCGATCAGCGCGGTGCCGCGGCAGCGCTTGGAAGAGGAGTGGGGCATATTGGGTGCGCGGAAATGAAAAGGGCCGCGCCACCCCTGCGGTGCGCGGCCCGTGATTGTGGCAACAGCGGCCGGGTCTGAGCTCGTTCAGAGCCCCGGGTTTTGCCTCACTGCGTCTGCTGAATGCCGGCAATCGCCCATTCGCGGCTGCCGTCCTGCGGGCGCACCAGATGCCAGATCTCGTCGAAGGACTCGGCGGCGGCTTCGCTCTGCTCGCGGATCAGGCCCCAGAAGCGCACGCTCACCACCTGCTGATCCGGTTCCTGGGCACGGTCCAGCAGCTGCGCATTCAGCTGCAGCACGTCGGTGCGCTGCGCGCCCTTGCGATCCAGCAGATCATGCTGCACGGCGGCATACATCTCCGGCGTGGTGAACTTGCGCAGATCGTTCTGGTCGCCCGCATCGTTGGCGGCCTGCAGGCGGATGAAGACGCGCTTGGCGACTTGCACGAACTCCTCGTCTTCGGCACTGCTCACCGGCGCCGCAGCGAGCGGGGCTGTCGCAGCCGCGGCGGCGGGCGGGGCGTAGCCAGCACCCGCACCCGCACCCGCATACTGCAGGCCCGCGCCCTGGGCCGGCTTGGCCGCAAAGCGGCGCATCACGAAGCCCACCACCAGCATCAGGGCCACGCCGATCAGCAGCATGGTCATCACATTGGCCAGCGCGCCGCCAAAGCCGAAGTGGCTGGCCAGTGCGGCCAGGCCCAGGCCGGCGGCCAGGCCGGCGATCGGACCCATCCAGCTGCGCTTGGGCGCGGCGGCCGGCGCGGCCGCGCCGGTCGGGGTCGGGCTGGGCGCGGCTTGCTGGGCCGGCACGCCGCTACCCTGCGGCGTCGTGCTCTGCTGGGTGGGCGGGCTGGCGGGCTGGGTCGGCACCGTGCGTTTCATGCCAGCGGAGCCGCCGCCGCCGATGCGCTTGGCCTCGGCGTCCGGGCTCAGCATGCTCAGGCTCAGGGCGGCCACCAGGGCGGCGATCAGCAATCCATGTTTCACGTCTTCATCTCCTTGCGGCCATCGACGGCCGTGGCGGGCATATGGGGTCGGGCGGGGGCAATTCAAGCGTCGCGCACATCGGCCAGCACCTTGCTGCCGAAGTCGGGGCGCGCCAGGAACTTGAGGATGCGCGCGGCCGCCTCGTCGGGGCTGGCCAGCAGGCCCTCGCGCTTGAAATTGGCGAACTGTGCCTGGTCGGGGAACTTGCTGGGGTCGCCGCTGCGCAGCTGGGTCTGCATGTCGGTGTCGATGATACCGGGCGCCAGCGAGACGATCTGCGCGCCGTTCAAGTCCTGGCCGCGCTTGTGGGCCTCGTCCAGTGCCATCGCGGCCGAGAGGTTGTCCATGCCGGCCTTGGCGGCGCAGTAGCCGGCGCTGGCCGCCATCGCGCGGCGGCCCAGGCCGGATGAGATATTGAGGATGCGCTTGGCGCCCGGCCAGTCGCGCGTGGCGTCGAGGAAGGCGGCACTCAGCAGCAGCGTCGCCTCCAGGCTGACGCGCAGGGTGCGCGAGAGTTCGGCCAGCGGCAATTCGTCCACCGGGCCGGGCGGGCTCACCGCGGCGGCGTTGTTGATGAGGGTGAGGCTGCGGTAGCCCTGGCCGTCCTGCTGGCTCAGCCAGCTGCGCAGCTGTTCGGCGGCGGGCAGGGGGTCGGACAGATCGGCCGTCCATTGCTGCAGCGGCGCGCCCAGCCGCGCGGCCTCGGCCTGCAAGGCCTCGCTGCGCTGGCGCGCGATGCCGATGAGCTGCCGCGACGGCGCCAGCAACTGGCGGGCTATCGCCTCGCCCATGCCGCGCGAGGCGCCGGTGACGATGGTGAGATCGGTGAGGGTGTTCATGGGCGCATGGTAGGGCAAGCTACAGTGGCGGCCATGACGCAGAAGAAGATGTTTGTCTGGCTGGGCCTCGCGGTCGCGGCGATATTCGCGCTGGCCTTTGCACCGGCCCTGTGGCAGATGGTGAGGGGCCCTGTGCCCGGGGCCGTGCCGGAGCACGACCTGCCCTGGCAGGTGCAGGCCTTGCCCGATGGCAGCAGCCGCGTGTTCGGCCTGGCGCTGGGGCCCGGTCGCCTGGCGGACGCGCGGGCGCGCTGGCCCGACAACTTCCAGCTCGCGCTGCTCGTCGACGGCACCGACGCCGCGACGCTGGAAGCCTACGTGGAGAACGTCCAGCTCGGTTTCGTCAGCGGGCGCCTGATCTTCAGCGCCACGCTGCCGGCGCCGCAGATGCAGGGCTTGCGCGAACGCGCCAGTAAGATCGAGCCGCTGGCCAGCGGGGCGCACCGCTACACCCTGGCCGCGCAAGACCTGGCCCTGGCCGATGGCGCCAGCTTGCGGGGCATCAGCCTGATCCCGGCGCTGCAGCTGGACGCGGCGCTGGTGCAGCAGCGCTTCGGCGCCCCCGCCGAGCGCCTGCAGCTGCAGGGGCTGGAGCATTGGCTCTATCCCGCGCTGGGCCTGGCCATCAGCCTGGACCCCAAGGGCAAGGAGCTGCTGCAGTACGTCGCGCCGGCCGATTTTTCGGCGCGCCTGCGCGAACCCCTGCTGGCGCTTCAGAAGTCCGGCGCGCAGTAGAAGCGCTGGCCGCTGTCTTCCAGCACCAGCTCGCTGGCATGCAGCAGCAGGCGCGGTGCGCGCGCCGCGTCCGCGTGGCTGGCGTAGAGCGCATCGCCCAGGATGGCGTGGCCGATTGCCATCAGGTGCACGCGCAGCTGGTGGGTGCGGCCGGTGAGGGGCACGAGCTCCACGCGCGTGCTGTCGGCCGTGCGCGCCAGCACGCGCAACCGCGTCTGCGAGGGTTTGCCGCGCTGCGCATCCACCATCTGGCGCGGCCGGTTGGGCCAGTCGGTGAGCAGGGGCAGGTCGATCTCCAACTCGTCCTGCGCCAGCCGGCCCGCCACCACCGCCACATAGCGCTTGCCGACGCGGCGCGTGGCGAAGGCCTGGCTCAGCTCGCGCTGCGCCGCGGCCCCGCGCGCCAGCAGCAGCAGGCCCGAGGTGGCCTGGTCCAGCCGATGCACGATCAGCGCATCCGCACACTGCTGCTGCACGCGCGTGCTGGCGCAATCCTGCTTGTCGGGGCCACGGCCGGGCACCGAGAGCAGGCCGCTGGGCTTGTTGACGACGATCAGGCGCGCGTCGGCGTGCAGCAGCGTCAGGTTCATCAGAACTGGTCGACCCAGCCGGACTGCGCGGCCGACTGCGGATTCGAGCCCACCGCGCGCACCGCCGCCAGCGCCGCCTCGCGTTCCAGCCCCAGGCCCTTGAGCACGCAGGCCGCCACCGTGCCGGTGCGGCCGATGCCGGCGGCGCAATGCAGCAGCACCTGCTCGCCCAGCACCAGGCTGTGCGTCAGCTGCTCCACCCCCTGGCGGAAGGCCGCCGGGTCGGCGCCCAGGCCGAAATCGCGCATCGGTAGATGCTGCCAGCGAAACGGCAGGCGGCCCTCGGCGATGGCCTTGTGGTAGGCGGGCGAGAGCTGCGCCACCTCCTCCAGCGGGTTCAGGCACACCACCAGGTGCAGCTGGCGCAGGCGCGCTTCGTCGAGAAAAGCGCCCCATGACTCGAGGCGGCCGGGCATGGACTGCAGCCAGAGGCGGCCGCTGATGGCAGAGGGCAGGGGCAGAGAGCGGAATGGCATGGCCGGATTGTCACTTGCGCCGGCCCGCTCTGTCAGCCGTGGCATGGGCCTGGCTGCTTCATGGTTTATAAACCAAACGTTTATTTAATTCGGCGGCGCTGGCATGATGCCGGCCATCGGCGCCAAGCCTTGGAGGACGCGATGGGTGTGGTGAATCTGCAGTTGCTGGGCCTGGACCATGTGGTCTTGCGGGTGCGCGATCTGGACGCTGCGCTGGCCTTCTACGTCGGCGTGCTGGGCTGCAGCCTGGAGCGTCGCCAGGACGAGATCGGCCTGGTGCAGCTGCGCGCCGGCGCCGCCCTCATCGACCTGCTGCCCCTGGACGGCAAGCTGGGCCGCGCCGGCGGTAGCGGGCCGGGCGCCGAGGGGCGCAATATGGATCACTTCGCGCTGCGCGTGGCGAGCTTCGACGAGGCCCGGCTGCGCCTCGCGCTCGAGGCTGCCGGTGTCGAGGTGGGCGAGTATGGTCAACGTTATGGCGCGGAGGGCGAGGGCCCCTCGCTCTATCTGCGCGACCCCGACGGCAACGGCGTGGAGCTGAAGGGCCCGGCCCAGGCCTCGGCATAAGCGCTTGTGCGTACGGAACCCGCCATGACGTCTTCGCAAGCAACGCATCCCCATCTGCGCATCGCGCGCCCGGTCGCCGATCTGCGGCGCAGCGTCGCGCTCTATATCGACGGCCTGGGCCTGAGCCGCCTGGGCGAGTTCGCCGACCACGCGGGCTTCGACGGTTGCATGCTGGGCCAGCCCGGTGCGGCCTATCACCTGGAGTTCACGCAGTGCCGCCAGCACCCGGTGGCGCCGCGGCCGACGCCCGAAGATCTGCTGGTGCTCTACCTGCCCGAGCCGGCCGCCTGGGAGGCCGCCTGCGCGCGCCTGCTGGCGGCGGGCTTCCGTCAGGTGGCGGCCTTCAATCCCTATTGGGACGAGCGTGGCCGCAGCTTCGAGGACCCGGACGGCTACCGGCTGGTGCTGCAATGCGCGGCCTGGCGCAACGAGCCGGCCCGATGAGCCGGGACCTCGCATGAGCGCCAGCCTTGCCAGCCTCGCGGCCGAGCCGCCGCCCGCCATCAAGCATCCGCAGCTGGTGCTGTGGGCCGTCTGCCTGCTGGGCCTGCTGAGCACCATGGGGGTGGCGATGCCATACCCCATCCTGGCGCCCATCTTCGTGCACGGGCCGGCCGATGCCTTCACGCGCTTTGCGGGCCTGGATCCCAAGCTGCTGATGGGCCTGGCGCTGGCCGCCAATCCGCTGGGCATCCTGATCGGCAGCCTGTTCATCGGGCCGCTGTCGGATCGCTATGGCCGCCGTGCCGTGCTGGCCGTGACCCTGCTGGCCACCCTGGGCGGCTATCTGCTCACCGCCTATGCGTTGCAGCAGCGCTGGTATCTGCTGTTCGTCGCGGCGCGCTTCGTCACCGGGCTCACCGAGGGCAATGTGGCGGTGGCGCGCGCCCTGCTTGCCGACATGCATGGGCAGATCGACCGCACGCGCGCCTTTGCGCTGCTGAATGCCGCGCTCTACATGGGCTGGCTGCTGGGGCCGCTGGTGGGCGGGCTGACGCTCGGCTGGGGTGAGCCCGTGCCCTTCGTGGTGGCGGGGCTGGCCATGCTGCCCTGCCTGCTGGTGCTGGGCCTGGGCGTGCCGGCCTCGCCCGCGGCCAGCGGCCCCCTGCAGCTGCTGCGCGCCATGCGCGAGCAACAGGCCCTGGGCCTGCTGGCGCGCGACCCGCTGCTGGCCGCCCTGTTTGCGATGCAGCTGTGCCTGACCCTGGGGGTCAACGCCCTGTATGAGTTTTCGCCGCTCTGGCTGCTGGAGCAATTGGGCCTGGACGGCCGCGGCATCGCCTGGGTGACGGCGGGGCAATGCGCGGTGATGACGCTGGCCAGCGTGTTTTCCGGGCGCTGGCCCTTGCGCCGGTTCACCCAGGGCGGGCACCCGCTGCGGGCGGCGGCGCAGGCGGCGCTGGGCGCCGCGCTGCTGATCGGCGCGCTGGCCCTGGTGCCGGGCCCCGTCGGGCTGGCGGTGATCATGCTCTCGGGGCTGCCGCTGGCGCTCTACAACGCCCTGCTGCCGGCCTGGATGTCGGAGCGTTTTGCCGCCCATGGCCAGGGGCGGGTGATGGGCTTGCTGTCCACGGTGTTCTGCATCGCCAACGTGGCGATCGCCCTGGTGGGCGGCGCGCTGGCCTTGCTCTCGGTGCGCTGGATCATGGCCCTGGGCGGCTTGATGTGCGGCGCGGCCGCGTTGCAGCTCCTGCGCCTGGCGGCGCGCGAACCGCAGCAGCATCAGCAGGCTGGGGGGCGCGCGCCATGAACGCCACCAGCGAGCGCCTGCTCTACCAGCTCAAGAGCCGCGGGGCGCAGAGCGCCGCCACGCTGGCGGCGGCCTGCGCCATCACGCCGATGGGGGCGCACAAGCAGCTGCAGGGCCTGCTGGCGCAGGGCCTGGTGGAGGCCGAGGACGAGGTCAAGACCGGCGGCATGGCCGGTCGGCCCAAGCGCATCTGGCGCCTCAGCGCGATGGGCCATGGCCGCTTTCCCGATCGCCATGGCGAGCTGGCGGTGCAGCTGATCCGGCAGACCGCCGAGCTGTTCGGGCCGGCCGCGCTGGAGCAGCTGATTGCGGCGCGCGAACGCGACATGCTGGCCAGCTACCAGCAGCGCCTGCAGGGTGCGCGCAGCCTGCCCGCCAAGCTCAGACGCCTGGCCGAGATCCGTGCCGAGGAGGGCTATCTGGCGCGCGTGGAGCGCGCTGGCAGCGACTGGCTGCTGATCGAGGACCATTGCCCGATCTGTGCCGCGGCCAGCAGCTGCCAGGGCTTCTGCCGCTCCGAGCTGGCCCTGTTCCGTGCCCTGCTGGGTGCGCAGGCCGCGAGCGTGGAGCGCTGCGAGCATCTGCTGCAGGCCGGTGCCAGGCGTTGCGCCTACCGCATCCGCGCGGCCCGGCCGCGCGCCGCGCCTCAGGAGACGATGTAGGCGGCGGCGCCGGTGCTCAGCAGCCGGCCCTGGGCGTCCAGGAATTCCATGCGCGTGCTGGCCACCCGGCTGCCCAGGCGCAGCACCTGGGCGCTGGCACGGAACAGCGGCCCGGTGGCGGGGCGCAGATAGTCGATGCGCAGATCGATGGTGCCCAGCTTGCCGAAGCGCTGCAGGCGCTGCAGCGGCGGCTCGTCCAGGTGGCGCGCGCCGATGGCGGCCATCACTGCCAGCCCGCCCATCGCGTCCAGGGTGGCGCTGATCACGCCGCCGTGCAGGCGCTGGTGGGTGAAATGGCCGATCAGCTCGGGCCGCATGCTGATATGGGCCAGCACCTGCTCGGCCTCCAGCGCGTCGATCTGCAGGCCCAGCACGCGGTTGAAGGCAATATGCTCTTCAAAGATCTCGCACAGGCGCTGCGTGAACTCGGGCTCGAAGATGCTTTGCCGGGGTGGCTGCGGGGCAGTGGCTTGGTCGCTGGTCATGCCTCGAACTTAGCCCAGCGTCGCCGCCCTGGCACTGAGGGCTGACCCTCGGCCGCTGGCGCCTTGGCGACAGCTCGCAGCTGTAAAAGAATGTGTGGCCAGTCGGCAGGATGGCGGCGGTGGGCGTTGATGACGCATTGACCGGAGATCACCATGAAACTGACCGCCTTGTTGCCTCGCCTGTTGCTGTGCTCGGTCGCACTGGCCTCGGGCGCCGCCTTCGCCTACGACCGCTCGCCCGAGATCGGCTTCAGCCTCTCGGTGGCCCAGCCCGGCGTGTATGGCCGCATCGATATCGGGCCGCAGCAGATGCCGCGCGTCTACTACCCGCAGACGGTGCTGGTCCAGCCGGCCCATATGGGCTATCGCCCGGTCTACGTCTATGCGCCGGAGCCGCATCGGCGCCATTGGGCCCGCCATTGCCAGCACTACGGCGCTTGCGACCGCCCGGTGTACTTTGTGCGCGACGAGTGGGTGCGCGAGAACTATCGCCACGAGCACCGCCACGGGCGTGGCCATGGTCACGGCCATGGCCATGACTGACTGAACGATCAGCCGGCGCGCTCCAGCATCGCGTGCAGCAGCACGTTGCAGCCCGCCGTGATGTGCTCGGGCTTGGCATCCTCGATCTCGTTGTGGCTGATGCCGTCCTTGCAGGGGATGAAGATCATGCCCGCCGGCGCCAGGCGCGCCATGTAGACGGCATCGTGCCCGGCGCCCGAGACGGCCGGCATGTTCGAATAACCCAGCTTCTCGGCCGCACGCGCCACCGCCTGCACGCAGTCCGCGTGGAAGGGCTGGGCGGGGTAATGCGAGACCAGCTCGATCTGGATGGGCAGGCCGCTTTCGGCGCTGTGCCGGGCGGCGCAGGCGCGGATGTCGGCGTCCATCGCCTCCACCAGCGCGTCGCTGGCATTGCGCAGGTCGATGCTGAACTTCACGCGGCCCGGGATGACGTTGCGGCTGTTGGGGTGCACCTGCACCATGCCGACCGTGCCACGACCATGCGGCGGATGCCGATGCGCCACCGCCACCACGTCCTGCATCAGGCGGGTGGCCACCTGCAGCGCATCCTTGCGCAGCGCCATCGGGGTCGGGCCGGCATGGGCCTCCATGCCGGTGACGGTGCAGTCATACCATTTGATGCCCAGCACGCCGGTCACCACGCCGATGGTGACGTCGTGATCCTCTAGCACCGGACCCTGCTCGATATGGGTCTCGAAATAGCTGCCGATCGGATGGGCGCCGGGTTCCTCGGGCCCGATATAGCCGATGCGCTCCAGCTCCGCCTTGACGCTCTTGCCCTCGGTATCGGTGGCGGCATAGGCATGCTCCAGCGTGAAGGCCTTGGCGAACACGCCCGAGCCCATCATCACCGGCACGAAGCGCGAGCCTTCCTCGTTGGTCCAGAACGCCACCTCGATCGGGGCTTCGGTTGCTATGCCATGGTCGTTGAGGGTGCGCACCACCTCCAGCCCGGCCAGCACGCCGTAATTGCCGTCGAACTTGCCGCCGGTGGGTTGGGTGTCGATATGGCTGCCGGTCACCACCGGGGGCAGGGCGTTGTTGCGCCCCGGCCGGCGCATGAAGCCGTTGCCGATCTTGTCCACCGTCACCGTCATGCCGGCCTCGCGCGCCCAGCGCAGCACCAGGTCGCGGCCCTGGCGGTCGAGTTCGGTGAGGGCGAGGCGGCAGACGCCGCCCTTGTCGGTCTTGCCGATCTGGGCCAGCTCCATCAGCGAGGCCCAGAGGCGCTCACCGTTGACGCGCAGGGTGCCGATGTCGGGGCGGGCGATGGTGTCCATGTGATTGCTCCTCAGCGCTTGGCCGAGCGATCGACCGGCGTGGGTGCCAGGTCTTGCGCGCGGGCCTTGGCGGCCTGGAAATTTGGGCCGAAGGCGGGGCGCTTCAGATAGCGGCCGGCGCCGGCTTCGGCACGCAAGTCGCCCTGGGCGTAGACCACGCGGCCCTGGCTGATGGTATGGCTGGGAATGCCGCGTACCGTGCGGCCCTCGAAGATATTGAAGTCGCCCTTGGAGTGCTGCGTCCGTGCCGAGATGGTCTTGGTGCCCTGCGGGTCCCACAGCACCAGATCGGCGTCGGCGCCCGCGGCGATGCAGCCCTTCTGCGGGTAGAGGTTGAAGAGCTTGGCCGTGTTGGCCGAGGTGATGGCCACGAACTCAGCAGGCGTGAGCCGGCCGCTGTTGACGCCGGCATCCCAGATCACCGCCATGCGTTCCTCGATGCCCCCGCAGCCGTTCGGGATCTTGGCGAAGTTCTCCAGGCCGGCGGCCTTTTGCTGGGCGCAGAAGGTGCAATGGTCGGTGGCGGTGGTGTGCAGCTGGCCCGATTGCAGGCCGCGCCACAGAAACTCCTGGTGGATCTTGGGGCGGAAGGGCGGGCTCATCACATGGGCCGCGGCCGTGGCGAAATCGGGGTGGCGGTAGACGCTGTCGTCGATCAGCAGATGGCCCGCCAGCACCTCGCCGTAGACGCGCTGGCCGCGCGCGCGCGCCCGCGCGATCGCCTCGGCCGCCTCGATGCAGCTCACGTGCACGATGTAGATCGGCACGCCCAGCACATCGGCGATCGCGATGGCGCGATTCGCGGCCTCGCCCTCCACCATGGGCGGGCGCGAGAGCGGATGGCCCTCGGGGCCGGTGATGCCCATCTTGGCCACTTCCTGTTGCAGCAGATAGACCAGCTCGCCGTTCTCGGCATGCACGGTGGGCATGGCGCCCAGCTCCAGCGCGCGCTTGAAGCTGTTCACCAGGGTTTCGTCGTCGCACATGATGGCGTTCTTGTAGGCCATGAAGTGCTTGAAGCTGTTCACGCCCTCCTGCTGCACCAGGGTGGCCATGTCGGCATGCACGCTCTCGCCCCACCAGGTGACGGCGACGTGGAAACCGTAGTCGCCGGCCGACTTCTCGGCCCAGCCGCGCCACTGCCGATAGGCCTCCATCAGCGGCTGCTGCGGGTTCGGGATCACGAAGTCGATGATGGAGGTCGTGCCACCGGCCAGGCCCGCCGCGGTGCCGGTGAAGAAGTCGTCCATCGTCACCGTGCCCATGAAGGGCAGCTGCATATGCGTGTGCGGGTCGATGCCGCCGGGCAGCAGGTACTGGCCGCTGGCGTCCAGGGTTTGGGTGCCGCTGGGTGCCAGGTCTTGCGCTCGCGTGCCCACGGCCGCGATCTGGCCATCGACACAGAGCACGTCGGCCTGGAACTCGCGGTCAGCGTTGACGACGGTGCCGCCTCGAATCAGCAATGCAGCCATGAGTGATTTCCTCCTGCTCAGGCGCGCTTGAGCGCCAGCCCTTGTTCATTGACCTTGCCCGCCATCGCCAGGCGATACACCAGCGCCGCGATGCCCAGGCCGATGAACCAGGCATAGGTATAGACCTGTTTGAAGATGTCCGCCACCTCGGGGAAGGCGGCCGGGAAGGCGGCGTTCAGAAAGCCCGGCACATTGGGCAGCACGCCCAGCACGAAGGCGGCTACCGCGGCCCAGTTCCAGCCGCCGGCATAGCTGTAGGCACCGCGCTCCTGGTAGAGCTGGGCCACGTCCAGCCGGGTCTTGCGCAGCAGGTAGTAGTCGACGATCAGGATGCCCGCCACCGGCCCCAGCAGGGCCGAGTAGCCGATCAGCCAGGTGAAGATATAGCCCTGGGTGGATTCCAGGATCTTCCAGGGCATCATCAGGATGGCCAGGCTGGCGGTGATGTAGCCGCCGGTCTTGTAGCTGATGGCCCGGGGCGCGAGGGCCGAGAAGTCGTAGGCCGGGCCGACCAGATTGGCGGCCAGGTTGACGCTCACCGTGTCGATCAGCAGCACGATCAGCGCGATCAGCACCGCCGCGCCGCTCATGCGGCTGGCCAGGTCCACCGGGTCCCAGATCGCCTTGCCGTAGATCACCACGGTGGCCGAGGTCACGAACACCGCCAGCGCGGCCAGCAGGCCCATGGGTGCCGGCAGGCCGATGGCCTGGCCGACGATCTGGTCCTGCTGCGATTTGGCGAAGCGGGTGAAGTCGGGGATGTTGAGCGCCAGCGTGGCCCAGAAGCCCACCATGGCGGTCAGCGAGGGCCAGAACACGGCCGAGAACTGGCCGGCCTTCTTGCCGCCTTCCACAAAGGCCGAGGGTTGGTCGAGGATGGGGCCAAAGCCACCGGCTTTGTCATAAGCCCAGTAGAGCAGCACGAAGCAGATGATGATCTTGACCGGCGCGGTATAGGTCTCGAGCTTGCGGATCGCGTCGATGCCGTGCACCACGTAGTAGAACTGGATCGCCCAGAAGGCCAGGAAGCAGCCGAACTGCGCCAGGTTGATGCCCAGGCCGGGCAGCTTGTCGCCCTCTAGCGGATGGCCGATCAGCACACCCGCCAGGGTGTAGATCATCATGCCGCCAAACCAGGTCTGGATGCCGTACCAGCCGCAGGCGACGAGCGCGCGCAACAGGGCAGGCAGCTTGGCACCGCTGGTGCCAAAGGAGGCGCGTGCCAGCACCGCATAGGGGATGCCGTACTTGGCACCCGCATGGCCGATCAAGAGCATGGGCACCAGCACGATCAGGTTGCCGAGGAACACCGTCAGCACCGCCTGGCTCCAGCTCATGCCGGACTCGATCAGGCTGGCCGCCAGCGTATAGGCTGGGATGCACATCACCATGCCCACCCACAGGGCGGCGAAGTGGTACCAGCGCCAGGTGCGCTGGGCGGCGCTGGTGGGCGCCAGGTCCTCGTTCCACAAGTCGCTGCTACCGGTGCTGCTGCTTGCTCTTGGTTCAACCATGCTGCTGACTCCGTGTTTGAGGGTATTCAGGGTGAGCAAACTCTGTGCCCAGGCGCCAGGGGGCGCCACGTGGATGACCCTGTCAGGCCGGCGCTCTCATGGGGTTGTTGGGGTGCGTGCTCCAGTTGGCATAGCCCGCGCGTACCGGCTCGCCGGTGCGCGCATCGATCTCACCGGGCTTCAGTGCGCGCATCGTGATGGTGTCGGGCACCGGGCAGATCGAGACGCAGAGATTGCAGCCCACGCATTCGTCCTCCATCACCTCGAAGTGGCGCCGCCCATCCTTGTCCATCGCCGTGATGGCCTGGTGCGAGGTGTCTTCGCACACCACGTGGCAGCGCCCGCACTGGATGCAGCTATCCTGGTTGATGACCGCCTTCTCCACATGGTTGAGATTGAGCTGGTTCCAGTTCTTCACCGAGGGCACGGCCAGCCCCATCATCGCGTCGAGGTTCGGGTAACCCTTCTCATCCATGAAGTTCGAGAGGCCCGAGCACATGTCCTGCACGATCTTGAAGCCGTAGACCATGGCGGCGGTGCAGACCTGCACCGTGCCGCAGCCCAGCGCGATGAACTCGGCCGCATCGCGCCAGTTGCTGATGCCGCCGATGCCCGAGATCGGCAGCCCGGCGGTGGCGGGGTCGCGCGCGATCTCGGCCACCATGTTCTGCGCGATCGGCTTCACGGCCGGGCCGCAATAGCCGCCGTGCGAGCCCCAGCCGTCGGTGCTGGGGTTCATCAGCATGCGGTCCAGGTCCACGCCCATCACCGAGTTGATGGTGTTGATGAGCGAGACCGCATCCGCGCCACCGGCCCTGGCCGCGCGCGCCGGCTGGCGCACGTCGGTGATGTTGGGGGTGAGCTTGACGATCACCGGCAGCTTTGTGTACTGCTTGCACCAGGCCGTGACCATCTGGATGTACTCGGGCACCTGGCCCACCGCCGAGCCCATGCCGCGCTCGCTCATGCCATGCGGGCAGCCGAAGTTGAGTTCGATGCCGTCGGCGCCGCTGTCTTCCACCAGCGGCAGGATGGCCTTCCAGCTGGCCTCGGTGCAGGGCACCATCAGCGAGACGATCATGGCGCGGTCCGGCCAGGCGCGCTTGACGCGCCGGATCTCCTCCAGATTGGTGCGCAGCGGCCGGTCGGTGATGAGCTCGATGTTGTTGAGGCCGATGACGCGCCGATCCTGACTCATCAGCGTGGCATAGCGCGGGCCGCTGACGTTCACCACCGGCGGATCCTCGCCCAGGGTCTTCCAGACCACGCCGCCCCAGCCCGCCTCGAAGGCGCGCGTGACGTTGATCTCCTTGTCGGTGGGCGGGGCCGAGGCCAGCCAGAAGGGATTGGGGCTCTGGATGCCCAGGAAATTGCTGCGGATGTCGGCCATGGCTCAAGCCCTCAGGAATTGATCGATGGAGATCGCGGCCAGCTTGCCGTGCTCCACGGCTTCGACCGTGAGATCGCGCCCACCCAGGCGGCAATCGCCGCCGGCCCAGACCTTGGGATGGCTGGTGCGGCCGGCCGCGTCGGTCTGGATGCGGCCCTCCTGCAAGGCGATGGTGGGCGTGACCGGCTCGCCGATCAGCTTCTGCCCGATCGCCCTGAGCACCATATCGGCCTGCAGCTCGAACTGCTCGCCGCTGTCCACCAGCTGGCCGTCGCGCTCGGCGGTGACGGCAAAGCGCATGCCGGTGACGCGCCCCTCGCTGCCCAGCACCTGCAGCGGCCGCGCCCAGGTGCGCAGCGCCACGCCATTGGTCTGCGCCCATTGCTGCTCATGCGCCGAGGCACCCATCTGCGGCTGGCCGCGGCGGTACACGATGCTGACCTCGCGCGCGCCCAGCAGCCGGCTCTGCACCGCGGCGTCCACCGCCGTCATGCCGCCGCCGATGACGAGCACGCGCTGGCCCACCGCCACCTCGCTGGGGCGGGCCGCCTGCCGCAGCTCGGCAATGAACTCGACCGCATCGCGCAGGCCATGCAGGGCCGGCTCGGCCACGCCCAGCGCATTCACGCCCGCGAGGCCCAGGCCCAGGAACACCGCGTCGTACTGCAGGGTCAGGTCTTGCAGGCTGAAGTCCCGGCCCAGGGCCTGGCCGCACTGCACGCCGATGCCGCCGATGGACAGCAGCCACGCCACTTCCTTCTGTGCGAAGCCATCGGTGGTCTTGTAGCTGGCCAGGCCGTATTCGTTCAGCCCGCCGAGCTTGGGCCGCGCCTCCAGCAGCGTCACCTCATGGCCGGCGCGCGCCAGGCCATGGGCGGCGGCCAGGCCGGCGGGCCCGGCGCCCACCACCGCCACGCGCTTGCCGGTGGCAGCGGCGCGGGTAAAGAGTGGTGGGTTTTGCGCAGAAACGGGTTTGGCGAAGAAGGCGTCGGTGGCATAGCGCTGCAGCAGGCCGATCTCGACCGGCTTGCTCTCGTTGCCATGGCGCACGCAGCCCTGCTCGCACAGCACTTCGGTGGGGCAGACGCGGGCGCACATGCCGCCGAGCGGATTCGCGCTCAGGATCGCCTCGGCCGCGCCGCGCTCGTTGCCCTGCGCGATGCGGGCGATGAAGCTGGGAATGTCGATGCCGGTGGGGCAGGCGGTGGTGCAGGGCGCGTCAAAGCAGTAGTAGCAGCGCTCGGCCTCGATGAGGGCCTGGTGGCGCGTCAGCGGCGGGTGCGCGTCGGCGAAGTTGTGCGCATATTCGGCCTCGCTGAGGCGCGCGGCCTGGATGCCATCGGCGCTGGCGGATCGCTGGTCCATGGGTTCTCCCTGGTCGTGGCGGGCCGCCAATCGCGGCAGCCATGAGGAATGATTTACCAACTGGTAAAAACTAACCAGCTGGTAGATTCCCGTAGCACCACGCCGGGGCGGGCATGCACTCTGATAATCCGCGCCATGCCCAGAAACGCGCCCGCCACCCCTCCCAAGCCCGAGCTCAAGCCCATCGCCAAGAACCCGGCCGCACCGCGCGCCGCGCGTCTGCAAAAAGAGTCCCAGATCCGTGCCGAGGCCGAGCGCCAGTTTGCGCAATACGGCTTCGAGGGTGCCTCGCTCGAGAACATCGCGGCGGCCCTGGGCCTCTCCCGCCACAACCTGCTTTACTACTACCCGAGCAAGGAGGCGCTCTACCGCGTGGTGCTCGACGAGGTGCTGAAGGAGTGGCTGGAGCGCATGGCCGGCATCGTCGGTGGCACCGACCCCGAGGCCGCGCTGCGCGACTACATCGCCGCCAAGCTGCGCTTCTCGCGCGAACGCGCGGCCGGCTCGCAGGTGTTCGCGCGCGAGGTGATGGCCGGCGCGCCGCGCTTTCGCGATGCGATCGAGGGTCAGGTCTTGCCGGCGCTGAACGCGGATGTGCAGACCTTCGAGCGCTGGGCGCGCGAGGGCCGGATCAAGGTGCTGGACTACCGGCATCTGATGTTCACGGTCTGGTCCAGCACCCAGGCCTATGCCGATCTGGCGCCTCAGTTCGCGATCCTGCTCGGCAAGTCCAGGCTGGACGAGGGCGACTACGAGGCCGCCGGAACGCTGATCACGCAACTGGTGCTGGCCGGGCTGCGCCAGGGCCGGCCCGCATCGGAGGAGGCATGAGCGTCTTGCTGCTCGGTGCCGGGCGCGGGCAGTTGGCGGCCTATCGCGCCGCCCGCGAACTGGGGTTGACCGTGGTGGGCGTGGATCCCAATCCCGCGGCACCCGGCCTGGCCATGGCGCAGCATCGCTACAGCTTTGACCTGGCTGACCAGCAGCGAGCCCTGGAGGTGGCGCAGCGCCACCGCGTGCAGGGCGTTTTCACGATGGCCGCGGATTACCCCATGCCAACCCTGGCGGCACTTTGCGCGGCCTTGGCGCTGCCAGGCCCGAGCGTGGACGCCGTCCGCAATGCCACCCACAAAGCGCGCATGCGCGAAGCATTTGCCCGGCACGGTGTGCCCGGGCCGCGCTGCCTGCCGGCGCACAACGCCGCCGAGGCGATCGCTTGCGCACGGGAACTGGGCGGTGACGTGGTCTTGAAGCCGATGCTGAGTCAGGGCGGGCGCGGCATCAGCCGCGTCCCTGCCGGGGCCGATGTCGAGCGCCTGCGGCTTGCCTACGCGCATGCCCAGGCCCACACGCGGGCCGATGGCGTGCTGGTGGAAGACTGCGTCGATGGCCCCGAGTTCTCGGTCGAGACATTGACCTGGCAGGGGCAAAGCCGGGTCCTGGCAATCACCGACAAGCTCACGAGTGGTGCGCCACATTTCGTAGAGCTGGGCCATCAGCAGCCCAGCAGCCTCGACACGCAAGCGCAGGGGCGGCTTGCGGCCACCGCGCTGGCGGCGATCCGTGCGCTGGGCATCGACCAGGCGGCGGGCCACCATGAGATGCGCTTGGGCGCGGCCGGGCCGATGATGATGGAAAGCGGCGCGCGCCTGGGCGGGGGCTTCATCACCAGCGATCTGGTGCCGCTGTCGACCGGCATTGATCTGGTGCGCGCGGCCCTGCAGGTCGCCATGGGACAGTCGCCTGATCTTCGCCCGCAGCGCGCCAGCTCGGCCGCCGTCGTCCGTTTCATGACGGCGGCGCCCGGACGCGTGCTGGCCATCGAGGGCCTGGCCGAGGCCCGAGGGCAGGCCGGCCTGCAATGCCTGGATCTGTACCGCCAGCCCGGCGATCTGGTGCCGCCACTGACGGACGCCGCCGCGCGTTGCGGCCATCTCATTTGCTGCGCCGCGTCGCCGGTCGAGGCCGCGGCGGCGGCCGATGCCGCACTGGCCCGCTTGCAAATCACGACCCAGGAGGGCGCGCATGATTGATGACGAGCTGCTCGATTCGCTGGCACATCCGACCTTGTCTTCGGGCTGGCTGGGCCAGGGGCGCGATGCCAGCTTCGCCGCGCTGGCGGGTGAGCTGCAAGCCCAGCCCTATCTTGGCGCTTGCGCAATCGGACTGGCAGGCGTGGAGGGCTACAGCCATCGGGGCTTCATCGAGGCCTGCCGCGCGTATCCGGGCATGATTCCGATCGCGGGCTGCGACCCGGCGTGCGACGGCTCGCTCGAGGCGTTGCGGGCGTTGCGGGCGATGGGTTTTCGAGGCATCAAGCTGCACCCGCGCTTTTCCGGCCTGACCCGGCGCCTGGACAGCCTGGCCCCGCTGCTGCGCGCCGCCGGAGATGTCGGATTGGTGGTGTTCTTCTGCACCTACCAGCATTGCGGGTTGGAGCAGTACCCCGACGAGGATCCCTTCTTCACAATGGTGGGTCTGCTGCGCGAGGCGCCGCAGACCAAGGTGGTGCTGGTTCATGGCGGCGACGTGTCGGTGCTGCGCTATGCGCAGCTGGTGCGACACAACCCGCGGCTGCTACTCGACCTTTCGCTGACGCTGATGAAGTTCCAGGGCAGCTCGGTCGATGCAGACCTTGCCTACTTGTTCCGGCACTTCGACCGCCGCATCTGCGTGGGCAGCGACTGGCCCGAATACAGCCTCGGCGAGGTGCGCGCGCGCTACGAGCATTTCGCTGCCGGCTTGGCGCCGGACAAGCGGCGCAATATCGCGCATGGCAATCTGCTCGCCTTTCTGGGCGTTGACAGGGCCTCGCTGAATGCCTAGAGCGTGGCGTTGCGCCTGAGGCTCTCCAGCCGCAGCGCGATGGCCTGTTCGAGTTCGCTCAAGCGCTGCTGCAGCGCTTGGCGCTCCACCGGGTCCGCGCAGGCCTGCAGGGCCGCCGCCAGCGCTGCGCGCTCGCGCATGCGCTCGACCTCGGGCGGCACGAAGCCGGCGTTCTTGAGGATCTTGAAGGGCATGCGCAGGCCATCCGGTGTGGCCAGATAGCCGGCGTCCTCGTCCAGCGGTTTGCCAAAGTGCTCCGCCTGGCGCAGTTCGCCGGATTTGCGTGCCTGTTCCAGGTGCCGGGCAATCTCGTCGTCTTGCATGGGCCGATTCTGCCTTGGCCCGACGCCGGCAGGGGCCGCCCAGGCCTGCCAGAATGCCGTCCATGCAAGATCCGAATATCAGTACCCGTCCCGAAGGTTTTCAACGCGTCAGCGCGGCGCTGCGTGATCGCCAGCATGGCCATGCACCGCTGTGGCTGGAGATGGCGGCGCGCACCTCGCAGGAGGCCGCCGACGCGCTGGGCGTGAGCCTGGGCCAGATTGCCAAGAGCGTGGTGTTCCGCCGCAAGGTCGACGAGCAGGCGGTGCTGGTGATCGCCTCGGGTGACAAGCGCGTGGACGAGAAGAAGCTCAAGGAGCTGACCGGCCCGCTGGGCCGCGCCGATGCCGACTATGTGAAGGCGCGCACCGGTTTCTCGATCGGCGGCGTCTCGCCGCTGGGCTTTGCGCCGACGGGCGATGCCGCGCCGCCGCTGCTGTTCATCGACCGCGAGCTGTTCCGCTTCGAGCTGATCTGGGCCGCTGCCGGTCATCCCAATGGCGTGTTCCGCATGCGCCCGGACGAGCTGGTGCAGCTCACCGGCGCGCCGGTCATCGACGTGGTGCAGGCATGAGCGATACGCCCGCACGCGTCGCCTCGCCCTGCACCAATGTCTGCCGCATGCACGAGGCGAGCGGCTTTTGCGAGGGTTGCGCGCGCACCATCGCCGAGATCGCCGCCTGGTCGCGCGCCGACGACGCCAGCCGCCTGGCCATCCTCGCCGCGCTGCCGCCGCGCCGCGCGCTGCTGGTGGAGCAGGGCATCTACACCGCCGCCGAACCCAGCATCTGAGCAGCCTATGAAACACATCCGTTTCTATTTCGACCCGATCTCGCCCTATGCGGCGCTGGCCTTCGAACGCCTGCCCGAGGCGCTGGCGGGCCAGAGCTACAGCGTCGATTACGTGCCCATCCTGTTCGCCGCGCTGCTCAAGGCCGGCGGCCAGAAGGGGCCGGCGGAGATCCCGGCCAAGCGCGCCTGGACCTATCGCCAGATCGCCTGGCACGCGCACCAGCTGCAGATTCCGACGCAGCTGCCGACCCCGCATCCCTTCAATCCGCTGGCCCTGCTGCGCCTGGCCTGGGCCAGCGCCGAGCCGGGCCGCACGCCGAGCCGGCTGGCGGTGGAGCGCATCTTCCGCCATGTCTGGCGCGGCGCCGGCGCCGACCCCAACGAGCCGCAGCGCCTGGCCGACCTGAGGCAAGACCTGGCCCTGGTGCAGGACCCCGAGGGCGAGCCGGTCAAGCAGGCGCTGCGCGGCGCCACCGATGCGGCGCTGGCGGCGGGCGTGTTCGGCGTGCCCACGCTGGAGCTTGATGGCCGGCTGTTCTGGGGGCTGGATGCGCTGCCCATGGTGGCGGCCTGCCTGCAGGGGGATGCCTGGTTCGACGGCGGCGCCTGGGAGGCGGCCGGCGCGGCGCCGCCCGGGGTGCAGCGCGGCTGAAGCGGGGCTCTCTGCAGCGCATGCCGGGCGCTGCGCAATTGGTCGCAAGGCACGCGACGCCCCGGCGCCGAGTTCCTAGCATGGCTTCCACATCGTTCGGGAGCCATCATGTCGGCCACGCTTAAACCATCGCAACAATGCCCGCCCAGCCTGGAGCTGAAGGGCCTCGGCAAGCAGTACGCCGGCGGCTTCTGGGGTCTGCGCGAATTCAGCGCCTTGCTGCAGCCGGGCATCACCGGCATCCTGGGGCCCAACGGCGCCGGCAAGTCGACGCTGCTGCGCATGCTGGCCACGCTCAGCACGCCCAGCGCCGGCGAGATCTGCTGGAAGGGCGAGCGCGTGCCCACCGGCGGCCTGCACTGGGGTCAGGTCTTGCGCGAGCGGCTGGGCTATCTGCCGCAGGACTTCGGCGTCTACCCGCAGCTCAATGCGATCGAGTTCCTCGGCTACCTGGCCGCGGCCAAGGGCCTGTCGCCGCGCAGCGCCAGGGCGCGCATCGACGACCTGATCGCGCTGCTGAATCTGCAGCATTGCGCCAAGCAGGCCTTGGGCGGCTATTCGGGCGGTATGCGCCAGCGCGTCGGCATCGCCCAGGCCCTGTTGAACGACCCCGAGCTGCTGATCCTGGACGAGCCCACCATCGGCCTCGATCTGGCCGAGCGGGCGGCCTTCCGCCACTTGCTGGCCGAGCTGGCGCAGGACCGCATCATCCTGCTCTCCACCCACATCGTCTCCGACCTTGAGGCCACCGCCGAAGACATCCTGATGATGGCCGGCGGCCGCCTGATCGCGCGCGACTCGGCCGAGTCGCTGGCCTTTGCGCTGCAGGGCCAGGTGTGGCTGTGGACCGTGCCCTTCAAGGACGTGGAAGCGCTGCGCCAGCGCTGGCTGGTGGCGGGCATGCTCAAGCGCCCGCAGGGCATGCAGCTGCGCGTGCTGAGCCCGGTGGCGCCGCACATCGACGCGCGCGCCGCCGAGCCGAATCTGGAAGACGCCTATCTGTGGGCCACGCGCCCGCGTTCTGCCGAGGCGGAGGCAGCATGAGCGGGGCGCTGCGCTGGCTGGCGCCGATCTGGCCGGTGGCCTTGGCGGACTTGCGCGAGCGCAGCCGCGGCCGCGGCTTTGTGCTGGCGCTGCTGCTGTGCGGCGCGCTGGCCGGCCTGGTGCTGCGCGGCGACATGATGCTGGCCGTGGGCGGCTACCGCGGCGCCCACAACGCGGCCTGGGTGGGCGCGCAGATGGCGCTGGTGTTCAACACCATGATGAGCTTGTTCGGCTACTTCCTGATCAAGGGCGGCGTGCAGCGCGACGCGCGTTCGGGCCTGGATCAGATCCTCGGCAGCACCGGCCTCGGTGCGCTGCGCTACATGCTGGGCAAATGGCTCAGCCATCTGCTGTTGCTGCTGAGCATGCTCCTGGTGATGCTGGCGATGGCGGTGCTGCAGCAGTTCCTGCCGCCGGCGGGGCTGGCGCAGGTGGCGATGGCCGGCCCCTGGCAGGCGGCCACGGCCCTGCTGGGCCCCTTCCTGGTGCTGAGCCTGCCGCTGCTGATGCTGCTGGCGGCGCTCAGCCTGGTGTTCGAGAGCCTGCCCTGGATGCGCAGCGCGCTGGGCAATGGCGTGGTGGTCCTGTTGCTGGGCGTGCTGATGAGCCAGGCGGTGCTGCGCAGCGAGCGCGGTGCGGCCGAGCCCTTGGGTATCTCGGTGCTGGTGCCGGATATGCGCGCCGCGCTGCTGAGCCAGGTGCCGCAGGAGAAGCTGCCCGGCTACACGCTGGGCTCGGGCTTCACCAGCGCCACGCAGCTGCGCCAGCAGGGCGTCTTCCAATGGAATGGCATGGCCTGGACCGCTCGCCAGGTGCTGACGCAATGGGCCTTCGTGCTGCCCGCGGCCGGCTTGCTGGGGCTGGCGGCCTGTTTCCATGCCGCCTATGTCGCGCGTGGTCGGCGCATGCCGGCGGCCGAACCGCTGGCGCGCCGCAAACAGCGCGGCGCGCCGGCCGCCCCGCTGGCCGAGGCCGAGCCGCGCGGTGCCGGTCGCCTGCGCCAGGTGCTGCGCCTGCCGCCGGGCTTGCGGCGCTTCGGGCCGCTGCTGTGGGCGGAGCTGCGCCTGCTGCTGCGCCAGCCGCGCTGGTGGCAGGCCGGCGCGCTCGCGTTGATGGTGGCCGGCGCCTTGCTGACGGGCGCGCGCGCCCAGCATGATCTGCTGCTGGCCAGCCTGGCCTGGGCGGCGCTGATGCTGGCACCGGCGGGTGGCCGTGCGCCCGCCCACGACGCCGGCGCGCTGCTGGGCAGCAGCGCCTGCGGTGGCCGCAGCCAGCGGCTGGCGCTGTTCGCTGCGGGCGTGCTGCTGTGCCTCGCGCTGTGCGGCGGTGCCGGCCTGGCGATGCTGGCGGCGGGGCGCTGGGAGCTGCTGCTGGCCACCGCAGCCGCCTGCCTGTTCCTGCCGGCCCTGCTGATCAGCCTGGGCGCCTGGAGTGGCGGCCCGCACCTGGGCGAGAGCGTGGCCATGCTGTGGCTGCTGCTGGGCTGGCAAGGCCTGACCCCGCTGGACCCGCTGCTGAGCGGCGCACCGGTCTACGCCGGCTTGGCCATGCTGGCCTGGGCCGCGGGCGAACTGATGCCGCGGCGGCGCCTCGAGCAAGGCTGGGCCTGAGCCGGTGCAGTGCGGCGTGCTCGGTGCTTACCCTTGATGGGGCTCAAATTTCGCATGGAGAAACAGTGGCCTAGGGTTGCTGCGGGTTTCGTCAGCCAGCGTTCAGTCTCGCGTCAGAGACGGGTCAGAGGAGGGGCTCACAGTCGCCCCCAAGGATCACCGGGCGGTGGTTCTCCACGACGCTTCTACTGGAGACTTCTCACATGGCAACTGCTACTGCAGTGTCGACCAACACGCCGATGACGGCGGAAGAGAAGAAGGTCATCTTCGCCTCTTCCCTCGGCACGGTGTTCGAGTGGTACGACTTCTACCTCTACGGTTCGCTGGCTCCGATCATCGCCAAGCAATTCTTCTCGGGACTGGACCCGCAGGCGGCCTTCATCGCCTCGCTGCTGGCCTTTGCCGCGGGCTTCATCGTGCGCCCCTTCGGCGCGCTGGTGTTCGGCCGCCTGGGCGACATGATCGGTCGCAAGTACACCTTCCTGGTGACCATCCTGATCATGGGTCTGTCGACCTTCATCGTGGGTGTGCTGCCGTCCTATGCCACCATCGGATCGGCCGCCCCGGTGATCCTGATCGGCCTGCGCATGCTGCAGGGCCTGGCGCTGGGCGGTGAGTACGGTGGCGCCGCCACCTATGTGGCCGAGCATGCCCCGCAGGGCAAGCGCGGTGCCTACACCTCCTGGATCCAGACCACCGCGACGCTGGGCCTGTTCCTGTCGCTGATGGTGATTCTGGGCACCCGCACCATGATCGGTGAGCAGGCCTTCGGTGAGTGGGGCTGGCGCGTGCCCTTCATCGTCTCGATCCTGCTGCTGGCGATCAGCGTCTGGATTCGTCTGTCGATGAACGAGTCGCCCGCCTTCCAGAAGATGAAGAGCGAGGGCAAGACCTCGAAGGCACCGCTGTCCGAGTCCTTCGGCCAGTGGAAGAACCTGAAGATCGTGGCGCTGGCGCTGTTCGGCCTGGTGGCCGGCCAGGGCGTGGTCTGGTATTCGGGCCAGTTCTATGCGCTGTTCTTCCTGACCAGCGTGCTGAAGGTGGATTCGTCCACGGCCAACATCATGGTGGCGGTCTCGCTGCTGCTGGGCACGCCCTTCTTCGTGGTGTTTGGCACGCTGTCCGACAAGATCGGCCGCAAGCCCATCATCATGGCGGGCCTGCTGCTGGCCATCGTGACCTACTTCCCGCTGTTCAAGGCGCTCACCAACGCCGCCAACCCGGACCTGGCCAAGGCGCAAGCCTCCGCCCAGATCTCGCTGACGGTTGACATGAGCACCTGCTCCTTCCAGGGCAGCCCGATTGCCCGTGAGGTGGACTTCACCAGCTCCTGCGACATCGCCAAGCGCGCCCTGGCACAGTCCTCGGCCAGCTACGAAACCCTGCCCGGCGCGGCCGGCAGCGTGGCCGTCGTCAAGGTCGGCGAGAAGCAGATCACCGGTCTGAACGCCACCGTGATGACCGGCGGCCACAAGTTCGACGAGGCCAGCGCCAAGGGCATCGCCGCCTTCAAGAAGGAGTTGGGCGACGCGATGAAGGCCGCCGGCTACCCCGCCAAGGCCGATCCGGCCAAGGTGAACCAGCCGATGGTGATCGCGATCCTGTTCGTGCTGGTGCTGTACGTGACGATGGTCTACGGCCCGATCGCGGCCATGCTGGTGGAACTGTTCCCGACCCGCATCCGCTACACCTCGATGAGCCTGCCCTACCACATCGGCAACGGCTGGTTCGGTGGCCTGCTGCCCTCCATCACCTTCGCGATGGTGGCGCAGAACGGCAACATCTACCACGGCCTCTGGTACCCGATCGGCGTGTCCATCATGACGCTGGTGATCGGCCTGCTGTTCGTGCGTGAGACCAAGGACGTGGACATCTACGCGCACGACTGATGTCGACCCGACTGCAGTTCGTCTGCAGCCAACTGAAAGGGCAGCCCAGGCTGCCCTTTTTTCTTGCGCGCACGCTGCACTCAGACTGCTGTCAGCTTGCAGGGCAAGAATGTCGGCATTCACCTCTTCCTGAGACAGACACCATGTGGAAATTGCTCGTCGCCTTCGTGATCTTTGCCGCCCTGGCGCTCTTCGTGCTGACCAAGAGTGGCGGCAATATCGACATGGGTGGCGAGAAGCATGACGTCTCGGCGCCGCACGCCGAGGCTTCGGCCCCGGCCGCCACCCCGGCCGCCACCCCGGCCGCGGATGCCGCCAGTGCCGCCAGTGCCGCCAGTGCTCCAGCAGCGGCATCCGCCGCCTCCAACTGAGTTCGGCTTGATCTTCATCAAGCTCTGACCCGGGGCGGCACCTTAGGGTGTCGCCATGCGCAAGCTCCTACGCAGCCTGGCGGGTAAGCTCGCCCTGATCCAGACCACCTTTCTGACGGTGGCCCTGGCCTCGATCGCCTTCACGCTATGGGTTTCCTGGCAGCTGGAGGGCGGCGCCGGTGCGATCAACGAGGCCGGGCGCATGCGCATGATGACCTACCGGCTGACGCTGGCGCACGAGACCGGCGGCCAGGCCGAGTTGCCCGATGGCGTCGCGGCCTTCGACGCGATGGTGCGCAATCTGCGCGAGGGCGACCCCTCGCGCCCGCTCTTCATCCCCGACAACCAGGCCTGCGTCGAGCGCTTTGCCGAGGTCGAGCGCGCCTGGCAGCCGCTGCGTGCCAAGTTGCTGGCGGAGCAGGGCGGGCCGGCGCTGCGCCAGCAGGCCGACCAGTTCGTCACCACGGTGGACAGCTTCGTCTCGGCCATCGAGCATGCCATCGCCACCCGCACCGCGCTGCTGGGCGGGCTGTGCTTCGGCCTCGTCGTGTTGGTGGCGGCGGCCTCGGTGGTGTTTGTCTCGGGCACCCTGATGTGGATCGTCCGGCCGCTGCAGCGCCTGCGCGACGGCCTGGCCACCATGGCGGCGCGCGACTTCTCGCAGCGCATCGACGAGCGCAATTCGGTCGAGGAGTTCTCCAGCCTGGCCCAGGGCTTCAACCAGATGGCCGACGCCCTGCAGCGCTCCTATGCGGGCCTGGAGGCCAAGGTGGCGGCCAAGACTGCCAATCTGGCGCAGCAGAACGAGCGCCTGGCCGCGCTCTACGACGTGGCCCTGCTGGCGGCGCAGAACCACGACAGCATGGAAGAGCTGGCGCAGAGCTTTGCGCAGAAGATCTGCCGCATCGCCGGTGCCGACGCCGCCGCCGTGCGCCTGGCCACCGAGGATGGCGAGCGCCTGCTGCTGCTGGGCCAGGTGCGCCTGCCGCAGCAGATGCGCGATGCCGAGCATTGCGTGCGCGTGGGCGAATGCGCCTGCGGCGAGCACCTGGAAACCGCGCCCGGTGCGCGCGTCATCCCAATCCGCCAACTGGGCCCGCGCACGCTGCGGCATTGCGAGGCGGCCGGCTACCAGACCGTGGTCGCCATCCCCATGCGCACCCAGCAGCGCACCCATGGCGAGGTGGAGCTGTTCTTCTACGGCGAGCGCCCCATCCCCGAGGCCGAGCGGCATCTGCTCGAGGCCCTGGTGGGCCAGGTGGCCTCGCAGCTGGAGAACCTGCGGCTGGCGGCGCGCGACCGCGAGATGGCAATCAGCGAGGAGCGCAATCTGCTGGCCCAGGAGCTGCACGATTCGATCGCGCAGTCGCTCGCCTTTCTGAAGATCCAGGTGCAGCTGCTGCGCAGCGCCCTCGCCAAGCAGCGCGCCGAGGAGGTGGAGCGCACCCTGGGCGAGATCGATGCCGGCGTGCGCGAGAGCTACGCCGATGTGCGCGAGCTGCTGCTGCACTTCCGCACCCGCGCCGGCCATGAGGACATCGAGCATGCGCTGCGCACCACGCTCTCCAAGTTCGAGCTGCAGAGCGGGCTGACGGCGCGCCTGGTGGTCACCGGTCAGGGCGTGCCCTTGCCGCCCGACGAGCAGATCCAGGTGCTGCACATCGTGCAGGAAGCGCTCTCGAACGTGCGCAAGCATGCCGGTGCGCGCAGCGTCGAGCTGCGCGTGCTGCAGGGGCCGCAATGGCGCTTCGAGGTCTGGGACGATGGCGCCGGCTTCGATCAGAGCGGCGACGCCGCCGACGAAACCCATGTGGGCCTGCATATCATGCGCGAGCGCGCCGCCCGCATCGGCGCGCGCCTGGAGATCCGCAGTTCGGCCGGCCAGGGCACCCAGGTCACCCTGCTGTTGCCGCCGCGCCAGGAGCGCCAGGCCGACACGCATGAACCGCAAAGAGAAAGCGCATGAGCAAGCTGCCCGAGGAGAAGATCCGCGTCATGGTGGTCGACGACCACAGCCTGTTCCGCCGCGGCCTCACCGCCCTGCTGGCCCATGAGGAGGGCTTGGACGTGGTGGGCGAGGCCAGCGACGGCAGCGAGGCGCTGCGCCATGTGGCCACGCTCAGGCCCGATGTGATGCTGCTGGACAACCACATGCCGGGCGTGCGCGGCGTCGATCTGCTGCCGGGCTTGCTGGAGGCCGCACCCGAGACGCGCTTCATCATGCTGACCGTCAGCGAGGACGAGGAAGACCTGGCCGCCGCGCTGCGCGCCGGTGCGGTGGGCTATCTGCTCAAGACCATCGACGGCCAGGAGCTCGCCGCGGCGATACGGCGCGCGGTGCGCGGCGAATCGGTGGTCAGCCCCGAGATGACGCACAAGCTGGTGCGCGCCTTCAAGGCCAGCGTGGCGGCGCCGACGGCGGGCGCGGCGGCCACCAGCCAGGCCGAGCGCGACGCCGCCCTCGGCACGCTCTCGCCGCGCGAGCAGGACATCCTGCGCGAGATCGCGCGCGGCGCCAGCAACAAGGAGATCGCGCGCGCCCTCGACATCGCCGAGACCACCGTGAAGATCCATGTGCAGCACATCCTGCGCAAGCTGGACCTCAGCTCGCGTGTGCAGGTGGCGGTGTGGGCCAGCGAACGGGGCCTGTTCAGCGGGCAGTGACGGCGCGCTTGATCGCGAGCAAGTCGGGCTGTTGAGACAGCACAAAACCATGCCGCGGGCATGCGCCTAGATTTCACAGCCTTGCCGCCCCGCGGCGACTATCTGTGATTCATGGCCTCGCCCGCAACCCACCCCAAGCCCGATCTCGTCTGCCCCGCCGGCTCGCTGCGTGCCCTCACCCTGGCCATCGATGCCGGGGCCGACGCCGTCTACCTCGGGCTGAAGGACGCCACCAACGCGCGCAATTTCGCCGGCCTGAACTTCGACGACGCCCAGGTGCGCGAGGGCGTGAGCTATGCCCATGCGCGCGGCCGCCAGGTGCTGATGGCGCTCAACACCTATGCCGATGCGCGCGATGACGGGCCCTGGCGCCGCGCCGTCGACCGCGCCGCCGAACTCGGTGCCGATGCCCTGATCGTGGCCGACAGCGCGGTGCTGGCCTATGCGCGCGCGCACCACCCCGAGCTGCGCCTGCATCTCTCGGTGCAGGCCTCGGCCACCAGCTACGAGGCGATCGAGTTCTACCGCGAGCGCTACGGCATCCAGCGCGCCGTGCTGCCGCGCGTGCTCACGCTCAGCCAGGTCCAGCACGTGATACGCCACACCGGGGTGGAGATCGAGGTGTTCGGCTTTGGCAGCCTGTGCGTGATGGTGGAGGGGCGCTGCGCGCTCTCGTCCTATGTCACCGGCCAGTCGCCCAACACCGCCGGCGTGTGCTCGCCACCCGCGGCGGTGCAATGGCTGGAGGGGCCGCAGGGCGTGGATGCGCGCCTGTCCGGCGTGCTGATCGACCGCTATGCCCCGCAGGAGCCGCGCGGCTACCCGACCCTATGCAAGGGCCGCTTCCTGGTGGAGGGCGAGCGCGACTACGCGCTGGAAGAACCCACCAGCCTGAATACGTTGGCGCTGCTGCCGCAGCTGATCGAGGCGGGCGTCAAGGCCATCAAGATCGAGGGCCGCCAGCGTAGCCCCAGCTATGTGGCGGGCGTCACCAAGGTCTGGCGCCAGGCCATCGACATGGCCGCGTCGGATGCGCGTTATGCCGTGGCACCCGCCTGGAGCGCCGAGCTGGCGCGCTGGGCCGAGGGCCAGCAAAGCACCCTGGGTGCGTATGAGCGTCCCTGGCGCTGAGGGAATCCATCATGGATACAAAGAAACGACTGGGCCTGATGGGCCTAACCATAGGCCCGCTGCAATACTGGTGGCCGCGCACGAGCCTGGTGCAGGCCTATGCCGAGCTGGCCGAGGGGCCGGCCGATACCTTTGTGCTGGGCGAGGTGACCTGCTCGCGGCGCAATGAGTTCACCCTGCTGGACTGGCTGGCGTTGGCGCGCGACCTCGTCAGCGCCGGCAAGCGCGTGCGCCTGGCCACGCTGCCGCTGCTGATGTCGGAGGCCGAGCTGCGGCAGCTGCGCCGTATCGTTGAACAGGCGGAGCAGGGCGAGTTCGCGGTCGAGGCCGGCGATGCCGCGGCCCTGCAGCGCCTCGCGCAACAGTCTGAGCGCCTGCCCTTCACGCTGGGCCCGCACCTCAATATCTACAGCCGCGCGGCCCTGGTCGAGCATGCCGGCCTGGGCGCCGACACCTGGGTGGCGCCGCTGGAACTGGCGCTGGACGCGGTGGCCCGCGTCAACCCGCCCACGGCCCGGGTGCATGGGCCGGCCGGCGCGATCCAGACCGAGGTGTTCGGCTTCGGCCGCATGCCGCTGGCCTTCTCGGCGCGCTGCTTCACGGCCCGCCATCACCGCCTCAGCAAGGACGAGTGCGAGTTCCGCTGCCGCGACGATGCCGACGGCCTGCTGCTCTCCACCACCGAGGGCCAGCCCTTCCTGGTGCTGAACGGCATCTCCACCCAGTCCGCGGCCCTGCATTGCCTGATCGGCGAGGGCGCGGCGCTGCGCGCCGCCGGCGTCGATCGGCTGCGGCTCTCGCCCTGCAGCCAGGGCTTTGCCCGCGTGGTGAGCCTGTTCGACGAGGTGCTGCATGCCGGCCTGCCGGCTGAGGAGGCGCGTGCCGAGCTGCAGGCAATGCCGCTGCCGGGCGCGCTGGTGAACGGATTCGCCCACCGCCAGGCGGGCATGGTGGAGGAGCTTGCCCATGTTTGAACTGCACCCCGGCCTCAAGGCCCTGCTGCGCCGCCTGCCGCTGCAACCGCCATCCTTCGTGGCGGCGCGCGCGCTCGACCGCCTGCTGCTGCCGCGCCTGGACGCCGAGCAGCGCCGCCTGCTGGCCGGCCGCGTGGTGGAGCTGGAGCTGCTGGAGCCCGGCCTGCGCGTGCGCCTGCTGCTGGGGCCCAAGGGCTTCATGCCCGCCGCCGGTGGTGCGCAACCGGCCGTCACCGTGCGTGCACGCAGCCTCGCGCTGTGGCGCCTGCTGCGTGGCGAGGAGGACGCCGACCGCCTGTTCTTCGAACGCGCGCTGGTGATGGAGGGCGACACCGAGTTCGGCCTGATGCTGAAGAACACGCTGGACGCGATCGGCCCGCTGCTGCCGGCATCGATGCTGGGCAAGGCTTGAAGCCATGTGGAGCAATCTCACCGAACAGCTGCTGCATGCGCTGAAGGCGCGCGGCGCCAGCGAGATCTTCGGCATCCCGGGCGACTTTGCCCTGCCGCTGTTCCGCGCCATCGAGCGCGCCGCCATCCTGCCGCTGTACACGCTCTCGCATGAGCCCGGCCTGGGCTTCGCGGCCGATGCCGCGGCGCGCGTGCGCGGCGGCCTGGGCGTGGCCGCCGTCACCTATGGCGCGGGTGCGCTCAATATGGTGAACCCGGTGGCCAACGCCTATGCCGAGCGCGTGCCGCTGGTGGTGCTGTCGGGCGCGCCGGCCGCGCACGAGGTGGCCAGCGGCCTGCTGCTGCACCATCAGGTGAAGGCGCTGGATTCGCAATGGCGCATCTTCGAGGAGCTGACGGTGGACCGCGCCCGGCTCGACGACCCCGTCACCGCGCCGGCCCTGATCGCGCGCGTGCTCGATAGCGCGCTGCGCCGCGCCGGCCCGGTCTACCTGGAGATCCCGCGCGACATGCCCGAGCGCGCCTGCGCCGCGCCACCCGAGCTGCCGCCCCCGCCGCTGGACCGCGAGCGCCTGGCCGCCTGCGCCGACGAGCTGCTGGCGCGCCTGCGCGCGGCGCGCCATCCGCTGCTGCTGGTGGGCGTGGAGATCCGTCGTTATGGCATCGAGGCCCAGGTGGCCGAGCTGGCGCGCCGCCTCAACATCCCGGTCGCCACCACGCTGATGGGGCGCGGCCTGCTGGTGGATTCCGGCGTGCAGCATCTGGGCACCTACCTGGGTCTGGCCGGCGATCCGGAACTCACCGAGGCGGTGGAGGGCTCCGACGCCCTGCTGCTGCTGGGCGCCATCATCTGCGACAGCAATTTCGCCGTCTCGCGCAAGCGCATCGATTTCCGCCATGCCATCCGCGTCTGGCAGGGCGAGGTGGAGATGGGCCACCATGTCTACCGCGAGCTGCCCATCAAGGAGCTGGTGGAGGCGCTGCTGCTGCGCGTGATGACGCGGCCGCCCCAGCCCTTCATCGAGACCGCGCGCGCGACGCCCGAGCTGCCCGCGCCGGATGCGCCGCTCACCCCGGCGGCGATCGCCGCGGCGGCCAATGCCCTGATGCAAAAGCATGGCGCGCTGCCGGTGGCCTGCGACATGGGCGACTGCCTGTTCACCGCCATGGACCTCACGCCCACCGACCTGATCGCCCCCGGCTACTACGCCACCATGGGTTATGGCGTGCCGGCGGCGCTGGGCCTGCAGGTGGCCACCGGCCGCCGCCCCCTGGTGCTGGTGGGCGATGGCGCCTTCCAGATGACCGGCTGGGAGCTGGGCAACGCCCGTGCGATGGGCTGCGACCCGATCGTGCTGCTGCTCAACAACGCCAGCTGGGAGATGCTGCGTACCTTCGAGCCCGAGGGCCGCTACAACGACCGCGGCCCCTGGGACTTCGCGGCCATGGCCGCCGGCATGGGCGGGCGCGGCTACGAGGTCCACACGGTGGGCCAGCTGGTCGAGGCGCTGGCCTGCGCCCAGGCCGAGCGCGGCCGCTTCCAGCTGCTGGACCTGCGGCTGGCCCCCGGCGTGCTGTCGCCAACCCTGCAGCGCTTCGTCGGCGCGGTGAAGCGGCTTTCGATGCCCGGCTGAGCGGCCTGACAGGCTAGGGTCAGATCTTGCTAGCAGGATCGGAAACCCTGGCCGGTGTGGAGCTCCATCCCTATACTGGCCCACCACCCCTGCGCCCAGGGGCATGGTTTGAGGATGGTGTCCGGAGGTCGAGATGCTTACGTTCGAGAACCTGAGAGTCGGAACCCGGCTCGCCGTGGGCTTTGGCACCGTGATGGTGCTGCTCATCATCATTTCGGTGCTGGGCACCCTGGGCGCGCGCCAGATCGCCGCCAGCACCAGCCAGATCTACGAAGACCGCACCGTGCCGCTGCAGCAGCTGGCGCGGGTCAACTCGCTGATGCTGCAGAACCGCGTGCTGGTCACCGAGATGATGCAGGCGCCGGGCAAGCTGGACGAGCTGAACGCGGTGATGCAGGGCAATATCGAGCAGGTCACCAAGGCCTGGAAGGCCTATGCGGCCAGCCAGATGACGCCCGAGGAGGCGCGCCTGGCTGCCAAGTTCATCGAGCTGCGCGGCCGCTATGTCAAGGACGGGCTGCTGGCCGCGCGCGATGCCATCAAGTCCGGTGCGGCCGAACAGTCGACCCAGATCTACATGGGCCAGATCCTGCCGCTCGGCAAGCAGACCCAGGAGGCCATGGACGCCCTGATCGGGCTGCAGGTCAGCGAGGGTGCCAAGGACTATGCCGCGGCGCAGAGCGGCAGCAGCCAGGTGATGTGGGTGAGCCTGCTGGGCACGGCGCTGGCGATTGCGCTGTCGGTCTGGCTGGCCTGGGTTGTGAGCCGCTCCATCACCGCGCCGGTGCGTGAGGCCCTCGACCTGGCCGAGCGCGTGGCGGCTGGCGACCTCAGCGCCACCTTGCAGGCCAGGGGCCGCAACGAGATGGCGCAGCTGCTGCAGGCGCTTGGCCGCATGACGGAAAGCCTGCGCGCCATCGTCGGCCAGGTGCGCGACAGCAGCGAGAGCATCAGCACCGGCTCGGCCGAGATCGCCACCGGCAATGCCGATCTGAGCCAGCGCACCGAGACCCAGGCCAGCAATCTGGAGGAGACCGCGGCCACCATGGAGGAGCTCTCCAGCACGGTGCGCAACAACGCCCAGACCGCCGCCCAGGCCAACGAGCTGGCGCACAGCGCCAGCGCCGCGGCTGGCCGTGGCGGCGCCGTGGTGGGCGATCTGGTCAGCAATATGGCGGCGATCTCGCAGAGCTCCAACCGCATTTCGGAGATCATCGGCGTGATTGACGGTATCGCCTTCCAGACCAATATCCTGGCGCTGAATGCCGCGGTGGAAGCGGCGCGCGCGGGCGAGCAGGGCAGGGGTTTCGCGGTGGTGGCGGGCGAGGTGCGCAGCCTGGCGCAGCGCAGCGCCGAGGCGGCGCGCGAGATCAAGTCGCTGATCGGCGATAGCCAGACCAAGGTCGAGAACGGCAACCGCCTGGCCGAGCAGGCCGGCGGCGCGATGCAGGACATCGTGCAGGAGGTGGGCCGCGTCAGCACCCTGATCGCCGAGATCGCCAGCGCCAGCGGCGAGCAGTCGCGCGGCATCTCCCAGGTGGGCGAGGCGGTGGGCCAGCTCGACCAGGTGACGCAGCAGAACGCCGCCCTGGTGGAAGAAAGCGCCGCCGCGGCCGAGAGCCTGCGCAACCAGGCGCAGCAGCTGTCGGAGCTGGTGGCGAGTTTCAGGTTGAGGTGACGCAGCCGTCTCGGATCGACGGATCCGCGCCGCAGCCCAGGCCGGCAGGCACTCGGCCCCAGATGCGGTGGCCTTCGCGTAGAACGCTCAGGCTTCCCTCGGTGCTCGCCGAACCGGGACTCGCGCACAACTCGCCGTCGCACCCCTGCGGGCCGGCGTGTGCCAGTGGCACCCGCCTGTGCTTCAGCTCAAACAAGGCGCGCTCGACGCATCGCCTGGAGCGATGCGCAACCCGGTTCTGCTGCGCGCCTCGGCACCGCAAATGGGGCCTCGCACCTGCCGGCCTGCGCTGCTCGGGCAGTGCACGGCCTTGATGTCGTGGTGCGCGAGCAGCGGTTGGAGCAAAGCGCAGGGCGGGTGGTTGCGGCGGCCCTTTTGCGGTGCCGAGCACCGCAGCGGCGCGCAGCCGCGCGCGTACTCGCGCGCTTCAAGTACCGGATTGGCGCAACTTGTCTGAGCGCAATGAGCGCAGCGAATGCAGCGAGTTTTGCGCCGGCTGCGAGTTGCGAGGAGCGCAGGGGAGCCTGAGCGCAGCGAGGGCCTCCGCATCCGGGCCGCAGCGGCCACCCGCCCTGGGCTTTGCCTGCATGACCGTCGCAGGGTCGCCGAGTTCGCCGTCGCATTTTGCGCTGGCGCAAAGCCCGCTCAAGTCGACGGGCTCAGGTCTTGTTGACCACATATCTAGTGTCTATCCTGCCGGCCTGACACTAGATATAGGTTTTTCATGTCCACTCAAGCGGCCCAGCAGCCTACGGCGCTGATGAAACGAGACGGGCGCGTCGTCGCCTTCGACGCGGCCAAGATTGCCAGCGCGCTGGCGCGGGCCGGCGCCGCCACCGGCGAGCTGGATGCGCAGCGCGCGCAGCAGCTGATGCAGGCGGCGGTGCTGCCGCGCCTGCAAGGGGTTCACTGCCCGCAGATCGAGCAGGTCCAGGATGCCGTCGAGGCGGCGCTGTTCGATGCCGGCCTGCGCCACACGCTGCGCGCCTATGTGGTGTATCGCGAGCAGCACCGCCAGCTGCGCGGCGCGCGCCAGACCCTGGTGGATGTGCAGGCCACCATGGACGAATACCTGCAGCAGCGCGACTGGCGCATCAAGGCCAATGCCAACCAGGGCTGGAGCCTGGGCGGGCTGATCCTGAACGTCTCCGGCAAGGTGGTGGCTAACTACTGGCTGGACCAGGTCTATCCGCCCGAGGTGGGGCGCGCGCATCGCGAGGCCGATCTGCACATCCACGACCTCGACATGCTGAGCGGCTACTGCGCCGGCTGGTCGCTGCGCACCCTGCTCAACGAGGGGCTCAACGGCGTGGCGGGCAAGGTCGAATCGGCACCGCCGCGCCATCTCTCCAGCGCGGTAGGCCAGATCGTCAACTTCCTGGGCACGCTGCAGAACGAATGGGCCGGGGCCCAGGCCTTCTCCAGCTTCGACACCTATCTGGCGCCCTATGTGCGCCAGGACGGGCTGGGCTACGAGCAGGTGCGCCAGTGCATGCAGGAGCTGGTCTACAACCTCAACGTGCCCTCGCGCTGGGGCACGCAGACGCCGTTCACCAACCTGACCTTCGACTGGACCTGCCCCGAGGATCTGCGCGAGCAGGTGCCGGTGATCGCGGGCCGCGAGATGCCGTTCTGCTATGGCGATCTGCAGGCCGAGATGGACCTGATCAACCGCGCCTATATCGAGGTCATGATGGCCGGCGATGCGCGCGGCCGCGCCTTCACCTTCCCCATCCCCACCTACAACATCACGCCCGACTTCGACTGGGACAGCCTCAACGCGACCGCGCTGTTCGAGATGACGGCGCGCTACGGCCTGCCGTATTTCCAGAACTTCCTCAATTCCGAGCTGCAGCCGAACATGGTGCGCTCGATGTGCTGCCGCCTGCAGCTGGATCTGCGCGAGTTGCTCAAGCGCGGCAATGGCCTGTTCGGCTCGGCCGAGCAGACCGGCTCGCTGGGCGTGGTGACGATCAACTGCGCGCGCCTGGGCCATCTGCACGCCGGCGACGAGATGGGCCTGCTGCGCCGCCTGGACGAGCTGCTGGCGCTGGGGCGCGACAGCCTGGAGATCAAGCGCAAGCTGATCCAGCGCCTCATCGATGCCGGCCTGTTCCCCTACACCAAGCGCTACCTGGGCACGCTGCGCAACCATTTCTCGACCCTGGGCGTGAACGGCATCAACGAGATGATCCGCAACTTCACGGCCGATGCGGAGGACATCAGCACGCCCGCCGGCCATGCGCTGGCGCTGCGCCTGCTGGACCATGTGCGCGGCCGCATGGTCGAGTTCCAGGAACAGACCGGCCACCTCTACAACCTCGAGGCCACGCCGGCCGAGGGCACGACCTACCGCTTTGCCAAGGAAGACCGGCGGCGCTATCCCGCCATCCTGCAGGCCGGCACGGCCGAGCAGCCTTACTACACCAACAGCTCGCAGCTGCCGGTGGGCTTCACCGACGATCCCTTCGAGGCGCTCGAGCGCCAGGATGAGCTGCAGCGCAAATACACCGGCGGCACCGTGCTGCATCTCTACATGAACGAGGCGCTCTCCAGCAGCGCGGCCTGCCGCGAGCTGGTGCGGCGCTCGCTGTCGCGTTTCAAATTGCCCTACATCACCGTGACGCCCACCTTCTCGATCTGCCCCACGCATGGCTATCTGAGCGGGCGCCACGAGTTCTGCCCGCACTGCGATGCCGAGGCGCTGGCGCGCAAGCAGCAGGCCGCGGTGGCGGCCTGATGACGTCGATTCCCAACCAAAGCCAAGGAGGCAAGACATGACCCCAAACCAAGCACAGACCGAGCTGCAGGAGCACGAGCGCCAGCGCTGCGAGATCTGGACCCGCGTGATGGGCTACCACCGGCCGGTGGCGTCCTTCAACACCGGCAAGCAGGGTGAATTCGAGGAGCGGCTGTGCTTCCAGGAACGCACGCTGGATCGGCACGCGCCAGCGCGCTGAGCGCGCGAATGGAGCGGTCGATGGCGCCGGCGCCCGCGGTGGCCGGGCTGACGCCCTTCAGCAGCCTGGACTATCCCGGCCAGCTGGCCGCGGTGGTGTTCCTGCAGGGCTGCCCCTGGCGCTGCGTCTACTGCCACAACCCCGGGCTGCAGCCGCGCGGGCCGGGCCGGCTTGACTGGGCCGGGCTGCTGGCCTGGCTGGAGCGGCGCCGCGGCCTGCTGGACGCGCTGGTGTTCAGCGGCGGCGAACCCACGCTGGACGCGGCCCTGCCGCGCGCCGCCGCGCAGGTGCGGGCGCGCGGCTTCAAGGTCGGCCTGCATACCGCCGGCCTCTATCCCGAGCGCCTGGCCACGCTGCTGCCCTTGCTGGACTGGGTAGGGCTGGACATCAAGGCGCCGCTGGCGGATGCGGCGCTGCACCGTCGCATCACCGGCGTGCCCGGCGCTGAAGGCGAGGTGGCGCAGAGCCTGGCCCTGCTGGCCGCCTCGGGCCTTGGCTATGAATGCCGCAGCACCATCCATCCGGCGCTGCACGATGGCGCGGCCCTGCAGCAGCTGGCCGAGCAACTGGCCGGCGCCGGCGTGACGCGCTGGGCCTTGCAGATTGCGCGCCCGGACGGCACGGCGGGCGGGGCCGGCGCATTGGCGCCGGTGCCGCCCGACTATCCCGATGCCGCGCTGCTGGCGCGGCTGCGCGGCCACGTGCCGGGGCTGGAGCTGCGGCGCGGCTGAAGAGGCCCGCAGCCGATTGCAGAGCTTGGCCGGCTGGAACCGGCACTTAGCAGCCAGTGGGTCTGCTCTGCTTGCCAAGGCCATCGGGTGAGGGACTTCGCTCGTGTCCCCCGGCCCTGGCTGCGCCAGGCCCTCCTCCTTTACCTCGCTGCGCCCCTCACCCGACGCCCTTGGCAAATCCACCGCCGTGCCGCTGCCGGGAAGTGGCATGGCGGTGCCGGGTCAGGCCGGCTGGGGGTTCTGCGAAGCGAGGTAAAGGAGGAGCCGATGGCGCAGCCAGCGGCGGGGGACACGAGCGCAGTAGAGCCCCCAGTCGGCCTGATCAACACCGGACATCAGGACGACAGCTACGTGCCGAGTGCCGCCGCCCCCAGCCAAGACTAAGCCCTCAACCCAGTTGCACCGCCTGCCCCTGCCGGTCGAAGGGGATGAAGCCGCCCAGCTGACCGCTGCGCACCGTTTCCACCATGCGCTGCAGGGCCGCGTCCACGCGCGCGGCGTCGGCGCGGCCGGAGAGCGCGGCGGCGAACACCAGCACCCAGGGCTGGCCCATCGCCTCGGCTTCGGCGGCCAGGGCGGCAAAGCCCTGCAGTTCCGCCGGGTCCTTGTCCACGCACATCAGCGGCTCCAGCTCGCCACCATGGCCGGCCTCGAAGGCGGCGCGCTCGGCCGGCGTGGCCTCGGTGCTGAGGCTGGCGCCGGCAAACACCAGCAGCAGGCGCTGGGGCTCGGGCTGCTGGCGCGCGGCCAGCAGCAGGTCTTCAAAGGTCGAGATATTCATGATGGATGTGATTGGACGCGAGGCCTGTTGGCATTTCCTTATCCAGGTTCAAGGAAATTCCCGAGCAAATCCCTAGGCTACCCACATTCCTTTTTTCTATTCGTCGGAGGCATTCCATGAGCCGAGGCTTCACCAGCCAGATGGCACGCAATATCTTCTACGGTGGCTCGCTGTTCTTCGTGCTGCTGTTTGCCGTGCTGATCTTCGATACCGAGCAACGCATCCCGCAGCGCTCCAAATCCGCTGAAATCACGCCGGCCGTGGTGCGCGGCAAGCATATCTGGGAAACCCGCAACTGCATCGGTTGCCACACCCTGCTGGGCGAGGGCGCCTACTTCGCGCCCGAGCTGGGCAATGTCTACACCCGCCGCGGGCCCGATTTCATCAAGGCCTGGATCAAGGCCCAGCCCACCGGCGCGCCGGGCCGCCGCCAGATGCCCAACTTCCATCTGGACGACAAGCAGCTCGACGACCTGGTCGAGTTCCTCAAATGGGCCAATGGCGTGGACACCGAGAAGTGGCCGCCGAACATTGAAGGTTGAGGAGAGACAGACATGAAAACAGCCACTCTCAAGTTCAAATCGCAGTCGGTCGCCAAGCTCTATTTCATGGGCGCGATCGCACTCTTCGTGGGCCAGATCGTGTTCGGCCTGACGCTGGGCCTGCAGTACCTGATCGGGGACCTGATGTTCCCGGTCATCCCCTTCAACATCGCCCGCATGGTGCACACGAATCTGCTCATCGTGTGGCTGCTGATGGGCTTCATGGGCTCGGCCTACTACCTGGTGCCCGAGGAGGCCGAGACCGAGCTCTACAGCCCGCTGCTGGCCAAGATCCTGTTCTGGGTCTTCCTCGCGGCCGGTGGCGCGACCATCCTGGGCTATCTGCTGGTGCCTTACGCCACGCTGGCTGAGATGACCGGCAACAACCTCCTGGCCACGATGGGGCGCGAGTTCCTCGAGCAGCCCCTGCCGACCAAGCTGGGCATCGTGGTGGTGGCGCTGGCCTTCCTCTTCAACATCAGCATGACGGTGTTGAAGGGCCGCAAGACGGCGATCACCCTGGTGCTGCTGATGGGCTTGTGGGGCCTGGCGCTGATGTTCCTGTTCAGCTTCGTCAACCCCAGCAACCTGGTGCGCGACAAGATGTACTGGTGGTTCGTCGTCCACCTCTGGGTGGAAGGCACCTGGGAGCTGATCCTGGGCGCACTGCTGGCCTTCGTGCTGATCAAGACCACCGGCGTGGACCGTGAGGTGATCGACAAGTGGCTGTACCTGATCATCACCATGGCACTCGTCACCGGCATCCTGGGCACCGGCCACCACTTCTTCTTCATCGGCCTGCCGGGCTACTGGCAATGGGTGGGCAGCGTGTTCAGCGCGATGGAGCCGATCCCCTTCTTCATGATGACCCTGTTCGCCTTCAATATGGTGCAGCGTCGCAAGCGCGAGCATCCCAACCAGGCAGCGGTGCTGTGGGCCGTCGGTTGCGCGGTGATGGGTTTCCTGGGTGCCGGCCTGTGGGGCTTCATCCACACGCTCAGCCCGGTCAACTACTACACCCATGGCAGCCAGATCACCGCGGCGCACGGCCACCTGGCCTTCTACGGCGCCTATGTGCTGGTGGTGATCGCGATGATCAGCTATGCGATGCCGATCCTGCGCGGCCGCGAGGCCAATCCGCGCCGCGCCCAGGCCGTCGAGATGTGGAGCTTCTGGATCATGACCATCGGTATGGCGGTGATGGTGCTGGCCCTGACCGGCGCCGGCATCCTGCAGATCTGGCTGCAGCGCATGCCCACCGAGGGTGCGATGGGCTTCATGGCCACGCAAGACCAGCTGCGCTTCTTCTACTGGGTGCGTGTCGCCGGTGGCGTGCTGTTCCTGTGCGGGCTGCTCACCTATCTGGCCAGCTTCTTCATCGGCGCCGGCGCCGACGAGGATGAGCCGGTGGCGAATGGTCGACTGAGGGCCGCATGATGGAAATGCTGAGCGCGCGCCAGCTCAGCCGGGAACTGCCGGAAGGGCTGCCTTTCTACGCCTCGCAGGGCCAGGAATGCCGGCTCTTCGAGCAGGCCCATGCCAGCCGCCTGCCGCTCCTGATCAAGGGGCCCACCGGCTGCGGCAAGACCCGGCTGGTGGAGCATATGGCCGCGCGCCTGGGCCGCCCGCTGGTGACGGTGAGCTGCCACGACGACCTCAGCGCCGCCGACCTGGTGGGCCGCCACCTGATCGCGGGCGGCGACACGCGCTGGTGCGACGGCCCGCTCACCCGTGCGGTGCGCCAGGGCGCGATCTGCTACCTCGACGAGGTGGTGGAGGCGCGCAAGGACACCACGGTGGTGCTGCATCCGCTCGCCGACGATCGCCGCCAGCTGCCCATCGAGCGCACCGGCGAGCTGCTCGACGCCGCGCCCGGCTTCATGCTGGTGATCAGCTACAACCCCGGCTACCAGAACCTGCTCAAGGGGCTCAAGCCGAGCACGCGCCAGCGCTTCGTGGCGCTGAGCCTGGACTATCCCGCCCCCGAGGTGGAGATACGCATCGTGCGCGCCGAGAGCGGCTGCACGGCCGAACAGGCCGCGCGCCTGGTGCGGCTGGCGCAGGCGCTGCGCCGCCTCACCGAGCATGACCTGGAAGAGACCGCCAGCACCCGCTTGCTGGTGATGGCGGCACGCCTGACGGTGGCCGGCCTGACGCTGGGCGAGGCCTGCCGGGCCGCGGTGGTGGATGCGCTCACCGACGATGCCGAGACCGCGGCCGCGCTGGCGGAGGTGGTGCTGGCGGTGGTCGGCGATGCCTGAGATCGTGCTGGCGGCATCGCCACAGGCGCACACGGGCCGCATGGCCCGCCTGCAGCGCTTGCGGCGCGCCACCCAGCTGGGCTTCTTTGCCCTGTTCCTGTTCGCACCGGCGCTGAACCTGCTGCGCTTCGACCTGCAGGAGACCCAGCTCTGGTTCCTGGGCTTCCGCTGGAGCCTCGGTATCGATGCCTTCACGCGCGGCGAGATCAGCGCTAACGAGGCGGCGCTGGCGATCCTGTTGCGCGGCATCCTGCCGGCGGTGCTTTTCGTGGTGGGCTTCATGACCCTGGCCTGGCGCTACGGTCGCGTCTACTGCGGCTGGCTGTGCCCGCATTTCTCGCTGGTCGAGACCCTCAACGAGCTGCTGCACCGCGCCACCGGCAAATACAGCCTGTGGGAGCGCGAGCGCAGCGGCCAGGCCCATGCCGGCTGGTGGCCGCTGTTCCTGCTCAGCGGCCTCTTCTTCGGCTTTGCCTGGTCCATCACGCTGCTCACCTATCTGCTGCCGCCGGCGCAGATCTGGAGCGGCCTCGTGCACGGCACGCTGACGCCCAACCAGGCGCGCTTCATCCTTATCGGCGGCGCGGTCTTCAGCACCGAGATGCTGCTGGCGCGCCATCTGTTCTGCCGCTTCGGCTGCGCGGTAGGCCTGTTCCAGAGCCTGGCCTGGATGGCCAACCCGCGTGCCCTGGTGGTGGCCTTCACGCGCGAACGCGCACGCGACTGCCGCGATTGCAGCACCGCCAAGGCCCCCGAGGGCGCGGCTTGCGACGTGGCCTGCCCGATGCGGCTGAAGCCGCGCAATATCAAGCGCCTGATGTTCTCCTGCGTGCAATGCGGGCAATGCGTCACCGAGTGCGAGAGCTCGCATGCGCCGCGCGGCGCGCATCCCAATCTGGAGTGGACCGTGGGCGTGGATGCGCTGCGCGAGACGCTCAAGCAACGCAGGCAGGGCTGATCGATCATGGAAGAGTGGGTCGGCGAGCAATGGCACCGCCTCATCAGCCGGGCGGCCTACCGCGGCTATCCCGAGCAGGCGGTGGTGCTGGCCTCGGTGCAGCGCGCCGCGGCGGTGCTTTACCGCGCCGCCGGCGGCGCCAGCGCGGTGCGCATCGTGCCGGCCGGCCAGGCCCGCGTGGGCGGGCCGCGCGGCTGGCTGCAGCGCATCGCGGGGGCGGGCCAACGCGCCGCGCGCCCGCGCCTGGATGCCGAGACGCTGGCGCTGCCGCCGCAGATCGATGTGTTCGACGATGCCGGCCTCAACCGCGACCTCTATCTCTGGCTGGCGGCGCTGGCCGCGGCCTTCGAACCCGGCGCCACCTGGGTGATCGCCAACCGCGCCGCCACCGCGCGCGTGCTCGAGCGCTGCCCGGGCCTGGCGCCACGCTACCAGCGCCTGCTTGCCGCGCACCTGGCCCAGCGCCCCGATCCGGCGCGCCTGAACGGCATGGCCGCAGGCGCCGAACAGGCGCTGCAGGCGGTGCTGCGCCATGGCCTGGACGGCTCGCCCGAGGGCAAGCTCAGTGGCATCGAGCTGGACGGCATGGAGCTGGCGCCGGTGTGGCTGTGGCTGGAGCCCTGGTCGGAGGCCGCGGCCACGGCGCCGCGTGCCGACACGGATGAGGGCAGGGCGGGTGACGACGGTGCCAAGCCGCGCCCGCGCAGCACCAACAACACGCGCCGGCGTACCCGCCAGCAAGCCCAGAGCTCCGACCGCCCGCCGCTGCTGCTGCCCTCCAAGATCGAGTCCATCCTGACCTGGAGCGAGCATGTGCCGGTGGATCGCGGCACCGACGATGAAGACGACGACCAGTCGGCCGCCGCCGCCGACGACATGGAAAAGCTGACGCTGGCACGCGGCCAGCAGACCTCGGCCTCGCGCATCAAGTTCGACCTCGACCTGCCCAGCGCCAGCGCCGACGACCGCCCGCTGGGCCCCGGCGAGCAACTGCCGGAATGGGACTGGAAGCAGCGCCGCCTGCTGCCCGCGCATTGCGCCGTGCAGACCCTGGTGGCCACGCCGGCCGCGGGCCTGTTCGTGCCGCCGCCGGCGCTGCGCGCCACCGCGCGCCGCGTGCGTCGCGGCCTCGAGCTGCTGCGTGCCGCGCCGCGCTGGCAGCGCGGCTGCGCGGATGGCGATGCCATCGACCTGGACGCCTGGGTGCGCCACGCCAGCCAGGCCAGCGATGGCGGCCCCAGCCTCAGCGACCCGGCCGTGTACGCGCGCCGTCAGCGCGGCGAGCGCAGCCTGGCGACGCTGCTGCTGGCCGATCTCTCGCTCTCCACCGATGCCCATGTCAACGACGAGGCGCGCGTGATCGACGTGATACGCGACAGCCTCTATGTCTTTGGCGAGGCCTTGCATGGCCTGGGCGATGCCTATGCGATGCTGGGGTTCAGCTCGGTGCGGCGCGCGCATGTGCGCATGCAGCACCTGAAGGGCTTCGACGAGGCCTGGAAGCCGGCGGTGCAGGCGCGCGTGGGCGCCATCAAGCCCGGCTACTACACCCGCATGGGCGCGGCCATACGCCTGGCAGCCAAGCGCCTGCAGGAGCGCCCCGAGCGCCAGCGCCTGCTGCTGATACTCACCGACGGCAAGCCCAATGACCTCGACGTCTACGAAGGGCGCTGGGGCATCGAGGACACCCGCCATGCGGTGCAGGAGGCGCGCGAGGCCGGCCTCACGCCCTTCTGCCTGAGCATCGACGAGGAGGCGCAGGACTATCTGCCCCATCTGTTCGGCAACCAGGGCTGGGCGCAGGTGAGCCGGCCGGCCGAGCTGCCGCTGCGGCTGGCGGCCGTCTATGCACGGCTGACGCGGCGCAGTTAAGCCCCTGGTTTGATACGTATCAAGCCCGCCGGCGGCCCGGCGGGCAGACAATGCGCGTGCTTCTGGAGTCTTGCCATGGACATGCGCGCCTTCGACCTGCCGCGATACCTCGCCAACCTGCCGCTGTTCAGCGATCTCAGCGCGCCCGAGCTGCTGCGCCTGGCCGGCGGCTGCCAGCTGCGCCGCTACCAGCGCGGCGAGGCGGTGTTCCATGTGGGCCAGGCCTGCGAGGAGTTCCATGTCACCGTCACCGGCCAGGTCAAGCTGTTCGCGATCTCGCCGGCCGGGCAGGAGAAGGTGATCGAGCTGCTGGGCCCCGGCCACAGCTTTGCCGAGGCGCTGATGTTCACCGGCAAGCCCTACATCATCAATGCCCAGGCGCTCACCGACAGCCTGGTGCTGAGCGTCAGCAAGGAGGCGGTGCTGCGCGAGATCGAGGCCGACTCGCGCTTTGCGCTGCGCATGCTGGCCGGCATCTCGCGCCGCCTGCATGGCCTGGTGCACGATGTGCAGGCCTATGCCCTGCACAGCGGCGTGCAGCGCGTGATCGGCTACTTGCTGCGCGACCATACGCCGGAAAATTGGGTGGAAGACTGCGCCAGCGGCGAGATCATCACCATCTCGCTGCCGGTCAGCAAGGCCACGGTGGCCTCGCGGCTCTCGCTCACGCCCGAGTATTTCTCGCGCGTGCTGCACGAGCTGGAGGCGGCGGGCCTGATCGAGGTGGACAAGCGCGACATCCGCATCCTCGATGCGCAGCGCCTTGCCAGCCACTCCTCGGTGGGCGGCTGAGCCGGGCCCGGCGCCATCGTCTGTTCGGATGAGGCGCCTAGTTCTGAAGAACTAGTGGCCGGCCGCATTTGATGCGGATCAAGTTGGCGGGGGCGGGGATGGCAAGAATCGCGGCCATAGAACACGCCATCCACCGGGGAGCCCACCATGTCTGCTGCTGTATTCGATGTGCCGCGTTATCTGGCCGTGCTGCCGCTGTTTGCTGGCCTGCCGGACGCTGACTTGCAGGGTATGGTCCGCGAGGGCGTGACGGCGCTGCGGCTGGAGCGCGGCGCCATGCTGCTGCATGCGGGCGACGCCTGCGACGCCGTGCACCTGGTGGTGACCGGCCATGTCAAGCTCTACACCGTGGCCAGCCATGGCGCCGAGAAGGTGTTCGAGCTGGTGGGGGCGGGCCAGAGCATCGGCGACACCCTGATCTTCAACCAGCAGCCCTACAGCTTCAGTGCCCAGGCGCTCACCGAGGCGCTGGTGCTGCGCGTGCCGGCAGCGCTGCTGACGGCGCAGGTGCGGCGCGACCCGGCGTTCGCGCTGCGGCTGCTGGCCGGCGCCTCGCAGCGCATCGAGGGCCTGCTGCGCGATGTCGAGTCCTACTGCCTGCACAGCGGCGCCCATCGCGTGGTGGGCTATCTGCTCGAGCAGGGCGGCACCGCCGGCCAGGGCTCGGCCGAACCCATCACCGTCTCGCTGCCGGTCAGCAAGGCCAATGTGGCGGCGCGGCTGTCGCTCACGCCGGAATACTTCTCGCGCGTGCTGCGCGAGCTGGAGGACGAGGGCCTGATCCAGATCTGCCGGCGCGACATCCGCATCATGCAGCCGCGCCGCCTGGCGCGTTACAGCCTGCAGTAAGCGCCAGCGGCTCAGGGCTTCAGCGCCTTGACCGCCTGCAGCGTCTTCAGCGCATCCACCATGCCATGGCCATAGGCCTTGGAGTGGCCGTTGGCGTCGTAGCTGCCCGGTGGGCCGATCTTCACCGCGCTGCGCTTCAGCAGCGCCGCGACCTGGGCCGGGCTCAGCTGCGGCTTGAGCGACAGCATCAGCGCCGCCAGGCCCGCCACCAGCGGGGTGGCGGAGGAGGTGCCGCCGAAGTCGTTCGTGAACAGGCCGTCCGCGCCACCGGCGGCCACGCTGCCGATATTGAAACCACGGCCCGGCAGCGCGACATCGGTGCAGAAGATGCCCTTGGCGCCGCCGCTGGATGGCGCCACCACCGCCAGCTGCGCGCCGCTGTTGGAATAGTCGGCCTGCAGCCTGGCATCGGTGCTGGCACCCACCGCGATGCAATGCGCATCGGCGGCCGGGTAGGAGACGCGCGGCGCCGCATCGTTGCCGGCCGCGCACACGATCACCGCACCGCGGCCGGCGCGGCCCTGGGTGCTGGCATCTGCGATGGCGGCCTGCAGGTCGGGGCTGCGCGGGCCGCCCCAGGAGCAGGAAATCACATCGGCGAACTGCGCCGCGTAGCGCACCGCGTCGGCGACGCGCGCATCGGAGGCGAGGTCGTCGGCATGGAAGATCTTCACCGGCAGCAGGCTGCAGCGCGGCGCCATGCCAAAGCCGCGCGGGCCGCTGCCCACGGCCACGCCGGCGCAGCAGCTGCCGTGGATGTCGTTGCCATTCATCTGGTCGAAGGGCATGCGAAAGCGCTTGGGCCGCGGGTCGAAATGGTCGGCCGCGCTGTCGGGCACGTAGAAGTCGCGCCCCAGCAGGTCGCGCGGCTCCTGCGGGTCGGGCTTGCGCTTGAGGCGCGCCTTCAGTTCGGGATGGTCCACGTCCACGCCATCGTCCAGCACCGCCACCGTGATGCTCTTCCTGCCCTGGCTGAGCGCCCAGGCCTGCCTGGCGCGCACCATCGCCAGATGCCATTGCGCCTTGGCGGGGCTCGGTGGCGCACTGCTGGCGCAGCGCGTGTATTGCGAAATGAAATTGGGCGTGGCGAATTCCACCAGCGCCTGCTCGCCCAGCTGCAGCGCCAGCTCGATCAGCGCCTCGACGCTGTAGCGGCGCGCCGCGTCGACGACGACGAACTGCTGCGCGTGGAAGGCGTTGCCGCTGCGCTTGGAGAGGCCTAACTTATTCAGTAGCTGGGCCTGCTGGGCGCGCGTCGAATCGGCACGAAAGCGCAGCACCAGCTCGCGGTAGGCCAGGCGCAGCAGGCCGCTCTCGCCATCCTCGAAGACCGCGAAGCGCTTGCGCGCCATCAGCGCGCCGAGTTCGTCGGCCGCGACGGTCTTGGCGCCCGCGCGCACCGCGCCGTCGCCGTCCGGCGCCGGGTAGTCGAAATGCGCTTGCGCGGCGCGCAGCACGCGGCCGGTGCTCATGGCCGCGTACTCGCGCCCCGAGAGCTTGAGCGCGGGGGCGTCACCCAGGGGCGTGCTCTGCGCCGCAATCGGCTTGAGCGTGACGATGCTGCCGTCGGTGGTCCTGTAGCCCAGTGTCATGGCATGCTCCTGCGCAAGCGCGTTGAGGTCAGGGGGCGCGCTGGTAGGCGCTCTCGGTGTCGAGCCAGGCCGCCGCCACGCCGCTGGCGCCGGCCAGCCTGGCCAGCAGTGCCGGCAGGTCGGCTTCGGCCGCATCGAGCGGGGCGAACAGGGCCTGATTCTGGGTGAAGCTGCTGCGGCGCTGCATCCGCAAGCCGAATGAGCGGGCGAACTCGGCCAGCTGAGCATCGCTCTGCGCGCCAGCAAAGCGCAGCACCAGATCGCCGCTCGGATAGCTGCACAGGCCGGCCTCGTTCAGCAGCACCGGCAGCAGCTGGTAGGCCTGGCCGGCCGCGGCGCGCAGGCCCGCCGGCGCTTGTGCGCCGCGCATGGGCTCGTGCAGATGCAGCAGCCAGCCGCCCCTGGCGCTGGCGAGGCGCTCGGCCCGCCCGAACGCCGCCACGGCCGCCGGCAACTCGGGCGATGCGGCGGACGCGGCGAGCGGGCGCAGCAGCAGGCACTGCGTATCGATCTTGGGTGGTTTGTTCACATGCTGACCATAAGCTTGCTGCGGCCAGTCTAGGGCCTGCTGGCCGCCGGACCCCTAACTTCGCAGGGCCGCAACATTGCCACGCCGGGCCTGGCTGCCTATCCTGCCATCGACCCGCGCTGCCAGCGCGAGCGATGTCAACAGGGAGCGATGCATCATGGCGACCAAGAGATCAGCAAGGCGCGGTCAAACTCCGGCCACCACGCCGTCCACCAGCCCGGCCACCACGCAGGATGCCTGCGAGTGCCGTTCCGGCCCACTGGCCGGCAGCGCGCGGGTGCAGGGCTTCAGCTTCAAGAACCGTTGGCTGCACTATGCCGATGTCGATGGCGACGCGATGTTCGAGGGCGACATCGTGCTGGGTCGGGCGGCCGAGCTGGCCGCCGATGCCGCCAACCAGGATGTCACGGGCCGCTTCGGCGTCGGCATCACCGGCGCCAACGTGCGCTGGCCGAATGGCCGCCTGCCCTACGAGATCGATCCCGCGCTGCCCAACCAGGCGCGCGTCACCGACGCGATCGCGCATTGGGAGGCGAACACCGCGATCCGCTTTGTGCTGCGCAACGCCGGCAATGCCGCCTCCTTCCCGGACTTCGTGCGCTTCGTGCCGGGCGGCGGCTGCTCGTCCATGGTGGGGCGGCGCGGTGGCCAGCAGAACATCACGCTGGGCAGCGGCTGCACCACCGGCAACGCCATCCACGAGATCGGCCACACCGTGGGCCTGTGGCATGAGCAGAGCCGCGAGGACCGCGATGCGCGCGTGCAGATCGTCTGGGCCAATATCGACCCGGCGATGTCGCACAACTTCGACCAGCACATCGCCGATGGCGACGATATCGGCGCCTACGATTTCGGCTCGGTGATGCACTATCCGGCGAATGCCTTCTCGGTGAACGGGCAGAACACCATCGTGCCGCGCAGCGCGCTGCCGGCCGGCGTGGTGATGGGGCAGCGCAGCGGCCTGTCGACCGGCGACATCGCGGCGGTGCAGGCCATGTACCCCGGCATCGGCAGCACCACCAAGGAGGTGCAGAAGGACCCGATCAGCGACGTCACCATCAAGGAAGTGCGCAAGGATGTGGCGGCCGATCCCACCATCAAGGAGGTGCGCAAGGACCCGACCTCGGACGTGACACTCAAGGAGGTGCGCAAGGATCCGGTGCGCGACCCCATCCCGACGCGCAAGGAGGTGGCGCTGGACAATCCGCGCGTCCCCATCCGGATCCCGCGGCCCGGGCCGCTGCGCGGCCCCTTCGACCCCTCGGCCACGCCCTATGTGCTGGCCTCCGGCAGCCGCTATGCGGGCGACAGCGGCGATGCGCTGGCCGAGGCCGCGGCGCAGCTGGAGCAGCTTGCCGAAGCGCATACCCAGGCTCAGCAGGAGGCCGATGCGCTGGCCGAGGCCTACGAGCAGGCGCTGCAGCATTGGCTCAGCCTGCAGGGCGGAGACGGCGCTTGAGGGCGCGCATGAGGGCGGCGCGCGCATGATCGTCGTCGTCTCCTACGAGGGCGAGGACCACAGCGACGCGGTCTGTGCCTGCCTGCAGCGCGCCGGCCGGGAGTTGCTGCGCATCGATCTGGCCGACTTCCCGGTGCGCAACCGCATCGCGCTGCGCTGGCGCGATGGCGCGGCGCCGCAGTACCTGCTGGAGATCGCCGGGCGCGAAGTGGATCTGGCCGCTGCCCGCGTGGTGTGGTGGCGGCGCGTGCGCGGCTTCGATGTCGATCCCGCCATCCTGCGCGGCCAGCACCGCGCCTTTGCCAGCAGCGAGACCGGCCAGGCCGTGCACGGCATGCTCGACGCCCTGGGCTGCGCCTGGATGAACCCGCGCCTGGCCGACGAGGCCGCCCACCACAAGCCGCTGCAATGGACGCTGGCCCAGCAGGTCGGGCTGCAGGTGCCGGCCACCCTGGTCACCACGCGGGCCGAGGAGGCGCAGCGCTTCGTCGCCGAGCAGGGCCTGGGGCAGGTGGTGTTCAAGGCCTTCCTGGCCTCCATCGAGGAATGGCGCGAAACCCGGCTGGTGACGGCCGAGGATCTCGGCCGGCTCGACCTGCTGCGGCTGGCGCCGGTGATCTTCCAGCGCTACATCCCCGGCGTGGACCTGCGCATCACCATCGTCGGCCGGCGCCTGTTCACCACCGAGATCGACGCACGCCACACCTCCTACCCGGTGGACATGCGCATGGTGGTGGGCGAGGGGCGGGCGGCCGCGGCCCAGCTGCCGGCCGATATCGAGGCCAAGCTGCTGGCCCTGCAGGATCGCCTGGGCCTGCGCTACGGCGCCGTCGACATGCGCCGCACCGACGACGGGCAATACCTGTTCCTGGAGGTCAACCCGGCCGGACAGTGGCTGTTCGCCGAGCGCCTCAGCGGCCTGCCCATCACCCAGGCGGTGGCCGACCATCTGTGCGAGCTGGACGGGCCGGCCGCGGGGCCATGACGACAAGGCGCATCAGCGGGCAGCTGTTGCTGCCGGCCCAGACCCCGGCCGCGCAAGGCCTGCGCGTGCGCGTCGAGGTACGCGATGTGTCGTTGCAGGACGTCGCCTCGGTGCTGGTGGCCGCCCAGGTGATGGAGGGCGTCGCGATCGTGCCGGGCCAAGGCCTGGCGTTCGAATTGATGGCCCCCGAGGTGCCGCCGGGCCGCAGCCATGCGCTGCAGGTGCGGGTGGAGCAGGGCGGCGCGCCGGCCCGCCTGCTGCTGCTCAGCACCGTGGCGCAGCCGCTGCCGGCCAAGGGCGAGCTCAGCGGCCTCGAGCTGACGCTGACGCCGGCCTCATGACAGGGCTTGCGCTGCCTGCGGCATCAGCCGCTCATGCAGCGCCGCCACCCCGCCGATCAGCAGCAGCGCCGGCGATTGCACGCCCTCTGCGCGCGCCAGGGCCGGCAGCTCGCTGAGGCTGGCGCGCAGGCAGCGCTGGCCGGGCCGGCTGGCGTGGGCAATCAGGGCGGCCGGCGTGTCGGCCGGCAGGCCATGCGCGATCAAGCGCGCGCTGATGATCTCCAGACCCGCCAGCCCCATATAGATCACGACGGTCTGGTGCGGCCGCGCCAGCATCGGCCAGTCGAGCTCGACATCGTGCTCGGCGCCGGCTTGCGTGTTGGCGGACGTGTTGGCCCGCAGATGGCCGGTGGCGAACACCACCGCATCGGCATGGTCGCGGTGCGTCAGCGGGATGCCGGCGCAGGCCGCGGCGGCCTGCGCGGCGCTGATGCCCGGGATGGTCTGGAAGGGGATGCCGGCCGCGGCCAGGGCCTCGGCCTCCTCGCCGCCGCGGCCGAAGATATAGGGGTCGCCGCCCTTCAGGCGCAGCAGCGCGCGGCCCTCGTCGCGCACCAGGCGGATCATCAGCGCGATGATGGCCTCCTGGCTGAGATGGTGGTGGCCGCTCTGCTTGCCCACATAGACCAGCTCGGCCTCGGGATGTGCCAGCGCCAGCACCGCGGGCGAGACCAGCGCGTCGTACAGCACCAGCCTGGCCTCGGCCAGCGCGCGCGCGGCCTTCAGCGTCAGCAACTCGGGGTCGCCGGGGCCGGCGCCCACCAGGGTCACGCTGGGGCTGTTGGCGAAGAAGCGGGGCTCGTCCAGTCGACTCATGATGTCTTGCTCCAAGGGCATGGGCCGATTGTGAAAACAGCGGGCCTGCCCCGTCCTTGAACTGGTTCAAGGACAGCTGAGCTACATCAAGCAAGCATTGGCACATCGAATCGAGAGGTGCTGCGTGATGCGTTGCAATCGGAGCTGGTGCTGGGCCTCGGCATGCTTGCCGGCGCTGCTGTGCCTGCTGCCGGGACGGGCCCTGGCGCAGGCGCCGGCCCCCACCCCGACGCCTCAGCGCCAGCAGCAGCTGCTGCGCATGCTGCAGCAGGACTGCGGCTCCTGCCATGGCATGCGCCTGACCGGCGGCCTTGGGCCGCCGATCCATGCGCAGGCCATGCGCGAACTGCCGCGCGACAGCATCGCCGCGGTGATCTACCACGGCCGCCCCGGCACGCCCATGCCACCCTGGAAATCCATGCTCAGCGCCGCGGAGGCCGAGTGGCTGGCCGGCGTGCTGCGGGGAGAGGAAGTCAAACCATGATCAACACACCCAAGTTATGGGCCGGCCTCGCCACGCTCCTGCTGGCGGCCTGCGCGCAAGCGCCCATCCAGGGCACCGGCGATCTGGGCCTGGTGGTGGAGCGCGCCAGCGGCAGCCTGCAGCTGCTCAACACCAGCACGCGCAGCGCGCTGGGGCGCGTGCAGGGCCTGGGCGATCTCTCGCATGCCTCGCTGGTGTATTCGCGCGATGGCGCCTACGCCTATGTGTTCGGGCGCGATGGCGCGCTCAGCAAGCTGCATCTGCCCAGCCAGCGCGTGGTGGCGCGGGTGCAGCAGAGCGGCAACTCGATCGGCGGCGCGATCTCGCAGGACGGGCGCTGGGTGGTGGCGCAGAACTACCAGCCCGGCGGCATCAAGGTCTTCGATGCGCAGGACCTCAGCCTGGTGGCCGACATCCCGGCCGAGTACGCGCCCGGCAAGCTCTCGCGCGTGGTGGGCCTGGCCGATCTGCCCGGCCGGCGCTTCATCTTCTCGCTCTTCGATGCCGACGAGATCTGGCTGGCCGACCTGAGCCAGCCGCGCGCGCCGCGCATCAGCAAGTTCAGCCACGTGGGCCACCAGCCCTATGACGCGCTCGTCACCCCGGATGGCCGCCACTACATTGCCGGCCTGTTCGGCGAGGACGGCCTGGCCATGATCGACCTCTGGGCCGCCGAGCCCAAGGTGCAGCGCATCCTGCCGGGCTATGGGCGCGGCCAGCAGCCGCTGCCGGTGTTCAAGATGCCGCATCTGCGCGGCTGGGCGGTGGCCGGGCGTCTGGCCTATCTGCCTGCCATCGGCCGCCACGAGGTGCTGGTGGTGGACACGCAGAGCTGGGCCGAGGTGGCGCGCATCCCGGTGGCCGGCCAGCCGGTGTTCGTGATGGCGCAGCCCGACGGGCGCCAGGTCTGGGTCAACTTCGCCGTGCCCGATTACGACCAGGTGCAGGTCATCGATACCCAGAGCCAGCGCGTCGTGCATGCCTTCAAACCCGGCAAGGCGGTGCTGCACATGGAGTTCACGCCGCGCGGCGAGGCGGTGTGGATCTCGGCGCGCGACAGCGACCAGATCAGCGTCATCGACACGCGCAGCTTCGCCACCCTGGCCACGCTGCCCGCGCAGGCGCCCAGCGGCATCTTCTTCACCAGCCGCGCGCAGCGCATCGGACTATGAGCAGCCTGGACGACACCGCGCTGGACAGCCGCCTGCTGAACGACTGGCAGCAGCGCTTCCCGCTCGAACCCAGGCCCTACCAGGCCCTGGCCCAGAGCCTGGGCTGCAGCGGCGAGGACGAGGTGCTGGCCAGGCTGCGGCGGCTGCAGGCGGGCGGCAGCATCTCGCGCATCGGCGGCATCTGGAACCCCGGTGCCGGCGGCGCCGCGCTGCTGTGTGCGATGGCGGTGCCGCCGCAGCGCCTGGACGCGGTGGCGGCGCTGGTGAGCGCGCATCCGGGCGTGAACCACAACTACGAGCGCGAGCATGCCTACAACCTCTGGTTCGTGCTCACCGGCCACGACGGCGAGGCGCTGGAGCAGGCCCTGCAGGAGCTGGAGCGCCGCAGCGGCCTGCATGTGCTGCGCCTGCCCATGCAGCGCGCCTACCGCATCAATCTGGGCTTCGATCTGCAGCGGTCGGACCGGGGCGCTTGTGCCGGGCGCGCCGAAGGCGCTTGCCCTGTGGAGCGTGCCGCCGAGGGCGTCACGCGCAGCCGCGCCGTGCCGGTGGCGCGTGCCGACATGGGCCTGGCCGCCCTGGTGGAAGACGGCCTGCCGCTGCTGCAGCGCCCCTATGCGGCCTGGGCCGAGGCGCTGGGCTGGCGCGAGGACGAGGTGCTGGCGCGCCTGGCGCAATGGCTGGCGCAGGGCAGCTTGCGCCGCTTCGGCGTGGTGGTGCGCCATCACGAGCTGGGCTTTGCCGCCAACGCCATGTGCGTGTTCGACGTTGCCGACGAGGCGGTGGACGAGCGCGCCGCCCTGCTGGCCCGCCAGCCCGGCGTGACGCTGTGCTACCGCCGCGCGCGCGGCCCCGGCTGGCCCTACAACCTGTATTGCATGCTGCATGGCCGCGAGCGCGACGAGGTGCTGCACTGGCTGGCCAGCGCGCGCGCCAACGCGGGCCTGGAGAACTGCAGCCAGGCCGTGCTGTTCAGCCGCCGGCGCTTCAAGCAATGCGGCGCGCGCTATTTCCGCTCCGCCGCCGCCGGGCAGGGCAGCGGCACCTTGGAGGCGAATTTTTCTCATGCATGAACCCGACGACACCCCGCCGCTGCCGACGCACCTGGATGCGCTGGACGCGGCCCTGATCAACCGCCTGCAGATCGATCTGCCGCTGCTGCCGCGGCCCTTTGCCGCACTGGCCGAAGAGCTGGGCTGCGGCGAGACGCAGCTGATCGCGCGCCTGCAGCGCCTGCTGGCACAGGGCACGCTGAGCCGCTTCGGCCCGATGTTCCAGATCGAGCGTGCTGGCGGCCGCTTCGTGCTGGCCGCCATCGCCGTGCCCGAGGCGCGCTATGCGGAGGTGGCCGCGCTGGTGAATGCCATGCCCGAGGTGGCGCACAACTACCGGCGCGAGCATGCGCTGAACATGTGGTTCGTGCTGGCCACCGAGAACCCCGCCGAGATCGCCGCGGTGTGCGCGCGCATCGAGGCCGCCACCGGCCTGCCGGTGCTGGCCTTTCCCAAGGAGCGCGAGTACCACGTGGGCCTTTATCTGGAAGCCCGCGCCGAGGAGGGCTCGCATGTCTGAACAGCCGCTGAGCCGCATCGAGCGCCAGCTCATCGCCGCCACCCAGCATGGCCTGCCCCTGCTGGAGCGCCCCTTCGAGGCGGTGGGCGCGGTGGTGGGCCTGAGCGAGGACGAGGTGATCGCGCAGCTGGCGCAGATGCGCGCGCGCGGCCTGATACGCCGCATCGCCGCCGTGCCCAACCATTACCGCCTGGGCTATGTGGCCAATGGCATGACGGTCTGGGATGTCGACGATGCCCAGGTGGACGAGCTGGGTGCGCGCATCGCCGCCCAGCCCGGCGTGAGCCATTGCTACCGCCGCCCGCGCCATCTGCCGGCCTGGCCCTACAACCTCTTCGCCATGCTGCATGGCCGCAGCCGCGCCGAGGTGGCGCAGCAGGCCGAGGCGCTGCGCGCCCTGCTGGGCCCGGCCTGCCGCGGCAGCGACATCCTCTACAGCACGGCGATCCTGAAGAAGACCGGCCTGCGCATCAAGGAATAGCCTCATGCTAAGAATCAGCCAATACCTGCGTGAAGTGGCCCAGGCCGAGCGCGACGGCGTCTATCCGGCAATCGCGAGGCGCGGAACGTCGACTGGCCCCCTCGGACCAGTCGTTATCTGGAACCTGACGCGCCGCTGCAACCTCACCTGCAAGCATTGCTATGCGCTCTCGGCCGACCACGACTACCCCGGCGAGCTCAGCTTTGCCGAGGTCGAGACGGTGATGCAGGACCTGCGCGCCCATGGCGTGCCGGTGCTCATCCTCTCCGGCGGCGAGCCGCTGCTGCGCCCCGACCTGTTCGAGATCGCCGCGCGCGCGCAAGCGCTGGGCTTCTACACCGCGCTCTCCACCAACGGCACCTTGATCGATGCGCCGATGGCGGCGCGCATTGCCGCGCAACGGTTCGACTATGTGGGCATCAGCATCGACGGCACGCGTGCCACGCACGACAAGTTCCGCCGCCTGGAGGGCGCTTACGACGCCTCGCTGAACGCGATCCGGCTGCTGCGCGAAGAGGGCGTCAAGACCGGCCTGCGCTACACCTTCACCGACCTCAACGGCCAGGACTTCCCGGCCCTGCTGCAGCTGATGCGCGACGAGCAGATCGACAAGTTCTACTTCTCGCACCTCAACTACGCCGGCCGCGGCAATATCCACCGCGGCCGCGACGCGCATTTCCAGGCCACGCGCGACGCGCTGGACCTGCTCTTCGAGACCGCCTGGCGCGACGCCCAGGCCGGCGTGGCTCGGGACTATGTGACGGGCAACAACGATGCCGACGGTGCCTACCTGCTGCGCTGGGTGGGCGCGCGTTTTCCGCAATGGGCGGCGCCGCTGCGCCAACGCCTGGTGGCCTGGGGCGGCAATGCCTCGGGCGTGGGCGTGGCCAATATCGACAACCTCGGCGAGGTCCATCCCGACACCATGTGGTGGCATTACCCGCTGGGCAATGTGCGCCAGCGCCCCTTCTCGCAGATCTGGAGCGACCGCAGCGACCCGCTGATGGACGGCCTCAAGACCCGACCCCGCCCGGTGCAGGGCCGCTGCGCCGAATGCGAGCATTTCGCCCTGTGCGGCGGCAACACGCGCGTGCGCGCCCAGCAGATCACCGGCGATCTCTGGGCCGAGGACCCCGGCTGCTACCTGGACGATGCCGAGATCGGCCTCTCGGCCGAAGCGGCGGCGCGCCTCAGCGCGCGCGTGCAGCTGGAGCCCTTCAAGTACCGCGCCAAGACGGTTGCGCTTCACCCGGCGGCCTGACCATGAGCACCCTGCTGAAGATCCTCATCAAGCTGGGCCTGGCGCTGGCGCTGGTCAGCCTGGGCCTGGAGTACGGACGCGCCCAGCCGCCGTCGTCGTCATCGCCCGACGCACCCGCTCTCTACCAGCAGCATTGCGCGGCCTGCCATGGCGCGCAGCGCCTGGGCGGCATGGGCCCGGCCCTGCTGCCCGAGAGCCTGGAACGCCTGCGCAAGCCCGAGGCCTTGAAGGTGATGGGGGCGGGGCGGCCGGCCACCCAGATGCAGGGCTTTGCCGGCAAGCTGAGCGAGGCCGAGCTGCAGGCCCTGGCCGCCTACATCTACCAGCCGGTGCAGCCCGCGCCGCAGTGGCGCGATGCCGACATCCAGGCCTCGCGCAACTTTGATGCCGCCAGCCGCGACTGGCCGGCGCGCCCGCAATGGCGCGCCGATCCGATGAATCTCTTCGTGGTGGTGGAGGGCGGCGACCACCATGTCAGCCTGGTCGATGGCGACAGCTTCGAGCCCATCCACCGCTTCGCCAGCCGCTTCGCCCTGCATGGCGGGCCCAAGTTCAGCCCGGACGGGCGCTATGTGTACTTCGGTTCGCGCGACGGCTGGATCAGCAAGTACGACCTCTGGAATCTCAAGCTGGTGGCCGAGGTGCGCGCCGGCATCAATATGCGCAATGTCGCGGTCAGCGGCGATGGCCGCTGGGTGATGGCCGCCAACTACCTGCCGCACACGGTGGTGCTGTTCGACGCCGACCTGCAACTGGTGAAGCGCTTCGATGCCAGGAGCCTGGACGGCCAGCAGAGCTCGCGCGTCTCGGCCGTCTACGATGCCGCGCCGCGGCGCAGCTTTGTGGTGGCGCTGAAGGATGTGGCCGAGCTCTGGGAGATCTCCTACGACCCCAAGGCCCCGCCCATCTACGACGGCCTGGTGCACGACTACCGCATGGCCGAGGCGATCGCCAAGCCCGGCTACCAGAACGCCCGCCGCACGCCGCTGGACGAACCGCTGGACGACTTCTTCTTCGACGATGCCTACACCCATGTGCTGGGTGCCGCGCGGCCGCGCGCCGAGGGCAGCGCGATGCTGGGCCAGGTGGTCAACCTCGATGTGCGCCGCAAGATCAGCAAGCTGCCGATCGCCGGCATGCCGCATCTGGGCTCGGGCATCAGCTTCGACTGGCAGGGCCGGCGCGTGATGGCCAGCCCGAATCTGAAGGATGGCCGTATCAGCGTGATCGACCTGAAGAACTGGAGCGCGCTGCGCGAGATCGCCACCCCCGGCCCCGGCTTCTTCATGCGCAGCCACGCCAAGAGCCGCTATGCCTGGACCGACTCGATGATGAGCCCCGCGGCCAAGGACACGCTGAGCATCATCGACAAGCAGACCCTGGAGCTGGTGGCCCAGGTCAGGGAGCCCGGCAAGACCCTGGCCCATGTCGAATTCACCAAGGATGGCCGCTATGTGCTGGCCAGCCTCTGGGAAATGGACGGCGCCCTGATCGTCTACGACGCCGCCAGCTTCAAGGAAGTGAAGCGCATCCCCATGAGCAAGCCGGTGGGTAAGTACAACGTCTGGAACAAGATCAGCCGCGAGGAAGGGACCTCGCATTGAGGGGGCGGGATGGGGGCTTTGCGTGAAGCACTCACCCATCGCTCCCGGGGCGAGAGCCGCGCATCCATGTGCATGCCACGCACATCAAGGCGATCAAGGCTGCCTGGAACCACCACCTCCGGCAAGACCGGCCACACGGCCGAGAGCGCTTGCTATGGGCGATAGAAATACGGGATCGCGCAGAGCACGATGCCCAGCGCCACCAGGCCCAGCAGATTGCTGACGAAGTAGGGGAATACCGCCAGCGCGATGCCGCACAGCAGTGGCACCGGCTTGCCCTGCTTCTTGCCATACATGAAGAAGCCGGCGCCGATGGAGCCGAACAACAGGCCCCAGAAGATGCTTGCGGTGTCCATGCGGCATTTTCACCTGTCGATGGCGTGCCGCGTCGTTCGTCGTGCGGATGTGACGACAATGCCGGCGCGAGCCGCCAACAGGAGACAGCAATGAAATTCATGGTGATGGTCAAGGCCGACCACAACAGCGAGGCCGGCGTGATGCCCAGCCAGGAGCTGCTGGCCGCAATGGGCCAGTTCAACGAGGAGTTGGTGAAGGCCGGCGTGATGCTGGCCGGCGAGGCCTTCACGCCCGAGCTGCGCGAGCAGGAGGAGCGCTTGCGTGCGCAGGTGGCGGGGCAGGGCTGAGGCCGGCGGCGGCGCTTCAGGGCTGCCGCCGCACCTCGACGATGGCCTTGAGCGTCAGCGGCAGGCCCTTGCGCAGCGAGGCCACGCCGATCACCGAGCGCGCATGCATGCCCGCGGGGCCGAACACCTGGGCCAGCAGGTCCGAGGCGCCGTCCAGCACCTGGGCATGGTCCTCGAACTCGGGCGTGGTGTTGAGCGAACCCTGCAGGTCCACCACCCGCGCCACACGGTCCAGCGAACCCAGCTCGGCGCGTATCGCCGCCAGCAGCTCGATGCAGGCCGAGCGCGCCAGGGCATAGCCCTGGGCGGTGTCGTACTCGCGGCCCAGCCGGCCCTTGGGCGCCTGGCCGCCCAGCGCCTGCGGTGCCTTGCCCGAGAGAAACAGCAGGTCGCCGGTCTGCACCGCGGCGGCGTAATTGCCGGCCGGTGCGCTGCCCGCGCCCAGCACAATGCCAAGCTCGAGGATGCGTTGATCTGCACTCATGGGGGCTTCCTTCCTGGGTTCATGGGTGGCGAACCATCCTGCCTTGGTTCAGAAGCTCGAGCCCGGCTGCTGCAGGAACTCGAGCTCCTCGGCGCTCGATGCCCGGCCGAGGATGGCGTTGCGATGCGGGTAGCGACCGAAGCGGTCGATGATGGCCTTGTGGCGCAGCTCGAACTGGAGGTTGTCGGGCAGGGCATGGGCGCGGTAGAGCTGCTCGGCGCGTTCATGCACCAGACGCGACTCGCTGTGCATGAAGGGCAGCAGCAGGAAGCCGCGCTCCACGGCCTCGAGCCCGGCCAGCTCGCCGCGGGCCACCGCCTCCTGCGCCAGCACCAGGGCCATGCCGTCCTGGGCAAAGGCCTGCGAGCTGCCGCGGTAGGCATTGCGCGAGAACTGATCTAGCACCACGATCTCCGCCAGCCGGCCCTTGGGCTGGCTGCGCCAGGCCTCGCACTCGCCCTGGGCCGCGCGCCGCAAGACATCGCCGAAGCGCTGGCGTATCAGCGCGTCAAACAGCGGGTCCACCGCCCACCAGGCCTTGGGGGCGGTCTCTTCGAACCAGAAGTGCAGGATGTCTTGGGCTGTCATGAGCCCGCAGCATAGTGGCTTTGGCCGGCGTCTGCCGCCGGTGGCCCTGCACCATGAAAAAGGCGCCCGAAGGCGCCTTGCTGGAGGGTGATGGCACGCGGCCTCAACCGCCTTGCTTGAGGATCCAGCCGACCGAATCCTTCAGCTCGGCGTCGCCGATCTTGTCGGGCGGGTTGGGCGGCATCGGGATGGGCCCGTACACACCCTTGCCGCCGGCGCGCACCTTGGCCATCAGGGTGGCCGTGACGTCCTGGCCCTTGTACTTGTTGGCCACCTCCTTGAACGAGGGCCCCACCAGCTTCTTGTCCTTGGCATGGCAGGCCATGCAGCCGGCCTTGGTGAGGGCGGCCTCGTCGGCCTGGGCGGCCGAGCCGATCAAGAGGCCGAAACCGGCCAGCAAAGTCATTGCGATACGCATAAGTCCAATCTCCATTCGTATTCCAGTAGCCTAGGGGCGCAGCCCCAGGCCCCTCCAGCGGACGCCGTGGAACCGGCTTCGCCGGGCCACTGGCGGCGCCCCCTTGAGGGGGAGGCGCGTGAGCGCCTCGGGGGTGGTCAATAGACGTCGTGCTGCGTGTTGTAGACGTTGAACTTGCCGGTCGGCGTGATCAGGCGCGGGTCCTTGATGACGGTCTTGAGCTTGAGCGTCTTGTCGTCCACCACCACGATGGCGCTTTCCTTGTTCTTGGCCGACCAGACCGAGAACCAGACCTCGTCGCCCGCCTTGTTGTACTCGGGCTGCACCACGCGCTTGGCGCCGTCGTCCTTCAGGCCGGCCCACTCGGCGATCGGCAGCACCTTGAAGCCCTTGTCCAGCGCATTGATGTCGAACACCGCCACCGATTGCGAGATTGCGGCATCCGGGTTCAGCGGCGTGTCGGAGTAGAGGTGCTTGGACTGCGGGTGCGTCTTGATGAAGAGCGCGCCGCCGCCCTGGCCCTTGAGCTGCGCCACTTCCTTGAAGGCGTACTGCTTGTGCTTGACCGGGTCGGTGGCCACCAGCGAGATGGCCTCGTCGCCCAGGTGGCCGGTGCTCCAGACCGGGCCGAACTTCGGGTGCACGAAGTTGGCGCCGCGACCCGGGTGCGGGATCTTGCTCACTTCCACCAGCTGCACCAGCTTGTCTTCCTTGGCGTCCACCACGGCGATCTTGTTGCTCTGGTTAGCCGCCACCATGAAGTAGCGCTTGGTGCTGTCCCAGCCGCCGTCATGCAGGAAGCGGGCGGTGCCGATCTCGGTGGTCTTGAGCGCGTTCAGGTCGGTGTAGTCGACCATCAGCGTCTTGCCGGTCTCCTTCACGTTGACGATGAACTCGGGGCGGAAGTGGCTGGCCACGATGGAGGCGACGCGCGGCTCGGGGTGGTATTCCTGCTTGTCGACGGTGTTGCCGCGGGTCGAGACGATCTTCAGCGGCTCCAGCGTGTCGCCCTTCATGATGACGTACTGCGGCGGCCAGTAGGAGCCGGCGATCACCAGCTTGTCCTCATAACCCTTGTACTTGCTGGCTTCCACCGAGCGGGCTTCCAGGCCGACGCGGATCTCGGCCACGTTGTCGGGCTTCTCCATCCACAGGTCGATCATGTTGATCTTGGCATCGCGGCCGATCACGAACAGGTAGCGGCCCGAGGCCGAGGTGCGCGAGATGTGCACCGCATAGCCGGTCTTGACGATGTTGATGATCTGCTTGGTGTCGCCGTCGATCAGGGCCACCTCGCCGGTGTCGCGCAACGTGGTCGAGAAGATGTTCTCGATGTTGTACTTGTTCATCTTCTTGGTGGGGCGCTTCTCGGGCGGCACGATCACCTTCCAGGTGCCCTTCATGTCGGCCATGCCGAACTCGGGCGGCGTGGGCGCCTCATGCTGGATGTAGCGCGCCATCAGGTCCACCTGCTGCTCGGTCATCTCGCCCGAGGTCTGCCAGTTGGGCATGCCGGCCGGCGAGCCGTAGGCGATGAAGACCTTCAGGTAGTCGGTGCCCTTGCCCAGCGTGATGTCGGGGGTCAGCGGCTTGCCGGTGGCGCCCTTGCGTAGCACGCCGTGGCAGCCGGCGCAGCGCTCGAAGTAGATCTTGCGCGCAACGTCGAACTCGGCCATCGTCATCTGCGGGGCCTTTGGGTTGGTGCTTTGCACCATGGGCACGTCGGTCAGGGCCGAGGGTGCGGCGTGGTACTTCACATCGCCGGGGCTCACGTCCTTCTTCTCCTGTGCCTGGGCCGACAGGGGCAGTACGGCAAATGCCGCTGCGAGCATCAGCAGCTTGGCGGTGGGCAGCTTCTTCATGGTGACTCCTATGGGTTTGGGATCCAGCTTGTGACGGCATCGTCCTGCGCGCTGCCCCCAGCGTCCTTGAACTGGTTCTAGTCCCGGCCCGCTTGTTGCGCGTTTGCACGGGGAAACCCGAACTGGGTCAAGGTGCGTCTTGATATTTGTCGGCATGCTGGCGCTCATCATGTTCAACAAGAGCCCTATGAGACCCCTGCGCTACAGCCTGCCGACCCTCGCCGCCCTGGCCTGTCTGGGCACGGCCCGTGCCGAGCCCGAGCAGTTGCCGACCGTGCTGGTCTCGGCCACGCGCCACGCGATGAGCCTGGTGGACGCGCCCGCCGCGGTGAGCGTCATCAGCGCCGAGCAGATCGAGGCGCGCGGGGCCGACAACCTGCTGGAGGCCTTGCGCGGGGAGACCGGCATCAGCGTGTTCGGCCGCACCATCAGCGGCCGCAAGACGCTGAGCCTGCGCGGCATGGATGCGCGCCACACCCTGATCCTGGTGAACGGCAAGCGCGTCGGTGCCAGCGATGGCGTGATCGGGCATTCCGATTTCCAGCTCGACTGGGTGGCCGCCGACGACATCGAGCGCGTGGAAGTGGTGCGCGGCCCCTTGTCGGTGCTCTACGGCGCCGAGGCGCTGGGCGGCGTGGTCAACATCATCACGCGCCAGCCCGGCGAGCAATGGCAGGGCAGCGCGCGCCTGGAGGGCAGCCGGGCCGATGGCGGGCGTGGCGGCGACGGTCATCGCGCCTCGGCACGCCTGGCCGGCCCGCTGGTCGCCGGCCCGGATGGCGTGCGGGCGGCGCTGAGCCTGGCCGACACGCGCCGCGAGGCGGTGGCCTCCGGCCCGGACCCGCGCATCTCCGACATCGAGGGCCGCCACAAGCAGGACGCCGGCCTCACCCTGCAGTGGCAGCCGCAGCCCCAGCACCAACTCGAGCTGGAGGCGCGCGTCGGGCGCGAGCAGCGCGACGCGCTGGCGGTGGAGCGCAGCGGCAAGAAGCGTGTCTACGCGAGCGACACCCTGCTGGAGCGCCAGCACCTGATGCTGGGCTGGGAGGCGGACTGGGATGCCGCGCGCCATTGGCACAGCGTGGCGCGCGCCTACGCCAGCCGCATCGCGATGAGCAACGAGCGCAGCAACGGCGTGGCGGCGCTGCGGCCCAACACCCTGAACGACCAGGTGCTGGAGGCGCAGCTGAACGGGCACCTGAACGAGGCGCACTGGCTCACCACCGGCCTGGAGTGGCGCGAAGAAGCGCTGCGCAACGAGGGCCTGCCCGGCGGCGAGGCCCAGGCCCGCCATGCCGCGCTGTTCCTGCAGGACGAGTGGCGGCTGCAGCCGGCCCTGACCCTCACCGCCGGCCTGCGCCGCGACGAGCACCAGCGCTTCGGCGGTGTCTGGAGCCCGCGCCTCTACGGCGTCTGGCACCTTGCCAGGCGCTGGACGCTCAAGGGCGGCTACAGCGAGGGCTTCAAGCCGCCCACGCTCAAGCAGATCACGCCCGGCTACCAGGAAGACGAGGGCCCCTACACCTACCAGAGCAATCCGACCCTGCGGCCCGAGAAGAACCGCGCGCTGGAGCTCGGCCTGGGTTACGACAGCGGCGATGCCGGCGCCCAGCTGATGCTGTTCGACAACCGGGTGCGCGACCTGATCGTGCCGCTGCTGATCAGCAGCAGCGGCCCGCGCAGCCTGTTCCGCTTCGACAACATCGAGCGTGCGCGGCTGCGCGGCGCCGAGGCCTCGCTGCGCTGGCGCCTCGCCGGCGGCTTCGCCCTGGCCGCCAACTACCAGTACCTGGAGGCCACCGACGCGGCCGGCCAGCGCCTTGAGAAGCGCCCGCGCCATACCCTGGGGGCAGGTCTTGACTGGGCCGAGGGCCCCTGGCGTGCCGGCCTGCGCCTCGAGCGCAGCAGCGGCCAGCTGCTGGCCGCTGCGCAGCCGGGCCAGCCCCTGCAGCCGGTGCCGGCGCTCAATATGCTGGGCGCCAATGTGGGCCGCAGCCTGGGCGCGCAGCTGGCGCTGGACCTGGGCGTCAGCAACCTCGGCAATACCCAGCTGAGCGAACGCTCGCCGCTGTTCACCTGGGCCGAGGCGCCGCGCACCTGGCGCCTGGCGCTGCGCGGGCAGTGGTAGTCGTGGTGTTCGCGGCGGCGGCAGATCGGCGATGATGCCGGCCCATGAGCTTTTTGCTGCAAGCCCTCCAGGCTAACTACCCCCTCATCAAGAACCTGCACATCGGCCTGGTGAGCTGTAGCGGCACGCTGTTCGCGCTGCGCGGCCTGGGTGTGCTGGCGGGGGCGGCCTGGCCCATGCAGGCCTGGGCGCGCCGGCTGAGCGTCTGGATCGATGTGCTGCTGCTCAGCGCCGGCGTCAGCCTCTGGACCCTGCTGGGGCTGAACCCGGCGCGCGAGCATTGGCTGGGCGTCAAGCTCATGCTGCTGCTGGTCTACATCGTGCTCGGCAGCATCGCCCTCAAGCGGGGCCGCACGCGCGGTCAGCGCGCGCTGGGCTATCTGGCCGCGTTGGCGGTGTTCGGCTTCATGGTGACGGTGGCGCGCGCCCACCATCCGCTGGGTTGGCTGGCCGGCTGAGCGCGGCCACCACGTCCGACTGGGTGATCATGCCCAATAACTTCTTGCCGGGCCCGACGATGGGGATGTGGTGGTGGCCGGTGCTGCCGAACATCGGGATCAGCTCGGCCAGGTGACGGTCCACCTGGGCCACGCGCACCGAGCGCGTCATGATGTGGCCCACCAGCTCCTGCTTGCCGGTGCCCGAGCGCAGCGCCCAGTCGCGCAGCGCGCGCAAGCGGGTGTCGAAGCTGGCCTCGGGGCTGACCTCGGCGGCGCGCATGAAGTCCGCCGGCGTGACGATGCCCAGGATCTCGCCGTTCGCATCCACCACCGGCAGGGCCTTGATCTTGTGGGCGCGGAACAGCTGCCAGGCCTGTTGCAGGGGCGTGCTGTGCGTCACCGTGATGAGCTGGCGCGACATGATGTCGCCGCAGCGCAGGTCGGCCAGGCGGCGCTGGTAGCCCTGCAGCTGGGTGTCTTCGATGAGGGCGCGCAGCTCGTCGCGGCCGATGTCCAGCACCTGGTTGTAGCGCGCCAGCACCTCGTCCAGGTCGTGCTCGGCGGCCGGCGCGGCCGGGGCCGGGCGGTGCGGGTAGGGGCGGCGGGTGGCGTGGTTGTAGGCGATGCCGGCCAGCACCAGCAGCAGCGAGTTCAGCAATACCGGGTGCAGCGCGAACATCGGGTCGCGCACGCCGCTCAGCGCCACCAGCAGGGCCGAGGCGCCGCCGGGCGGATGCAGGCTGTGGGTGGCGATCATCAGCGCGATCGCGCCGCCCACCGCCGCCGCCGCGGCCCATTCGGGCGCCGCCACCCAGTGCACACAGGCCACGCCCACCAGGGCCGAGAGGCTGTTGCCGGCCACCACCGCCCAGGGCTGGGCCAGCGGGCTGTTGGGCACGGCAAACACCAGCACCGCGCTGGCCCCCATCGGCGCCACCAGCCAGGGCAGGGGCCCGGGGCCGGCCAGGGCATGGCAGAGCCAGGCGGTGAGCAGGATGCCGAGGGTGGCGCCGGCCACCACGCGCAGGCGCTCGCGCCAGTCGATCGCCAGGGGCTGGGGCCGCAGGGCCTGCAGCCATTGCAGCGCCGGGTGGCGTTGGGGGTCGGACGAGGTGGGCAAGAGCTGAGACGAAAAAAAGCGGGCCGCAAGGGCCCGCATGGTAGCCCGTCGCGGCCTCGCGGCCGCGGCGGGTGTGTTCAACGGCTCAGTTGCCGCAGCCGGTCTGGGCCAGGCGGTCGTAGGCCGCCTTGGCCTGCACCAGGCCGAAGCCGAACTCGGCGTCCTTGCCGGGCTTGCCCAGTTCCATCGCGCTGGCGTTCAGCACCTGGCGGATCTGCTTGGCGCTGCAGGTCGGGAAATGGCTCCACACCAGGGCGGCGACGCCGGAGACATGAGGCGTGGCCATCGAGGTGCCATTGAAGTAGGCGTACTCGGCCGGATCCGGCACCACGCTGACGGTGGCGGCCTGGCCGGTCAGGCCCATCAGCACCGCGCCGGTGGTGTCGGTGGTGCCGATCGAGGGGATGGTGGTGGGCGCGCCGCCCAGCGTGCCGAACAGCATGCCGGGGCGGTTGTTGTAGACCACCGCCGCCACGCCGCCGCTGAGCTGGCAACGCGTCACCTTCTCGGCAAAGCTGACCAGGCCGCGCTTGATCAGGCAGACCTTGCCCGCAGCGCCGGCGTCGTTGGCCGTGCCGAGACCGAAGTCATAGAGCGCCGCGGTGGCGCTGAGCCGGGGCGAGCCGGTCATGGCCGCCGCCGCGTAGCCCGTGCCGGCCACCGAGAGCTGGCCCAGCGATTCCAGATTGGGCGGGATGGTCGACAGCACGGCCACGCCCGGTGCGGCGATCTCGACGTCGTTGTTGACCTGCGAGAAGGCGGCGTGCGCCTTGTTGGCATCCAGCGCGGCCACCGACATCACTTCCTCGTAACCGGCCGGGTAGGAGGTGCTGGTATCGCCGTCATTGCCGGCGGCGGCGATCGTCAGCACGCCCTCGTTGAGCAGGGCGCGGAACACGCGGCGCTCGGCCTGGCTCGGGTCGCCACCACCCAGCGACATGCTGATGATGTTGGCGCCGGCGTCGGCACAGCGTGCCACGGCTTCCATCACCGTCGAGGAGGAGGCCGAGCCGGTGGCGTCGAACACCTTGGCGATGTGCAGCTTGAGCAGGGCGCTGCGGTTCACGCCCCACACGCCCAGGCCGTTGTTGCCCTCCGCCGCGATGGTGCCGGCCACATGGGTGCCGTGCGCGTTCTCGTCGCTGTCCCAGGTGCCCGAGCCGCTCAGGTTGTCGCCGCTGACATTGCCGTTGGTGAAGTTTCTCGCCAGGTCGGGGTGGTTGCGGTCAATGCCCGAATCCACGATGCAGAGCTTGCGGTTGCCGGTGAGGCCGTCGCTGACCCACATCGACTGCGTCATCTTGATGCCATAGGGCAGGACCTCGGTGCCGCTGGTCACTTCGTCGAGCACTGCCGACTGCGGCTGGACCATGCCTTCCATGGTGCGGGACGGCACGCCCAGCAGGCGGCGTTCCACATCGGGTTCGACGAAATCGACACTGGCGCTGGCCTGCAGGGCGGCCACGCCGGCCGCCGGCAGGCGCACCGCGAAGGCGCTGGCGCGACCGAGTTCACGCACGATCTTGCCGCCGGCGTTCAGCACCTCGGCGCGCACGGCGGCGGCCTTGCCGGCCTTGTAGGCCACGATCATGGCGTCGGGGGCGGGGGCGGCGGCCAGTGCCGCTGAGGTCGACAGGGCCAGTACCAGCAAGGTTGTTGCGCTCTGGATGGTCGACAGCTTGTTGAGCATGCTCATGATGGATCACTTCCTTGTTGGAAAGTTGAGGCCTCGACTGTCGCTGTGGGGCCAGCCGCGGTCCATCAGGGCAATCCGCACCCCCTGCTCAGGGTGGGGGGCTGCGCTTCAGCAGGGCCGCCATCAGCGCGTCCTTCTCGCTCCACTGCTTCTTGATCCACATGGAAATGCCGGCGCGCAGGCGCTTGTCTTCCATCGGGTTGCCCCCCACCAGTTCGGGGGGGATGGGGCGCTGCTGCACCCGCACCTGCACCTGGCCGCAGCGGCCGCACAGCAGATCCCAGAACTTGGGCGTGCCCTCGGGGTAGACCAGGGTCACGTCCAGCAGGGCCTCGAACTGCTCGCCCATGGTGGCCAGGGCCATGCCCAGCGCGCCGACCTTGGGCTTGAGCAGATGCTGGTAAGGGCTCTTCTGCTCGGCATGCTTGGCGGCCGTGAAGCGCGTGCCCTCGACGAAGTTGATCACCGTGGTCGGGATGGTCTTGAACTTCTCGCAGGCCTTGCGGGTGGTGGCCAGGTCGGCCGCCTGCGAGCCGGCGCTGCGGCCGCGCTTCATGAAGGGGAAATCCAGCGCCCACCAGGCCAGGCCGATCACCGGCACCCAGATCAGCTCGCGCTTGAGGAAGAACTTCAGAAAGGGGATGCGGCCATGGAAGACGCGCTGCAGCACCAGGATGTCGACCCAGGTCTGGTGGTTGGGCGAGACCAGGTACCAGCCGCGCTGGTGCAGGCCGTCCACGCCCTGCACGTCCCAGACCTGCGGGTTGAGCGCCCGTATCCAGGCGTTGTTGACGGCCACCCAGCCCGAGGCGATGCCGTTCAGCGCCAGGTCGCAGGGCTTGCGCACGAAGGGAAAGGGCAGCACCAGCTTGAGCAGGGCCGGCAGGATCATCAGCGTGACGCCGGTGACGGTGTTGATGGCCAGCAGGATGGCGGCCAAGGTGCCCAGCAAGGGGGCAGGCAGGAAACGTCGCATGGGCCGAACTGTAGCTTGAGCTTGGCCCGGCCCTGCTCAGCCCAGCGCGGTCTGCAGGGCGCGCGCCTCGTACGCCAGCTGTTCGAACAGCGCGTCGGCCTGGGTCTTGTCGAAATCGGCGTGGTAATGCTTGCGCACGCCCATCTCGTGCAGGCGGATATGGCGGGTCGGCGCCAGCCCCTGCTGGGCCAGGCAGGCCTTGCAGCAGGCCAGCACGCAGCCGTCCAGGGCCAGCATGGGCCGGCCGGACTCGGCGGCCTCGCGCGCCTTGCGCACCAGATTGGGCACGCCGCCGCCCACGCCGGCGATGCAGGACATCTCGGCCAGGCCGGCGCGATCCAGGCGCACCGCCAGGTGATTGGCCAGCTGGGCGGCGTCGGAGCAGCCTGAGCAGCTGTAGACCAGGGGGAGGGCTGGGGCATCGGACATGGCTGCCATGCTGCCCATGGCGTGCAGGATTTGGCTTGAGGCAGATCAAAAGTCGCATTTTGAATATTGCTTTAGGCGCCGCGCTTGGCGACAATAGCTATATTGCAAATGCAACTTTAAGGACGACCATGACCGTTGCCGCCCCCCCCGCCGCCGAAGTGATCGATGTGCGCCTGATCGCACCGCAAGAGCGCCATGCGCGCATCTTCGAGACCTTCCAGGCCCTGCCCGTGGGCAGCTGGTTCTATCTGCTGAGCGACCACGAGCCGCTGCCCCTGCGCCAGCAGTTCGAGGCCCAGTGGCCCGGGCAGTTCGATTGGGAGGCCTTGGAAACCGGCCCCGCACAATGGCGCCTGCGCATCAGCCGCAAGCCGGCCGGCAAGAGCTGCTGCGGCTGCTGCGGCGGCTGATCGATCATGAGCACCGTCTCCTTCATGCGCATTGAAGAGCCCCCGCAGCCCGCCGCGCAGCGCCTGGCGCTGTGGGACCTGGGCTTCCGGCCCTTCTACCTGCTGGCGGCGCTGCTGGCGGCCCTGTCGGTGCCGCTGTGGGCGCTGCAGTTCTCGGGCCTGCTGACGCAGCCGGTGCTGCGCGGCTCGGCCTGGCATGCGCATGAGATGGTGTTCGGCTACGCGCTGGCGGTGGTGATCGGCTTTCTCTTCACCGCCGGGCGCAACTGGTCCGGCCAGCCCACGCCCACCGGCAAACCGCTGATGGCCTTGGCGGCGCTGTGGCTGCTGGCGCGGCTGCTGGTGCTGAGCCCATGGCTGTGGGCTTCGCTGCTGCTGAACCTGGCCGTGCCCTGGGCGGCCGCCTGGGGGCTCTGGCGCGCGCTGCATGCCGCCGGCAACAAGCGCAACTACTTCTTCGTCGGCCTGCTCGTCGCCATGGGTCTGGCCAGCGCGGCCGTGCACCTGGGCCAGGCCGGCGTATTGCGGTTGCCCGGGCTGAACATCGGCCTGGACCTGCTGCTCTTCATGATCGCGGTGATGGCCGGCCGCGTCGTGCCGATGTTCTCCAACAACGGCGTGCCGGGCATGCGCGCCACGCGCCAGCCCCAAGTGGAGAAGGCGGCGCTGGGTTCGGTGCTGCTGCTGCTGGCGCTGGATCTGCTGGGCGTCGAGGGCGCGGTGCTGGCCGCTGCGCTGCTGGCCGCCGCGCTGGCGCAGGGCCTGCGCCTGGCTCTGTGGCAGCCCTGGAAGAGCTGGCGCAATCCGCTCGTCTGGGTGCTGCACCTGGCCTATGCCTGGCTGCCCGTGCACCTGCTGCTGCGCGCTGGCGCCACGCTGGGCTGGATCGCGCCGGGCCCGGCCACGCATGCCCTGACCCTGGGCGTGATCGGCCTCATCACCCTGGGCATGATCACGCGCACCGCGCTGGGCCACACCGGCCGGCCGCTGAAGGCCGGGCCCGTTGAGATCAGCGCCTATCTGAGCATGCTGCTGGCGGCGCTGCTGCGCGTGCTGTTCCCGCTGCTGGTGCCCGCCAGCCTGATGCTGGGCGTGCAGCTCTCGGCGGCGCTGTGGAGCCTGAGCTTTGTGCTCTACCTGCTTCGTTACACCCCGCTGCTGATGCGTCCGCGCCCCGACGGCCAAGCCGGTTGAGAATGCTGCCATGCGACTCACCACCATGACCGACTACGCGCTGCGCCTGCTGATCTATTTGGGCCAGCACCAGGACCGCCTCTGCACCACCGCCGAGATTGCCGCGGCCTACCAGATCTCGGAGGCCCATCTCACCAAGATCACCCACCAGCTGGGCCAGCAGGGCTTCATCGCCACGGTGCGCGGCAAGGGCGGTGGCATGAAGCTGGCGATGAATCCGGCCGAGCTGAGCCTGGGCGATCTGGTGCGGGCGGTGGAGTCCGACTTCCAACTGGTCGAATGTCTGGGCAGCGGCAACAGCTGCTCGCTCACCGGCGCCTGCCGCCTCACCGGTATCTTCAACGACGCGCTGGCCGCCTTCCTGGCCGAGCTCGACGGTCACAACCTCGCCGACCTCCTGCAACCCGCCACCGCCAAGCGCCTGGCCAAGATCAGCCTGCCTCAGGCCCGCGATGCCCGCGCCTGAAGAAACCGTCTCCTCCGTGTCCACGCCTCCCAAAGTCATTCCCATCACGCCGGTCGCCACCTCGATGTATGTGGCCGAGGCCAAGGTCTATCCGCGCGCGGTCAGCGGCCGTTTCGCCAACTGGCGCTGGATCATGGTGGCGCTGACCCAGGCCTTCTTCTACGGCATGCCCTGGCTGCAATGGCAGGGCCGCCAGGCGCTGCTGTTCGATCTGGACGCCGGGCGCTTCTATGTGCTGGGCCTGGTGCTCTATCCGCAGGACTTCATCTACCTGGCCGCCTTGCTGGTGATCGCGGCGCTGGGCCTGTTCTTCTTCACCGCCCTGGCCGGGCGGCTGTGGTGCGGCTATGCCTGCCCGCAGACCGTCTACACCGAGATGTTCATGTGGCTGGAGCGCCATACCGAGGGCGACCGCCAGGCCCGCATGCGCCTGGACCGCGCGCCCTGGGGGGCCGAGAAGCTGGCGCGCAAGTCCGCCAAGCACGCCAGCTGGGTGGCGCTGGCCCTCGTCACCGGCTTCAGCTTCGTCGGCTACTTCACGCCCATCCGCGCGCTCGGCAGCAGCCTGCTGCAGCTGGGGCTCTCGCCCTGGGAATGGTTCTGGGTGCTGTTCTACGCCGGTGCCACCTATGGCAATGCCGGCTGGCTGCGCGAGCAGATGTGCAAGTACATCTGCCCCTATGCGCGCTTCCAGAGCGCCCTGATCGACGCCGATTCGCTCATCATCACCTACGACGAGAAGCGCGGCGAGCCGCGCGGCTCGCGCGCCCGCAAGGTCGCGGCGCTGGACCTGGGGCAGGGGGATTGTGTCGACTGCACCCTGTGCGTGCAGGTCTGCCCCACCGGCATCGACATCCGCAAGGGCCTGCAGAACGAATGCATAGGCTGCGCCGCCTGCATCGACGTCTGCGACCAGGTGATGGACAAGCTGGGCGCGCCGCGCGGCCTGATCCGCTACGCCACCGAGAACGGCGTCAAGCAGCAGTGGACGCCGCGCCAGATGCTGGCGCGTGCGCTGCGGCCGCGCGTGCTGATCTATGGCTCGGTGCTGCTGGCCCTGTGCATCGGCTTTGCCACCAGCCTGTGGCGCCGGCCCGACTTCCAGGTCGACGTGCTGAAGGATCGCAACACGCTGGCGCGCCAGGTCGAGAACGGCGCGATCGAGAACGTCTACCGCCTGCAGTTGATGAACCGCACCGAGCGGCCGCTGACCCTGCACATCGAGGTCGACGGGCTGGACGGCCTGTACCGCGTGGGCCCGGCCGAGGTGGTGCTGCCGCCCGCCGCCATCCATGCCCAGGTGCTGCAGCTGCGCCTGCCGGCCGAGCAGGCCGCGCGCCTGGGCAGCGGCTCGCGCCCCATCCACTTCAGGCTTGAGGGCCAGGGCGGCCGGGGCTCGCGGGTGGACAGCAGTGCCAGCTTCTACCTGCCGCGCTGAGCGATGAACCCGAACCAGGCCCCGCACCGCGCCTGGTTCCTCGCCGGCGCCCTGGCCTGGGCCTGCCTGGGCCTTTGGTGGTGCGCGCGGGTCTGGCAGGGGCAGGGCGCGCCCCAGCATGGTCTGCTCTTCACGCTGGGCTTTCTGCCCTTCTTCATCGCCGGCTTTGCGCTCACCGCCCTGCCCAAATGGTTGGGCGTGGCGGCGCTGCCGGCCTCGGCCTGGCTGGGGCCGCTCGGGCTGCTGATGCTGGGCTGGTGCCTGCATGCCGCGCTGGGCTCGCCCGGCCTGGGCCTGGGCCTGGTGGCCGCCGGCTGGAGCTGGCTGCTGCTGCGCCTGGCGCCGCTGTTGCGCGTCAGCGCCAAGCCGGATCGCCGCCATGCCCAGGGCGTGCTGCTGGGCATGGCCGTGCTGGGCCTGGCGCTGTGGTGTGCGGCGCTGGGCTGGCCGGCCCTGGCCACCCGGCTCGGGCTGTGGGGCGGCCTGGGCAGCGTGTTTGCCTGCGCCTTGCAGCGCCTCACGCCCTTTCTGCATGCCGAGGGCCGGCGCGCCGATGGCCTGTTGCTGGCGTTGCTGCTGGGCCTGTGGCTGCGCGGCCTGGCACCGGCGCTCGGGCTGCCGGCTTGGCCGCCCGCCGTGGCCTATCTGGCCCTGGCCGCACTGCTGGCGCGTGCCGCCTTCAATCCCGCCCTGGCCGCGGCCCGGCGCACGCCCTTTGTGGGCCAGCTGCACCATGGCCTGCTGTGGCTGATGGCGAGCTTCGCGCTCGCCGCCCTGCAGTTCGAGCTGGCCGCACTGCATGCGCTGACGCTGGGCTTTATGTGCACCACCATGCTGGCGATGGTGAGCCGCGTCACCGCGGTGCAGCAGGGCATCAGCGTGGTGGTGGATCTGCCGCTGCGCCTCATGCACGGCCTGCTGCAGGGCTTAAGCGCGCTGCGTGTGGCCACGGCCTGCTGGCCGCAGGCGCCGCGCTGGTGGCTGCCGGCCGCGGCCGCCGGCTTCGCCCTGCTGGCCGCGGCCTGGCTGCTGCGCTATGGTCCATGGCTGCTGCGGCCATCACAGCGAAGAGAAAGAACAAGCACATGACAGAAGCAGAACTCGCCGGCTTGCGCGCCGCCATCATGCAGGCACTGCACAAGGTGGCCGACCCCGAGATCGGCGAAAACATCGTCGATCTGGGCCTGGTCGAGACCCTCGAGCTGCGCCAGGACTTCGCCTCCCTGGTGCTGCTGCCCACCAGCGCCACCTGCCCGATGGCCGACCAGATCATGAACGACGCCGGCTGCGCCATCGAGGCGCAATGCCCGCCGGGCTGGGTGATCGAGGTGGACATGGACTGGGACAAGGTCTGGACGCCCGAGCGCATGGCGCCCGGCCTGCGCGCCCGCTTCGGCTGGGGCGGCGGCTGATGGCGCGTGCCAAACCGCTTGCGGTCGGGCGGGGGCTGATCGCCGCCTGTGCCGGCCTGGCCGTGGCCAATCTGCTCGCCGCCTTGCTGGGCGGCCTGTTGCGCCTGGGTGCCCTGCAGTCCGGCGGCGCAACTGCCGCAACTGCCGGCCAGGCCCTGGCCCTGCATGGCGCGCTGATGATGGCGGGCTTCTTTGCCAGCCTGGTCACGCTGGAGCGCGTGGTGGCGCTGCGGCGCGGCCGCTGGATCCCGCTGCTGTCGGGCGGGGCCGGCCTGCTGGCTCTGGCCGGCCAGGCGGACGCGGCCGCGCTGCTGTGGCTGCTGACGGCGGCCGGCCTGCTGGAACTCTATCTGTGGGCCGGCCGACACCGCGCCTGGTCGCTGCCGCTGGCGGTGGAGGCGAGCGCCGCGCTGGCCCTGCTGGCTGGCGCGGCCGCGCATGCCGCGGGGCAGGCCGAACTGGCGCGCTGGGGCTGGAGCCTGTTCCTGGTGCTGACGATTGCCGGCGAGCGCCGCGAGCTGATGCGCCTGCTGCCGCTGCCCCATTGGGGCCAACGCGCCTTCCTGGCCGGCTGGGCCGGCTTCGCCCTGGCGGCCGCGCTGCTGCTCTGGCGCCCGGAACTGGGCCGCCCGCTGGGCTTTGCGCTGCTGGGCCTGCTGGCGCTGTGGCTTTTGCGCTTCGACCTGGCGCGCCTGCAATGGCGCGCCCCGGGCTGGGCCGGCCACACCGCCATCTGCCTGCTGGTGGGCTATGGCTGGCTGCTGCTGGCCGCGGTGTCAGGTCTTGCCGGTCAGGGTCTGCCGGGCGGCATCGCCTGGCATCTGCTGTGGCTGGGCTTTGTGTTCGCGATGGTGTTCGGCCACGCCCCCATCATGCTGCCGGCGCTGGCCGGCCTGCGGCCCCGGCACAGCCGCTGGGCGCTGCTGCCGCTGGCCCTGCTGGGGCTGAGCCTGCTGCTGCGCAGCGCGGCCAGCTTGTGGGGCTGGCCCCTTGGCCTGGCGCTGGCAGGGGCCGGCCACGGGTTGGCGCTGCTGTGGTTCGGGCTGACGATGGGGCGCTTGGTGGCCAAGCCTGAGACGAAGGAAGTGTCGCGTTTTGCAGGATCGGAGAAGCGGACCTCAGGGCTTGGGCAAGGACCGGTAGAGCTCGGCGATTTGCGGGATGAATAGCTCCGGGTTGCCACCCACCAGGTTGGTCAACACGATGACGGCGAGCCCTTCGTCCGGGTAGACGATGAAAGCCGCGCGGTTGCCGCCAATGCCCGCAACCTGCCTTCGTGGCGCTGATGCCAGCACCGGCCAGCCCGCCGCCCAGTCCGCGTCCGTGCCGCTGTTCAGTTTCTCGGCGGTCCACATGTTGCGCATGCTGGCTGCGCTGAGCAGCCGGCCATTCGTGAGCGCCATCAGCCAACGCGCCAGTTCATCGGCCGTGGTCTGTATGCCGCCGCCAGCGCGCAGGCTGTACGGGATGTCGTAGAACCAGTGCGACAGGCGATGGGCGTCGTCCGGCGCGAGGGTTCGGCGCGGGAAGTGGCTGTAGATGGTCGCGGCGCTCGGCACGATGTCGTAGCTGTCGCCGAAGCTGGTCAGGCGCATGTCCGCCACGGCAAACTGGCGCTCCGCCAGGTAGCGCTCGTAGGGCACCTTGGTCTGCTTGACGATGATCTGCGCCAGCAGGCCGTAGTTGGTCTGGTTGTAGGCAAACTTCTCGCCGATCGGCGCGTCCATGGGCTGCTGCCTGACCGCCTTCCACATGCCGGCCTCGGTGCCGCCGGCGACGGGGCCGGGCTGCTCGACGATATCGGGCAGCCCCGATGTATGAGCCAGCAGTTGGCGGACGCGAATCCGCCGCCAGGCTTCCGGCAGGTCATCGAGATAACGGGAGATCGGTGCGTCCAGGTCCACCAGTCCGGCCTCGGCCATCTGCATGACGGCGACGCCCGTGAATGCCTTGGTTGCCGAGTTGATGGGGAACAGGGTCTTGGCTGTCGCGGGTACCTGATTCTCCACATTGGCCAGGCCGTAGCTTTCAGACAGCACGACCCGGTCATCCTTGACGACGGCCACCTGCAGCCCCGGTATCCGGCGCTCCTTCATCTTCTGCAGAACCATCCCCCGGGCCTGCACATTCGCTTCCTCTAAGCTGCCTGCGGCATGGTTCAACCCGGGCAGCGACAGCAGGAACACCGTGGCAATGGCGAGGAGGCGTGGCTTTGCAAATGGCATGAATACCCCGGGAGCTTGGCGCTCGTGAACAGACGGCGGTTGGCGATCGCCTGACTGTGCGCTTGGGCGGCGCAGCCGGGATGGACGAGCTGCGAAGCTCGGCGGCACCGCCTCAGGCCGGCGCAATGTAGCCTGCCCTATTGCCCGTGCTGGAAGTCAGACGGTCCGGGGAACGAGGTTTATCGCGAATACCTCGACGGCTGCCGGTCCGCCAGCGCCTGCAGGGCGGGGCGGTCGGTGATGGAGAGCTGGTAGCGATCGACGCGGGCGATGCCCTGGTCGTGCAGGGCACGCAGGCTGCGCGAGAGGGTCTCGGGCGTGACGCCCAGTTGCGAGGCCAGGTCTTTTTTCTGCAGCTGCAGCTGCAGCTCGTCGGTATCGCCGGCCAGGCGCGATTGCTCCAGCAGCCAGGCGGCCAGGCGGGCGTGGATGTCCTTGGTGAGCAGGGCCTGGCGGTCCAGGGTGACGCCGCGTGCGCGTGCCGCCACGCAGCGCAGCAGCGCGCGCGCCAGGCCGGGTTGGGTGTCGCACAACTGGGCCACCGCTTCCACCGGCAGGGCATGGGCCTGCACCTCGGTCAGCGCGATGGCGGTCTCGGCATGGGGTTCGCCCACCCAGGCGCTCAGCAGGTCGATCCAGTCGCCCGGGCCGAACTCGCGCGATTGCCACCAGCGGCCCTGGGCATCATGCTTGCCCAGCGCCACCTTGCCACTCACCAGCAGCCACAGCTGGGCATCGCGTTCGCCGGCCTGGAACACCGGTTTGCGCGCGCGCACCTGCTGGGGCTGGCCCAGCTGCATCAGCTCGTCGGCCAGGTAGTCTAGGTCGTCGGCGGGCGCGAGCGCCTTCTTCAGGGCCAGGCCCAGCGCGCGCTGGTAGGCGCTGGGATAGCTGGCGCGGCGCTGCGCGGCGCTGAGGCGGCCAAGTTGTGGCATGGGATTCATGGTGTCGTCCTCCAGGCCCTAAGTTGACCGTTTCACTGGGGTATGCGGATTTGATCTGGTGCAAAGCCGACCGCAATTCCGAAGGGAGTAGTTCTTCAGAACGATGGCGTGCTGTGGGCGCCTCCTCCCTCTGCCGCGCCCGAGCCCTGCTAGCGGAGGATGTGCGCGCGGCCGCGCATGCGGGAAAGTGCTGAGCATGGAAAAAGCGAGGAGCAATCCCATGTCTGCAAGTCCCAAGCCCAACGGCAAGGCGCTTTCGGTGCTGATCGTCAGCACCCTGGCCTTCACCGTGTGCTTCATGGTCTGGATGATGTTTGGCGTGATCGGCATTCCGATCAAGAAGCAGCTCGGCCTGAATGCCACCGAGTTCGGTCTGTTGACCGCCATGCCGGTGCTGACCGGTTCGCTGATCCGCGTGCCCCTGGGCATCTGGACCGACAAGTTCGGCGGCCGCATCGTGTTCTTCGCGCTGATGCTCTCCTGCGTGATCCCGATCTGGCTGATGAGCTATGCCACCGCCTACTGGCATTTCCTCACCATCGGCCTGTTCGTCGGCATGGCCGGCGGCTCCTTCTCGGTGGGCACGCCCTATGTGGCGCGCTGGTTCCCGAAGAACCGCCAGGGCTTTGCGATGGGCGTGTTCGGCGCCGGCAACTCGGGCGCGGCGGTCAACAAGTTCGTCGCTCCCGCCCTGGTGGTGGGTTTCGGCTGGACCATGGTGCCGCAGGTCTATGCCGCCGTGCTGCTGGGCACGGCCATCCTGTTCTGGCTCTTCAGCGCCACCGACGATGATCACCAGGTCTCCAGCCAATCCAGCTTCGTCAGCCAGCTCAAGGCGCTGAAGGACCCCAAGGTGCTGAAGTACTGCCAGTACTACAGCATCGTGTTCGGCGGCTATGTGGCGATGAGCTTGTGGATGGTGCAGTACTACGTCGGCGAGTACGGCCTGGACATCCGCGTGGCGGCGCTGCTGGCGGCCTGCTTCTCGCTGCCTGGCGGCGTGCTGCGCGCCATCGGCGGCTGGCTGTCCGACAAGCATGGCGCCCACAACGTCACCTGGTGGGTGCTGTGGGTGAGCTGGATCGTGCTGTTCCTGCTCAGCTACCCGCAGACCGACTTCAGCATCCAGACCGTCAACGGCCTGAAGACCTTCCACGTCGGCCTGAACGTTTATGTCTTCACCGCGCTGATGTTCGCCCTGGGCATTGCCTGGGCCTTCGGCAAGGCCAGCGTGTTCAAGTACATCAGCGACGACTACCACGCCAATATCGGCACCATCAGCGGCATCGTCGGCCTGGCCGGTGGCCTGGGCGGCTTCGTCCTGCCCATCATGTTCGGCGCCCTGATGGACCTCACCGGCATCCGTTCCAGCGCCTTCATGCTGATGTATGGCGTGGTCTGGGTGTCGCTGATCTGGATGTACTGGACCGAGGTGCGCAAGACCGAAATGATGGGCAAGAACGCCCCGGTCTCGCCGATCTCCCAGTCCTTCGCCCGCTGAGCCGGGTGCACAACAAGGAACAAGCATCATGAACACCACCACGCAGACGGGCGTCGCCTCCTCGGGCGGCAGCACGGCTGACATCCAGGACTGGCGTCCCGAGGACGAGGCCTTCTGGGCCAAGACCGGCAGCAAGATCGCCTACCGCAACCTCTGGATCTCGATCCCCGCGCTCTTGTGCGGCTTCGCGGTCTGGGGCATGTGGGGCATCATCACCGTGCAGATGCTGAACCTGGGCTTCCCCTTCAGCCAGGCCGAGCTGTTCACGCTCACCGCCATTGCCGGCATCTCGGGCGCCACCATGCGCATCCCGGCCAGCTTCCTGATCCGCATGGCGGGTGGCCGCAACACCATCTTCCTCACCACCGCGATGCTGCTGGCTCCCGCCATCGGCACCGGCGTGGCCCTGCAGCATCCCGAGTGGCCGCTGTGGGTGTTCCAGCTGATGGCGCTGTGGTCGGGCGTGGGCGGCGGCAACTTTGCCTCGTCGATGTCCAACATCAGCACCTTCTTCCCCAAGCGCCTGCAGGGCACGGCCCTGGGCCTGAATGCCGGCCTGGGCAACTTCGGCGTCACCACCATGCAGGTGGTGATCCCGCTGGTGATGACGATGAGCCTGTTCGGCGCCTTCGGCGGCGAGGCCAAGGCCCTCATCAAGGACAGCGGCTGGATCCTCGGCAAGATCAAGGCGGGCACGCCCACCTATATCCAGAACGCCGGCTTCGCCTGGGTGCTCTCGCTGGTGCCGCTGTCCATCCTGTGCTGGTTCGGCATGAACAACCTGAAGACGGTGACGCCGGCGGCCGGCTCGCCCATCACCGCCTTCTTCAAGATCATCTATCTGTACTCGCTGGCCTTCGTCCCCTCGATCGCCATGCTCTACCTCTACCTGCCGGCACCGACCGGGCTGGGCCTGCTGAACATGTGGGTGGCGATCCCGCTGGACATCGTCGCCGCGCTGCTGGTGATGAAGCTGGCCGCCTTCGGCACCATGAAGGAGAACGTCGCCAAGCAGTTCGAGATCTTCAAGAACAAGCACACCTGGGCCATGACGGCGCTCTACGTCGTCACCTTCGGCAGCTTCATCGGCTTCTCGATGGCCCTGCCGCTGGCGATCACCGTGATCTTCGGCTTCCAGCATGTGCCCGATGCCGCCGGCGTGCTGCAGCACACCCTGAAGAACCCCAACGCCCCGTCAGCGCTGACCTATGCCTGGATCGGCCCCTTCGTCGGCGCCGCGGTGCGCCCGGTGGGCGGCTGGATCTCCGACAAGGTGGGCGGCTCCATCGTCACCCAGATCATCTCGGCCATCATGGTGGTGGCCTCGGCGGCGGTGGGCTATGTGATGCTGCAGGCCTACCAGTCGGCCACGCCAGAGCAGTACTTCGGCACCTTCATGGGCCTGTTCATCCTGTTGTTCGCCGCCAGCGGCATCGGCAACGGCTCGACCTTCCGCAGCGTCGGCTTCATCTTCGACCGCCAGCAGGCCGGCCCGGTGCTGGGCTGGACCTCGGCGGTGGCCGCCTACGGCGCCTTCATCGCCCCGGTGCTGATCGGCCAGCAGATCAAGGCCGGCACGCCGCAATACGCCTTCTACGGCTTTGCCGTCTTCTACGCCGTGTGCCTGGTGCTGAACTGGTGGTTCTACCTGCGCGCCAACGCCTACGTCAAGAATCCTTGAGCGGAACCCTTTAAGGAAGCACAACATGAGTCATTTCCTCGACCGCCTGAGCTATTTCGCTCAACCGAAAGAAGACTTCGCCGACGGCCATGGCCGCACCACCGGTGAAGACCGCACCTGGGAAGACGCCTACCGGGCGCGCTGGCAGCACGACAAGATCGTGCGCTCCACCCACGGCACCAACTGCACGGGCTCCTGCTCGTGGAAGATCTATGTGAAGGGCGGCATCGTCACCTGGGAAACCCAGCAGACCGACTACCCGCGCACCCGCCCGGACCTGCCCAACCACGAGCCGCGCGGCTGCGCCCGCGGCGCCTCCTACAGCTGGTATCTCTACAGCGCGAACCGCGTCAAGTACCCGATGGTGCGCGGCTCCCTGCTCAAGCACTGGCGCGCCGCGCGCGCGGTGGCCAAGAGCCCGGTGGATGCCTGGACCAATATCGTCGAGAACACCGACCAGCGCCGTGAATGGCAGCAGGACCGCGGCCTGGGCGGCTTTGTGCGCTCCACCTGGGACGAGGTCAACGAGATCATCGCCTCGGCGAATATCTACACCATCAAGAAGCATGGCCCGGATCGCGTGATCGGCTTCTCGCCGATCCCGGCCATGTCGATGATCAGTTATGCCGCCGGCAGCCGCTACCTGAGCCTCTTGGGCGGCGTGTGCATGAGCTTCTACGACTGGTACTGCGACCTGCCGCCCGCCAGCCCGCAGATCTGGGGCGAGCAGACCGACGTGCCCGAGAGCGCCGACTGGTACAACTCGAACTACATCATCGCCTGGGGCTCCAACGTGCCGCAGACGCGCACCCCCGACGCCCACTTCTTCACCGAGGTGCGCTACAAGGGCGCCAAGACGGTGGCGATCACGCCCGACTACGCCGAGATCTCCAAGCTGGCCGACATCTGGATGCACCCCAAGCAGGGCACCGATGCGGCCATCGCGATGGCGATGGGCCATGTGATCCTGAAGGAGTTCTACTTCGACAAGCGCAGCGCCTACTTCGACGACTACGCGCGCCGCTACACCGACCTGCCGCTGCTGGTGAAGATGAAGAAGCAGGTCACGGCCGATGGCCGCGAGCTGCTGGTGCCGGACCGCTACCTGCGCGCCAGCGATTTCGGCGGCAAGCTGGGCCAGGACAACAACCCCGAGTGGAAGACCGTGGCCTTCGACACCGCCGGCAAGGTGGTGCTGCCGAACGGCTCGATCGGCTTCCGCTGGGGCGCCGGCGAGCGCCCCGACCTGGGCAAGTGGAACCTGGAATCCAAGGAAGCCATCCACGACGGCGACGTCAAGCTCAAGCTCTCCATCATCGAGGATGGCGCGCAGGCGCATGAGGTGGCCGAGGTCGGCTTCCCGTATTTCGGCGGCATCGAGTCGCCGCAGTTCACCGCCAACAAGCAGCAGGACGTGCTCTCGCGCCATGTGCCGGTGGTGCGCCTCAAGCTGGGCAAGCACGAAGACGCCGAGGAGGCCCTGGTGGCCACGGTGTTCGACCTGCAGGTGGCGCAGTACGGCATCAACCGCGGCCTGGGCGACGACACCCCCACCAGCTACGACGACAACAAGGCCTACACCCCGGCCTGGGCCGAGTCCATCACCGGCGTGAAGCGCGAGCAGATCATCACGGTGGGCCGCCAGTTCGCCGACAACGCCGACAAGACCCGAGGCAAGTCCATGGTCATCATCGGCGCGGCGATGAACCACTGGTACCACTGCGACATGAACTACCGCGGCATCATCAATATGCTGATGATGTGCGGTTGCATCGGCCAATCGGGCGGTGGCTGGGCGCATTACGTGGGCCAGGAAAAGCTGCGCCCGCAGACCGGCTGGACCGCGCTGGCCTTCGCGCTGGACTGGATCCGCCCGCCGCGCCAGATGAACAGCACCAGCTTCTTCTACGCCCACACCGACCAGTGGCGCTACGAGAAGCTCGATGTCACCGAGGTGCTCTCGCCGCTGGCCGACAAGAAGGCCTATGGCGGCAGCCTGATCGACTACAACGTGCGCGCCGAGCGCATGGGCTGGCTGCCGAGCGCGCCGCAGCTGCAGACCAACCCCATCCAGGCGGTGAAGGACGCACAGGCCGCCGGCATGGACGCCAAGGACTACGCGGTCAAGGCGCTCAAGGACGGCTCGCTGCGCATGAGCTGCGAGGACCCCGACCATCCCGCCAACTGGCCGCGCAATATGTTTGTGTGGCGCTCCAACATCCTCGGCTCATCGGGCAAGGGCCACGAGTACTTCCTCAAGCATCTGCTGGGCACCACCAACGGCGTGCAGGGCAAGGACCTGGGCCAGGACGATGCCAAGCCCGAGGAAGTGGAATGGCATGCCAAGGCGCCGGAAGGCAAGCTGGACCTGCTGGTGACGCTGGACTTCCGCATGAGCACCACCTGTCTGTACTCGGACATCGTGCTGCCCACCGCCACCTGGTATGAGAAGAACGACCTCAACACCAGCGACATGCACCCCTTCATCCACCCGCTCTCCACCGCGGTGGACCCGGCCTGGCAGGCGCGCAGCGACTGGGAGATCTACAAGGGCTTTGCCAAGAAGCTGAGCGAGCTCTGCGTCGGCCATCTGGGCGTCGAGAAGGAGCTGGTGCTGACCCCGCTGATGCACGACAGCCCGGCCGAACTGGCCCAGCCCTTCGGCGTGGCGGAATGGAAGAAGGGCGAGTGCGAGCTGATCCCTGGCAAGACCGCGCCCTCGATCGCGGTGGTCGAGCGCGACTACCCCAATCTCTACAAGCGCTTCACCGCGCTGGGCCCCTTGATGAACAAGGCCGGCAACGGCGGCAAGGGCATCGGCTGGGATACCAAGACCGAGGTCGAGCAGCTGGGCGATCTGAACGGCCGGGTGCGCGAGGAGGGCGTGACCCAGGGCATGCCCAGGATCGAGACCGACATCGACGCCACCGAGGTGGTGCTGTCGCTGGCGCCCGAGACCAACGGCCATGTGGCCGTGAAGGCCTGGGAGGCGCTGGGCAAGCAGACCGGCCTGGACCATACCCATCTGGCCCTGCACCGCGAGGACGAGAAGATCCGCTTCCGCGACATCCAGGCGCAGCCGCGCAAGATCATCTCCAGCCCGACCTGGTCGGGTCTCGAGAGCGAGAAGGTTTCCTACAACGCCGGCTACACCAATGTGCATGAACTGATCCCATGGCGCACGCTGACGGGCCGCCAGCAGTTCTACCAGGACCACCCCTGGATGCAGGCCTTCGGCGAGGGCTTCTCGAGCTATCGCCCGCCGGTCGATCTGAAGACGCTGGTGGATGTGCACAACGTCAAACCGAACGGCAACAAGGAGATCGCGCTCAACTTCATCACCCCGCACCAGAAATGGGGCATCCACTCGACCTACAGCGACAACCTGATGATGTTGACGCTGAACCGCGGTGGTTCGGTGATCTGGCTCAGCGAGGACGACGCCGGCAAGGCCGGCATCGTTGACAACGACTGGGTCGAGCTCTTCAACAGCAACGGCGCGATCGCGGCGCGCGCGGTGGTGAGCCAGCGCGTCAACCCCGGCATGGTGCTGATGTACCACTCGCAGGAGAAGATCATCAACACCCCGGGTTCGGAGATCACCGGCACGCGCGGCGGCATCCACAACTCGGTGACCCGCATCGTCACCAAGCCCACCCACATGATCGGTGGCTACGCGCAGCTGGCCTACGGTTTCAACTATTACGGAACCATTGGCACCAACCGCGATGAGTTCGTGCTGGTGCGCAAGATGGCCAAGGTGGATTGGATGGACGACGAGGCAGCCGTGGAAGGAGCACACGCATGAAAGTCAGAGCACAAATCGGCATGGTGCTGAACCTGGACAAGTGCATTGGTTGCCACACCTGTTCGGTCACCTGCAAGAACGTCTGGACGAACCGCCCGGGCATGGAATACGCCTGGTTCAACAACGTCGAGTCCAAGCCCGGCATCGGCTATCCCAAGGAATGGGAGAACCAGGACAAGTGGCATGGCGGCTGGATCCGCAAGGCCAATGGCGAGATCGAACCGCGCCAGGGCGGCAAGTGGAAGCTGCTGATGCGCATCTTCGCGAACCCGAACCTGCCGCAGATCGACGACTACTACGAGCCCTTCACCTTCGACTACGACCATCTGCAGTCGGCGCCCAAGAGCAAGGCACCGCCGACGGCGCGGCCGCGCAGCCTGATCACCGGCAAGCGCATGGAGAAGATCGAGTGGGGCCCGAACTGGGAGGAAATCCTGGGCGGCGAATTTGCCAAGCGCTCGAAGGACAAGAACTTCGACGATGTCCAGAAGGACATCTACGGCCAGTTCGAGAACACCTTCATGATGTACCTGCCGCGCCTGTGCGAGCACTGCCTGAATCCGGCCTGCGTGGCGAGCTGCCCCTCGGGCTCGATCTACAAGCGCGAGGAAGACGGCATCGTGCTGATCGACCAGGACAAGTGCCGCGGCTGGCGCATGTGCGTGTCGGGCTGCCCCTACAAGAAGATCTATTACAACTGGCAGTCGGGCAAGGCCGAGAAGTGCATCTTCTGCTACCCGCGCATCGAAGCGGGCCAGCCGACCGTGTGCTCCGAGACCTGCGTGGGCCGCATCCGCTATCTGGGCGTGCTGCTTTACGACGCCGACCGCATCCAGGAAGCCGCCAGCGTCAAGGACGACAAGGACCTCTACCAGGCCCAGCTGGACATCTTCCTCGACCCGCATGACCCGCGCGTGATCGAGCAGGCGCGCAAGGACGGCATCCCCGAGGCCTGGCTGGAGTCCGCGCGCAAGAGCCCGGTCTACAAGATGGCGGTGGACTGGAAGGTCGCGCTGCCCCTGCACCCCGAGTACCGCACCCTGCCGATGGTCTGGTATGTGCCGCCGCTGTCGCCCATCAGCTCGGCCGCCAACGCCGGCCAGATCGGCGTGAACGGCCAGATCCCCGACGTCAAGCAGCTGCGCATCCCGGTGCAATACCTGGCCAACATGCTCACCGCCGGTGACGTGAAGCCGGTGGAGCGGGCGCTGGAGCGCATGCTGGCGATGCGCGCCTACCAGCGCGGCAAGCATGTGGACGGCGTGGAGGACAAGACCGTGCTGGACCAGGTGGGCCTGATCAAGCACGAGGTCGAGGACATGTACCAGACCATGGCGATCGCCAACTACGAGGACCGCTTCGTCATCCCGACCACACACCGCGAGTACGCCGAGAACGCCTACGACCTGCGCGGCGGCTGCGGCTTCAGCTTCGGCAACGGCTGCTCGGAGGGCGAGACCAATGTGAGCCTGTTCGGCGGCCAGAAGAAGCGCACCATCCCGATCAAGACCACGGTCTGAGGAGACGCACGATGTCAAGCAAACAGAATCAAGCGATCTCCCTGAGCTGCCGCGTGCTGGCCAAGCTGCTGGACTATCCCAGCGACGAGACCCGCGCGCTGCTGCCCGAGCTGCTGCAGGCCCTGCAGCAGGAGCGCGCGCTGAGCCCGGCGCGGCTGGCCGAGATGCAGGCCCTGGTGGCGCGCCTGGCGCGCCCCGGCCAGGACGGCGCCTTCGCGGTGCAGGCCCTGTATGTCGAGAGCTTCGACCGCGGCCGCGCCACCAGCCTGCACATGTTCGAGCATGTGCATGGCGACTCGCGCGAACGCGGCCCGGCCCTGGTGGACCTGGCCAAGACCTACGAGCAGGCCGGCATGTTCTTCGATGCCAGCGAGCTGCCCGACTATCTGCCGGTGGTGCTGGAGTTCGCCTCCACCCAGCCGCCGGCGGTGGCGCGCGAGTTCCTGGGCGAGATGGCGCATATCCTGAACGCCATCCACACGGCCTTGATCAAACGCGAGAACCCCTACGCCGCCGCCATCGGCGCGGTGCTGGAGCTGGCCGGCGAGAAGCCGCAGGCGGTGCAGATCACGCCCGATGAGCCGATGGACGAGGCCTGGGCGGAGCCCCCGGCCTTCGATGGCTGCTCGTCCAAGGGCCAGAGCCGGCCCGGTGCGCCCCAGCCCATCCATATCGTCAAGAAGAACCCTAGCCAAGAAGGAGCCCGCATATGAGCTCTCTAGACTTCGCCCTGTTCGGCATCTACCCCTATATCTGCCTGGCCGTGTTCCTGATCGGCAGCCTGCTGCGCTTCGACCGTGACCAGTACAGCTGGAAGAGCGACTCCTCGCAGCTGCTGCGCGCCGGCAGCCTGCGCTGGGGCAGCAATCTGTTCCACGTCGGCGTGCTGTTCCTGTTCTTCGGCCACAGCGTGGGCATGCTGACTCCGCACTTTCTGTACGAGCACTTCATCAGCGCCGGCAACAAGCAGCTGATGGCCATGGTGAGCGGCGGCCTGGCCGGCCTGGCCGGCTTCGCGGGCGTCAGCATCCTGCTGCACCGCCGCCTGTCCGACGAGCGCATCCGCCTCAACAGCAAGTTCAGCGACATCATGCTGCTGGTGCTGCTGTGGATTCAGCTTGCTCTGGGCCTGGCCACCATCCCGTTGTCGGCCCAGCATCTGGACGGCGGCATGATGATGCAGCTGGCCGGCTGGGCGCAGCGCATCGTCACCTTCCAGGGTGGCGCGGTGGAAATGCTGGCCCATGCCAGCTGGGTCTTCAAGCTGCACATGTTCCTGGGCATGAGCATCTTCCTGGTCTTCCCCTTTACCCGCCTGGTGCATGTGTGGAGCGGCTTCGGCACGCTGGCCTATATCGCGCGGCCCTACCAGATGGTGCGCAGCCGCCGTATTTCGCTGCCGCCCGGCCACACCACGCCGCAACGGCGCTGAGAGGAGACAAGAAAATGTCTGGATCAACTGGATGTGGTGGCGGCTCCTGCGGCTGCGGTGGTGGTGGCGGCGCCAAGGACGCGCTGGAGCTGAAGGCCGACCCGCGCGCGCCGCTGCCCATGGTCAACGGCGTGCCGCTGCAGGGCGAGGGCGAGAGCCCCGACCTCGAGCAGCTGCGTCAGCGCGCCTATAGCGAGTTGCTGCGCCAGGCGGCGCAGCGCCAGGGCCTGCTGGCGGTGGGCGATCTGCCCAGCCTGGACGGGGTGCTGAGCGAAACCGCCTCGGCCGCCATCGAGGCCTTGCTGGAGCGCGAGATCCGCATTCCCGAGCCCGACGAGGCCGCCTGCCGGCGCTACTTCGATGCCCATGCCTCGCGCTTCGCCCATGGCGAGCGCGTGCAGGCCAGCCACATCCTGTTTGCCGTCACCCCCGGCGTGGATGTGGACGCCCTGCGCAAGCGCGCCGAAGGCCTGCTGGTGGGCCTGCGCTGCGGCGATACCGCGGCCTTCGCGGCGGCGGCCACCGAGCAGTCCAACTGCCCCAGCGGCGCCGATGGTGGCGAGCTGGGCTGGCTCGCGCGCGGCGACTGCGTGCCCGAGTTCAGCGCGGCCCTGTTCGGCCAGGACGAGGCCAGCGCCCATGTGGGCGTGCTGCCGCGCCTGGTCAGCACCCGCTTCGGCTTCCACATCGTGCGTGTGGAGGCCCGTGAGCCCGGCGTGGCCCAGCCCTTCGAGGCGGTGGCCGCGGCGATCGCGCAGACGCTCAGGCAGCAGGCCTATGTGACGGCCTTGCGCCAGTACCTGAATCTGCTGGCCGGCGAGGCGATGCTGGAAGGCATAGAGTTGGAAGCTGCCGACTCACCGCTGTTGCAGTAACACCATGCCCGACGAACTGCTGTCCCGACTGCGTCGTTTCAACACCGACTATTTCCCGCAATACCAGGCCCAGTTCAAGGATCTGGTGGAGCAGGGGCAGCATCCCACCACGCTCTTCATCGGCTGCTCCGATTCGCGCCTGGTGCCCTATATGCTCACCGGCGCCGGGCCGGGCGAGCTGTTCCTGGTGCGCAATGTGGGCGCCTTCGTGCCGCCCTACGACGGCTCGGCCGGCCACCATGGCACGGCCGCGGCGATCGAGTACGCGGTGCTGGCGCTGGAGGTGCAGCACATCGTCGTGTGCGGCCACAGCCATTGCGGCGGCATCCGCGCGCTTTATGGCGAGGTGCCGAACGAGGCCACCAACCTGAAGGCCTGGCTGGACCTGGGCCGCGAGGCCACGCTGCCGGTGCAGCTCAGCGACGAGGCCTTGCGCCGCACCGAGGAGCGCTCGGTGGTGCTGCAGCTCGAGCGGCTGATGGACTACCCGATGGTGCGCGCCCGCGTCGAGCAGGGCCGCATCGCCCTGCATGGCTGGCACTATGTGATCGAGGCCGGCGAGGTGCATGTGTTCGACGTCAACAAGGGCGCCTTCGTGCCGGCGTCGAGCTCCGAGCACAGCGGCACCGGACCCTATCGCGCGGCCGAGCCGGGCGCGCTGTTCAACGAGATCGACGACGCCTGGGCGCCACGGCGCTAAGAACCGATGTCTTGCGGCTAAGCTCCCGCTTCAGGAGGTCCGCCATGTACAAGCATCTTCTGGTCCCCGTTGACGGCAGCGAGCTGTCGCAGCATGCGGTGCAGGCCGCACTTGCCCTGGCCAAGCCGCTGGGCGCGCAAGTCAGCGGCCTGGTGTGTGAATCGCTACCGGTGCTGCCGGCGGTGGGCATGCATCCCAGCAATTACCAGCTCGCGGCCGACCAGCACCGCGCCTACACCGATGCCCATGCGGAGAAGGTGCTGGGCGAGTTCGAGGCCGCGGCGCGCGCGGCCGGCGTGGCCTTCAAGGGCCTGCAGCTGCGCTCCGACGACGTCGATCAGGCCATCGTCGACGCCGCGCGCGAGCAGGGCTGCGACCTCATCGTGATGGCCACCCATGGCCGCAGCCGGCTGGGCGAATGGCTGTTCGGCTCGCACACCAAGGCGGTGCTGGCGAAGTCACGCCTGCCGGTGCTGGTGATCCACTAGCGCCTCGATCCGGTCCAGCAGGCCCGCGCGCCCCAGGCCCTGGGCCAGCCGCGCGGCGGCGGCCTGGCATTGCTGCCGGCGCCCCGGCTCGTCCAGCAGGCGTTGCAAGCGGCGTTGCAGGCGCCGCGCGTTCACGCGCTTGGCCGGCAGCACCTCGGCCACGCCCAGGCGCCTGGCGCGTTCGCCGTTGTCAAACTGGTCGAAGCCGCTGGGCACGATGAGCTGTGGCACGCCGGCGCGCAGGCCCTCGGCCATGGTACCGATGCCACCGTGATGGACGATCGCCGCCACCTGCGGCAGCAGGGTCTCGAACGGCGCCTGCGCCTGCCACAGGACCTCGGGCGGCAGGGGCTGCGGAATCTGCTCGGCATGCGGGCTGATGAAGAGCCCGCGGCGCCCCAGGCCGCGCAGTGCCCGCAGGGCCGCGGCGAAGAACTCGGCCGCATGGCGGTGGCCGGTGCCCGGCGTGAAGGCGATCGGCGCTGCGCCCGCCGCCAGAAACTGCTGCAGCGTGGGCGCCAGCGGCGCGCTGCCGGCCGCTTCGGCAAACAGGAAGTCGCCCGCCTGCAGGCTGGCCGGCCAGTCGGGATGCGCGGGCGCGAACCAGTCCGGGAACAGCGCGATCGAGGCGTCGCAGGCCTCCTGCATATGGGCCAGGAAATGCGGCACGGCCGGCAGCCCCAGCCCGGCACGCGCCGCGTTCAGCGCGGGCAGGATGGCTGGATCGATCCAGCAGCGGTCCACCAGCCGCCACATCGCCTGCCGCCAGGACCGCGGCACCCAGGGCGCGATGCTTTGCGCGCCCATCATCAGCGGGTCGTGCACGGTGCGCAGATTGGATGGTGCCAACTGCACGCCGATCACGCGCAGGCCGGGGCGGCGCGCGCGCGCCAGCGCCGCGCCGGGCAGCAGGATGGGGTGACACAGCAGGGTGCAGGGCGCGTCGCCGGGCTGCGCCAACAGCAGCTCGCGCAAGGCCTGCAGGCGCGGCAGCAGGCTGCGCAGGATCACGCCCATGCCTTCGCGCTCATGCCACAGCAGCGGGTTGTCAAGCAGCGCCTGATCCTGCTCGGGCGTGCCGAACAGGCGGTAATCGACGCCGGCCTCGCGCAGCGTGGCCTCGTACAGGCTGGGCGCGAACAGGCAGACGCGGCGGCCGCGCGCCTGCAGCGCCTGGGCGATGCGCAGGAACGGCAGCAGGTCGCCACCGGTGCCCGAGGTGGCCAGCAGCACGGCTGGGGCCGGGGGGAGGGAATCAGGCGTCATGAAAGGGCAGGGAGCAGGGGTGGCGGCGGCGGGTGGGCATCGCTGCGCATGCTAGGCCAGGCGCGGGCGGCCTGTCTTGAAGCTTTGCGACACGCGACGGCCGACTTCTATACTGCCGCCCATGCATGCGCTTGCCCAGCCCACCAGCCGTCGCGAGTACGCGCAGCTGCTGCTGCCACGCCTGTCGCTGAGCCATTGCGTGCAGGCGGTGTTGCTGCGCGATACGCGAGGCCTGCAGCTGGACGATCAGCAGCGCCGCAGCTACTTTCCTTGCACGCCCATGTGCAGCATCACCTGGATCTTTGACGGCCAGGTCGAGCTGTTCGAGCTGCCGCCGGGCGGCCCGCAGGAGGGGCCGCGCCGGCCCATGCCGGCGGAGCTTGTCTTTGCCGGTCCCTGGACGCGGCCGGTGGCGAGCTGGAGCGCGGGCCCGGTGCATCTGATGAAGCTGATGCTGCGCCCCGACGCGCTGCAGGCGCTCACGGGCGTTGCGCCGTCCGACTGGGTGAATCGCGTGGCGCCGGTGCGCGAAGTGCTGGACGAGCGCTGGTGGCAGCTCTGCCGCGAGGTGCGCGAGGCCGCCGACGACGATGCGCGGATCGCCCTGCTGCAGGCGCGGCTGGATGCCTGGTGGCAGGCGGCGCGGCCCGAGAGATCGGCCGGCGTGTATCGCATCGAGGACTGGAGCCAGGGCCTGGCGCTGCGCGCCGCCACGTCCGCGCTGGGCCGCAGCGTGCGCCAGATCGAGCGGCGCATCAAACAGTGGACCGGACAGCCGCTGCGTGAGTTGCGCGGCATGGGCAGGTCGGAGCGCGCCTTCTTCGAAGCGGTGCTGGCCGTGCAGGAGGCGGACTGGAGCTGGGCCGACGTGGCCGAACGTGCCGGCTATGCGGACCAGTCCCATCTATGCCGCCAGACGCGGCGCGTGACCGGCTTCGCGCCCGAGGAGCTGCGCCGCCGCATGGACGACGAGAGCTTCTGGGCCTATCGCATCTGGGGCATGGCAGCGCTGCAGCCGCCCTGGCGCCAGCGTCAGCCCTAGAGAATGGCGTTGTCGGTATCGCCGCTGCGCTCGGGGGCCACCAGGGGCATGCGCATCAGCATGGTGGCGCCCTGGCCGAGGTTGGAGATCACCTCGATGGAGCCGCCCAGCACATTCGTGACGATGTTGTGCACGATGTGCATGCCCAGGCCGGAACCGCCCTTGCCGAGCTTGGTGGTGAAGAAGGGGTCGAAGATGCGGCGCGCCACCGAGGCATCCATGCCGCGGCCGTTGTCGCTCACGATCAGCTCGACCTGGTTGCCGCCTTCGACACGCTGGCAGCGCACCCGCACCTGGCCGGCATCGCGGCCCTCGAAGCCGTGCACCAGCGCATTCATCAGCAGATTGGTCAGGACCTGGCCCAACGCGCCCGGGTAGCTGCTCATCGCGATGCCGCTTTCCAGGTCGGTGACGATCTGGAAGGGCGTGTGCTTGAAGCTGGGCTCCACCATTACGATCACGTCTTCCACCACCTGGGCGAGGTCGAACTCGCGGCGCGAGTCGGTGGTCTGGTCGATCGCCACCTGCTTGAAGTCGCGCACCAGGTCGGCGGCCTTCTGCACATTGCGCTGCAGGATGTCCTGGCCGCGCCGCGTGTCCTTCACCAGGTCTTCCAGCAGGCTGCGGCGCATCGGCGTGTTGTCGCTGAGCATCTGGTCCAGCTTGGCCCAGCGGTCTTCCAGCGCCGAGACCACCGTCATCGCATTGCCCAGCGGCGTGTTCAGCTCATGCGCCACGCCCGCCACCAGCCGGCCCAGCGAGGCCAGCTTCTCGGACTCGACCAGCTCGCGCTGCGCGGTCTTGAGGTTGCCCAGGGCCTGGGTCAGCTCGTTGTTGGCCTGGGTCAGCTCGGTGGTGCGCTGCGCCACCTGGTCTTCCAGGGTGTTGGCATGGCCGCGCAATTCCTCGAAGGCCTTCAAGAGTGCCTGGCGCATGCGCTCCATGGCCTTGCCGACGCGCGCGATCTCGTCCTCGCCGCCCAGCTCCAGCGGCTTCTCGAGATGGCCGGCGGCCAGCTCGTCGGCGGCGCGGCTGAGCCGGTCCATCGGGTGCAGCACGCGGCGCTGGATCAGGATGATGATGAGCCCGAGCGAGAGCGTCAGCGTCAGGCCGCTGCGCAAGAGCGTGCGCAGCATGTCCTCGCGCTTGCGCTCCAGCAGCGGTTCGGCGCTCATCACCACGGTCAGCTTGGCGATCTCGCGGCCGTCGCGCACCACGGCGCGGGTGTCGGAGAGCGTCAGCGCGGGGTCACTGACCTCGCGCTTTTCCTTGGGCAGCTCCAGAAAGGCCTGCTGGGCCGAGCTCTCCGTCACCAGCACCGAGACGAAGCGCGGGTCGTCGAGCTGGGCGTTCACCATCGGTTCGGCCAGATCGGGCGAGACCTGCCAGATCGGCTCGGCCAGCGAGAGCGCCAGCACTTCGGAGGCGCGCGCGAGGTCGCGCTTGAGGTCCTCCATGGCGGTGTCGCGCGTGAGCTGCTGCTCGTAGACCAGCACCACCGCGGTGGGCAGCAACAGGCCCACCAGCAGGGCCATCACCACCGCAATGCGCAGCGATTGATTGATCAGCGGCAGATTCACGGGCACTTGCAGGCCTTTGCTTGAATGTCGTCTCCCAGGCTCCGGCCGCTTGGCAGCCGGCGGGATGTGGCGCGATTATCCACACAAAACCAGGGCTCCAAGCCCGTCGGTGCCGGGTCTTGCCCTGGATGCAACGCGCGCTCTCAGGCGGACAGCGATTCCTGTGCCGACAGCACCGTGACGCGGTTGCGGCCGCCGCGTTTGGAGGCCTGCAGCGCCAGGTCGGCGCGCGCCAGAAAGGCGCTCGGCGCCTCGCCCTGGCCCAGCTGGGTCACGCCCAGCGAGAGCGTCACGCGCGCCGGGCCCTGGGTATCGGAGGCGATGCCGGTGCTGGCGATGCCCTCGCGCAGCTGCTCGGCCAGCATCAGCGCCTCGTGCAGGCCGGCCTCGGGCATCAGCAGGGCAAACTCCTCGCCGCCCACGCGCGCCACCACATGATGGCTTTGCGCGCAGCGCTGCAGCACGCGCGCCACGCTGCGCAGCACCTGATCGCCGAAGTCCAGGCCATAGCGCTCGTTGAGCTGGCGGAAGCCGTCGATGTCGCTGAGCAGCAGGCAGGGCGCCACCGGGCTGCCGGCATGCTCGCTCTGCGCGCATTCATTCAGGCGCTGCTCGAAGGCGCGGCGATTGGCCAGGCCGGTGAGGGCGTCCAGCAGCACCTCGCCGCGCGTGCGCTCGACCTCGTGGCGCAGGTGCTCGATCTCCGACTGGCTGGCATGCAGGCGCGCGCGCAGCGCCTTCATGGTGGATTGCATGTCCTGGGTGCCGGCCATTAGCTCGGCCAGCACCTGGGTGTGCTGGCCCGGCGCGGCGCTGCGCAGCTGCTCGTTCCAGCGCCCCAGCGAGCGGCCGAAGGTCTGGGTCTGGTCTTCCGCGAGCTCGGCGCTGTGGGCGATCTGGCCCAGCACATTGCCCAGGCCCTCGCCCAGGCGGGTGGCGCTCTCGGTGTCGAGCTCGGCGATATGGCTGCGGTAGAGCTCCCAGGTCTGGGTCTCGTCGAGCGGGCGATTGCCCTGGGTCAATTCCTGCAGGGCCTGGGCCAGCGCCGGGTTGCTGCCGCTGACGAATTCGTACCACACGGCGTAGCTGACCGGGTGCAGCGCGGCGCGCTGGCGCGACATCATGGGCAAGGCGGTGCGCAGGTACTCGGCGCTGCGTGCGATGCTGTCTTGATACCTCATGCTCTGATTCCCTGGTTCCCCGACTATGCAGACGCACCATGGCGCTGCATAGAGGCAGCTGGCTGGCTGCCGTGGCGGCTCCCTTGTGCGCATCATTCAAGCCGCCTCGCGCGGGCGGTGCTGGGGCCTGTATCGGAGGGCTTGGGCGGCACTTGAGGCGGGCGAGGTGCAAAAGATGAAACCGTGCCTGATATGCGTCAATACGTCACGGACCACGGCCCCTCAGCATCGCGTTTCTGCCCTTATTCGCCGATGCGAGCGCGCCATGAATCTTCCCTTCGTCGCCCCCGAGCTGGGTCCCTTGTTTGAACGCAGCGGGCTCAAGCCCCTGATGCTGCGCGGCCGCGCCCTGCTGCCCATCGTGCAGGGCGGCATGGGGGTGGGCGTGAGCGCGCAACGCCTGGCCGGCGCGGTGGCGGCCGAGGGCGGCATGGGCACGCTGAGCTCGGTGGACCTGCGCCGCCACCATCCCGACCTGATGGCCCGCACCGAGGGCCACCATGCCGGCGAGGAGGCCAAGCGCGTCATCAACGCCGCGAATCTGGAGGCGCTGGGCCGCGAGATCGCCGGTGCGCGCGAGCGCTCGGCCGGCCGCGGCCTGGTGGCGCTGAACGTGATGCGGGCGGTGAGCGAGTACGCCGCCTCGGTGCGCAAGGCGCTGGAGGCCGGCATCGACGCGGTGGTGGTGGGCGCCGGCCTGCCGCTGGACCTGCCCGAACTGGCCCAGGACCATCCCGACACCTTGCTGATGCCCATCCTCAGCGATGCGCGCGGCGTGCAGCTGATCGTGAAGAAATGGGAACGCAAGAAGCGCCTGCCCGATGCCATCGTGATCGAGCACCCGCGCCTGGCCGGCGGGCATCTGGGCGCGGCGCGCATCAGCGATCTGCAGGACGGGCGTTTCGACTTCGAGCGCGCCATCCCCGAATGTCTGGAGTTCTTCGAGCGTGCCGGTCTGGCCGGGCGGATTCCGCTCATCGCCGCCGGCGGCGTGCGCAGCTTCGAGGACATCGCGCGCCTGCAGGCGCTGGGCGCGGCCGGCGTGCAGCTGGGCACGCCCTTTGCCGTCACCGAGGAGGCCGATGCCCACCCCGAGTTCAAGCGCGTGCTGGCCGAGGCGCGCGACGAGGACATGCTGGAGTTCACCAGCGTCGCGGGCCTGCCGGCGCGCGCGGTGGGCACGCCCTGGCTGAAGGCCTATCTGAAGATCGAGCAGAAGCTGCAGGCGGTGGCGCATGTGAAGAGCCGCTGCACCAAGGCGTTCGACTGCCTGGCCCAATGCGGCCTGCGCGACGGCCTGAAGGACTGGGGCCAGTTCTGCATCGACAACCAGCTCGCCGCCGCGCTGCGTGGCGACATCAAGAAGGGCCTGTTCTTCCGCGGCGCCGGCAGCCTGCCGTTCGGCGAGCAGATCCGCAGCGTGCGCGAGCTGATGGAAAAGCTGCTCACCGCGGCCACGCCGATGGCCCCCCTGCGAACCTGAGCTTGCCGGCTCGCGAAGCGGCTGCTGCCGCGGCCTTCCTAGAATGGGGCCATGAGTTCTCAGAGCGTGTTTGCGATCCCGTCATGGTGCCCGCAAGGCAGCCCAGGGGCGCAATCTAGGCGCGCGCCGCAGGCCAGGCTCGCCGCCTGGCCAAGGTGGGCAACGACGAGTGCGCCCCTGGGCTGCCTTGCCCTTCGGGTTGCCCCGCAAAGACAGCGTCTGCGGCGTTGCAAATCCTCGCCGGGTGTCCAACCCGGCTGCGGTTTGCGCCTTGCATCCCCTGCCTTTGCGGGGCAACGGGCGCCATGAGGGGATCGCAAACACGCTCTAAACCGGCCCTGGGGCCCGGCCTGGCCCTGGCCTCCATGGGCGCGGTGGCCTTTTCGGGCAAGGCCATCATCGTCAAGCTGGCCTACCGCCATGGGGTGGATGCGGTCACCTTGATCATGCTGCGCATGCTGTTCGCGCTGCCGCTGTTCCTGGCGCTGGCCTGGTGGGCGGGCCGCGGCAAGCCGGCGCTGACGGGGCGCGACTGGCGCGTCATCCTGGGCCTGGGTTTCACCGGCTACTACCTGGCCAGCTTTCTGGACTTTGCCGGCCTGGCCTATGTGAGCGCGAGTTTCGAGCGCCTCATCCTCTATCTCAACCCGACCCTGGTGCTGGGCTTGAGCTGGCTGATCTTCAAGCGCCGCGTTAGCGGCCGTCAGTTGCTGGCCCTGGGCCTGAGCTACGCGGGCGTGCTGCTGGTGTTCGGCCAGGAGCTGCATCTGCAGGGCGGCAATGTCTGGCTGGGCGCGGCGCTGGTGTTCGGCAGCGCGCTCAGCTACGCGGTCTACCTGCTCTTCAGCGGCGAGGAGGTGCAGCGCCTGGGTTCGCTGCGCCTCACCGGCCTGGCCACTACGGTGGCCTGCCTGCTGTGCATCGCGCAGTTCCTGCTGCTGCGGCCTCTGCACGGCCTGTTGGAAGTGGCGCCGGCGGTGATCTGGCTGTCGGTGCTGAATGCCACCGCCTGCACCTTCGCGCCGGTGCTGATGGTGATGATGGCGATCGAGCGCCTGGGCGCCTCGATGGCGGCGCAGACCGGCATGATCGGCCCGATGTCCACGATACTGATGGGCGTCGTGCTGCTGGGCGAGCCCTTCACGCCCTGGGTGGCGCTGGGCACCCTGCTGGTGCTGGCGGGCGTGTGGCTGTTGGCGCGTTGGCGCTAGAGGAGTTGTGATGGATCTGGGACTGCAGGGACGCTGGGCGCTGGTATGTGCCTCCAGCAAGGGCCTGGGCCGCGCCTGCGCGCAAAGCCTGGTGGGCGAAGGCGTGAACGTGGTGATCACCGCGCGCGGCGCCGAGGCGCTGGAGCGCACCGCCGCCGAGCTGCGCGCGCTCAACCCGGCGGTGCAGGTGCGTGCGGTGGCCGGCGACATCGCCACCGAGGCCGGCCGCGCCGCGGCGCTGGCGGCCTGCCCGCAGGTGGACATCCTGGTCAACAACGCCGGCGGCCCGCCGCCCGGCGATTTCCGCGACTGGGACCGCGCCGCCTGGCTGGCCGCGCTGGAAGCGAACATGCTCACGCCGATCGAGCTCATCAAGGCGACGGTGGATGCGATGGCCGAGCGCGGTTTCGGCCGCATCGTCAACATCACCTCGGGCGCGGTGAAGGCGCCGATCGATACCCTGGGCCTGTCCAACGGCGCGCGCTCGGGCCTCACCGGCTTCGTGGCCGGGCTGGCGCGCCAACCGCGGCTGGCGGGGCGCAATGTCACCATCAACAACCTGCTGCCCGGCGCCTTCGATACCGAGCGCCTGGGCAAGACCATGGCCGCGGCCGCCGCCAAGACCGGCCAGACCCTGGAGCAGGTGATGGCCAAGCGCGCCGCCGCGATTCCGGCGCAGCGCCTCGGCCAGGCGGCCGAGTTCGGCGCGCTCTGCGCGATGCTCTGCAGCGCCCATGCCGGCTACCTGACCGGCCAGAACATCCTGCTCGACGGCGGCGCCTACCCCGGCACCTTTTGATCGCCGCCTGGCGGCGAGCGCCTTTGGCACAATCGTCCGACAACGCCAACCAGGGGATGAGTGCGATGAGCAACAAGATCAATGAGCCGCAGCGCCAGCAACAACGTGATGTGCTGGCCGTTCTTTCCGCCGCCTTGCTGGCGGCCCCGGCCTGGGCCGAGGAGCCCGGCTCGGCGGTCGAGAAATGCCAGCGCAAGCTCGGCGTGATGGCCGTGGCCGAACCGCAGCATGGCTGGAACTACCTATCGCAATACGGGCTGGGCTCGCCCGCCGCGCTGCTGCGCATGATGATCCAGCAATCGGGCTGTTTCGATGTGGTGGAGCGCGGCCAGGCGATGCAGAACATCCAGCAGGAACGTGCCCTGGCCCAGGGCGGCGAGCTGCGCCAGGAATCCAATGTCGGCAAGGGCCAGATGCAGGCGGCCGACTTCGTCATGACGCCCAATGTGCAGATCGGCAGCTCGACCACCGGCGGGGTCGGCGGGGCGCTGTTCGGCAAGCTGGGCGTGCTGGGCGCGATCGCGGGCGGCCTCAAGTTCAAGGAGGCCTCCACCAGCCTGCTGGTGGCCGATGTGCGCTCCAGCATCCAGGTAGCGGCCGCCGAGGGCAAGGCCACCAAGACCGATTTCAGCGTCGGCGGTTGGGGTTTTGGCGGCGGCGCCCTGGGTGCGCTGGGCGGCTACACCAGCACGCCCGAGGGCAAGATGGTGGCGGCCAGCTTCCTCGACAACTACAACAAGATCGTGCAGGTGGTGCGCGACCAGCCGCAGCTCATCAAGAGCGGCAGCGCTGCGGGCGACGCCAATGCCGCCGCCTCCACGCGCGCCGAGGCGCCGCAGCAGCCCGGCCAGGTGCTGATGGCCAAGATCGCGAATGTGAAGCTCTACGCCGAACCCTCGCGCGAGTCCAAGGTGGTGGCGACGCTGCAGAAGAGCGATGAGCTGATTGCCACCGGCGAGGTCAAGAACGGCTTCGTGCAGATCGATGCCGCCAACTTCAGCGGCTGGGTGCAGCGGACCTTGGTGGGCGCGGTGCGCTGACCAGAATCCCGGCGGCGATCAGCACGAACGCCAGGCCGTGGTACCACTGCGGCCATTCGCCCAGCAGCGCGGCCGACATCAGCGCGGCGAACACCGGCGTGAGGTTGTTGAAGAAGGCGGCCAGCGCCGGCCCGCCCTGCGCCACGCCCAGGCCCCAGCAGCGATACGCGATCAGCGAGGGCCCCACCGCCACGTAGACCAGGGTCAGGGCAAGACCTGGCCCCCAGGCGATGGGCTGGCTGCCGACGGCCTGTTCCACGCCCGCCATGCTGCCCGCGAACAGCAGGCCGAACAGCAGCTGCGCCATCAGCATCTCGGCCCAGTTCCAGTCCGGTCGGGCGGCGCCCTGCATGTGCGCGGGCGGGCGCGCCAGCAACCAGCTGTAGATGGCCCAGCTGAAGATGGCCAGCAGCATCAGCAGGTCGCCGGCGACGAAATGGATAGAGGCCAGGCTGGCGAGCTGGCCGCGTGCGATCACCAGGGCCACGCCGGCCAGCGAGAGTACGGCACCCAGCAGTTGCTTGCGCGTTGGATGGACCTTGAAGACCACGGCGCCCACCGCCAGCATCCAGACCGGCAGGCTGGCCGCGATCAGGGTCACGTTGAGCGCGCTGGAGCTGTGCAGGGCCTGGTACTGCAGGGCGTTGTAGCAGCCCATGCCCAGCAGGCCGGTGAGGGCCAGATAGGGCCAGCGCGCGCGCACCTGCCCGAGCTTGCCGAACAGGCCGCGCGCTAGCGGCAGCAGCAGCGCGAAGGCGAGTGCCCAGCGCATGGCATTCAGCGTCAGCGGCGGCACGCTGGCGGCCATCAGGCGCCCGACCACGGCATTGCCGGCCCACATCAACGGCGGCAGGGTGAGCAGAAGTGCGAGGCGCGGCGTGAGCTGCATGGCGACGGCAAGCGCTGAATGGCAAAGGCTGGCACGATAGCGGAATTCCCACAGCCCTTATTCATCAGCAGGAGTTTTTGATGAGCGATCTCGCGGTGCGCATACAACAGCCGGGCGGCCCGGAACAGATGCAGCTGGTGCCGGTGGAGGTGGGCGAGCCCGGGCCGGGCGAGCTGCGCATCCGGCATGTGGCGGTGGGGCTCAACTACATCGACGTCTACCACCGCAACGGCGTCTATCCCCTGCCCATGCCCGCCGGCATCGGCATGGAGGCGGCGGGCTTTGTGGAGGCGGTGGGCGAGGGCGTCACCCACCTCAAGCCGGGTGACCGCGCCGCCTATGCCAGCCAGCCGCCCGGCGCCTATTGCACGGCACGCGTGATGCCGGCGCGCTGCGTGGTGCGATTGCCGGACGAGATCTCCTTCGAGACCGGCGCCGGCATGATGCTCAAGGGCCTGACGGCCCAGTATCTGCTGCGCCGCACGCTGCCGCAGGGCGGCCTGCATGCGGGCGACTTCGTGCTCTTCCACGCCGCCGCCGGTGGGGTCGGCCTGATCGCCTGCCAATGGGCACGCCTGCTGGGCCTGCGCCTGATCGGCACCGCCGGCAGCGACGAGAAATGCCAGCTGGCGCTGGACGCCGGCGCCACCCATGTCATCAACTACCGGCGCGAGGATTTCGCCGCGCGCGTGCGCGAGATCACCGAGGGGCGCGGCGTCAAGGTGGTGTACGACTCGGTGGGTGCCGACACCTGGGCCGGCTCGCTCGACAGCCTGGCGCCCTTCGGCCTGATGGCCAGCTTCGGCAATGCCTCGGGCGTGGTGCCGCCGGTGGCCCTGGGCACGCTGGCGGCCAAGGGCTCGCTCTACCTGACGCGGCCCACGCTGTTCACCCACCTGGCCACGCGCGAGAGCACCCAGGCGATGGCGGACGAGTTGATCGAGGTGGTGAAGAGCGGCGCGGTGCGCATCCATGTGGACCAGCGCTACCCGCTGGCCGAGGTGGCGCGGGCGCACCGCGACCTGGAGGCGCGCAGCACCACCGGCTCAGGCGTGCTGCTGGTCTGAGTCGGCCGGCTGCACCACGGCTTCGGGCTGCGCCGCTGCCGGCGCCGATGTGTGAGCTTTTGGCAGGCGCAGCTCGAAGCTGAAGCAGGAGCCGGTGCCGGGCTGGCTTTCCACGCTGACCGATCCGCCCATCAGGTTCACCAGGCGCTGCACGATGGTGAGGCCCAGGCCGGTGCCGCCATAGCGGCGTGTGATGCTGCCATCCGCCTGCGTGAAGGGCGCGAACACATGGGCGATCTGGTCGCGCGTCATGCCGATGCCGGTGTCGTGGACCGAGAAGCGCAGCAGCGCCGGCGCGCCGGCGGGCGCCTCATCCTCGGCGATCAGCTGCACCTCGACGCGCACCTCGCCCTTCTCGGTGAACTTGAGCGCATTGCCCACCAGGTTCACCAGCACCTGGCGCAGCCGCAAGGCATCGCCATGCAGATGCTGGGGCACGCCGGGCTGCACGCGCGCATGCAGCTGGATGCCCTTGTCGTGCGCCTGCAGCAGCAGCGGATGCAGGGACTCGCGCAGGCAGTCGTGCAGCGAGAACGCGGCGTCGTCGATGTGCACGCGCCCGGCCTCGATCTTGGCCACGTCCAGCAGGTCGTTGATGATCACCATCAGGCCCTTGGCCGAGCCATGGGCCAGCTCGATGAATTTGCGCTGGCGCTCGCTCAGCTCGGTCTGCAGCACCAGCTCGGTGAGGCCCAGCACGCCGTTCATGGGGGTGCGGATCTCGTGGCTCATATTGGCCAGGAAGCTGCTCTTGGCCTGGCTGGCCGCCTCGGCCGCCTCGCGTGCGGCTTCCAGCGCGGCCTGGCTGGCCTTGAGGTCGGCGATGTCGCGCGCATTCAGCTGCATCACCAGGTCGCCGGTCACCGGGTCGCGCATCGGACGCGCATCCACGCCATGCCAGCGCCGGCCCGAGCTGGTGTTGAGCTCCAGATCGGCGGCAAAGGTCTGGCCGCGCTGCACCTGGGCGTAGATGCGCCTGGCCAGTTCGGGGTCCGGGAAGATGGCGGCAAAGTCGCTCATGCCGGCGGCCTTGGGCAGGGCGGCGAAGCAGATCGCCGCGGCCGGGTTGCGCATCAGGGCGCTGCCGTCGCGCAGCGAGAACACGGCAATGCGCACCGAGGTGTGCTGCAGCGCCTCGACGCCGCGCAGCATCGACTTGTCGCTGCCGGCGGGCAGCGAGTCGGCGGCGAACAGCATTACCTGGCGGCGGTCGGGGGTGCGGATGCCGCGCGAGGTCAGCATCACGGTGGTGGGCTGGCCCTTGGGATAGAGGGTCCATTGCTCGCGCACGATCTTGCCCTGGCCATGGTCGGCGGCGGTCACGGCGAGGCGCTCGCGCACCGCGGCGCTGGTGTCGGCATGGTCGCGCGAGAGGAATTCCTCGGCGCTTTCGGCGCGCCAGAAGCTCAGGGCGGCGGCGTTGGCCCACAGATTGCGCTGGCGCTCGAGGTCGTACACCCACATGGGGACGTCGAGCCAGTCGTAATGCGTCAGGCTGGAGAAATCGAGCATGGCGGGCAGAAAAAAGGGCGGGCAGATCTCATCAGCGCGCATTGTGGCCTGCGTCGGTGCGCCGCGGCTCAGTCAATCGCGAACAACTGGTGATGAAGTTGCTGTTGCAGCTCGTCCAGACCGTCCAGCATGTCCGCGCTGGCCGAGCCCTCGGCCGAGAACTTCTGCAACAGGGCGGCCGCGCGCCACAGGCCCAGCGGCGCGCAGCCGGTCTGCAGCACCGCCATCTTCTCGCGTATCGGGGGCAGGGCGTCGTTGTTGGGAATGGTGGCGAGCTCGCCGATCAGCTGGGTCACCTGTCTTTGCATGGTGGTGAGATAGGCGCGGTAGCGGTCGGGTTCGAACTTCAGCCGGGCCATGGTTTCGGCGGGTTTTTCCATCACCTTGCTGCCGGACAGCGCCAGCGCCTTGCTGAGGCGGTCGCGCGCGTCCTTCTGGCTGAAGGGCTTGACGATGTAGCCGCTCACGCCGAACTGGATCGCTTCCTTGATGGTGTCGGCATCGTTGGCCATCGAGATCAGCACAAAGGGCATGTCCTGGGTGGTCAGGGTCGCGCGCACCTTCTTGAGCAGCTCGATGCCCGACATGCCCGGCATGCGGATGTCGCAGCACACCAGCATCGGCGGCACGCCGGGGCCGCTGATCTGCTGCCAGGCCTCGTCGCCGCTGGCCACCTCGACGATGCGGTAGTTGCCGCAGCCGTTGATGACATCGACCAGGGCCATGCGCGAAATCATGTCGTCATCGATCACCAGAACCTTCATGCCCCGCTCCCCGCGTCCTGCTTCAATGTGTTGGCGAGTGCCTGCCCCAGCGCCTGCAGGCGCGCGTCGAACTCGGCCACCTCGCCCTGGTCGGCCATGCGCTCGAGCTGGTCGCTCAGCAGATAGGCGCTGCCGTTGGGCTCAATATAGGCCAGACAGCCCTTGATGCCATGCGCCACGATGGCGGCGGTGTTCCAGTCGGCCGCCGCGGCGGCCTCCGCGATCTCCTGCAGGCGCAGCGGCGCCTGCTCGCGGAAGGCCCGCAGCATCTGCGCCTGCACGCTGCGCGCGCGCTGCTGCATGGCGTCCTGGCTGGCACGTAGCGGTGCGGGCGGCGGCGCTGCTGGCGCATCCTGGCCGTCCAGACCAGTCAGACCGGCGTTTGCGGCCCAGCTGTCCAGCGCGCCCAGGGCATCGTCGGCACGCGGCTTCATCGGCAGGCCGGCGCGCAGCCGCTGCTCGATGACGCGGCCGAGCACCTGGTGCAGGGCCAGCTCGTCGACGGGCTTGCTGAGGAAGTCGTTCATGCCGCCGGCGAGGAATTTGGCGCGGTCCTGCTCGGAGGCATTGGCGGTGAGGGCGATGATGGGGATGTGGCGGTCCGCGAAGATCAGCTCGCGCCAGTGGCCGGCGCGGATATGGGCGGTGGCCTCCAGCCCATCCATCACCGGCATGCGGCCGTCCATCAGGATCAGGTCGAAGCTCTGGCGGGTCAGCGCCTCCAGGGCCTGCTCGCCGTTCTCGACCACGCTGACCTGGTGGCCCATGTCCTGCAGCAGCGCCTTGATGATGAGCTGGTTGGTGCTGGCATCCTCGGCCACCAGCGCATGCAGCCGGTAGGCATGGCGGCCCAGCGCCTCGACGCTTGTTTCGGCCGGGCGCTGCCCGGGTGGCAGCGGCAGCTCGAAGAAGAAGATGCTGCCCTGGTCGAGCACGCTGTGCAGGCCGATCTGGCCGCCCATCAGCTCGACCAGCTGCTTGCAGATCGACAGGCCCAGGCCGGTGCCGCCGAACTTGCGGGTGGTCGACATGTCGGCCTGCTCGAATTTCTGGAACATGCGGCGCTGGGCGGCATCGCTGATGCCGATGCCGGTGTCCTGCACCGCGAAGTAGATCGGCGGTGGCGTCTCCGGCCGGCGCTCGTCGGCCGGCAGATTGCGCACCGTGACGTTGACGCCGCCGCGCTCGGTGAACTTGATGGCATTGCCCACCAGGTTGATGAGCACCTGGCGCAGGCGCGTCGGATCGCCCCGCAGATAGGCCGGCACGGCGGCGTCGATCTGCCAGCTGAGCGCGATGCCCTTCTCGACGGCGCGCTCGTGCAGCAGGCGCATGGCGTCGCCAAGCAGGGTCTGCAGCTCGAAGTCCACGCATTCGAGCGAGAGCTTGCCGGCCTCGATCTTGGAGACGTCCAGCAGGTCGTTCACCAGCTGCAGCAGTACGGCGGCGTTCTGGCTGGCCAGCTCGATACGCTCGCGCACCGTCGCGTCCATCTGGCCGCGCAGGCTCAGCTTGAGCATGCCCAGCACGCCCGCCATCGGGGTGCGCAGCTCATGGCTCATCAGCGCCAGGAACTCGCTCTTCATATTGGAGGCCTGCTCGGCGGCGTCCTTGAGCGCGCGCAGGCGCGCATTGTTCTCGGCCAGCAGGCTGTCGCTCTTGATGATCTGGTCGAGCATGTTGTTGAACACCGTGCTGAGCGCGCCGACCTCGTCGTTGGCCACCACCTCGGCCCGCACGGTGAAGCGCTGGCCCTGCGAGACGTCGTCCATCACCTGCTTGAGGCCCTTGATGGGGGCGAGCGCGCGGTGCAAGAATTTGCGCGCCGCCAGCGCTGCCGCCGCCCCCGATGCGCCGAGCGCAACGATCAGCGAGATGGCGAACTGCAGGATCGAGCGCCACATGCGCGTGAGGTCGATTTTCGCCACCACGCTGCCCAGCATGTCCTCCGACAGCCGCACCGGCGTGGCAATCAGCAGCGCGCCGGCGAAGAAGGGCGTGGTGTTGGCGCGCGCCAGCTCGGTGGCCGACAGCTCCGGCTGCGACGCGGCCAGATGGCTGGCGAGCGTGGAGCCGTCGGCGCGCAGGATGTAGGCGGCCTGCAGGCCCGGATAGATGCTGGCGGCCTGCAGGAATTCCTGCGCGGCCTTGGCGTCGTCGAAGGCCAGCGGCGAGGTGGCCTGCACGGCCAGGGTATTGAGCCAGGCCTGCCCGCCTTCGCTGAGCGCGGCACGCTGGGTGAGCAACTCCTTGGAGGTGATCAACACCAGCGCGATCAGCAGGGCGGCGCCCATGGTCGCGGCCAGGATGCTTTCCAGCCGGGTGACCAGGGAGCCCTGCTCACGGCCCGGGCGCTTCCACAGGGAGCTGATGCTGAACATGGACTAGGTTCTGCCCTAGCTGGCGGAGCGCGCCAGTTGCAGCACCTTGGAGGACAGCGTGATGCCGGCCTTCTTGATGCGCTGCACGTTCACGTCGAACACCAGGCGACGGCCATCGAGCGAGAGCAGGATGGCGGCGCCGCTGGCGAGCGGCGAGTCCGCCACGGTCAGCACCGGCGCCTCGCCCAGCACGCTCTGGATCGCGGCCATATTGGGCGCCTCGCGTTCGGTGACGAACAGCAGATGGCAGCGCCGCAGGCTGGCCAGGCTGCTGGCGCGCTGCACCACCAGCTTGCGGCCATTGACGTTCTTGCCCTCCAGGCTGTTCAGGGCGGTGCCGAAATTGTCCGGCCCGAACACGCAGAGCTGCAGGGACTCCGGCGCGCCATGGGCGTCCTGGTTGGGCCACTCGGCGAACACCATGAAGTTGTAAAGATAGGTGGCCTTCATCGCGTACTCGGGCACGGCCTGGGCGTGGGCCTGCTGGCCAGCGGCCAGGGCCAGGGCCAGCGAGCCGGCCAGCAGCAGACGCGCGCGGGCCGCTCTCATCGCCAGGCGTCCCAGCTGAGTTGCACGAAGAAGTGGCGGCCGTCCATGGCCATGGTGTCGAGCATGGCGCCGTTGCCATCGCTGCGCACGGTGGACGCCGGCACCTCGTAGCGCTGATTCAAGGCGTTCTTGATGCCGATGGACCAGTTCAGCCCATGCCAGCCCTGCGCCGAGCTAAGCGTCAGGTTGAGCAGGCTGGCGCCGGCCAGGGGGCGCCCCTCGCGCGTCACGATGCCATCGTCATCGCGCAGCTCCTGGGTGATGCGCCGACCCAGGTATTGCGCCTCCAGGCCCAGCCGGCAGCTGCGCTCCCACAGCGGCGCGCTCAGGTTCAGCTTGGCCATGCTGCGCGGCGAATTCACCAGCTGCTTGCCTTCGGGGTCGCGGGCGGCCTGCCAAGCCGCGCTGGCGCGCAGCTTGATGCCGCCCTCCCAGAGCTGGTCGAGCTGGATCTCCAGCCCGCGCGTGTGGCTGCGGCCATCGTGCAGCTCGGCGCCGCTGGCTGAGGCCTGGTAGCGCTGGTTGCCCAGGCGGTAGTCGTAGATCGAGCCGGTGAAGCGCAGCGTCGGCGACCAGTCCTGCTCCAGCACCAGTTCGGCCGCACCCACCCGCTCCGGCCGGTACAGATCGGATTGCGTGGAGGCGCTGATCTCGTTGGGGTTGGGCAGGCGGAACGCGCGGCTGTAGGAGGCCTTCAGCGTGGTGTCGGGGCCGGCGGCCAGGGTGAAGGCCAGCCGCGGGCTGAAGGCGGGCTTGCTGGCGTAGGTGATGCAGGGCGCCACCGAGCAATCCACCGCATGGGGCTTGTCGTAGCGCACGCCGAGATTGGCGGTGAGGGCCTTGCTGACGACGAACTCGTCGGTGGCGTAGAGGCTGTAGGTCTTGTTGGTATAGGGCAGGCGGTCGTACTCGATGCGCTCGACGTAGTGATCGTCAAGGCCGACGCTGGAAATGCGCTGGCGGAAATCGTCGCGGTACTCGGCACCGAACACCAGGGTGTGGCCCTCGTAGCGGGTGAGCGCAAATTTCTGGTCCAGACCCCACCATTGGCCCAAGGTCTTGTTGCGGCGGAACTGTTCGTCCGGATCGATGGCGACGTACTGGCGGAAGGTTCTGTCCTCGTAGCGGCCGAGGTACAGGCGCGATACCGATTTCAGATCGCGGCCGATGTTGAAGTCGACTTTGGCGTTGACGCTGGTGGATTCGTCCACCAGGTAGTACGGCAGGTTGAAGGCGTTCTGGCGCCTCGGCGTGGGCGAGGCCTTGGTGCGGCTCACATGGGCGGCCTGCAGGCTGAAGCCCTCGAATTCCAGCTTGGCGAACAGGCGCCGGTTCGATTCGAAATCCTGCCCGACGGCGCGGCCACCATGCAGGCCGATGGCGTCGAAGTAGGGGAAGTAGTGCGTCTGGCCATCGCTGTGCAGGCCGGACGCCGAGAGCAGCAGGTCCACGCCGTTCTCGAACCGGTGCCCCAGCGTCAGGCGGCTCTTGCGGCCGCCGTAGCTGGACAGCTCGCCCGCGAGCTGGGCGGCGTCGAAGTCGGCACCGCGCTTGGTGATGATGTTGATGATGCCCAGCAGGGCGTTGTTGCCGTAGCTCACCGAGCCGGTGCCGGGCACGTACTCGACGCGCTCGATCAGCTCCAGATCGAGCAGGCCGGAGTTGTCGATATAGGCCTGGTTGTAGATATTGTCCTGGGTGGCCGTGCCGTCGATCAGCACCATGATGCGGCCGGTGTAGTCGCCCGGCGCGCCGAAGCCGCGGCCGCCCAGGTATTCGTAGCGGCGGTCGTAGGTGGTGTAGAGCCCGCGCATGCCGTTGACGACGTCCGCCAGCGTGCGGTAGCCGTAGGCGCGGATGTCGTCCGCCGTGACGATGGAGACCGCCGAGGGCGAGTCGCTCACCTGCTTGGCCAGCTTGGAGGCGGTGATGACCTCGGTCTGGGTCAGCTTCTCGAAGGGGATGCTGGTCAGGTCGAGAGGGGGCCCCTCGGCCCGGGCTTGGGCAAGGCAGCACAGGGCCAGCAGGCAGGTGATAGGCAGTCTCATGGCAAGGCGCATTGTGGCCGAGCCCAGGGCTGCCGAAACGCTCGTGCGTGGCTCAGTGCGCGGCTCAGTTCGCGACGGCCGCGCGGTAGGCGTGCCAGCTGGCGTGCCCCAGCACCGGCCCCACCACCAGCAGGCCGGCAAACCAGGGCAGCATGGCCAGCACCACCAGCACCGTGATGAGGGCGCCCCAGAGCAGCATCACGCCGGTCTGCGTCAGCACCAGGCGCATGCTGACCAGGCCCGCGGTGACCGCGTCCACCTGCTTGTCGAGAATCATCGGCACTGAAATCACGCTGACCGCATAGATCAGCCCCGCGAACAGGGCGCCCACGCAGAGATAGGTGACGATGAAGCCGAGGTTCTCGGGATCGATCAGCTTGGTGAGCGAGCCCGAGAGGTCGGGCATGCCATCAAAGCTCACCGCAAAGATCACCAGCGAGGCGCGTGCCCAGATCATCTCGAGGATCAGCAGCACGCCACCAAAGATGGCCATCTGACCGGTGCGCGTGTGCCAGGCGGCGAGCGAATCGATGAAGCCTGGCGGCTCGCCGCGCTCCAGCCGCATGCTGACCTGGTACAGCCCCATGCACAGGAACGGGCCCATCAGCAGAAAACCGGCCGACAGGGCCAGCGTGTAGGCGGGCGCGTGCTCGTAGACCTTGAACAGCCCCCAGCCCATCGCCATGAAGCACAGCCCATAGAACAGGCCGATGGCGGGCTGACGGCAGAAGTCGCGCCAGCCCAGGCGCAACCAGTGCAGGGGCTGGCTCCACCGCAGGGTGTTCAGGCTGATGCTGAGCGCGGACGGTTCATCGGCAGGGTGATTGGGTTTGTCGTTGCTGGCCATTGGCTCTCCTCGACCGGAAGGCTATGCGCTGGCCCGGCTGAGGTGTAGCGGCATTTGCCCTAGCCGCCGCGCCGCACGCGCCGCAATTCGTCCAGGATGAGCAAGACGGCGCCCACGGTGATGGCACTGTCGGCGACGTTGAAGGACGGGAAATACCAGCCCGCCCAGTGCAGCTGGATGAAATCGACCACATAGCCGTGCATCAAGCGGTCCAGCACATTGCCGATGGCGCCGCCGAGGATCAGCGACAAGGCCCAGGCGAACAGCGCCTGCTGGCCGTGACGGCGCAGCATCCAGACGATGAAGACGGTGGCCGCGGCGCCCAGGGCGACGAAGAACCAGCGCTGCCAACCGGCCGCGCCGGCCAGGAAATTGAAGGCCGCACCGGTGTTGTGCACCCGGACCAGATTGAAGAAGGCGGTCACATAGTGGCTGTCGTGCAACTGGAAGCTGGCCAGTATCAGCACCTTGGTCAGCTGATCCAGGATGATGATCAGGGCGGCAATGGCGAGCCATTGCGACAGACGCGGCGAAGAACTGGAACGCTTGGACGACATGGGCGGAATCGAGCTGGTGTTGTTGGGGGCTTGGGCCGAGGGCGCTACTGTAGCGGAGCAGGGTTGCTGGCCTTGAGCTTGGGCAAAGACCGGCGTACAACCGAGGTTGTCCAGGGTTCACAACTCGCGGGCCGCTGTCCGCCACCGCAAGGAGTCCATCATGCGCAAACGCATCTACTGGTTGCTGCCGAATCTGGAAAGCGCCACCCGCACCATGAACGAATTGCTCTTGGCCCGGATCGCCGAGCAGCATATTCACTTTGTCGCCAGTGAGGGCGTTGACATGACCGGCCTGCATGCGGCCAATGTGTTGCAGACCTCGGACCTGGTGCAGGCGGCCCAGACCGGGCTGCTGCTGGGGGCCGGCCTGGGCGCCGCAGCCGGCGTCGCGGTCGCGTACAACCTGGGCGCCCATACACCTGCCGGCGTGGTGATCGCGATGGCCGGCCTGGGCGCGGTGCTGGGCACCTGGTCGTCCAGCATGATTGGCAGCTCCACGCCGAGCCGGCGCCTGACGCGCTTCCAGCCCGCCCTCAACCAGGGTCAGTATCTGCTGATGGTGGACGTGCCCCGCACGCGTGTCACCGAGATCGAGGAGTTGCTGGCGCGCACGCGGCCGGAAGCCCACTTCGAGGGGCTGGAGCCCAATGTGCCGGCCTTTCCGTGAGAAGAACGAAACAAGGGCGCTGCGGCGCCCTTGTCGCATCGATCAGGCGACCTGCCGGCTTTCGCCCGCACCATGCAGATTACTGTCGCAGCGCCCGCAAATGGTGGGATGTGCCGGGCTGATACCCACGTCGGCCCGGTAATGCCAGCAGCGCTCACACTTCGCATGGCCGGAGGGGGTGACCGCGACGCTCAGCTCGTCGGCCAGGGCCACCGTGGCGGCCGAGGTGATGAGCACGAACTTCAGATCCTCGCCCAGGCTTTGCAGCAGGGCCAGGTCTTGTGCGTTGACGCCCAGCGCCACTTCGGCCTGCAGCGATGAGCCCACGCCGCCGGCGCTGCGCACATCCTCGATGGCCTTGTTGACCGCCTCGCGGATCTCGCGCACGCGCGCCCACTTGGCCAGCAGGGCGGCATCGGTGCCGTCGAACTTCCAGTAGGTTTCGGTGAAGATGCTGGCATCGGCATGGCCGCCGTCGAACACCTTCCAGGCTTCCTCGGCGGTGAAGCTGAGGAAGGGCGCCATCCAGCGCAGCATGGCCTGGGTCAGCTGCCACAGCGCGGTCTGGGCGGAGCGGCGCGCCAGGCTCTTGGGCGCGGTGGTGTAGAGGCGGTCCTTCAGCAGGTCGAGGTAGAACGCGCCCAGGTCTTCGGAGCAATAGACCTGCAGCTTGGCCACCACCGGGTGGAACTCGTAGCGCTGGTAATGCGCCAGGATCTCCTCCTGGAAGGCGCTGGCGCGGGCGAGGGCGTAGCGGTCCACCTCCAGCAACTGGTCGAGCGGCAGGGCGTCGGTCTTGGCATCGAAGTCCGAGACATTGGCCAGCAGGAAACGCAAGGTGTTGCGGATGCGGCGGTAGCCGTCCACCACGCGGGCGAGGATCTTGTCGTCGCCGGCGATATCGCCCGAGTAGTCGGAGGCCGCCACCCACAGGCGGATGATCTCGGCGCCCAGCTTCTTGCTGGTGTCCTGCGGGTCGACGCCATTGCCCTTGGACTTGCTCATCTTGTGGCCCTTGCTGTCCACGGTGAAACCGTGGGTCAGCAGGCCCTTGTAGGGCGCGCGGCCGTTCAGCGCGCAGCTGATGAGCAGCGAGGAGTGGAACCAGCCGCGGTGCTGGTCATGGCCTTCCAGGTAGAGATCGGCCTCGGGGCCGTTCTCGTGCGCGGCGCCGGCATGGCTGCCCTTGAGCACATGCTGGAAGGTGGAGCCGGAGTCGAACCACACGTCCAGGATGTCGCTGCCCTTGCTGTACTGCTCGGCCTCATCACCCAACCACTCCGCCGGATCCAGCTTGGCCCAGGCTTCCACGCCACCGGCTTCCACCAGCTCGGCGGCACGCTCGATGAACTCCAGGGTGCGGGGGTGCGGCTGGCCGCTGTCCTTGTGCAGGAAGATCGGCAGGGGCACGCCCCAGCTGCGCTGGCGCGAGATGCACCAGTCGGGCCGGCCGGCGATCATGTCGCGCAGGCGCACGCGGCCGTTCTCGGGGTAGAAGTTGGTGGCCTCGATGGCGGCCAGGGCGGTCTGGCGCAGGGTCTGCGGCGCCTTGTCGACGGTGAATACGCCGTCACCCTCGTCCATGCGCACAAACCACTGGGCGGCGGCGCGGTAGATCACCGGGCTCTTGTGGCGCCAGCAATGCGGGTAGCTGTGCATCAGCTTGCTGTGGGCCAGCAGGCGGCCGGCGTTCTGCAGGGCCTCGGCGATCACCGCATTGGCCTTCCAGATGTGCTGGCCGGCGAACAGCGGCAGCTCGGCCGCATAGACGCCATTGCCCTGCACCGGGTTGAGGATGTCCTTGAAGGCCAGGCCATGCGAGATGCAGCTCTGGAAGTCGTCCAGGCCGTAGGCCGGGGCCGAATGCACCACGCCGGTACCGTCGTCGGCGGTGGCGTAGTCGGCCAGGTAAACCGGGCTCTCGCGGTCGAAGCCAGCATCCACATGGGCCAGCGGATGCTTGAACTTCAGCAGTTCCAGGCGCTTGCCGGGCGTGGTGGCCAGCACCTGGCCTTCCAGCTGCCAGCGCGCCAGGCATTTCTCCACCAGGGCCTCGGCCACCAGGTAGATGCCCTGGGCCGTGTCCACCAGGGCATAGTTCAGCTCGGGGTTGAGGTTGAGCGCCTGGTTGGCGGGGATGGTCCAGGGCGTGGTGGTCCAGATCACCGTGTAGGCGGGCTTGCTCAGGGCGGGCAGATCGAAGGCCGCCGCCAGCTTGGCCGGCTCGGCGGCCAGGAAGGCCACGTCCACCGCCGGACTCTGCTTGTCGGCGTACTCGATCTCGAACTCGGCCAACGACGAGCCGCAATCGAAGCACCAGTACACCGGCTTCAGGCCGCGGTAGACAAAGCCGCGCTCGAACAGGCGCTTGAGCACGCGGATCTCGCCGGCTTCGTTCTTGAAGTCCATGGTGCGATAGGGGCGGTCCCAGTCGCCCAGCACGCCCAGGCGCTTGAAGTCCGCGCGCTGCTGGTCGATCTGCTCGGTGGCGTAGGCGCGGCTCTTGGCCTGCACCTCGTCGCGCGGCAGGCCGCGGCCGTAGGTCTTCTCGATCTGGTTCTCGATCGGCAGGCCGTGGCAATCCCAGCCGGGGATGTAGGCGGCGTCATAGCCTTCCAGCTGGCGCGCCTTGACAATCATGTCCTTGAGGATCTTGTTGACCGCATGGCCCATGTGGATCTGGCCATTGGCATAGGGCGGGCCGTCGTGCAGCACGAACTTGGGCGCGCCGCAGCGCGCGTCGCGCAGCTTCTTGTAGACGCCTTGCTCCTCCCATTCCTTCACCCAGCCCGGCTCGCGCTTGGGCAGGTCGCCGCGCATCGGGAAGGGGGTGTCGGGCAGATTGAGGGTGGCGCGGTAGTCCGTTTTGGTATCGGTCATGGCAGGCTTTGCGGAGCAGACGGTGGGGCGGGGCTGGCCCACCGGAGATGAGGGGTGCGTGCCCTAGGGCGTTGATCGCGGCACGCGGGCTGAGGGCAGGCTCAGCGCGTCAAATTCGGTCGCGGGTGGTCTGGCGCCCCGTGGTGGCATGGGAGGCGGCATGGGTGGCGGCATGGCTGGCCAGGTAGGCGCGCGCCTGCGTCTCGTCCTGACGGATCGCGGCCGTCAAGGCATCCAGGCCCTCGTAGCGGGCTTCATCGCGCAGTTTGTGCAGGAGTTCCACGCGCACGAGTTTACCGTAGGCGCCCTCGGGCCCCAGTTCCGGCGGCCAGTCAAAGGCATGCACCTCCAGCAGCACGCGCCCGGCCTGCTCGATCGTGGGGCGCACGCCCAGCGAGGCGACGCCGTCCAGCGGGCGGTCTGCCAGGCCATGGGTGCGCACCGCGTAGATGCCCATGGCGGCCGGCTTGCTGTGCGGGAAGCGCAGATTGAGGGTGCGAAAACCATCGGCCGCGCCGGCGCTGCTCTCGCCCAGGCTGCGACCCAGCTTCTGGCCATGCACCACATGGCCGGAGATCGAATAGCAGCGGCCCAGCAATTGCGCTGCGGCCTCCATCTGCCCGCTGGCCAGCGCTTCGCGCACCGCCGAGCTGCTGACGCGCAGGCCATGCACCTCGTAGCTCATCATGCGCGCCACGTCGAAGCCCTGCAGGGGGCCGGCGGCGTCCAGGGTGGCGTAGTCGCCCTGGCGCTTGCTGCCGAAACGGAAATCGTCGCCCACCAGCACATAGCGGGCACCCAGGCCCTGCTGCAGCACGCGCTGGATGAAGTCTTGCGCGCTCAAGGACGCCAGGTGCTCGTCGAAGCGCAGCACCACCACCTGGTCGATGCCGCAGCGCTCCAGCTCGCTGAGCTTGTCGCGCAGGGTGGCGATGCGTGCCGGCGCCAGCTCGGGCTTGCCCAGCCTGGCGGCGAAGAAGTCGCGCGGGTGCGGCTCGAAGGTCAGCACGCAGGAGGGCAGGCCCCGGTGCAGGGCCTCGGACTTGAGCAGGGCCAGCATGGCCTGGTGGCCGCGATGGACGCCGTCGAAATTGCCTATCGTCAGCGCGCAAGCGCCGGCAATGCCTGGATGTTGGAAACCACGGAAAACCTGCATGGGGCGAGATTATCCGGCCGCAATGACGCGCTCAGGCATCAAGCCGGTGCGAAATCCGGCCGCGCCGGCGCCGCGGCCGGCCCGGGCAGGTAGCGCTGCACCAGGGTGGTCAGGTCGTCCATCTCGAAGGGTTTGACCAGGTAGTCGTCCATGCCGCACTCGATGCAGCGCTCGCGATCGCTGTTCACCGCGCTGGCCGTGAGCGCCACGATGGGCGTGCGCGTCGGCAGGGCTTCGCGCGTCTCATGCTGGCGCCAGGCCTGGGTGGCCTCGAAGCCATTCATCTCCGGCATCTGGCAGTCCATCAGCACCAGGTCGTAGGGCGTGGCCTGCATGCGCTGCAGGGCGTCGCGGCCGTTCTCCGCCTGGTCCACCGTCAGCCCGCAGCGCTCCAGCATGGTGGACGCCACCAGCAGATTGACGGCGCTGTCGTCCACCAGCAAGACCCGACCCCGCAGGGTGGGCAGGGGCAGGGAGCCGGCGAGCGGTGGCGGCACCACCGCCGCCGGGCCGGCTTGCAGGGGCAGGGTGAACTCGAACACCGAACCCTGACCGGGCATGGAGGCGCAGCGCAGGTCGCCGCCCATGGCGCGCGCCAGTTCGCGCGAAATCGTCAGGCCCAGGCCGCTGCCCTCGTGCTGGCGCGGCTTGGTGTTGTCGGCCTGCTCGAAGGGTGCGAACACGCGCTCCATCTGGTCGGCGGGGATGCCGGCGCCGGTATCGCGCACGGCCACATGCAGCAAGGTACCGGCGCGCATGTCCAGCACGGTGGACACCTCCACCGAGACGCTGCCGCGCTCGGTGAACTTGATCGCATTGCCGATCAGGTTGTGCAGCACCTGCTTGATGCGCGGCGCATCGCCCATGATGAGCCGCGGCAGGCCCGGCGCCAGGCGGTAGTCGAAGGCGAGGCCTTTTTCCTTGGCGGTCTGGGCCAGCAGGCGGCACACGTCGTCCACCGCCTCGGCCAGTTCCAGCGCATGCGCTTCCACCACCAGCTTGCCCGATTCGATGCGCGCCAGGTCCAGGATGTCGTTCACCAGCGTCAGCAGGTGGCGGCCGGAGCGGCGCACGATGTCCACCTGTTCGCGCTGTTGCGCGTCCAGGCTGGAGCGCTCCAGCAACTGGGTCATGCCCAGGATGCCGTTCAGCGGCGTGCGGATCTCATGGCTCATCACGGCCACGAAGCGGCTCTTGCTGGTGCTGGAGTGCTCGGCCGACTGCAGGGCCTGCCGGCGCTGCTCGGCGATATGGGCGTTCTCGAAACGCAGGCGCAGCAACTCGGCATGGCGCGCCTCGATGCGGCGCGATTCGAACAGCGAAACGCCCAGGAACAGGCCCAGCCCGAGCAGCGAGAACCAGCCGGCCGGGCTGTTCTGCAGGCCCAGGTAGAGGGCCAGGGGCGCGAACGTGATGCCGGAGAACAGCAGATGGGCGCGCGTCACCCCGCCCAGCGAGAACATGCCCACGGCGCCCAGCCCGATGATGGACGCCAGGATGATGCCGTCCAGTTCCGGAATGGCCGGGGTGTGGAAATACCAGCCCATCGCACCCCAGGTAAGCGCATCCAGGCTCAGCAGGGCCAGGTAGCGCTGGCGCCAGGGCTGCAGCTGCTCGGGGCCAGGTCTGGCGCGCCGGAAGCTCAGCACATCGCTGCAACGCAGCGCCGCCACCGCGGCACGCGCGGCAAACCAACTCAGCAGCAGTGCCTGCGGCAGGTGCTGCCAGAGCAGCACCAGCGGCAAGATGCAGAACAGCACGCCGCAGGCCGTGGGCAGCAACGTCAGTTCATAGAGCGAGGCCAATTGCTCCAGTTGGACCTGGGCAGCGATATTGGCATTGACCTCTTGCCCTCTGTCCCTCGCGGACTCAGCAGTCATTGTCATGATTCCCGAACAGCGCGGCCATGGTCTTCGCCTGGCTCCTGCGCGATGCACAGGCGCGCCGCTGCGACGGGCCTGTTACCAGCCGCGATTTCTACACAGGGAATGTGACAGGATGCCTAGGAACAACCCTGGGCCGTGGCGCGCGCGCCGCGCGGGAAAGCCCCCATCGGGCCTGATCAGGGCTTGATCAGTGCGGGGCTCGCGATCCAGATCCATTCGCCGGGCTTGAGCCCGTCCGGGATGCTGAGGGCGCCGAAGCGCGGGCGGTGCAGGCCCTCGACGCGGTTGCCCACCGCCGCCACCATGCGCTTGACCTGGTGGTACTTGCCCTCGATGAGGGTCAGGCGCAGACCATGGCTGCCGCTGCGCTCGGCGCCTTCGGCGCGCACCAGTTCGGGCTTGTGATGCGGCTTGGTCGGAGTTGACGATTCAGGTTCGCGCAGTTCCACGCCGGCCAGCAGGCGCGCCAGCTGCTCGTCCGTGACCTCATGCTTGCAGCGCGCCTCGTAGACCTTGGGCACATGGTGCTTGGGGCTGGTGAGCTTGTGGATCAGGGCGCCGTCGTCGGTGAGCAGCAGCAGGCCCGTGGTGTCCTCGTCCAGCCGGCCCACCGGCTGCACATTGCGTTCGCGCAGGGGGGCGGGCAGCAGGCTCATCACGCTGGGGTGATGCTTGGGCTTTTGCGAGCATTCGTAGCCGGCCGGCTTGTTCAGCAGGATCAGGGCCTTCTCGTAAAAGGGCCAGGTCTTGCCGCTGACTTCAAAGCTGAAACCCGCCGTCTCGTACTCGGCCTCGGGGTCGTCGACGACCTCGCCGGCCACCTTGACCTCGCCGTTATAAATCAGGCCGGCGCACAGGCGGCGGGTGCCGAAGCCTTGCGAGAACAGGATCTGGGACAAACGCATCGTACTCATGGCGCAATTGTCGCCGAGAGCTCGGCGGCCGCGGGCAGGCCGGGCAGGCCGACCGCATGGCGCACGGCATTCAGCACGGCCTGTGCCGTGACCTCGGCGGCCAGCGTGCCCAGCAAGGTCAGGTCGGCGCTGCGCCCGCTGCCACCGCTGGCCAGCGCAAACATCACGTCGCCATCGCTGGGCGTGTGCACCGGGTTGATGCTGCGCGCCAGGCCGTCATGCGACATCTGGGCCAGCTTGCAGGCCTGCGCCTTGCCGAGCATGGCGTCGGTGGCCACCACGCCGATGGTGGTGGCGCTGCCGTTCAGCAGGCGCGCGGGCAGCCGCCCATGCAGCATCGCCTGCGCGCTGCCGAGCAGGCGGCCCTGGGCATCGCGTGCGCCCGCCAGCAGCTGGCCGGTGGCCGGGTCGATCACATCGCCGATGGCGTTCGCCGCCACCATGGCGGCCACCGTGATGCCGTCCACGCAGACCGCCGCCGTGCCGATGCCGCCCTTCATGGCGCGCTCGGGGCCGAACAACTTGCCCACGCTGGCGCCGCTGCCGGCGCCCACGCTGCCCTGCGCGGGTGGCGCCGCACGGGCGGCCTCGCAAGCGGCATAGCCGGCGTCGGCATCCGGGGTGACGCGTGGGTCACCCAGCCAGAGGTCGAACAGCACCGCCGCCGGCACGATGGGCACGCAGGCCGGGCCCACCCGGAGGCCATGGCCGCGCTCGGCCAGCCAGCGCATCACGCCGCTGGCGGCGTCCAGGCCAAAGGCGCTGCCGCCGCTGAGCAGGATGGCGTGCACCCGGTCCACGGTGTTCTCGGGGCGCAGCAAGTCGGTCTCGCGCGTGCCCGGCGCGGCGCCGCGCACGTCCACGCCGGCCACCATGCCCTGCTCGCACAGGATCACGGTGCAACCGGTGGGGCGGCGCGTGTCGGTGAAATGGCCGACCTTGAGGCCAGCCACCGCGGTGATGCCAGTTTCTATCGCCATGCGGCGATTGTGCCGCTCAGGCGAACACGCCGGCCTGGTCCTGCATGCGTGCGCTGACCTCGCCCAGATGATGCAGGCTGTCGCCCCACTGCATCTCCATCGCGGTGAGGCGCTTGAAGTAGTGGCTGGAGATGTACTCGTCCGTCACGCCGATGCCGCCATGCAGCTGGGTGCATTGCTGGCCCACATAACGCGTCGATTGGCACAGCTGCAGCTTGGCCTGCGAGAGCGCGCGCCGGCGCGCCTCGGCCGGCTCGCCCAGCTTGAGGCTGGCGTAATAGCTCATCGAGCGCGCCAGCTCCAGCTGCATCTTCACGTCGGCCATGCGGTGGCGCAGGGCCTGGAAGCTGCTGATCGCGACGCCGAACTGCTTGCGCGTGTTGAGGTATTCGGCGGTGATGGCCACCAGCTTGTCCATCGCGCCCACGGCCTCGGCGGCCTGCGCGGCGATGCCGATGTCGGCCGCCAGTTCCAGCGCCGCCAGACCCTGCGGCGCCGGCGCCAGCAGGGTGGCGGGGGCCTTGTCCAGGCTCAGCTCGGCGGCGGCCGAGCCGTCCTGCAGCAGGTAGGGGCGCGTGCCCACGCCGGCCGCGCCGCGTTCCACCAGGTAGAGCGCGATGCCTGCGGCCGTGCGGGCCGGCACGATGAAGGCATCCGCATGCGCACCGGCGGGCACCAGGCTCTTGGCCCCCGTCAAGACCTGGCCCTCAGCCACGGTGGCGACCTGGTCCAGGCGGTAGCGCGCGCTGCGTTCCTGGTGCGCCAGCACCACCAGCGCCTCGCCAGCGGCGATGCGCGGCAGCCAGGCCGCCTGCACCTCGGCGCCGGCATGCTGCAGCACGGCGGGCGCGATCAGCGCCGCCTGGGCATAGGGCTCCAGCACGATGCCGCGCCCGAGTTCCTCCATCACCACCATCGCGTCGATGGCGCCAAAGCCCATGCCGCCATGCGCCTCGGGCACCGCCAGCCCCATCAGCCCCAGGCCCGCCAGGCCCTCCCAGTTGGCCTGCGAGAAGCCGCCGGCGCGCACGGTGGCGCGGCGGTGCTCGAAGCCGTAGTCCTTGTCGACGAAGCGGCGCACCGCGTCGCGCAGCGATTCCTGGTCTTCGGTGAAATCAAAGTCCATGTCTGTCTCCTCAGCCGAGCACGGTCTGCGCGACGATATTGCGTTGCACTTCGTTCGAGCCGCCGTAGATGGTGGTCTTGCGATAGTTGAAGTAGTGGCTGGCCAGCGGCGCGCAATGGGTGGAGCCGCGCGGCCACAGGCTGCTCAGCGCCTGGTCGCCCTGCCAGCCCGCCTCCATCGCCTCCTGGATGAAGGGCAGGGCATAGGGGCCGGCGGCCAGCATCATCAGCTCGCTGTAGCGCTGCTGGATCTCGCTGCCGCGGATCTTCAGCAGGCCCGCCACGTCGAGCGACTGCCGGCCAGCTTTCTCGGCCGACAGCACGCGCAGCACCATCATCTCCAGCGCGACGATGTCCACCTCCAGCTTGGCGATCTCATCGCGGAAGCGGGTGTCGTCATACACGCCCTCGGCCTTGGCGATGCGCTTGAGCCGCTCCAGCTCGCGCTTGCCGCGGTTCACGTCGGCGATATTGGTGCGCTCGTGGGCCAGCAGGTACTTGGCATAGGTCCAGCCCTTGTTCTCCTCGCCCACCAGGTTCTCGGCCGGCACCTCGACGTTGTCGAAGAACACCTCGTTCACCTCATGCTCGCCGTCCAGCATGATGATGGGGCGCACGGTCACGCCGGGCGACTTCATGTCGATCAGCAGGAAGGAGATGCCGGTCTGCGGCTTGCCGCTGCTGTCGGTGCGCACCAGGCAGAAGATCCAGTCGCCGTACTGGCCCAGCGTGGTCCAGGTCTTCTGGCCGTTGACGATGTATTTGTCGCCCCTGCCGGTACTGACCCTTTCGGCCTTGCACTTCACCGACGCCAGATCCGACCCCGAGTCCGGCTCGCTATAGCCCTGGCTCCACCAGACCTCGCCGCTCATGATGCCGGGCAGGTGGCGTTCCTGCTGGGCCTGGCTGCCGAAGGCCATGATCACCGGCGCCACCATCACCGGGCCGAAGGGCACCACGCGCGGCGCACCGGCCAGCGCGCATTCCTCCTCGAACAGATGGCGCTGCACGGCGTTCCAGCCCGGGCCGCCGAACTGTTTCGGCCAGGCCCAGCCATGCCAGCCCTGCTTGCCCAGGATCTTGGCCCAGCGCTGCAAATCGTCCTTGTTCAGGCGCAGCGCGTTGTGCACCTTGTGGCTGATGTCGGCGGGCAGGTTTGCGGCCACCCATTGGCGGATCTCGGCCCGGAAGGCGAGCTCCTCGGTGGTGAAGTTCAGGTCCATGCGTGCTCCTTCGCTGATGGGCGCTTTTTAGCACGGTCGTTCGTTTTTCGGCTGTCTCTGCCGAGACAGCCCAGGGGCGTGCAAGGGATGGAAGAATCCGGCCTGACGCAGCCCTCAGGACCCTCATGAACACCCACAAGCAAGCCAGGCCCGTGCTGGCCATCCACGGCGGCGCCGGCACGCTGCTGCGCAGCAAGAGTTCGCCCCAGCAGGAGGCCGCCTACCTGGGCGCCCTGCAGCGCATCCTGGGCGACGGCCAGGCCCGGCTTGCGGCCGGCGCCACGGCCATGGATGTGGTGGTGGAGGCGGTGCGGCAGTTGGAGGAATGCGAGCTCTTCAATGCCGGCAAGGGCGCGGTCTACACCGCCGCTGGCAGCCATGAGCTGGACGCCAGCGTGATGGACGGCGCCACGCTGCGCGCGGGCGCGGTGGCGGGCGTCACGCGCACCCGCAACCCGGTGCTGGCGGCGCGCGCCGTGATGCTGCACAGCGAGCACCTGATGTTCATCGGTGCGGCGGCCGATGCCTTTGCCGCGCGCCATGGCCTGGAGCAGGTGGCGCCCGACTGGTTCGGCACGCCGCTGCGCCTGGAGCAGCTGCAGCGTGCCAAGCAGGCCGAGGCCGGCGTGCTGCTGGACCACGATGGCCAGGCGCTGGCCTTCAAGCAGGCAGCATCGGACCCGATCTCAGGCCCGATCGATGAGCAAAGCAAGTTCGGCACCGTGGGTGCGGTGGCGCTGGATGCCCAGGGCCATCTGGCGGCCGCCACCTCCACCGGCGGCATGACCAACAAGCAGGTCGGCCGCGTCGGCGATTCGCCCGTCATCGGCGCCGGCTGCTATGCCAATGACGCGACGGTGGCGATCTCCTGCACCGGCACCGGCGAGGCCTTCATGCGCAGCTGCGCCGCCCACGATGTCTCGGCCCTGATGGAATACCTGGGGCTGTCGGTGCAGGAGGCGAGCCGCCGGGTGGTGATGGAGAAGCTGCCGGCCATCGCCGGTCGCGGCGGTCTGATCGCCGTGGCCGCGAATGGCGAGGTCGCCTTGCCCTTCAATACCGAGGGCATGTACCGTGGCTACGCCAGGGTCGGCGAGGCGCCGGTGGCGGCGATCTACGCCTGACCGGGCATCAGCGTGCGATCCCAAAGCGACGAGGACAGCATGGGCACGCAGCAAAAAAACGAGGAAGCCACCTAACGGTGGCTTCCTGGCTGAGTCTGCAATGCCGAATTAGCCGCGCCTGGCCGAACGACGGCGTGCGGCCGCGGCGCCGATGCCGGCCACTGCCAGCAATGCCAGCGAAGCCGGCTCGGGGATCTTTCCACCGGCCACGGCGCCGACCGACAACAGTTTGAACGCATCGCTGGAGCCGAAGCTGCCGCCGCTGTTGGAGTTGTAGGCACTGATCAGCCACCAACTGGAGGTGCCGGTATCAAAACTGCCAGCCCGCAGGTCAACCGTGCTGGAGGCGTTGCTGTAGTTCTTCACAAGTTGCCAACCGCTCCCGTCAGCCGCCTTGGTCGTCATGTTCGCGGCCGTGAGCCCCGTCAGCGCACCCGAGGAGGTGCCAGGTATGAAGCGGTAGATGCTCATGTCGGAATCGTTGTAGCCGGTGGTGCCGGCCGTAGTGCCGTTCCAACCCACCTTGACTTCACTCAACGACACCGCGCTATCGAACTTCACCAGGAACAGGTCCAGCGCGCCGACATTGTCAGCAGCATGCGGGCCGGTGATCGTGGAGTTCTCAAACTTGTTCACGACACCGTAGCCATTCGTGCCATAGCTATACATCTTCGAGGCCTCGAAGGTGCCACCGCCCACTTCTGTGGTGCCCGTCTTGCCGCCGGTGTCGGACCAGCCCGTGAAGGTGGCCTTATTTGCCGTCCCGGAGGCCGTGCAGTTGGTCGACATCGTGTAGTTATTTACCGCCGCTGCGCCGGTGCAGGGGTTCGGCGTGGATGTGCCGTTCACATCCAAGGCCCAGGTCCAGGTAGCAGTGGCGAACGCCGGCGCAGCCATCAGCGCGCCGACAAGGGCGGCCAGTGCCGGGCGGGCCATATATTTCAGGGTCAACGTCATGTGTGATTCTCCGTGTGGTCGCCACTGACCGACTTCTTCCAGCAATCCTGTACGAGGCCTCGCGCATCCCGCCCGAGCGGGTAGCGGTTTCCCTGTTCTGTGACTGACTGTACGGTAAGGCCGGGGGGGCTACATCCCCTCACTTCAGGGTGTCGCGCAATTTTTTGGCGGCTTCGCTGCTCTGGAAAACCCCAAGCTTGGCCGCTGCGTCGAGTTCTTCACGCGCTTCTGTCTTGCGGCCCGCTTGCGCCAAGACCACGGCCAGGTGGTAGCGAATCTCAGGGTTGCTCGGTTCGCGCAGGCGAGCGTCGCGCAGCAGCAGCAGGGCACGGTCCTTGTCGCCGGCCAAATGGTTGGCCCAACCAGCGGTATCCACCAGCAACGCATTCTTGGGGTTGCGGGCCATGGCCTGTTCGGCCACCTTCAACGCGCCCGGGTCGTTCAAGCGCGTCAGCACGTTAGCCAGATTGTTCAAGGCCTCGGTGTCATCGGCTCTCAGCTTTAGCGCAGCTTCGTACTGCTTACGGGCGGCCGCAAAGTTGCCGGTGCCTGCAAGGGCGTCGCCCACGGCCTTCAAGACCACCAGGTCCTTGGGGTTGGCCCTGAGCCAAGATTGTGCAAGCTCGATGGCTGCCTTGACGCTAACGTGGCTGGACGTCTGGTTGAACAAGCGCATCACTGTCTGGGTATTCTTTTCGGCTTCATGGGCGCGCTTGAGTTGCTCCAGTGCCGCGGCATGCTGGTTGCGGCTGCTGGCCACGTCCGCCAGAAGGTTGTAGCCGATCGCCCGTTTCGGGTAGTCCTGGATGATCTTGCGCGCGCGTTGTTCGGACTTGGCGGCGTCGCCCATCTGCAGCTCTGCAATGCTCATCAATACCTGGGCGTCCAGGTCGTTAGGGGCAGTACTCAGCGCCTTTTCAAGGCTGTACGCGGCACCGCCAGCGTCATTGGCGCGCAACTGGTCGCGGGCAATTGCGCGCAGGGTCGGCGCCTCGAAGGCCGCGCGCCTGGACGCATTCGTCAAAGTGTTGCGCGCTCCCGCCAAGTCGTTGTTGGCGGCCTGTGCCTGAGCATAGAGCTGCAGCGCGTCCGCGTCTTCGGGCAACTTGGCCAGCAGTTGCTTGGCGGCCTCCAGCGCCTTGGCTGGAGGGCCGTTGCGCAGATGCCAACCGGTCAGGGCGAAATTGGCGCGTGTCTCCTTCTGGTTGCTCGCTTCCACTGCGCTGTCCAGCCATTTCGCGGCTTCGTCATTCTTGCCCGAGGCTTCGCTGAGAACTGCCATCTCGAACAGGGCACTGACATTGCGCTCATTGCCCTTGAGGATTCCCTTCATGCGTTTGTCTGCGGCATCGAAGGCCTTGGTGACGATGTCCACGCGCACCAATCCAAGCTGCGCGTCCAGCAGGCCGGGCGACAGTTTGAGGGCCTTGTCGAAGGCGTTCCGCGCACCCGCGTGGTCACGCGCCTGCAGTTTGGCATTGCCCTGAATAAGAAACACGCCGGGTGCGCCGGGGTTGCTCTTGAGCAACTCTTCCGTCACCTTCAGCGCCTCGGCGGTATGGCCATTGCGCAGGTAGATGTTGACCAAGGCCAAGCCAGCGTATGTTTGCTTGGGGTCGGCCGTGAAAGCCTTCTGCAATTCACCGGTGGCATCGACGCTCTGCCCGGAGCGCAACAGGCTCAGGCCCAATGCAGTGCGGAATTCCGGCGCGTCCTTGGCGCGGAGTGCCGCCTGCATCAGGGCAGTGGCCTTGGCGTGCCTGCCCAAGCTCATCTGTGTCGATGCCAGCATCAACATGGCTTGGCCGTCGCCAGGGCGAGCTTTCAGGTAGTTTTCCAGTACTTCCTCGGCTCGCGCCATGGCGGGTTCGGCCATGTAGGCCTGCGCCAGCAGCTTGGCCACCGGCGTGTTGGGCTGCTGGCGCAGGGCATATTCCAGATAGGGCTTGGCCTTGGTGTACTCGTTCAGGCCAAAGTGCGCAATGCCGTTGAGAATCAGCAATTGCTGCCTGAAGCGTATGGCCTCGATCGGTTGCAAGTCCAGAATCTCGGTCACGTTCTTGAGCGCTGCCTTGGCGGTAGCGGCATCGCCGCTACGCTCGGCCAGCAGTGCTTGAAGGTAAACGGCCCGCGGGTCGCCGGGACTCAGACTCTGCAATGTTTGCATGACAGGCTTGGCCTCCTTGTCCCGACCCTGGTCCAGCAGGATGCCAACGTAGGCAAGATGGGTTTCGACATGGGCTTCGTCCAGCTTCATGGCACGCTCATAGAGCGCGAGCGCTGCCGAAATCTGGCCCAGCACATGCAGGACGGATGCCTTCTGATAGTGCGCTTCGGCCGAGTCGGGCTTGAGCTTGAGCGCCTGTTCGGCCGCCAGCAGTGCCTCGTTGAACTGGCGGTTGCGGATGCGCACCGGCACCTCGGCCAGCCAGGTGTCGATTTCGCTGGGGTCGATGCGGCGCGCATCTTCGACCGACCTGAGCGCGTTGCGCGTGTCACCTGTATCCGAATAGGCGCTGGCGCGGGCGAGCAACAGGCGTAGTTGCACCGCGGCGGGCAAGCCCTCTGGCTTGAGTCGGGTGTCCTCGAATATTTGGAATTGTTTGCCCTGCATGCTGAGTGACTGCGCCAGGGGAACCGCCACTTCTGCGCGGTTGACGCCCAGACGTATCGCTTCGACGAATTCGACCTCGGCGTTAGCCGCTTCTCCATTGGCCAGCAGGGCCCGGCCCATGAGTACACGCGCAGACAACTGGTTCTTGTCCAACTGGAGCGCGTTCTTCAACTGCACAATCGCCCCTGCGTGGTCATGGCGCTCGAAGCGCTTCAACGCGTCTTCGTACAAGCGAGCGGCCTTGCCCCCGTCTGCTTGCGCAAGAGCGCAGCCAACCACGAAGGCCAAGCTGAGTAGCAGGGGGCGTTTGCGGGCTGTGGGCATGATCGGGTGCTTGGTCTGGGTGTTCGAATCGCGGATTCTTGCAGGTTCGCGGGCCAACTCGCCCGGAAAGCGCGCATTCGCCAAGCCAGGTTGCGACTTTGGGCGCGATTGGCCCTGGCTTACGTACCCTGCGCCTGGGCGCGATGCTCAGAAGCGCAAATCCAGGGTTAGCACATCGTTCTCGCGCTTCATCTGGAAGCGCGTTAGAAAGCTGTTGCCCAGCAGCACATGGTTCATCTGCGCCGGGATGACGATGGCCTCGACGTTGCGCACCTCGACGTCGCCGATGCGCACCGTGTTGAGCATGACCACATGGGCCGGCGCCGCGCCGTTGGCGGTCTGCGTCAGCACGCGGCGGCCGTCGCGGTACTTGAGCCCCATGTGCTCGGCCTCGGCCTGGCTGATGGCGACGCTGGTGGCGCCGGTGTCGACCAGGAATTGCGTGCTCTTGCCGTTGATGCTGCCGACGCTGGTGAAGTGCCCGCCCGGGCCCGAGCTGAGCACGATCTGGCGGCCGCTGTTGGCGGCGGCCGCGCCATCGCCCAGCCGCACCTGCGCCGCGCCCATCTGCAGGCTGACGCGCCGCCCCTCGATCTCGACCAGCGCGCGGCCTTCCTCCAGGCTCAGCAGGCGCACGCCGCGCACCGTCTGGCCCAGCGTCAGCGTGCGCGCCTCGCCGTCGATCATCAGCAGCGCCGCCTTGCTGCCCAGGCTGCCCTGCAGGCTGACATTGGGCTGGCCATGGGCGTTGCCGAGCGCCAGCAGGGCCAGGGTCAGGGAGGCAAGACGTGGCAGCAGCATGGAGGGTCTCAGTCGCGGAAGTTGTCGTAGCTCAGCGGCACGTCGGCGAAGTCCTTCTTGAACAGCGCGATCGCGGTCTGCAGATCGTCGCGGTTCTTGCCGGTCACGCGCACGGTGTCGCCCTGGATCGAGGCCTGCACCTTGAGCTTGCTGTTCTTCACCGCGGCCACCAGCTTCTTGGCCAGATCGGCCTCGATGCCCATCTTGATCTTGTAGACCTGGCGCACCTTGTCGCCGCCGAGCTTCTCGATCTTGTCCTTCTTCTCCAGGAAGCTGATCACCACGCCCTGCTTGGTGAGCTTGCCGTACAGCACCACCTCGATCTGCTCGAGCTGGAACTCGCTGTCGCCGGTGGCGTGGATTTCCTTTTCCTTTTCCTTCAACTCGACCTGGGCGCTGGTGCCCTTGAAGTCGAAGCGGGTGTTGATTTCCTTGCTGCTGTTGTCCACGCCATGGCCGATGTTGACCATATTGGGTTCGAGCTTGGTGTCAAAGCTGGGCATGCTGTTTTTTCTCTGCGAAAGGGAAGGGGCCGGTTTCGTGCCCCTCGATCTGGGAAAATTCTGCCATGCAGGAACAAGCTGTAAATCCCCCCATACCCGGCTCGCCGGCGCTCGACATCGAGCGCGATGTCAATCTGAAGCCCTACAACAGCTTCGGACTGCCCGCGCTCGCCGCGCGCCTGGTGCGCATCCGCAGTGAAGCCGATGTGCGCCGCGTGGTCGATCACCCCGAACTGGGGCGCTCGCCCAAGTTCGTGCTGGGCGGCGGCAGCAATATCGTACTGACGCGCGATGTCACCGCCGTGGTGTTGAAGATGGAGATTTCCGGCTTGCGCCTGCTGGAAGAACGTGAAGACGCCTGGATTATCGAGGCTGGCGCGGGCGTGCTCTGGCACGAGGCGGTGCAATGGGCGATCGAGCAGGGTTATCCGGGGCTCGAGAACCTGGCCCTGATCCCTGGCACGGTGGGTGCGGCGCCGGTGCAGAACATCGGCGCCTATGGGGTGGAGCTGAAGGACCGGCTGGACAGCGTGCAGGTGATCGACCTGGTGACGGGCCGGCCGGCGCTGCTGCCCGCCAGCGTCTGCCGCTTCGGTTATCGCGACAGCGTCTTCAAGCAGAGCGGCTTTGGCGGTCTGGCGGGCAAGAGCGTCATCACCAAGGTGCGGTTGCGCTGCCCCAAGCCCTGGCAGCCGGTGCTGGGCTATCTGGACCTGGAGCGCAAGATGCAGGAGAGCGGCATCAGCGCGCCGACGGCGGCGCAGATCTTCAACTGGGTGTGCGAGATCCGCCGCGCCAAGCTGCCCGACCCGGCGCGCATCGGCAATGCCGGCAGCTTCTTCAAGAACCCGGTGGTGAGCGCCGAGCAATGCCGCGACATCATCGGCCGCGACCCCCACATCGTGCATTACCCGATGGCCGACGGCAGCGTGAAGCTGGCGGCCGGCTGGCTCATCGACGCCTGCGGCTGGAAGGGCAAGTCGGTGGGCGGTGCGGGCGTGTACGAGAAGCAGGCCCTGGTGCTGGTGAACCGCGGCGAGGCGCGTGGCGCCGAGGTGGTGACGCTGGCGCGCGCCATCCAGGAGAGCGTCTACGGGCGCTTCGGCATCCGGCTCGAGCCCGAGCCCATCGTGCTCTGAGCTGCGCTTCGCCGCACTAACCGAGCAATTGGTGGCGCTGCAGGGTGGCGGCGCTGGCCGTCAGCTGCTGCAGCAGGGTCTCGGTGAGCTGGCGCAGGCCGGCCTGGTCGGTGGCACCCTGCTTGGCCGCCAACTCCAGCGCCAGCGCCGGCGCGGCGGCAAAGCGCAGGCCCAGATTGGCGGCCGCACCCTTGATGCTGTGGGCCGACTGGTAGAGCGCCTCGGCGCTGCCGCTCTCGAGCGCCGCGCGCAGCGCCGCCTCGAACTTCGGCACGCTGCCCAGGAAGGTGCGGAACAGATGCTGCAGCGTGGCGTCCGACAGGCTTTGGCGCAGCGTGCTGATGGCGGCCATGTCGATGTCGACGCCGGCGGCCTCGGGCCTTGGCGCTTGGGCGCTGGCCGCCGCATCCCCCGCCGCATCGCCCGCTGCATCACCCAGGAAGCGCGCCAGCGCCTCCATGCTGACCGGCTTGGCCAGGAAGCCGTCCATGCCCGAGGCGATCGCGCGCTGGCGCGATTCCTCGAAGGCGTCGGCCGAGAGCGCGACGATGCGCACATCGCATTTGGGCGCCGGCAGGCCACGCATCAGGCGCGCCGCCTGGAAGCCGTCCATCATCGGCGTGTGCAGGTCCATCAGCACCAGATCGAAGTCCTGCGCGCGCAGCTGCTGCAGCGCGTCGAAGCCGTTCTCGCAGAACTCGGCGCGGTGGCCCAGGCGGCTCAGCACCGCCTCCAGGAAGGCGCGGTTGGTGGCGTTGTCTTCCGATACCAGGATGTGCAGCGGGCGCGGCGCTTGCGCGGGCTGGGCCGGCGCGGCGGTGGCTGCGGATGCCGGCAGCGGCGCCGCGCAGGCCGGCAGGCGCAGCTCCAGCGTGAACACCGAACCCAGGCCCAGGCTGCTGCTGACGTGGATGTCGCCCCCCATGGCGCGCGCCAGATTGCGCGAAATCTCCAGCCCCAGGCCGGCGCCGCCGAAGCGGCGCGAGCGCTTGGCATCGCCCTGGCTGAAGCGCTGGAACAGCCGCGCCTGGGTGCCGGCGTCCATGCCGATGCCGGTGTCGCTGACCTCGAAGCGCAGCAGCTCAAGGCCCAGCGCATCGACCTCGCGGCTCAGGCGCAGGCCGACGCGGCCGCGCTCGGAAAACTTGATGGCGTTGCTGATCAGGTTCAGGAGGATCTGGCGCAGCCGGGTCGGGTCGGCCAGCACCCAGTCCGGCAGCCCGGAGCCGATCTGCAGCGTCAGTTCCAGCCCCTTGGCGCGCGCCTGCGGGGCGCTAAGCTCCTCCAGCTCGCGCAGCAGCGCCGCCAGGCGGATCGGCTCGGGCTGGATGCTGAGCTCGCCGGCCTCCATCTTGGAGACGTCGAGGATGTCGTTCAGCACCGCCAGCAAATGCTTGGCGGAGTCCTGTGCCGCCTGCAGATGGGCTTGCTGCGGCGCGCTCAGCCGCGAATCGCGCAGCAGGCCCAGCATGCCCAGCAGGCCATGCATGGGCGTGCGCAGCTCATGGCTCATGTTGGCCAGGAAGGCGCTCTTGGCGCGGCTGCCGGCCTCGGCCTGGCGCTGCGCCGACTGCAGATGCTCGGCCAGCGTCTCCTGTTCATGGGCGTAATGGTCCAGGCGCCGGAACTGCCGCACGATCACCCAGGCGAAGCCCAGCGTCAGCCCGCATTGCAGCAGGGTCAGCCAGAGGCTCAGCCGGCTCTGGTCCTGCACCATCTGGTTGCGCTCGGTGACCTGGGCCGCCACATGGTGCGAGGCGGTCAGCGAGAGTTCACGGATCGGCGCGGCCAGCAGCTCCATGCGCGCCTGCACCTCGTGCAGCTGCTCGGCATGCTCGCGCACATAGCGGGCGTTGAGCGGCAGCTTGTCGGCCCAGTCGACGAACTGCAGGCTGCGCTCCACGGTGGCGCGGTAATGCGGATGGTTGGCCAGCACCTTGGTGGCATGTTCGCCCTCGATCAGCTTGAGGCGGCTGACGAAGATCTCGTAGCGCTGCTCGACCTGCTCCGGGTCCACCGTGGGCGCGGCGCTGGCGGCCTGCTCCAGCAACAGGCGCAGGCGCAGGAATTCCACCTCGTACTGGAACAGGCTCCAGACCAGGTAATCGTCCTGGTAGCGGTGCGTGGCGTTGAGCAGCTCGTACTGGCGCGTCTGCAGCAGGCCCACGGCCGCGAAGGCCAGCGCCAGCAGGCCGCCCATGGCGGCCAGCAGGAGGCGCCAGCGGCGGCGCTGGGGAGTGGCCGCCTTCACCTAGCGTACTTCCAGGGCTTTGAGCTGCCAGGCCGAGCGGCTGTAGTAGATGCTGTTGCGCAGCACCGGCTCGACATCGAAGGGGTAGATGATGAACAGCGGCCCCTTGTCGCGTAGCGACATGGGCTCGCCGTCCATCAGGCGAGCCACGATCACAGCGTAGCGCCGGGCATCGTCCATCGGGATGCTGACGCGGTAGTCGTTGAGCGCGATCGCCTCGATCTGCTTGCCCTGCGCGCCCGCCGCCGCCAGCACATCGCGCAGCAGGGGGCCGGTGAACTTGTGCGCCGCCGGGTACCAGGGCGTCTTGGTCGTGAAGCTGTGCTGGGGCAGGCGCTCCAGCATGGCCATGTCGAACAGCGCGCGGCCGTCCCGGTTGGGTTGCTGCAGCGTGCCCGCGATGCTCAGCACCACCGGCCCGCTGGGCGCATCCAGCGCCCAGACGGGCAGGCACAGCGAGGCCGCCAGGGTCAACAGCGCGCGCCGCACGAGGCTCACGCCTTGTCGTCGTGCTTGAGCTGGGGCAGGGCGCTGGCCGAGCCGGGCGCCAGCAGGCCGACCTGGGCATAGGTGGCCAGCTTGGCGCGCGTGTCGACGATGTCGAGGTTGCGCATGGTCAGCTGGCCGATGCGGTCGGCCGGCGAGAACGGCGCGTCCTCGACCTTCTCCATCGAAAGCCGCTCGGGCTGGTAGGTCAGGTTGGGGCTGCGCGTGTCCAGCAGCGAGTAGTCGTTGCCGCGGCGCAGCTCCAGCACCACCTCGCCGGTGACGGCGCGCGCCACCCAGCGCTGCGCGGCCTCGCGCAGCATGATGGCCTGCGGGTCGAACCAGCGGCCCTGGTAGAGCAGGCGGCCGAGCTTGCGGCCGCTCTCGCGGTACTGCTCGATGGTGTCCTCGTTGTGGATGCCGGTCACCAGGCGCTCGTAGGCGATGAAGAGCAGGGCCAGGCCGGGCGCCTCGTAGATGCCGCGGCTCTTGGCCTCGATGATGCGGTTCTCGATCTGGTCGCTCATGCCCAGGCCATGGCGGCCGCCGATGCGGTTGGCTTCCAGCAGCAGGGCCACCGGGTCGCTGTACTCGACGCCGTTGAGCGCGACCGGCATGCCCTCCTCGAAGCGCACCGAGACCTCCTCGGCCTTGATCGCCACGTCCTCGCGCCAGAAGGCCACGCCCATGATGGGGTTGACGATCTTGATGCCCGAGTTGAGGTGCTCCAGGTCCTTGGCCTCGTGGGTGGCGCCCAGCAGGTTGGAATCGGTGGAGTAGGCCTTCTCGGCCGACATCTTGTAGCCGAAGCCGGCCTTGCTCATGAAGGCCGACATCTCGGCGCGGCCGCCCAGCTCGTCGATGAAGGTCTGGTCCAGCCAGGGCTTGTAGATCTTCAGCGCCGGGTTGGTGAGCAGGCCGTAGCGGTAGAAGCGCTCGATGTCGTTGCCCTTGAAGGTCGAGCCATCGCCCCAGATGTTGACATCGTCTTCCTTCATCGCAGCCACCAGCATGGTGCCGGTGACGGCACGGCCGATCGGCGTGGTGTTGAAGTAGGTCACGCCGGCGGTGCTGATGTGGAAGGCGCCGCTTTGCAGGGCGGCGATGCCCTCATGCACCAGCTGGGCGCGGCAGTCCACCAGCACCGCCTTCTCGGCACCGTACTGCATGGCCTTGCGCGGGATCTCGTCGTAGTCCGGCTCGTCGGGCTGGCCCAGATTGGCGGTGTAGGCATAGGGGATGGCGCCCTTGTTGCGCATCCAGTGCAGGGCCGCGCTGGTGTCCAGGCCGCCGGAGAAGGCGATACCGACCTTCTGGCCGGCGGGGATGTGCTGAAGAATGGTTGACATGGGGGGCTCGGGGAAAAGCTCGGAAGGAGGCCGCGACATGGGCCCTGCTGGGCGCGTATTTTCTGTCAAATTTGAAATCACCCGGCCGCTGCGCTCGGCCGGGCGTGTCGCTGCTGAGACAGGCAGGGCGCGCGCGGCCGTGGAAGATGCGCACAAACAGGAGACAAACCCCCATGAGCGCAGAGACCGCAAGTCCCCAGAAGATCGCCCAGCGCAGCCATTGGCCAAAGCGCCTGCCCCTGGAGCTGGAGATCCCCGAGACCTCGCTGTGGTTCAACCTCGAGGTGGCGGCGCAACGCTATCCGCACAAACCGGCCACGCTGTATTGCGGCGCGGTCAAGAGCTACCGCGAGCTGCATGACGAAGCCCTGGCCCTGGCCGGCTGGCTGCAGGCGCAAGGGGTGGGGGCGGGCGACCGCGTGGCCCTCTTCATGCAGAACTGCCCGCAGTTCCTGGTCGCCTTCTACGCGGTCAACCGCGCCAACGCGGTGGTGGTGCCGGTGAATCCGATGAACCGCGCCGAGGAGTTCGGCCACTACATCACCGATCCCCAGACCAAGCTGGTGATCTGCAGCGCCGACCTGGTGGACGTGGTGGCGGCGGCCAACGCCGCCCTGCCGCCCGAGCGTCGCCTGCCGGCCATGCTGGTCACCCGTTATGCCGATGCCCTGCCGGCGGACGGGCCGGCCGCCGACATGCCGGAGGCGATGCGCCAATGGCTGATGACCGACCCGGCCCTGCCGGCTGGCGTGGTGCGCTGGCCGCAGGCGCTGGCCGCCGGCCTGCAGCCTGGCCCGCATCAGGCGAAATCCGACGATCTGGCCCTGCTGCCCTATACCTCGGGCACCACCGGCCTGCCCAAGGGCTGCATGCACAGCAACCGCACGCTGATGGCCAACACCTGCGGCGGCGGCCAATGGGGCTATGCCTCGGCCGAGGCGATCTGCCTGGCGGTGGTGCCGATGTTCCACATCACCGGCCTGCTCTACGGCGTGCTGGGCCCGGTGTTCCTGGGCATGAGCATCGTCATCATGCCGCGCTGGGAACGCGAGCTCGCCGGCCAGCTGATCTCGCGGCACAAGGTCACGCACTGGACCTGCATCCCGACCATGATCATCGACCTGTTCGGCAGCCCCAACTACCAGCGTTTCGACCTCTCCAGCCTGCGCTATCTGAGCGGTGGCGGCGCGGCGATGCCGCAGGCGGTGGCCGAGCGCCTGCAGCGCGAGTTCGGCCTCACCTTCGCCGAGGGCTATGGCCTCACCGAGACCGCCGCGCCCTCGCATGGCAACCCGCCCGAGCGCGCCAAGCTGCAATGCCTGGGCATACCGATCTTCGGCGTCGATTCGCGCATCATCGACCCGGTCACGCTGGAGGAGCTGCCGATCGGCGAGGTGGGCGAGATCATCACCAGCGGCCCGATGGTGTTCAAGGGCTATTGGCACCAGCCCGAGGCCACGGCCGCCGCCTTCATCGAGCGCGAGGGCAAGCGCTTCTTCCGCACCGGCGATCTGGGGCGCATGGACGAGGAAGGCTATTTCTTCATCACCGACCGCCTCAAGCGCATGATCAACGCGAGCGGCTACAAGGTCTGGCCCTCCGAGGTGGAGCTGCTGCTCTACAAGAATCCCGCCGTGCAGGAGGCCTGCATCATCGCGGCGCGCGACGCCTATCGCGGCGAGACCGTCAAGGCGGTGGTGGTGCTGCGCGCCGAGGCCAGGGGCAAGACCACGCCCGAGGACATCATCGCCTGGTCGCGCGAGCATATGGCGGCCTACAAGGTGCCGCGCATCATCGAGTTCGCCGACAGCCTGCCCAAGTCGGGCTCGGGCAAGGTGATGTGGCGTTTGCTGCAGGAGCGCGAGCCTTCCTGAGTTTTTCTATCGCCGCCCTTGATCTTGATTAAGACGCCGGGCGGCGCATGCGGGTGCAATGCCGGCTGTTGAAATAGAAGCCCCGAGTGCCCTGACATGCCACTGTTCCGAGGCCGGCGCCTGCGCGTGCGGCGTGCCGCCGTGCCCACCGCGCGCCTGTCCCTGCTGCTGACCTCCCTGCCGCTGCTGGCCATGGCCGCCCTGGCCATGCTGCAGATGCCCGAGCAGGCCTGGGTCTGGGCCGCGCTGGCCCTGCCCGGCCTGGGCCTGAATGTGCGCGTGCACCAGCATTGGCAGCGCCATGCGGTGCGCCGCGTGATGCGCGAGCTCAACCAGGCTCAGCTGGCCGAGCAGGCGCGCCAGGCCCAGGCGGTGGCCGAGGCGGCCAACCGCGCCAAGACCGATTTCCTCTCGCGCATGAGCCATGAGCTGCGCACGCCGCTGAACGCGGTGCTGGGCTTTGCCCAGCTGCTGCGCGCCGAGCTGCCGCAGCAGCAGGGCACGCCGCATCGGCATCTGGACCATATCGAGCGCGCCGGCTGGCACCTCACCGAGCTGATCGACGACGTGCTGGACGTCTCGCGCATCGAGGCCGGGCGGGTGGCGCTGCGCGTCAGCGAGGTCTCGCTGCGCGCGGTGCTGGACGAGGCCTGGGAGATGAGCCTGCCGCTGGCGCTGGCGCGCGGCCTGCGCGCCGAGCCGCGCTTTCGCAGCAGTGCCGACCTGCGCGTGCAGGGCGATCCGGTGCGCCTGCGCCAGGTGGTGCTGAACCTGCTCAGCAATGCCATCAAGTACAACCGCGAGCAGGGCGAGCTGCGGATCGAGCTCGACGCGCCGGACGGCCGCGCCCGCATCACCGTCAGCGACACGGGCCTCGGGCTCAGTGCCGAGCAGCAAACGCATCTGTTCGAACCCTTCAACCGCCTGGGCCGCGAGCACAGCGCCATCCAGGGCACCGGCATCGGCCTGGCGTTGACGCGGCAGCTGCTGCAGATGATGGGCGGCGAGATCGCCGTGCAGAGCCGCCTGGGTGAGGGCAGCGCGTTCAGCGTGAGCCTGCCCCTGGCCGAGCCCGGTGCCGCGGCACTGTCGCGCGGGCGCGTGCTGTGCATCGAGGACAACGAGGTCAATATGCTGCTGGTGGAGCAGCTGCTGCTGGCCTGGCCCGATGTGGAACTGCTCAAGGCCGAGAGCGTCGCCGAGGGCCTGCGCCTGGCGCGCAGCTGCGCGCCCGATCTGATCCTGCTGGACATGCGCCTGCCCGATGGCAGCGGCGAGCAGCTGCTGCAGGCCCTGCGCGCCGACCCCGCCAGCGCCGGCCTGCGGGTGGTGGCGCTCTCGGCCAGCGCCGCGGCCGAGGATGCGCAGGCGGCGCGGGCGGCGGGTGCGCTCGACTACTGGACCAAGCCGCTCGACTTCGAGCGCTTTCGCCAGGATGTCAGCCGCCTGCTGTCAGGCGCGTAAATCCTGCCACTCCGGGTGGCGGCGCATGAAGGCATCGACATAGCTGCAGCTGGGCACGACCTTCAGGCCCTGCGCGCGCGCCCAGGCGAGGCCATGCGCGACCAGCTGCGCCGCCAGGCCGCGGCCCTCCAGCGCGCGCGGCACGCCGGTGTGGTGGAACACCACCTGGCCGGGGCGCAGCAGATAGTCCAGCTCGCAGCGCTGGCCGGGCAAGGGTTCGGCCCAGAACTGACGGGCCGCCGCGTCGTGCCGGATCTGCAGCGCCATCAGTCCACCTTGGCGCCGGAGCGCTTCACCGCCTCGGCCCAGCGCGGCAGCTCGCGCTGCAACTGCGCCGTGAAGGCGTCCGGGCCGAGGAAGGCCGGGTCGGCGCCCTGGCTCACCATCTTGTTGCGGATCTCGGCCGTGTCCAGGGTCTGGCGGAAGGCCTCGCCCAGCTTCGCCACCACGTCCTTGGGCGTGCCAGCCGGCGCCAAGATGCCGTAGAAGCCCACCACCTCGAAGTCCTTCACACCGGCCTCGGCCATGGTGGGCACCTCCGGCAGGGCCGGGTTGCGCCTGGCACCGGTGACGGCCAGGGCGCGCACGCGCCCCTGCTTGGCGTAGCTGGCCGCCTGCGGGATCGATTCGGCCATGAACTGCACCTGGCCGCCCATCAGGTCGGTGAAGGCCGGGGCGCTGCCGCGGTAGGGGATGTGCACCATGAAGATGCCGGTGGCCTGCTTGAACATCTCGGGCACCAGGTGCGAGATGCCGCCGTTGCCGGCCGAGCCGTAGTTGAGCTTGCCGGGGTTCTTGCGCGCCAGCGCGATGAACTCGCCCAGGGTCTTGGCCTCGACCCCGGGGTGCACCACCATGGCCAGCGGCTGCTGGGCGGTGCGCGCCACCGGTGCGAAGTCCTTCAGCGTGCTGTAGCCCAGCTTGGCATAGAGCGCCGGGTTGATCACCATGGTGCCGGTATTGGCCAGCAGCAGGGTGTAGCCGTCGGCGGGCGACTTGGCCACGAATTCGGCCCCCACGCTGCCGCCCGCGCCGGCCTTGTAGTCCACGATCACCGGCTGGCCCAGCAGTGCCTGCAGGCGGTCGGTCATCAGGCGGGCATGGGCGTCCAGCGGCCCGCCGGCGGGGAAGCCGATGATGATCTTCACCGGCTTGTCGGGGAAGGCGGCCTGGGCACCGAGACTCAGCGCGAGCAGGGCCGCGGCGGCAATGGTTTTGTTGAGCGACATGGCGGGCTCCTTGTGGGCGTGGCCGCCATTGTGTGTCAAGACCTGGCCCTCAGCGCTTGGCCAACTGCTGCCAGAGATAGCTGTATTCCAGCGCCTGCAGGCTGGCGCGCTGCTCGTTGTCGGCCGCGCCGCCATGGCCGCCCTCGATGTTCTCGTAGTACAGCACCTCGTGGCCCAGCTCGCTCAGGCGCGCCACCATCTTGCGGGCGTGGCCCGGGTGCACGCGGTCGTCGCGCGTCGAGGTGGTGAACAGCGGCTTGGGGTAGGGCAGGCCGGGCTTGAGGTTCTGGTAGGGGCTGTAGGCGGAGATGAAGGCCCATTCGGCGGCCTGATCGGGGTCGCCGTACTCGGCCATCCAGGAGGCGCCGGCCAGCAGCTGGTGATAGCGGCGCATGTCGAGCAGCGGCACCTGGCAGACCACCGCATTGAAGAGCTCGGGCCGTTGCACAAAGCTCGCGCCGACCAGCAGGCCGCCATTGCTGCCGCCCATGATGCCCAGGTGCCGGGGGCTGGTGATGCGCCGGGCGATCAGGTCCTCGGCCACGGCGATGAAGTCGTCGAAGCTGCGCTGCTTGCCGGCCTTGATGGCGGCCTGGTGCCAGGCCGGGCCGAACTCGCCACCGCCGCGGATATTCGCCAGCACGAACACGCCGCCCTCGGCCAGCCAGGCGCGCCCGCGGCCGCCCGAGTAGCCGGGTTGCATGGAGATCTCGAAGCCGCCATAGCCATAGAGCAGGGTGGGGTTGCCGCCGTCGGCCCGGGCGCCGCTGGGCCAGACCACGAAATAGGGCACGCGGGTGCCGTCGCGGCTGCGGGCGAAATGCTGTTCGGCGCGCATGCCGTCGGCATCGAACTGCGGCTCGCGCTGCTTCAGCAGCTCGCGCGCGTCGCTCCCGGCGCTGGCGAGGTAGAGGGTGTCGGGGGTGAGGAAGTCGGCGTAATGGACGAAATAGGCGTCGGCCAGATCGTCATCAGCCAGCTCCTCATCGTGCAGGCTGGCCAGGCTCAGCGTGCCGGGGAAGGGGGCCTGGACCGGCCGCAGCCGGGGCGCGGCCGGGTCGGCAAAGCTCCATTCCTCCAGCCGGCTGGCGACGTTCTCGCTGATGTTCAGCAGCAGGTGCTGGCGCGTGGTGGTGTAGCCGGCCAGGGCGCGCGCCGGGCCGGGCGTGAAGAGCGCCTGGAACCGGCGCGCTCCGTTCAGAAAGGCCGCCGCATCGGTGAGCAGCAGCGAGCCGGCGGCAAAGGTCTGGCCGCCCACCGTCCAGTCGCTGCGCGGCTCCACCAGCAGGCGCGGGCCCCAGAAGCAGAGCTGCGCGTCGCTGGGCAGGTCCAGCGCCAGCAACTGGCCGTCCTGCAGCAGGAACTCGGTCTGGTGGTAGAAATCGATGGCGCGGGTGAAGAGGGTGCGCGCATGGCTGCGCTCGACATGCACCGATACCGCCACGTCGCTGCGCTCGCCCTCGAAGACGGTGCGGGCGGTGCTCAGCGGCGTGCCGCGCAGCCAGCGCTTGATGACGCGCGGATAGCCCGAATCGGTGAGGCTGCCGGGGCCGAAATCGGTGCCCACATAGACGTTGTCGGCGTCCGCCCATTCGATCTCGCTCTTGGCCTCGGGCAGCTCGAAGCCGCCGGCCACAAAGCGCTTGTCGACGGTATCGAATTCGCGCACCACGCTGGCATCCGCACCGCCGCGCGAGAGCGTCAGCAGGCAGCGCCGGTAGTCGGGCGCCAGGCCCTGGACGCCCTGGAAGACCCAGCTTTCCTGCTCGGCCGCGCCGAGCGCGTCGAGGTCCAGCACGGTCTCCCAGGCCGGCTCGGGCTTGCGGTACTCGGCCAGGCTGGTGCGGCGCCACAGGCCGCGCCTGTGCTGCTCGTCCTGCCAGAGGTTGTAGAGCCAGGGGCCCATGCGCATCACGCCGGGGATGCGGTCGCTGGCGTTGAGGATCGCCAGCAAGTCCCGGCGCAGGCGCGGGTAGCGCGGCGTGGCCTCGAGCTGCTGCTGCGTGCGGGCGTTGTGCGCACGCACCCAGTCCAGTGCGGCCGGCGCCAGCACCTCCTCGAGCCAGGCATGCGGGTCGGCGGGCGTGCTGTCGATGGCCATGGTGGCTTTATGCGCCCTAGGCAGTGGCCGCGCGCAGGCACAGCGGGCTGATCTCCACCGAGCCCTTCTCGGTGGAGACATAGACGGCGCCGTCCTGGATGCTGATCTGCAGCTGCATGCCGCGCTCGGCCAGCGCGGCCAGGGCCTGGCTCTGCTCGGCGGGGATCTGCCAGACCGCCAGCTTGGGCAGGCGGGTCAGCTTGTTCTCGATGCCGGCCCACCACACCGGCGTGCTGCTGGCATAGCTGATGACGGTGACGCGCTGCGCCTTGCCGCAGGCCTGGCGGATGCGGCGCTCGTCGGGCTGGCCCAGGTCGATCCAGTGCACTACCTCGCCGGTCAGGTCGCGCTGCCAGAGCTCGGGCTCGTCCACATCGGACAGCCCCTTGCTGAATTCCAGCTTGCCCTGCAGATCGTCGGCCGGAAGGTGCATGGCAAAGGCCAGCACGCGCTGCATCATGCGCTCGTCGGTTTCGGAAGGGTGGCGGGCGATGGTCAGGCCATGTTCACCATAGACATGGCGGTCCATGTCGGAGATCTGCAGCGTGGCTTTGTAGATGGTGGCCTTGATTGCCATGGGGAATGCCGGATGAGGAAAGCTGCGGATTATCCTTGGCCGCGCCTCGTGGCATGATTGCCGCCTTTGCCCACGCTAGAGTTCTGCCATGAAACGACTGCTTCTCTCCGTCTGCCTCGCCGCCCTCGTGCCCGTCCTGGCGCAGGCCCAGACGGTCAACCCCAACGCCAAGGTCGACCCCAAGAACAACAAGGTCAGCAAACCGGTCGTGGAGAAGCCCAAGCAGGTGCTGATGACGCGCGACGAGCTGCGTGCCTGCATGAAGTCCCAGGCCGCCAACGACGAAGAGGCCAAGGCGATCAAGGTCGTCGAGGCCGAGCAGAAGGCCGAGCGCGAAGCCCTGCTGGCGGCCAAGAACGAGTTCCCCAAGCGCGAGGAAGCGCTGTCCGCCAATGTCAACGCCATCAAGGCCGAGCAGGACGCGCTGCTGAAGATGCATGCCGACATCACCGCGCAGGCCTCCAAGCTGGAGAAGGCCGAGCTCAAGGCCAAGCAGGACGAGTACATGGCCAAGGCGAATGCCTTGAACGAGCGCATCGAGGCGCACAACAAGTCCAAGGACGCCTATCTGGCCGAGCGCAAGAGCTTCGACACCAAGGTCGAGGCCCACAACAAGGCCAAGGACGAGCTGTCCACCCGTGTCGACAACTACTTCGACAAGCACGACGAGTGGAAGAAGTCCTGCGCCAACAAGGCCTATGACGAGGCGGACGAGATCGCCATCAAGAAGGAAATGAAGTAAGTCGCGAGCGCGGGCTTGCAGCTCGCACAGACAACGGCGCCGCCCCCACCCGGGGCAGGCGCCGTTTTTACAATCAACGGCGCCATCACCGGACCTGCCATGACGACAAGCAACCCTCTGCTGCAAACCTGGAACACTCCCTACGGCCTGCCCCCCTTCGCGCAGATCGAGGCGGCGCATTTCGCCCCCGCCTTCGAGGCCGCGCTGCGATCGCATCGCGCCGAGCTCGACGCCATCGCCGCGCAAGCGCAGGCGCCCAGCTTTGCCAACACCCTGGCGGCCTTTGACCGCAGCGGCCGCCTGCTGGCGGCGCTGGAACATGCGTTCTACACCCTGTCGGCCTCGGCCACCTCGCCGGAGCTGCAGGCCGCCCAGCGCGCCCTGGCCGCACCGCTGGCGGCGCACAACAGCGCCGTCTACATGCATGCCGGGCTGTTCCGGCGCGTCGATGCGCTCTACCAGCAGCGTGCCGCGCTGGGCCTGAGCCCCGAGCAGCTGCGCCTGCTGGAGCGCGTGCACCTGGACTTCGTGCGCGCGGGCGCCCGGCTGGCCCCAGCCGAGCAACAGCGCTATGCCCAGGTGATGGAGCGCCTGGCCGAGCTCAACACCCAGTTCGCGCAGAACGTGCTGGCCGACGAGAACGGCTACCAGCTGCTGCTGCGCAGCGAGGCCGAGCTGGCCGGCCTGCCCGACTTCGTGCGCGCCAGCGCCAGCCAGGCGGCGCTGGACCGCGGCCTCGATGCGGGCCTGTACGCGATCACGCTGTCGCGCTCGCTGATCGTGCCCTTCCTCAGCTTCAGCGAGCGGCGCGACCTGCGCGAGCAGGCCTGGCGCGCCTGGACCAGCCGCGGCGAGAACGACGGCGCCACCGACAACCGCGCCATCGCGCGCGAGATCCTGAGCCTGCGCAACGAGCAGGCGCGCCTGCATGGCCATGCCTGCTATGCCGACTACGCGCTGGCCGACACCATGGCCGGCAGCCGCGCCGCGGTGCAGGGCCTGCTGGACCAGGTGTGGGAGCCTGCCAAGGCGGCGGCCCAGCGCGAGCGCGAGCTGCTGGAGGGCGAGATGGCGGCGCTGGGCCATGCCCATGGCCTGGAAGCCTGGGACTGGCGCTACTACGCCGAGAAGGTGCGCCAGGTGCGCTACGAGCTGGACGATGCCCAGGTCAAGCCCTTCTTCGCGCTGGATGCAATGGTGCAGGCGCTGTTCGATTGCGCCCAGCGCCTGTTCGGCCTGCGCTTCGTGCACCAGCCCGAGGTGGTGGCCTACCACCCGGACGTGCGGGTCTACGAGGTGCAGAACGCCGCCGGCGAACTGCGCGGCGTGTTCCTGCACGACAACTTCGCGCGCCCCACCAAGCGCAGCGGCGCCTGGATGAATGCGCTGCGCTGGCAGGCGCGCAATCTGCAGGGCGAGGGCAGCCGCACCCTGCCCATCATCCTGAACAACAACAACTTCGCCAAGGGCGCGGCCGGCGAGCCCACGCTGCTGAGCTTTGACGACGTGCGCACGCTGTTCCACGAGTTCGGCCATGGCCTGCACGGCCTGCTGTCGGACGTGGAGTTCGAGCGCCTCTCCGGCACCCAGGTGTTGCGCGACTTTGTCGAGCTGCCCTCGCAGATCTTCGAGCATTGGATGGCCGAGCCCGAGGTGCTGAAGAAGCATGCGCGTCATGTCAAGAGCGGCGAGGCCATCCCCGATGCGCTGCTGGCCAAGCTCAAGGCGGCCGAGCATTTCAACCAGGGCTACGAGACGGTGCGCTATTGCGCCTCCGCCATCGTCGACCTGGCCGCCCATTCGCTCGGCGGCGCCGAGGGGCCGGACATCACGGCCTTCGAGGCCGAGACCATGCGTGCGGCCGGCCTGCCGGCCGCGATCGGCATGAACCACCGCCTGGCGCATTTCCAGCATCTGTTCTCCAGCAGCGGCTATGCGGCCGGCTACTACGTCTACCTCTGGGCCGAGGTGCTGGACTGCGACGGCTTCGAGGCCTTTGTCGAGGCCGGCAGCGCCTTCGACGCCGGGGTGGCGCAGCGCCTGGTCGACTGCATACTCTCGGTGGGCAACAGCCGCGAACCGGGCGCAGCCTTCCGCGCCTTCCGTGGCCGCGATGCGGTGGTGCAGCCGATGCTGCGCGCGCGCGGGCTGATCCCGGCCTGAACCGAGCAGAGGAGCGCAATATGCATGTAGGCATCCTGACCGGCGGTGGCGATTGCCCGGGCCTGAACGCGGTGATACGCGCCGTCAGCCTGGCGCTGATGCATGGCTGCGGCGCGCGCGTGAGCGGTATCGAGCGCGGCTTCCTGGGGCTGCTGGAGGGGCGCAGCCGGCCGCTGGACGAGGCCGCGGTGCGCGGCATCGTCAATGTGGGCGGCACCCTGCTGGGCACGCACAACCGTGCCGATCCGTTTCACTACTTCGGCGCCAATGGCAGCGATTGCTCCGGCCGCGCGCTCGACTTCCTGGGCCGGCAGGGCATCGACAGCCTGGTGGTGGTGGGCGGCGACGGCACCATGACGATTGCCGAGCGTTTTGCGCGCCTGGGCGTGCCGGTGGTGGGCGTGCCCAAGACCATCGACAACGACCTGGCGCTGAACGAGCGCAGCTTCGGCTTCGATTCCGCGGTGGCGGTGGTGGCCGAGGCGCTGGGCCGGCTGGAGACCACCGCGCGCAGCCATGGCCGGGTGATGATTCTGGAGACCATGGGGCGCTACGCCGGCTGGATCGCGCTGGAGGGTGGCCTGGCCGGCGGTGCCGATGCCATCCTGCTGCCCGAGCTGCCCTACAACACCGAGCGCGTGGCCGCCTTCTGCCGCCAGCGCATGGCCGAGCAGGGCTATGCGCTGCTGTGCGTGGCCGAGGGCGCCAAGCCCGAGGGCGGCGAGTTCAGCGTGCAGCAATACCTGGAGGCAAGCCCTGACCCCATCCGCCTGGGCGGCATCGGCCAGCGCCTGATGCACGAGCTCGAGCCCCTGCTGGGGGCCGAGACCGAGCTGCGCTACACCTTGCTGGGCCATCTGCAGCGCGGCGGCCATCCCACCGCCTTCGACCGTGTGCTGGCCACGCGCTTCGGCGTGGCCGCTGCCGAGCTGGTGATGCGGGGGCAGTTCGGCCGCATGGTGGCGCTGCAGGGCAACCAATGCACGTCCGTGCCGCTGGGCGATGTGGCGGGCCGGGCCCGCCAGGTGGGCCTGGACGACGAGCTGCTGCTGCGCGCACGCAGCCTCGGCATCTGCCTGGGCTAATTTGCCTTCGCGGAGAGGTCTAGGGTTTACCCGTTCATCCCGGCCAAGCGCAATTCATCCTCCCAGGCCGTGCCTTGGTCGCATGTGGCTGGAGCCTAGGGTTTGCCCCAGGCACATTTCAGTCCATGCCGCGGGCGCAGCCCGCCACCCAAGGAGGCTGAGATGAGCGCAACAACCAACACCGTTTACTGCTACGACCGCTACGACCGCGTCAAGAGCCTGGCCCTGGTGCTGGGCGTGGTGACAGGTCTTGCCAGTGGCGTGCTGATGATGGGCACGGTGCAGGCCGATGTCGGCAGCCATGTCGAGACCCTGCCGCGCGTGGTGATCACCGGCACCAGCCAGGCCGAGCAGGGCGTGGCGCAGCTGCCGCGCGTGGTCATCGAAGGCAAGCGCCAGGATGCGGCGGATGCACAGCAGTTAGCCCTGGCCAACCCCACGGCGGCAGCGCGCTGATGAAACCTTGCCTATGATCCAGCCCATCTTGTTGGGATGGATGGCATGAGCGACACGGCACATCGAACCGCACTCGTCACCGGTGCCGGCACCGGCATCGGCCGCGCCGCGGCACTGGCCCTGCTGGGCGCCGGTTACCGCGTCGCCCTGGTGGGCCGGCGCGTGGCGCCGCTGGAGGAAACCGCCGGTCTGGCGGTGGCAAAGGCGCGCGCGCTGGTGCTGCCGGCCGACGTCAGCGACCCGGAGGCGGTGCAGGCGCTGTTTGCACGCGTCAAGGCCGAGTTCGGCCGCCTCGACCTGCTCTTCAACAATGCCGGCATCAGCGCCCCGGCGCTGCCGGTGGACCAACTCAGCGCGGCGCAATGGCAGGCGGTGGTGAACGTCAATCTGAACGCCTGCTTCTACTGCGCCCAGGCCGCGTTTGCGCTGATGAAGTCGCAGTCGCCGCGCGGTGGCCGCATCATCAACAACGGCTCGGTCTCGGCGCATGCGCCGCGGCCCAACTCCGCGCCCTATACCGCGACCAAGCATGCCATCAGCGGCCTGACCAAGGCGCTGGCGCTGGACGGGCGCGCCTTCGACATCGCCTGCGGCCAGATCGACATCGGCAATGCCCTCACCGAGATGGCCATGCCGATGACGCGCGGCGTGCCGCAGGCCAATGGCAGCCTGATGGCCGAGGCCACCATGGACGTGGCCCATGCCGCCAGTGCGGTGCTCTATATGGCCGGCCTGCCGCTCTCGGCCAATGTGCTGAACATGACCGTGATGGCCACCAACATGCCCTTCGTGGGGCGTGGCTGAATTGAATTGACCGAGAGAGGAATGCCTTGATCTCTGCTGTGTTGTCCCTTGTCGCCCGCCTGATCTTCACGGTCTTCACCGTGCTGCTGGTGCTGGGCCTGATGGCCGTGGCCCTGGTGACGGTGCTGGGCCTGGTGCTCTGGAGCCTGCTGCGCGGCCGCAAACCGGTGGTCGATCTGTCCGGCTTTGCGCGCGCGCGCCAGTTCCGTCCGGGTGGCGCCGCGCGTGCCCGGCCCGCGGGCGAGGTGGTGGACGTGGAGGCACGCGAGGTGCCCGCCGTGACGCCGCGGCTCGAGTAGGGCCGCTTACCAGCGCTTGCTGCTCAGCTCCTGCAGGATCTCGCCATAGATGCGGTAGCGCGAGGGGCTGATCAGCCCAGCGTCCACTGCGTCGCGCACGCCGCAGCCGGGCTCGTGCATATGGGTGCAGTTGTAGAAGCGGCAATGGTCCGCATGCTTCTTCAGGTCGGGCATCAGCAGCGGCAGCTGCATGGGCTCGATCTGCCTGAGGCCGAATTCCTGGAAGCCGGGTGAATCGATCAGCGCCGTCTGGCGCCGCTCGTCCATCCAGTACCACTGCGTGGTGGTGGTGGTGTGGCGGCCCGAGTTCAGTGCCACCGAGATATCGCCCACCTGGGCGGCGGCATTGGGAATCAGCAGATTGATCAGCGTGCTCTTGCCAGTGCCGCTGGGCCCCAGCACAAAGCTGCGCTTGCCTTCCAGCCAGGGCGCCAGCAGGGCGCGCGAGGCCAGCGGGTCGGCCTTTAGCGCCACCTCCAGCACCTCGATGCCCATGTCGCGGTAGGGCTGCAGGCGCGCGCGCTGGGTGGCGGCGCCGGGCAGGTCGGTCTTGTTGAGCGCGATGGTGGCGGCGATGCCGGCGCTCTCGGCCGCAATCAGCGCGCGCGTCAGCTGCGACTCGCTGAACACCGGCTCCACCGCCACCAGCACCAGCAGCTGGTCCAGATTGGCGGCAAAGCTCTTGGTCTTCCATTCGTCCTGGCGGAACAGCAGGTTGCGGCGCGGCTCCACCGCTTCCACCACGCCCTCGTCGCTGCTCACCTCGGCCCAGCGCACCATGTCGCCGACCACGCAATCGCTCTTCTTGCCGCGCGGGTGGCAGACCCGCCGCCGGCCCTCGCTGTCCTCGATGATGTAGTGGCGACCATGGCCGCGCACCACCAGGCCGAGATCGAGCGTGGCGAACTTGGCCGTCATGCGGCGCTGGCTTCCGGCAGCGCGCTCACCTGCGCCGCGCAAATGAAATCGTTGGGGGTCAGGCCCTGCGCGCTATGGGTGCTGAAGCTCACCGTGCAGACGCCGTAGCTGATCATCAGCTCGGGATGGTGGTCCTGCGCGTGGGCGATCTCGGCCACCGCGTTGACGAAGGCCATCACCTGGTAGAAGTTCTCGAACTCGAAGCGGAGGGCTATCAGCTTGGCCTCGGGGTCGGGCAACCAGCCGGGCACCTGGGCCAGCCAGTCGGGCAGTTGTTCGGCGGCGAGGGCCTCGCGCTGGGGCGTGCATTGGGCGAGCAGCAGGTTCATTTCAGGATCGCAGCGAGGCGTTCGCTGGCAGGGGGATGGGAGTAATAGAAGCGCGCATAGACCGGGTCGGGCGTGAGCGTGCCGGCATTGTCCTCGTGCAGCTTCAAGAGGGCGGCGGCCAGGTCCGCACCGCTGGCCTGGGCGCAGGCATAGGCATCGGCCTGGAACTCGTGCTTGCGCGAGATCAGGGCCGAGAGCGGCGTGAAGAAGAAGCCGAACACCGGCAGCACCAGCATGAAGAGCAGCAGCGCCAGCGCGTCATTGGGGGCGGCCATATTGGGCTGCACGCTGAAGGCCAGGTAGAAGCCGGTCTGGCGGCTCAGCCAGCCGAGCAGGCCGAAGGCCAGCAGGCTCAGCGCAAACAGGCTCAGCATGCGCTTGAGCACATGCTTGTGCTTGAAGTGGCCCAACTCGTGCGCCAGCACCGCCTCCACCTCGGGGCCGTTCAGGCGCGCCAGCAGGGTGTCGAAGAACACCACGCGCTTGGCCGCGCCGATGCCGGTGAAATAGGCATTGCCATGCGCGGAGCGCCGGCTGCCGTCCATCACGAACAGGCCCTTGGCGGCGAAGCCGCAGCGCGCCATCAGGGCTTCCACGCGCTCGCGCAGACCGGCATCGGCCAGCGGCTCGAACTTGTTGAACAGCGGCGCGATCACGGTCGGGTAGAGCACCATGATGAGCAGGTTGAAGCCCACCCAGGCACCCCAGGCCCACAGCCACCAGGCCGCCCCCGCGGCGCCCATCAGCCACAGGATCAGCGCCGCAATCGGCAGGCCGATCAGGGCGCCGACCAGGGCGCCCTTGAGCGCATCGAGCACATAGAGCTTGAGCGTGGTGCGGTTGAAGCCGAAGCGCTGCTCCAGCCGGAAGGTGTTGTAGAGCTCCCAGGGCAGCTCGATCAGCGCGCCGATCAGCGTGAAGGCCACCAGCAAGCCGAGCTGGTAGGCCATCGCGCCGAAGCGCGCAAACAGCGCATCCTGCAGTGCCAGGTTCAGCGCGTCGAGCCCGCCCAGCAGCGTCCAGGCGATCAGCACGGCGGCACCGAAGGCCATGTTGAGGATGCCGAAACGGCTGCGTGCCACCGTGTAGTCGGCGGCCTTCTGGTGGGCGGCCAGGGGCACGGTGGCGGCGAAGGCGGCGGGCACCGCCTCGCGGTGCGCCATCACGTGGCGGATCTGGCGCGTCGCCAGCCACAGCCGCAGCGCCAGCGAGAGCAGCAGGGCGATGGCAAAGGCGATGCTCAGGGCTGCGGGGGAGAGTGCGGGAAGAAACGTCGGCTGCATGGGCCGCAAGTGTAGGCCTGCGACAATAGTGGCGACGAACGTACTGGAACCGACGCATGACCGAGAACACGAGCCCCGTGGCCACCCTGGCAACGCATGAGCAGAACCTGATCTGGATCGATCTTGAAATGACCGGCCTCTACCCGGACAGGGACCGCATCATCGAGGTGGCGGTGGTGGTGACCGACGCCCAGCTGACGGTGCGCGTCGAAGGCCCGGTGTTCGCCATCCATCAGAGCGACGAGACCCTGGACAAGATGGATGCCTGGAACAAGGGCACCCATGGCAAGAGCGGCCTGATCGATCGCGTCAAGGCCTCGACGGTGAGCGAGGAAGAAGCGGCCGCCAAGACCATCGAATTCCTGAAGGCCTATGTTCCGGCCGGCAAGTCGCCGATGTGCGGCAACAGCATCTGCCAGGACCGCCGCTTCCTTGCCAACTACATGCCCTCGCTGGAAGACTTCTTCCACTACCGCAATCTCGATGTCTCGACGCTGAAGGAACTGGCGCGGCGCTGGAAGCCCGGCATCATCGAAGGTTTCAAGAAGGCCCAGGCGCATACCGCGCTGGCCGACATCCATGAGTCCATCGACGAGCTGGCCTATTACCGCACGCATTTCCTGAGCCTCTGAAGCCTCGGCCATGAGCAGCACGCGCCGCCCCGAGCAGCTCTGGGCGGCTTTTGACTTCCCGCGCCATCCGCTTGCCCGCGAAGACGGCGAGCGCCTGCGTGGTGCCTTCTACGAGGCGCCGGCGCAGCGCTTGCTGGCGCACAGCCCGGGCGAGCTGGCCGGCGTGATCGCCCAGGCCCAGCAGGCCGCGCGCGCGGGTGCCTGGGTGCTGGGTGGGCTGCGCTACGAGGCCGCCGGCGCGCTCGACGCGGCCCTGGCCACGCGGGCAAGCGCGCAGCCGCTGGCCGAGTTCGCGATCTACCACCAGGCCCCGCAGCCTTGGCCGGCCGAGGCGGACTGCTTCACCGGCCCGCTGGGCTGGGCAGACGTGCAGGCCGACGCCGACGAGGCCGTGCAGATCGAACGGGTGCGCGAGTGGATCCGCGCCGGCGACTGCTACCAGATCAACCTGACCACGCGGCTGCACGCGGCACTGCCGGCGGACCTCGATCCGGCGCGGCTCTTCCTGGCCCTGCATGCGCAGCAGCCGGGCGGCTTCTCGCTGTTCCTGCGCAGCGCCGGTGTGGCCAGCGTCTCGCCCGAGCTGTTCTTCGACTGGCGCCCGCTACCCGAGAGCCAGCGCAGCTGGCTGCTCGCCGCCCAGCCCATGAAGGGCACGGCGCCGCGCGGCAACGATGTGGTGGAGGACGAGGCCGCGCAAGCCTATCTGCGCACCAGCGAGAAGGAACGCGCCGAGAACCTGATGATCGTGGACCTGCTGCGCAATGACCTGGGCCGCGTGGCGGCGCTGGGCTCGGTGCGCGTGCCGCGCCTGTTCGAGCTGCATGCCCTGCCCACGGTCTGGCAGATGACCTCCACCGTCACGGCGGTGAGCCGCCCCGGGCTGAGCCTGGCCGAGGTGTTCGCGGCCCTGTTTCCCTGCGGTTCGGTTACCGGCGCGCCCAAGGTGCGGGCGATGCAGATCATCCGTGAGCTGGAGCCGGACGCGCGCGGCTGGTACTGCGGCGCGCTGGGCCTCATGCAGCCGGGCGGCGTGGCGACCTTCAATGTGCCGATACGCACCGTCGAGTGGCAGGGCGAGCGCCTGCAATGCGGCATCGGCAGCGCCATCACGCTGGACTCCGAGCCCGCCGCCGAGCTGGCCGAATGGCGCGCCAAGACGCGCTTTCTGCTGCGTGCCGAGGCACCCATCGCGGCGCTTGAAACGCTCAGGCTGGAGCAGGGCGCTTACCAACGCCTGCCCGGCCATCTGGCGCGGCTGCAGCGCACCGCCCAGCATTTCGGGCTCAGGCTCTCGCCGGCGCGCGTGCGCGAGGCCCTGCAGGCCCTGGCGGCGCAGCATGGCGAGGGCTGCTGGCGCGTGCGGCTGACGCTGGACGCGCAGGGCGCCATCCATGCCGAAGCGCTGGCCTACACGCCCAGCCCCTTGCCGCTGCGGCTGGCGCTGGCGCCCGAGCCCATCGCCAGCCTCGGCGCTGCGGCAGAATTCGTGCAACACAAGACCACGCGGCGCGAGCTCTATGAAGCCTGCGCACGCCACAAGCCGGCGGCAGCCTTCGACCTGCTGCTGTGGAACACCCAAGAGGAACTCACCGAGTGCAGCTTCGGCAATGTCGCACTCCAGATTGACGGCGAGTGGCTCACGCCCGCACGCGCATCCGGCCTGTTGCCGGGCGTGCTGCGCGAGGAGCTGCTGGCCCAGGGGCGCGTGCGCGAAGCACGCCTCCTAAAGAGCGACCTGGCAAGAGCCCAGGCGCTGGCCTTTTTCAACAGCCTGCGGGGCTGGTGCCCCGCCGAGCTGATCACGAGCTGAATTTTCCTTTTCAAGCATCCATGGCCACGTCCATCAAGAGCCGCCGCAAGGCGGCAGAACCCATTGCCGAGGCTGCTGTCGAAGCCAAGGTCCCCGCCAAGCCGGCGCGAAAGACTGCAAAGAAGGCAGCGGCGAAGAAACCCGCAAGCAAGCCGGCCGTGAGCAAGGCTGTCAGCGAGGTCGTGAGCGAGGTCGTCAGCGAGCCCAAGCCGGCGCGCAAGGCCGCGGCCAAGAAACCGGCGCTGAAGAAGACCAAGGCGGCCGCAGCGGCCAAGGTGGTGGAAGCCCCTGCGCCGGTCGAGCCCAAGGCCAAGCCGGCACGCAAGGCGGCGGCGCGCAGCAAGGCCAAGCCGGCTGAGGCAGTGGCAGCGCCGGCCGTGGTGGCTGCCGCCAAACCGGCGGCCCGCAAGAGGCCCGCCGCGCGCAAGACCAAGCCTGTTGTTGAAGCTCCACTGACGCCGCCGGTGCCACCGGCGTACAGCGTCCTGACGCTGGACCAGGGCCTGCAGCGCGGCCTGTTGCTGCAGCCTGGTGCCGATGCGCCCTCCGGGTTGGTGCTGGATGCGCAGCCGATGGAGCAGCAGTTGCAGCGCTTGCTGACGCTGGCCGCCGACGCCGGCCATGAGCTGCGCGTCGCCGACGAGGTCTGGCTGCAGCTGGCCCCGGGCCGCGATGCCGAGGCGCGCGTGCTGTGCCTGGAGGCCGCGTATCCGGACGGTCAGGGCCTGGCCACGCTGCTGCAGGCGCCCCTGCATGGTTTCCAGTGGGAGGCGGCGCTGTTCGCCGTCTGCGCCGGCCGCGCCCTGTTGGCCGACGATCTGGGTCTGTCGCAGCGCGCCCCCGCGCTGGCGGCCTGGCGTCTGGCCGCGTTGCAGTTCGGCCTCGGCCGGGGTCTGCTGGTGGCACCGGCCGAGCGCCACGCAGCCTGGCAGGCCGAGGCGCAACGCCTCCTGGGTGGCTGGCCGGCCGAGCTGCGCTTGCTGGCGCCCGCTGAGCTGCGCGGCGACGAAGCGGCGGACTGCCTGATCGTCGATGCGGTGCAGGAGCTCGCCGAGCTGGGCCCGCTGCCTGGCGTGCAGGCGCCCTGGCTGTGGCTGCTGGCCGATCGCGAACTGCTGGGTGAGCCCCAGCTGGATGCGCTGGCGGACTGGCTGGACGCGCAGCGCCGCGGCCCGCTGGCGCAATTGCGCGCGCTGGGCGCGGATGCCTCCAAGCGCCAGCAGCGCGAGGCCCTGCAGATGGTGATGCTGAGCCGCCGCAAGCGCGATCTGGGCCAGACCCTGCCGCTGTCGCTGGAACTGCCGCTCTGGGTGCAGGCCGATGGCGTGCGGCCCGATGCCGAGGCACTGGCGCAGAGCAGGCAGCTGCTGCAGCGCTGGCAGCGCCTGGGCTATCTGGCCCATGCCGAGCAGTTGCAACTGCTGCGCGCGGTGGCGCGCTTGCGCGAGGCGGCCGTCGGCCAGCCGGCTTGCGCGGCCAAGCTGCAAGCCATCGTGGCCCTGCTGCCGCAGATCATGCCGGCGCTGACGCAGAAGCTGGTGATCGCGGTGCAGCAGGATGCCGCCGCGGCCATGCTGGCCCAGGGGCTCGCCGAGCTGGGCTTGGCCGTGGCCAGCCTGCGCCGCGACCAGACGCCCGCGCAGCGCGCGGCCGAGCTGGCGCAATGGCAGGGCGAGCAGGGTCAGGTCTTGCTGGCGGTGGATGCGGCCTGCCCGGGCCTGGATCTGAGCGCCGCCGGCGTGGCGCTGCTCTTGCATGCCGATCTGCCCTGGAATCCCGCACAGCGGGCCGAGCGCGTGGCCCGCGTGGCCGGCGGCAGCCGTGGCCTGCTGAGCTGGCAGCTGCTGGTGCCGGGCAGCCTGGATGCCGGCCTGCTGGCCGCGCATGAGGGCCAGGCCGCGCTGCCGGCGGCGCAGCTGGACTTCGAGCCCATGGCCCAGCCCTTCCTCGAAGGCGCGGCGCTGCAGCGCTTCATGGCTGCGCTGCAGCTGGCCCTAGCCGCGCAGACGTAGGGCCTTCAGCAGGGCGGCGACGTCCGCGTCGGGGCGTGCCGCCACCTTGTAATAGCAGGCGCCGTCGGCGGTGCGCTCGAACAGGCGCATGTTGACGAGTTCGCGCCGCAAGGTGCAATGGTCGCCAAAGCTGTGGCGCGATTTCAGGATCTCGTTGACCTCGCGCTCGGTGTAGGGGCGCTTGGCATCGAAATGCATCCACAAGCCCCACATGGCATGGCGCTGCACGCTGTACTTGGTGGGCCAGCGCGCCAGCAGGCCCTGTTCGTCGAACTGGCGCAAGGCGCGGTCGGCCGTTTCGCTCAGGCCAGGCAGGCGCGGGCCATGGGCCGGCTGGGCGCGCTGGCGTGCGGGCAGCGTCGCCTGGCCATGGCTGCCGCTCGGCTGGGCGGCATGGCTGGCCTTCAGTGCCTGCAGATTGCGATGGCCGGCGGCGCGCGCCAGCATATTCATCAGCGTCAGGTGGCTGGGCGCTTCGGCCGCGCTCTCGGCATGGGCTTGCAGCTGGCTGCGCAGCGTCTTGGCGAAGGCCGAAAGGTCCTGCACGGCGCAGGGGATTGCATCACGGGGCATGGATGTCTCACTCCAATGCGTGCACCTGAAGCTGTCGTCACAACAGCGGCTGGGCTTGCCGACTTGCAGCCTTGGCACACGTGTTCCGCGTGACCAAAACGAATTGTCAAAGGCAGGTTTAGCTCGCGACCGGGTCGCGCGGCAAGGCCTGGGTGAACTGCCGACCGAGGCCCAGTATAGGCAGCAGGCGCGCAGGCCGGCAAAAAGTCACGTCGATAAGACTTGCCGGGGAAAACCCTAGCGTGCTATAGTCGCGTTCTCGCTGCAAAGCTACCATCTCGAGAAGAGAAGCTTCACGCAGCGGTTCGTACGTCTCCTCTGACCTCGTTCAGGCCACGGCAGTTGATTTTTACCTTCAACTCGCCGTGACGCGCTGAACACCCTCGGGTTCGGTCGGCGGCGATGCCGTCGCTTTGACTGTTCCCCCGGCGCCTCACCTCTGCGTGCCACCAAGCGTTCAAGCGCTTGCGCATGCCTGCCTCGGTGATCGACGCGAGCTTGTCTCCCAGCGACTTTTACTGTCTTGCCACGCATGCACATTGAACTTTTGCAGCGCGGCAAGGACTGCTTTTGCCCGGTTTCCAGGCCGGCGGGGCAGGGCTTTGTTGAAAGAAAAACGATGTCTTTTGAAAATTTGGGTCTGCATGAAGCGCTGCTGCGCGCCGTCAAGGATTCCGGCTACGAGACCGCCACCGACGTGCAGGCACTGGCGATTCCCGCCGGTCTGGCTGGCAAGGACCTGATGGTTTCCTCGCGCACCGGCTCGGGCAAGACCGCCTCCTTCATCCTCCCCGCGCTGGAGAAGATCCTGGCCTCGCGTGGCGAGAACAATACCCGCCGCGAAAAGGGCAAGATCTACGGCCCCAAGGTGCTGGTGCTGGCACCTACCCGTGAACTGGCGATGCAGGTCTCCAAGGCCGCGTCGACCTATGGCCGCCATGTGCAGGGCCTGCGCGTCGCCACCGTGCTGGGCGGCATGCCTTACCCCCTGCAGATCCGTCAGCTGATGGGCCCGCTGGACATCCTGATCGCCACCCCCGGCCGTCTGCTGGACCATCTGCAATCCGGCAAGTGCGTGCTCGACAACGTCGAGATGCTGGTGCTGGACGAAGCCGACCGCATGCTGGACATGGGCTTCATCGACGACATCAAGGTGGTGGCTTCGCACACCCCGGCCACGCGCCAGACCGTGATGTACAGCGCCACCTTCGCCGGCCATGTGGGCCGTCTGGCGCAAGACCTGCTGAATGATCCGCAGCGCATCGAGGTGGCTTCGCACACCGACACGCACGAGAACATCACCCAGCGTCTGCACTGGGCCGACAACAACAACCACAAGGACCAGCTGCTGGAAGCCATCCTGGCCGAGCCCACGCTGGACCAGGCCGTGGTCTTCACCAGCACCCAGCGCGATGCCGACTGGCTGGCCGAGCGCCTGCAGGAAATCGGCCACGCCGTGGCCCCGCTGCATGGCGGCATGCCGCAAGGCCGCCGCAACCGCACCCTGATGGCGCTGCGCCGCCGCGAACTGCGCGTGCTGGTGGCCACCGATGTGGCGGCCCGCGGCATCGACGTGCCCAGCATCAGCCACGTCATCAACTACGGTCTGCCGATGAAGGCCGAGGACTATGTGCACCGCATCGGCCGTACCGGCCGTGCCGGTCGCGAAGGCCTGGCCGTGACCCTGGCCGTGCGTGACGATGTCTCGATGATCCGCCGCATCCAGCAGTTCACCACCCAGACCATCCCGGTGGCGCAGATCGCCGGCCTCGAGCCCAAGACCCAGGAACCGCGCATCTTCCCGCCGCGCCCCGCCGGTGCCGGTGGTTATGAAGACCGTGGCCCGCGTGCTGGCTATGCCAACAAGAGCGGCTTCAACAAGGGCTTCGGCAGCAAGCCCTTCCACCGCGATGGCGGCCGTCCGGCCTTTGCCGGCAACCGCGATGGTGGCGGCAAGGCCTTTGGCCGCGATGTCGGTCGTGACGGCGCACCGCGCTTCGACCCGCGCTTTGCCGATCGCAACAATGATCGCGGTGCCGATCGTGGCTTTGCACCGCGCGAAGATCGTGGTTTCGCACCGCGCGACGACCGTGGCTTCGCCCCGCGTGGCGATCGCCCCAGCTTTGGTGACAAGCCTGCCTACGCCGGCAAGCCTTCCTTTGCAGGCAAGCCCTCGTTTGGCGGCAAGCCCAGCTTCGGCGGTGACCGCCGTGGCCCGGCCGGCCCGCGCAAGGGTGGCTTCGGCAGGTAATTGCTGCCTTGCTTGAGAACAGCCCGCCTCGGCGGGCTTTTCTTTTTTCATGGCACAGTCCCGCCCCATCATGACGAATAGACAGAAAGGCATCCTGGTCCAGTGGGACGATGCCAAGGGCTATGGCTTCATCGCCCCCGAGGGCGGTGGCGCCAAGCTCTTTGTGCACATCAAGGCCTTTGGCCTGCGGGCCCAGCGTCCCTTCGTGGGCGAACGCCTCAGCTACGCGGCCGGCCATGACGCCCAGGGCAAGCTCCGTGCGCTCAAGGTGCAGAGCCTGGAGCCGCGCCCCGCGCCCAGGCCCGCGCCGGCACCGCCGGCGGCGCGCCAAGGCAGCAGCCTCTGGCTGATCCCCGGCTTTGCGCTGCTGGTGCTGGGTGTGCATCTGGCCTGGGGCCTGCCGCAGGCGCTGTGGGGCTTCTACCTGGCCATGAGCGTGGCCACCTTCATCGTCTATGCGGGCGACAAGCGCGCCGCGCTGAAGGGGGGCTGGCGCGTGGCCGAGGGCACGCTGCATGCCCTGGCTCTCGTTTGCGGCTGGCCCGGTGCCTTGCTGGCCCAGCAGCTGCTGCGCCACAAGAACCGCAAGCCGAGTTTCCAGCGCCTGTTCTGGCTCTGCGTGAGCCTGAACCTGCTGGCCTTTGTCATGATCTTCACGCCGCTGGGCACGCGGCTGCTGGCACGTTTCGTGAGTTGATGTGAACCTGGTATTTCGTGAGATGGCCCCGGCGGATCTGCCCGCCGTGCTGGCCCTGCAGGCCCAATGCTACGGGCCCGAGTTTCTGGAGAGTGCCCAGGCCTTCGAGGCCAAGCTGCGGGCCGCTGCCGCACTGGGCACCTGCTGGCTGGCCAGCCGGGCGGGCGAGCCGCTGGCCTATGCGGTGAGCCTGCCGCTGTGCCCCGAGACCCTGCCCGCGCTGGACGCGCCGCAATGCGCCCTGCCAGCCGAACCCCAGCTGCTCTATCTGCACGATATGGCGGTGGCGCCGGCGGGCCGCGCCATGGGGGTTGCGCGGCGCCTGCTGTCCCTGCTGGAGGCGCGCGCGCAAGCCCTGGGCCTGGGCCGCATGGGTCTGGTGGCCGTGCAGGGCTCGCTGCCGTACTGGCAGCGCCATGGCTTCGCGCCCTTGCAGCAGCTGCCCGCGGCGCTGCAACGCAAGCTCGCCAGCTTTGGCCAGCAGGCGCGCTATCTGGAGCGGCCGCTGCTCGCCTAAGTCCTGAGCCGCAATTCGCCCAGCCCCTCGAAGCCGACGCGGGCGACGCGGCCCGGCGGCAGCGGCAAGGTGCCGGTCCAGGAGCCGGTGGTGACCACGCTGCCGGCCCGCAAAGTCTGGCCATGGCGGGTGGCATGGCGCAGCCAGTGGGGCAGCAACCAGCACGGATCGCCCAGCGCGTGGCTGCCGCGGCGCTGCAGCCGCGGCTGGCCCTCGATCTCCACCCAGCAGGTCTGGCCGGCCCAGTCGCGCGCCGCCGGCGCCAGCCAAGGGCCCAGCAGCAGGGCGCCATGCGAGAGCAGATCGGCCTGGCGCAGCGGCTCCGGCGCAGCGTCGGCCTCCCGCCAGCGCGAGGCGGTGAGCTCCACGGCGACCGCCATGCCATCCACCAGGGCCGTGGCCGCGGCCTGATCCAGGCCGGCCGCCAGCGCCGGGCTCACGTCCCGCCCCAGGCGCAACGCAATCTCGGCCTCGATGCCGCAGGCGGGCAGCCAGAGATCGCTGAAGTCCATCAATGTGGCGCCCTGGACCTGCCGTGCGCCAGCACGGGGCAGGGGCGCATGGCTCAGCGAGGCCTCTTCCCGGCGCGGCCCGCCGGACTTCCAGAAGCCCGGCAAGGTCTGCCCGTCCAGCGCGGCCACCACCGCCTCCTGTACGGTGCCGATGCCTGCGGGGGCCGGCAAGGTCCAGCCGGCTGATGCCAGCAATTCGCGCCGCCGCCAGGCCCCCAGCAAGGCCAAGCCCAGATCACCATTCACAGCTGTTTGCATTTGGGGTGCATCCTAGCCGGATCGCCCCATCCAGCCTGGGATAATCGCCCCATGAGCGAAAGCATGGTGGGCGCAGAGCATGAAGAACAAGAGCTGCGCTTTGAAGACTATTTCCGAGAAGGCAGCGCCCCCGGCGAGGCGCTGCTGTGGTGGCAGCTGGAGCGCAACGAGGCCCAGCTGAATGCCTTGCGGGCCCTGTGCCATGGCCCGGCGGCGCTGGTGCGCCTGCGCGTCTGGGTGTTCCTGGAGCTGATGGCGCTGCCGGAGTCGCGCGTCAGCCGCGACACCCTCAACCGCCACTTCCACATGCTGCGCGACGAGGCCCTGGAGCTGGTGCTCAAGCGCCTGCGCGAGGCCGAGCTGCTGGCCTGGGACGGCTCCAACCAGCAGTACGGCGTGACGCCGCTGGCGCAGCAGCTGATCGGCATCCTCTCGCCGCTGACACGCGCCGCCGAACAGGATGCCGACCTGGCCGCGCTGCTGGCCAATGTGGCCGGCGCCCACCAGCTGGGCACCCTGGACCCGGCCCAGCTGCACCATCTGCAGGCCCAGCTGGCGCGGCTGTACGACGAATTCGCCGATGCGATCGCCAGCGGCAGCGAGTTCCATCTGCGCCGCGCGCGCCAGCGTTTCGAGCGCGCGCTCAAGCTGGTGGACCGTGCCGGCGACGCGCTCAAGGCCATCATCGAGCAGGCCCAGACCGAGGGCAATGCCCGCCTGGAGCGGCTGGCGCGCGAGCTGGGCCTGGCGCAGGCGCGCCTGCTGGCGATGGCCAGCCAGTTCAACCGCGCGCTGCAGCAGGTGGACCGCCAGCGCGTCACGCTGGGGTCCACCGGCATCACCACCACCGATGTGCGGCGCTGGCTGCAGGGCGTGGGCTTTCTGGAAAACCTCAGCCTGGGGGCGCTCTCGCGCCCGGTGCACCCGGTGCTGGTGAGCCAGCACGAGCTGCTGGACATGTGCGAGGCCGAGTTCGAGCGCGACCGCCCCAAGCCCAAGGAGCTGGAGCCCCTGCCGCAGGGCATGGCCGCGCCCGAGGGCCAGCTGGCGGTGCTGAGCCTGCCGCCCGAGATGGCGGCGCTGCAGACCCTGCTGCAGCAGTGGAGCGGCGCGGGCCATGCCGAGCAAGACCTGTCCCCGGCGGTGCTGGGCGGCAGCTATGCGCGCGCCTCCTACCGTGCCCAGCTGCTGCCGCTGCTGGGCGATGTGCAGGCCCAGCATCTGCAGGGCGCCACCGGCGACATGGCGCGCCAGCCCTGGCGGGTGCGCTGGTCGGCCGAGCAGGGCGCCATCGACGATGAATACGTGTCCTGGATGAGCCGCGGTGTGCTGTACAGCACCGATGTCCAGACACCCAACCCACCAGACGCTTCCGAATGAGCTCCACGACTTTTGACGATGCCGCGCAACTCGCGGCACAGCTGCTGGCGCGCCGCTGGCTGCCGCGCAACCACCCCTTGGTGAAGCGCGCCCTCATCGACACCGAGCTTTGGGGCGCCCTGGGCGCGCGCCTGGCCGCCGTGGGCCTGCGCGTGATCGACAACCTCTATGCCGACCACATCAGCGTGGCGATGCTGCGCCCGGCCGAGGTGGCGGTGTTCGGCGAGACCGGCCTGGCCGCCAACAACAACCTCGACCTGCCGCGCGATGGCGTGGCCCTGCTGGTGGTGCTGTGGTCGCTCATCATCCTGCCCAAGCGCCAGCGCCAGGTGGCGCGCGCCGACGCCAAGGAGGGCGAAGGCCAGGGCGAGATGTTCGCCACCGACAAGCCACTGCCGCTGGCCGCCAGCGTCTCGCCCACGCTCAGCTACCGCAGCCTGCTGGCCGATTTCGGCAACCAGCTGGGCAAGAAGATGCGGCTGGATTCCAACCTCAAGCTGCTGGAGCGCCAGGGCTTCATCATCCGGCGCGCCGAGGACATTGCCGAGGGGCCGCTGCTGGACCTGCTGCTGGACTACGACACGCTGGCGCCGCGCATCCTCGATGGCGCCCTGGCCGACGTGCTGGCCCGCAGCACCGACCCCACTGCCGCCCCCGCGCTCGCCCGGCTTCGCGAAGCCGAACAAGAAGTGATAGCCGAAGTAGAAGACGACAGCGAGCTCTGAGACATGTTTCATCTGCAATCCCTGGAACTGCTGCACTGGGACTACGGCCAGCGCGTCTCGATGCCGCTGGACGGCGCCATCATCACCATCGCCGGCCCCAATGGCTCGGGCAAGACCACGCTGCTGGATGCGATGCGCACCCTCTTGGGCCTGGAGTGCTCGGGCGGCCGCACCTTCCGCACCTATGCCAGGCACGCGAACGCCGAGACCGCCTGGCTGCGCGCCCTGGTGGACAACCGCCCGCGTGGCCGCCAGAACAGCAGCCGCCCCTTCGGCAGCTCGCTGCTATATGCCGACCAGGTGACCTTGGCCTGCCGCATCGAGCGCCATGGTGGCGACTGGCAGCGCCGCTACGTGATGGTGGACGGCGTGCACGAGATCGAGGCGCTTGCCACCCGCCCCGAGAAGGACTGGATGGGCATCGAGGCCTGGAAGCGCCGCCTCGAGGCCGCTGGCCTGACGCGCGCCATCGGCCGCGTGCTGGCGCTGGAGCAGGGCCAGACCGACCGCCTCTGCGAGCTCAGCCCCAAGGAACTCTTGCGGCTGGTGTTCGAGGTGTTCGGCGACCAGGAGGTGCTGGACCGCTACGACCAGGCGCGCAGCCACCAGCAGCAGCTGCTCAAGGAAGTGGAACAGGCCACCCACGAGCTCTCGCACACCCAGGCCCAGCTCTCGGACCTGGCCAATCGCGTCAACAGCTATCAGCAGTACCAGCTGCGCTTGAAGGAACGCGAGCGCCTGGCCAGTGAGGTGGTGCCGGTGCTGCAATGGGCCGAGTCGCGCCAGCGCACTGCGCAATCGCTGCGCGAGCTGCACCGCCAGCGCCTGTTCGCCGCCCACGACCAGCGCCATATGGCCGACAAGCGCGCCGAGCTGCATCGCCTCTTCGAGGCCCAGCAGGCCGCCAAGCAGAAGCTGCTGGATCTGGAGTCCGAGCGCAAGGCCGCACGCGCCGCCTTCGACGCCGCACGTGAATCCGAGCGGCCCTTCGAGCTGCTCGCCAAGCGCGAGGAAGAGCTCAAGACCCTGGCCGCGGTGGAAGCCGATGCCCAGGAGCTGACGCAGCGCCTGGAGAGCCTCGCCAGCCAGCAGCATGGGCTGCGCGAAAGCTTTACCCGCGCCAACGACCAGAGCCGCAAGGCCCAGGCCGCGCTGGAGGCGATGACGGGCCAGCGCCTGCCGCCGCCGCCCGCGGAAGTGACGCGCTTCCGCCGTGCGCTCGACGAGGCCGGCATAACCCACCATGTGCTGGCCGATTGCATCGACATCGCCGACGAGACCTGGCGTGCCGCCGCCGAGGGCATGTTGCGCCCCTCGCGCTGGGTGGTGGTGCTGGCCAATAGCGGGGACGAGGGTCGCGCCTTCGGCCTGGCCTCCAAGGAACGCTACCGCCATTACGTGGTGGCCGATGCCGAGCATGCGCCCGCCGTGGCGCCCAAGGATTCGCTGCTGGCCGCGCTCAAGATCAACGCCAAGGTGCCCGGCTGGATGCTGCGCCAACTGGGCGGCATCCGGTGCGTGAAGGACACTGAAGCAGGAGCGAGGGCCGGGGGCGAGTGGATCACCCCCGACGCCTATTACCGCGACGGCCGTGGCGGCCGCAGCCTCTGGGTGGAGCCGCGCGAGTACCAGTTCGGCGTCTCGGCGATGGAATCGCGCCGCAAGGCGCTGGAAGCCGAGCTGGCGCGCTACGACGGCGAGCTCACCCGCATTGCCAAGGAGCAGGCCGAGGTCGAACGCCAGCTGAAGGACGCGCAACGCGCCGCCCAGGGCCACAAGGCCGCCAAGGAACTTTCCGAGCGCAGCGATGAATTTGCTGAGGGCAGGGCGCGCCTGCCGGCGCTGCGCCAGGCGCGCATCGAGGCCAGCACCCGCATGGGCGCGCTGGAGCAGGAGCATGACCGCGCGCTCACCCAATCCACCCGCAGCGAACGCGACTACGAGGCCGCGCAGGGCGGGCTCAAGGCCAGCGAGGAGAACGTGCTGCGCGTGCAGCGCGAGCATGAGAGCCGCCGGCAAGACCTGACCCTGGCCGCCAGGGCCTCGCGCGAGGCACGCGCCAATTTCCCGGCCTCCTGGGTGCAGCCGGCCAAGCTGCAGGCCTTGCGCGACGAGTTCGAGAACGCCAAGCAGGCCGAGATCGCCGCACGCCATGTGCAGGCCGAGCTCGACACCGGGGTGTGGGAAACCGACCCCCAGGTGCAGGAGCGCCATGCGCGCATGAGCGTCTCGGTGCTGGAGCAGAGCACCCAGCTGGACGACCGCCGCGCCAGCAACGAGATGGCGCGCATCGCCGCCTTCAATGCCCGCGAGCGCTATATCGACGTGTTGCGCGCCACCGTGCGCCGCTACAAGAAGAATGTGCAGGAGCTGGGTGAGCTGGCCGGCGTGCTGGCCCAGGCCGAGCTGCCGCACCTGGACAACGACGACACCGTGCTGGCCCAGGCCGGCCTGCAGGTGAAGTTCAACTTCGACGGCAAGGGCGAGGTCGGCCTGAACGACGGCGAGGCCTCGGGCGGCCAGCAGGTGCTGAAGAGCCTGATCCTGCTGGTAGGCCTGATGAAGGACGACGACTCGCCCGGCGGTTTCGTCTTCATCGACGAGCCCTTTGCCCACCTGGACGTGCGCAACATCCAGCTGGTCGGTCACTTCCTGCGCTCCACCCGCGCCCAGTACCTGCTCACCACCCCCATCACCCACAACGTGGAAGTGTTCGAGCCCTCGGAGATCACGCTCGTCACGAGCAAGAAGTCGCGCGGCGAACGCTGGGCGCCGCCCATCGCGGTGCTGGCGAGACGGCCGGAGAAGGCTCTCTACGACTGAGTGCGTGCCATCGCGCTCCGCGATGGCACCTCCTGGGCAAGACCTGGCCCCAGCTTGATGCGCGGCCCGCACCATGCGGGTTCACGCGCCCATGGCGTCAGGGTTTGCGCGGCCCCTTACCTGCGGGGAACACGCGCCAAGTCACGGAACTGACACGCTCAAATCGGCATCGACTCGCTATGCTTGCCCGCAGCGAAGCGGCAGCCGACGACGGTGTTCTGTTCGTCCCGCTGACTGTTTTGCCGCGCGAATGGCAGTTTGTTCGCGCAGCACCGGGTAGCCGAGCGTGATGCTTTGACTGCCCAGATTTTTTCCTGGATGCGCAAACGTTTTTGTGCAATTGCCAAACGTTTGCGAGCGTGACCGAAGGGCGAGCCCGACGTGTCGCGTCCGAGTTTTGTGTTGTTCCAACTGACCGAGGGATCCTCACCATGCTGAACTTCAAACCCACCGTCGCGCTGAGCGCGCTTTCTTCTCTTGCCGCCGCGGCCATGCTCGCGGCCGCGCCGGCTCAGGCCGCTATCACCGTCAACAGCGGCGCGTTCACCTATACGCAGTCGTTCGACTCGCTGGCGACGTCCGGCGCCACCAACGTTTGGGCGAATGACTCCACGCTGGCCGGTTGGAGCCTGTTCAATACCAACCTGAGCGCCGCCACCCAGTACCTGGCAGACGACGGCGCCAGCAACACCGGTAGGTTCCGCAGCTTCGGTGCTGCGGACTCGACCGAACGCGCGCTGGGTGGCGTCGGCTCAAGCGGCCTGTCGGGCTGGATCGCGGTGGCCTTCGACAATGCGACCGGCCATGATTTGTCCGGCTTCCAGATTGGCTTTGATGGCGAGCAGTGGCGCAATGGCGGCACCACCACGGCGCAAAGTATGGTCATGCAGTACGGCTTCGGCTCCAGCTTTGCCACGGTGGGCAGTTGGGTTACACCCGGCGGCAACTTTGACTGGGCGTCGCCCGTGGCGACGACTACCAACGCCAAGGTCGACGGCAACACGGCCGGTCTGATGGCCGGACGCGGTGGCGTCGTGAACACGAGTTGGGCCGCTGGCAGCACGCTGTGGGTGCGCTGGGTCGAGAACAACGACCCTAGCTTTGACCATGGCCTGGCGATCGACAACCTGAGCCTGAGCGTCATCGCCCCCGCCGTCCCCGAGCCCAGCACCTACGCGCTGTTGCTGGCCGGCCTGGGCATGGTGGGCTTCATGGCCCGCCGCCGCCGTTCGAACTGATAGCCCGACGAGCCGGCATGCCCGCTCGCGCGGGCATGCCCCTCCGTCCGACCGTCTCGCCCTCTTGCTGGAATGACCATCACCACCATGCCTAGCCACTCGCTCAAACTCGTACCGCGCGCCATCGTGCTGTTGGCCGCGCTCTCGGCCGCGAGCCTGGCCATCGGCGGCGCCATCAGCCCCGATCACCAGGAATTCGAAGCCACCCTGCACGTGCCCTACCGTGCCGATGCCACGGCCATCGCCGAGGCACGCAGCTTCACGCTGCGCTTCGAGTACCCGCAGGTGGAGCGCACCCAGACCGTCTCCTGGCGGCTGGAGTTGCTGGACCCCGCCGGTGCCCTGGTGCAGCGTTGGTATGGCGTGGAGACCCTGGTCAAGGGCGAGATCGCGGTGCAGGTCGACTGGGCCGGCAGGCAGGCCGGCATGGCCGCCGCAGACGGTGTCTACCAGGTGCGCCTGAGCGCCAGCTCCGCCGATGCGAATGGGCAGCTGCCCAGCGTCAGCCTGATGGAGGACTTCGTCGAGGCCAGCCTGAGCGCCGCTGCCGACGATGTGATCGAACAGGCCTGGGACATGCATGTGGGCGTGCTGACGCCGCCGCCCATGCCCGCCTTCAAACCGCTGGCCACGCCCAGCAGCAAGGCCGCGGCCAGCGCCAAGCTGGTGCAGCGCAAGGCGCTGGCCGCGCCGGTGGCCAACGGGCTGCCCTACACCGTCTACCTGGGCAATCTGCACAGCCAGACCGGCCACAGTGACGGCGGCGGCATCGTCGGCGCCTGCACCGGCGAGAACTCGCCGCAGTCGAATATGGCGCGCGGCCCCAAGGAAGCCTATCTGTACGCGATGCAGCGCGGCCTCGACATCCTGGTGACCTCCGAACACAACCATATGTTCGACGGCTCGACCAGCACCAACACGGCCCAGACCCCTGCCTATGCCAAGGATCTGTACAAGGCCGGCCTGGCCGAGGCCGCGGCCTTCAACGCCGCCAACCCCAGCTTCCTGGGCGTGTACGGCATGGAGTGGGGCACCATCAGCGGCGGCGGCCATCTGAACATCTTCAACTCCAGCGAACTGCTGGGATGGGAAAGCAACGCCCAGGGCGAATTGCTGGCCGATGCCTATACCGAGAAAAACAACGCCGACAAGCTCTACACCTTCATGGCGCAGCGCGGTCTGGTTGCGCAGTTCAACCACCCGTCCAGCAGCGGCCAATACTTTGTGAATGGCGTGGCGCTCGGCTACACCGCGGATGGCGAGAAGGCGATGGCCTTGTGCGAGGTGATGAATACCCCGGCCTTCTCCAACACCATCAACGAGTCCGACAACGGCAACAGCGGCTACGAGGGCGCCTGCAAGAAGGCGTTGGAGGCTGGCTTCAAGGTGGCGTTCTCGACCAACCAGGACAACCACTGCGCCAACTGGGGCGCCTCGTCGACCAACCGCACCGGCATCCTGATTCCGAACGGTGTGCCGCTGAGCAAGGACGCCTTCATCGACGCGCTGAAGGCGCGCCGCGTCTTCGCCACCATGGACAAGACCTCGCAGCTGGTGCTGACGGCCAACGGTCATCTGATGGGCGAGACCTTCACCAATGCGGGCCCGCTCAAGCTCGTCGCCAACTACGCGCCCGGCGCCGGCAAGGCAGCCGCCACGGTGAAGATCTACGAGGGCGTGCCCAAGCGCAATGGCACGGTCACCGAGTTCTCGAGCACGGCGGTCAACAACTTCACGCCCGCGCTGGGCAACCATTTCTACTACTCCAAGGTGACGCAGACCGACGGCAAGATCCTCTGGTCGGCGCCGATCTGGGTCAACCAGGTGGCCGACACCGTGGCGCCGCAAGTCAGCGCCTCCGTCAGCGGCAGCAGCGGCCTGATCACGCTGGCCGCCGACGCGAGCGACAACGTCGGTGTGACGCGGGTGGATTTCAGCGTGGACGGCGCGCTCAAGGGCAGCAGCAGCCAGGCGCCCTATGCCCTCAAGCTCGATTCCAAGCTGCTCGCCAATGGCGGCCATGCGCTGCTGGCCACGGCCTACGACGCGGCCAACAACGCCGGCAGCTCGGCCAGCGTGGGCTTCACGGTGGCGAACGTGGCTGACGTCAGCGGCTCGGTAAGCGTGCAGCGCTCGGGCCTGGTGCTGAATCGCAGCACCCAGCGTTTCAACGGCACGATCACGCTCACCAACCAGGGCGGTGTGGCGCTGTCCGGCCCGCTGCAGCTGCAGCTCGACGGCCTGCCCGCCGGCGTGAGCCTGTTCAACGCCACCGGCACGCACGGCGGTTCGCCCTACATCACCGCCACGACCGGCAACCTGGCGGCGGGTGCCAGCATCAGCGTGCCGGTCAGCTTCAGCAATCCCAACAAGATTGCCATCAGCTACAGCAGCAAGATCTTTTCAGGTTCGTTCTAAGGACAGCACACCATGACTAGCAAGACTTCCGTATCGGCCTTGCGCCACACGCTGCTGGCCCTGGCAATGGCAGGCGCCAGCGCCATGGCCGGCGCGGCCACCAGCTACCACGCCGTGATCGACACCACCGGCCTGGCCGGCGGCGGCTGGCTCGACATCCAGTTCAATCCCGGCAGCCTGCCCGCGGTCGGGGCGACGGCCACGCTGACGCATTTCAGCGGTGCATTCGGCAGCGACTTCGAGCTCATCGGCGGCAGCGGCAATCTGGCCAGCGGCTTCACGCTCAACAATGCCCAGCAGTTCAACGATCTGTTCCACGCGCTGAACCTGGGCGGCAAGATCAGCTTCGACGTCAGTTTTGACGGCGCCTTCGTCGGCACGCCAGGCCCGGTGGGCACGACCTTCTCGGTCGGGCTGCTGGCGGCCGACCAGAGCAGCTATCTGGGCCGCCCTGGCTGCAATGCCGCGCTGGGCGACAACTGCAGCCTGTTCCAGATCGAGCTGACGCCGCCCGGCGGCCTGACGCTGACCCTGCCTTCCGGCAGCATCGCCAGTGTGACGGCGGCGGTGCCCGAGCCCGGCAGCTACGCGCTGCTGCTGGCCGGCCTGGGGCTGCTGGGAGTCATCGGCCGGCGTCGGGGCCAGGCCGCCTGAACTGCGCCCGCCGCCCTGGCCGGCGGCCTGGGCGGCAATGACTTCCGTGTCTGGTGCTGGGCGGGCCTATCATGCGCGCCGATTGCCACACACTGCAAGCAATAGGCCGCACCATGCGCATGAGACTGACATTCCTCGCCGGCCTGCTGCTGGCGCTGCTGGCGCCGCTCGGCGCCGCGTCCGGCCAGCCGGCCGAATCGCCCAAGAAGCCGGGCCAGGACCAGCCTCCCGCCAAGCCGCCGGGGGCGGCGTCCGCGCCGCTGGCCGCGCCGGCGGCCCCGCCCGATGCCTCCGAGCCCAAGCCCTACGAGAAGGTCATCACCGCCGAAGCCAAGACGCAGGCGGGGCTCTTCAAGCTGCACAGCCTGAAGAGCAAGCTCTATTTCGAGATTCCCAAGCAGCTGCTGGACCAGCCGCTGCTGATGGTGGCCACCGCCACCGCCGTGCCGGCCGGTGCCGACCATGTGGGCCGTGCCCTCAACGAGGACGTGGTGCGCTTCACGCTGAAGGGCAACAAGGTCCATTTCCAGACCGTCTCGCATGCCTATGTGAGCGACCCGAACCGGCCGATCGCCCCGGCGGTACAGGGCTCGCAACGCGACACCATCCTGGCCAGCCTGCAGGTCGAGGCCTTTGGCAAGGACGGCGCGCCGGTGGTCGAGGTGAGCCGGCTCTTCACCAGCGAGGTGGGCGACTTCACGGCGCGCCAGTTGGTACGCGGCATGGGCCTGGACAGCGCACGCAGCTATGTGGAGCAGGGCAAGGCCTTTGCCGCCAGCCTGCGCATCGACGCTGTGCACACCTACAACCTGATGGCCGCGCCCGCGCTGCCGCTGCCGCCGATCCCGGGCCTGCCGGCGCCGTCGCCGGCCGCTGCGCGCAGTGGCAGCGTCAACGTCGCCTACAACCTGGTGAAGCTGCCCGAGCAGCCGATGATGGCGCGCCTGCTGGACGACCGCGTCGGCTTCTTCAGCGTTTCGCATGTGGACTTCGGCAGCGACGAACATGAGAGCAAGCGCGAGCGCCTGATCACGCGCTGGCGGCTCGAGAAGAAGGACCCGGCGGCGGCGCTCAGCGACCCGGTCAAGCCGGTGGTCTGGTACATCGACCGCGCCACGCCGGCCAATCTGGTGCCCTTTGTGAAGAAGGGCGTGGAGGCCTGGAATGTCGCCTTCGAGGCGGCCGGCTTCAAGAACGCGATCCAGGCGCGGCCCTATCCGAGCCAGGAAGAGGACCCCGAGTTCGACCCCGAGGACGTGCGCTACAGCATCATCCGCTGGGTGCCGTCGCCGATCGCGAACGCCTATGGGCCGCACCTCAGCGACCCGCGCAGCGGCGAGATACTGAACGCCAACATCGTCATGTATCACAACATCATGCAGCTGCAGCGTGATTGGTACGTGACCCAGGCCGGCGCGGTGGATGCGCGGGCCCAACGGCTGCCGCTGCCCGACGACTTGATGGGCGAGCTGGTGGCCTATGTGGTGACCCACGAGGTCGGCCATTCGCTGGGCTTTCCGCACAATATGAAGGCCAGCTCGCTCTACCCGGTGGAGAAGCTGCGCGACGCCGCCTGGCTGAAGGAGATGGGCCATGTGCCCACCCTGATGGACTACAGCCGCTTCAACTACCTGGTGCAGCCCGAGGACAAGATCGATCCCGCGCTGCTGATCCCCAAGATCGGCCCCTACGACATCTTCGCCACCCAATGGGGCTATATGCCCATCCCCTCGGCGAAGACGCCGCAGGAGGAGCGCCAGGTGCTGAACGCGCTGGTGCGCCAGCAGGATGCCAAGCCCTGGCTGCGCTTCTCCTCGCCCAAGGCCGAGGGCGGCGATTTTGGCGAGAACACCGAGGCGGTGGGCGATGCCGATGCGGTCGCGGCCACCACGCTGGGCCTGAAGAATCTCAAGCGCATCGTCAAGCAGCTGCCGGCCATGAGCAAGCCGGATGGTCGCGACGACAAGACGCTGGAAGATCTCTACCGCGCCACCTGGACGCAATGGTCGCGCGAGCTCAGCCATGTGCTGGCCATCGTGGGCGGCTACAGCAGCCAGAACAAGCACAACGACCAGCCCGGTGCGATCTTTGCCCCGGCGCCGCGCGCGCAGCAGGCGCGTGCCGTCAAGTTCCTCAGCGAGCAGGCGCTGGCCACACCGCAATGGCTGCTGGCGCCCGCGATCACCGAGCGCCTGCGCCCCTCGGAGCCGGCCCAGCTGCTGCAGAACCAGCAGCGCCAGCTCTTGCGCGGCCTGCTGGACCGCTCGCGCAGCGCGCGCCTGCAGGCGCAGGAGGCGGCCCTGGGCGAGAAGGCCTACCGGCTCGACGAGCTGCTGAGGGACCTGCGCGCGGGCATCTATGGCGAGCTGAGCGCGGACGCCAAGGTGTCGGTGCCGCGCCGCAATCTGCAGCGCGCCTATCTGGAGCTGCTGAGCGAGCGCCTCAATGCCGCCGGCCCGGCCGGCGACGACGCCAAGGCGCTGGTGCGGGCCGAGCTGAAGGACCTGAGGTCGCTGTTCGCCGCCAAGGCCGGCGCGGCCGCCGACCGGGTGCAGCGCGCCCATCTGGAAGCGCTGCTGGACTACAGCAGCAAGGCGCTGGACCCCAAGCTGGCCGAACCGGCCATGAGCTTCCCGTTCACGCTGCCGCGGCCGGCGATCGAGGCCGAGGCCAATTGCTGGCCGACGGCCGACTGAAGGCTACTTCAGCCCGCCGCTCAGGAAGGCCTTGAGCCGCTCGCTCTGCGGCCTGGCCAGCACCTCGCGCGGGTTGCCTTCCTCCTCCACCCGGCCCTGGTGCAGGAACAGGGTGTGGTTGGAGACCTCGCGGGCGAAGCCCATCTCGTGCGTCACCACGATCATGGTGCGGCCCTCGGCGGCGAGGTCGCGCATCACCTTCAGGACCTCGCCCACCAGCTCGGGGTCGAGCGCCGAGGTCGGCTCGTCGAACAGCATCACCTCGGGCTCCACCGCCAGCGCGCGCGCAATCGCCACGCGTTGCTGCTCGCCGCCCGAGAGCTGGGCCGGGTAGACGCTCTTGCGGTGCGACACGCCCACGCGCGCCAGCAGGGCCTCGGCCTTCTCGATGGCCTCGGCCTTGGGCACGCCCAGCACATGCACCGGCGCCTCGATGACGTTCTCCAGCACGGTGCGGTGGCCCCAGAGGTTGAAGTTCTGGAACACCATGGCCAGGCGGGCACGCCAGAGCTGCAGCTGCTTGGCGTCGCCGGCCTTGAGGCTGCCGTCGCGGTCGCGCACCAGCTTGAGCTCCTCGTCGCGCAGGAAGAGCTGGCCCTCCCAGGGCTGCTCCAGCAGGTTCAGGCAGCGCAGAAAGGTGCTCTTGCCCGAGCCGCTGGAACCGATCAGGGTGACCACATCGCCCTTCTTGGTGTCGAGCGAAACGCCCTTGAGCACCTCGCGCTCGCCGTAGCGCTTGTGCAGATTGATGACGCGCAGACTGCTGGTCATGTTCAGGCTCCCAACAGTTTGCCGGTGCGCAGCGCTTCGCGCCCCGCGACCTTGGCGGCGCTTGCGCCCGCCGTGATGAAGCGCAGGCATTCGCGCGCGAACATCAGGCCGTCCACCGGCGCCGTCAGCTCGGTGCAGCTGGCGCTGACGGGGTCGATCACATGGGCGATCACCTCGCCCTGTTTGACCGTGGCGCCGGGCTCGCGCAAATAGACCAGCACGCCCGCCACCGGGGACTTCACCGACATGCAACCGGCGAGCGGACGCGCGTCGCCCAGCGCCTCTGGCATGGGCGGCACCGCGCCGCTGATGAGGCCGCGGTAGGCCAGGAAGTCGAGGATGCTCTGCGCGTCGCGGCCGGCCAGTTCGTGCGTCACATCGGCCTGGCCGCGCAGCTCCACCGTCACCGCCAGGCAGGCCTGGGGGATCGGGAAGCGGCCGGCGAACTGCTTGTCCCATTTCCACCAGACCTGCGAGCAGGCCTCGTCGAAGGGGTTGTCGCCGGCGTCGGTGGCCAAGAGGGTCAGCGGCGAGCCCAGATAGCGCTGCAGCGGTTCGCATTGCTCCCAGCAGGGCGTCTCGGTGTAGAGATGCATGACGGCCTGGGCATCGCAGTGCAGGTCCAGCACGATGTCGGCATCGCAGGAGAGCGCCATCAGCGTGCGGCGCAGCGATTGCAGCTCGGTGGCCACCGGTGCGCCCGCCACCGCCTTCTGCAGCTCGCGGCGCAGCACGCGCACATTGTGGGCGGCGTCCTGGTTCAGCTCGGGCTCGGCGGCGGCCGCGGCCTGGGCGATCTGGTCGGGGTAATGGCGATTGAAGTTCTCGCCCGACAGCAGCTCGAAGCGGCCCTGCGGGCCCTGCAGCAGCCATTGCGAGAGGCCGATCGGGTTGGCCATCGGCACCAGCACGATCTCGCCCTGCAGGCGGCCGGCGGCTTCCAGGGCATCGAGCTGCTGGCGCAGATGGTGGGCGGTGAGCATGCCGGGCAGTTCGTCGGCGTGCAGCGAGGCCTGGATATAGGCCTTGGGTCCGCTGCCGGGCGTGCCGTAGTGCAGGGACAGGAGCTCGCGCTGGGTGCCGGGGGCGGGTGCGAGCAGCAGGTGTTTCTGGATTTGCATGGGGGATGGGTTCAGCGTGGCATCAGGGGCTTGAGCCAGCGCGCCTCGGCCTTGTGGAACAGCGCCACCAGCACCAGGGTCATCAGGAAATAGAAGACCGCGGCGCTGATGAAGGCCTCGAAGGGCATGTAGTAGGTGGAGTTGACCTGGCGCGCCGCGCCGGTCAGGTCCAGGATGGTGACGATGCTGGCCAGCGAGGTGCCGTGCAGCATGAAGATGGCCTCGTTGCTGTAGGCCGGCAGCGAGCGGCGCAGCGCCGAGGGCAGCACGATGCGGCGGAACAGCACCCAGCGGCTCATGCCCAGCGCCTTGGCGGCCTCGATCTCGCCATGCGGCAGGGCACGGATGCTGCCCGCGATGATCTCCACCGTGTAGGCGCAGGTGTTGAGCACAAAGCTCAGGCAGGCGCAGAACCAGGCCGAGCTGAGGTAGGGCCACAGCGCGCTCTGCTGCACCCATTCGAACTGCGCCAGGCCATAATAGATCAGGAACAGCTGCACCAGCATCGGGGTGCCGCGGAACACATAGGTGTAGAACCAGATCGGGCGCGACAGCCAGGGGTTGGGCAGGCTGCGCAGCACCGCCAGCGGCACCGCGAACAGCAGGCCCAGGCCCAGCGAGATCACGAGCAGCTCGAAGGTGGTGAGCGCGCCGCTCAGGTAGAGCGGCAGGTTTTCGAGAATGGTGTCGAGATCCATCAGAGCACACCCTTGCGCACGCCCACCGAGAAGCGCTTTTGCAGCCAGTCGAACAGCAGCTCCGAGGCGCTGGTGAAGAGCAGGTAGATCACCGCCACGGCGCTGTAGAAAACAAAGGGCTCCTTGGTAGTGCCGGCGGCCTGCGAGCCGCGCGTCATCAGGTCATGCAGGCCGATCACCGAGACAATGGCGGTGCTCTTGATCAGCACCAGCCAGTTGTTGGACAGGCCCGGCAGCGCATGCCGGAACATCTGCGGGAAGGTGATGCGCCAGGCGATCTGCCAGGCCGTCATGCCATAGGCCAGGCCGGCCTCGCGCTGCCCCGGCGGCACCGCCAGGAAGGCGCCGCGGAAGGCCTCGGTCAGGTAGGCACCGAAGATGAAACCGATGGTCAGCACGCCCGCCAGATAGGGATCGACGTCGATGCCCTCCTGGTAGCCCATCGCCTCGGCCAGATGGTTCACGGCCACCTGGCCGCCGTAGAAGATCAGCAGCATCAGCACCAGATCGGGGACGCCGCGTATGAGGGTGGTGTAGGCAAAGGCCAGGGCCTTGGGCAAGCGCCATTTCGACAGCTTGGCCAAGGCACCCAGCAGCCCCAGCACCATGGCCATGCTGAGGGAGCTCAAGGCCACGCCCAGCGTGACCAAGGCCCCATCCAGCAGGCTGGGCAGAAAGCCGTGCAGGAACATTTACTTGATGGACAGGTCGTACTCGAAGTACTTGTCGTTCAACTTCTTGAACGTGCCATTGGCCTGGATGGCGGCGACGGCGTCGTTGAACTTCTTGCCCAGGGTCTTCTCGTCGGCCTTGCGCATGCCCACGCCCGAGCCGGTGCCGAAGTACTTCACGTCGGTGAAGTTGGGGCCCACGAAGGCGAAGCCCTTGCCGGCCGGGGTCTTGATGAAGCCCTGGTCGATCGCGACCAGATCGGCCACGGTGGTGTCGATGCGGCCCGACTTCAGGTCCAGGAAGACCTGGTCCTGGGTCGCATAGCGCACGATCTCGCTCTGCTTGAAGGTCTCGGCGGCGAACTTCTCGTGGATGGTGGCGCGCTGCACGCCGATCTTCTTGCCCTTCAGGCCAGCGGCGCTGATGTCCAGCTTGGCGTCGGCCTTGGCGGCAAAGCGTGCCGGGGTGTTGTAGTAGGGCTTGGAGAAGGCGATCGCCTTCTTGCGCTCGTCGGTGATGGACATCGAGGCAATGATGGCGTCGATCTTCTTGGCCTGCAGGGCCGGGATCAGGCCGTCGAAGTCCTGCTGCACCAGCACGCACTCGGCCTTCATCTCGGCGCAATAGGCCAGCGCCAGGTCGATCTCAAAGCCCTTGAGCTTGCCGTCCGGGCCCACTTCGCTGAAGGGAGGGTAGGCGCCTTCCACACCGATGCGGATCTTCTTCCACTCGGGGGCTTGGGCCTGGGCGGTGGCGACACTCATGGCCAGGGCGGCCAGAGCGATCAGATGACGTCGTTGCATGTAGTCGACTCCTCGATGGATGAGAAAGAGAGAAAAAATGAAGAAGGTGGATGTTGCTATGCCCACGCGCTGCCGGACATCAGGGTTTGAGCGATTGCAAAAACGCCTGCACCGGCTGCAGCGTGGCGGCCGGGTCTTCTTCCTGCGGCACGTGGCCGAGCGTATCAAAGACCACGAGCTCGCTGCCCTTGATCGCCTGTTTCATTTGTTGGCCATATTCCAGCGGGATCAGACGGTCGCGCCGGCCCCACAGTATCAGGGTCGGTTGGCGAATGTCGCCCAGCCGTGCGGCGTATGCTCCGGGCCGCATTTGCTCGAAACGCTGGGTGAGGGCCAGGCGGTTGCCCTCGCGCAGGGTCAGCTCGAAATAGCGGTCCACCAACTCGGCCGTGACCTGGCCCGGCTCGCCATAGACATTGCGCACCGAGCTTTCGATCAGGCGGCGCGGCAGAAAGCCGCTCACCAGACTGCCCATGCCCGGCATGCGCGCCAGCGTAAAACCCAGCGGCACCGACTCGGGCTTGAACGCCAGCCCGCCGGCATCCACCAGCAGCAGCGCTGCCACGCGCTCCGGCTGTTGGGCCGCGAATTGCCAGGCGATCTGGCCGCCCAGCGAGTTGCCGCCCAGCACCACGCGCGGCAGTTGCAGCTTGTCCAGCAGGGCCAGCAGCAGGCGCTGGTAGGCGGCGTCGCTGTAGTCGCCGCTGGCGGCCGGGCCGGTGAGGCCGAAACCGGGCAGGTCCAGGGTGATGACGCGGCGCGTCGTGCTGAGCGTCTTCACCCAGCCGGCCCAGGTATGCAGGCTGGCCGAGGTGCCGTGCAGCAGCACGATGGGCATGGGGTCGCCGCGCGGCCCCTCGTCGCGCCAATGCAGCAGCTGCTGGCCACCGTCCAGCGGCAGTTCCATGAATTCGGAGGGCGGCGGCGCCCAGCGCGCCACCAGGCTTTCGAGGCTGCGCTCGGGCGCGCGAAAGGCCGCGGCACAGATCGCCAACGCCAGTATCAGCAGGCCCAGCAGGCGCAGCAGGCCATGGCGCAGACGCTCGCTCGGACGCTTGCTCACAGGGTTCAGGCGCATTCAGCCACGATGGGCCTCGCTGGCCGGGCGCATGATTTCGGTGGCGGGCTCCAGGCCGGCGCCGAGCGCCTCGCGCTGGTCGAACACGAAGCAGCTGCCGTGGTAATGCGGGCCGCCGGTCTCCTCGAAGTACTTGAGGATGCCGCCCTCGAGCTGGTAGACGGGGCCGTCCAGGCCCTGCTGCTGCAGCACGATGGCGGCCTTTTCGCAGCGTATGCCGCCGGTGCAGAAGCTCACCACGGTCTTGCCCATCAGTTCCTCGCGGTGCGCGGCCAGGGCGGCGGGAAACTCGGTGAACTTGCTGATGCGCCAGTCGATCGCGCCGTCAAACGTGCCGTAGTCCACCTCGAAGGCATTGCGCGTGTCCAGCGTCACCACCGGACGGCCCTCGTCGTCGTGACCCTGGTCCAGCCAGCGCGCCAGCGTGGCGGCCGGCAGGGCGGGCGCGCGCGGCAGCTGGTCGGGGCGGATCGCCGGCATATTCATGCGGATGATCTCGGGCTTGACCTTGACCAGCAGCTTCTTGAAGGGCACGGCCTCGCTCCAGCTTTCCTTGGGCGCGAGGTCGGCAAAGCGGGCGTCCTGCTGCAGGGCCGCGACCCAGCCGCGCACCGCCGCGGCGCTGCCGGCCAGGAACAGGTTGATGCCTTCCTCGGCAATCAGCACAGTGCCCCTCAGGCCCAGCTCCAGGGCGCGCTGATAAAGCGTCTCGCGCAGGGAGGGCGCATCGGCGATCAGGACGAACTTGTAGGACGAGATATTGAGGATGGGGCCGGACTGCATGGGGCGGGATTGTAAGGACTGCGCCATACCGCCCCGCCGGGCCCGCAGCTCAGCTTAGGGCGCAGGTCGTGGACGGGTCGGCACGCTGGCGCTGCAGATCTCCACATGCTTGGGGCTGTGCACGAACCAGCCGCCGCGGTGGCGGCGCGCCTCCAGCAGGGCGTCCCAGGTCTTGCTTTCGGTCCTCAGCACCTGCAGGGCAGGGCGCTCGGCCTCGGGCAGCTCGCTGGCCAGGCGCACGCGCGTGATGCCGGTGCGCTGCTCGGGCTTGTCATAAAAGCCCATATTGGGGCCGCCGCGCTGCAGCGCGGACAAATACTCCATGCCCTTGAGCACGCGGCCCACCACGGTGATGTTGAGGTCCAGGCCGCGCGGCGCATGGCCGATCACCGCATAGAGCTCGGCGCCGGTGCTGGAGTCCACCGCATCGCTGCGGCCCGCGCCCACCATGCCGTAGCAATGCGCCAGCCAAGCCTTGTCAGCCTTGGGGTCGGCAGCCACCGGGAAGCCGTCCACGAAGCCACTCACCGGGGCCCAGCCATCCAGATCGGGAATCTTGTTGATGGGGAGGCCCTTGTAGGCCACCGAGAACTCGGCCGGGATCTTGGCCTCGGCCCTGCCCAGGGGCTTGGCGGTCTTGGCATCGTCGCCGTTCGGGTCGCCCCATTGGGTGACGAAGTTGTCCTGCACGCGCACGATCGCCAGGCCGTCGTAATAGCCGCCGCGCGCCAGGGCGCGGATATTCGCGGCATGGCGCGGCGCGAAGCGCGGCGCCAGTTCGATCAGTACTTGCTGAGTGGCCTGACCCTGCGCCAGCTCCATCACCAGCAGGTCCTCGGGCTTGATCTCGCGCCAGTCGCCGGCGGGGGACTGGGCCAGGATCTCGGCGCTGCTCTTGGGTGGGGTGGCCGGCTTGGCTGCGGCCGGCGGCTTGGCGGCGCTTGCGGAGCCGGCGGCCAGCGCGATGGCCAGGGCCAGAATGTGCTTGCGGTGCATGAGGTTCCCTCCGTCGATGGACTGTGATGGCGCCGCAGCATACCCGCGGCCGGGCCTGCCGCCCCTCTCTACAATCCCGCAATGCCTTTTGTCCATCTGCGCACCCATACCGAGTTCTCCGTCGTCGACGGCACCCTGCGAATCGACGACGCCGCGGATGCCGCGTCCCAGGACAAGCAGGTGGCCCTGGCCATCACCGACCTGGCCAATCTGTTCGGGGGCGTGAAGTTCTACAACGCCTGCCGCAAGGCGGGCGTGAAGCCCATTTTGGGCGCCGATTGCTGGATCGAGTCGGACGCCAGCGACAAGCCGCCCACCCGCGTGCTGCTGCTGGTACAGAGCTACCGGGGTTATCTGAACCTCTGCGAGTTGCTGTCGCGCGCCTGGATACAGAACGTGCAGCGCAACCAGGCCTGCCTCAAGCTGGTGTGGATGCAAGAGCTGAGCGAGGGCCTGATCTGCCTGTCCGGCGCCCAGTTCGGCGCCATCGGCCAGGCCCTGATGCAGGGCGACCTGCCGCGCGCCCGCGAATGGGCCGAGCGCCTGGCCGCCCTCTATCCGCAGCGCTTCTACATCGAACTGCAGCGCGCCGGCCTGCCCGGCCAGGAGGCGCTGGTGCGCAGCTCGGTGCCGCTGGCGGCCGAGCTGGGTCTGCCGGTGGTGGCCACGCACCCGGTCCAGTTCCTCGGTGAGGAGGATTTCGACGCCCATGAGGCGCGCACCTGCATCGCCGAGGGCGAGACCCTGGCCAACCCCAAGCGCATCAAGCGCTTTCTGCCGGGCCAGTACTTCAAGCCCCAGGCCGAGATGGAGGCGCTGTTTGCCGACATTCCCTCCGCGATCGCCAACACGGTGGAAATCGCGCGCCGTTGCAGCCTCAAGCTCACGCTGGGCAAGCCGCAGCTGCCCAACTTCCCCACGCCCATCCTGGACGATGGCACGACCATGCCCATGGAGGCCTATTTCCGTGAGCTGAGCTACGAGGGCCTGGAGCAGCGCCTCGTGCAGCTGTTCCCCGACGCGGGCAAGCGCGATGCCGAGCGCCCGCGCTATGTGGAGCGGCTGGAGTTCGAGCTGGGCACCATCATCAAGATGGGCTTCCCGGGCTACTTCCTGATCGTGTCGGACTTCATCCGCTGGGCCAAGGCCAACGGCTGCCCGGTGGGGCCGGGCCGGGGTTCGGGCGCGGGCTCGCTGGTGGCCTATGTGCTCTCGATCACCGACCTGGACCCGCTGCAGTACAACCTGCTGTTCGAGCGCTTCCTGAACCCCGAGCGGGTCTCGATGCCCGACTTCGACATCGACTTCTGCCAGGGCAACCGCGACCGCGTCATCGACTATGTGAAGGACAAGTACGGCCGCCCCGCGGTGAGCCAGATTGCCACCTTCGGCACCATGGCGGCCAAGGCGGCGCTGCGCGATATCGGCCGCGTGCTGGGCATGGGCTTCGGCCATGTGGACTCGATCGCCAAGCTGATCCCCGCGCCGCCGGGCAAGACCGTGACCCTGGCCAGGCTGCCGCCTGACTTCGACCCCGACAAGGCCAAGGTGATCTACGCCCGCCACGAGGCGCCGGAGATCGAGGAGCGCGAGCAGCAGGAAGAGGAGGTGGCCGAGCTGCTCAAGCTGGCCGCGCGCGTCGAGGGCATGGTGCGCAATATCGGCATGCATGCCGGCGGCGTGCTGATCGCACCGGGCAAGATCACCGACTTCTGCCCCATGTACCAGCAGCCGGGCTCGACCAGCGCGGTGAGCATGTACGACAAGGACGACGTCGAGGCCATCGGCCTGGTGAAGTTCGACTTCCTGGGCCTGGCCACGCTGACCATCCTGGAGCTGGCCAAGGACTTCATCATCGCGCGCTACCCGGACCGCCAGGGCTTCGACTGGGCCAAGGTGCCGCTGGACGACCGCAAGGTGTTCAAGCTCTTCGGCGATGGCTTCTCGGAAAGCGTGTTCCAGTTTGAATCGCCCGGCATGCAGCGCCTGCTCAAGGACGCCAAGCCCTCGCGCTTCGAGGACCTGATCGCGCTGGTGTCGCTGTACCGCCCGGGCCCGATGGACCTGATCCCTTCGTTCGTGGCGCGCAAGCATGGCCGGGAGACCATCGAGTACCCGCATCCGCTGCTGGGCCAGGTGCTGGAGGAGACCTATGGCGTGATGGTCTACCAGGAGCAGGTGATGCAGGCGGCCCAGGTGCTGGGCGGCTACAGCCTCGGCGGCGCCGACATGCTGCGCCGCGCGATGGGCAAGAAGAAGGCCGAGGAAATGGCCATGCACCGCGAGATCTTCCGCAAGGGGGCCGCGGCCAAGGATATTTCGCAGGACAAGGCCGACGAGGTCTTCGACCTGATGGAGAAGTTCGCGGGCTACGGCTTCAACAAATCGCACGCCGCCGCCTATGCCTTGCTGAGCTACCACACGGCCTGGCTGAAGACGCATTTCACGGCCGAGTTCTACGCCGCGAACATGACGATCGAAATGGACGACACCGACAAGCTCAAGGTGTTGCTCAACGACGCGCAGATCTTCGGCATCGAGTTCCAGCCGCCCTGCGTGAACCGCGGCGTCTACCGTTTCGAGCCCATCAGCAACAAGCTCGTCAACTACGGCCTGGGTGCCATCAAGGGCACGGGCCAGGGCGCCATCGAGGCGATCGTGGCGGCGCGCCAGTCGGGCGGCCCCTTCAAGAGCTTCTTCGATTTCTGCGCCCGCGTGGACCGCAAGGCCGTCAACAAGCGCGTGGTGGAGGCCCTCATCAAGGCCGGTGCCTTCGACACCCTGGAGACCGAGCGCGCGCGCCTGCTGGCGAGCGTGGCGCTGGGCTACACCTATGCCGACAAGCTGGCCCAGGACGCCGACCAGGGCGGGCTGTTCGACTTCGACGAGGGCGCCCATGGCTCCTCCTCGGCCGAGCCCGCGCTGGTGGACGCCGCACCCTGGAGCATCAAGGAGCGCCTGAGTCTGGAGAAGACGGCGATCGGCTTCTACCTCTCCGGCCATCTGTTCGACCAGAGCGGCGAGGAGGTGCGCCGCATGGTGAAGCGCCGCATCGCCGATCTGCAGGACAGCCGCGATCCCATCATGGTGGCGGGCATCGTCTCGGACATGCGCATCATCAACGGCCACCGCGGCAAGGTGGCGATCTTCAAGCTCGACGACAAGAGCGATGCGATCGAGGCGGTGGCCAACGAGGAGCTCATCAACGCCCACAAGGAGACGCTGGCCGAGGACGAGCTCATCATCGTCTCGGGCAAGGTGCAGAACGATCGCTTCTCGGGTGGCCTGCGGCTGAACATCCAGCAGCTGTGGAGCCTCACCGCGGCGCGCGCGCGCTTCGGGAAGTTCCTGCGCCTGCAGGCAAATGGCGTGACGCCGCCGGTGGCCGAGGTGGTGGCGGCCTGGCCGGCGCGCCGCGTCGAGGCCGAGCAGGGCACCCTGGTGCAGGGCCTGTCGCTGCGCCTGGCCGTCAAGCGCGAGGGCGCCAGCGCCGAGCTGGACCTGGGCGAGGCGGCCAAGTTCTGGCCCTGCGACGAGGCCCTGGCGAAGCTCGGCAACGCGCAGATCGTGTACGACTGAGGCGCCGCGGCGGCGCTGTTGCGCGGCGGCGAATGGCCCCTCTTTTGAGCGTTTGGCGCAGCCGGGATTTCGGGCATGATCGCCTCAAGCGACAGCCATGGACACCCCGGCGCCCAACCCCTCCATCCCCACCACCGGCCTGATCCTGACCGGCGGCGGTGCCCGCGCGGCCTACCAGGTGGGCGTGCTGGCAGCGATCGCGCAATTGCGCCGCGATGCCGGGGTCACGGCCGCCAACCCGTTTCCGGTGATTGCCGGCACCTCGGCCGGCGCCATCAATGCCGGCACCCTGGCCTGCCAGGCGGACGACTTCGACGCGGCCGTCGACGGGCTGATGCACATCTGGCAGAACATCCATGTGGACCAGGTCTATGCCGCCGATGCCTTTGGCGTGATACGCACCGGCGCGCGCTGGATGACCATGATGAGCCTGGGCTGGGCGGTGGCGCGCTGGCATCGCAGCAAGCCGCGCAGCCTGCTGGACAACGAGCCGCTCGGCCGGCTGTTGCAGCGCTGGGTGCGGCTGGAGCGGCTGGACGACATGCTGGCGCAGGGCCATATGCGGGCGCTGGCGGTGAGCGGCTCCAGCTACAGCTCGGGCCAGCATGTCACCTTCTACCAGACCCATGCGGCGCTGCAGCCCTGGTTGCGCTCGCAGCGCATCGCCACACCGACCAAGCTGAGCATCGAGCATCTGCTGGCGTCCTCGGCGATTCCCTTCATCTTTCCGGCCCAGCTGCTCGACCTGGAAGGGCAGGCCGAATGGTTTGGCGACGGTTCGATGCGCCAGAGCGCGCCGATCTCGCCCGCCATCCACCTGGGCGCCGAACGCGTGCTGGTGATAGGCGCGGGCCGCATGCATGAGCCACCCGGGCGGCGCAGCACCCTGGTGGAGGGCCACCCCAGCATGGCGCAGATCGCCGGCCATGCGCTCTCCAACATCTTTCTGGATGCGCTGGCGGTGGACGTGGAGCGCCTGCAACGCATCAACAACACGCTCAGCCTGCTGCCCGCGGCAGCGCGCGAGGCCACGCCGCTGCGGCCGGTGGAGGTGCTGGTGATCGCGCCCAGCCGCCGCATCGACGAACTCGCCGCCGAGCACCAGCACAGCCTGCCGCCGCCGATACGCGCGATGCTGCGCAGCGTGGGCGTGGCCGGCGAGGGCAAGGCCGCCACCGGCTCGGCGCTCACCAGCTATCTGCTGTTCGAGCCCTCGTTCACCGGCGAGCTGATCATGCTGGGCATGTCCGACACCCTGGCCAAGCGTGCCGAGGTGCAGCGCTTCTTCGGCTGGCCGGCGCAGGCGCCCAAGGTCGACCCGCGCTCGATGCGCAAACGCAGCGCCGGCTTCGCCGAGGCTCAGTCCGCCGCGGTGGCCGAGGCTGCCTGAGCGCCCCAGGCCCGGCCCTGCACGCGCAGGCCCTGGGCCGAGAGCTTGGCGGCCAGCTTGGGGCCGATGCCCGCAACGCGGCGGCGCAGATCCTGCCAGTCCTTGAAGGGGCGCGCCGCCAGCAGGCGCTCGGCCAGCTCCGGGCCGATGCCGGTGAGCGACTCCAGCTCGGCGCGGCTGGCGCTGTTGATCTCCAGCGGGGTCGGGTCTTGCGCCCAGGCAGGCAATGCCAGCAGGGAGGCCAGCAGTGCCAGACGCCGTCTCATGCCTCAGTCCGCGAATTGAGCTTGGACCATGGCGGCGTAGGCGCCATCGCGCGCCACCAGCTCCGCATGGCTGCCGCTCTCCAGCACGCGGCCCTGCTGCAGCACATGGATGCAATCGGCCGAGCGTATGGTGGAGAGGCGGTGCGCGATCACGATCAGGGTCTTGCGGCCCTGCCAGGCCTCGATGGCCTGCTGCACGGCGCGTTCGCTCTCGGTGTCCAGCGCCGAGGTGGCCTCGTCCAGCACCCAGATCGGCGCGTCCTTGTAGAGTGCACGCGCGATCGCCAGGCGCTGGCGCTGGCCGCCGCTGAGCTTGCTGCCGTTGGCGCCGACGGTGGTGTCCAACCCCTCGGGCAGGGTCTGCACGAAGTCCCACAGATGGGCGGCGCGCAGCGCCTGCTCCAGCCGGGCCGCATCGCGCGGCTGGGCGTAGGCGATGTTGTCGGCCACCGAGGCGTCGAACAGCACGATGTCCTGCGAAACCACCGCGAACTGGCGGCGCAGGCTGGCGCGCGTGAGCTCGTTGATGGGCGCGCCGTCCAGCAAGACCTGACCCTCATCGGGCTCGGCAAAACCCAGCAGCAGGTTGACGATGGAGCTCTTGCCCGAGCCCGAGGCGCCCACCAGGGCGGTGGTCTGGCCGGCGGCGAAGCGCAGGTCCAGCGCGTCCAGGGCGGGCTGCTCGGCGCCGGGGTAGCGCAGCGTCACGGCCTGCAGCGCGATCTCGCCGCGGCATTCGGCCAGCGCGCGGCTGCCGCGGTCGTTCTCGGCCGGGATGTCCAGCAGGCTCAGGCTGCCCTGGGCGGTGATGAGGGCATTGGTGATGGGCTGGGCCAGCTCGCTGAGATGGCGCAGGCGCGAGGTCAGCAGCAGCAGGGCGGCGATGAAGGCGGCGAACTCGCCCACGCCGCTCTGGTTCTGGCGCGCCTGCAGCAGCGCCAGGCTCAGGATGACCGACAGCCCGATGCTGGCGATCAGCTGCGAGACCGGCTGGGTGAGCGCGTTGGCGGCCGCGGTCTTGAGGGTGGCGCGCTGCACCTCGCGGGCGCGCGCGGCGAACTGTTCGCGCTCGTGGTCGGCGGCGTCGAAGCTGCGCACCACGCGCCAGGCGCGCGTCAGGTCGTCGACCTTGTTGACCAGCCGGAGCTGCGCGTCGTAGGCCCAGCTGCCCATGCGGCGCACGCGCGCGTTGACGCGCTTCACCACCACCGCCATCACCGGGGTGGTGATCATCGACAGCAGCGTCAGTTGCCAGTTCAGCCACAGCAGATAGCCCAGCATGGCCAGCGCCGGCAGGCCGTCGCGCAGCAGCGTGATGAGGGCGCCGCCGAGCTGGGCGACGATCTGCTGCGGGTCGTTCACCACCTTGGTGACGGCGGTGCCCGGCTGCAGGCTGGTGTAGATGCGCGCATCGGCCTTCAGCAAGGCGTTGAGCAGGGCGGCGCGCAGGTCGAACACAGTGCGCGAGACGGTCCAGTTCAGCAGGTACTGGCCCAGAAAGCTGAACAGGCCGCGCGCCGCAAACAGGCCGATCAGCACCACAGGCACCCACCAGACCGAGAAGCTGTTGGCCTTGAAGCCCTCGCCCAGCACGGTCTTGAGCAGCTGCGGTATCAGCGGTTCGGTGCAGGCGGCGCCGATATAGGCCAGGATGGTCAGCACCACGCCCCTGCCATGGGGTTTCAGGTAGACCGCCAGGCGGCGGGCGGTGGCGCTCAGGGGCTCACGGTCGGTGGGAGGCTGACTCATCTCGTTGCAAACGTTGCGAGGGGCCGATTGTCGCCGCTGCGCTGGGCCGAGGCGCCTGCCTATACTGCCCGGCATGTCTGAAAACAACATGGTCGCTGGGAGCCCGGCCGGCGCGCCGCGGCGCGTGCTGCATTTCGTCACCGGCGGTTTTTCCGGGGCCACGCAGGTCGCGCTGGACCTCTGCCTGTCGGCGCAAATGGCCACCCAGATGGAGGTGCTGCTGGTGCTGCGCCGCAAGCGCAACACCGATGCGGCGCGGGTGGAGGCGATCCGTGCGCGCGGCCTGCGCGTGGAGGTCGTGCCGGGCTGGTCGCATCTGGCGACGATCTGGGCGCTGTGGCGGCTGTGCCGCGCCTGGCGGCCCGAGCTGCTGGTGGCGCATGGCTTTCCCGAGCACCTGATCGGCCGCTGGGCCGGGCTGCTGGCCGGCGTGCCCAAGCTGGTGCAGGTGGAGCACAACTCGCGCGAGCGCTACACGCGCTGGAAGCTGGTGCAGGCGCGCTGGCTGGCGGCGCGCAGCGCCAAGCTGGTGGCCGTGTCCGAAGGGGTGAAGGCGGTCCTGTTGAAGCTGGGCATGCCGGCGGACAAGACCATGGCCATACCCAATGGCGTGGACTTGCGGCCATTCGCCGAAGGCGCCGGCAAGCCCTTCGAGGAGCGCGTGGCCGGCATCGTGATGTCGGCCCGCTTTGCGCGCCAGAAGGACCATCTGACGCTGATACGCGCGCTCGGCCTGCTGAAGGGCCGCGGCCTGCGCCTGCCGCTGAAGCTGGCGGGGGCGGGCAAGGCCGCCTACCGCCAGCGCGCCGAGGCCGAGGTCAAGCGCCTGGGCCTGGAGGGGCAGGTGCAGTTCCTGGGCCATTACGGCGGCATGCCCGAGCTGCTGATGTCGCACGCGGTCTGTGTGCTGGCCACCCATTACGAGGGCATGCCGCTGGCCCTGGTGGAGGGCATGGCGGCGGGCTGCGCCTGCATTGCCTCCGACGTGGCGGGCGTGAGCGAGGTGTTGGCGCATGAGCGCAGCGGCCTCTTGGTGCCCGAGGGCGATGCCAAGGCCCTGGCCGATGCGCTGGAACGCGTGTTCTGCGAGCCGGGGCTGGGCCAGCGGCTGGCGGCCGCGGCGCGCGAGCGCGCCCTTGCCGAACATGGCGTGGAGCTGATGCGCCTGCGCTACCAGGCCCTGCTCACGACGCTTTGAAATAAAGCCACCAGCGCAGCTGCAGCCAGCGCAGCAGGCGGCCGCGCCGCAGATAGGCTTGCAGCAGTTGTTCGGGTGTGAGCGGCGAGCTGGCGCGCCACTGGCGCGCGAAACGCCGCAGCGCCTCGCTCAAGTTCTCCTGCCCAATTCGCCCGAGCCTGCTGCGCCGCTTGCTGGCACGCAGGAAGGTGCGGGCGCAGAAATGCGCGATCTCGAAGCGGGTGGCCTCGCTCAGCGCCGGCAGTTCGGCGGCATAGCCGTCCAGCGCGCTCATCCATTCGTCCAGCCTGGCGGCACTCAGGTTCGCCAGCGCGCTGCCGGCACGTTGCCGGTAGGCGATCCAGACCTCGGGCACATGCACGAAGCGGCGCACTTGCAGGGCCAGGCGCGGATAGACGGCGAGGTCTTCGAACACCCGCCCGACCGGGAAGCGCAGGCCCGCGGGCCAGCTGGCGCGGCGCACGATCTTGGACCAGGGATGCAACTGCCCGGCCTGAAACAAGCCGCTCAGCAGGGCATCGAGGCCCTCGCCCTGCGCTGCCCCGACGAAGCTGGGGATGTGCTGGTAGCGCGGCTTGGCGGGCTTGCTGCTGCCGTCATCGAAGGCACGGAAGTCGCACATCACCAGGTCGGGTGCCTGCGGCTGCTCCAGCAGCGCTCGGAGCCGGGGGATCGCGCCGGCTTCCATCAGGTCGTCGGGATCGACGAACCAGAGGTAGTCGCCGCGCGCGGCGTCCAGCAAGGTGTTGCGCGCGGCGCTGACGCCCTGGTTGCTCGCATGCCTGATCAGGCGCACGCGCGCATCCCCGGCCGCCAGCGTCTCGATCAGCGCGGCCGAGCCATCGGGCGAGGCGTCGTCCACGAAGACCAGCTCCACGCCCGCATCGGCCTGGTCGAGGATGGAGGCCGCGCAGGCGAGCAGGTAGGGCTCGACCCGGTAGACCGGCAGCAGGATGCTGAGCCAGGGCGCCGTCATGCGCGCAAGTCCAGCAGGCGGGCGATGGCGCTGCCGCGCAGCCAGCGGCCCTTGGCCAGGCCGCGCTCCAGCACCTGGCGGTCGCCGCCGCGCAGCTTGATCAGGGCGGGCAGGCGGCGCGGGCAGGGCGTGAGCGCCAGGCGGGCGTAGAGATGGCGCTTGCGCCAGCGCAGCGCGTCCAGGTAGGCGAAGGCCGAGTCCTCGGCGCGCAGCAGCGCCAGGCGGTAGATCTGGGGGTGGGCCTGGTGAGCGCGGTCCAGCAGGTCCGAGGCCGCCACATGCATCAGCAGGTAGCGCTGGAAGTCGGGGGTCAGGTCTTGCACCACGCGCGCCAGCCGGCCCTGCGCGCGCAACTCGTCCAGATAGGCTTCGGCGCCCAGGTCCAGCGCATGGTCGAAGGCGGCGGCCAGATCGCGCACAAAGGCGCTGCCGGGCACCGCGGCCATGCACCAGTTCTCGACGATGGGCAGCTCGGCGCGGCTGCTGTAGCGCTGGATGTAGAAGCCGGCGTACTCGGCCTGGGCGGACGCCCGCGCCTCATGCAGCCAGGTTAGGTCGCGCGTCAGCAGGGTGGAGGCGTCCAGCCAGATGCCGCCGTGGCGGGCCAGCAATTGCACGCGCAGCCAGTCGGCTTGGCGATAGGGCGGCAGGCTGTCGAAATCCGGCCGCAGTGCGCTGGCGGGGATCCATTGCAGCAGGCTTTGGCGGTCCAGCAGGCGCAACTCATGGTCGGGCGCGTGGCGCCGCCAATTGGCCAGGCATTGCTGGATGAAGGCCGGCGCCGGCGCGGGATGCCAGTAGGTCCAGAGGACCTTGGGTATGTCTGCGGCGGCGCACGGCGCGGCGGCGCCGACCAGCAGCTCGCAAACCTGCGCCGGGGCCTGCGCGCGCAGGATCTGCCAGCACTCGCGGCCCAGCAGCGCCAGCAGCAGGACCAGCAGCCCCAGCCAGATCATTCGCGCCAGTGCTCGGCGATCCAGTGCGCCGGGCGGGCGTGGCGCCAGTTGCCGTTGTTGCGGCCGGCCAGCGCGTCGGGCGGATTCATCACGCCGTGGAAGATCAGGATGCGTGCGCCCTTGGGGATGATGGGGTCGCGCCAGTAGCTGGTCGGCCAGGCCGGGATGCAGTGGTATTTGTAGCTGGCGCACCAGGACGCGTCCCAATACTTCAGCTTGCCCTGCTTGTGCATCTCATCGGAGAGGTAGGCCTGTTCGTTGCGCACCTGCTCGCGTATCGCCTCGGCCTCGCGGCGGAACTTGGCCAGCACGTCGGCATGCGCGCCCAGCTCGAAGCGGTAGACCGAGCTGTTGCCGGTGATGCGCCAGGGGCGCTTCCAGTCGTGGATGATGAGGAACTCGCCCGGCACCTCGAAGAAGGGCGTGATGTCGTCGACGATCACCACGTCCAGGTCCAGGAACAGCGCCGTGCCCTTGAGGCCGTGCAGATCTGCTTCAAAGGTGGTGAGCTTGGTCCAGCCGCGCTCCGGGATGCCGGGCGGCAGCTTGAGCTCGGGGATGGGCAGGCATTGCACCTCGGCGCGAATGCCCTCGCTGCGGTCGGTCAGGCAGACGAACTTGAAGGGCCCGCGCAGATGCCGCGCCACCATCGCATAGAGGCGATTGACGTACTCGGGGCCGTACTTGGTGCCCCATTTCATGCACAGGATGACGCGCTCGGTGGCCTTCTTCTCTTGCATCAAAGTTCTTCCACGTGACGCGGTGGGTAGCTGTCCCAGTTCAGGCAGCCGGGGCATTGCCAGAAATAATGCTGGGCTTCAAAACCGCAGGCGGCGCAGCGGTAGCGCTGCAACGGCCGGCCGGCGCGCTCGATGGCGCTGCCCAGCAGGGTGGTCTCTTCATCGCTGAGCTGCGCACCGGACTGCGCCAGCAGCTGGCGTGCGGCCGCCAGGCTGGGGTCCTGGCGCAGATGCGCCAGCAGGCGCTGGCGCTGCGCGTTAGCGGCTGGTTCCAGCTTGGCGACGGCCTGCAGCAGGTGCATGCCGGGATGGCGCTGGTACTGGGCCTGCAGGGTCTGCAGGGCGGCCGGGGCGGCGTCGCAGGCGAGTGCCGCGCTGGCGTAGTCGCCGGCCACCAGATTGAAGGCCTCGGGGTTGGCGGCCAGCAGCTCGGCATAGGCGGCCATGGCCTGCTGGGGCTGCCCACGGCGCATCAGCAATTGCCCGGCCAGCACATGGGCGCGCGCGGCCTGGGGCGCGACCTTGCGGGCCTCGGCCAGCAGGGCCTGCGCCTTGTCGACGTCGCCCTCCTGGTTGCGCGCCTGCGCTTCCAGCGCCAGCTCGCAGAGGTAATGCGCGATGCGCGAGGCAAAGGAGCCTGTGCCCACCTGTTCCAGATGCTTGGCCACCTCGGCGGCCTTGCGCCATTCGCGCGAGCGCTCGTAAAGCGAGAGCAGGGCCAACTCGGCCTCGCTCTCGAAGCTGCTGCCGCGCAGCACCGCAAAGGCCTCCTCGGCGCGGTCGAACAGGCCGGCCTTGTAGAAGTCCTGCGCCAGCGCGTACTGGGCGCGCTCGCGCTCGGCCTTGGGCAGGTCGCCGCGCTGCAGGAGGTGCTGGTGCACGCGCACCGCGCGCTCGTACTCGCCGCGGCGGCGGAACAGATTGCCGAGCGCGAAGTGCAACTCGGAGGTGTCGGGGTCGGCCTGTACCGCCTCGATGAAGGCGTCGATGGCCTTGTCCTGCTGCTCGTTGAGCAGCAGATTCAAGCCCTTGAAGTAGGCCTTGGGCGCGTCGCGCTGCTCGCGCTTCCACTGGCGCGTGTCGAGCTTGGAGGCCAGCCAGCCGAGGCCGAACACCAGCGGCAGGGCAATCAGCAGCCAGCTGAGATCGAAGCCCATGGTCAGAGACCGTCCCGCACGATCGGGGCGCTGGCGGGGTCAGGTGTTGCCGCGGCGGGCAGATCCAGCGCCACCTGGCGGGCGGCGGCGCGGCGGTGGTGCCACCAGGCCGGCACCATGGCCAGCACGCCCAGGGCACAGCCGAAGCCAAAGGCGATCAGCACGATGATGACCAGGGGCGCGCTCCAGGCGCGGCCGAAGAACCAATGCACCACCACCTCCTGGCTGTTGTTCAGCGCGAAGGCGAAGAGGGCAAAGAAGAGGAAGGCCCGGAAGAGCCAGACGAAGAGGCGCATTGGCGTGGATTCTAGAGGCTCGGCAGGCTGCCGAGGCGGCTCAATCCAGCGTGCGCGGGAGGCTGGCGTCGTCCAGCGGCAACTGCTCGTCCACCGCTTCGCGCAGGGCCTTGCCCGGCTTGAAATGGGGGACCAGCTTCTCGGGGATCAGCACCTGTTCGCCGCTGCGCGGATTGCGGCCCATGCGGGGCGGGCGGCGGTTGATGGAAAAGCTGCCAAAGCCGCGGATTTCGATGCGGTGGCCGCGGGCCAGGGCATCGGACATCGCGTCCAGTATCGTCTTGACGGCGAACTCGGTGTCGCGCTGGGTGAGCTGGCTAAAGCGCTCTGCCAGATGGGCAACGAGGTCGGAACGTGTCATGACGATCGAATTCTTGAGTGGGAGAGGGAGGGAAGGAAATCAGGCTCGCCCTCGGATGAGTGGCGAGCCTGATCAGGTCACCTGACAGGGGCAGAGGCTACCAGAGCCGCCGCCCCTGCGGAGCAACGATTAGTTGCCGCCTTGATCCAGCTTGGCACGCAGCAGGGCGCCCAGGCTGGTGGTACCGGCGTTCTCACGCTCGCTGGTAGCCGACAGGCGCTGCATCGCTTCTTGCTGGTCGGCGCTGTCCTTGGCCTTGGTCGACAGCTGGATGTTGCGCGTCTTGCGGTCGATGTTGACGATCACCGAGGTGACTTCGTCGCCTTCCTTCAGCACGTTGCGGGCGTCTTCCACGCGGTCGCGGGAGATTTCCGAAGCGCGCAGATAGCCGGTCACGTCGTCAGCCAGTTCGATCTCGGCGCCACGCGCGTCGACCGTCTTGACCTTGCCGGTCACCGTCATGCCACGGTCGTTGACCGAGGTGTAGGTGGTGAACGGGTCGCTGTCCAGCTGCTTGATGCCCAGGGAGATGCGCTCGCGCTCGACGTCCACGGCCAGCACGATGGCTTCGACTTCCTGGCCCTTCTTGAAGTTGCGCACGGCAGCTTCGCCAGTCTCTTGCCACGACAGGTCGGACAGGTGCACCAGACCGTCGATGCCTTGAGCCAGGCCAACGAACACGCCGAAGTCGGTGATCGACTTGACGGGGCCCTTGACGCGGTCGCCGCGCTTGACGTTCTCGGCGAACTCTTCCCAAGGATTGGCCTTGCACTGCTTCATGCCCAGGGAGATGCGACGCTTGTCTTCGTCGATTTCCAGGACCATGACTTCGACTTCGTCGCCCAGGGAGACGATCTTCGAAGGTGCCACGTTCTTGTTGGTCCAGTCCATTTCGGACACGTGCACCAGACCTTCGATGCCGGGTTCGATTTCCACGAACGCGCCGTAGTCAGCAATGTTGGTGACCTTGCCGAACAAACGGGTGTTGGTGGGGTAGCGACGTGCCACGCCGAACCAGGGGTCGTCGCCCAGCTGCTTCAGGCCCAGCGAAACGCGGTTCTTCTCGGCGTCGAACTTCAGGACCTTGGCGGTCAGTTCCTGGCCAACCGTCACCACTTCGCTCGGGTGACGCACGCGGCGCCATGCCATGTCGGTGATGTGCAGCAGGCCGTCGATGCCGCCCAGATCCACGAAGGCACCGTATTCGGTGATGTTCTTGACCACGCCCTGGACGATCGCGCCTTCCGACAGCGTTTCCAGCAACTTGGCGCGCTCTTCGCCCATCGAAGCTTCGACCACGGCACGGCGCGACAACACGACGTTGTTGCGCTTGCGGTCCAGCTTGATGACCTTGAATTCCATGGTCTTGCCCTCGTAGGGGCTCATGTCCTTCACCGGGCGGGTGTCGAGCAGCGAACCGGGCAGGAAGGCGCGGATGCCGTTCACCAGGACGGTCAGGCCGCCCTTGACCTTGCCGGACACGGTACCGGTCACGAAGTCGCCCGACTCCAGTGCGGTTTCCAGCGACAGCCACGAGGCCAGACGCTTGGCCTTGTCGCGCGACAGGATGGTGTCGCCGTAGCCGTTTTCGATCGCATCGATCGCCACCGACACGAAGTCGCCGACGTTGACTTCAAGCTCGCCTTGGTCGTTCTTGAACTCTTCGATGGGCACGTAGGCTTCAGACTTGAGGCCGGCGTTGACCACCACGAAGCTGTGCTCGACACGCACCACTTCGGCGGAGATGACCTCGCCGGCGCGCATGTCGGAGCGCTGCAGCGATTCCTCGAACATGGCTGCAAACGAGTCCATGGCGAAGGTGGCGTTCTGGGTTTGGGACATGGTATTTCCTGAGCCGTCTGGCAAGGCGTTTGCCCGTCGGCAGTTGCAAGCGAACTTGCGGGTTAAGGTTGTAGAGTTCGCCGCCCTCGATGAGCAGACGCTCGGAGGGAAGGGCGGCGGGCCCGGATGCTGTGCTGATTCAACGCTGTCTCAGAACGGCCTGCGCTCGGCCCACCAAGCCAGCACCAGATCACGAGATTCTTCGATGGTCTGGGCCGAGTTGTCGAGGCTTTGCGCGTCTTGCGCGGGCTTGAGAGGCGAGGCGCTGCGACCCTTGTCGCGCGCGTCACGTGCCTCAAGATCCGCACGCAAGCCTTCCATGCTAGCCGAAATTCCCTTGGAAATCAACTGCTTATAGCGCCGTTCGGCGCGCGTGGCGGCACTCGCTGTGAGGAAGACCTTGAGCGGCGCGTCCGGGAAGACGGTGGAGCCCATGTCGCGGCCATCGGCCACCAGGCCGGGCACGCGGCGGAAGTCCAGCTGCAGCTGGTTCAGTGCGCTGCGCACCTGGGGATGGGCGGCCACCTGCGAGGCCATCAGGCCGGCAGCCTCGGCGCGCAGGGCCTCGCTGATGTCTTCCTCGCCCAGGGTGACGCGGCCCTTGCGGAAGTGCAGGGCCATCGCCGGCACGATGGCGGCCACGGCCGCGCCGTCGTCCAGGTCCAGGCCGGCACGGTGGGCGGCCAGGCCGGTGGCGCGGTACAGCATGCCGGAGTCCAGGATCACATAGCCGAGCTCATGCGCCACCTCGTCGGCCAGCGTGCCCTTGCCGGAGGCGGTGGGGCCGTCGATGGTCAGCACCGGGATGTCCTCGGGGCGCGCCGTCACCACCTCGAACAGGGTCTCGAAATAGTCCGGGAAGGTCTTGGCCACGCAATGCGGCTCGAGGATGCGCACCGGCACGGCCGAATCGCTGACCAGGCCGTTGAAGGCGGCCAGCGAGAAGCACATCGCGACGCGGTGGTCGTCGTAGGTGTGGATGCTGGCCGGCTTCCAGGCGCGCAAGGGGTGCACGCGCAGCCAGTCCGGGCCTTCCTCCACGCTGGCGCCGAGCTTGCGCAGCTCGGTGGCCATGGCGGCGATGCGGTCGGTCTCCTTGACGCGCCAGCTGGCAATGTTGCGCAGGGTGCTGGGGCCATCGGCGTAGAGCGCCATCACCGCCAGGGTCATGGCGGCATCGGGAATGTGGTTGCAGTCCAGGTCCAGGGCCTTGAGCGGCCAGGCGCCGCGCTTGACTTCCAGGGCATTGGCCTCGGCGCGCACCTCGGCGCCCATCGCCTGGGCGGCCTCGACAAAGCGCACATCGCCTTGCAGCGAGGCACTGCCCACCCCTTCGATGCGGATGGGCGTGTCCGTGGCCGCGATGGCGCCCAGCGCCACGAAGTAGGAGGCCGAGGAGGCGTCGCCCTCCACATGCACCTCGCCGGGCGAGCGATAGCGGCTGCCGGCCGGGATGGTGAAGCGCTGCCAGCCGTCCGCGCGCACCTCGATGCCAAAGCGCTTCAGCAGCTCCAGCGTGATGTGCACATAGGGCTTGGAGATCAGCTCGCCGACCACCTCCACCACGACGTCTTGTTGGGCGACCAGGGGCAGGGCCAGCAGCAGGGCGGTGAGGAATTGGCTGGAGACATCGCCGCGCACGCGCACCGGCTCGGCCAGCCTGAGCCGGCTGGGGCCGCTGAGGCGCAGCGGCGGATAGCCTTCGCTGCCCAGGCAGGCGATCTCGCAACCCAGCTCGCGCAGGGCATCGACCAGATCACCGATGGGGCGCTCGTGCATGCGCGCCACGCCGGCCAGCTCGAAGGCGCCGCCCTGCGTGGCTGCCAGCAGGGCCAGTGCCGCGGTGAGCGGGCGCATCGCCGTGCCGGCATTGCCGAGGAAGAGCTGGGCGTCCTTGTTGACGAGGCGGCCACCGATGCCGGTGACCTTGAGCGGGCCACCCGGCACTTGCTCGAGCTGGCAACCCAGCACCTTGAGCGAGGCCAGCATCACCGCGGTGTCGTCGGAATCCAGCAGGTCATGCACCAGGGTCTGACCCTCGGAGAGGCCGGCCAGCAGCAGCACGCGGTTGGAGATGCTCTTGGAGCCGGGCAGGCGCACGGTGCCGGCGGCTGCGCGCAGGGGCGGCAGGTCGAGGAAGGGGATCTTGAACATGGCGGGGAGAAAGCGGGGTCAGTTGCGGGTGCGGGGCACACCCATCTGCCATTGGCTGCGGCCTTCGGAGGCCTGCCTGAGCAGGGTCTCGAGGCCTTGTGCATCGTCGTTCTGCATCACCTGCTCCAGCAGGTCTAGCATGTCCCGAAAGCGCTTGGACTGTGCCATCACCTCGGCCTTGTTGGCCAGCAGGATGTCGCGCCAGATCGCGGGATCGCTGGCGGCGATGCGGGTGAAGTCGCGAAAGCCCGGGCCGGCCAGGCTCAGGTAGTCGCGTCCGGCGGGCTGCTTGGCGACGGCGCTGAAATAGGCATAGGCGAGCAGATGCGGCAGATGGCTGACGGCGGCGAAGGCCGCGTCATGGTTCTGCGGCGTCATCTTCAGCACCTGGCAGCCCAGCGCCGACCAGACGTCGGTGGCCTTCTGCACCAGCGCCGCATTGGTCTGCGGCAGCGGCGTCAGGATGACCTGGCGACCCTGGTAAAGCCCGGCATCGGCGTTCTGCACGCCGGCCGATTCCTTGCCGGCGATCGGGTGCGCCGGCACGAAGGAGCCGAACTGCTTGCCCAGCACACGGCGCGCGGCCTCGACTACATCGCATTTGGTCGAGCCCACGTCCATGAAGAGCACGCCGGGGTCCACCATATGCTTGACGGCCTTCAGCGTGGCCTCGGTGGCGGCCACCGGCACGGCCAGCAGCACGATGTCCGAGCCCGAGACGGCCAGCAGGGCCGATTCGGCGGCGATGTCGATCACGCCCAGCTTCTTGGCGGTCTCGGTGGTGGAGGGCGACTTGCTATAGCCCACCACGCGCTTCACCAGCCCGGCCTTCTTGAGTGCAAGCGCGAAGGAGCCGCCCATCAGGCCGCATCCGATCACGCCGAGTTGGTTGAACATGCTCAATCAAGCCTTTACCGGGTAGGTGCCGATCACCTTGTAGAAGGCGCACAACTGGCGCAGCTCGGCCAGCGCCGCCGCCACATGGGGCTGCGAGGGATGACCCTCCAGGTCGATGTAGAAGTAGTACTCCCATTGACCGGTGCGCGCCGGGCGCGATTCCAGCCGCGTCATCGACACACCATGGTTCTTCAGCGGCACCAGCAGGTCGTGCATGGCGCCGGGGCGGTTGGTCACCGAGACGATCAGGCTGGTGCAGTCGCGGCCGGTGGCGGGCGGCACGTCCATGGTCTGCGGCAGGCAGATCACGGCGAAGCGGGTGCGGTTGTAGGCCTCGTCCTGCACCGCATGGGCCACGATGTGCAGGCCGAACAGGGTGGCGGCGCGTTCGCTGGCGATGGCCGCCCATTCCGGGTGCTCGGCCGCCAGGCGTGCGCCCTCGGCATTGCTGGAGACGGCGCGGCGCTCGGCGTCGGGCAGGTGCTTGTTGAGCCAGTTCTGGCATTGCGCCAGCGCCTGCGGATGCGCCAGCACCGCCTTGATGCCGCGCAGCGAGTTGTCCTTGCACAGCAGGTTGTGGCGAATCAGCAGGCTGACCTCGCCGACCATATGCGTCGGCGTGTGCAGGAACAGGTCCAGCGAGCGCGTCACCACGCCCTCGGTCATGTTCTCCACGCCCACCACGCCGTACTGGGCGCTGCCGCTGGCGGTGGCGTGGAAGACCTCGTCGAAGCTGGAGCAGTAGATCAGGTCGGCGGCGCCGCCGAAATACTCGATCGCCGCCTGTTCGCAGAAGGTGCCCACCGGCCCCAGCACAGCCACGCGTTGCGGCGATTCCAGGGCCAGACAGGCCGACATGATCTCGCGCCAGATTGCTGCCACATGCTCGCCCTTGAGCGGGCCGGTGTTGGCCTGCTGGATCTTGGTGATCACCTGGGCCACGCGGTCGGGGCGGAAGAAGGGCGTGCCGTCGCGGCGCTTGATCTCGCCCACCTGCTCGGCCACATGAGCGCGGCGGTTTAGCAGGTCGAGCAGCTCTTGATCGAGGGCGTCAATCTGGTCACGCAGTTTCAGCAGGGCCGGGTCGGCGACCGGCAGGGGAGGGTTAGGAGGAGTCGCGGGGGCTCCATCAGCCATGTTGTGCCTCAAAGTCTCTCAGATACGCCGTCAGGGCTTGCACACCCTCGAGCGGCATGGCGTTGTAGATCGATGCACGCATGCCGCCCACCGACTTGTGGCCTTTGAGTTGCAGCAGTCCGCGTTCCCTGGCACCGGCCAGGAAGGCGTCGTTCAGACGTTCGTCGCGGAGATAGAACGGTACGTTCATGCGCGAGCGGCAGCTGGCCGCCACGCGGTTTTCAAACAGATTCGAGCCGTCGAGCGCGGCATACAGCAGTTGCGCCTTGTCGATATTGCGCTGCTCGATCGCGGCCAGGCCGGTCTTGCCGGCGTAGCCGAAGCCCTTCAGCCACTTGAACACCAGGCCGGCCACATAGATGCCAAAGGTGGGCGGGGTGTTGTACATCGACTGGGCCTCGGCCACGGTCCTGTAGTCGAACGCGCTGGGGCAGATCGGCAGGGCATGGCCCAGCAGATCCTCGCGCACGTAGACGAGGGTGAGGCCGGCCGGGCCGATGTTCTTCTGCGCGCCGCCAAACGCCAGCCCGACGCGCGACCAGTCGATGCTGCGCGAGAGCTGGTGCGAGGAGCAGTCGATCACCAGCGGCGCGTCCGAGCCGAGGGCCTTGAGGTCCGGCAGCTCATGGAACTCCAGCCCGTCGATGGTCTCGTTGCTGCAGATGTGCACATAGGCGGCATCAGGGCGCAGCTGCCATTCGGCGGCGGCGGGGATGTGGCGCTGGCCTTCCGAGGCATTGGTGGCGGCGATATGCACATCGGCATAACGCCGTGCTTCCTGGGCGCTCTTCTTCGACCAGGAGCCGCTCACCACCACATCGACCTTGCCGCCGCGCGAGAGGTTCATCGGCACGATGGCGTTCTCGCCCAAGCCGCCGCCCTGCATGAAGAGGATGCGGAAGTTGGCCGGCACCTGCAGCAAGTCGCGCAAATCGGCTTCAGCGGCCTCCGCGATAGAGATGAACTCGCGGCCGCGGTGGCTCATCTCCATCACGCTCATGCCCGAGCCGTGCCAGTCCAGCATTTCCTGCGCCACCTGCGTCAACACCTCTTCGGGCAAGGCGGCCGGGCCGGCGGAAAAATTGAAGGGGCGTGACGTCATGGCGGGACTGCGGGCGGGAACGGATGGGGCGGGCTTACTTCTTGGCGGGTGCGCTGCCGGTGGCGGGCTTGCTGGCCGCGGGCGCCGGGTTGATGCCCAGTTGCTTGGCCACGCTGGTGCGCAGCGCGTTGAACTTGCCTTCCAGGCCGGGGCCTACTTCCGCCATCAGCTTCTGGCCCAGCGCGGACTGCATGTCGCCGCCCATCTGCACGTACTTCTTGTTGACGGGCGAGTCCAGGATGGCGACGAGCTGGCGCAGCTCATCCTCGGTGAAGCGCTCGTCGAGCATGGTGCCAATGGTGGTCGGGGCCAGCTTCAGCGCCGCATTGCGCAGCACCGGCGTGTTTTCCTCGACGAACTTCTTGATGTCGGCCTCGATCGCCTTGGCGGTGGCCTCGCGCTTTTCGGGCGCGACCTGGGTCTGCAGCGCGGTACCGGCTCCCTGCATCAGGTTGCCGATGGGTTGCTGCAGCACGCCGCGGGCCAGGCCCTCGATGGCGGGCTGCTGCAGCTGCAGCACCTTGGCGATCAGTTCCTTCTTGGCGGGCGAGCTGGCCGGGGTCGATGCCGATTGGGCAAGGGCAGGTACGGCGCAAGCGGCGATGACGGCGGCGGCGCAAATCTTCAACAGCGAGGTGTTCAAACTCATTCCTTGTTAGCGTCGTCGGCGTTCAGATCGCCTTCCGCGGGGTTGTCGGTGCCGGCTTCCGCCGCACCATCGATGGCGCCTTCGTTCGCATCGTTCTCGACGATGCGCTGCAGGCCGGAGAGCTTGGAACCATCGTCCAGCGCGATCAGGGTCACGCCCTGGGTGGCGCGGCCGAGTTCGCGAATCTCGCTCACCCGGGTGCGCACCAGCACGCCCTTGTCGGTGATCAGCATGATCTCGTCTTCCGGGCGCACCAGGGTGGCGGCCACCACACGGCCGTTGCGCTCGCTCTGCTGGATCGCGATCATGCCCTTGGTGCCGCGACCGTGGCGGGTGTACTCGATGATGGAGGTGCGCTTGCCGTAGCCGTTCTCGGTGGCGGTGAGCACGCTCTGCGTCTCGTCCTCGGCCACCAGCATGGCGATCAGGCGCTGCTCGGGTTCCAGCATCATGCCGCGCACGCCGCGCGCCTGGCGGCCCATCGGGCGCACATCGTCCTCGTCGAAGCGCACCGCCTTGCCGCCATCGCTGAACAGCATCACGTCGTGCTTGCCGTCGGTCAGCGCTGCGCCGATGAGGAAATCGCCCTCATCCAGGTCCACCGAAATAATGCCGGCCTTGCGCGGGTTGCTGAAGTCCTTCAGCGAGGTCTTCTTCACCGTGCCCAGCGCCGTGGCCATGAAGATGTAGTGATCTTCCGGGAAGGTGCGGAACTCGCCGGTGAGCGGCAGCACCACGGTGATCTTCTCCTCGGCCTGCAGCGGGAACATGTTGACGATGGGCTTGCCGCGCGAGTTGCGCGAGCCCTGCGGCACTTCCCAGACCTTGAGCCAGTAGACGCGGCCGCGGTTGCTGAAGCACAGGATCCAGTCGTGCGTGTTGGCGATGAAGAGCTGGTCGATCCAGTCGTCGTCCTTGGTGGCGGCGGCCTGCTTGCCGCGGCCGCCGCGGCGCTGCGCGCGGTACTCGCTCAGCGCCTGGCTCTTGATGTAGCCGGTGTGCGAGAGCGTCACCACCATGTCGGTGGGCGTGATCAGGTCTTCGGTGCCCAGCTCCTGGGCGTTGTGCTCGATCACGCTGCGGCGCGCACCCACCTTGGTCTGGCCGAACTCCTGCTTCACCTGCACCAGCTCTTCGCTGATGATGGTGGTGACGCGCGCCGGCGTGGCCAGGATGTCGAGCAGATCCGCGATCTGCGCCATCACGTCCTTGTACTCGCCGACGATCTTGTCCTGCTCCAGGCCGGTCAGGCGCTGCAAGCGCATCTGCAGGATTTCGCTGGCCTGGTCGTCGGAGAGGCGGTACAGGCCGTCTTCCTGCATGCCGTACATGGCGGGCAGGCCCTCGGGGCGGAAGGCCGTGCGGCCGCCGGGCGTGGCCTCTTCGGCGCGCACCAGCATCTCGCGCACCAGCGAGGAATCCCAGCTCTTGGCCATCAGCGCGGCCTTGGCCACCGGCGGCGTGGGCGAGTTCTTGATGGTGGCGATGAACTCGTCGATATTGGCCAGCGCGACGGCCAGACCTTCCAGCACATGGCCGCGCTCGCGTGCCTTGCGCAGCTCGAAGATGGTGCGGCGGGTCACCACCTCGCGGCGGTGCTCCAGGAACACCGTGATCAGGTCCTTCAGATTGCAGAGCTTGGGCTGACCGTCGATCAGCGCCACCATATTCATGCCGAAGGTGTCTTGCAGCTGGGTCTGCTTGTACAGATTGTTCAGCACCACCTCGGGCACTTCGCCGCGCTTGAGCTCGATCACCACGCGCATGCCGGACTTGTCGCTCTCGTCCTGGATATGGCTGATGCCTTCGATCTTCTTCTCGTGCACCAGCTCGGCAATGCGCTCCAGCAGCGTCTTCTTGTTGACCTGGTAGGGGATCTCGTCAACGATGATGGCCTGGCGCTGGCCGCGGTCGATGTCCTCGAAATGCACCTTGGCGCGCATCACCACCTTGCCGCGCCCGGTGCGATAGCCGTCGCGCACGCCCGAGAGGCCGTAGATGATGCCGGCGGTGGGGAAATCGGGCGCCGGAATGATCTCCATCAGCTCGTCGATCGAGGCCTCCGGATTGCGCAGCGCATGCAGGCAGGCGTCCACCACTTCGTTGAGGTTGTGCGGCGGGATATTGGTGGCCATGCCCACCGCGATACCCGAGGCGCCGTTCACCAGCAGATTGGGCAGGCGGGCGGGCAGAACCAGGGGTTCTTTGTGGCTGCCGTCGTAGTTGGGTCCGAAGTCGACCGTTTCCTTGTCGATATCGGCCAGCAATTCATGGGCGATCTTGTCCAGGCGAATTTCGGTGTATCGCATCGCCGCGGCGTTATCGCCGTCAATGGAGCCGAAGTTGCCTTGACCATCGATCAGCATGTGTCGCAGGCTGAATGGCTGGGCCATGCGCACGATGGTGTCGTAGATGGCCGAGTCACCATGCGGGTGATACTTACCCATGGTTTCACCCACCGCCTGCGCACTCTTGCGGTACTTGGCGTTGTAGGTGTTGCCCATCTCGTTCATCGCGTACAACACGCGCCGATGCACCGGCTTAAGGCCGTCGCGAGCATCGGGGAGGGCGCGGCCGACGATCACGCTCATCGCGTAATCGAGGTACGAACGCCGCATCTCCTCCTCAAGGCTGATGGGCAGTGTTTCCTTGGCGAACTGGGTCATGCGCGGGCGCGGCTGCGGCTCGGGAGAGCGTGCCGTCATCATTTAGGACAGGAAGCGGGATTCTAATTGCTTGGCCATGTAGTACTTGCGCAACATTGATTGAGAGTGGTGCGTCCAGCGCCGCCAGAATAGAGCTGTCCCATCACCCTATGGCACAATCATTTGGTCCCTAGGAGAAACCCGCGCATGCGGTTTTTTCCTTAGGTTTTAGTTCCAGTTCTGGACATTTCGCAGGGCAACTGCGGCTTTCCTTGGAAGGAGAATCATGAAGAAATTGAACCGAGTGGCGACGCTGGTGTCCGTGGCCGCAATCGCTGCTGTGGCCTCGTCGGGCGCTTTCGCCCAGACCGTGGATAACTGGCGTGCCACCGACGGCACCGTCTGGAAGAACGGCACCAACGAACTGTGCTGGCGCGATGCCAACTGGACGCCTGCCACGGCTGCCAAGGATTGCGATGGCGCGCTGAAGCCTGCCCCCAAGGTCGAGGCACCGAAGCCCGTGGCTCCGCCGCCCCCGGTGGCTCCCCCGCCCGCTCCGAAGCCCGCTCCGAAGCCGGCTCCCGTGAGCGAGAAGGTCACCTTCGCCGCTGACGCCTTCTTCGACTTCGACAAGGCTGTGCTGAAGCCCGAAGCCAAGGCCAAGCTGGACGACCTGGTCAGCAAGACCGGTGGTATCAATCTGGAAGTCATCATCGCCGTCGGCCACACCGACAGCGTGGGCTCCGATGAATACAACCAGAAGCTGTCGGTGCGCCGCTCCGAAGCCGTGAAGGCCTATCTGGTGTCCAAGAACGTCGAGAAGAACCGCGTCTACACCGAAGGCAAGGGCGAGAAGCAGCCCGTGGCCGATAACAAGACCACCGAAGGTCGCGCCAAGAACCGCCGCGTCGAAATCGAAGTGGTTGGTACGCGCAACAAGTAATCATCCTCGCTGCGCCTGGCGCGCAGCATCGATGCAAAGCCCCGCCCAGCGGGGCTTTTTCATTTCCGCCTTGCGCTACCATCCCCACCCATGACGAATGCCGACCCCCAAGAGCTCGCCAAATTCAGCGAGCTGGCCCACCGCTGGTGGGATGCCGAGAGCGAATTCAAGCCCCTGCACCAGATCAACCCGCTGCGTCTGGACTGGATCAACGCGCTCAGCCCGCTGGCCGGGCAGAAGGTGCTGGACGTGGGCTGCGGTGGTGGCATCCTCACCGACTCGATGGCGCGCAAGGGCGCGATCGCGCTGGGCATCGACCTCGCCACCAAGCCGCTGCGCGTGGCCCAGCTGCACGCCATGGAAGCCGGCACCGAGAACGTCAGCTACCAGGAGATCGCCGTCGAGGCCCTGGCCGAGCAGCGCCCGGGCGAGTTCGACACCGTCACCTGCATGGAGATGCTCGAGCATGTGCCCGATCCCGCCTCGGTGGTGCGCGCCCTCGGCACGCTCGTGAAGCCGGGGGGCTGGGTGTTCCTCTCCACCTTGAATCGCAATGTCAAGGCCTTCATGCTGGCCATCGTGGGCGCCGAATACCTGCTCAAGATGCTGCCGGCCGGCACGCATGAATACGCGCGCTTCATCAAGCCGGCCGAGCTGGCGCAGATGTGTCGCGATGCCGGCCTGGAACTGCACAGCGCCAAGGGCCTGGGCTACAACCCCTTGACCCAGCGCTACAGCATCGGTGGCGACACCGATGTGAACTACATGATCGCCTGCCGCCGCCCTCTATGAGCCTGGAACTGATGGCCGAGCCGCTGCTCGCGCCCGCGCGCCTGCTGCGCGCCGTGCTGTTCGACCTCGACGGCACGCTGATCGACAGTGCCCCGGATTTGGCCGGTGCCGCCAACGAGATGCGCGCGGAGCGCGGCATGACGCCGCTGGCCTACGAACTGTTGCGACCCATGGTGGGCTCGGGCGCGCGCGGCATGTTGGGTGTCTCGCTGGCGGTGACGCCCGCGCATGAGGACTTTGAAAGCCTCAAGGCCGAGTTCCTGGGCCGTTACGAACGCCGCATGCTGCAGGAAACCGCGGTCTTTGCCGATGTGCCGCCGATGCTGGCACAGTTGCGTGCCCTCAATCTGCCCTGGGGCATCGTCACCAACAAGGCCGAGCGCTTTGCGCTGCCCATGACGCGCGCCCTCGGCCTGGCGGAGGCGGCCGGTGCCGTGGTGGGCGGCGACACCACCCCGCACGCCAAGCCGCACCCGGGTTCGCTGCTGGAGGCCGCGCGCCGCATCGGCGTGGCGCCCGAGCATTGCGCCTATGTCGGCGATGACGAGCGCGACATCCTGGCCGGCCGCGCCGCCGGCATGCTCACCGTGGCGGCCTCCTGGGGCTATCTGGGGCAAGGCGGCCGTGTGGACGCCTGGGGCGCGGATTTCATCATCGATGAGCCGCTGGCCCTCTTGAAATTGCTGCAGCAGGCATAATGTAGAGCTTCTCTGGGGCCGACTTGGTTTCGACGTGGGTGCGGATCCGGAGTGGGGCATGCCGAGCACCAGTTCGCTCGTAAAACCACTGGAAACAAAGTAACTGCAAACGACTCTACGTTCGCACTCGCTGCTTAATTGCAGTTGAGCTTCTCAACGGCAGGCCAATGGGCCGGGCTCAAGTCGCAAGACGGAAAGCTGAGAAGTCATTCACATTGGCTGGTTCTGCGCCGGGTTACTCGGTTTAGGACGAGATTAAGTGACTGGCGGGAAGGGTAGCGTGCCACTGCGCGACTCTTGCCGTGAGATTCAAATCAGCCGGCTAAGCATGTAGATCTGCCCGGTGATGGCTGACGGACGGGGGTTCAATTCCCCCCGGCTCCACCATTACAGAGTTCAGCGAGGTTCGCTGAAGTGCAAAAGGCCCAAGTAAATCAACGACTTGGGCCTTTTTCTTTGTCCGCCGTAGTGCAGTAACTTCCGGGGCCGACCGGCCAAAAGTTGCAGTAACTTCCGCAGTAACCGCACAATCGGGCTTACTGGATCGCGAAAGTTACTGCATGGCGCGCAACCTGATCCCCGGCGACACCACCCTCAAGGCCATCAAGCCCGGCGACGAGCGCAAGCGCTTGAACGATGGGGCGGGGCTGTACCTGCTGCTGTTCGTGAAGGGCGGCTCGCACGGCTGGCGCTTCGACTACAGCTTTGGCGGCAAGCGCAAGACCCTGAGCCTGGGCACCTACCCCGACACCACCCTAGCGCTGGCCCGCAGCAAGGCCGACGCGGCCCGCAAGCTGGTGAGTGCAGGCACCGACCCCAGCAACGTGCGCCAGCAGGCCAAGGCCGAGCAGCTACGCCAGCGCGAGGAAACCGAGCGGGCAGACGCCGGATTGCCGCCGCTGCACTCTTTTGAGGCGGTGGCTCGGCAATGGCTCTCGACCATCCACGAGAACAAGGTCAGCGCCGGCCATGCCGAGCGCACCCGCATCAGGTTGGAGCAAGACGTGTTTCCCTGGATCGGGCGCACGGCCATTGCGGAGGTGAAGGCTCCCGATCTGCTGGCCTGCCTGCGCCGGGTGGAAGCCCGCGGCGCCATCGAAACCGCGCACCGCATCAAACAAGCCTGCGGGCAGGTGTTCCGGTTTGGCATTGCAGAGGGCAAATGCGCGCGCGACCATGCCGCTGATCTCAGGGACGCACTGACGCCCGTCAACGTCAAACACCGCGCCGCCATCACCGACCCCAAACGCGCCGGCCAGCTGCTGCGCGCCATCCACGACTACGAGGGCATGCCAACCACCCGCGCGGCCCTGAAGCTGGCGCCGCTGGTGTTCGTGCGGCCCGGTGAGTTGCGCAAGGCCGAATGGGCCGAGTTCGATCTGGACGCGGCCGAGTGGAAGATCCCCGCGGAGCGTATGAAGCGCAGCAAGGCCGAGAAGGCCAACGGTGTGCCGCATCTTGTGCCGCTCTCGACACAGGCGGTGGAGATCCTGCGCGAACTGCAGCCCCTGACCGGGCACGGCCGCTATGTGTTCCCCAGCCCGCGCACGGGTGAGCGGCCCATGAGTGACAACGCCGTGCTGTCAGCGCTGCGCCGCATGGGTTTCCCCAAGGACGAGATGACCGGCCACGGCTTCCGGGCCATGGCCCGCACGATGCTGGCCGAGCGCCTGCATGTGCCCGAGACGGTGATCGAGGCGCAACTGGCGCACGCCGTCAAGGACAGCTTGGGGCGCGCCTACAACCGTACCGAGTTCCTGGCCCAGCGTCGGCAGATGCTGCAGCTGTGGGCAGACCATCTGGACAAGCTGCGGGTAGGTGCGGAGGTGCTTCCGTTCAAGCACGCATAGAGTTAGCTTTCGTTGCGCCTAGGCTGATCCCCGAAAACCCGTTTCCCTGACGGGCTGGCGTGACGATTCATTCGGGGGCGCATGGGGGCGCGATTGAGCAAGCTATTACGGTTGAAGGAGTGGGTGTCAATCAGTGATGCAGCGAGGCACTTATCAGCAATGTTGCAAGAGGCGGTTTCTGAAAGTGACCTCTATCAGTTGGCGCTAAATGGGGCCCTCACACTCTCCGTGCGATTTGAGAATGATGTTTCAGTTCGGCGAGTCTTTGTTGGCAGTCTGGGTAGTCCGCCAAGTGATTTGAAGAATAGCGAATCACTGCAAGTCTTAGACTTTGAAAACGACCGTGAGTACTACGCGCACGGTGACCACTTCTACACGCGTGAACCGTTAGATTTGGCGATGTTGGCTGGTGAGGTTGACGCAATCCGCAAGGCGGAATGGCACAACGGCACTACCTTTGTCACCCACGCATGGGACTCTGTCCTGCTTAAACTGCCCGATGGTGAGCTAGTCTGCCCATGTGATTCAGAATGGGATCGCGAGTCGCGAGTGTACGAGTTCACCTATTGGCACATGTTTCCGGAGGGAGCTCGAATCGGGATCAGAGTTCGAGAACTAGACGCCCTGATCGGCAGGCTGAGTGGCCGAACTGATGCCGAGCCTTCCGAAAAAGAATCAGGGCGGACAACGCGGGACTCGACCTATCTGAACATCATTGCTGCGCTGCTTGAACTTGTGCTTACGCCGCGTCCAGGACGCGATGGCCAGGCCGCCATAATCCGTGAACTTCTGGAAAACTACGGAGACAAGGCGGGTATCTCCAAGACCACCTTGGAAACCAAGTTCGCAGAGGCCAAACGCTCAATCGCGTCCTAGGGCTGCGCCTCAATTGGTGCGGGCAGGCCTGAATTGGGGTGCATCTACGTGCACATTGTCAGAAATTGTCGCCATGAACCACAGCGGGCAACACCGCAGGAAGGCGACCCATGGCAATCAACGTCAAACCTGAATCGCCCCGGATTCCGCGGAGGCCCGTTGGTTTAAGTCAGGCGGTCGCGGCCTGACCAGCGCGTTGACGATGGTAATTGGCTTCGAACTCCGCAGGCGGGATGTGTCCTAGCGGCCCCATGAGCCGATGATGATTGAACCAGGCGACCCACTCCAGCGTTGCCAGTTCCACCGCCTGTTTGGTCCGCCACGGCCCGCGTCGGTGAATGACCTCGGCTTTGTAGAGGCCGTTGATCGTCTCGGCCAGGGCGTTGTCATAGCTGTCGCCCTTGGAGCCCACTGAAGGCTCGATGCCGGCCTCAGCCAGCCGCTCGCTGTAGCGAATCGACAGGTACTGCGAGCCGCGATCCGAGTGGTGCACCAGGCCGTCGTCTTCGCTCGGCTTGCGGCCATACAGGGCTTGCTCCAGCGCGTCGAGCACGAACTCGGTGTGCATCGAGCTGCTCTGGCGCCAGCCCACGATGCGCCGGCTGAACACGTCTATGACGAACGCCACGTAGACCCAGCCCTGCCAGGTCGACACATAGGTGAAGTCCGAGACCCAGAGCTGATTCGGCCGCTCAGCATGGAACTGCCGATTGACCCGATCCAGCGGGCACGGCGCCTTGGGATCGGCGATGGTGGTGCGCACGACCTTGCCTCGGCGCACGCCCTGCAGCCCGAGCTGGCGCATCAATCGCTCGACGGTGCAGCGCGCCACGGCGACGCCTTCGCGGTTGAGCTGGCGCCAGACCTTCTCGGCACCGTAGACCTGCATGTTGGCCTGCCAGACACGCTGAACCTGCGGCACCAGGCCCGCATCGCGCTGCGCACGACGTGAGCACAGCGCTGGGCTGCGCTGACGAGCGGCGTGGCGCCAGTACGCCGACGGGGCGATCTGCAAAATGCGACAGATCGACTCGACCCCAAGCTGCTGGCGATGCTGGTCGATGAACGCCTTCAGGACTTGATGCGGCGGTCGAGCTCCGCCTGGGCGAAAAACGCGCTGGCCAACTTCAGAATCTCGTTGGCCTTGCGCAATTCGCGGTTCTCTCGTTCGAGGTCCTTGATGCGTTGTGCCTCGGCTGTCGAAACGCCGTCGCGCTGGCCGACATCAACCTCGTGCTGCTTCACCCACCCATGCAAGGTCTGTGGCACACAGCCAATCTTGCCGGCGATGGATTCGATGGCAGCCCACTGCGACGGATGCTCACCGCGATGCTCCAGAACCATGCGCACGGCGCGCTCACGGACTTCAGGTGAAAACTTCGGGGACTTCTTCATGGCTCCATTCTCTACAGTTGGAGCCTCCTCGAAATCCGGGGCGATTCAACCCAAGACCCGTAGCGAGCAACCGCTGCACGCGGCCCAGATTCAAGACGCGCTCTTGAATCTCCGTACTGTCCAGGCCCTCTCGGGCTTGGGCAAAACCTCCATCTACGAGCGCATCAAGTCCGGCGAGCTGAAGTCGGTGAAACTGGGTCCGCGCTGTACACGGTTTCGCGCTGGTGAAGTGCAAGCCTGGTTGCAGGCCCAAGGCAAGTAAGGGGGCGATATGGACGAAAAAAAGACCACCCCCGAAAAGGAAGCGGCCCTCAAGAATTTGCGCGATCAGTTTAAGGGCACCGACACCTCGACTCAAATCAATTTGCTGGCGGCCGCCATGCGCCTGTGCAGCAGCATCACCACCTACGAGGCGTCGCGCTGGCTGGACATTTACCACCCAGCCGGCCGGATCAAGGATCTGCGCGATGCCGGCTTTGAGATCCTGACCCTGTGGACCGTGGTCAAGACTGAGGCCAATGTGTCGCATCGGATCGGGCGCTATGTGCTGATCCGTGAACCGCAGCAGGAGCAGGCAGCATGAGCGGCGCCGAACACTGGATGAATAGGCTGCAGAGCCTCGCGGCGCGCTTTCCGCAGTACGGCATAGGGCAAGACCTTGCCGGCCTGGCGGTGGCGGATCTGTGGGGCATCTATCGCTTCCTGCAGCACGTTGCGGAGGGCTGAGGCATGGGGCGCTCTGAATCGTTTCAGATGGACGAGATGGGGGCGCACGCCAGGCTGTACGAAAAGATCGCGCACTCGGCGGCTTGGCTCGCTCTGAGCTTTTCGGCGCGTGCGCTCTACATGCAGTTGCGCGTGAAGCTCAAGCAGACCAACAACGGCAACATCGATGCGACCTTGAGCACGCTAAGGCACGCCGGGTTCAAGTCGTCCAGCACGGTGGCCAAGGTGCTGCGCGAGCTGGAGGCGGTGGGCCTGATCGCCAAGACACGGCAAGGCGGCATCGCTGCGGGCGGGCGCCTGTGCAACCTCTACAGGTTCACCGACAAGCCGGTCTATGACCACCCCAAGCAGGACGTGCGCGCCAGCAAGGCTACGCATGAATGGAAGGCCTGGACTGGCTTGCGCGAGGCCGAGGCCGCGATCCGCACCGCACACGCCAGCGCCAAGCTGCCCGAGGCTGAGAAAAACAGGCGCAAGGCCCAAAGATTGAATCGGATCAGTTCGAAAGCCGAAGCCTTGCCGGCTGATCTCGGTTCGAAGTCTGGGCCAAGCGAGCGGGCACCGCTTCGAAAAGTGAAGCTGGCCTCGGTGGCGTGAACATAGCTAAGTGCTTGCCGTCCAAAGGTTTTCTAGGGCTGACTGCTTCACTGCTACTTGGCGCCGCCATGGCTCGAAATTCGAACACCTTTGCATGGTTGCCAGGGGTGTGGGGATCTTGTGCGATGACGGCAAGCGCAACAACAGGGTCGACAGGTTTGATTGCCAATTCAAAGGCCGGGCATTTTCTGCGCATGAGAAGCCCAGTGGTCCGCCTGCACGGCTGATGCAGGCTTTCGAACGGCCCCCACCGGGCAGGCAATGGGGTGCCGAACCGGTTACGCAATCCTGTTCATTTGCCGATTGATTTCGATTTCTGTGGAGGCTTGAGATGGGCAAAGGTGGGTCTAGATTGGGAGCAGGGCGGCCGGGCTGGCGCGGCAAGACGGAGCATTGCCGCAGTCTGGACGTGCGGCGCTTTGCCGCGGCCAACATGCTGCGCACAGGCATGTGGAGTTGGCAGTGGCGCGATGCTGTCACCGGTGAAGAAGTGGCCAGCATCGGGGTGATCGGGCAGACCTACAGCATCGTGTTGAGCTACACGGCCGGCGGCGAGGCGATCCGCACGCGCGTGCCCATCGTCAGGACCGACTGCGGCTTCGGCGGTTCGCGCCCGTGGTTTGCTTGCCCGTCTTGCAGCAGGCGCGTGGCCCTGCTGTTCCTGCGCTCCAAGCACTTCGCCTGCAGGCATTGCCACCGCCTGAGCTATGGCATCCAATGGGCGTTTGGCAGCTACGACCTGGTGTGCCAGTTCGAGGCCGCCGACGACCAGACCATCGCCGCCTTTGGCGCCGCCATCGCGATGCAGGGCAATGTGCGCACCCAGACCATACGCACCTTTACACGCGATGAGATGAACGCCATCTTGTTGAAGTTGCCGGGCTGAAGCGGAACGCATCACCGGCGAGAGAAAGGGCCCAGGCTTTCGCGAGCCCGGGCCCTTTGCTTTGGGCGCCTTAACGTGGTTTGCCGTGGCTAGGCACGGCTTAGAAGCGGTACCTCGCCGTCGCATAGAGCTGGCGGCCCAGCGGGTCGGTGTAGCGGCCGTCATAGCCCGACTGGTTGCCGCCGCCAGCGTTGCGGATCGAGAACGGTGGGTCGGTGTCGAGCAGGTTGCGCACGCCCAGGGTCAGCACCAGGGCCTTGCTGGGGGCGTAGCGGGTCTGCCAGTCCAGCGTCTTGTAGGCGCTCACGCGGCGCTGGATGGGCACGAAGGCGCCGGCGGAGCCGTCGGCATTGATTTCGATGACGGGCGAGCCATCGGCGCTGCTGTAGGTCTGGTCGGTGTAGCCCGAGCGGTAGTTGAGCGCCAGCGCATGGGTCCAGGCCTCGCTGAGCGTCAGCGCGGCGTTCAAGCGGCTGATGACGCGGAAGGTCGCGTTCGAGTAGGAGTTGAAGCGGCCGATGTTTTTCTCCGTCAGGCCACCGGGCACCGCCTGCTCGGACTTCAGCATATAGGTGCCGGTCCAGTTGAGGTTGAGCCGGCCCCAGGGCGTGGCGGTCTTGAAGCTGTGATCCCAGTCCAGGCCCTGGTAGCGCGAGCTGGCCAGGTTGAAGGGGGTGAGCGCGGCGGCCAGCACCTCCTGCTTCTGCGCCGGGCTGTAGTAGGCGCGGAACAGGCTGTCGTAGCGCGCCGGGTTGTCGAACACCATGTCCTCGGAGAGAGTCTGGATCTGGTTGCTCAGGCTCACGTTCCACCAGTCCAGGCCCAGCGAGAGGCCGGCGCCGGGCTCGAAGCGCACGCCCAGCGTGGCCTGCCTGGATTCCTCCGGCTTCAGACCGGCCTCGCCCTGGAAGGGGTTGCCGCCGGAAAGAATCGTGTACTCGGTCGAGCCGGGGTAGCACATCACATAGCGCGGGTCCGATTTGTTGGTGATCGGGCAGGCGTGGAACTTGGAGGCGCCGCCATCCTGCAGCGGATTCACGATGGTGGTCAGGTCCGCCACCTTGAAGCCGGTGCCATAGGAGGCGCGCAGCAGCAGGTTTTCCAGCGGGTGGTAGCGCAGCGCCAGCTTGTAGGTGGCCTTGCTGGCGGCGTTGCCCTGCTCGGCGGGGCCGGCCGGCTTGCCGCTGCTGTCGAAGGTCATGCCGTTGGAGACGGCGCTGTAGCTGTCGTAGCGGGTCGATGCGGTGAGGTCCAGCTGACGGGCCAGCGGCAGCAGCAGCTCGGCATAGCTGCCCCAGTTGCGTCGGCGCGCATCCACCGGGTGGCCGCCGGGGAAGAAGTCCAGGTCTGGCTGGTAGTTGTAGGACTGCCGCGTCGCGTCCGCGCCCAGGCCCAGCTGGGCGCTGCCGCCGGGCAGGCGGAACAGCTCGGTGGAGCCGCGCAGGCTGAGGGTGTCGAGCTTGGAGTCGGTGCGGCTCACCACCTTGTGCAGCACCAGCGGCGCCAGCGTGTCCTGTGCCGATCCGGGCGGGGCGAAGGGGTCAAAGGCGCCGCTGTCGACGAGGCCCTGGAACTTGCTGAGGTCCACGTAGCCGCCATCGGCCTTGTCGCTGGCCTTGTTGACCGAATGCGTCAGCGAGACACCGTAATCCCAACCCGTGGCGCTGCCTTCCACGCCCAGCACCAGGTGCTGGGCGTCGGTGCGGAAGGCATCGGTGCGGCCGCCGGCATCGGCCAGACGCAGATTCATGGTCGCGTTGATGACCGAGGCCGGCGCGATGCCCAGGCGCTGCAGAAAGGGCGCGATCGACTTGGCATAGAGGGCGCTGTTCAGCTCGATGCCGAAGCCATTGGCCGGTGGTGCGTACTGCGCGCGGTTCACGAAGCGCGAGAACAGCGTGTCGGCAATGAGCGTGGTGTCGGCGTTCAGTTTGACGTTGAGCGTGGCGGTGGCGCTGTCGCGCTTGAGCCCGGGCACGTCCTGCACCGCACCGGTGTAGTCGAAACGGCAGGTGTTTTCCACCAGATAGAGGTTGGGCCCGTTGCACTTGCCGGTGGCCAGGTAGTCGGGGCTGAAGCGCGCGGCGTTGGCGACCCCGCTCGCGTCGGTGTACTTGACGGTGGCGATGCCGGGGATGGAGTTGCCGCTCAGCTGGTAGAAGCTGTAGGCCTTGCCCTCGTGACTGAACGGGATCACGCCGCTCTTGCTGAAGCTGCGCTGGCTGGCCAGCAGGGCGCGCTGCTCGTCGTGCGCGGCCGAGACCATCAGATTGAAACCGTCGCCGTCCAGATTGCCCCAGCCCTTGGATATGCCGATATTCGTGCTCTGGCCGCCGCCCTTGGCCTGCGGGGTACTGCCCGTCACCGATATTTCCAGTTCGGTCTGGTTTTTCTTGAGTATGAAATTGATGACGCCGGCAATTGCGTCGGAGCCGTAAAGGGTATTGGCGCCGTCGGTCAATACCTCGACGCGCTCGACCGCCGCGAGCGGGATGCTGCCCAGGTTGACGGTGGAGCCTGAGGTGGCGGGGGCGAGGCGCCGCCCGTTCAGCAGCACCAGGGTATAGCCCTCGCCGATGGCGTGGATGGAAGCCGTCTGCAGCCCGCCACCGCCGCCGTTCACCGAGGCCGAGGCCGTGGTGAAACCCTGCATGGAGGGCAGGGCGGCGATCAGGTCGGCCACGCTGTTGACGCCGCTCTGCTCGATCTGCGCGCGCGTCACCACCTGCACCGGCAGGGCGCCCTCGGCGGCGATGCGCTTGATGCTGGAACCGGTGACGATCACGCGCTGCAGCGACGCATCCGCCGCCGTCTCCTGGGCCCAGGCCGCGCCCGCCAGCAGGCCGGCGCTCACGGTCAGGCCGCCGGAGCAGAGCTGGCGCAGGGCGCGCGCCAAATTGGTTTCAGTAAACATGGTTTGTCTCGCTTTTTGAATATATTGGCAATCACCAGGTATTGCGCTGAGATATTAAAAGTCGAGGGGATCCACGAAATATGGTTTAAATGCGATTTCCTATATGGAACGGACATATGGGTGGCGCGCCTGCCGCGCGCCATCAGGCTGCTGACATGGGCTGACAGCAGGGCCGCCTAGCATGCGGATGCGTCGCTGCAATCCCTGCGGCGACGCCGCCAACAAGCATTCAGGAGGACCCATGTCGCAAGCCACGTCGCAACCCAATTTCCTCATCCTCTACGTCGAGAGCGCCATCGCCAGCGCATCCTTCTATACGCGCCTGCTGGGCCGCGAGCCCGTCGAGGCCTCGCCCGGCTTTGCCATGTTTGCGCTCGATGGCGGCGTGATGCTGGGTCTGTGGACGCGCTCCGGTGTGCAGCCCGCCGCCAGCGCCCCGGCCGGCGCGATGGAGCTGTGTTTTGCGCAGGACAACGCCGCCGCGGTGGACGCGCTGCTGGCCAAGTGGCTGGGCCTGGGGCTGCCCATCATCCAGACGCCCACACAGATGGATTTCGGCTACACCTTCAGCGCCGCCGACCCCGACGGCCATCGTCTGCGCGTGTTCCACGCGGCGCAGGGCTGAGCTAGGCGCGCAGCAGCGTTCAGCCGAGCAGCCAAGTGCTGACGCGGAAGGTCACGAACGAGGCCGCATAGGCCAGCGCGAACAGATAGGCCAGCATGATGAGGGGAATGCGCAGGCCGCCGGTCTCGCGCTTCACCGCCGCCAGGGTGGCGATGCACTGCGGTGCGAACACATACCAGGCCAGTAGCGAGAAGGCGGTGGGCAGGCTCCAGCTCTGCGCGACCAACGGGGTCAGGGCTTGCGCCGCGTCCTCGGCCGTGGCCGAGAGCGCGTAGACCGTGCCCAGCGCGCTGATGGCGATCTCGCGGGCGGCAAGACCTGGCACCAGGGCCAGGCTGATCTGCCAGTTGAAGCCGATCGGCTCGAACAGGGTGGCGAGGCCCCGACCCAGCATGCCGGCAAGGCTGTACTGGATGGCCGGCCCGGTGGCACCGTCCGGCGGCGCCGGGAAGCTGGCCAGCAGCCACAGCAGCACCGTCAGCGTCAGGATGATGCCGCCCACGCGCTTGAGGAAGATCTCGGCGCGCTGCCACAGGCCGATGGCGATATTGCGTGCATGCGGCCAGTGGTAGGCCGGCAGCTCCATCATCAGCGGCCGGGTGTGGTAGCCGCCGGTATAGCGCTTGAGCAGCCAGGCTACCGCCATGGCGCCCGCGATGCCGGCCAGGTACAGCACGAACAGCACCAGGCCCTGCAGCTCGATGCCGGCCCACAGCGTGCGCTGCGGCACGAAGGCGCCGATCAGCAGCGCATAGACGGGCAGGCGCGCCGAGCAGGTCATCAGCGGTGCAATCAGGATGGTGATCAGGCGGTCGCGCGGATTGGCGATCGAGCGCGTGGCCATGATGCCGGGGATGGCGCAGGCGAAGCTGGAGAGCAGGGGAATGAAGCTGCGCCCCGAGAGCCCGACGCTGCCCATGATGCGGTCCAGCAGGAAGGCTGCGCGCGGCAGATAGCCCGACTCCTCCAGCACCAGGATGAAGAAGAACAGGATCAGGATCTGCGGCAGAAAGGCGAGCACGCTGCCCACGCCGGCGATCAGCGCGTCCACCAGCAGGCTGCGCAGCCAGCCGGGGGGCAGGGCGCTGCCGACCTGCTCGCCCAGCCAGGCCACACCGGCCTCGATCAGGTCCTTGGGCGCCTCGGCCCAGGAAAACACCGCCTGGAACAGCAGGAACAGCAGCAGCGCCAGCAGCAGCGGGCCCAGCACCGGGTGCAGCACGAAGCGGTCGAGGCGGTCGCTGGGCAGTTCGGGCGTCTGGGCGTCCAGGCCCAACTCGTGCAGGATGCGGTTGACCCGTGCCTGGTCCTCATGGCTGGGGTGGGCGCTGGCGGCCGCCTGCGGTGCGGACCAGGCGTCGCGCCGGTCCAGCAACTGGCGCAACTCGTCCAGACCATGGCCCTGGGTGGCGACGGTGCGCACCACCGGCACACCCAGTGCCTCGGCGAGCGCCTGGGCATCGATGTGCAGGCCGCGCGCGGCGGCCAGGTCGGCCATGTTCAGCGCCACCACGCAGGGCAGGCCCTGGCGCTGCAGCGACAGCACCAGGCGCAGATTGCGGCGCAGATTGGTGGCGTCGAGCACGCAGATGATCAGGTCGGGCCGCTTCTCGCCCTTGGCGCGTCCGGCCAGCACATCGCAGGTGACGCGCTCGTCGGGCGAGCGTGGGTAGAGGCTGTAGGTGCCGGGCAGGTCCAGCAGGCGCAGGCTCTTGCCGGCCAGGGTCTTGAGCCGGCCCTCCTTGCGCTCCACGGTGACGCCGGCGTAGTTGGCCACCTTCTGGCGGCTGCCGGTGAGGCGGTTGAAGAGGGCGGTCTTGCCGCAGTTCGGATTGCCCACCAGGGCCAGCAAGGGGCCGGCAGGGTGGATGTGGATGACCGAGGATGCCGTCATGCGAACGATGCCGCGGGCTCAGGCCGCCACGAGCTGCACGCAGGCGGCTTCGGCCTCGCGCAGCGCAAAGGTGGATTGGCCGATGCGCACCACCAGCGGGTCGCCACCGGGCAGGCCGCGCGCCAGCACGCTGACATGCTCACCGGGCACGAAGCCGATTTCCTCCAGCCATTGCGGCCATTCCGGCGCATGCGCCGGCGCCGCCAGCCCGGCCACACGGTGGGCTGCACCCAGGGAGGCACGCGCGAGCGTGAACATGGAAGCGGGCTGGGACATGGGCGGGCCTGGCGGAGCGGTTGAGGGCGGTGAATTCATTCTAAATGCGAAGAAATCGCATTTAGATCCCCATGGCTTTGTTTGCCCAGATGCTTTGATTTGGCGCAACTTGCTGCGGCACCGCAGATTTGCGCAAACGAGCAAAGACGGGCGCGCAAACGTTTAGCGTTTTCCTTAGAAGCCGATACACTCGCGTTTTTTAGAATGCCCCTATCCCCGCCGGTTGCCCGTTCCGATCCGCAAGAATCGCCGTTCGGGCCCGCCCCCGTGCATGCTGGCGTCTATCCCAACCTGTGCAAGCTTGTATAGGACCGCAATGAAGCTCACTCTGTCTACGCTGGCCGGCGCTGCCCTGGCCCTTGCCGCCTCGTCCGCCGCCATCGCGCAGGCCACGCCGGCGGTGATCTTCGACATGGGCGGCAAGTTCGACAAGTCCTTCAACGAGTCGGCCTACCGTGGCGTGGAGCGCTGGAAGGCCGAGACCGGCGGCAAGTACCTCGAGTTCGAGATCAGCAACGAGACCCAGCGCGTGCAGGCCATCCGCCGCATGGCCGAGCGTGGCGCCAGCCCCATCATCTCGATCGGCTTTGCCCAGGCCTCGGCGCTGGAGCAGGTGGCCAAGGAATTCCCCAAGACCAAGTTCGCCATCGTCGACATGGTGGTGAACCAGCCCAATGTGCAGTCGCTGGTGTTCAAGGAGCATGAGGGCAGCTTCCTGGTCGGCGCGATGGCCACGCTCAGCAGCAAGACCGGCAAGGTCGGCTTCGTGGGCGGCATGGACATCCCGCTGATCCGCAAGTTCCAGTGCGGCTACGAGCAGGGCGCCAAGGCGGCCAACGCCAAGACCGAGGTGTTCTCCAACATGACCGGCACCACCGCCACCGCCTGGAACGACCCCACGCGCGGCGGTGAGCTCGCCAAGGCCCAGTTCGCCAAGGGCGCGGACGTGGTGTTCGCGGCCGCGGGCGGCACCGGCACCGGTGTCTACCAGGCCGCCAAGGATGCCGGCAAGCTGGCCATCGGCGTGGACAGCAACCAGAACCATATCCAGCCCGGCACCATGCTGACCTCGATGGTCAAGCGCGTGGACGTGGCGGTCTACAACGTGCTGAAGGACTGGAAGGCCGGCGTCAGCGTGCTCGGGCTCAAGGAGGGCGGCGTCGACTACGCCGTCGATCAGCACAACGCCAAGCTCATCACGCCCGCGCTGAAGACCAAGGTCGAGGCCTACAAGGCCGACATCATTGCCGGCAAGATCAAGGTGGCCGACTACATGGCCGACAACGCCTGCAAGTACTGAAGCAGCAGCCAATAGCAGAGCGGCCCATGTCTGATTCCAAGCGCGCGCCGGCGGTCCGGCTGTGCGAGATTTCCAAGCGCTTCGGCGCGGTGCAGGCCAACCGCGGCGTGACGCTGGCGGTGGCGTCCGGCACGGTGCATGGCATCGTGGGCGAGAACGGTGCCGGCAAGTCCACGCTGATGGCCATCCTCTACGGCTACTACCAGGCCGATGAGGGCCATATCGAGGTGGGCGGCGAGCGCGTCAGCATCGCCAACTCGCACCAGGCGATCGCCCTGGGCGTGGGCATGGTGCACCAGCACTTCATGCTGGTGGACACGCTGTCCTGCCTGGACAACGTGATGCTGGGCGCCGAGCCCACCTTCTTCCTGGCTCGTGGCAAGCGTGCCGTGCGCGCCAAGCTCGAGGCCCTGATGCAGAGCACCGGCCTGCAGGTGCAGCTCGACGCCCTGGTGGGCGAACTGCCGGTGGGCGAGCTGCAGCGCCTGGAGATCCTCAAGGCGCTGTATCGCGGCGCCAAGATCCTGATCCTCGACGAACCCACCGCGGTGCTGACCCCGCAGGAGACCGAGCAGCTGTTCGAGACCCTGCGCAAGCTACGCGCCCAGGGCACGACGATTCTGCTGATCACGCACAAGCTCAAGGAAGTGATGGCCCTGTGCGACGAGGTCACGGTGATGCGCGCCGGCCAGGTCATCAAGACCACGGCGATCGCCGCTACCAGCCCCGAAGACCTGGCCGAAGCCATGGTGGGCCGCAAGGTGAATCTGGGCCGCGCCGAGACACAGGCGGCGCGGGGTCAGGCCTTGCGCCTGCAGGCCTCGGGCCTGCGCCTGCGCGACGCCCATGGCGTGCCGGCGCTGGCGGGCGTGGACCTGCAGTTGCGCGCCGGCGAGATCGTCGGCGTGGCCGGCGTTTCGGGCAATGGCCAGAGCGAGCTGCTGGAGGTGCTGTCCGGCATGCGCGCGCCCGAGGCCGGCGAGCTGCAGCTGGGCGAGGCGCGCTTCACGGCCGGCGCCTGGCTGGCGCCCAAGCGCGCGCGCGAGCTCAAGCTGGCCCATGTGCCGGAGGATCGTCACCTGCTGGGCATGGTGATGAGCTTCCCGGCCTGGGAAACCGCCGCCCTGGGCTACCACGAGCAGGCACAGTACCGTGCCGCGCCGCTGGGCCTGGCGATGAACCAGGACCACATGCGCGCGCAGACGGCGCAGATGATGGAGCGCTTCGACGTGCGCCCCCGCGATGCGCAGCTGGGCTCGTCCAAGTTCTCCGGCGGCAACCAGCAGAAGCTGATCCTGGCGCGCGAGATCGGCCAGCAGCCGCAGGTGCTGCTGGTGGGCCAGCCCACGCGTGGCGTGGACATCGGCGCGATCGAATTCATCCACGGCCAGCTGCGCCGCCTGCGCGACGAGGGCTGTGCGGTGCTGCTGGTGAGCAGCGAACTGGACGAGATCCTGGCCCTGGCCGATCGCGTGCTGGTGATGAACTGCGGCCGTATCACCGGCGAACTGGGTATTGCTGAATGCGACGAAAAGACATTGGGCCTCTTGATGGCCGCACAAGCTGAGGTGGCCGCCGCATGAGCAATGCGCAAGCTTTTCAGATGCCGCGCTGGATGGATCTGGTGCTGCTGCCGCTGTGGAATCTGCTCGTCGCCCTGCTGGTGGCGGGCGGCGTGGTGCTGTTGATCGGCGAGAGCCCGTTGCAGGCGCTGTCCATCCTGCTCAATGGCGCCTTAGGCAATGCGCGCGGGCTGGGCTACACGCTCTACTACGCCACCACCTTCATCTTCACCGGCCTGGCGGTGGCGGTGGCCTTCCATGGCGGCCTCTTCAATATCGGTGGCGAGGGCCAGGCCACCTTCGGCGGCCTGGGCGTGGCCCTGCTGGCCCTGTGGTTGGGCCACCGCCTTCCCGCCTGGCTGGTGCTGCCCCTGGTGGTGCTGGCCGCGGCGCTGTTCGGCATGTTGTGGGCGGCGGTGCCGGCCTATCTGCAGGCCTGGCGCGGCAGCCACATCGTCATCACCACCATCATGTTCAATTTCCTGGCCGCCAGCCTGAACGTCTATCTGCTGGTGAACTGGCTGCGCCCGGCGGGCTCGATGTCGGTGGAGAGCAGTAACTTCGCCGACAGCGCGCGCATGCCGGCGCTGCACCAGCTGGCCGAGAAGCTCGGCCTCGAGCTGCCTTCGTCGCCCTTGAACCTGAGCCTCGTGCTGGCCCTGCTGGCCTGCTGGTTCGTGACCTGGTTCCTGTGGAAGAGCCGCGCCGGCTATGCGCTGCGCGCGGTAGGTTCGGCGCCGCAGGCCGCGCATTACGCCGGCATGAATCCGCGCCTGCAGGTGCTGATCGCGATGGGCATCTCCGGCGCCCTGGCCGGCCTGGTGGGCGTGAACGAGATCTCGGGCGTGCAGGGCAAGCTGACGCTGGACTTCGTGGCCGGCGCCGGCTTCACCGGCATCGCCGTCTCGCTGATGGGGCGCAACCACCCGCTGGGCATCATCCTGGCCTCGCTGCTGTTCGGCGTGCTCTACCAGGGCGGCGTCGAGGTGTCCTTCGAGCTGCCACGCTTCAGCCGCGAGATGGTGGTGACGGTGCAGGGCCTGATCGTCCTGTTTGCCGGCGCCATGGCGATGGTGAGCGCGCCGATGTTTGCGCGCCTCTATGCCTCGTTCAAGCGCAGGGAGGCCGCCCGTGGATGAAGTCCTGATCGGTTCGGTGCTGGCGTCCACGCTGCGCGTCACCACGCCCTTGCTGCTGTGCGCCCTGGCGGGCCTGATCTCGGAGCGCTCCGGCGTGATCGACATCGGCCTGGAGGGCAAGATGCTGTTCGCCGCCTTTGCCGCGGCCGCCGCCGCCAGCGTGGGGCATTCCACCGTGCTGGGCCTGGGGGCGGCGATGCTGGTGGCCTGCCTGCTCTCGCTGCTGCACGGCTTTGCCTGCGTCACCCACCGCGGCGACCAGGTGGTGTCGGGCGTGGCCATCAATATGGTGGCGGCCGGCTTGACCGTGGTGCTGGGCATCGCCTGGTTTGCCCAGGGCGGCCAGACCCCGCCCATCGATGCCGCGGTGCGCCTCACCGGCCTCAGCGCAGCCTTTGCCGAGCCGGTGGAGGGCAGCTGGTGGGCCTCGGTGATCGGCCATGGTCTCTTGAGCCACAACATCCTGGTCTACCTGGCCTTTGCCCTGGTGGGTGGCGTGTGGTTCTTCCTCGAGCGCACCAAGCCCGGCCTGCGCCTGCGCGCGGTGGGTGAGAACCCGGCCATGGTGGATGCGGCCGGCGTCTCGGTGCCGCGCCTGCGCTACGCCGCCCTGTTGCTCAACGGCCTGCTGTGCGGCCTTGCGGGCAGCTACCTGACGCTGGCGCAGAACGCCAATTTCTCGCCGAACATGACGGCGGGGCGCGGCTTCATCGCGCTGGCGGCGATGATCTTCGGCAAATGGAAGCCCTTGCCCACGATGGCGGCCTGCCTGCTGTTCGGCTTCCTCGACGCTGCCGCCATCCGGCTGCAAGGGGTGGCCATCCCTGGCGTTGGCGAGGTGCCGGTGCAGGCGATCCAGGCCTTGCCCTATCTGCTGACCGTCGTGCTGCTGGCCGGTTTCATCGGCCAGGCGCTGGCGCCCAAGGCGCTGGGCCGGCCCTATATCAAGGAACGTTGATGTTGCAGCTCCCACCCGATGTGCTGCAGCGCCTGCTCGCTGCCGCGCAGGCAGCGCGCGCGCGCTCCTATGCGCCTTACTCCAAGTACGCGGTGGGTGCCGCGGTGCTGGACGAGCAGGGCCATGTCCATGCCGGCTGCAATATCGAGAATGCGGCCTATCCTCAGGGTTGGTGCGCCGAGGCCACGGCCCTGGGTGCGATGGTGATGGCGGGTGGCCGCCAGGCGCAGGCGGTGCTGGTCACCGGCCCCGGCCCCGACATCATCACGCCCTGCGGTGGCTGCCGCCAGAAGCTACGCGAGTTCAGCCTGCCCGCATCGCTGCTCATCGTTGCCGCCGATCCCAGCGGCGTGAAAGCGCAGTGGACGCTGGAACAACTCTTGCCGGCCAGCTTTGGCCCGGACCATCTGAAGCATCTCTGAACGGTGCACCGGAGACACGCAACATGATCAACAACAACGAACTGAACCCCCTCATCGACGCCAGCGTCGCCCGCCTGCAGGCCGAATTTGGCGCCGCCCCCGAAGTCGCGGTGGTGCTGGGCTCGGGCTGGGCCGGCGCGGTGGACCAGGTGCAGGGCGCCAAGCACCTGGCCTATGGCGAGCTGCCGGCCTTTCCCCGGCCCAAGGTCGAGGGCCATGTCAGCGAGGTGGTGGTGGGCATGATGGGCGGACAGCGCGTGGCCATGCTGCGCGGCCGCGCCCATACCTACGAAAGCGGCGATTGCACCGGCATGGCCGGCGCGCTGCGCAGCCTCAAGCGCTGGGGCGTCAAGGTGCTGATCCAGACCAATGCCTCGGGCTCGCTGCGCCCGCACATGCCGCCCGGCAGCCTGATGCTGATCGCCGATCACATCAACGCGCCGCAGCGTTCGCCCCTGGTGGGCGAGCCCGGCAGCGAGCGCTTTGTGGACATGAGCTGCGCCTATGACGCCGAGCTGCGCGCCCATGCCAAGAAGGTGGCACAGACGCACAACCTCAAGCTCGGCGAGGGCACCTATGTCTGGGCCCTGGGCCCGCAGTTTGAGACCCCGGCCGAGATCCGCATGTTTGCCGCCTGGGGCGCCGATGCCGTCGGCATGAGCACCGTGCCCGAGACCATCCTGGCGCGCCATGCCGGCCTGCGCGTGATGGGCCTGGCCCTGATGACGAACATGGCCGCCGGCCTGTCGGCCGAGGCCCTGACCCATGCCCTGACGCTGCAGCAGGCGGCCGTGTCGGGCGAGCGCGCCGCGGCCTTCCTGGCGCAGCTGGTGGCCGGCCTGACCGAACTGGCTTCGCTGCGAGCCTGATATGAGCACTACTCAAGACCTGACCCCGCAGGAAAGCGCCCGCCTGGCCCTGCAATGCCTGGACCTCACCAGCCTGAATGATGCTGACACCGAGGCCGACATCGAGGCCCTGTGCCGCCGCGCCCAGAGCGCCCATGGCCCGGTGGCCGCGGTGTGCGTCTGGCCGCGCTTCGTGGCGCTGGCGCGGCGCCTGCTGCCGGTCGAGATCCAGGTGGCCGCGGTGGCCAATTTCCCGGATGGCTCGCTGGACCTGCCGCGCGCGCTGGCCGATGTGGCGGCGATCGCCCAGGCCGGCGGCAACGAGGTGGACGTGGTGCTGCCCTACAAGGCCTTGATGGCGGGGCAGGGCAGCGAGGTGGCCGAGTTCCTGGCCGAGGTGCGCCATGCCAGCCGGCCGCTCACGCTCAAGGTCATCATCGAAAGCGGCGAGCTGGCCACGCCCGAGCTGATCGCCGAGGCCACCCGCCTGGCCCTGATGGCGGGCGCCGATTTCGTCAAGACCAGCACCGGCAAGAGCCGCGTCTCGGCCACCCCCGCGGCGGCCGCGGTGATGCTGCAGGAGATCGCGGCCAGCGGCCTCTCGGCGGCCGGTTTCAAGGCCTCGGGGGGCATCCGCTCGGTGGCCGACGCGCACGGCTATCTGCTGCAGACCCGTGCCAAGCTGGGCGAGGGGGCGTTGAACGCGCGCCGCCTGCGCTTCGGCGCCAGCGGTCTGCTCAATGACATCGAGGCGGTGCTCGCGGGCCAGGCCTCGGCAGCGCCTTCCAGAGCCTCCAGCGCCTACTGACGAACATGCTTGCTCAAGAAATCATCCGCGCCAAGCGCGACGGCCATACCCTGTCCGAGCCGCAGATCCAGCACTTTGTGCGCGGCCTGGTGGACGGCAGCTGGAGCGAGGGCCAGGTGGCCGCGCTGGGCATGGCGGTGTTCCTGCGCGGCATGGGCCGCGATGAAGCGGTGGCGCTGACCCGCGCCATGATGCATTCCGGCCGCGTGCTGGCCTGGCCCGACATGCCCGGCCCGGTGCTGGACAAGCATTCCAGCGGCGGCGTGGGCGACAAGGTCAGCCTGATGCTGGCGCCCATGGTGGCGGCCTGCGGCGGCTATGTGCCGATGATTGCCGGCCGCGGCCTGGGCCATACCGGCGGCACGGTGGACAAGCTCGAGGCCATCCCCGGCTACAACACCATGCCCGCGCCCGCGGACTTCGACCGCCTGGTGCGGCGCCTGGGCTGTGCCGTGATCGGCCAGACCGGCGACCTGGCGCCGGCCGACAAGCGCTTCTACGCCTGCCGCGACGTCACCGCCACGGTGGAGAGCGTGCCGCTGATCACCGCCAGCATCCTGTCCAAGAAGCTGGCCGCCGGCCTGCAAGTGCTGGCCATGGACATCAAGTGCGGCAATGGCGCGTTTGCCGACACGCCCGCCTTTGCGCAGGAGCTGGCCGAGAGCATCGTCAGCGTGGCCGGCGGTGCCGGTCTGAAGACGCGCGCGCTCATCACCGACATGAACCAGGTGCTGGGCTACGAGGTGGGCAACGCCCTGGAGATCCAGGAGACCCTGGACTATCTGACCGGCAAGCGGGTGGAGCCGCGCCTGCACGAGGTGACGCTGGCCCTGGCCGCCGAGATGCTGGTGCTGGGCGGCCTGGCGGCCGACAACGGCGCCGCGCGTGCCAAGCTGCAGGCCGGGCTGGACAGTGGCGCCGCGGCTGAAAAATTTGCGCAGATGGTGGCGGCCCTGGGCGGCCCGGCCGATCTGCTGGAGCGCCCGCAGCAATACCTGACCCCGGCGCCCGTGGTGCTGCCGGTGCCGGCGCCGCGCGACGGCGTGCTGAGCGCCATGAAGACGCGCGAGATCGGCCTCATCATCGTGGAGATGGGCGGCGGCCGCCGCCAGGCCGGCGATGCGATCGACTTCCGCGTGGGCCTCTCCGAGGTGCGCCATCTGGGCAGCGGCTTCAAGGCTGGCGAGACCATGGCCCTGGTGCATGCGGCCGATGAGGCCAGCGCGGCGCGCGCCGTGGCGACCTACCAGGCCGCCTGCACGCTGGGCGAGGCCTATGTGCCCACGCCCATCGTGATGGCGACGGTGGGCTAGACTCCTGCCCCCTGCAGTCTCTTTGCCGCACCATGTCCGACCAAGCCGAGTCCCCTGAGCAACCCGAGCGCCGCCGCATCAAGAGCTTCGTGACGCGCCCCGGCCGCATGGGCACGGGCCAGGTCAAGGCCCTGGCCGAGCTGGGCCCGCGTTTCGTGCTGCCCTACACGCCGGGTCAGCGGCTGGATCCCGTGGCCCTGTTCGGCCGCGAGGCACCGCTGGTGCTGGAGATCGGCTTCGGCATGGGCGCGGCCACGGCGCAGATTGCGCAAAGCCTGCCGGACCACGACTTCCTCGGCTGCGAGGTGCACGAGCCCGGCGTGGGCGCGCTGCTCAAGCTGATTGGCGAGCAGCAGATCGCCAATATCCGCATCTTCCAGCACGATGCCGTCGAGGTGCTGGAGCAGATGATCGCGCCGGCCTCGCTGGCGGGCGTGCACATCTTCTTCCCGGATCCCTGGCACAAGAAGCGCCACAACAAGCGCCGCCTGATCCAGCAGCCCTTTGTCGCCAAGCTGGTGCAGCACATCCGCCCCGGCGGCTACCTGCATTGCGCCACCGACTGGGAGCCCTATGCCCAGCAGATGCTGGAGGTGCTGGCGGCCGAGCCGCTGCTGGAGAACACCGCCAGCGCTGCCGATGGCTATGCCGAGAAGCCGGCCTACCGGCCGCTCACCAAGTTCGAGCACCGTGGCATCCAGCTGGGCCATGGCGTCTGGGACCTGGTGTTCCGCAAGCGCTGAGCAGGCACTGTTAGAGTGCCGCTTCATATGTCTGAAGCACAACAACTCCAGGGCAAGCACATCCTGCTGGGCCTCTCCGGCGGCATCGCCTGCTACAAGATCGCCGAGCTGACGCGCCTGCTCAGCAAGGCGGGGGCGACGGTGCAGGTCATCATGACCGCCGCCGCCGAGGCCTTCATCACCCCGGTGACCATGCAGGCGCTCTCCAACCGCCCCGTCTACACCAGCCAGTGGGATGCGCGCGAGGCCAACAATATGGCCCACATCAATCTGAGCCGCGAGGCCGATCTGATGCTGGTGGCACCCGCCAGCGCCGATTTCATCGCCAAGCTGGCGCAGGGCAGGGCGGACGAGCTGCTGAGCCTTGCGGCATTGGCGCGCCCGGCCGAGCGCTGCGCGCTGCTGGTGGCCCCGGCCATGAACCGCGAGATGTGGGCCCACCCCGCCACCCAGCGCAATGTGGCGCAGCTGCGCGCCGATGGCGCGCTGGTGCTGGGCCCGGCCAGCGGCGACCAGGCCTGTGGCGAGATCGGCGATGGCCGCATGCTGGAGGCCCAGGAGTTGCTGGACGAGGTGATCGCCTTCTTCCAGCCCAAGCTGCTGGCCGGCAAGACGCTCTTGATCACCGCCGGCCCGACCTTCGAGCCCATCGACCCGGTGCGTGGCATCACCAATCTCTCCAGCGGCAAGATGGGTTTCGCGATCGCGCGTGCCGCCGCCGAGGCCGGCGCACAGGTCACCCTGGTGGCCGGTCCGGTGCACCTGGCCACGCCACGCGGCGTGCGCCGCATCGATGTGCAGACCGCCCAGCAGATGTTTGAGGCGGTGCTGCCGCGCGCCACCCAGCACGATGTGTTCGTGGCCACCGCCGCGGTGGCCGACTGGCGCCCGGCGCAGATGAACGAGCACAAGATCAAGAAGCAGGATGGCACGAAGACGGCGCCGACCTTCGAGCTGGCCGAGAACGCCGACATCCTGGCGGCGGTGGCCGCCTTGCCTGAGGCCGATCGACCCTATTGCGTGGGCTTTGCCGCCGAGAGCCAGGAGCTCGTCAAGCATGCACGCGAAAAGTTGTTGCGCAAGAAGGTGCCGCTGATCGTCGGCAATCTGGGCCCGGCCACCTTCGGCCGCGACGACAACGCCCTGGTGCTGGTGGATGCCGCCGGCGAGCGCGAGCTGCCGCACAACGACAAACTCCATCTGGCCCGCCAACTCGTGGCCGAAATCGCGACCCGACTGCAACAAGCATGACCACCACCACTGTTGATCTGAAAGTGCTAGACGCCCGCATGGCCGAGCAGCTTCCCGCCTACGCCACGCCCGGCAGCGCCGGCCTCGACCTGCGCGCCTGCCTGGATGCGCCCGTGACCCTGGAGCCTGGGCAGACCAGCCTGGTGCCCACCGGCCTGGCCATCCACATCGGCGACCCGGGCCTGGCGGCCGTCATCCTGCCGCGCTCGGGCCTGGGCCACAAGCATGGCATCGTGCTCGGCAATCTGGTCGGCCTGATCGACTCCGACTACCAGGGCCAGTTGATGGTGAGCTGCTGGAACCGCGGCAGCAGCACCTTTGTCATCAACCCCATGGAGCGCATCGCGCAGCTGGTGCTGGTGCCGGTGGTGCAGGCGGCCTTCCGCGTGGTCGAGGAATTCAACGCCTCCGATCGAGGCGAAGGCGGCTTCGGCTCAACCGGCAAGCACTGAAAAAAAACCGTTCAGTGCAGCTGCGCGTCGGGAGGCGCGCCGGTGGCGACGCTGAACACCGCCTCGCCCAGGCTGCCCACCTCGATCTCGGCCTCGGTGGCCTCGCGCACATCGCGCACACGCAGATGCATGCGCAGGCCGATGCCGGCGAGCGGGTGGTTGCCGTCCAGCACCGCATGCTCGGGATAGAGCTCGGTGACGGTGTAGATGGCCTCGGCCGGCATGTCCTTGGTGGTGGCGCCTTCCGGCATGCCTTCGAACTGCATGCCCACTTCGACGTTCTCGGGCAGCACGCTGCGCGGCTCGAAGCAGACCAGGCCGGAGTCGTAGTCGCCAAAGGCATCGTCGGGCTGCAGGGCCAGGCTGGTTTCATAGCCGGTTTCCTGGCCGGCGATGGCCTCTTCCACCTTGGCGAACAGGTCGTCGCCGCCGTAGAAGAATTCGAGAGGGTTGACCAGTTCGTCGATCAACTGGCCTTGGGCGTCTTCCAGTCTCCAGCTCAGGGAGACGACGCAGGGGGCAGAAATTAGCATGGCTCAATTGTTTCACATCGGCGCAGGGCGACAATCGCCGCCATGAATATCAAGCTCTCCACACCTCTGCTGGGCGGTCTCAGCCCCGAACAATTCATGCGGCGCCATTGGCAGAAGAAGCCGCTGTTGGTGCGTCAGGCGCTGCCCGGCATCCGCCCGCCGGCCTCGCGCAGCGAACTCGCCGCACTGGCCGCCAGCGAGGACGTCGAGTCGCGCCTGGTCTCGCAGTTCAGCGGCAAATGGGCCCTGAAGCAGGGCCCCGTCGCCAAGCTGCCGCCCTATAGCAAGCCGGGCTGGACCCTGCTGGTGCAGGGCCTGGACCTGCATCTGCAGAACGCCCATGAGCTGCTGTCGCAGTTCCGCTTCGTGCCCGAGGCGCGGCTGGACGATCTGATGATTTCCTATGCCAGCGATGGCGGCGGCGTGGGCCCGCATTTCGATTCCTACGATGTGTTCCTGATCCAGGTGCATGGCCAGCGCCGCTGGCGCATCGGCCGCCAGGGCGTGGCCACCACCGGCGCGCTGCGCGCGGGCGTGCCCGTGAAGCTGCTGGCGGACTTCGAGCCCGAGCAGGAGTTTGTGCTGGAGCCCGGCGACATGCTCTACCTGCCGCCCGGCTGGGCCCATGACGGCATTGCCATCGGCGAATGCATGACCTGCTCGGTGGGTTTCCGCACGCCCTGGCGTGCCGAGCTGGCGCGCGAGCTGCTGCAGCGCCTGATGGACGATGACTCCCAGGCCTATGCCAACAAGATGTATGCCGACCCCAAGCAGGCCGCCACCGAGGCGCCGGGCGAGATCCCGCAGCAATTGCTGGACTTCGCGCGCGACGCCACCGAGCGCGCGCTGAAGGAGCCGCTGGCGCTGGAGCGCGCGCTGGGCGAGGCGCTCACCGAGCCCAAGCCGCGCGTCTGGTTCGAGCAGGGCGGCGTGCTGCCCGCGGGCGCCGGCATCGCGCTGGATCGGCGCAGCCGCATGATGTACGACCGCGCCCATGTCTTCATCAATGGCGAGTCCTTCCGCGCCGCCGGCCGCGATGCACAGCTGATGCGCCGCCTGGCCGATGCGCGTGCCCTGAGCGCCAAGGACCTGGCCAAACTCTCCGATGGTGCGCGCGAGCTGCTGGAGATCTGGGTCGAGGACGGCTGGGTGCAAGCCCAGCAGTGAGGAAAGCATGGAGCTGCAGACAGGCATCCTGAATGCGCGCGAGGAGGTGCTCGCGGCGCTCAAGACCGGCCTGCTGCAGGCCCTGGCCCAGGGCGGGCGCGAGCAATGCTGGCTGGACAAGGACTTCTGCGATTGGCCGCTCTCGGACCCCGAGGTGCTGGCCGCGCTGAAGGCCTGGGCCCTGCCGCATCGCCGCCTGCATCTGCTGGCGCATCACTATGAGGGCCTGCGCCGCGCTCATCCGCGCTTTGTGAGCTGGCGCCAGAACTATGGCCATGTGGTGGAGGCGGGCAGCTTCACGGACGAGGACATGGCGCTGGCGGGTGGCCGCAAGCTCGATGCCCTGCTGCTGGCGCCGGGCACGCTATGCCTGCGCGTGCTGGAAAGCGAGCATTGGCGCGCGGTCTTGTCCGCAGAGCGCCCGGATGAACTGCTGGCACGTGAATGGTTTGATGCGATTCAGCAACGCTCAAGCCCTTCCTTTAGTGCCACGACATTGGGTTTGTAAGGAGACCGCAATCAACCCCCTATAATCGCGGGCTAGGCGAGGGAGCGCTCGAGGTTTCCCCCGTCTTGATCTGCTGGGGCTTGCCACTGCGTTTTGCTGTCAGAGGCGGTGCTCCATTAATTACCGGTAATTGATCTTCGTCTCACCGAATCTTTGAGGACAAGTATGAAAAAGTCGATCCTGTTGGCCTCCCTGCTGGCTGCTGTTGCCCTGACCGCCTGCGGCAAGAAGGAAGAAGCTGCTCCTGCACCGGCTCCTGCTGCTGCTCCCGCTCCTGCTGCTTCGGAAGCCGCTTCGGCTCCTGCAATGGAAGCTTCGGCACCCGCCGCCGCTGACGCTGCTTCGGCCGCCGCCAGCAAGTAATCGGTTTTCTTCCGATCACGCAAAAGCCGCCTGGGCGCAAGCCCAGGCGGCTTTGTCGTTTTAGCTTAGAACCTGCCAGTCAACGCCAGCAGCCTGCTCGGCGATGCGTATCTCGCAGCCGCCCGCCGCGCCACGCGCGGCCAGCAGTTCGGCCATGGCGAGCTCCGGCAGGTTGTTGCGCTCGCTCAGGTGCGCGGCCACCACCTGGCGCAGGCCGGGATGCAGGCAGGCCGCCAGCAACTCGGCCGCCTGCTGGTTCGAGAGATGGCCGTGGCTGCCGAGGATGCGCCGCTTCAGGCTCGCCGGGTAGCTGGCGTTGCCTCTCAGCATCTCCACATCGTGATTGCATTCCAGCAGCAGGGCATGGCAGCCGGCGAGGGCATCGCGCATGCCGGGGCTGATGGAGCCGGCGTCGGTGAGCACGCCCAGATGGCGGGCGCCGTCATGGCAGCGCAGCTGCAGGGGCTCCATGGCGTCGTGCGGCACCGCAAAGGGCTGCAGGCACAGGTCGCCCAGCGGGATGGCCTCGCCGGCGCGCGCCACATGGCGCAGCTTGGCGTCGACATCCTCGGCGCGCAGCGCCTGCCAGGTGCCGGCGCTGGTCCAGATCGGGATGCCGTGGCGCTGCGCCAGATTCAGCGCGCAGCCGATGTGGTCGCCATGCTCATGGGTGATGAAGATGGCATCCAGATCATCGGGGCTCAGTCCGCGCAGGCCCAGCCGGCGCGTCAGTTCGCGCAGGCTGAAGCCGGCATCGATCAGCACTCTGGTGCTGGTGATGCCCTGACTGGCCTCCACCACGGTGGCGTTGCCGCCGCTGCCGCTGCCCAGGCTGCAAAAACGCATGGCCAGCGGCGCTGCCGCCTCAGCGCAGATCGTCCATCAGCAGGTTCAGGATGCGCTTGGCGATCTCACCGGTCTGCTGCTGGCCCTTGTCGTCCAGCACCATCACCGTGCTGCGCTCGCCCTCGGACTTGACCGAGACGCGATAGCGCGCCGCGGTCTGGCCCTTGTCGCCGCCGAACAGCTTGCTGAAGAAGTTGGGCTCGTCCTTGCCGGCCTCGTTGGGATCGGCATAACGCAGGAAGAACAGGCCCTGCTTGCGGTCGCGGTCTTCCACCGTGAAGCCATGGCGATCGAGCGACTGGCCGACGCGGCGCCAGGCGCGCTCGAAGCCTTCGTTGACCTGCAGGCTGGTGGGCACGTCCGCCAGCGCACGCGTGCCGGCATGCACGGCGGCCGTGGCCGGCCCTTTGGCAGTCCCGGCGGGCGCGGCCGGTGCGGCGGCCAGCACGGCCTTGGCCTGCTCGTCCTTGGCGCCCAGCTTGAGCATCAGGCGCGAGAGCATTTCGGCTTCCAGCTGCGGGTCGGCGGGGCGGGGCTGCCAGGCCGTGTTGTCGCGCTGGTTGTTGGTGTAGACCTCGACCATGCCGCGATGGCTGACATAGATCTCGGTGCCGCCATTGACGCGCTCCAGGCGGGTGCGGAACTTGTCGCGCTCGCCGGTGGAGTAGAGGCCGTCCAGCACCTTGCCGATGGTGCTGCGGATCAGATCCTGGGGCAGCTTGGCGCGGTTCTCGGCCCAGCTGGTTTCCATCACGCCCACTTCGGTCTGTTCGCTGGCGAGCTCGAAACCGCGCTCGAGCCAGAAGCCGCGCACCTGCGGCCAGAGCTGTTCGGGCGTCAGCGAGCTGCGCAGCCAGCGCTGCTCACCCGAGCGCTCGATGCGCAGATCGCCCACCTGGTCCAGCGCCACCTTGCTCATGCTGCCAGCGCTGGGCTTGGCGGTGGTGGAGGCCTGCTGCATGGCGGAGGCGCTCACCACGCCGCCCTGCACCTGGGCGCGGCCATCGCGCGCCAGCTGGGTCAGATCGGGCGGCACATCGAGGCCGGTGGTCTGGCGTGCACCGCTGCGGTAGTCGACCTTGTCGGAGGAGAACATGTTCTCGATCGAGCTGCAGGCCGTGAGCGAGGTGCCGACGAGCAGCAGGCAAGCCAAGCGGACCGCGGTCGGTGCGGCAGTTGCTTTGAAAGTTGGGGTCACGCTGGACATCTCCGAAGGTCAGGCATGCGCCCATGCGCATGCTGTCAGGGTCGCAATGATAGGGGCTGTGGCTTAGAGCAGGCCTGCGTCGCGCAGGGCCTGGCTCACCAGTTCCTGGCCGCCGGCGGTGAGCGGCGTGATCGGCAGGCGCATATGCGCCTGGATTCGGCCGAGCTTCTCCAGCGCCCATTTGGTCGGGGCTGGGCTGGGCTCGCAGAACAACTGCTTGTGCAGGCTCAGGAGCTGGAAGTGGATGCGCTTGGCCTCGGCCACGTTGCCGGCCAGCGCGGCCTTGCAGAGCTCGTGCATGGCGCGCGGCGCCACATTGGCGGTGACGCTCACATTGCCATGGCCGCCCAGCAGCATCAGCGCGATGGCGGTGCCGTCGTCGCCCGAGTAGATCGAAAAGCCCTTGGGGGCATGCTTGATCAGGTAGGCCGCGCGCTCGATATTGCCGGTGGCCTCCTTGACGCCGAACACGCCCGGCAGCGCCGCGCAGCGCAGGGCGGTGTCGGGCAGCATATCGGCCACGGTGCGGCCGGGCACGTTGTAGAGCATCATCGGGATGTCCACGGCCTCGGCGATCGCCTTGTAGTGCTGGTAGATGCCTTCCTGCGAGGGCTTGTTGTAGTAGGGCACCACCGACAGCGTGCAGTCCGCACCCACCTGCTTGGCGTAGCGGCTCAGCTCGATGGCCTCCGCGGTAGAGTTGGCCCCGGTGCCGGCCATGATGGGCACCCGGCCGGCCGCATGTTCGACCGCCGCACGAATGATCTCGCGGTTCTCTTCCATGCTCACGGTGGGCGACTCGCCGGTCGTGCCGACCACGCCGATGACGTCCGTGCCTTCGGCGATATGCCAATCAATCAAACGGCGCAGCGCGGCGTAATCGACGCTGCCATCTTCCTGCATCGGCGTCACCAGGGCGACGATGCTGCCTGCTATCGGTTTCATCAGGATTCCTCGTAATCGGCGGATTCTACTCAGCGCCGCAGTCGCTCAGCCAAAGGGAAGCTGATGACGGGGGTAGACCCCAGGCTGTGCCGCGGCGCGAACCGCAGCAACGCGCTGCACATAGCGCGGGTTGACGCCCGCGTCGTCGAGGAAGCCGTCCTCGTAGCCCAGCACGCGCAATCCGGCGCAGGCCTGCAGCAGCTCGCCGGGCTGGAGCAGGAAGTCGGCACGTGCCGGCCGGCCCACGCTCTGCTGGCCATCGGCGAAGGTCTCGTAGATCAGCCAGCCGCCGGGCGCCACCGCGCTAACGATCCGCGGCAGCAGCGGCCGCCACAGGTAGTTGCTCACCAGCACCAGCTCGAACTGGCGTTCGCCCAGCGGCCAGGGGCCGGCTTCGAGGTCGGCAACGATCAGTTCGCCAAGCCCCTGCAGGCCGGCCAGGGCCGCGGCGTCGCGGTCCACGCCGGTGACGCGCAGGCCCTGCTGGGCCAGATAGCGCAGATGGCGGCCGCTGCCGCAGGCCAGGTCCAGCGCGCTGGCACCAGCGCGCAGCGCCTGCGGCCAGCGCGTCAGCCAGGATGAGGGGCTTGCGCTCATGGCCATCAGAAGCAGGCCCAGACCTGCTCGGCCAGCTGCTGCATCAGGCTGGGCTGCGCATAGGCGAGGAACACCAGGGCCAGTGCGGCCAGGGCCGCCAGCACGGAAGCTATCCGCCAGAGCCAGCCGCGGAGTCTCATGCGCGCGCCAGCGTGGGTCGCACGATGGCGCCCTCGCGCACCGGCAGGTTCACCAGCGCGGCCAGCACGCCCAGGGCCACGGCCAGCCACCACACCACGTCGTAGCTGCCGTTCAGGTCATAGAGCTTGCCGCCCAGCCAGACGCCCAGGAAGCTGCCGATCTGGTGGCTGAAGAACACGAAGCCGCTCAGCATCGACATGTGCTGGATGCCGAAGATCTGCGCCAGCACCGCATTGGTGGGCGGCACGGTGGACAGCCACAGCACCCCCATCACCGCGCTGAACAGGTAGACGCCCATCGGCGTGATCGGTACCGACAGGAAGATCACGATCGCGATGGAGCGCAGCGCGTAGATGGCCGAGAGCAGGTAGCGCTTGGGAAAGCGCTGGCCCAGGCTGCCGGCGGCATAGGTGCCGAACACATTGAACAGGCCGATCAGGGCCAGCGCATAGGTGGCCACCTCGGGGCTGAGGCCCTGGTCCTTCAGATAGCTGGGCATGTGCACGCCGATGAACACAACCTGGAAGCCGCAGACGAAATAGCCTGCCATCAGGAGCTGGAAGCTGCGGTAGCCAAAGGCCTCGCGCAGTGCTTGCATGATGCTTTGCTGGTGGGCATGGGCCACCGGCGCCGTCTTGGGCTCGCGCAGGCCCAGCGCCAGCGGCGCGATCACACAGGCGGCCAGCGCCAGGATGTAGAGCGCGTTCTGCCAGCCGGTATGGCCGATCAGCCAGTTCTCCACCGGCACCATCAGGAACTGGCCGAAGGAGCCGGCCGCGGCCGCCACGCCCATCGCCCAGGAGCGCTTGTCGGCCGCGACATTGCGCCCGATCACGCCATAGATCACCGCATAGGTGGTGCCCGATTGCGCCAGGCCGATCAGCACCCCGGCGCTGCCGGTGAAGGCCAGGCCCGAGGTGGAGAGCGCCATCAGCACCAGGCCCAGGGCATAGAGCAGGCCGCCCGCCACCAGCACGCGGAAGGGGCCGAAGCGGTCGGCCAGCATGCCGGTGAAGGGGCCGGCGGCGCCCCAGGCGATGTTCTGGATCGCCAGCGCGAAGGCGAAGGTCTCGCGCGTCCAGCCACGCTCCAGCGTGATGGGCTGCAGCCAGAGGCCGAAGCCGTGGCGTATGCCCATCGAGATGGTGACGATCATGGCGCCGCACAGCAGCACCTGCTGCAGCGACAGGGTGGGGCGTTGGGGGAGGGCGGTATGGGCAGTCATCGGCGCAATGTAGCGAGTTCAGCGTTTGCGCGCTGACGCGGCCTTGACAGCCGGCCTGGCCGTGGGCTTGCTGGCGGGCTTGCCGCTGGCCTTGCCCTTCTTCCCACTCTTGACAGGGCTTTTCTTGCTTGCTGCGGTGTCGGCCGTGCCGCCCGCCGTGCTTGCCACATCGTCCATCAGGGTCAGGATGCGGCCCTGCTTGACGCGCAGCAGCGGCTGCTCCACGGCGGCCGGGTCCTGCAGCGGATGGCCCGCCAGCACCAGGAAACTGGCGTCGCAGCCGGGCTCGAAGCAGCCCAGGCGGCGCTTGGGAAAGATCGCCCTGGGCGTGTCCTGGGTGGCGATGCGCAGCAGCTCGGCGGGGCTCAGCACGCCCAGGGTGGCGAGGCTGCGGAACTCCGCCAGGGCCGTGCCGGTGAACACATCCGAGCCCAGCAACAGGGGCACGCCGGCGTCCCTGAGCATTTGCAGATTGCGTTTTTGCACTTCGCGAATGCGCGCCTGCAAATCGGCATCGGCCTTGAAGAGGCCGGTGGCGGCGGTGGTGGTGATCACCGCGATCTTGCGCTGCGCCGCCAGCTCGATGCTGGCCGGGCTCAGCAAATAGCTTTCGGGCGCATCGCCGTGATGCGGGAAATAGCCGGGCAGGTGGGCGATCTGGTCGACACCGGCGCGCACCGCGGCCTCGAAATCGGCGGCACTGTCGACATGGGCGGCCACGCGCTGGCCCGAGGCGTGCGCTATGCGTACGATCTCGGCCGCCACCTCGGCCCGCAGGCCCAACTTGCCCATCAGCTCGGGGCGGCCGCGCAGGTCTTCACGCTCGTGGTAGCTGAGCACCAGCTTGATCAGCTCACTCTTGCGCGCCTCCACCAGCGGCCATTTCTCGCGCACCTGGGCCGGGCTGTCCATCACCAGCACCGCCTTGTCGGCCACATCGGCCAGGGTCACGGCGGGCTGGCCCTCGCTGGCGGGGCGCAGCAGCATCTCCAGCGGGTGGCCGTCGGAGGAGGTGATGCAGGCGGTGACGAAGGCCACGTCGGGGGCATCGGCGCCGCCGGCCAGCTTGCGCACCGGCGCCACGCCGGCCGGGTCGCCGCACAGCATGGCGGCGTAGAACACGCCGTCCTGCAGATAGCTGCGCGCAAACTGGCCATAGCCCCATTCGTTCTGCAGATTGTGGTTGTGCGCCTCGCCCAGCGGGGAGATCAGGTACTGGCCCTTGAGTTCCATGCGGCGGTTCACGCGCTTGGGCTTCGCGGCCACGAAGCGGCCGTCTTCCACATAGAGGCTGCCGCGGCGGAACTCGCTGCCGTCGAACCACTGGGCGTTGCGCAGCTCCATGCTCATGGACGGGCTGGCCTTGAAGGGCGGCGGGCTGGTTTGCGCCAGGGCATTGCCGAGGCCCAGGGCGCACAGCGCGAGAAATAGAAGACGCATCGTGTTGGCGCAGCAGAAATCAGCCGCGCATGCTACGCCCCTTTCGGCCCGCCGAAGCCGAGCCACAGCCTCCCTACAATCCGCGCCATGGCAACGAAACCTTCCGCATCACCCACGCCGTCCAGCTATGGCGAAGCCTCGATCCGCGTGCTCAAGGGCCTGGAGCCCGTCAAGCAGCGGCCGGGCATGTACACCCGCACCGACAATCCCCTGCACACCATCCAGGAGGTGATCGACAACGCCGCCGACGAGGCCCTGGCCGGCTTTGGCAAGCGCATCGACGTGATCCAGCATCTCGACGGCTCGATCTCGGTGGCCGACGACGGCCGTGGCATTCCCTTCGGCCTGCACCCCGAGGAGGGCGTGCCGGTGGTGGAAATTGTCTTCACCCGCCTGCATGCCGGCGGCAAGTTCGACAAGGGTTCGGGCGGCGCCTACAGCTTCTCGGGCGGCCTGCATGGCGTCGGCGTGAGCGTCACCAACGCGCTGGCCAAGCGCCTGGAGGTGCAGGTCTGGCGCGACAAGCAGGTGGCCAGCCTGGCCTTCGAGGCCGGCGATGTGGTGGAGCCGGTGAGCACCCGGCCCTGTGCCAGTGGCGACCGCAAGCAGGGCACGACGGTGCGCGTCTGGCCCGATGCCAAGTATTTCGAGAGCGCCGAGCTGCCCCGTGGCGAGCTGGTGCATCTGCTGCGCTCCAAGGCGGTGCTGATGCCCGGCGTGATCGTGACGCTGAAAAACGAGAAGAGCGGCGAGCTGCAGACCTGGTCCTACAAGGGCGGGCTGCGCGACTACCTGATGCAGACGCTCAATGCCGACCCGCTGATCCCGCTGTTCGAGGGCGAGCAGTACGCCACCTCGGCCGAAAGCGAGAACTTCGCCGAGGGCGAGGGCGCCAGCTGGTGCGTGGCTTTCACCGAAGACGGCGCGCCGATGCGCGAGAGCTATGTGAACCTAATTCCCACGGTGGCGGGTGGCACGCACGAGTCGGGCCTGAAGGACGGCCTGTTCGGCGCCATCAAGGGCTTCATCGAGATGCACAGCCTGCTGCCCAAGGGCGTCAAGCTGATGCCCGACGATGTGTTCTCGCGCGCCTCCTTCGTGCTCTCGGCCAAGGTGCTGGACCCGCAGTTCCAGGGCCAGACCAAGGAGCGCCTGAACTCGCGCGACGCGCTGCGCCTGGTCTCCACCTATGTGAAGCCCGGCCTGGAGCTGTGGCTCAACCAGCATGTGGAGCATGGCAAGAAGCTGGCCGAGCTGGTGATCAAGCAGGCGCAGACGCGCCAGCGCGCCAGCCAGAAGGTGGAAAAGCGCAAGGGCTCGGGCGTCGCCGTGCTGCCCGGCAAGCTCACCGACTGCGAGAGCCGCGATGTGCTGCACAACGAGGTCTTCCTGGTGGAGGGCGACTCGGCCGGCGGCTCGGCCAAGATGGGGCGCAACAAGGAGACCCAGGCGATCCTGCCGCTGCGCGGCAAGGTGCTGAATTCCTGGGAGGTGGAGCGCGACCGCCTGTTCGCCAACAACGAGATCCACGACATCTCGGTGGCGATTGGCGTGGACCCGCATGGCAAGAACGACAGCCCCGACCTCAGCGGCCTGCGCTACGGCAAGATCTGCATCCTGTCGGACGCGGACGTGGACGGCTCGCACATCCAGGTGCTGCTGCTGACCCTGTTCCTGCGCCATTTCCCCAAGCTGATCGAGTCGGGCAACGTCTATGTGGCGCGGCCGCCGCTGTTCCGCGTCGATGCGCCGGCGCGCGGCAAGAAGCCGGCCGCCAAGATCTACGCCCTGGACGAGGGCGAACTCACCGCCACGCTGGACAAGCTGCGCAAGGAAGGCGCGCGCGAGAACAGCTGGACCATCAGCCGCTTCAAGGGCCTGGGCGAGATGAGCGCCGAGCAGCTCTGGGACACCACGCTGAACCCCGAGACGCGCCGCCTGATGCCCATCGCCTATGGCGATTTCGATCTGCTGCAGACCGAGGAATCCTTCAACAAGCTGATGGGCAAGGGTGAGGCCGCCTCACGCCGCGAGCTGATGGAGTTGCACGGCGACAGCGTTGAAGTGGACGTCTGATGGACACCGTCTACAACCAGCACCACGGCCTGCACGCCGCCACGCACGAGTTCTTCCGCGGCCGCCTGGTGCCAGCCTTCGAGGTGCCGGCGCGGGCCGACTATGTGCTGGCCGCCGTGCAGGCCAGCGGCTTAGGCGCGGTGCGAGAGCCGGTGGACCATGGCCTGGGCCCGCTGGAGGCGGTGCACAGCCCGGCCTACCTGCGCTTTGTGCGCGGCGCCTGGGCCGAGTGGCAGCAACTGGGCGGGGAGGGCGATGCCTTCCCGGCCGTCTGGCCCGTCCGCAGCCTGCGCAGCGATGTGGTGCCCGCCAGCTTTGCCGCCCGCATGGGCCTGTATTCGATGGACAGCGGCACGCCGCTGACCGCGGGGGCCTGGGTGGCCGCCTACTGGGGCGCGCAGACCACGCTCACCGCGCTGGACCTGGTGCTGGCCGGCGCGCGCAGCGCCTACGCGCTGACGCGCCCGCCCGGCCACCATGCCGGCGCCGATTTCTTTGGTGGCTACTGCTTCGTCAACAACGCGGCGGTGGCGGCGCAGGCGGCGCGCGCTGCCGGCAAGCAGCGCGTCGCCATCCTGGACGTGGACTACCACCATGGCAATGGCACGCAGGCGATCTTCTATGCGCGCGGCGATGTCTACTACGCCAGCATCCATGGCGATCCGCAGACCGAATACCCCTTCTTCCTCGGCCATGCCGACGAGACCGGCGCCGGCGCGGGCCTGGGCTGCAATGCCAACTACCCGTTGCCGGCGGGTGCCAGCAACGAGCAATGGTTCGAGGCCTTCGAGCGCGCCCTGGTGGCGCTGAATGCCTACGCGCCCGAGCTGCTGATCGTCTCGCTGGGTGTGGACACCTATGCCGGCGACCCGATCTCGCATTTCAAGCTCGATCAGCCCGAGTTCCGCCGCATCGGCCAGGCCCTGCGCAGCCTGCAACTGCCCACCCTGTTCCTGCAGGAGGGCGGCTATGCCACCGCGGCGATCGGCCACAACGTGGTGGCGGTGCTGCGTGGCTTTGAGGAAGGCGCATGAGCACCGTCGCCGCGCCCCGCGTGCACCTGCGCCCGACCATGTTGTCCGACCTGGACTTCGTGGTCTCGGTGGAGCAGGACTCGGCAAACCGCCCCTTCATCACACCCTGGGAGCGCACCCAGCACGAGGGCGCGATCCGCTTTCCTGACTGCCGCCACTTCATCGTCGAGCTCGGCGATGCGGGAGAGCGCGTCGGCTTCGTGATCCTGCAGGGCTGCCGCAATCCGCATGGCTCGGTGGAGCTCAAGCGCATCGTGCTGCAGCCCAAGGGCCGCGGCCTGGGGCGTGCCTGCGTGCGCCTGCTCAAGAAGCTGGCCTTCACGCAGCTGCATGCGCACCGCTTCTGGCTGGATGTGAAGGCGCTCAACACGCGCGCGCTGCAGCTCTATGCCAGCGAGGGTTTTGTGGAAGAGGGGCGCTTGCGTGAGAGCGTGCGCGTCAGCATCGAAGGTGCGGACGGCTATGACAGCCTGATCGTGATGTCCATGCTGGACCGCGAATACCAGGCCCGCCTGGCCCTGGGCGAGGAGGGCGCGTGAGGTTTTTCGCGGCGCTGGTGCTCGCCCTTTCTTGCTCGGTAGTGCATGCGGAGTTGTGGGGCTATGTCGATGCCCAGGGCGTGGCGCATTTTGCGCCGGCCCGGCTCAGCAGCCGCTACGCCCTGGTGCTGGGCAGCGGCGCCACGCCCGAACGCGTGCCGGGCAAGACCGACCATGGCCTCAAGATGCTGACCTGGCTCGAATTCGCCCCCGAGGTGAAGGCGGTGCAGCCCTATCTGCGTGAGGCGGCCGGCCAGACCGGCGTCGACTCCGAGCTGCTGAAGGCGGTGATCGCGGTGGAGTCGGGCTACCAGCCCGCGGCGGTGTCGCCGCGCGGGGCCAGCGGCCTGATGCAGATCACCAGCGATACCGCGCAGCGCTATGGCAGCAGGGCCGATGCGAACCTGCTTGACCCGCGTACCAATGTGCAGATTGGTGCACGCATGCTGGCCGACCTGATCAAGCGCTTCGGCCGTATCGACACCGCATTGGCGGCCTGGAATGCCGGCGAGGGCGCGGTGCGCCGTGCCGGCGGCAAGATGCCGGCGATTGATGAAACCCAGGCGCATGTGCACCTGGTGTTGGAGCTTTACTGGGCCTTGCTGCAGCGCAGCCTGCCCGGCCAGGCCCAGCAGATGAAGACCCATAGTGCCGCGGCAGCCATGCCCGGCGCTACGCAGTAATTGACAAAACAAATGAACCAGAACGCATTCGATTTTGAAGATCCCAAGCCCGCTGCGCCCCGCGATGGCGGTGGCGCGGACGGTGGCGACGCGCTGAGCCTGGCCCATTACGCCGAGCGCGCCTATCTGGAGTACGCGCTCTCGGTGGTGAAGGGCCGTGCCCTGCCGGACGTCTGCGACGGTCAGAAGCCGGTGCAGCGCCGCATCCTCTATTCGATGGAGCGCATGGGCCTGGCCTTCACCACCGCGGCCGGCCCCAAGGCGGTGAAGAGCGCACGCGTGGTGGGCGATGTGCTGGGCCGCTTCCACCCCCATGGCGACCAGGCCGCCTACGACGCCCTGGTGCGCATGGCGCAGGACTTCAGCCAGCGCTACCCCCTCATCGACGGCCAGGGCAATTTCGGCAGCCGCGATGGCGACGGTGCCGCGGCGATGCGCTACACCGAAGCGCGGCTGGCCCCGATCACCCGCTTGCTGTTGGATGAGATCGACGAGGGCACGGTGGACTTCGTGCCCAATTACGACGGCTCGACGCAGGAGCCCAAGCAGCTGCCGGCGCGCCTGCCCTTCGTGCTGCTGAACGGCGCCAGCGGCATCGCCGTGGGCCTGGCCACCGAGGTGCCCAGCCACAATCTGCGCGAGGTGGCCGGCGCCGCGGTGGCGCTCTTGAAGAACGAGAAGCTCAGCGACGCGGAGCTGTTCACCCACATCCCCGGCCCCGACTATCCCGGCGGCGGCCAGCTCATCAGCCCGGCCGAGGACATCCAGGCCGCCTACCGCAGCGGCCGCGGCAGCCTGAAGCTGCGCGCGCGCTGGAAGATCGAGGACCTGGCGCGCGGCCAGTGGCAGCTGGTGGTGACCGAGCTGCCGCATGGCACCAGCGCGCAGAAGGTGCTGGAGGAGATCGAGGAGCTCTCCAACCCCAAGGTCAAGGCCGGCAAGAAGGCGCTTTCGCAGGAACAGCTGCAGCTCAAGGCCTCGCTCCTGGCGGTGCTGGACGGCGTGCGCGATGAATCGAGCAAGGACGCCGCGGTGCGCCTGGTGTTCGAGCCCAAGAGCCGCACGGTGGAGCAGCAGGAGCTCATCACCACGCTGCTGGCCCACACCAGCCTGGAGACCAGCGCGCCGATCAACCTGACCATGATCGGCGCCGACGGCCGGCCCACGCAGAAGAGCCTGCGCCAGATCCTCGCCGAATGGCTGGGCTACCGCATGGCCACGGTGCTGCGCCGCACCGAGCATCGCCTGGCCAAGGTGCTGGACCGCATCCATGTGCTGGAAGGCCGGCAGCTGGTGCTGCTCAACATCGACGAGGTGATACGCATCATCCGCAACGCGGACGAGCCCAAGGCGGCGCTGATCGAACGCTTCAAGCTGAGCGACCGCCAGGCCGAGGACATCCTGGAAATCCGCCTGCGCCAGCTGGCGCGGCTGGAGGCCATCAAGATCGAGCAGGAGCTGAAGAGCCTGCGCGACGAGCAGGCCAAGCTGGAAGACATCCAGGGCAACCCCAGCGTGCTCAAGCGCACCGTGGTGAAGGAGATCGAGGGCGACGCCAAGAGCTATGGCGACGAGCGCCGCACCCTGATCCAGGAAGAGAAGAAGGCGGTGGCCGAGGTCAAGATTGTCGACGAGCCGGTCACCGTGGTGGTGAGCATGAAGGGCTGGGTGCGCGCGCTCAAGGGCCATGAGGTGGATGCCGCCGGCCTGAGCTTCAAGTCGGGCGACCAGCTCTACGGCGTGTTCCCCTGCCGCAGCGTCGATCCGCTGATCGTGTTCGGCAGCAATGGCCGGGTCTACTCGGTGCCGGTGGCTCTGCTGCCCGGCGGGCGTGGCGATGGCCAGCCCATCACCACCCTGATCGAGCTGGAGTCGGGCACGCAGATCGCGCACTACTACGCCGCGGCGAGCAGCCAGCGCCTGGTGCTGGCCGGCACCGGCGGCTTCGGCCTGATTGCCCAGCTGGGCGATCTGGTGGGCCGCCAGAAGGCCGGCAAGACCTTCCTCAGCCTGGAGGGCGAGGAGAAGCCCTTGCCGCCCAGCCCCGTTCCGGCCGGTGAGGTCTTGGGCGTGCAACTCGCCTGCCTGTCGCTGCAGGGCCGCCTGCTGACCTACGCGCTGGACGAGCTCAAGCACCAGCCCAAGGGCGGGCGCGGCCTGACCCTGATGGACCTGGACCCCAAGGACGCACTCATCAGCACCGCGGCCTTCACCAACAGCCTGCAGTTGCTGGGCTCGGGCCGCGGCGGCAAGCCCAAGGAAGAGCTGCTCAAGGGGGCAGGTCTTGCCAGCTACGCCGGCAAGCGGGCCCGCAAGGGCAAGCCCGTCGAGGGCTTGCAGAAGGTGCTGCGCGTGCTGGCGGCCTGATCAGGGCAGGGCGGCGCCGATGTGGCGCTGCAGAAAGCGCTCCACCCGGCCCCAGAAATCCTTCTGGGTTTCGATGGCGCGCCAGCCATGGCCTTCTTGCGGGTAGAGCACCCACTCCACCTGCTGGTTGCCGGCGGCGGCCAGGGCATCGCGCATCTTCACGCCATGCTCCATGGGCACGCGGCGGTCGGCCGCACCATAGGCCATCAGCAGCGGTTGCTTGAGCCTGGCGGCCTGCTTCAGCGGTGAGGTGGCGTCGAGGCGCTCGCCGTCCTTGAGCGGGTCGCCGATCGTCAGCGGCAGGTCGTAGCTGAGCCCCAGCGCGCCCTGGTCGCTGTTGAGCGAGCTGAACACCAGCTTCAGGTCCGACACGCCCACCCAGTTGATGCCGCAGCGGAACAGTTCCGGGTTCTTGATCAGGCCCATCATCGCGGCATAACCGCCATAGCTGGCACCGGCGATGCAGATGCGCTTGGGATCGGCCAGGCCCTTGGCGATGGCCCATTGCGTGGCGTCGGCCACGTCGTCCTGCATGGCCAGGCCCCATTGCTTCCAGCCCGCGCGCAGATGCCTGCTGCCATAGCCGGCGCTGCCGCGGAAATCGGGCTCGATTACCAGATAGCCGCGCGAGGCCAGGAACTGCGCGGTGTCGCTCCACTCCCAATGGTTGCCGCGCACAAAGGGGCCGCCATGCACCAGCACCACGGTGGGCAGGGCCTGCTTGGCGGTGGACTTGGGGCGCGTCACCGTGATGGGCAGGCTGAGCCCGTCGCGCGCCGCGATGCGCAGCGGCTCGCGTGCCGCCATGGCTTCGGTCTTGATCCAGGGCCGCGCCAGCATCAGCGGCTTGAGCTGTTTGCTGTCGCGCTGGTAGAGGCTGAAGATGGTGGGCTGGCGGTCGGAGTTGGATTGCACCAGCACGACATTGCTGTGCAGGCAATCTCGGCAGTAGATGCGGTTGACGGTGGCACCGAGGGCCTTGTCGACCTCGGCCTGCAAGGCCTTCATGCCGGCGTCGAACCAGACGCTGTCGAGCGACTCGCCCTCGTAATGCACACCCAGCAGCGCGCCCGTCCGCGGATCGAAGACCAGCTCGCCGCTGAAGTCATAACCCTTGATGTTCAGCAGCACCTGGGGTGGCGTGGCCGCCTGCTTGGGGTCGAAGCGCAACAGCACCTTGTTGTCGCCCCGACCGTCGGGGGCCGGCCCGATCAGGAACAGATCGCCCTTGGGCCCGACGTCGAACCAGAAGGCGTCCTTGGCGTCGAAGCGGTTGCCGCTACGCCACGGGGTCCAGGTCTTGCCATCGGCGCCGGCCAGATGCATGGTGTACTGGTCTTTCGCGATCGCGGTGGCCGCCACGGCGCGGCCCTGGCCATCCAGCAGCCAGTCATAGACGTTGTCGGGGGCCTGGTCCAGGATCTGGCGCTTGCGGCCGTTGCGCGTGTCCAGCCTGGCCACGCTGGCAGAGCGGAATTCGCCCAGGCCGTCGAAGCTGTGGTGCTCGATGATGACGTCGTCGCTGCCGTCATCCAGCACGCGCAGCAGCTGCCAGTTCCAGGGCAGCAATTCCTCGCGGCGCTCCTTGATGAGCGAGTTCTTCAACTCACCAATACCGTCCATATTGACCTTGGGTACGGAGGAACTGGCGTTGATCAGCTGCTTGAACTGCCCGCCATCGACGTCGACGGCCCACAAACCATGGGCGATCGGCTTGTCGGTGGCCTCCTGCAGTTGCGCCACGTCGAACACCAGGCGCTGGTTGTTGACCCACTGCACGCGATGGATGTCGCTGTCGTCCATGCCTACCAGCACGCGCGAGTTGCCCAGGTTCTGCAGATCGATCACGGTGAGCTGGGTGCGCCGGCCGGCGGGTGAGGCCACCACGGCTAGAAAGCGGCCATCGGGCGAGAGCTGCGCCCGGCCGTACTGCGGCAGGCGAAAGAAATCCTCGGCGGGAATGCTCGCACCGGGCGGGCGAGCGTCCTGCGCCTGGGCCGCCGGGCTCAGCAGCGCCGTGAGGGCGCACAGGGTTGCGAGACAGCGAGCGCGCAGGGCATGGCCTGGCAGTTTCATGAGACATCCTCCCTTTATATTTGGGCGGGATTCTCGCGGCTTCGGCCCGCCCTCCTATTGGGGCTTGCCCTTCGGCGGCCTGTGAGGCCTTGGCAAGGGGTGGGCACGCACTTGGTGCACGCCCTTACAGGTGATGACAATAAAGCTAGGGGATCCCCCCAAGGGTAGGGAGACGACTGTGACTAATTTGGCGTTGATGCAGCGCACAATCCGTTCGCAGTATCTGGTTGTCTACCACCCCCGGGAGTAATAGATGAAATTGAAACCCCTCGTTGCCGCGGCGGCGCTGGCCCTGAGTTCCGTCAGCTCCTTTGCTGTCGGTTCGCTGGACCCGATCGCGCCCAGCGCGTCCTTTTCCAACACGGTGACCGGCTCGTTCAGCGACACCTGGACCTTCAATCTGGGCACCGCCTCCATCGTCGCTGCCTCGATCACCAACGTTGCCATCACCTTTGCCGGCTCGACCTTTGGCGAGATCACCAACTTCTCGGCGTTGCTGAACGGCGTGCCCCTGCTGCTGGGCGGCAGCTCGCAATCGAACAACGGTGTCACCGTGGCCACGCAGATCCTGGCGGGTAGCACTACGCTGCCGGCCGGCTTCTATCAGCTGAAGGTGTCCGGTACCGCGGTGGGTGCAACGGCCTCCTATGGTGGCAATATCGTCGCCACCCCGGTGCCCGAGCCTGAAACCTATGCCATGCTGCTGGCCGGCCTGGGCGTGGTGGGCTTTCTGGCGCGCCGCCGCCAAAACGTCTGAAAGGCGCCTGATCCAGCCTTTGCGCTGAACCAGCAAGCGAGCCTCGGCTCGCTTTTCTTTTGCCCTACCAGCGGCTGAAGGGGTGGGCGGCCAGGGCCGAGTTGAAGTAGCGCGGATCGTCGGTGACCTCGGCAGCCACCCAGGGCGGGCATTCGAAGCCCTGGTCGGCATGCAGCAGCTCGAGCTCGGCAACGACGAGACCGGCGTTCTCGCCCAGGAACTCGTCCACCTCCCATTGCATGCCGGCATGGGGGATCACACGGCGCAGCTTCTCGACGCGCGGGCCCTCGCAAAGGCTCAGCAGTGCCACCGCATCGTCCACCGGGATCGGGTACTCGAACTCGGCGCGGCTGCCCCCCACGCTCTGGCCCTTGATGGTCAGGAAGGCCGCATCGCCGGCGATGCGCACGCGTACCGTGCGCGCCGGGTCGCGGCTCAGATAGCCCTGGCTCAGCAGCTGCGCCGGCCAGGCCTTCCAGTCCTCGCCGCGCACCAGGAATTTGCGCTCGATCTCGATGCCCATGACGTTCAGGGCCGGGCCATGGCCTTGGCGCATTCATGCACCAGGGCCGAGCCCTTGTAGATCAGGCCGGTATAGAGCTGCACCAGGTCGGCGCCGGCCTGCAGCTTGGCGCGCGCATCCGCGCCGCTCAGCACCCCGCCCACGCCGATGATGGGGTAGTGGCTGCCCAGCGCGGCGCGCAGCAGCCTGATCACCTTGTTGCTGGCCTCGAACACCGGCTTGCCCGAGAGACCGCCGGTTTCTTCCGCATGCGGCAGGCCCTTCACGGCCTCGCGGGAGATGGTGGTGTTGGTGGCGATCACGCCGTCGACGCCGTTGTTCTGCAGGGTCTGGGCGATCACCGCCACTTGGGCCTCGTCCAGATCGGGCGCAATCTTCACGAACATCGGCACCACGCGGCCCGAGCTCGCCTGCAATTGCAGCTTGCGCGCCTGCAGGGCGCCCAGCAAGGCGTCCAGCGCCGCGTCGCCCTGCAGCGCGCGCAGATTCTTGGTGTTGGGGCTGGAGATGTTGATGGTGATGTAGTCGGCATGCGGGAACACCCCGTCCAGGCCGATCAGGTAGTCGTCCACCGCCTGCTCGATCGGCGTGGCGGCGTTCTTGCCGATGTTCAGGCCCACCAGGCCACCGGCGGCGCGGAAGCTGTGGGCGCGCTGCACATTCGTCAGAAAACTGGCCAGGCCCTCGTTGTTGAAGCCCAGGCGGTTGATCAGGGCCTGGGCCTCGGGCAGGCGGAAGATGCGCGGCTTGTCGTTGCCGGGCTGGCCCTTGGGCGTGACGGTGCCCACCTCGATGAAACCGAAGCCCATCACCCCCAGGCCGTCGATGCAGCGGCCGTTCTTGTCCAGGCCGGCGGCCAGGCCGATGCGGTTGGGGAACTTGAGCCCCGCCAGTTCGATCGGGTCGGCCACGCGCGGCTGGGACCACAGCGTGGCGGCCGCGGTGTTCTGCAGCCTGGCGATGCTGTCGAGGGTCAGTTCATGCGCCCGCTCGGGGTCCAGCTTGAACAGAAAGGGGCGGGCAAGGGCGTAAGGCAGCAGCGACATAGGGCAGGGATTGTCGCATCGCTGGCGATAATGCCGGATCTGCAGTTTACGGACGCGCCCGCCATGAAGCCCCTAGATGATCCCCAACATGACCGCGAAGTGGGCAGCCGTGACGCCACGCGCGACACCACCCGCACCGACGACACCCGCATCGGCGCCGTGCGGCCGCTGATCTCGCCGGCCCTGTTGCTCGACGAACTGCCGCTGCCCGACGCCTCGCTCAGCCTGGTGGAGCGCGCGCGCGTCGAGATCAGCGATGTGCTGCACGGCCGCGATGACCGCCTGCTGGTGGTGGTCGGCCCCTGTTCGATCCACGACCACGACCAGGCGATGGACTACGCGCGCCTGCTGAAGGATCTGCGCGACGAACTGAGCCAGGACCTGCTCGTCGTGATGCGCGTCTATTTCGAGAAGCCGCGCACCACGGTGGGCTGGAAGGGCTATATCAACGACCCGCGCCTGGACGGCAGCTTCCACATGAACGAGGGCCTGCGCCTGGCGCGCCAGCTGTTGCTGGACGTGACCGCCCTGGGCCTGCCGGCCGGTACCGAATTCCTCGACCTGCTCTCGCCGCAATACATCTCCGACCTGATCGCCTGGGGCGCGATCGGCGCGCGCACCACCGAAAGCCAGAGCCATCGCCAACTGGCCAGCGGCCTGTCCTGCCCGGTGGGCTTCAAGAACGGCACCGATGGCGGCATCAAGGTGGCTTCCGACGCGGTGCTGGCCGCCAGCGCCAGCCATGCCTTCATGGGCATGACCAAGATGGGCGTGGCCGCCATCTTCGAGACGCGCGGCAACGACGACTGCCACATCATCCTGCGCGGCGGCAAGGCACCCAACTACGACGTCGCCTCGGTGCAGCAGGCCTGCGACGCGCTCAAGACCGCGGGCCTGCGCGAGCAGGTGATGATTGACTTCTCGCACGCCAACTCCAGCAAGAAGTTCGAACGCCAGATCGAGGTGGGCCACGACGTGGCCGGTCAGATTGCGGGCGGCGATGCGCGCATCACCGGCGTGATGATCGAGTCGCACCTGCAGGCCGGCCGCCAGGATCTGGCCGAGGGCCAGACCAAGGCCGACCTCAAGCCCGGCGTCTCGATCACCGATGCCTGCCTGGGCTGGACCCAGACCGAACCACTGCTGCGCGAACTCGCGGCCGCCGTGCGCCAGCGCCGCAACACCTGACCCCCTGACGAGCAAGAACCCATGTCACTGACCCAAGACGAACTCAAGACCCTGGTCGGCCAGGCCGCCCTTCAATACGTCACGCCCGGCACCATCGTCGGCGTGGGCACCGGCTCGACGGTGGACAAGTTCATCGACGCGCTGGCCGCCAGTGGCATGCAGATTGCCGGCGCCGTCTCCAGCTCGGTGCGCTCCACCGAGCGCATGAAGGCCCTGGGTATCCGCGTGCTGGAGGCCGGTGAGGTGACGAGCCTGCCGGTCTATATCGATGGCGCCGACGAGATCGATCACGCCGGCCATATGGTCAAGGGCGGCGGCGCGGCGCTGACGCGCGAGAAGATCGTGGCCGATCTGGCCGAGCGCTTTGTCTGCATCGCCGACGAATCCAAGCTGGTGCCGGTGCTGGGTGCCTTCCCGCTGCCGGTGGAGGTGATCCCGATGGCCGCCGCGCAGATCGCACGCCGCTTTGCCGCCCTGGGCGCCCAGGCCACGCTGCGCGCCGGCGTGGTGACCGACAACGGCTGCCAGATCCTCGATGTGCGCGGCCTGCAGATCACCGACCCCAAGGCCTTCGAGGCCGATGTGAACCAATGGCCCGGCGTGGTGACGGTGGGGGTGTTCGCGCGCAACCGCGCCAGCGTCTGCCTGCTGGGCACGGCCGCGGGCGTGAAGACGCTGGTCTTCTGAGCCTCGCAACGTTGCGGCCATGAGAAAAGCGCCCCGCGGGGCGCTTTTTGTCGATTGGGCCAGGCTTAGTTGACGCCCACCGCAGACCAGGCCGCCGCCACCGCGTTGGCGGTGGCGCTGCCCGCGCCGTAGAGCTCGTTGGCCGCCGCAATGGTGGCCGCACGCGCACCGGCGTAGTTGGTGTTGGAGGTCATCTTGGTGGTCAGCGCGCGGTACCAGATCTTGGCCGCGGCGTCGCGGCCGATGCCAGTCAGCACCGCATTGCCGGTGGCCACGCGGGTGTCGCCGGCCTTGCAGGTGGGGCTGGCGCCGTAACTGCTGTTGGTGCCTTCGGCCAGGATGAAGTACAGGTGGTTGGCCACGCCCGAGCTGTAATGCACGTCCAGGCTGCCCACGCCGGAGTACCAGCAGTCGGCCGAGGCGCCGTCGGCGCTGGGCTTTATCATGCTGCGCATCCAGGGCGACTTGATCATGATCTTCTCGCCGATCAGGTAGTCGCCGGCATCGCTGCTGTTGTTGGCGTAGAACTCGACCATGGTGCCGAAGATGTCGGAGGTGGCTTCGTTGAGGCCACCGGACTCGCCGGAGTAGGTCAGGTTGGCGCTGCGGCTGGTCACACCATGGGTCATTTCGTGACCGGCCACGTCCAGCGACACCAGCGGGCGCAGGCTCGTGCCGTCGCCGTCGCCATAGGTCATGCAGAAGCAGGAGTCCGACCAGTAGGCGTTGTTGTAGCTGCGGCCGTAGTGCACCTGGTTGTAGGCGCCCTTGCCATCGTTGCCGATGCCGTTGCGGCCATGCACGTTCTTGTAATAGTCCCAGGTCAAGGCCGTGCCGTACTGCGCGTCCACGCCGGCCGACGCGGTGTCGCTGGTGCTGTTGTTGCCCCAGACGTTGTCGCTGTCGGTCATGACCGAGCCGCCGCGGGTCTTGCCGGCGAGGTTCTTTGTGTAGGTGCCGCCGCGGCTCGGGTCGCGCAATTCGTAGCCACCTGTCACGCTGTTGGTGGTGAGCGTCACGTTGCCGCTGTACAGGCTCTTGCCGGTGCCGTTGGCGGCGGCGGTGTGCACGTCGTCCCAGGCGTCCAGCAGGGTGCCCAGCTGGGCGTCGACGATCACATGCTTCTCGCTGGGCGTGCCGTCGGCCCCCTCGCTGTAGACGCGCACATCCCAGGCCAGGCGGGGCAGATCACCGCGGGCGTAGACCAGCAGTTCGGGCGCATGGCCCTGGTCGTCGCCCTGGTAGCGCTGTGCCACCAGGCGCTTGGCCTGGCCCTGAGACACGCCGGGCTTGTCGTCCACTTTGGGCTCGCGTGCCAGCGTCAGCGAGATGTCTTCCAGCACGCCCTGGCCGTTCGAGCGCACCACCAGGTCGCCGCCGACCACGCGCAGGCCCTTGAAGCGGCGGTTGAAGCGCACATGCTCGGTGCCGTTGGCATCGACGATCAGGTCCTGCAGCTCGTAGCTCTGGTCGGCGCCGTGGTGCGTGCGGCCGGCGAAGTCGGCGATATGGCCGCGGGCGCGGGCTTCGGCCTTGCCGGGGGCGGCGACGGCCAACGAGGAAGCGAGGGCAAGACCGAGCGCCAGGGCGGCGGCAGCGGCGGGACGGACAGCAAACTTGGACCTGGATGTCATCAGAAGGGGCTCCGAACTTGTGGTTGTTGACGGCTGCCATGCAGAACCTGATGGGTCCGGCGGCGAGCACGGCGGCACTGTGCGTTATGCGTGCCGGTCGCGCATCCCTGCTATCCCTCTTGGGAGCAGCACCGCTTGCCAAGCGGGGGTGAATAAAGTAATGCGGGCATAACCAAAACTTATGTATCGGTTTGTGTCTTCCGGACCCGGGCAAACCGCGCCGGGTCGAGCGCATCCACCAGATCGGCTTCCAGCGGCAGCGGGGCCCCGGTCAGCTGGGCCGCGACGATGCGCGCGCACAGCTGGGCCCAGGCAATGCCGCGCGAACCCAGCCCGGTGCAGAGCGCCAGCCCGGGCAGGCGCGGCAGCAGGCGCAGCTGATCGCGGCGCCCCTGGTAGCTTGGGTCGGCCAGGCCGCCGACCAGGGGCAGGCGGTCGGGCGTGGTGAGGCGCCAGCCCACCCGGCCCTGCAGCGGCGCTTGCCAGGCCGCGGCCGGCAGGGGCAGGCCGCTGAGCTGCTCGTACTGCTGCAGATTGTGGGCATGGTCGGCGGGGCGCAACTGGCCATCCTCGTCGCCATCCTGGGCGGTGGCGCCGCACCACAGGCCGCCCAGTCCGTCGCCGATGGCATAGCCGCTGCCGGCCACCGGCAGCAGCGGCACGCGCAGGCCCGGCAGGGCCGGCAGCATGCTGAGCTGGCCGCGCTGGGGTAGCAGCGGCCAGGGCTGCTGCGGGGCCAGGCCGCGCAGCAGCGGCGGGCTGGCATGGCCCAGGGCCAGCACCACCGCCTCGGCCTCGGCCAGGCATTGCCCCTGCGCATCCAGCGCCTGCCAGCCGCCCGCCACCGGGCACAGCGCCGCCACCCGCACGCCATAACGCACCGGCGTATCGGCCAGCCAGGCCCGCACCAGGGCGGCGGGTGGCGCAGCGCCGCCGCCCGGATAGAACCAGGCGGGCTGCGTCAGGGCCAGGCCGCTGCGCGCGACGGCGTCGCTGGCGGACAGCGCCTGCACATAGTCGGTGGGCAGGGCCAGGCGCTCGATCTGGGCCTGCATCTCGGCCAGGCTGCGGCGCGTTTCCAGCCTCAGCAGGCCGCGCTGCAGCCAGGGCATTTGGCCGGCCAGCGCCGCGATGCCGCGCTCGGCCTGCAGGGCCGCGGCGCGGTTGAATCGGGCATGGGTGCCATCGTCGGGGTTGAGGGTGCCGTGGAACAGCCCGCCCGGATTGCCCGAGGCGCCCTGGGCGGGCCCGCCGCGCGCCTCCAGCACCGTCACCTGCAGGCCCTGCTCGCGCAGCGCCGCGCTGCAGGCCGCGCCGGCCAGGCCCGCACCCAGCACCAGCACCTGCTTGGCCTCGCGCGCCAGCGGCAGGCGCGCGGCCGGGCGCTGCGGGGCATGGCGCGGCTGGTAGCGCGCCACCGTCATATGCCATTTGCTGCCCAGGCCGGGGCGCCTGCGCACCTCGAATCCGGCGGCGGCCAGGCCGTCGCGCACCGGCCGCGCCGCGCTCCAGGTCGCGGCCGTGGCCTCGGGCGCCGCCAGGCGGCCCAGGCGCTTGAGCAGATAGGGATCCCAGATCTCGGGGTTGAGCGCGGGCGCGAAGCCATCCAGGTAGAAGGCGTCGACCTCGGCCACCAGTTCGGCCAGCCAGTCGCGCGCATCGCCCAGGGCCAGCAGCAGTTCGACGCGGCCGTTCTCAAAGCCGAGGCGATGCAGGTTGTGCGTCAGCGCCGGCCAGGCCTGCAGCAGTTGCGCCGCCAACTCGGGCGCGGGCGAGCCGGCATGCGCGCGTGCCATGTCGGCGCGCGTGAGCGGGTGCTTCTCGATGCTGATGAAGACCAGCCGTTCGGCGCGCTGCGGATCGGCCAGCCAGGCCGCCCAGCTGGCCAGGAAGTTGTTGCCCAGGCCGAAGCCGGTCTCCAGGATCACGAAGCGGCGGCGCCCGCGCCAGCGCTCGGGCAGGCCGTTGCCGCGCAGGAAGACATGGTCGGCCTGCGCAAAGGCGCCGCTGCGGGCATGGTAGACGTCGCCATACGTGGCCGAGCTGGGCGCTTGAGGGTCCGAGAAATCGAGCTGGGCGGGATGGATGGGGTGCGACTTCATGCGTTCAGGGCAGGGCCAGCATGGCCAGAAAGGCCAGACTCAGGGACAGCAACAGCGCCGTCAGCACGCGGCGTGCAAACAGGGCGCCGCCGCTCAGCAGCGCGGTGAGGCTGCGCGTGATGCTGTTGCAGGCCAGTGCCAGCAGTACGCCGTGCAGCAGCGCGTCCAGGCCGATCTTCGCGGAGGCCTGCAGGGCGGCCAGCGAGGCCACCGGGGCATGGGCATCGGCCAGCGCGGCCAGGCCCACGGCGGTGTACAGGCCGCCGCTGCCGAAGCGCTGCAGCGCCCAGTTGACGGCCAGGCTGACGCCGCTGAGCAGGGCAGCGATCAGCAGCGCCTCGCGCACGCGCAGCGGGCCGCGCGGCGCCTGTGCCAGCGGCGCCGGCACGCCATCGCGCGCTGCCGTGCCGTCGGCGGTCTGGGCCTGGCGCAGCAGCCGCGAGGCGATCAGGCCCGCGCTGGCTGCGCCCGTCAGGGCCAGCGGCCAGAAGCGCGCCGCCGCGGCCGGCGCCAGCGCCGCCAGCATCAGCAGGGACAGCAACCAGGTGGCGGCGGTGGACATGATGGCGCCCGCCGCGCAGGCCGCCTGCAGCGCTGGCTGGTCCGGGTGCTGGCGTGCGCGCGCGCCCAGGCTGGCGATGGTGGCGGTGCTGGAGACCAGCCCGCCCAGCAGGCCCGAGAGCGTCAGCCCGGCGCCGGGGCCGGCCAGGCGCAGCGCCACATGGCCCAGGGCCTGCAGCAGCAAGAGCAGGAGCATCAGCCCCATCAGCGCCGAGGCCTTCATGCCGCCCAGCCAGGGCAGGGGCTCCTTGGGCATCAGCGGCAGCACCACCAGGGCCAGTGCGCCCAGCAGCAGGCCATCGTGCAGCTCGTCCTCGTGCAGCAGCTGGGTGGCAAAGCGGTGCAGGCGGCTGCGCGCGGCCAGCAGCGCGGTGGTGGTGATGGCGGCGGGCGCGCCCAGCAGCGGCGCCTCGACGCACAGCGCACCGATCAGGTAGGTGAGAAAGAGCGCCATTGCGGTGGTGAGCCCGGGATCGCTGCCGCGCCGGCGCGAGTAGGCCAGCGCGCCCAGCAGGGTCACCGCCAGCGCGCCCACCGCCACCAGGCCGGGCTGCTCCAGCCCGCGCGTGAGCGCGCCGCACAGCGCGGCCAGCGTGAAGGTGCGCAGGCCGGCGGGTTCACGCGACGGGCCCTGGCCCTTGCTGCGTTCGCGCTCCAGGCCGATCAGGGCGCCGCTGCCCAGGGCCGCCAGCCAGCCCATCACCAGGCCGGCCTGTGCGCCAAGCAATTGCTGCAGCCAGTTCACAGCGGCACGGTCTCTCCATGCTGGGGCACGCGCACGCGCCAGCCCAGCTCGTCCTGGATGCGGCTGCGCAGCGCATCGCTGGCGGCCGGCTCGCCATGCACCACGAAGGTCTGCGCGGGCGGCTGCTCGAAGCTGCGCAACCAGGCCATCAGGCCGTCGGCATCGGCATGGCCGGAGAAGCCTTCCAGATGGCTGACCTCGGCATTCACCGGCACGTACTCGCCATGCAGCTTGATCTCGCGCGCGCCCTCCACCATCTTGGCGCCGCGGCTGCCGCCGACCTGGAAGCCGGGGAACACGATGTGGTGGCGCGCCTGCGGCGCCATCGTCTTGATGTAGTTGAGCACGCGGCCGCCGGTGGCCATGCCGCTGGCCGAGATGATGACGGCGGGCTTGCGGCTGGCGGCCTGCTTGAGCGAGTCCGCCGGCTTGGTGATGAGCGTGACGCCATCGCGCAGCCCGGCCAGCTCGCGCGCGCTGACGCGCAGCAGGCGCTGGTGCTTGAGCATGATCTCGGTGGCCTCGATGGCCATCGGGCTGTCGAGGATGATGGGCACCTCGTAGTCCAGCTCGCCCGCCTGGCGCATGCGCTGCAGCACCAGCAGCAGCGCCTGGGCCCGCCCCACCGCGAAGCTGGGCAGTAGCACGCTGCCGCCGCGCTTGAGGGTGTTGCGCACGATCTGGGTGAGGCGCTGCTGCACGTCCTCGGCCGGATGCAGGCGGTTGCCGTAGGTGGACTCGATCAGCAGCACGTCGGCGCGCTGCAGATGCTGGGGCGCGGGCATCAGCAGATCGTTGTCGCGCCCGACGTCGCCCGAATAGACCAGGGTCTTGCCGCCCGAGGTCACGCTGATGGCCGAGGCGCCCAACAGATGGCCCACCGGCGTGAAGCGGATCTCGGCCTTGCCGAGGCGCAGCCTGCCGTCGCGCGGCAGGCCGACGAAATGCGCCAGCGCCTTCTTGGTGTCGGCCAGGCTGTAGAGCGGCAGGGCCTTCTCGTGCCTGGAGGTGCCATAGCGGTTCGCGCGCTTGGCGTCTTCCTCCTGCAGATGCGCGCTGTCCTTCAGCAGCACATCGCAGAGTTCGCGCGTGGCGCCGGTAGAGAAGATCTGGCCCTTGAAGCCCTGGCGCACCAGGGCCGGGATATAGCCGCTGTGGTCCAGATGCGCATGCGAGAGCAGCACCGCGTCGATGCTGTAGGGCGAGACGCCGAACGGCGCCCAGTTGCGCTCGCGCAGCACCTTGTAGCCCTGGAACAGGCCGCAGTCCAGCAGCAGGCGCTGGCCGTTCACGTCCAGCAGATGGCGGGATCCGGTGACGGCGTCCGCGGCGCCGAGAAAGCTGATTTTCATGAGGCCCCCAGGGTTTGCAGTTCGGCCGATTCCAACACCTGGACGGCCGGCCCGCGCTGCGATAGCGCAAGCATCATCGCGCGTGCCACGCGCTGCGCCCGGACGGGGCGCCAGCGCGCCGGGATCAGGCCGCTCAGCGGGCGCAGCAGGGCCAGAGTGCAGCGCTCGGCCAGGCGGCTGGGCTGGCCCAGCGCCGCGCGCTCGCCATCCAGCAGCGAGGGCCGCGCAATCACCAGGCGCTCGAAGCCCAGGCCCCGCAGGCTCTCCTCCATCTCGCCCTTGACGCGGTTGTAGAACACGGCCGAATGGCGGTCGGCGCCCAGCGCCGAGACCACCGCGCAACGCCTGACCCCGAGCACGCGCGCGGCGCGCGCGACATTCAGCACGGCGTCGTGGTCGACCGCATGGAAGGCCTCGCGCGAACCCGCCTGGGCGATCGTGCTGCCCAGGCAGATGTAGAGCGCATGCGCCGGCGGCAGCGGCCCGCCGAGATCGGCGCGGCGCAGGTCCACGCGGTGCTGGCGCAGCCGCGGGCTGCTTTCCAGCTCGGCGATGGGCTTGCGCACCAGCGCATGCACCTGCAACGGCGTGCGCAGCAACTCCTGCAGCAGCGCGCGCCCCACCAGGCCGCTGGCCCCCGCCACCCAGACCGATTGTGTGATGTGACTCATGCGCGCATCGTAGGTGCAAACAAAAAGGCCCGGCGCTTGCGCGTCGGGCCTGATGCCTGGCGGTGTTGCCGCTTCAGCGCTTGGGTTGCGTCAGGCGCGGGCCATTGTTGTGGCGCGGCGCGGCGCCATTGGGCTTGGGCGCGGCCTGGCGGGCCGGCTGGACCTGGCGGGGCTGGCCTTGCTGAGGCTTGGCGCCGCCATGGCCGGTGTGGGCAGCGGCCGGGCGCTTGGCCGCAGGCGCGCCATGGCGCGCACCATCGCGCGCACCGTCACGTCCGCCGCCATCGCGCGGGGCGCCACGGCCACCGCCGCCACCGCCGCGCGAGGGCGCACCGCGGCCACCGCCGCTGCGGCTGCCATTGCCGTTCAGCACCATGCGGCCCAGCACGATGGGCTCGGGGCGCTCGCTCGGATCGGGCGCGAAGCCGGGCACGATTTCCTTGGGGACCTCGCGCTTGATGAGCTTCTCGATCTCGCGCAGGAAGCCGTTCTCGTCCACGCACACCAGCGAGACCGCCTCGCCCTGGGCGCCGGCGCGGCCGGTGCGGCCGATGCGGTGCACATAGTCCTCGGGGACGTTGGGCAACTCGTAGTTCACCACGTGGGGCAGCTGGTCGATATCGATGCCGCGGGCCGCGATGTCGGTGGCCACCAGGCAGGTCAGATCGCCGCTCTTGAAGTCGGCCAGCGCCTTGGTGCGCGCACCCTGGCTCTTGTTGCCGTGGATGGCCATGGCGCTGATGCCCTGGTCATTCAGGTAGTCGGTGAGGCGGTTGGCACCATGCTTCATGCGCGTGAACACCAGCACCTGGTGCCAGTCTCCGCTCTTGATCAGGTGAACCAGCAACTCCTTCTTGCGCTCGCGGCCCACCGGGTGGACCTTTTGCGCGATCGACTCGTTGGTCTGGTTGCGGCGCGCCACTTCGATCAGCGCGGGCTGGTTCAGCAGACGGTCGGCCAGGGCCTTGATCTCGTCGCTGAAGGTGGCCGAGAACAACAGGCTCTGCTTCTTGGCGGGCAGGAGCGCGAGCACCTTCTTGATGTCGTGCACAAAGCCCATGTCCAGCATGCGGTCGGCTTCGTCCAGCACCAGGATCTGCACCTGGCTCAGGTCCAGCGTGCCCTGCTGCGCATGGTCCAGCAGGCGGCCGGGGGTGGCCACCAGGATGTCCACGCCATCGCGCAGGCGGTTGATCTGCGGCTGCATGCCCACGCCGCCGAACATCACCATGCTCTTGAGCGGCAGGTACTTGCCATAGGTCTTGACGCTTTCCTCCACCTGGGCCGCGAGTTCGCGGGTGGGGGTCAGCACGAGGGCACGGATGGCGGGCTTGCCGCGCTTGTTCAGCACCGGGCCGCCCGCCGCGAGGCGGTGCAGCATGGGCAGCGTGAAGCCGGCCGTCTTGCCCGTGCCGGTCTGTGCGCCAGCCAACAGGTCACCGCCTTGGAGAACGGCGGGGATCGCTTGGCTCTGGATGGGGGTGGGGGTGGTGTAGCCGGCGTCGGCGATGGCCTTGAGAAGGGGGGCGGCCAGGCCCAGAGAATCAAAACTCATTGAGTGCGATTTGCGCACGGTGCCCATGGTGTGCAGCCGCGCCACTGAGAATGGCGCCAGTCTTCGGGCTGCGCAAGGAGCGTGCTTGAGCTAAAAAAAGAAACGCCGCGCAAGACTGAGAAGCGCGGCGTTGACGGGCATTATAGGGGCGCACCCCGCGTGCCCGGCCTTGGTGCGGGCTTATTTCGTGACATTCACCCAGGCCACCTCCAGCCAGTTGTCGCTGCGGTGCACCGCCGTGACGTTCTGGCGCACCGCCCAGGGAATCATCTGGCGGTGCAGGGGGATCACGTGGATGCCGTCCTTGAACTCCTTCAGCGCCGACTTCACCATGGCCTCGCGCTTGACCGGGTCGGGCTCGATGCTGGAGGCGGCGGCGAGCTGGTCGAACTTGTCGTTCTTCCAGCCGCCGAAGTTGTTGTAGCCGACGCCGTTGTCGCCGCGGTTGCGCCACACCGGGTTCATGATGATCTCGGCGTCGGTGATGGAGCCGCCCCAGCCGTAGAGGTAGAGGCTGGTGTCCTGTTTCTCCAGCTTGGGGAAGGTGATGACGCGCGGCTGTGCGTTCACCTTGACCTTGACCTTGAGCTGCGCCCACATCGAGGCCAGCGCCAGGCAGATCTCCTCGTCGTTGACATAGCGGTTGTTGGGGCAGTCCAGCGTGACCTCGAAGCCCTCAGGATAGCCGGCCTCGCCCATGAGCTTCTTGGCAGCGGCCATGTCGTGCGGCAGGCGCGCCTCGATGGCCGGATCCTCGTAGGAGCCCTTGGCCGAGGGCGTGAGGCCGCCGGTGGGGGCCGAGAGCCCGTTCATCAGCTTGGTCTTGATGGCCTCGATGTCGATGGCCTGGTAGAGCGCGCGGCGCACGCGCAGGTCCTTGAAGGGATTTTTGTCACCGGGCACATTGCCATAGAGCAGCTTGTCGCGCTGCTGGTCCATGCCGACGAAGATGAGGCGGTTCTCCAGCCCCTCCAGCACCTTCACGCCGGCGGTATTGCGCAGGCGCGGCACGTCGCGCGGGGCCGGGTCCAGCACCAGGTCGATCTCGCCCGACACCAGCGCCGCCAGGCGCGTGGCGTCGTTGCCGATGGGCGAATAGACGATCTCCTGCACATTGCCGTCGAACTTGCCCCACCAGGCCGGGTTGCGCTTGTAGGTGGTCTTGATGCCGGGGGCGCGGCTCGCCAGCACATAGGGGCCGGTGCCGTTGGCATTCAGCGAGGCATAAGTCTCTTCCTTGTCCTTGAAGTTCAACGGCTTGACGACCTTGTGCGCCTCGCACCAGCTCTTGCTCATGATGAAGAGCGTGTTGATGTGCTGCAGAAAGATCGGGTTGACCTTGTCGAGCTGGAACTCCACCGTCAGAGGGTCGATCTTCTTGGGCGTGCCCACCGCATTGGCGTAGACGCGGATCTGCGAATTGATGTCCTTGGCGCGGTTGATGGAGAACACCACATCGTCGGCCGTGAAGGCCGAGCCGTCATGGAACTTCACGCCCGGACGCAGCTTGAAGCGCCAGACCAGCGGCCCGACCTGCTTCCATTCCAGCGCCAGACCCGGCCCCGGCTTGAGGCCGGCGTCGAGCTTGGTGAGGGTCTCGTAGACCTGGCCGTTCATCATGTTCGTCATGGACTCGTTCTGCGAATGCGGGTCCATGGTCTGCGGATCGCCCTGGCTGGCCCAGCGCAGGGTCTGGGCCTGCAGGCCCAGTGCCAGCGAGAGGCCGGCGGCGAGCAGGGTGAGCTTGAGGGTCTTGTGCATGGGCAATGCTCCTGGCTGGGACAGTGCGCTTTGTACCTCAATCGAGGAGCGCCATGCGAAGCTGCGACAATAGCCGGTTTGGCGCTGGCGCAATCTGCCGCGGGCGCCGGCACCGCACCATCACACAGGACCCTTCATGGCCCAGTACGTCTTCTCAATGAACCGCGTCAACAAGACGGTTCCACCCAAACGGCACATCCTCAAGGACATCTCGCTGTCGTTCTTCCCCGGCGCCAAGATCGGCGTGCTGGGTCTGAACGGCTCGGGCAAGTCCACCATCCTGAAGATCATGGCCGGCGTGGACAAGGAGTTCGAGGGCGAGGCCGTGCCCATGCCGGGCATCAAGATCGGTTATCTGGAGCAGGAGCCCAAGCTCAATCCGGACCAGACCGTGCGCCAGGCGGTGGAAGAGGGCATTGGCGGCGTGCTGGCCGCCAAGAAGCGCCTGGACGAGGTCTATGCCGCCTATGCCGAGCCGGACGCCGACTTCGACGCCCTGGCCGCCGAGCAGGGTGAGCTGGAATCCATCATCGCCGCCGCCGGCAGCGAGAACACCGATCTGCAGCTGGAACTGGCCGCCGACGCCCTGAACCTGCCGCCCTGGGACGCGCAGATCGGCGTGCTCTCCGGTGGCGAGAAGCGCCGCGTGGCGCTGTGCCGCCTGCTGCTCTCCAAGCCCGACATGCTCTTGCTGGACGAGCCCACCAACCACCTGGACGCCGAGTCCGTCGAGTGGCTGGAGCAGTTCCTGCAGCGCTTCCCCGGCACCGTGGTGGCCATCACCCACGATCGCTACTTCCTCGACAACGCCGCCGAGTGGATCCTGGAGCTGGACCGCGGCCGCGGCATCCCCTGGAAGGGCAACTACTCCGACTGGCTGGACCAGAAGGAAAGCCGCCTGGAGCAGGAGCAGAAGACCGAAGACGCGCGCATGAAGGCGATGAAGGAGGAGCTCAAGTGGGTGCGCTCCAACGCCAAGGGCCGCCAGGCCAAGAGCAAGGCGCGTCTGGCCCGCTTCGAGGAACTCAGCGACGTCGACTACCAGAAGCGCAACGAGACCAACGAAATCTTCATCCCCGTGGCCGAGCGCCTGGGCAATGAGGTGATCGAGTTCGAGAACGTCTCCAAGAGCTTCGGCGACCGCGTGCTGATCGACAACCTCAGCTTCAAGGTGCCGGCCGGCGCCATCGTCGGCATCATCGGCCCCAACGGCGCCGGCAAGTCGACGCTGTTCCGCATGATCCAGGGCGTGGAGCAGCCGGACTCGGGCACGGTGAAGATCGGCAAGACCGCCAAGCTGGCCTTTGTGGACCAGAGCCGCGCCAGCCTGGACGCCGACAAGACGGTGTGGGAAGACGTCTCGGGCGGCCTCGACAACATCGTGGTCGGCAAGTTCGTGATGCCCAGCCGCGCCTATATCGGCCGCTTCAACTTCAAGGGCAACGACCAGCAGAAGATGGTGGGTCAGCTCTCCGGTGGTGAGCGCGGCCGCCTGCACCTGGCCAAGACCCTGGCCCAGGGCGGCAATGTGCTGATGCTGGACGAACCCTCGAACGACCTCGACGTCGAAACCCTGCGCGCGCTGGAAGAGGCGCTGCTGGAGTTCGCCGGCTCGGCCATGGTGATCTCGCACGATCGCTGGTTCCTGGACCGCATCTGCACCCACATCCTGGCCTGCGAAGGCGACTCGCAGTGGTTCTTCTTCGACGGCAACTTCCACGAGTACGAGGCCGACAAGAAGAAGCGCCTCGGCGAAGAGGGCGCGCGCCCCAAGCGCATGCGCTTCAAGCCGATCAAGTGAGCTTGATCAGCAAGTTCGACCAAAGGAGCCCGCGGGCTCCTTTTTTCTTTCTTTATTCTTCACAGATCTTTACGGCACCCGCACAAGCGCCTCACTTGACGGCGCGAACATTCTTCCATCGCAACCCGGATGGAGAATGACATGAGCAAGCTCAAGTTCGCAGCCCTGGCCCTGGTGATGGCCGGCAGCCTCTCGATGGCCCAGGCCCAAGGCCATGGCCCGCGCGGCGGCATGATGATGGGTGGCCCCGGCATGATGGGCGGCCACGCCGAACACATGCTGGACGCGGTGGACGCCAGCGATGCCCAGCGCGCTCAGATCAAGCAGATCATGGATGCGGCGCGCGCCGACCTGAAGGCCACGCATGACAGCGCCCGTGCCCTGCACGCGCAAAGCCTGACCCTGTTCGCCGCCGCCAATATCGACGCCGTCTCCATCGAGGCGCTGCGCCAGCAGCAGCAGGCCCTGCATGAGACCATCAGCAAGCGCATGAGCCAGGCCTTCATCGATGCGGCACGCATGCTCACGCCGGAGCAGCGCGCCAAGCTGGCCGAGCGCATGAAGAAGCAGCAGGCCCGCATGGCCGAGCGCATGAAGGCGCGCGGCCACTGAGGGCCGTATGCTTCAGGCTTACGCCCACTCAGACGGCGCCGCCCGCCAGCAACGCGAGCTGGCCAGGGCGCGCGGCGCCACCCATGCGAGAACCATGAGTTCCAGACTGCTGTTGATCGACGATGACGCCCGCCTCACCGGCATGCTGGGGGACTATCTCCGCCACGCCGGTTTCGAGGTGGAGGCGGCCGGCTCGCTGGCCGAGGGGCGTGCCGCGCTGGACGCGGCCCTGCCCGATCTGCTGGTGCTGGACCTGATGCTGCCCGATGGCGACGGCCTGGACTTCTGCCGCGGGCTGCGCGGCGACAAGCGTCTCAAGCGCCTGCCGGTGCTGATGCTGTCGGCGCGCGGCGAGCCCATGGACCGCATCCTGGGCCTGGAGCTGGGCGCCGACGATTACCTCGCCAAGCCCTTCGAGCCGCGCGAGCTGCAGGCCCGCATCAAGGCCATGTTGCGCCGCTTGGAGCCCGACCTGCCCACCGACGAGGTGCTGCGCTTCGGCCGCCTGGAGATCGATCTGGCGGCACGCCTGGCGCGCCTGGACGGCAAGGTCTGCGACCTTACCAGCCACCAGTTCGACCTGCTGGTGGTGCTGGCGCAGAGCCCCGGCCGGGTGCTCTCGCGCGACCAGATCATGGATTCGCTCAAGGGCCATCCGCTGGAGGCCTTCGATCGCTCCATCGACGTGCATATCTCGCGCATCCGCTCCGTCATCGAGGACGACCCCAAGGCCCCGCGCCGGGTGCTGACGGTGCGTGGCGCCGGCTATGTGTTCGCGCGCAAGCAGGACGCGGAAGGCAGCGGCGAGTGAAGTCGCTGTACTGGCGCATCTACCTGACCCTGGTGGTGGTGCTGGCGGCGTTCGCGCTCGGCTCCGGCTGGCTGTTCCATCACCAGATCGAGCAGGAGCGTGGCAACTTCGAGGTGGCGGCCAAGGACAGGCTGACCGCGATGGCGCAGCTGATCCAGCGCGTGCTGCCGGCGGCCGATGCGCCGCGCGCGCAGCAGGCCGCGGTGCTGGAGGAATGGGGCGAGCGCCTGCGCCTGGCGATCGCGCTGGACGATGTCCGGGGCGAGCGCATCGCCGCCACCGAGCTGTTCGAGCGCCGCGAGGAGGGCGCCGGCGGCCGCGCGCTGCAGATCAAGCTGGACGATGGCCGCAGCATCAGCTTCATGCGCGGCTGGCGGCCTCCGCCGGGCGGACCGATGGCGCGCGATGGTGGCGGCGGTGGTGGGGAGCGGCCGCCGCGGCCGATGATGCGGCGCGACGAGCCCGGCTGGGCGGCGCTGCCGCTGCTGGGCCCGCGCGCCAATGGCGAGATGCTGGCGGCCCTGCTGGTGCTGCTGTTCGTGGGCGTGGCGGCGGGGGCCTTTCCGGTCGTCAAGCGGCTCACGCGCCGCCTGGAGACGCTCAAGCGCGGCGTGGAACAGTTCGGCGAGGGCCAGCTGAGCCATCGCGTCGACGACCAGGGCAATGACGAGGTCAGCGCCCTGGCGCTGAGCTTCAACCGCGCGGCCGAGCGCATCGAATCGCTGTTGCGCTCGCACCAGAGCCTGCTGGCCAATGCCAGCCACGAGCTGCGCTCGCCGCTGGCGCGGCTGAAGATGGCCTTCGCGATGCTGGACGAGGCTGGCCCGGCGCAACGAGCCAAGCTGCAGGCCGAGATCCACACCAATATCGGCGAGCTCGATGCGCTGGTCGAGGAGGTGCTGCTGGCGAGCCGGCTGGAGGCCGGCCAGCAGGAACCGCTGTCGGAGGCCGTGGATCTGCTGGCCCTGGCCGCCGAGGAAGCGGCGCGCAGCGGCGCCCAGTTCGAACCCGAGGACGGCGCCGCCGAGCTGGCCCTGCGCGGCGAGGAACGCCTGCTGCGCCGCGCCTTGCGCAACCTGCTGGAGAACGCGCGCCGCTACGGCGGGCCCGAGGTGCTGCTGAAGCTGGGCCGGCGCGGCGCCATGCTGGAGCTGCGCGTCTGCGACCGCGGGCCCGGCGTGCCCGAGGCCATGCGCGAACGCATCTTCGAGCCCTTTTTCCGCCTGCCCGGCCATGCCGAGCAGGCCGGCGGCGTGGGCCTGGGCCTGAGCCTGGTGAAGCAGATCGCCCAGCGCCATCGCGGCCAGGTGCGTTGCGAGCCGCGCGCAGGCGGCGGCAGCGAGTTTGTGCTCAGTCTGCCGCTGGCCTGAGCTGCTCTCTGGCTTCCACGCGGTGCACGTAGGCCAGCAGCGCGCCGAGCGCTGCGGCCGCGGTGACCAGGCCGGCGGTGGCCGCCACCCAGAAGCCGGGCGCGCCGCGCCAGGCCTGGGGCGCGCCAGGTACATGACCGAAGGCCAGCGCATAGCCGCCGCCCAGGCCCAGGCCGGCCACCGCCACCGCGTAGATCACCATTGGCGCGTTGGCCACATGGTGGGCGCGCAGCACAAAGGCGGCCACGGTCTGGCCGGCATCGCCCATATGGAACAGCCACACCCACAGCAGCAGGGGCAGGGCGGCGGCGATGATGGCGGGATCCTGGGTGTAGAGGTTTAACACCTGCTCGCGCGCGAAGAACACCAGGCCGCCCAGCAGGCAGGACAGCGCCAGCGCGATCTCCAGGCTGTGCCAGCCCAGGCGGCGCGCATCCGCCGCGTCATGCGCGCCGACGCGCTGCGCCACCAGGGTGCCGGCGGCATTGCCCAGCGCCATCGGCATCATGAACATCAGCGCGATCATGTTCACCGCGAGCTGGTGGCCGGCCACCGGCGTGGCGCCCAGGCGGGCGATGAAGATGGCCATGAAGGTGAAGCCGGTGACCTCGATCAGGATGGCGCCGCCCATCGGCAGGCCCAGCTTGAGCAGCTGGCGCATCGCCTGCAGGCGCGGCCGGTGCAGGCCGCCGTCGTGCAGGCCGAAGCGGGCGTAGAAGCCGTCGCGGCGCAGGATCGCCAGCGAGATCAAGACCTGACCCCACATCACGATGGCGGTGGCGATGCCGCAACCCACCGCGCCCAGGGCGGGCACCTGCCAGCCCGCCACGCCGAAGCCGTGCACCAGCAGCGCGCTGAGCGGCAGCTTGAGCGCCAGGCCGCCCACCTGCAGCACCATCACCGCCTTGGGCCGCGACACCGCGGTATTGAAGCCGCGGTAGGCGGTGAAGATCAGATTGGCCGGCAGCGAGACGCTCAGGGCCAGCAGATAGCCGCGCACCTTGGCCTCGACCTCGGGCGTGACCTGGGCGATCGCCAGCAGGGGGCCGGGGAACAGCAGCACCAGCTCGCCCACCAGCGTGAGCAGCAGGGCCAGCCAGATGGCCTGGTGCAGTTCGTCGCCGGCCTCGCGCAGCCGGCCGGCGCCGAACAGCTGGCCCACCACCGGCGAGACCGCCAGCACCACCCCCATCAGGCCGATGAAGATGGTCATGAAGACGGCCGAGCCCACGGACAGCGCGGCCAGGTCGATGGCCGAGTGGCGCGCCACCAGGATGGTGTCGACGGTGGAGTAGCCCAGCACCGCCAGCTGGCCCACGAACACCGGCCAGGCCAGCGGCAGCAGGCGCCGCAGGCTGTCCAGATGACCTGCGCTCAAGCGCCGGCTCCCGGTTGGCGCTGCGGATGGTCGATGCCGACGAACTCGCGCGCGCGCTCGGCATAGCGGTTGAAGCGCCAGGCCGTGGCCTCGATGGAGATGCGGCGCCAGGTGATGCGCTTCTCGGCCGGCGTCATCACCGGCCAGTTCTGCACCTCGTCAAAGCTGCGGCCGCAGCCCTTGCAGATGGCGTCGCCCTGGCTGGTGGAGCAGATCGCAATGCAGGGCGCGTCGGGGGTGCTGTCGTACCAGGCCAGCCAGGCCTGTTTGGCGGCGGCGGGCATGCTGTCTTCGTCGCACTCGCTCTCGCGGTAGTAGACCAGCAGGCCATAGACCTCGGCCAGCGCACGCACGGCGGCGCAGGCGCGCAGGCCGTCGGAGGGCTCGCGCTCGCGCCACCAGTTGATGGCGGCCTCGATGTCGGTGATGTGGATGGCGGCCATGGCTGGCGTCTGCATTCAGTAGGCCAGGCCCATCGCCGCGCGCACCTCGCGCAGGGTCTTGCGCGCCACCGCGCGCGCGCGCTCGGTGCCCACCTCGACGATCCAGTGCACCTGCTTGGGATTGGCGAGGAACTCGTCGGCGCGTGCGCGCCAGGGCGCCTGTTCGCGCGCGATGGCATCGATTACCGGCTGCTTGCAGTCAAGGCAGCCGATGCCGGCGCTCTTGCAGCCGGTCTCGGCCCAGGCCTGTGTGCCCGCATCGGAGTAGAGCTGGTGGAACTCCCACACCGGGCAGCGCTGCGGGTCGCCGGGGTCGCCGCGACGCACGCGCTGCGGGTCGGTGGGCATGGTGCGGATCTTTTCTTCCACCAGCGCCGGCGCGTCGCGCATCGCGATGGTGTTGCCATAGCTCTTGCTCATCTTGCGGCCGTCCAGGCCGCCCAGGCGTGAGGTCTCGGTCAGCAGGGCCTGGGGCTCGGGCAGGATGGGGGCCTCGGCGCAGTAGATGTTGTTGAAGCGGCGCGCCACCTCGCGCGTCACCTCCACATGGGCGGCCTGGTCCTCGCCCACCGGCACCAGCGCGGCCTTGTAGATCAGGATGTCGGCGGCCTGCAGCAGCGGGTAGCCGAGGAAGCCGTAGGTGGCGAGTTCACGGTTCTTCTCCACCTGGTCCTTGTAGCTGGGCATGCGCTCCAGCCAGCTGGAGGGGGTGCTCATGGCCAGCAGGGTGAAGAGCTCGGCATGCTCGGGCATACGGCTCTGGATGAAGAGGGTGGCCTGCTCGGGGTCCAGGCCGGCGGCCAGCCAGTCCACCACCATGTCGTAGACATTCCTCTCTACCACTTCCTTGCTCTGGTAATGGGTGGTGAGCGCATGCCAGTCGGCCACGAAGAAGAAGCAGTCGTAGTCGGACTGCAGGCGCACCCAGTTCTTCAGCGCGCCGTGGTAATGGCCCAGGTGCAGGGCGCCGGTGGGACGCATGCCGGAAAGCACGCGCTGGCGCGGGAGGATGGGGGCTGGTTCGCTCATAGGAGCGTGGATTGTAGGGAGCTACACTGCCGCCCCATGAAAAGCATCGTGATCCTGATCTCCGGTCGTGGCTCGAATATGGAGGCCATCGTCAAGGCCTGCGCGGCCGAGGGATGGCCGGCGCGCATCGCCGCGGTGATCAGCAACCGCCCGGATGCGGCCGGGCTGGCCTTTGCCGCCAGCCATGGGATTGCCACTGCGGTGCTGGACCACAAGGCCTTCCCCGACCGTGCCAGCTTCGATGCCGAACTGGCGCGCGTGATCGATGGCTACACGCCGGATCTGCTGGTGCTGGCCGGCTTCATGCGCATCCTCACACCCGAGTTCACGCGGCATTACGAGGGCCGCATGCTCAATATCCATCCCTCGCTGCTGCCGGCCTTCACCGGCCTGCACACCCATCAGCGCGCGCTGGAGGCGGGTTGCCGCTTTGCCGGCGCGACGGTGCACTTCGTCACCGCCGAGCTGGACCATGGCCCGATCGTGGCCCAGGCGGTGGCGCCCATCCTGGCGGGCGACGATGAGGCGGCGCTGTCGGCGCGCGTGCTCGGGCTGGAGCACCGGATGTACCCGCGCGCGGTGCGCTGGTTCGTGCAGGATCAGCTGCGCATCGAGGGTGGGCGCGTGCAGCAGTTGGCCGGCGAGTCCCAGAGCTTCAGCTGATCAGCCCGGCCAGGATGTTGATGGTCAGGGCCAGCACGCCGGTGTTGAAGACAAAGGACAGCACCGCCTGCACCAGCACCAGGCGGCGCATCGGGCGCGTGCTCACCGCCACGTCCGAGGTCTGCGAGGTGGCCGCCAGCGTCACCGCGAAGTAGAAGAAATCCAGGTAGTCCGGATGGCCCTTGAGGCCGGGGAATTCCAGCCCGTTGGCGCCGCCGGCCTCGCGGTGATAGAGGCTGGCGTAGGCGAGCGAGAACTCCACCGGCAGCAGCAGCCAGGAGCCCGCCACCGTGGCGATGGCCAGCAGCAGATAGGGCCAGCCCTGCACCGCGTTCACGCCATGCCGGACCTGGGCCATTTCCAGCGTGATGGCCGCCAGGCTGGCGAAGGCACCCACCATCGCCAGCAGCAGCACCACCGCCATGCTGTCGCCCAGCAGGCGGGCGCGCTGCTGCAGATGCGCGGCATCGGAGCGGCTCATCATCCACAGCACCAGGGTCAGATAGGTCCAGACGCCGGTATTCCAGCCCAGCAGCAGGCGCGTCAGCCAGGGCAGGGCGATGGGCCACAGCAGGGCCAACAGCAGCCCGATGGCGCAGCCCACCAGCAGGCGCGGGCGCGCGCGCAGCAGGTTCATGCCGCCTCGCAGGGGCTGAAGCGCAGCACCTCGCGTCCCTCATGCAGCAGGCTGCCAAAGAACATCGCATGCGGGCGCAGCCACAGGCCGGCATCGCCGTAGAGCTGGCGGTAGATGACCATGGGCTCCAGCGTCTCGCTGTGCCGGCCGACCCCGATCACCTCGTATTCGCCGCCCTTGTAGTGGCGATAGCGGCCGGTGGGTGTGGCGGGCAGGGGGGCGAGTTCGGTGCTACTCATTAGACGACGCGGCAAGGGATGCAAGGGGCGGCAATGGATAATTGGCGCATGCATCCTAATGCCCTTCTAGATATGAGCTGCGAACTGCTGCGCGCCGTGCTCAAGTTCGACTCGCCCGCCGATGGCGTGGTTTCCGCCTATTTCCGCAAAAACAAGGGCCTGGGCCAGCGCGAGCGCGGCACCCTGGCCGAGACCGTCTACACGGTGCTGCGCAAACGCCTGCTGCTGCAGCATCTGGCGCAATCGGGCGCCGGCCCGATGGAACGCCGCCTGGTGATACTGGGCTGGGCCGGCAGCGAGGCCTTTCTGCACAGCGCGCTGAGCCCGCAAGAGCGTCAATGGCTGGACCAGCTCAAGACCGTTGACCATGCCAATCTGGCGCCCAAGCTGCGCCACAACCTGCCCGACTGGCTGGCCGAGCCGCTGCTGGCGCGCCTCGCCAAGGACGGCGACGAAACGGAATTCTGGGCCCTGGCCGCGGCCATGAACGAGGCCGCACCTCTGGATCTGCGCGTCAACCTGCTCAAGGCCAAGCGCGAAGAGGCGCAGGCGGCGCTCAAGGCCGCCGGGATTGAGGCCGAGGCCACGCCTTTCTCGCCCTGGGGCCTGCGCGTGCAGGGCAAGCCGGCGCTCAACAAGCTGGAGGTCTTCACCAACGGCACGGTGGAGGTGCAGGACGAGGGCAGTCAGCTGCTGGCGCTGCTGCTGGACCCCAAGCGCAGCGAGATGGTGGTGGACTTCTGTGCCGGCGCCGGCGGCAAGACCCTGGCCCTGGGCGCGGCGATGCGCAACACCGGCCGGCTCTATGCCTTCGATGTGTCCGGCCATCGGCTGGATGCGCTCAAGCCGCGGCTGGCGCGCAGCGGCCTGTCCAACGTCTACCCGGCCCAGATCGCGCATGAGCGCGACGACCGCGTCAAGCGCCTCACGGGCAAGATCGACCGCGTGCTGGTCGATGCGCCCTGCTCGGGCCTGGGCACCCTGCGCCGCAACCCGGACTTGAAATGGCGCCAGTCGCCGCAAGCTGTGAAGGAGTTGCAGGTCAAGCAGGCCGCGATCCTGGAAAGCGCGGCGCGCCTGCTGAAGTCGGGCGGCCGCTTGGTGTACGCGACCTGCAGCCTGCTGAGCGCCGAGAACGAGGAGATCGCGCAGGCCTTCAGCGCCGCCCATCCGGAGTTCGAGCCGCTGGCCGCACAGGACTGCCTGGAGCGCGCCCATGTGGCCAATGCCGCCAGCCTGTGCGAGCACGGCTTTGTGCGGCTGTGGCCGCACCGCCATGGCAGCGATGGCTTCTTCGCGGCCGTCTGGCAGAAGAGGTAAGCAGAAGAAGTAAGCACGCTTTGCGCCGCTGGCGCGAGCGGCCGTTTAGAGCCGCTCGCCTACAATCAGGGCTTGGCAAAGATAACAACCATGACGCTCGTTGGTGGGCAAGGCAAGGTCTGAATGATTGAATTGATGAGCGTGCGCGACGCGCTGGTGCAGTGGCTGTCCGACGGCCTGACCGGCGCCAGCTTCTGGCAGATCGTCGCGTACACCCTGGTGGTGACGCATTTCACCATCCTGGGCGTGACGATCTTCCTGCACCGGGCGCAAGCGCACCGTGCCCTGGATCTGGGCCCCATCCCGGCGCATTTCTTCCGCTTCTGGTTGTGGCTCACCACCGGCATGGTGACCAAGGAATTCGTGGCCGTGCACCGCAAGCACCACGCCAAGTGCGAGACCGAGGAAGACCCGCACAGCCCGCAGACGCGCGGCCTCAAGGCTCTGTTGCTGACCGGCGTGGAGCTCTATCGCGCCGAAGCCCAGAACAAGGAAACCATTGCCAAGTTTGGCCTCGGTACGCCGGACGACTGGATCGAGCGCAATCTCTACACGCGCTATTCCTGGCAGGGCGTGGGCCTCATGCTGATCATCAACCTGGCCCTGTTCGGCGCCATCGGCGCCACCATCTGGGCGATCCAGATGGCCTGGATCCCGGTGTGGGCCACCGGTGTCATCAACGGCATCGGCCACTACTGGGGCTATCGCAACTTCGAGGCGCAGGATGCGTCGACCAATGTGTCGCCCTGGGGCATCCTGATCGGCGGCGAGGAGTTGCACAACAACCACCACACCTACCCGACCTCGGCCAAGTTCTCGGTCAAGCCCTTTGAGTTCGACATCGGCTGGGGCTATATCCGCGCCTTCGAGATGCTGGGCTGGGCCAAGGTGCGCAAGACCGCACCGCAGATGCGCATGGGCGAGGTCAAGCCGGTGGCCGACAAGGACACGCTGGAAGCCATCATCGCGAATCGCTACGAGGTGATGGCCAAGTACGGGCGCGAGCTCAAGGCAGCCTGCGCCGTGGAGCTGGCGCGCCTGAAGGCACAGGGTGAGCAGCACAGCGCCCGCTGGGCCGAGCTGAAGCTCGCCAAGCGCTGGCTGCATCGCGATGCCGACCGCATCCCGAGCGCCTATCTGGCCCAGATTGCCGGCGCTCGCGCCGCCAGCCCGGCGCTGGACAAGCTGATGCTGATGCGCGAGGAGCTGCGCCAGCTGTGGACGCGCACCAATGTGTCGGCCGAGCAACTGGTGAGCGACTTGCAGGCCTGGTGCCGGAAGGCCGAGGAAAGCGGTATCGCCGAGCTGCGGGCGTTTGCCATCGGGCTGCGCGCGGTGCGCGTCTAGGCGCCGCGAGTGTTGCTTGACGTAAAGGGCGCCCAGGTGGCGCCCTTTTTGCGTATTCTCGATATGCGTCTTGATGATGCATGGAGGGCCTGTCATGAAGTCCCATACATTGCGAAACCTCTGCTGGCTGCTCGCGCTGGGATTTGCCGGTTCTGCGGCGCTGGCGGCGGCCGAGGTCAAATTCATCCATCCGGAAAACTTCGCGGATGCCGGCGAATCCGGCCGCGACCGCGAACAGCATCTGCAGCAGATCGCCGAGCATCTGCAGCGTCAGGCGGAGAAATTCGCACCCGGCAAGCAGCTGACGTTTGAGGTGACGGATGTAGACCTGGCGGGCGAGATCGAGCCCGTGGGGCGGCGCATGGAGCGCTTGCGCGTGATGCGCAGCGTGACCTCACCGCGCATCGAGTTCCGCTACCTGATCCGCGAGGCGAATCAACCCGATCGCCAGGGCGAGGCGCAGTTGCGCGACCTGGGCTACCAGATGCGCGGTTCGCGTTACTGGGATTCCGACCCGATGCGTTACGAGAAACGCCTGCTCGACGACTGGTTCCAGGCCGAGTTCGTGCCGCCCAAGAAGCCTTGACTTGAGAGTATTCCTGGCATGAAAAAACCCGCCGGCTTGCGCGGGCGGGTTTTTCTTAAGGCTGCTGCATGCTCAGCGGCTGAATTACTTCAGCTTGATTTCCTTGTACAGGACATGCTTGCGTGCCTTGGGGTCGAACTTCATGAATTCGAGCTTTTCGGGCGTCGTCTTCTTGTTCTTGTTCGTGGTGTAGAAGTGACCGGTACCCGCGGTGGATTCCAGCTTGATCTTCTCGCGTCCGCCTTTGCTTGCCATGATGAGACTCCTTGATGTTCAGCGGTTGATCAGAGCTCGCCCTTGGCGCGCAGATCGGCAACGACTTGCTCGATGCCGACCTTGTCGATCAGGCGCAGAGCAGCATTGGACACGCGCAGACGCACCCAGCGGTTTTCGGTTTCGAGCCAGAAACGGCGGTACTGCAGATTCGGCAGGAACCGACGCTTGGTTTTGTTGTTGGCGTGAGAAACATTGTTTCCCACCATCGGGCGCTTACCCGTAACTTGACAGACGCGTGCCATGACGCTACTCCGGTTTGAACTGTTGACCAGCCGCCCGGGATTGCCTTGCAAACCCCGGCGCGACCACATGACCGCTTTATGCAAGCTAAACCCTGTTGCCCTGGACGTCGTCCAAGGCCGTCGAGCGCGGTCCATCCAGCAAGCAAGCCGGCGAGTATAGCCTGATTTTGGCGCCTGCACCAGGCGCCGCGCCTGCATCAGCCCTGCGCCTGCTCCAGGAAGCGCTGCGCGTCCAGCGCCGCCATGCAGCCGGTGCCGGCGCTGGTGATGGCCTGGCGGTAGACATGGTCCTGCACATCGCCGGCCGCGAACACGCCGGGCACGCTGGTCATGGTGGCAAAACCGTTCAAGCCGCCCTTGGTGATGATGTAGCCGTCCTTCATCTCCAGCTGGCCCCTGAAGATGTCGGTGTTGGGCTGGTGGCCGATGGCGATGAAACAGCCTTGCAGCTTCAGCTCCTTGGTGCTGCCGTCATTGCCCTTCAGGCGCACGCCGGTCACACCGCTCTGGTCGCCCAGCACCTCGTCGAGGTTCTGGAACACATGCAGCTCGATCTTGCCGGCGGCTACTTTTTCCATCAGCTTGTCCACCAGGATGGGTTCGGCGCGGAACTTGTCGCGGCGATGGATCAGGTGCACCTTGCTGGCGATGTTGGAGAGGTAGAGCGCTTCCTCGACGGCGGTATTGCCGCCGCCGACCACGCAGACCTCCTGCTCGCGGTAGAAGAAGCCATCGCAGGTGGCGCAGCCGCTCACGCCGCGGCCCATGAAGGCCTCTTCCGAGGGCAGGCCCAGGTACTTGGCGGAGGCGCCGGTGGCGATGATGAGCGCGTCACAGCTGTAGCTGCCGCTGTCGCCCTTGAGCTTGAAGGGGCGCTGCGAGAGATCCACCTCGTTGATGTGGTCGAACAGCATCTGGGTCTGGAAGCGCTCGGCATGCTGCTGGAAGCGCTGCATCAGCTCGGGGCCCTGCACGCCCATCACGTCGGCGGGCCAGTTGTCCACCTCGGTGGTGGTCATGAGCTGGCCGCCCTGGGCCATGCCGGTCACCAGCGTGGGCTTGAGGTTGGCGCGCGCGGCATAGATGGCGGCGGTGTAGCCGGCCGGGCCGGAGCCCAGGATCAGCAGCTGTACATGTTGGTTGGTTTGGGTCATGGGCAGGAGTTGGGGTTGCTCGGGCGGTACACAAGCCAGCAGCATCGGCTATCTACGGCCTACACCCTATAGAGAACCGTGAACAAGTTGGCACAATGCCGGCATTCTAGGCAAGAGGCCGCGGGCTTGCGCTTACGGCACATCAACAGACCACAGTCTCAGGAGGTAGTTCATGGCAATGCTGTCCAATCTGGACCTGATCCGCAGGGTCCCCTTGTTCTCCCTGCTGACGACCGATCAGGCGCAGTCCATTGCGGACAGTGTGGTGAAGCGTCGCTTCAAGCGCGGCGAGATGATCGTCGAGCAGGGCACCAAGTCGAACGCCCTGTTCATCCTGCTGAACGGGCGCGCCCGTGTGCTGACCGCCGACACGCGCGGCCGCGAAGTCATCCTCGCGGTGCTGCAGCCCGGCGACTATGTGGGCGAGATGAGCCTGATCGACGGCGAGCCGCATTCGGCCACCGTGCGCGCCGAGGTGCAGACCGACATGCTGGTGCTGGGCCGCATGGAGTTCTCGCGTTGCCTGCCCGACAGCAGCAGTCTCTCCTACGCCATCCTGCGCGGCCTGGTGGCACGCCTGCGCAATGCCGACCGCCAGATCGAATCGCTGGCGCTGCTGGATGTCTATGGCCGCGTGGCGCGCACCCTGCTGGACATGTCCGAGGAAGAGAAGGGCATCAAGATCATTCGCGGCAAGGTCTCGCGCCAGGATATGGCCAAGGTGGTGGGCGCCTCGCGCGAGATGGTCAGCCGCGTCATGAAGGACCTGGAGGACCGCGGTGTCATCGAGACGCTGGAGAACGGCTCGGTGGTCATCAAGGAGCGCCTGCACGACTGAGGCGCGCGGCCCCTCGGCTGAGGCCCCGGCAAGCTGAGCCACAATCGGGCCATGAGTTTTCCCCTGGATTCCATGCTGGGCGGCGAAGGCAGCCCGCCCAGCGAAAAAGTCTACAAGCGCCAGCCCAAGAAGGCGGCCAAGCCGGCGGCGCCCGTCGCCAGCCCCTTGCGCACGCCCCTGTGGCTGGTGGCGGGTGGCCTGCTCTGGTGCCTGGTCGTGCTCGCGCTGCTGACGCATGATCGCGCCGACTCGGCCTTCAGCATCGCCGGCAGCCGCGCGCTCTATGCCAACCGCGTCGGCGCCCTGGGTGCCTGGGTGTCCGATCTGCTGCTGTTCGGTTTCGGCTATTCCTGCTGGTGGTTCGTGCTGGTGGCGCTGCGCGCCTGGCTCGGCAGCCTGGCGGGCTTGCTGCGTGTCGAGGCACCCCAGGTGCTGCCGCCCGAGCAGCGCCTGCGTTCGCGCGGTCTCTGGTGGTTGGGCCTGCTGCTTCTGATCGCCGCCAGTTGCACGCTGGAATGGAGCCGCCTCTATGGCTGGGAGGCCCGGCTGCCGGGTCATGCCGGGGGCGTGCTGGGCTACACCCTGGGCCCGCTGAGCATGAAGGCCCTGGGCTTTGCCGGTTCGGGCGTGCTGGCGATCGCCGCGCTGCTGACCGGCATCTCGCTGGCGCTGGAGTTCTCCTGGCTGCGCCTGGCCGAGCTGATCGGCACCCGCATCGATGAGTTGCGCAACCGCCAGGTGGCCAAGCGCGAGATCAAGGAAGACCAGCGCGTCGGCAAGGTGGCCAAGCGCGAGCGCGAGCAGGTGGTGGAGGTGGAGCGCCAGGTGGTCGAGGAGCACCAGCCCATCGTCATCGAGGCGCCGGTGGTCGAGGTGCCCAAGTCCACGCGCGTGGCCAAGGAGCGCCAGCAGACCCTGTTCACCGACGTCACCGATACCAAGCTGCCGCAGGTGGACCTGCTGGATGCGCCGCCCACGCGGGTGGAGTCGGTCACGCCCGAGTCGCTGGAGATGACCAGCCGCATGATCGAGAAGAAGCTGCGCGACTTCGGCGTCGAGGTGCGCGTGGTGGCGGCCTCGCCCGGCCCGGTGATCACGCGCTACGAGATCGAGCCCGCCACCGGCGTGAAGGGCTCGCAGATCGTCAACCTTGCCAAGGACCTGGCGCGCTCGCTGAGCCTGGTGAGCATCCGCGTGGTCGAGACCATCCCGGGCAAGAATTTCATGGCGCTGGAGCTGCCCAATGCACGCCGCCAGACCATCCGCCTGTCGGAGATCCTGGGCTCGCAGATCTATGCCGACGCGCCCTCGATGCTGACCATGGCGCTGGGCAAGGACATCATCGGTGCGCCGGTGGTGGCGGATCTGGCCAAGATGCCGCATTGCCTGGTGGCCGGTACCACCGGTTCGGGCAAGTCGGTGGGCATCAACGCGATGATTCTCTCGCTGCTCTACAAGGCCGAGGCGCGCGATGTGCGCCTCATCATGATCGACCCCAAGATGCTGGAAATGAGCGTCTACGAGGGCATCCCGCATCTGCTGGCCCCGGTGGTCACCGACATGAAGCAGGCCGCCAACGCGCTCAACTGGTGCGTGGGCGAGATGGAGCGCCGCTACAAGCTGATGTCCAAGATGGGCGTGCGCAATCTGGCCGGCTACAACAAGAAGATCGACGAGGCCACCGAGCGCGGCGAGAAGATCGGCAACCCCTTCAGCCTCACGCCCGAGGAGCCCGAACCGCTGGAACGCCTGCCCCACATCGTGGTGGTGATCGACGAGCTCGCCGACCTGATGATGGTGGTGGGCAAGAAGATCGAGGAGCTGATCGCGCGCCTGGCGCAGAAGGCGCGTGCCGCCGGCATCCACCTGATCCTGGCCACCCAGCGGCCGTCGGTGGACGTGATCACCGGCCTGATCAAGGCCAATATCCCGACCCGCCTGTCCTTCCAGGTCAGCTCGAAGATCGACAGCCGCACCATCCTCGACCAGATGGGCGCCGAGGCCTTGCTGGGCATGGGCGACATGCTCTACATGCCCTCGGGCACCGGCCTGCCGATCCGCGTGCATGGCGCCTTCGTCAGCGACGACGAGGTGCACCGCGTGGTGACCTATCTGAAGGAGCAGGGCGGCGAGCCCAACTACATCGAGGGCATTCTGGAAGGCGGCGTGCTGGAAGGCGAGGGCGGTGAGCCGCCCGCGCCCGGTGAGGCCAACGGCGAAGCCGACCCGATGTACGACCAGGCGGTGGCCGTGGTGCTGCAGCACCGCCGTGCCTCGATCTCGCTGGTGCAGCGTCATCTGCGCATCGGCTACAACCGCGCCGCGCGCCTGCTGGAGCAGATGGAGAAATCCGGCCTGGTCTCCAGCATGGCCACCAATGGCAACCGCGACCTGATCATCCCCAAGCGAGACGAATGAGATTCACCAAGATACTGCTGGGCGCGGCGCTGCTGCTGGCCAGCCTGGCCGCCCGTGCCGATGCGATCGCCGCGCTGAACGAGTTCGCCAGCGCAGCCAAGAGCGGCCGCGCCGTCTTCACCCAGACCGTGCTCTCGCCGGATGGCAAGCGCAAGAAGAGCTCCTCGGGGACCTTCGAATTCCAGCGCCCCAACCAGTTCCGCTTCGCCTACCTGAAGCCCTTCGAGCAACTGATCGTGGGCGATGGGCAGAAGGTCTGGCTGTTCGACCCCGACCTCAACCAGGCCAGCTCGCGCCGCATGAGCCAGGCCCTGGGCGCCACGCCCGCCGCCCTGCTGGCGGGCGGACAGATCGGCCGCGATTTCGAATTCAAGCTGCTGCCCAACGAGCGCGGCCTGGAATGGGTGCAGGCCCTGCCGCGCCAGAGCGATGGCAGCATCCAGGAGCTTAAGCTGGGCTTCCGCGGCAAGGAGCTGGCGGCGCTGGAGCTGGTGGACGGCTTCGGCCAGCGCTCGCAGCTGGAGTTCAGCGAGCTGCAGCTGAACGTCAAGCTGGCGGCGGAGCGCTTTCGCTTCGTGCTGCCGGCCGGCGCCGATCTCGTGGAGCAATGACTAACAGTTCAGAGTTGTTCCCCGAGCTGGTGCCGGCATCGGCAGCCGTACCCGCACCCGTCAATGCGGCCCTGCCGTCACAGCCCCTGGCCGAGCGCCTGCGTCCGCGCAGCCTGAACGAGGTGATCGGCCAGCAGCATCTGCTGGGCCCCGGCATGCCGCTGCGCGTGGCCTTCGAGGCCGGCCGCCTGCATTCGATGATTCTGTGGGGCCCGCCAGGGGTGGGCAAGACCACTCTGGCGCGGCTGATGACGCAGGCCTTCGATGCCCAGTTCATCACCATCTCGGCGGTGCTGGGCGGGGTCAAGGAGATCCGCGAGGCGGTGGAGCGCGCACAGGCGGTGGCGGCGCAGGGGCGGCGCACCGTGGTGTTCGTGGACGAGGTGCACCGCTTCAACAAATCGCAGCAGGATGCCTTCCTGCCGCATGTGGAGGCGGGCCTCTTCACCTTCATCGGCGCCACCACCGTTATTGCGCCCTCTTTGGCATACACAGTTCCCGCTTAAGCCGCCTTCCGAGAAGCCGAAATGGCTGAAGGGAGGGTCAAGTCATGCCTTGACTTTATGCATATTGCCCCTTCATAATACATAGTATGTAATTGGAGGGAAGAGCCGTGAATGGCCAAGAGAAGGGTGCGGAGCACTTCGATGCGTTCACGCGGTGGGCCGCGGAGCTGTCTGACATGGACGCTCGAAGCATCGTGCGGGGCGCACAGCTAAGCCGGGCGGAGATATGCAGGGCCCTCGGATGCGCGAGGTCTGTTCTTCATCAAAACCCTCGCGTGCGAGAGGCGCTCGAGCAACTGGAAGCCGGCTTGCGCACGCGCGGCGTCCTGCCGGCCGCCAAGGTGAGTGATGCGGCACCCCTGCGCGTCTCAGGCCAAGTCCAACTTGCGACGGACCGCGAACGTCTAAAGCAGCTCGAAACGGACAACGCAGCTCTCAAGGCTGCTAACGCCGAACTGCGGCGCCGCTTGATGCGGCTCGAGGCCGTGGAGGCGCACCTTTCGGCGACCGGACGTCTGGCCCGATGACCAGCGCGTCGCCGGCGTCCTTCACTGTGCGCATACAGCGCGTCCGCAAGCGGGGCGTGTTTGGCATCACCGCCTCTGCTCTTCGGCTCGACGAACATGGCCAGGCAGTACCGAACGCACCGCGCTACGCCGTGAGCATCAGCGACCGCGTGGCAGCAGTCCCGGTCGAGCAAGGTCAGTGGTGGCGGGTCGCCGGCCATGCCAAAGCAGTGGACTACGAGGTGGACGGGTGGCGCGTCGTCGAACAGCACTTGGTTGCCGAGCGAGCTCAGCTGCTCAGGCCCTCCGGCGAGCACGTAGTTCAGCTCCTATCGACTAGCCCGGCATTCCCGGGCATCGGCGAGGTGAAGGCTCGTAGGCTCTGGGAAGCACTGGGCTCCCGGCTCTACGAGGCGCTCGACAGCGAGGACGCCGCGACGCTCGAAACAGTGGTTGGTGCAGAGTTGGCCGCCGTGCTGATTGCAGGCTGGGCGACGTTCGAGAGCTCGGACGCGGTGCAAGAATTCCAACGGATTGGTCTGGACCTACGCCTTTCTCGCAAGCTGCTCGCCGTCTATGGGAAAGACGCACTGGCGTCGGTGCAGGCGGACCCCTATCGGGTCATCGCCTTCGGCATGACGTGGCGCGCGGCAGATGCGCTCGCCCGTCGTCACTTCAGCGTGGCCGATGACGATGACCGCAGGCTGTCGGCAGCCGTCGAGAGCGTCCTGTATGCGACGCTGGATGAAGGTCACACCTTTGTCGAGAGAGCGGAGCTCAGCACGCGGGTCCAGCGCTTGGTGGGCGTTCGACATGTGGAAGCGGCGATGGACCACGCTGTTGCTGCTCACCATGTCATGCAGTTGGGCAGTCGCCTGCACGCGCTTGGTCCGTGGCTTATCGAGGACACGATTGCAACTGCACTTCGGCGCCTTGCGGGCTCGGTGTCTGCTGTCATGGAGCCATCGCAGGTCGAGGAACTGACGAACAGGTTTGAGCGAGAGGAGGCAGCGCTCATCGGGGACGCGTCATTCGCACTCAACGAAGCGCAGCGAAGAGCGGTTGAGGCCGCCGCGGCGCAGTCGCTCCTGCTCATCACCGGGGGCGCGGGGGTAGGAAAGACGACGGTTCTCAAATGCATTCGTACGCTGTTTGATGAAGCAGGTCTGCAGACCTATCAGATGGCGTTGTCGGGGCGAGCCGCCAAGCGCATGTCGGAAGCCACAGGAAAGCCCTCGATGACCATCGCCGGCTTCTTGAAGAACGTGGCTTGCGATGGGCTCCCGGACCAGTCAGCTGTTGTGGTCGATGAAGCGAGCATGCTGGACATCCTGCTGGCCTACCGTCTGATTGGCGTGCTTCCGCCAACGTGCCGCCTGCTGCTCATCGGCGACCCAGCACAACTGCCGCCGGTGGGACCAGGATTGACGCTGCACGCTTTGGTTGATGTACCAGAAATTCCGAAGGTCGAGTTGACGGTGGTTCGTCGCTTCGGCGGAGCGATTGCCTCTGTGGCCCATGCTGTTCGGCAGGGAGAGCTGCCTGAGTTGACCGAAGACACGAGTACGCCCATCAGCTTCGTCCCGTGCACCTCGTCGGACCTCGAACGACAGGTTCTCAGCCTTTTCTTGCAAGCTCCTGCAGACACCCAGATACTGACCTTCACTCGGGAACGGGGCGCCAGTTCGAGCCGCTCACTCAACCGAGCGTGTCAGCTGGTTGCCGCTGATTCGGCGAGGCGTCTCCTGGTTCATAGTGCCGAGAGAGGCCGGCTCGAAGACACAGGCCTGCGGCTTGGTGAGCCTGTGCTCTGCACGAAGAACCTATGGGATGTTGGTGTGCAGAACGGAAGCCTTGGCCGCCTGCACGCGATTGAGGACGTTCCAGTTGCGGACCTGGACGGGACGTTGACCTATGGCTGGGTGCGCTGGGACGACGGGGAGCTTCGGCCGCTGACGCTTGAGGTTCTTGACGCACTTGAACTCGGCTACGCCATCACTGTGCACAAGGCCCAGGGGTCGCAGTTCAGGCGAATCATCGTCCCCGTACAGGCTGCTCGCAATCTTGACCGAACGATGCTCTACACGGCAATAACGAGAGCCACTGAGCAGGTCATCCTTGTTGGTGACGTCGATGTCGCGCGCCGTGTCATCGCGGCCATGCCCCACGCGGCACGGAGACGCGTGGCGCTCGCAGCCATGCTTACGAGGTTGGAGGAGGCCTGAGATGGTGATGCCCATCACAGTGGTGAAGGCCAGTGTCAAGACAGACGCGACGGGCGCACGCGCCCAGGTGCCCGTGATTGTCACACCGGCCGGTGTCCTCGAGCCGCTCCTCGACTACTTTCTCGCTCACGTTCACGACAGGAGCTTGGCATGGATGGCCAAGGTTGCGAAGGCCGCCCGGCTGTTCTTGGAGTACCTGTCGACGAATCCGAGGGAGCGAGACAACTACAGGCTGTTCTTGAACTTCGCACAGCGGCTCTATACGGGGACATTCGACCCGTCGACCGGTCACGACTCGAGCGGACTCGGGTGGCGGCCCATTCGAGCACGGGATGCTCGTCAAGTGGTCACCAGTCTGAATGACTTCTTCGACCACCTTTCCGATACACGACCCGCCGCTGCGCTGTTCAACCCTCGCTACGCCGGAAGCTCGTACGACCGCATGCTCGACGAAGCCGCCTTCCAGTATCGGCGGGACCGGGCCTTCCTTGGACACACCTGGGCGACATCTCTTGAAGCCTCAGGTGAGCCGACGGGACGAAGAGTGCGAGCTGTGCGCAACGTGTCGACAATGAGCCGAGAGCCACCGGCCTTTCCCGAGGAGCACTTCAGAAAGCTCTTGGCGGAGGGGTTCAAGGTTGGGGAGCGCTACGACTGGCGCGGCATCCTCATCACGCTTCTTCTCCACGGTGCAGGCTATCGACCGTCGGAAGTCTTCCACCTGTACGTGGTCGATGTCGTGCGTGACCCCAAGAACGCCGGCTCGGCGCTCGTGCTCGTCCATCATCCCAGCGAGGGAGACGCACCCGCCGACTGGAGGGACGCTCGAGGCAATCACAAGAAAGGAAATCGCGCCGCCTATCTGCGGGAGCGATGGGGCCTGACACCTCGCAACGAAATGTGGGGCTACAAGGGCGCTGGGTGGAAGGGCGGTATCCACGAACAAGAGTTCGACAGCCTCTACTTCCAGGCGTACTGGTTCCAGCCCGAGTATGGTGAGTTGTTTCTGGCGGTCTGGTACAGATACCTCCAAGAGATTGCTGCGCTTGAGAGGCCGCACCCGTACGCCTTCGTGAACACAGCGCGCGAACCGCTCGGCGCCGCCTATTCGTTGAAGCAATACAACAAGGCCCACCGCGCCGCCGTGCGGCGAATCGGCCTCACCGTCTCGAAGGCAGCGGGAACAACACCTCACGGCCATCGACATGCCTATGGGCGACGCCTTCAGAACGCGGGCGTCTCAAAGGAGCTTATCCGGCGCTTCATGCACCACAGCTCCCTGAGCAGCCAAGAGGTTTACACGCAACCCACACAGGCGGAGGCGCTCGCGGCCTTGCGCACTGCTTCGAAGCGACTGGAAGACCGGCCGGACGTGCTGAGCCTTCACAAGCTGCTATCTGTCTGAATAAGAGTTCACGTCGAGGGAGACCGCCTATGCCAGCAAAGAACGCCAAGCAGCCCGCACGGAAGAAGGGTCAGCGCTATCCATCCCACGTCAAGGAGGCCGCCCTTGCACGATTGGCAGCCGGAGACAGTCGCTCATTCGTGGCGCGGGACTTGGACGTCGACGAAGGAACGTTGAACTACTGGCGGGCCAAGGTCCTGCGGCAAAACGGCCAAGCGAAGAGGTTGGTGCGCAGCCACACTGCAGCAGAAAAGGCCCGTGCGCTTGAACGGGTCAGGGCGCTCGACGTGAAGGCCGCTGCCGAGGAACTTGGCATCAACTACGCCACCCTCTACGGGTGGGCGCAGGCGGCCGGCATCGTTCATCACAAGAAGCGCGGCGTACGACCGTCTGTCGAAGGCGATGTCACGATGGAGTGGATGCGTCAAGACCACCCGCAGCTCGAAGACTGGCGGCGGCTCGGGGAGCAGTGGATACGAGAGCAGGGCAAGAGTCTGCCCACACGGCTCAAGGCGCTGCGCAACTACTTCCGGGACTACCTTGTCGGTCACGTTGAACCGGCGGGACTGCCGACTACACCTGCTCAGGTGTTGTCCCGAGCGAACGTGATGCCGGACTTCTTCGACAGCTGCTTGAAGCAGCTCACGCATGCTGTGGGTCGAGTTCGAAACAACTACGTGCGTGAGTTCCTGGACTGGGTGCTGATGACAGAGCTCAGTGTTCCCGACGACAACGGACGGCCAGTTCCGAGCCCTGCCTACTTCAATCCCGTCGCAAAAAAGGCACGAGGCGGTGGTGGGCAGCTTGCCGAGTCTGTGCGCTCGCCTCTGCCCTACGGATACATCGAAGAGCTGCGGTCAATGTTGGCGATGGGGCCAGACTTCAAGGACTGGACATGGGCACAGAGCGCGCTCGGTGGCGTCGAAGGCCGCATTGGCGGCCAGGCTGCCGACTGGTTTGCCGTCACTGAGGAGCAACTCGACAAGCTGGACCCTGACTGCGTCTGGCGTGTTCGCATGCGCGGCAAGAAGGCGGGAGGTCCAATCCTGGAGATGTGGTCGCCCGTGCGGTGGGTCGCCCTTCTCCTGAAGCTCACGGTTCCGCTGCGCACAGTTCAGGTAAGACTGCTTGATTCAGGCGAGGCAGATACGTGGCGCTACGACACGCGTGAGGGGAAGGTCGAATGGTCGCGGAATCCCTCGAAGCTGCGTGAAGGCACGGAACGCAAACCTTACCAACAAGGTGTGTTCCGCCGGCTGGCGACTTCGTCAGTGGACGACGATGCCTCCACAGCGCTGCTCTACATCAATACGAACAAGACAGCAGATGCAGAGAAGAGCGGCTCGGAGAAGGGTTACGAGCTTCCGTGGTTCGCGTCCGCGATGCTTCACAGCAATCCGTTCTATTGGCTCGAGAAGTTGCGCAACTGGCAGGAGAAATACAACCCCGTCTCCAAGCGGACGCCGTGGTCAGCGCTCGACGCAAATCGGTTGGGTCCGCGAACCGAGGTCCAACTCGCGGGCTTCCTCGACTCATGCTTCCTGTTCCGGACTCCGGAGGACGGCAAGTCCACTGCTCATTTGCCACTGTCGGAGCGATACCTTGACGTGCCTTGGCATCGCCTGCTCGCAGGACTAGAGGACCGGCTCGCGAGCCGAGGCGAGACCTTGTCAGATGGGTCCCGAGTGACTCTGGTCAGGTCCGACTCCCGCGTGACAACGCACTTCCCCTTGCACAGTCTTCGCGTCTCGCTCGTGACCGCGCTGGCGCTCGAGGGGCAGGTGCCTTTCCCCATCTTGCAGAAGATTGTCGGGCACAGCCGATTGGTGATGACGCTGTACTACACGAAGATTGGCGCGACCTACTCGGCGAAGGAACTGGAAGCGGCAGCCAAGCGGCTCGAGGAAAACGCTGACGCCGGCATTGTCGACTTCCTTCGCAACACTGAATACAAGACGCTAGTCAAGAGCGCCATCTGCAACAGCCCCAGCAGCCTGGCCCTGGCCATCGAGGAGCATCCCGCGGCGCGCAACGCCGCTGGTTGGATGCCCATGCACCACGGTGCCTGCTTGGTTGGCGGGAACACAAGCCCCATGGAGGGCAACAACAGCATTGGCGGTTGCTACAACGGCGGAGCGAATATCGGCACGACATCAACGCCGCGCTACGCCCCGACTCCCGGGGGTGCACGGAACTGCGTAAGGTGCCGTTGGTTCGTCACAGAGCCGCATCATTTGCCTGCCCTGGGTGCCCACCTCAACAACATCTTCTACCACTTCAACGAGGCGCAGAACGCCTCTGTCGCGGCTGAGCGCAAGCTCGGAATGCTGAAGGCTGCACGCAGCGAGGCCGAGGAGCGAGGTGCCAAGTTCGACAAGGCCCCTGAGCTCCGAGAGACGGAGCGCGTGTTCGAGTCCGCGATGCAGCGCTATAGCGACCTGGCGCAGGATGCTGCGGCCTGCGTGCGGCTGATGCAACGCTGCGTCGAACAGCAGCGCAAGCAGGCAGCCGAGGGAGGGAAGGCAGGCGCCATCTTGGCGGTCGGGAGCACGTTCGACGTCCAGATGGCCATCGAGGAAGTCGACTCCGAACTGCTGCAACTGGTAGGCGTCTGCGATGCCGCTGAGGTCTACCCTGACATCCAGCCTGGCAAGGCCGTGTTCCGTCGGAGTCAGCTTCTCGACGCGGCGCTGATGAGGGAGGGCCTGCCGCCCTTGTTCATGTCGCTCAGCGAGGAAGAGCAGCTACTCTCCGGCAACAGCTTCATGAGGAAGCTGGCTGCCGAATGCAATCCGTCGAACCCTGCGTTGGGTCAGCGTCAGGTCGTGTCCCTGATGGACGCTCGCGAAGGGCTGTCCGCGAAGTTGGGTATCGACCTCGAGGGGCTCTTGAACCTCAATAGTCCGATTGCGCTGGAGCGCCGTGACGAACCCCTTCTCGTGGAAGCGCTTGATGAGTAAGAACAACGCTCTGAACCCCAACGATGTGCTCGATGCATTGCGCGCTTCCAGCACCAGGCGGCAAAAGGTGTCGAACCTTGAGTTGCTTCACGAGCTCTGTGAGGCACAGCAGGCAGGTTCGCGAGACTTCTCGCTTCCGACCATCGGCCGACTCTGGGAGGCGGCCGGTGGCATCAAGGCACGCGCGCTCTACAACGCCGCCTCGGTCGACTACCGCACCCTCATCGCCGCGTGGGAGAAACACTCGGGGCCGGCCCCCAAGAAGGATGCAGAGCCCAAGGGAGCTAGGCAGAGTGCGTTCCTAGAAAGGATAGAGGACCCTGCAGTCCGAGCGCTTGTTCAAGGAGCGCTCATCGAGCGAGACAAGTTGCAGGCGGAGGTCAATTTGCTCAAGTCCGCCACCATGTTGCAGCTCGACCGCAGCCCGCCGATGCTGGCCGGTCCCGCAACAACGCAGGTGGGGCCCTTCACTCCGGCGCTCCCCTCGCCAACGGCTGCGCCAGCACTCACGACTTCCGAGCGGGAAGCCCTCGAGCACGCAGTATCACCAGTGTTCCTCGAAGACCAAGGTTGGACCGAAAAGCGCAGCGGGGAGGTTGTCAACGATAAGGGCAGACGCATCTTCGAAGCGGGCTTCACCAAGGCCATTCGCAAGGTGCTGGCGCGGTGAGCATCCCGCGACCGGAGTCCGAGGTCGAAGTGACGTAGGCTAACGTCTTCTCCTATACCGCAAATGACAGACCTCTTCACCACACAACCGAAGCCACCACTGGCTGAGCTTCTTCGTCCGAAATCGCTGGACGACGTGGCCGGCCAGCGACACCTGCTCGGGCCCGGTAAACCACTGAGGCTGGCCTTCGAGGCAGGCAAGCTCCACTCGTTCATCCTCTGGGGACCGCCAGGCGTCGGCAAGACGACGCTCGGGCGTTTGGCAGCAAGTGCTGCGAACAGCAAGTTCATCGCCATCTCGGCGGTGCTCGCCGGTGTCAAGGACATAAGACAGGCCATCGACGATGCGCAGGCTGCGCTAGACCGCAATGGCAAATCGACGGTGCTGTTCGTCGACGAAATACATCGCTTCAACAAGGCGCAGCAGGATGCGCTCCTGCCCCATGTCGAGTCCGGGCTCCTGACCCTTATTGGCGGGACTACTGAGCACCCCGGAATGGAGGTCAACAACGCGCTGTTGTCCCGAGCGCAGGTCTACACCCTTCAGCCGTTGGCCGATGGCGAATTGCAGCAGCTCTACGAGCGCGCCGTCCCTCACCTGCAGGGCGTCACGCTTGACGAAGATGCCCTGGCCCTGCTCAAGGGCTTTGCCGACGGAGACGGACGACGCTTTCTCAACTTGGTCGAACAGGTGGCGACTGCCGCATCCGGTGCCGGCCTGAGCGCCGCCTCCGGTGAGTTCGCCAAGTCGTCGACTAGCCCATCGCTGCGCCGGTTCGACAAGGGTGGTGATGAGCTCTACTGGCAGCTCTCGGCGTTTCACAAGTCGCTCAGAGGCTCGCAGCCGGATGCGGCCTTGTATTGGCTCGCCCGCATCCTCGATGGCGGAGGGGATGGTCGACAGGTCGCGCGGCGCATGATTGCGATGGCGAGCGAGGATATTGGCAATGCAGACCCGCGTGCGCTGCAACTTGCGTTGAACGCCGCCGAGGCGTACGACAGACTCGGGTCGCCAGAAGGGGAGCTTGCATTAGCTCAAGCGGTCACGTATCTCACGCTGGCGCCGAAGTCGAACGCAGCCTATCTGGCCTGGAACCAGGCCAAGGCCTTCGTCAAGGAGGATGGCACACGCCCGGTTCCCCTGCACCTGCGCAACGCCCCAGCGAAGCTCATGAAGCAGATGGGCTACGGCGCAGAGTACCGGTACGCCCATGACGAGCCAGACGCGTACGCGGCGGGGCAGACATACTTTCCCGACGACGTCGAGGAACAGCGCTGGTATCACCCGACCGACCGTGGACTGGAGGCCAAGATTGGCGAGAAGCTGACCTGGCTTCGCTCGCTCGATGACGCCGCGAACAATGCGGACGAGTAGTCGCCGACCTTGCTTCACGGCACTGCATAGGCAAGCCTCCCTCATGGCAAGCCTTCATCCTTCGCGCAGCACCGACGGTCCCCGAGGGCCATAACGTGCTTGCCCCAGCGTCGCAGGGCGGCGCTGGGGTGAGGCGGTAGCAGCCGGCCCGGTAGGGCTTCGCGCGCAGCGCGAACTGCGTAGCCCGCCGAACACATGGCCTGAGCCACAAGCCTTCGCGAGCAGGCTTCTCTTGCTGGTCAGCCGCAGCAGGCTCTGTCACCTTGTTGTATGGGCGGGCACTTGTTTGTGCCGTACGAGCAGAACACGCAGCAGTCGCCTGCCTTCGGACGCAGCACCGCATGACACTGCTCACACTCGTAGAACCACTGGCACGCGTCAGTAGGCATCACCTCCTCCTTCGAGTGGCCGCACTCCGGGCACGTGATGGTTGACTCTAGAACGACGACGCCCATCTCACTGCACCTGCTTGACGGACGAGGGGAAGCCGGCATCGGCAGTGGCCTTCGCCAATGCATCAGGCGTGGTCTTCGCGGGGTCGAAGGCCACGACCGCACGCTTGGTCTTGAAGTCCACCTTGGCGGTCTCCACACCGGGCACCTTCTCAAGCGCCTTGCGAACGGTTATCGGACACACGGCGCAATCCATGTTGGTCACGTCAAGCGTCGCGGTCTGCTTGCCCGCCGCCATTGCGGCAACGGAAGTCAGCAGGGTCGTCAGCAGAAGGGCAAGCGACTTGTTCATGGAGCACCTCAGTAGAAGAGTGGAGCGTAGAGCGGGAACGCCATCAGCGCAGCAGCAATGACCGCGACAACCCAGAAGGTGACCCGCTGGCGTCGGCGCACCACGGGCGCCGCGCAGGTCTCTCCGGGAGCGCACTCATCTTGCTTGCGGTAGAGGCGGTAGAACGCAAAGCCGAAGAACGCCAATGCGGCGGCCAGGAAGAACGGCTGATAGGCCTCGAGGGCCACCAGACGAGAGCCCCACGCGCCGCCGATACCGAGCACGACCAGCAGAAGCGGGCCCGCGCAGCACGCAGATGCGCCGATTGCCGCTGCCGCTCCAGCGAGGACAGAGCCAGATGTAGTCCAAAGTCGCGCCACGCGGGTTCCTTAAGGGCTTGATTGAGGATAGTCTATGTACGTACCTGAGTACGGAGTCAAGCCCATGCTGGAACAGATGACTATCGGCCAACTCGCTCTTGCCGCGGGGGTCAATGTTGAGACGGTCCGCTACTACCAGCGCCGCGGGTTGCTGGCGGTCCCAGAGCGTCCGACGGGCGGCATCGGGCGCTACTCGCCGACGGCGCTGACGCGGCTGCGCTTCATCAAACGCTCTCAGTCGCTGGGGTTCTCACTTGATGATGTGCAGGCGCTTCTGTCGCTTGATGACGGTCAAGCGTGCTCAGCGGCACGCAGCATCGGCGAGCACAAGCTGGCTGACGTACGACAGCGCATCCGGACACTGCGGGCACTGGAAGACGCCCTTCAGAGCCTGGTGCACGAGTGTGCATCAACCAAGCGCAAGGTGAACTGTCCCCTCATCGAGGCCCTGATGCATGCAGATGAAGCGGCCACGGGTTGAGGTTGTCCCGACGTCTTGTGCACAGAACTATGTATTCCGAGGTGAATGTGCATAGTTGTGATGCATAGAACTGATGACGAACTTCCATAGGTAAACCAATTCACTCACTCACATAGTGTGTATGGATAGGGATTAAGTCCTACTGAGAACCCCAGCTTCGAGGTCAACTCGGCGCTGCTCTCGCGCGCCACCGTGCATGTACTGAAGGCGCTGGACCAGGGCGAGCTGCTGGACCTGGTGCAGCGCGGCCAGCAGGCGCTGGCCTGCCCGCCCTTCAGCAAGGCCGCGGCCGAGCGCCTGGCGGCCTATGCCGATGGCGACGCGCGCCGCCTGCTGAACGCGGTGGAGGCGGCGGCCAGCCTGGCGCCCAAGGGCGCCAGCGAGATCGACGAGGCGGCGCTGGAGCGCGCCCTGGGCGAGCAATTGCGCCGCTACGACAAGGGCGGCGAGCAGTTCTACGACGTCATCTCGGCGCTGCACAAATCGGTGCGCGGCTCCGACCCGGATGCGGCGCTCTACTGGCTGGTGCGCATGCTGGACGGCGGCGTGGATGCGCGCTACATCAGCCGGCGCCTGATACGCATGGCCAGCGAGGACATCGGCCTGGCCGACCCGCGCGCGCTGCGCCTGTGCCTGGACGCCGCCGAGACCTACGAGCGCCTGGGCTCGCCCGAGGGCGAGCTGACCCTGGCGCAGGCGGTGATCTATCTGGCCATGGCGCCCAAGTCGAACGCGGCCTACAGCGCCTACAACGCCGTGCGCGCGTTGGTGAAGGGCGATCAGAGCCGCCCCGTGCCCATGCATTTGCGCAACGCGCCCACCAAGCTGATGAAGGGCCTGGGCTATGGCCAGGCCTATCGCTACGCGCATGACCATCCGGGCGGCTTCGTGCCGGGCGAGCAATACCTGCCCGATGGGCTGGAGGGCGAGCGCTTCTACGAGCCGGTGCCGCGCGGCCTGGAAATCCGCATCGGCGAACGCCTGAGCGAGCTGCGGCGGCTCAATGCCGAGGCTCGGGAACAGGAAAGCTAGCACGCCGGCCCCGCGCCATGTTGCGGGTAAGCACCGACGGGAGTGCGGAATCCCGCACTCCTAGAATCCCCTCAGCCTGCAGGACCAGATGGCACCCGGCCCGCCGACCCTTAGGCGGGCTTTTTTCTGTGCCGTCGAACTGCCAAATGAAAACGGCCTCGCCCTGACCGGCGAGCGAGCCGAACCGGAGAGTGTGTATGGAAACCTTGATCCAGCAGATCATCAACGGGCTGGTGCTCGGTAGCATGTATGCGCTGGTGGCCCTGGGCTACACGATGGTGTACGGCATCATCAACCTCATCAACTTCGCCCATGGCGAGATCCTGATGGTGGGGGCGCTGGTGAGCTGGACCGTGGTCACCGCGCTGGCGGACAGCGGCCTGCCCGGCTGGGCCCTGATGGCCATCGCGCTGGCCTGCGCCATCGTGGTCTGCACGCTCCTGAACTTCCTGGTCGAGAAGATCGCCTACCGGCCGCTGCGCAACGCGCCGCGCCTGGCGCCGCTGATCACCGCGATGGGCATGTCGCTGCTCTTGCAGACCCTGGCGATGATCGTCTGGAAGCCCAATCCCAAACCCTTCCCGCTGCTGCTGCCGACCACGCCCTTCGACCTCGGCGGGCCGGTGATCACCGTGACCCAGGTGCTGATCCTGGTGACCACGGTGGTGATCCTGGGCGGCCTGCTGTTCCTGGTGAACCACACCAAGCTGGGCCGCGCGATGCGCGCCACCGCCGAGAACCCGCGCGTGGCCGGCCTGATGGGCGTGAAGCCCGACTTCGTGATCTCGGCCACCTTCGTGATCGGTGCGGCGCTGGCCGCCGTGGCCGGCCTGATGTGGGCGGCCAACTACGGCACGGTGCAGCACTCGATGGGCTTCATGCCCGGCCTGAAGGCCTTCACCGCCGCGGTGCTGGGCGGCATCGGCAACCTCGCCGGCGCGATGCTGGGCGGGGTGGTGCTGGGCCTGATCGAGGCCATCGGTGCCGGCTACCTGGGTGACCTCACCGGCGGCATCCTGGGCAGCCATTACGCCGACATCTTCGCCTTCGTGGCGCTGATCCTGGTGCTGACCCTGCGGCCCTCGGGCCTGCTGGGCGAGCGCGTGGCCGATCGTGCCTGAGCCAAGGAATATGGAGACCGCGATGCAAAAGAACAAGCTCTTCGTTTTCCTGATCTCGGCGGTGGCGCTGCTGATCGTGCCCCTGCTGGCCCAGCAGCTGGGCAACGGCCCGGTGCGCATCATCGACCTGGCCCTGCTCTACGTGATGCTGGCGCTGGGCCTGAACATCGTGGTGGGTTACGCGGGCCTCTTGGACCTGGGCTATGTGGCCTTCTACGCGCTCGGCGCCTATATGTACGCGCTGTTCGCCAGCCCGCACCTGAGCGAGAACTTCGAGTCCTTCCGCGCCATGTTCCCCGACGGCCTGCATTCGCCGCTGTGGATCATCATCCCGCTGGGGGCAGGTCTTGCCGCCTTCTTCGGCGTGCTGCTGGGCGCCCCCACGCTGAAGCTGCGCGGCGACTATCTGGCCATCGTGACCCTGGGCTTCGGCGAGATCGCGCGCGTCTTTCTCAACAATATGGAGTACCCGGCCAACATCACCAACGGCCCGCGCGGCATCGGCCAGATCGATGCCGTGCGCTTCTTCGGCATCGATCTGGGCAAGGGTCTGGAGGTGTTCGGCTACGCCCTGCCATCGGTGACGCTGTACTACTACCTGTTCCTGGCGCTGGTGATCGGCACCGTGATCATCTGCTACCGCCTGGAGAACTCGCGCATCGGCCGCGCCTGGATGGCGATCCGCGAGGACGAGATCGCCGCCAAGGCGATGGGCATCAACACCCGCAACCTGAAGCTGCTGGCCTTCGGCATGGGCGCCACCTTCGGCGGCGTGGCCGGTTCGATGTTCGCGTCCTTCCAGGGCTTCGTGTCGCCCGAGTCCTTCAGTCTGCAGGAGTCGGTGATGATCGTGGCCATGGTGGTGCTGGGCGGCATCGGCCATATCCCTGGCGTGATCCTGGGTGCGCTCTTGCTGTCGGCGCTGCCCGAGGTGCTGCGCTATGTGGCCGGCCCGCTGCAGGAGATGACCGGCGGCCGCCTGGACGCCGCCATCCTGCGCCAGCTGCTGGTGGCGCTGGCGATGATCGGCATCATGCTCTCGCGCCCACGCGGCCTCTGGCCTTCGCCCGAGCATGGCAAGGCCGCACCGCAGCCGGCCCAGAAATAAGCAGAGGGAGCACACATATGAGCGAAGAATCCGTTCTCAAGGTCGCCGGCGTCTCCAAGCGCTTCGGTGGCCTGCAAGCCCTCTCGGACGTGGGCATCCAGATCAACAAGGGCCAGGTCTACGGCCTGATCGGCCCCAATGGCGCCGGCAAGACCACCTTCTTCAACGTCATCACCGGCCTCTACACGCCCGATGCGGGCACCTTCGAGCTGGGCGGCGCGCCCTATGCGCCGACGGCGGTGCACCAGGTCGCCAAGACCGGCATTGCGCGCACCTTCCAGAACATCCGCCTGTTCGCCGAGATGACGGCACTGGAGAACGTGATGGTGGGTCGCCATGTGCGCACCGGCTCGGGCCTCATCGGCGCGGTGTTCCGCACCCCCGGCTTCAAGGCCGAGGAGGCCGCGATCGCCAAGCGTGCCCAGGAGCTGCTCGATTACGTGGGCATCGGCAAGTACGCGGAGTTCAAGGCCCGCACCCTGAGCTACGGCGACCAGCGCCGCCTGGAGATCGCGCGCGCCCTCGCCACCGACCCCAAGCTGATCGCGCTGGACGAACCGGCCGCCGGCATGAACGCCACCGAGAAGGTGGTGCTGCGCGAGCTGATCGACCGCATCCGCAACGACGGCCGCACCATCCTCTTGATCGAGCATGACGTCAAGCTGGTGATGGGGCTGTGCGACCGTGTCACCGTGCTGGACTATGGCAAGCAGATTGCCGAAGGCACGCCGGCCGATGTGCAGCGCAACGAGAAGGTGATCGAGGCCTATCTGGGCGCCGGTCACAAGGCCCACTGAGGCAGGACGGACAAGGCAAATGGCAAACGACAACACCCTCCTCAAGGTCACGGGGCTGAAGGTCGCCTACGGTGGCATCCAGGCCGTCAAGGGCGTCAGCTTCGAAGTCAAGCAGGGCGAGCTGGTGAGTCTGATCGGCGCCAACGGCGCCGGCAAGACCACCACCCTCAAGGCCATCACCGGCCTGCAGCCCGTGGCCGAGGGCGAGATCCAGTTCATGGGCCAGAGCATCAAGGGCCAGGGCGCCTGGGACCTGGTCAAGCAGGGTCTGGTGATGGTGCCGGAAGGGCGCGGCACCTTCACCCGCATGACCATCACCGAGAACCTGCAGATGGGTGCCTACATCCGCAACGACAAGGCCGAGATCCTGGCCGATATCGACAAGGTGTTCGGCATCTTCCCGCGCCTGAAGGAGCGTCGCAACCAGCTGGCCGGCACCATGTCGGGCGGCGAGCAGCAGATGCTGGCGATGGGCCGCGCGCTGATGGCCAAGCCCAAGGTGCTCTTGCTGGACGAACCCTCGATGGGCCTCTCGCCCATCATGGTGGACAAGATCTTCGAGGTGGTGAACGACATCCACGGCCAGGGCGTGACCATTCTGCTGGTGGAGCAGAACGCCAGCCGGGCGCTGGCGGCCGCGAATCGCGGCTATGTCATGGAGAGCGGCATCGTCACCATGACGGGCAATGGCAAGGATTTGCTGAATGACCCGAAAGTGCGGGCCGCATATCTGGGCGAGTAGGCCCACCCCCTACGCGCTTACGCGCGCCCCCTCAAGGGGGCGAGCCCGCAGGACCGGCGGAGCCGGATCCTCGGGCTCCGCTGGGTCAAGGCTCAGGCCAGTTTGACGAGCTTGGAGCGTGCCCAGATATCGGACTCGCGCGCGGGCGTGTTGCCGCTGGCCTTGACGCGGCCCAGCAGCTCTTCCACGCGGCCGGCGATCTTGCTGACCTCGGCCATCACGGCCTGCTCTTCGCCCTCGTTGCGGTACTCGCGTGCCACGCTGATGATGCCGCCGGCATTCACCAGATAGTCGGGCAGGTAGAGGATGCCGCGCGCCTGCAGCGCGTCGCCATCGGCGGCGGTGGCCAGCTGGTTGTTGGCGGCGCCGGCGATCAGCTTGGCGCGGATCTGCGGCACGCTGCCCAGGTTCAGCACCGCGCCCAGGGCGCAGGGAGCCAGCACGTCGACATCGGCGGCCAGGATCTCGTGCACGCTGACGGCTTGTGCACCGAACAGCTCCTGTGCGCGCGCCACCTTGGCGGCGTCCACATCGGCCACCACCAGCTTGGCGCCGGCCTTGTGCAGGAACTCGGCCAGATGCCAGCCCACCGCGCCCAGGCCCTGCAGGGCGACGCGCACGCCGTCCAGCGAGGCGCGCTGCAGATGCAGTCGCACGCCGGCTTCGATCGAGACGAACACGCCCCAGGCCGTCTTGGGGCTGGGGTCGCCACCGAAGGCGCCGGCGCGCGGGATGCCGCTCACGTATTGCGTATGCGCCTGCATGCCCAGCATGTCGGCGGTGGTGGTGCCGACGTCTTCGGCGGTGATGTAGGCGCCGTCCAGCGACTGCACGGCACGGCCGAAGGCGGCGAACAGGGCGGCGCGGTCGAACTGGCCGGCCGGCTTGATGATCACGGCCTTGCCGCCGCCGAAGGGCAGGTCGGCCAGGGCGTTCTTCAGGCTCATGCCTTGCGAGAGGCGCAGCGCGTCGTTCAGCGCGGCGAGTTCGTTGTCATAGCTCCAGAAGCGGCAGCCGCCGAAGGCGGGGCCGCGGGCGGTGCTGTGCACGGCCAGGATGGCCTTCAGACCGGTCTTCTCATCGGCGGCCAGCAGCACGCGTTCGTGCGGGGCTTGATCGGGCAGGCCGAACAGCGAGCTGGGAAGGGAGGAGGGGGCTGCCTCGCTGAGGGCGCGGGCGAGATCGGACGAGCGGTCGAAAGGAGCGTTCATGGCGTTTGCACTTGTGATGCCGAAAAAAAGCACCCGCTGTGGCGGGTAAAAAAAGCACCCGGCTTGGCGGGTGCCTGCGTGCGGGCTTGTGGCCCGAGGTACGCAGTTTACGGCCTGCGCCGCGCCTTGTGGCATGGCCGGCTCAGCGCATCTGGCATGGCGTGATGCCTGCCACGCATCAGGGATCTATCAGGGATCTTGAAAGCCGCCGCGCCTGAGCGTCACCACCAGGGTGTCGCGATAGCCATGCTCGGCCACCGGTTGGATCGGCGTGGTCTCATGGATCACGCGCTCGTCGTCCAGCAGCAGCAGGGTCCAGGGCTCGCTCATGGTGAAACGCTGGCCGCGCGGGCCGCTGGCCTCGAACACGCGCGATTCGCCGCCCTTGATGCTAGCGCGGCCCACCAGGAACACCGCCACCAGGTCCACGCCATCGCGGTGCGCGCCCTCGGGCGTGGGCCGGCCGATGCCGTCGGTGGTGTCGATGCGGAACTGGTGCGCCTCGGCATACCAGGGCTGCGCGCCGCGCAGGCGGTCGGCCGCGGCGGCCAGGGCCAGCAGCAGCTTGGGCCAGATGGGCAGGGCGGTGGCGGCCTGCGCCATCGGCTCGAACCAGCGCTCGAGCCCGCCGTGCAGGGCGTTGTAGTCCAGCGGCTGCCAGTGGGCGCGGTGCGGCACCTGCTGCACCGGCTCGGCAGCGCGGCTGTCCAGCACAAAGCTGCCATGGCGGCGGAAGCGGTAGCGCCCGCCGTCGCGCAGGTACAGGTCGGGCGGCAGATCGTTCCAAAACGGCGCCAGCGCGGCCAGCTCGGCCTCCTCGCAGCCCAGCCAGTGGCGCAGGCTTTCGGGTGCCATCACGGCCGAACCCTGCTCGCGCAACTGCTGCTCGAACTGGGCGGCGCTGGAATAGGGCGGGCTGAAATGCTGCATGGCGGCGGTTCCTGGTTGAGAGGGGCGGCCGGGGTCAGGCCTTGCCTTGCTTGTCCAGCTCGGAGGTGAAGGCGTCGGCGTAGAACTCCTCGGCGGGCAGGCCGGCCTTGGCGACGAAGTCCGCCTGGGCCGACTCCACCATGATGGGCGCGCCGCAGGCATAGACCTGGTGGCCGCTGAGATCGGGCAGGTCGGCCAGCACGGCCTGGTGCACGAAGCCGGTGCGGCCGCTCCAGCCGTCCTCGGGCTTGGGTTCGGAGAGCACCGGCACATAGCGGAGCTGCGGCATGCTGGCGGCGGCCTGCAGGGCCCAGTCGTGCAGATAGAGGTCGGCCCTGCTGCGGCAGCCCCAGTACAGCGTGATCGGTCGGCTCAGGCCCAGGTGCTGCAGGCGCTCGATGATGGCCTTGATGGGCGCAAAGCCGGTGCCGCTGGCCAGCAGCACGATGGGCTTGTCGCTGTCCTCGCGCAGGAAGAAGCTGCCGAACGGCCCTTCCATGCGCAGGATGTCTTTTTCCTTCATCGCGCCGAACACATGGTCGGTGAACTTGCCGCCCGGCATGTGGCGCACATGCAGCTCGATCGAACCCGGCGTGCTGCTGGGCGCGTTGGCCATCGAATAGCTGCGGCGCGCGCCATCGCGCAGGATGAATTCCACATATTGGCCGGCATGGAACTGGAAGTTCTGGTTGGCCGGCAACTGCAGGCGCAGCAGCGCCACGTCGGGCGCGGGCTTGGCGATGCTGATGACGCGGCTGGGCAGCTTGAGCACCGCGAACTCGCCCGCGCCCGGCACGGTGCGCGCTTCCAGCACGCAATCGGTCTGCGGCGTGGCGCAGCAGGTCAGTACGAAGCCGGCGGCCTCCTCGGCCTCGGTGAGGGTCTTGGCCTGGTGCGCGCCGTGGATCACCCGGCCCTCCAGCAGGCGGCTCTTGCAGGAGCCGCAGGCGCCGTCCTTGCAGCCATAGGGCAGGCCCACGCCCTGGCGGATGGCCGCGCCGAGCAGGGTTTCATCGCGTTCGACCGAAAACTCGCGGCCGCTGGGCTGCACGGTGACCTGGAAATTCATGGTGTGGATGGCTGGGCTCAATAAAAACTCGGCCCGCGAGGTGCATCGCGGGCCGTGGCGACCGATAAACTCAGGCGCCATTTTGCCTGACGATCACCCATGCCCACTTTGCACGCGCGCCGGCCCCGCCTCCTCATCGTCGGCTGCGGCGACGTGGGTCTGCGCGTGCTGCGCGAGCTGCACGGGCGCCTGCCCGTGCTGGCGCTGAGCTCCAGCCCGGCGCGCGCCCAGGCGCTGCGCGCGGCCGGCGCCTTGCCCCTGCTGGGCAATCTGGACGACCCCGCCAGCCTGGCGCGCCTGGCCGGCCTGGCCGACTGGGTGCTGCACCTGGCGCCACCCGCCGCCCAGGGCGCGGAGGACCGGCGCACCCTCAATCTGCTGCGCGCGCTGGCGCGCTCGCCGCGCACCACGCGCCTGGTCTATGCCAGCACCACCGGCGTCTACGGCGATTGCGCGGGCGCGCGCTTCGATGAGACCCGCAGCCCCAGGCCCGCCACCGACCGCGCGCGGCGCCGCGTCGATGCCGAGCAGCGGCTGCGCTGGTTTGGCGCCAGCCTGGGCGTGCGCGTGAGCATCCTGCGCGTGCCCGGCATCTATGCCTGGGATCGTGAGGGCGGCCATCCGCGCGAGCGCCTGGCCAAGGGCGCGCCGGTGCTGCGGCGCGAGGACGATGTCTACACCAACCACATCCACGCTGACGATCTGGCGCGCGCCTGCCTGGCGGCGCTGGCGCGCGGCAAGCCGCAGCGCATCGTGCATGCCTGCGACGACAGCGAACTGCTGATGGGCGACTACTTCGACCTGGCGGCCGGGCTGTGTGGCCTGCCGCGGCCGCCGCGCATCAGCCGCGAGCAGGCGCGGGCGCAGATGTCGCCCATGCAGCTGAGTTTCATGGGCGAATCGCGCCGCCTCGACAACGGGCGGCTCAAGCGCGAGCTGCGCCTGCGGCTGCGCCACCCTGAGGTCGGCACCGGCCTGCTGGCCGGCGCGGCCTGATCGTCAGCGGCGGCGCGCGCCGCGCCAGTAGTTCATCATCAGCCAGGCGCCCAGCATGCCGCCCAGGTGGGCGAAGTGGGCGATGCCGCTGCTGCCCATCAGGCCGAGGAAGAGTTCCAGCCCGCCGAACAGCGCGACGAAGTACTTGGCCTTCATCGGGATGGGCGGGAACAGCGGCATGATGATGCGGTCCGGGAAGATCATGCCGAAGGACAGCAGCAGGCCGAACAGCGCACCCGACGCACCCACGGTGGGCGAGCGCGAGCCGATCAGCAGGGTGAAGATGAGCTGGGCCGCGGCGGCGGTGAGCGTGCTGGCGATCAGCAGGTGCGCATAGCGCTTGCTGCCCCAGACGCGCTCCAGCTCCGAGCCGAACATCCACAGGCCCAGCATGTTGAAGAACAGGTGCCAGACATCGCCATGCAGGAAGGCATAACTGAGTGGCTGCCAGGGCATGAACAGGCCCGTGCTCAGGGGCCATAGCGCGAAGTAGACCTCGAACTGCGGCGGCAGCAGCGTGAACAGGCAGAACAGGCCCACACAAGCCAGCATGAAGGCCTTGGTAACCGATGGAATAGGGGACATGAAGCTCGACTCTGTTGTGGTGCTCTGGCGCGGTGGCAACCGCGCTGAGGGCCAGAGTGTAGGGGCAGGAGATACCCCGGCAAGAACGTATGCATCATGTGTTTCTGGTGGTGCCCGGGGCCGGACTCGAACCGGCACACCTTGCGGCGGGGGATTTTGAGTCCCCTGCGTCTACCGATTTCGCCACCCGGGCCAGAAACCATGCATCGCTGCGTGAGCCGCGGATTATGCCATGCAAACTTTGGCGCCGGCTGAGACAATCCGCCCATGAGCGAAAAGACCTACCCCAGCCTTGAAGACGTCATCGGCAACACTCCCCTGGTGCGCTTGCAGCGCGTGCTGGGGTCAGATCTTGCCTCCCGCGGCAATGTGCTGCTGGCCAAGCTGGAGGGCAACAACCCGGCCGGTTCGGTGAAGGACCGCCCCGCCATCAGCATGATCCGGCGCGCCGAGGAGCGCGGCGAGATCAAGCCGGGCGACACCCTGATCGAGGCCACCTCCGGCAATACCGGCATCGCGCTGGCGATGGCCGCGGCGATGCGCGGCTACCGCATGCTGCTGATCATGCCCGAGGACCTCTCGATCGAGCGCGCCCAGACCATGAAGGCCTTCGGCGCCGAGCTGATCCTCACGCCGCGCTCGGGCGGCATGGAATATGCCCGCGACCTGGCCGAGCAGATGCAGCGCGACGGCAAGGGCCGCGTGCTGGACCAGTTCGGCAACGAGGACAACCCGCGCATCCATTACGAGACCACCGGCCCCGAGATCTGGCGCGACACCGGCGGCCAGATCACCCACTTCGTCAGCGCCATGGGCACCACCGGCACCATCACCGGCACCTCGCGCTTCCTGAAGGAGCAGAACGCCGGCATTCGCATCGTCGGTGCCCAGCCGGCAGAGGGCTCGCGCATCCCGGGCATTCGCAAATGGCCCGAGGCCTATATGCCGCGCATCTACAAGCCCGAGACGGTGGACGAACTGGTGCTGGTGAGCCAGTCCGACGCCGAGGAGATGGCGCGCCGGCTGGCGCGCGAGGAGGGCCTGTTTGCCGGCATCTCGGCCGCGGGCGCCTGCTGGGTGGCGCTGCAGCTGGCGCGCACGCTGGAGAACGCCACCATCGTCTTCATCGTCTGCGATCGCGGCGATCGCTACCTCTCCACCGGCGTGTTCCCCGCCTGAGCCGCGCGGTGAGCCAACTGCCCGCCTACCGCTTCTGCCCGCTCTGCGCCAGCGAGCTGCGCTGGCGCACCGAGTTGGAAGACGGCGGGCCCAAATCGCGGCTGCGCTGCAGCAGCTGCGACTTCACGCATTGGAACAACCCGACCCCGGTGCTGGCCGCGGTGGTGGAATGCGTGGACCGCGAGGGTCAGGTCTTGCTGGCGCGCAACGCGGCCTGGCCGGGGCGCCTCTTCGGCCTCATCACCGGCTTCATGGAGGCGGGCGAATCACCCGAGCAGGGGCTCAGGCGCGAGGTGATGGAGGAGACCGCGCTGCAGGTCGAGTCGCTGGACCTGATCGGCGTCTACGACTTCCAGCCCATGAACCAGGTGATCATTGCCTACCATGTGGCGGCGCGCGGCGAGATCCGCCTGTCGCCCGAGCTGGCCGAAGCCAAGCTGCTGGCGCCGCAGAAGCTCAAATGCTGGCCCGCCGGCACCGGCCAGGCGCTGGCGCAATGGTTGCGCTCGCGCGGCATCGAACCCCAGTGGTTCGAGCCGGGGCCGGCCTAGAATCCCTTGCAACCCGAGGACGAGACATGGACGTACACAAGGAACTGGACACGCGTGGCCTGAACTGCCCGCTGCCCATACTCAAGGCCAAGAAGGCCCTGGCGGAGATGGAGAGCGGTCAGTTGTTGAAGGTGTTTTCCACCGACCCGGGCTCGACGCGCGACTTCCAGGCCTTTGCGCGCCAGACCGGCAACGAGCTGGTCGAGCAGAGCAGCCAGGCCGACGAGTTCGTGCACGTGCTGCGGCGCCGCTAGAGCGGCGCCATACCCTCACAACCCTCAGATATCGAGGCTCTTCAGATAGGCGCGGAAGCCTGGACCCAGGTCGGGGTGGGCAAGCGCCAGTTCCACATTGGCCTGCAGGAAGCCTTCCTTGCTGCCGCAGTCGTAGCGCTTGCCGTCATAGCGGTAGGCGAACACCTTTTCGCGGCGCAGCAGGCCGGCGATGCCGTCGGTGAGCTGGATCTCGCCGCCCACGCCGCGCGGCTGGCTGGCGATCTCGTGGAACACCCCGGGCGTGAGGATGTAGCGGCCGGCGACGCCCAGGCGTGAGGGCGCCACCTCGGGCGCGGGCTTCTCGACGATGCGGCTCACGTCCATCAGCTTGTCGTTCACCGGCGTGCCGGCCACGATGCCATAGCGGCGCGTGTGCTCGGCCGGCACCTCCTGCACCGCCAGGATGGAGGCGCGCCATTCGGCGTACTGCTCCACCATCTGCTTGAGCACCGGAGGCTCTCCCACCATCAGGTCGTCGGCCAGCAGCACCGCGAAGGGCTCGTTGCCGACGAGTCGCTGACCGCACAACACCGCATGGCCCAAGCCCAGCGCCTGGGCCTGGCGCACATAGATGCACTCCATGTCGTCGGGCTTGACGCTGCGCACCACCTCGAGCAACTCCTTCTTACCCGCCTGTTCAAGGGCTACCTCGAGCTCGAAAGTCATGTCAAAGTGATCTTCGATGGGGCGCTTGTGGCGGCCCGTCACAAAAATCATTTCGCGTACGCCGGCGGCATAGGCTTCTTCCACCGCGTACTGAATGAGGGGCTTGTCCACCACGGGCAGCATTTCCTTGGGCTGGGCCTTGGTGGCCGGCAGGAAGCGCGTGCCAAGACCTGCAACAGGGAAGATCGCTTTCGTGACTTTCATATCCGTACACTCTCCGGTTTGCGTTGGCGCGCATTGTGGCATTGCCGCATGGCCGTGCCACGGATCCCGAACCCCCTAAATAGCGCATGAGCCTGCTGATCCTGGAGCCACTCGAGCTGGAAGTGATGCAATGGTTGTCCGAGCGGCATCCGGTGCATTACGCCCCCGAGCTCGCGCTGGAGCCGCAGGCCTTGAAGGGGCTGCTGCACCAGGCCCAGGGTCTGGTCTTGCCCCCCTCGGTGGCGCTGGACGCCAGCCTGATACGCATGGCGCCCAAGTTGCGCGTGGTGGGGCGCATGAGCGCCGGGGCCGAGAACATCGATCTCGAGGCCTGCCGGGCGGCGCGCGTGGAGGTGGTGCGCAGCCTCACCGCCACCGCGGCGGCCGAGGCCGAATTCGTGATCGGCGCCTTGCTGGCGCTGCTGCGCCGTGTGCCGGTGCAGTCCACCGACGGCATGTGGGTGGGGCGCGAGCTGGGCTGCGCCACCATCGGCCTGATCGGCATGACGCCGGCCTCGCGCATGCTGGCGCAGATCCTGCCGGTGTTCGGCACGCGCGTGCTGGGCTACGACCCCAGCCTGCACCAGAACGACCCGCTGTGGGCGCAATGGGGCATCGAGCCCCTGCCGCTCAAGGACCTGATGGAACAGTCCGACGGCGTGAGCGTGCAGCTGGCCTATTTCCAGCGCTACCGCGGTCTCATCGGCGAGCGCGTGCTGGGCTTCGCCAGGCCCTCGCAGGTGCTGGTGAGCCTGGGCCATTCGGCCCTGTTCGACGAGCAGGCGCTGGCCGAGGCCCTTCACAGCGGCCGCGTGCTGGCCGCCTGGTTCGACAGCGTCGAGCCCGGCCTGATGGAGCCGGGGCGGCCGCTCTACGGCGCGCCGGGCCTGCAGGTGACGCCGCGCGTGGCCAGCACCACGCGCGAGTCGCGCACGCGCGCCGCCTGGGGCATTGCGCGGCGCATCGACGAGCTGCTGATGATTCCGCCCGAACCCGCGGCGGAATTCCGCTCGACTACGCCAGCCCCGCTGCCTGATCCTGTAGCCGAGCAACGGTGGCGCTGACCCGCTTCAGCGGGACAGCAACTGATCGAGCTGCGCGCGCAAGCGCGTCACGGTATTGCTGAAGTCGGCCACGCGCTGACGCTCCTGCTCCACCACGGCGGCGGGCGCGCGCGCCACGAAGCTCTCGTTGGTCAGCTTGCCATGGGCCTTGCTGATCTCGCCCTGCAGGCGCGCGATTTCCTTGGCCAGGCGGGCCTGCTCGGCCGCCACGTCGATCTCCACCTTGAGCGCCAGGCGTGCCTCGCCATGCACCAGCACCGGCGAGCTGGCGCTGGCCTTGGCGAACTCGGCCTCGTCGGCGATCAGCTGCACATCGGCGAGCTTGGCCAGCGCCTTCAGCAGCAGCGCCGCTTCGGCGATGAAGCCGGTGTCGCCGCCCACCAGGAGCGGCACGCGCTCCGAGGGGCTGAGCGCCATCTCGCTGCGCAGGCTGCGGCAGGTGCCCACCAGCGCCTTGAGATTGGCCACCCAAGCCTCGGCCTTTGCGTCGATGCGCTCGGGCTGCGCCAGCGGGTAGGGCGCGTTGACGATGTAGTCGGTGTTCTTGCGTCCGGCCAGCGGAGCCACCGTCTGCCACAGCTCTTCGGTGATGAAGGGCGCGATCGGGTGCAGCAGGCGCAGCATGGTTTCCAGCGTGCGCACCAGGGTGCGGCGGGTGGCGCGCTGCTGCGCTTCGTCGCCGCTCTGGATCTGCACCTTGGCGATTTCCAGGTACCAGTCGCAGTACTCGTCCCACACAAAGGAGTAGATCGCGTTGGCGACGTTGTCCAGGCGGTAGTCGGCAAAGCCCTGGGCCACCGCCTGCTCGACGCGCTGCAGCTCGCTGGCGATCCAGCGGTCGGCCTGGCTGAAGCTCATATAGCCGGGCGGGCATTGGCCCTGCTCGTGCGCGAGGCCGCAATCCTGGCCCTCGGTGTTCATCAGCACGAACTTGGTGGCGTTCCAGAGCTTGTTGCAGAAGTTGCGATAGCCCTCGCAGCGCTTGCTGTCGAAGTTGATGTTGCGACCCAAGGACGCCAGCGAGGCGAAGGTGAAGCGCAGCGCATCGGCACCGAAGCCGGGAATGCCCTCGGGGAACTCCTTCTCGGTGGCCTTGCGCACCTTGGGTGCCGTCTCGGGGCGGCGCAGGCCGGTGGTGCGCTTGTCCAGCAGGGGGCCGAGCTCGATGCCGTCGATCAGGTCCACCGGGTCCAGCACATTGCCCTCGCTCTTGCTCATCTTCTGGCCCTGCGAGTCGCGCACCAGGCCATGGATGTAGACATGCTTGAACGGCACCTTGCCGGTGAAGTGCGTGGTCATCATGATCATCCGGGCGACCCAGAAGAAGATGATGTCGTAGCCGGTCACCAGCACCGAGGAGGGCAGGAAGAGATCCTGTTCCAGCGTCTGCTCGGGCCAGCCCAGCGTGGAGAAGGGCACCATGGCCGAGGAGTACCAGGTGTCCAGCACATCCTCATCGCGCGTCAGCGCGCCGCTATAGCCGGCCGCCGCGGCCTTGGCGCGCGCCTCCTCCTCGCTGCGCGCCACGAACAGCTCGCCACCCGTGCCGTACCAGGCCGGGATCTGGTGGCCCCACCAGAGCTGGCGCGAGATGCACCAGTCCTGGATGTTGTTCATCCAGTGGTTGTAGGTGTTGACCCATTGCTCGGGGTAGAACTTCACCGAGCCGTCGGCCACCACCTCGGTGGCGCGCTGGGCGATGCTCTTGCCATCCTTGCCCGGCTTGCTGACGGCCATGAACCACTGGTCGGTCAGCATCGGCTCGATCACCTGGCCGGTGCGCTCGCAGCGCGGCACCGTCAACTTGTGCTTCTTCACCTCGACCAGCAGGCCCAGGGCCTCCAGATCGGCGACGACCTTCTTGCGTGCGACAAAGCGGTCCAGGCCGCGGTAGGCCTCGGGCGCGTTGTCGTTGATGGTGGCGTCCAGCGTCAGCACGCAGATCATCGGCAGGCCATGGCGCTGGCCCACCGCGTAGTCGTTGGTGTCGTGGGCGGGCGTGACCTTGACCACGCCGGTGCCGAACTCGCGGTCCACATAGTCGTCGGCAATCACCGGGATCTCGCGCCCGGTGAGCGGCAGCGTCACCCGCTTGCCGATCAGCGCCTGGTAGCGCTCGTCCTCGGGGTGCACCATCACCGCCACGTCGCCCAGCATGGTCTCGGGGCGGGTGGTGGCAACCACGATCTCGCCCGCGCCATCGGCCATCGGGTAGCGGATATGCCAGAGGAAGCCGTCTTCCTCCTCGCTGCTGACCTCCAGATCGGAGACGGCGGACTTCAGCACCGGGTCCCAGCTCACCAGGCGCTTGCCGCGGTAGATCAGGCCGTCGTCGAAGAGCTGCACAAAGGTCTCGGTCACCACCTTGGAGAGCTTCTCGTCCATGGTGAAGTACTCGTGCTCCCAGGAGACCGAGTCGCCCATGCGGCGCATCTGGCGCGTGATGGTGTTGCCGGACTCCTGCTTCCACTCCCACACGCGCGCGACGAAGTTCTTGCGGCCCAGGTCGTGGCGGGTTTTCTCACCTTCTACGCCGCGCTCCTGCAGCTGGCGCTCCACCACGATCTGGGTGGCGATGCCGGCATGGTCGGTGCCTGGTACCCACAGGGTGTTGTGGCCCCGCATGCGGTGGTAGCGCGTCAACGAGTCCATGATGGTCTGGTTGAAGGCATGGCCCATGTGCAGGGTGCCGGTCACATTGGGCGGCGGCAGCTGGATGCAGAAGGACTCGCGCGCCTTGTCCAGGCTGGGCTTGTACAGACCCTTGGACTCCCACAGGGGGCCCCAATGGGCTTCCAGGGCGGCGGGTTCGAAGGACTTGGCGAGTTCGGTCATGGCAAGGTTCACTTCAATACAAAGGCAAAGGGGCGAACTCCCGGTCCGGGAGCCGCCCCTGGCGTGGAGACGAGGGATGCCCCGATTGTCCTACATGAACAGATGCTCCCCCGCGTTCTCCCCACCCAGGATCACGTAGTTCACCTTGCGCAGATCGCCGAGCTGCTTGCCGCCGGAGTAGGAGACCGAGCTCTGCACGTCCTCCTGCATCTCGCGCAAGGTGTCGGCCAGCTTGCCCTTCACCGGCTCGAGGATACGCTTGCCCTCGACATGCTTGTACTCGCCCTTGTTGAAGTCCGAAGCCGAGCCGTAGTATTCCTTGAAGAGCTTGCCGTCCACCTCGACGGTGGCGCCGGGCGATTCCTCGTGGCCGGCGAACAGCGAGCCCACCATTACCATGGCGGCGCCAAAGCGCACGCTCTTGGCGATGTCGCCATGGTGGCGGATGCCGCCGTCGGCGATGATGGGCTTGGTGGCCACGCGCGCGCACCACTTCAGCGCCGAGAGCTGCCAGCCACCGGTGCCGAAGCCGGTCTTCAGGCGCGTGATGCAGACCTTGCCCGGGCCGATGCCCACCTTGGTGGCGTCGGCGCCCCAGTTCTCCAGGTCGATCACGCCCTCGGGCGTGCCCACATTGCCGGCGATCACGAAGGCCTTGGGCAGCTTCTGCTTGATGTGCGCGATCATGCGCTGCACGCTGTCGGCATGGCCGTGGGCGATGTCGATGGTGATGTAATCGGCGCCCACGCCATCGGCGGCCAGGGCATCGATCACCGCGTAGTCGGCCGGCTTGACGCCCGAGCTGATCGAGACGAACAGGCCCTTGTCGCGCATGCTGCGCGCATAGGCCACGTTGTCGAGATCGAAGCGGTGCATCACGTAGAAGTAGCCGTTGGCGGCCAGGTATTCGGTGATGCTTTCATCCACCACTGTCTTCATATTGGCCGGCACCACCGGCAGCATGAAGCGGCGCGGGCCGAATTCGATCGAGGTGTCGCATTCGGCGCGGCTTTCCACGCGGCATTTGCGCGGCAGCAACAGGATGTTGTCGTAGTCAAAAATTTCCATGACGGAAGTCCAAGTTCGCAAGGTCGGGATGCGTTCGTGCAGTGCATGCCCTGGGCTGCGAGCGCTTGACTTGGAACCCGGCCGGCCCGCGAAGCCGTCCGAGGCAAGGGACGGTGCAGGCACAAAAAACCGGGCACCAATATTTGGGCCCGGTGCCCGATTCTACGCAGATTCCACCGCCATGCTGAACACCCTTAAGCGGTGCCTGCATAGCGGTCGCTACACTTCCGGCACCGCCCGCCCGACTGGTGGGCACCAGAATCCGAGATTCATATGCATGCAGTCGTCATCAGCGGCACCGGCATCTACACGCCGCCGCACACCATCAGCAACGCCGAGCTGGTGCAAGCCTTCAACCAGTACGTGGACCTGCAGAACGCCCAACATGCCGAGGCCATTGCGGCCGGCACGCATGAGGCGCTGACGCATTCCAGCGTCGAGTTCATTGAAAAGGCCTCCGGCATCAAGCAGCGCTACGTGATCGAGAAAGAGGGCGTGCTCGACCCCACCCGCATGTACCCGCGCTTTGCCGAGCGGGCCGACGATCAGCTCTCGCTGATGGCCGAGATCGCCGTGGTGGCAGCCCGGGACGCGCTGGCCGCGGCCGGCAAGCAGGCCAGCGAGGTGGACGCGATCTTCTGCGCCGCCGCCAATATGCAGCGCGCCTACCCGGCCATGGCGGTGGAGATCCAGCAGGCCCTGGGCGCCGGCGGCTACGGCTTCGACATGAACGTGGCCTGCTCCTCGGCCACCTTCGCGCTCGAGCAGGCCTATAACGCGGTGCGTTCGGGCGCCAGCAAATGCGTGCTGGTGGTGAACCCCGAGATCACCTCGGCCCACCTGGAGTGGAAGGACCGCGACTGCCACTTCATCTTCGGCGATGTGTGCACGGCGATCGTGGTCGAGCGTGCCGACACCGCCACCGCCGCCGAGCAATGGGAGGTGCTGGGCACCAAGCTGGCCACGCAGTTCTCCAACAACATCCGCAACAACTTCGGTTTCATGAACCGCAGCGAGGACAGCGACCCGCTGGCGCGCGACAAGACCTTCCGCCAGGAGGGCCGCAAGGTCTTCAAGGAGGTGGTGCCGATCGCCGCCGCCCATATCGAGGGCCATCTGAAGGCGCTGGACAAGCAGCCCACCGACGTGCGCCGGTTCTGGCTGCACCAGGCCAATCTGGGCATGAACCAGCTGGTCATCAAGCGCCTGGTCGGCGGTGAAGCCGGCTCCGACGTGGCGCCGCTGATCCTGGACGAGTTCGCCAACACCGCCTCGGCCGGCTCCATCATCGCCTTCCACCGCCACCGCGCCGACCTGGCCCCGGGCGATCTGGGCGTGATCTGCTCCTTCGGCGCCGGCTATTCGGTCGGCAGCGTGATCGTCAGGAAGCGATAGCTAGATCCCGGGGGCGGAGGCCGGCGGCGAACTGGCCGCCGCGTCCAGGCCGATGAAGCGGATGCCGGCCTCGCCGGCAAACTCCTCGAAGCTCCAGTCGCCACCCTCGGGTCGCACCAGGCCCTCGGTGGGCGGCGCGATCTCGGCCACCGGCACGCCCTTGAGCGCCACGCTCATGAAATCGATCCAGGCCGGCAGGGCCATGCCGCCACCGGTCTCACGATCGCCCAGGCTGCGCGGGTTGTCATAGCCGATCCACACCACCGCCGCGAGGCTCGGCTGGTAGCCGGCAAACCAGGCGTCCACCGCATCGTTGGTGGTGCCGGTCTTGCCATAGATGTCGGGCCGGCGCAGGCTGGCCTGGGCGCGCGCCGCGGTGCCGCTGCGCGCCACCTCCTGCAAGAGGCTGCTCATCACGAAGGCGTTGCGCTCGGGAATGGCGCGCTTGTCCTCGCTGATGGCGGGCGTCTCGGCCTCGAACAGCGGCACGCCCTTGGCATCGGTGATGCGCGTGATGATGAGGGGCTTGAGCGCATGGCCGCCGTTGGCAAACACCGCGTAGGCGCTGGCCATCTGCAGCGGCGTCACCGAGCCCGAGCCGAGCGCCAGCGTGAGGTTGTCGGGCTGCTTGTCCTGGTCCAGGCCGAAGCGGCCGGCCCAGGCCTTGGCGCGCTGCGGGCCCAGCTGTTCCAGCACCCGTATCGTCACCATGTTCTTGGAACGCGCCAGCGCCTGGCGCACCGTCATCGGGCCATCGAAAGTGCCGTCGTAGTTCTTGGGCTCCCAGTCGCCGGCCACGAAGGGCGCGTCGTTCACCAGGGTGGCGGGCGAGACGCCCAGCTCCAGCGCCGAGGAGTAGACGATGGGCTTGAAGCTTGAGCCCGGCTGGCGCCAGGCCTGGGTGACATGGTTGAACTGGTTGCGCGCGAAATCGAAGCCACCCACCAGCGCGTGCACGCGCCCGCTGCCGGGCTCCAGCGCCACCAGCGCGCCCTCGGCCTCGGGCGCCTGGGTGATCAGCCAGGCGCCTTGCGGCTCGGCCTTGCTGGGCGCGCCGCGCAGCACGCGGATGATGCTGCCGCTGCGGATGCGCAGCTCGCTCCTGGCCTTGTCGGACAGCGCGGCCTGCACCGAGCGCAGGCCTTCGCCCGTGATCACCAGATCCTCGCCGCTCTGCAGGCTGGCCAGCACTTTGGCGGGCGAGGCCCGGGTCACCACCGCGGCGCGCAACTCGTCCTGGTCGGGATGCTCGGCGAGCGCCTGGGTGATCGCGGCATCCTGCTCGGCGGCATCGCCGGGCAGGTCCACATGGCCCTCGGGGCCGCGGTAGGGCTTGCGGCGCTCGTACTCCATCAAGGTCTTGCGCAGCGCCTTGTAGGCGGCCTGCTGCTGCTCGGCCACCAGGGTGGTGTAGACCTTCAGGCCGCGGCTGTAGGCCTCGTCGCCATACTGCGCATGCACCACGGCGCGCGCCATCTCGGCCGCGTACTCGGCATGCAGGCGCGGGTCCTGGGCCGAGCGGATATGCAGCTTCTCGGCCTTGGCGGCGGCGTAGTCCTCGGGGCTGATCAGGCCGGTGTCGTGCATGCGCTCCAGCACGATCAGCTGGCGCCGCGTGGCGCGCTGGAAGTTGCTGATCGGGTTGGCGTAATAGGGGTTCTGCGGCAGGCCGGCCAGCATCGCGGTCTCGGCAATGCTCAGCTCCTTCAGGCTCTTGCCGAAGTAGGCCGCCGCCGCCGCTTCGAAGCCGTAGGCCCGCTGACCCAGATAGATCTGGTTCATATAGACCTCGAGGATCTGCTGCTTGCTCAGCTGGCTCTCGATCTTCAGCGCCAGCATCATCTCGACGAATTTGCGCGTGTAGAGCTTCTTCTTGGTGAGGTAGAGATCGCGCGCCAGCTGCTGCGTGATGGTGGAGGCGCCCTGGCTGCGCGAGCTGAACAGATTCGCCAGCGCGGCACGCGCGATGCCCGGGTAGTAGAGCCCGCCATGCTCGTAGAAACCGGTGTCCTCGATCGCCAGCAGGGCGTCCTGCATGCGCTTGGGAATGTCCTTGAGCGGCCGGTATTGGCGGCGCTCGGCGCCGAACTCGCCCATCAGCTGGCCATCCGCGGTGTAGACGCGCAGGGGCTGGCGCGGCTGGTAGTCGGTGAGGTTGTCGATCGAGGGCAGGTTGGGGTAGACCAGGGCAGCGGCCATCGCCAGCAGCAGCACCAGCAGCGCGGCCATGGCGGCCAGGATGATGAGCAGGCGTTGCCAGGCCAGGCCGGACTGGGACGCGGAGGTGTGGCTGAAGCGTGTGCGCATCAAGGCGGGTCAGACAAGCGGGGACGCGTGATTATCGCGACCCTTCGGTGAAGGCCTGCTGAAGCGGCGGGGCAGCGATCGGTTATCGTGCCGGCCATGCAAGCCCTGACCTTCTACTGGCACGATTACGAAACCTTCGGTCGCGTGCCGCGCCGCGACCGCCCCTCGCAGTTCGCCGGCATTCGCACCGACGCCGAACTCAAGGAGATCGGCGCGCCCCTGATGGTGTACTGCCGGCCCGCGCCCGACTACCTGCCCGAGCCCGAGGCCTGCCTGCTCACCGGCATCCTGCCGCAGACCTGCCTCGAACAGGGACTGGCCGAGCATGAGTTCGCCGCCGCCATCGAGGCCGAGCTGGCAAGGCCTGGCACCGTGGGCCTGGGCTACAACACCATACGCTTTGACGACGAGGTGACGCGCCATCTGTTCTGGCGCAACCTGATGGACCCCTATGCGCGCGAGTGGCAGAACGACTGCGGCCGCTGGGATCTGCTGGACGTGGTGCGCTGCGCCTACGCGCTGCGCCCCGAGGGCATTGAATGGCCCAGGCACGAGGACGGCCGCCCCTCCTTCAAGCTGGAGCATCTCAGCGCCGCCAATGGCCTTGCCCACGAGGCGGCGCACGACGCGCTCTCGGACGTGCGCGCCACCATCGCGCTGGCGCGCCTGCTCAGGAGCGCCCAGCCCAAGCTGTTCGAGTTCTGCCTCAGGCTGCGCAAGAAGGAGGCGGTGTGGGCCGAGATCGGCGTGGGCCGCCCCTTCCTGCACATCTCCGGCATGTATGGCGTGGAGCGCGGCTGCATGGCCCTGGTGTGGCCGCTGGCGCCGCACCCGAGCAACAAGAACGAGCTGATCGTCTGGGACCTGGCCAGCGATCCGGCCGAGCTGCTGACGCTCAACGCCGAGGCGATCCGCGCGCGCATGTTCGTCAAGCAGGAGGCGTTGGAGGAGGGCGTGACGCGCCTGCCCATCAAGACCATCCACGTCAACAAATCGCCCATCGTGATCGGCAATCTGAAGACGCTCAGTCCCGCCATGGCCGAGCGCTGGGGGCTGGACCTGGCGCAGGGCCTGCGGCATGCCGAGCTGCTGGCGCGCGAGGGCCAGCTGCTGGCCGGGCTCTGGGGCGAGGTGTTCCAGCGCCCCGCGGCGGCCGGGCCGGTGGACGTGGACGAGGATCTCTATGGCGGTTTTCTGAGCCCCGACGACCGGCGCCTGCTGAATCGCCTGCGCGGCCTCGATGCCGCGGCTCTGGCCGAGCGCGTGGCGCAGGGCAAGGCGGCGTTCCAGGACGCGCGCCTGGCCGAGCTGCTGTTCCGCTACCGCGCCCGCAACTTTCCCGCGTCGCTCAGCGATGCCGAGCAGGCGCAGTGGCAGGCGCATTGCGCCGCGCGCCTGCATGCCGGTGCGGGCGGGGCGCAGACGCTGGCGCAGTTCTTCGAGCGCATCGACGCGCTGGGCGAGAGCGCCGAGGACGAGCGCAGCGAGGCCATCCTCGGCGCGCTCTACGACTATGCCGAGCAGATCGCGCCGCCGCCGCCATGAACGCGGCGGTCTCCTAGAGCCAGTCCTTCCAGCGCAGGCGGATGCGCTCCAACTCGCCATTGCGTGCGATCACCTCCTGCCCCCGATCCATCAGCTCGCGCAGGGCCTGGTGCTGGGGGCGTGACTTGGCCATTGCGAAATGCAGGGGCATGCGTTCCAGGGCCGGCTCCATCCAAACGAATTGCGCGGCCGCGCCTTTCAACTCGGTATTGATGAGGTAGCGCGCCACGCCCTTGTCGATCAGCACCAGATCTACCCGGCCGGCCAGCAGCTTGCGCAGATTGGTGAGGTCATCGCGCGCCGGGTCGGCCTTCGCACCCAGCTGTACCGCCTGCTCGAAGGCCTTGGGGTTGGCATAGCCCTGCACGGTGCCGATGTGCAGACCGGCAAGGTCCGCGGGCAGCTGGTTCTTGGCCGCGTTGCGCTGCGTGGCCAGGCCGAAATAGCCGACCTGGTTGTCGATGCCCATGGGCTTGGCGAAATCCATGACGCGTTCGCGCTCGGGCTGGTACCAGGCGCCGATCACGCCGTCGTGCTGGCCCGCCTCCAGCTCGGTGAGGGCGCGCGCCCAGGGGCGGAACGCGACCTGCAGGCGCCAGCCCTGGCTGGCCAGGGCGGCACGCGCGATCGCCACCGCCACGCCTTGCTCGGGCAGTTTCTCGCCCATATAGGGCGCGAATTCGGTGGTGACCAGATGAAGCACCGGCGCATCGGCCGGCATGGCTTCCGGCTGCGCGCTGCCGGCCTTGCTATAAGCAGCGCAGGCCAGCATGGCCAGGCTGCATAGCCAACGGCGCCGGTGCCAGGTCTTGCCTGCGGCGCGCTTGCTTGTGGTGCTCGCGGTGATGCGCGGATTCATGCCTGCTTGCCCAACGTCGTTCTTGTCACCCCACACCCATCCGGAGGTCTTGCCGTGAATCGTAGCGATCAGTACATCGGATTGTGCCGCCTATTGATGCTCGCCCTGCTGGGGGGATCGGCCATGGCCGGCGAGGTGCCCGCAGGCGGCGCGGCGGATCTGCGTGCCCAGGTCTGGGCCGCGGAATGCGCGTTCGCGCGCAGCATGGCCGAGCGCGATCTGCCGGCCTTCGAGCGCCATCTCTCCGAGCAGGCGCTGTTCTTCGGCTCCAGCCAGGTGCACCGCGGCAAGCCGGCGGTGCTGGCGGCCTGGAAAGGTTTTTACGAGGGCGCGCAGGCGCCGTTCTCCTGGGCGCCCGATTCGGTCGAGGTGCTGGGCGACGGCACGCTGGCCCATTCCACCGGGCCGGTGCGCAATCCCCAGGGCGAGCTGGTGTCGCGCTTTGCCTCGGTGTGGCGGCAGGAGGCGCCGGGCCAATGGCGCATCGTGCTTGACAAGGGCGTGCCGCTCACGGCCGCCGAGCGCGAGCGCGCCAAGGAGGCGCCGGCCAAGCCGCTGTGCCCCTGAAATTTACCGGGCCGTGGCCGGGTAGCGCTGCTGGTATTTGTCGCGCAGTCGGGTCTGGCGGTCTTCCAGCGCCAGTTCGCGGCCGGCGATGAAGATGCGCTCGATGCGGGTGCCGGCCTCCAGCGGATCGCCATCGGCGACGAACAGATTGGCCAGCCGGCCCGGCTGCAGCGAGCCCAGCAAGGCCTCGGCGCCGAGGATTTGCGCGGGGTAGAGCGTGATGGCCTTGAGCGCTTCGGCGCGCGGCAGGCCATGGGCGACGGCGGTGGCGGCCTCGAAGGGCAGGCGGCGCTCGTTGGCCGCATCGCCCTCCGCGCCGCCGCGCGCGATGCAGTAGCGCAGCCCGGCCGCATGCAGGCGCGCGGCCAGGCGCAAGGGCGCGTCCGCCGCATCGTCGCGGCGCAGCGGCAGCCGGTGCACGCCGGCAATCACCACCGCGGCATCGGCCGCCTTGAGCGCGTCGGCCAGCAGCGGGGCGTCGTAGCCGCCCACGATCACCAGCTTCAGATGGTGGCGCTGGGCCAGGCCCAGGGCCCAGCGTATCTGCGCCGCCTCGTCGGCATGCACGAACACCGGCAGCTCGCCGCGCAGCGCCGGCAGCATCGCCTCCCAGCGCGTGTCCGGCGCCAGGCCGGGTTCGGCGCCGCGCGCCTTCAGATAGGCGGCGGCCTGCTCGAAGCTCTCCTCCAGGCTTTGCAGACGCTGGCGCGCCAGGCGCTTGACCTCGGCCAGCCTGGCCTCGTCCAGCATCGGCAGCAGCTGCGCATTGGCGCGCAGCGAGGGCGGGCGCAGATGCAGGCCCACGGCGGGGCGCAGTGCCATGTCCTCCCAGTTCCAGCCGTCCAGTTGCAGCAGGGCCGAGGTGCCCGAGATCAGGCCGGCCGGGCCGCTGCGCGGCACCGTCTGCGTGGCCAGCACGCCGTTGGCGCGCGTCACCGGGATCAGCTCGCTGTCGGCATTCACCGCCACCAGGGCGCGCGCGTTCGGGTTCAGGCTGCCGGCCTCGGCGGTGTCGACGGTGGCGCGCACCGCGGCCACCTCCACCAGGCCCAGGGCCGAATTGGCGGCGATGAAACCGGGGTAGACATGCTTGCCGGGGAGGGCCAGGCGCTCGGTGCCGGCGGGCAGCTTGAGGGTCTCGCCCTCGGCGGCCACCGCGCTGATGCGGCCCTGCTCCAGCAGCAGCTGGCCGCGCTCCAGCACCTCGCCGCTGATGGTGTGCAGGGTCGCGCCGCTGATCAGCAGCGGCCGGCTCTGCGGCGCGGGCGGCACATTGGGCGTGGCGTGCAAAGCGCCGCCGGCGAGCAGCGCCGCCAGCCAAATAGTCGTGATGCTGGCCCCGCGCTTCATGGTGCGTCCTCCGTGCATTCATGCCAGGCCCCGCCGGCCCAATAGCTGCCGCGCAGGCGCGTGGCCTGGTGAACCTCGTTCTGCAAGGCGAGCCAGTCCAGCAGCTCGCGCACCGGGCTGCCGCCAGCGGCCGTGGGGCGGCCTGCGGGTGCCGCCTGCAGCGCGGCCAGGCGCTCGGGCAGGGCCTTGGCCAGCAGGCGCTGGCGTTCGCGCTCGGCGGCCTGGCGCAACTCGGTATCGCGCGCCAGGCTGTAGCTGCGGCGGCCGTCGATCCAGGTCTGCTCGGCGCGGCTGTAGCCGGACAGCGGCGGGCCGCTCCAGATCACGAAGTCGGCGTCCTTGCCGGGTTCCAGCGAGCCGACGCGCTGCTCCACGCCCAGCTGGCGCGCCGGGTTGATGGTCACCAGCTTGAGCGCCTCGGACTCGGACAGGCCACCGTACTTGACCGCCTTGGCGGCCTCGGTGTTGAGGCGGCGCGCCAACTCGTCGCTGTCGGAGTTGAAGCTGGAGAGCACGCCGGCGCGCGTCATGATGACGCCGTTGTAGGGCACGGCGTCCTGCACCTCCATCTTGTAGGTCCACCAATCGCTGAAGGTGGAGGCGCCGGCGCCGATGCTGGCGATCTCGCTGGCCACCTTGTAGCCCTCCAGCACATGCTGGAAGGCCGCCACGCGCAGGCCGAATTCCCTGGCCAGGCGGGTGAACATCAGGATCTCGTCGGCGCGGTAGGCATGGATGTGGATGGCGCGCTTGCGCTCCAGCAGCTCCACCAGGGTCTCCAGCTGCAGGTCGCGGCGCGGCTCGGCGATCGCCTTGGGGTTGCCCTGCCAGCGCGCGCGCTCGCGCTGGTAATGGCGCGCGGTCTGGAAGGCGTCGCGCAGCAGCTGCTCCACGCCCATGCGGGTCTGCGGGTAGCGGCTGCTCGCGGCCTCCCAGCTCTGCTTGACGTTCTCGCCCAGCGCGAACTTGATGCCGGGCAGGGCGCCCTTGAACTTCAGCGCCTCGGCGTCCTGGCCCCAGCGCAGCTTGATCACCTGGCTCTGGCCGCCGATGGTGTTGGCCGAACCATGCAGCAGATTGGCGGTGGTGAGGCCGCCGGCCAGCTCGCGGTAGAGGTTGATGTCGGTGGCGTCCAGCACATCGCCCACCCGCACCTCGGCGGTGATGGAACTGCTGAACTCGTTGATGCCGCGCGCGATCGCGGTATGCGAATGCGCGTCGATCAGGCCCGGGCTGACATGCTTGCCGGCCAGCTCCAGCAGCTCGGCGCCGGCCGGGGCCTTGAGGTCCTGGCCGATGGCGCTGATCTTGCCGTCCTGCACCAGCAGGTCGTGGTTCTCCAGCTTGCCGGCGGGGCCGCTGGTCCAGAGCGTGGCATGGCGCAGCAGCAGGGCAGCGGGGCGTGGCGCCAGGGTTTCGGCCAGCGCGCCGGCCGGGTAGCCGGCCGAGGGCGGGGGCGGCAGGGCTTCCGCCTTGGGCGGGGCCGCCTCGCTGGCCTGGTGCGGCGCCACGCGCCGTGCCTCCCAGCTCAGCCGGCTGCCATCGGGCCGCAGCAGCTGGCCGCTGAGGCGCTCGCCATCGAGCTCGGCCACCAGCTGCTGCCATTGCGCGGGCTCGACCTGGCCGCAGGGCAGGCGCAGCAGCAGCTGGCGGCCCTGCTGGCGCAGCTCGCAGCGCGTGTCGCCCAGGCTCAGCTCGGGCTTGGCCGCGCTGCCGCCAATCTGCCAGCTCGCGTCGGCGAGCTGCCAGCGCCCGCGCAGATCGGGGCGCGCGGCGGCTTCCAGCGCATAGGGCTGGCCATCGACAAAACTCCACTCCGGCTCGGCCTGCTCGTCGCGGAACAGGTCGCCGCGGGCGACCAGCAGATTCGCCAGATGGCCCGGCTCCAGGCTGCCCAGCCGTGCGCTTTCGCCCACCAGCCGGGCCGGCACGGTGGTCAGCGCGGCCAGGGCCTGCTCGGGCGCCAGGCCGCGGCGCACCGCCTGGCGCAGGCGCGGCCAGAACTCGCGGCGCGGCTCCTTGAGCCCATGGGCCGAGAGTGCGAACTCCAGGCCCTGGGCCGCCAGATAGGCGGCATTGGAGGGTGCCTGCTCCCAATGCTGCAGGGTCTCCAGGCCCACGTCCAGCGCGGCATCGGGCTGCTCCAGCTCGGGCGCGGGCGGGAAGTTGAGCGGCAGCAGCAGCGGCGCGCCGAGCGCCTTGAGCTGGGCCGCGCGGCGGTATTCGTGGCCATTGCCCTGCAGCACCAGCCTGAAGCCGAACTCCTCGCGCAGGCGGCCGATGCGCGCATAGTCCTGCTCGTCGTCGGCGGCGAAGAACACCGGCTGGCGCCCGGCCACCGCGTCCTGCAGCGCCGCCAGGCCGGCATGGGCGGCGATGCGCTCAATGCCCTGGGGGCCGCCACGGGCGGCCTGCTGCGCCTGCCCGAACCAGCGCGCGTCCGACCAGGTCTGGCGCAGCAGCGCGATGCTGCCCATCAGCGAATTGGGATAGGCGCGCCCGCTGTCCACATCCAGGCCCAGATGCTGGGCCACGCGCTCGGCCAGCAGCAGGCGCTTGGCGTCGCCGCCATCACCCAGGTTCAGCAGCGCGCTCTGGCCGCGGAAGATGCCCACCGAGGGCGCGGCCAGCACGGTGGTGAAACCCAGCTCGCGCGCGGCCTTGAGCTCATCAGCCTTGAGTTCCAGCTGCGTGCCCACCTGCTGTTCGGCGCGCAGCATGGCGTTGGACGCCGCCAGGCCGCGGCCCGTCAGCGGTGGGATCGGCCGCGCGGCGGCCGGCGGCGCATCGGCGCCGGGGCCCCAGCGCGGGTTGGCGGGCGGCCGCTCGCGCAGGGCCGCGGGCACGCCCAGGCTGCTGGCCAGGTCGATGAAGCCGGCATAGACGGTGCGGCCGGGCAGGGCCCAGACGCGCGCACCCGCCGGCACCGGCAGCTGTGCGCCGACGGCCACGATCAGGCCGTCGCGCATCACCAGGGTGCCGCGTTCGATCACCTTGCCGGGCGCCAGCACCAGGCGCGCCTCGGTGATGGCGTGCCAGCGCGGGCTGTGGTCGTGCAGGCCTTCGACGCGCTCGACGCCGGGCTGGGCCGCTGCCGTCAGCACCAGCGCGCCGGCCGCCAGGGCGAAAACAGACCGCGGCGCGCGTGGCGCACCGCATCGATGGCTGGGCATGGCATCCTCCTTGGGCCCGGCTAGGGCGGGCTTTGCTGGCTGGCACTCTAGGGGCTGGGCAGCGGCCCGGCCATGCGGGATTGCGTGGGGCCGCCGCCGCGGCGTGCGAATGCTGAACCAGTCAAACAAGGTCTTGTTCGGGCTTTTCAGGCAGGCGCAAACGCGGTACACCCTCAAGCGTGGCCCGCTGCGTGTCGAAAAGTCCTGCTGACGCCGGCGCCGAGACCATGGCCAATACCATGGTCAACACCAAGGAGAACCGAATGCAAGCCACCACCCCCGCGGCCAGCGAGCCCGCAGCCGATGTGATCGCCGCCCGCATGCGCGCCCTGCTGGTGCGCGCGCCGATGGCGGTGGCCTTCGTCAGCGGGCCCGGCTTCGAGGTGGTGAGCGAACAGTTCAACCACCTGTTCGGCCATGGCGACGAGACCGATCTGTGCGGCCAGACCACGCGCAGCGTGCATGTCTCGGACACCGCCCATGCCGGCGTGCTGGAGCGCCAGGGCGCCGCCTTTGCGGCCGGCCGGCCGCTGGACGAGGAGATCGAATATGTGCGCCGCGACGGCTCGCGCTTCTGGGGCCGGCTGCAGGCCACGCCGGTGCACTGGGATGCGCCCGCCGGCGAGGCGCTCTGGATCGTCGAGGACGTGACCGCGGCGCGCCAGCTGCGCCTGCAACCCACCTGGACCGCCAAGCACGATGTGCTCACCGAGCTGGCGAATCGCCGCGAGTTCGAGCGCCGCCTGGCCGAACATGTGGGCAGCCGCCGGCACGAGCCGGTGTCGGTGCTGTGGGTGGATGTGGACCGTTTTACCGAGGTGGTGCACGGCATGGGCACCGAGGTGGCCGACCATTTCCTCTATGGCCTGGGCCAGATGCTGATCACCAAGGTGCGCGCCTCCGACCTGGTGGCGCGCCTGGAGAACGACCATTTCGCCGTGCTGCTGCCCGACTGCGACCAGCATTACGCCCAGATCGTGGCCGAGAAGATGCGCGCGTCGGTGGCCGGCTACCGCCTGCGCTGGGGCCTGCACCGCACGCGCGTGAAGGCCAGCCTGGGCGTGGTGCAGCTCCATCCCACGCTGGAAACCGTGGACGCGGTGCTGGGCGCGGGCTCGCTGGCCTGTGCCGAGGCCAAGGCGGCGGGCGGCGATTGCGTGCGCGTGTTCGTCTCCAATGGCGGCTTTGAGGAGCTGGCCGGTTGATGACCGCATGAATTGAGGGTTTTTTACCCTTCAGTTCTAAAGTCCGGCGGCGCGCTGCCGATATGCAGGGAAATCACCCGGCATATCGCCTGCAGTCTGGAGCGCCGCCATCATGTCCATCAGCCTTTCCACCGCCCTGTCCGGCATGTCCGCGGCCCAGGAGAGGCTGCGCGCGGCCGCCAGCAACATCGCCTCCTCGGGCACCGGCGATCTGCGCCGGCTGCAGGTGGAGGCCCAGACCGTCGAGGGCGGCGGCGTGAAGGCGCAGCTGCGCCAGGTGCCGGCCAGCGGCCAGGTGCCCGAGCAGGACCTCATCAACCAGCATGGCGCCACCTATGCCTTCGTGGCCAATCTGCGCGTGCTGCAGACCCAGGTGCGCGCCGAAGGCGCGCTGCTGGACATCCAGGCCTGATCAGGGCGCGGGGCCGGCCCCGCTCAGCTCATAGAGCGCCGAACCGTCGCCCAGCTCACGCACCAGGCGCACTGCCGGTGTGGCGGCCAGGCGGGCGATGCCGCCCAGCCCCGAGACGAATTGCAGCCGCACGCCCGGCACCGGCCGGATGCGCCAGTTGCCATCCGCGCTGGGGTTGACGCGCTTGGTGTCGGCCAGGTACTGGGCCAGCGCGGCGCGGTTCTCGTCGGGCGCGTCCACCACGATGCGTTCCGGGCCCAGGCCGGGGAAATGCCCGCCGCCGCTGGCGCGGTAGTTGTTGGTGACGACCAGGAATTCGGCCTCGTCATCGATCGGCGCGCCGCGGTAGCTCAGGCCCAGGATGCGATGCGACTGCGGCTGCACGAGCCGCCCCTCGAGGTCGTAGCGCGCCGGCTGGCTCACATCGATCTCGTAGGCGAGCCCGTCCAGGGTGTCGAAGTTGAAGCTCGGAAAGCGCGGCTCGATCAGGGCCTGCTCGGCCGGGCCCGCCGGATCGATCTGGCGGAACTGGCCCGCCGCCATCTCCAGCCATTCGCGCAGCTCGCGGCCCTTGAGCTTGAGCCCCTTGATGGTGTTGGGGTAGACATAGAGATCGGCCACATGCTTGATAGCCAGGGGGCCGGCCGGGATGTCGGTGTAGTGGCTCCAGCCCTGGCGCCCGCCGCTCTTGAAGGGCGCCGCGGCCGAGACCAGCGGCAGGCCCTCGTAGGCCGTGCCCTTCACCGCGCGCGCCATGTAGGCGAGCTGGGCCTGTGCCACCAGTTGCACCGAGGGGTCGTCGGCCACCTGGGCAAAGTAGCTGTGGATGGGCGCCTCGGTGCTGGCCACCTGCTGGCGCACATAGTCCAGCGTGCGCGCATGCTCGTCGGCGATCAGGCGCGCCGGTGCGGGGTCGGCCGTCACCAGGGCGCGGCGCGCCTGACGGTCGTAGATGGGGCGCAGGCTGGCCTGGCTCTCGAGCACGCGCCAGCGGCCGGCGCTCCTGCGCAGGGTCAGGTCGATCAGGCCCAGATGGTCGCCCCAGCGGCCCGGCATCACCGCGGGCAGGCCGTGCAGGCGCCCGGCCTTGGCATCGACGCCCGGCAGCCCCTCGAACTCGGGGCCGGGGAACTGCGCGTGGGCATGGCCCAGCAGCAGCAGGTCAAGACCTGGCACCTGGGCCAGCCTGACGGCGGCGTTCTCGGCCAGCGGTGCCGAGGCCTGGGCTTCGATGCCGGTGTGGGCGATGGCGATCACCAGGTCGGCGCCGGCGGCGCGCAGCCTGGGTACCAGCGCGCGCGCCGTCTCCACCATGTCGTGCGCCTGCACGCGGCCGCTCAGGTGCTGCTTGTCCCATTGCATGATCTGCGGCGGCACCAGGCCGAACACGGCAATCTTGAGCCGCTGCGGCCGGCCGGCTTCGTCCTTGAACTGGCGCTGCAGCATCACGCTGGGCGTGAAGGCAGGCCTGCCATTGCCGGCCAGCCGCACGTTCGCGTTCACATAGGGAAAGCGCGCGCCGGCCAGCGCCTGGCGCAGAAAGGGCAGGCCGTAGTTGAACTCGTGGTTGCCGATATTGGCGGCGTCCACCCCAAGCTCGTTCAGCACCTTGAACGCCGGGTGCCGCTCGCCCTGGGCGAGCGGCCGCACGCGCGCCACCAGATCGCCCAGCGGATTGCCCTGCAGCAGGTCGCCGTTGTCGAACAGCAGGCTGTTGGCCACCTCGGCGCGCGCCGCCTTGATCAGGGTGATGGTCTTGGCCAGGCCGTACTCGTCGGTGGCCTGGTCGCGGTAGTAGTCGTAGTTGAGCAGGCTCATATGCACATCCGTGGTCTCGAGGATGCGCAGCTTCAGGTCGGCGGCATGGGCGCTGGCCAGGCTCAGCAGCAAGGGCAGCGATGCAAACAACAGGCGGCGATTCAGCATGGGCGCATGGTAGCCGGCTAGGGTTAGCGAGACCGCGGCGGGGCCCGCAGATTGCGCTACGCTAGCCCTGCGCAAGTGCCGCGCTGGTGATCCCGGCGTGGCGCCTGCTGGGCAGCGCGAGCCTCATCAAGCCCGCCGCTGCATCCAACCATGACAAGCCGCGCAGCCACTACCCTGCGCAGGAGCGAGCCGCATGAGCTATGAGCCTTTGCGTTTGCATGTCCCCGAGCCCACCGGGCGTCCGGGCTGCCATACCGATTTTTCCTATTTGAAGCTTTCGCCCGCCGGCGCGGTGCTGCAGCCGCCCATCGACGTGGCGCCGGTGGAGATGGGTCCGCTGGCCTACAGCCTGGTGCGGGTGCTGGACGAGGAGGGCCGGGCGGTCGGCCCCTGGGCCCCCGAGCTCAGCGAGGCGCAACTGCTGCGCGGCCTGCGCACCATGCTGAAGACGCGCATCTTCGACGCCCGCATGCTGATCGCGCAGCGCCAGAAGAAGCTCAGCTTCTACATGCAGAGCCTGGGCGAGGAGGCGATCGGCAGCGCCCATGCGATGGCGCTGCACGACGGCGACATGTGCTTCCCCACCTACCGCCAGCAAAGCCTTTTGATCGCGCGCGACGACGTGCCCCTGGTGGACCTGATCTGCCAGCTGCTCTCCAACGAGCGCGACCCGCTGAAGGGCCGCCAGCTGCCGGTGATGTACTCGATCAAGCGCGCCGGCTTTTTCAGCATCAGCGGCAACCTCGCCACCCAGTTCATCCAGGCGGTGGGCTGGGCCATGGCCAGCGCCATCAAGGGCGATACCAAGATCGCCTCGGCCTGGATCGGCGACGGCGCCACCGCCGAGAGCGACTTCCACACCGCGCTGACCTTTGCGCATGTCTACCGCGCGCCGGTGATCCTGAATGTGGTGAACAACCAATGGGCGATCTCGACCTTCCAGGCGATTGCGGGCGGCGAGGGCACGACCTTCGCCGCGCGCGGCGTGGGCTGCGGCATCGCCTCGCTGCGCGTGGACGGCAACGACTTCCTGGCCGTCTACGCCGTCTCGCGCTGGGCCGCCGAGCGCGCGCGCCGCAACCTCGGGCCGACGCTGATCGAATGGGTGACCTACCGCGCCGGCCCGCACAGCACCTCGGACGACCCCAGCAAATACCGGCCCGCCGACGACTGGTCGCATTTCCCGCTGGGCGACCCGATTGCGCGCCTGAGGCAACACCTGACCCTCACCGGCATCTGGTCCGATGCCCAGCACGAGGCCCTGCAGGCCGAGCTGGAGGCCGAGGTGATCGCGGCGCAGAAGGAGGCCGAGCGCTATGGCAGCCTGGCCGACGGCCATATCCCGACGGCGGCCTCGATGTTCGAGGATGTCTACAAGGAGATGCCGCCGCACCTGAAGGATCAGCTGCGCCAGGTACACGAGCGAGGAGGCCGCGCATGAAACCCGAAGACCTGAGCCAGCTGCTCGGCGAGCAGCCCGTAACTGGTGCCACGAGCACCATGACCATGATCCAGGCGCTGCGCTCGGCCATGGACGTGATGCTGGCGCGCGACCCCGATGTGGTGATCTTCGGCCAGGACGTGGGCTATTTCGGTGGCGTGTTCCGCTGCACCGATGGCCTGCAGGCCAGGTACGGCAAGCACCGCGTCTTCGATGCGCCGATCTCCGAGGGCGGCATCGTCGGCGTGGCGGTGGGCATGGGCGCCTATGGCCTGCGGCCGGTGGCCGAGATCCAGTTCGCCGACTATTTCTACCCGGCCTCCGACCAGATCGTTTCCGAGGCGGCGCGCCTGCGCTACCGCTCGGCCGGCGACTTCACCGCGCCGCTCACCATACGCATGCCCTGCGGCGGCGGCATCTACGGTGGCCAGACACACAGCCAGAGCCCCGAGGCGCTGTTCACCCATGTCTGCGGCCTGCGCACCGTGATGCCCTCCAACCCCTATGACGCCAAGGGCCTGCTGATCGCGGCGATCGAATGCGACGACCCGGTGATCTTTCTGGAGCCCAAGCGCCTCTACAACGGGCCCTTCGACGGCCACCACGACCGCCCCTCCACGCCCTGGACCGACCATCCGCTGAGCCAGGTGCCCGAGGGCCATTACCGCGTGCCGCTGGAGAGCGCGTCGGTCTATCGCGCCGGCAGCCAGCTGAGCGTGATCACCTACGGCACCATGGTCTATGTGGCCGAGGCGGCGGCGCGCGAGACCGGCATCGATGCCGAGATCATCGACCTGCGCAGCATCTGGCCGCTGGACCTGCCGGCCATCGTCAACTCGGTGAAGAAGACCGGCCGCTGCCTGGTGCTGCACGAGGCCACGCGCACCAGCGGCTTCGGTGCCGAGCTGCTGGCGCTGGTGCAGGAGCATTGCTTCTACCACCTGGAGGCGCCGATCGAACGCGTGGCGGGTTGGGACACACCTTACCCCCATGCCCAGGAATGGGACTACTTTCCCGGCCCGGCCCGCGTGGCGGCCGCGATGCAACGCGCGATGGAGTCGTGATGAGCGTACATGTGATCAAGATGCCGGATATCGGCGAAGGCATCGTCGAGGTGGAACTGGTGGCCTGGCGCGTGCAGCCCGGCGAGCTGGTGAAGGAAGACCAGATCCTGGCCGATGTGATGACCGACAAGGCCACCGTGGAGATCCCGTCGCCGGTGCATGGCCGCGTGGCCGAGTTGGGCGCCGCGGCCGGCACGGTGATGCGGGTGGGCGCGGCGCTGATCAAGATTGATATGGAGGATGGGGCTGAAGCGCCGGCGCCGGTGGAACCGCCGGCCCAGGCAAGACCTGACCCCGCGCCGCGCGCAGCCGTGCCTGTGCCTGTGCGCTCGCCAGCGCCTGCGCCCGCACCCGTCGCGTCACACGATCGCCCGATCGCCTCGCCCTCGGTGCGCCGCCAGGCCTGGGAGCTGGGTGTGGACCTGAGCCAGGTGCGTGCCAGCGGCACCGCCGGGCGCATCATGCATGCCGATCTGGAAGCCTATGCGGCGGCCCATCCGCAGCGCAGTGCGCGTGTCTCAGCGCCAACGCCAGCAGCGGCGGCCGCAGCGCCGCGGCCGCCGGCCATCACCGGCAGCGATGCCGTCGAGGCCATCCCCATCATCGGCCTGCGCCGCAAGATCGCGCAGAAGATGCAGGAGGCCAAGCGCCGCATCCCGCATTTCAGCTATGTGGAGGAGGTGGACGTCACCGAGCTGGAGGCGCTGCGCCAGACGCTCAACCAGCAGCATGGCGCCACGCGCGGCAAGCTCACCCTGCTGCCGCTGCTGGCGCGCGCCATCTGCCGCGCGCTGCGCCAGCATCCGCAGCTCAATGCCAGGCTGGACGACGAGGCCGGCGTGCTGACGCGTTTCGATGCGGTGCATCTGGGCATTGCCACCCAGACCCCGGCCGGCCTGATGGTGCCGGTGCTGCGCCATGCCGAGGCGCTGGACCCCTGGCGCTGCGCCGCCGAGATCCGCCGCCTCGCCGAGGTGGCGCGCAACGGCCGCGCCACGCGCGACGAGCTCAGCGGCTCCACCATCACCCTCAGCAGCCTGGGCGCGCTGGGTGGCATCGTCAGCACTCCGGTGATCAACCATCCCGAGGTGGCCATCGTCGGCGTGAATCGCATCGTCGAGCGGCCGATGCTGCGCGGCGGCCTGGTGGTGGGGCGGCAGATGATGAATCTCTCGTCCTCCTTCGATCACCGCGTGGTCGATGGCCAGGTGGCGGCGGAGTTCATCCAGGCCATCCGGGGCATGCTGGAAAGTCCGGCCCTGTTGTTCGTGGATTGATCTGGCTCAAAGGAGTGCGAGGCGGGCGCTTGCGCTGAGCAGGCGGGGGCGATGGGCTGGAGACAATCCCGCGATGTCACTCAAAGCCCCCGAACTCCTGCTCCCTGCCGGCTCGCTCGCCAAGATGCGCGCCGCCTATGACTTTGGCGCCGATGCCGTCTATGCCGGCCAGCCGCGCTATTCGCTGCGCGCCCGCAACAACGAATTCCGCCTCGAACAGCTGGCCGAGGGCATCGCCGAGGCGCATGCGCGTGGCAAGAAGTTCTTCGTCACCAGCAATCTGATCGCCCACAACGACAAGGTGCGCACCTATCTGCGCGACATCGAACCGGTGATCGCGCTCAAGCCCGACGCGCTCATCATGGCCGACGCCGGCCTGATCATGCAGGTACGCGAACGCTGGCCCGAGACGCCCATCCACCTCTCGGTGCAGGCCAACACCACCAACTGGGCGGCGGTGAAGTTCTGGCAGAAGATGGGTGTGGCGCGGGTGATCCTCTCGCGCGAACTCAGCCTGGAAGAGATCGAGGGCATACGCCAGGAATGCCCGGACATGGAGATCGAGGTGTTCGTGCATGGCGCGCTGTGCATCGCCTACTCGGGCCGCTGCCTGCTCTCGGGCTATTTCAACCGACGCGATTCCAACCAGGGCACCTGCACCAATGCCTGCCGCTGGTGCTATGACACGCACGAGGCCGGCGCCTGTGGCGACACCGGCGAGGCCGTGCCGATCGCGCCGCCGGCCCGTGCCGAGCGCCACCCCGCCGCCGAGCAGCTCTACCTGATCGAGGAGCAGGGCCGGCCCGGCGAGCTCATGCCCATCATGGAAGATGAGCATGGCACCTACATCATGAACAGCAAGGACCTGCGCGCGGTGGAGCATGTGGAGCGGCTGGCGCGCATCGGCGTCGATTCGCTCAAGATCGAGGGCCGCACCAAGAGCCTCTACTACGTGGCCCGCACCGCCCAGGTCTACCGGCGCGCCATCGACGACGCGGTGGCCGGGCGGGCCTTCAATCCCGAGCTGATGCTGGAGCTGGAGGGCCTGGCCAACCGCGGCTATACCAGCGGCTTCCTGGAGCGCCGCCCCAACCAGGATTACCAGAACTACCTCAGCGGCAGCTCGCAGTTGCAGCGCAGCCATTTCGTGGCCGAGGTGCGCGGCGTGCGTGCGGACGGCTGGGTCGAGGTGGAGACCAAGAACCGCTTCGAGGTGGGCGACGAGCTGGAGCTGATCCACCCGGGCGGCAACCGGCGCCTGCGCCTCACCCAGATGCAGGACGCCGAGGGCCGCGCCATCCAGGTGGCGCCCGGCAGCCCCTTGCGCGTCTGGCTGCCGCTGGGCCAGCCGGCCGAGGGTGGCCTGCTGGCGCGCCTGCTCTAGCGCTGTAGCAACAACAGCGGCAAGTGCCGAACAGAATTTGGCGCTGCCGCGCCCCGAGCTTGGCCGCCTGTGGCAGGCTTGGGATACTTGGCCGACAAGCCGGCAAAACCGGCACAGGCAACGGGCTGACTAGGCCCAAGGAGACAAGTTGATGAATGACGCCACCGAGACCGCGCACCACGAACGCATGGAGGCCGTGCTGGCCATGGCCTGCGAGCGCCTGCCCGCCGATCAGCACGCCATGCTGGAGAATTTCGCGCGCGGCTGCTTCCGCCAGTTCGATGCTGAAGACTGGGCCGAGCGCCGCAACGAGGACCTCTGCGGCGCCTTGCTCTCGCACTGGCAGTTCGGCGCCGCGCGCGCGGCCGGGCGGCCCAAGGTGCGGGTGTTCAGCCCCACCATGGCCGAGCATGGCTGGAGTTCGCGCCATTCGGTGATCGAGATCGTCAACGACGACATGCCGTTTCTGGTCGATTCCGCCTCGGCCGAGATCAACCGCCAGGGCCTGACCCTGCACCTGATCGTCCATCCGATCTTTGCGGTGCAGCGCGCCGCCGATGGCGCGCTGACGGCGCTGCAGGCGCGCGCCCAGGCGCCGCAGGACGGGCGCGAATCGTGGATGTATATCGAGGTCGACCGCCTGGTCGATCCGCAGCAGCGCGCCGAACTGGCTGCCGGCATCGAGCGCGTGCTGGCCGATGTGCGCGCCACGGTGGAGGACTGGCAGCCCATGCTGGCACGCCTGCGCGCGGCCGCCGCCGAGCTGGCCCCGCTCGAGCAGGTGCTGCCCAACGCCCAGGTGGCGGAGAGCCGCGCCTTCCTGGAATGGCTGGCCGACGAACACCTGACCCTGCTGGGCTATCGCCAGCATGAGCTGGTGGAGCAGCAGGGCGCCGATGCGCTGCGCCTGGTGCCCGGCAGCGGCCTGGGCGTGCTGCGCGAGAGCGAGGCCGAGCAGCGCAGCGGCAGCATCACGGTGCTGCCCGCGAATGCGCGCGCGCTGGCGCGTGCGAGCACGCCGCCGCTGGTGGTCACCAAGGCCAACACCCGCTCCACCGTGCACCGGCCCGGCTATACCGACTACATCGGCGTGAAGCGCTACGACGCGCAGGGCCGGGTGGTGGGCGAGCACCGCTTCCTGGGCCTCTTCACCTCCACCGCCTACAGCGCGCGCGTGTCCGAGACGCCGTTGCTGCGCGACAAGGTGGGCGCGATCGCCGAGCGCGCCGGCCTGCCGCCGGGCGGCCATCTGGCCAAGGCCCTGCACCACATCCTCGAAACCTATCCGCGCGACGAGCTGTTCCAGATCGCCGACGACGAGCTCTACGAAACCGCGCTGGGCATCCTCTCGCTGGGCGAACGCCAGCGCCTGCGCCTGTTTCTGCGCCGCGATCCCTTCGACCGTTTCGTCTCCTGCCTGGTCTATGTGCCGCGCGAGGCCTATGCGACCGATCTGCGCATCAAGTTCCAGGCCATCCTGATGGAGGCGTTTGCGGGCGTCAACGCCGACTTCAATGTGCTGCTCAGCGACACCGTGCTGGCGCGCATCCACTTCTATGTGCGCACCACGCCGGGCCAGGTGCCGGCGGTCGACCAGCGCGAGCTGGAGCTGCGCCTGGCCGAGGCCGCGCGCCGCTGGGGCGACCAGCTGCGCGATGCCCTCATCGAGGCCGAGGGCGACGCGCGCGGCATCGCGCTGTTCAAGCAATGGAGCGGCGCCTTCCCGCCCGAGTACCGCGAGCGCGTGAGCGCGCGTGCGGCCGTGCCGGACGTGCGCAAGATGGCCGCGCTGACGCCCGAGGCGCCGCTGGCCCTGGCCTTCTACCGGCCGTTGGGTGCGGCCGCCAACGCCCTGGGCTTCAAGGTCTACCGCCTGGGCGAGGCCATCGTGCTGTCCGACAGCCTGCCGATGCTGGAGCATATGGGCGTGCGCGTGCTGGGCGAGCAGAACTACCGAATCAACGAAAAGGGCGGGGCCATCTCGCTGCACGACTTCGAGCTGCAGGCCCAGCTCAACGAGGAGTTCGAGCCTGAGCTGCTGGCCAGCCTGTTCGAGGACTGCTTTGCGCGCGTGTTCCGCGGCGAGGTGGAGAACGACGACTTCAACCGCCTGGTGCTGCGTGGCGCGCTGGCGGCCGACGAGATCGTGGTGCTGCGCGCCTATGCCAAGTACCTCAAGCAGATCGGCTTTGCGCTCTCGCAGGGCGCCATCGAGGCCACGCTGGGCGCGCACCCGCATCTGGCGCGCATGCTGGTGGCGCTGTTCAAGCTGCGCTTCGATCCCGCCACGGCCGATGAGCAGGGCGCGCAATCGCAGGTGAATGCGATCGAGCAGGCGCTGGACCGCGTCAGCAACCTCTCCGAGGACCGCGTGCTGCGCCAGCTGCTGGCGCTGATGAAGGCCACCCTGCGCACCAACTTCTGGCGCACCGGCACGGGCCACAGCGGTGCCGCCGGGCCGCGCCGCAGCTTCTTGAGCTTCAAGCTCGAGTCGGCCAAGGTGCCGGGCCTGCCCGAGCCCAAGCCGCTGTACGAGATCTTCGTCTACTCGCCGCGCTTCGAGGGCATCCACCTGCGCGGCGGCAAGGTGGCGCGCGGCGGCCTGCGCTGGTCGGACCGACCGGAAGACTTCCGCACCGAAGTGCTGGGCCTGGTGAAGGCGCAGATGGTGAAGAACACGGTGATCGTGCCGGTGGGCTCCAAGGGTGGCTTCGTGCTGAAGAAGGCGCCGCCGGCGAGCGAGCGCGACGCCTACCTCAAAGAGGGCGTGGCCTGCTACCAGGACTATCTGCGCGGCCTGCTGGACCTCACCGACAACCTGGCCGGCACGGCCCTGGTGCCGCCGCCCCAGGTGCGGCGCCTGGACGGCGACGATCCCTATCTGGTGGTGGCGGCCGACAAGGGCACGGCCACCTTCAGCGATTACGCCAACGCGGTGAGCAAGGAATACGGCCATTGGCTGGGCGATGCCTTTGCCTCGGGCGGCAGCGTCGGCTACGACCACAAGGCCATGGGCATCACCGCACGTGGCGCCTGGGAGAGCGTGAAGCGCTGCTTCCGCGAGCGCGGCCAGGACATCCAGAGCAGCGACTTCACGGTCGTCGGCGTGGGCGATATGTCGGGCGATGTGTTCGGCAACGGCATGCTGCTGTCGCGCCATATCCGGCTGCTGGCGGCCTTTGACCATCGCCATGTCTTCATCGATCCGAGCCCCGATGCGGCGCGCTCCTTTGCCGAGCGCGAGCGCCTCTTCAAGCTGCCGCGTTCCTCCTGGGCCGATTACGACACCGCGCTGATCTCGGCCGGCGGCGGGGTCTGGTCGCGTTCCGAGAAATCCATCCCGATCTCGCCGCAGGCGCGTGCGGCGCTGGGCATCGACGCCGAACGCCTAGCGCCCAACGAACTGCTCAGCGCCATCCTGCGGGCGCCGGTGGACCTGCTCTACAACGGCGGCATCGGCACCTATGTGAAGGCCAGCAGCGAGAGCCATGCCGAGGTGGGCGACCGCGCCAATGACGCGCTGCGCATCAATGGTTGCGAGCTGCGCTGCAAGGTGGTGGGCGAGGGCGGCAATCTGGGCTTCACCCAGCGCGGCCGCATCGAGGCCGCCAGCCATGGCGTGGCGCTCAACACCGATGCGATCGACAACTCGGCCGGCGTCGACACCTCCGACCACGAGGTCAACATCAAGATCCTCTTGGGCCTCGCGAGCGCCGACGGCGAGATCACCGAGAAGCAGCGCAACAGCGTGCTGGCCGAGATGACCGACGAGGTGGCCGCGCTGGTGCTGCGCGACAACTACTTCCAGACCCAGGCGCTCTCGGTCACCGGCCGCCTGGGCGTGGCCCTGCTGGACGAGGAGGCGCGCTTCATCCGCTTCCTGGAGAAGGCCGGGCGTCTGAACCGCGCCATCGAGTTCCTGCCCAGCGACGAGGAGATCGTCGAGCGCAAGGCGCGCGGCGTGGGCCTCACCACGCCGGAGCGCGCGGTGCTGCTGGCCTATTGCAAGATGTGGCTGTTCGACGAGATCGTGGCCTCCGAGCTGCCCGAGGACGCCTGGATCAGCACCGCGCTGTACCGCTACTTCCCGGCCCAGCTGCGCGAGCGCTTTGGCGCCCATATTGCGCGCCATCCGCTCAAGCGCGAGATCATCGCCACCCATGTGCTCAACAGCATGGTGAACCGCGTCGGCTCGACCTTTGTGCACCGCCTGGCCGACGCCACCGGCATGCGCCCCGCCCAGGTGGTGCGCGCCTACCTGGCCACGCGCGAGGTGATGGGCCATGTGGAGCTGTGGCAGCAGGTCGAGGCGCTGGACAACCGCGTCGCCGACGCGGTGCAGTCCGAGCTGCTGATCGAGGAGGGCCGCCTGACCGCGCGCGCCACCGCCTGGTTCCTGCGCTCGCGCCGGCTGGCCGAGCCGCTGGAGCAGACCATCGCGCGCTTCACGCCGGCGGTGCAGGCCCTGCGCACGCAGCTGGCCGCGCAGGCCGAGGCCTCGCCCCTGGCCCAGGCCTGGGTGGCGGCCGGCGTGCCGGCGGCGCTGGCGCAGCGCGTGGCCAGTGCCGAGGGGCTGTATGCCGCGCTCGACATCGCCGAGCTGGCCGATGCCCTGCAACGCGATGTGGCGGAGGTGGCCGAGGTGCATGCCGAGGTGGAGCGCCGCTTGGGCCTGGCGCGGCTGCGCCAGCAGATCGAGGCCCTGCCGGCCGGCAGCTACTGGCAGGCCCTGGCCAAGGCCGCGCTGGGCGACGATCTCTGGGGCCTGCGGCGCGATATTGCGCAGCAGGTCTTGATGGGTGGCGCGGGCGGTGCGGACGGTGCGGGTGCCCGCCTGGCGGCCTGGGAGCAGGACAAGGCCGCGGCGCTGGAACGTTCGCAACGCCTCTTGGCTGAGCTGGCCGAGGCCAAGGGCGCCGACCTGGCGATGCTCTCGGTGGCGCTGCGCGAGTTGCGCAATGTGTAGCTGAGCGCCGCGGGCTCGCCGCGCAGGTGCCGATCAAGCGGTGTCGGCGTGGTGCTGCCAGCGCCGCCGGCCGGCGCGCTTGGCTTGGTAGAGCGCGGCATCGGCCTGCCCCAGCAAATGCTCGGGGCTGCTCAGTGGCGTGGCCACCAGGGTGGCGCAGCCCAGGCTGATGCTTACCAGCGGGCCGGCCAGCGACTGCGCATGCGGCATGGCCAGCAGTTCGGTGGCGTCCAGGCAGGCCTGCGCCAGGCGCGCCGCGGCCGGCGCGTCGGTGTCGGGCAGCAGCAGTGCGAATTCCTCGCCGCCATAGCGCGCCACCAGGTCGCCGCCGCGGCCCGCCACCTCGCTGAGCACCGACGCCACGGCGCGGATGCAGCGGTCGCCCTCGAGGTGGCCATAGCAATCGTTGTATTGCTTGAAGTGGTCGATGTCGACCATCAGCAGCGACAGCGGCGAGCCCTGGCGCTGGCTGCGTCGCCACTCCAACGCCAGGCGCTCGTCGAAGGCGCGGCGGTTGGCGATGCCGGTGAGCCCATCCTTCATGCTCATCTGGCGCAGCTCCTCGGTGCGCTGCGCCACCTTGTGCTCCAGGCTCTCGTACAGCCTGGCATTCACCAGCGAGATCGCGGCCTGGCTGCTGAGCAGCTCCAGAGTCTGCAGATGCTGGGTGGTGAAGGCGTTCTCGAGCTGGTTGTTTTCCAGATAGACCAGGGCCACCGGCTTGCCCTGGCTGAGCACCGGCAGGCACACCAGGGACTTGATCTGGCGCCGCTGCAGGCAGGCGCTGTGGGAGAAGCGTTCGTCCTCGGCGGGGCGGTTCAGCACCAGGGTGCGGCGCGTCAGCCTGACGTATTCGATCAGGCCCGCGGGCAGCATCTGCTGGCCGGCCTCGCCCAGCTCTTCCAGGGGCATGCACAGGCGCTGCATGTCACCTTGCTGCTCGGGCGCCATCGCCCCCATCACCTCGACCACCAGGCTTTCGTCCTCGTCGAGCACGATGGCGCCGAACTCGGCACCGGCATGCTCCAGCAGCACGCCCAGCATCTGCGGCAACAAGGTGTCGAGATGGATTTCCTGTGCCAGCAGCTGGTTGGCCTTGAGCAGGGAATGCAGGTCCAGGCTTGCGCCCGGCTCCAGCGAGTCGCGGTAGCTGCTGCCGCTACTGCGACTGCGGCCCGCCGAGCCGCCAGAGCCGCCAGAGCCGCCTGAAGGGCGCGGCTGGCCGAAGCTGATATGCGGCCAGCGCGCTTCCAGCTGCAGGCACTTCACCAGCGCGCCCCAGCGGCGGTAGTGGTAATGCGCCTCGCGGATGAAGTTGCTGCTCAGCTGCCTTTGCTGTTGCGCGGCCCAGAACTCGGCATAGAGCTCGTTGGCCAGGGCTTCGCAGGCGGTGAAGCCGGCCGCGGCCGCGGCGTCGATGGCCTGGGCATAGAAGTCCATGGCGGCGCGGTCCTCGCCGCGCACGCGCGCCAGCTCGGCGGCGATCAGCGCCTGCTTGTGGTGGAAGTTGGCGGCGCAGCCCTCGGCCCAGCCGGCGAAACGCGCCAGTTGCTGCTCGGCGGCCAGCACGGCCTCGGCCTGCTGCGCGGCGTCCACAAAGCCCGGGCGCAGCTGGCCCAGGGCGGTGTAGAAGCAGGCCTCCACCATCGAGGGGCTGTCGGGCAGGCACATGCCTATCACCGCCTGGCGTGCCACGCAGGCCTGCCACTGCGCCCGGTCGCCCATCAGATAGGCGTGGCGCAGCATGGCGGCGCTGTAGAGCGCCAGCGGAATCGAGGGCGCCGCATCGGCGAACAGGGTGCTGCTGGCGCTGTCCTCGGTGTCGAAGCTGAGGGCGCCGAGGGTTTTGCCGCGCAAGGCCTGCAGGGGTTGCAGCACGCCGTGGCGCAGCATCAGCTCGGTATTGGGCTGGCGGGTCTTTTGCAGAAAGCGCAGGCCTTGCTGGCAACGCGCTTCCAGCTGCGCCAACTCCTCGCCCAGGGCGAAGCGGTTGACCGCGCCCAGCAGCGCGCAATAGCCGGCAGCGAGCGGGTTCACCCCGCCCTGGCCCAGCTCCAGGCCCAGCTCCACCTGGGCGATGGCCTCGGCCAGGGGCTCGCCCCAATGCTGGTAGAAGGCCGAGAAATACTGGTAGACGGTGATGCGGTAATAGGGGCCGCCGCGTTGCTCGGCCAGCCGCATGGCCAGCCGCCCCAGCGCATGGCACTGGGTATAGGGCCGGTGCATCACCGACATGGCGGTGAGGTAGGCCACATAGGCGATGCAGCTGAGGTCGCCCTGCCCATGGGCGAGCGTGGTCTGCACCATGCGGCAGGCGTCCAGCACGAAGGCAGCGAAGCGCCCGGTCTGGTAGCTGGCGTAGGAGAGCGCGTAATAGACGCGCATTTCCATCAGGCGCTCGGGCGCCTGCATCTCGGCCGCCTGCAGCAGGGCGGATGGGCCGAGGCGCTGGAGCAGCGCCTCGGTGCGCTCGAACTCGGCGGGGAACAGCGCCTGCGCCTCTTCCTCGCTGGCCGGGAAGGGCTGGCCCAGCAGGGCCATGGCCTGCAGCAGCACCGGGAAGGCGTCGGCAAAGCGACCCTGGATATGGTATTGGTCGGCCTGCACCAGGCAGATGCTGACCCGGCCCAGCCGCAGCGGGCAGGCCGCCATCACCTCGGGGTAGAGCCGCTCGGCGGCATCGAAATGGCCGGCCAGGTACTCGGCCTCGGCCAGCGCGGTGAACAGCGCCAGGGTCTCGTCGGGTGCGTGCTGCCAGGCCTGCTCGGGCAGCAGCGCGCGCGCCTGGCGCAGCAGGGCCACGGCCGCGCCATGGGCCGAGGCGTTCTTGGCGCGCAGGCCCGCCTGCACGTTCAGGCGCAGCAACAGCGCGCGCTCGTCGGCGGCGCTGATCAGCGCCAGCGCCTGGTTGAGACAGTCGACGATGTTGAAGAGCCGCTCGTCCAGCAGCGCGCCCGGGCTGCAGGCCAGCAGCTGGCGCCCGCAATGCAGCAGCATGGCCTGGCGCTCGGGCTCGGGCGTGAGCTCATGCGCGGCCTGCTGCACGCGGTCGTGCAGGAAGCGGTAGCGCGCCGCTTCCATCAGGGCCGGGCTGTGCTCGAACTTGTAGTCCTCATCCATGGGCAGCAGCAGGCCGGCCTCCAGGGCCGGCCAGAGCATCGCCGCGGTGCTGCCGGCGTCGGCCTGCAGCAGCGCCATCAGCTCGCGCAGGCAGAAGCTGTCGCCCAGCTGGGCGGCGCGGGTCAGCAGGGTCTGGGTGGTCGGGGGCAGGCCGCGCAGGCGCTCCAGCATCAGGGTGACGACGTTGTCGGTCATGCCGCGCCGGGCGATCTGCTCGATGTCCCACTGCCAGGCGCCCTGGGCGCGCTCGTAGTGCAGGTCGCCATGGACATGCAGGCTGCGTAGGAATTGGCCGAGGAAGAAGGGGTTGCCGCGGGTCTTTTCCAGGCACAGCGCGGCCAGTGGCGCGACGCGCTGGCCCTCGGCCCGCAAGGTGTCGGCCAGCAGGGCCTGCACCTCAGGCAGGCCGAGGGGCTGGAGCGTCAGCTGCAGCAGCGCCGTGCCGAGCTGGCGCTGCTGCTCCAGCAGCTGTGCCAGCGGGTGGGCCGCGTCCACCTCGTTGTCGCGGTAGGCACCCACCACCAGCAGGCAGGCGCCGGCCTCGTCGGCATTGATGAGCCGGCGCAGCAGGCGCAGGCTGGGCGCATCGACCCATTGCAGATCGTCGATGAAGAGCAGCAGCGGATGGGCCGGCGCGGCCAGCGCCTTGACGAAGCGGGCGAAGGCGAGGTGAAAGCGCTGTTCATGCTCGGCCACCGGCAGCGGCGTCAGCGGCGCCGGTGTGCCGATCAGCAGGCTCAGGCCGGGCACGATGGCGGCCACCGCGGCGGCCGCGTCACCCAGCGCCTTGCCCAGGCTCGCCTGCCAGTAGCGACGGCGCTCAGCGCCCTCGCTGGCGAGTTGCTGCATCAGCAGCTGGAAGGCCTGGCTGAGCGCGGCATAGGGCTGCTGGTGGCTGTATTGGTCGCACTTGCCGCGCAGGAAATAGCCTCGTTGCGCGACCACGGGGCGATGCAGTTCCGCCGCCAGCGCGGTCTTGCCCACGCCCGCACTGCCCCCGATCAGCAGCAGCTCGGCATGGCCGGCGCTGGCGCGCGCAAAGGCCTCGCGCAGCGTCAGCACATCGGCGGCGCGGCCATAGAGCTTCTGCGAGACACAGAAGCGCTCCGGGATGTCCTCGCTGGCGAGCGCAAAGGCCTCAATGCGGCGCTGCTGCTGCCATTGCTCGGCGCAGCGTTGCAAGTCCTTCAGCAGGCCATAGCTGCTCTGGTAGCGGTCGTCCGGGTACTTGGCGAGCAGCTTCTGCACGATGGCGGCCAGTGGCGCGGGCACGCCGTGGCCGAGCTGATCCAGCGGTGGCGGCATGAGTGCCACCTGGGCATGCAGCAGGGCGATCGGATCGCTCAGCTGGAAGGGCTTGTGGCCGCTGAACAGTTCGTACAGGCTCACGCCCAGCGAGTAGAAGTCGCTGCGGTAGTCCACTTCCAGATTGGTACGCCCGGTCTGCTCGGGTGCGATGTAGTCCAGCGTGCCGCGCAGGCCGCCACCGGCCGGCTGCGTCTGGCCATGCGCCAGCCGCGTCGAGAGCGCAAAGTCGCAGAGCTTGAGTTGCAGGCTGGCCAGGTCCACCAGCACATTCTTGGGCGCGATGTCGCCATGGATGAGGCGGGCCTGGTGCACGGCGCTGAGCGCCTGCGTCAGCTGCATCGCCAGACCGAGACGCTCGCCGAGGTCCAGCAGGCCCTGCTCGATCACCTGGCTCAGATTGAGGGGCGAAAAGTTCTCCAGCACCAGCACCAGCCGGTGACCCACCTCGTGCAGGCCAAGCGCCTTGATGACCCAGGGCGAATCGATCGCCCGCAGCATGCCGTACTCATGGCGCCAGCGCGCATTCAGGGCCGGCGCCGGCTGCTCGCTTTCGGGGTATTTGAGCGCCACGCGCTCGCCCTGCGGTGACTGCGCCGTGGCCACCGTGGTTTCACCGCCGGTGTAGAGAATGCCTGTTAGTTGATAGCCGGCGAGTTGCATCGTGGAGGGGCGGGGCAGGGACTGCGCCGATGTTATCCCTCCAAAGGGGGGGTGTGGTTCATGCCCAGCCCCTCACATAGGCCGGCACGGCTTGGTGGCCGTCGCCATCGGCCTGCGGCTGGCCGTGCACCTGCGCCAGCGGCAGCACGCCGGCCCAGACCGCGAGCCCGAGGTCTTCCTCATCGTCCACCGGGGCGCCGCTGCGCGTCTTGCAAGCGGCCTCTGCCAATGCCATCCGCAGCACCGTGGTGGCGGCGAACTCGCGCTCGTTGCCGGGCCGGATCTCGGCCTGGCGGCCCGGCGCGAGCTTGTCCATGAAGGCGGCCAGCGCGGCGCGCTTGTCCGTCTCGCCCTCGACCTTCTCGAAGCGGCCGTAAATCACCGCCGAGCGGTAGTTCATCGAATGGTTGAAGGCCGAGCGCGCCAGCACCAGGCCGTCCAGATGGCAGATGCTGATGCACACCGCCGCGCCGCCCGCCAGCTGCTTCATCAGGCGGCCGCCGTTGGAGCCGTGGATGTAGAGCTGCTCGCCCGTGCGCCAGCAGGCCATCGGGATGCTGTGCAGGCCCTTGTCGTCGGCAAAGGCGAGGTGGCACAGATAGGCCGCGTCGATGATGGCGTGCAGGGTGGCGCTGTCGTAGCGGGCGTTCTCGGCCACGCGGCGGATGCGGCTGCGGTCGCTGGGAGCTTGCTTCATGCTGAGGTGCGGGTGTTTGCTTGCGTGGAAGAGGGCGCAATGTAGTGCCAGGCTGGTTCCATGAAAAGGTCCACCGATAGCCAATATCATGGAGCCATGACGTACCAGCTGCTGATCGACCGCTTCGCCAGCCCGCAGGGCCCCATGCAGCGCCGCCTGCACGAGGCGCTGCGCGCGGCCATCCGCGCCGGCGTGCTGGCGCCGGGCACGCGCCTGCAGGCCAGCCGGGTGCTGGCGCGCGAGCTGGGCGTGGCGCGCAACACCGTGCTCTATGCCTATGAGCAGCTCGCCACCGAGGGGCTGATCGCACCCGACCGGCGCGGCAGCCGGGTCAGCGAGCTGCTGCGCCCGCCGGCCAAGGAGACGCGTCCGCCCGGGGCGTCCGGGTCGCTCGGGCCGCTGGCGCGGCCACTCTCGCGCCGCGCCGAGGCGGCGCTGGCCGCCGGTCCGGTGCTGGAAACCACGCTGGCGTTTGCACCGGGCGTGCCGGCGTTGGATGAATTCCCCACCCAGCGCTGGCGCCGCCTGCTGGAGCGTTGCTGGCGCGGCCTGGGTCCGGCCCAGCTCAACTATGCGGACGCGGCCGGCGAGGCCGGGCTGCGCCAGGCGATCGCCGAGCATCTGCGCGCCTCGCGCGGCGTGCAATGCGAGCCGCAGCAGGTCTTCGTCACCGACGGCACGCAGGCCAGCCTGGACCTGTGCGCGCGCGCCTTTGCCGATGCCGGCGACAAGGCCTGGCTGGAGAGCCCTGGCTATGCCGGCGCCGAGACGGCGCTGCGCGGCGCCCAGCTGAAGCTGATCGGCATCGCGGTGGACGAGCAGGGCATGGCGCCGCGCGCGCAGGACTGGCGGCGCCAGCGCCCGCGCCTGATCTACACCACGCCCTCGCACCAATACCCCACCGGCGCGGTGATGAGCCTGGAGCGGCGCCTGGCCCTGCTGGCCCATGCGCGCGCGGCCGGTAGCCTGATCATCGAGGACGACTACGACAGCGAGTTCCGCCACGACGGCCCACCGCTGCCGGCCATGCAGGGCCTGCAGGCGGACGCGCCGGTGCTCTACCTGGGCACCTTCAGCAAGACCCTGTTCCCGGGCCTGCGCATCGGCTTCATGGTGGTGCCCGAGGGCCTGTGCGAGGCGCTCGCGCGCCTGCTGGCGCGCAGCCAGCCGCGCGGCCGCATGGCCGATCAGCTGGCCCTGGCCGAGTTCCTGCGCAGCGGCCAGTTCGGCCTGCACCTGCGCCGCATGCGCCGGCTCTATCGCCAGCGCCGCGACGCGCTGGTGGCGGCGCTGGCGCGCGAGCTGGGTGACCTGGCCAGCGTCCATGGCGGCTCGGCCGGCATGCATCTGGCGCTGCGCTTCGCCGACAGCGCCGGCCTCGACGACGTGGCCATCAGTGCGCGGGCGCTGCGGGCCGGCATCGTCGCACCGGCGCTCAGCGAGCTGGCGATGGGGCCGCGCGCCCAGGCCTGGCGCGGCCTGCTGCTGGGCTATGCCCAGGTGCCGGTGGCGCAGATGGCGCCGTTGGTGAAACGGCTGGCGGTGGTGTTGCGGGAGGCGTTGCCGCAGCCCGTACGGCCACAGGACAGGAGTACGCCAAGCGTCCCTCAGGGCTGAGCAACTCCAGGCGCCAATCAACCCTGAGACCACCACATTGCGCGCCCTGCGCGGGGGCGTCTTCCGGTAGCTGAAAGCTGGCGCGCAGGCGCAGACGGTCATCGCTCTGAGGAAGGGGCTGAGCGAGCCCGTCAAAGGCCAGCATCTGCTTGTCGGTCGAGTCTTTGGCGCTGTCATCAATGAGGTACTGGGCCAGACGCAGTGTGGTCGCATGCTGGCCCCAACGCCACGCGGTGCGGTGCGCCAGTCGCAGGTCGACATCAAAATGCTGTCCGGCGCGCGGTTCGGCGGGCCGTATCCTGAGCTCTGAGCCTGCATAGACCCAGGCCCGCCATGTCTGGCGCACGGCCAGTGCCAACAACGCCAGGCCTATCACTGCGAAAAGCCCAAGCAAGACACGCATTGCGGCCGGAGTTGGCTTCATCCATGCCACGGCCGCGAAGGGGAAGGCCATGCCGGACCAGGCGATGGCAAACAGCCACAGGACGATGCTGCCTTGGGCGTCCACGCTGACTCTTGACCTTGCGGTTGTCGACACGCTGCTCGGAAGCAGGGCCGTGCAGAAAATGCACGCAGCCACCAGGCCCACGAGGCTGAACACCAGCGCGAATGGAGTTTGCAGCGCGAGCATGTCCCAGCGAATGCACGGGTCCAGCAAGGCTCGGTCGGGCGCATGCGGATCGACCCACGCGGTCACGGCTTGGTCAGCATCCATCGCTGCGCGAAGACGACTGGCCCATCGTTGATGCCAGCCCCCTACGTTGTCGCTGCTGCCGCTCCCGTCCAAGCCGACACGGTCGCCCTCGTGCAACTGGCCATTGAACTCGTAGCGGTAGCGGGTTTGTACGGCGTAGGTATGGCCACCCCTGCGGCCGGTCTTGGTGTGGAGATCGACGTGCAAGAGCTTGGCCGACACAGGCTGCCAGTCGCGAACATCCCAAGCGGCGTGCAATACCTGGCTGAGCGGGCGCAGCCCCCCGAAGTAGCCGCCCGTGCCGAAGCCGATGGCAAACAAGGCGCTGACCAGCAGCGTGCCCAGCCTGCGCCGCCAAGTCATCCCTGTCTCGCCGCTTGTGCGCACAGTCATGCGTCCAGCATAACAGGCTGAATACAGGTTCACGGCAGTAGAAAAAGGTTCTTCGCCGATGTGCGGGGAAGCTTCCACAAATGTTGTCAGCGGGTGAGTTCGCGCCGCGGCCCAGGCCGGCAGGCACTCGGCCCCAGCGGCGGAGGCCTTCACTGCGTTCAGGCTTCCTTCTCCGCTCACCAAACCGGGACTCGCGCAGAACTCGCCCTCGCACCCCTGCGGGCCGGTGTCCGCCTGCGGCGGCCAACTGTGCTCGGTGCTCACACAAGCTGCGCTCGACGCATCGCTTGTAGCGATGTGCAACCCAGTTTGGCTGCGCTGCTCGGCACCGCCAATGAGGCCTCGCACCTGCCGGCCTGGGCCGCTCAAAGCACGCCCGTGGCACGAGGGGCGCGCACGAGCAGCGGTGTTGACAAAGCCCTGGACGGGTGGTTGCGAAGGCCCTTTGCGCTGCCGAGCAGCGCAGCGCCTTGCGGCCGCGCGCGTACCCGCGCGCCTCAAGCGCTGGAATGGCGCAGCATGTCCGAGCGCAATGAGCGTAGCGAATCGAGCGCCTGGCCAAGGTGCTGCGGGCCAGGCCATAGCAATGGATCCGTGCCGTTGGTCTGCACACCAAGCCTTCGCGCGACTCAGGCGCGAGCAGGATTGGGGCGGGGCGTGGTCAGCGCGAAGGAGCCTCTGGTACCTGAGTTGCCGCCAGCGTCCCAAGCATCGCGTCACGGCATACCGTGAGGAATTCATCCGCGAGGGGCGAGTCGTCCGGGCAGGCTCGCGACATGACGAGGGCTCCCACGGCGTGCGAGAGCATGTCCAGGATCTGGGCGCGCGTCTGGCGCGCGTCAGCGGAATCTCCCGCAGCGCCATCGCCGCGGCTCAATGCCGCCACCAAGCGCTCTATGCCCGTTGCAAAAGCGCTTCGGACTGAATCGGGCTGACGTGCCGCGTCCCCACCCAAGGCGGCCATCGTGCAGCCGGTACCACGACTGTCGCGGTGCTCGCGCGACAGGTACTGCCTGACGAACTCAGCAAGTTCTACACCGGCCGCTGTCAGCGCAATGGTCTGGGCGATGCCGCAAGCCGCCGATTCCGCGATCAGGTCGGTCTTGGAGCCGAACTGCTTGTAGAAGCCGCCATGGGTGAAGCCGGCGGCGGCCATCAGGTCGGCCACGCCGACGCCGTCATAGCCGCGTTCACGAAACAGCTGGGAAGCCGTTTCCACCACGTGCGCCCGATTCGCCTGCGCCTGCGCTTTGGTGACTCTCATCGTTGCTTGCCCTGGAGTGATGCATTTGTCGATCTCGATTCTATATTGATGTCGATCGTAATCAAAGTCTTGACATTTTGGATTACGGGCATCATCATTAATCCATGCCAAGCCAATCCCGCCGGAAGTCGAACTCACTCGACAAGCGGCCATCACTGCTCAGGAACTCATGAACATGACCAGCACTCTTTCCACCGTCCTCATCACCGGCGCGTCCAGCGGCATCGGCGCCGTCTACGCCGAGCGCTTTGCAAAGCGTGGCCACGACCTGGTTCTGGTTGCCCGCGACAAGTCCCGGCTCGAGGCGCTTGCAGCACGCCTGCAGGAGGCGCACAAGGTCACGGTCGACGTGCTGCAGGCGGACCTGACGCAGCAGGGCGACCTGGCGGCGGTCGAAACCCGCCTGCGCGAGGACGCTCGCATCGGCATCCTGATCAACAACGCGGGCATGGCGCAGCCCGGCAGCTTTGTCCAGCAAAGCGCGCAAGCCATCGAGCGGCTGATCGCCCTCAACACCACCGCCTTGACCCGCTTGGCGGCCGCCATTGCCCCGCGCCTGGTACAGGCCGGCAGCGGCACCATCGTCAATATCGGATCGGTGGTGGGCTTCGCGCCCGAACTCGGTATGACGATCTACGGTGCCACCAAGGCCTTCGTGCTGTTCCTGTCGCAGGGCTTGAACCTGGAGCTTTCGCCCAGGGGCATCTATGTGCAGGCCGTGCTGCCGGCCGCGACGCGCACGGAGATCTGGGAGCGTGCCGGCGTTGACATCAACACCCTCCCCGAAGTCATGGACGTCGAGGAACTGGTCGATGCGGCCATGGTCGGCTTCGACCGCCGTGAGCTCGTCACGATCCCGCCGCTCCATGTGGCCGAACGCTGGGACGCGCTGGACGGCGCGCGCCAAGGCTTGCTTTCTGATGTCCGGCAGGCCCAAGCGGCCGATCGCTACCGCCAGCAGGCCTGAGCCCCCCATCCCTCGCAAACGGAAGTCTGTCATGCCTATCAAGCTGATGAAATCGATCCTCCACGCGCTCGCGCTGTCCGGTGTGCTGGCCTCTTCGAGCGCCTTGGCGAGCGATGTGCAGCCGGTGACATGGAAGAGCGTGCCGACGCAAAGTGTCACGGCCGGCGGTGTGAGCTTCGCCTACCGCGAGCTCGGGCAGCAGAACGGTGGCGCGCCCGTGGTGCTTCTCGTCCACCTGGCTGCGGTGCTGGACAACTGGGATCCGCGCGTGGTGGACGGGCTCGCCGCGAAACATCACGTGATCGCGTTCGACAACCGTGGTGTCGGCTCCTCCACCGGCAAGCCGGCCAACACCATCGAGCAGATGGCCGACGACGCCATCAGCTTCATCAAGGCCAAGGGCTTCACGCAGGTGGACCTGTTCGGTTTCTCGATGGGCGGAATGACCGCGCAGGAGATCGTGCTGAAAGATTCACAGCTGGTTCGCAAGATGATTCTTGCAGGCACGGGCCCTGCCGGAGGCGAGGGCATCAGCTCCGTCGCCGGCGTGGCGAACTACGACCTGATCCGCGCCACGCTGACCGGCCAGGATCCGAAGCAGTTCCTGTTCTTCACCCGCACGTCGAACGGCATCGAGGCCGGCAAGGCGTTTCTGAAGCGATTGCAGGAGCGCACCGACCAGCGCGACAGCGAGATCGCCATCTGGGCCTATGTGTCGCAACTGCAGGCGCTCAGTGCCTGGGGGCAGAAGCGGCCGGCCGACCTCTCGGTGATCAAGCAGCCGGTGCTCGTGGCCAATGGTGAGGATGACCGGATGGTGCCCACGCGCAACTCGCATGAGCTGGCGAAGCGCCTGCCGAATGCCCAGTTGATCATCTACCCGGATGCAGGGCACGGCGGCATCTTCCAGTATCACGAGGACTTCGTGCCCAAGGCACTGGCCTTCCTGGCGAATTGATGTCTGAGGCCCTCATGACTGACACCCATCTCACCGCCCCCACCCGTTTCGTGAGCGTCGACGGCGCACGGCTTGCCTACCGGCGCTGGGGCAATGCGGCCGCTGGGCAGCCGCCGCTGCTGATGCTGCAACACTTCCGCGGCGGCATGGACCACTGGGACCCGCTGATGACGGACGGCCTGGCCGAAGGCCGGGAGGTGATCCTCTACAACGGTCGAGGCATCGCATCCTCTGATGGAACACCACGCACGCGCATCGAGGACATGGCCGACGATGCGGCGGCCTTCGTTCGTGCACTGGTCCTGGAACAGGTCGACCTGCTGGGCTTCTCGCTGGGAGGCTTCCAGGCGCTCGATCTGACCTGGCGTCATCCGACGCTTGTGCGCAAGCTGATGCTACTGGGCACGGGCCCGCGCGGCGGTGATCCGGAGATGGAGCATCGCGTACTGGGCACGGCCGTCAACCCGGTGCCGACCCTGGAAGACTTCCTGTATCTGTTCTTCGGCCGCTCCGAGACGGCGGCGCAAGCAGGAAGGGACTTCTGGGAGCGGCGCCATCGGCGCGTCGATCAAGACCCGCCGTCCTCACACGATGCCGCGAAGGCGCAGATCGAGGCCAATATGCATTACCTGCCCAGGCTGTCGGAAGGCGATCCCTTCGCCTACCTGCGCGGTATCCAGCAGCCCACCTTCATCCTCAACGGCGTGCACGACGTGATGATCCCGACGGTCAACTCGTTCTACATGGCGCGTAACCTGCCGAACGCCCAGCTGTTCATCTATCCCGACTCGGGCCACGCCGCGCAGTTCCAGTACCCGCAGCGATTCCTGCGCCACGCGGTCCAGTTCCTCGGCGAGTGATGGCGGCGACCGCCGTCGTCCGCATCGCCTTGCCGGCTCTCTAAAGGTTGCCAGTCATGTTGAAGTTCAAGTTTCTGTTGTGGGCGTTCGCCCAGATCCTCAAGCGCAAGATTCGCAGCAGCCCCGACTGCGCGCGCTACGTCGCCACCAAGCGCCTGGTGTTCCAGATCCGCACTGCCTCGGGCGCGGGCCGCACCTTCGTGATCGAAGGCGGCGCCATCCGGTCCTTTGCCGGGCTCGCCGCGAATCCCCAGTTCACATTCAGCTTTAGAGACGCGGCCAGGGGATTCGCCATCCTGTCGGCCAAGGACAGCCAGGCCGCCTTCCTCCGGGCTCTGGGCAGCAAGGAGCTGGTCATCAGCGGCGACTTCCAGGAAGTGATGTGGTTTCAGGGACTGACGGCATTCCTGCAGCCACCCAAAGTCATCTCGCCTTATGAGCGCACGGCCTTCTGAGTTGCCCATGGAATCCAATCTGCTGAATCAGCCCTTGCACCTGCCGAACGGCAGCGTGCTGCGCAATCGTCTGGCCAAGGCGGCCATGAGCGAGACGCTGGGCACCTACGACAACCGTCCGACGAATGGCCTTGTGCAGTTGTATCGCCGCTGGGGCGCCTCGGGTCTGGGTCTGATCGTCACGGGCAATGTGATGATCGACCGGCGCGCGCTCGGCGAGCCCGGCAACGTCGTGATCGAGGATGAGTCTGACATGGGCGTGCTGAGGCAATGGACGCAGGCGGCAACAGCCCATGGATCGGCGCTGTGGGCGCAACTCAACCATCCGGGCAAGCAGTCGACGCGGGGCTTGAATGCGTTCAACCTCGCGCCCTCTGCCGTCCCCTTCCGCGAGGACATGGCGGCGTTCTTCGACACCCCACGCGAGGCCAGCAGCGATGACATCCTGGACATCATCGAGCGCTTTGGGCGCAGCGCGGCCGTCTGCAAGAAGGCGGGGTTCAGTGGTGTCCAGATCCACGCCGCGCACGGCTACCTGATCAACCAGTTTCTCTCGCCCCACCACAACCGTCGCGACGACGAATGGGGTGGTACGGCCGAGAAGCGCCGGCGCTTCCTGATGGCCGTCTATGCCGAGATCCGCCGCCAAGTCGGCGCGGATTTCCCGGTGGGCATCAAGCTCAACTCGGCCGACTTCCAGCGCGGTGGTTTCACCGAGGAGGAATCGCTTGCGACGATTCGCGCGCTGGCAGAGGCGGGCATCGACCTGATCGAGATCTCCGGCGGCACTTACGAAGCGCCCGCGATGAGCGGCGCCATGCAGGAGCCGAAGAAGGCCTCCACCGCAGCGCGGGAAGCCTACTTCCTTGGCTTCGCGGAGAAGGCGCGTGCCACGACCAAGCTGCCGCTCATGGTGACCGGTGGCTTTCGTACGGCGACCGGCATGAACGCTGCGCTGCGTACCGGTGCACTGGATGTGGTGGGCCTGGCCCGGCTGCTGGCGATCGACCCCGACGCGCCCGCAGCACTGCTGCAAGGGCGCGACAGCGCACAGCGGGTCCGACCGATCAGCACGGGTCTCAAGGCCGTGGATCGCATGGGAATCATGGAGGTGCTCTGGTATGAGCGCCAGCTCAAACGCATCGCCAAGGGCAAGGATCCACGCCCGGCCGAGAGCGGCCTGGCGGCATTCCTGAAGTCGGCGCTCGGCAGTAGCTGGGGCACCTTTCGCACACGGCGCCTGCGTGCGCGCACCTGAGAGACAGGCTTGTGACCCGATTGACCACTACCCTGGGTTCGCCAGGAACAAGGAATAAGACATGAAAGCCCTCACATTCAAGCGCTACGGCAAGTCGCCCGATATCGGGTTCTCCGATGTCGACCGCCCCACGCTGCAAGCCGACGAGCTGCTGGTTCAAGTTCACGCTGCGGGCGTGAACCCCATCGACAACATGGTCCCGGTCGGCACCTTCAAACCTGTGCTGCATTTCAAGCTGCCGGCCATCCTGGGCAGCGATCTGGCCGGCGTGGTGGTCGAGATCGGGAGCCGCGTGACCCGCTTTAAGCCGGGTGACGAGGTCTTCGCCAGCCTCTTTGACCTGGGCAAGGGGTCGATTGCAGAGTTCGCCGCGGTGCCGGAAAGCGCCGCCGCCCTGAAGCCGCCCAAGCTGGACTTCGTGCAGGCCGCGTCCGTCCCCATGGTCGCGCTCACTTCCTGGCAGGCGTTGAAGGAACGTATCAAGCTGCGCCGTGGTCAGAAGGTGTTCATCCCTGCAGGCTCGGGTGGCATCGGGACCTTTGCGATCCAACTGGCTCACCAACTCGGCGCCAAGGTCGGGACGACGGTCAGTACCGGCAACGTCGAGTTGGTTCGCGGCTTGGGTGCCGATGAAATCGTCGACTACAAGCAGCAGGAATTCGAGAAGGTGCTGCGCGATTACGACGCCGTGCTTGGCACGGTCCGGGGCGACGCCATCGAAAAGTCGCTGGATATCCTGAAGCCGGGAAGCCGCATCGTTTCGCTCATCGGCCCGCTGGATGCGGCCTTCGCAAAGGCGAAGCAGCTGAACTTCTTCCTGACCTTTGTGTTCGGCCTGATGAGCCGCAAGATCCGCAAACTGTCCCGGAAGAAGGGCGTCGACTACGCCTTCCTCTTCGTGCGGCCTGATGGCCAACAGCTCGCGGAAATCGCTGAGTTGCTCCAGACCGAACGGATCCGACCGGTCATCGACAAGGTGTTCCCGTTCGACCAGGCCAAGGAAGCCCTGGACTACCTGGCCCTCGGCCGAGCCAAGGGAAAGGTCGTCATCAAGATCAAGTGACGGGCGTTGCAACAAAAAAAGCCCGCCCGGTTGCCCGGGCGGGCTTGTCAGCACCGATCAGCGCGGCGCTTTAGATGGCGATCAGGCGGTGACGCCCTTGGCGGTCTCTGCGTACTCTTCGATCTGGTCGAAGTTCATGTACTTGTAGATCGAGGCGCCGTCCTTGTTCACCACGCCCATGGCCTCGTGATACTCGCTCACGCTGGGGATCTTGCCCAGCTTGGAGGCGATCGCGGCCAGCTCCGCCGAGGCCAGGAACACATTGGTGTTCTTGCCCAGGCGGTTGGGGAAGTTGCGGGTCGAGGTCGAGACCACGGTGGCGCCTTCACGCACCTGCGCCTGGTTGCCCATGCACAGCGAGCAGCCGGGCATCTCGGTGCGCGCACCGGCGGTGCCGAAGGCGGCGTAATGGCCTTCCTTGATCAGCTCGCTCTGGTCCATCTTGGTGGGCGGTGCCACCCACAGCTTGACCGGGATGTCGCGCTGGCCGCCCAGCAGCTTGGCCGCGGCGCGGAAGTGGCCGATATTGGTCATGCAGGAACCGATGAAGGCCTCGTCGATCTTGGTGCCGGCCACTTCGCTGAGGGTCTTGGCATCGTCCGGATCGTTGGGGCAGCAGAGGATGGGCTCCTTGATGTCGGCCAGGTCGATCTCGATCACGGCCGCGTATTCGGCGTCCTTGTCGGCTTCAAGCAGGCTGGGGTTGGCCAGCCAGGCTTCGACCTTCTCGATGCGGCGCTGCAGGGTGCGCGCGTCGGCATAGCCGTCGGCGATCATGTTCTTCATCAGCACGATGTTGCTGCTGAGGTATTCCTTGATCGGCGCGGGGTTCAGCTTGACCGTGCAACCGGCGGCGCTGCGCTCGGCCGAGGCGTCGCTGAGCTCGAACGCTTGCTCGACCTTCAGATCGGGCAGGCCTTCGATCTCGAGGATGCGGCCCGAGAAGGCATTGATCTTGCCGGCCTTGGCGACGGTCAGCAGACCGGCCTTGATGGCGTACAGCGGGATCGCATGCACCAGATCACGCAGGGTGATGCCGGGCTGCATCTGGCCCTTGAAGCGCACCAGCACCGACTCGGGCATGTCCAGCGGCATCACGCCGGTGGCGGCGCCGAAGGCGACCAGGCCGGAGCCCGCCGGGAAGGAGATGCCGATCGGGAAGCGGGTGTGCGAATCACCGCCGGTGCCGACGGTGTCGGGCAGCAGCAGGCGGTTCAGCCAGCTGTGGATCACGCCGTCGCCCGGGCGCAGGGCCACGCCGCCACGGTTGCTGATGAAGGCGGGCAGCTCGCGATGCGTCTTCACGTCCACGGGCTTGGGGTAGGCCGCGGTGTGGCAGAACGATTGCATCACCAGGTCGGCGCTGAAGCCCAGGCAGGCCAGGTCCTTCAGCTCGTCGCGGGTCATCGGGCCGGTGGTGTCCTGCGAGCCGACGGTGGTCATCTTCGGTTCGCAATAGGTGCCGGGGCGCACCCCCAGGCCCTCCGGCAGGCCGACGGCACGGCCCACCATCTTCTGCGCCAGCGTGAAGCCAGCCTTGGTTTCGGCGGGGGCCTGCGGCAGACGGAACAGGGTGGACGCAGGAAGTCCGAGGTAGTCGCGTGCCTTGCCGGTCAGCGAGCGGCCGATGATCAGGTTGATGCGGCCGCCGGCGCGCACCTCGTCGAACAGCACGTCGCTCTTGAGCTTGAACTCGGCCACGGTCTGGCCGTTCTTCACCAGCTTGCCTTCATAGGGCAGCACGTCGATGACGTCGCCCATTTCCAGCTTGCTGACGTCGACCTCGATTGGCAGCGAGCCCGAGTCTTCCTGCGTGTTGAAGAAGATCGGGGCGATCTTGCCGCCCAGGGTCACGCCGCCGAAGCGCTTGTTCGGCACGAAGGGGATGTCTTGGCCGGTGGCCCAGATCACGCTGTTGGTGGCGCTCTTGCGCGAAGAGCCGGTGCCGACCACGTCGCCCACGTAGGCCACCAGGTGGCCCTTCTTCTTCAGGTCCTCGATGAACTGCATCGGGCCGCGCTTGCCGTCTTCCTCGGGCTTGAAGGCCGCGTCGGGGCGGGTGTTCTTCAGCATCGCCAGGTAGTGCAGCGGGATGTCCGGGCGGCTCCAGGCGTCGGGGGCGGGCGAGAGGTCGTCGGTATTGGTTTCGCCGGGCACCTTGAAGACGGTGACGGTGATCTTCTTCTCGACCTCGGGGCGGCTGGTGAACCATTCGGCATCGGCCCAGCTCTGGATCACTTCCAGCGCCTTGGCATTGCCGGCCTTGGCCTTGACTTCGACGTCGTGGAAGAAGTCGAACATCAGCAGGGTCTTCTTCAGGCCTGCGGCGGCCACGCCGGCCACCTCGGCATCGTCCAGCAGGTCGATCAGCGGCTTGACGTTGTAACCGCCCACCATGGTGCCCAGCAGCTCGGTGGCCTTGGCCTTGGAGATCAGGCCGACAGCGAGGTCGCCATGAGCCACCGCGGCCAGGAAGCTGGCCTTGACCTTGGCGGCGTCATCCACGCCCGGCGGCACGCGGTGCGTCAGCAGGTCGAGCAGGAATTCGCCCTCGCCAGCCGGCGGGTTCTTGATCAGCTCGATCAGCTCGGCGACCTGCTTGGCATCCAGCGGCAGGGGCGGGATGCCCAGCGCGGCGCGCTCGGCTTGGTGTTGGCGATAGGCTTGCAACATGGCTACTCCTGGTGTCGTTGAGTGGGATGGGTGCTGCTGTTCAGACCGGCTTGGGCTTGATCAGCTTCAGACCCTTGAAATAGTCGCGGAAGAATCCGTCGTCGGCGGTGATGAGGGCGCTGCATTGCAGCAGGGCATGGGCGCCGACGATGAAGTCCGGCACGGTGCGCTGGCGTTCGCCGCCGCGCGCACGGTAGCGGCGCTGCATCTCGCCGGCGCGTATGGCGGCGCGTTGTTCAACGGCACTGTAGACGATGCCCATGTCTTCGAGCACCTGCATGGCCTGGTCGCCGTCGTGCAGCGAGGAGCAGATCTCGGAGACCACCACGTCGCAGACCACCACCGGCCCGTGCGAGAGCGCTTCGCGCAGCGCGGCCTCGGCCAGATCGGCACGTTCGCTGTCGCTCAGCAGGTCGACGAGCACGGAGGAATCGATGGCAATCATGGGCGGGCCGCTTCAGCGCTCCACCGGGTCGCCGGGGGCGCGGCCGCGCACCGCGCGCATGGCGTCGTCGACCGAGGCGAAGCCATCCAGCTTGAACTTGCCGCGGGCGCGCGAAATGGCGTCGTCGACGTTCTTGCGCAGGATGATGCGGCCGCCGTCGAGTTCGACCTTGAGCGTCGTGCCCTTGGTCAGGCCCAGGGCGTCACGCACTGCCTTGGGCAGGGTGATCTGGCCGCGTTCGGCAACGGTGGCTTCCATGGGCACTCCTCGGTATGTGCGGCGAAGTATGCAATGATTTTACATACTTTCGTGTGCATACCAAGCCCGAGCGCGCTGCTGCGGCAATGAAAAAGGGGAGGCCGGTGGCCTCCCCTGGTGTGCGGGCGCAGCGCCTCAGTTCTTGGGCAGGCTGGTGCCGGGGGTGATGCCGATGCCGCTGTCGGGCGCCACCATGGCCTGGGCGCTCTGCACCTGCTCGGGGTGCTGGCAGCTGTCGACCATGCGCTGGCCGATCTTGGCATTCATCAACATCGATTTGGCGGGGATCTGCAGCCACACCACGCCGGCCTTCTTGTCCTCCAGGCGCACCGCGCCGGTGGTGGTGGGCTCGGGCGTCATGTTGTAGACCAGCTTGCCGAACTGCAGGCGGAAGCGCCCCGGCTTGTCGGGATGCGGCGTGATCTGCACCTTCTGGTTGAACTCGCACTGGGCGTCGCCGCTGTGCACGCGCGGGCCTACGGCGAGTTGATCGTCGTTCAAGGGCGTGTTGTCCTCGTCCACGACCGCGGGTGCCGGTGCCTGCGTCTTGACCTTGGCGGCCAGGCGGTTGCGTGGCTTGGGGTTCTCCACGGCGGCCGACCAGGCGCTGCCGCACAGGGCCAGGCTGGCGAGGGCAAGGAGGAGGGGGCGGAGTTGGCTTGTTGCAGACTTCATATCACCACGCTTGGAGTTCGATGCGCTGATTGTCGCGCTGCAAGGCCCGCCGCGGCCTAGCGTTTCCCTGCATTTTCGGTCTCGCGCGGGCCGCATTCGTAAGCGGTGCAGCGAGGCGGTATCAACAAGTTTCGAAATAGGCGCGGCAGACCTCGGCCGGCAGGGCCTGGCCGGTGCGATGGGCGCGCTCCAGCACCTGCCAGAAGTAGCGGTAGCTGGCGCGGTCGTGCAGGCTGTCGCGATGCTGGATGGGCGCCCAATGCGCCGCCTGCGCGGCGTGGATGATCTCGATGGCCTCGTCGATCTCGGCCACGCTGGGTGCGAAGGCGTCGATGATGGGCTGGATCTGGCTGGGATGGATGCTCCACATGCGGGTGTAGCCGAACTCGCGCGCCGCGCGCGTGGCGGCGGCCAGGATGGCGCGGGCGCTCTTGAACTCGGTCACCACACAGTGCGAGGGCGTCTTGGCGTTGGCATGGGCGGCGGCGGCGATCTCGAGCTTGGCGCGCGCCACCAGCGGGTGGGTGAACTGGCCCTCGACGCTCAGGGCGCTGCGCGGGATGGCGCCGCGGTGTGCGGAGACGAAGTCCATCAGCCCGAAGGACAGCGATTCGATGCGCGGATGCGCGGCAATCGCCTGCACATCGCGCAAGGCGCCATGGGTCTCGATCAGCACATGGACGGGCAGGGGCTTCTCGACACCGTGGCGCTGCAGGCTGTCGTCGATGAAGGCAATGGCCTTGTGCACATCGGCCAGGCTGCGGGGCTTGGGCAGCATCAGGTAGGCCAGACGCTCGCCGGCCAGCGCGAGCAGGCCGTCCACATCGGCCTCGAAAGCGGGGTGGTCCAGCGGATGCACGCGCGCGCCCACCCGGCCGTGGCGGTTCAGGTTGCTGTTCAGCAGCTCCGATACCAGCAGCACATGCTCGGCCTCGCCGCCGATGGGGGCGCCGTCCTCGCAATCCAGGGTGATGTCGAACAGCGGCCCCATCTGCGCCTGCAACTCGAGGCTCTTGCGCATGCGCAGCTCGACACCGCAATAGTGGTCCACCACGGGCAGCAGGGTGGCGGCATCGCCCTCTTCGAACAGGGCCAGTTTGGGATGCAGGGCAGCGGACATGGTGCAAGTCGAAATGAAAAAGGGTCGGCGCGGTAGCCGACCCTTGGAGTATCGCGTCAGCCTTGGCTGATCACGTCATGCGGTCACAGCAGGTGCTTGACGCCGTTCTGCTCTTCCAGCAGCTCGTTGAGGGTCTTGTTGATGCATTCTTGCGAGAAGGCGTCGATCTCGATGCCTTCGACGATCTTGTATTCGCCGTTCGCGCAGGTGACCGGGTAGCCGAACATCACGTCCTTGGGGATGCCGTACTCGCCGCCCGAGGGGATGCCCATCGTGACCCACTTGCCGTTGGTGCCCAGGGCCCAGTCGCGCATGTGGTCGATGGCGGCGTTGGCGGCCGAGGCGGCCGACGACAGGCCGCGTGCGGCAATGATGGCGGCGCCGCGCTTGCCCACGGTGGGCAGGAAGGTCTCGCGGTTCCAGGTCTCGTCATTGATCATGGCCTTGACCGAGGCGCCGCCAATGGTGGCGTTGCGGTAGTCGGCGTACATGGTGGGCGAGTGGTTGCCCCAGACGGCCAGCTTCTCGATGTCCGCCACGGCCTTGCCGGTCTTGGCAGCGAGTTGCGAGGCGGCGCGGTTGTGGTCCAGGCGCAGCATGGCGGTGAAGTTCTTGGCCGGCAGGTCCGGGGCCGACTTCATCGCGATATAGGCATTGGTGTTGGCGGGGTTGCCCACCACCAGCACCTTGACGTTGCGCGAGGCCACGGCGTTCAGGGCCTTGCCCTGGGCGGTGAAGATGGCGCCGTTGATGGCCAGCAGCTCCGAGCGCTCCATGCCGGGGCCGCGCGGGCGCGAGCCCACCAGCAGGGCGTAGTCGGTGCCCTTGAAGGCGGTCATCGGGTCGCTGTGGGCCTCGATGCCGGCCAGCAGCGGGAAGGCGCAGTCTTCGAGTTCCATGATCACGCCCTTGAGCGCGTTCTGGGCCTTCTCGTCGGGGATCTCCAGCAGCTGCAGGATCACGGGCTGGTCCTTGCCCAGCATTTCGCCGGAGGCGATGCGGAACAGCAGGGCATAGCCAATCTGGCCGGCGGCGCCAGTGACGGCAACGCGAACGGGAGTCTTGCTCATGGGGAATCTCCGGAAAGGTTGGTGAAGGTGCAGATCAAAACTGGGGTCTTGCGCAGGGCGTCGCCAGGCCGGCAACGCGCTGCGCCGAGGTGGCGCCAAGTGTAGGCCAGACTCCGGGCAATCCCGAGCTTGACCAATTGCCTGGGGTCAATTTGACGGCAGATTAATCGTGCTGCTTTGCACAAATCTGACAGTCATCTGTCTTATAGAAGATAGCAGGCGTCAGATGGTGGACTGGCCTGCGCGCTTGTGCTGCAATGCCGGCCATGCCTGCGCAGCCCATTCCTCCCGCCATCCCAGAGGCGGGGCCCTCATTCAGCCCGCTCTACCGCCAGATCAAGGGGCTCATCATTGCCGGCCTGCAGGGCGGCGAATGGAAGGCGGGCGAGAGCATTCCCAGCGAGATCGAGTTGGCGCAGCGCTTTGGCGTCAGCCAGGGTACGGTGCGTAAGGCTATTGACGAACTTGCCGCCGAGAATCTGCTGGTGCGCCGCCAGGGCAAGGGCACCTTCGTGGCCACCCATGCCGAGCAGCAGCAGCAATACCGCTTTCTGCGCCTGATGCCCGACGAGGGGCAGGATCCGGGCCTGGGGCGCCAGTTGCTGGACTGCAAGCGCCAGCGCGCGCCGGCCTGGATTGCCAAGCAACTGCAGATGCGGGCCGGCGACGCGATGGTGGAGGTGCGTCGCCTGCTGCACAGCGCCGGCCGGCCGGTGGTGCTGGACGATATCTGGTTGCCGGGGAACTTGTTCAAGGGGCTCACTACCGAGCGCCTGAGCCAGCATCGCGGCCCGTTCTATGGCTTGTTCGAGACCGAGTTTGGTGTGCACATGATTCGCGCGCAGGAAAAGATCAGGGCGGTGGCGGCTGACGCCGAGACTGCTGCGCTCTTGCAGGTGGCCGAAGGCACGCCGCTGCTGAGCGTGGAGCGCCTGTCCTTCACCTACGGCGACAAACCGGTGGAGTTGCGGCGCGGCCTATACAACACTTCTACGCATTTCTACCGCAATGATTTGAATTGATCGAGAGTCGTTGTTTGGTTCGCAACACGCCCCGCACAAGCTTTGGATGTGTTGCGTTGCAATAAAATCTTTGGGTTTCACGTTGATTACAAAAGGTCGGGTATGACGGACACCACCAACAGCACGGCCGGCAAAAGACCGGTCTACCGCAACATCAACATCTTCACGGATGTGCGCACCTACCGCCTGCCGGTGGCGGGCTTCGTGTCCATCCTGCACCGCGTCAGCGGCCTGCTGATGTTCCTGTTGCTGCCCTTCGTGATCTGGATGTTCGACAACAGTCTGACGTCTGAAATCTCCTACGGTGCCTTCACCAATGCCTTCGTGGCCGGCATCGGCTTCGTGCCCGCCTGGTTCGTCAAGCTGGCGACGCTGGGCCTGATCTGGGGCTATCTGCACCACTTCATCGCCGGCCTGCGCCATCTGTGGATGGATGCCACCCACAGCGTCAGCAAGGAATTCGGCAAGTCCAGCGCGGTGTTCACGCTTGTCGTGAGCCTGGCGCTGACGGCGCTGCTGGGTGCCAAGCTGTTCGGTCTGTACTGAGCGGCCCGTACCGATCTCTAGCCTAGAGGCAACAACAACCATGAGTACTTTTGGATCCAAGCGCATCGTCGTGGGTGCGCATTACGGCTTGCGTGACTGGATGGCGCAGCGCGCCACCGCGCTCTTGATGGCGCTGTTCACCGTGGTGCTGCTGGCACAGCTGCTGATGCCCGGCGAGCTCGGCTACGACCGCTGGGCCGGCATCTTCTCGCAGCAGTGGATGAAGGTCGTGACCTTCGCGCTGATCATCTCGCTGGCCTACCACGCCTGGGTGGGCATGCGCGACATCTGGATGGACTATGTGCAGCCCGTGGGCATCCGCCTGGCTCTGCACCTCTTCACCCTGGTTTGGCTCGTGGCTTGCGCCGGTTGGGCGGTCCAAGTGCTTTGGAGACTTTGAAAATGCAAATCGCAACCACGCTCGGTGACTCTTTGTCCCGGCGCAAATTCGATGTGGTCATTGTGGGCGCCGGTGGCTCCGGCATGCGCGCATCGCTGCAACTCTCGCTGGCCGGCCTGAACGTGGCCGTGCTGTCCAAGGTGTTCCCGACGCGCTCGCACACGGTGGCGGCGCAGGGCGGCATCGGTGCCTCCCTGGGCAATATGTCCGAGGACAACTGGCACTATCACTTCTTCGACACCATCAAGGGTTCGGACTACCTGGGCGACCAGGATGCGATCGAATTCATGTGCCGCGAAGCGCCCAAGGTCGTGTACGAGCTTGAGCATTTCGGCATGCCCTTCGACCGCAATCCGGATGGCACCATCTACCAGCGCCCCTTTGGCGGCCACACCGCTAACTACGGTGAAAAGCCGGTGCAGCGCGCCTGCGCCGCGGCCGACCGTACCGGCCACGCGCTGTTGCACACCCTGTACCAGCAGAACGTCAAGGCCAAGACGCAGTTCTTCGTCGAATGGATGGCGCTGGACCTGATCCGCGACGCCGAGGGCGATGTGGTGGGCGTGACCGCGCTGGAAATGGAAACCGGCGAGATCCACATCCTCGAAGCCAAGACCGTGCTGATGGCCACCGGCGGGGCAGGGCGCATCTACGCCGCCTCCACCAATGCCTTCATCAACACCGGTGACGGCCTGGGCATGGCCGCCCGCTCCGGCATCCCGCTGGAAGACATGGAGTTCTGGCAGTTCCACCCCACCGGCGTGGCCGGCGCGGGCGTGCTGCTGACCGAAGGCTGCCGCGGCGAGGGCGCGATCCTGCGCAACAGCAATGGCGAGCGCTTCATGGAGCGCTATGCGCCGACGCTGAAGGACCTGGCTCCGCGTGACTTCGTGTCGCGCTCCATGGACCAGGAAATCAAGGAAGGTCGCGGCTGCGGTCCCAACAAGGACTATGTGCTGCTGGACATGACCCACCTGGGCGCCGAGACCATCATGAAGCGCCTGCCCTCGGTGTTCGAGATCGGCCACAACTTCGCCAACGTCGACATCACCAAGGAGCCGATTCCCGTGGTGCCGACCATCCACTACCAGATGGGTGGCATTCCGACGAATGTGCATGGCCAGGTGGTGATCCCCAAGAATGGCAAGGTCAACGACATCGTCAACGGCCTCTACGCCGTGGGCGAGTGCTCCTGCGTGAGCGTGCACGGCGCCAACCGCCTGGGCACCAACTCGCTGCTGGACCTGGTGGTGTTCGGCCGCGCGGCCGGCAACCACATCGTCGACTTCGCGCTCAAGAACAAGAACCACAAGCCCCTGCCCAAGGACGCGGCGGACCTGACCCTGGCACGCCTGGCGCGCCTGGAGTCGGCCACCAATGGCGAATACGCGCAGGACGTGGCCAACGACATCCGCTCGACGATGCAAAAGCACGCCGGCGTGTTCCGCACCCAGGCGGTGATGAACGAGGGCGTGAGCAAGATCCTGGAAGTGGCCGAGCGCGTCAAGAGCATCGGCCTGAAGGACAAGAGCAAGGTGTTCAACACCGCGCGCGTCGAGGCCCTGGAGGTCGACAACCTGATCGAGGCCGCCAAGGCCACCATGATCTCGGCGGCCGCCCGCCCGGAAAGCCGTGGCGCGCATGCGCACAACGACTTCCCGAACCGCGACGACGCCAACTGGATGAAGCACACGCTGTGGTACTCCGAAGGCAACCGCCTCGACTACAAGCCCGTGAACCTGCAACCGCTGACGGTGGAATCGGTGCCGCCCAAGGTCCGCACCTTCTAAAGGATTAGAGCCATGAAACGCACCTTCCAGATCTACCGCTACGACCCGGACAAGGACGCCAAGCCCTATATGCAGACCATCGAGATCGAGCTCGATGGCCATGAGCGCATGCTGCTGGACGCCCTCATCAAGCTGAAGGCCGTGGACCCCACGCTGTCCTTCCGCCGCTCCTGCCGCGAAGGCGTGTGCGGCTCGGACGCGATGAACATCAACGGCAAGAACGGTCTGGCCTGCCTGACCAATATGCTGTCGCTGCCGGCCACGATCGTGCTGAAGCCGCTGCCGGGCCTGCCGGTGGTGCGCGACCTGATCGTCGACATGACGCAGTTCTTCAAGCAGTACAACTCGATCAAGCCCTATCTGGTGAATGACAACATTCCGCCGGAGAAGGAGCGTCTGCAGTCACCGGTGGAGCGCGAGGAGCTCGACGGCCTGTACGAGTGCATCCTGTGCGCCAGCTGCTCGACGAGCTGCCCCAGCTTCTGGTGGAACCCCGACAAGTTCGTGGGCCCGGCCGGTCTGCTGCAGGCCTACCGCTTCATCGCCGACAGCCGCGACGAAGCCACCGCCGAGCGTCTGGACAACCTGGAAGACCCGTATCGCCTGTTCCGCTGCCACACCATCATGAACTGCGTGGACGTCTGCCCCAAGGGTCTGAACCCCACCAAGGCGATTGGCAAGATCAAGGAACTGATGGTGCGTCGCGCGGTCTGAGCGCGAACATTGTCTGCACAGCATGAGCACCAGCACTGAAGAAGCCCGCATCGACGAGAGAGCTCTCTCCAAACTCAAGTGGCGCTGCCGCCGCGGTTTGCTTGAGAATGACCTTTTCATCGAGCGCTTCTTTGTGCGCCATGAGGCCACGCTCACGGAGTCTCAGGCCCTGGGCCTGACGCTTCTGATGGACCTGGCCGACAACGACCTGATGGACCTGTTCCTGGCCCGCAAGGAGCCGGAGGGCGAACTGGATCGCCCCGAGGTGCGGGCCGTGCTCAAGCTGCTGCGTGTTCCCAAGTAGTGAATTCTTTCGAAAAGCTGTCACAAGGAAAGACTTATGACCCCGTCTGACGTCAAAGCCACCCTGTCGTTCTCGGACGGCAGCCCGCAAATGGACCTGCCCATTTACAAGGGCTCGGTAGGCCCGGATGTGATCGACATCCGCAAGCTCTACGCGCAGACGGGCAAGTTCACCTACGACCCGGGCTTCCTCTCCACCGCCTCCTGCAACTCGACCATCACCTACATCGATGGCGACAAGGGCGAGCTGCTGTATCGCGGCTACCCGATCGAGCAGCTGGCGGTGAACTGCGACTACCTCGAGACCTGCTATCTGCTGCTGTACGGAGAGCTGCCCAACGAAAGCCAGAAGGCAGACTTCGTCTCGCGCGTGACCAACCACACCATGGTCAACGAGCAGATGCAGTTCTTCCTGCGCGGCTTCCGCCGCGACGCCCATCCGATGGCCGTGATGACCGGCCTGGTGGGTGCGATGTCGTCCTTCTATCACGACAGCACCGACATCAATAACCCCGAGCATCGCGAGATCGCGGCGATCCGCCTGATCGCCAAGATGCCGACGATGGTGGCGATGGCCTACAAGTACACGGTCGGCCAGCCTTATATCTATCCGAAGAACGACCTCAGCTACGCCGGCAACTTCATGCGCATGATGTTTGCCACGCCCTGCGAGGACTACAAGCCCAATGACGTGCTGGTGCGCGCCATGGACCGCATCTTCACCCTGCATGCCGACCACGAGCAGAACGCCTCGACCTCGACGGTGCGCCTGTGCGGCTCCTCGGGCACCAACCCCTTTGCAGCCATCGCCGCCGGCGTGGCCTGCCTGTGGGGCCCGGCCCACGGCGGCGCCAACGAGGCCTGCCTGAACATGCTCAGCGACATCCAGCAAATGGGTGGCGTGGCCAAGATCGGCGAGTTCATCAAGCAGGTGAAGGACAAGAACAGCAACGTCAAGTTGATGGGCTTCGGTCACCGTGTCTACAAGAACTACGACCCGCGCGCCAAGCTGATGCGCGAGACCTGCCACGAGGTGCTGAACGAACTGGGCCTGCACGACGACCCGCTCTTCAAGCTCGCGATGGAACTCGAGAAGATCGCGCTGGAAGACGAATACTTCGTCGCCCGCAAGCTCTACCCGAACGTGGACTTCTACTCGGGCATCGTGCAGCGCGCCATCGGCATTCCGGTGCCGCTGTTCACGGCGATCTTTGCACTCGCCCGCACGGTCGGCTGGATCGCCCAGCTGAACGAGATGATCGGCGACCCCGAGTACAAGATCGGCCGTCCGCGCCAGCTCTTCGTCGGCGCCACCACGCGCGACGTCAAGCCCATCGCCCAGCGTTGATGATCGCCGGCAGGCTCCGCGCCTGCCCGATCGCAGCAGCCCCCGCAGCCTCGCTCGGGGGCTTTGTTTTTGCTGGGTTTGTCCCCGGTGTGGGCGGCGCGCCAGCCTGATGTAGATCAGGCTTTTTGGGCTATGCTACGCAGGCTGGCAAACGTTTGCCAATCTGAATCCATCGATCCGACCCTAGCGAGCAACAAGCATCCGTGAGCACGATCAAAGACGTGGCCGCCCTGGCCGGGGTGTCCTTTACGACGGTATCGCATGTCCTCAACGACACCCGCCCGGTGAGCGCCGATGCGCGCCGGCGCGTGCTGGCCGCGGTGGAGGAGATCGGTTACCTGCCCAGCGCGGTGGCGCGCTCGCTGCGCAAGAGCGAGACCAAGATCATCGGCGTGCTGGTGCCGAATGTGCAGAACCCGTTCTTCGCCGAGCTGGTCTGCGGCGTCGAGGAATGCTGCCGCCTGGCGGGCTACTCGGTGTTTCTGTGCAATTCCGACAACGACCCCAAGCGCCAGCAGCAGTACATGCGCACCCTGCTGGAAAAGCGCATCGACGGCCTGCTGCTGGCCTCGGCCGGCGATGCCGCCTCGCTGGCGAAGATCTTCAAGCTCGCCAGCGTGCCCGCGGTGACGGTGGACCGCCTGGTGCCCGGCGCGCGCGCCGATCGCGTCAGCGTGCACAACCAGGCCGGCGCGCATGCGGCGGTGGCGCACCTGCTGGAGCTGGGGCACCGGCACATCGGCTGCATCAGCGGCCCGGCCGAGTTCGAGGTGGCGATCGAGCGCGTCGAGGGCTGGCGCCAGGCACTGCTGGAGCGCGGCATCACGCCGCAGGAAGGCTGGCTGGTGGAGAGCGACTTCTCCAGCGCCGGCGGCTACGAGGCGGTGCGGGCGCTGCTGCGCAAGCATCCCGAGATCACGGCCGTGTTCGCCGGCAACGACATGATGGCGATGGGCGGCCTGCGCGCCGCGGCCGAGCTGGGGCGCAAGGTGCCCGAGCAACTCTCCATCGTTGGCTTTGACGACATCGAGCTGAGCAGCTTCGTCTACCCCGCGCTCACCACCGTGGGCTGCTCCATCAAGGAGCTCGGCCGTGAGGCCGCTCGCGTGCTGCTGGACCGCATCGACAACCCTGGCGCACCGCTGAAGGATGTGTTGCTGACGCCGCGCCTGGTGGTGCGCGAAAGCAGCGCCGCGCCCGCCTGATTGCCAAGGAATCTTCTCATGACTGCAACAGCAAGCAGCAAGCCCGCCAGCGTGGTGGTGGTGGGCAGCATCAATATGGACATGGTCTCGCATTCGCCGCGCCTGCCGGCGCCCGGCGAGACCCTGGTCGGCGAGGCCTTTGTGATGGCCCCGGGCGGTAAGGGCGCCAACCAGGCGGTGGCCGCGGCACGCCTGGGCGCCGAGGTGGCCTTCGTGTCGCGCGTCGGCACGCGCCAGCATGGCGCCGAGCTGCTGGCGGCGCTGGGCGCCGAAGGTGTGCACACCGCGGCGGTTGCCACCGATGCCACGGTGCTGCCAGGCATCGCCGTCATCATGGTGGCCAGCCAGGGCGGCGAGAACTCCATCGTTTACGTGCCGGGCAGCAATGCGCAGCTGAGCGCGGCCGACGTCGAGCAGGCCAAGGCGGTGCTGCAGGCGGCGCGCGTGGTGGTGGCCCAGCTGGAAGTGCCGCAGCCCGCCATTGCGCATGCCTTTGCGCTGGCACGCGCGACCGGGGTGACGACCATTCTGAACGCCGCGCCGGCCCTGCCGGTGAGCGCCGAGCTGCTGGCCCAGACGCAGTGGCTGGTGCTCAATGAAACCGAGGCCGGCCAGATGGCGGGCATGCCCAGCGCCAGCCTGGAGCAGGTGCGGGCGGCGGCCGAGGCGCTGCTCGCGCGTGGCCCGGGCCAGGTCGTGGTCACCCTGGGCGCCCAGGGCGTGCTGCTGTGCAGTGCGCAACAAGGCGCACAACTAGGCGCGCAACATCTGCCGGCGCAGCGCGTCACCGCGGTGGACACGGTGGGCGCCGGCGATACCTTTGTCGGCGGACTGGCCACCGGCCTGGCCGAAGGCTGGGCGCCCGCAGACGCGGTGCGCCTGGGCCAGGCCGCAGCCGCGCTGGCGGTGAGCCGCGCCGGCGTGCAGACGGCCATGCCGCGCCGTACCGAACTCGCAGCCGAGCTGCAGCCGCGCTCCTGAGGTTTTTCAGCCATGCAAGCAGTTCCCCAATCCGTCATCTTCGACACCGATCCCGGCATCGACGACGCCATGGCGCTCTACGTGCTGGCGCGCCACCCCGCCATCCGGCTGCGCGCCATCACCACTGTGTTCGGCAATGCCGCCGTCGCCACCACCACGCGCAATGCGCTGGCGCTGGCGGCGCTTTACGAGCTCGATCTGCCGGTGGCGGCCGGCGCCTCCGGCCCCTTGCGGCTGCGCCAGGACCAGGCCTTTCCGGCCCATGTGCACGGCGAGGACGGCCTGGGTGGCGTGGGCGCGCTGGTGCCCGCGCCACGGCGCGAGGTCGATGGCCGTCCGGCGCATGAGCTGATCTGTGCCATGGTCAATGCCGAGCCGGGCCAGATCACGCTGGTGGCCGTGGGCCCGCTCACCAATCTCGCGCTGGCGCTGCGCCACGACCCCGGCATCGCCGCCAAGGTGCGGCAGGTGGTGGTGATGGGTGGCGCCTTCGGCACGCATGGCCATGGCGGCAATGTCAGCCCGGTGGCCGAGGCCAACATCATCAACGACCCCGAGGCGGCCGATGCGGTGTTTGCCGCGGCCTGGCCGGTGGTGATCGTCGGCCTCGACGTGACCCAGGAGGTGGTGATGAAGCACGACGATCTGGCCGCCCTGAAGGGCCGTGGCGGCAAGCAGGGCGCCGTGGGCGACTTCCTCTGGGCCGCGACGCGCCATTACCAGGATTTCTATCACGAGCGCGACGGCATCGGCGGCATCTACTCGCACGATGCCAGCGCGGCCGTGTACGTGGCCGCGCCCGAGGCCTTCGGCCTGCGCGCCGGCCCGGTGCGCGTGGTGCTGGACGGCATCGCGCGCGGCCAGACCATCCAGGATCACCAGGGCCTGGCCGCCCCCGATTCACCCTGGGCCCACAGCCCCGCGCAGCAGGTCTGCGTGCGCGTGGACGCGGCCCGCGTGCTGTCAGAATTCACCCGCCTTTTCGACTGAGCGACCCCATCATGAGCAAGCAGCAAACCATCCTCAAGGCCCGCTGGGTCCTTCCCATGACTCCTGGCGGCGCCGTGCTCGAGCAGCATGCGGTGGTGATGGATGGCGAGCGCATCGCCGCCGTGCTGCCTTGGGGCGAGGCCGAGGCGCGCTATGCCGATGCCGAGCGCGTCGAGTTGGGCCAGCATGTGCTGATCCCCGGCCTGATCAACGGCCACACCCATTCGGCCATGTCGCTGCTGCGCGGCGTGGCCGATGACCTGGCCCTGATGGACTGGCTCAACAACCATATCTGGCCGCTCGAGAAGAAGTGGGTCAGCGAGGACTGGACCTACCAGGGCTCGCTGCTCTCCGCCGCCGAGGCGCTGCGCGGTGGCGTGACCTATCTGAACGATATGTATTTCTTCCCCACCGCGATGGCCCGTGCCGCGGTGGATGCGGGCATCCGCGCCGGCGTGTCGATCAATGTGATCGACTTCCCCACCGGCTATGCCGCCAATGCCCAGGAGTACATCGACCATGGCGTGGCCGCCTACGAGCAGTACAAGGGCGAAAGTCTGCTGGACTGGACCAGCGCGCCGCACGCGCCCTACACGGTGTCGGACGAGACCTTCGTCAAGCTGCGCGAACTGGCCGAGCGTCTGGACATCCAGATGCACTGCCACATCCACGAGACCCAGGAGGAAGTGGATGGCAGCCTGAAGCAATATGGCATGCGGCCGCTGGAGCGCCTCAACAAGCTGGGCGTGCTGAACGAGCGCATGCTGGCCGTGCACATGGTGCATCTCACCGAGGCCGAGATCGCCATGTTGGCGGCGCAGAAGGTGCATCTGGTGCACAACCCCAGCTCCAACCTCAAGCTGGCCTCGGGCGTGGCGCCGATCAAGGCGCTGGAAGCCGCTGGCGTGAACACGATTCTGGGCACCGATGGTGCCGCCTCCAACAACCGCCAGGACATGTTTGCCGAGATCCGCGCCGCGGCCCTGCTGGCCAAGGGCGTGACGGGCGACCCGCTCACTGTCTCGGCGCGCACCGCGCTGGAAATGGCCACCATCCGTGCCGCCAAGGCGATGGGCCGCGAGGCCGATCTGGGCTCGCTGGAAGTCGGCAAGCTGGCCGATGTGGTGGCCGTCTCGCTGGACGCGCTGGAATGCCGGCCGGTCTACCACGCCGATGCGCAGCTGGTCTATGTGGCCGGCCGCGAGCATGTGTCCGATGTCTGGGTGGGCGGCCGCCAGGTGCTCAAGGGCAGGGCGCTCACCACCATCGACACCGCTGCGTTGATCGAGCGCGCCGAGCACATCGTCGGCCAGATGAAGGCCGGCCGCTAAGTCGGACGCTAAGTCGGCGGCAAACGCCGCGCCGCGAAGTCCCATACCGATTTCGGCGCGCCGTAGCGCAGGCTGATGGACTTGCGCAGCTCCAGCAACTCGTAGTGCTGACGCAGGCAGCTCAAGAGCTTGGGCGAGGTGAAGAACTGCTTGGGCACGCCGTCCACCAGGACGGGTTCCCAGCCGCTGGCGTCGGCCGGCGCGCCGTAGTTGAGGTCGTCCTCGGCGTTGACGCTGCCCAGCAGCAGGCCGCCGGGCTTGAGCACCCGTGCGATCTCGGCGAAGGCCTGCAGGCTGCCGGCCTGGTCGAAGTAGTGCAGCGAGAGATGGGCCACCGCCAGGTCCATGCTGGCGCTGGCGATCTCGGGCATGGTGCGCACATCGGCGAGCAGGTGGCGCGCCGCCGGATTGCGTTCCTCGGCCGCCGCCAAGGCGGTGGGCGAGATCTCGGTGGCGGTGACCTGCCAGCCCAGGGCCAGCAGGGCGGCGCTTTCATGGCCATTGCCGCAGCCGATGTCCAGCGCCTGATAGCCCTGGCCATGGGCATGGGCGAGCCAGGCGGCGCCCCAATGCTCCAGCCAGTTGTCGGCCAGGCTGGCCTGGCCGAGGCCGTAGCGCTGGTCCCAGATTTGGCGCGGATCGTTCATGTGCAAAGTATCGCGAGACGGCGAAAAGACTGTGTGAATGCCAGGCAAAGATTTCACCAAGCTGTGAAACTTTGCGGGCGCCGCCGTATCGGTACAGACCCTAGCTAAAATCCCGGGCTTCAACGGCCAGGCCCACCAGGCTTGAGACCGCAACCTCCAGCGCCGCATGCGCGCATCCCGGGACCCCATGGCCTCTTCCTCCTCCAAGCCCAAGCATCTGCTCCACTTCGAGGGCGGCAACGCTCTTTCCTCCTTCCGTGCCAATGCCTTGCTGCCGCGGCTGCAGGCCGTCAACGAGCGCATCACCGCCATTGCCGCACGCCATGTGCACTGGGTCTGGAGCGATGCAGCGCTGGCCGATGAGGTCAAGTCCAAGCTGGCGGCCCTGCTGGACTATGGCGATGCCTACCAGGGCGCGCAGGACGGCGAACTGATCGTGGTGGCGCCGCGCCTGGGCACGGTGAGCCCCTGGGCCTCCAAGGCTACCGACATCGCGCACAACTGCGGCTTGGATATCCATCGCGTCGAGCGTGTCACCGAGTACCGCATCACGCTCAAGAGCGGCTTGCTGGGCGGCGTGAAGACCTTGTCCGAGGCCGAACGCCTGGCCTGCGCCGCGCTGCTGCACGACCGCATGACCGAGAGCGTGCTGCTGAGCCGCGCGGCCGCCGCCCATCTGTTCGACGAGAAGGAGGCCCAGCCGCTCGAGCACGTGGACGTGCTGGGCCAGGGCCGCCCCGCGCTGGAGGCCGCCAACAAGACCTTCGGCCTGGCGCTTTCAGACGACGAGATCGACTACCTGGTGACGGCCTTCCAGGGGCTCAAGCGCAACCCCAGCGATGTCGAGCTGATGATGTTCGCGCAGGCCAATAGCGAGCATTGCCGCCACAAGATCTTCAACGCCAAGTTCACGGTGGACGGTGAAGAGCAAGACCTGTCCCTGTTCGGCATGATCCGCAACACCGAGAAGCTGCACCCCCAGCACACGGTGATTGCCTATTCGGACAACGCTGCGGTGATGGAGGGCCATGAGCTCGAGCGCTGGATGCCGGCGGGCTTTGACAAGGCACCGCAGTACCAGGCCCGCGCCGAGACCTCGCATGTGCTGATGAAGGTCGAGACCCACAACCACCCGACCGCCATCTCGCCCTTCCCGGGTGCCTCCACCGGCGCCGGCGGCGAGATCCGCGACGAGGGTGCGACGGGGCGCGGGGCCAAGCCCAAGGCCGGCCTCGCCGGCTTCACCGTCTCCAATCTGCGCCTGCCCGGCCTCACCGAGCGCTGGGAGCAGCAGGACATCGGCAAGCCCGAGCACATCGCCAGCCCGCTGCAGATCATGATCGAGGGCCCGATCGGCGGCGCGGCCTTCAACAACGAGTTCGGCCGGCCCAATCTGGGCGGCTACTTCCGTGCCTATGAGCAGGAGGTGGACGGCATCACGCGCGGCTACCACAAGCCCATCATGATCGCCGGGGGCATCGGTGCGATCCGCTCCGACCTCACCCGCAAGATCGAGTTCCCCGCCGGCAGCCTGCTGGTACAGCTGGGCGGCCCGGGCATGCGCATCGGCATGGGCGGCAGCGCCGCCAGCTCGATGGCGGCCGGCACCAACACCGCCGACCTGGACTTCGACTCGGTGCAGCGCGGCAACCCCGAGATCGAGCGCCGTGTGCAGGAGGTCATCAACCATTGCTGGGGCCTGGGTGCCAACAATCCCATCCTCGCCATCCACGACGTCGGCGCCGGTGGCATCTCCAACGCCTTCCCCGAACTGGTGAACGACGCTGGCCGCGGCGCCATCTTCGATCTGCGCGCCGTGCCGCTCGAGGAGTCAGGTCTTGCCCCCAAGGAGATCTGGTGCAACGAGAGCCAGGAGCGCTATGTGCTGGCGATCGCGCCGGAGAGCCTCCCGACCTTCCGCGCCATGTGCGAGCGCGAGCGCTGCCCGTTTGCGGTGGTGGGCGTGACCACCGAGCAGCGCGAGCTGGTGCTGGAGGACGGCCCGGCCGGTGAACGCGCCATCGACATGCCGATGGCGACGCTCTTGGGCAAGCCGCCCAAGATGCACCGCGACGTGCAACGCGTGGCGCGCGACGCCGGCACCCTGGACCTGGGCGGCGCCAGCCTGGCCACCGCGGCGGTGGAAGTGCTGCGCCACCCGACCGTGGCCTCCAAGCGCTTCCTGATCTCGATCGGCGACCGCACGGTCGGCGGCCTGAACCACCGCGACCAGTTCGTCGGCCCCTGGCAGGTGCCGGTGGCCGATTGCGCCGTCACCCTGGCCGACTTCAAGGGCTTCCGTGGCGAGGCCATGAGCATGGGTGAGCGCAGCCCGCTGGCGGCCGTCAATGGCCCGGCCTCGGGCCGCATGGCGGTGGCCGAGGCCATCACCAATCTGCTCGCCGCGCCGATCGAACTCGAGCGCGTCAAGCTCAGCGCCAACTGGATGGCGGCCTGCGGCGAGCCCGGCGAGGACGCCGCGCTGTTCGATACCGTCAAGGCCGTGGGCATGGAGCTGTGCCCGGCGCTGGGCATCTCGATCCCGGTGGGCAAGGATTCGCTGTCGATGCGCACGCGCTGGAACGATGCGGCGGGTGCGGTCAAGCAGGTCACCGCACCGGTCTCGCTGATCATCACCGCCTTCGCCACGCTTGCCGATGTGCGGGGCACGCTCACGCCTGAGCTGCAAGCGGGTGACACGAGCCTGATCCTGGTCGACCTGGGCCAGGGCCGGCAGCGCATGGGCGGCTCCATCCTGGCTCAGACCCTGAGCCAGTTCGGTGGCGAGGTACCCGATCTGGACGATGCTGAAGCGCTCAAGAGCCTGGTGGCCGCCGTGAACGAGCTGCGCGCCAGCGGCCAGCTGCTGGCCTACCACGACCGCGGCGACGGCGGCCTCTGGGCCACCGCCTGCGAGATGGCCTTTGCCGGCCATTGCGGCATCAGCCTGAATGTGGACATGCTGGTCACCGAGGGTGACGGCGTCTCCGACAGCCGCGCCGATGTGGGCGATTCCAAGAACTGGGCCAGCCAGGTGAGTGCGCGCCGCGAGGAGCTGACGCTCAAGGCCCTGTTCAACGAGGAGCTGGGCGCGCTGCTGCAGGTGCCCACCGCCCAGCGCGATGCGGTGATGCAGCTGCTGCGCAAGCACGGCCTCTCCAAGCACAGCCATGTGGTGGGCAAGCCCAATGCGAGCGGCCAGATGGAAGTCTGGCGCGACAGCAAGAAGGTCTATGGCGCGGCGCTGGAGGCGCTGCACAAGGAATGGGACCAGGTCAGCTGGCGTGTCGCCCAGCTGCGCGACAACCCGGCCTGCGCCGATTCCGAGCATGCGCTGGCCGGCCAGGCCGACGACCCCGGCCGCCATGTGCACCTGAGCTTCGATCCCAAGGAAGACGTGGCCGCGCCCTTCATCGCCACGGGTGCGCGCCCGAAGATCGCGATCCTGCGCGAGCAGGGTGTCAACTCGCATGTGGAGATGTCCTATGCCCTGGCCCAGGGCGGCTTCGACACCTATGACGTGCACATGAGCGATCTGCAGTCCGGCGGCACCACGCTGGAGCAGTACAAGGGCTTCATCGCCTGCGGCGGCTTCAGCTACGGCGACACCCTGGGTGCCGGCGAGGGTTGGGCGCGCTCGGTGATGTTCAACCCGGTGCTGGCCGATCAGTTCAAGGCCTTTTTCGCGCGCAGCGACAGCTTCGCGCTGGGCGTGTGCAATGGCTGCCAGATGATGGCCGCGCTCTCGCCCATCATCCCCGGCGCCCAGCACTGGCCCAAGTTCACGCGCAACAAGAGCGAGCAGTTCGAGGCCCGGCTGGCGATGGTGGAAGTGCTGGAGAGCCCCAGCCTGTTCTTCCAGGGCATGGCCGGCAGCCGCCTGCCGATCGCGGTGGCGCATGGCGAGGGTTATGCCGATTTCTCGCAGCGCGGCGATGCCAGCAAGGTGGCGCGCGCGATGCGTTACGTGGACCACCATGGCCGGCCCACCGAGGTCTATCCGCTCAACCCGAACGGCAGCCCCGAGGGCCTAACCTCGGTGACCACGGCCGACGGCCGCTTCACCGTGCTGATGCCGCATCCGGAGCGCGTGCAGCGCAATATCCAGCTCAGCTGGACCAGCGGCGACAAGAGCGAGGCGAGCCCCTGGGCGCGCATGTTCGCGAACGCGCGCAAGGCCCTGGGCTAATCGGCCGCCAGGCCGGCCAGCAACTCGTAGGAGCGCAGCCGCGCGGCCTGCGAGTGCAGGGCGCAGGCGACGATGAACTCGTCGGCGCCGGTGCGCGCCTGGGTGGCCGCCAGCCCCGCCTTGACGGTGGCGGGCGAGCCGACGATGGATTCCGCCAGCATGCGCGCCACCTGGGCCGCCTCGGCCGCGTTCCAGCGCGCATCCATATCGTCCACCGGCGGCGGCAGCGGGCCGCGCCGGCCGCGCACCATGCCCAGGAAGCGCTGCTGCAGCGAGCTGAACAAATACGCGGCCTGCGCGTCGCTGTCGGCCACGATCACGTTCAGCCCCACCATCGCATGGGGCCCGGGGTGGCGCTCGCTGGGGCGGTACTGGCCGCGGTAGAGCTCGAGCGCCTGCATCAGCAGCTCGGGCGCGAAATGCGAGGCGAAAGCAAAGGGCAGGCCCCGATAGGCGGCCAGCTGGGCGCTGTAGAGGCTGGAGCCGAGCAGCCAGATCGGCACCTCGGTGCCCTGGCCCGGAATGGCGCGCACGACCTGACCCTCGCGGGCCGGCGCCAGATAGGCCTGCAGCTCCTGCACGTCCTCCGGAAAGCGGTCTTCGGCCGCCGTGCTGAGGTGGCGGCGCAGCGCGCGCATGGTCGGGCCATCGGTGCCGGGCGCGCGGCCCAGGCCCAGGTCGATGCGATCGGGGAAGAGCGTCGCGAGGGTGCCGAATGCTTCGGCGATGGTCAGCGGCGCGTGGTTGGGCAGCATGATGCCGCCCGAGCCGACGCGAATCTGCCGGGTGGCGGCGGCGATCTGGCCGATCAGCACCGCGGTGGCCGAGCTGGCCACGCCGTCCATATTGTGGTGCTCGGCCACCCAGTAGCGCCGGTAGCCCAGTGCTTCGGCATGGCGGGCCAGCTCCAGACTGTTGAGCAGGGCGCTGCGGGCATCGCTGCCCTCGACGATGGGCGCGAGATCCAAGATGGAAAGAGGCGTGTGCATGGGCGTCATCTTGCGGCAGAGCGCGGGCGCCTGCAGAGGCGCGCTCAATGCCCCTTCAGCTCGGGCGCCACGCGCGGCAGCCGGAACACGAAGCGGCTGCCCCGGCCGGGTTCGCTGTGCAGCTCCACATGGCCCCCCAGGATGTCGGTGATGATGTTGTAGACGATGTTGAGCCCGAGGCCGGTACCGCCGCGCCCCATCTTGGTGGTGAAGAAGGGGTCGAAGGCGCGGCGCCGCACCTCCTCGCTCATGCCCAGGCCGTCGTCGGCCACCACCAGCTCGAACTGCTGCGCGTCCAGCGCGCGTGCGCTGATGCTGAGCTCGCCGCTATCGCGGCCCTCGAAGGCATGCAGCAGAGCGTTCAGCATCAGATTGCTGAGCACCTGGCTGAGCGGGCCGGGGTAGCCGTCCAGCTCGAGCTCCGGCGGGATGTCGGTGCGGATGCGGTAGGGCGTGGTCTTCCAGCGCGCCCGCATCAGGCTCAGCACATCGTCCACCACCGCGTCGAGGCGGTACTGGCGGCGCTGCACGCTGGTCTGGTCCACCGAGAGCTGCTTGAAGTGCGTCACCAGTTCGTTGGCCGTGCCCAGGCCGCGCAGCAGGATCGCGGTGGCGGCGCCGGCATCGTCCAGATAGGAGGCCAGGCTGGAGCGGCGCATATGGCCCTCCACAAAGGCCTGGCGGGTCTCGCGCGTGCGCTCGTCCAGCGTCGAGGCGGTGGTGAGGCAGTTGCCCAGCGGCGTGTTGAGCTCATGCGCCACGCCCGCCACCAGCGAGCCCAGCGCGGCCAGTTTTTCCGAGCGCAGCAGCTCGTCCTGGGCGCGGTGCAGGTGGGCCAGCGCCTCGCGCAGCTCGGCGGTGCGCCGGCTCACGCGGCTCTCGAGCTCGGCATGCAGTTCATGCGATTGCCGCTCGGCCTGGCGCTGCGCGCTGATGTCGCGTGCCACACCCAGATAGCCGAGCGGCGTGCCATGGCGGTCGCGCACATGGGTGACGCTCAGGGAGACCGCCAGGGCCTGGCCGTCGCGGCGCAGATAGGTCCATTCGCGCGTCTCGATGCCATCGCGCTGCGCCAGCGCCACAAAGGTCTCGAAGCCCTGGATGGGGTGCCCCAGTTCGGCACTGAGCGCCAAGCCGCGTGCCTCGACCTCGGCCGGCAGGTGCAGCAGGGCCGGGCTCTTGCCCAGCATGTCCTCCTCGCGGTAGTCCAGCATGCGCTCGGCGCCGCGGTTGAACAGCATCATGCGGCCCTGCAGATCGGTGGCGATGATGGCCACCTCGATGGCCGCATCGAGCAGGGCCTGCAGGCGATCGCGCGCCTGCATCAGATCGGCCTGGGACTGGCGCAGCGCGGCCTCCGCCTGCTTGGCCGGCGTGATGTTGCGGCCGGTGCCGCGGTAGCCGCGGAACACGCCGTCGGCATCGAAGATCGGCGTGCCGGACACGCTCACATGGCGCAGCGTGCCGTCTTCGGTGTACTGCGAATACTCGAGGTCGCGGAAGGGCTCGTGGCGCGCCAGCTGCGCCTTGTGCGCCTCCCAGTCGACGCCGGGCGCGATCGCCGGCGACTCCCAGCGCCGGTGGCCCAGCACGCTGCTGCTGTGCACATTGGAGGCCTCCTCGGCGGTGCGCGAGATATAGGTGAAGCGCAGCTCGGCGTCCTGCTCCCAGACCCAGTCGCTGGCCAGCGCGGCGAGGCTGCGAAAACGCGCCTGCGATTCCTGCAGCTGCTGGCTGGCCTGGCGGCCCGTTTCGATCTCATGGGCCAGGGCCTCGTTGCGCTGGCTCAGCACATGGCGCTGCCGGCCCAGCAGGGCGAGCAGGGCGGTGACCAGGGCTGCGCCGATCAGGCTGGCCAGCACATCGGCCGACTGCCAGGCCAGGCCGCTCTCCCAGCCCCCCTGGGGCAGGGCCAGCAGGGTCCACAGGCCGCCCGGCAGCTGCGCCACCTGCCGCACCGCGCCGGCCTCGGCCAGTCTGGTCTCGCCCCAGATATGGCGCGCCGCCTGCCGGCCCTCGCGCTCGTCGATGATCTCGAGCGCCAGCCCGGCCTGGTGCTCCAGGCCGGCGGCCTGCATGAAGCGCTCCAGGTCCGCCACCACCGACACCACGCCCCAATAGCGCTGGCCGTCCGGCGCGGCGGCATCGCGCAGGAACACCGGCGTGCGCTGGATGATGCCCATGCCGCCCTGCACCAGCACCACCGGCGCGACGATCAGCGGCCCGCGCTGCGCGCGCGCCGCCTGCACCTGCGCCCATTGCGCCGGGATGCTGCGGTAGACCAGGCCGAACACGCGCTCGTTGCCGGCGCGCGGGAACACATGGCGGGCCACGTCGTCGGGCGCCGCCACCACGCTGCGCAGCTGCGGCACGAGCTTGACGGCACGGCTGGTGAGGCGCTCGAAGCGCTCCTCGGAGATGTCGCCATCGAGCTGGATCATGGCCTCCAGCCCGAGGGTGGGGCTGAAGGTGCTTTGTGCGGTGGCCTCGATGCGGGCGCGCAGCAGGGTCAGCTGCGCTTCGAGCTGCCCGCGCGCGGCGGCGCGGTCGGTCTGCAGATGCAGGCGCAGCAGGCCGGCCACGATCAACGCCCCCACCAGCACGCTCAGCAGCGCCGGCCAGTACCAGACCAGCAGGGCCCAGGGCCGTCTGGGCGCGGCGGGTGGCGGGTGGGGCGGGATCATCCGGGACATCCTAGTCGGATGCGGCCAACACCAGCGCCTGTCTGCGCGTCTTGCCGTTGTTCCAGAGCGTGAGCGTGACGCGCTCACCGACCTGACGGCGTTCCAGCAGGGCCAGCATGTCATCGAGATCGGCGATCGCCTCGTCGTTGATCGCGGTGATCACGTCGCCATGCACGATGCGGCCGTCGCGCGCCCGCGTGAAGGGCTGCAGCCCGGCCTCGGCGGCGGGGCTGCGCGCGCCCACGCCGGCGATGGCCACGCCCTTGGGCAGGCGCAGCGCCTGCTGCAGCTGGGCCGAGCCCGAGGTCACGCCGATGGCCGGGCGGATGTAGCGCCCGTCCTTGATGAGCCTGGGCACGACGCGGTTGACCTCGTCCACCGGGATGGCGAAGCCGATGCCGGCGCTGGCGCCGCTGGGGCTGTAGATCTGCGTGTTGACGCCGATCAGCCGCCCGGCCGAATCGAGCAGGGGGCCGCCCGAGTTGCCGGGGTTGATGGCGGCATCGGTCTGGATCACGCCGCGGATGGCACGCCGGTTCACCGACTCGATTTCGCGGTTGAGCGCCGAGACGATGCCGCGCGTCAGCGTCTGGTCCAGGCCGAAGGGGTTGCCGATCGCGTACACGCCCTGGCCCACCTGCAGCTCGCGGCTGCTGCCGATGGCGATGGGCACCAGCTTCTCGCGCGGCGCCTCGATGCGCAGCACCGCGAGGTCGCGGTCGGGGAAGGCGCCCACCAGCCGGGCAGCGTAGCTGCTCTGGTCGGCGAGCGTCACGCGCGCCGCGTCGCCGCCCTGGATGACGTGGTAGTTGGTGACGATGTGGCCGCGCTCGTCCCAGATGAAGCCGGTGCCGGTGCCGCGCGGCACCTGCTGCACGTCCAGCGAGAAGAAGTCGCGCTGCACGTCCAGCGTGGTGATGTGCACCACCGAGGGCGAGCTCTTCTTGAACACGCTGATGTTGTTGAGCTCGGCGGCGTCGAGCGCGCCGCGCGGCTGCACCGGGCGCTGGGCCGCGGCGGGCAGGGCGGCCAGCAGCGCCGCGCAGAGCAGGAAGAGGGTGGGCAAACGTCGCATGGGGTCAGATGTTGCCGGCTAGACTGCGGCCATTCGTTTTGCGTGGCTTCTATTTTGACCGCTTCATCGTCACCAGGCTCTCGCATGCCACGCCTGGACGCCTTGCGCGGCCTGGCGATGCTGTGGATGACGCTGTTCCACTTCGGCTTCGACCTCAACCATGCCGGCCTGATACGGCAGGATTTCTACCGCGACCCCTTCTGGACCTGGCAGCGCACGGCCATCGTCAGCCTGTTCCTGCTCTGCGCCGGCCTGGGCCAGGCGGTGGCGGTGGCGCAGGGCCAGCGCTGGCCGCGCTTCTGGAAACGCTGGGCCCAGGTGGCGGGCTGCGCCCTGCTGGTATCGCTGGGCTCCTGGTGGATGTTTCCGCGCAGCTACATCAGCTTCGGCGTGCTGCATGGCATGGCGCTGATGCTCTTGCTGCTGCGTTGGGCCGGCCCGCGCCTGCCCGGCTGGGCCCTGCTGGGCCTGGCCCTGCTAGCGCTGGCGGCGCCGCAGCTCTGGCAGCACGCCTTCTTCGACAGCCGCTGGACCAACTGGGTCGGGCTGGTCACGCGCAAGCCCGTTACCGAGGACTTTGTGCCGCTGCTGCCCTGGCTGGGTGTGATGCTGCCGGGCTTTGCGCTCGGCCGGGCCTGGCTGACGCGGCAGCGCGTGCTGCAGGGCGGCATCGCGGCGCCGCTGCGGCCACTGGCCTGGCTGGGCGGCTGGTCGCTGAGCTATTACATGCTGCACCAGCCGGTGCTGCTGGGCCTGATCTTTCTGTATCAGCGGCTGATCTAGGGGCTAACTACTTCATCAGCCTGTCACCTCACGTTTGAACAATGCGCTGTTGTTGTTCAACGGAGGAGAAAGCATGAACTATTCGATGCAGCGTGCGGCCCTGGCCGCGGCGGTAGCAAGCCTGGTGCTGAGCGCCTGCGGCGGCAGTGATGACCTGGCGGCCCTGCCGACCCTGGACGGCCAGCAGCCCCTGGTGGTGGGGCACCGCGGCGCCGCCGGCTACCTGCCCGAGCACACCCTGGAGGGCTACACGCTGGCGATCGAGCAGGGTGCCAATGCGATCGAGCCCGATCTGGTCTCGACCAAAGATGGCGTGCTGGTGGCGCGCCACGAGCCCATGCTCAGCGGCACCACCGATGTGTCCGCCCATGCCGAGTTCGCGGCGCGCAAGAGCACCAAGTCGGTCGACGGCATCGCCACCACCGACTGGTTCGTGGGCGACTTCACCCTGGCCGAGCTGAAGACCCTGGGCGCGCGCATTGCGCCTGCCACGCGTCCGCAGGGCAACGATGGCAAGTTCAAGATCCCGACCCTGCAGGAAATCATCGAGCTGGCCAAGGCCAAGAGCAAGGAGAAGGGCCGCGACATCGCGATCTACCCCGAGACCAAGCACCCGACCTTCCACATCGAGCAGGGCCTGCCGTTGGAAGACAAGCTCGTCAAGGCACTCAACGATGCGGGCTGGAACGGCAAGGAGGCACCGGTGTTCGTGCAGAGCTTCGAGCCCGGCAGCCTGAAGGCGCTGCGCGCCAAGGGCCTGAAGGTGCGCATGGTGCAGTTGATCGACGCCGACTGGGTGGACTTCAAGACCGGGCAGCTGACCTTCGCGGCGCCCTGGGATCGCCCCTATGACTGGACCAAGGCCGGCGACACGCGCCTCTACAGCGCCATGGTGACGCCCGCCGGCTTGGCCGAGATCAAGAGCTACGCCGACGGCATCGGCCCCTGGAAGCCTTATATCGCCTCGCTCAAGGCCGAGAAGGACATGAATGGCGACGGCAAGATCGACTGGACCGATGCCAGCAGCATGGCGCCCGGCAGCCTGGTGGCCGACGCGCACAAGGCCGGCCTGTTCGTGCACGCCTACACCTTCCGCAACGAGAAGGGTAGCCTCGCCCATGACTTCGGCGGCGACCCGCAGAAGGAGTACCTGCTGTACTACCGCACCGGCATCGACGGCCTGTTCTCCGACTTCCCCGACACCGCGGTGGCCGCGCGCGCTGCCTATTTGAAGGAAATGGGCCGCTGATGAGGCCCGCGCCGCCGGGCGCAAGCCCGGCGGCGCTACGATGGGCGCATGAGCGCTAGCAAACACATTCTCTTCGGCTTCCACGCCGTCACGGTGCGGCTCAAGACCGCCGCCGCTTCCATCTCCGAAATCCACATCGACCAGACGCGCCGCGACCAGCGCATGCGCCAGTTCGTCGAGCGCTGCAAGGAGGCGGGCGTGAAGCTGGTGGAGAGCGACGACGAGCGCCTGCACAAGCTCTGTGGCACGCATCGCCACCAGGGCGTGGTGGCGCGCGTGAGCGCGCTGCAGCAGCATCACTCGCTGGACGATGTGCTGGACGAGGTGGAAGCTGCTGCCGAAGCTGCCCCGCTGGTGTTGGTGCTGGACGGCGTGACCGACCCGCACAATCTGGGCGCCTGCCTGCGCGTGGCCGATGGTGCCGGCGCGCATGCGGTGGTGGCGCCCAAGGACCATGCGGTGGGGCTGAACGCCACCGTGGCCAAGGTGGCCAGCGGCGCGGCCGAGACCGTGCCCTATCTGATGGTCACCAACCTGGCGCGCACGCTGGGTGAGCTGAAGGAACGCAATATCTGGGTGATCGGCACCTCCGACCAGGCCGAGAAGTCCATCTACGACCTGGACCTCAAGGGCCCGGTGGCGCTGGTGCTGGGTGCGGAGGGGGAGGGCATGCGCGCGCTCACCGCCAAGACCTGCGACGAGCTGGTGCGCATCCCCATGAAAGGCGCGGTGGAGAGCCTCAACGTCTCGGTGGCGGCAGGGGTTTGCCTCTACGAGGCGCTGCGCCAGCGCGGCGTTTGATGGCTGTCCATGCGGAGATAATCTGACCATTCAGTAAGAAAGCAGAGTCCACATCATGGCCGTCATCGAAGTCCACCACCCCCTCGTCAAACACAAGATCGGCCTGATGCGCGAGGCCGATATCTCGACCAAGAAGTTCCGCGAGCTCACCGGCGAGGTGGCGCGCTTGCTGGCCTACGAGGCCACGGCCGACTTCCCGCTCGAGAAGACCACCATCGAATGCTGGAGCGGCCCGACCGAGATCGACCAGATCGCCGGCCGCAAGGTCACGGTGGTGCCTATCCTGCGCGCCGGCCTGGGCATGCTGGATGGCGTGCTGGACATGATGCCCAATGCCAAGGTCAGCGTGGTGGGCCTGGCGCGCGACCACGAGACGCTCAAGCCGGTGAACTACTTCGACCGCTTCGTCGGCCAGCTGGACGAGCGCACCGCCCTCATCATCGACCCCATGCTGGCCACCGCCGGCTCGATGATCGCCACCGTGGATCTGCTCAAGGCGCGCGGTTGCAAGGACATCCGCGCCCTGGTGCTGGTGGCCGCGCCCGAGGGCGTGAAGGCGCTGAACGAAGCCCACCCCGAGGTGCGCTGCTGGACGGCGGCGATCGACAGCCATCTGAACGAGCATGGCTACATCATCCCGGGCCTGGGCGATGCGGGCGACAAAATATTCGGAACGAAGGAATGAATCGAGGGCCCAGTGGGCCCTCAGTTCATTCCTTCGAAGCTAGACCCAGCCCAGCGCCCCCACCACCCCGCCCGCCAGCACCATCCACACCAGGCCGAGCTTGGTGCGCAGCGTGAGTGCCAGCGTCACGGCGATCAGCGCCAGCGTGGCCAGCCGGTGTTCCGGTGCCGCCACATAGGGCGCCGCCAGCAGCCAGCCGGTGGCGACGATCAGCCCCAGCGTCAGCGGTGCCATGCCTTGCGTGAAGGCGCGGATGCCGCGTGCCTGCTGGTGCTCGCGCGCCCAGCGCGTGGCCGCCAGCACCAGGGTGGTGGAGGGCAGCATGATGCCCGCCATGGCCGCCGCGGCGCCGGCCGGGCCCGCCACATTCCAGCCCAGCACCGCGACGAACAGGATGTTGGGTCCGGGCGCGGCCTGGGCTAGCGCGATCGAGCCGGTGAAATCGGTGTCGCTCAGCCAATGCTGCTGGCCCACCAGATAGCGGTGCATCTCGGGCGCGGTGGTGATGGCGCCACCGATCGAGAGCAGGGAGAGGCTCAGGAAGTGCAGGAACAGGGCCAGCAGATCAGGTGGCGGGGGCATGGGGTCAGTCCTTGCCCAGACGCTGCCAGGCGAGCGCCATGCCCAGGCCGCCAATACCCAGCACGGCCCAGATCAGCGGCAGGCGCAGCAGCGCAATCGCCGCAAAGCCCAGCGCCGCCAGACCCAGGCTGACGCTGCGGCCCAGCACATTGGCCTTCAGGCCGCCCATCAGCTTGAGCCCGGTGGCCAGGATCAGGCCGGCCGCCACCGCGCCCATGCCGCGCAGCGCCCCCGCCACCTGGGGCTGGTGCAGGAACTGGCCGGTCAGGGCGGTGAGGCACAGCACGATCGCGCAGGGCAGCACGAACATGCCGGCCAAGGCCGTGAAGGCACCGCGCAGGCCGAAGAAGCGGTCGCCAATCATCAGCGAGATGTTCACCACATTGGGGCCGGGCAGCACCTGGGCCACCGCCAGCACCTCCAGGAATTCGGCCCGGCTGAGCCAGCCCAGGCGGTCCACCAGCTCGCGCTGTGCCACCGCCAGCACGCCGCCGAAACCCTGCAGGGCCAGCCGGTTGAAGGCCAGGTAGAGCGCCCATAGATCCCGCGGCGCGGCCCGATCCGCAGGCATCAGCGCAGGACCTTCAGCGCGTCCGGGTTGACGATGTTGCTGGGCTCGCCATTGATGAAGTTGCGGACATTGTCAAAGGCCGCGTCGAAGTAGAGCTCGTAGCTGTCCTGCTCGACATAGCCGATATGCGGCGTGCAGACGGCGTTCTCCAGGCGCAGCAGCGGATGGCCCTGCAGAATCGGTTCGCTCTCGAACACATCCACCGCCGCCATGCCGGGGCGGCCGCGGTTGAGCGCCGAGACCAGGGCGCCGTCGGCCAGCAACTCGGCGCGCGAGGTGTTGACGAACAGCGCCGTGGGCTTCATGCGCGCCAAGTCTTCGGGCGTGACCATGCCGCGCGTGGCCTCGCTCAGGCGCAGGTGCAGGCTCAGCACATCGCAGCCCTCGAAGAAGGCCTCGCGGCTTTCGGCCGCCTCATAGCCGTCCAGCGCGGCGCGGCCGCGCGAGGTCTCGCTGCCCCAGACCAGCACCTTCATGCCGAAGGCGCGCGCATAGCCCGCCACCATCTGGCCGATCTTGCCGTAGCCCCAGATGCCCAGGGTCTTGCCCTTGAGCACCATGCCGACGCCGAAATTCGGCGGCATCGAGGCCGCCTTCAGGCCCGACTGCTGCCAGGCCCCATGCTTGAGATTGCCGATGTACTGAGGCAGCCGCCGCATCGAGGCCATGATCAGGGCCCAGGTCAGCTCGGCCGGCGCCACCGGCGAGCCCACGCCCTCGGCCACCGCGATGCCCAGCTTGGTGCAGGCCTCCACGTCGATGTGCGCGCCGACGCGGCCGGTCTGGGCGATCAGCTTCAGGCGCGGCAGCTTCTCGAGCAGCTGGCGCGGGAACTGGGTGCGCTCGCGTATCAGCACCAGCACATCGGCATCGCGCAGGCGCACCGACAACTGGCCGATGCCCTTCACCGTGTTGGTGAAGACCTTGGCATTGAGCGCGTCCAGCTTGGTTGCGCAGCGGAGCTTGCGCACCGCGTCCTGGTAGTCGTCGAGGATGATGATATTCATGGCGTGCGCCTGGGATTGTGCCTTGTGCGCGGGGTGATGGCGTCCGGGTCAGCACGCACTTGCGCGAATCTCGTTAGCATCGTGCCACCCGACATGCCCCGTGAGGAGACCCCCATGAGTATCAATATGCACAGCGCCAGCAGCCCCGTGTTCGTGAAGATGCTGGGCAATATGTTGCATTGGTTGCAGCTCGCCCGTACCCATGCCGAGACCAAGAAGTTCGACACCTCGGTCTATCTGGGCCTGCGGCTGGCGCCCGACATGCTGCCCTTCTCGCGCCAGATCCAGATTGCCAGCGATGCCGCCAAGGGCTGCGTGGCGCGCCTGGCGGGCATCGAGATCCCGAAATGGGAAGACAACGAGGCCACGCTGGACGAGCTGGAGGCGCGCGTGCGCCGCACCATCGACTTCGTCAACTCGGTGCCGGCCGAGCAGCTGATCGGCAGCGAGGAGCGCGTGATCGAGCTGGTGATGCGCAATGGCACGGTGCTGAAGTACAGCGGCGAGGACTTTCTGCGCCATTACGCCACGCCGAACTTCTACTTCCACGTCACCACCACCTATGCCCTGCTGCGCCATGCCGGTGTGAGCCTGGGCAAGCCCGACTATCTCGGGCGCTGAGGCGGGTCAGCGCGCCATTCAGATCAGGCCGCTGGTCTTGGCCAGCAAGAAACCGACGCCGCAGGACGTCGCCACACCGATCAGGCCCGGCACGATGAAGCTGTGGTTGATGACGTACTTGCCGATGTGCGTGGTGCCGGACCGATCGAACTGGATGGCCGCCAGGTCGCTGGGATAGGTGGGCAGGATGTAGTAGCCATAGGAGGCGGCCGCGAAGGCCACGATATAGCCAGGCTGTACGCCGATAGCCAGCCCGACCGGCACCATGGCGCTGACCGCAGCCGCCTGTGAATTCACCAGCTTGGACACCAGCAGCAGGGCAATGGCGTAGGTCCAGGGCTGCGTCTTGACGAGATCGGTGAGCGCCGCCTTGAGTTCGGGCAGGTGTGCCTCGAACACGGTGTCGGCCATCCAGGCAATGCCAAACACGGCTACCACCGCAATCATGCCGGCACGGAAGACCTCGGTCTTGCCGATGGTGCCGGGATCGGTCTTGGTGAACATGATCATCAGCGCGCCGGCCAGCAGCATGAACATCTGGATGGTCAGCACCATCGACAGCGGCTTGCCGGCCACCAGCGGGCGCAGCGACGGAAATGCGCCCAGCACGGCCACTACGGCGATGGCAATGATGAAGATCCACATGGCAATCCACTGATCGGCCGCCAGCTTCTTGCCCATCAAGGTGGCGGACTCTCCATACACCAGGCGCCGCTGCTCGGGGTCGGCAATGCGCTTCTGGAACACCTCGTCATCGTCCAGGTCCTTGCCGCGGAACCAGCTGAAGATGCCGATGGCCAGCACGCCCGCCAGGGTGGCGGGAATGGTGTTCGACAGCAGGGCGATGAAATCGATCACCTTGCCGTCCATGGGGGCCTTGGCCAGGAAGGCCACCAACGACACCACGGCCACCGACACGGGGCTGGCCAGAATGCCCATCTGGCTGGCGATCGAGGAGGCCGCCATGGGCCGCTCGGGGCGGATATTGTTCTTGATCGAGATGTCGTAAATGATGGGCAGCATCGTGTAGACGACGTGCCCGGTGCCGCAGAGCATGGTCAGCGAGCAGGTCACGAAGGGCGCCAGGATGGACACGTACCTGGGATTGCGGCGCAGCACGCGCTCGGCGCCCTGTAGCAAGACCTCCAGCCCGCCCGAGGCCTGCAAGGTGGCCGAAGCGGCTACCACGGCGATGATGGTCAGCATCACGTCCACCGGTGGCTTGCCCGGGCTGAGCCCGAACATGAAGGTCATCACGACAATGCCGATGCCGCCCAGCAGACCGAGTGCCACGCCGCCTTTGCGTGCGCCATAGAACAGGCATATCAGGATGACGGCGATTTGAAGCAGGATGTCCATCAACAGACTCCTCAGCATGAACAGGGCTTCAATGTAGGTGGAACCCCTGATGGCTGGACGCTAGCATGTGCGTCCGCCTTGATGCAAAGCAGGTGTACATCGCATCGCGCCGCGCGCGCGTGCCAAAGTGCCGCCCAGCGGCTGCCGGGCCGCGGCCCTCAGCGCACGCGCTCGACGGGGCGGTGTTGGCGATCCTGGCGCTCCGTGCGGCCACGGTTGACCGCCATGGGTTTGTGCGGGAAATGCCGATTCAGCCGCGCCAGGCGCTGCTCGGCCTCCCATTGGCTGTGGCTCCGCGCCACTTGCGTGTAGATGCCGGCGCGCAGATGCCAGAAGTCGCGCAGGCTGCGGCTGCGCATGACGCTGCGCTTGAGCTCCTGCACGCCCGGGCCGTCCGCATCCAGATCGTCCAGGCAGGCCAGGAAGGCCGCGCGCAGCTCGGGCAGCTTGCCCAGCGAGGACTGCGTCGAGCCCCAGGGGTCGGCGTCACCAGGCAGCCAGCGCAGCAGGCTTTGCAAGATCGAATCATGCGAGCGCCGCGCCGGCGGGCTCGCCGTCACGCCGGCAAACGCGGTCATGGCTTCGCCCAACGCATCGGTATCGCTGCGCACCCAACGAGAGAAAATCGCATTGATCATGTTCGGGATTCTTGTGGTGACGCGCCACCCTCCTCCGGGTGGGGCTCGTCAGGATTTTGAGCAGGGTCAGGTCTTGCTGATGCGATGAAATGGGCCGCCCGGGCCGCGCAGTACGGGGCCTGATCAGGGAAGTCCCGCATTCAGAAGCAAAGATGCCCGTCCCTCGGGGTGCAAATCCAGCGCTCTAGCGCCGCGCCGCCGCCTAATATGCGCGCATGAGCTCGAACACCTCACGCACGCGCCTGGTCGTCTATACCGTGTTGACCGGATCCAAGGAGGCGCTGGGCAACCCGCTGGCGCAGCTGCCGCCGGATGCCAGCTCGGACCTGGACATCGACTTCGTCTGCTTCACCGACAACCGCGCGCTGAGCTCGCCGGTCTGGAGTTTTCGCTACCTTGACCGCCTGCCGCTGCCGCCCGAGAAGGCCTCGCGCCGGCCCAAGGCGATGCCGCAGGACTATCTGCCCGAGTGGGAGTACAGCCTCTACATCGACAACATCGTGCTGTTCAAGCGCCTGCCGCAGGCGGCGGACCTGCGTACCGAGCGGCCCTATCTGTTCAAGCTCTTCAAGCACCCGACGCGCAACAACCCGATGCAGGAGGCCGAGGCGATCCTGCAGATCGGCTATGAAAAGGCCGAGCGCGTGGCCGCCCAGCTGGACTTCTACGCCAAGCTGATGCCGCTGGAGGAGATCACGCCGCTGAGCACCTGCACGGTGATGCTGCGCCAGCATGGCCATGCGCAGGTGCAGGGCTTCGGGCGCACCTGGTGGGAGCAGATCCTGAATTTCTGCAAGCGCGACCAGATGTCCTTCGACTTCTCGCTCAAGTCCAGCGGCGCCGCGGTGGAGTACTTTCCGGGCACCATGGGCGACAGCGAGCTGGTCTACAAGACCGTCAACATGCATGCCGGCCGCGTGCTGGCCAATTTCGATCCGGTGCGCTATGGCTGGATACATCGCGACGACCCCGAGGCAAGACGTGACCCCCGGGCGCATTACCTGAAGGCCGGCCAGCACACCGGCCAGGACTATGCGGCGCGCTCCGAGCTGCTGGAATTCCTCAGCTACCGCTATGGCTCCAGCCTGGGCAACCAGGTGGCGCCGCGGCGCAATCTGGCCGCGCCGCTGCAGCTGCTGCTGCAACCCTACCGGCTGGAGGCACAGGGCCGCATGCTGATCGTGCGCGTGCTGGCCGAGGGCGAGACCGCCTTCGACGCCGCCGAGGCCGGCCAGGCCGAGGTCGTGCTGGCGACCTTCATGGGCGTCAAATATGAGGGCGTGCGGCTGGAGCTGACGAGCGCCCAGCTTGCCTCCGGCGCGATCCGCCTGCAGCCCGACGCGCGCGGCTACGAGCTGGTGATTCTGCTGGGCCTGCCCGGCGAACTGCTGACCCAGGCCTATGTCATGCTGGTGCCCGTGCTGACCGCCACCCGCGGCCTGCTGTGCGCGATCGCCTGCACGCCGGCCGCGGTGGTGGACGTGGCGCGGGTGGAGCAGGCCATGCTGCAGCTGCGCGGCAGCTGCCTCACCGGCGTGCAGCAAAGCCTGCACGACAGCCTGGAGCAGCCGCTGCGGAACAGCCTCCTGAGCTTCGAGTGGGGTGGCGGCTGAGGCCTTACTTGACCGCGACCAGATCCTTGCGGATGAAGAGGGCGTTGCCCGCCTGTTCGGGATAGCCGAAGTAGACGTCGTTGAGCGTGAAGCCGATGGCGTCGAGGAAATGGCAGTAGCTCAGAAAGGGCACCTGGCCGGCGTAGAGCTCGTTGCGCATCACCTCGGTGTAGATGTACTTGAACTGCGGCAGGCTGCGCGCCGCGCCGCGGAAGATCTGGAACTCCGCGCCCTGGCAGTCCAGGTACATCAGGTCCAGCGCCTGCACCGCGGCCCCATGGCCGTTGGCCTGCACCAGGGCCAGCACATCGTCCACCGTCGACGAGACGACGTTGACGGTGTGGGTGAAATGCACGCCCGGGTTGACCGCCAGATGCGTGCCCGGCGCCAGGATGCTGCTGCTCATGCCGCCATTGCTGGCGACGTGAAAGGGATAGGTCTTGCCCGAGGTCTCCGCGCACAAGGTGTTCACGGCGATGTAGTGGGGCACCAGGCTGCAGTTCTTCGCCAGGTTGGCGAACGGTTCGGGCAGGGGCTCGACGAACACGCCCGCGCGGATGCCGTTTTCGGCAAACTCGCGCAGCTCCTGACCGTAGCTGGCGCCCAGCTGCAGCACGCCGATGGGGGCGGGCAGGCCCAGTTCGCGCAAACGTGGGAAGAGCGAAAAGGTCATGCGTTGGCTCCTAGAACCAGATCCGCAGCGGAACCTGGTCGTGAACGATCTGTGCCTTCAGCCGCGCCTCAAGTTCGCGGTAGACCGCGCCCTTGGGTTCGGCCATGTACTGCGAGTGGAATTCGATGTAGGCGGCGTCCAGCAGCTTGTGGGCGCCGCGCGCGATCAGGTCGGGCAGCACCTCGTACTCGCCGCCCTCGATGTCGAGCTTGAGCACCACGCTGGAATAGCGGGCGCGCGCGTCCTCGATCAGCTTGGCCAGCGAGAAGCAGGGCACGTCGAGCGCGGTGGCGGTGTTGGCGGCGTAGTACTTGCTGTTGTGCTCGGCCAGCATCGAGCCGCCCTGCGAGGTCGGGTCCTGCTCCAGGCCGAAGAACTGCACCACGCCGACCTTGGTGCCGGCGGCCTGCTTGAGCAGCTCGATGCGACCCTCGCCAGCGGCCACGATCTTCTCCAGCGCCGGCCAGCAATTGGGGTTGGGCTCGATCAGCACATAGTCGAAGTCGCGCGGCAGGAAGTAGCGCGAGAACTGGCCAAAGCCCTGGCCCAGATTGGAGCCGCAGTCGATGAACAGGCCGCGCTGCGGCGTGCCAGCGGCCTGCAGGCGCGCCGTGATGCCCCTGGCATCCTCGCCGGCCTGGCGCTCCAGCGCCTGCACATAGTCCTGGAAGCTGGCTGTTGCACTCATGGCGGCCGGCCGTTCAGAAGGCGCGCAGATGCAGGTCGGGCAGCTGGGGCACGTTGGGGCGGTCCAGCGGGCCGGGAATGGGCTCGTTGGAATGGCCGTAGAAGCTGGCCGAGCTGATGCGCATCCAGGTCAGCTCCAGCAGGCGCGGGAAGGGCACGCCGCCAATCATCACCATGCCGCCGGCATTGTTGGCATGCAGGTGCACGACGCGGTGCGTTTCGTTGAGCTTCGTGAAGACGCCGAACACGGTGTCGTAGAAGGCGCGGTCGGGCAGCTGGTGGAAGTCGTGGAACTCGCCGGTCAGCACCTCGAACTTCGCGAGATCGGCGCTGTCGGCGGCGCTCAGGCAGGACCATTCGGCGCCCTCGGTGTCGAACTTCAGGATCGGATGGCGCGCCTGGCTCCAGTCCAGCATGCCCACCATGGTCTTCAGCGAGACCAGCGGTGCGCTGTCGCTGGCGCCCCAGCCCTGGCGATGGAACTGGCAGTTGGGGTGGCGGCTCGGGCTGCCCTCGATGGTGTGGTCGAACTGCAGCACGCGCGCGCCCAGGCCGGCCAACTCGTCGTCGAAGCTGACCTCGTCGCCAATGCCGATCGACAGCACCGTGTTGCTGCGGCGCGAGGAGCTGGGCATCACATAGCCGCCGTCATGCGGGGCACCGATGCGCACCTTGACGTCGCTGTTCATCTGCCAGGGGCGGATCAGGTTCAGCAAGGCATAGAGGTCGAATGGGGTCACGGGACGCTCCGCGGGTTTGGGCAGGGGAGGAGGTGGGGTGATGGCCGGCGCCGCCTCTTGAGCATTCTGCCCGCCGAGGAACTGCGTCTGGCCGAACAGCTTGGCGGTGTGCAGAAAGGTCGAATTCGAGGTGCTCATGATGGCCGTCCGTGACAGGATGAGTTGATCGACAAAGCCTTCCACCACCGAGGCGGAGGGGCGCGAGATATTGAAGGGGAACTGGCGGCCGTTGCCGTCCTGGGTCCACTGGTTCCAGCCCGCCTCGGCCACCATCTTCTCGGGGAAGGCGGTCTTCGTGAACACGGCGCAGTTGGGCAGGGTGGCAAAGCGAGCGTTGACCTCGGCATCGTCGGAGCAGACGAAGAAGCGCGTGCTGCTGCCCTGGGCCTGCTTGAAGAGGGCCTGGTCGTCGACGCGATCGCCGAAGTCGGTCTTGCGGATATGCAGGCCCACCACCTCGGGGCCGATGCGGTGCTGCTGGCAGAAGTCCAGCGCGCGTCGGGCCGCAACGGCATTCGGGCGCAGCTGGGCCAGCGCCTGGCGCAGGTCCTCGAAGCTGGCGAAGCCGGGGATCAGGTTGTTGTAGTAGACGATGCTGCGGCCGCTGGCAAAGTGGCGCGCATAGTCCTCATAGCCCTGGAACTGGCGGTTGATGACCAGGTGCTCGCCGGAGAAGCCGACCTGGTTCTCGTGCATCAGCAGCAGATGCTCGGCCTCGCGCGCCTTGTAATGGTCGATGCCCAGCTCGTCCACCGGCAGTTCGCATTCGAACAGCTCGTGGAAGGCCGCGCCGCACCAGTTGTTGATGGGCCAGGAGATGCGCCAGTCGCCGCCGAACTTGTTGCGCAGCACCAGGGCAAAGGCGAGGGCGTTGAAGCGGTTGCTCAGGCCCCCGTCGCACAGCACATGATGAATCGTCACGGGGGTCTCCGCTGGGGTGATCACGGGGGTCAGGGGCTTGGGCAGCTGTTTGGGCAAATACGCGGGCAGCACCTCGGCCCACCACAGCAGCAGCACCGCCAGGTTCCAGGCCTTGAAGACCGGCACGCTGCCGGGCTGCTCGTAGTACTGCGTGAGGGTGGCGCGCACCGCGTCCAGGTCCATCACGCCGTCCAGGTTTCCATGGTGCAGCTGCTCGACGGCGCCCAGCAGTCGCTCGCGCAGCGGTGCCAGGAAGAAGGCCGGCGGCACGGTGAAACCCATCTTGGGGCGCTCCAGCACCGAGCGCGGCAGCTGGGGCTGCATCAGATCGCGCAGCACCTGCTTGGAGGCGCCGGGCGTGGGGATCTTGAGCTCGCGCGGCAGGCGCGCGGCGAACTCGAACACCTTCAGGTCCAGGAAGGGGAAGCGGCCCTCGAGCGAATGCGCCATCGCAATCTTGTCGGCCTTCATCATCAGGTCTTCGGGCAGCCAGGTGTGCAGCTCGAAGTTCTGCATGCCCGAGAGCAGGCTGTCGGCGCGGTCGAAATGCGGGCGGAAGCGCAGGTGCTGCAGCGGCATGGCCTTGTCGCGCAGCCACTGCGGGGCTTCGATGTTGTTGGCGCTGCGCTGGAAGAACTCGACGAAAGCCTGGTCGCGCCCCAGGCCCGGCACGGTGGCGAGCTGGTGGTGGCCATAGCCGGCAAAGAGTTCGTCGCCGCCTTCGCCCGACAGCACCACGGTCACGTCCTCGCGGATGCGCTGGCACAGGCGCGAGAGCGCAAAGCAGGCGGGGTCGGCGATCGGTTCGTCGAGCTCGCGCAGCACGCGGTCCATGCCGCCGCGCAGCTCGTCCTGCGTGATGCACAGCTCCACATAGTCGAGCTCGAAGCGCTGCGCCACATCGCGCGAGAAGGCGAACTCGTTGACCTCGGGGAAGCCGATGCTGTAAGCCTTCAGGTGCGCACCGGCCTTGTGCACATAGGCGGCGATGCTGGAGGAATCCAGGCCGCCGGAGAGCAGCACGCCGATCGGCACCTCGCCCATCAGCTGGCCCTTCACCGAGCTGGCCAGCAGCGCATCCAGCTCTTCCACATAGTCGTGCGCCGGGCGGCTCAGCGCCGGCTCGGTGATTTCCAGCCTGGCATAGGGCCGCAGCTCGCGGCGCTGGCCGTTCACGAAGCGCAGCAGATGGCCGGCCGGCAGCTTCTCGATGCGCTGGAACAGGGTGCGCGGCGCCAGGTTGTAGCGAAAGGCCAGGTAGTCCTGCAGGCCGGCGGCATCGGGCGTCAGGTCCAGGCCTTCCAGTCCCAGCAGGCCCTTGAGCTCGGAGGCGAAGGCGATGCAGTGCTCGTCTTCGTAGACATAGAGGGGCTTGGCGCCGAAGCGGTCGCGCGCCAGCACGAAGCTCTTGTCAGCCTCGTTCCAGATGCACAGGCCGAACATGCCGTTCAGCGCGGCGAAGGCGGCGTCGCCCTGGGCCAGGTGGCTGGCCAGCACCACCTCGGTGTCGGTATGGCTCTTGAACGGGAACTTGCCCTCGAGCGGCGCGCGCAGTTCCTGCCAGTTGTAGACCTCGCCGTTGTAGACGATGCCGCTGCCGCCGTCGGGCGCGTAAAAGGGCTGGTTGCCGCTGCTGGCGCGGTCCACGATGGCCAGGCGCAGGTTCACGAAGGCGGCGCGCTCGCTGCGGTGCACGCCGAAGGCATCCGGGCCGCGGTGATGCATGCTGAGGCGGAAATGCTCCACCGCGCGGTCAATGCGCCCGCTGTCGGCGGCTTCTTTCAGCCAGATTCCCGCAATTCCGCACATGCCAACACTCCCTGTTGCGCGCTGGATGAGCGGCGCAGACCACAATCTGCTGGCGATTATGGTGGGGCTCATGCGCCAACTTGAGCCGGAACAACGCAGGGAACACCGCCCAAATCCGCACCGCGCCGGAAGCCGGCAAGCCTGGAAATAGGGGTGGATTGAGGGGGCTAATCGGCGGCCGCGGCGCGAGGTGCGAGGCTACGATTGGGCAACATCGCCGTGGACCCTGCGGGTTCGCGTGCCCTTTTTTACCTTTGCCGGTACTTCCGTCATGGACATGTCCCAGCCCGATCTCAAGACCCTGACCGCCTCCGAAGCCCAGGCCGCCGCCAAGGCGGAGCTGATTGCGCGCGCCGGCAAGCCGGGTCAGGTGAGCCTGGCGGATGTGATGGAGACCGCCAGCACCTGGCAGCAGGCCGGCCAGCTGGAGCCCGCCGCCCAGCTCTACCAGGACTGGATCGCCGCCAACGATTCGCCGCTCAAGCCCCTGGCCTGCTACAACTGGGGCACCATCCTGGGCGCGCTGCGGCGCGCCGCCGAGGCCGAGCAGGCCTATCTGATGGCCTTGCAGCTCAAGCCGGGCTTTGCCCAGGCGCAGCTGAACCTGGGCCACCAGCGCGAGCATCTGGGCCGCGTCGAGGAGGCGCTGGCCTGCTGGCAGGCGGTGGTGGACCTGCAGTCGCCCTTCGAAACCATGGGCGTGGATGCGCTGACCCTGCGCCTGCATGCCCTCAACAATATGGCGCGGCTGCTGGAAGAGCAGCGCCGCTACGAGGAGTCGCAGGCCTGCATGCGCCAGAGCCTGATGCTCAAGGCCGACCAGTCCGATGTGCTGCAGCACTATGTGCACATCCGCCAGAAGCAATGCGACTGGCCGGTCTACCAGCCCGTCGGCGAGGTCACGCATAACCAGCTGCTGCGCAGCACCTCGCTGCTGGCCACGCTCAGCGCCAGCGACGATCCGGCCGTGCAGCTGATGATTGCGCAGCGCTTCGTGCACGAGAAGGTGCTGGCCTACAAGGGCAAGCCCCTGCACGAGACAGCCGCAGCGGCCAAGCCGCGCAGCGGCAAGATCAAGATCGGCTATCTCTCGGGCGACCTCTGCATGCACGCGGTGGGCCTGCTGACGCCCGAGCTGTTCGAGCTGCACGACCGCGAGCGCTTCGAGGTCACGGCCTTCTGCTGGAGCCGCGAGGACGGCAGCGCGCAGCGCGCCCGCATCCTCAAGGCGATGGATCAGCATGTGCGCCTGGCCGGCGTGGACGACCAGACCGCCGCGCGCCTGATCGCCGAGGCCGGCATCGACATCCTGGTGGACCTGCAGGGCCTCACCAGCGGAGCGCGCCCCAACATCCTGGTGCAGCGCCCCGCGCCCATCCAGGTCAGCTACCTGGGCCTGCCCGCCACCTCGGCCATTCCGGGCGTGGACTGGATCATCGCGGACCGCTTCGCGATGCCCGAGGACTACCTGCCCTACTGCACCGAGAAGCCGATCTACCTGCCGCATTGCTACCAGGTCAGCGACCGCCAGCGCGTCATCGGCGCGCGCCCCACGCGCGCCCAGTACGGCCTGCCGGAAGACGCCTTCGTGTTTTGCTCCTTCAACAACAACCACAAGTTCAGCGAAGAGATGTTCCGCTGCTGGATGCGGGTGCTGTCGGCGGTGCGGGGCAGCGTGCTGTGGCTGCTGGCCGACAACGCCTGGGCCAAGGCCAATATGCTACGCGTCGCCGCCGAGTACGGTGTCGGCGAGGAACGCCTGATCTTCGCGCCGCGCGTGGCGCCGCCCGAGTATCTGGCGCGCTTCGTGCTGGCCGACCTGGTGCTGGACACCTTCCCCTACAACGCCGGCACCACCGCCAGCGACTGCCTGTGGATGAACACGCCGATGCTGACGCGCGCCGGCCGCAGCTATATCTCGCGCATGGCCGGCAGCCTGCTGACGAATGTGGGCCTGCCGGACCTGGTGACCTATTCTTTGGCCGAGTACGAGCAGCGCGCCATCCAGATCGGCCAGCAGCCGGCGAGGGCGGCCTCCTACCGCCGCTATCTGGAAGAACATGGCCATGCCTCGCCGCTGTTCGATATTCCCGGCATGGTGCGCGATCTGGAAGCGCAGTTCGAATCCATGGCGCTGGCGGCACGCCAGCGTCAGGCCGGCTGAGTCCTGAGCAGGAATGGGTTGATCGGTGACACAACGCAATGACCCCTTCTTCGACGGTGGCCCGCGTGGTACGCGTGCCGCCCAGCCCAGCCTGCGCCTGGCCGATCCGGCGCCCGCACCTGCCGATGCCGGCCATGCCGCCGACCCGCTGCTGGACGAACGTGCCGAACTGAACGTCGACCCCCTGCTGGCCGCGCTGGCCTGGCTGACGCGCCACCATGGCCGCGCCCGTTCGCCCGAATCGCTGCGCGCCGGCATGCCGGTGGAGGGCGCGCTGGCGCCCAGCCAGGCGCTGCGCATGATGCGCGAGGCCGGCTACAACGCCGGCCTGCTGCGCAAGCCGATCGAGGACATCAGCCCCCTGCTGCTGCCCGCGGTGCTGCTGCTCAAGGAGGGCGATGCCTGCCTGCTGGTCAAGCACCTGGAGCCCGATGCCCAGGGCATGGCGCGCTTCGAGGTGGTGTTCCCGGGCGAGCAGGCCCAGGCCTGCGCTGCCAGCCTGGCCGAGCTGGAGCCCGAATACAGCGGCTTCATGATCGCGGTGACGCCGCAGGAGCAATCCCAGGCCCAGCAGCGCAGCGATGCCCTGCTGCCGCCGATGAGCCAACATTGGCTGTGGGGCACGCTCAAGCGCTTCACGCCCTATTACCGCGCCGCCATGCTGGCGGCACTGCTCAGCAATGTGCTGATGCTGGTGTCGGGCCTGGTGACCTCGGTGATCTACGACAAGGTGATCCCGCACCAGGCCACGGTGACGCTGTGGACCCTGGCGATCGGCGCGGCCATCGCGTTGGTGTTCGACCTGGTGGCGCGGCAGCTGCGCAGCTATCTGATCGACTTGGCCGGCCGCAAGGCCGACCTCATCATCGGCTCCAAGCTGTTCCGCCAGACCCTGGGCGTGCGCATGGAGCACAAGCCGCAGTCGGCCGGCTCCTACGCGCATTACCTGGCGCAGGTGGAGGTGGTGCGCGACTTCTTCACGTCGGCCACCATGTCGGCGCTGTCGGACCTGCCCTTCGTGCTGGTGTTCGTGGCCATGACCTTTGTGATCGGCGGGCCGCTGGGCTGGGTGCTGGTGTTTGTGATCCCGATGGTGATCGCGGTCAACATCGCCATCCAGGGTTATCTGCGCAAGGCCATGCACACCAATATGGCCGAGATGGCCGATCTGCACGGCACCCTGGTGGAGGCGATCGAAGGCCTGGAAGACCTCAAGACCTCGGGCGCCGAGGGCCGCTTCCTGCGCCGTTATGAGAACGGCCTGTCGATCGCCGCCGCCTCCTCGCTGCGCGCGCGCTACCTCACCAGCTGGAGCGGCAATATCTCCGCCACCCTGCAGCAGGCCATCACCCTGGTGATGCTGGTGTGGGGTGTCTACCTGATCAAGGATGGCGAGATCACCGCCGGTGCCCTGATCGGCGCGGTGATGTTCGCCGGCCGCGCGCTGGCGCCGCTGGGCAGCCTGGTGGCGCTGGCCTCGCGCTACCAGGGCGCGCGCAACGCGATGATCTCGCTGGACCAGATGATGAACGCGCCGACCGAGCGCGAGGCCAGTCGCAACTATGTGCCGCTCAGCAAGCTGAACGGCCGCCTGGGCCTGCACGACGTGGGCTTTGCCTATCCACCGGTAGGTCAGGCCGCCTCGCCCAAGGTGCTCAAGGGCGTGAGCCTGAAGATCGAGCCGGGCGAGCGGGTTGCCGTGCTGGGCCGCATCGGCAGCGGCAAGAGCACCATCCTGCGCCTGCTGGCCGGGCTCTATCAGCCCACCGAGGGCATGGTGGAGGTGGACGGCATCGACCTGCGCCAGATCGACCCGGCCGAGTTCCGCGCGCGCGTCGGCTTTGTCTCGCAGGAGCCGCGCCTGTTCCATGGCACGCTGCGCGACAACGTGCTGATGGGCCGCGCCCACCTGGATGCCTCGCACCTGGTGGAGGTGGCCAAGCTCACCGGCCTGGACCGCGTGGTCGCCGCGCATCCGCTCGGCTGGGATCTGCCGGTGGGCGAGATGGGCGGCCTGCTGTCGGGCGGCCAGCGCCAGCTGGTGGCCTTGGCTCGCAGCCTCGTCACCAAGCCGCAGATTCTGCTGATGGACGAGCCCACCAGCTCGATGGACGCGCAGTCCGAGATGGCCTTTCTGCGTCAGCTGCGCGATGCCGCCGGCGCCTGCACCCTGATCGTGGTGACGCACCGTCCGGCGGTGCTGGAGCTGGTGCAGCGCGTGATGGTGATTGACAGCGGCAAGCTGGTGGTGGACGGCCCGCGCGACCAGGTGCTGGCCGCGCTCTCGGGGGTCAAGCCCACCGCCGCCGGTGATGGCGCGGCCGCTTCCAATCTGCATATGCACCCGGCCACCCAGCCGGTGCAGCGTTCCGCTTCGCTTTGACGACCCATGGCCAAGCCTGCTGCTAAACCCAATGGCAAGGAACTGGCGCTGCGCCCCGAGGAGGCGATGTTCGTCTCCGCGGCGGTGAGCGCGCAGATCGACGAGCCGCTGCCGCGCGCCACCTGGGCCATCTACCTGATGCTGGTGGTGGTGGTGACGGCGATCAGCTGGGCCGCCGTCGCGCGCGTCGACGAGATCACGCGCAGCGATGGCAAGGTGGTGCCCGATGGGCGCGAGCAGATCATCGCCAGCCTGGAGTCCGGCATCCTGCAGCAGCTGTTCGTGCGCGAGGGCATGCAGGTCGAGGCCGGCCAGGAGCTGGCGCAGCTGGACCCGACGCGCGTCGAGGCGCAGCAGAACGAGGGCCAGGCCAAGCGCGTCGCGCTCTTGGCCCAGGTCTCGCGCCTGCAGGCCGAGGCCTATGGCCGGGCCTTGAACTTCCCGCCCGAGGTGCAGGCCCTGCCGGCGATTGCCCAGGCCGAGACCGAGGCCTTCGAAGCGCGGCGCCGCCTGCTCGATGAGGCGGTGAGCAGCATCAACCGCAGCGCCGGCCTGGTCGAGCGCGAGCAGCGCATGGCCCAGGACATGGCCGCGCGCGGCCTGATGTCGGACGTCGAGGTGATGCGCCTGAACCGCCAGGTCAACGAGCTGCACCAGCAGCGCGCCGAGCGCATCAGCCGCTTCCGCCAGGAGGCCAGCAGCGATCTGGTGCGCGCCAAGACCGAGCTGGCCCAGGTGGACGAGCAGATGGTGGTGCGCCACGACGCCATGAGCCGCACCGTGCTGCGCTCGCCCGTCAAGGGCATGGTGAAGAACATCCGCATCAACACCGTGGGTGGCATCGTCACCGGCGGTGCGCCCATCATGGAGATCGTGCCGCTGGGGCCGCGCGTGCTGGTGGAGGCGCGCATCAAGCCGCGCGACGTGGGCTTTGTGCGTGTGGGCCAGACCGCCGAGGTCAAGCTGACCGGTTACGACTTCAACGTCTACGGCGGGCTGGAGGGCAAGATCGAGGTCATCAGTCCCGATGCCATCAGCGACGGTGCCGACAAGAGCGGCGAGGGCAGCTACTACCGCGCCATCGTCGCGGCCGATCGCAACAAGCTGCACTTCAAGGGCAAGACCCTGCCGGTGATCCCGGGCATGACGGCCCAGGTGGAGATACGCACCGGCGAACGCACCGTGCTGAGCTATCTGCTGCGGCCGATGATGAAATCGCAGGAAGCGCTGCGCGAGCGCTGATTTGCGCCGCGCAAGGGCGCTTGTTTGGCGCTTAAGTTTTGCTACCCTGTGATGTAGTACGGCTCATGTCGAGCAAGTACTTTTTCATCCACGCGAATTGGCGCGCCGGCCTGCTGGCCATCGCTGCCGCCATGCCGCTGGGCCAGACCGGTGCCGCCGCAGCAGCGCGCGCCGATGGCGCCCTGCAGCCGCTGAAACCCGTTGCCATGCCGGCCAGCGCGCCGGCGATTGCAAGCGTGGCTCGCAAGCCGGCCGTGGCCTCCGTGGCAGCTGCAGCGACGGTGGTTCCGCCCAGCCGCTGCAACGAAGACGATGCCGCGCCACCCGGCAGCGGCCGTACCACCGCCGGCCTCGAAACCAGCGATGCCGATCCACGCGCGCAACTGCTGAGCCTGATGGACGCGGCGCGCGAGCGCAGCCGCACCCTCGGCGCGATGCGCCTGTTGCGCGCGGCCGCCGATGCCGAGATCCGCGAGGCCAAGGCTGGTGCCCTGCCCAGCGCCAGCCTGGTCGGCATGCTCAATGGCGTGCAGACCTCGGTGCGCGGGGTCGAGCAGACCAAGGGCGCACAGGGACGCCTGAACCTGAACGTGATCTACCCGCTCTACGACGCCGGCCGGGTCGAGAAGCTGACCGAATGGCGCGTCGCGCTGGCCGAGGCCGCGCGCCTGGGCCAGAGCAGCGTGGAGGAGCAGCTGGCGCTGCAGACCGTGTCGCTGGCGCTGGACCGCAGCCGCTACCTGCTGGTGGGCCAGATCTACAAGCAGTACGCACGCAAGATGGCCTGCCTGGTGGACGCGCTGGAAATCATCACCAAGGCCGATCGCGGCCGTGCCAGCGAACTGGTGCAGGCGCAGAAGAGCCTGCAGCAGGCCGAGCTGGCCTTTGAACAGAACCTCACCACGCTGCGCCAGACCGAGGTGCGCATGCGCCGTCTGGTGGGCGACAAGCTGCCCGCCAGCGCCAGCATGAGCGTGGTGCTGACCAAGCTGCCCGACCTGGCCGAGCTGGAGCGCGACATCCTCGACGCGCCCGACGTGGCCCAGGCCAGTGCGCAGGCGCAGGCGCAGCGCAGCTATGCCGAATCGGTGCGCGCCGGCCAGAAGCCCAGCGTCAACCTGAGCGTGATCGGCGCGGCGGTGGGCGGGCAGGGCAGGTCCACCGACTGGGCCGGCGGCGTGTCCGTCAACATCCCCTTGCTGCAGCCCGGCGCCGACTACACCCTGAGCGCCGCGCAGCGCCGCGCCGCGGCGGCGCAGCTGCAGCGCGACGAGGCCATCGAGGCCAAGCGTTATCGCCTGATCGAGATGAACGATGCCGCCGCCGCCTCGCTGGACCGCGCGCGCCGCGTGGTCGAGATCCTGCGCAACAGCGACCGCGTGCGCGCCTCCACGCTGCAGCAATGGCAGCAGCTGGGCCGGCGCTCGCTGTTTGACGTGATGGCCGCCGAGGGCGACTACTACGGCATGCGCGTGGCCCATGTCAGCGCGCTCTACGATACCCAGCAGGTGGTGGCGATGATGTGGTCGATGGGCCGCGGCGTCGGTGCCAGCCTGCGTTGAACAACGACAAGCAGAGGAGCAAGCCTTGGACAATGCCGAACTGATCGCCTCGGTACTGAAGGACTGGTGGTATTACAGCGTCGAGCTGGCCCCCGGTGTGATGGCCAGGGGCGTGGACACGCCGCAGACGCCGATGCTGCCGCGCATGATGTTGCGCAACTGCAATCTGCGCGGCATGGACTGCCTGGACATCGGCAGCATGGAAGGGCTCATCCCCACGCTGATGTGCCGCCAGGGTGCCCGAAAGGTGCTGGCCACCGACGCCATCCCGCATTGCCAGAAGAAGATGGACGTGCTGCGCCAGGTCTATGGTGTGAACTTCGACTTCCAGCAGGTGGGCCTGCTCTATGACCTGAGCGCCAAGCTCAAGGACCATGGCGGCTTCGACTTCATCAATCTCTCGGGCGTGCTCTACCACGTCTACTCGCCCCTGCATGTGCTGGCCGGCATCCGGCCGCTCCTGAAGAAGGGCGGGCTGATGGTGGTCTCCACCAATGTGATGCGGCGCGAGGGCTACAGCCTCGAGTTCAACAACGCCGGCAAGCTGCAGACCGAGACCAATACCTTCTGGTACCACTCGGTGCCGATGCTGGAATACCTGCTGCGCTACTTCAACCTGGTGCCGCTGGACTTCCTCTACCTGCCGCATTCACCGGTGAACCCGCACAACTATGTGCCGGGGCAGGACAGCGGCTATATGTCGGTGGTATGCCGCGCGGTCGACGAGGCCACGCCCAACTACCCCGATCCCTGGGCGGCGCGCACCCATATCGCCTCCTGGGAATACCTGGCGCTGTGCAACCGCGAGATGATGAACGGCCAGCCGGTCTCCAGCATCTCCTATCGCGGTGATCACGATCGTGCCAATGCGTCCACCGACACCACCGGCATCACGCTGATGGACCACATCATGGACCCGGCGCGCATCGTTGCCAGCGTGGACGATTCCAGGAACTCGCAGTTCCTGCACCTCTCCGACATGTACTGAGGGCTGGGCTCAGGGCCGTGGCACCGGGCCGCGGCTCACCGCCGGGTTGCCGACCCAGAGCTCGCCATCCGGCACATGCTTGGTGACCACGCTGCCCGCGCCGATCATGGCGCCGGCGCCTATGGTCAGGCCGCCCAGCACCGTGGCGTTGGCGCCGATCGAGGCGCCCGCCTTGATGAGGGTGCGCTGGAAGGCCTCGGGGTATTGCTTGGAGCGCGGATAGCGGTCGTTGGTGAAGGTGACGTTGGGGCCGATGAACACATCGTCCTCCACCGTGATGCCATCCCACAGCTGCACGCCGCATTTGACGGTGACGCGGTCGCCCACCACCACATCGTTTTCCACAAAGACCTGGGCGTTGAGGTTGCAGTCGCGGCCGATGCGCGCGCCGGCCAGCACCACGGTGAACTGCCAGACGCGCGTGCCGGCACCGAGCTGGGTGCTCTGCACGTCGGCGAGGGGATGAATGTGGGCTTGCTCGTTCATGCTTGGGGTACCGTGCCGACGATTCTGCAGGGGTTGCCGGCGATGATGCTGTTGGGGGGCGCCTGGAATTTCGGCGTGACCACCGTGCCGGCCGAGATGATGCAGCCCGCGCCGATGCGCGCGCCCTTGAGGACGATGACGCTCGAGCCGATGAAGACATCGTCGCCGATCTCCACCGCCTGCGGCTGCTGATCGGCCATATGGCGGCGCCCGAGCGCCAGCTCATGCGCGTTCGTGTCCATCACTTGCAGGTCGGTGCCGATCAGGCAGCGCCGGCCGATGCGTATGCCGGCGCCCTCGGAGAGCAGCATGGCGCGGTTGTTGAGCGTCGTGCCGGCGCCGATCTCGATCAGCGCGCCGGGCGTGCGCGCCTCCACATAGCTGCAGCCATAGCTGCCGGGCGAGAGCGGCACGCCGAACACCACGTCGGGCGCCAGCCGGATGCGGCCATGGCCCAGGAACTGCGTGGGCGTGAGCAGGTTCACGCGCCGCGGCGCGGTGGGCGACTCGGTCAGCACCTCGACGATGGCCTTGTTGGAGACGTGGAAGAAGTAGTGGACCAGCAGGCCGCGCACCATCGCCTCCAGCCGGCCGGGCTCGGTGCCGCTGATCAGGGCCTGGTAGCGTTCCAGCTTGAGTGCCATCTTGCTCAGAAGCGGTGCGTGGTCTGGAACTCGGTCCAGGCCAGGATGAAGCGCTCTTCGGCGCCCGGCTCCTCACGTGCCAGCGCCGGCAGGATGCGCAGGAACTCCTGCATGTCGGCCTGCCCGGCATAGTCCAGCTGCAGCGAGGGGCCGATGACGCGGTAGCAGGCCAGCAACTGCTCGCGGGAGAGGCGACCGAGCCGGTGCGCACCCATCGCCAGCGCGGTATAGCCCAGGAAGGCACCCTTCATGAACGGGCCGTTCCGGTCCGCTGAATTGCCGCTGCCGCCGACTCGGAAGAAGCCCAGATGATCCTGGATGAAACCGATGGGCCCGTGCAGGCTGGCGTTGACGAAGAAGCCCAGGTCCCAGATGCCGGCGTAGGACACGCCGCCCAGCTCGGGCCTGAGCAGCAGCTCGCAGCTGCTGGCGCGCAGCACCGCGTTGGAAAACTCGCCGAACCAGTTTTCGCACTTGGCCACCGTGCTCATGAAGACCACGTCGCTGTCCAGCATCAGCAGGCGGTTGGGATGCTGGGCCACCTGGGGCGGCACCGGCAGGCCTACCACCAGGGGCAGGCCGGTCTCGTTGGCGGTCCAGCGACGGCTGATGCTGCAGGAGAGCTCGGCCGAGGCATGGGTGACCAGATGGCGCTGGTAGAACTCGGGGTAGATGACGTCGTCGTCGAACAGCAGGTGCACCAGCTCGGAGCTGCCGTTCCACTGCCGTATCAGGTGCTTGACGTTGGCATAGGCACCCTGGCGCGGCCCTTCGATCACCTCGATATTGAGGCGCTGGCGCAGCCCCTGGTGGGCCTCGGACATGAGTTCCTGGCGGAACTCGCCATTGGGGCTGTCGTCCGAGATCAGGATGCGCTTGGAGGGAAGAGTCTGGTGGCGCAGGCAGGCCAGCAGCTCGCGGACGTACTTGGGCTTGTAGGCCGGGATCAGGGTGGTGATGTCCATGGGTCAGAGTCCGGCCAGGGTCTGCTTCAGCGCCGCGATCACCTCGCGCGTCTCGGCATCGGTCTGAGTCGGGCCGATGGGCAGGCTCAGCACCTCGCGGTGCATGGCCTCGGAGATCGGATAGCTGCCCGGGCCCTGGCCCATGAAGGCATAGGCCGGCTGCAGATGCGGCGCCACCGGGTAATGGATCACCGTGGCGATGCCGGCCTCGGCCAGGCGCAGGGCCAGCAGGTCGCGCTGCGCATGCCGCACCACGAACAGATGCCAGACCGGCTCGCCATGCTCCGGCACCTTGGGCAGGCCCAGGCCCTTGCCGGCCAGGCCCGCCAGACCGGCCAGGTATTGGGCGGCCACCGCGGCGCGTTGTGCGTTCTCGGCATCCAGCGCGCTTAACTTGGCGTTCAGCAGGGCGGCCTGCAACTCGTCAAGGCGCGAGTTCCAGCCGATCACCTTGTTGTGGTATTTGCGCTTGGAGCCATAGTTGCGCAGCGCGCGCAGGCGCTCGGCCAGGGCCGCATCGTTGGTGGTGATGGCGCCGCCATCGCCCAGCGCACCGAGGTTCTTGCCGGGGTAGAAGCTCCAGGCCACCGCGTCGCCATGGGCGCCCAGGCGCTGGCCCTGGTAGCGCGCGCCATGGGCCTGGGCGCCATCTTCCAGCACGCGCAGGCCATGGCGCCGGGCAAGGGCCAGGATGGGGTCCAGATCGGCCGCCTGGCCGTACAGATGCACCGGCATGATGGCGCGGGTGCGCGGTGTGATGGCGGCCTGGATGCGCGCCGGGTCGATATTGAAGCTCGCCGGGTCGGGCTCCACCGGCACCACCGTGGCGCCCGCATGGGTCACGGCCAGCCAGCTGGCGATATAGGTGTTGGAGGGCACGATGACCTCGTCGCCCGGGCCGATGTCCATGGCCCGCAGCGACAGCGCCAGCGCATCCAGGCCGTTGGCCACGCCCACGCAATGGCGTGCGCCGCAGTAGTCGGCCCAGGCCTGCTCGAAGCGCTTGAGCTCCTCGCCCATGATGAACCAGCCCGAATCGAGCACGCGCTCGAAGGCCTGCATCAGCGCGTCTTTGTGCGTCAGGTTGATCTGCTTGAGGTCGAGAAAGGGGACGGGCATGTCGTCAATGGGCTCTCGTGGTTTGCACGGCCTGCAGGAAGTCCGCGTAATCGCGGATGTAGTCGCTGGCGTCGTAGTAATCGGAGGCGAACACCATCAGCAAGGCATCGGGCGTGTGCTTGTACTGGATGCCCCAGGTCATCGGGGGCAGGTAGAGGCCGCGGTTCGGTGCGTTCAGCTCCACCTCGACCTTGCGCTCGCCGTCGTCGGCCACCACCGAGCAGCTGCCGCGCAGGCAGATCAGGAACTGGTGGCAGCGGCGATGCGCATGTTCGCCGCGGATCTCGCGGCTGGGCACGCCGAACACCATGAAGTAGCGCTTGGGCGTGAACGGGATCTGGCGCTCGAATTCGCCCACCGTGAGGTTGCCGCGCATGTCCGGCACGATCGGGAACTGGTGCACGCTGACGCCACGCACGCTGGTGGTCTCGACGCTGGCCGGGCCGCTGCCGGGCGCCGGCCGCAGCGCCGCGGCGGCCTCGTGCAAGGTGTCGACATAGCCGACGATGGTGGCCGGGTTGCCCTCGACGATGGCGTTGGGCGGCACCGCACGCGTCACCACCGAGCCCGGCCGCACGATGGCCTTGGCCGCGATCACCACGCCGGCCAGCACGGTGGCGTTGGCGCCGACGCGCACGCCCTGGCACAGCCTGGTGGTCTGGCCGGCCTCGCAGTCCACCAGGGCGGCGTTGGCATCCAACTGCACGCCGGCTTCGAGGCGCACGCCGGCGCCCACATAGGCGCCGCTGCGCAGCACGCAGCCGGGTGCCAGGCTGGCGCTGGGGTCGAGATGGGCGCGCGGATCAATCTGGCTCATGGCCAAGAGTAGAGCACAGCGCGCCGGCCCCGAGCCCGGGGAGACGCCGGGGCTTTGCTGGTTAAATCAGCGGCTAAATCAGTGGCAGCTGCTGCCAGCCATCGTCGCGCCAGGCCTGGTGCGTGTGCGTGAACAGCGCTGCGGGGCTCTCCGCATGCCGCTCCTGCATCGGCAGCGGCGCTTCGGGCAGGGGCGGCGTGGCCGCCGGGGCCAGCAGCTCGGTCAGCGGCGGAAGTGTGGAAACAGCGGCGGCCTGCTGGCTGCCGCGCGTGCCCTCGCCGGTGAGCCAGACATCGGCCAGCGCCGCGCTGCTGCCGTCCTCGCGCCGGTAGCTGGCCGTCAGGCCCAGCAGATTGCCGTGGTCGATCTCCTTGCCGGGCTGCGCCTGCAGGTTCAGCTCGGTGATGCCCAGCTCGGCCAGGGTCTTGAGTTCGCCCGCGTCGCTCTGGCCATTGCTGTTGGCATCGACCCAGACACGCAGGTCCTTGAAATCGTGGTCGGCGGCGCTGAGCTTGCCGTCGTGGTTGCTGTCCAGCGCCGCCATGGCGGCAAAGCCATCGCGCGCGCGGCTGCCGTCGGGCAGGCGGGTGGCACTGCCAAACAGCTCGCTGCCGTCGTTGATGCGGCCGTCGTGGTTGCGGTCCATCGCCAGCAGGCCATCGCTGGGCGCCACCCAGGCCACCTTGCCGGCATGGCCGCTGGCGTTCAGGTCGAACTGCACGCCCTGGGCGGCGGCCAGGGTGCGCACGCCGTCGCCGTTCAGGTCCAGCATCACCGGGGTGGCGAGGAAATAGGCGCTCAGCTGCGCGCCCGTCATGACGCCGATATCGGCCACCTCGAAGGCGGCGATCTGGGCCGTGCTCATGGCCGCGATGTCCTCGGTCTGCAGGCCGGGGATCTGCGCGGTGGTGAAGGCCACGATGTCGGCGGTGCTGATCGAGCGGATCTGGGCCGTCGTGAAGGCGCTGACCTGGGCGGTGCTGAGGGTGGCGAACAGGCTGGTGCCGATGGACGCCACCTGCTCGTTGGTGAGGGTGGCGATATGGGCGGTGGACAGGCGCGCGAACTGCACCGGGCTGAGGGCGTTCAGGTCCTCGGTGGACAGGCCCGCCACCTGGGCGGTGGTGAGCGAGCCGACCTGGGTGGGCGTGAGCGCGGCGATCTGGGCGGTGCTGAGGCCGGCCACCTGCTCGGGCGCCAGCGCGCGCAGCGACGCGCTGGAGAGCACCGCGAGGTCGCGCGTCTCGATCGCGGCGATCTGTTGCGACTGCAGGGCCGCCACCTGCGCGGTGGTCAGGTTGGCGAACTGCTGCGTGCTCAGTGCGACGATGGCAGCGGTGCTGAGGCCGGCAAAGGCGCTGGCGCTGAGGCCGCGGATCGCGCTGCTGTTGAGGGCCGCCAGGTCGGCGGTCTCCAGCGCGGCGATCTGCAGGGTGCTGAGCCCTGCCACCTGGGCGCTGCCGAGCGCTGCGAACTGGGCCGTGCCGAGGGCATTCAGCACCTGGGTGGAGAGCGCCGCCAGCTGGGCCGAGCCCAGTTGGGCGATCTGCGCCGGCACCAGGGCCGCCATCTGGGCCGTGCCCAGGCCCTCGAACTGGGCGGGGCTCAGGGCCTTGAAGGCGGCGGTGGCCAGGGCGGCGATGTCGCGCGTCTCGATGGCCGCGATCTGGCTGCTGCTGAAGCCCGCCACCTGGGCCGACGTGAGCGCCGCGAAATGCTGGGTGCCCAGGGCCACGATGGCGGCCGTGCCAAGGCTAGCCAGGGCGCCGGCGTTGAAGCCGCGCAAGCCGCTGCTGCTGATGGCCGCCAGGTCGGCGGTTTCCAGCGCCGCCACCTGGGTCGGGCTGAGGCCAGCCAGCTGCGCGCTGCTGAGCGCGGCAAACTGCGCCGTGCCCAGCGAGTTCAGCACCTGGGTGGCGAGCGCACCCAGCTGGGCGCTGCTCAGCAAGGCCACCTGGCTGGGCGACAGGGCCCCCAACTGGGCGCTGCTGAGGGCTTCGAACTGGGCCGGCGTCAAGGCCTTGAAGGCCGCGGTGGAGATGGCCGCGATGTCCTGGGTCTGGATCGCCGCGATCTGGCTGGAGCTGAGCGCCACGACCTGGGCCGTGCTGAGGGCGGCGAACTGGGTGGTGCTCAGCGCCACGATGGCGGCGCTGCTGAGCGCCGCGATACCGGTGCTGCCCAGCCCGCGCAGCGCGCTGCTGCTGATGGCCGCCACATCGGCGGTTTCCAGCTTGCTGATCTGCAGTGGCGTCAGCGCCGCGATCTGCGCGCTCGTGAGGGCGGCGAACTGGGTGGTGCTGAGGCCGTTGAGCGCCTGCGTGCTCAGGGCCGCCAGCTGATGGTTGCTGAAGGCCGCCACCTGGGCCGGGGTGAGGGCGGCGATCTGCGCGGGGGTCAGGCCTTGCAGCTGCGAGTCGGCAAAGCCGCGGATCGCGGCCGTGCCCAGGGCCACCAGGTCCTGGGTCTCGATCGCGCCGATCTGCGCGGCCTTCAGCGCCGCCATCTGGCCCGAGCCGAAGGCGGTGAACTGGCCGGAGGTCAGCGCGGCAATTTGCTGCGGCTGCAGCGCGGTGATGGCCAGGGTGCCGAGCGCCTTGATGGCGGCGCTGCTGAGCGCGGCAAGGTCCTCCAGCTCCAGCTTGCCGATCTGATCCGGGCGCAGCGCCGCCACCTGGGCCGAGCCGAGTGCGGCGAACTGGCCGCTGTCGAGCGCGTTGAGCTGGCTGCTCGTCAGCGCCGCCAGCTGGGCGGTGGTGAGCGCCGCCACTTGCAGCGTGCTCAGCGAGAGCAGTTGCTCGGCCGTCAGGCCGCCGAGCTGCTGGGTCGCCAGCGCGCGCAGGGCGGCGCTGCTGAGCACCGCCAGATCGGCGGTTTCGATCGCGGCGATCTGGCCGGCGCTGAGCCTGCTGGTCTGCGCCGAGCTGAGCGTGGCGAACTGATCGCTGGTGAGCGCGGCGATGCCCGCCGGGCTGATGGCCGCCATCGCGGCGCTGCCCAGGGCCTTGATGCCGGCGGTGCTGAGGGCCGCCAGGTCTTCCAGCTCCAGCGCGGCGATCTGGGCCGTGCTCAGGCCCGCCACCTGGGCGCTGGTGAGGGCGGCGAACTGGTCAGAGCCCAGCGCGTTGAGGGTGTCGGGCGTGAGTTTGCCAAGCTGCTGGCTGGCGATCGCCGCCACCTGGGCCTCGCTGAGCGATTGCAGCTGGGTCGAGCTCAGCGCCTCCAGCTGGGCCGAGGAGAGCGCGCGCATCTGCGCCGTGCTGAAGGCGTCCAGCTGTTCCGGCGTGAGCGCCCTGAGCCCTTGGGTGGCGAGCTTGGCGATGTCGCGCGTCTCGATCGCGGCGATCTGGCTGGGGCCCAGCGCCGCCAGTTGCTGGCTGCTCAGCGCGGCAAACTGCGCCGTGCCCAGGCCGACGATCTGCGCCGTCGTCAGACTGGCCATCACCTGCGTGGAGAGGGTGGCCAGATCGGCGGTTTCCAGCGCGCCCAGCTGGGCGCTGCTGAAGGCCAGCACCTGGCTGCTGGTGAAGGCCGCGAACTGCTTGCTGCTGAAGGCGTTCAGGTCCGCCGTGCCCAGCTTGGCGATCTGCTGGGTGGTGAGCGCAGCCACCTGGGAGGCGGTGAGGGCCGGCGTCTGCGCCGAGGTGAGGGCGTTGATATGGGCGCTGGAGAGCAGCTGCAGATTGGCGGTGCTGAGCGAGGCCAGGTCGCGCGTCTGCAGGGCCGCCATCTGCCGCGTGGTGATGCCGGGCACTTGCGCGCTCGTCAGATTGGCGAACTGCACCGCACTCAGGGCATTGAGCTGGGCCGTGCTCATCGCCGCGATCTGGGTCGAGGTGAGCGCGGCCGCCTGGGCATCGCTGATGGCCAGCGGGTCCGGGGGCGGGGCCTGGCCGAACAGGGTCAGCAGGCGCTGGGTGATGGAGCCAAGCATCGCGACGTGTGGCCTTGGTTGCAGATACGCGGCGGGCGGAGGTGGTGCACGCAGGCCCCACCTCCGCCCGCCGCCGGCTGATGCTGCATCAGATCAGCGGCACGCCCTTGTTTTCGTCGTCCTCCGGTCGCTTGAGCGGCAACAGATGGGCATGCAGCTCGGCATCGCGATGCTGGGCCGCCGTCATCATCGTGCCGCCGCTGCCACCAGGCATCACGTCCATGCTCGGCGCCGCCAACAGATCGGTCAGCTTGACCTCGGCCGGGGCGGCGTCGGCCGACCTGTCCTTGGCAAACCAGACGTCGGCCATTGCATGGTCGGCACCGTCGGCGGTCTTGTAGCCCGATACCAGGCCCAGCAGATTGCCGTTGTCGACCGTGGAGCCCTTGCTGGCGTGCAGGTCCAGCTCGACGATGTTGAGCTCGGTGAGCGTTTTCAGCTCGCCGGCATCGGTCTTGCCGTCCTGGTCGGCGTCCACCCAGACACGCAGGTCCTGGTAATGGGCGTCGGCCGCCGTCAGCTTGCCGTCGTGATTGCTGTCCTCGGTCGCCATCGCGTTGTAGCCATCGCCGGCGCGCCTGCCGTCGGCCAACTGGGTGGCGGATCCGAACAGCTCGCGGCCGTCGTTGATGATGCCGTCATGGTTGCGGTCCATCACCAGCAGGCCATCGGTGGCCGCCGCCCAGCCAACCTTGCTGCTCTGCCCGGTGGCCATGAGGTCGAAGTTGACGCCATTGGCGGCGCTGGTGGTGCTGACGCCATCGCCATTCAGGTCCAGCACGATCGGCGATGTCGCAAGCAGGGCACTCACCTGGCTACCGCTCATGACCGCAATTTGATCGCTGGTGAAGGCAGACGACTGGGTCATATCCAGGGCCGCGATGTCGCGCGTCTCCAGGGCCACGACCTGGGTGGTGCCCAGGGCCACGATCTGATCGGTGGTGAACGCGGTCGCCTGTTCGGTCGTCATGGCGACGATCTGTGTGGTCGACAGCGCGCCGATCTGTGTCGAGGTGATGCTCGCCCACTGCTCGGTGCTCAGGGCGCCGATGGCCGCGGTGCTGAGGGCCCGCAGGTCGGCCGTTTCCAGATTGGCGATCTGGTTGGTCGTGAAGGCTTGCACCTGGGCGCTGCTCATGACGCCGAACTGTCCCGCCGTGAAGGCATTCAGATCCGTGCTCGACAGGCCGACCAATTGCTCGGTCGTGAGCAGCGTGACCTGGCCGCCCAGCGCCTGCAGCTGGTTGGCCGTCAGCGCATCGAGCTGGTCACTGGTCAGCGAGCGCAGCGAGTTGGAGCTCAGGGCGCGCAGATCGGCGGTTTCCAGATTGCTGATCTGCAGCGTCGTCAGTGCCATCACCTGCTCGGTGCTGAGGGCGCTGAACTGCGCGGTGCCCAGCGCGTTCAGATCGTCGGTGGTGAGGTGACTGATCTGATCGGTGCTGAAGGCCGCCACCTGGGCCGAGGTGAACTTGGCGAACTGGTCGCTGGTGAAGGCGTTCAGGTCACCGGTGTTCAGGCCCAGGACTTGGTCCGTGCCCAGGGCAGCGATCTGGCTCGACGTCAGCGCCTGCAACTGGCCGTTGCTGAGTGCGTCGAGCTGGTCGCTGCTGAGGGCGCGCAAGGTGGCGGTACCCATGGCCTTGAGGTCGGCGGTCTCGATCGCCGCGATCTGGGCGGTCGAGAAGCTGCCGATCTGGGCCGAGGTCAGCGCCGCCACTTGGGCCGAGCCGAGCGCCACGACGTCCGCGGTGGCCAGGCCGGCGATCTGGTCCGAGCCCAGCGCCGCCACCTGGGTGGCGGTGAGCTGGCCGATCTGGTCGGAGTTCAGCGCCGCGATCTGGTCGGAGCCGAGCGCCTGCAGCGCTGCGGTGCTGATGGCACGCAGATCCGCGGACTCCAGCTTGGGCAGCTGTACCGAGGTCAGCGCCGCCACCTGCTCGGTGTTCATGGCGGCGAACTGGGCCGTGCCGAGGGCGTTGAGGTCCTCGGTCGTGAGGTTGCCGATCTGGTCGCTGCTCATCGCGGCCACCTGGGCCGAGGTCAGCTTGGCGAACTGATCCGAGCTAAGCGCATTCAGATCCCCGGTGTTGAGGCCGCGCACCTGGTCGGTCGTGAGCGCGGCCACCTGGGCGGACGTGAGTGCCTGCAGCTGGCTGTTGCTCAAGGCATCCAGCTGATCGCTGCTGAGCGCACGCAGGGTCGCGGTGCCGAGCGACTTCAGGTCGGCGGTCTCGATGGCGGCGATCTGGGCGGTTGAGAAGTCGACGATCTGCGCCGAACTCAGCGCGGCGATCTGCGCCGAACTCAGGGCCACGACGTCGGCCGTGCTCAGGCCGGGCAGGTGGTCGCTGGTGAGCGCGCCGATCTGGCCGGTGGTGAGCTGGCCGATCTGGTCACTGCTCAGCACATCGATCTGGTCAGAGCTGAGCGCCTGCAACGCTGCGGTGCTGATGGCACGCAGATCCGCGGACTCCAGCTTGGGCAGCTGTACCGAGGTCAGCGCCGCCACCTGTTCGGTGCTCATGGCGGCGAACTGGGCCGTGCCGAGGGCGTTGAGGTCCTCGGTGCTGAGGTGGCTGATCTGGTCGCTACTCATCGCGGCCACCTGGGCCGAGGTCAGCTTGGCGAACTGATCCGAGCTGAGCGCATTCAGATCCCCGGTGTTGAGGCCGCGCACCTGGTCGGTGGTCAGCGCCGCCACTTGCGTGGAGGTGAGCGCCTGCAGCTGGCCATTGGTCAGCGCGTCGAGCTGGTCACTGCTCAGCGCACGCAGGGCAGCGGTCGACAGGGCCTTCAGGTCGGCCGTCTCGATGGCAGCGATCTGCGCGGTCGAGAAGTTGGCCATCTGGGCCGAGGTCAGCGACGCGATCTGGGCCGAGCTCATCGCCACGATGGCAGCGGTGTTCAGGCCGGCGAACTGATCTGGGTTGGTGTTCAGCGCGGCGACCTGGGCGGTCGTCATGCTGCCGATCTGGTCGCTCGTGAGGGCAGCGATCTGGTCGGTACCGAGGGCGCGCAGGGCCGCCGTGCTGATGGCCCGCAGGTCCGCCGACTCCAGCTTGGGCAGTTGCACCGAGGTAAAGGCCGCCACCTGCTCGGTGGTCATCGCCGCGAACTGAGCGGTGCCGAGGGCGTTGAGATCGTCGGTGGTGAGGTGGCCAATCTGGTCGCTGGTCATCGCGGCGACTTGCGCCGAGGTGAACTTGGCGAACTGATCCGAGCTCAGCGCGTTCAGGTCACCGGTGTTCAGGCTGCGCACCTGGTCGGTGGTGAGCGCGACCACCTGGGCCGTGGTGAGGGCTTGCAGCTGGCCGTTCGTGAACGCGTCGAGTTGGTCGCTGCTCAGCGCACGCAGGGCCGAGGTCGAGATCGCCTTGATGTCGGCGGTCTCGATGGCGGCGATCTGTGCGGTCGAGAAGTTGACGATCTGGGCCGAGGTGATCGAGGCGATCTGGGCCGAGCTCAGGGCCACCACGTCGGCGGTGGCGAAGCCCGCCAACTGGTCGGTGGTCAGCGCATTGATCTGCGCGGTGG